>Ga0210040_10000013_pt1 | contig 997732 bp, 806 predicted proteins | sample CryGeyCG12114_NA_FD_185462 | JGI IMG/M metagenome (GOLD analysis project Ga0210040, IMG submission 185462) | Groundwater microbial communities from aquifer - Crystal Geyser CG19_WC_8/21/14_NA (SPAdes) (version 2) | ecosystem: Environmental > Aquatic > Deep subsurface > Groundwater | place... | reverse complement strand
ACCCTAACCCTAACCCTAACCCTAACCCTAACCCTAACCCTAACCCTAACCCTAACCCTAACCCTAACCCTAACCCTAACCCTAACCCTAACACGGTCCCGGGCACGGTCCCGAGCACAGCGTAGCTTGCTGTGGAATCCTACCCTTATCATATCCTTTACTGCAATCGTCTTTATATCTTTTATCGTACGCGCTTCGCGTACGCTTCTTTACTTTTATTTTATTCGCTATTATATAATAAGCCGAGTTATCGTATATATATCGCTTTAAGCTAATCTTATTTAATCTTAACTTGCTTACTCTTTTATATATAGTTTTATTTACTTTATCTCCAAGTTACGCGACTCTTCCTAACTTACCGCGAATTATACGGGTTCTACGAGTTATACGGGTTATACGGGTTACGCGAAGCCTACTCGTTCAACTTGCTTACGGGCCTTACCGCATTTCCCGGGCTTGCCGGGCTTGCCGGGCTTGCCGGGCTTGCTGGGCTTGCTGGGCTTCGCCCACCAGCTATTTACAGCTATTTACAGCTACTTACAGCATGCGAGCTAGCGCTATACGCATCAGCATCACAGCATCACAGCATCACAGCATCACAGCATCACAGCATCACAGCATGCTCAGCTATCACGACCACGCGATCGAAATCTAGCTATAGCACCGGGCACTACCACGAACAATACGCATGGCGCGACCATCCTGGATCCGTCAACGATCAAGCACTCTCACCTGCCCTGCATTAAACTGCCCTGACCTTGCAGCGAAATGAACTCGTACACAGCTGGGCTGGCAAGCTTCGACGGCGATCTCATGCATCTCGATCCGGTTCACTTTATACAACAGTATATCGCCCTGCTGCTACACTGACCGTCGACGTGCAGCGAGCAGACGCGTCGTTGCAACCCTGAACTTGCTTTCCGGTGTGTCGCCTCGACGTACGGCATCATGCAATCTAGTCAGCTCCTGCACCGTGAGACATTCAGCGCCACAACGCTTGTTGTGCTCAACGACGTAGTGACGATGGTATGCTCTCGGAACTCGCATGTGTCCAACACGAGTATGAATGGGTTGTTCGATAGAACCGGTCTCGACCTCGACCATGCTCGATCGCGGTCCGAAAAGCGTAACGAATCCATGCTTCATCGACAGCAGCGTTCTTCGGCGGTGACCCTAGCTCACCCTTCTCGAACACGGCAAGCTGGGTACACAAGTCTTGTCTGGTGCCGCCTACGCTTGGATGTGGCATTCCTGGCACTCGGCGTAGCTATGCCTCCAAGACCATCGACTTCGAACAGCCTTCCGTCAGTCATATTGCAGTCTGGTGATACAAGCTTGAGCTAGCGACGCAACCCATCGTCGGGTTAGCTGCAAGTCTCGTGCATCTTACCGGCTACTAGACTTCAAGCCAGACGTGGACCGCCGGATTCAGTCGATAGCGTCTCCCCTGGGTTCTTCGTGCCAATACCCATGTCGCAAGGTCTTTTGCTGCACAAACATGTCGAGTCTCGGTCTTGTAAGCATAGTCACGGTTTCGAGTATGAACGGTTGTGATGGCGTTAGCACCAACTCAACACGCTGCCACTATCTCTGTGAGTGGTGCGAATGACGACCTCGAGCCTTCCTGCAGGGATCTCGCACGGCGATGCTTGACACGTTCGACCACACAGCCATTGTACCGAGTATTCCAAGCTCTTCAGGTCTCCGAAGTTGTCATCCGTATCGAGGCAGGACAGGTTCAAAGGTGAAGCTTAACGGCGATCTCCTCGAAGCATAGTGAGCATTGGGCACTTCCGCAGACGCAGACACTTGGCCCATCAGCGTCCCAGGACCTGTTGTGTCGTCGCCAGATGTAGCAGCTTCTCGAGGTCTTCAACTGTTGCTCTTTGACCTGCTCGTTGCAAGAAGAAGCGACGTAGCAGTGCTCCAAACGGTTTATGCTGAACGTGATGATCTCTCCCGGTAAGCATCGATAATAGCATCGATAATAGTGACAGCGCCGGGCTCGAGACATCCCACCTGTTGTCTAGGTGAGCTCTGATGTAGGCGGAATGGTCTACAACCTTGTACACTCGCATTATTTGAGACGCAGAGAGAACGGCGTTCGAGTCCTCTTCGCTGAGGGTTGCCACGTCGCTATGCTGCCGGCAATACTGTACTCGGACTCGACATCGGACTCTTGAATGCAGACCTTCCTAGCCATGTGTGAGAACGGCAGTGCTTCTCATTTCTCTCGACCGCGGCATTGTACCATGTATTCCAAGCTCTTCAGATCTTCACACGTCTTGTTCGTGGCTTCGACGGAAGACAGATTCGAGGGCTCGTGTCGACAAACTCGTGCCGCGAAGCATTGCCTAGACGTGCACTTAGTCCTGAGCGCAGTCAGACACTTGATCGCCAATCTCTTGAGCGCAGGTGAGTGTTGTCTCGTTGGCTTCGACGGAAGACAGATTCGAGGGCTCGTGGTGGTAAACTTGACGAGCATTCAGTCCTGACGCAGTCAGACACTTGACCCTCTCTTGAAGTGCATCGACCTTGTGTGCCCTGAACTGTTGTATCGTCTTCGCTGGATGTAGTTCTATCAAGGTCTTTGAGTTTGAATGGCTCGACAGTTCTGCACTGGTACTACAGTTGAGGTCAAAGGTGTACAGAGGCAGTTCAAGTCCGGCCTGGACCTGCTGACGTGCGGCGGCGTTACAGAAATGCGCGAGCTGGGCGTCGTGGGATCGTAGTTGAAGGCACTGGTGAGCAGTTTGAGTGAAGCGCGGAGCTGCTATAGTAGACAACATCGTTCGCTCCGCCGAGGGAGGGATGTAGATGTTGTGTACTCAGATGTCGGCTTTTGCAGTAGATAACATCATTGGCTGCGCCGAGGGAGAAGACATCGATGATGTGTACTCTAATGTCGGTCTTTGTCCTGCATTGCAAAGTCAGCTTACAAAGAGAATCGACATACCAGCAATGTATATGCTTCCTCAACGTAATGCCCTTGCAAGTTGAGCTTCGACGTCAAAGACAGCGGGCTCGAAGCATTTCCCTTGTTGTCTAAGATGTCGAGGTGAGCTCTAACATGGCCGCTGATGTCTGATCGAGTGTCCATCGCGGCGAATGACCTTGTGCACTCCAGAATTCGAGACGATATGAAGGAATAGCGTCGGTGCTCTTCGCTACGGAAACTGTGGCCATGTCATCTTCTCACCATGCCTGGCAATACTGTACTCGGACTCGACATCGAACTAAATGCTTCTTGGCAGCGAGCAGCTTGCTGGCTTCTCATGTGGCTTTGTAAACATCAAGCTCGTAGCTATGCGGCAATCAATATGCATCAGCTCATCCTCTCAAGACTGAGGGCAGAAAATGGTTCTCAATATCAACGAGCTATGATGTGATCGACAGTGAATCAACTTTGCAACTTGTCGTCAATCTTAACCGGCGAACCTGTATAAACTTACAAGTCTCAGAAACAAGCCTTGCAAAAGGACATCCTTGAACTGGTCGGCGCGAACCTCGGCCAAGGCAAAGAACTCTTAGCGGCCTCGATTCGTCATCTAGGCGCGGTCTGGCCCGTAACTTAGCTGCTGAGTCGCAAAGTTCGAGCCCAGTCACTATCGTGATCTGCCATGTCATCAACTGTCCAAGCTGCGCATCACGGTCAGCAAACAGCACTTGCCAATCGCACACACCTTGTCGCAGTCCAATCACAACCATGAACATTCCTGGAACGCATCTCCCTCGTCGAATGGCTCTCGCTGTCGCTGAGCTGGTGTGTTGGCCATACTGATGGACCAGAATTCGACGTGTGAACGTTTGCTGCAGTGAATCCTCCTGCGAATGAGTAAGCAATGACCCGATATACCTCACAAGCAATCTGCCGAAGCGACGACCTGCGCCTCAAGCAATCTCGCACAGTCAACGGACTCACCACACCATCCGCGAGCATTGAACATCGCCGCCTCTTCCATACCACTGCAGACGATGCCTCTTACCTGGAAATGCCTTTCCTGATCCCACCAACTCAATTGCTCGACGAGAAACTTGTGGATCGACCTGATGGTTGTGAACGCAATGTGTACCGGAGGAGGGCCAATCCAGCACCTAACCATCCATATCCTGCCGACCCAAGGCCTAGCCACCAAGTCTGATTCCTAACCACCGATTCAGCTCAGCCAGCAGGGCGTCGACCATCCATCACGCCACGAGCGTTCTGATGTATCACTATTGTTCCGAAAGATGGTTGTGGAGAAGGATGAGGCGTCCGGCAAGGAGAACAGTCTCGGAATCTGAGAACATCGAGTCTATCGGAGGTCAGCACAATCCAAAACAACAGGAAGACGAATGGAATGTAAGGCACTTCCTAAGGTGTTCGCATGTCCAGCGTTGAGCTCTGTGCCCAGCGTCACGGTGTGGTCCGGTCGTACTGCTTGCATCTGCTGCTCGTATCAATGGTTCAGCAACGGGTGCTAGTTGGGCTCGAGGGATACACAGCGTTGGCCAAACTTGGAAGAAGGTTTTTCTGCCGTCGCTGCGTTTGTGTCCAGATCTCGACTTCCTGTCGACTCCAGCGTGCTTTCAGTCGCGGTTCAGCGTACGATGATGGAGAACAGAACGGTCCCAGCTACGTTATCCACGAGCACAGCCTCCAATCCAACAAGTCGTGACATCCAAGGCCACGAGTATTCCAGCGGATCCAGCACACTGAAGTGCTTAAGGACAATGTACTGAAACTCACCCGGAATACTGTGACCTCGAGCACCACAGACCTGCCGAGCCGAAGACTGATGTCCGTCTCAAACGCAGCTTTCGCCAAAAGGAGGGAGTGACCGGGGGTCCGCAGATGGACTTCTGTCGAAAGTCAATGTGGGATTCAGTGGAGGGCGCATGCAGAATTGACTCCGACACTTTGACATCGAGAAGGAGGACGATGGCAGAATGGCAGTCTCGCAGCGTAGGAGTGTAGCACCTGCCTCGATACCCAGCTTCCCATATCGGATCATTCCACATCAATAATCTCAAGTACGCATACCTATTCACGAGCATAGAGAACATACAATTCTACGTAGATTCTAGATGTCTAGGGACGCTGGCGTGCAAGGACACCACGCTTCGTATGCCGGGAACGAGGACTAGACTGCCTTACTTGCTGAATATGACCAGGTGTACAAGTAGCATACCACAACGCGGACCATGATCCAAGTCAGCAAAGAAGACCCAAGGTTGTATTCAGCGATCTGCCCAACCGCTCATGGAGATGTTAAGACAGTGTAGCCAGACGTCTGAGGTGCAGCGTAAGAAGGAAAACGCCTGTAACGAGAACATCGCAGAAGCATCATATAGATTGCGCGCTATGCTAGGAGTTCTTCTACGAAGTCTTCATCCTCATCGAATCGCTGTGGTACCGCAAGCTCTTGTGTATTCGCTGGTGCCAAAGCAGCCCTAAGGCTGTTGACCTGATTGATGAGAGGCACATCTTCGTACTCCTTGTTCAACTTCGATGCTACCACGTCTCGAAGCAAATAAGACACACCGTGCGGATCGATCTGATTCACACACAGCAGCGACAAGGGCTATGAGGCGTTAGTAGAGCTCGTGTTTGTGGGATGTGAACTTACAGTTTGACCCTGTTCAAGGGCGTCGTAAGCAGCTCGGGCGAGCGAGTCGACATTCTTATCCAGGTAGCCGTTGTCCTTGATGGACTTCATTCGTCGGCCATGACCAGTTTGTTCCTCCGCAGACAGCACTCGCATCAGTATCGATTCATGCCTTGACTTGACTCGATCTTGGCACTGCTGGAGCAAAGTCGCAGCCGCTTCTTCTGACAGATCAGGTCGCTGGAAACGAGCATACTCGACCTCTCGCTGAGGATATGCTTCCGCGATCTTGTCCAAGATGTCGTGCGACAAGCCTGCATACTCGAGACGAGGACACACCATGGAAGGAGAGGCCCAAGCAGACGAGCGACAACCGTGCTTCAACATGAAAAATTGGAAGAGGCCGTGAACATCGAAATCGGACAGCCAAAGGAAAGGAGTCTGGCGGAGGGCGGGATGCTTCGAGAGGAGATTGAGGAACTCGCGCGACGCGAGGTCAGGAAAGCCACCTGTCTGAAGGATGTTAGCTTGTTGGACGGATACAATATTCTCAACATAACACGTTCAGTGCTCGAGGACGTACCATAACGACCACGATGCCTTCGGATCCAGGAAGTGCGCCATTGCCTCTGAGTAGCTGAAGGGCACTTTCGATGTTGCGATGCTCCGTTACCACAACACACTCGATCGACTGGCCCTTCGAGGCAACATCCAGCTCGCCGATCATGCCTGGTATGCCGTATGTTTTGCCTGGCTTCATAACCTCAAATTCAATGTCCTTGGGAGCATCATAGTACTCGAACACATTGTCGACTTTCTGGACTTTGAGCTCGCATCCGACCGGCACGTAAACTTGACTCTTTGTCTGCGCCTTCAGACCCAGGCGATATGGGTGTTCCCCGATTGTCAAGGCCAAGTCTTCGAAGAGACTGGTTATGTTTGCCTCTGTGAGGCCGCGGTGTTCCGTTCGCAGCTCATAAAAGAACTGTCTCTTGTGAAAACTGGTCTTGTTGAAGACCTTGGTGAGCGCTTCTTGTGCAGTAAGCTGAAATTGACAGGCGTACTTGGACTGCTTTGCCCGTATCTGCTCTTCTTCTGTTGGTAGATGGCGCTCTTTGAGATGGCGCTCTTGTCTCATCATGGCGGGGTGGAAGGCGTCAGGGTGCAGTCGAACAAGGACTCGGTTTCGACAAGATGATGCTACTGTAGACACCGTTCCAGAGGCGTCGCTGTCGTAGAGCACTCGGCTAAGCTTGGCTTCCAAGTCTCGATTGCTGCTGCCATTGCGCCATCCAACGTTGAGAAGCTCGGCCATTTTGGAATCTGCATCACTGTTAGTGAGTCCTGCCCAGCTCTGCGGAAACAGCAATGTCTACTGACCTTGGAGCCGGAGAGGAGGGAAGAAGGAAGGAGAGGAAGATGTTTCGTGCTATTTCTGGTGAACGAAGCCTGGTCCGGCGGTGAAGTCGTAGATATGGTATCCTTGTATCAGGTACGACGTTCAAAACACACAAGACTCTTGCAATGACTGGTGAAATAGCAAAGGGCCCCGGGGTTAGCCAGGAACCCTGCGAAACATGGAGGAAAAAAGAGACACAGTGTGGGAAGCGAAATGTTCACCAAATACTTTGACGCGCCCAGCACGTGGCTAGCTTCGTTCAGGCCATCCAGCAATGAGACCGGTCTTCCGCATCCAGCCTGAGCTGATACTATGAGTTGGCGAAATAGACCAAGATGCCGGACGTGTCAATCATCAGCTTACTGTTGTCCTTCCTCACGACCTTCCTTTCTTCCATGAGGGCTGTAGATTTCAATTCTGATGTTCAGGACGTTACGGTTGCTCATTGGCGTTCCTCACAACTTCGCTTGCAATGCTGGATCTCAGGCTCCCTTGCCAAAGCTCATCATCATCCTTTGAAGTTCGTCTGTGGCTGACGGGCACTTCCTGAACATTGGTGGCTTGCCACGGAAGCTCACTGGTCTTGGGATGCTGGGTGGTATTCAATATGCTTATCAAGCCGACGAAAAGGATTCTGCTCGCTCGCTCCATCCTGCCATGTCGAAACTACTGCCCCAGTTCTTAGGCAACCGCCTTCGCGTCTCTTCCAGCTTCTGTCATCTCTTGGAATCATTCGACTCTGTGCAGACTGCCTCTTGTTCTTCATCCATCCATCAATCTTGTTCCTGACCTGGTCTTCTTCTCATAGCCCTTGCTTCAGCTACAGCGTCCGGATTCCTTGTCCCAAAGCTTCGAAGGCGCGTTCAGGCAATGTTCGCTCGGATCATGTTGGGATGAATCACATCATGGTTAGGAAGCTTGTTGCAGTACACGATGCACTAGAGAGGCTGGCGTTAGCTGATAGGGTGCGACATTGACCTTGTACATCTAGCAATACTTGCGCAAGCTGTTGAAGATGTACCGATGTGGACCGAACCACCGGGAAGAAGCTGTGTCTCCAGCCTTGTGTCTCGTAGCCAGTAGAGATTCATTTGTGTCTTCGTAGGCCTGCCATTGCTGTGCTAGGCCATAGATGTGTCAGGTCATGCCGGTTCTCGATGAGGTCAAGTTGCCGCAGAAGTTCTCGACAGGGAATTCAGTACCGAAGTTGAGAGCAACCTTCGAGGCAATCAGGCAGGAACCTTGGTGATAATAGCTGCCGAGGTCGCCGAGGCCGCCGAGCTACCAGGAGCTACGGAAAGGGTTACAGCCAGTAAATGCTCGATCAATGGTGCCGTTGCTTGTTCTGGCCGTGACTGCGCCGTCACGTCCACCCTCTTCACGTTCGGTCTTCTACCACATTCCTAGCAGGATGTTGAACCGGGTTTCATACGAAAGCCCCGACCAATGAGGCTTCCCGTCTTCCCTTACAAAAGGATCCAGCTCTCCCACTCGTACAACGACGAAATGATACTCTCCGAGCCAAGGCCTACAATGACATTGCGGCACTCCGCTTTCGGTATCTGAGGCCTTTGACAGAAGACATGACAAGCTCATTCGGAATAGTATTACATTGGCCGGTACAAGCACAGCTGTGGGATCTTTTTCAACACGTCGAGGGCTAGTTCCCAAACACACCTCGAGCCTTGGTCGCTGCGGTCGTCGATTTCCAGGTCGCCATGAGCAGATGGTTGATCCTTGACAGGCCGTCCGACACGCAATCTTGCTGCTATCGGCAAATTCTCTATGTACCGAATGGTGCCATCTCTCTATACTAGCAGCGGCCACAAACTCAGTGCCTAGCCAGCGACCAAACCACCTCGGCAACCTCACGGCATTGTCAGCCGTTACTTCGGGACAATGAACCTCTTCGACTGCGATACTCTTCCTCCAAAACCCATAGGTCATCACTCGGAAACCTTCTGCCACTGGCATGCTAGTCGCTCACCCGCCCGTCTCAAGACACGCTCATATTTCTGAGAACATCTCACAGATCCCTCACGAGCCAGACGCGTGGTTGGGAGACCGAGATCGTGTGCGCTCTCTATGCGCCCTGTGCAGAATCACTACGTTTGAATGGTGTCGACAGAGGACTTTGACCGCTGGAAGACATGAATCTAGCAGGAATTCTGGCCGTCCTAAGTCTCGTAACTATTGGGTATGATGGCTCGAGCAAGCAAGCAAGCAAGCAAGAAGAGAAGAGAAGTGCAGGGTTCCTGCAGGGTTGAAGCAAACACAATGACACGCCATTGGGCGTCGGGCAGCAGGAATGCGAGCCGGTGTGGCGCATATTCAGCGCTCGATCGACAGGTTGCTGTTGAGTTCTAGCGAGGCATTCGAAGCATTGTCTATCGTGGAGCTCGACACACAGAATGAGGAAGTCGCTGGGAAAGCAGAGGCCAGACAGGGTTCAAACACAGGCTCACAGCAGCGCAAGGCAAGATGAGGCGCAGGCTGTCGACAGATAGAAGTTGAGCACATCAGATGACGTTCCCTAGACACGCCTTTTCCAGGCTATTCGTGTGGGACTACTCGCACAGGCATGTGTGCTCAGTGTCTGGAATATGAGAGCATCGTATTACAATGGCGGGTCAAGCAGCATGGCATACCAGTATGTACTGCATGCTTTTTACTCAAGATCTTCTTGCCTTGCCACGACCACGACCACGACCACGGCGTTGGCTCCGACCTCGACCACGACCAGCAGAGGCCTTTCTCTTTCTCGAGGGTGGCTCTGGCGCTTCAGGCTCACTCTCAGACTCATTTCCTTGATCGTCTTCGTCTGGCAAGTCCTCGAAGCCAAACCCATCGTCCACGGCCTGATCTCTCACCCGGGTCTTGAGCTGCATCGCTGTCTCTGGCACTTCCGACCAGTCTGTCACCTTCCACAATGGCTCCCAAGTGACTGTGTCCAGCGGCCAACCTCTCCACTTCACGCACACTCTTGCTCGAGCCTTGCTATTGTGCACGCTGTACCCCACGGCACCAATCCACTCAATCTCGTACTCGCCAGCTTCATCTGCTGCTGGTTCACTTGTATCTTCTTCCGCGGCAGTCTTTTTCCACTGCCAGACGAGTTTGATCGTGGCCGGTACTGCCGGCACCCAGTCCTGCTCGGTTTGAGCTGTTGTGTCATCCACGATGATTGGATCTGGATCGACGTGTGCGGGAGGGGGAGAAGGTGAAGGCACAGCGGGCTCATTGTCTGCAAGCTGCTTCTGTCGGCGTCTTGCCTCAGCATCCAGACGAAGGCCTGTGTTGAACTGCTCTATGATGTCCGGCAGGTTCGATATATCCTCGGGGTTGTTCGCCTGGATTTCTGCCCAAGTATCTTCAGGACTGTGCGTTTCAAGTTCGGGAGGGAAGGGTGGTGCCACGCCGGCCAGTTCGAAGATTTCTTTGGCCTCTTCGGGTGAAACCTTCTGAGCCTGATGTTGTCAGCTGTGGTATGTGAGTAAGGTTGGAGTCACCTACGATCTCGTCGCCTTCGTATGTTGGTCGTTCCCTGACTAGCGGCTTGGGAACTTTATTTCCCTTTCTTCCCATCTTGATCAGTCGGCACGATTGGATGTCACGCTATTGCTTTTCAAAGAAGGGACATGAAAATGCAAAGGGCCCCGGGGTTAGTCAGGCACCCTGCGAAACATGAGGAGGGGAAAGATCACGGTTGCGACCTGCAGGAACATTTTTGAGCGTAGGTCGGCAGACTTGCCAAGATTGAAACTGCGTTTCGAGAGCGGCGGCAGCGAGGTCGTCTACATCTTTACTCCTGGATGATGAGTCACATGTGAAGAGATTATGCTTTGGACGAGTTTGGCCACAGACTACCATACGGTTGAACCTCCACTTCGATGAGATTGAAATCACGTTCTAACTGGTCTCATCACTGCTTTGCCTTCGCAACAACTTATGGTGACGAGCTGTTCTGGTCATCGGATCACACGAAGAACAAGGTTGTGCATTGCTATGTACCGTATTCGTCACCGAAGGCCACATGACCTTGGTACTCACTATCTGAGTAGTGCTTCTTGTAGGCTTTGTGCTCATTGTCTTCAGTGATCACCTAGATCAACGTCTCGAGAGTCACAGGCCTACTTATGCATCGCTCTTGGTCTTGATTGTCCATGTCACGACGCAGTAACTCTCTCACAATGACCTCGGAGCCCTCATGCGGCATGAGCAACGTTGCACCATCCATGTTCGTCTCGGTCCATCTGCTGGTAGTACGCAGTGCTCTTCGGGCCTTCATTTGTGCTGCCTTGACGATGTTCTGGATGTCATCGACCGTGAATCCATCGAGTCTTTCAGCCAAGGTTGTCAGGTCTTCTTCTGTCAAAGGTTGCTGAAAGCCCATGGTGTACCTCAACACGTTAATTCGACCTTGTAGGCCGGGCGGCTTGACATGCCATCTGTGTGGGAGACGTCGGTTGAAGTCGGCGAGCTCGATCTTTCTGGGATGGTTGGTGGCTGCGAAGATATAAATTTCTCGGTTGATCTGCATGATGCCATTCCAGAAGTCCTTGATGGCAGCTTGCTGCTTCATAGTATGCTCGTCGGTGACTGATCTGCCAAGTATCTGTTCGGCCTCATCAAAGAAGAGGATGACTGGCTTCTCTTTAGCTGTCTCGATTGCCTGGTGGAAGATGTACTGGAGCAGACTGGACCTGTTAGCGAGAGATATCACAATGTGAACGTCAACTTACCGAACTGTCTGGCCTCTGTACTTGCCCTCGACTGAAAGTTCGATCTTGTACCACGTGGCTCCAATTTCAACACACCATGATCGCACGATCTCAGTCTTCCCACAACCATTAACACCATGAAGGATGATACCTCCTGGCCCCTTGATCGGCCGTTGCCATCTGCTCGATCTCATGTCATGCTCGTCTTCGAGGTCGTACTTCTGGGATTCTGTGATAGAATCTATATTCCGCCATGGCACAACACCCTCTGCTTGCAGATGTTCGGCAGTCTTTATGAAGGCTTTGGCTTCTCTTGCAAGCCAATCATCAGGCTCAAGCTCAGCCGATTCTTCTTCCGCTAACTGTTTCGCAGGAGAAGAAGGAAGTAAGGTTTTTGAAGGAGAACCAAGGCGTTTAGGAGGAGAGGAGGGTAAGAACATCGTCGACGCAGGTGGTGGCAGCTGGGTCGATGTTGACAGTCGAGAGAAAACTTGAGGAGGTTGCGGCCAAAGGACCGATCGATCTTCGGGACGTTCAAGATGACGCTTCGAGGCATTGGCCATGTCTTTGAAAAGTTCTTCCACACTTGACTGGCTCGGAAGCTGCCCTAGCACTTTCTTGGCCTGCTTGCAGCTGTTCTGTTCGAAGGCTTTGTCCATCACCAGGAAGCCAACTCGGTATAGGATGGCGTCTTTCAAGTTCTGGCGTTGGTCGACGGCAGGGTGGAAGGCGAGTGGAAGGAGGCTGGCGGCGGCTTTGAAGGTGGCATCTTTGCTGAGCTTGTGGTACGCAGCTTGCTGTTCCAACAGGAAATTATTCATGGTGTCGGAGTACTGATGGCGCGCCTGGAGTATTGTGAACTGAGACTCGGCAAATGGAAGGACTGGCCTATGTATGCAAGCGGCCTCTGCAAGCTTCAAGGTTGTCTGGTCACAGATGCCGTTCCCCCAGCTTTCGGTCGTGATATGAAGGTCAATTTCAGATGGCGACATACTGTTCAAGAGTTCTTCAGCTTCAGGAGACATTGGAATAGACAGACGAGGCACTTTGCTGGGAGGACCATCGCCGGCCTCGCTTGCTGCTGGGTGCTTGTTTGCCATATTGAACTGGGCACAACGTGCAAGCAGGGAGAGGGTAGTTAAACGCAAAGGGCCCCGGTGTTAACCAGGCACCCTGCGAAACATGAAGAAGAGCAAAGGATGCTCCAAGGCGTACGCGGAATTCTTGAATACGCACAGTCACGGGTAGCAACTCTGCCGAGTGTCCGCGTGTGCGAATGTGATCAACGCCCCCCAGTAGTTCTCGGACTAAGCTGCGCTGTAGCGCGTCCGGCTACTCTGTCGTGTCCATGTCCCTACGAACAGTGGGAGGGGGCGTCTCATACGACTCTGGTGTTACTTCTGTGGTCAGATCAAGTCCATAGTCGTTCAGCATAGGTCAGCAAGGACTCTGTGGCAGTAGATTACGATCTGCATTCTTCGCAAATCAAACATTCGAGTCTATGGCACTCAAATTGAGTTGAGCCAGATACATGTTGGCCTGATCAAGAACACGCTTGATGTTCGAGACGTGTAGCCGTACCTCCGGGAGCTCAAGCACCTCGTCCATGGTGACTGACCATTGCTCAAAGTTCTCACGCTTGGCCATTACCTCGCTAAATGTGAGCATATGACGCTCGATCATTTCCCACTCATTCAGGCCTGCTGCTAGCTTCTCCTTCGCTTGCTCCAGAGCTCGTCTTTTGAGCATCTCATCAGCTTTCGGGTCTATGCTTCTGACCACAGCGACCAGTTGCAGAATGTTGGGCGGCGTATGAATCGGTAGGATGGCTCGGTCCTTGGCAAGTGCAAGGAATTTCAACTGTTCTCTCCGGCGACATTCTTCATCAATGTACTTGGTGCCAGCTCCCCCAACAAACTGCCCTCGACCTCGATATGGCAGCAGCAACGACGCCGTCGGCTCATGCTGTCTGGTGTACTATCGTAACAACTGTCAGCTGCAGTGTTGATGGTCGCTACTCGAGGCTGAGGGAACTTACCAGTAGGAAGTCTGCCTTGACGGCGTTCGACCACTTCTTGACATTGACCTTGGCCTTCAGCTCCCCTGACAGGCTTTGTGACGCCATGTTTGCATGTTGCAAGGCGAGCATCAACTGCGGCGCAAGCTTGCGACGCAGATTCTTCCTCATCCGATGAGGGGTCTTGTCGGCGTTGAAGTCGTGGCTGTGTCTAGCCTTCTCGATATCGTTTTCAACTACTGCAAATTGACGGTACAGCTCGTCGAGGTGGGCGCAGGTAGCTGTCAAGGAGGGATAAGAGTAAAATTCCGGCAAAGGAGAGAAGGCTTTTCTGTCGGCAGGGTAGCGTTGCTTGCGAAACTTTTCGATGTGCTTTTGCTGCTCTTCAGTGAGCGCGGTCTGCTTCTTTTTTGAAACCATCGTAGCTGCAGTGACAATCTGCCTGATCTAATACAAGGAGCGAGGTGAAAACGCAAAGGGTCCCAGGGTAAGCCGGGCACCCTGCAAAACGTGAGAGAGGGAAAAAAAGACAGACTAGGATAGGAACTCTGGGTTGAAAGGTAGGTGAGCATGGTTCGCCAAGACTTCACTTCGCCCTTGTTAGAAGGGAAGCAACCATGGAAACGTCACTATCAGTTGCCCATCTCACCGTACCTAGTCGCAGGTGCTTGTGTGATACAGGCTAGAAGGCGTGAGAAGACCGTAGAGCAAAAAGATGTGCCCGCCCATCCTGCGGGATTTGAACAGATGTCTTTGGCGAGGAGGGATTCGAACCCTCATTAGCTTACCGAAGTAAATACTCCCTTAGCCATTCAGGCACTCGCCCTTCACATCTGTATTTGTGCAGACATTGTCGACGCATGCGTTATATCATGTCCAGCTCGTCTTAGGGCTGATTGGCCTTGAGCTTGAGCGTGCAGCAAGCACCACTGGGCTTCCATCCTTCTCTGTCGAGCTACTCAAGCCAACTGGGTCGCTCAAACGCAGAACAGTACGATCTAGTCCATTCACGGAAAACATGTCAAGTCCTCAGTCGTCAGCCTGTGAAATGCTCTCGCCAAGTAGGACTTCGATCGGAATTAGCTCTCTCGATGCCGGCAATGCTGTCACAACGCTCAGTAACTCAGGGTAGTAGATCTAGTGATGGGAGCAAGGGCTACCCGATGAGGTTCCGTGCGGCAAGACGACCAAGTCATGCGTCGGATAGTTCAGGTCAATGTTCAGTTATAGCTACCCCATCAACCCATGATTCGACAGCATGTGTTACCGAGCTCAGCTTCTCTTCTGCCATCCACTGTTCAGTTCGATTCAGCGAGTTGTTATAAAATCCTCCTCAAGCATACGTGGCAACACAAAGAGATCTGATGAGCGGTGGCTGGCTAGGAAGGCAGCGTAGGCACACTCATCCTCAGATACTGGCACTCCAGTCGGGAATTCCTACCATTGACGATCCCAGCTTGCCTGGTTTTCACACACGACCACTCTAAAGAGATTCCAGGCTGTTGAGTTGATGTTGCTCTTGCCAGGCTGCACGGGATGTGCAGGCACAAACCCGACAGTACGGTGGATATTACGAACCAAAAGGGCTTGTTGCTTGCCAGAAGCGTGATCTGCTGCCATTTCGGCTCTCGACCGAATGCCAAATGAGCGGCGCGAACCTTGTACGAACCTCAAGAATTCTGTCATTCCAGCAGACCAACCTCGGTCTTTGAACTAGCAGCACGCGAGAGTGGCGAAGAGCCCGTAGGCAACTCTTGTCCCATATGCCAGCACCACAAAACTGTGGCATTCAAGGTCAGTCTGGTCTCATTGCTCGACACCAGCAGCCAGCCTCATCCTACTGTTCTATTCAGACGTGCATCGATGGACATCGCTGACGATTGCAAGAGCAGGATAGCATGACACTTATCGACTCTACCTGTGCCTACCATCCTCGAATATGATTCCTTCCTGCGTATCGCTACTTTGGCCTTGCTGATGGACAGCCTGTCCCTTGCGCGGTGCTGCATGTAGCTCTCGATCTCAACCCACAGTCATGGGCCGAGGCTGCTACATGTGTGACATGGCTCAGAAAAAGAGGACCGGCGTTGATCTTGCTTTTGCAGGTTCTACGTGCTTGTTGCGGTGCACATCTTGTGATGCTAGTGATGCGCATGTCTGTTCATGCTGCAGTGCAACAGTCAAGCCGAGAATGAAACGAAAGTAAGTGCTTTGGGTGAACTTCAAGCACAAACTTAGCTAGCAGCCATAAGTGTTGGTATTGAAAATGGCAAAGATGGCAGTCCCAAGAGAGCTTCGACCCTTCGAAGAGCAGAAAATGGCGGTTCGCTCCCTCTTCTCTTTCAATACCACGCCAAAGCAACCAGCATGATGTATGCTAACGCGTGAATCCAATTCCATCGATCCAGAATACCTACATGAGCCGAGCGTGCGCGATCTATGGACAACCACAGTTCACCTTCCGGCGACAGTGCTGACGACTCAATGTCTGAACGGCTTCCAAAAGCCTCACGGTAGAAGACATGCAAGGAACGATAGGTCGTCTACGTGATCATCACCGCAATACACACCTCTGCCACGTCTACATCATGACACGCCACGAGCGTAGATATAGTGTCGAACGTCGATAGGCACAACACCACTCGACGTGCTAGGGCTTCAACCGACACATGTGACTGTAAGTGTACACTCTTAAGGAGAAATCTGGTTATGAGCTCAACACAGCAGCTGCGGATGCGAAACTCGGATCGTCTACTCATGGCACACAATCGAAGTGACACTGGAGTTCGGACATGGACCTACGAGAAGCTTAAACTTTTGAGCAGCAGTCGCAGTCGGACGATCGTATGAGATCACGACGGCGGTAAGGTAACAGTGATGGCGTTGGGACGAGGGCGAAGTTGGATAAAGGTTAGACTGGCCGGATCCTTGAAATCTGAGCAACGTCCTTGAGCATTTACGAAAGATTGTGATACTTGGATCGGCTGACTCTGTGATACCGCCGTTGTCTGACTCATGACCACTCTGAGCATCTCCGCTTGCTCTCAGGATGAGCGGAGTTGGTGGGTCATGGCGAGGCCACCGAGAGGTGCTACGCCTCCTGACCATCTTTGCCACATGCTGTTCTATGCCTACGAATGCTGCTCCATGGTCCACGCGCTATGCAGTGGCCTTCGCGTGGGACACCCGGGTTGGGGTCAAAGTCACCTAAGGCTCGGAAAGCTTGGCGCTTCAGTCAGACTATTACTGGATCTTTCACCTGCACCAATTTTTCCTCCTCTCCATGTTCCGCAGGGTGCCTGGCTAACACCGGGGCCCTTTGCGTTTTACACCACCAACTTGTGCAAGTCAGATGTTGATACCTTCTACTGCCTCACATTTATCCTCACCATGTCTGCTGCGATTGGAGCTACCAACCAGCGATCTGCGAAAGCCGTCAAAGTCGGCATCATCTACAATGTTGTCAATCAAGGCCAGAGACAAGCATCTTGGCAACACACTGGCAATGCCCCCAAGTACAGCTTGAAAGCGATATGGCCAGCAAATGGCGATTCACAGTTGACCTTGAGACTCCGAGACGAGCAAAATGCCGTCGTGAACACCTGGCACATCCCGCATGCCACCAACAAGTACCAACTCTTTCTTGAGTCGAGCAATGCCTCTCTTGAACTCCAAGAACTGAATGGAAATGACGGTGTAGTAAGTGCAGTCGCATCGTGCGGTGAGCAGAAACTGACAGTCGCAGATGCTATGCAAATTGTACGTAGCCTTCGACCAAGATCACCAGTACCGCGAGAATGTTAGACAACTGTTTCTTGCTGTTCAGAGAGTCATTGAGGTATCTTTCTGTTGCCCATCATTTGAAACTCATCTGACTTTCATAGAAACTTCCCGACTCTCAAGTATCATACTTCAATCTCGGGTTCCATCGCCCACTCGCAATTCTGTCTCGAGCCCACGTACGGTACAATCTCCGGCAGATCACCATCCCTGTCGAGTCAGAGTTTGGTCAGCCATGGGCCATCTTTCTGCCAACGGTCGGTGTACAGATCAAACTTACCAAGTATCTGGCACACCCAGTCATCCGGATGGCACTCGCATACTGGACCGGCGGCAAGATACCCGCCTACTTCAGCAGAACCCCTCTCGCCGATCCCTCCTCCTCAAACACAGCAAAGGTCGTCCAAGATGTGACACAAGTGACCGAAGAAGCTCCAACTGCAATGTCGCACCCAAGAGTATGTGCAGACTGCCATGAGGATGAGTCGCCCCTGGGCATGGGTGCGATCAAGAACAAGAGGTCAAAGAGCAAGTGGGTAGGCTGCACCAAAGGAGAAGAATGCTTGTCGGACAACTACTGGTATCACTTCATTTGCAGTGACGCCGATGCCGCAAGGATGCAGTCCCATGGTAAGAATTGGCAGTGGGTCTGCCCAAACTGTCGGCAAGACTGGGCTGGGGCGAGGCTCAGAGACGGCATGTACGCAAGAATATAGAATGAAGCGTGCACACCAGATGTTGAGTCCCATTCCGTTGTGCCTGTTATCATGCCCATCGTACTGTCCTACCGGACCTACACTCTTGCTGTGGGTCGATCTGACATGAAGCTATGCTTGACAGATGTTGAGGTTCCAGCCCACTGATGCTACGTCTTGTAACGGCCTGACCTGCTATAGTGCAGGAACTGCGAAGGTGCCTCTTCACCTATGCCCGAGTAAGAATGACTCCATGTAGAATGTGTCGAGCGGGCCCATCTGGTCAAGGGGTGCGATCAGAACAGCTGAAGGCGATGGTCGAAGATGCACGGTTTGCAGCTATCTTCCACGAGTGTTTCTTTACGCGCAGATCCTACCTTGTAAGCCCCCAAGGTTCGTTTTCAATAGCCGCACGCTTCTTGTGGTATCCGGCACCCGCAGGTCTGATGTGCCCTGCTTGTACAACTTTGGCCTCACTGCCATCGAGACTCCCATGCTACCCTCCCACCTTCGGCATTTTCGATTCGTTGGCGTCCCCATCTGGCATTGGGAGCTTGGCTTCTGGAGTCGGCCAGGTCAGCACTGTCCTGGGTATCACGCGCTTGTCGCTCTTAGAGTCCACATTCTCAACATCTTGTCGCGGATGTGAGGGTGGGCGTTGAAGGCTTACAAGACAGGGAAACGCAGGTTAGCGATGAGAGCTGTTGCGCATGCAATCAGGAGACCGCGATGAAGGTTCAAGTCGGAGATTTTAGAACTTTCCATTTTATTCTGAACATCTTTTCGGAAACCAGTCAACGCCAGACTCCTGTGAAGTAAAGAGCATTCCGATCTTCGCCATGATCCATAACGACCCAAATCAAAGAAATTCAAACGCTCCAGCTACGTCTCTCTTCTGCAACGACCAGTCCAATCATTACTTTGACTTCGGATTTGCTAGCGATGCACAGCAGAGCCACATTTACACCATCGATAGACCGAGCGGCATCATCATACCTACCAGCCGGTCACTCATTCTCAACATCCCACTTTGCTTTCAGTGCGTCCCACTCTTTGCGAGCTTCGGTAGCCTTCGCATTCGCCATCTCGCGTCTCATAAGGTTAAGTACCATGTCTTCACCAATCACTGCAATCGCCTGGACAGCTTCGATGGTTCTAGCTGGGCTTTGACCTTGTCGGGCGAAGCCTCCGCAACGAGCACGGAGCCAGGTCAAGTATCTAGTACCGGCGGCTTCCTGCTCAATTGTAGCAGTCTTTTGGTACTGGGCAATCGGTGGGTTGTATCGTTGGGCGGTGTTCTGATTCGCTTTGCCAAACGCTGCTAGTTGGGCCATTCGGTCTTTGGCCTGCTGTGCATTGGTCACCACCAGGCCAGAGTTTGGAGGAGGTTGTAGCTGGTCTGGTAATGTTTGAGAAGGTTGAACGGGAGGCTGTTGCGTTGCATGACTCGAACCTTGCAGGCCGACTGGCAACGAACCTTGTCTTGGTAGTGGGGACTGGATGCCGGCAGGAGACTGCTGAAGCGGGGATCTGACTCCTCGAGAAGAAGCAGTACTCAGTGCCCGACCATGCTGTGTGGCCTGTGGTCGAGGCTGTGTACTTGGTGAACCTAGCGGAAACTGACCTCCTTCAGTGGGCGGTGTCTGAGGACCTGGAGCAGAAATTGAGCCTCCTCGCGGTCGAAGCGCCAACTCACGAGCGATGGACCCTGCTCGAGACTGGCTGGTGGAGACAGACGTTGCACGGCCTCTGTTTGGGTCGTTGACAGAACCAGCTCGCGACCGATGTTGTGACACCTGGGAAGACGTGCTCTCTGCTCGGGCTCGGGCTGGAGCAGGTGAAGGTCCTCGCGAAGTAGGCTTGGGCGATGGTTGTCTTGCAGCTTGTACCGGCAGTGTCATGAGCGGAGAAGCGCCTGCAGTTTGCGCATTGACCTGATTACCATCAACACCCCAAAGCACAGGACCTTGCACCGTGTGCACGAGACCCGCAGGGTTTGCTCTTTCCACGCCATTCAGCCACTTCTCCCACGAAGCACTCATACTTGGGTCGTTTCGGATCATACTCAGGTCCAGGAAATAGAAGCCAGCTTCTCGAGCTCGACTCGAGACAACGTTCTGTCGTCTGATGCTTGTCAAGAAACCTGGCCTATTTCTTCGTACCATAGAGAATAAGACCATTTCGGCCTCATCTCCTTGTGCAGAGTCACCCTTTCGAAAAGAGACGCCTTTCATCGATGTTGCATTCGCAATCATGTCATCGTATTGTCCTTGGTATGCAGTCAAGGCCATCATCATGTCGAAAGGCACACCGGCTGCTCGAAGTGCAAGCATGAGACCTCTCATACATTGCCACTCGAGCTCGTTTCTGCTTGACCCCGAGTACGTGGTTTCGGCTTTGGAATTGGCGATGTCAAAGACGTGAATGTTGTTCGACAGACGAACTTGGTTTGTGGATCCAGACTGCTGGTAGGATATCCGCTTGATCGCAGCCAGGATCTTGTGGTAAGTTTCTCGGTTTGAGATGCTGTCGTCCGTCTGAACCTCTCGATCGTAGTGCTCATTTGTGCCTGCATACAAATTCTTCTGTGTGCGATACTGCTTCTTCAATCTTGTCCAGTCCGTGCGAGCTTTCAGCCGGCCGAACATCGATTTGCCCCATGCTCTCTCGCCTTCAGGGGTGTTGGTGAAAGGAGACAACTGTTTGTCATCACCAGTGAACACCACATTCCTCGGGTTTGTCACGAGCATGGCCATTGCGACACTGACGTCGGTGGCCTGGGAAGCTTCGTCGATGATCAGTACGTGCGGGTTCATACCTGGAAGAGTCTTGTCCCCACCTCGGGTTTGAATGCCGAAGATGCTGTCTTTGTGATGAATCGTAGAGAGGGTGGCGCACCAAATGCGAGCACTATCTTTGAGCCTGCCAATAAGGTGCTGTCTCTGCGCCTCGTACTTCTGAATGTCTTCTCTCTTCATGTCTTGAATGTATCCATATCTTGCCATGGAGGCCTGACCACGAAGGAAGTGAGTAAAGTCATCAGGTGTCTTAGCAGCAAGACGATCAAGGTGAGCATCGAGGAAGGCTTTCTCAACGCGAGGATCGAACTGCTTGCCGATCATGCGCCAGTAGTTTCGTACCCCTTGGGGGACGACCAGGACAACATAGTCCCACTCGTTCGTCACGAAGAAGTTTTGTTTCAACACCTGGAGGATACGTGCGCATGCCACTCGAACAGCCTCGTTTGTGTGGGCACTGAGGACGATACGCCTACTGCCTTCCAGTTTCGCGCATTCGTGAAGCAGACACACTAGCTTTGCAGCAGCAGTTGTCTTGCCAGTTGCAGGTGGGCCCTCACCTATGTAGCGACCCTGCGTTCCGGCGAGCACATTTCGTATGAGTTCTTGGTGGCTCCGTTCGCCCAGCTGGAATCGTTGCTCGTTCTCGAAGGCCTGTTGCAACATGGTCTCGTTGTGATTGATGGGCCGGTCAGATGATCTATTCGAGGAACCATGCAGAAAGACGTTCGGGAAGTGCTGATGGTAGTCCCATGGCAATCCAGTCGTCGCTGGCTTGGGCTTCTGTTCCATCTGGTATTGATTGAGTTGGAGGAGGTGAAGATTTGCGATACGAAGTCGGGATGTGACAGACTCATCGGCGTCTTCAACCAATCGAAACCAGAAGCCTTTGATGAGGCCTGAATCTGGACCACTAGCAGCCTCTCGAGCCAATGTTGCTAGTGCAGCCTTGTGTTCATTCTTGAGCTGATTCTCGATCGATATATGAACCTGCTTGTTCTTCAGGAAAGTCACCCCTTGCCAAGCACCTTTGGTCTCGTCGGTCTGGCCTTTAGCATATGGAGCTTCGAACTGGGAGAAGAATCTAGTATCCGGAGAGGTCAGGAGGAAACCGCGATTCTGACCTTCCACCGACCAAGGAGTTTGCTCCAAGTTTCTGAACCGTAATGCATATCGTTCAGCGTATCCTGGTAATTCAATTACTTGAGCGTCAATTGTTCCTTTGTTCTTGCTCAGTTCGGCAAGCTTCTCAGCGGCAGCTTCACTCTCAGCATTGATCGCTCTGCTTTGCAGATTGTAGAAGTGGGTGGGGTCAGTCTTGGAGTACTGGATGTCAATCTGGTCGAGAATGCCCTGACAGACTTGGGGACTGAATCGATTGCCACCTGCATACTTTGGATCTTTGTACTTCTTGACCACAATCTTGACGTGTCGACACCAGTTGACGGCGGGGTATTGATACAACGGCTTGTTCTCATCTTGGACACCAGCCCACGGCCTATCGTCTAGATCATCAGGATGATCGATGCGCCGACCCATCTGTGAACGATCGTGGTAGAGTATCTTTAACATGTCCTCAGACACTCGTCGTGATGCAGGTGTGTTGTTTTGAATTCGCATGTCAAAGCGACTGTCATCCTTGTTGAAAGATAGGATGAGGGTGAAGTCATCAGTTTCATCGTAGTTCTCGTTCTTGGAGCTGAACTTGACAACCTTCAGGTCTCCCAGAGATGCTCTGACACTTGCTGTGGAATGGTCTCGAAAGTTCTCTGCGACAAAGAACTCGTTGTTTTTGAGCCGAAAGGTAAAGGTGCGCGGTGGGAGGTTCGACCGGTGGGTGGAACTTTGCGCTGTACCCCATGCCGATGTGGGCGCAAGTGTCGGAGGTTGCCATTCGCTGTCCAGATGCACGACAATCGCATCTTCGCGATTCGGGTCGAATCCGGTATTGTTGGAGAATGTGATGGTCATAGCATGACGTCCTGATCTAAGGTCAACCTGCGGTGCTTCCGAACTGACCTGAGCCACTTCATCAGGTATATCGATCTGTGCTGTTTGACCTGTGTTCTGTGACATCATGTAACGTCGAACGTGTGCGGTCACTGATGATGGAGGGAGAGGTATGAGAAGGGGGACAAGTTGGCGTATTTGTAGCCGTCTAGCTGGGCTTGCACTTTGCTTCGTGACTCTCCTTATCACAGCCTAGCAATCAGGCAACAACTTGCACTTTGCGTAGCTTTTTCTTGGCTAGAAGCTGGTAGAAACAAAAACACGCCAATCACGCCTCAGCAAAGCCGTGGATGTCACGCAAACGCGTGACACCGCTTGCAAAAGAGCAAAGATGAGACACTTTCGAGTGTTTGAGCGCGTCATCCATTACCTTAAGAGTGTTTGAGCCAGAGACAAACGTTCGCAAGGGGGGATGACATAGCAACAACAACTGTGACAAGATGGAAAGAGATGATGAGAAGAAACGGAACAGAGGGATTGCATTGTTTCAAGATACCAACACATCATCGTGACCAAGACCTTTGTTATCCTTAGCCTCGAGGGCTCGAAGTCGGCTACTGCGAAAGGCCTTCGAGAAAGGTTGTCGGGTAATTTCTAGTAGGAGAAAAGTAGACTGATGCCAACGGGCAAGGTAACATCAGGCTGGACGAGTTCTGTACGGAGCACGGTCTCCATGCGTGATCGTCATCCTCGAAAACATTCGGGAAGGTCAACGCGGGGCCGGGTTGTTGCCGTTCTTCGGACCGCGCTTTGCCAGTGGAATGCCAGTGGATCATCTCAGATGACAGATCGGGTTCAGTTTGTGCCGTTTCCATCTCATCGAGAATCGATTGGAATCACGTCAGGACCTCGCCAGCCTGATTGTCAACATCACCAAGCTCTTCTCTCCTACACCACATGATCTGCTTCGTCACTTTGTTGGCTGTTCGCTGTAGGAAAGTGGCTTGCGGGTCGTAGGCTTGTGGTGTTCGCATGCAACGCGTCGTTTCAAGGCTTGCTTCAGGTAGACCCGGTTGGGTAGGGTAGGCGAAGCAGTTCGACGACTCTGACCGAGAACATTGAGATTGTTGGATCGTGTTGTAGGTTTTGCAAACGAGCGGCTAGAAGAGCAGGGCATGTCGTGTAAAAGCCTGAGCAACCTGTCGATTCTTATCGTCGTGGTCCAAGGGCCTCATCCCCAATTCTCTAGCATGAATTTCTTCGCTCGGGTACTATTGTTCGGCTGTTAGTGTCGCCGAACGTTTGCGGCACACCCAGATTGTGTTGTGCGACCTAGTGAGTCCTTCATTTCTGGACTTGCGACATGTGTGATCGGGATGTTGGACGATATGACGCAAATCTCACAAGGTGGTTGTCAGTGTGTTGGCAAGAGGACCAAGTTCATGTGCAGTCTTTGCAGTACGAGAACTGGCTGAGGTTCCATCGATTCGGCGGCCCAGTACCGTTTCGTTCGTGATCGCGTTCGAAAGTCGCTATTGTCTTGTCGGCGTTCGCTGTAGAAGCCCCAGCATAGTCTCGCATGTGAGAGCGTACAGGATGTGATCATCTGCTGCTGGCGAAGCAAACGCCAACGCCAGAGACAGAACATGAGCCTGCGCAAGAAGTGACTTACCACGTACTCACGCGAGGGAGGTGCGGCGAATACTAACCTCGGCAGACGCGTCTACGCGATCAACGCTACGCTTCTTTTGGTCCCTGTGCATGAAAGCTCATGGCTAAGATTCGGCAAGTAGCCTGAGCTGACGGAGATAACGTACTCAAACCATAGCGCTGGAGGGATTACTGTGGTTTGTGAAGCAGATGATTATTAGCTACTAGGGTACCTGACTGTGACGGTCTTAGGTGTTGGCTGTTCATACTACCTTCGTGCTTGCATCTAGCATCCTACCTTGCTAGGACTACAGAGTCGAGAGCTGCACTGAAGTCCTCGATCACCCATTAACCAAATCAATTCCTCTAGTCACGAGTTCACAAGCCCGACCGAACTTCTCTTACTTCTGATGAACTTAGGGATATCGATAAGAGAATGGTATCATAATTAGAACACACCATTAGCCAATGCTTGGGTGGAACTCTAGATGGGGGACGCAAGATTCATGATTTTGTTTCACATTATCGAAGAGTCCTAGCACGGCGCTACCGAGGGACAGAGCGATGTGGGTTGGATATGTACAACATAGCTTGGATACACACACACGTCTATGTTCATCTCCCATCACCAAGATAGAAAGGAATCGTAAACTATGGGTGGTGAGACTAACCATCTTCGCTACACCGGGCTGCCGGTAGCACGAATAGCTTCAGTCTGCCATCATCAGTGTCGGTCCTCAAGCTCGACTGATCTCGTACCCATTCCATCTTATCGCCTGGACCGCATACTTTAACAGTGAGGCTTATTGAACAGCGATGGCGCGCAGCCTCTCGTCTTGTCCAAAAACAATTGACCTAGCTCACTTGTTCAGTCGAGGTGCCCTCTCCGGATCCCGCCAGTAAAGGCATGCTTCCCTCCTGATACTGTCTGTCTCCATCATCGTCGCACCTGGATGTATCACCAACTGCTCGGCGAGATCATGTTGCGCATCGTTTCCACCAGGAACATATGTTTCCCATACTGGGCTACCGGGGTATCTGTAGGTATTTGGGTCTCCTGAAGCAACAAAGCTGGACAGATATCCATGGTAGATATGAGCGATCTCGGGATACTGCACTCTAGAGTCGTCCCAGGTATATCTAGTGTCGGCGGTATGTGGGATGCCTTGCCAGGCAGGATAGCTATTATTGGTGTCGAATCTAGCTTTCCAAACGGGTACTCCCGCAGATGAGGCCCTGTACGCAGTTTCCTGAGACGGACAGATGTACGCATAGTCGCTCCATGCAGCCGAGAGGCGGTCGTATTGTGTAGAGTTTGGCGAATTCGCATATGGTGAGGTAGGATCTGTGGCTGGATCTGGGTAGAGCTGTTCCATGAGTTCCATATCCGTGCTGTTGAGTTCAGGACTGGTGTTGTGCATGAAGTCCAAAAATTCTTGGTTGGTCTCAAGATCGCCACGCGTGTAGTACTTACCCTCGTTAGTAACAGTTGATGTTATCGTAGGCACATGGAAGAAGGTTCCGTCGTAGCCTGACTGTGCGCCAAACTTCTCAAGCATAGGACCACCTTGCGTGGGCTGGAATGGCCAAGCAATAGCATCTGTGGAGTTGTCGTAGAGCTGGGTGCTGATTTCGCGGATGTCGTCAATGTCCGCGGCCCGGAGGCAAGCCAAAGCTGCGTCGTTATCCTCTGATTGACAGCCGAGGTATGACATGTATGTATCGAACTGATTGAGGTACAATGGATAGGTGGCGTTCGGGAAGGCGCGAGCAGTCACGGATCCTGACTGATGGATCGCGCGTGCGAAAAGCGGGCGGTTCTCATCGATACCATAGTTGTGGAAGTAATGAATGCCAGTCGAATGGGCACCGGCAGATCTGCCACCAAGCGTAACAGCGTCAGCATCTCCGCCGAAGGATGATATGTGCTTCTGAACAAACTCCAAAAGGAGATGCTGATCACGAAGGCCAAGATTGAGCAGCCCTTCTTCCTCAAAAAGTGGCGAGGGCACAAAGCCCAGTGAGTTGACCCGATAATGGAAAGTAACGACCATGACTGGAACCTTTGAAGAGGCTACGAATGATGGCCCATCAAAGTTCATCCAACCACCAGCGACGAATGCGCCTCCATGAATCCAAATCAACGTTGGTAGTTTGGCGTCCTTTGGAGTACCGGCCGGCCGAAACACATTCATGTTCAGACAAGCCTCGTCCTGCAGGTCAAGGCTAACATAGCTAGAATCTTGCACACAGGCCTTGCCATACTCTTTGGCTTCTCGAACACCGTCGAAAGGAGCAGGCCAGGTCACAGGTTTGAACCGATCCTCTCCAACAGGCTGTACAGCGTAGTCAATCCCGAGCCATGCTTCTACCGTGTCGTTGAGCGGTGATCCTTGCAAGGTGCTGTTAATAGTTGTGCCCGCGAACTTCCCATATCCGTCGAGCTTTACGTATGGAGATGTCGGTAGAGCAGATGACAAGACACCGTACGAGGCAAGCCAACAGGTGACGAAGTGCTGTAGGCGAGGCATGCTTGATTGGAGGCCCTTTAACATGAACCCGGCGATGGAGGTGACAACATCAGCCATGACGGGCGAATGGGAGTAACTTTATAGAATTGACGTCTTCAGAGGCCCAGACCTGCATCTGACCGTGCGCAACGGGACTGACCCCAGATTGCTGTGCTGGACCGTTGAAGCTCATCTACAACAAGCGGATATGTGCCATGTGGCCTTTCCGATATCGCTACACTTTCATTGGCTTCAGCCACTGGCCGTAGGTCATATGTAGTAAGTATTTGCGTTCTTGGGACCTCGCTGCAATATCCTTGCAACGCTGCATAGCAGATTGAGCTGATAATGGGAGAAAATAGCAGAACAAGAACAGACTAGGAAGACTGGTCTGCTGTTGCCAAGTCCAGTGGGCTTGGCAGGTACAAAGCTAAACTCACCGAGGCTAGGTTGGCTTTTTCTGCGGAGAGTAGCGTGGTACGGTACAAGGTTCATTGTTCGAAAATCTTGGCAGTACAGCCGTTCGTCGCTGCATCTATCGTCCGAACATCTCCGTCTCCGTCACCTCGCTGGGTATTCGGACCATAGATGCAGCGATGAACACAACTCGTCTACTTCCCACTTCTTCATCACATCGTAAAAGGCAACGTCCCCTTTGTATCTATATGATCAATGTGCCAGGAAATTGTGAGGCTTTACTTGCGGATACTAGATGGCCATCATACTTGCCGAAGCAAATAGCAAACTGGGCATTTTGGCTGGTGCAGGCGGAGTGAGGGTGAGCTCTACAAGTCTCCACAGGAGCAAATCCGTCGTGGAGATACGGCAGCAAGGATGGGACTTGGCCAAGGAATCATAGATATCCTACTGATAAGCTACCCGACACGCTTTGCTTCCGCAGCAAATGCGGGTCATACAGCATGTCTGGGGGAAGCCCAAGAATGAGTTCTATCGATACCTCACGATCGTGAACAGGCGCCGTTGGGATCAGAAGATTCATAGCATAGTTTTGGTTGTAAACGCTGCTGCACCCGATTGTCTTGAGTTGACCACGAACTAAACCTTATATCATCAAGTGTCGTCACATCACAGCTCAATGAATATAAACATGGAGAGCGAATACGCCACTGATAGATTGCCGCAGCACTGGCACGATCACTATCTACCGCTATCTTGAAAGAAGGTTGAGCGGTAGTAACAGCAGTGTTGGGCTCGAACCATGATCTCGTGGAAGACCTCATTGTCAGAAGTAGATCATGAGTTGGTTCTCAGCTTCAAGCCCTCAATCACCGGGTCAACCAAGACTGACGAAAGACCGTGTTGCCTTCAAAGTTCAAGAAATATCCCCAAGATGCAAGAATCTTCCTCAAATTGCGTGGTGGCTTGGTCCGCCCACTGCCATCTCGGATTCTATACAAGTCTGTGATTCTTCAGCTCTCGCTTGCTCGTGAACAGCAGTATCCCGATACGAAGGTCTCCAAAGGCCACTGTTGCAGGAGCAAGAAGACTGATAGATATTCGATGCTCAAGACGAGTTGCACCGCCAAAATGATTTCTCGAGCGCAGTTCTTTACTTGACAGCCTTGAAGCATTGTTCGTCCGGTCCTTCTCTTCATTTGTTCTCGGCGTTGTCCCCATAGGCCTAGACTGTGCGTGCTGATCTGTCGTCTTACTCGTTGGGATACGTCGAGGGTAGAAAGTGACAAGCCGCTTGGAGCATGATGCTGAGTTGGTCGGATCAAGGAAGCACTAGCAACGAAGTCAGCATAGCAAGTGAGCATGGAGCAATCGGTGGCAACGAGTCGACTGCGGCATTGTTCCAGTCCATCGCCATCTCCGACATATGTCAGCAGGACTGAAGTGTGAACCATGGCAGGGTGGTCACAAATTCAAGACCGAGCTATTGCACCTTCCATTATCGCCTCGGCTAACGCGACCGAAACCACTTTACGCGTCTTCCGCCCTTTTCTGGACCGCACATATCAAGCGTGTCCACCATTGAGTTCTGATGACACGTTCTGTCGTATACCGTGAGCTCGTTCTCGTGATGAGTCGAGCTAAACGTAACTACTTCTATAGACGTGGCTGCTCCTGTACGCGCCACGTCTCTAAGATATCGTAAGTGTGATATAGTCGAGCTTCGCTACCATCAGCCAGTCTTAGTATTTGTGGCGGCCCGGATCTGCTACTACACAATGCACACAACGTGCCCTACTGAGCGCCTGACGTGTAGAACAGGCCCCTTGAAGGAGTCTTTGACATTCTTGATGCAACGATGTTGATTGAAAGCAAAGCTATCTAGCACACACATCCAGCACCCTCACTCTACCCTACCAGCCCTGTTGTACAAGATGGTTGTCCAAGCAAATCTTTCATCGCATGCACGTATCTATCACCAGGTTTCCTGGCCCCATCAACTGTTTACTCGAACCCTATAATGCCCACGTTGCGTCTTGCCCCCGCATCCATTGCCTTCCCCAGTTCATGCAATGCAGCTGCGTAATCGCGAAGTAATTCGAACAAGTGATAGATGAAGTCTATTGCTGCGTTTGATGAAGGCCTGGCCGGGTTTTGTCGTGTACCACTGGTCCTCGCCTGATTCCTGTAGGGGCGTTCTCTCATGAATTTTGGCAGTCCTCCACTCTCATAATTCGTTGTGACGTTCCCTATCCAGATCCTGAGATTCAGCCTAGCTTGGTCGATTTCTCTCATGTAGATTCGAATGTCATTCCTGGCTGGGGCAACGCCTGTGAGGTTCAGCATACGCTCGTGAATAGCTTCGGCAACTGGCAGGATTTCGTCAAGTGCGTCAATGACCTCGTCCAGTAGGTCACGGAACTTTCGTGCATTGATCTGAGGGTCATCCGCCTGGTCTTTGCAGGAGTCGAGAGCCCTGGTGCTCTCCTTCAGCATTTCCAGTTCGTCATACCGGTTCTCAGGAATAAGCGAAGGCATTCTGAGTGACGTCTAGACCCGAGTGCTTGGACTTTTGAGAGTCTTTCTGATATCGGCTGTCGAGATATTCAAAATGTTTGTAATGCTTTGTGACACTGTAGAGTACCTGTGTAGATCTGTATGAGCATCGCCATATTACAGGCCAAAGTCTTGCCCTCTTGTAGCAGCCAGGGAAGCATATCGGCGTTTGCATCTCTGACGGACTCAATGGGCGTTAGACTTGTGTCAAGGCCATCAAAACACAGAGACGGTGTGACTTGTCTTCGCTGGAAGCTGACTGTGAAAGGCTCACACGAGAAGCACAAACAATTCCGATATCTCGAGGTATCATGGCGAGTCTTCGTGCAACGGGTCGATTTGTTCGTGGTGAGTCCGCCGATATTGGAGTGACTTGAGACTCGTTTGGAAGTGGCTGATTCATGGTTCGGCATTCATTACGCGTATATTGGCGTTCATGGCGACATGATCAATCCGTATCTTCGATGCAAACTGGCTTTAGTCACGAGTCCGACCACTTGTACTCAATGACAAGGCAGACTGTTCGAACAAGCATCTCGATTGTGTTTGTGCCAATTGTCTCATCCTCGGAATGATGCATGGGTGTAGTCGAACAATAGCAGCCAATGTGTACTGCATGACTCTTTGGCGCTGTCATAGGAAGAAAGCTCCTCCGGGCCGCAGACCTTCAAGCCTTCATCTCGTTCCTAAACTTGCGACTTAAGGTTCAAGACAATGACAATACTCACGTAGCCAACATTGATAACTGTTTCATAGCTCGAATAGATGCTCGTTGGATGATGAGCTAACGCAGTAAGTGTTGGTGATCTTCATCGGGTGTTGCACCAGAGATTTCTTCGGCAACTGTGCTAAGAATTGAGAACACCTCTGCGTCTATTGTCGCAGAGCAAGAGCGTAGATTGGAGTCTTGAGAAGATTCAGTCGCAGAAGGCTCCATAAATCTCGATAGAAAGATGGATCAAGTCCCCGAGCCTGGGAAAGGCCAGACAAGAGCAGCTGTACTAGTCGTGACTTTGTTTGACCGCACAAGGAGGCACGTGGCCGTCTTGAGAATAAACCTTGCCCCTCGGAGACGTATTGGTTTTCTCACCCCTCGCTGATGACCTCAATTCTCCTCGACTTTGCCACCTCAAACTCCCTGATCATCTCTCTCGCATTGTTCGCCCAGTAATGATCAGGGCCCTGCTTCTCAAGTGAGAACTGTAACGCAGCCTGTGCCTCACTGATAGCAACCTCGTATCTGCCCAGCTGTGCATTGCTCTTAGCCACAAAGTACATCGCACCGTACTTGATGTCAGCCAAGAAGTCTTTCTGCAGCAAGGGAGCCACAAGAATCTGCCGGTAGAGTCTCAGCGAACCCATAAAGTCCTTCGCCATGTATCGACACCTTGCCAATGATGACTTGCGCAGTAAGTTCTGCAAAGAGTCGGAACCACAAATCTCCTCGATCTCGGCCAAATCTTGTGACAGTAGCTTGTCTGCTGTGGTGTGCATGTCAATCTCGGTCAAGATTCTGCTGTGAAGGCGTGATATCTCCAAGGACAACTCATGATGAACACCAAGCGTGGAATTGAGTTTCACTGTAACCATCCTGACCGTACCTTCCAGTAGTGCCAGCCCACGATCATTTGTTTGCAACAGGTAGCTGACAAGCCTTGCAATAGGGTGATGGCCCGAAGAATTGCTCGCCCATGTACCCAGGTCACTGAGAAAAGAGTTCGACGCCTCGAGTCTCGTCTGGTTGCTAAGATTGTCATTAATCACCAAACATAGTGAAAGTAGAAGCCAGGGATCTCCTGTATGAAGCATATTCGAGAAAGTGTATTGGGCTTCATCTCGCACAGTCAGTGCTTGATCGTTCCTGTTATTCTGCATGTGCGCCGCTTTCGTGCAAAACAGGTCCCAGAGCTTGTTGAACCTCCGATCAGCCTCTGACTGAACAAAACCACTAGAGAACGAGCTCAAGGTCAGATCACAGAAATCACTCATGCTGTGCAGGAATGACTCGGTGGTAAAGCTCAGGCCAGGTATAAGCAAAAGACTCGGTGACCGCTGGCGGGTACTGACAGTCACAGCAGTGTTCGAAGTATCATTGCTTGCAAAGGGGTCGTCAATCTCCATGCCGGTCTCATCCATGTCGATGTCTTCATTGACAATTTCTTCGGCGGGCTGCGACACAAATCCATGTTGCTGAATCATTGCATCCTCAAGAAATGCTGTGGGTGTGAGTGGCATCATGGCGCCGTTGTAGAACGGCATGTGCTGCTCATTATCTGGCGAAGTGAGCACATCCATATCCATCGTGGTATCAGTAAGAGACAGCGTTGGAGGACTCCATGTGTTGACCTTCTTTCGTCTGAAATGCCGTCGCGCTTCTTCCTCAGTGATTTCTCTGCCAGCAATGACTGGTCTGGCAGTAGTCGTCTTTGAACGTGCAAGCCCGTTACTGGACAAGACCTCCAAGGCGGTGTGATCCTTGATGTACTTGTCGAATCCCTCCCACCGTCGGAATCTTGTTTTGTACATTTTCTCGGTCGCGTTGAAACCATGGGTCTGCCGCATCATCTTCATTGTTTGCGCCAGCGACAGACCGTCGTCAATGTAATACTTCCTGATCTGTGGCTGCATGGCTTCCCAAGTCTCCTCCGGGTAGGCCCGTCGGGCATTTGCCGCATTTGGTATTGCCATAGTGACTGTCAATGGATACCATTTGGGAGATGACGCAAAAATCTCGTAAGTCAATGAGACATAGTGTTGGAAAATGAATGCCTGAGGGAATAGAGCTGTCTAAAAGTATTTGTTAAGCAGCACAGCCCAGACAGAGTTGAAGCGACTGACAAAAAGACCTCTGATTGCGCGAAAGAAGCCCTTAGCCCGCTAAGAACTTAACCGGTTAGACGAAGCGGACAGAAGTGCCACAGAGTGGGGTAGTCTCAACCGGTCAAATCAAGCGATCAGTTCCTCTCACGGATGTTTTTCGAGGGAAAAGCGGGTGACAGGATCGACAGATTGTGCAAGCTGGCTTGTCATCTGAGTCACATTCTTGCAGACGATGCCCGAGGACCTTTTGCCCTGGAAGCTCAGTAGCATTGACAAAAAGTCCTCGCTTAGGAAGTTGGCGCTAAGGCAGACTTGCATGCTAGCACTGCCTCACTACTGCTGATTGGTTAAATTTGTGTCAAGAAGTGTTAGATCGCGAGCCCTCGACCGTGCGGTGACGGTGTTCCGTATTGCAAAGAGATCGCACGAAGGAAAGACTGGAGCAATGTTTGTGTCAGGAGTAGTTTCCTTATACTTTCCTATCGAACAGCAGTGTGCTCCAACCTAATGATTGGTACCTCGGTCAAAGCCCGGTCTGCACGAGTCATGATATAGTTGCAAAGAGACTTGTATGGGGTCGGAGTATGCTATATAACAAACTATTGGCAGCATATCAACTCAAACCACGTTCGTCTATCTCCTCATGCTCATACCACTGAAGCTCACAACTCATCATCCTCGTCAGGATCAATCACTTGGACTTGTGGATCAACCTCAGTCACGCCCATTGTAGGCTCGAGCTTGATCTTCTGTTCACCGGCTTCCTCCTCCCGCTTGACACATACCTCCTCACCACCCCTGCTCACATGATCCTGAACGCCACTGATCATGCACTCCCTCCTGTACCAGTACCACTTATCCAGGAAATCTCGTCTTTCCGCCTGGGTCCAACTCTCCACAACAAGGGCAAACTCAACGACGTCTTCGTGACCAGACCACTTCGCCATTGCCCCAAATTGCCGCCTCATCACATCCTCTGGAGGCCGATAGCGGTACTCCAACCCTCCATGCTCATCGAGATATTCATGAAGCTGTGACTGAGTTTCCTTCATGAAGACGCGAGTCTCAAGCTGAGACGTCGATGCCTCAGCCGCACGTTTACTCAATGCAGCTTCAACCCGAGACGACCCGACAACTTCGCTATTCTCATGCGTATAGCTCACACCCGCTGACGCAAGAATAGCCTGGACAGGGTCATGACGCTTTGATGAATTGTTTGTGAGTGAGGCTACCGCATTCTTTTTCTTCTTGCTAGGCTCACCGATGATTTCTTGTGCAAGCTGGCTCAAACCTTCATCCTCGTCTTTCGCTTGGCTGTTCGAGTGTTCACCATCCTCATCATCACTGACGTTCTGAACCTCTTCTGCCTCCAGATTCGCAATGTGCAAGTCAGCCTTTGCTTCAGCCACATTCGTTTTGTGCACAATATCTCGCAGCACGACGTTCTCGTTTTGATAGGCAAATAGGTTCTTCAATCCGAAAATTTCACCCTTCTGTCCTTTCTTGTCCTGAACACCAGTGAAGTATCGTCTCTCATCGGTAGCACTGAGACCAATGTTGCTCATTTGCTGCTTGTAGATCTGCCGCGCATACACGATCTCTTCGAGTGTACCTTGGCTGACTAATCTGAAGACCTCGACATCTCGCGTTTGGCCGATCCTGTAGGCTCGATCTTGGGCTTGTAGGTCATATGACGGGTTCCAATTTGGGTCGACAATCACTACCTTGTTGGCAGATGTGATGTTGAGTCCGACACCACCGGCTTTTGTACTGATCAGGAAGACAAACTGGGTAGGATCAGTGTTGAATTCTTTGACTGCCTCGTACCGATCTTCGTAGCTCATACTACCGTCAAGATACTTGAGGTTGAAGTCGGTGTGAATGAAAAGAGCTTGGAGCATCTTGAGGAGCCGAACGCTATGGCTGAACACGAGCACCTTGTTGTTACCTTGCTCGTGCCAGAAGTTGAGAAGCTTCTTGAGAACCCGCCATTTCCCGCAGAATTCGGGGTTACTGTAGTTGATCACACTGTCTCTGCTCTGAACCAACTCTTTCCAACGATCTGGCATGGCAGTCGTCAATAAGTCGGTATCTTTGGCTTGTTTGTCCGTGTCATCATGAGCCGAGGGTATCATCAAGGCGATGTGGTTGCACAAGCGATGCAGATAGGCAAGGCACGGAAAGACCCAGGGTTGCCACTTGTCGCCATTCTCGAGACATATATGACAACACCAACCAGCTTTCTTACCACTGTCACAGTCACACATGTCGCTGCTGTTCTTGATGATCTCGACAAAGTCACTGTCGAGAAAGTTCTGGTAGGCTTGGGCTTGGGTGGATGTCAAAGGGCAGAACACCACTCGGTCTGTTTTGTTGGGTAGCTGGTCCTTGATCAAGGTCTTCATGCGGCGGAGGAAGAATTGCGGCAAGAGATTGTGCACGAGTTGCTTGGCCGTCTTTCGTGCTCGGGCAAGCTCGTATGTGGTGGCATTGTGACTCTGACCATCCCTCAGTGGGTTGCTGATGGTGTACTTCCACGTAGAGATGGGACCGAATCGGCCAGGACTGCTCCAGTTCAGAATGGTCCACAGTTCTTCGTACTTGTTTTGAATGGCAGTTCCGGTCAAGCCAATTCGGCAGAGGGAGTTGATCTCGTTCATGGCCTTTGTCACCTCGCTCTTTCTTTCCTTGATCATATGACACTCGTCGGCAATCACACAGTCCCAGCTGACCATGTTGATCTGACCCTTGTGCAGTCGATAAGTAGTGTAGGTGGTGATCATGATCTCTAGTCTTCCTGACTGCGCTTGTAGGAGGACATCGTCTCTCTGCTTGCCAGAACCGTGGAACAGCTCCGAATGCCACCAGCCCCATCTGTTGAGTTCGTCCTGCCAATTTGCCATCAACGAGCCAGGACATATGATCAGTGTCTTGTAGTATGGCAGGCGCTTGTTACGCATCTTCCGCATACGTTTGTCGTCTCTTTCATCACCAGTCTTGCCGTACATGGCGGTCAAGAAAGCAATTACTTGTATTGTCTTTCCCAGACCCATATCGTCACCGAGTATACCACCCTTCTGGTAGACGAACATCTCATGGAGGAAAGCGGCGCCCTTTACTTGGTAGTCACGCAGATACTGTGCGATCGGAGCAGGTATGATACCCAACGAGTATGGCAACTCGATGTCCTTGTAGGGTGCGGGAGGGGTGATATTTGGTAGATCTGGGCGTTCCTTAAGACTTCTGATGCGCTCGTTGTCGGAGAAGTAGATATCGTCGTGGCTCGGCGGTAATGCCAGTCCGGCCTCTTTCAGCTTCTCACTCCTCTCATTGAATCTATTCCGTCGTCCTTGGACATAGTCTGGCATGGTGTGGTCCATGCCTTCCTCGTCGCTCGGCAGTGCACCATCGTACTCTGCGACTCTTTGCTTTTTCTGCCGCTTTGCGACTTGTCGCCCAACACCGGTATGTCCCTCATCTTTACCTTTCTTCGGTGGGGGGTTATTCTCGGCATCGATTGCTTTCGCCTTGCGGGTAGACTTCAGTGCTTGTTTGCGGGACACAGATTTCTTCGCTTTGAACTTTTTGTAGGCAGCCACCCCAGCATCTTCGCCCTCACTGTCGGACCATACTACCTTGGTAGCGTGCTCAGGTATCCTCCCCTTGTGGCGCTTTCGTGGTGGCTCATCATCGCCGTAGGGCGAGAGGTCTGTAGCGTCGCTAAGGGAGGTTTTTGAGGGTGAGGATCGTATACGTGCTTCGGGGTTGCGCTTTGCTGGGCCAGCATCGAGATCGTCGGAGTCGTAGCGGGACGACATCGGAAGATGGAGGGTCCTGTCGATAGCGTAGAGTTAACTTGGGTCGACGACGAAGACCGTTCCTGCCGAAATGGGGATTAGACGCGACAGGTGGGGCAGCAAATGACGTCGACGCGTAAAGTGTAACGCGACTTTTTCACGAGAGCACGCATTTCTTACAGCAGATGAGTGAAAGATACCCGGGGAAACACGCGAGCAGTATCGCATCACTTTGAACAGCGCGAACCTTGCAGTAGCGCCTGCTGAGCTCGTGGGCGACCTCAGACTCCTCATTGCCGACCACCCTCCTCCCCCCACCACCATGCCTCTCGACACAACATCAACCTACAGCACAACGCTGCTCCGCCTCGACGGCCGCCGCTGGAATGAACTCCGCAAGATCTCCGCCTCCATATCCACACAGCCCAGCGCGGACGGCAGCAGCCTCGTGACAACAGGCAACACCTCCGTCGTCTGCACCGTAACCGGTCCCCGCGAAGGCCGCGGCCAAGGCGACAGGACCAACGCCATAGTCGAGACAGAAATCAACATTGCACCCTTCGCACAACTCGACCGGAGAAGAGCCGGGCGGACAGACAAACGAGTCCAAGAACTACAGACCACCATATCTCAAGCGTTTCAAGCCCATCTGTTCACGCACCTGTACCCTCGCAGCTCAATATTGATCTCCTTGACTGTCTTGAGCCTCGACGGTGGCCTGCTCAGCACATGTCTCAACGCTGCGTCTATAGCTCTGGTTGACGCAGGTGTTCCTATGCCGAGTGTCCTTGCCTCAATCACCACTGGTACTATTATACCGACTGATAACAGTCTATCTCGGCCAGAGCCAGTACTCGACCTGAATAACGCAGAGGAAGTGGAACTGCCTTTCATGAACTTGGCTACAGTGCGGGGGGAGACGGGAAGTGAGGACCAGATAAGCGTGTTGCTGATGGAGACTAGGGTGCAGATGAGTGAAGCAAACAACCCGCTCGAGATCATGCTGAGGATTGGATTAGACGGATGTGCGCAGGTGAGAAGTACTCTGGAAGAGGTGATAAGACGGCATGGAAAGAGGATGATGCAGGGCAGGCGGTGACGGCAATCATGAATTTGACCGAACCGAGTGTTAGTCAATACTCACCGTGAAAGCTACTCAGCACATTCGAGACCCATGCTTGCGAAAACCAGCAATGAGCATCAAACACACTACTGCAGCACATGCCCATCGGCCCACTTGGCTTGCTCAACCTTCCACTTCTTCATCCTGCTTCTCTTCTCCTCTTTGCCCTCAAGGACGGTAATGGCGTCGATCACAAGGTCAGTGATCCATTCAATGTCCTTCTCATGTGCAATAGCAAGGTCATCCCGCCTGACAGCATACCCTCGCTTGCTGGTCTCCTCAGCTGGCTCAATCATCTCCTTTGCTTTGGCAACAAGTCGTTTGGCTACCTGCTCGAGTTGTCTGATCTCTTCGACTGGATGCTTCTCGATCTCCTGTGCCTCCCACGATCGTGTGGTGTCATTGTTCTTTCCAGGCGACCTCGACCGCTTCCTCTTAATTTTTGGCACTCTCGGCGGTTTATGGTCATATTCGCGTTGCAGGTTGTGAAGGACGTCGACATCGGCAAACGCGCCCTCTCCTGGAGACGTCTTGACATGTTTGAGTCGATCAGTATCCACGAGGAAGCCTCCTCTTGGCGGTGGCAGCAAGGTTGAAACTTCTTCGTCATCAGAATCCGGCACCGTGGTTTGTCGACTAAGCTTCGGAGGGTCTAAGAGGTCTGGAACGCTGAGCGGTGCGAGGGAGTTGACTGCACTCGCCGATGATCTTTGTGGCCGCCGTAGGCGATGGCTTGAGTCCCTCATCTGCTCGTTGGTGTCCTCCTCAAGAGTCAGCATGTCGAGGTTACAGGCGATAGAACTCACAAATTCCTGCTTGAGCGAACTGGTCCGTCCAGCTTCAACTTCGTCCAGGTATTTCGCGGCTGCAACAACGATCTTTGTGGTGGGATTGAAGTTACTGAAGGGCATGAAAGGTTGCTCGACGATATGCCCAGGTATCGTTTCTCTCAACCTGTTACATACTGCCCGCTCGTTTGTACGTCTCAGTTGATTGTATTCGAGTGAATTGGCAGGTGTGAATGCAAGTGAAGGAATTCGCGCACTGGGGTCGAAGTGCAACAGCGTGGTGACCAAAAGCTTCGTCGTGAGATTGAAGTCACCACGCCTCTCAACTGCTGCATCAATGCCACGTCCTGCCTCAGCCAATCTTTTTCCGAGCAACTCTCTTGCTTCAAGCTCATTGTCTCGCCGAATCTGCGAGTATACTGCTGCCCGACTCGGTATGCTAGGTGCTTCCATGATGAGTCAAGTGGCAGAGTGAAGTCTATTTGCATATTCTGTGGAAGATGGAACTTTGGAGTTCATTTGATCAAAGGCATCTCGAATATGATTGCGTGTTTGACCATCGCCTGCTTGACAAGGCATACTTTGTCACGCACGTTCTGAGCCAATTGAAAGAATGGCAAGCCGTTGTCGCCGATACTATGCGATGCTGCCCAGGCAAAACACTCAATGAGTCGATTGCGCCTCTTTGCTCTAACGCTGTCGGCTCCATGTTCCAGCACTGCATAAGTTTTTGTGGGTGGCCATGAATGATCATGGAAAACGCTCAAACTACATCAACCGCTATCGAGCCGCGAACGTTAGCAGTACGGATGCAGACTACTGCCGAGACCATGTGCAGATTGATGTAAGTGTTATCCGTTTTCTTGCCATTAGCAGAGGAACATATCATCGCCACCGGGAGGGATCGTCAGAGAAGGCAGTGACTGTCTTGGAATGTTAGCGCTGGAACAGTGTTGAGGTGAAGCAGACATAGAGCAGGCAGAGAAATCAGGCACCAAAGGGTGAGATTAATGAGGGTGGGAGCAACCTCGGCGACTGCCGTTGTCATTTCCGTCACAAGTGCACGACAGCTATGCTGGGTCTGGTTGAGAAGCTGTGGTCCTCCATTCTGTAACGCCTTACATCGCCTGAAGCCTACCATCAGCTGAGACGATTGAACATAGTCATCCCAAATTCGTTGAGCCCACCCATGACAATACCCCTTGGGACTTGACGGATCCCCAACTTGACTCGACCAATCTCAATTAATCTCAATGTCCTCATCGCTGTCCTCTTCCGCAGCCATTTTGTCGATCTGACGCCTCTTTTCTTCCTCCTTCCTGCCCTCAGCAACCACTTTCTGCCTACTGTCTCTCTGCTGTCTTTGACCCATTACGAACGCACCCATCGGTGTATCCTGCCATTTCACGTCCTTCAAGAAGTTCTCAACCTCGGCACGGTCTCGTGGTGTGAACGTGACCTTGTTCCTCCGTTCAACAATCCACCTGCTGTTCGCCTCGCTCTTTTGCACAAGCAACAGAAGGCTCTGGTTCAACTTGCCGTTCTTATTCCCCGTACTCTGCTTGCTAGCACTTTTCAGCCACCTCTTCAACATCACAATGACTGGCACCTGTAATTCTGGGTAGGCGATATTCTTGCACCACAGGACGAAGAACTCGGAAAAGAGCTCGACGATTTGTTCACCGAGTCCATCTTGGTAGACCCGTGTCTTGAGGTAGCTGCTTGGTGCACGAATGTTGATCTCGAAGTCAAGTGGCCGAAGGGTGGTAGCAGCATTCTTCGCCGGCTTCTTCATCTCGGCGCTGTTCAGGACTTCAAGGAGGACCGCAGCAAGAGGGATGTACGTGCCTGTTGACTGACTGATACGCAGAAGTGCTCTGACCAGCTGGAATCGAAGTGGGAAGTAGGTGCTCGTTGGGATCAATCTCATGACACCCAATGTAATCTGCACGACCGGATAGATCAGTGGCCTCAGTTCAGATTGCTTGCCCTTTTCTGCTTCAAGAAGACTATTGCAGTGCATTGACAAAACTCGCGACCAAAAGTCCAAGCTGTGGACGAACTGCCAGTTGTAGATCGTCTTGTAGCTGTCTTTTGTAGGCTTCGTGATATTCGTCCTAAGATGCATGGCGGCTTGTCTGATGTAGCTGAACGCGGTGGTGTAGGAGACCTTCTGATCGATACCCCACAACTCAGCAGCCGAGTTCTTCATGAGGTTGATACCGGCGATGGTGTGAGTCGACGTGCTTCTGGCAGACTTGACGAGCTGCTCATAGGTGGCCTTCAGGACCGCTTCTCTGATGCCTGCATCGCTGATGGTGAGCAGGCGTCGTAATATCAGAAAGGCAGTGATACGTGTGGTCTCATCCGTTGTGTTGTCCGACCAGATACTGGCTACAGACTTGATGATTTGCTTCAAGAACTTCCTGAACTGCAAGAGATAGGGTAGCAGAGGCTCGAAGGATTGGAGGGTCATGCGGATCGTTGCTGGGTCGGTCAAATTGGGTAGAAAATGGTTGATTGAGGTCGAGAACGTGCGGATCAGCGGCGAGAGTTTCTTGAACTGTGAGCTGTTGTTTGGAACGGTGATCTTTCCCGCTTTGCTTTCCTTGACGGGCAGATGATGTGAGAGCACTTTTGGAGCCTCTTTCAACGCGGTCACCAACACCTCATGGTAGACGTCGCTCGATGGAATGGTGTATTTGGAGCCCTTTCCCTCGTCGTCGTCCATGTGTACGGCGGAGCGGAATGCCAGGACGGTTTCTCGCAGCGAGCGAATTGAATGTTGCTCCTGCATGGCCTGCTTCCACTTCTTGACCATCTCTAGGCTGACCTTCGACGTTGACGGCTCCTTAGCTGTCTTACGCTTCTTGCTCGGCCTCTCCTCCTCATCTTCGCTAACCTCGAGATCGTCAAGATTGTCGTCCTCGTTGAAATCAAGCAGTTCTGGGTCGTTCTCTTGTAGGTACTTGTGGAACTCTGGGTCCTTCTCGGCCAGCGCAGCCATGTCAAGCTCATCTTCCTCGTCGCTTACATCAACATCATCAACCTGCTCAGCGTCTTCCAGATCTTCATGCTTCCGCTTGCCATTCGTAGGCGGCGCCTTGTCCTTGTTCGTGCTGGGCAGTGGAAGAGCCTCCTGGAAAAACTCGTCCTTATTCACATCCTCCTTGTCATCGACAACCTCCTCGTCGTCCGACTCGTCTTCGTCTGACTTGTGTGCATTCCGCGCCTTCCTCTTGTCGTTCTTCTGGTGTCGCTGCTTGATCTTCGCAAAGTCCTTCCTTCTGTCGATAGCCTCCTTGAGGTGATTCCGCTCGAACTTTTTGGTTGCTTTGGCCTGCTTACCCATTTTTGCGGTGAACTGTATGGGCAGAGTGATTGGAATGAGGAGAATGGCCCAGCTGAGGAAGTCACAGAAAGTTATCGCGCCTACCAAAATTTCTGGAGAAACTGCCGAAGTCTTGCCGGTGCAGATGACGACCCCGAGCATCCCTCTCCCCATCTCGCGCCTAGCCCTAGCACTACTCTCCGCGAGCGACGATGTGACAATGTACACGCCTCAATATGGCTCGCAGCAGCCCTCGTACGCTCCTGTGCCCCACGGCTACATCCCAACCAATTTCTCATCTCGGATCAACCAGGATGAGGAGGTCAAGCTAGCAGATTCCTCCGCCGAACGCGACCTGATCGACTCGCTCGCCGAAGTCTACAGCATCATCCGCACCCTCGACGGCCTCGAGAAGGCGTATCAGAAGGATGCGCTGCCCGAGAATGAGTACACCGAGATGTGCAGCAAGATGATCAAGCAATACCAATCCATCCTCTCAGACAAGAATGTCGAGCGCGAGTTTCGTGATCTAGACTCCTTCATGCGAGAATGGGACATCACCTGTCCACGCGCTGCAGAAACACTACGAGCAGGTCTGCCCCGGACTGAAGTATATGCCCCACAAGCGAGTCAGGCCAATGTCGCTCCTGTCGCCGCTGCTGGTCCGAGTGCCGGCTTGATCATGACGGCGACGGAGAACTTCATTACGTTCTTAGACGCACTGAAACTCAACTACGTGAGCAAGAGCACGCTTCACCCGCTGCTGTCGGATGTCATTCAGTCGGTGAATAAGGTCACGGATAAGGACTTCGAGCACAGAGGGAAGATCATACAATGGTTAATCACGTTGAACCAAATGAGGACAACGGAGGAATTGAGCGAGGAGCAGGCGGGCGATTTGGCCTTTGACATGGAACAGGCCTACAATGGCTTCAAGAGCATCATCGCTCAACATTGAAGATAATGACAAGCTACACCTCGACGAATTTGTACATACCATAATCCTTGGCGAGAAGAGTTCACCTGCAGTAAGTAACGAGGCGCCACGAGTCGCAGCTTTCCTCGTGGATCGAGTTCAGCGTCACAGAGGTACGAGCTACCACTGCTGATGCCCTCGAGATGTCCATTGGGACGAGAACGTCCGGCACTTTAGTCGTTAATGCCTCACCAAGTCCATCTTCAGCCTGTCTCAGCCTGCGGAAGGCGCTTTCTGGCCTGCTAACGACGATCCGAGATCAGATGGCTCGCCTCGAGATCACACAGCACCAAAGCAGAACTGCTTTTCCGGCATGTCAGCAGCTTGCCAGGATCCTGGCCTCGTCGGGCACATGGCTTCCCGGTCCCGCTTCCGACGTCAGCAACGGTCGGTCGTACGCTGTGAGCTGGCTACGGAGCAGCCAAGTCGTTGTAGTCCGACGTATGGATGCTCAACGCTTGCACACGCATAGGAGAAAGGCATGGACATCCTGCCGGATACTTTCGTGCTCGAAACTTCAGGCTCCCAATCTTGAGGGACGGCGCTGATCGCCAGATCCAGGGAAATGGTCCGGACTACTGCCGTCTTCTGAACCTTGTTGTGTTATAATGGTCTTGGTTCTGCATTCTCATAGCTCGTTGGAGGAGCAATATACGCACCGTCCAGGCTAGTTGTCTGCTGGTCAGTCAGCAAGTGGATTCGACGCAACGTGGTTGTTCCTGGATGTTCTTCATCCACTGCATTACTCTACTGCAGTCGAAGCTCCCAACAGCTGCAGCTGGCCAACAGCCTAAGTCCGTACCTGTTCTCCTGCATGCTGCAGAAGCATTGCTGCCCAAGGCAGCCGAAACTCTATGTGGACAAGGTGGGGTGTATTGCAGATGGGGTAACTTTAGCTGCGGGAAATTAGTGGGAGGCTTGATGATGGCTCGCATAAGTGAAATCGCAAACCCCGCATGGCCGAGGTGTTTATGGGGCCTTTGAGATCAGGTCGAGTCTCAGAGAAGATGGTAAAAGTGTGGTTTTGGACTGCTCTTCAACGCTCATGCATGCTGGCTTCTCTCATCTTTCTGAACAATATCATGTCGGCCATCATGCTTGTCAGCCCTTGCTCTCTCGCTGCTTGTGTAGCTTCCCCAATGCCTCTACATCTGGTATCTAATCGGCTCCAGAGTCGACGATGGTTGGCTTGTATTCGTATTTGACTTGACCTGAGCCAGAGCCAGTAGCCTCAAGTTCTTGAACGATCTTCATCGAGTCGGAATCTGCAACCTCGCCGAAAACAACGTGCTTGCCGTCGAGCCACGACGTAACGACTGTGGTGATGAAGAATTGCGAGCCGTTACTAGGGTTTGGTCAGCGCTGCTCCATGCGCAGTCAAGATTACTCACGTGTTTGGACCAGCATTAGCCATCGACAGCAGACCAGGTCGCGTGTGCTTCTTCTGGAAGTTCTCATCTGCAAACTTCTCGCCATAAATCGACTTTCCACCTGTGCCCTGCGCCTTGTCAGCTCTTGAACCCCCACATCTTGCCTGCTCTTCCTTACATTACCACGTGTGAAGTCTCCACCCTGAAGCATGAACTGAGGAATGATTCTGTGGAACTTGCTGCCCTTGTACCCGAAGCCCTTCTCTCCAGTGCACAGGGCTCGAAAGTTCTCGGCCGTCTTTGGGACTACATCGTCGTAGAGTGTGAAGTTGATTCGTCCTCGCTTTGCTGGAGAGAGGTTAGCAAGGCCATCCACTTGCCCCATCATGACGATGCGCAAGAGAGTAGTTGTGAAGACATACGAGCTGGCACGTCTCCACCACTCTGCTGTGCCTTTCGACGAGCTTGATCCAGAGCAGCATCAGTGTACTCGACGTCAAACCAGGCCCGACCCATATCGATAGCTGATGCAGAGAAGAATCGAGGTTGGACACAAGAAAAGGATCTGTTGTACAACGAAGGCGGGGTCTGGAAAGATCTCAATAGAGTCGAAGTGCTCGAGACTCGGAGGGGCATGTTTGCGGAATCCTTGATACAATTCCGAGAAAGTTGCTGAGGGGTGCAGCTACGGTTGACGAAACGAGTCGCGACTGCACTATTGGTTTATCTGTCAAGCTGGAGTGAAGTGTTAGTGATTGGAAGGCGCAAGTGGCAGCCCATCGAATAGAACGTGCATGAGCGGCAAGCGGAACTCTTATCGCCTCGCGGCGATGTGTCCAGGAGAGCAACTTACATGTAAGAAGAAAAGGAGCTCGGGAACGTGGTCCGAGTGCTCGATTGATGTATGGAAACGCCAGGGGCAATATTAGGTTCTTTTGCTCGGACTTTCTCGCAAGAAGGAGTCAATGTCTAAATGTACAAACCAGCCTGAAAGATATAACCGATATGATGATACAGTGATGCTGTGATGGCGATTATGGTTGATGCGATGGAGTGAAGAAGGACAGCGGTGAGTGCTGTTGAAAAGCATCCGTAGCTACGGAAGCTTTCGATTGCCAAGACTTGATTCACGAATCAACATGGTTCCGCATAATGCTGACTCGTTGACGCCCGCCCTTTACTACATCATGCAGTGCTCCATCACAAGGGACCTGCAGCATCGTATAAAAGTCGTTCCGGACAGAACACAGGTAGGGTTAATAGTCATTGCTGCCAATCATGCTTCATCGCGGACGTTTCTCGATAGCTGACTTGCAGCTCGATTGATATTCCAACTAATCTCTCCCTACCCTTGCGTAAGACTACCTGCCTCCATATCCTTACAATGTTTGTGCTATCCCTAGTCAATCACAAGCACCAACATGCTACGCTAATAATGTCACAATGCTCGGCGAGTTGCCATTAGCTGAAATCCTCGGCGTCGGTCTGTTCGCCAACTGATACGCCTTCCGCCCGGCTTGTCAACTCCCTAGCTTCCCTCGCAAGCTGGAATGCCAGCGGCGGCAGTTTCTGTGCAAATTCTTGTGCGCTTGGCTTCCCGTCATGGTGCAGCGAATCTTGCGCCGCCCGCTCAAGCTGCTCTTTCGATTTGATTAATGCTTCGAACCCCGAGAGTGTTTTGTTCGTGAATGAAGTTTGAAAGCTGCTTGGTGTTTCCATGCCTCCTTCCACCGTGCCGAGAATGATGTCAATAGTATCCAGGACACCACTTGCGTGATTGCGAATGACAGGCATCAGGTCCTCATTGCGCACTGATCCGACTAGGGCTTGGATGTTCTGGACAAGGGTGTCGGTTTGGTTACCTAGGTAGATCTAGAGAATTAGCCGTTGCCACCCATCACGCTGGAAGTACTCACCTTGAGCTCCTCTAACTCCACATCATCTTCTTGGAGGTGAGAGGCGTCAATGCCTAGTCCGGGAACCCCATTGCCATTGACGTATGACTGATTATGTGTCGACTCAACTTGTGTTCGTGGGTCAAGTTCTGGAGGATCACTCAGAGCGCTGTAAACACTGTCCGCAACGCTCGGCCGGCGCACGCTTCCACCAACGTTGAAGTAACCGTTCTTGTTGACGGGCGTCATGTGCGGTTCCTCATCAGTCAGCTCACCTGCCGGAGTAGGCCGGATCTTGACAGTGCGAAGCAGGTCGATCACCGCTGCTGTGAGATGTGAGGCTGCTGCATCTAGCAGACTGACAGGCGAAAGTCCATGCGCTGCAGCATAGTTCTTGGTGGCTGTAATAACATTATTCGCCGTTGCAGAGACCTTCGCTTTCAACTTATGCCGTTTCCTAGTTGTTTCGTCACTCTTGTCATCGCCAGCTGCTTCGACATCACCGGTAATGCTACGCACTGCCAAGACCAAATCCTTGATCTGATCCAATACTGCACTTGTTTCCTCTGCGCGAGCACCGTCAAGGAGTGAATTAATTGCAAGTTGGAACGCCGTGACATGAACGTCTTTAACCAGACCATCTGCTTCGTAGAAATTCGGGTTGCCCAGTTTCTTTGGACTCTCGATGTTGAGACCAATCGTACTCATTCTCCCATTCTTCAGTTGTGTCTTCGCCCTCGTGTACCGGCCCTTCCACTCTGCGGCTTCTTCTCGCAATCTCTCTACCTCCAGGTGTAGCTGCTCTACCCTTTGCATACTCCCACTGCTTTCATCTGCCATAGCTCGGATATCTGCCAGGTGCGCTCTGAACTGTTTGCTGACCTCCTCAGTGGATTGCAATTGCCGCTGATACTGCGCTTGTAGGTTCTGATGCTGCTGTTCGAGCTCGTCGTGCTTTTCGCGCCACTCCGCGCCTGCGGCGCTCGATGCGTGTTCCAGTTGCATCCGCTCGATCTCCTCTTTCATCTCTCTGTTGAGCTTCTCCGCTTGGTCCAGCTTCTCTTGTAATTCGTCTTTGAGACCTGCAGTATCCGACAAGTGTTTGATCGCTGCCTCTTTTGCCAAGAGCTTATTTTCTAGATCTATCACTTTCTGCTGTAGCTCATCAGACGGTGGATCTCTGCTTCCACCCGTCATGCTTGTCGCTGATGTGTCTCGATTGCTTCTCGGGCTCGTCAAACTACCATCCAACCCAAACGCTTCACTAGAACGATCATACCTGCCCATGGGGCTTGTCTCATCGTCATCATCTTCCACCATTGTGCTTTTGTTCGGTATGACCGTGTTGTTCTGAAACTGCTTTGGCATTGGTCGACCAAATTCACTTGTACTGTTTGGCTGCATATCAGGAGGTGTTACGAGGCCCTTCCTCGCAAAGCTTGCGTTACTCGACATCGATCCATGCGCCGTATGGGCTCGTGGCGGAGGCCCGAACCCGTTTGGAGGCGGCATCCCATTTGGCGGTCGGCTCGGCGGACCTCTTGATGCTGATCTCACACTGTCTCTGTTGTTTTCTGGATTAAAGTGAGGAAATCTCCTTTCGAGCTCGCAGAAGACATCAGTCGAGAGGTCACGAAAGCGGCTCGTCTGCAGCGACGACAGCTTCTGTCGCGCCTGATTACGTTTCTCGTGGAAGTCGGGTCTCGGCTGTAGAAAAAGTGGTACTTTGTCTTGCCTTGGTGGCCGTCCGGGCAAAGGCGATGCTGCTTGTCGCCTTTGCAGCTCGTCGAAGACATCTGTGCTGAGCTCATGAAATTGCACGGGCGACAATCTCAACAGTTTGTCTCTTGCTTTGTTTGCTCTCGGTGGCTGTGCTGCGCCGCCCCTTAGATATGCTCTCAGCACAGCATAATGCTGGCGCAGTTCTGATTCCGCCCTTTGGTATCTCTGGCTTCTGGGGTCCTTCAACGAGAGATCACTTGCTCTCGATGAGCCTGCTCTTGACGAGGCGCGCGATCCATCTTCGGAGGGGCCCCTGTGTGGTTTCTGTTCTGTGGGCGAACCAGCCGCAAAGGTCTGGGCACGGTGAGGCGGTCGAGGCTCGAATTCACCCATGGGTGGTGAGATTGGGTCCCCGCGGGTTGCAGAGTGGAAGTCTGGACGAAGTCCGCCGTTGTATTTGTTCATTCCTGACCAGTCACTACCAGCTGTCGAGGAGGGTGAGTAATTATGCTGGATTCGGTTCGACGGAGGTAATGGGGGAGCTGCCATATCGAGGAGAGAATTGCATATGGTCGAATATTGCGACTGATTGAATCATACGACTCGTTCGTGACTGTCGCGAGAATGAAGCGTGTTAATCGCGTCTCAGCACAGACTCAAGACGCTTGTTGTTTCGAAAGCAATGTCGACCTGATCCGCTGCCTGCCAATGATACCTCAGGAAGCCTTGGTCAGTGCACAACCGTCATTGAGCCGCAGGAGGAGGGAGGGACGACATTCGACTAGAAAGACATCTTCAGCCTTCAATCAGAAGCAATCTGCAGGAAACGTCGAAAGCATTGGATTGTGCATTTGGCTCATGCAAGTGATCCCCTTATCCCATGCCGCATGCATTGCGATATTTTGAGTTTGGTCCCTGGCAGACTTTCTTCCAATCGCTTGAGAGATCACCTGCTGCCCTTGCAGCTCATCATTGAGCTAAGCCTTCTCTCTCCTTAGCGGCAAGCCATCAGCGGCGCCTAACTGCAGCCACTGGAAGCGACTAGGACAGCCTGAAGCTTTTTGGCTCCTCCACAACAACGGCAGGGATCCTCCTAACTTAGCCTCCAAACAGGCACCGCCGAATAAAAGGGGTGCAATTGATGCTTGCGCTGGATGAGACGACTTCGCACGGGCAGAGAAGAACAGGCAGTTGAACAGGGAAAACTTTGCTGGTTTCTTTTGCAAAGGTCGCCCAAATGTACTACGCTATCTACAAGTACAAGCTTTTGAGACGCCTGCCATCTTGCACGTAATTCGTGCTATATACATCGTAACACTGATCTCTGCCTGTCCTACATCATGCCGTACCGTTCGTCATCTTCAGGCTTGAGGGCACGTTAGTCCCTCTGTCGCCTGTCGCTTTTCTGTACGGCTCGACGGCCGCAGAGACCGGTGTCGTACTTCTAGTTGGCACTGCACTTCTATTATGCGCCATATGCGCTTGCACCAAATGGCCAGCCGCAAGAGCAGAGCACAGACTCAATTCACCAGCAAGAACCGCTGCAGCAATTATTCTTGCTAGCCTTCTCGAATTCTCGCCCGGTGCCGTCGGATGTGCTCCCCTGACACCCAGCATCTCAAGCATGGACGATTGAGCTTCGAGGATAGTGCCACCCCCGATCGTGCCGACCTCGATACACGGCATGGACACACTGATCTGAAGGTTGCCATTGTTGCTATCGTTGTCAGCTAATCCCGTAAATGGCGACTCCCAACTTACTTTTTCATAATAGTAATACACTGACTACTCTCCACGTTCTGGGCCGGATCTTGGCCCGTCGCAAGGAACATAGCAGTGACAATATTCGAGGCATGAGCATTCTGTCCACCGATACTTCCAGCCATAGCACTTCCTATCAGGTTCTTCGACGTATTGAGCTCGACGAGTGCGTTGACATCGCTCTTGAGCACACTTCGGACAACATCACCCGGGATGATAGCTTCAGCTACAACAGACTTACCTCGCCCATCGATCCAGTTGATCGCTGCAGGTTTCTTGTCAGTACAGAAGTTGCCAGATACCGAGATCGTGGCCATGTCCTCGAACCCGCATTCTGACGACATGACAGTAAGTGCCTTCTCGACACCCTTTGAGATCATATTCATACCCATAGCATCACCTGTTGTCGTCTTGAAGCGGATGTACAGATACGTTCCGGCCAATGCAGTCTTCATCGATTGAAGTCGTGCAAATCTGCTGGTCGAGTTGAAGGCTTCTTTCATCCTACGCTGGCCATCTTCAGAGTCTAGCCAGATTTTGGCTTCACCGGCACGCGTGAGTGTTGGGAAACCAACGCACGGTCCTCGAGTCATGCCGTCACCAGTCAAAACTGTCGTAGCTCCACCACCAGCATTTATGGCTTTGCAGCCTCGACTCGTACTTGCAACGAGCACACCTTCTGTCGTTGCCATCGGCAGGAAATAGTTTTCTCCGTCGATGTTGAGCGGACCAGCAACACCAAGCGGTAGTGGTAGATACCCAATCACGTTTTCACAGCATGCTCCATGAACGAGTTCATAATTGTAGTCCGTGTATGGGGCTTTTGACCTTTCCAACGAATTCGTAAATTCCTGCGTGGCCGGTGTGCGAGAGACGACAGCTCTTCGAACCTTGACAGCCCGGACGAAGGATTCCAGCCGCGTCATCAGGCTTGGGTCTTCAAGTGTCTTCTCAATAGCATATCCAGGTATCTTGCCACGTAGTGACAGGTCAATCAATTCCTCGTCATTCAGGTGAGCAGCCTGCTTGTTCTTCAGTATCGTTTCGCATTCAGCTCTCGTCCTTGTGGTGCCATTGGTCTTTGGTATCTCTGGTCTCTCTTGCTTCATGACCGGTGGTGGACTCGGTGGTTCCAATCGAGGTACAGCGGGCGTGCTTGCTGGTGTTGGTGCCTCCTTCAAGCTCCATCTCGCAGCATTGAACAGATAGCCGTTCAAAATTAAGCTCATAGTCAGAGCGATTAGTACCCACTTGCTCAGGACAGGATCCTCCAGGCTCTGAAAAATGCTCTCAATGACATGACCGCCCATAGAATGAAGAATTTGGTTGTAATCATCGAAGAAGCCCAGATCGTCAGTTATTGGCACCGTTTGCTCCAAAGCATATTTGATAGGTGACAGCACAGTAACATAGGTCTCCATCTTTTTGCTCTTAGCCAGAACATAGATCACATCGAGACCATTTTCTGCGACCTTGAACGGGTCGATGGATGCCGGTGCGAGCACACTCGATATTGAGCTCGTCGGGCTTTTTGAGTGAGATGCTCGGAATGGAATCGTGACCAGGTTGATGATGTTGAGCAGAACGAAGCCAGTGACCATCCAGATCTTGAACTTGGGTACAACATTGGCCTTGACTTTCTCGCCGAAGATGTTGAAGCCCATCCCGCTGTCCTGAGCGTCGCTGCTTGACGCAACGGTCTCAGCAACACGGGGCTGCATACCGTCTTCCTCAAGAGCTTTTCGTAGCTCGACATGGCGCTTGATGCGATTTATCTCGAGCTTGATGCATAGAATGGTGGTGTAGAATGTGAAAAGCAATATGCAGTCGAAAAAGAGAATCCATGCTGCCAAGAAGCAGAACTGTCGCAATCCTCCTTGCACCCCCGACGCTGCACCAAGAACGAGAACAAAAATCTCAATGATGTAGTCGCGCACAATCTCGAATCCGACGTCTTTGATGGCTGTTTGTGTAGCTTCCAAGACCGATGCTGGACCTGAAGGGGTTGGCACAGCAGAACCGATGGCATGACCATTAGCGGCACCGTCGCGCTTCTTGGTATCGTATGATGCTGACAGAACAGCTCTTGTGAGCATGATAGCTTTCTCGAATCCGATAGTTACGACCAAGAATGGCAGTCCTTCTGAGAGCAGCACCAGGTTGATCGGCACGCCCAATTTGGTTGTAGTAACCAGACCAAACAGGAAGGCGAAAACGCTGTTCAAGAGTACAGAAACAGCCAGCCAAGCCTTGGATCCTAATCGCTTCATGGATACGAACATGGAGATGAATGTCAGATGCATGGCTAGGTATCCGAGCGCCATGATCACGATGTCTAGAGTCTCAGCATGCTTGAGCAGATCGATGAAGATTGTCCAACCATTGAGGAACCAATTCCTGTACGAGGTGCCGCCATTTTGTGCGTGCCATGCAGCCTGCATGACCCATGATTTACTCTTGTCGTTTCTGGCGGACAAATCTTTTGCGCCTTGCAGGAAATCGGCGAGCTCGTTCTCGGGGACATAATATGCTAGACTTGTGTCTTGCGAAATGGAAGAAAGGATGTTTGCCGTGCTCGGCACACTTGTAGCGGTGATGTTCGCGGCATAGGGTATCGAATCAGGGGCGTACTGGCCTGCTGAGTATTCCGGGAAGACAAATGTGGTGAGAGCGTAATGTTGCCCCCTCCCTTCTGCTGTGTCGGCATCTTCAAGAGGCCTCCATTTCCAACGAGTGTTTTGCGATAGCTCTAGCGTCCGACTGCCCTTCAGTAGAGAGTCCACGTCTATCTTGCCATGCTCTGTAGCTGCGTGTATACCTGTATCGAATAAACTCTCTTGCAACAGACCGACGTAAGATGTGCTCGCTAGTACTGCGATGATGACGAGGGTGAATATAGGCGACGACAAGCTCAGTCGTGAGATGGCAAGAAAGGTCGAAGTCACTGTGTTGTAGAGCTGGCCGCCATTCTGGCCGAATTCTCTGAGCTGTTTGGGAAGAAGGTATGAGCCTCGCATTTTGGAATCTAATGGCGGTGAACGGGTCTATCGCTGAGCTCTCACTGCATGCCGACGCCGGCTCGTCGTAGTGCTGCTACCGTGTCGAGACGGCTTGCGATAGACTCCAAGCAACCTTTGGTATTTCTAGTGGGCGGTATACGCCGTCGTTGGTTTGTGCGCGACGTGATCAGCGAGGTGATGCGACAGGCTACGCGAACCTGCAGCAGCTGAAGCGCAGTCGGAGAATAAGCAGAACGACAAGGAGAGGCAACGAACAATAAAGTCGTCAGCAGCGAGAAAGACGTCAAGCACAAACCAGCATTATTATTGCTACCAAGTATCTCCTGAATCGGCCATCTCAGGGCGTCACCATCGCTGGGAAATTTTGGTAGATCTTCCAACGGCATGCTAACCTGCGCTTTCCTCGGATGTCCACAGCTTTGCTGGTGCCACTTCCCAGCAAATCAACAACATTTCCAACGCCACAACCCACCGATCGCTCTGCCCAGATTATTCCCTGCACAAGTGCTTGTTTTCGATGCTCCGCTTGCTGCAGGTACCATGCCCAACCCCACTAGCATAGCTCGAACTTTACATTACTACGGCGTTGCGATTGTACGGTGAATACTGAGCCGACGAGGGGTGGTACTGAACGAGGGTTCTGTAGCACGACAGGTGGTCTTCGGTGTGCTTTACTTGTTACTCCATTGGTGAAAGACATTCACCCCGTATACTACTGAGAGACGGCGTCCGCTGATCTGGAATTCGTTCCTGAGTAGCGCGGAGCAGGCAGCAGCAGGCACAAGCGGGAGTAGAGGGACAAAGACGCATGCAGGAGAAGTAGAAATGGTAGTAGCTGAGCTTAGCGTCAATGCGTGGTCATGACCTTCGAGCCCTCCTGAGCGTAATTTCAGAGTTGGATCGATGAGAGGCCAGCTCAATACTGGAACACCTTTTCTTTGGGGGGCAGCGGAAGAGCACCTGTTTCTTTGTCTAACCTAGATAGCTGTACCTGGTTTCGAGAGACCGTAGACGTTACAGTTGATCGTCAAAGGCCTATGCCACTATTGCAGAATTGCTGGAATAAGTGCCATCCCGGGTTTTCCTATTCATTGTCGTAAGGCATGACCCGTGAGGCTTAGGACGGTGAGCCAAGGAGGGTGGCAACGCATCAGGTCATCTCGCGATGATCACGGGCTAGTTCCAAATATCGCAAACGAGCATCAGATGCAAACACCCGGGCGATTCTTCTAGTACGCCTCCGTCTTCCTCACGTGTTCACCCATTCCATATATGTACTGTCAAACATCTTTTGCATGTTCTCAACCAAGTCGTAGTCCTCCCCAGGCTCGCCACCGAATCTCTGCAACGCTCTAGCTTCCTGCGCGCCAACGCGACAAAGGCGGTTGTTAAAGTGGGGCCTACGGTAGTCGGCCACTTGTAGATCAAGACAGTTCCGCAGGAAAACAGTATTTGAGTAGTGCAAGCTGGCATTACAGCGTCCAAAAGGTTCTGTGGTCTCGAACGAAAGATGCTGTACGGGTGACGAAGAAAGCGAGTCATAGGATGATACTTCGTGGACGGTAGGAAGAGTGTGATCATATCTGTCGCGCCGGCTTCGATGTCTTACGCGCCGACGATTGTGTTTGTGTGCCATTGTGGATGTCGGGCGAGAGTGTCGCAGCAGAGAGAACACTATCCTGAGGGCAAGTGAGGGCCGGCTAAGACTGGTGAACGTGCATGCAATTCGTGCAGGATGGACGGTCATCCGATCTATATATCAAGTTTAGCTTAGGCATGAGTCCTGCATCAGTCACGCAATCAGAATTGTGAAGTCAGATGACTCGTTGGCGTTATCATGAGCTTAATAGTCAAGTACGAAGCCTGCTGTGCCTGGGTTACCACGTATTGCGTGGCTTCAACTTGAACTTTGGGTTCATGAGACGTTTGGCGCGTGACTCATTGGCTTCAGATTCAAGAGGTGTGGGCTGAGCCGTGTTTTGCCACGGCGTGATCGGCGACCACCGCGCACGATTCGTGGCGAGTACAAAGGAAGGTGTCATGATAAAGTGCGATACAACGTTGGTGAGATGCCGTGATCATGCGGTACATAGTACCTTACTACCTGGAAGATGGTCAAGAAGAGATGACTACATGATTACAGCCGGCATGTAAAACGAGGCAAAAGTCGCCTGGGCTGACCTTGGAGCCTGTTCCGTGCTGGGGTCGTGACACCAGGCCCACGCCGTCATACCAAGCATCACAGAGACGTTTGCTCAAGACGATTGTCATAGCTCACATTTGGTGTTCAGAGAATATGATCTGTGAGTCGGAGACACAACTAGGATCATTCAGAAACACTCGTTTTGCATTAGGTAGTGCACAGACTTAGAACTTGGAAGTGCCACACGCTAGAACTGTGTGCGAGTGGTGTTCACATTTTTATTCATGGTCCACCCAAGACGAGCTCGTGATCAGGGTCAATTATTTAGCTCGGCGGCTGACTGAACAGCCATTCCAAGGCACCGTTCACATCTCCACCGCTCCTTGAGAGGGCCTGAATGTTCTGGTCGTAGTTGAAGAAACCCATCTCGTTCAGCTGGCGTAGTTGAGTTGCAAATCTCTCCTCTGGTGGTCTGTTGTCTGCTGGCTGACCGAAGCCACTTGCACCACCTGCGCCACCCAACGCAGCGAAAGGGTCCAAACCACCCATGCCACCCATACCGCCACCACCCCCACCACCCATCATCATTTGCATTGCTTGACGCATTGCTTCCGGGTTGTTCATCATCTGCTGTACCATAGGATTGTTCATCATGCCCGATAACATGGGATTGTTCGCGAATGGATTGGGCGGTGGGGAGCTCGGGTTCGTCGACTCAGCACCAGTAGTAGGGTTTGTCGACGCATTGTTGTTTGTGTGCCCTGTTGCCTGTCCCTGTTGCTGGCCGAACATGGCTGGATTGAACATTGCTGCGAACGGGTTGGCTTGGTTGGCTTGGTTGGCGCTTGGGTCAGCAGACCGATCCCCTCCAGCGGGCGGCGGCATGAACATGAGAGGATTCATCCCACCAGCGCCACCGAACATGCTTGCCAATGGATTCTGTTGCTGCTGCTGTGCTTGATCTTGACCCTGACCTTGTCCTTGATTCTGGTGTTGTGAATCGGTAGTGCTAGTCGCGCCCGGCATGGCAAATGCTCCTTGACCGCCTGCGCCACCAAATGGGTCGTTTCCCATCGCCCTCTGCATCTCCATCATGCCCCTCATGGAGTCTGGGTTTGTCATCATCCTCCTGAAACCTTCTGACTGTAGCATCTGCCTCATCTGGGGACCCATGGCTCGCAACTGCGGGTTCATGTTGATCATCATATCAATCATCTGTGGGTTGGAAAGTGCTTCGTTCATTTGCTGTGCGAAGTTGGGGTCTTCTAAGCGTCGTGCGATATCGTCTGCAGAAGGAGGATGTGCCAGTGACTCTAGACTAGGCATCCCGGGATAGCCGGCATACCTCGCGCCTGTCAGGCCTATGAGAGGGTCGTTACCAGTGCCTGACGCAAAATTCTGAGGAACGCCTGCGGGAGGAGCGTTCTGCTGATTCGAGGTGGTTGAGGTGGGTGTTGACTGGGTGGCTGGATTTTGCCGCTGGTTGCTGGCTGCACTGCGTACGAGATGCATGGTGTTGCCCTCTTTCACATTGTTCGTTGCCAGCGTCTCATGGTCCTTCAGGACTTTCCCGCTGTATATCAGTCGCTGTGAGGCTGCTGGGACGTTTGCCATATCTGGCTCGGCCAATTTGTTCTTGAGGTCTGCCACCGTCGTGGTAAGAGGCAACGTCACCGTGACCTTTGGACCACTCGATGACTTGACACTGAAGGTGACGCTGGCATCTTCAGATGCTGTATTGTCTGCCATCTTACTGCCGAAGGGATGTCGTTATCTCGTAGTCCGTACCCGCTCAGAGAGGTGAATGCCGCGCAGAGTTACTTCGTGAGGTGAGGGCGAAGTGGGATGATTAGGCCGATTGTATCTGATCTGGATACGTATGTCGTAGAGAGATTTGTTTGTGGTCAGGACGATGATACAAAGCAGTATTGCGTGGCCCAGGATATGTACAGCAGGAAGCGCAGCAGCAGCCGGTACTATTGCAGTAGCGCTGCTTCTACGGGATCAAATGTATCTTGTGGCAGTGTTGCATGGCATCTGCGGCTTTCCACGCACGTCATCGTTCTTTTCTCCTACTAGGGTGCGCATCGGCCAAAGATCATAGAGGCAAGTCACCTGCAGCCTTACCTTTCTCTGCCTCCGGTCCGGACAAGACAAGCTGGCCGCCTCTGCAGTTTGTGCAAGCAGATGAATCTACAACGATTCCTGCACATTTTTTATGATTGTTGTACCCTGAACTCGTGATCGTAGCTCTGGGTTCTCCCAAGAGTCGTTCTGTCAATCGCAACTATCAAAGAGTAAGCTGTCGGAGGCCGGCAATTAGTTTGTCCGGGAGAAGTGGGCACATGGCATCGTAGCCTCGTCGCAGATTATTTTCTGGGAGTCGCAATTTTCAAGGTTACTGCGGTCAGCTCCTCTTGTGCAGCGATTATCCGTAAGCAGGCGTTGGTGGTGACTTGGAGCTCGTGTTGTACATTTCGCGGACGGCTACAGCGTCTTTGCGCCATGAGCTAGCAAGCACGACTTTCCATTGACCTGTCTCGCACACTGCGACACCTGCCGACAAGATGGCGACGACAAGCTCGATGTTTATGTACAGCTTGACGCTGCAGGCCGCATCAGACATCACGGCAGCAGTATTGGGTCAGTTTGCCGGTACAAAAGAACAACAAATTGTCACGGCATCTGGGTCCAAGCTTACAATTCACAGGCCTGACCCGACCCAGGGAAAGATCCACCCGCTGTTCACCCAAGACTGCTTTGGTATCGTTCGCACATTAGCCGCATTTCGACTCGCTGGCGGCAGCAAAGACTACATTATCGTGGGTTCAGACTCGGGGAGAATAACAATCTTGGAATATCTACGAGATCAGAACCGTTTCAGTCGCATACACCTCGAGACTTTCGGCAAATCAGGCGTCAGACGGGTCATACCCGGTCAGTACCTAGCTGTCGACCCTAAGGGAAGAGCTTGCCTGATAGCTTCTGTGGAGAAGAACAAAATTGTCTACGTCCTCAATCGAAATGCTCAAGCCGCTCTCACCATCTCCTCCCCCTTGGAAGCTCACAAACCTGGTATACTTGTCTTCGACCTGATAGCACTTGATGTTGGATACGAAAATCCCGTCTTTGCCGCAATCGAAGTCGATTACTCAGAAGCGGACCAGGATCCAAGTGGCCAGGCACTCGACGAAGTTGAGAAGCAGCTCGTCTACTACGAGCTCGATCTTGGCCTTAACCACGTTGTGCGGAAGTGGTCAGAGACGATCGACAGATCTGCTACAAAGCTGTTCTCCGTCCCGGGTGGCTCAGATGGCCCTAGCGGCGTCCTTGTGTGTGGCGTTGACAGCATAACCTACCGACACAACAACCAGGACGCGCATCGGGTCCCCATTCCACGCCGCAGAGGCATCCTCGAGAACCCCGAGCGAAAGAGAACAATTGTAGCAGGTATCATGCACAAGATCCGAAACCAGTTCTTCTTGTTGCTGCAGTCTGGAGACGGCGACCTGTTCAAAGCCACCATCGATATGGTTGAGGATGATGATGGTCAGCCGACTGGGGAGGTCAAGGCTCTGAAGATCAAGTACTTCGATACTGTCCCCACTGCCAACAGCTTACACATTCTCAAAAGCGGGTTTCTGTTCGTCTCAGCGGAACGAGGCAACCATCAATTCTACCAATTCGAGAAGCTGGGCGACGACGATGACGAAACCGAGTTCTCGAGCGAAAACTACTCTTCAGACCCACTAGAACCCTACAGCCCTGCTTACTTTCACCCAAGGCCCCTCGTCAACCTTGCACTTGTACAGAGCATCGAGTCTATGAATCCCATCATGGATTCGAAAGTTGCCAACTTGCTAGAAGACGACGGTGCTCCCCAAATTTACACCCTATGTGGTGCTGGAGCTCGGAGCAGTTTCAAAACACTCAAGCACGGTTTGTCCGTTGCAGAACTCGTCGAGTCTGAGTTGCCCGACAAGCCCAATGCAGTCTGGACCACGAAGCTCACGCGAGAGGACCAGTACGACGCCTACATCATCTTGTCGTTCAACTCTGGTACTCTTGTACTCAGCATAGGTGAGACTGTCGAGGAGGTCACAGATACAGGCTTCCTTTCCAGTGCGCCAACACTAGCAGTACAACAGCTCGGAGAAGATGCGTTGATCCAGGTGCACCCGAAAGGCATCCGTCACATTCGAGCAGACAAGCGCGTCAACGAATGGCCGGCGCCGCAGCATAGATCCATCGTCGCTGCCGCGACAAATGAGAGGCAGATTGCTGTCGCATTGAGCTCAGGCGAAATCGTCTACTTCGAAGTGGACGTTGACGGCTCGCTCAACGAATACGACGAAAGACGAGAAATGACTGGTACGGTGACCTGCCTGGGTCTAGGTGACGTTCCAGAAGGGCGTGTCAGAAGTTCCTTCCTTGCTGTTGGCTGCGATGACTCTACAGTCCGGATTCTGAGTCTTGATCCAGATTCGACACTAGAGAACAAATCGGTGCAAGCATTGACTTCTGCGCCGTCTTCTCTCTCAATCATGCCTATGGCTGATGCAACATCCGGTGGCACAACACTGTACCTGCATATCGGTCTTTACTCTGGTGTCTATCTTCGGACAGTCCTTGATGAGATCACTGGCGAGCTGTCTGATGTTCGAACACGCTTCCTTGGTTTGAAGCCAGCTAAGCTGTTTCGCGTCAATGTGGGAGGTCAGAGCTGCATACTGGCTGCTAGCACCCGTGCTTGGCTTGGCTATACTGATACACAAACCAACGGCTTCATGCTTACACCACTCGACTACTCGGAGCTGAGGTGGGCCTGGACCTTCAGCAGTGAGCAATGTCCTGAAGGCATAGTTGGCATACAAGATCAAAACTTACGGTACGTCTCCTCTTAACACTTGCTCTGCCCTCTTTTACTATTATGATGATACAAACTATGCTCTTGCTTAGAGTCAACAGACTGCTGCAGAACAAACGTTTTATTCCAATTGTTCCTACTGATAATATCTACCCAACCACAACCATTGCATCATACTCTGTGGTCGAAAACCTGCTAACATACGTGTCAGGATTTTCTCAATTGAGGATCTCTCTCGAAACCTGCTTCAAGAGAGCATATCTCTGCCTTATACACCGAGAAAAATGATAAAACACCCAGAGCACAATCTCTTCTACGTTATCGAGTCGGATAACAACACGCTCGCGACTGCTACAAAGAACAAGCTGATCAACGAGACGCCAGCTGTCAATGGTGATGCAAACATTCTACCACCAGACCAATTCGGCAACCCTCATGGCACGGAACACTGGGCATCATCTGTACAAATCATCGATCCAGTGCTGACCAAGTCAGTAGTGTACACTCTCGACCTGGAAGATAACGAATGTGCGACCAGCATAGCCGCGGCGCCTTTCGCAGGTCAGGACAATGAGACCTTCCTCGTCGTTGGCACCGCGAAGGATCTCAAAGTTAGTCCACGGTCATACACCGCTGGCTTTCTACACGTGTACCGCTTCCATGATGCAGGCCGCGAACTAGAGTTCATTCACAAAACAAAAGTAGACCACCCTCCAACAGCATTGCTGGCATTCCAGGGACGTCTTTTAGCAGGCGTAGGCTCCGACCTCCGAATCTACGATCTCGGCATGAAACAAATGCTTCGGAAATGCCAAGTTCAAGCAGCACCAAATACCATTGTCGGACTGCAGAGCCAAGGCAACAGAATCATAGTCAGTGACGTGCAAGAAAGCGTGTCGTACTGCGTATACAAGTTTCAAGACAACAAACTCATACCGTTCGCTGATGACACAATCGCCCGATGGACGACAGCTACCACGATGGCCGACTACGAGACCACAGCCGGTGGGGATAAATTCGGCAATCTCTGGCTTGTGAGATGTCCTCAGAAAGCATCGGAAGAGGCGGATGAGGACAACTCCGGATCACATCTCTTGCATGAACGAGGATATTTGAATGGAGCTCCGAACAGATTGAGCCTTATGACGAATTTCTTCACTGGCGATCTTCCGACCAGCATGCAGAAGACGAATCTCGTCACTGGTGGTCGCGATGTCATTTTCTGGACCGGATTTCAAGGCACCCTGGGTATACTTGTGCCCTTTGTGAGTCGCGAAGATGTCGACTTCTTCCAAGAGCTGGAGAAGCAATTAGCGAACGAGCACAACCCGCCGCTGCTGGGTCGTGATCATCTGGCATACAGGTCCTACTATGCCCCATCCAAGGGCACAATCGATGGCGACATGTGTGAAACATATTTCTTGTTAGCCAACGATAAGAAAGAATTAATAGCTGGGCAGATGGATCGGTCTGTGCGAGAAGTTGAAAGAAAGATTTCAGACATGCGCACCCGTGTTGCGTATTGAACGCAGATAGCAATTAACAATGTTCACACAAACTATTCTCCCAGGCGGCATATGCAAGTCTCTTGCCTCGCTCGGTCTTTTGCACCCATCAACTGATCTTGAGCTGGATGCCGTCACAACCTTGTGATATGGCACGAGACAAAAACGAATTTCACCTGTCGATATTTGAGTACGATCCCAGCCATCTGCATGTTGGTGATTGTAATTGATTCGACATGACAGTCCTCGACACGAGACTCTCTTGCCAATATACCCACGTGCGTGGAGACCTAGCCAGACAAACCTTTCTGGTGGCCTAAGGCTAGACCTGCTCGCTAGCCAACTCTGCATCCTCGACCGACTGAATTGCCTTCGTCGTCCTTGAATGCCTTGGGAAACAATCTGCGACAAGGTACAGGCTAGTGACCTGTGCTCAATGTGAAAGGACCTGTGCACATCCGAACGTACAAACCCGTGTACAGTTGACTACTTAGTGCTGTTATGATGGCGAAACGCTTGTACTGTCGTTCATAGAAGAAGCATTGTACCTGTACAAATTGACCCTGGGCAGTTAAAGCCTAGAACCTTACGTTTGATGATCAACGAAACTGGTGCTTGAGATGACCCTATGGGTCTTCATCCACTAAGTTATCTCTGGATCGAGTATTTAACATGACTGAACTAAATGCTTCACTGATATTATCGAGTACCAAAGCTATGATTGAGTGCTATACATAGGTGTTGTGCCCTACAGCGGTGGCTGCTATCGGACACTTCCCTGCATGTCCAGCTCTCAGACTGCGCCCCCAATACTTGTATGGACTGCCAAGTCGTTCGCCAAGCGAGGCTGTTTAATGCCAAGGCAAGTCATGCCATGTTTCGGATGAGTCTGACATATCCGCTTCTCCTCCGGCCAATCATTCTGTTCAGCTCGTCAGTCGGTGCATGAGCTGAAAGGCAAGCACTTGCTGAAGGATTCCCTGACTCTAGCTAAACTTTGCACAAGCACCTCCAAGCACCATCTACTCCCGGCAGCTGAAACTCTTCGAAATCCTCGACCGTCGAGAATTTACCACGACAACATGCACACCTGCGACAGTCACGCTAATACCCCTGTCAACGGTGGTCACAGAGTCCAGCTGCATTCAACTTGTGCATAGTTCGACTGAAGTTGCTCGTTCTTGTGGTCGTTTCCCCGCTGCTATGGTGCTCCTCCCAGTTTCACGCCCGTTATAAGGACGTTGGGTGTTTGTATGACTCCAAATCTGCGGTATGCATTGCCTGCCTATCCGCCCCACTTCCATCACGGCTGGCGTGGATCAAGTAAGTTTCCCACTACCAATGCAGTGGTACGGACCCCGTTGTCGGCTCGGAGGCCTGTTTGCAGATGAGCGTGCTGAGTGCTCAACTTAGTTCAGGCTATATAAGCAGCCGCTGTCCGCTTCTTCATCTCTGTTGGCCTGGGTGTCACCTTCATCGCTGCCTCTAATCACAAGCCAGCCGTTGTAACCGGCACATGCATATATACGACGGAAGTCTTCATTGACTAGCATGGCCATTGAGTTCCCCTCAACCAGAGTCGAGATACCCTCCACCAACAACAAGCTCCCTCGCAACTCGGATCATGCAGTAAAAATTTATCGACGACCGTTAATGAGCAGCCGAGAAAGCAAGCTGACAGTCGACCACGATGACTTTCGACCTTGTCAAAGTCCTTACGAGAACGATCTCATCGGAGACCACAGCAACATGCAATACACTGCCTCAGAGTCATCACTGCTTACAAGGCCACGCAGATCACCATAAACATGCACTTCTTCCCTTTCTTGTGAGTCTCCAGTCATCGATTTGTGGGTAAACGACTCTAATATTGCCAGGCTTCGCCGGTTGATCCCGAAGCACTGAAATGGGTCCGCCAGAAGAAACGGGCTGGCGGCAGGGGCGCCCGACGAGCAAGAACTGTCGCCCAATACGACGCAGAGCAATCATATGGTAAATCAGGATCAGCGCTTGCTCATCGAATATTTCGTAAACAGCATGAAGCAAGCACGCTCGAGTTATTCTTCGACCTCTTCTTTGTCGGCAACCTCGCAGTGTTCACCACAAAATCCGCCCATGTCGATCTCATATCTCTCGTCAACTACATTGGTTTCTTTTCCATTCTCTGGTCGACATGGTTTCACACCTCCATGTTCGATGTCCGCTTTTACGTCGACAGTGTTTTCACGCGTCTTTGCAAGCTCGTTGCATTCGGCATAATGGTGTCCCTTGTCAGCTTGACACAGCTTTACACCGCCATACTAGAAGACGGCGAATCTCGATCCTTCCAGGGAATTGCTTTGGTGATGTTCGGCGCTCGTTGTTTGTGGGCCATACAGCACGGTGTGGTACTCTATTTCGTCCGTGAGTTCGACAAGGCACTGATACCCATGCTGCTGACTACATCCGTCTACCTCCTCGCTGGGCTCGGTTTCCTCGCAACCTGGCTCGAGGACCGAGACGAGTCCACTCTGAAAGGTGACCATGGAGCACGCCACGTGAGAATGTGGTACATGATCGTTGGTTTGGAAGCAGTCGCAACAATTGCCATCAGCAGTATCTGGCGCATCCTCTCATTCAAACACACCCATCTCGTCGAGCGAGTGGGTCTCCTCACCTTGATTGTCATGGGGGAAGGCATCATTGGCCTTGTCAAGTCCACATCATATGCGATTCAAGGTACTGAAGTAACAGTGTGGCAAGAGACAGGAATTGTCGCGGCCGCCGTCCTGCTGATCTACCTCATCTACGTTCTCTACTTCGACAACATCGATCATCACCGCTTCGGAACGATCGGACAGCAAGTCTGGACGCTGTTGCACTTCCCGACCCACGTTGCAATCTTGTTGACTGTGGAAGGGTCTAGCGCGCTAATCATCTGGAACGCATGTCGTGCGGCCATCACCAGGATCACGGAAGACAAGATGCCTGATCTGTCCGATCCCTCGAAAGGTTCCAACACAGCGACTGATTTCCTGGCTCGAATCAAGGATACTTACATGGATACCGAGACAAGATACCACTACTACACGCTTGGAGGCGTCTACACAACGTTCGGTGAGGACCTCGCCAAAATCAACAAGACCAAAGCACCATATGCGACTCCCGAGTGGACAAACGAGGTACGTCCTATCCTCACCAAGATGAACAACTACTATGAATACTTCATATACCAGAACTTCGGCGCCGAGGGTCCCTGGGCCCTCAGGAAAGAAAAAGACTACGGCAAAAAGGTCCAGCTGTACGAAGACGGCTTCAAGTTCACGGTCATGTACTTCTACATCGCAGCAGGAGCGCTCCTCTTCATCCTCGCATTTTTGTACTGGTTCGGCCGGAAGAGGAAGACACGCACAGAATGGGTCAGTATCGGCATCCGGATCTTCGCCGGAATGTGTCTGCCGGTGATGATCGTCAGTCCGCTCACAGAGAAGGATGACGATAGCTTCCGGTTCAGGTTCGCGGCGCTGTTGATTCCGATTGTGTCAATGGCGTTGCTGGTCGTTATTATTGTCGACAACCTTGTCAAGGCAGTCAGCGAGAGACATTATACCATCGTTGAGGAGCGACAGACGAGTCATGCGAGCACGTACATGAGTCCGGGGAAGAGCGCGGAGCATACGGAGCGGGAAGCGGAACTTGATCTGGCGGATGAAGAATCAGGTTACGAGATGCATTGGCCGCGAACGAGAGAGTGTGGGAGTCCGCAGCCGCTGAATGGCAGACTTTCAGTGATAGGGGACAGAGACAGGACGTTGAACGATGACGATATGGCGCCTCTTACGCGCAATGCACAGGGAACGCCGACTGTCACATTTGAGGCTGCCAGCGTGCTACAACAGCCGAGGGGCTATGCTGAGGTTGGGCAGCATGATGTAGATTACGAGGATCAGAACACTGGCTATAGTGGTGGAGAGCCGTTAGAGCATTTCAGGACGGACAATGTGAGCAGACATTGATTTGGCAGAACACACAAGAGTAGCATTACCAATGTTACGAAGCAGATGGGGATGGCACGCTCCTGCACATATCGATGAGCAGTGTATTGGAGGGTGATCGAGGTGCATTTACGATTAACGACAAACTGGGGGAAAGAAGCATAACGGTCTCGTCTGGGGAAGACTTGACTCTGGGTACTCCAGTATTACAACATCTCAGCAAGGCGTTGTGAAATTGTTTTGAAGGACGTAACTAGATATAGAATCCGCGTCCCGTCTACATGAGATTGACTCTGGCACGTAGATACCGTATCCCCGTCTTCTACCTCTTTACCAAACGATGCCTGGTTAGTCGCTGATGGGATGTTCGGAAGCACCATTGGGATACACAACCCTTACGAAGTAGCACACGGCTCTACATTGGAGACATTGGACTCTCTCCGATGACAGTCGTGCCTGCCTTGTCTTGGGTTCCGTGATTGTGCTGTCCTCCCCACTTTCTGTGATAGGCGCCCTACCAGTGCTCTCTTTGCATCTGCCTTACGACAGGCGTAGAATGTGCCTCCTCCTCGACACTCAGATTATCACCGTACGTGATTTGGTTGGTTACTCATCCTGCCTCGGCATATTGGGACAGGGTCAAAACGTGGTGGCATAGATACGGATGGGTGAGCAGAAGTACACTCGAATTACAACTAGTATCAATAGGACTCGAACCGCACTCAACTAGCTCATGTCCTCATTCGCCGCATCAGTCTTCAACAGCTCCGCTGCCCGATTCAGTATTTCCAAGATGATGGTCTGCCACTTATGTGCGTTCTGCAAATCCCCATCCTCGAATGACTCCACCAGACCGGGGAATGTGGCACCTGCGTACCCCGTCCACCGTCCTGGCGCAAAGACAACGTGCTTGAACCACGACCGATCACCATCAAGTCCCTCAGGATGCAGGAACTGCCGCTCAAGCAACTTGTACTTGGTGTTCACAGCCTTCACCTTGTACCACAGCCTTACTTTCTTCCAGAACTTCCACCAGGGGACGTGTTCGCCCAGCTCGGCCATCAAGCTCCGAGAGTAGGCATCAAAAGACTTCGCGTTCGTCTGCAGCTTCGACAAGCTGCTCTCTAACGGCTCAAAGTCGAACCGCTTGGTGATGTTGCTTTGCTGCGCCGTCTCCTTGACTGTACTCAGATAATACTGTAAGCTCTTCGCATACGCGTCCGCACTTAAGGGCAGAATTGGCGTCTCACTTAGTTTCGCGGCGAGCAAGGCCCAAATCTTCGCGATGGTCGTGTGGTACTCCCAGCTTACATCGCCGTACCTGTCCATCCAAGTGAAGCTGTCGTAATTGCTGTGGTAGTGATACACTGGGTCTTTCGGACCGGTTCCAAACCCGATATCTAAGGAAGCGATGCCTGCGAAGTCCTGGAAGGCGGTGAAATCGCTTCCACTGCCCATTGTGCGGATTTGGCCATTCCAGGTATCTTTCACCGTCTGGCCTCTTGTCGTTTGGTTCGGGCTTGGCACGGAACCCGTGATGTCGTGTAACAGATCATTCAACAGCGGGCTTGCAGCGGCCGAGAAGTGCGGGCCTCGTGCACCGACGTCAACGTTCAAGTAGGTGATAGTCGAGGCGCTTAGCCAAGGTAGATACTCCTCTACCCATTCGGTACTGCCGATGAGACCGTATTCCTCGCCATCCCAGCTGGCGAAGACGATGGTACGGAGTGGCTTCCAGCCTTTGGACAGTGCGACACCTAAGGAACGGATGACTTCATTGAGAGCTACAGAGCCAGAATTTGGGTCTGCCGCGCCGCCTGCGATCCAGGCGTCGCGATGGTTGCCCAGGACTATGACTTCATCGGCGAGAGTGCCGTTTATGATGCCAATTACGTTCCAGAGGGGTGTCGTGGTGTATTCTTGGTTGTTGACCAGATTCAGCTGGATGTGATCGGGTGTCGGGCCGACGTTGTAGGAGACGTTCTTGTAGACCAGGCCACCGCCTTGCCAGTATTTATTGAAGAAGGATGCATTAGGACCGTGACCATTCAATGCTTGTAGCAGAGGTAAAGCGTCTCGGTAGGAGATTGGAAGAGAGGGTATGCGAGGCATGGAAAGGTTTCCGTCCGTTCGTGGCACGCCGGGCTTCGAGGGATATCCGGGAGTAGTTGGATCTCCGGGCAGAGAGCCTGAAGAGACACCTATTAGTAGACATACCCGTTAGCATGTTAGGGTCAACGTACTGAGAAATTGCGTACTGCCTCGCTGGACACTGCTCGGGTTCCTGGCTGGGCCATCAGGGTATGGCTTGTGCCCATTCGCTTCAGTCATCTCGCCGTCTTCTTGTGGATCTGAATACATGACTATGCCGACCATACCAAGCTCTTGTGCGCGTTTAACCTTGAGCCCGCGGAAATTGCGGCCATATTTGGCTATGGCGATCTTGCCCTCGAGGCTGATGTTTCGTGTGCGGAGATCCTCGTAGTCTTGGTAGGTACCAAAGTTGACGAAGACGTATGGCGCTGTCACATTTCCAGAGGCTGAGTAGCCGTGGAAGGTTGGGATGCTGTCCGTGAGGTTCGTGGTAGGGTCCTCTTCCAGCGCATCTTCAGTCAAGCTGCACTCGTACTTGACCTCGAGCCCGTGCTTCTCGCCCTCAAGCAAAGCAAGCCGATGACCAGCGGGATAGTTGATATAGACATCGTAAGCAACAATGTCGGACTTGACGCCAGACTCCTGCCACCTGTCTCTCGTCCATAGAGCCTGAGATAGATTCTTCCCTGCCAGATGAGGGCCAGAAGTGTAGTATTTGCTCCAGTCTCGGGCTTGGTTCGCGTCGGGAGTCTCGAGGATAATCTTCTGTAGATCCTCAAAGGTCAGACCCTCACTTTGTGGCCATGCTTTGTGATATGGTCTGCTGCACGATAGGTATTCACGAGAAGGACGGTCATCATCATCGCCGGGGAGTAAGACGAAGCCCAAAGCAAAGCCAGCAACGGCTAAGATCAGAATAGATCCGAGTGCGATGGTGCAGAACCTGCGGAAGGTGCTATGTGGGAAGGAACGGTAACGAGGTTCTTGTCGTTCGACCCGTACGGTTGCAATCAACGGCGCGCGTTCGTCGTCCATTGTTGTGTGATCTGCTTCATTCTTCGCTCTGTCGTACATAGTCCCATGTCAATAGCCAAGGGAGAACACCGGACGGGACAGGAAGAGCTCCATCTTAGTGACCAGACCACGAGTCTCTCATTTGCCTGCGGACTTCTACGTGCTCGGCTCTGTTTGGATGACATCACCGAGGTGCTCGAGTACATAGACGAATGCCTAAGGCATAGACCACTGAGTAAGCACGCCAAGGAGGCAGAAGGTTCGGGCCGCCCAAACAGATGCTTGGCCGAGCCTCGATCAATTGTCCTTCTCTGATGCAGCCCATATCGTACGGGGTGTCTAGCCCATACGTTGTTTTCGAGATAGCATCGCACTATCCACGCTACAATAGGGTACACTTGTTCCTCTTCTGCGCCATCAACAACAGCAGTTCACTGCACAGTATCTGAGAGCCGTACGAATATATCCTGGGACTCCGTGTCACGTCAGCCCTGTCTGTCAGTAAGCCTTCTGGTACACGTGGTCGCACGCTAAGGTAGAGGTTCGGCCGGTATGGTCCTCAGAGGAGTGATGTATTGCTGTACCGCTAGTCCTAGTCAGGGGTGGGTGATGTTGCCACAAGAATGAAGCAGGGTGCTTTGAGAGCGAGGGCAATTAGCAACATCATCCTCGGTTTGCCAGATCATTTTAGATCTCCTCATGTCTACGCTGACAACGATCTACCAGGTGCTACGTCATGCACGGTCACTACTATCTACCATTCAATTCTTTGCGACGACCAGCAAGCTGGTCGAGATGAGGCACACGTAGCGTGGCTTGCGGTCGGGTGGCTGACTAGGCTGCTTCAGCCACCGGTCCAGCCGTGAAGACGACTGGCTAGCCGCAGACGCTAGGCCTAATGCTCCAACTTCATCCTTACAACTTTCAACTCTTTCCATTCTTCCTCTCCTTGATAGCGACCTTTCTCACGATGAGTGCTTGGGATCGCACCGCTGAATTTAAGGACTACACAAGCGAGATGAAGCCACTGCAGGGAGCAGAAACCACGTCCTTGTCCTTCGACGCATTGAGCGACCGAGCCACTAGTGATAGAAACCTCTACATCATGTTCGATTCTGGCAGAGGCCCAAAGGTGGAAGAATGGACAGTTCCGAAGCGACTTGGTGAGCCCTGGACGGTGGGTAAGAGAGTGGACGTTGATTTTGCGGTCTGACACCGTCGCAACCGAAACGGCTCTTTTTCGGGAACACCTACCGCTACAGCCACTTCGACATGTCCTGCCTATGGTCAATTCACCCGGCAGAGTTACGTCGCATCTCCAGCTCAAATTCTGTCTACGGTCGCAGGCTACCAGTGTAGACTCCTTGAAGCCAGCATCTTGACGCGATTGCCTTACCTCAACTCAGGTACATGATCATCAACACTCTGAGTTCTGGACACAGCGCACCATCTTTCCGCTACAACACCTCGTGGTTACTTGGCGTCATGTCTGTTCAGGCCCGCTCAACCTGCTGGTGGGGCGTTGCGGGGTGGGCTAGATCTTCGGTGATGCAGTAATACTAAACGAGATATCCTAGTCATTCCAGGGTTGCATAGCGTTGTATTCGGTCTCGGGCCGTGTCAAGCTTGGACGCTTGCTCGCCTTGCTCTCAGGGCTAAGGTGCGATGACTGCGACGCACTCGATTCGTATGCTTCTCCATGCTAGACCAATCGGCAAACGACCAAATACAGGCTAGACGTCGACACCACCCTCAACCTCAACCCCACTGACCTCCCCCTTCTTGAACGCGTTTGCCATCCTCTCGAACGTGCACCACTCGACACCCTCATGCCCATTTATCCACTCGATCAATCTCTCATGCATCATGAGAATCTGCGGCTTTCCGCTGACTTGAGGATGGATACTGATTGGAAAGACGAAGTGGTCGTACTCGCGGTAGCAGAACTCAAATTGCTCTTTCCAGAAGCGCTCGATCTGGTAGGGATCGACGAAGCCAGCGCTGCCTAAGGCGGGTTTGGGCTGGAACGCTGGCCCTGAAGGCACGATAGCATTAGTAACAGGACGCCCGCAGCATGTAAGAGGAATGCAGACGTAGCAAGGAGGACTTACAGTCATCCACATGCCAGTTGGCTGGAATCTCAACGAGCGATGAAGCGCGGAGCGCAGACATAGGCTTCATCCAATCGTGTGCTGAAGCGTTTTTGTAGTCCGTCTCTGAACATTGTTCTGGAGCATAAGGCAGGTAATAGAGTTGAGAGTCGTGATGCATGAACGAATGATCATACAAAAGTCCGCGCTCCTCCAACAGCTTTACCGTATGCCTCGATGGAGTCCAGGCGGGAGCTGTCCAGCCACGAGGCCTCTTGCCGGTGAACTGCGTCAGCACGTCGATAGACTTTTGCAGAACGTCTTGCTCTTGCTGTAGACTGAGTTGCGAGACGAACTCATGTGTGTACCCGTGCAGGCCACTAAGTGGTCAGCGTGTAAGTTCCACGTAGAGACTTATGCAACCACCCATACATACATCTCATGCCCGGCATCGCGGACCTTGGCCATCTGCTTAGGAAAAGACTCGATTGAGTGAGCCGGCACGAACCACGTCGCCTTGATCTTGTAATGGTCAAACATCTTCAGCAGTCTATCCGTGCCGACTGTCGCACCGAAGATTCCGCGACTGATGTTGGTGACGTCGGCGGGGGCTCCATTCGTCGTGTTGATCCAGCCACTGACAGCGTCGACGTCGATGCCATAGCCAACGAGTACTTTCTTAGCCATGCTCATGGAGCGCAGATGTCCTCTTAGTAATGTGTTGGATGATGTGTAGGTGCGATCCTCGGCCCGACGTGCGATGTGCCGATAGAAGATTTGTTGCAAGACCTGTTGGAGATGTGAGGTATACTACAAGGGTGACCCTTTGCGGGGAAAGCTTCAGGTATCTTATTCCTTCCACGATCCTGGAACTGTCAGGACAGTAATCGCTGTTTTCGAGCGATCACGACATTACCTGCTTCGCTTTTCGAATCAAAGGCTTAACCTTAGTGCCAGGCAAGACGCCAAACAATAGACCAAGCACGGTTGCAGTTTCCAGCGACTATACGCAGTGCTCACCTTGCACATGGTAGGATACTGCCTAATTGAACAGCAAGCATATCTTGAGCGATGAGCACAGCATGATAACCAAGTCGTTCCACTGTGAGACCAAATAGGCGTGGGTAATAAGAATAGCTTGTGGGTGATGTTCCGTGTCGACCGCGCCATGAGGTGTTGTGTTGTTTGCAGAAAATGACGTGCCATGCGGGACCAAAGGGCACACTCTGTACCTTGGACACCAATACACGATAGTCTATGGTCGTAGATATGTATGTTTCGCACAGCATTCTACCGAAGTCGTTGAAGCCTCAAGTTCCCTCACTTCCAGGACCAGTGCCATTGTACGACCGATTCAGTCTGCCATGCGAAGAACCATTATACGTCGTTCTGATGGGGCCAAGGTTATTGAACTTGCATACCACGCAGACGAACCAAAGAAAGCCTAATGACTCTTGAGACACTGACATCACGCAATCCTTTGGGGTGGCCTGCATTTGAATGATAAGGTGAAAGGTCACGACTTGGAAAGGAGACAGCGCGTGCCTCGTCCTAAATTGAGTTGACGCGGTTGCCTCACTCCGATGTGCGCAGCTTCACGAGCTTTTCGATTCTCCGAGGTACGGTCAGCCGATTGACTCTCATCGCTGGATGCGACACTGAAGGTGATCTAGGGAGCAAGCAGTCGAGCGGCACGTTAATGTCATGGGTCGCTAGGCGGTAGAGCCGACCTACAACCCGAAGCTGTATACGGTGTCAGAGTACTTCCAACAGTCAGCTGGACTGACTGCGCGTGCCCAGTAGGCCACCAAAACACTACTAATTTTCGAGGAGCTGATATTTGTGCCCGTAGCGGTAGATCATCGTCGTGTTGACCGCTCGATGCCGCTGCATGTTGTACTTCACTCCCGCGAAGGTTTTAGGACTTTTAGGTACAAAGATGTTTCTTAGGATACGGCGAAAAGCGTCGAAGTCACACCATCTACTATGCCTGGTAGAGGTGCGCTACTGACAGTTGCAAGCGAACATCTCAGGGGGGCCAGGCGGTCGAGAATTCCGACCTTTCATGTCTCGTAGTTTCTCCATTGCAATCGACGCTTAGACCACGGGAGATTAGTCCGTGCGGTGTAAGAAATGTGGCGTCTCCGTCGTCACCAACATAGATCGTGTGACATGCTGCGACGATGACAGCAGCGGAGCATAGCGTACCATTCGCATGGCAAAAATTAGGTATGGACCGTCGGAGCACCTGAGATGGAACAAGAGTTGCACTGCCAGCTGAGAAATATTCGCTAGAACGAGATCCAGGCTTGTCCCTCGTACGACACTGGCAGCAGGGTACGACGTACCGAAAATTCTGTTCCGCGATCCACGGACTCGGGCAACGCGGAGCCATCTTTCGGAGTCCCCACGATGCAGATTGTTCCAACGCCTCGGGAGTCACTCCTGATTTACTTTCGACAAAGAGTCTACGGCACATCTGACACCAACGAGCTTCTCAGCACGTCCGTAGCTACACATTTGAGGTTTTGACGAGGCACGTCTATTGGACTGTGACACATATGTCTTTGACTCCCCAGGACAGGTGATGGAGCTGAACACGCGCTCGCAGAGCCACCGGTGCTGTGCAGTAATATGAGCGCTTCGAGACCAGCTTCATCGTCGACTGGCACGAGATAGTGAAATGGCACCCAAATCTGATTCAAGGCATCCCACGTCGCATTCGATGGGGCCATAGGGTTGCGCCTCACGCATTGAAGCCTTCGTTTAGCGGCTAGTAGCTCGAGTGCACGCATTCAAGACGCTACCGTACAGAAAGAACTGCATAAGCTAGGTGTACCCTCCTCCGCGTGTTACTTTCGGCAAAATCTTGGGGAACGTGCGTACGGAGTAGTTCTTCTAGAAGGCGGGTCATGGAAGGCATCGTGCATGAAAATTCTGCAGGCGAAGTGTCAGAAGGGAGACAAAGTCATAATGATCGGCTCGAGAAGCGGAGCACGGAAGTTCGTGCAAATCAGGCATGGTGATGTTACCTCTTGCTCCTCATGTAATCTCTGAGGGGACGTAAGCACAATGCACCGGCCACCAGTGCTTGACTGCGAGCAAGGAATCGAAGGGCGAACTAGCGGAAACCCGGTCGGCCCATAGTGGTGGACTCAAGCAGATGCAAGCTGATCACAATCGCCGAGGTGCCAAAAGGAATGCAGTTTGATCACAACATTTGATAGAATTGTCATGTGGTCATGCATTAAGCGCATGACGACTCTTGGCCCCTCCATTGCTATCGAATCAAGATCGTTCTCTAAGCTACCACTATACCATCGATTGTCTTCAGCGTGGTCGTACTTTGTATCTGCCTCGAACGTTCCTGAGAAAGGAACCAGTCGATCGAGCTTGCAACTGGCGACGTCAACTCAATCTTTGCGGCTCAAATGCAATTCAAAATGCGCGCCAAATGAAAGGCTCGACCAGGGTGTCAGGAGCGGCGTCCGCAAGGAGGCGTGCTAAAAATTACGAACAGGCGCGAAGCAAAAAAACTCAAGCAATAATGTGGAAATTGACAGCTGGTGTCATTGGCCATTAGCTGCGAGCCCCCGGCACTATGAGACATGGACCTAATGCTACCTACCTATCGCTTAGCAATGTCGCCTTGCCAGCCTGGTGCAGCTGGTACAGGACTTTGCAGAGTAGCACCATACGATTCACGCAATTGGTGTGTTGGAATAGCCGGAGTGTCGTATGGACGGTGCTCGATAACCTTCAGGCCGAGCTCAGCTCGACCGCCTGCAGCGCCTGCGGAGACTCAGAGACGCAAGTTGCACGTCTAGAATAGTGGCTTGGTCATTTTAAGCCTTCAGAAAGGACAGTTTGGATACCCATTCTTGGCCTCTCGCCTGAAACGCCACGGTTCGTTGTTCCAAATCGAATTAAGAATCGGGATTCTTGGTTAGTGGTGGAAAAATTTGGTGCTTAGACTGCTCGCTGTGGAACGACAACGAGGGCTGGAAGAAGGCGCTTGTTGTTACCATATGCAATCAGAGGCGTTGGCGGGGCAAGACCTTGAAATGCAACCCCAGCTTGTGGAGAAGTGACTGATGGTCAGCTGTTCAAATCTCAAGCTGCTCTGGGCCTAGTCGAGTCTGGAGCTGCATGAGACTAACTCTAAGTCCAGTAGTATCGGAGCCAAACATTCGCTAGGAGGGCTCGACCGCGAATCTCGCGTTGTCGTCGCAAGAGGAGTTGCCCATGAAACTATATCCGAGTCTAGGTACTCCACCGACGAGTATGAGCCAGTGATATCTATTACAGCGACATCTAGCCCGCGCCTAGCACCTAGCAGCAAATTTTCTGTGGCAAGTCTCGGCACTAGTAGGCTAGTCGAGGATCGCTCAATGCTGTCACTAGCTCGTGATATCCATTCTGGTCATTCCAGTGAAAGGCATAACAATCAGCTCGCTCCCATAGTCCGCATGCTCTCTTTCCCTTCTCCTCGAACAACCTCATTCCACTGACTCTTCTCCTACTCGCTCCAGCCTACAGCAACCATGGCCGGCGGTGACGGTATACGAACTCTCTCGACAGCTCAGGATGTCCATCACATCGAAGCTCCAGTGACCTTCAAAGCCTACCTCATCTGCGCTTTCGCCTCATTTGGTGGTATCTTCTTTGGTTACGACTCAGGTTACATCAACGGTGTTACCGGTTCTTCAGTCTTTTACAAAACTGTCGATGGCCCTAACGCCACGGCGTTGGGCTCGTCTAACCAGTCTCTTGTCGTCTCGATCCTCTCTGCCGGTACTTTCTTTGGAGCGCTCATCGGCGGTGATGTGGCCGACACCATTGGTCGAAAATGGACTGTGATCATGGGTTGTGTTATCTATGCAATCGGTGTTGTCATCCAGATGCTCACGGGGCCTGACATCGGCGGCGCACTGGCTGTCATCGTCGTTGGTCGTCTCATCGCTGGTCTCGGTGTCGGGTTTGAGTCCGCAATTGTCATCTTGTACATGAGCGAGATTGTAAGTGACAGGGCTTTCCGAAACACACTATCTGTGAATACTAATTTTTCCTAGTGCCCCAAGAAGGTTAGAGGTGCTCTGGTTGCTGGATACCAGTTCTGTATCACTATCGGTCTCCTGCTTGCTGCCTGCATCGTGTATGGCACACAGGACCGAACCGACACCAGCGCGTACCGAATTCCCATTGGCATTCAGTTCATTTGGGCTGCCATCCTCGGAGGCGGTCTGTTGTTCTTGCCAGACTCTCCAAGATATTTCGTCAAGCGAGGAAACATCGAGAAAGCTCGATCGGCTCTCTGCAGACTCCGAGGCCAGCCCGCCGAGTCTGAGTACGTTCAGGCTGAGCTCTCCGAGATCATCGCCAACGAGGAATACGAGCGACAACTTATTCCAGCAACCAATTGGTTCGGTAGCTGGGCCAACTGCTTCAAGGGCGGTCTCGGTCACCAGACTTCCAACCTCCGACGTGTCATTCTTGGTACCTCGCTCCAGATGATGCAACAGTGGACTGGTGTCAACTTCATCTTTTACTACTCCACCCCTTTCCTCCAGTCCACTGGTGCTATTGGCAACCCATTCTTGATCTCTTTGATCTTCACCCTGGTCAATGTATGCTCAACACCAGTGTCGTTCTACACTGTTGAGAAGTTCGGTCGACGAACCATTCTCCTCTACGGTGCGTTCGGCATGTTGATCTGTCAATTCCTCGTCGCCATCATCGGTGTTACTGTCGGTTTCAACAAAACCCATCTCGTGAACGGCACTGCCGTTGCCAACAATATCTCCGCTGTCAACGCGCAGATCGCTTTCATCGCCATCTTCATCTTCTTCTTCGCCTCGACTTGGGGACCTGGTGCCTGGATTCTTATCGGCGAGATTTTCCCTCTGCCAATCCGAGCTCGAGGTGTCGGTCTCTCTACTGCATCCAACTGGCTGTGGAACACTGTATGTTTATACCCTCTTCACAAGCTAGACTGCGCTAACAATTTCCTAGATCATCGCAGTCATCACTCCCTACATGGTTGGTTCGGACGAGGGTAACCTCAAATCATCGGTCTTCTTCGTTTGGGGTGCTCTCTGCACCTGTGCGTTCGTGTACACCTACTTCTTGGTTCCAGAAACAAAGGGTCTCTCTCTTGAGCAGATCGATAAGATGATGGAAGAATCTACACCAAGAACCTCGGCCAAGTGGCGTCCAACCAAGACCTTCGCTGATGCGACAGGCAGGTCTGTGGGTGGCAAGCTCGACAACGACCTCGTTGCCGACGTCGAGCGAAAGGGTTCCATCTACTAGAGGGATATCCCTTCGTTCTGACCAGCGGTGAAGTCGGCTGTCGAATTCACGTCAGACGACTTAGACACGGATTGGATCTGCTCTTGTGTACCATGTTATCATAGAAACAGTCTTAATGCTCTTGGGACATAGCACAAGCTGCAAGATCTTGCGTAGAAGAGAACAAGTTGCAGAATAACTATAATATAATCTGATCAAGTACGTTGTTCACAGTTGTTCCTTACTGCGTTATCGCTCGACTTTGTGATGATAGTTTGTCTTTTCGACATTGCAACAATTCTTCTGATTGGCACTTGTTACGTCAAGCAAGTAATTTGTGTCTTGGGAACAGGATCGGGCAGCGACAGCCATAGTGCGCGGGCCTTGGGCTGGTACAACGACGTGCGTCAAACTCTCTGCTCTAGACAGCTATGCGGTGAAGTACACTGTTCTGCCTAGCATCGGTGTTCTTGCCCTTCGCAGCACATTCTGAAAGCACCTACCTGGGTAGTGAAGCGAGCGGCAGATCACTCGAGTTGTCCTTGGACTGGCCGCAGCGCACTTCATGACAAGCGCGTTTTCCTGCATTTCTATTTTCTGTTTCAAGCTAAGCGCAACCCCGCGTATCCACCCGCACCTCTGCTATTTGTCCTCCGCTTGTTCTGGTCTTCACTTTTCGCCACAAGTGCAGAAAACTTGCCATTGAAGCTGCGGCGATAAACCAGACTCGTGGGCTTCTGGGGTGAAGTGGAGGACATCAAGAGCTGCAGGCACTCTATCCATGCAAGATTTAGCCGCTAACGCCCCCTCTCAAGCCCTCTCCCTCGAGTCACAATTGGCCCGGAAGATCACAGTGGACTCCCACCGCCATGGTCGCGCCGCTCCGTAAACTCCAAAGATGGATACCTAGATACTCTTTCCGAATACCTGATCTATCGCCGTCTTGACTGTCGCGTTGTGTGTTTCGCCAGCGATGGAATGGATCGCCAAAAATTGGACCTGCTGACAGCGCAGGCCAATGCGCTCGGTACAGCGCTTTGCGCGGTTTCTGACACCCGCGATAACGCAAGACAGCGATGCCTCAATCTCGCTGTTGAAGTCAAAAGCTTCGTCAAAGGATGGAACAACCTCTCCAAAGCACTTCATGACCCTCAGCTAACGCCAAGATCTGCCTTTATACAGATCATCGACCGCCTTCTCTTAGATTGCTCAAAAAGCGTCAACGATTTGCGCGGCCAACTAGCTGATGTTCGAGCCAAACAAAGTCAGTATGATGCAGCTGTCAGAGGAAAACGGTGGGTGCCTCGAAACAGGACGCCACAGTTGCTTGTCAACTTCCTAGGCCGAGAGACGACGAACCTGCGCCAGCAACAAATCTTGTACGCTATCTCCGTGCTCGACGTCCTTCTCGGGGTTGTCTTGTAAGTCACTGTTTAGTTGGTCATACCGGTTGAGCTGACACTACTATAGTCATGCAAAGACCTTAGGGCAACATGCTACTCATCAAGAGGCTCAGGCTTCGTTGCAAGACCAGCTTGCTCGGTTGAGATTGGAAGCAGAGGCCAGAACTCGTGTATTCAAGGAGGAACGCCGAATAGGGGACAAATATGTAGTATCAAGTTTATGGTTGAGCATTGTCACCTGGCATGCTGACTCTTTCGAGGCGCCGCCCTTTGAGACACTGGCGCTACAATGGTTCAAAATTGTGCCGAATGGTGACGAAGATCGACAGACAAGTTCCACTATGGATACGCAGAATCTGACCAGGATCGTTATGCAGCTACAGCAAGACTTGCGCGAGCAGAGTCAGACGTACCAAAAGCAGGTCCAGGACCATAAGCGTCAGCACGAGTCGCTGCGCACCTGGGCCGAAGGTACCATTGGTCAGCTAGAGTTCTCGCAACAGAAGACTGCACGGGAAGCTGCTTCGAAAATCGAGGAGATGAGGGCACAGCTTGAGGTTCAGAAGCAAAGGATCGATTCAGATACCGTAACCATTGAGCAACTGAAACACTCTCGTAATGAATGGACTGCGCATTACCAAAGGCAATCAGCATTGCTTGAACAACTGGAAGCACAAATGCGCGACCTGAAGAGGGAGAACGTTGCCATGAAACGATCTTATGGCAAACAGCAACAGAAGCTCGACGAACTTATGCAGAAACATGAGAATCTGTCACGGTCACATATCAAACTACAGCAACAGAACCAAGCATTGCGTGAACGTCTGGGCGAGGCTGAAGCTGACAGGCGGGCACTCGAGGAAAAAAATACGAAACTACAGGCTCGCTATTCGAAAGCTGTTGAGCACAATAAAAGATGGCGAGAGCTCTACGACGAAGGTCCTGGTGAGCGTGATGCACGAATTCAACAGCTTCAGTCCGACATCAAAGCTTTCAAGGACGAAGTGGCTACCTTGAAATCCGACCTGGCTTACGTCACGGGTGACAGGAATCACCTTCGCGACAGTTTGAAGAAGATTGCCGGGGAGCGGGACACTGAACGCCTTCATAACAGCAGACTCCAAGAGCGGCTCTCAACCAGGAAAAGCGAACCACCGAGCGCTTACGAAGTGAGAACTCCAAAAAAAAGGAGCAGGAGCAAAAGCCGTTCTGACTCCACAGCACCTTCCACGACTTCGCGTTCTACGTCCAAGGAGTCAGCCTCTCGGGCTTCAAGTTCAACGTATGTCGATGATAGCGCCAGTGACTACGAGCACTATGCAAGTAATCTGCCTCGCAGGATCAGTGGAGGATCCTCATCCAAGATCGGGTCTTGGTTCGCACCTCGTCGAACATTAGTCGTATCAGGACGATAATCTCTGGGCCAAAGAAGCAGAATATTTTCATACTTCGCGGCTGACCATCTTCCAGCTAATGGCTGGTCGTTGACGTCGTTGAGCTCAAGGTCTTCGTGAAGTAATCAAGAACGCGTCTTTCGAGGTACGGCGCGAACTATCTTCCAGTGACACGGGACCGCAGACAACAATGTTGTGAGGGATGGGAATCCTTACACAGTCGATCGATGACGCCCTACCAACAGCAACGTCAGCCATCTACGAAGGCATATTGCGAAGGCATATGTGCACATCCATGTCCAGGCCCAAGTACTCGCATCTCACGAGTTCACTCTCAGCTTGCGTACTCTTCGAAGTCCACTTCTGGCGATCATTGTGCGCTAGCATAGCCACATCTCCCTGCTTTACACTTCTAAACAGCGGAGAACTTTATGGCGTTGCGCAGATGTCGGTCTGACTACCGGCGTCGAGCTCTCTGACATAGACGACAACGAGGGTCACGAATTTGAAGGATTAGAGCAACGATGAATGATGATGAATGATGGCACGACGAATGCATGCTTCTTCGTACTTGGAGAACGTTGACGAGCCTGTAAATGGCGACAGAGCGGTGATCACCAACACACATCAAGAAGGAGCAGCGCTACAGGAAGAGCGACGAAATAAGTTTTGTTCACATACTCGTCGGAGGCGTGGCATCATTAGACAGTAGTAGTGACTAACGGATGTTCTTGACGATAGCGAAACATCAACTGGTGTGCACGCTTGGGGGCTTCTAGGCTACACGGATCTCTAACACTCGATGTGAGCCGAGGATTTGTATCACGAACCAGTGTTCACCCCGCTTCACGTTCGCGTTCTTCCCGATTAATGAGATGACCACCAGGTCGTCCAGTAGTGACGGAGCACGACTTCGGCCATTGTAGCACCGTCAACGAGTAGTTGCCTGCGAGGACTACAAGGTAGCGAGCCCCTAGATTGTGGCTGGTGTATCACGACTCCGCGTTCGATCCAGGCCGTCTTTGGAGACGAGCGCCAACGCTTGGCTTTCCCTCCTTCGACCGATGTCGGCGATGACCACTGCATGCGTAGTGAGCATAAGTACCAACTTCGTGCCTTGTCTCGTAAGTACATCTCGTCAAGCTCATCTTGCAGTCCTACTGATAGATACATATTGCAAGTTGACTTGTGAACGGAAACCATTGAGCTTCATTGGTCCGCTTCGGTACAGTTTCCAGAACGTCTCACATTAGTCGTCTCCACCACCTGAAGCAACAGTCTCTGGTATTGGGGAAGTTTCTCCCGACCTGCATATACTGTGAGACTGTTGTAGCCCAAGTCTGCTGCCTGGAACAGCTGAACCACCTACGTAGGCGGCGATAACTATCTCAATATTAGCGCCTACGCATACCAGAGCACCATAAAGCAACGCCCTTGTGCTTTGCTCCATCAAAACTATTCAACTACGCTTATCGCTTCACTCTCAGACTAGCAAGATCTGAGAATCCTCGGCTCGAAAAGCAACAAGCACAATTCACACTTACCAGCACACAACACTGTCACCATCATGTCAAAAGCAGAGCAAGCAACCTACTCCCACGGGCACCACGCCAGCGTGATCTCAACCCATGCACGCCGCACAGCCGCAAATTCCGCACAATTCCTCCTCCCACACATCAAACCAGATTTCAAGATCCTCGATCTGGGATGCGGACCAGGCACGATCACCGCGGACCTCGCAGCTCTCGTACCCAAGGGCAGCGTGATAGGCCTGGAACTCGTCGAGAAGATCCTCGAACAAGCACGTTCACTCGCCAACGATCGTGGCCTGACGAATCTGACATACCAGACCGGCGACGCCAATAACCTGTCTTTCGGCGACGGCGAATTCGACATCGTGTTTTGCCACCAACTGCTGCAGCACGTGAAGGATCCGATTGGCGTGCTAAAGGAGATGAAGCGGGTGTGTAAGGCTGGCGGGATCGTTGCGGCGCGCGAAGCGGATTACAAATCCTTTGTCTGGTATCCGTGTCCGCCTGAGCTGGACCGGTGGGGACAGCTGTACCAGCAAGTCGCCAAGGCAAATAGTGGCGAGCCGAATGCGGGGCGCTTCATGCCGATGTGGGCGCGACAGGCTGGCTGGAAAAGCGACGATGTCACTGTCAGCTGGAGTAGCTGGTGCTTCACCGGCGACGGCGCGAGGACATGGGCTGAGAGTTGGGAGGGCAGGGCGTTGCATAGCGATTTTGCGAAGGGTGTGGTGAGTAAAGAGTTTGGGACACAGGAGGACTTGGAGGCGATCAGCAAGTGCTGGAAACGATGGAGTATTGGGAGCGTTGAAGAGGGAGGCTACGAAGGGTGTGAGGATCGCATAATGGTTGTCGGCAGTGGTGAATTCATATGCCGCTGCTGAATCTGAGCTGATTCCCGGTAATGACTTCGATATCCAAAGGCGATACGGGCAGAGATGCAGCCTTTAGAGCTCTTTCAGATCCTACAAGAATGCCACTTGAATGTCACTAGTTCCTCCACGGGAGTCTCTGTACGCTCCTTGTTGTCGCTGTCTTCGTAGGGGTAAGCAGCACGATCAGAATACTGGTCTACACATCGATTCCGAATCTACCGTCCCTCTCCGTGTCCTTGATTCAGGAGGAGCTCTGAAAAGCCTGCAAGAGTTCTGTAATGTTCATGGTCGTTGAGACGGGAGTGCCGGTAAGCTGTGTGACCATATATGCTCTTTCCTGCGCTGGTATATAGCATCCTTAAGGACTTTTCTTTTAGAACAGGCCAGGAAAGTTGTATGGCTATATGAGATACTGTCTCTACGAACTCACCTGGAGTAGCACTCTTGCGTCTAAACAAGAGCCAATAAGAGTGTTGGATAAGTTTCCCGGTGCCACACCGATAGCGTGTTGCTGCGAGCTAAGCACTTATCATTGACCGAGGTCCAGAATGACCTCTAAACGTCTCGACCAGGTCGTCCAGACTTGCATCGGTGATGCGGCTGCACGTATGACACTCGTGCGCAATCAGCCACACACTACTTCGGCCACTACCCTTAGCTTTGTCCAGCCTAGGTCAGTCCGCCACTGACAAGATCCAACCTGGAGGCAGCAGTCCGAGCGAGCAAGGACCTTTGCTACTAGAGCACCCACCTGGCAAGAAGGCTTGAGCCCCAGCAACCCATGACCCAGACCAACCCATCACGATGTCGATCCAGTTACCTCATCCCAGACTCAACATACCGAAATGCAACATTCTCAGCTATGTCTTCGCCGACGGTCGCGCCAAGGAGGAATCACCGCTATGGATGGACGCAGGCAATCCTTCAAACTCACTCAGCATGTCAGAGATGCATCTGCTCGTCAAGCGCTTCGCACTAGGTCTAGACAACATGGCCGTACCGACCGGTAGCGCAGTCATGATCTTCAGCCCAAACCACATCTACGTGCCTGTGGTCTACCTTGCCACGGCAGGCAGTAAGCGAGCTTTCTCGGGTGCCAATCCGAACTACACGGCCAGTGAAGTAAGCTATCAGATGAAGACCCTGAATGCTGCAGTCGTGCTTGTCCACCCGACGTTGCTAGATACTGGGTTGAAGGCTGCGAAGGAGGCTGGAATTCCGATGTCCCATATTTTTAGCTTCTCAGATGAGCCCAAGAAGCCGATACAGGACATTCAGGATTGGCGAGAGATGCTCGCGCCGGCCATTGAGGCGGATGACTGGGAGTGGGATCCTCTGAACGGTGAGGCTGCGCAAAACACAGTGGCGTGCATCAATTTCTCCTCCGGAACGACAGGTCTACCCAAGGGAGTATGTATATCGCACGCAAACTTGATCGCTAACGCATCACAAACGATACATATCAAGTTCGATCAGACAGGACGGTCAGAGAAGAATCCTGGATCAGAGACATGGCTAGCATTTCTCCCCTTGTATCACGCCTACTCGCAACTTTGGACAATAAACATTGCATGCAGGTTACGGTACAAGGTGTACGTGATGCAAAAGTTCGTGTTCGAGGATTTCCTGAAATGCATTCAAGATTACAAGGTGGACGCCATTCAAGCGGTCCCGCCGATACTCATAATGTTGACTAAGAGACCTGAGGTAAATAACTACGATATAAGCTCGCTCAAGCATATCCTGGTGGGTGCTGCGCCGACAAGTCCAGAGCTTCAGAGAGAAGTCACGCGGAAATTCGCGCTGAAGGTAGGTCAGGGGTACGGTATGACAGAGACGACATGTGGGGCAATTATGACCCCCTTCGCAGAGGAGGACGACGGTAGTGGTATCATTGGTGTACTCCTACCAGGTACCGATGCAAAACTGGTCGATGACGACGGAAATGAGGTTACGGCGGAAGGGGGAGGGGGGGAGCTTTGCCTTCGAGGCCCGCAGATACTGATGGGTTATTGGAAGAATGAAGCTGCGACAAGAGAGAGTAAGGAGCCAAACGGCTTCTTCCACACCGGGGATGTCGCAGTCTGGAAGAGAGATAATTTGGGCAGACAGCGAGTGTGGATAGTCGATAGAAAGAAGGAGCTCATCAAAGTTCAAGGCTTGCAAGTCGCTCCGGCTGAACTCGAAGCTGTGCTACTAGAAAGCTCTGATGTGGCTGATGCTGCCGTGGTAGGTATTAGGTTTGAGGCGGACGGTGAAGAGTGGCCTAGAGGGTATGTCGTGCTGCAAGGAGAGAGAAAGGGGCATGTCACTGAGAAGGATATTCAGACATTTGTGGCAGGAAAGGTTGCCAAGCACAAGTGGCTGAAAGGTGGTGTGAAATTTGTGGAAGAGGTCCCAAAGTTGCCATCCGGTAAGATCATGCGGAAAGTCATGAGAGACACTGCGAAAAAGGATGCCGAAGAGATGAGGACGGACAGAAAGGCGAAAGCTAGATTATAGAAGGGGCAAAGATCGTTTGCAGAACTGGTCTCCCGTAACGGCGGCACTGAGTCTGCTGGCAGCTACTAGCGACCGAGCTTGTCGATGTCGACCATAGAACACGGCCGGCTCCTCTCTCAGGAAACATGTTTTGCGTGGCGTTTATCGAAGTACCGTGGTAAATTCATAATATGTCTGGAATGGGTAGTGATGGCTGTCTACACGACTACTCTAGACTTGGCCCTATGCTGAAGTCAGTCTTCAGAGTGATCGCCGGAGACATGGCGGACATATGATCCTCAATTTCCGTCTCTTCATTTACGCGGTGAGCCTCTAGAAGCTCTTAATTGCCTTGAGACGGTTTGCTTGAGCCTGCTGAGTCACTGAGGCTTGCGGTGCCAAAATTTCGAATGCGTGCGGCACACCTGGGTACAAATGGAATTCAACATCCACATTCGCCGCGGCTAGCCTTCCAGCATACTCAAGGTCTTCATCCCTGAAGAGGTCGAGACTCCCAGTATCAATGTATGTTGACGGTAGTCCCTCAACACTCTTGACATGGCTTGGCGAGGCATAAGGATCAACGTCGCCAGAGCCCATCTTGTCACCTAGAAGTGCGGTCCAGCCGGTCAGATTGCTTCCCACAGTCCAGACGAGGAATTTCTCCAGCTCTGGTTGCGATTTGACGTTTCGTGAATCCAACATAGGATAGACGAGTATAGATTTAGCTAGTGGTGGTTGCAAGTTTCGATCGCGAGCCATTAAGCTCACTCCCGCGGCTATCCCACCACCAGCGCTCTCACCCATGATACCGATTCGGCTACGGTCCACTTGGAACTCGTCCGCATGCTCATGTAGCCAGGTCAGCCCAGCATAAGTGTCTTCCACCAGAGCCGGGTGTGGATGCTCAGGCGCGAGACGATACTCGACGTCAAACGCTGGAACACCTGTTGCAGAGACCATTGCTTTGACAAAAGGAGCAAAAGTGGCTACGTCGCCGCCGATCATACCACCGCCGTGGACATGAAGTAGTCCCGGACCGGTTGCAAGTTCAGCGCCTTGCTTTTTGTACCGGTAGATTGACAGCTCTGCCCCATCGTACGATTTGAATTTATGTTCGGTCACCTCGACATCCGGAAAGTCAGGCATTTGAGCGATTAGAGCCCCAAAAGATTGCTTCACACCGACTCTCCGGGTCTCAACATCGTGGTCTGCTGGGGCTGGCATCGAAGACATCATGTCTAAGATAGGCGCTGCTGCGGCCGCCCATTCTGGATCGTGCTTTAGTGCCATAGTCGATGAGTGTACGTTTGTGTTGAGTAACAGCCTCGAGACAACTAGAAGAGATACGGGGTGGAAGTCAGTGCAGAGACACAGGTTATACATCTAATGGCTTGAGTGTACCACGTTTGCGTGGCCGACGCGATCTTGGCGAAAGTTGGGCCGGGTCGGCGTGAGCACTACAGACCCACAGCCAAGAGCATGAGATGAAAGTGGCTACCCATTTGAAGGCGCCATTGCTCGACCACGAACACTTGCTTCGCTATCATCGTCACGTAGGTAGGGCTATATCACAAAGCTGCATGCGCCGTCGACAGGCGGCGGCGGTCACTTGCCTCTCTCCTGACTGGATGCTGTCAGTCGAGATCCGATCAAGACCTGGAAGGGATTTGCGCAAGCTCGGACAGATGCTTAGGCATCCTTTCGATGCTTTAGGAAGGAGCCTCCAAGCTCGGCAGGATTGGTGATAATCTGGCTCCAGCGCCAGTGGCTATGGTTGCTTCAGTCGCACCTGGCAGCTGGCGTGAAGGATGGCCCAAAGCAAAGAACCTGACTCCAACTGGGTAAAGGTAGTATTGAGGGAGAGCTCGTGCGGGGTAACTCGAGACACTCCCTTTCATGTCATGTGACCATGGGTTTTTGCTGGCCTACCGCTCCACACTGTCGATCTCGTCGAGCATTCAATTTGTTAATGTTTGCTCGCGGATCATTAACATCGGGACTGGACCTTTCACCGACAGATAAAAGGTGAGCTAGACGTCTAATGTCGTCCATAAGAAGTTCCCATGGACCTATGCCGAGAACGGGTTCCGAATTGCTTGAACGAGGGCAGGTGTGCAATACGACCAGATCTAGTAGATGCATAAAGTGGACCGATCTCGCCAATTTTCTGCTACTGTAGCAAGCTCATGAATGCTATCAGGCAGGGCATTTCTGAGTACGTGAGGCAAGGCACTGCGGGCTGAGCCACATCGGGGGTTCAGGCTGGGGTTTGACCGCAAGCTCGAACAAGCTTTATGTGCGAGAGCTTGAGACCACTTCCCCTCCCGCAAGAAACGGTATCGGCCGCCCCGTACGACTCTAAGAGGTTATATATGATGGTGTAGAAACTATATACTAGCGCGCCACTAGCGTACCCTACCCTTATGTCTACTCGTGCGCACTCGTACGCACTCGTAAGTACTCTTAAGTAGATATAACTAATTCTTTAATAATTTCTAACCCTAATCCTAGCCTATAAATATAACTATCTAAGTCCTACCTAATAGCTAACTCTAAGCCTAGCTAACCCTTACCTAACCACCTAATCCTAGCTAGTAGGGCCTAAAGACAAAGAAGTTATAAAATTAGTATATATAAGTAGCTACGAGTAGCTACGAGTAGCTATAAGTAGCTATATGGATAATGACTACTAGGTGGCGCTAGGTGGCGCTCGGCTAATGCACGCTAATGCAAGCTAATACTGTCGATCTCCTACACCATTATCTAACACCTCCGACTCCAAAGACCAATCACTAATGTCCACAAAATTCATGCGTGCCGCACTGCCCTCGCGTTGCCTCATGACCCTAGCAGATCATCTCTTGACCACCAGTAACATCAGAGATCGATAAGACTGCCCTAACCATGCGTAGTTGCATGTCGCGCGCGTTCGTGAAAGCTCGAAAGTGTTACCTTTCTAGGTAAGGCACTACGACATCGTCTGTCTACATTGCTCGAATGCCTGCTTGCTTGCCTACGACGAAGATCTGCACGTTCTTGTAGCTGTCACCATGAGGTCGAGTGAGTGCTGCATGCTGTTGTAGCTGTCGTTGTGATAAATCAACTCAATTCTGGCTCCGTGCTCAACGTGTTCCCCCATCTAGCCTACTGCCTTAGCCTTCGCTCCGGAAGACTTAGCAAACAGGACCGGTCCATAATGATTCTCGCTGTCCGGTATACAATAAAGGGTGTCAAGAAAGGACACAAAAAATACAAGGAGCGCCAGGCCGAGAAAGAGCAAAAACTGCTCGAACAAAGAGGTCAACTACCTGATTTACAGGATCCATCGAGAGAGCTGGACGTAACATGTCAGGCCAGGCTCAACCGTCAGCAATCGCTAGATAGCGCCAGCACGAGAAGTATCAAGAGCTCACATTCAACACGCAGCGCCGAGAGAGCACTTGAAAACGACCCTGGCTTCAGGGAATACATGGAAAGGCACAGGATCTTATACCTGCAACAACAACAGCAACAAGCAGGGCTACCGCCCAGCTACAACGCGGTCATACAAGAATACCAGAGCCCGACTCCTTCTTCGCAGATTCTGGGGGGTGTATCACCACCATCTGCAACGCATTGCTACTGCCACGAGTGCACATTTAGAAGTCAAAGCACTGTTCCGCAGCCAGTAGGTCGTCATCTCAGCCCACAACATCCCGGTTCGGGTCCAATGCCAGGGCACGAGACGACTGGGTCGCTAACGCCACGACCAGCGATGAGCGAGTTGGATGACACGCAAGCAGCACGCCGTGCAGCCCCGCTTATAACAGAGCTTGATAGCACATCGACGGAGTTTGAGCTGCCCGGGAACTTGCCAGCTATTCCTCCACATGGTAAGCAAGAGCTACCCGCCGAGTTACCCGCTCATACAGCGTGAAGCACATCTAGGGTGTTTGTCTACGAAAGACAGACTTTGTGCCCTGCAGAAGAGGTCTCTAGCTTGTTCCCGTATTGGAGAAGCTTCGGTGAAGAAGTGTGTCTGTCTACGGACCTATGAGCCAAGCCCTTAGTGCGTAACCTTCACACTGGAAGTGTTCAATGATGAGCAAACTACACAATCAAGATATAATCATGGTTGTGTCAAACGACCCACTTCGAACGTTTGAAACTTGAGGAAATGCACGTGGAGTATTTCCAAAAACAATAGCCTTGCACCTACTTCGATGGGTACAGCAGACTTGAACAAGAGCACGAATGGCTGACTGCGAAGGATTGACCTGGATTGGATACCTCAGTTGTACGGCTATGAAGAGGCTCGAAGAACGTGAGCAGGCTTGGGTGAATAGTGAGCCGTAGCATAGAATTGTACAGGGGATGGGACACGACACACGGGACACATTGGAACGGCGCAGTTTTTAGACAAGCGCTTTGGTAAACGTAGGCATACAATGCCATCCAAGATAATTTTTGATACCTTCACGACCTTCAACATAAGCTCGTCTCTACATGTCTCCGCTTCTGTGCTCTCCGAGCTGAGTGTCTCATGTTTCTCGAACTCAGGCTTGACACAAGCGCCGCCAGCACGGACACTATGATAGTCGATGTGGTCTATGCACTCGCGTGCTGAATGCGAACTCGATAATCATCTGCTTCACACAATCTGAGTGCAAATGTCGGATCTTGTGGAGCGTGACTATCACACGGTGAGCTCCCTTTGGCGATCCAGAATCCATGACATAGAATGTGGGTGCCGGTTGTGCTGACAGAGAGAGCAAGAACTTGCCAGATCGATCTTCCTTAACGTTCTTTCCCAGCACGGCGTGAGCTTGGTGCTGTTCGTGTGTCATGCTTGTCAGTCACACGACTCTTTTGTGGCGGGTTTGCCAGTATATGAAGAGCGTCTCTGCTTCAAAAGCTCATCTCATAACAGGTGGCCGTCCATTCTTGTTCCATAGGACTCTACTCCTGATCCACTCTACTGCCTCTTTCACACCGGTTCCCCTCAGCGCGCTGACCGGCAACACTCTTGAATCTCTCACGAAGCTTCCTTTCTCTCCCTCAAAGACAGGTCTCACAAACCCTTCTTTAATTCTGACCACCTCCAGAGCATCCTCGCGATCCTGCTTGTTGGCCAACACAAGCACAGGCACACCACTCGTATCAGCATGTCCTAACACACTCTCCAGCACAGCGCGACATTCCTCTAGTCGTCCCCTCTCAAACGACCCAGATATCATGCTCGGTGTGATTGGTGTAGGTGGAGCCTTCTCTGCGTTATCGTCGTTGTTATCTGTGGGGATAGCATAGCTGCTCTTCCTCCTCGCGTGCCACTGCCTCTGCGGGGCGCCTGGTGTCTGAGGGTGTGGACTCAACATGCCATCAGCCACACCGTCCATGTGCCCCAAATCACTGCTATCAACCACAAAGACGATAGCATGGCAACTCTTGTAGTAACTCGTCCATAGCCGTCGTAAGCTCATTTGCCCGCCTACATCCCAGATCTTGACGTACATATTCGGCAGGTCTATCGTGCACACATTCTGGCCAACTGTAGGCACAGTCTCTCCTGCGGTGTTCGAGATGGGCGCATCGCCTGTCGCGCCGGCTATTGGGTCTAATGATGAGGATGTTGTGTTGTATAGTGCGCGGATCTGGGTCATGAGGGTGGTTTTGCCGGCATTGTCGAGGCCGAGGAGGAGGATTGAGTACTCCTCTTTGGAGGTTGCATGGAGGTATAGGGAACGGAAGAGGTGGTACATGTTGGGATCCAAGGATCAAAGTAAAGTGGCAGCTAGGTCAAGATATCCAGCTCACTAGCATTGTATCAGCAACAAGAAGTCCTTCGTGTTAACAAAGAAGAAAAGCAGAAAGATAGTGGGAAAGTGAAAGCCAGGCGGTCCTCAAGCTTAGGGTTAGAAGAAATGTCTACCTTGAAAGCGTAGTACCAGCATAGTAACGAGATCGCCAGATGGTTGTTGCTCGTACCTAGCCATATTGAACTCATTTGTGCCTCCCAAAGCGGACAACACGAAACTGGCAGGTGCGACACGACGCGTAAAGTAGACTCAGCCTCATTTGCTAATTCACGCGCATCAGTTCCGAGGTTAGAAGTGCCATCGTGTTAGGTACGCTAAACAGTATCTCGGCTGTAATGACATGTCCTTCTTTTCCAGGTTGACAACCGAGTCGAGCTTCAGTGCTAAGTACCGGTAATGGACGCCCCAACAGCCTGGAGACCCTAAACACTGCACCTTGTCGCACAGAGCGAGCTTCTTCAAACTCATACTTGCTCGCATCCCTCACCACCATTCACGTACCACTTGATGCTGACAGGCTGAGGTACAAAGTGTCGCGTGAGTCTTCGGATCTTAGACTGCCATGTCCACCACGGTTGGGGCCGTCTCATGTGCGTGATGACTGCCGTGTTGGAGCTCCGTGATCTTGCCGCCATCCTCTACTTCGTACCTTTCGCATCTCACGTTCCTGGATACTCTTTGTTAGTCACTCTCTGACCCCAAAAGACTATCGTCTGCTACTCGAAGGACCACTACTCGTCGAACATCTGCCACTTTGAAGCTTGTGAGACTATTGTTCACTATCCCCTTAATCATCTTCCGCCATGGACCCCTCGCAGATTTCCATCCCGCCCCTCAAAAATCTGACTACCGAGAACATCACTGAGAACGTCCACCTAATCAACACACACAACCAACCCTCCCCTCGTCTCTCCTACGTGCTCGAGCGCCTAGTGACACACCTTCACGATTTCGCCCGCGAGACTCGTCTCTCAACCCAAGAATGGATGGAAGGAATCCAGTTCCTAACCAAAACAGGCCAGACATGCACCGACGTCCGCCAAGAGTTTATCCTACTCAGTGATATCCTCGGTCTCAGCCTTCTCGTTGACAGCATGGACCATCCCAAGCCCACACATCTAGGTGCAACAGAAGGCACGGTTCTGGGTCCATTCCACACCCACGAGGCGCGCCACATGTCAAATGGGGCAAACATGTCTCACGACCCTGAGGGCGAGCCGCTCCTCGTAGTTTGCACTGTTAAGGACACAGCGGGCAATCCAATACACGGCATTAAAATCGATCTTTGGGAAACGGATAGCACAGGGCACTACGACGTGCAACGACCTGAAGTTAATCATGGTGAGCCTGATGGACGGTGCGTGATGACGAGTGATGAGAAAGGCTGTTTCTGGTTTAAAGCTATCGTCCCGGTGTCCTATCCCATTCCGCATGACGGACCGGTTGGACAGCTGCTGCTGAAGCTCAAGCGCCACCCATGGCGACCGGCGCATCTTCATGCAATGTTCAATGGCGCCGGATGGGATCCGCTAATCACAGCGCTTTACATCAGAGGCGATCCATATGAGACTACGGATGCGGTCTTTGGTGTCAAAGACTCCTTGATTGTGGATATTGTGACTGTGACAGACGAGAACATGGCGAAGGAGTACGGAGTCGATGTTGGTCATAAATTTCTTACGTACGACTTTGTGTTGGTCAGTGAGGAGGAAAGTAGAAAGTTGAGGGAGCAACAGGCGAAGGAAGCGCTTGAGAAGTTGGGAAGACGAGTCAAGATTGTAGAGGGATTGCCGGTGCCAGATCTTGACTGAAGTCACCGAGGACCCCAAGTCATGCACCACAAACATAATAGATTGTGATATCAAGGCTTTCAAATACGGCGACCTGTGTGCGCGATTTCCCAATGGACCGAGATGACCTAGTACCGCCAGTCTTCGATACCTGGAAGCTCCCGGACCCCATCAACACGCTAACCACAAATAGATTAGTATACCAATATTTCACATCTTCACTATTTGTGTCAACAGCCGTCTACATATACTTCACTACGCAGCAATAGCAATTCCTGTTCCGAGTAGTACGCCAACAACCATGACATCACAAGATGAAGTCGCTGTCGCGCTCGAGCCGCCTGCGAAGCGACGAAGGCTTTCTTTTGAGCACGGCGACAAGAATGAGCACAATCTTGAGGACTCTGTGCCAAGCATCAAGATGTTTTCTGCAGACCAGCAGAAAGAATTCGACGTAGGCATCCAAGCATACGTCGACCCGCGTTCCGAGGTTCTGGAGGGTGTCTTGAAGCAGAGATACTCTGATTTCATCGTGAACGAAATCCTTCCTAATGGCAATGTTGTTCACCTCACAAGCACGAAGGCGCCGAGACCGAAGCAGCAAAAAGCAGCCAACAACTCGGTGCAGGTAGCTGACGCTCCATCAAATGGAGAGGAGGTCAGCCAAGGGGGTGAGCCCGCTAGCGAGCTCGTGCAGCAGAATGGCAAGGGACGTGATTCGGAGCAGAAGGTCGAGAGTCTGCCGGATGTGGCAGAAGCCGACCGAGAGAAACTTGTTGGATACTTCAACGAAGACGCTGTCAAGGACATCCTGAAACTATACCACTCCATCAAGGAGCATCCCACCAAGAAAGCACATGAACATCCCACCGTCCGCACCGATTTCACAACAGATCGTTCAGTTCGCTCGCAGATCCATCAACACATCCGAGAGGTCTTCAAGTCCACCATTGAATCCTCGACGGACCATGATGGTGTCCTCATCTTGAAAGCAGCAAACATGAACAGTCGCGGCAAGCAGCAGGGAAACTCGTGGAACCGGCCTCAGAACAAAAATCAGCGCCCTGGCAAGTTAGGCTGGCTTGATCGGGGAGGGGAGTACCTCCACTTCACAATCTACAAGGAAAACAAGGATACGATGGAAGTCGTTTCGTGGTTGACACGAAACCTCAAGTGCAACGCGAAGAACTTTCAGTTCGCTGGCACCAAAGATCGAAGAGCGGTCACGACGCAGCGATGCAGTGCCTACCGCATTGAGGCCGAGCGACTCGAAGCACAGAACAAAACTCTGAGAGGATCGAAAGTTGGTGATTTCGAGTACCATCAGCAAGGCCTCGAGCTTGGTGATCTGAGCGGAAACGAATTCGTCATCACATTGCGAGACTGCAAGATTCTCAACGCAGAGAACACCCCCATCGACTTAGACTCATTCACGCAAGAGCTCCAGACTCGCATGCAAAGTCTTCATTCCAACGGCTATCTCAACTACTACGGCCAACAACGCTTCGGCACGTTCAGCACCCGAACAGACGTCATCGGGCGATACATCCTCCAAGAGAACTTCCAAGCCGCCTGCGACGCGATCCTGGAGTTCCAGCAAGACGCGCTGGCTGCCGCGCAACAGCCAGACTCGACGGCAACAATCGGACAAGACGACAAGAACCGCGCCCTGGCCATTCACACGTGGCGCAAAGACGGCACCCTCAACGCAGCCCTCGACATCCTGCCCCGGAAGTTCTCAGCTGAAGCACAACTGATGCGCCACCTCGCCAAGCAATCGGGCGATTACCTCGGCGCCCTGATGACGATCCAGCGCAACCTGCGCCTCATGTACGTGCACGCGCACCAGTCGTACATCTGGAACATGGTCGCGACCAACAGGATGAAGCTGTACGGCAGCAAAGTCGTCGCGGGCGACCTAGTGCTCGTCCACGAACACAAAGACAAAGCGATCCCCTCCTCCGACGACACAACCACCAACGACACAACAACCGACGCAGACGGCGAACAAATCATCGCGCCGGCGCCGCACGACCGCGCCACGGCGCCCTCGGACGTCTTCGAGCGCGCGCGGCCCCTCAGCGCCGCCGAAGCGTCGTCAAACGCCTACACCATCTTCGACATCGTGCTGCCCCAGCCCGGCTACGACATCCTGTACCCGGCCAACGCCTCCGGCACGTACTACGAGACCTTCATGGCCACGCCGGCCGGCGGCCAGCTGGACCCGCACAACATGCGCCGCAAGCACCGCGAGTTCAGCCTCAGCGGGTCGTACCGCAAAGTCGTCGCGCGGATCGGGCAAGCCTTCGCCGTCGAGACAGACCGGTACAGCGCGGACAACGAGCAGCTGGCGAAGACGGATCTGGACAATCTGTACGCGGACGCGGGTAACGAGGCGGCGACGGCGACGCCGGCACAGCAGAAGCGCGAGGGGGACAAGGTCGCCGCCGTGCTCAAGTTCCAGCTCGGCGCGAGCCAGTACGCGACGGTGGCGTTGCGGGAGCTCTCGAAGGGCGGGATCGTGCAGTACAAGCCTGATTTTAGTGGTGGGAGGTGAACGGCGGGCGTGCCCTCTGAACAAGAGTTGCTTGAGGAGAGTAGAACAGTCTGAGCGGCACGCAATCATTCGACGTGTGCGCGAGGCTGTCAGTCGATAGTGCCATAGGTCCTGCAAATGTCCACATCACCAAACTGCGATCCTTGACTTGCACTTGCCGCATACCGTAGACTCGACCGGACCACACGAACTTATGCGTTCACCCGAGAAACGAGAGGGCAAAGCCTTCGAGTCCGGTACCAAACATGGACCGACCTGAAGAACGCATGAGAACGGTATAGGACAAAGAAGCAGGTGGAGTGTAGCTGCAATACTTTCGTCGCTGTCATAGCTACGTACGTTTGTGTTGCTGGTGCAGAGAAGCCCCATGGCACAGTGCCAACACAATCAATCCATGACATAATCTTCCAGTGGCGGCATTGCCGACCTCCCGATGTGAAGCAGCCGTGAAGCCGTAAAGTCTAATAATGTCCTCTCCCCATGAAGAAACTGCTAACGATAGCTTGAACAGATACACGAACCAGGACCAAAATTTAGTAATCGGAGCGCCTCGTCGCAGTGTAAACCGATGTGATCCTCACCCCATTACGCCTGTGCTTCAGTAGAGCAATGTCAAGTTGTAGTGGTTCTTTGCCCCAGCCTGCCTAGACTGGGATGACGCATCCGTCTCTGTCTGACTTGTGGATAGCATAGCGCGGCCTCGTACCAGGCACACAGAGGGACTCAGATGCTCGTGGTAGGCCGACCGTAAACAATCTCACTGACGTCGCCTGCTCTGGCGTCTCAGTCTCAATTGAAGGACGAGGCTCATCTTTCGCGACACTTCCCAACTGTGTTCTCGTAGATAGTTGACGGGCGTTACCCCAATGGTTTTCATTATCCTCGCCTTGGATGTGAACGCCACCCTACAACGTTTCGGGAGCTCTTGACTCGGTACTTCTCGCGGCATTTTGGCTCGCAGACCGGTAGACCTGCGCAGCAACCGCGGCGAGTCTGTCACCTTCATCGGCAGCAGCCTCTTCTTTTGGCTGGGCAGAGGATGTTGTCTGATGAGCGGAAGTTGGTCGTTGAAAGGGAGAGAATCGCGCGAACGGCGTGTGATGGGCTGGCTTATCTTCGGCTGCGTCACGCAGTTGTTGATCGAGTGGTGGTGGCCGCACATTGAGGCGCGGAGATTCCTGAGGGTGATTTGATTCTTGCGGATGACTTGGAGGTCTCTCATGGTTGCTTCCATTTCGGGTTGGACTCGGCATATGTGGTGTGGAAGCTTTGTTCGACGATATTTCCATCCTGTCGTTCGTGGTGGGCGAGTTTGAAGAGGGAGTTGCTCTGGTTGGGTCGCTAATGTCGCTCTTGGTTTGCTTGAGAATGTTGTCCCAGTCTGATGAGCTCGGTGCAGCGGATTCTGCTTCCTTTTCTGCTCGCTCCCTTGCTGCTGGCGCAGTGCTCTCAAGTTCTTCCAGCGATACGTCCTTCCATGAACATTTGGCATGCTTCTTGGTGCAACCGAGACATGCTGTCAGATTCTTGATGCAATCCATGTGGAGGCGTCGACATCGGTCACAGGGAGGAATCACACGTTCCCCTCGTTTCATGGTCTCCATTCTAGAGATCATTTCGGCCTTGTAGGGCCCACCATCATCTCGATTCCAGGTGTGAGGCTTCTGTTGCGGCATCAGCGAGGCCGGGGTACTAGGGATTGGTACAGAAGGTCCTTGAACGTCTGGCTGTTGCACGCTTTGGTTTCTGTCGGGCAGCGCACCTTCTGATTGTCTTCTAGAGTCCTGTCTCCTGGCTGTAATGCTTGCCATACGCATGCTGTCATCTACTGCAGGCATCGTCTCTCCTCGAGAGTTCGATCTCTGCGAAGCAGCAAGGGTCTCTCGACGGATGGTATCGGCGGTCATGCCTGCAGCTCGTTCACCTGGCGTGAGAAACTTGTTCATCCAATCCTCAGCTTGGCCGGCTGGCTTCTGCTCTGCTATATGTTGGATAGGTGATGCGAGGGACCCGTTGACGGGCGATCCTTGGGTTGTGTCTCGTGGCAGGTCCCGCGGCACGTCGCTCTGCGACTCTCGTGACTCACGTGGCGGCTCGCGTGAAGCATGGTAAGCAGGATACTCGTTTGAAGATAGCGAATGCCGAGTATTGACCGCAGTAAAGCCACTTGAGGAGAAGGATGGCGAGTGTGCAGGCGCAGTCGCAGTAGCAGGGGGTGGAGCAGGAGCGGAGACAGGAGCAGAGACAGGGACGTGAGCAGGAACGGGCGCAGGCGTCGGTGGCAGCGCTGGGGCGGGAGACTGTACGGGGGCGGGAGCCTTCACTGGCGCCGATACAGGCAGAGGTACATGCCTTGGAGGAGCACCGTTGTGGTCGAAGGCCGGCGAGTGAGGGTGCGAGAGGTCGTTGGACCTGAGAACGTTCTTATGGCTGTCGCTATCGACTTCTCTTCGGGCCAGGATTGCTGCACGGCGATTCTTCAGCCGATGAACCAGCTGCCGAGCACGAGCAGAGACTGTGAGGTGGTTAGCACTGGTTACGAGGCGAACACGACAGGAGTACCTTGATCAGCCGAATGGACGACCTTGGCCAGGTTGCGGTCGAGCACCTCTAGTACACCCAGTTCCTTCTCTTCATCCTCCAAGATAGGCTGTGGCGGAATGAGCTTCTGCGGCATTCCACTTCTGATCAGGACATAGTCTTCCTCGGAGATCTCGACGCGACATTGTTTCAGGTAGAACTGGCAGACGCGTATGCCGTTCCTAGTCTTCTCGAGGTCAAATTGCTCGGGCTTGTTCTGTGCGAACTCGACCACATCGAGCCAGGTGATGTTTGGGTCGCGGCTGTTGGACTTCAGAATTCGTGGGGGACCTTCAAACAGTCGCTCAAAGCGCTTGAGTAGGATAGGGCCGACAGGGCACGCTCCCAGGTTGCCAGCCAAGCTCTCGTGTCTCTGCAAGACGCCATCGTACTCCGAGATCAGTCGCAGCAGTCGAGGCAAAGGTTCCTCGGCGGTAGCCAAAGGGATTGTTTCCTTCTTTTCCCGCTTGAGGTAGTTGATCTGTAGCTGGCCTGTGCCAATCTTTGGCACCTTTGCCGGTGGCATGGATAGCTCACCAGTCGGCGAGGCAGGCCTCTTGTACGGGGTCGAGTGGCCCTCTGCACTCATCATGGCGGCGGACATCATCGTGCCTTGTCCTCATGCAAGTCGCGACACCGTTGGTGGTGTGTTCAACGGCGACGGCTGCTATCGAGTGACAAAGGGCGCAGGCGAGTGTTTGCCTGCGCCGATGGTCGGTTTGTGGTGGCGGTGGGGAGCTGCAAGAGCTGGCGGTGCGGAATTCGAGATGCAGGCCTCGGCGAGATCTGAACGCGACCTAACGTCTACGTGGCAGTGATATAGCGAGTGACCACCCGATGCCCAAGGCCTGATAAGCTGAAGAGAAGCACGGTTGGATGAAAGCGAAGTGGTAGTGGACGGAGGCAACAGCGGTGCTGGTGGAAGGTGGGAGAGGGGGAGGAGAAAGGTTGCAGAGGAATTCAAGGGAGGAGCAGAGGAGACGCAGGCCAGGACACGAGCCTGGAGAAGCGAGAGTCGAGAATCAGCGAGACCGGAAGAGGAGAGAGCGGCGTCATGCTTGAGAGGGCATTATTTCGTGCTTACAGACAACTGAACACGCGGTGGCCGTGGCCGCCGGTGCCACTCGCGACTCGCGACTCGCCGAACAAAGGGAACAGCGGAACGGAAAGCCCAGGCAGGATTGGGGATTGGAGATTGACACCCAGCCGTGCCTCCAGGAAGACGGCGCTAGAGCAGCTCTGGACCGCTACGCTACAGTAGAACCAGCGCACGCCAAATGCAGGCTCCTCATGCCGATGCTTGTCCGCTCGCACCAGCTTGCATCGGCCAGCACCCCTGCAATGTCCAAGAAATCTGACGCCGATGTTTGGAATCGCAGGGACACCTTCCGAACATGCCACCGGATGCTCGCCCACCGTAGACTCAGACACGCAACCTACCGAGGGCTCCTCCCGGACAGTCACTTTGGCCGCTGCTGTACACTCACCCACCAAACTACTGGCTGCCCTTTGGACGACGGTACTTTGGACACTAACATGTCATTGTATTAAGCAACGACTGGATTTGACTTCTGCTGCCCTTGTAAGCACCTACATATTGAGTGCGGTACAGAAAAACAAAGTATAGCCTGCTACAGCATGAGAAGACCACTCGCTGAGTCGGCGGCCGGACAATTCAATTGACCAGGTGGGGAGGCCTAGGGTAAGCGAGGGACAAGCCAATCTGCTAGGCTTGGGGGAGCTCGAGCTTGCAGACCATCTTGTGGCTGTCATCTGGCTAAATCGGAATGCAAGGTGGGTTCTCAGCTATTTGCACCTTCCAGGCCTCGCGGCTTGCACACTACCGTTTCATTCACTTTGGCTTGTCGGATCCCGACGCGAAGCTACGAGCTCTGCGGGAAACCATGACGCGTCCAGTCCCCGGTTATTCTACTGGTACATAGCATCAGAAGGACCGTTGATTTACCTCGGGTATTCTGAATTTTTTTCCATACCAAGTAAAGGATGCATCGAGCTTCTCGCTTGCCGTCGGGTCGATGGCAAGAGAGTGCGCGGACGGTGGAGCCCTGAGATGGTGGCTGATGCACGGGGTACTAGCCCTCCATCTACGCCAGTATATCCGCCCGCCTTCGGCCAGTGCACATAGACTAGCACCAGATATTTCATGTTGCTTCTTCGATGACTGCATTATTGGCCATACCATACATTTCGTGTTCGAGGACCAAACACCATCAGCGCTGACTTTGTCATTGTCGATCTTCCCGCGGGTCTAACACCTATCGTCCCGGCAGATGAAAATGAAGTGGGGGAAGGTGGGAGCGGAAGGTGAATCTTTAGGCGCGATGCTAAGCAAACCATTGCGGCCAATCGTTCCTCATCGTGCTCCACTCTGAGCGAAGCCTGCCATATTTTCGTCTTCTCACCAATCATAATCCGTAGCGCTGCTCATCTAACTCACCATATAAAAGCTATCGCCATGTCTGAGAGGGGACATTTCAGAGGTGGTGGTCGTGGTAACCAGAGAGGCGGGAGAGGTGGTCATGATCGAGGCGGCCGTGGAGGAGGATCGGCTGGTAGAGAACAGGAAAAGCCCAAGAAGGAAAATATTCTCGACTTGACAAAGTATATGCACAAGCAAGTCCAGGTCAAATTCAATGGCGGACGGGAAGGTGAGCATTCGCTGTCCGCAGCGGTCTACAAAAGACTGACGTCTGGCTAGTCATCGGTACTTTGGAGGGCTATGACCAACTGATGAACTTGGTGTTAGACCATGTGAAAGAGACCATGAGGGGTAAGTCCGTCGCCATCAATGGACGTGCTTGTATGTCTGACCATTGGTGCAGATGACGAGGGCAACGAAACCACGCGTGACCTCGGCTTGATCGTTGCTCGCGGCACTTTGCTGGTGCTGATATCTCCCGTCGACGGAAGCGAAGAGATTCAGAACCCATTTGCTCAGCCTACCGAGGACTGAACGACCAGCCAGCACGACGTGCTTTCGTATTCCAGTCAGCCAGCCACCAAGCCATGCTGGTATGAGGACGCGCAGCGCGCCGCTCAAGTGCCATGACGAGGCCCCCCTCAAATACTTACCGCGAGTATAGCCCGTTTCTTAGAGTGGCGGCAAACACAATGAGCTTGAGCCGTGACGAGGTGTCGAAAAGCGACATGCTATAGACTACTGGTGTCGCTACATGAGGCCTACGGCGATGTATCACAAACACGAATACAGGAAGCTGTTTGCAATCAATTCCGATTTTTTTGGTCTTCTTGAATATTTTCTGTTTTCTGGCCCTAATCTAGGCACTTTCACTTCCACCACAGAGATCTCCTTCGAGGGCCTGTTCTGACCAAGATCCTTCATGCCGCAGCTGCTTCGACTAAATGCGTCGGGCATGACTGCTCAAGTCCTGAAAGGCTGACTCGATTGCCTTCTTCAATTCCCGGTAGCTGACAACAAAACAGTTCTGTTCGTCCCTGCTGATAAGCGTTACTCGCTCGTCCGTGCCGGCGTCCAATTTGTTCATGCATGACAAGACATGTGCCAAGTCAATGACTGGGTGTCCCTGAGCATCAACCTGGTGGAAGACATAATCCCGGAACAGCTTCAGAAAGAAGCGCTCGCCGTTCTCCGCCCACTGCCGGTCGTGCTCGAATTCGGGTCTTTCGTTGATAAAGTTTAGTTTCGTGAATAGACGGACAAGGCGAGCGTTCTCCACTTCCCTGGCCAGCTCGGTGTGGAGGTTGTCGTCTGCATGTAGAGCTGCATCAAAAGCAGCGATCATCTGTGAGGAAATTAGAGTGATGAACTGATCGATGGTGCGATCCTGATATTGTTGAGCGCTATACAGCCATACCACTGCGTTCTGCAGGTCCGGCTTGTAGAAGCGCTTGAATTGATCCATGGCTCGAGCAAAGTTTTGGCTGGCATCCGCAACATTTGCTCCGACGGAAAGAATGGTCAAGCCAAGATTGACCAAGTCTTGTCTTTGTAACTGTGGCAGTGGTGTTCCAGCTTCGTACTGAATAACATCCATGACGGCGCAACCGTTCAGGCGAACCCGGTTCTTTCCGGTCACCAAAACTTTCGAAGTGTCCAGGACACGCGCAGCCAGGCCAGTGTTGTGAACAGTCTTCAATGCAGAGGCTAGCTGGGTCACGTAACTCCACAAGACCGTTTCAGATACCTGATCGATGCTGCTCCGTCCTCTTACATGTCTAACATGTCCTATATGGTGGTGTTCGGCCAGCGTCTTAGATAGGGGATGATAATCGGTGACCAGGAACAGAGAGCTGTCTCCAAAGCTTCGATTGGTAAAGACGTCGACGGTGCGGACGACGTTTGCGTTTGCCAATTGCTTCCACGGTTGCACGGAGCGGATGGCAAGCTCGTTGGTCAGGCGAAACCCTGTCAACATTAGTCTGGTTTTGCGCAAATTCTGCTTATTTACCCTCTATGCGCCGGAGAACGAAGAAATGGCCATTGGCGCTAGACTGAGCTTTGTAGACCCAGGAGTGATAGCCGCCGAAGATGGAGGAGCTCTTGTGGTGGGTGGTGTCCAAGGGCACCAATGAGTGGTAGCTTTCGATATGTTGAGGAAGTTGAGAGTTGGGAAGGGTCTGCAGAGCGGCGGCCATCTTCTTCTGAAGATCTTCTCGCAAGTCGTTAGACAGGAAGAGATCGTGGACAGTGCGCTGATAAGGCAGCATGTTAGTGTTGTAGTGCCCGATAGGCGCATATTGATGGTATTGGACCTTGTACCAGTCAGTATGTCTCGAGGGGTGTAAGAGGAGGTTGGCAAACCGGCTGCTGGAACATAGACTGGGCCTGGAAGTAAGCCGCTCCGTTGGGGTCGAGATAGGGGTTCAATGGGTGGTGGCCCGCGGGAAACGAGTCGAAATGGGGAGTCCTGTGGTCGTTGACCTCGTGAGCTTGCTACAATACTGCATGTCAGCGATGCACATCTCCGACCAGTCGCGACGACTCGGAGGAGGATTAGCTTACAAGAGCGCTTGGGTCCAAGCGACCAGGCACGAACTCCTGAGCTCCAGGCAGAGCCCAGTCAGGAGTTCGCGCATCTTGACGCACGGGAGGCGTTGAGTTGTTCGGCCCTAACATTTACGTAAGGTGATGTTCATGGCAAGGTACGCCGGTGTAGGTGAGTCGTACTTGGAATGATTTGTTTTGGTAAGAATGGAGCTGCACTTGCAGCCTTGGGAGATATGGTGGTGCTGGCAGGCCTCAAGGCGCCCTTGGCACCATCGCCTGGCGAGAGGAAGGAAGGTGTAAAGCTTGGCGAGTCGACACTGAAGGACTTCTTCGAGTGACTGGGACAAGATGTCAACAAGCTGGATTTGGAGGTTCACCGCGTAGCCTACCTGTCGGCTGCCCCATCCGGCGTCACTGGTTTGTCTTTTTCCACTTTATGATTGAAGGCGCAACCTTAGCTCACTCAGCTCGTGCGATGTACAAGGTATGCGCGATAGGGTTGAGTACCTTTGTCCTCATATCTGCATTTCCCGTAGATCGTCACATTCCGGCATAGGATGTCTTTGGCATTGTCTGTCAAGAAGACGAGGGGTCAGCAACGGGCTTCTTCTCTTGCTTCCTGTCTTGAACTCGAAGCCCTCCAGACGTATTGTGCAACACCTCTCCGTGGGCAGCTGGTGCACTGGACGTACCCTTGTTTTTGTTCTTGGGGGACAGTAGGTTCGACTTGGGCTCTTCAACATTTGCTTTGGAGACAGCGGCCATTGCTTAGATGCAAACCCGGCCGCATAGCAACGTGATCCATTGGTAGAATCATGCAGCGTGGGTGAGAGGTCCGGCGTTGGTCATGGTAGCGGAAGTACTCGTATTGTTGGGCTCGGGGGAGATGAGACTCTTCGTCGCAAGTGCAGTGGCTGACCCAAGCATGAGAGAATACCAAGCAGAATTATGTCAAGCCCGACGAATCTAATCATGTACCAAAGAATGCAAGCATGTAGTTACTGGGTCGGCTCTACCACTGGAAGTACGATCACTTAGTCTGGAAGCGAGGCGCAGGTGGGACAGGCTCAGGCTTAGCAGTGCAGTCCACTGCACCTCTCCCGCCGCCGCCGCGTGTTTCGCGTCAGATCTGCAAGTGCCAGCGGTCCCTGATGTGGAAGATCCACCGCGAGTAGAAGAGGATGACATCGTTCGTTGGATGCTGGTGAAATGAACAAGTCCGGCTCAGCCAGATTGATCAGATGTTGCACACACACATCACGCTCGTTCATTTACATCTCTGCTCATCTCTTGGTCCTACACATCGCTCTCGGACCCACAAACAGCAGGCTCTGGTCTAAATGTCGAGTCCAGACATTGCGCAGCTGTCAGAAGCACAGCAAACAGCACTGCAGACCTACACTGCTGTGACCGACCAAGACCCAATAGCTGCCATCTCCGTCTTACAGCGCTCAGAATGGAACGTGCAGATCGCCATCTCGCGCTTCTTTGATGGCGAGCCAGCCTCGGACCCGCTCGCTGAAGCGAGAGCAGCGCTGGCTCAATCCGTGCCTGCCCCCACCTCCAGGCAAACCGCCAATCTTCAATACGAGTCGTTGCTCGCTGCCAATTCGATACCCCCTCCCCGAAGATCCTCAGAGAACGTCGTCCAGCGCATAGACACCACTGCAGCAACAGTCCCTGTCTGGCGACCTCCATTCCTCCTCTCGCCGCTGCTAACACCATTCAATCTCTTGTACCGCCTATTCAGTACCCTCTTGTCGCCCTTGTCTTTCCTCGTCCCCTCCTTCATATCGAGAATCTTCCGAAACCTTTTCACCCTGAACTCGCAGCCCTCGAGACGACAACTACCTCCTGCTGATACCGCGCGAAGATTCATCCGTGAATTTGAAGAAACCTACACCCCTAACCCACCCCTTCCCTTTGTTGAGTCGGGCTTCAATCTAGCCCTGGACAACTGCAAGAAAGACAGCAAGTTCCTCCTGGCTGTGCTGCTTTCTCCTTCACATGATGAATCTCATACCTGGGTGAGGGAAACATTGATGTCCTCCCAGCTGCACCAGTTTCTGCAAACACACCAGCAAGAACTCGTGCTCTGGGGAGGCAGTGTGCAGGATGCTGAGGGCTACCACGTTTCTACATCACTGAACTGCACCAAATTCCCATTCGCAGCCCTCATTTGCCAGACCAGCGATGCTACTGGCGCAGGCTCTTCTCGTGCCGGCGATATGACTGTTGTCATGCGTGCTGTAGGTCCTATGCCGGCCAGTGAGCTGATTGCAAAGCTTGGTTCCGCCATGACAGCCCAACAGGCTCAGTTGAGTGCCGTCAGAGCCCAAAGAGCCGAGCAGCAAGCCTCGCGCAACCTGCGTCAAGAGCAAGACTCGGCCTACGAAAGATCGCTTGCTCAAGATCGTGAACGGGCTAGGCGGAAAAGAGAAGAGGAGGAAGCACAAGCACTAGCAGAAAAGCAAGCCCAAGAAGCGGCAGAGGAAGAGACACGCCGGCAGGAGCATAGAGAAGAATGGCGGCAATGGCGCGTCGCCCACATCCCACACGAACCAGACAGCAACACCGCAGATACAGTCCGCCTCAGCGTCCGTCTGCCCAACGGTGAGCGCCTCATCAGGAAATTCCAAGGTGCTGCTCCTCTCGACGACCTTTACGCCTTCGTGGAGTGCAATGATTTGCTTGCCCAGAACGAGGCTACTCATCCCCCTTCCTCACCACCTTCAGGCTACAAGCACGAATACAAGTTTCGACTCGTGTCGCCTATGCCCAGGAACATCATTAGTATTGAAGATGGCGCCACTATCGCGCAGAAGGTTGGTCGAGGAGGTAACCTGATCGTTGAAGAGGTTGGCAATGTTGAGGAGGAGGAAGATGACTGAACCAGCGGACCACCTCCATCGAACGCTATTACTCGTGCCTAGTTGGCAGATGTCCAAGGCGACATATCGATCACATCTGCGTTCGCTCAACGCAGGCCTCTTACTGTACACTCTACAATCCATTCCTAAGCTGCTCAAGATAGTTGGCTATCACGTGGTCAGAGTATGCACGACACTCGTGGATCTGTGCAATGCAGTGATGCTGAAGACCGGTCCACCCAGAGAGACTTCGATGCTGGGCTAGTCTCAGCCTATCCCCAGGCCGTCTCACGGCAACCTCTTTGGCATGACGCAAGTGCTGGGCTATGGCACTGATGCACAAGCCTCAGACCTACAAACGATATCGCACGCGCCAAGCAGAAGAGACATCAGTCCTTGTACCTGCGCTGTATAGGCTAGGCTAATATTTGTGCCTGATATGTGCCTGATATGTGCCTGATATGTGCCTGATATGTGCCTGATATGTGCCTGATATGTGCCAATTCATTCACGGCCGTCTTGTTTGCGGTCTTGCTCGCGAATGTCGGAACCAGCTACAAAACGGTTAGACCCCATTGGTCGATGACCACTTAATCAATCGCCACGATCATATCATCCCGCCTACCACATCCCTCTCGTCCCGTATGCAGACCTTCGGACGAATGTCACCTACTACCTACTTTCTCATGACATCGCGCCATGGATCGCTTACCTTGCAAGTCAACCGTGCTACTGTGCTCGAAGCAGGAGGGGAAGGATGGGGATCACGTTAGGGAACACGTGACCTTCTCGGCCCCCTATGCTGCATGTCCATCCAATACGGTCAACCGTTTCGCCTCAGCTCGAAGCATTATATGCCTTCACCCAGTCTGACCCTGGAGATGTCGTGCTAGTGCACTATCAATACCAAAATATACCGATTAGTTATTCTCTCCTCTTTCACCACCACAGCCTTTTGAAAGGGTAGTAAAATACTTTGGTCCTCGAGTCATCGTACTCATGATTGCTGATCGCAGTTCTCATGTCTGACTGAGCTTCGCTGTCCTGCACAGGAGATAGCTGCTTTGCAGTCGATGATTGTTTGACGAGGCGCTCTTTATGCTGTTAGCTTGGGTTGTCGATCTGCGCATTTTCGGACATGGCGCACCGGAACTATCGTGGCCTTTCTCTTCCGTTCGCCCGCTAGCAAGTTGTGTTATTGCGTTGAGGTCCAGTGTACTGGGTCGTTAATCTGTATCCTTCTCGTGAGCCCTCGTTTCTACTTGGATCCGTCGTATCTGGCTCTGAGTCCTTGCCTGCATCTCCGTCGAAAGTACTGCCCGAATCCTAGCGGTTGGATTGCTGCACCATGCGCAGTGCTTCACTAGCTGGCGTATCGCTCGTGGTACTAGCCCTTTCCATGTCGCCTACATACAGAGGCGGCTGATGTCTGATAGCTGGAGTGCGGTCGACAACCTCCTGAGGCACATCTAGTCCACCGAGTTTCGCGCGCTCCTCACGGCCCGTTCGGCCCTCCACGTCTGTCATGTCTGCAGGCGTGAAGCACAGACTTGCAATGTAGTACCGGATCTTCCCTGGCTCCCGATCGTCCTCGTCGCGAATCCATCGCTCGTCATCCCAGGTTGAGCTTCCTGTCCAGGTTTCCGAAGCTGGGCATGCAACACTGGGTGCCAGGTGGACACCATCAGTTCTTGTGAAGTACCACCCTTGCCTAATCTGTGCTATGATGCTGTCAACTTGTTCCTTCTTCCGCTCCAGACTCTCGAGTTGGAAGCAGATGTTTGCGACACTGGTTGGAAATCTACAGTCCCAAACCCAGTCGGACAGGTGCATACTGATTGGCACATCACTCTCCCAGCTCCATATGTCAGTGTGACGGACTGTGATGGTGACGCTCCTTGGTCTGATCTGCTCTACCCTCAGAATTTCGGTTAGTGCTTCCCTATCTTCGAGCTCGAGGAGCTGAGCGAAGATCTGGATACTGGCAATCTCCTTGCGACGTGCTGGAGTGTTAGGGTGGAGTTTCTCGACAAGTCTTATGATCTCCTCTGGTTCATAGGCGTTCATAGTCTTCTTGGGGCTTCGGCGTTCCCAAGCAAGGAAGAAAACTTGCTGGGCTAATATCCAGGGAACATACCAACAGTCATTATATATGGCTTGGCAGGTTCGCAGCAATGCGGTGTCAGATTTACGAGGACCAAAACACCCCGGTCGACGGTAGCAGGTGTTGAAGGGGTAGGGATTCTCGAGATCCTCATATTCTGCGAAGGTGTGGGCATAGATCATGTCTCGTATCTCGGCTGGAAGGACGCTGAAGAGAGGCGACTGAGACTGCTCATGGCGTGTAAGGGCGAAGGACTCAATGTGGTGAAGCCTTTCGTGTTTGTCCATATCATCGGCTTCTGATGATGCTGCTAGTCGGTGACTTGGGAACAACCGGTTATGCATGACAGGAATGAGCTGCCTGATGTGGTGCACGATGTGGGCGTATGCCCGTTCCCCAAATTCAAAGAAATACCTGCTTCAATCAGACTTGCAGTGACAGGACAGCACGTCATAGCAAGACTTACGCAACCAGATAGAGGACGACGCAGACTCTTATTGCGGTGGGAACTGACTCGAGATGCTCAAGAAAGGTCTTAGACATAATGTGTACATGGTAAGTGGCATACCAGGAATGATCTAGGCTGTCGGGAGTATCTTCATCCATTGCATGGAGCCGCAAGACACCAACTGTGAATACGTAAGGTGCTTTGTAGTCGTTCAAGAGTGAAGTGCTACTAGTACATAGAGGATATCTAGAGCCGTGTTAGGTGGGAGACGAAGCGCTAACACAGATTTGGTTAGTGTAGAGCTTGGTGATGAGTTCACCTCCTCGAGCCTCGTTGTTCGCGGTTGTGCTGTCCAGATCGCCGTGCTTCCTTCTGAGATAGCTGCTCCTAACGGATGTTGAGGACCCTCGCTGGTAGGGGCTTTGAAGTTCGTCATAGTATTACCCCGAATGATCGTCTGAAGTCACTCCCCGTCTAAACACGCTCGATGAGTGTATTTACTGCTCGATGGGCAGCGCATCGGGTACCATATCAGAGCACTCCACGCGCCCGCTGCGACAGCAGAGCTTCGTGATCCGTCAAGGGCGAAACATAGGAAGATTTGGTCTCGATCATGATTGCGCACCATAGAAGCCTCAACCAGCACTCACAGGCGGCACAATTCCAACCTCATCGCCCCCTTTGATGACAATCTCATCTCCCTTCTTCTCTCTTTCGCTCCAGTCACAGTCCACATAGTCCAGGTTCAACGCCACCTGACTTGAACGCAAGATCTTCTCACCAATTCCAGGCCATCGTTGTTCGAGTTCGTCAAAGAGCTGCTTCAGAGTCATTGGTGCTGGCAACGACAACGATTCTTTGTTGTCGCAGTATGACTGTACGCTTGCGAACAGGAGCAAAGTAAATGTTTCGTTGCTTGTGGAACTTTGACTGCCCGACATTGTGCTGTGAGTAGAATAAAGTGGAGGAACGACAATGGAAAGGTTGTGTCTGCTCCGATGGTTGAGAAGTTGCAGAGTGCCGTAGAATGTGATCTTCCTGGTCTATCGGCTACACTCTAAGTGTTTTTTGTGTTTCAGTCGTCCACAAAGCGGAGTTATCAATGGTAACAAAGTACAAAATGTTGGATCCGAGTTATACAAAATCTTGTGGGATCTACCTACGGATCCGGAAGCTGTTGGAGTGCGAGCAGATGCTGACTCAGCATAAGTTGGTATGAACCGGTTCTCACACCAAACACATTGATGCTTAACGCTCGGCGATGTGGCCTTGAGGGAGACCTGTGAGGACCTGCAATCATTGATCGAGAGAAGAAGATCTACCGAAGTCTAAAGTCTAATCATCAGACGTAGCTGAAGCACGTACCATGTGCCCACGGGTCACTAGCATTTGGTGGAGCGTACTCAGGCACAGACACTTGCATCAGATATACGGCCATTTGGCTCTTGGGACGTGAAAAGACTTTGATAATGCAAGCAAGATGGGGGGTTAAGAACAATTCCATTGTCGCAAATCTGACAACGACCGTGTCCTATTCAGTCCCCTTGGGAGACAGGTCGTTGCAGTCTTTCGCGAGGCACGCTCTGATAGACCAAATTGGCCGATCGAGATAAGCCCCAACTTATCCTTGCCAAATACCGCATCAACTTTGTAATGCAGTGAGACCAAAGTCTTTCAGCCCTCTGTACGGCGTGGCAGTCAGAATGCCGGGCCCAAAAGCAATTTCCCGGCAGCACGCTGTCTATGATCCTGTCTCCGGCAGTAATCTGCAGCCGTGCTAAACGCCGCTGTATACACTGGTGCCCTACCAATATGCAGCACCAACCCCCATACCATTCTATGTCCTGCCCAAAACGCCTTCGAATGCATGTCGTAAGTCCTCAATACGTAAGTCGTAAGCTCGGGTAAGAAAAACGCTAGTGCGCAGGTATAGGCATATTGTTCGATAGCATGCCATTGCCGTTGGAGGGAATTCTTGCTGCGGCCATCGCTTGCTCAAGTTCGGCGGCTGTGAATGGCTGGTCTTGCACGGTCGCTTGTCTTTCGAGTCTCACCTTGGGCACATTGGTATTGGTAAGCGTTTCGAGATCTTGCGGTCTCGCAGTGGCTCTCCTCGAGACTCCAGCTACGAAAGTTGTTAGAGAATGACATGTACGTAAGATCATGGAAATCTCACCATTGAAAACATCGGTATCGTCCTCAGAATTCTCCTTAATCAGCGTTGCAGGGCGTCTCTCGGAGGCGGTGACTTGTCTGCTCAGCGGGTGTTGGCCACCAGGCAGGCCTGCTGCGCTTGAAACACTCTTCCCCCTATCGTTGCTTGCCTTGCTCATGTGGCTCATATAACTTGCTCTTCTGCTCTGCGATTTCGTGCCACCAGGGCTCATTATGCCCGACAGTGCTTGTGAGGACCTTCTACGCACGGTGGAGAAGGCATCGGCGAACGAGTATGCATCGAGGCTTTTTTGGTGATTGGGATCGACTTTGCCCTTGTACTTTGACTTCGGTATCTCGTGTGGTTTGTAGTACTCGATGTCGGTGCGGCCAGTGTAATGATCCGGGTCTGAACTTGTTGAAGGTGTCGAGCCACCTGACGACGAGTTATCCTTGTTCCTCTTAAAGGTCTTCCGGAGTCGATCCCGAATAGCCATTTTCAAAATGTCGGTATCTGTTTTGGAGTGCAGGTTCGAGACTAAGAAGGAGCGTCTTAGCGTGAGAGTGTGGTGTTCTGATGTTAAAGAATGGATGTGGCCAGGAGTAGACAAAACACGGGGAATGTGATATGGAAACAGACGGAGGCTCGCAAGGACGAATCGCTCTGAGTGATCATCAGCAGACGGATGACATCTCTCTTACAGCATCTCGGAAGAGTGGAAAGGAAGAAGGCAATCGGCGGGCAAGACACGGGTGGGTTGACTTTAAAGATACCGCCGAATCACGTTATACCCTACGACTTATGAAGGAAGAAAGGGCCTTGCATAACACCGAACCAAGCATGCTTCGCGAGGGACAATCCACCAAATGCCGGTTGATGGAGCTGAGGCATGCAACACCGAGCATCCCCAGCAGGATTCTCCATTGCTCCACTACTAGCATGTTGACGGGAGCGGTCCAGCTGGAGCACTAAATAGGACAAGGTCCTTCGAGAAGTGCAACGTCGCCAGCGTGGAAGGATTGAAAAGCAAAGCGAGCATACGCAAAGGCTGGTCACCCACAGAACGATGCAGAGGATTGATTCGATAGCCTGGACGATGATCGTAAACACGGCGTACCTTGCAGCAAGCATGTGGCGGCTAATGCGGGAAGCTCGTTTTGACTTGCATGTAGGCTTGTTTGCTTCTCATCTTTGGACTCGCAGTATTACGAAGAGTGTTCCAGCCACGCGCCTTGCACAGCTTGGGTCTGATTCTGTAGCCTAGAGCTGCAAGAAAGACTTTGCGAGTACGTGTAGTGGACTGAGAAGCTGTTGTGCTTTCAAACTGTAACAACAATCAATGCCGTGTGGTGCTGGCCACCACAATTACGCAACTTGGTTCCAGGGTTTCCGGGAGTCGCTGAGTTCGGAAGTCTTCTAGAAATCTTCTGACGCAAAGATCATCGCACTCCAGCAGAAATGCGCTGACTGGCTTCGCTCTTGACAAGCTCAGCACGCGATCTCTGGGCGCCATCACTCGAATAGAGCCAACGGATGAAGCGGTCGGATCTGCTCATAAGCTTCTGAGGCTCAAGACGACCACTTCTCTTTATGTCGCCATTTCCATCTTCTTCTCTTGCTGTTGCAGTCTTGCGATTTCTGAGAATGCGGTCCCATTCTCAGAATGCTGCACATCAATTTCTGGTTGTCCCGTTGCACTTGCGTGCATCAGTGCACAGGCCATTTCTCTGCATGATACAGTACTTGCGCTACGCGTACCTGGCGTCATCGTTCGTGTCAGTCATGTGCTGCGGTGGTGTGTGCCCTCCAGCTGCAAACTGCGTCCAAACCTGCTCTTTTCGGTTACTCGAATCCAATGTGCAGACTACCCCTCCCGAGATGCGTCAAGCTGTTGGCTGCTGGCTGCTGGCGCTCGGTTTGAGGCCTATGCGTTTGTACGAGTGCCTATGCCTTGGTTCTGATGCTGTTCGTTAGAGCCCGGGTGTTCGATGACGAAGTGCAGTATTGCGACTGCCCAAAATGGTCAATTTCACGACTGGCGAGTGAATTGCTCTTTCCGCCGTTGTTGTTAGCTCCTCGTTCATTGTGACTACTCTATGCTGTCTACGGTGGCCAATTTTTCCACTTCGCCGACTTTATTGTGATTTTGCTCGTGTAAGCCTGTATGCTTTCGAGATCATGAATGCCTTGAGGAACATTTTGTTAGACCACTCGAGCTAAAATACTCCCAATGTTTGACTGATGGCTCATAGAAAATCGGATACTCCTACAAGTGATCCCGAGACAACGGTCGGATCCGGAGGTCAAAGCTCGCACACCCATGGGAACGACGAGAACTCGCACCCAACAGCGTCCGAACCAAGTATTGTGGCAGGCAACGAGCCACAGACTGGTGTCCATCCAGACACCTCCACAAGTTCTGAACCAGCATCTCAAGCATACAACACTAGAGAATCAGAAGCAGGTGGACACGAGCACATCGATACTGTCTCCCGAGAGGACGCGCAAGTGATCGGTCCTCGATCGGATAGGCAGCCTACTTCAAATCATTCATCTGCAATGCGCACCTCAGGATTCACTCCAGGCGGTCCAACAGGCTTTCCTTCTACCGCACAGTCAGAAGACGGTGGCGGCGCAGTCATCGGCCAGACCATGACCTACAGCTCACGGCCTTTGGCAACTGGAGATCCAACTGGAAGTATCGTAGACCATCAATCAGATGATCCCATGACCTACAGGCGACCAGAGGCGGGAAGTCATGCTAGTCCAAGTTCTGCTTCTAGAGGCACTAACACCGCTCACAACTCCGGGGGTACGTCATCATCTGCTGCTGCCAGATCTGCAAGTGATGCTTGGTCTACTCAGAACGAAGGTGAGATTCTTTCTTTCTACCGTTAACCTTATTGTAAAAGCCATCCCAAGAAGGGCAGTACATTTTCAAAAAGTCCTTTCACTGTGGTAGTCGTCTTCAACGTCGCTTGGCACGTTTGCTGTCCGTGCACAGCCACAGATTTGCTTGATCCCCGCACTTTAGAGGGCTGAAGAAGCTCGTCAGCATCCCTGCATTCACACGATCTTCACCACAACAGATCTAACTCAAGCGCAGGAGAAAACATGCCAGGTGACTACCCCATTCCCGGCTATGAAAACCCCTACAGGGCCTCTTCCCTAGATCCAAGGGTTGATGGCGGGAAGGCGCGCCCACGCGGAGAGGCCAAAAAATCGACCTCTCAAGATCAGCCTCGGACACAGTTGGCAGGCAGCTCAAGGGCACGGGATGCCGGAACAGGCAGAGGTGCAGCTGAACCGCCAGAAGCGTTGAGCAGCAGCTCTGAACCTCTCCAAGGCCCTGTTAAACCTCCTGTCGAACGTCCGCTGTCCAGAGGCAGCCCTGAAGCTCGTCATGGCGCTGCTGAACCTGCTATATTTGCCAACAGCTCTACAACTCATAATCACCCAACTGAACCTGTCCCGTCGACCTTAGCCTCGACTACGGAACCTGTGCCTAGGTCTACCGAGTACGTCAGTCCATTTGATCATGCGGCAGAAGGTGCCACCACCCACGACATTGTCACAGAACCATCTGCTACCACCGCTACTAGCATACACCCGGAGACCACCACCACCACTGGTTTACAGCCTGAGACCACAAGTCCCACAAGCAATCAATCACAAGCCGGCCATGAGGATCAAGGCATGATGAGCAAAATGCTAGAAGCCGTAGGCCTTGAAGGCGTTGCTGCAACCGCGGCTCACGCTCTTGGTTTGGGTGGAGAGTCAGAGGGTCAGGACGAGCCGAGGGATACCACTGCGCTCGCAACACATCCGGGTCAGGTCTCACAAGAGGACGGACCGCCCGCGCACTACAACAGAGACCCGATACCAACGACTGCGTACCCAGCAGGTTCCAGCAGTCCTCCTGCTGTAGCTCCGCCAGTCGGCGGTGGAGCCAGTAGTTCTGCTTATCCGACATCAGAGCTTGCGCAAGGCACGGCCACATCCGGCGTATCCTCATCTCGACATGCAGGTAGTACCGGCCTCTGTGAGAATATCGCCCAGCCGCATACAGATTCGACCACTAAGCCTCAGACAGGATCAACATTCCATGATCTGATTACCACGGGTCCACGAGAAGATAGCCATACCAGCCGCGATGCAGGTCTCGCTACGACGGCGGTAGCTGCCGGCGCTGGTGCATACGGCCTACACGAACACAACAAGAGCCCCGTAGGTTCATCTAGCATGCAGCCATCCACAGCTACAGAATCGACCACTCTTCCAGACAGAACCCGCGACACGCCGATTGATGCACTTGCTGCAGCGCCGGGTCGGTACGAGGGTCAGGACGCCCGTGCTCATCCGGCATCCTCAACCATCGCACCGGGCCATACACAGAGTTCTGGTCATGGACGTGAGCCAGGCTATACACCAGAGCAAGTCTCTGGACGACAGCCAGGCCATGGTCGGGAACCAGTCTATGAACAAGAACCACTTAGAAGAGAAGACCATACCATCCGCAATGCTGGCCTGGGCGCCGGTGCCGGTGCCGGTGCAGCCTACGCATCACATGACCGCTCCCGGGAAGAAGAAGCAGAGAAGCGCGAGAGGGCACGGCTCGTTGCTGAGGACGAAGACCGCATGCGACGAGAGCGTGAGGAGAGGGCTGGCGTTCATCGTGATCGACGTTCGACCGACCACCGCGACCCAATCACCGGCCTCGCGTATGACCCAGCCAAGGACCCCGAAGCAGCTCGCCGTTTGAGCCGTGAGCCTATAATCATTACGAACTCAGGCCGTAACACAATGTCAGCTGGCGGACGAGGCACTGATGATGCTCCCTATGGAGGAGGTCGATCCAGTGATATGACTGGACCGACAGGCACTCATCAACGAGAGGGAAACTACGACCCTTCGACAGGGGTTCCATACACCACAGGCAGGGAGCCGGCCGCCGCTGGCACAACGGAACGTGGCAACGGAGCGTATGGTGTCGGCGATTCACGAGGTGCTAGTGGGACAGGTCATCACATTCCTTCTGTCCAAGAGATGAATCGGGAGCCGTTCGGTGTGATCGGCGACCATTCTCGAAGAGCGGAGGATATGTGAAAAGGTTGATAGTCTGGGGTGTTCGAGACACGAGTGCACGAGTAGTGTACCAGGTATACACGGTATAAGATAGGCAGGAGATCATGGCCATGGAGCTCGTGGGACACACACTCAATATCCAGGATGAAATATGCTACAATGAGGGGCGAGGAATAGTTATTGCAGCAATGCAACAGATCATGCAAGTCTTGACTCATTTGAATTTTTCTCCGAGGTGAACAGTTTATTCGCGTCATCTGCTCTCGGGCTAGGGAAACCGCTCATGATTGGAATCAAACCTTTCCTCCTCTGTTCGCTCTCCATGTCCCTTCTGTGCCGTGTACTCTGAACACACATACCTTCTTCACGTCCCGTTCCTAGACCGTGTTGTGCATGTCGTGCGCACTCAGCTAGACCTTCCCCTCAGTCCTCCCAAAACGCGAACCCAGGCCGTGCCTGCTCGGTTCGGCCACGATTCGTGTCGTTTCATGCAACTAATCGGCGCGAGACAGGGACCGTAGCTGGTATGCCTTGTTCTCCTGTACGTCTTAGTCATTCCTTGAAGTCTACTTCGCTGCATGCGTGGACGTAAGTACTTCCTGCCTCTTCGTAGGCGAGGAATATGGGGAAGAGGAAGACGCAGTCTCAGACCCGTGGTCTAAGCGGGGTGTTCAAAACACGAGCTTCTGGGGTTCATGCCTGCTGACTGCGAGGCTTTACAAGCATTGTACTGATGCGGAAGATTACAGAATTGTTTTTACTGTCACCGCCTAACAAACGCTCATCTCAGCGATGCTTGGCATATCTATTCGTGGCTCACATGATATTAGCTCGTTTGGTACCATTCTTCTGCACATTGACTCGTAAACATTCTATCTTGGGTCTCGCTAACCAGGTATCAATACTGTCTGAACACAAATTGTTATGCATTGTACACTAGTGCTCGAGAATTCTCAAGCTACCCTGGACAACGACGTTCTCGAGGATAGATCCAGGTGGGATGTCGATGGTGCTGTTCTCAGTAGCCACAACGATGACAGTACCCTTGAGCACAATGCCACGGCCAAAGTTGACATCACCGGTAACAGTGAGGTGGTCAAGTTCGACAATGTTAGGAATGCTACCAATCCTCTTTTGGAATTGGGCAACCTTCTTGAAGTCACCGCCGAGCTTGATGAGAGGAGCAGGGCCAAATCTGTTGGGGTCCATGACGAGTTGACCATGCTGGAGAGTGTAAAGGTTGGACTTGACGAGCATAAGGTCGGAGCATGTCTTGACTGGCAAGAATCGTCTACGGGGCACGTTGACACCGTGGGCGTTCTTGAAGAATCGGATGGCAGCACCAACAGCCGTCTCGAGCTGCAGGACTGAGAGATCGGCCTCTCCCTTCTTGTCTGCAGGGATGGACTTCTCGTTGGGGATGATCTCGAGCTCGAGAGCGTTCTCCTCAACAACACGCTTGACGGCCTTGAGGTTCATCCAGATGTTGTTGGTGTTGAAGTACTTGAACTTCTTGATGGACTTGAACTCGTTGACGTACTGCTTTGGCACTTGAGCGATTTCGAGAAGTCGTGCCTTGCCTTCGTAGTCAATGATTGTGCCACCCTTGACGTCGGCCTTGGTCTTGTCTGTCAACTCCATGATGTACTCGGCCTTGGTCTCGACCATGTGTTGCAGGATTCGGAGGTCCACCACGGCGCCCAAGTTGTCGGCGTTGGACATGAAGATGTACTCGACACCTCTTTCGGCAAGCTGGTCAAGCATGCCAGAGTTGTAGAGAGACTCGAAAACGTCACCGTGACCTGGAGGGTACCAGTCAGATAGCTGTGATTGGTACGATTTGCCAGCGGGCAGGAGAGAGTCCTTCAGGACACGTGGGTATCGAGACTGGTTGAAGGTCAGGATATCGATGTTGTGGCCCTCGTACTTCTTGATGATGGAGGCAGTGTCATCGTCGGTGTTGAATGAGTTCATGAGGACGAAGGGGACATTGACGTCGTAAGTCCTATTAAGGTACTCGATTTGTCGGACAGAAAGATCGAGGAAGGACATGCCATCTCGGACCTCGATGACGGACTTTGGACCAACGCAACCCATGGATGTACCCAGGCCACCGTTGAGCTTGATGACAGCAAGCTTGTTCAGATAGTCAACGGCATCTGTGTTGGACAGCTTGTCGTAGTTGACGACTTGATCTGGGTTAGGGGGGTTGATCTTGCTCCAGTCAATGGAGTTGCCCTTGGCTCTGTCGTTGAGGTATCTTCTGAAGAGAGCGAAGAAGTTGTCCATCTCAGCCTCGAATCTTTTCTTTTGAGCTGGGTCTTCAACTGTGTCTGCGAGCTGGTTGAGGGCATTTCGCATCTGGCTGGCTGCGACATTCGTGGAGGTGTTCTCGAAAGCCTGACAAGGCGTTAGCTGAAGTTTTGACATGTTGTATTGTCACAAATAAGTGTCAAGGTGATAAAAGAGCAGGTTGTGGGTGTAATGTGGTGGATCAGAAACAACGCGCAGCTGCAACGCTGAAGGGAGGGCTGCAACAGTAAAATTGCTGACCCGAGACCCGTCTCAGCCTGTTGTTTTCACTCCCACACCTTGTGAAGATTCCACTAATTTCACATGCTGAGCTCGCAGGAGAGACATTGGCGTCAAGCCGTTTCTACGCAAGCAGCTGTGTTGTTCTGTCTCACAAGTCTCGGGTACTGATTTTTTCTTTGTGCAATGCAGATGGGGGTTTTTGCTTCCCAGCAAAGACTTACCACGTGTGACTGTGTCTTTCCATGGTGTCTGGGCTCGGCCGATGGTGCTCCGGCTGAGCCATTCGAAGGCCGAAGGTGGGAAGGGAGTGCTTTGGATGCCATCTTGGGTGGTGATTCTTAGATCAATAAGGTATCTGGAAGATTATGCTGTCAGTGTCTGCAGAAAAGAAGCAGGCGAAAGAAGGTGAAAGGAGGAGTAGAGGAGCAGCGGAGATGGCGATCATATAGCAGAGCAGTCTCGAGGACTTTTGCAACTGCCAGATGCGTTCATTGTGCGTTGAGCCTCCACCAGGGGCTATGTCAAGCCACGGGAGCACAGCACGTTGCTCGATCCAATATCACCTGTGGTTCACCTGACGCCCTTCCGATAAATATCCAAGGAGGCGGTCTGAGACGACTTACCACTAATTCAGGGATCGACCCAGAGAGTGGATCGTCGACGATGGAAAAAAACTGGGTAATGTCTTATAGCAGGAGACGACGACAACAGTCCGAGAGATTATATGAAGCAAAAGCTGTGGTGGCTTGAGCCAGGGAGAAATTCTTGTATTCAAATAAGACAATGACGGGGGCTCTTTCCTCACGGCCTGCACCTGCAGCTTCCCGTCCCAATTAAGCTCCCCACCACTTCAAAGCTGTGGACTGCTGGGCCGCGACGTATGAGGGGCACTTGCCGCTGGCCGGAGGGTACCAACTCAAAAAAACTTGTGCGTTCGGCCATATTTGCAGGGGCACCTCTCCCCAAGCCATTTCCGTGTGTGAAAGGGAACCAATGCTCGAGAGCCTCCAAGCACGAGGTTCCACTGGTCTCAAAGCTCTCGCTCCAAATCCCGCCGGAAACCCCAGAATGCTCGTGGCCACTAGTGCCATTCTCTGCCACTTCTGTCCTATCAGCACCCCTTTTGTCCCGACTCTATCGGCGCTAGTGCCAACAGATTGAGCTTTTTAAATCTCTAACTTCGCACCCGAAAGGCCATTGCCGTGAGTAAAGCTCTAGATGTTCGGTTATCGCACTGTTGGGACATCTAAGTAGCACTATCACGGTTTGAGTCACACTGTTGTTGTATGAAGAATAGCCTGAACCACAGTGGCAATTCTCCAAAGAGAGAAGGCCAGAGAACGCCAGACTCCTTCAGGAGGCTTGTTTCAATTGGGCAGGCTTTTGTACCGTATCTCATGTGGCTTGTTTGAGTTAGCTATAGGCTTTTGTACGGTATTATGTAGGTGTTGTTTATCCACATGAGATCCACAATACTACTCCCTGTGTATCCTCTGCATTAATGGTATCTTGGCAACAAGCAGAACAAGCGCTATGAAACAAACACACGTGAGAGGCTCGATGCTGATAGAGACCTGCGTCTCTAAGCAGCCTCAATCTTCCCACTCGCATCTCGCTTGCCAAAGAAACTCCTTCGCGGCGCAGCGTCCTTCCTCGAGGCCGGACTATCGTTCCCGTTCATGGTAGGTCTCAGCATACCATCGGTAGCACCGTCACCAATCGGCGTCGGCATAAAACTGCTCCGCACAACGACGATACCGCTACCGACCTTGACATCTTGCTCGGATCCCCTGCCTTGGTCGGAAACGAAGAACATGCCCTCGCCTAGATCCTTGTCGCGGAAGACCTCGTGGTCTTTCACGAGCATCTGGAAGGCTGTATCAGCGGCACAAGAGACCTTGAAATTTTCTTCGTCCCCGAACATGACAACGCCCTCTTTTGATCGCAGATGCTTCGTCTTGTAGAGCTCTTTGGTCTTGCCCTTAGCACCCTTCATATTGACATGGACTTGCACATCGGCCTTTTCTGGGAAGCCCGTCGCAGAGACGATGATGAAATGAGCTGTGCCGCTCTCTGCGCCCTTTCCAGACGGCCCCAAATTGGAGCTAAAGCTTGACGTTCTATTGTGGTTCGTGATTTGTGGTGTCATAGGAGAACCGGCATCGGTCAACACTGTGCTTCTAGCTGGCGTGGCTGGCGTGGCAACAACATCTGGCAGTGGGCTTCCTTCACGCTCGTTATCAACGACAGGCATGGGCTCATCCTTGCTGGCTCGTCCAGTAAAGTTGCGCTTGAGGAATGAGGCCCCTTTGACGACACCGCCACCAACTTTCGTAACACCTTTGACAGGTGCGCCGACTACTTTACCTGCTGGCGCAAATGTACCCTGAAAGGTGGAAGTTCCTTGTCGAGCTCGGGTGACGTACGACGGCTTGAACGTCATCTTAAGACGAATAACGCCAGACTTGCCATCCAGCTCGTAGTGGTACTCGCGCTGTTCGAATGGCTCGAGAACAGCCAGATTGATAGCGGCACCTCCGAGGTAGTCAGCTTTGTCTCCAAAGTCCCAGTCGTATACGTCGACACGGAAGTCGGCTGCTGTCCTGGATGACACCATGGTCTCGAAGGACTCATTCCAAGCAGGATGCAAGGTCTTCTTCTGTGTCTTCGTCTTGTGAAGTTCTTTACCGTTAAGCTTGAATTTGCAGTATGGGTCACTGTAGCCGTTTCGGTCAGCCGCTGGGAGTTCTGCAGCATCGAGTATATCCACTCTAAGAGTGCCCATGTTGTTGATACTTTCGCTCGGGTCAAGTTGCATTTGCACAGGCAAGTACTTCAACATGACAGTGACCTTATTCACACCGCCGTTCTCCCCACGCAACGTCAGCTCTGTTGGACTGTACAGACAATGTGACAAAGTCTGAAGCGTCTGCCCTGTCAACTTTGCTACGACGTGCTCATCACCATCATCGCCATCCGTGTCGACCTTCTCTACAAGTCTGAGCGTGATGCGGGAGAATTCAAGTTCTCTGATGAAAGCATCGCCGGTCTCACCGAATGCATGATGCTGTTGTCGTGCTCTGCCTGTTACGTACGATGGGAAAATATGGTCGTCCATGAGCACCTCTAGTAGGACATTCCTGCGAGAGAATGTGCCCTCGACGATGTTGAAGACCAGTAGTCCAGATTCGTACTTGGGCAGGTCTTCTGCATTTAGTCGGATCTTGGGTGCTTGTCTCTTCTCCGGGCTCACCGACCCTTTCAAGGAAGTTGCCGTCATGCTCTCGGGTCGAGCTTCGACAGACGACCTGCCATTTTTGTCGATTTGCGACTCAGCAGGCGGTGTGGACACGGTAGCTGATGCGTCTTGTTCTTCTTTCTCCTCTTCTGGATCAACCACGTTCAGTGTTGGGTAGAAAGAGACTGTGTACGTCAAGCTACCTTTAGCTGCACCCTTACCTTGCATTCGCAACCCGTCGTGGTGGAGACTCTTCGTGTCATGTACAAGGTAACCTCCGTCTTGTTCATTCTCTTTGATGTACTCTGGCACGGTGACGTCGATTTGTCCCAGGGATCGATCCTTGCCAAGCTTCTCTTCGTCCATGACTTCAAGTGTTATTCGCTCCCGGATAGTGTGAACAGGAACATAAATGATTTCGTCCCAGGTAGGGTCAAGATTGTTCTTGAACGTGACAGTGCGACCCTTCGGAATTCCATTGAGCAGAACCCGCCCATATGGATCTGATTTGCCCAGTGTCTCTAGGTTCCGGAGGTCGTTCGCTTTCTGGAAGTGAATTCGCATGACTCCGATAGGCGTAATGTAGCCTCCAGAGGACGTAACGCCAGTCAAAGCCACCGGCTTCCAATCGATCAGAAGCTTTGCACGGCCAGTCTGAGAGCCGGCCAGATTAAACCACTCTTGGCCTTTCAGCATAAGAGTGAGGATATCGTCAAGCTTGATCTGGTAACTGCCAAGAATAGGATCTTTGGCCATATCACGATCGTCCTTGATTACGAGACCAACTCGAGCCTTTTTCTTGTCCGTGATCAAGACTGATGTGCTTGGATTAGTGAAGATTGGATTGTTCGTTCTCTTGAGCTTGCCAGTGACGTGGACTTCCTTGCCGTTTAGGACCAGGACGCCATAAGGATTGAGCTGGCCCACCATGCTCTTCGAGCCGTCTAGTTCCTTAGCTTGCTCGATGGTAATTCGAGCAATACCAGTATTTGACTCAGGAGGTGGAAGCTCGTTGCCTTCTTCATCTTTGCTCGGTTGAAGGACAGGAAAGAACCGAATATCGCAGTTGATCAAGCCTCGCTGCTTACCGCCAGATACGACCTCTATCTGCTCGTTTTCATGCTCTGTCACAGTTTGCAGCTTTTCAAGGGGGAAGTTCGCAATTCCAAGCTCCTTGTCCTTTCGCATCTCGTTGTAGTCATAGACGTGCAAGGTCAAGGAATCCGTGAAGTTGGTAATGATAATGTACAGAGTTTCGTTCCAGCGAGGGTCGGCGCTTTCATGCACAGTCTTGGTACGTCCGAGCTCATTCCGGCTGTTGATAGAGACAACACAGTATGGATCGGGTGTGCCAGAAAATTTGTCTGGGTTGCGCAGACCGTGCGCACCATGGAAGGTCACTGCGACCACACCAATGGCCGCGTCGACTGGGTTGCCGGAAAGCATCTTGGCGACCTCGATCGGGAAGACGTTGGGCGCATACATGATAGGCCCGAGGTTGGCGTGAATTTGTTCCTTGATAAAGGTCTCCAGACCAGGAATGAAGTTGATGTCAAAGCCAAACGTCTCGCCACCGAGGGGTTTACAGACGTAGTCGATCTCAGGTCGTTCCATAAAGCACATGTCTACGCGCTCAACATAGGGGAAGGGCAACTGTAGCTTCATCTTGATGCGCATAAGGCCAGAGAAGGCAAAGTCCTCTACGATAATCTTCATGGCTTTGCTGACCATTGCTTTTCCAATTCGAATCTCGAGCACGACTTTTGGGTTGATCTTGTTCTTGAGCTGTCGCGCAGTCATGTCCATTGTATCGGTAGGTGTGAAGCTGAACCTCCAGTCCATCATGACGATGTCGTCTTCCATTCTAGGGTATGTCTTGACGTGCTCCATGCGAGGCGGCTTGGTACCCAGGGTGAATGTCTCCATGCGCATACTGTCGAGAAAAGCAGGAGTGGAGGTGCTGAGGACTTGATCGACAGACTGGATAACGCTGATGGCCAAGTTGGGAGCGAAAATAGGCCAGAATTTGACGAGGAAGCTGTTCATCCACTCCAACGACTCGCTATCGGTATCAAGGCGGTTTTTGGCCAGCTCTCTCGTGATATCATCCCTGAAGTTGCGTCGTACTCTGCGAATCGAAGTCCTGTAATATGTACCGCAGGCAGCCATGATGATCAGCACCCAGCCGAGGCCACCACCAACAAGTGCGATGAACCAGGAGCTCAGACAGGCAAAAACTATGACAGCAGCATTGTGATACCAGTCGCCGTAGAACGTATCGTCCAGTTTGCCCTCCAAGAAGGTCTGGTGCTCTGATATGAGGGCATCTTCTTGCTTGTCTTCTTCGGTCTCTCCTGAGCCAAAGCGAGGGGCCCAGCCAACTTTCTTCCAGTTCTCTTCGTCTAGGGATGAACCGTTCGTCTGCTGGTCCTTCGCCTCGCCAGTCGTAGGTACAGCGAGGGCGCCGGCCGTTGTTGGGGCTGGCAGGTCGTAGTCATCAGGCCCATCGTTAATGTCTGATTTCAGTCCAGCTCCCTTTCGACGGTTGGTGTGAAGTGCATTACCGCTCTATGCGCGCATTAGTGTCATCCTGGATATCACGACAGACCGAACCTACGGCTCTGGCCTGTGCGGCCTTCTCCTCTGGTGTGGCATTAGGGTCGAAGTGGAAAGCTGGTGCTCCTGCTTTCTTGCTCTCTTCAACCAATACCTTGTCCGCGTCTTCGGCCGAGAAGTTGGTGTGAGGATCTCGTGCTGCCTCTTCGGCTATCTCTTGCTTATGCTCGTGCTCGTGCAAATGAGTGAGTGAGGAGAACATTGTACCGAGCAGATACTACGCGCTCTGTTGCCTTGTCGGCTGCTCAAAACATACGAGACTAATACAGGTAATTGGGGGATGAAGGATAAATAGCGAGACACGACTAAAAGAGTGTGTAAGCCCCGTGGGACAAGAAAGCAAGAACTACAAGGTCAATGGCAGGTGCGTCGTGCAGCGAGTCGTTGCAATTTGTCCTTGGGTTGCAGTAAACCGTGATAGACAGCGCGCAGGAGTAGGCTGCGGGTGGAGTAGAATCACCGCACAGGCGCGTTGGCTAGTGGCTGGCTTCACACCTGGGCAGGCGTTTTGCTAACCTAGGTAAGATGACTTCGGTCCCTCGGGGTAGTAGCTCCACAAGCATCGGTCACTGCAAGTGCGGGCTCAGCTACGAAGCCATAATACGTGAAGCGCTATTAACCACCACCTCATCTGGTGAGGACCCAGACCTCGCTTGTCACAGAACCAAGCCCCGCTACTATCCTTGCCTTGCTTTCCTTCTGCGAGACGACACGACCCTGAGATCGGCGTGACATAAGCGCCCCGGACCGGATATCTTTGAGTTGAGCGGGATGAGATCGTGCTGACGATATCACGTTTCCTGGCATGATTGACGAAGGCCGCGTGTACGACCACACCCGAAATTGCCTCCAGCCAATCCATTGGGTGTGCTCTTGTTTCGCAAGCTTACACACGATGCACCAGTCCGGCCAGCGCTTAGCGGCACTAGGAGAAACCTGGAAAGCTTCCTTTAGACCGTGGCTTAGAAGGGCTGTGGCTGTGTCAGGACACTCTGTTCTGGCCCTCTTCTTCAGCTCGCGGATGCTCACACGTAACCTTCCTGCTTTTGCGTTTCTCCGCTGCGAGCACAATGCAACGGAGGAGTGCTTTACTGGTGCACATCAAGTAGTATAGGTTGTTCAAAGTATGGACTTGTCCGAACCTCGTGCATTGACTGTGAAGCACACATCTTCGCATCAGCCTTAATGATCAGTTCCAAGTTTGCAGCCTCGAGCCAGGATCTTACAGGTTGCATGCTTGACAAGTTCATGTGACGCTTAAGCCTACATATACAGTCCGCACAGATCGGATAAGCTTGAGCTTAGAAACCGGTCTGGCGTTAGCCAGCTTGAGCTATACATGCCAGGTACATCCTGACGTACTACCGTCCTCCATCGTGGTCAGCTACCGCTCAGCAGAGCCTGTTCCAGCCTCGAACCATTGACATAGAATACACGAGGATGCACCTTGACTTACCTAACAGAAGATAGACCTCACATGCGGTGAGGTCTTCACGCCATTTCATGATAGGATGCCAGCACCTCAAACGGACTCTACTTCCTCTTTTTGTTCCCTGACTGTCCGTCAACCTCGGTTCTGCACTCGGGACAAAACCAGTGCTCTTCCTGCGGTACAGTCTTCAACCCCAGGCACGATATATGAAACCACTCCCGCTTACAATCAGGATTTTCACAACCTACCATCTCCCCGTAACTAGGCTGGGAGCAGTAGCAGTATACCTTGTCGTCGGTTTCGTCCTCACCTTCGTCCTCAGATGCACTTGGCTCGGGCTGATGCACTGTCTTCTTCCTTCGCTTCCTAGCTTGCGATGTATCTGTATCTGAAGCATCTGCTGAAGAGAGGACGCTATCTTCACTGACTTCTGTGCCGGCACGTACACCGCGGACAGCAGGGGAACCAGCTTTTTTGCGACCGCCTGACTGGGAAAGACGGACATGTTTGGTGTGCTTGTTCTTGAGTTTCGTGACAGTGGGGTTGTTGACCTTCTTCGTAACGCCTGCGCCAGCTTTTTTGGTTGACGGTGCTGTCATACGAGGAATGCTACCCGCTCGACTACCCGTTGGTGTGCCCGCCTTGGGTGTACCTGGACCTATTGAAGATTGCCGAAGACCAGATGGCTGGGAAGGCAAATTGATGCCACTCGTTGACATGTTGAGTTTGCGACGCTTGCTGTCAGCACCAGCTGAGTGTTCGCGCTCAGACTGCTTCTGCACTTGGATCGCGGTAGAAGCGGGGGTCGCGGGAGCTGAAGAACGCTGCTGTTGGGCCGATGAGGTAAGAGCCTGGTGAACCTGTCGAGGCTGGGGCGGCCGTATAGTAGGCATCGCATGAGGTTGGAGTGCTCGATTTGCACTCAACGCTACGAGATTCGCTGCCTGCAATGCAGGGTTCTTCGGGACGTCGAGCGGAGTCTTCTGTTGCTCGGACTCCCTGTTGAAGACGCTTGGTAAAGACGAATCATCGTCCATCTGACCCGACTTCTGCAACTGTTTAAGCCGCTCATCAAGCCTTCTGAGTTGACGGTCCAGCATCACGGATGCTTTGTCGCCATGTGCAATTTTCTTTCTCTGCAAATCTAGGCAGAGATCATAATGCTTCTTGCCAAACTCAGCGTATTCTTGTTCCTTTGGGTGCGGGACCAGTGAGCCATGATTTTTCACTTGTTTTTGAAGCGCACTTTCTTTACTGTTGATGCTCTGTAAGTACTTGTGCATTTGTTGGTCGATTGCCTGGATTTCCTCCATCATATAGTTTATCTCTGCTGGCAGATTTGCAGCATCATGGATGAATTGTTCAAGGACTGTCGCGCAGTCACCTACTTCGGCTGCCATGTTTTGCGAAGCGGCTGTGTCGGGTCTAATGATGGTTTCGAGTCGTGTTGCGATGTGTCGTAGGCACGTCTTGGAAGGGAGTGGGTATGAGTAGAAGGACAAATTGGCGATTCGATGAGAAACCGACTCAGGTTAAAGTTTAGCGCCTTGCCTGTGGCGCGTGGTACCTGACTAAGCGATCCTTGCAGAGCGTGACAACGCTAACAAGCTACCTAATCCGAGTTGGCTGTGGGTCGATCCCAGTTCACTTTTGCCGCGACAAGACCTCATATCCATCCCAAACATTCACTATCTCACAGAACCAGATCGACGGTCAGGGGTATACTCAACGAAGCATCAAGGCGGCGACAACATTTTAACGTAACACTGGATGATAACAACTGGACCGCATCTTTACGGCGATGACCGCCTCACGATCTCGACAACAACTTTAAGATTACCCTCAACGGCCTTGAAAGGAACCACGAAGCACAAATCATGGCGCAAGACATTGTCGAGGAGTACAATCATCGTCCCACGTTCACGTATTCGAATAAGCTAGACAACGAGATCCGCAATGATTCCATCGAGAAGCCAAAGGGGTACCGCGTTTCATGGCATCACAATCCAGCTGTTGAAAGGTACCATTTCGGACAGCTTCACCCTATGAAAGTCTGGCGTCTCACCCTCACGAAAAGCTTGATCATGGGTTACAACATGCACCATGGCATGGACCTTTACTCGCCTCCCGCATTGACCAAAGAAGAAATCGCCGCCTTTCACAAGGAAGATTATGTAGAATTTTTGTCTGTCGCAACACCAAAAAACATCGTGGAGATGTACCCCGAGCTAGCGCAGCCGACCGGGTACAGTTCTTCAGTGTACGGAGTTGGCGACGACTGTCCCATCTTTGATGGACTGTTCGAGTACTGTTCGTACTATTCAGGCGCTTCCGTTGATGCCGCTCGCAAACTCATCAGTCAGCAGTCTGATGTTGCCTTGAATTGGACCGGTGGGCTGCACCATGCGAAGAAAGGCGAAGCTTCAGGTTTCTGCTATATCAACGACATCGTGCTGGCCATCCTTGAGCTACTCTACCACCATCCGCGAGTTCTATACATAGACATCGACGTACATCATGGTGACGGTGTTGAGCAGGCATTCTGGAGCACGGACCGTGTGTTTTGCGTGTCGTTCCACAAGTACGATAGAGAAGTGTTTTTCCCTGGAACCGGTCCACTCGACAGCACAGGTCCCTCACATCCAGACAATCCTGGTCGCAACCACACCATCAATGTGCCTTTGAACGACGGAATCACAGACACAGACTATGCTTTCCTGTTTGACACGGTGATTGGAGCTGTGAACAGAACATACGATCCCTCCGTCATTGTGCTTCAGTGCGGTGCGGACAGCTTGGGTCACGATCGGTTGGGCTGCTTCAACCTCAATATTAAAGGTCACGGCCATTGTGTACAATTTTGCACTGATTATTGTACGAAATACAAAAAGCCATTGCTCGTGCTTGGAGGTGGCGGGTACACGCCCCGGAATGTTGCAAGAGCTTGGGCACACGAGACCTCTATTGCAATTGGTGCTGCGGAAAAGATTGAATCAATCCTGCCAGAAGACATGCCTAACCGCGAAGCGTTCAGGAAAGAAGGCATGACACTGTTCCCCAATCTTGGTGGATGGAAGACCCAAAACCTCAATACCAGGGCAGATATTGAGAAGATCATCCGCTCTGTCAGCGAGCAGCTGAGATACATCAGAGGCGCACCGTCAGTTCAGATGAACTGGATCCCTCGTGAGATTGACACTTGGCGAGAGGAGGCTGAGAAGGAGCATCAAGCTCGGCGTATGGAGAAAGAGGAGCGAATGGAAGACAGAGACGGCGCTGGTGGTTTTCTTGCGCAGAAAAGCCGTCGGAAAGAAATGGAGAGGACCGGGTTGATAGGCGGCAATATGGGGAATATGAAAACGAGTGAATTCATGACAGGGCCGATTGGCTGAAAAGGAAACACGAAGTCGTTTGGAAATAGTGACACAGCTGTGCGTCAGCCGCATCCCAAACGACACACAGCTTGAAACACATTCAATGAATGTCCTAAGACCAGGGGCAATGGCCGCTTCAGCACAATCACTCGCAACTGTAAGAACCAGATACTGCAGCGAAGATCCGGTATTCCTACACAGCCCCCTCCCTCTTGCGCTGGCTACCGCATTATGCTGCGAGTACCAATCACATGAGTGTTGCTTGTTCGGAAGCAACAGAGTCCGGATGCCCTTCTCCGCAGAGGCTGTACACTGAAGCGCAAACTGTTGCTTTGTCAACGGTGAAAAACGAGGCGAGTTTGTCAATCAGTACAGCACGGCGCGTTCATTATGTTCTATTATAGGTTCGTGTCTCAACCGCACGGGTTCGAAATTTGCGACATGGACGTGTACAAAACTGGAGAGCCAAGGTCACAACAGACACGAAAGCTTTTGGCCTGGTGATATTGGTCAATTCTGAAAATGCCAAGGCTCTAACTCAATGCGCGCTCACCTTGTGGCCTGTTCATCTTCGACACACCATAGGCGGTGTCCCATCACTGGCTCAACATCACCTCCTGCACTGGATGAACACGAACAATCATACTCACCGTGTCACCCCCTACTCTTTCGCCACGCACACCTAGCTCCGAAGCCACATTGTCAGCCAAGGGCCCGATGCTGATCTAGCAATGGACTAGGTACGAGGTCTTCGAAATCAAGCTGATGGTCTTCAAGCACAACTGAATGAACGGCCTGGAGTGTTGCAACGGAGACTCGCGCTCATTGACAAATGGCAGAAGGCGGTGGAAATGTCGAGCGCTGACAGCATTGGAGCGAAGATGATGAGCGTGGGACGGATCAACACTTAGACACCGTTACTGAGGACGAGTTGAGCCCGCCCAACTGCCCAAAGTTTCATGCACAATGCTGGGGAGGACGTTCTTGAATGCTGAAGACCTACTAAAGCTACTTCGGCTGCGATACAGGTTCCTGGGTCTTTTGCAGTCAATGACGAGTGGGAACCAGGATCTCGGGCAGCATCATGGTTGACCAAAGGCTTCATCAGCCGGTGCCGAGCCATTCTTTCGGAGCATGCTAGGACCACCCCAGTAGCAACTACTATGATAGCTTTTCTTCTGTGCTTTCTGGGATAACATGCCTCACAGGAAACTTGTGGGCCAACCTTGCGCTCGTTCTTGTTCGTGAAGAGCATGTCTAAGGGCATACCAGAGCGACCCTGGTGTCTACTGAACATGCTCTACGATGCTGCTCAGGAGTACAGTTCACCAAAACCCCGATACAGCGATGGGTCAGACACCAGCTAGTACATAGGAGGTACGAGCAGAGGCTAATATATCAATAGTGTTAGCTTAGCATACATAAGTTCAGGGTTATGCAAACATTTGCCGTCATGCGACATATATAGATGTATCTTTCTGCTGCTTTTTGTGGCTTCACAAGATGGTTGCATCCGGGATTCAGCATGGAGACTCTTCCATGGACCTTTGGTGGCAGTCCGAGGGATGTTTGATGGAAGCCTAGTGACGGCGGGTAAGCAGTGCATCTTATTGGCTAGGAGCCACGAGACGCGTAAACCCCCTCATAGTACCACCCGGCACGAAACACGCCGGCCACATTCGCTTATAATCATCCTTACAAGAATGCGTGGTGAGTATATGAGGAATGAGATTCCGGAGCGTTAGACAGCTCATACATGCTCGTCAAAACTAATGACCCATCAGTTTGAGTGAATCATTGTCGCAGAATGCTTCAATTGCTGGCTCTTGCCGTCACGGGCGCATTGGTCGTCCAGCAGCTGTACATTGTCGTCTACAATCTTTACTTCCACCCTCTAGTATCTTTTCCCGGACCCAAGTTGTGGATCGCGTTTCCTGTCCTACGCTATATCGCTCAATGTCGAGGCACTTTCGACCAACTAATGGTCCAGTACCACCGATACTACGGCGAGGTCGTTCGCTTCGACAACGACACTTTGTCCTTTACTACGGCCCAGGCGTGGAAAGATATCTACGGGTACGGCCACGGACAGAACCAGTGGCCCAAGCAGAATTTTGGTAGAGCCAAAGCAGTTGACCACATCATCTCCGCAAATGATGTAGATCACGCCAGGTATCGAAGGTCGCTCTCTCATGCATTCTCAGAGCAGGCGTTGCGGCTACAAGAAGACCTCATCAAGGGCTACGTTGATATGCTAATCGATTCTCTACGGGAGGAAGCAGAGAATGACAGAAACGTCGACATGACTATGTGGTACAATCTAACGACTTTCGATATCAGTATGACTCTCCTTTGCCATCCTTATGCCTTCGAGTGGTGCTCAGGTTGTGTCCCACTGTTCTCGAGACGCTCACTAACAATCTCTAACAGTCTCCGATCTCGCTTTCGGAGAACCTTCAAATTGTCTCCAGACCGGAGAATACGGAGAATTCATCCCAAAGATGTTCAAGTTTGTTAGGATCGTGCCTTTCGTGCAACTGGCAAAGTTCCATCCCTTGGTTTGGCAAGCCATCAGTCTCTTCCTAGGCCGCCGAGTCAACAATGCTAGGGAAGGCCTCGTCAAGATCGGCCGTGACACGGCCATGAAACGGAAGAATGATGCGTCCAAAAACGGGCGAGGTGATTTTATGGAGTCGATGCTCAAGTATAGCGACAACAAAGAACCGATCACCGATGCTGAGCTCGCAGGCAATGCACACATCCTGTTCCTGGCCGGTTCCGAGACAAGCGCTACACTTCTCGCAGGAGTCACGTACTGGATGCTGCGTACGCCAAAAGCCTTGCAGAAAGCGGTACAGGAGGTCCGGAGTGCTTTCGATAGGGAGGACGATATCACCTTCTCATCCGCTTCGGCTAAGCTGCCATATACTCTGGCTTGTCTGGAGGAAGGCCTGCGGATGTATCCACCCGTGCCTACTGTTCTCATCCGTACGACCACGGAAGCGGCAACTGTGTCTGGGTATCCGGTGCCGAAAGGAACGAACCTTGGCGTGCATCAGATGAGCGCGAATCGATCGCCAGCCAACTTCAGCCAAGCTGCAGCCTTTCATCCTGAGAGGTGGCTTCCATCTGCACTAAGTAACGCAAGTTCACCGTTCCGAGACGACAATAGAGACGCTCGCCAGCCATTCTCACTAGGCCCACGTAATTGCATTGGGAAGAACTTGGCGTTTTCAGAGATGCGACAAATCCTCGCAAGGGTGCTGTGGAACTTTGATCTTGAGCTTGTGGACGGAGAGTTCGACTGGTCAAACCAGAAGTCGTTCACATTGTGGCAGAAAGGACCGTTGGTTTGCCGCATCAGTTTGAGGAAGGACCGGCAGTGAAATTCTGTATCTGCACATTTGACTATTCAAGTCTGTCTTACACACTCATCACTATCAGTGAGAAGGGACGAGGTAACATCTTAGCTCGCACATATAATCAAAACGTACAGCAATCTCTCTCTCTTTAGCACCTTCCTTACCATGATGTGATTTGTAGAAAGAGCACCTGCCACAGGTCGAACAAGCGCGACGACTCCCATATTCAGTAGACTGCGCCAGTCAAACCATCTTGTCTCCAACGTGTCTGACAAGACGACGCGAGAAAAAGGAAAGCAGCTATGACAGTGAATTAGCATTTACCTCTAAGACGGGACTCGCAAGAAAGTGCCACCTCAAGTCGCGTCCAACGCGTCTTGACGCGTTCCCCGCTCTGGTGTTCTGACTCCAACAACTTTTGCCGTTCCTGTATCGTATTTGTCTCTGCCGATAAACATGATGCGAGCATGAACTTCAAACCCTTCAGACCACCGACCTTTCGAAAACCTGAAGTCCAACAGCAGAGCACACCCTCGTATGAGCTTAATGGGTCATCCAAAAGGCGGAAGTTGTCACCAAATGATGATGATGATGACGACGGCGGCGGCGACAATGTACCCACGCAGCCATCCGCTGGGTCAACGCAGGCCGCGCCCAAATCTGTGAAGCATGAACGGCCGCCACTTAAATCTATGCTTAATCCCCTGAGCCCGACCAAACCCTTCAACCACGAGGCAGGCGGAAAAGCCTATTTCTCCATTGTATGGCGGAAAGTTACGGCCAAGAAGAACAAAACTTGGGAAGACGACGGATTTCTGGTCTACAAGGATGGCTTTGTCACTGCATATAACAGTAAGGGCCATAGACTGGGCGGTTGTGTTAGGGACAAGGTACCCGAAGCAGAAGATCTGCTCTCGTTGAGTGGCAAGGACGTGCAAGTCGAAGCTGAGATCACTTATGATGAGTTCTGCCGTACTGTTGGTAAGGACAACAGTGCGCCCAAGGATGAGAGCGTAGTCATTTCGCGTGGCCAGCCTTCTCCAACACAGACGAGCAACGCGAAGCCGCCTCTTAAAATGACTCTACAGGAGCAGATGCGTCAATCAATACAGAAGGACAAATCCGCAAAGCAGAAAGCCGCAGCGTCGACACAACAGTCCAAATCCAGTGCTCGGAACGGGGCATTCAGACAGCCTCTCAAAGATACACAAGTCCTGGCGCAGGTTCCGAGCGAGACTCCGATACCAAGACACGATCCTACTTCTCCAAATGCACTCGTCTTCAAGCGCCCGAAACGGGCGCCTGCCGGGAAGCAGATTGTCGACGTCGTTCTAGATCCTTTTCTTACAAAGCATCTCAGAGAGCATCAAAGAGCAGGTGTGCAGTTTCTGTACGAATGTGTTATGGGCTTGAGGGACTTCGGTGGTCAAGGCTGCATTTTGGCAGACGACATGGGGTTGGGCAAGACTTTGCAAACGATTGCCCTGATATGGACGTTGGTCAAGCAAAACCCCATATACAAGGATGATGCTGTCGTAAAGAAGGTGCTCATCGTCTGCCCAGTCACTCTTGTGCAGAACTGGAAGAAGGAGTTCAGGAAGTGGCTCGGCCGGGACAAGCTTGGCGTTATGGCTTTCGGAGATGATGGCAGTCGGCTGAGCATGTTTGACGGCAGGAATTTCAAAGTCATGATCGTGGGCTACGAGAGATTGCAGAAGATTGCAGAGGACCTGACACGAGGTGCTGGCATCGATCTTGTCATTTGTGATGAAGGTCATCGTCTGAAGACTCTGCAGAACAAAAGTGCTAAAGCCATCGAAACACTGAACACAGCACGACGAATAATCCTCTCAGGCACGCCTATCCAGAACGATCTAACCGAGTTCTTTGCTATGGTGAACTTTGTCAACGATGGCGTCCTAGGCTCTCCAAAAGCCTTCATAAAAGATTTCGAAAAGCCAATTGTGAAGAGTCGACAGCCCAACGCAACCGAAGAGGACATTAAAAGGGGGCAAGAAGCTAGTAACGAGCTTGCTCAGACAACTTCACACTTCATCCTTCGGAGAACAGCAGAGATTCTGGCGGAATACTTGCCTACGAAGACCGAATATGTGCTGTTCTGCAGACCGACTCGTGAACAAGCTAACATCTATCGACAAGTTCTGCAAACGCCCATGTTCAAGTCAGCAGTTGGCAGCAATGAAGGCGCGCTGCAGATGATCACTATACTCAAGAAGCTTTGCAACAGCCCGAAATTGCTGCAGCCAAAGCAAGGTGCTGATGAGGCCACCACATCCAGTTCGTTGCAGACTTTGAACGAGATGATGCCTAAGGGGCTACATCGATCTTATCAAAATACTCACGCAGCAAAGATACGCTTGCTGGACGAATTATTGCACGAGATTCGAAACAACACAGGCGATAAAGTGGTTCTCGTCTCAAATTATACAGCCACACTGGATCTTATGCAATCTCTTCTTAGCAGTCTAAATATGAGTTTCCGACGCCTCGATGGGTCGGTCACGGGCACGAAGCGGCAGTCTATGGTTGATGAGTTCAACCGGGCTAGTCAAACAGCATGTTTCGCTTTTCTACTAAGCGCCAAGGCCGGCGGCATGGGCATCAACTTGATCGGTGGCAACCGTCTTGTTCTCTTCGACGTGGACTGGAACCCTGCTGTCGAAGACCAGGCGATGGCACGAATCCATCGAGAGGGCCAGCAGAAGCCATGCTACATCTATCGCTTCTTGATCAAAGGTGGTCTCGAAGAGAGGATCTGGCAGCGTCAAATCGTGAAACGCGGTCTGGCCAACAGCATCATGGAACGTGGCGGCAGTGGTGCGGGTGGCGACGGTCCATCAACAGGGAAGAAGGCCAAAGGCAAAGCTGCGTTCACCCAGGAGGAGCTGAAAAATCTCTTCTGGTTAGACGAGAACGAGGGCCTGAGGACCCATGACTTGATCGGCTGTAGTTGTCAAGGCAATCCACATCGCTCTACTGATGCTAGCGACAGCCAGGACACGACCCGAGAAGACATACACGATATCGAAGACGTCGATGACCTTGCTTCCGAGGACAAATCTGCGGACGAAGAGGAACCAATCCGAACGTTCTCATTCACTCGCGCCTCGCAAGTCACAGACCAAGACCTCGAAAACCAAGAACGAAGTATCTCCACCGGCTCCAGCCCTCGCAAGCCGCCACCCAAGAAGCACCGCAAGAAGCAAGAAGAGGAGTTGCAAGAGCTCATGACATACACGCACGTCGACACAGCTGATGCCTCAACCCTCGATGAGAAGGGCGTCACAGAACTAGCAGATGCGGTGAACGATACGTGCTTGCTGAATGTCCTCAGACAGAGCCGCGAGGTGATTCCGGGGAACATCGCTTATGTCTTTCTCAAGAAGTCGAGGATCAGCGGTCTCGATGACGGGAACGACGGCGATAGTATTGCCGCCGGGGGCGATGTAGCGAGCGTTTCTCGAGTGGAACGCAAAGATATCTCTGATTTTACAGCGACATGACGATAGGGTGTGTAAGTGTGATGTATCTATAATCGGAGTCATTGCTACAGGCTGTGTATACCAAACCGATAGACTGTACATTCAATGCGAAACGATAGACAGCACGATGAGATGGTGCATTAATGCTATGCTTTACTATACTAATGGCCTTTGCCGCGGTATGCTATCTGAGACCTAACCCCATTGCCAAAACGAAGCTCATATTTGCAATGCGATTCGACGCCGTCCTATCTTCTGCGGTATGTGTATGGTCAATCTGTGTCTGCAGAAAAGAAGCTTCCCACAATCTCCATCACGGATCTTGCCGTTGACGTGTCTACATTCGTGGTGATTGTCTACTGTCGGTCTACTCTCGTTAATCGTCCAGTGAGAGAGAGGTCATCGTGAATGCTTGTACTTCTGCAACAAACAATGTTAGCACAATACCCTGAATATACGCACCAACAAGAGAAAAAGATAGAGTTAGTGGACTTACATCCTCGATCCTCCTCCGGTTCCCCTTATCGAGCGTGTTGCCCGCGCCCAATAACGCGGTCCCCATAGCCTTCGTCACACCAATCGCAGGGCGTAGAATGATAGTCGGACTACTCTTCAACACTACCTTCGCCGCACCAGTCGCTGAGCCCTCGGCCATGATCTCACCTGGCACCGCGACGATCGCGTCTTTGGCGAGAAGCAGGTCTCGTTCGAGAGACGCATACGCCCCACGGAGTCCTTGGACGATGCCGAGCGGTTGGTCTGCGTAGTGTGAGATTTGGTGGGGCTGGTCCTCGTCCGAGTCGGAAGTATACCCCGAGCCTGATTGTGGCTGTTTGCTCTGTTGTGGTGCTACGGCGCCTTCAACGTTTTGGAGGACAGTCTGTGTGCCGATGGCGAGTTTTGCGCCGAGATTGACGAGTTCGGTTGTTGTTGTCTTGGCAAATGCTAGTGCGCCTTTTTGGATGCTGCGGACGATGCGGCCGTCTTTCTTGTATTCACGGATTGGCACGGCGACGAGGTCGCGGACGCCGGAGCCGACGTCGACTAGGGAGCGAATGGGCGCGAGACCTGCAAGGACGGTGGGGAGTTGGTTGTTCCTGACATCTGGTGTCCAGATGTTATTGAGCATGATGCCGAGGCGGTCGAAGCCCGATACACCGTAGAGGATGACGCGTCGGAGAACGATATCTGCTCGGTCGAGGATGAAAAAATTCATGAACTCGGTGGTTCGGCCTGATTTGAGCCCTCCGTAGTCGACTCGCTTTGGCTTGAAGTCAAGGCGCAGCTTGATAGGGTTGACTTCGGCGCGTTGCAAGAAAGGAGGATTAGATGGCGCACCGGAGGGAGCGACTCTATCGTCCTTGAACTCGAAGAACCTTGTGAGAAAGTCAAGTGCATCTTGGTCGACATGCAGTCTGAGCGGCAGGACTGTGATCTTCAGGACCATTTCTGAGGCTGCAAGCTCAGCGACAGGCTTGACGTTGAGGAGTTCAATATGTACCTGGTCAGTGCCGATCTCGCGCTCTCCAGATTCATGCATATACGTAGCAAACTTCTTCCATGTCGATGTGGGCACGTGGTCGAAGACATCCAGCTTGTTTACCCGTATGTCGACTGAGCTTTCGACTTCACCTGATCCGGGAGGGAATGCAAAAAAATCAGCTGCGAGACCTTCAAGCTCGAACGTCATCTTGTGCTGCTTGCTTCGACTGAGTTTCAGCTTCTTAGGCTTGTAGCGTGGGCCAGATTGCCGCTTGCTTGTTGCAGCAGTGACTGTGGTACTCGTGGCATAGCTGCCAGTCTCACTGGCTGTATCTCCGAGCTCCATATTGATGGCATTAGTCAGCTCTCGAGGGTCACGGTTGGTGGGTATGCTGATGTAGATCGAATTGAAGAGCACATCCCCTACTACAGACTCATCTTCTTCCTCGGGCCCAGCGGACCTATGACTTTCTCTCCTTCGTTGCTTTACAAAAGCTTTGTCCTCAACATCACGAACAGCCTGTGTAATGACATCTCGAGTATTCTGCCAGTCGTAGCCGTCGAACAAATTCCAGATGATATGCACGTCCCGTATCCTGACTTTCAACGGTGACTGCTGCGCACTTATCTCACTACCCATGCCATAAGTGTTCTTGGATGAATCCCAACGATGTGCGGTGCCACCTACCGCTGTCTCGTTCCTGAAATGTCCTGTTCGAAAATCGATCAAACTATGCATCATGACGCTGCCAGAGAGTGGCGCGTCATCGTCGGCTGTGACGCTGACAGGAGCGATGTGCACGGAGCCGCCACCAACAGAAGAATGCGAAGATTGTGAGTTGGCAGTACTCTCAATCATCATGTCTCGCTCGGCATGCTCTGCCTGGCTAAGGTATAGATCATTCATGAAAGTTTCGTCTTCGTCATCGTTACTGAGTGCTTGTGTGAGGTCACATTCGGCCGCTGCATTGAGAATTGTGGATGGTGTAGGAGTACTTTCCGTTTCTTCGACTTGCATACCAAGTTCTGGCCCTCTCTCGGACACAAATGCACTACCGGTAAAGGAGGCCAGCATATCTTCAATAGGTACGACCTGTGTCCTGTACTTCTCGGCCTTTGAGGGTGGTTGAGGAGGCGACAGTCCACCTAATAACTGCATTAGTGTTTGCGTTGAGTCTGCACAAGTCTCCAAAAACAACAAGTTGTTTCGAAATTCAACGTCGACGAATTGTTTTTTGCTCAGTTGTTCCTCTAACACCTTCACGTCTGCAAGAGCAGCGGAGATCGAGCCGACTGGCACGAACCCAGATTTAATAAGTTCAAGTACTGTATCATTCTGGTCAAAGTAGAGCTTGGGATCTGCGCCACTATGGTCAGTGCCAATTTTTGCGATATCATCTATGATCATGATCCAGGCCTTCTTGATGTCCACATTGACGTTCGTTGTGCCATGCCTTGTGCTATGGCCTATCATAGCATCTGACAGCAGAAAAATGCCGCAAGCATTCGAGTCAAGTGGTCTGAGTGAAACGGCTGAGTTTCGCAGCACGAGAGACAAACTAACGCTTCGGGACAAGTCTGAAGCGTCACTGGATACTGATGAGGTGCCACTAGCTCGTGGTGAAAGCGGCTGCATGGTAGAAGAAAGATCCTTCTGTAGCATCTCGATGAGCTGAGTAACCGAAACGAGCAAGGGTACACTATACTCCAAACATGTGTTCGACAGCTTCAGCTTCACAGTGGGCTCCATTTCATCTGGAATGAATCGGCACATGAGCATAGGAGGCCCCATTATTGTGCTTTCCTGCATGTTCGGGATCAATTCGCGAACCAACGAGTCTACCGGGCCACGATTCAGGCTGATGCTTGACACCTGGGCTGCCATGAGAGATGGCACCGATATTAGTGCACCCTCAAACAAGTTCAACTTCAAGTTGAGCGGCCCAAACTGCTTGCTCAACTCGACTCGTGCCGCGAATTTCTTGACAAGGACGAACACTAATATGCCAGGACGATCATCTTCTGGGAGGTATTTGGTTACCGTTGACAGCTTCGAGATTTCTTCGCCCAGTCGTGTCAGTCTTTGTGTCCAAGCAAGCCCGCTTACTGAGAGATGGATCTCTTGAATGGACAGGCGTACGACTCCGCCCTTCCTTCTTTGACGCAGAAGGGTGTCGACCATAATGTCGTCGTCCTGCTCATACTTATCACTTGATGGAACCAGTAGTTGTAACAGCCTATCGAGATCTTCCTCCCCCGGTGTTTCGAGGTACACGAACGAAATATCGTTCAATCTTAGATTGAGCACGTCGCTTGCTGAGGCTCCCCGCACGATCGGCCCCGTGATGGAGACCGATGATACCGATGCCTTCAAAGCTGATGGTCGATGAACAATCTTGAGAGCCGATGTTTTGATCTGCATGGAGCTTTGTGAACCGACCAAGTCAATTATCGAGGCTGAGATGCGCAAATTGACCTTCAGCCCAGGGCTGCTATCAGAATCAGACCTTGGCCGTGCGAGCGATTCATCAAAATGGACACTGCGGCGGCGAGAAGGGGCTGAGCTTGTGCGTGGCTTAGGTTTCTTGACTGTGTCATTTGATACGACAGAGTTCCCCAGATCCAGAAGTGAGCTCAGCCCACCACTCCTGCTTAGCACGTCGTCTAGCATGAGAAGATCCAGCACGATATGCATCGGCTTGACCGCGACATCTACACGGTTGCCAATTTGACGGATCACAAGATCATCAGGCTCCATCATCACACTGGAAGCAACGAACGACTCTTGTAAGGCAGACGGATCGAAGAACGACACTACCTTGTCAGCTTCACGGTATAGACCCAGTCGATGGACGGTGACTGTTTGGTCCAGCTTGTCACCACTAATTGCGGTCTGTACGTGTGCCTTCAACACCTGCAACTGTAGTAATGGCGATTCTTCGCCTCGGACCGAGAACGTGGATTCTGTAGGCATTCGCTGATCACCTGCGGCAGACAACTCAGGAACAGTTTCCATGACATTCAAGACCAGAGATTTGAGCAAAACTTGGGCTTGCAATGTACCGGCTGGCTTGGATACGGGCGTTGATGCTTGAACAGAAGCATTGTCAGGTTGCGAGAATAATTGAGAAATTCGTGCTCCATATTTGAGAAGTATGTGGCACAAGGCAACATCCAACAGTATTTCGACATCACCAACCGAGATCTCGTAGCTTGAAGCATCGTTTGACTCTAGAATAGGATCGTGAGATACACGCTGGTTTGCAGGACCAGGCTGGTGGGTGGCATGTACATCTTCTGGATTGACTGGCTGACTAGAGTGCGATTGCTTTATGGGTAAGCGTAGCGTTGCTTCGTTGATCCGTACGATACGCTTTGCACACTCGGGAGCTAGACAGACGTCTTTGTGAGACGCACCTGCTGCTCGCGAGGGTGTGTCTGCCTCGGTTGCGGGTTGGTTGGTTGCTCCCCTTCCTCCAGCAATGGCTCTCGAACGGGTAATGATACCGCTCAGTGCAGAAGAACGAGGAACGCTTCGTGGGGCCGTTCTTACTCGTGACGCATTCAGTGCATATGCTTCATGAACAGAGTCGAAGGTGGCATCAAACCCACCGGGCATTCTTGCCAAGATAGAAGGAGCGTTGCTGCTTGCACTCATATACATGCTCTCTGCTTCACCACGGCTGAACATTACGGACTCAGCAAGATCGTCTTTGACTGCGTGACCACTAGCAGAAACGTTTGAGGCTGACGGGGATGATGAAGTACGCCTTGAAGTAGGCTCTTCATTGTCTCTAGTCGTATTTGGCGAAAGCCGACTAAGCTCGGGAGATGCTGAGGAAGAACTGTAGCTGGATTGGCCGAGACTTGGCTGGAAGAAGTGGGATGTCTCAAGCATTGACTCGTGTACGCCGAGACCGAACTGAGCAATTTCGGACGAGGTGGCAGAGTCACTTGATCCGGAGTCTGCTCTGTCTTGAGTAGCCGCTCCTCTGTCGCCGTCTTGGTAGGCTGAGGCATAGATGTCTGGCCGAAGTGACGATGTTGATGCATGCGACCGACTCTTTGACAACTTTGGCGAGGCAGTCGCTGATTTTTGTACGAAGACGTCTCCTTCAGAGACAGCAAGCACTTCCATCCCCACGACATGGATGATTCTCCGATGGTCTGCGTTGTCTGTCTCAGGCAGGGCCTTGATGGTTTGCAGCTCTATCTCCTCGACTCTGAGCACTAGTTTCAGTGGCGCATTCGCATCCTGTACTCCGTCAATGGTTTGGGAGACGCTAACAGTGACATGTCTGATTGTGATTGACAGTCTATCCACGACTCCAGCAAAAAACGAAGTCACAAAGCCTGGCAGGGAGAAGCCTTCTGGCATGCCCACGCCATCTTCGGAAGCTGACGCTGCGAGCCCTGCAGACGATTGCTGCAGGTACGTCGACCTTGACTCGAAAGCGGCCTGTAACTCCTGCTTCTCACGCTCCGGTTCTGCGTCCAGAAATGAGGCAGCTAGGTCCTCAGGAGCGGGTATGATATGTGACGCTTCGCCATTACGGCGACTGTCAAGGGCCCTCGTGCCACCTGGATCGTGTATAGCGGTCGAGCCTAACCTGGGTCTGTTGGCAGTATCCTTGTGGTTTGGTGCAGTGCCGCCTCCTCTTGTTTTGCTTGTTCTGTGGGTGGGTGATGCTTTCGTTTCGTCAAGCTCAACCTCCAGATCAACACCGTCGATCTCCACCTCGATACCACTCACGTGCAGGTCAGCTGGAACGGTGATGCGTAGTACTCGTATCGAGGCATGCCGTTGTGAGACTGTACTGGGTAGATCGAGTCGTTCGACTAGTTTGGGGACTCTGATACCAACATTCCTCAGCTCAATCACAGACCGCTGTCCAATGGTGACGCCTAAGTTATCAAGATCCAGAGCCTCGCTGTCGATGAAGTCAAGCCGGCTCAAGGCATAACGCAGCAGGCGCTTCTGGAAGTAGGATGGCAGGAAGTATGCCATCTCTGGCAATAGCCACGATCATCAACAGCACACTTCATGTAATGAAAATGCAAGCATGGAAAGTGTTGATACGTCAAGGTCAAGTGTTGAGTCTATGAGCACCGGAGAGGGATGCCTGGTGATCGCCGTGGACCATGGCGCAGTCTGACTCTTGTAACAATCTGACAATCTGAGGTGCAATGAGTACGTCGTTTGTACTATCTGCACTCAACCGCCCTGCCAAAACGACGGGCCCGCATTTCACTGCGACGCGTGACAAGTGTGAAGGCCCGCGACGTGCAATCACAGATGCACATTCATGGTCCGACAGTATTCCACGATCACTTATCGGGTCATGCGACATTCGGTCATCGGCCTCTTCACTCCTCCAGGGTGGAGCTGAGGGGCTCTATTGGGCCTAGGCCAGGATCTCGCACCGCGGCATTTATCACCATTCTATTCATTATATCCTGCTTGAACAAATGGTGAAATCTGGTCAAGATGAACAAAGACATTGGCGTGAGATCACTGATATAGTGAATACACCTGGACTACGAGTGAATATTGAGGAGTCGTCGAAACCTATGTGATGCGGGATGTCGAGGACATCTCAGTACCTAATATGGCCGCCAAGAAAAGCACCCCGGTGTTGAAGCTAGGGTGTAAAAGGAGCCATACAGAACCCTGCAGTCCTCACCAGATCTACTCATCGTCCTCGTCGTCGTCTTCCTCTTCCTCGCTGTCGTTCTCGTCATCAGATTCTGCGTACTGTGGGTATTCGAGGATCACAAATTGGCACCACTTTTCGAATTCCGTTCTCCAAGCTTTCATCATCTGGGCTTTGACCGTCTTACCCATATACCCATCGTTGATGCCTTTGATCCAGTCAGCCTGTTTCTGATCCTCCACTGCGCACCACTTGACAGAGTTCTCGGCCATCGTACCCAGCCCCTCTAGCCCAAGGTTGTCGAAAGCCATGAAACATTGCCAGAAGTCATGGGTCAACCCATTCTTGCCGTACCCGAGAATGCATGGATCGTCGTTGTTCATGGATACAGAGACGCCCCGGGAGAGGAGCGCTGGCAGTGTGTGTCCGAGAATGGAGCTGGAGAGGCGGAGCACCTCGTTCGAGATGGGACAGCTTTCGATCAGGATCTTCTTCTCTTTCACCATGTCGATGAGGAGTGGATGTTTGTACAGCGAGTATCCGTGTCCGATTCTTCTCGTACCTAACAAAATCGCATCGAACAGGTTGTTGTCGGTACTGTTTCCATCACCCAGACACTCTCCAGCATGGAAGAAGAACGGTATGTCAACTCCAGCCTGAGCACACTGTTTCTTGAACCAGAACAGCACAGGTGTCAGATCTGCCAGTGTCCGGCTGTTGTCCTCCTGTCCAACACAATCGAACCCGCATATTAGCTGGGGGAACTTCTTCTTGATGGCGATGCATTGCCTCATGTTCTCAGCAATCATTCGGTTGTCGAAAACTCGGATAATGGTCCAGATCATTCTCGCTCCCTTGAAGCCTTTGCCAGCCTCCGTCTTCTTGAAGTTCTCGATCTCTTCGCCCCAGACTTGGAAGAACTTCGTGTACCCTTCCTCTGGTTTGTTCTTGCCTGTTGAGAAGAACTTGAAGAGGAATGCCATTCTCATGTCGACGTACATGATGCCGTCCTTCGCCAGGTCAGTCAGCATCTTTTGCATTGATCTCCGGAAAATCGGCTCGTAGAATAGAAGCTGTTCTATGACTGGGAAAGTCGACTGAAATCTCCGCCATATCGCGTCTACTCCATGGTGGTGCTGTAACGACTCTTCTGGGCCGATCCTGCATCTCGAGACTAACCACTTCTTGAATGTTGTGTCATCGTCAGGAAACGTTCTCTGAGCTTCCCTAATACTGATCGGGGTGTTGGCTATGTAGCTGGAGTTCCAGATACTTATCCCTTTGTTATTGACATTGGCCATCTCGGATTCACTGCAGTACCGAATCTGAAATGCAGGAGGAGCTGTCCTACCCCAGGTGGCAGATCTCTTCTTGCCAATCAACGGGGCTTCTGCAAGGATATGCATACCTTTCTCTTGCAGGTTTTGGTCTACCAACCAGCCAATGTCGACCATGGCGTCCATATGAGCATGCAAGAGGCAGCCCTTGGGCATTCGTTCGAGAATGCGCCACAGCTCAGTCGTTTCTGCTCGGTCTCTGGAAAGGGAGAACATCATGCCAGGATACAGGTTACCGTCATTGTGTTCAGCAAGAGACTCTTCGTATTCCGAGGTCCATCTCTCCTTTAACTCGTGCTTCCGGATGGAGCAAAGTATGCTTGCAGCCTTCTTGGCAAGCGGTGTCATTGTCGCTTTGAACGCACGATCATGCCGCTGCTTCTTCTCCTGCTCTATGAGTGCATTGCGTCCGTTCATGTACTTTTGGATGAATGGGTCATCGACCTGTGGGACACCCTCATCCAACTCCCATTCTTGTAACGAGGTTAACGACTCGTCGTCCGAAACTTCAGCCATTTGGGCTACTGCCTTTAACGTACTTGACTTGCGAGCGTAAGTACTTTTCCAAAATGTATCTATCAGGATGAGATCGTAGCAGGCAGATGAGCGTTTGTAGGATATAGTTGTAGCGCGGAAATCGGCGGCATCTCTCCGGCCTCGAGTGTCACGACATTTGTGATCGAATTTATTTTCGGATCGTAAGAAGACGTCTCCCTAGTGAGAGTCTTACTATGACAATCTTGGTTCTACGCGAATACACATGACTCGGTTGCCGAATGGGACGCTATGCTGACTGGAATTCCTGATCATGTCTGTGTGTAACAGACCCGGAGATGAACGGTCAACAGTGGTCAACCATCTGTCCAGTGTCGGCCATTCATCTCTTCTCCGTTTCACAACAGTGCACCGCAAGACATCTGCTCACCTGCCATGATCCTGACAGCATCTGTTGCATGAGCGACTCATCCGCCCTACATTTTCAGCCACCTCGGTGCTGCAGGCTTTCTACTCCTCGAACGACGGTGCGACGCGACATGATCAAACGTAGGCGGAGATCCATTTCACCTCGGAAGATATCGTCGTTGGTTCAGACCAAAGGCTTCGTCACGTTGACTACGTATCCGCCAGTTGCAGCATCATGTCCGGTCCAAATTCATTGGACATAGGCAGGTAGCGATGATACGCGTTAACGTCTACTCACATGCCTGCAAGAACAGCCTCCACTTCAAGCACATCACCCGTCCATTTCCAGCAATTTTTCCACAAGTACACCCTTCAGATGTTGTCTTGATATTCTCGTGTAGTAATACTGATCGACAGAGTAGGGGTTTACCTCACACTGGTATCAAACGTAGGGACATTCACGAGAATATGCTTCAATCGGCATCAAGGAGGATAGACATTCTACGTAACGGACTACCAGGCGAAACGCAAGACAAGCCGCACATAACATGGAATTGTAACGTTAACACCCAACGAGGATTGTACGTTATACCTCGAGACCTAAAGTCCGCCAGACGACCATACTCTCGAATGACGAGCAAGTCGTGCTATCCTCGAGCCAATGTAGGACGTGATGGGGCATGACTCTCGAAACGGTCGGAATGCTGCATTGCGTGTTAGAAAGGGGATTTTATCCATATGATCATGTCGTGGCAAGACCTGTCAATAAGAAATGGGATGAAATCACATTGAAATCTCTGCTTCCCCTTCAGCAGGCGCTATGCATGAATGTGCTGAAGGCCAATCTGACATCTAAGTTGCAATCGCCATGTATGTTCTCGGCTCATGTCGTTAATTCGCCAAGATACTCAACGGTGACTTCTTACACCTTGTACTCCTCGAGGCCGTGCTTCCAGACGGTGGCATATGGTGTGACACCATCCTCGCGGAAGTCGACAAGGATGTACATCTGGCCCTCCTCCATGGACTCGCCAACGTACATGTCGTAGTTGTCGTAGTTGGCCAGAATCTTCTTGACAGCATTCTGTGCACCTGACTGGAACTCCTTGATCTTCTCATCTGACTCGCCCTTAGCCTTCAATGCCTCATTGACCTTCTTCATGTACTCTGCCATGGCGTTAGTATCTTGCAGCGGCTCTGTATATGAACTCTGGCTTACTCTTGATCTCAGACATGTACATCTTCTTGGATGGCTTAGCCTCAATGGCGTTCAATCTGAAATCACGGACGATGTCGAGGACTCTTTGCACGTCACTCGCACCACCCTCATCGGCATCCTCGCCTTCTGCGGAAGCGTTGGCACCCTCAAGCTGGAAACTTTCACCACCAACAGTCACCATGGTACAGTCGACTTCCCAGAGGCCATCACCAACGTCGATGATCTTGTAGGCATCGGACAGGACTTCGTCCTTGCTGTCGGTTGTGAGATCCTGCGAATATCGATCAGTACTGGGACCGTGTCGAGAGTAGCGTGCGACATACTCGGTAGATGATCATTTTGGCGGCTTTTGCGAGTGTGTTTGGGGTTTCGAAAAGAGGATATCGATTTGTTTGAGACAGAGGCTGAGGCTCGCGGAATGTTCAAAAGATTTGATCTTAGGCGCAAGATTGACCCTTAACTTATTGGGTGGAGGGGCTCACCGAACGGCGCTGCGAAAAAAGTGCATGTCAAAAAACCAGTGGGGTGTCGATCCCCGGCTCAAAGCGCAGGCGCAAACGCAGTCGTTCTACCTTCCTTGAGCAGCGTCCGCGGCACATTATTCCGCCGGCATCCGAAAGTCGTTCGGCGCTAGACTTCTCTTGGCGAGAATCAGGGTCTTTACAATGAAATTGCGTCTGGATCGTGACTGGCCCGAGAAACGTCAGAGATCGAGTGGTTTACCGGTCACACCATGCGCTTTCGGGCAAATGTGCCGAAGATCAGGAGGCAAATTCACGCAATGGACGACCGCAAGCTGTGCTTCGCTTCCGTTAATGACGGCCATGCATTAAAGGTCGAGCCTTTGTCCTTTTGCTTTCAAGCACACCTCTATCAACCTGTACAATACTCACCTAATACATCCACGAACCACCTCGTCAAACTCGGGTGATTTCGATCTTTGCCAAGTCCCAATCTACCACTCCTTCGTCATCGACCTCGCATCAGTCCACTCCTTAGCAACAACAAGTCTCGTGCTTTGACTCGAGCACACTGCTTTCCAGCCCAAGGCTGGCACATTCATAGCCCATGCTTGAGACCGGAATAGTAAACATGGCGAACTACACGACACAGATTCCTGAACTGCCATCCTACAGCCTCTCACCACGACCGTCTTTAATCCCGGGCGTATCCGATGTTCTCGTTCAGCTACTCTCACCAGTAGCAGCATACTGGATTGTCTCGTTAATATTTCACGTCCTCGACGTTTACGACCTATGTGCTCAGTACAGATTGCACACGCCTGCCGAGGTCTTGAAGAGAAACCATGTATCAAGATATGAAGTCTTTCGGGATGTGATCCTGCAGCAGGTCATACAAACTATCTTCGGCTACGCCATGGCTTATTTCGACCCAGAAGAGATGGTCGGCAAAGAGGCATACGACGTCGCGGTCTGGGCGCGAAGAGTCAGGGTAGCAGAAACGTGCATTCCGCAGGCGCTCGCTGTGTTGGGTGTGAATGCGCCTAAGCTGGCCAACAGACTTTACGACAGCTACCCGACCCTTGCAGCCGCTCTTACAGGCGGCAACTATGCCAACAGTTCCGTTTTTGCGTCTTGGGAACTGTCTCTGGGAAAGTTCATTTATTACGCCGGCATTCCAGCCATCCAATTCACCATTGCCATCTGCATCGTCGACACATGGCAGTACTTCCTGCATCGCGCAATGCACATGAATAAATTCCTCTACACCTGGCTCCACAGCCGACACCACCGACTTTACGTCCCTTACGCCTATGGTGCTCTCTACAACCACCCACTCGAGGGTTTTGCGCTAGACACCCTAGGTACTGGCCTTGCCTATCTTGTCACAGGCATGACAGTACGCCAGGGTCTGGTCTTTTTCACTTGTTCCACGATCAAGACTGTAGATGATCACTGCGGATACGCCTTTCCCTGGGACCCACTGCAACATGTTACAAGTAACAATGCTGCATATCACGATGTACACCACCAGAGCTGGGGGGTCAAGACCAACTTCAGCCAGCCGTTCTTCACCTTCTGGGATCGGATCCTTGGCACGACGTGGACCGGCGGCGATGTCAGCGCAAGGTACGAGAAAGCCAGAATCGCAGCACAGAAGAAAGTCGACGCGGACAACACAAAGATCGAAACATCAGTCACGAGTTCGCCCGCTACCGATCTATTAACTGCCGAGGTCCAGGCAAAAGCAAGCCAACAGCAGGTCCTCGATACTGATGGCGCGCAAGTCCTTCGTGAAGAACGAAGAGAAGAGCAAGAAACGAAGAAGAGCCTGCGGAGAAGTCCTAGGAGGAAAACCGGAAGCTTCAACCCGAGGTCGACCTTCGCGAGCACGGTGCCAAGTTTGCATGGGCGCAGCACGCCGATACTGCATGCGGATGGAGCGCATTAGTGAATGGCTGAGGCTCGAGGATGCAATCCTCCTGTATGATGTATGAAATTGGTACTTGAAGTAACTTTAACTTTTAATTCTTCTTTGGTGTATACTATTGATAATGGGATCGTTGCAACACCGGTTAGGTTGCTTGGGTTAGCACGGCTAATAAGTAGTTGTTCAATTCTATTGATTCTTCCTCAAGAATTGTTCCTCGTCGGTGTATCGATCTCTCTTAAGTCTCGAACACATCAAGACCGTGATCACAAGGTGCCCAGCCATGTACCAAGCAACAGTCCACCGGACCAAGATTACCAAACTCCGTGAAATACGGCGATGCCTAAGCCTGAAGCAACTTGGCCGGCACTCAAGCACTTCTTGGCTGTGATCTTGACCGTGGCGCCAGGTACCATTGCAGGTGGACGGAGAAACCGGCGTGATTGTTGCTTGACACACCCTACTCTCGACAACAACAAAGCCTGTGGAGGTGTACACGGATGTTCTCACAATCCGTTACCACATTGCTCCATGATATCCCGATGCGCCATCAACGTATTACGCGGCACAAGCACAGGGGACACCAAACAGGCATAAACCCTAGCGGGCCCTCACATCGCATGCCTGTATGTTGACATCTTATCCAGGTCCCTAAGCTCGAACACATTCATCACGCCTCCCGGATACCAGTGTAGAGCTCGGAGGGGCCGACGGAAAGGGAGTTGGTGGAGGCTTAGCTGAGGCATTAGATTCGATATCCAAGGCGAAGAAGACAAGGATTGGCAGGAGCGAGGTGCTGTCGAAGCTTTCAATTTTGGAAAACCGCTGGATTGGCGTGCGGCACCTGATATCAGGGCGGGCCTCATTGAGGGTGAAAGACGCCAGAGTCGTCTTGCAAACCGAGCAGGTTCAGTTCGTATATGTAGAGGTACCTGGCTGGTTGGTGCAGAAGCCCATTGGATTGAAGTGGCGGACAAACGACAGCCGGGAGCGGCGAAGTATAGGTCGTGGAGGCTTCTCATCATTGCCTCGCGTTCAAGCCTTTGCTTTCCTCAATACCAGTATTTGCGCTTGTGCTGACTTCAACGGCCAAGGGCTCGCCAACGATAGCCGCGATGACCTTCGCTTTTGCTTGGGCTCTTGCGATGCGCTCATCAAACTCTGTGACTGCGTCATCAGAGTTATTGGTTGCGATGGACTTGTCATCAGTGGAGGTTAGCAATGCTTCGACATGTTTGACCAGACGACTGTTCTTCGGCAGTTTCGAGGCGGACAATTGCGCAACGACAGCAGGTCTATCAGTCTGAGATTCGATGGCAGATGCGTCCGGCGCACTTTGAGATCTCATTTGCCAGACCACTCCTCTGCCATGGAGTTTCCCTAATTCCAATGCCTTCTCGTAGCCTTTCTCGATGCCGAATGTCTTACCTTCGACCAGGCCCGCATATTCACCGTCGGCCAGGCCAGCCTCATAGCCTTCTTTGTAAAAATTATCTTCTAGTCCGAGCAGGTCATCGAATGGGTCGAGGCTTGTGTCCGCCATCTTTCTCTATAGGAGGGCTTTAGTACGGTGCAATAGAAAGCTTTGCAGGCCAGCACTGCACCTGCTGTAGCTGGCCGGCACTCTTAGTTCGCGCCAAGCACATGACGGCCCCACCCGTCCCGTTGGAGCACGCGGCCACAAAGCAAAACTCGGCCCAGCAAAAATTTGCCCAAAACAATCGACAGTTCGGATTCGCTGGTCGTCACCGACCCAACTACTAACGGACCGACGCAAGGCTTGACGATGGGTGATCGAACGGGAACCCGTATATTCCTTACTCTATGATCGATTGCGAAAGAGAAATGTAACAACATGTAATATGTATGTTCAGAATTGGCCACCCGCGCTGGTGGTGGCCCGAGATGCGTCTGCCTGTTAGCCTGAGGCCCCATACCTGAAAATGACGTAATATCGAGCCGTGCCTGCACTCCTCCGCCAGATTCAACGCTAGTGGGTAATCTGCGGGCAAATAACCCCTCGTAGTGTGATATGGCGGCGCACCCTTGTTACTCGTGCTTCGAGAGATGAATCGAAAGAGTACGCGCCCACAATCAAAAAACCTGCAGTTTCCACTTGCCGTCTAGTCGTCGTATAAATTGCAAACTCGACCTGACTATATAGTCGCATTCACCCTTCAGTAGAGGCACGTACAGGGACGATCAAGAACCAGTGCATTGCGACCAGCGCAGAAGGAGCCATAACAACCACTTACTCGAAGATTCGTAGGCGCTATGGCTTCCGAGAAGATCTTACCGAAGCAAGGGCAAAAGAATATTCTCATCACCTCTGCCCTGCCATATGTGAACAACACGCCTCATCTCGGTAACATAGTGGGCAGTGTGCTGAGCGCGGATGTGTTTTCAAGATATAACAAAGCACGAGGCAGGCCAACACTATACGTCTGCGGTACGGACGAGTACGGCACTGCCACAGAGACACAGGCATTGAAAGAAGGCGTCACGCCAGAAGAGCTATGTTCCAAGTACAACAGAATCCATGCCGAAGTGTATGACTGGTTCGAAATCGGCTTCGACATCTTCGGCCGCACCCCGACGAAACAACACAAGGACATCTCGCAGAAGATCTTTCTACAACTCCACGAGAAGGGTCTCCTTGCAGAGCACACAAATAAGCAGCCATTCTGCGAAAAGCACAACAAATTTCTTGCCGACAGGTTCATAGAAGGAGAATGCTATCACTGCGGTTATGATGATGCGCGCGGAGATCAGTGTGACAAGTGCGGAAACCTGATTGACGCAGTGAAGCTCATCAAACCACGCTGCAAGGTGGACGGTGCAACACCAGTGGTGAAAGAGACCAAACATATATATCTGCGATTGGATGAGCTACAACCAAGGATTGAGGCATGGGCAAAGGACTCGATGCAGAAAGGAGCTTGGTCAGATAATGCAAAGGCCATCACTCAGGACTGGCTCAGCAAAGGTCTGCAAGAGCGAGGTATTACACGAGATCTGCAATGGGGTGTCCCCGTACCACTACCTGGCTTCGACAATAAAGTCTTCTACGTGTGGTTTGAGGCCTGCATCGGCTATCCTTCCATTACCGCAAACTACACCGATGAGTGGGAGAAGTGGTGGATGGACCCTGAGAACGTCAAGTTATACCAATTCCTAGGCAAAGACAATGTCCCCTTCCATTCGGTCATCTTCCCTGGCTGCCAGATGGGCACTGGGGACACCTGGACCAAGCTTCACCATCTGTCCGCCACAGAGTACCTAAACTACGAGAACGGCAAGTTCAGTAAGAGTCGGGGTATCGGCGTGTTTGGCAACAATGCTAAGGAGACGGGAGTTCCACCAGATGTCTGGAGATATTACCTGCTAAAGAACCGACCCGAATCCAGCGACACCCAATTCGAGTGGCAGTCGTTTATTGACGGTAACAACTCGGAACTACTCAACAACCTTGGTAACTTCGTCAACCGAATGATCAAGCTGATCAACGCAAAGTTTGATGGCACCATTCCGGAGTTTGACGCCAACAATCTACCCGAGTCCTTCGAACCGCATCTCAGCGACATCACGAAAGCGCTGAAGGACTACCTTCAGGAGATGGAAGCAGTTCATTTAAGGTCTGGGCTCAGTGAGGCTATGAGATTGTCTTCGGCGGGCAATGGCCTGATTCAGGCTTTCAGACTTGACAATGCTCTGATCGCCAATGACCCGACGCTCGCCGCAGCAGTCGTCGGCACGGCCATCAATCTCATCTACCTCACCTCAGCCATTTTTGAACCATATCTTCCAGCAACGTGCAAATCGATACGAGAACAAGTGAATGCTGGCTTCTTGCAGATACCGTCCGAAACAGATATTGAGAATGGCTGGCGACCAACGTACATCAAGCCAGGTCACAAAGTCGGAAAACCTGCCTACTTGTTCAGCAGGATCGAGCCCAAGAAGGCGGAAGAATGGCGGGAGTACTTTGGTGGAAACCAGGAAGAGCGGGAAAAGAAGAGGAAGGCGGAAGCAGAGGTGGCCGCGAAGAAAGCAGCTCAGAAGGAGAAGGCCAAAGCCAAGAAGGCTCAGAAAAAGGCAGGCGGGGCAGGCGGAGTGGAAGACAGTGCCAAGGGCGGGAAGCAAGGCATGGAAGCTGCTAACGCCGCTACGCAGAATGGTGAAGATGCCGGCGTCACGGGTGTGGTTGATGGGGTTGCTCAAGTTACGATACCCACTTCTTGAGGGTGTTGGACCAGTTCGAGATGACATTCTATAGAGACCCTAGCAAGTGAATGGAAGACTGTGAGGGTGTTCAAACCTAGATTCAGGAACACATTGCTGCCTGATATACCCTTAGTAAACGGCAAAGCCCTGCAAATCCCAGCCAGGCAGCCGCGTGGACATCGGTAATACCCATCGCATCACGGCGCGTCCAAAGAACTTTAGAGAGGGTGAGCTTGCACTTGAGAGCCGCTGCCTGTCAGTCCATCGAACGAGATATAAAGCATCCATGCGCTTACAAAGTATCTGTGCCAGCTTCACTTCCTCTCGTAACGACCTAACGAATCCTTCTTCGCACTGAGCGCTAGGCGCAGAACCAACATGTCAGGACTTTTCGGTAGCGGGAGCACCGCAGCAGCCTCATCCAGCACATCCGGCGACCTCTCCAAAGACATTGCACTGAGTGCGCAACCAGAAGACACGGTATCGGATCTGTCGTTCTCTCCCACAGGCGACTTCCTCGCAGTCGCGTCATGGGACAAGAAAGTTCGAATCTACGAAGTAAACGAGCAGGGCAGGAGCGAAGGGAAGGCAGCTATAGATTTCGAAGCTCCAGCGTTGGCTTGCGCTTGGTCAGAAGTGAGTTCTGCTCTCAGCTGCATACCCTAACCTTACTAACAAGACTCAGGATGGCACCAAAGTCGTTGGGGTTGGCGCAGACAAGCACTTCAGAATGCTCGATCTCCAGTCAGGAAACATGACGCCGCAATCTTTACTAGCTCACGAGCAGCCCGTTCGATGCTGCAAGTTCACCACCGTTCAGGGCAATCCATATCTCATCACCGGTAGCTGGGATCGCAAGGTCAAATACTGGGACTTCAGATCGCAGAATCCAGTCGCAACAATCGACTGCCAGGACAGAGTCTACACCATGGACGTCAAGAACAAACTCCTTGTCATCGGCACAGCAGACCGCTACATCAATATTGTCGACCTTAACTCCCCCGACAAGTTCTACAAGACCATGCAATCACCGCTCAAATACCAAACGAGAGTCGTCTCCTGCTTCAAGGATGCAAACGGTTTCGCCGTCGGAAGCATCGAAGGACGCTGCGCCATTCAGTACGTCGAAGAGAAGGATGCAAGCAACAATTTCAGTTTCAAGTGCCACCGAGACACTCCACCCAACCAGAAGGATGTCAGCAATGTCTACAGTGTTAATGCAATCTCCTTCCATCCCGAACACGGCACTTTCTCCACGGCAGGCAGTGACGGGACCTTTCATTTCTGGGACGGCAACGCCAAGCACAGACTGAAGGGATATCCAAGCACAGGCGCGCCCATCACGTCTACGGCGTTCAATCGGCAGGGCAGTATCTTCGCGTACGCATGTGGATATGATTGGAGCCAAGGCTTTCAGAAAAACACGCCACAGAACACGACCAAAGTCATGCTGCACGGCGTCAACCAGGACGAGGTCAAGCCGAGACCGAAGACCACGAGGAGGTAGACGGTAGATGTTTCACATCCAGTGACCTAAGGCATAGCTCGGGAGCCTCGACAAGGAGTACCGAGATGACCTGGAGGAAGGAGTCACTCGACAGGAGTCAACGGAGAGGCGTTGCAGAGCACGAATGGAGCACCACAATCATATTCCCTTGTTCCACCCAACAAGGAAGGCACGACGGGACGTGCCACAATCTCATACCCGGGGAACTCCCTTCGAATTACATAGAAGCACGAATGAGAAATACTGCTTCGCTGTTGGTGTATGGGAGCTTCAACAGCCATCTGCTGACAGAAAGGCTGTTTTGCAGGGAGCTTATAGAATGCGACAAGGCACGCAGAGAAGGACGGCCATGTTATCAGAAACTGAGTCGACGGATTCAAGATGCAGTGATGATGGTGGGTAAACAGATAGCCTAGCAAACCGAAGATCCGAGAATGCAGATGTCACATTTGGGTGGTAATAGTTTTCGTCTTTAGAAAACCCTCAAGCTACGTCGGTAGCTCTGGCGCTCTAACGCTCTACTAACACACACCCCCCGAACCGTGTCAGTGGAGCCACAGTGATAGCCGCACTCAACACGGCATAACCCAGGGCCGTCTACCGTCTCCTCTGAGCTCGCTCATCTCTTCTCCCCCTCCTCTCACTCACTCACCCCCCATACCCTTCTCGCTCTCTATGCCCGCCCCCTCCATCTTGTCCAAGACCTCCCTCCCCCTCCGCCCATAATACCCGTGTTCCACGCCGTCGGCGGCCGTGAACCCGACGTGTGGCGGCGCCAGCACCCTGAACTTAAGGTGGGTGTGCGCGTCGTGCGACACGCAGACGGCGATGTGCTTTCTGGTGACTTCTTGGATCAGGGCATCGAGGGTTGAGGTCAGGGTGGGTGGTTTTTCGCCGGTGGTGCCGGTGCCGAAGGGGGTGGGGGTTGATCGGGGGAGGGGATGAGGTTTGTTCGGAGGTAGAGGTAGAGGGTGGAGGGGTGGAGGTGTCCCTCGGCGCTGGATTCTGGAGCATCGTCGATGGATGATCGAATGGGCTTGTCGGTGCGAAGATCTTTGACGTCTTGTATGTATAGACTAGGCTGCTGCCAAGTCGATCGAAGGTTGTGAATGTAGAATAGTTGGTCTGGGAGGGAACCGACGGCCAAGAAGAGACAAAAGCGTGCTTTTATGCTCTGCTGGGTTCATCGCATCACCGCTGGGTTTGGGCGGTGCTACGTTGCCTTGTCACAGTGCATTGGACCCCACAGAGAAGGTCAAAGGTAAGCACCACGTTGGCCGGGGCGAACATTGGCTGCTGTGTTCATGACCAAGAAGAGTACAAAGGATCCATGCAGCTCTATACCACCACGTTAGCATTCGATTGCGCGCAACAGTAGTGGACGCTTGTGGCTAGTTTTCATGGATCAGATAGGTGAGAAGATTGTTTGGCTGGTTTCTGAAGACTTGCGTGTCCATCTGGCACAAGCACAGGGATGGGAATGTACCTGGCTTCGTACGCAGCTTAACACATTCATATGGCCCCAGCTGAATCGTCATGCTGGGCAGAGGGGGTGAGACGGAAGAAGACCAATATACTAACATTGAAGGTATTTCAGCGCTCAGGCATGACGCCTCGCCGCCTTTGCCTCATGTCTGTGACGCGCCGTCTCTCCTCGTCAAACTGCCTCAACAAAGCGCCTTGCTCTTCCCTCCTCTTCTCCCTCATCTGCCACCTGTAGAAGTTCTGCAAGCCTGCCTTGTCCAGCTTCTCTTTGGCCTTGGCCTTGATGGCTTCGGCCTCGTCAGATTTGACTACACCCCTGCTGCCTCTGGTCACGGTGATGAAACCATCCTCGTCTGGCTCGGCGCGACGCTTAGCGGATTCGCGGGCGCGTGCGGCTTCGAGGTCGGAGTAAGTGGACATGAAGTCGTTTGCTAGGGCCAGCAGGTCAGCACGTGGGGGAAAGGTGAGTTGGCGGTGTGCTTGGTAGCGCGTCGCCCCGACAGAGGGCAATTTGTCTGCAGCAAGACCGGCTGACCAGACCAAGGGTTTGGAGGACTTTGCGGCTTTGCGACAGGCGCGGAGAGATTGGTCGCGAGAGGTGCGGTCGAGGAAGACGACTATTGCAGTGGAGCCTGTCCCATGCAATGCCGAGGGATATGCGGAAGGCAGGCTGTATGAGGACAGTTTCGTATCTATTTCGGCAGGGGTAGTCTGGGCTGGTCGTTTCCGCTTGCCCAGTGTTGAGGGTGGTTCCTTGACTGCGGGCTCTGAGGTCGCAATGAGGGCGGACGAGGATGCTGACACTCGGCCATCTCGAGCTGCGAAGTGAACATGCTGGACGTGGCCACCCGACAGCTGGGTCGCGAACAGGTGGCGTAGTTGAGCCTCGGTGGTGGTGACTGGGATGTTCACGAGGAACAGCGATCGTGGAGTGTCTTGGTCGGGCACATCAGGCTCAGAGACCTTGATGTAGATATAATGCTTCACATCCTTGCCAAGCGCTTTGCACTGTAGGGTCACGGGCAGTGCGACGTAGTCTTTGACCTCATGGGGGACTTTCTCTTTCGACATGGTGAAGGAGAATAATTGTTGCAAGGTCGCGGAGAAAGATTTCGAGACTCGCCAGGTATAGTGCGGAATTAATGGTGAGCGGGACGGAGATAAAAAGTGTCGATTCGGAAGGTGCAGTCGATCATCTGAGAACAGAGGTGGGTGTTGCTCTTTCCTCTTTCCTGTTCGCTCCTTCCATCAAGCCAGTCCACCTCTCGCCTGTACCACCACCACCACCACCATGTCCAAGTCGGCAGTCGAGTCGCTTTGCCTCCGCGCACTGCGAGCACCGCGCTCTCGGCGAGCTAGCTCGACGAACAACGTCCTTCCTCTCCCCCAACAACGATGCATCTCCCAGTCTCGGTCGGCTCTGGCCACTGCCCTGCCCATCACAGCAGCCGGCCCTCCCCCAGGCCCTCCTGAACCAGCAACGTCGCACTACGGCAGCCGAGTAGATCAGATGCGCAAGAAGGCAGCCCAGATCCAGCAAGCTAAAGAGATCCGCGCCTCCCAACAACCGGGCAACAAGGCATCGCCACTACGCAAACGCTTCTGGAAAGACGTGCACGTAAAAGAGGCCGACAATGGCTACCACATCATGTTGGATTCGAGGCCAGTCCGCACTCCCTCCAAACAGATCCTGGTCGTTCCAAAGTCCAAGGCTCCTCTCGCTCACGCCATAGCCATCGAGTGGGATCTTCTCACCAGCGCTCAGCAGGCTTTGAAGAATCACAGGATCCCCATGACGAGCATCGTGTCGCGCGCTCAGGATATCATCGAAACCGAAGCAACGGGCGACACCAAGATTAGGCAGGAAATCCTGAGAGCATTGATGAGATACCTATCTACCGACACCTTGCTTTGCTGGGCACCTCACTCAACCGACACCAGGCTCGAGATGGAACAAGGCCGAGCACAGCCGGCTCACAATCTACGCGACGTTCAGAAGGAAGCTGCCGAGGCCATTATAAGTTATCTGAACACCACCGTGTGGCCCGGTGTCGACATTGTACCCGTTCTGGATGGAGATACCATCATGCCTGCCAAGCAGTCCGAAGTCACCAACAGTATTATCAGCGGCTGGATCACTGGTCTACCCGCCTATGAGTTGGCTGCCCTGGAACGAGCTGTCCTGGCGAGCAAAAGCTTGTTGATCGGCACAAGATTGTTGATTGAGTGGAGCGAGGAATTCAGGGACGTCCAGAGAGTGACGGAAAAGAGATTCGGCATTGAGGAGGCTGCCCTAGCTTCCACCATCGAAGTAAGATGGCAGACTGGCATGTGGGGTGAGGTAGAGGACTCTCACGACGTCGACAACGAGGATGTCAGGCGTCAATTGGGTGCTTCCGTGCTCGTGGTTAGTGGCGCGAGGTAGCCTGGCACACAGCCAACATATGTATATCACATGCACGACTAGTAGCACTTGAATGACATCCTCCAACCAAGAGAGACTATAGTCTCTCAGTAGTGTTCACCTGATTCCCAACAGTACCTACGTTCTGTCCATCCGTGTGCGAATTCGCATTAGCCACCCACGCTGCGCACCTGCTCTCACTCCTCCTCCTGATATTCGCAGGCCTGCTCCTAGCCCTGGTTCTGGTCCTAGTCCTAGTCCTACTCTCGCGCCGCCACCCATCATCAACTCCCCGCCCGCCCCCAACACGACTCCTACTCCTACTCCCCTCCCTCTCTCTTGCCCCATCCCTCCCCCCAAACTCCTCCAACCTCCCCACGCGCCTCCTCCCGTCCTTCAAATCCTGCGCCTCGTCCCACCCCGCGCCCCCCGTCAGCACCTTCTCGCTCCAGATCCCCGGCAACCCGGGGTGGCCGGGCCACTTGCCCTTGCGCACGCGCCGCTTGCGCGTGAAATACACCGTGCTGATGTACAGGCCGTGCACGTGCGACGGCAGCACGGCCAGCAGGAACAGCAGGCTGTTGAGCAGCGTCTCGCGCGACGTGAAGCCCGTTAGCGTGCCGACGGCCAACGGGGGGAAGACGAGGTTGAAGACTAGGATTGTGATGCGCTTGACCAGCGGGATGTGCGGGGACATGTTGCGTGTGGCTGTGGATGGGAAGTGCTGGTGGTAAAGGTGGTGGTGGAGGAGGGTTGGTGTGGTGATGGGCTCGCTTTAACTACTACTTCTGCGTTGGGCGTTCAGTTCGCTTTGCTGTGGATGGTGTGGGACGCATTGGGCTGGGCTGCGCTGCACTGGGCTGGGCCGTGGTGTCTGTTGCCGGGAGGTGAGTGCTTGATCAGCCGTTCGATAGAAGAAGAAGAAGCAGCAGCAACAGCAGTAGCGTGGAGTTTCACTACAGTCTTGATCTGCTGGAGCGGTCTACGAGCGACATCGCGAGACACGCGCGGTGCTGATGAGAGCGCTACACCACCGTAGGTCGGTCCGTCAGCCAGCAAGGTTTTTGGAACCCAAGGGCCACGCCGTCATCGAGCATGAGCCAGCAGGAAGGAGCCGCTGTGGTCCGGCTCGTTCGGGAGTCGACATGGATAAGCCGGCAGCCAAAGCTTAGCTCGGAGCTGCGGTACTGGGACCAGCACAGCACGTGCGACCCGACACTCCGGGTCGGTCGACTACGGAGACGAAGCTTCAAAGGTCGGCGTAATTTACTTGGAACATGTAATAGAGGAATGCAGTGGAAGTCAATGTATATTTCGCTTGCTGTCATATGGGTACTCAAAACCATAGCTGTCGTTGTGGTCATAGGCTTATAGCCGTCCTGTTCTCTACCAGGTAAAACTCTCCTCGTTCATGTCCAACGCACCCAGGCTTATCCTCTCTCTCACGGCTCTTCTCACCTCATCTGCAAAGGCACCAGGCCCACAGACTGAGACAAAACAGGCCCCAACTCGACCTCCTTCACCCGCCGGCTTTCTCAGCACATTGTCCAGCACTTTCCCCGGATTACATCTTTCACCCTTCAGCTCGATGCTTCGACTGGGACTGACATAATCAGCGGGCCCTCTGGCCTTGGTCACAAAGAGGTGCATGCTCAGCACATCGCGTCTGCCAGGCAATTTCAGTATCTCGTCCATCCACGGCGCCACCCAGCTCAAGCTCTCGAGATCACGTACCGACCATGCAAGCACGATCTTCCGTGTCGCAACTGTGCGGTGCTGTGCCGAGGCAAGGAGATGTCTGATCTGCACGAGATGATGCGTTATGCCCGCGCCACCTGCGAACATGACCACCGTGCCGTACGACGCCAGTTTGTCGTGGCCGGCGTACGGTCCCTCGATGAACCCAGACGTGAATATTGTACGTGCTGGTGCTCGAAGTGCAGCGTCGTAAATCCTGCGTGTCATGCCGGTTCGCGCTGCGCAGACAAGCGAGAGCGAGGTTGGCGGCATCTTGCGCTTGGTGAGGTAGGAAGAGTAAGTTGACTGGCGTTCGAGGTAGTTGGGGGATTTCAGCGCGCCACTGTTGAGGGGTGCTTCGACCGCACCGTCTAGAGTCTCCTTGTTCAGCAAGGACGCATTCTCGGAGCTGCCATCACGTTCGAGGAACATGGCGCCTGTAGGTGGCTCGGATTCAGAGTTCGTCCAAGCAACGCTGAATGGGTGAGACATCCACAAAGAGAATTTGGGGAGATAAGCGTAGACGTGAGAGCCGGGTCGAATGAAGGTATGTCGCGGAAGCTGGAAAGTCACCCTGCATGCTTCGCCTGGAAGTGCTTCAATGATGACTTTCGTGGTTTCGCGGCGCTTGTAACCAACATTGAGGTAGAGGATCCAGGTAAGCCGGAGGAGGCGCTCGAAGATCCACGCCATGACCACCATTTGTATGTAAGGAAGTGCAGGGAGACGTTCAACATCAAGGTGCACGTAAGCTCCCCCAATGGCGAAAAAAGCAAGGATCTGATGGCCATGAAGAAAGGTCTCGTAAAAGGCGTGGCGCACCACGGAAAGTGACGTGAAGACTATTGCAATCATCGTGAGGACAGCAACGAGTCCAGCCGTGAGGAAGAGGCTGCTGCTGAAGGATTCGAACGAGGCGTCGATGCCGCGCTTGGCACTATAATTAGCATACCAAGCACATACGTGAGCGACACTTTCCAACACGACGATACGTCCAATCCATCGGTGGAAGAGGTTGAAAGTGTCGAAGCTGATCTTGAGCGTTCGGATGAGAGGATTGTTCCGACCTGCTAGCAGAACAAGTGGTATCATGTTGACGACTGCGAGGACGCCGGTACGACCCCGGAACTCGGCGATCGTTTTGGCCATCTCTTGCTGGCCATATGGAAGCAGCGTGCAATAAATCCAGTTGCTGAGCACATAGAGTATCAACAGCACAGTGTGAGCTCGGCCCGGTAATGTACCATAGTTATGTGCTTTGCCCAGCTGCCATTCTCTGTTGTGTCGCTTTTTGCCCAGAGGCGCGTAGATGATTTCTCTTTTTAGCCAGGGAAGCCACCACACTCGATCATAAGCCCAATAGTTCTGCTCGTCTTTAGTCGTGTGTATGCAGTGGATGTGTCGAATATGTGCCTGGAAAAGGTGCACCAGCCTGATAGCCAGAACTACAAGAGCTACCACAAACATGGAAGCGAGAAGAATCTTGGTGACTTTTTGGTCCATAGCGAGATTGACTCCTGCCAGGCCAGTGGAATAATCAGGCACTGTACCATTCGATGTGCCATTATTAACAGATTGTAATTTTGAATGAGTAGTCGTCAGATTCTCGGTATGAAAAAGCCCTCGTGCCAGCCGAGAGAAGCGTGCGGAACATGCCGTAGGAGTATTGTCTGCCATCTTGTTGCCAGGTAATTTTGTGTTGCAATCTGAAAGCAGCCAGAACAAGCCTTTCCCAGACCGGCTGTGGGGAGGCATCTGTTTTGTGCAAAAGAGGCTGCGAGCTATCTTTGTTGTCGAGAGGACTATGAAGCTTCTTTATCGCGTTCTCGACACAACGCCGAATAAGATGACAGCTTTTGTTTGGCAGGAATAGTACATGCTGTCCTTCTTTGTTATGATGAGTTCGCCGACTTGGTTTGAGACAAAGTCTTTTTTGTCTTCGAGTATACCGTTCAGTATTCTGGGCAACCTATCAAAGGATAACAAGCAAAGCGGTGGACGACATTAAAGTGCTGAAAGGAGAGTTAGAAGTTGGAGAGCACAAATTCCGGCCTATTCAGTAACTAGCTGAATCGGCTGAATAAAGACAGGCGATTAGGAGACAACGTAACGTAAACATCTTGAAGAAAGTGAAGGTACACCAATCTGAGCTGCTGCGGACGTTATTCAGACGAGGGTGTCACTAGCCTCAATGAACAAGCTCCTCGTATCCACAAGTTAGACGAGCCCTACCTGTAGATCACAGCGACCCTGTCGCCCTGCAATTTGAAGTACTGGTTGAGATCGTGCTTGCGCTGGCTATAGTGTCTCGGAGCTCGGGCAACGTACATCGCGACGAGCGCGAAACTCGATTTTGGGCTAGAGTTTGACCGCTGGAGGCCGCTCGACGCGTCGAACAGACACATAACGGCGAAGAAAACTCCGGAAGTCTTCCAAAGAACATTAGGGTCAAGACCGGGAAGCGGAAGCAGGCAGGATGGGAAAATGGAGGGACCAAAAGTCGTATGAACTGGGTGTCGAACAACTTGCGCTGGCCAAGGTCAGAATAATTTGAACCAATCACGGATCGGAAGCTTGCAGATCTGAAACGCGTGTCTCGTCGCGCCCTTCCTGGTGCTTGGTGGGCACCGCCTCAGCCTGGGGACAAGCATAGTACGAAACTGTCCATGCCCCCGGTCGTGGTGTTCATAGCGAGGCAACGGCGATGTCGAGAAAACGATCACAAGATAGCAAATGCTAAGGCTTGCCAGGAATCAAGCATCTTCTACTATCACATTAGGTTGTCGTTGTTAAGAGGGATTGCTGCCTTAACGCGTGGTCGTTGTAGCTTGACCCATCAGCAGATCCATTCTCCATTGTTCTGTTGCATCTCAGCTTCGAGCTCAATGAGTCACAGGAGTAGGAGAACTCAGCTCGCTCTTGCTTTCCATCGTGCCACTTGAACCCTCTTTGGCAGATCAGCCCAACACGTTTCGCTCACTCCGAGAACTGAACGGACGACCTATTGACCCCATCCACCTTCACAATGCAGGTCCCATCCCACTACAAGGAGATCTGCTAGATGTAAAGGTCTGGCCTACCTCAATGCGTTCTTCTGCCGTATGTAGCTTCAACTTAGCTTCCAACAGGCGAGCGAAGTTACTCATAAGGTGACAGTACATATCAGAAGGGCTTAAAACAAGCCACAGCAGGCTTCGAAGAGATCTCGGTCCTTACACCTAGTCTATGAGACCTTCTTAGACAAGCTTCGTGTCGTCAGCGCTATTATTAGTCTTGACGAAATGTACGGCCATCTTAACCTCTGCAAGCACAGAGACGTGAGCGTATAGTAGTGAAGAGCAACATGCCCAGCTCGCTGTCGTGATATGTGCAGTTGCTGGTTGTGTGAGATTGACGAGGTTCCAGAAGGGTGGCGGCTGTCCACAGATGTGGTATTGAGTCGTGGGGATGCTCATGCCTGGACAGAAGACGGGTTACATAGCAAGGTTAAACCGGGTGATCCGCAGGATCTCATCATGTATGTCTAGGTACCAGAACATAACACTGAGCAGGTAGGAAACTCACCCCTCAAAAGGAGTTGTGTAGATAGATATCTGCACCCCTCGATCTGCTGTCCACTGTGCTTATGTCGGTTAACCCTCCTCGGCGTACTTCACGTCCAACAATGTACATGGACATGGAAGACGTGATGTGAAGTAGGAAGTGAGATTATGATTTCCCCCCTATCCTTTTGCATGCAGATGCAAAACATGCGACTATCCAATAACGCAGAGAAATGCAACGCTATCCAACGCTGTTCATGCTCGAACGCAACCATAAAACATGTCTCCGAGTTTTGCATATGCACCATCTGTCTGTCATTAGGTCACGCTTACGGGTAGCGTCACGAAGGTATTCTACTCCTTGTCAGGGCTCCTCGCATCGGCCTCTTTCTTCAAGGGACTGAAGTCTCTCGAGCTGGTGCTAAAATTCGATTGGACTGCTGGATGCTTCTCGGCGGTCCAGGTCCCACCATTGCTGGGTTTAGGGGTTTGTCCGCCTAGATCGCCCGTTTCCTGGTTGAGTGCTGTAGCGCTTGTAGGCTCGTTCGAGTCCGTGCTTACCATGCTGTCTGGTGTTACTCCACCATCTTCGATGTCGATTGCATGCATGGCGTGCAAGCCATTGAGACCACCTTCTATGTGCCGCACCAGCCGGACGAACTCCTCGGGCACAAGCCCACTTTCTCCGGATTGAGGATCTTCTGCGACGAGCCAACCCTGGCCGTGGCGGTATGAGACTAACACGATTTGTCCTTCTTGTAGGGCTAGCTCATTCTCGTGTTCAGGGACGAAATCAAAGAGTGCAACTGCCTTGCCGTGCATCTCTTCGTCCGGGCTGGCGATAGTGAAGGAGTAGTCTTTACTGTACCTAGCCTCGTCATCCTCTTCCTCTTCCGATCGGTCTTCTTCCGACAGGGGTTCTCGGTAATCGTATGGAGATCTGAGTCTCTGCAGTGGCTTTGCGAAATTCGAATCTCGGTGTCTTGGCTCTTGCCGCTTCGAGTGGGTTTCTACTTCTCCTCCGGGACCGTCCATGTCGTCAGTGTCCATGAGATGATATTCTTCGAGGTGCTCGCCATTTGCGTCAGAGACAAAGCCCCGATCTGCGCCGGCCGCGCCAGGAGAGCGACCTCGTTCTCCCATATTGGACCTGCTCTTTTTATGCCTGGATTTGCTCGTGACTACTGGGGAACGTAAGTCTTCATCCTCGCTGTACGGCGGACCCCCATCTTTGAAGGCCATTGCAGGCAACTGGTCTCGATTGGAGTTGTAATTGCTCTCAGGCAACCATGGTGGTGTTGCTGACCACTGACTTCTTGAATCCTCCCAGCCCATCATGGCTGGGTCTGACAATCGCCTCGACCGTTCACTGGCCGGTGTAGCGACACCTGATGTCTCTGGCTGAGGGCCATAGTGTAGAGGGTGACTGACGAGGTAGGCAAAGTCTCTCACGAAAGTGTAAGATAGGCTCGAGTGGAAGGCGGGAAAGACCTGCGATACTGGTCTAGAGGTACTGTCGTTTGGCCTTGACTTGGTGGAGTAGCTTGATATCGTTCTCTGGGCAAAGGATGTCGGTCTGTTGGAGTTCGTCCGCTTGGTGGTAGAGTTGGTCGTCAGTGGTGGTAAAACAGGCGACTTCGCTGGGGGCATCGGTTGGGGAGAATCGCTGGGAGAAGATTCTGTTATGGTAGCCATGGCGTCAAGCTCTTTGACTGGGCCCTCAATCTGTGACCATGCGCGATGGGAGGTGCACCTTCTACCGCCACCTCTTGTTGTTGGTTGTACTGCCGATGGCAGACGGTTGCCCCGCAGCCGTCGTCCGTTGCCTGGTCACGGTCTCCGTGAAAGCAATGGAGTGATGATTTTGATGGAGTGTGTGGTGAGATTTGTGCGCAATGTGTAGCCCAGGTGTCGAGAGAGCGTTGTCACACTGTTGCCAGGATCTGGGGTTTGGGCGCAAGGCCAACGGGACGAGGATCAGCAAAGGAATTGGTGGTCGAAGAGGATGATCTAAATATAGTAAATCCTGAAACAGTCACTTTTGAAGGTTGACAATGCCCAAGTGCAGCGCAGTCGATGCGACCTAGGTGAAGACGGGCAGCAAGCAGCACTCTGAATTCTAGCTGAGGCGTCTGCTGAGAGTGAGAGAAGGAGCAACGGGCTGTCGAGACATAGACTTTCAGCGCAAGCAAGAGCAACCCAGTTCGGCGGTCGCACCCTTCCCCATGCTGGTTCCCAAGCTGGCGTTATCCGGTGAAGAGGCGCTAGACAAACGCCGACTTAGGAAGGCGCTAAGCGTTTCAGATTGAGCCGAGCAGGTAGTAGCTTTCGCGCTAGCTCGGATAGGTCTAGCACATCATCTTGCGTGCTGGCCGAACTTTGGACTTCATTGCAGCTAGAACGTTGGGTCAAACCCACTAGAATATTGTTCGAGCTCCATCAGCGTGTTCACCCGCGAAGCAACAATTTCTCTCTTCGAACATTCCCTATCGATCTCATCGTCCACCATCAATCCATTTCAGACACCAAAAGACAGAAAGCCTGACGTCGTGGCGTTCACAGCCACCAAGTAACTGTAAGCTCCTTCATACCTCCTCTTCCGTCGTAAATCCTGTAATATGATGATCACAATTTATTGGAGCTGTCCTATCTAACAATGCGGACAATATTCTTTACGCTTTACCTCTCTGACCAACATGACTCAACTACTACACAATCACATTCCCAGATAGTGGGCATCTGCTGACAATGACCTTGAGCAGATAAAGCATCCCTTCTCTTCAGAGACAACACGACAGCTCAAATGAAATGACCTGACCTGATCGCGTCACACTCTTTGAGCCCCCCCCTTCTCGCGATGTCGGTCGACCCGCGGCGGGCGCGCATGCAGGCGCGAACTGCAACTCCCGTGCAGCAGCCAGCTTTAGCCCCAAAGCCTGCCACTCCACCGCCTGGGCAGACGGCTCAAATGACATCCACAGCTCCTCAGCAGCTCGATGGCACCACAGACCCGCGACCGGCAGTCTCTACCCCAGCCCCTCCTCCCTCAGCAACAGCACCAGATTCATACAAGCTCAAATTTTGCACTGTGTGCGCGTCGAATAACAACCGGAGTATGGAGGCACACCTGCGTCTGGCATCTTCAGACAGGTCTTATCCAGTCATATCCTTTGGTACTGGCTCCTACGTTCGACTGCCTGGCCCTACAATCTCCCAGCCGCAAGTCTACAACTTCAACACCACGTCCTACGACAAGATGCATAATGAGCTTCAGGCTCAAGACGCCAAACTGTACAAGAACAATGGTATCCTGAACATGCTAGACCGAAACAGAAATATCAAATGGGGCCCAGAACGGTTCCATGACTGGGTTGTAGGTAAAGCAAGACTTGACTCTGTAAGCAGAGGAGACAAAGGCGCAGCCGGAGCTGAAGGTGGTGTTGTCGATATCATATTCACATGTGAGGAACGATGCTGGGATGCGGTGGTAGACAATCTGCTCGATAGAGGTGCTCCACTCAACAGGCCAGTGCACGTCTTCAACGTTGATATAAGAGACAACCACGAAGAAGCTCTGGTGGGAGGAAGAGCAATCCTCGAATTGGCCGATAATCTGAATGAGGCTGCCAATCAATCTATGGCCATCCACGGCCCCAACGGCTGGGACAACGCCTCAGGTGTTGCCCGCTCGAGCTTCGACGAACGCGTGCCAGATATCCTTGCCGAGTGGCAGGAGCGCTGGCCCAACCTGCCTGCACTATGGACGTTGTCATGGCTATGACAGTCTGCTGTATCTTTTTTGCAATCTTAGCGCGGCGTTGGCGGTATACTACTAGACTCATCACAAGATGGCTTAGGAGCGGTATGGCGAGGATATGCGACTAGTGTTTGTCGCGGCATGGAGGTGGGCATTCGATTTTCATATGAGTGGTGGGAGTGGACATGGGCATGACCTCTGGTTTGCCTCGGCACGATTCGGTTCAACTTCTCCAGCACTGGCACTTGATACCTCGATCAACAATGCATTCCTCGTGATACTCATCCCTGCACCAGTATTCATGAAACTGTCATGAAAAGTTCTTTTCTCCGTATTTCTCGAAACAACTCTTTGCCAGGACCAGCACCCAGTCCGCGACCGTTAGTGACAGCGTCTGAATGCTCCTGTAGTAAGCGAATATCAAACTGTAGCCAAACTAGGTCCACGTCTTCGATCACTAGAGCGAGCTCGCGAAGACCGATATCTTTCGCATCAACCAATCAGGCCAGCTCGAGGTACTCGCGATCCGCAATGGCATCGAAGCCCTCGATACCATGGTCTACTGACAACAAGCCGATCACAACGGACTCCAAGAAGTCAAAGCCCCCACCAAGGCCGTCGCCTTCTGCCAGTACAATCCTCATCTCCCCGTCCAACAAGGTCCTGCTCCTGCACAGGAAGAAGACCTCGTCCGCCTTCCCATCAGCCCATGTATTCCCCGGCGGCAACCTCGAGCCTTCCGACGGGCCCCTCCCCGAGGCCGACAGTGACCCGGCGCGGCACCTCGACAGCATCGCGTACCGGACCGGCGCGATCCGCGAACTCTTCGAAGAGTCCGGCGTGCTGCTGGCGCGCGAGTCGGCCGCGCCGAACCAGCCGCTCCTCGAGCTCGACGCCGCCACGCGGCTTGCCGGCCGCAACGACGTGCACGGCGGCAAGATCCAGCTGCACGAGTGGCTCAAGCAGCAGTCGGCCACGGCGGTCCTGGACACGGACCCGCTGATCCCGTTCACGCACTGGATCACGCCCGTCAACGTGCCCAAGCGGTTCAGCACGCAGATGTACGTCTACTTCGTGCCCGTGCAGGAGCGGCGCCGCCATCTGCTCGCCACCGCGGACCAGATCGAGACGATGGCGCCAGAGTGGAAGACCCCGGCACAGTGGATCGCGGAAGCGGACGCGGGTAACATCATCCTCTTCCCCCCGCAGTACATCCTGCTGCACATCATCTCGACGTTCCTCGACAAGCCGGGCGACCCGGGCGAGAGCCGCGACGTGCCAGAGGAAGAGCGCATGCGCAGACGAGAGGCCCTGCAGTCGTTCATGAAGGACGACAGGAGCCCCGTGGCTTGGGCGGATAAGTTCATCTCGCCCGCGCCCGGTCCTGCGAAATGGACTGATGGTCGGCAGATACTAGCCCTTGACAAGCCGGGGCCTGAGCTGAAGGATAGCGGGCTGAGGGGCGACACGAGCCGCGTTGTTCTCGTCGCGTTCAGCAAGGAAGGGCCGCGGAAGGTGGCGGTCATGGATCGCAAAGAGGCAGAGGCAACGCTGGCGAGCGCTTCGAGCAGTGCTTCCAAGCTGTAGGTGTGTTACTAGATTGTCGGAAAAGATGTAGAGTACGGAAGGCTTTTTGTGTGCGTCGTGTGCTGGGGAGGGCGCCGTTCCTGCTCAGCCGGTATAGGTTTTAAAGCGAGCGCAGGATCATCCTGCGCGAGTGGCATCCGCAGATGCAGACTGAGGAGAGTACATGAAGAGTGACAGCAGAGGGATGTAGCGGCGTTCATGGACAGAGGCAAGCAAAGAAGTAGAGTACATATATGTTCGGGAGCACACTGTTCAGTAATCCAAGCTATGAAGCCATATCAGCGGCTTAATGTGATCAAGTAAGTGTGCGTCCTTACCACATTTGTCATAGATGTCGAAGATTGGAACATCAACTGCGGCCCCTCGAGGCGCCACTGCTAGTCCAACAGGTTTGCCCGTGTTTTGTGCCCCCAGTATCCATACAAGCAGCTCACTGGCAGGGGGAGAACGCCAAACAACATCGCTAGCCTCAACAACAATTCCCACATATCAGACTCCACTACATCGCCACCACCCCCTCCTCAGAGTCCTTACACCCTGCTGTCCTCCCTCTGTTTCCTCCTCGCCCTCTCGACCGACACCGCAGTCTTGAAGCCCAGACCTGTTGGATCACTGCTGCTTTTGATCAGACCTGGACCTTCTTTCTTCGAGCCCGTCACTTTGCGAGGCATTTCCAACTCGCCTATGGCGATCTTCTTGTACTCGATAAATTCGTCGTCTGGTTTGTCAATTTCGCCTCTGTATGCTTTCCATGCTGACCAGGTTTCGTTGGGGTACTTGGGATTTGGTTTGGACAAAGTACTTGATTGGGATGTGGACGTCGAGGTGTAGCTGGTGTTCGTCGTGCGAGTGCTTGTGCGTCTGGCTGGAGTAGAGGTGAAGGGCGTATTCGAATTTGTGGTCCTTGTGCTCGTGGTAGAGGTCGGGGTGGAGACCGGGCCGGTGTTTGGCCTTGAAGTGTTCGATGACTTTGAGCTTGACATCTTCGTTCTTCGACGTCAGTTTTTGCGTTTCTCTGGATGCGAGTTGTTGCCCGCTTACCTTCACCACTATCAATTTCGCTCAGATATGGATACTAGGTAGTTAATCGCTATGCGGTCTTGCAACATGCGAGGCTTTGAGTAACTGGACGACTGAAGTCGTGACTTCATGTCTGTACCTTTATTTACTTCGCGAGGCGCGCGTTTGCATCTGTGTGCTGTCGCTTGGCCCTGAGTTTCATATCGTCGACGAGCAAAATTTCCCGTTTGGGCAAAGGTCCTCAGAGGCAATGGTCGAGCTAACCGAGACATGTCGGAGCTGTGGGAAGATACTGCCTGTTTGGTAGCAACAGAGGGCAGAGAATTGAAAGACCGATAATGGCGGTGGCAAGACTTGAAGCAAGAGAAGCAACGGGAACAAAAAGTAGAGAACAGAGTAGGCGTGCGTGCTCTGCGTGCTCTGCGTGCTCATTCTGTAGTTGCAATTCGGGAGCTGGAGGCAACTTTTCGAACGAGCTTAATAGCCCGTCGTCTTTGTACCTGCTGAGGGTAGATACTTCTTTGCCAATGGTCAGCTGCCCTCCTCGGTTAGTGACGGTGTGGCCGCTCGGTCACCAACCTAAGCAAATTTCGAGCACCACTCAGCAACCATCTTCCCAATCTTGACTGGGTCCTCAACACAATACCAATGTCCCAAGCCGTCCACAACATCGATCTTCTTATCACTCACACCGGTCAGACTATCGTGGATGAACTGACAGCCACTCACAGGCGCGCTCTTATCGACCTCACCTGCGATGATGTAGGTGGGACATGATACGGCATCGTATTGAGGGGGCTTGGCAGTTTCGATAGCTTTGCAGTTTGCGCAATATCCTTCGGGGTCTTGAGCCATGATCATTTCTCTGATGAAGGACTTCTGAAGCTGGTTTGTTGAGGGACCTGTTGCAGCGGTAGGTATGGAATTTGCCATTGTCTCGATGCCGCCTGAGGATGAAAGTATGTTAGCAGGACAGGAGTATAGCCAAACCAGGCTTCGGGGATATGATTAGATGTCAAATAGATAGACTTGCCTTCTCTAACAGTTTTGACTCTCTGCTTGAACACCTCGGCAACTTGAGAGCTAGGATGTACAGGTCCGATACAGATACCACTAATGATCCTGTCTGACCCTTTTTCGCTAGCAGCAATTGTAGTAGGCACCATGCCACCCATCGAATAGCCCACGATCACCGCCTTCATGACTTCCAGGTAGTCCATAAGCCCAATCACATCATCGGCAATCTGTCCAATGGACGTATCGGGGTGTGTCTGGCTGTCATACTTCGAGCGTCCAGCTCCATAGTTGTCAAAAGTAATACAGCGATACTTTGTGAGGTATGGCAGTATTGCACCGTAATAGTTTTGAGTAGAGCCGAGGCCGTGGACGAAGACTATTGTCAACGAAGTGCTTGAGCCGGACGAAGAGACAGAGTCCGTGTAATGTAGTTCTTTACCGTTTATCTTTGCGAAAGGCATCGCGACAGCTAGATTTGCGGTAGTAGTATGAGGTCAGGTACGTTATCCAGAAACGACACAGGCTCTGATATGATCAACTATCACCGGTTGTTACTGTGCTTTGAGGTCTTCTATACTTTAGGGGCTGTCAACGATGGACAGAATGAGCATGAATACAAGGTCAGCATTGGCTCGTTCCAGCAAGCATCTGACATTGTCGTTGAGTGAATTCACCATCCTGGATTCAACGCTCGCCTTCGGAAGCAGGATTCGGCTAACGCACACGGATGTCGATCATGGCGGGCAGTGGGCGGGAAAGCACATGTGCAGAGGTGCAAGTGCGTCACGATGGAATACAATGGCGGCCACTTTAGTGAGGCAAGGACCAGGTTTCTTCGCCATGTTGTCGACGGTAGCAGTGGCTATTCGTTCACATTATTGCTTATTGCTCAGTGCTCACTACAGAACCCTGGCTGCGAGAATAAAAACACTTTGGTTGTCTCATAGCTTAGCGCCATCAGCCGGGGCGCTCGCGCTTCTACGTCTGGACTTAGAGCCTCTGGTTTCACTGTCCTCAGGCACGCCGCAGGCTTGAATGGAACCACAGATACGTCGTGGAAGTCAAAGGACAATAGAATGACAATCGTCCCGGTGGGTATCTGTAATTACTTCGAGAACTTTCTATCTGGAAGTGTACATTCAAAACGCCAGCGATTTTGTTGTTGAACTGAGCTCCAGGGTATCATCTCAAAAAGTCCATCACCATCATCGATGCCAATCATCCGAATGAGATGAGACACTCTGCCTACACAATACAGTACACATGTGCCATGTTCCCAAGCGCCTACGCTGTATTCATTATTCATGTCATCGTACAGTGTTCCGGCCCAGTATGCATAATTGAATCATGGCCTTAAAGCAGTGACTGCTTTGTTCACCTCATCGCCAGCAACCTTCTCCCACTTCGCTTTGCCTTCCAGGTCGAGTGCTTCGAAATCCCCTATTTTCTCGTACAGCATTCGTGACACATCACGGTTGATGGCTGTATATTCATCCTTCGAGATCTTTTGTTCGTGATAGTGTGGCTTGAGCGCAGCAGAAACTAGTTTTTGTACATCGGCTTTATTGGCAGTGATAGTGTCTCGAGTAGGGGAGGTTTCATTGGAGCGTGCCCTTGTGGACGGAGATGCTGCGTGTGCAATTGGTATTCGAGGCCGACGAGGTTTTGGTCTAGCAAGATTCGGCACATGCTGGGCTCGAACACCATTTTCTCTTTGGGCTGGTGGCTCGGGATTGCTGACTCTAGGTTCGGGAGATTGTGAACGTTGTGGCGAAAAGTCAGCCGGAGGAAAAACAGGCTGAATACTAGATGACAGACCGGGGGGTGAGCTTGGCCGGAACCCATTTGTGGGCGGCGGCGTGGCGGATAGAGCTCGTGGTGATGAAGGGTTGGACGTGGCAGGTGATGAAGGCCGGGGTGATTGCTGCTCAGCTGGCGGACTTGCAGGGTAGCGTGGTGATGGTCTATGTGATGTCGGCCCCCTTGGTCCGGTGGAATCCTCTACTTCCTGGAGCAAGGACTGGAGGAAGCTCGGGGCGGCAGAATCTAGCACGTTCCTGGGCCGGGGCTGTGGTGGGATCCGACGAGATGGCGATGAGCGCACTGCTGCCAGTGTTCGACGTGGTGGTTGTGGCGCAGGAGTACTAGTCCTCCGTCTCTTTATTTCTCGAGCTGGCGAGCTGGACACTTCTCGTGCCGTGACAGGCGACGAGGTCCTGGACTTGCGCTTTCGTCTGCGGGCGGAACTGGGCTCTGGCTGCACGATTTCACCACGAGCTTCTGCGAAGGCATCCCAGGCGGCAACTTCTTCAGCCGACTCCTGAGGAGGTGCTGTGGTCCCAGCGTGACGCCGACTAGAGGTGTTGTCGTCGAGGAGGGTAGACTCGATCTGCCGGAAACGGTTTCCGGCTCCTGCCAGCTCAGCAACGCGCATACGTCTTTCCCATGCTTCATGCTCCCTGCGATTGGCCTCGACAGCTTGGCGATGCCGTCTCATGAGATTCGCCGGGCTTTCATCCTCTTCAAACGGAAAGTCGAGGTCCAGACTAAGGTTCGACCACACGGACTGCCACACTTGATTCCAGCCATCGTCATTTGTAGCGTTGTTCACTCTTCTTCTTCTCTCCATGCCTCTTGTCCTTCTTCTACCGACCGGAGCACGGCCCCTTCGCGAAGTTCTTTGTTGGGGATCTGTCCCTCGCTCTGAGGCGCAGTTGTCGCAGAACCATGATGTGTAGGGCACCTCATCGATGTCGACGCAGTATGTGTGCCATAATTTGCCGCATCCGTCACAGTACATCAGAATATCTTCGTTGTCAGCTTCACCACACACTTGACAGACTTCTTCGTCTTCGTCTGGGACCTCGAGGAACATAGTAGGGTCGATCTCTGCCACCTGCGCCTTGTCTTGCACAGCATAGGACGAAAGAACATCGCCTGTTCACTGATGTTAGCAAGCTCTTGTCGCATGTAGGATTTCAACAACGCACCACCGACATAGTTCGCCAGCTCGACCAGATGGAAACTTGCACGACATATCGGGCAACTGTTAGCACGTTCAACCCATGGCTTGAGGCATTCGTTGTGTAAGTTGTGACCACAGGGTAGTAGATGAGCGATCAGCTCAGGAGTGGTCGTTGTTATGTTGTCGACATTGTCGTTGGTGGTGGTAGAGACTCGAGCTGGGCTAGTGGCTGCGCTCTCAGCGTCCTCAGCGGCTGCCGTTGGAGACTTGGCAAGGGTCGTGGATTGCTCTGCAACTCCATCAATACCGGTGCTCAAGTCTCCTAAGCAGACTATGCAGGTGTCTGACATACGAGGACTTTACACTGCAAGTTGCATACGAAAGCAAGCAAATGTGGTGGCGGTAGGCGTGGTTGATGATCGAGGTAAGCAACGAGTTGTGCAGCGGCGGGAGAGTCGTGAGTAGTATGATGGAAGACGAACTCCAGACTCGCGTCAAGGGTTTCGGAGGGCCAAGCCCCACTAGGCTGTTTTGGCAATAGTATTAGGCAAGAGCTTGGAGATGGACAGGTCACGACGGCCTTTGGTCTTTGTCCAATCGGCCTGATGGGGACCTCGTGGTTTCTCCTGGCAATTAGTGAAGGTCCTCAGATGATGTTGGCCAGTTGGACAGTGCCTGTCGATGTTGTCAGCAGATCAATGACCTCGTGCGTCTGGATGACTTTCACACTTAGCAGGGTTGGCGATTCAATCATGTGCGAATCTGTCTCAAAGGGTGAAGTGGTTCGCGAAAACTAGCGGTGTGCACAAGAAGCAGGTGCCGCTAAAATGTCGCCCGGGGTCACCTCGAACCACATTTCGTCGAGTTTGGAAGAACTACATATAGCCTCATCGTCATCTTCTCACCAACCCCGTTCCATGCGCATTCCAATCTTGGACCTCACACAGTTTTGTAGATGATGCTTCAGGTAATGTGATCGGCTTTCAGTATTCGCGAGGTACTCCAGATATGGGAAGAGGAAAACGGAAGAGAGGTAAGAGGTACTCGAACATCCTCAGGCTCGAAAGCAAGCAACTCGATTGCGTTCTTGTCTTGATTCGTCAATGCATTGAGGTATCTATGCCCGCAACCCGGTCGTACAGCATACTCCGTCCTGATGAGACGTGAGCATTAGGACGAAATGCGATGTTTCGTCGGCTGAGATGAATCTGTGGCAGATCATCATGTAGAAAACACAACTCCCCTCTCCATCACAACAACTTCGTCTACACCTCGGCGATTTCTCTCAGACGTCGGATCGTCGATCGGGTGGCAGCAGCAGCTGGGGTACTGAAAGATCGAAAAGTCAGTGTCCGGCTCGACTGGGGCTTTGGTCCCAGGGTCTTGAGGATCTGAAGTCGACTTACGAGACGGTCCATGCGCCACCGGCAACAGTCTTGCCACATCTCTTGCAGTCCCAGATTCCGACTGATTTTCTCTTGACTGAGTTTTTGCCGCAGAATGTGCAGATGTATCGGGCGTGCTGTGTGATTTCCATCTTCTTCACCTGCTTTCGGAGAGATGCACCATATCTATACACCGAGTCTTAGTACGTCGCTCTACAGTGATGGAAGAGGAGGATCGCGATGCTGTGGTCGGATAGTTGAGACAGGAGCCATTGTAGTCGCATACCTTGTGCCATATTTACCGGTCACACCGACCTCTGCAAATCCTGTCAGCAATGTTTTCCAGATTATGTACAGACGATAGAGCACGCACTCTTTGTTCGCTTCGTCATTTTGGCTGTATAGACGGAGTTGTGAGGATTGTGATTGTAGTGGTAGGTGACAGGTTGTAAAAGTCGGCGTGTCGCTCAAAGTTGAGTAGCCGCAGTGTGGGCGATTGCTTGGCGAGAAATCATGGTGCCTTAGGCATTTTGTGTGTTGATGCCTTGTCCGCAGGTGTCTCTACACCTGGTGGTGCACCCGCTTGACCCTTTGGAAATCATTTGACTCGATAATCGACCAACCGTACAACGACATGCATCTACGGAACATTGTCCCAGACAATCTGCCAAGGAGGGCATCAGGTTCGAGTGCCAAACTGCGCAGTTATTTGGCGTCGCAAAGATACTAGACATTGCCAGTCTGCTGGCTCTCGAAGTGATCTTGATTTCTAGAGTGCCCTGTCTCGCTTGCATCGTCGACTATGTCAGGAGCTTCAAGACTTCTTTTTCTTATGCCAATGTGCTACGGCTAAAGATCTTAAGCTCTGCACATGCTTGCGTTGTATGTCTAGAGCCCGATGGTCCATCGAAGCTCTGCACGACGCTGCCTTTGCGAGAATGTGCAGTAGGACAAGTGGAAGTCATCTTCTACGAGCCACGAGACAGAAAGCCTCACAATAGAATGTTTGTAAGGATTCTAAGCAACTACCATTTTCAGTTAGAGTAGCACATGGCATCAATGTCGCTCCGTCGATGACACAGTTCGGGACACAGGCAAATTAAGCATGCCTCACAGTGCGGGTGTATTTTATGGGCGATGAGCCCCAAAGTCCTAGGAACTAGCCACTATTCTCGGGTTGCTTGCGTGCTCTAAGCGTAGCGTTGTCAGCCTCTTGAATGGTGCCGGACAGCTGATGGAGATTTGTCGCTGACCAGGGCCCAGCCATTGGCTGATTGATGTCGAACACTTCCAAAATAAGAACGGCCAGACTTATCAACACTCCACGCTGGCAAGTCGTTCTTCGAATATTCAATACCCCTTTAAGCCTCTTGTGATTCTGTGCAAGACCTCTTCACATCGACTTTCAAACTAGCTAGCACATTGCCGCTGTGCATCAATCTCAACGAGATCATCAATATGGCTTCCTCCAAGCAGTACGACATCGTCCTGCTAGGAGCAACGGGCTACACAGGCAAACTCACTGCACAATATCTTCAAAACATCACGTCGGGAACGTCAGATGCTCCAAGGTGGGCTATAGCTGGGCGCTCAAAATCGAAACTCGATGACCTAGCTGCGAAACTCAAATCATTGGGTGGCACAGCGCCGTCAACGATAGTCATATCAGAGCTCACCGTGCCTGAAGTCACCAAAATAGCCAAGACGACCAAAATCATCTTGAACACTATCGGACCATATCACAAATACAGCACACCCGTGGTCCAAGCGTGCGCCGAATCGGGGACTCACTACTTCGACGTAACGGGCGAAACACCATGGGTGCGTGAGATCATCCAGAAATTCGAGGAAACGGCCAAGCGCAACAAGGCAGTCCTCATTCCGGAAATTGGTATTGAATCGGCGCCGAGCGATTTGGTGGCTTTCAGCGCCGTCAAGCTCATCCGAGAAGTCTGGGACTGTGGTGTCATGGACATGGTTTCAGCCGTCTACGAGTTGAAGAGCTCGGGTGCTTCAGGTGGTACTCTCGCTACCGGTCTGGGACTGTTCGACCACTACAGTGCCAAGGAACTCAAAGAGTCTGCCAACCCATTCTGCCTGTCTCCCGTGGCGCAGCGAGATCACCGACACACTAAGAACCCTGCTCCCACGACATACCGCAAGACAGTGGGTCAACGAATTACTGGTGTCTGGAAGTACCCTCTCCTCGGCACTCTCACAACAAGCATTACAGCAGGGCCAAATCAAGCAATCGTGCACCGTAGTGCTGGAAAGTTCCCGTACTACTATGGTTTCAACTTCAACTACGCTGAATACATGGCAGTCAATTCTGAGGCCACCGGTCTTCTCGTGTCCTTGGCACTCATGTTCCTCACAGTCTTGTTGGCCTTCCCACCAACACGAGCTATCATTAAGGGGTTTATGAAATACAAGCCAGGTGAGGGGCCAAGTGTTGAGTCTACCAAGGATAACAGGGTCGAGATCCGAGCCGTTGCTGTAGCGGAACAACTCTCGCGGGTTCCACGAAAGGCGTTTGTCAACTTCGTGTTCGAAGGCGGCATGTACGAGCTGACTGCTAGGTTGATGGTTGTTGGTGCTCTGACCCTATTGAAGAACCAGGATAAGGTTGTCAAGGTGCATGGGTTTGGATTCTTGACCCCTAGCGCGCTCGGCCAGGAATATATTGACAACCTGGACAGGGCCGGCGTGCAGATCAAGGTCAAGCAACTGGGTGACGTTGGCAGCAAGTAAGATTCTCGCGGGTCCATGGCAAGAAGTGATGACAAGAACAAGGCAACAGTGCTTACGAGGAAGACTTGTTACGCGTGCGTTGAGGAACGTGGCGGGTGACAGAAGAGCAAAAGATGGCGTAGATGAATGGATGACGAGACCGACAGCTTAAAGTGCCAGTCATGTTCATGATTTCTGTAGACAGACAGCAACTTTTGCAAGCTTCATACGAGACAGACCTTCAATGCATAGGCCTGTAACGTGGGGTGGTCAGAGCTTGAAATGGAAGCGCCAGATGACTGGCCCCAGCGAGGCTTGTCTGTGCTTTGCGGCTTAAAATAGCCGAGGCACTTCAAGACCTCAGATTGGCCGACCAGCGTCAGGCTTCACTCTTACTAGCATCGCCAGTCGTGTAATGCTGATGTTCGTTCAACTTTGACTTCGCTTTCCTTGGTGCTTGCCGTGTCGTGTGCGAGAAGCTTCGCGGCCTTCCTGATGTCGATACTCACTCACTCTCAAACTGAGCTAGACTCGTCCCTATCATCACTCCGCCGACCACGCAAGTCGAAATCCAGCTCATCCTCGGAGGTGTCCAAGGTCTACAAGCATACTTCACAGCTATACCTCACACGCCGACTGGCCGAATGCTATGAAGCGTTGCAGCCAGTGATACGCACGCCCAACAAGCCGGAGCAGACGAATGGACACCACAGCGCATCGGATGACGACTCCCATCCACGCGCTCTCATAGCACTCGCAAGCACATCTCAACGCATCAAGATATGGAGTCTGTATGCTGCCCTGCTCAACGTCATCATCGAGCTCGGCGATGAAGAGGGCAAGCGGGATTTCGGCAGCAAGCAATACCGCGAGATCGTTCGCAATGTTCAGTCTGGCGAAGTGTGGGAGCAGGTGGTAAGAGATGGCTACATGGGTCGAGAGAGCAGTGTCGATGCGGAGGTGGTATATAATCTGTGTGTCTCGGCTACATCGTTCTACCACAGGCCACTCAAGGACTAATGATACTACAGATCCAACCTGTTGTTGCAGAAAGCACAAGATCAAGCTGTCAATCAAGCACGACTCGAGACATACCTCTCTTCCTCGCCCTCCGCTAGCATAGACCTTTCAGCAGTCAGCAACAGTCTGGAAAGTAACCACACCACAAACTCCTTTCACGGTAATGGTCTAGACACACCGAAAGATCTCAACAGCCGAATCAAGATTCTAGAACTCTTTACGCTACACGTTCTGCCGAGGAATCACGAGTGGGATTATGCCAGATCGTTCATCGCGAATTCGGACATACTAGACGAGGAGCGACGAGAAGCTTTTGCCCAAACACTCACAGAGCTACAAGAGGCTGCCGAAGCCCAAACACAAACAGAGGACGAAGATCTAGTGGGCTTCGCCGACGAGACCGACCCAGAAGAAGATGAGGACAAGATCCGCATGAACGAAGACGACCCTGAAGAGGAAGTCCACACCAACGACCACGACCATCCAGAGTCAAGGCCACAGCACCACGACATACCCCGGAAGTCCCATCATCAAAGAACAAGCAGCGAAGTAGATTATGGCATCGACGACGACTTCCTGAAATCGCACAACCAGAATCTGCAGCGCCTGCAGCAAGACCAGCCAGAAACAGAAACAGAAACAGAGGCAGGATCAGCCACAACAACTAAAGCCATAACTACCTCGCAACGAACCCTAAGCCCAGCACTCTCCGTGCCCCCCCCAAGCACCTCCTCCGCCCCTTCCAGGCCCTCCACTTCCCCATCAGCCGCCCAAACAACTCGAAAACCGCAGTCTCAACCCTCCACAGTCCCTGCATCGACCCGCCGGCCTCCACAACCCACGAACGGCGCAAACAAGCGCGAGGCAAACAGAAACAATAAGAACAGCGCCCAGAGATCTGGTCTGTCGAAACTCATCCTCATCTTATCGAACCTAACCTCCACGATCGCCTCGTCATTAACGCGGAACCCGACGCACGTTTTCAGGACACTGATGTTCCTTGTGGCGCTGTTGGCCGTGCTGGCGAGGAGGGATGTGAGAGATAGGCTGAGACGGGTGCTTGCGGGGGGGTGGGCCAAGGTCAGTCAGACGGCTGGCATGGGCGTTCGGGTTAGTTATGTATAGGTGTGCAGAGTAGCGTGATTGGACATTGATGGTCAGAGGGACATTGCTTGCTCAATCTACACGGTCCTCACATTGGATCCATGGTTGGCGGCATATTAGCATCAAAGAACGTCTAAGGACTAATTTATGTCTCAACGAGTAGCTCCTTATTCACCCCAACCCTCGGGTATGATCATGTTCTTCATCTTGGTCAGCTCTTCCCTAATGACTAGGAACAATGGGAGCGCCATGGGCTGCCATACTTGTGCTTCAGGTCTCAGACGACTGCAATACACACTGTGCGCTTTTCGGGAGGGTGCCGCATGATGCGCATACGCCCTAACGCCCGCTTTAGAAGTCTGCCCCAGAAGATGTTGCTGTGATCTTTCGGTGCTGAGGTCAATACCACCACCATCCTCTTCGACCGGCAGAAGCACGTCAACCTCACTCCCAATCTCAACCTCATAGTCGGGTTCCTAGTCCACTATCTTAAGAACACCCTCCACGGTCCCGTTCACCTGCAATTTGTTCCCGTACACGTCCCAGAACGCACCTTCTTTGTCCCACCGCGGCATCATCTTGCCCTCTTGTACCATTTTGTCCATTTTGGCCGAGGGTATTGGTGTTGGTGTTTGTGGTCGTGATCGCTGTTGTTCTCCTGGCATAGCTATGTCGGCCGCTGAAGCATTGCCGATTTTGTCCCAGATTGTGGTGGATGAGAAGGCCGATCGGAGGGTCGCGACGGCGGAGTCGTCTTTCCAATTTGCTGGGTTTGAGGATGAGGGTGATGTTGAGATTGGTCGTGGTGGTGGCGATGGGGCCTTGGAACGAGATTTTATAGCGACGACGGACGAGCGTGTGCCTGTCGAGGTATTTGGGAGATTTGAGTCTGATGTGGCTGAAGCTGTGCTGTCGTTCTTTGAGCGGGCGAATGAACTGGTTCTCGTAGGCTTAGGGGAAGATGCTGGAGATCCAAAGGATGACCGTGTGGCTGTCACTGGAGTGTTCGGGGACTGCGAGCGAGTGGTGCTATTGTTCCGAGCTGCTGAGGAAGCCTCACTGAGGTCGTCCATTGACTCTGTGGCAGTGACGTAGCCTTCTGTCACGCCGAAATCAGGTAGTGAAGAGGAGACCGCTGCCGCATTGGCAACATCCTGCTGTTGTCGATCGTGGTCTTTCTTTCTAGAACTGCCCTCTCGCTGCAGCTTAGATGCCATCCTTATAGCCACGATAGCTGTAATGTAACTGTCATAGCCCGCCTCGTGCAACCAGGCACTATCTGTGTACCGATCGAACTCACCGGAAGTGTAGATCTCTGGCCCACCTTCTTCCAGCTCGAGCTCCTGTGCCACGCTTCCAAGGTCCAGACGTCCATGCTTTTCGCTGAAACAACTAGAAAGGAATTTTGTGTCGATGATCGCAGGAAACATATCGTGTATCTTGTCTTTGAAATCTTCCAATTTTTCAGGCAGATCACCAATGGCCATTTTGTAGAGGAACATGATATCAGTCATACAGTTGTGACCGACTAAGACCTTTCTTCGTGATCGGAGCTTGCTGTTGAGCTCGCCTAAGAGTGCCTTGACTGGCTTCTCGCCTTCTGCTGCGCCCACTGTGCTAGGGAGGGCCGGAAGCAGGTAGTCATCTGGTAGCTTGGACAGGTCGCGGCCCATAATGCCGTCGATGATCCAACGGAAACCAATTGCCCTGGATAAGTCTCGCTCTCGATACTCTGCTTCCAGTGTCTTTTGGCTGGCTTGTTGTGCGGAGGTCGGATTGGTGATCTGTATGAAATGGCCCATTCCCTGGGTCTTCATAGCGGGGAATTCGTTCTGAACGATCTGATGGACGAGCCGTCGCTGGTAGCCGTTGAGCTCGTTCGGAATGCCAGAAGGCTGCCCACGCGGGATGTTGAGGTAGTCTTCTTGTTTCTCCTTAGGCTGAGCCTGCCACTTGGCGATCGCATCTCTGATGTGTCTGACTAAGACCTGGTCGTCTTCTTTGAGAACCATGTCGTCTCGTCGAGCATCTGCTGTCATCTTGGCCCGTGCTCGCTGCTCCTCCTGCACAGAAAGGTAGGGCACACCGTGAACCATCTGCCTGCCAAAGTCGAAGCCATTCTTTTGGAGAAACGAGACGGCGCCACTGCTCATAGACCATTTCCTTGTAAACTGGCGCTCCCTTAGAAGTGGCAGCGGACTGATGTTGAAGTTGTACGGTTCCAGCACATATCGACCCTTGTTCTCATCAAGCTTTACTATGGTCAGTCCGATCTGCAATGGCTGGAACTCTTGCACGGATGCCCGAGTCTCTTCGTAACGCTCTTGCACATTTGGCTTGCCAGAGCGATCCCTATTACGCTCGGCAATGCCAGAGAACTCAAAATCAAACGCGATGAAATGGGAGTCAGCTATGTTGTGCAGCAAGCGCACAGCCTCAACGCCGAATTGGGTTTTGGTGATGTCCATTCTTGAAGCTGAGATCGCAGCTGCAATTGCATATGGCGATGGCCCATCCTTGAAGAGATTAGGGAAGAAACGTCTCAGTACATTGGGGGCACGCCAGCTTGGTGAAGCCGGTACTACTTGATTTTGGAGGCGCTTGCTAGTTAGTGGTTTGCTGAACAAACGCGCAATGAGAGAGCGCATAGGATGATGCTCTAAGGTCAAAAGAGTGTTAGATGTTGATAGAGATGGAATTAGACAAGTGAAGTGATGGAGAGGTCAGATCGATGACGAGGTCTTCTCAGGCGTCGATGCTATATACCTATTGACACCTCTAAACGGAAAGAGCCTTCCTCAAATACTGCATCTCGCTATCTCTAAATAACCACAACATCTGTAGCCAGCAGTCTCGTCTTACAAAGACAAACGCGTCCGACTTGTAAGGACACCGTGATGTGTCGCGTATCCTTGAACACTTCGAGTTGGGGAAGGGGCGCCCGTCGTCATGCGGGAGTCGCACAGAACTTTTGGACTGGAAGATTGTGGGGCACGCCTGCACGCCTGCACGCCTGCACCCGAACTGAACCACACTGTCTAAAGATGTACGAGTAGCAACAGTGACGGCTTGGTACTTTCGTGTTTACCGTGTCTGCTGTACCTGCCTTGCTTGACGCCACTGATTCAGATTCGTCCTGTGGAAAGTCCTTGTAAGCAGGAAATGTTGCACAGTCTGACTGCACCTCCTCAAGATCGCCCACTCGCCCAGAACACTCGGCGGCAGTCGCAACGATGAGTGGTACTCTAGCTTCTCTACTCGGGAAGAGCACCCTCGACGACCACGAAAGTCGCCTACAAGCGGCCGACAGCGCGTTGAAGTCCTCCCCAAATGACACAAATGCTCAACAGACCAAAGCCATAGCGCTGCTGAAATTGGAACGATACTCTGATGCGCTTAGCTATTTTGACGAGGTCAAAGATCTGCAGAAGTCGTTGCCAGAGGCCTATTCATATTGCTTGTATAGGAGTGGGAAGTTTGAAGAGGCTGTGACTGCGGCCTCATCTGTGCAGAACTCGAGGGGAGCCCAGCATATCAAATTGCAGGCTGCATACAGAGCAGAGGATTGGGATGCTGCTAGTCAGGCTTACGAGTCTTTATCGACTACTAGTGCGCCAAAGGAAGACTTTGACTTACGAGTCAACAAGCTTGCCATTGATGCTGAGGGTTTGTGGTTAGAGAAGTTCGCGAAGAACGCCGTTCCGAGGGCGAAGCCAGATGATTTGGCTGCTTTCGAAACTGCGTATAACGCGGCATGCATATCGGTGTCCAAAGGTCAGCTCGAAGAGGCAGACAGACTGCTGAAGCGGGCTGTCAGTCTCTGCGAGCACCATGAAGAGCTAACAGACGAGGATAAAATCGTGGAGCTGGTGCCTCTAAAAGCCCAGCGGATTTTCATCCTCCAGAAGACAGGCAAATCCGACGAGGCTGCTACACTAGCACGAGAAGTGGAAGCAAGCTTGAAGAATGCTGCACTGGACGCCAGGACACGAAGGCTCGCCGAAAGTAATGCGTTATCGGTCTCGAGCAATATCACAAATCCTTTCCTACTTCACAAACTTTTCAACCAGAGCTCGGGACCAAAGGATGAGCGGTTCTTCACCAATCAGACAGCCTCGCTAGCATCTAACGAGCGCACTGTCGAGATGCAAAGCTTCAAGTATGATGGCTTGATCAACGGTGCGAGGAGAAAGCTGAAAGATGATGCTCTACCATCCACCTCGTCAGATATACTCCTTACATCCATGTTCGAAGCTGCAGCACTTGCTCGAGGTGAAGTGAGCAAAGCTGCCATCAACAAGGTCCTACCAGAGCTCGAAAAGCGACCCAACGATGTGGGGCTGATCATGACAATAGTACAGCTATATGTTCTGACTGGGAATGCAACTGCCGCTGTCGACACATTGCACGCCTTCTTCGTACGGCTTGAAAAATCAATTAGTGAGAAGGATCAAGAGATTCGATACTCACCTGGCCTGGTTGGATTGATGGTCAGCCTTTACCGATCTCAAAACCGAAGGTCACAATTGAAGCAAGAACTCGCCAAGAGCGCAACATACTGGAGAACCAAGTCTAAAGCACCTTCATCTCTGCTCCGTTCAGCAGGCGTAGCACTCCTGGAGTCGTCCTCCACCGAAGACATCCAAACAGCCAGCGACATCTTCGACAAGCTGTACTCCCAAGAACCCAATGATCGAGCGACAATTGCCGGTTACGTTGCCTCGCATGCCGCCGCACCAGATTCCAGCATCAAATCTCTCGCAGACAATCTCAAGCCAACCTCTGACCTAACCTCCAACATTGACGTAGACGCTCTCGAAAACGCCGGCATCCCACAATCAGCTAACGCCCTTGCAATCGCCCAAGCCGGCACAAGCAGGAAACGGAAAGCTCTGGAGGGTAATTCGTCCAAGCCCAAAAGAATACGCAAGTCCCGGCTTCCGAAGGACTACGATCCGAACAAGAAGCCAGACCCGGAACGATGGCTGCCGTTGCGCGATCGATCGACTTACAGGCCCAAGAAGAAGAAGGGCAGGAAAGACGATCGGACGCAGGGAGGTGGCAATGTTAACGAGTCACTTGATATTAGCAACAGACCTGCGGGGAGTGCGAGCGAGGTTGTGACGGGCAACCAAGGTGGCGGGAAGAACAAGAAGAAGGGCAAGGGCAAGAAGTGAGACTACTGTAGCTCAGATGTAGATGAGGTTCAAGTGATTGTCATTGAAATGATAATACATCAATCGAAGCCCGCAAAGTCATCCTCCCCTCCACTACCACCATCAGAAGACTGCTCCTGCTCTCTCGCCTTGCGCCTCCTGCTCCCCTCCACCATCCCCCTCCGTCGGTTCTCAAGCTTCTTGTCATACCCAGTCTTAGTCCCAATCGCGTTGCGCCCTTTCCTCCTCCGCTCCATCTTGTCGTCACTCTCCTTGACTGCCCTCCTCACGTCTACCCCACGTTCCCTGAGGTCTTTCTTCGCCTGCTTCGTCAACGCAGGCAACGCGTCGAGCAGCCAAGACGGAATGGCACCCGCACTGTTTTCATCTTGCCCGTCTGAAACACTGCTCGCGCCGCCGCTCGCACCATGCACGAGTTTTCCCGACTTCTCGATCACGTTCGCGATGGGCCGGAGGTACATGACGTCGTCGCGCGTGTAGAAGGTCACGCACACGCCGCCCTGGCGGCCCGCGCGGCCCGTCCGCCCCGCGCGGTGCACGTAGCTGGCGGACGTGGTCGGGATGTCGTAGTTGACGACGCCGTTGACGCCGCGGAAGTCGATGCCGCGGCTGAGCAGGTCCGTGGTGATCAGGATCCAGATCTTGCCTTGGCGGAAGTTGTGCATAATGTGCGCGCGCTGCGGGGTGGTGAGGGACGAGTGCAAGAGGGCGATGCGTGAGGGCACGTCTGGGTTGGTGGAGGGCGGGATGTCGTATTGCAGTTCGGAGTGGAGGGCGGTGGCGCGCGGAATTGTTTGGGTGAAGATTAGGAAGGGGGGCCGGAGGAGCGGCGTGGTTGTGGATGAGGGATTCGAGGGAGATCTGGTGGATGCGTTTGAGGGTGGGGGTCGGATCAGCTGGCGGAGGCCTGTCAGTTTGCCGGCTTCGGTGGATGCGTAGATGAGTTTGTGGGTTATGTTGGGCAGGCTTGTGTCTTTTAGGCCAACTATGCAGCGGAGGAGGGGTGGGTGGTGTTCTGGCTGGATATTGAGAGTGGATTCGCGGGTAGTTATGGTTGAGAGCGCCAGCTCTTCGATGTTGGAGCCTATCGTGGCTGACCAGAGGGAGGTACGTAGGGCGGGATTGGTGCATGTGGACCAGATGGAGAGGGTCTGGTCGCGGAAGAGTGGATCGAGGAGCACATCTGCTTCGTCGAGGACGAGGTTGTGGATGTGCAAGAGTTGAAGCGGTGTGCTCGAGCTTGAAGGCGTGATGGCGTGAAGGAGAGAAAGGGGTGTTGAGACGAGGATGTCGGCTCTAACGAGAGGAGTCTTCATCGTGTCTTCGGCTTCAGAGGCCGAATCTTCGTGCTCTGCAGTTCCAATATCCTCGTGCAGTCTCATGCCTTTCTTGAAAGCAGTGATGCGGACGCCGGTGTTTTCTGCCAGTTTCCGACCTTCGTTCACTATCTGAGTAACGAGCTCCTTGGTTGGCGCTAGAATGATGGCACCAACTTGGCGTTGCGAAACATGACCGTCTTCTGCCTGGTGTGCCTTGCTGGCCTTGTTGATGAGCGGTATCAGAAATGCCAAAGTCTTTCCACTTCCAGTCGGGGCTACAGTCAGGAGGTTTGGCTCAGTGCCATGGTCACCTGGCACTAACAGCGGTACAGTGGCAAGCTGAACCTCCGTGGGCTCTCTGTAGGCTTGCTCAGCGAGGTTTGCTAACAAGGCATGATTGATACTGGCATTGCGTAGGGTTGAAAATTTCTGCAATGGCTGAGGATAGAGCCTGGAAGCCTCCTTCTGAGCTTTGCGACTTTCGTGCTCGTCTTGTTTGTGGAGCGCCCTCAGATCAGTAATCTTGATTTTGTGTAGTTTCTGGATGCGTCGAATCTCATCTTGGGGCAACTTCTGGTCTGCAGCGTTGCTGTTCGCTTCATATTCTGCCCTCTTGCGCTTTTTGCCCGACGGACTCGTCTCACGAGTCGGACTTTTAGCCAAGCCATTCGATGGGCGCTGCTGGGAGCGCGAGACAGAGCTAGCGGCAACCTTGAAGCCCGATCCTCTTGTTAACAGTCGCAAAGAGTCCATCGTAATGCCAACTACGTCTCTCAGTTCAAGGTGATCCTGACCTTCGAGGAGGCAGGCAAAGACTGTTACAAGGCTGCCAGTGGTCTCGACAAAAAAATGGCGCTAGCGAAAAGATTTGCCGAAGACAGGCCGGCGCATCTGCAGATCACGCGGCCCAGAGACTCGACTGCCTTGGTCTCAATTCTAACCCTCACAGACTGCTATAATTTGAGACCAGCGTATCGGGATTTTGCGGTCAATGTCTCGAACCACAGTGCTGTCCTGAGTCCGCCGATTATAACGATGACGAGAGGTCTACTTGAACCATTGCTGCAATGGTTATAGGGCTCTTGATGATCACGGCGATTCCAGTGGTGACTGGAACCGCCCAAGCCGTTTCCGCGCAGAAGAACCGCGACCAGCAACAGAAAGATGAGAGGCGCATGAAGAAGTTCCATATTGACGTTCGATGCGTCGGCGACAGCAAGCAAGCGAAAGGGCTGGATGGCAGGAGGATCGTGCTCAAGGCAGATCGACTCTGGCTCGGGCCGCCAGCAGTGGTGCAAAAAGGTGACTATGGCTATGTGGCCGAGTCGTTCTATATCGAATACCCAGATCCTGAGGTATACATACATAGCTGAGATGCCACCCTCCCTCACTCACTGACTTGCAATAGCGCGCTCCAGCACCCATGGGCTTGGTCAGCCAAGTCTGGGACGATCCGCCATTACTGAATTGGATATATATTGACAAGAGTACCATGGAGGTGAAGTACGGTAACAAGAGCGCGAGCATAACCCACAATATCGGTCCCTGGGATTGGAGCGAAGACGAAGTGCAGATTGTCTTTGATGACATGGATGCCGCCTTCATCAATGCCTTCTACGCCGTCGAAAGGTTGCCCGGCAAATGGCAGATTTTCTTTGACATGAAAGGCGATCAACTCGCTGGCTACCTGCCTGCCAAGACGACCAAAGTCCAAGTTGAATTACATAGAAACCTGATCGTAGCTCCTGGTAAAGCAGATACTGCTTAGCTGACCACCACGTATGAAGTTCGTGAACTTTTCTACAAGAACATCGAAACTTCAATGTTCACTCCAATATCTTAAACTCGTCAAGACGTGGCTACCTTTCGCTTCGAAGTGGATGGCTTATTTGTATTCGTGGCCGGTAAATATGTCACTTTTATACACGATCTCATGCTTGTCTCGTGGTTGATGCCCTTCACCGGCCAATCGACAGGATTCTGACAACACTTGCACTTCACTTTGCGGCACCGCATCGAGTATCGTCCGCCTCTGTTTGTCACTGCTCGCTAAAATGCACGTTTGCGACATATTGAAAGGGTACTAGCCACTGAAGCGCTACTCGGGCACGCGTCTATAGCCAGCCATGTCGCGAAACGCTCCTCCACATGGTCTGCCCCGAGGTGCAGGTACCAAGATTCATGCTGGTCCATGGGAAGAGCGCAAGTTGACCACAGGCATCAGCGATGGTTCACAGTCGAAATGGCCATCGCATCCTTATCGTAGGTCCGATGAGAGAAATTACTTGACGAAATTAGCCCAGGCCTGGGCAGAGCGTGATGGCACCGCTCGTCCAGGTGAGTTTGCTACCAACACAATCGCAAATCAACGGTTTGACTCTTACAGGCACCAATTACTACCTGGACCGGCTTCCTGATGGTTATGGCCTGTTCGAAATCGATCAAGTAGGGGGCGGGCAAACGTACAGACGATTGTTTGGCCACCCATCAGGACAATTCTACGATTCCATTCAAAGGTTCCAGACGCACTTCTTCTGGCTCTTGGATGGCAGGAATGGCATATGCCAGTGTGTTCGGTGCGGACACTTCAAACCCGAGCCAGGTCCATCAAGGGTACGAAAGACTCTGGGTCTCTCTACTACTGAGCGCATCGTACCAATACGTCGGACTGCCCCGCGCCACGAAAGACCGTTGTCTAGACCTGATTTTCCAAAAGACAGCGACGCCGACAGATCCTCGAGATCAACTTCTGCAGGTGGCATGCCGACAGCAGATCGGTCCCGTCGTACTGCTCGACAGGCTCACACAGCTTACCCTGTTGATGAGGAAGGTACAACTAACGTTTGGAAAGAAGCCATTGCAAAGACCTTCAGGAGCCAAGACAGTCGTTATGGTATCGAAGACGATATCAGAGAGGAGGACTCGATTGATTGGCTGTGCGAGCGAGAGTCCATACCCCAGTACCTGACTCAGATCGAGCAACAGCACTCCTTTGTTCCACGTCTCGGCGAGTTGGTACTGTGGATTCCAAACTTTCCCGAGAAACTCTACCTCCTTCGTAATCCAAAGACACAACAATATCAGCTGTACGATGCGGAGCACAAGAAGTTCACAGGGTTTCCTAGATGGAGAGCAGGGGTCATCGCTGCTGTACCTTCAGCTGTGTCAAAGAATGGCACAGTGGACTTTCCAGACGTGCTTGACGTCCCCGAGAAAAAGACTTCGCTGAACACTTCTGGCTTTCGTGTTGAAACTATGATTGAGCCAAACAACGACGACGACAAATCCTTGTCCAAACAGTACAAGTATGTGCATCTACGTAGCATACGTCCGCTATCTCATTGGCAGTTGGTGCTGAATGGGATCCCTCAGAAAGACCTACACCAATCTATTCTCTACGCTCTCACATGCATGACTTCGGTCTCGCTGGTTGAGAAGTGGCGCTACAACGGTGACTGGCATTCAGGGGGCTACATATCAGCAAAGGCTGTATACCTCGGCTCAGAAATGGTCACGATCGGCGATACTATTCGTCTCCTCCCAGAGACGTCGAGTGCAAACTGTACAGAGGTCATGGTGGTAGACTCAATCCGTCTTAGGATGGGGGGCTTCAAAGCTGCACATCAGGAGCAAGACACGCCTACGATATGCTCCCGTCACGCCGTCACCTTGCTCGGTCCAGCATACACGATTGATATCAAGAAGGCCTATACTCAGACCGATCCAAATATCGCATCACAAATTCAAGTCCCGCAAGAAACGCCACGTGAAGATATTAAGCACATCTTCCGCCCGGTCGGCACTGCAGAGTATGGTTCGTGGTGGAAGATGCATGCCGCGAACAGGAAGTACGAGGTTTCCTATGACCAAGTCTTAGGCCGACTGTATGAAGCAGATGCCATTCGACTATGGTCAGGCCAAAGACAATACCAGAACAAGCCCGACGCTTCCAAAATAGCACTGAAACCAGATCTCGGCTTCGACCTGGCAAGTATCGTCGCAGGTCGAAAGTATGCCACTAAAGCAGACGAACGCATCCCTGAGCTCCCCGCCGACGAACCAAATGGCATTCGGTGGCTGATCTCTGACAGTCGAGCACAAGCCCTGACCATCGCAACCATCAATGGTCTCGAGACGACGGCCTACCACGATATACGTACGCCGTCCACCCTCGCCTCCTGGCGCGCACACATCAAAATCTCCAATGGAGAGAAGGTAACGCCCACCGAGATGCTGTCAACCACCGGCAATCGCGCACCACCAAAGTCAAGATACTACTACGGCGACGACCTGACCCAAAAAACATACGACGGCAAACGCAGAGGTCGACCGCCCGGCTCGAAAATCATCGATGGAAAGCTCTACACCGCAGCTATGCTCGCGAACATGACGGATATCCCACCATCAACCAGCGCCAAGCCCTCACGAACCAACGACGAAGTCGAAGTCGAGGACTTGGCTGAAAAAGACGACTACGACGCTACCGAAGCCATCGAAATCGCAGAAACGCAGGCACGAACACCTCACAAGCATAGCAGTCAAATGGCAGGCGCTGCCCTCGTCAGTACAGACGAAGAAGATCTCCCGGGCGGCGATGACGACGACGATGCAAACGAAGACGATCTCGAGGAGGGGTTCAATGAAGACGAACTTGAAGACAACTTTGGCATTGATGACGACGACAACAACTATAACGACTCCTTACGTGGACAACACTTACGCCGTCCTCTCAAATCACGTCTAGCCGCTTACGGAAACATTGACGACGACGACGACGACGACGACAACGTAGATCTAGTTTCAGATCCAGATCCAGACGCAGCCGACGAGATGTCAGGCCTCCACGTCTCGCAGTGGCAGAAACGAAATGACCAACCTCGATCTCGCCGCCAATCAAGCTCTGTTCCAGCTTCAGCCTCAACAGGCCCATCGCGCGCGCCAGCACCGCTCCCAAGCAAAAGCCAGATCATGCAGAGCGTCGAGCGCGGGCACGGGAGCACACTGGCCAACGTGCAGAACTACGAGAGCGAGACTGAGGACGAGGACGAGTGGGACAGTCAGCGGCTGAGGGAGTGGCAGCACCCGCGGAACGCGCGGGGCGGCACCGAGGAGAGCGAGGGCGGTGATTACATGGAGTGAGTGAGCGCTGTGGATTGCGCGGGCCACCGGACGGAAGACTTTGACGCGGATGTGGGAGGGGGCTGGAAGTTAGCAAGCCGATTGATGTACGTGGTGGTCTGAGTGTTTGGTGGGTTCGTCGGTGAAGGACTGGCTGGACTTGAGGCAGAGGAAGAGCTGAATTGCTCAGGGCCGTATGCTTGGATTAGAGCTGCGTTTGGGGCTCCTACTGTAGAACTCAATAGATGAATGAATGACTGAGTGAGGGGGTTTCAGAACGGGGTCCGCGCGTGCATCGAGGCGGAACGACGAGCGGGTCGATCGCTCATGCGGATCCCTGATGGATAGACATCCTCTGGCTCCGTTCGCTCATCCGACATCTCGTCTGTCCGGATGTATCAGCTGCTATGCGAACAAAAAGATAATAACATTACGAACATAAACATGATAACATTACTAGTTGTCGGAACGCCCCCATCTCAGCGCCTCGCTAGTATCATTCCAACCGAGATATAAACATTAAACATGGACCCCTCGACAGTCCTGAGTACTCCATTCCTGTCAACCGCTCGACACGTGGCGGATCATGTGGCCATCGACCACCCTCGCTCTAGGAAGCAGACAGTCTTCCACTCTCACGCCAGCCCAAAATTGCTGTACGCACAAGCACATTCTGCGCCGCCCTGGGCCGCCGGCACATCGACACTGGCCCCCTCAACCCCACCCACAACCTCGAAACATTCCGGCGCCTCCCGGGCCGTCTCGTCATACTCGACCGCGTACGGCCACGTCCGCGTCGTGTTGGTCGTCCCCGGTGGCTGACCCGTCACATCGCCGCCCGCGCCCAGCTCGTCGCTGTACAGGCGCACGCTGACGCGCGTGTCGTTGTAGTAGCAGCGTGTTGCGATGTTGGCGCCGCCCGTGATGTCTGCGGTGGGACTGACTTGTTTGCGGTAGGTGAAGGAGAAGGCGAATGCGGATGAGTTGACGTTGGTCGCGTCGACGAGGGTTAGGGGCTCGTTGGTGAAGGGGTAGGAGAATAGGGGGTTGCTGTTGCTGATGAGGAGGTCGAGGGTAGAGTTTGTGGGGCTCGTGATCAGCCAGAGAAGGGTTGAGAAGGAGGATGCGGGAGAAGAGGAGGAGTAGGTGGTGTAAGGGTAGCAGCGCCAGGTTGCGGGGTTGGACGTGCAGGAGGTGTCTGCTGTTGATAGGTAGGTCTGGATTGACCAGGGGCCGAGAGGGAAAGGGCCGCTAGTGATAGAATCGGAATCGGCGGGTGATGTTGGAGGTGATACGTCGACACTGGAGGGCGGTTAGTGTGAATATCTGGAGGGCTAGCCGGGGTGTGTTGGGGGTGAGGGGAGGTGAGTGGAAGGGGATGAAGACATCGTATTGAAAGCGAAGCCTCATACCTCGTGTTTGCGGGAGCAATCACTTAGTTCACGGTACTTTCTTTCTTGCACAGTAGCGGCGCGGCATAGAGTGGAAGGTATTACCTGTTAATTTTCCTCCTTGTCAGCCCGACACCGAGTCCGATACCAAGGATAACGGCAACAATGAGGAGAATAATAGCTACCAACCCGAAGCAGATCATCTTGCGCCGCCTCTTGCCTTGCGCTATAAGGTCCCTGGGCTTGTTCTGCCGAACATCGGCGAACTTTTCGCCGTTCGGACCAGTGATAGTGTCATATGCGTACGGTGGGGGAACGTCGGCATCTGCCTTTGCCCATGCAGGGAACGGGAGGCCGAAAAACTTCACCTGTTTGAGACGGTATGGGTTGCGGGTTGGGATGTCTGGCGCCACAGTGTTACTGTGTTCGTCTATCGAGCCAAGGCGAGCCGAAGATTGCGGATAGCCTCGGCCGCGACCACGTCCGCGACGAGGGGGAGTGCTCGAATGTGGCGCATGATGGATGCGTGGAAGAGCCCGTGGTACGTCCGGTTGCTCTTCTGGCGATGGTGGTGTGGTCGGTGGGCTTGTTTTGGCTGTCGAGCCGCTGCTAGAGTCTGAGCTCGAGGATGAGGAATCGTAGTGCTCCACTGAGGTCACACCTTTCTCTGGATCACGTTCGCTGGCCATCTCGATATTCTGAGCTCTAAGCACGGAATGTTATGAGGTTGATCGGTTACCTAGTGATTGTAATAGAATGAGGCTGGAAGCTGGACAGTGCATGTTCTTCGTGTCACATCGAAGATGAATAACAGAAACGATGAGATCAACCGCTTTCGAAGCGAAGTAAGCGGAGCAATAGCAAACAAACACATACGACAGAACTCAAGCACGTAGATCATCAAGAAAGTTCCTTTCCAGCATGCCCAAGGTTTGGCAGATCGAGCTTAGTACTTGAGCTCGGTATGCTGTCACACCTGAGAACAAGCAGTCTGGCTTTGGCCCTGCGTACGGCAGAGACCGTTCAAAGCATTCTCATTCGTGAAGCCCAGCATAGACCTCCGGATTAATACGTTGAGGCGCTCGAAGTGCACCTGAAAGAGGACAGCAGAGAGGCTAAAGTCTGGTCATCGTCCAGAAAGGGAAGACTACCAAGAGGTTAAGATTGCATCGCTCCAGCGCTGATCGAATTAAAATCTCCGGCAGGGTCTAGGTGGCTTGGTCTTTGGCGGGACGAAGGAAAATGACGTCGATGTTCGTCGCTCGGCCCAGGCCGGCATCGAGTGGCTGTCAAGTCAACCCTTGGTCATTTGAAAATTAAACCCCGTATGAGTAAGCAAGCGTGAGAGGAGGATGAACAGCTAGGAGTTTGTAAGGAGAACGAGTATGTATTATCATGTATGTATCAACTGAATGGGTAGGAACATCCATCGCTGCGCCGACTGGTGCCTGCCTCAGATCTGCTCGATTCCGACCTCGGCCAGAACATGGCGATCATGCGTCGGCGTGTCGAAATGCGAAGCCCCATCGTCTGTTGACGGAAGCACCGGCTGGCTCTGTGAGCGGCCAATATTGGTATTGAAGTCGACGCCGGGAAACGCCATCTGATCAATGGTTGGATGATGATCGCCAAACAGATCACCTGGACTGTCGTACTGCGCATGATTGTTGATAAGCCGTGCGAAGTCGTTGCGCACAGGGGTGTCGAATGTTAATTGTTCATGGTCAGGCTCAGATAGTGTATCCAGGTTGTGAAACCGCGCGGGTGTATGGCTGTGTCCGTTGTGGTTCAGAACGCCAGCGAAGCTGTGGTGGGCCATCAGGGGCGGTCTGATAGCCTTGGGTGATCGGAACGCGGCCGAGTGATCAGTCATGCTATTCTCCTCCAGACCTGCCATCACAGCTTGGCTCATTTGCTCCTCTTCGGTATCAAGTTCGAGATGATTCAGGTGGCCTACCGTGGTCTGCTGCGAATCAAACGACAAGCCGCCATCTGGATATTGGCATTCTAATTCTGGTGGGGTGGGTGTGGGTTCGTCGTATTGTCCCATGTCTTCGATGTTGACATCTCCCACTTGGTAGTCGTCTTCCATGCCTGGCCCCAACTGTGCCTGAAGCATGTGGTGCGCGTTCATGTCAAAGTTTGCTAAAGAACGTCGTTGGCTCTGGTCAGGACTGCTCATTTCAACCTGGTGTGGTATGTGGAACGGCGCTGTACTTGCGGCGCCGTGACTTGGGGCAAGCTGGAATGTGGTTGGCATGATGTTATCGCTTGCAATGATGTGCTGTACAGGCGCGAATGAAGACACGGGTTGTATCGGCGCGGCAAAATCGAAAGACTCGCACTTCAAGTCGGTGAATGCAGATGGCTTTGGCGTGAAACCTGTACCGCTGCTAGCGAAGTCGAATAGTCTTAGTGGATCACTGGTCATCGCATTAAGCGGTGTGAAACCACTGTGGTATGAACTGGTCTCATAGATAGCAGGTGACAGTGGCATCGTGCCTTGTGGGTCATGGTGTGAGAAGTCCCGATCAGTCATATCCGGGTCGAAAGAGCTTGTAACGTAGTTATCCAACAGCAATGGGGGGAGGGCTTCAAGCTTGGGCGGCAAAGGACTATTCGTTGACATTCGATGGGGTGGTGGTACGACCTTCTGCCAGCTCGTTATGCCTGCATGGCCTTTGCTCGCTTGCGAAAAAACCCACAGTAAAACGGCCATCCTTCTCTTTGGACCTTCGGCATGCGGAGCTGCAAAGACCTCTTGCATGATTGTCAAATTCCGGAAAAGGCCTTTCGAGTATTCGTCCGCAGTGGTAAGCGCACTTTCATCCTTGGTGTCCTCCGCCTCCTTCCTCTTCTTCGTAAAATTCGTGAACTGTGATGCCCACCAGCCAACCTCGAATGCCAACGATACTACGCCAATATCATTGACTTGACATTGTCTGTGCTCCTTGATTTGAAGAGGCTGGCCATGCACGTACATATGGTTGACACAACTCCATACCTGTAACTCTTCAAGAGCTTGTATATTGTCCTTGGCAGCGTTACGAAAGTCGAGGCACAAGGTGTGGACAAGCTTTGCCGTTTGAGGTGGAAACTCGGACATAAGAGAGAATCTCGACTTGACAACGACGACGTCAAACTGCTCGTCTGTTGATGAATGTAGAATAGGTTCGAGGCCAGGAAACTTGCCACGCCAGTCTTTGAAATTCTCCAGTGGTGCCGACGGCGTTGTGCATTGACTGTTCTGCAATCTACTATAGTTGTGCATCGCCTTAGTATAATTCTCGGGAAGCCCTACCCACATATCGAAGCTGAGCCTCTCCAAGCTGTGCCGTTGAGACAACAAATCATCCCAGTTCTCGCCATCACCGCTTTCTCTTTTCATCTGGGCCGTCAACTGTCGTTGTAAGCGTACTTGATCGGCTATAGAGTCGAAGTAAAAGTCGGGTGCAGTATCGCTTTCGAGGTTCCCATCCTCTGTGGCAACAGTCAAAGCAATCCCTGATACACATTAGCAATGTCTCCAGCTTGCTGACAGTGCCACTTACAATCTGGGTCGCCCTTTAAAAGGTTTGTTAAGACTTGAATATGACTGGAAACCTGCTTGCGGCTGCGTACTTCGCCAGTGTCTTGCAAGATCCACTCTGCAATTAATTCATTGCGTCCATGGAGTTTACCATATTGCGACTTCTTGTGGCGACCCATAGCTGGTATGTGTACAAGTGCTTTCAGGTGTCAGTAGACACTGAGGAAATTGAGGAAGATGACTGACCATTCTGGAAGGACTCTTCAATATAGGCTGGCCACACAGGTTTACCATCTTTGCCTCTGTCATATCGCTTCCGGTTCCTCCAGTTGAGGTATTTCGGATTGCGCAGATATGGCCGATCATGTAACAGTCTGTTCAAACGCTGCTTGTCGTTGGACCCCAGTATCGGCCCCGATAGCGGGTATCGTGGTTCGCTTACTGGACGGTTGTTTTCATTGCATGGCTTTCTGAAATCAAGGTGGCTTTTCGTATTCGTCGCATGACTCTGGGCGTTCCCTGATGTTGCTGTGAGTATCCGACTCCGGTGCGCTGATTCTCTTGTACGGCCAGACCCGGCACTCTGTGTATGCCAAAGCTCCATGTTGCCCAACGGTTTGCTCAGATCACCTGTCAGGCATGCGTTGTGCAATGTGAGCAAAGGTCACCAGGCACGACTTTGCATTCAGGAATTTGTGCACGAAGAATACCTTTGTTGGGAAAAATGCGAGAAGACGAGGAAATGCGGTACAGGTATTTGAAGAGGGAGAAGGGTCCCTTTGCTCGAACAGGCACTCTCCCATTCATTCTCTATACGGACCATTGTGGCTCTCCTTCAAGCAGACCCCGCCACTGCAAGTAAATCGGGCAACACAGGAGCGGCGATCGCTAGCAGTTAGGAAATTTTGCTGCAACACACCAATCTCATCGTAGGATGGAGCTGTGCAGCACAGACCGCGGTACTCTGTGGTTGAAGCAAGGGGGTGAGTACTTGGCTCCTCAGCGCGACTGGACCGCACCTTAAAGCATTCCTGCACGCTCAGACTGCAACAAATGCGCACCCGCGAGTACAAAGGAGCTGGTCTCATGTTGGAAAAGTCCCTTGTTGTGCATGCGTGCTTCCGAGTTGATCTATGAGCGACTGTACAGAATGTAGGTGGAGGTGGCCGCCGGCAGTTGCGGCCAACTCTTATGAACGCGGCCCTAGATTCGTTGTAGCCAGCATGGTAAAGCAAATGAAAATGCGAGTCATGCGTTGTAGTGTCCCAATGGGAATGCACTTCAATTTGAATGAGTGAAGGGAGGACTGCCGATGGCTTGGCACTTGTCCCCACAATATCATGCATCGAGCTCATCCGCTCGTGCAGACTCTAAACTAAACTTCTTACGACCAGGACCTTTCAAGCTATCGAAGTGGACTCGTTTGCTCTGTTGCTCCACCTTCTTTTCGATGGCCCTGATCTCTTCTTCAGGATCGACGTTGTCTCCCTCTGCGAATTGAAGCACGAGCCGTCGTCCCAGAAGATGAGTATTGGTCAGTGCATCCATCGCATTTTGGGCCTCCTTGGATGTCACAAACTCTGCGAAAGCAAAACCTCTGGCAGTGTTGTCAAATTTCCGAGGTACACGAACCATCTTGAGTTCCCCATACTGAGCAAACAGCGAGCGTATGTCTTTCTTCGAAGTCTGGAAGGGTAAATTCTTGATGATGATCTTGGTCTGATTGGCATCCTTCTTGCGCTGGTTGTCGGCTTTGCGGGTTTCTTCGCCTGCATCGGTACTTTTAGAGGATAGCTGCGCTACTAGCTGATGACCATCCAATGAATGGCCTGCGAGAGCCTTGACTGCTGACTCGGCATCTTGCTTCGATCTGAACTCGACAAAGGCGAAGCCCATGCTCAAAACCTGGTCAGGTCGCTTAGCGTCGGTCCTTGTTTTGACACGAGCGGAGACGAAGCCCGGCAGACTACTTGTAATCTCCTTGAGGCGTGAAGAAGTCGTGGAGAAGTTGAGGTTCTTGACAAATACTGTGGAGGTCGCTCCAGTCGGGACAGTGGCAGGCGTCAGTGCTTCGGCTTGCGCTTCCTGCTTCTGGTTGTCGACTGGTGCGTCAAGAATCCCTTGCGGGGCCTTCTCAAGATAGAGCACGGAACCTTTGATGTTCTTGTATGCCAAGTTTTTCAAAGCCTCTGAAGCAGAGTAGGCCTCGTTGAACTGAACCAAAGCCATGGTTCCAGCTGGTGGAAGCAGGAAGTTGGTGATGAGACCAAAAGGCTCAACCAGGGCTTTCAATTCAGCTTCTGTTGTACCATAAGGGAAGTTCTTCAGAAGGAGACATCGGTCATCGCGATTCCTATTCTGAAAGGAGTTGACGTTGACTCCGGCCGAGGTCAAATACTGCTTGGTTTCTTTGATCAACTGAGTTTCAGCATGTGCTTGCTTTACGGCGGCGTCTGCTGAAGTAGGATCGAGAATGTCGGACTTGGCTACGCCGAGACGATCGGCTATGGAAGACAAGACGGCATCTGGATTCATGTACAAAGAGTTCCAGCTGAACGTCTGCTTTGCTGCGTCGAGCTTCCTCCGTACCGCTTTCTGCTTTTTTAACGGCATCTGAGAAATTTCATATTCTGTCAGGCCCTTGTCTCGCTTGTCGGAAGCTGGTAGGATGTGCAACAAGCGTCCTTGCAGCGTCGTCCCGTCGCAATTTTGCAAAGCAGCTTCGGCTTCATGAGGCTCAGCAAATTGTACAAAGGCGGTGCCTTTGCTCGTGGAGCTTCTGGCATCCTTAACGAGGTGTACCTGTATGTTGTGTTAGTCCATGTGCCCGCAGCGAAACATGTGAATGTGCAATGGATTGTGATCGACGTCAGACATGAGAAGCATCTACTAAAATAATCTCTCCCATTCAAATCATATGCATAAGCATAAGCTGTCCCTATCAGGAAATCATCATGTCGATGGTGGATTGCAAGTGAAAAAAGTTTGGATGCTTACCTCTTGTACTTTTCCAAACTCCTGAAACCGGAGGCGTAGGTCTTGATCTGTTATCGAGAATGCGAGGTTTCGCAAGAACAAGCGAGCGTTGGGCACCCTTGTAGTTTGAGTGTCTTCGGACGCGGGCGTGATCTCGTTGTTCTCTTGGGACGTGCCACGGACCACCACTTCGGGAATATCGGGTTCATCGTCTTGTTGTATTTGCACATCGTCCGGGTCGACGAGATCTAAAGTACGAGTGGTCCTGCCTCTGAGCCAGTCATTGTCGGTGGCAGCAGGCTGAGAAGTTTCGACACCCTCCTCGTCTCCACCGTCTTTAGAGGTAGCTTGTGCTTCCTGTGCCTGATCTTGAGTTTGAGGCTGTTTCGATTTGTCCCCCCTCAACACTTCGCCGTCGTCCTCTTGCAGTCTCTTCCTCTTCCTATTAGCCTCGTTACTTCCTAGGGTATGCCGACGTTGGGATACTGGGACAGCATTTCCAGTTTTGTCCCGCGAGACTGCTACAGGTCTCGCCAGTTCGACGGCGATCTTGGACATGCGAATGTAGGTCTTGTTGAAGTGTCTGGCGGCATCCTTGGCGACATGCGAGTCGGTAAAGCCAACAAAGCCTATACGACGGTCAGCTAGCACATGTGCATCTGTGACCTTGAACTGTGAGGCAAAGTGGGCGGCAAGCTGCTCGCTGGCGAACTTGTGAGGCAACCCAGAGACGAAGATGCGCGTCGTCTCAGGCTGGGCATCAGTAACAGCAACAGTCGCCGATGAGGCCTGTGACTTGGCCACTGCAACCTTTGCAGGCACAGTGGGTGCAGTCTGTGTTTGAATCATAATGGTGCCCAATACTGAAGATTGGCAGCTGGACGGCAATGGCAGACGATCAAAAGTCGAAACTTGGAGAACAGAACTTTTTCCTAACTTGAAGCCTGACTTGAAGCTTGACGATTTGCTGCCTCAGGCTCGACAAAGCAGATCGGCGGTGCAGAGTGGGTGCAGGAACTGGTGGAACCCATCACCGCGTTGGGTGGTTTGTGTTTCAAGGCCGATGATTGATGTGGAGGCGCAGGCGCAGGCAATCGCAATCGCAATCGCAGTCGCAATTCATACTCAGCGGTGACAGCCCTTACCCATTCAGCTTCTTCAGGTCTGTTCAACGCTGTTCACAGTTTTCCGCCAGCAACTCAACTCCCTCAATCGCATCAACCTAACACAATCGCTATGGCTGGAGAAGATGTCAAGAAGGACAAACTTGAGCGTACGGTCCCCCATGCATTCGGCTTTGAGGACATGCGCTGACCACATTGCAGCTCAGATCAAGTCGGTCGACATGGTAACAGGCTCTGGAGTGGCCGTGAATTAGGCTGACTGGCTGTTAGAGCGATGACATGCAGGCAGAAGCTATTGAGATAGGTAAACGAACACTCATGGCGAGTTGGAAGCGCTCAAGCTGAACATGTTGTAGCGCAGGAAGCCATGGAGAAGTACACGATAGAGAAGGTACGGCAATCAGGCCCAACCAACGCCTGGACATGGCTTACCCTGGCTTAGGATATCGCGCAGCACATCAAAAGAGAAGTATGGTCTACCCCTGCAGATCAACACAGACGACATATGCTGATTAGTGACCCAGTTCGACGCGAAGAAGGGTGCAACATGGCATTGCATCGTCGGTCGGAACTTTGGCAGTTTCGTGACCCATGGTGAGTATGCTGGATAATGGGTGTCAGGAACCATACTGAAGCCTACGCAGAAACGAAACACTTCATCTACTTCTACCTCGGCCATGTCGCCATACTGCTCTTCAAGACTCAATAGATACGACCCCAACACAGGACCACGCCTCCACTTGAGTTGCCTTCTAGCATGATACTGCACGGGTAGTGACCGAGATATTGGCCCATGAGTACGGGGCGGAAGTGGAAGCCAGAGATATACAGATTGGCCTGTGTCAGCATGACAGATCAGAGTCAGTGGCCCCTGAGGACACCACAAGAGTGTGGTTAGGTAGTCCGAGTCCGAGTTTGCTGGATGGGCGCAAGTTATGCATGCACGAGCACTAGCTGATGAGATGATTCAGGCATCAGTCATAGGCAGCCTTAGCTCTGGAGTCCGGAAGCCCAATCCCTAAAACTAAAATGATCGACGCGAAGTGGCAAAAAGCTACGCTGCCCAGAGTGGCTGAGCCAGAGATGATGCTTGCCATGCAGTTGGGCTTCGTGCACTACGTCCTTGGCTACTAGTACCTACCATTCAATAGACATTATTATCACTGACTCGTACTCGTCCACTACCTCTCAAACATCCATACACTGTCAAGAACAAGTCGCATCCCACCTGACTGATCACGCTCTTAAAACACTCTGCTCCCGCACCTCAAGACCAACACCAAGCGCACGACCAACCTCACCGTGCCACCGCATTAGCATCGACACAAAGCTACCGATCCCCAACCTCGCGCAACTCGCCTCAACCCACCATCAACCCAGCGTAGGGTCCTCGATCCTCCACCCCCCACCGCCAAAGATGGCATTCTGCCTGACCTTCGGCACGCAAGAGTTCCAACACAACCTCAAAGGCGCCGAGTCCATCACAGCGCAGTGCCGCAACTGCGGCAACTGGTCGGCGCGCTGCATCACGCGCTGGCCCTTCTTCACCGTGTGCTTCATCCCGCTGATCCCGCTGTCCACCCACAAGTACACCGAGGTCGCGTGCCACGTGTGCCGCTTCCACCAGGACATCCAGGACCGCCCGGACGTGCAGAGCATGATTGACGGCGGCGGCGCGCCTGCCCCTGCGCCGGCGCAGGGTGGGAACCAGCACCAGGGGTTTAGTGCGTCGGGGGCGCAGGGCCAGCCCGGTGGGTATTATGGGGTTGGGGCGCAGGGCCAGCCGGGGGCGAAACCGCAGTATCGTTGACGAGACGGAGAAGATGAGATCACAGCTTGGCGAAGAGGAACTCGTTGTGGTGCGGCAGCCGCGACGCGAAGCCTAAGATCGTCTACGAAGAAGGTCCATCTCACGGCGCGTTATTTGGCCGTGGGACTAGGGGATCAGCAACAACAAGGTCAACGCGGGTATGGGGCTGTACATTGTGTTGCTGGCTATGGCGTTCAAAAGAGCTTGCAATTCGGTAGCGAGCGTTTTTATGTACTACTAGGAATGATCACTGTTCATGACCACTTTAAGACGAGTAAGCTCTTTCGAGTTGAGCCACGATATATCATGTCTTACCACAGTTGAATCTTGAACTCACCTCGTCCTCCGAAGGTCTACGTGGTCCGTGAGACAGTTATAGATCAGCGCTCTTTATGTAGAACCGCGCAGGGCTGGTATCAAACCGCAAAGCACAGTATAGTCAGTAGAGCAGGGAGAGGAGAAAGAGAGGAACTATGACGAAAACGTTCTGAACGAGGAAGTTAGACCATGGCTCATTCAATCATCTCCTCTATCTACAGAAACGACATGACAGTCGATGACCACCACCTGCCCAGTACGTCCCTCTCCAATTTCCAACGTACAATGCTCTGCTTGTGACTCTACTGGAACAACGACCGAGCCTGCTTTTCTGTCTGCATTACAAAGGTTTCTAAATTGTCCTCACACTAGAGGATTCCACTCATCTTGCCTCACCGATTGCAATCTTGTAGAACCTGCAAGTCCAGCATGAGCGGGACCTCCTCTCCTTCATCATCTGAATCAGGGATCTCACAATCAACACGGATGCCATCCTCAAAGTGTTCTCGCATCGAATCACGCTTTCTCTTGCGGTTCGGAGAAGGTGACAACGGGTCGAAGATGTCGAGCTTGTTGAGGTTGATGGGTGTGCCCCATGGCTTTGTCATTAGACGGACTGGTTGTAAGGGAGGTGTGAGCGGTGCTTCGGTCGTGATTCGTGACGTCTGGTTATGTCCTGATGTGAGGTCTGAGGTAGATGGCGATACAGGACTGCTGGTGTCGACCGTAGCTAAAGGCGAAGACGTGATGGCCGACAACTTGTGATTTCCCCATGCTTGCGACCCTCGGAGATTTTGCTCTTCAGCAGATTCCGCCTCTGATAAGCCTGTAGAGCTCAGATCAGCGTCACCATTGCTAAGGCCGGTCAAGCATGTTGTAGCGTGAGTTGAGTGTGGACTGTTCACGGCTGGCCATCTAATGCCGACCTGGTTCGATAGGTTACCCTCAAGTGTACAATGGACATCACCATCCACTTCCTCAGTATCCTTCTCTTCTTGCTCTGCATCCCAGCCGTTGTCAAACGTTTCGTCGGTGTTTTCCAACATATGGGCGGCTGAGAGAGGGGTGTTGGGTTCTGTAGAGGAGCTGCGATTCTCTGTCAACATACTTCGGGTCACAGAAGCATCTGAACAGTAGCAGCAGTGGAATTGCTCATGAATAGTCGGCAAGCGTTTCAGGTCGGTGCATGAGAGATGGAACCAGCCGATAGGACACAGCTCAGAACTGCACTTGAGCATCTCAGTACCATCATCACCTCCACGGCAATAGCAGAAGTTTCCCTGGAGTTGGTCTGATAGCTTGATGGGTAAGGCTAGCGACGTGTCCGGCCGAGTATCATCATGAGGTTCACTTCGCCTCTTCTCTTTGCTATATTTGTGCCAATCATGTCTGGTGAGACCTTGCTTCTTGTATCGATCCTCTCTAGGCTCCAAGTATGCTGGTCGAGTGATAAGTACAGAAACATCTGGCGATGGCTCACGCGTCGGTCTACCATGTCTTTCAACTCGTTCGTCCAAGATGGCTTTCTCGTACTTGGCTACCTCTGCAAGGGTCTTTTCAGTCTCGTATTGCTTGTAAGCTCGCCGAGTGTGGTTTTCTGGAGAGTTGCTAGGCCAATTGAAGGCTTGATCCGGACGTCCACGCTTGTCAGTGAACGACGTTGCAGGGTAGGCTCGAGATCGGGTGTCAGGGTAAAGACGAGCAGCAGCATGCATGACGTCCTCATGGTGGATGCCATCGAGGAGCAGCGGGCCTGGTGCATTAGATACTGCTGGTGGGATGTTTTCTTGCTCACCAATGGTGAAGATCGTATCAAAACATCCATTGCAATAATACTCCGTCGTATTCGAGACGGGAGCTTTACCTAACGTACTGCTAGCCTGATCATACTCAACGACATAATACTGTAACTTTGTGAAATTGAGCAGCTCGCCTATGCAGAGTGTGAAGTCGCATGGCAAAGGTGCATCGGCTGGAGAGAGTTGGCGTTGATAGAGGACATAGCCATCTAAGCTGGTCAGCAACATTACTGCGTAACACAGATGCCCTTACTAGCTAGCTTGTGCTCGATATGCTCCTTGGCTTTAACGGTCAGTGCCTCGGCATGAGACCTGATGTTTTGTCCTGCAGTGGACGCATTTCGCACAGGCGTTAATGTAGCCTGAACAGGAAGTTCTAGGAGCGGTACGTAGTGCTCTTTTCGGAAGCGTGGTCCTGCTCCTGCTCCATTTCGACCTAGACGATGCAGTGTGCGCTGGCCATGAAAACTCATGGGTATATCAGAGCTAGACAAGGGGAGTCCATGTAACTTTTGGAACAGCTTGGGGTTGTTGCTGCTGATATAATCTCGAACAGCATCCTCTGGCATATCTTCTTCCTCGTTTACATGGCCGGCCCAGCTTTGAGGTGAACTGTTCGGTGAGAAGTGAACAGTGTCGTACACATGTTCGTAGCTTTGCTGGTAGGGGCCGAAGATGTAAGGCATAAGAGACATGTTCGTGAGTGTGGGCTGCTGTGGGTTAAGCAACGAACCGCTCGACGGCGAGAAAAAGGCATATCTTCGAAATGTACTTTCGACTGTTGTGAAAGTGATAAGCTCGAGGTAGTGAAGGCTTCGCTGAGGTGATTGGTTACACATGTAGGTGATAGCATAATTCAATTTGCAAAGTGAAGCCCCAAATGTGCATGATGTCAGCCGCGTACAAGTAGCTGCTCTGATGACTGCCCGCGTAACATCTAACCGGACTGAAGACTAGGAAAAGTGCAGAATGACTGGTGGAAAGAAGAAGTAGACACTGTGCGCTCACTCATTCACTACCAATGTCGATGGCTTTGGTTGAATTCTGTTGATACCACGCTGCCGCGCATACACAGGCAGCTGCCTTGGCCTGAAAGCCAAAGAAGGAGCGACGCCCGCGAGACAAAGCTTCGCCTTGTAGTGCTTATCAAGCTACCTCAAATCGAAACAACCCTACCAACTCTGCACTTCAGGTTTGCGCTGGCACCTTCCTGCCGTGTCCAACAAGGAGCATGTGAAAGGGAGATATAGTAGGACGGTAATTCGATCGAGTCATGTGCTCCAGGTTGGAGACAGCATCTTGAGGAACGAGGCAAGCAATGGAGATCGTGCTTATCACATTGGGGTACACGACCAGAAGTACCGTTCCCCCTTGGTTGTTCAGCATGAGCACTAGTCATTCTCAGGTACCTCTCAAGGGTGATCAATCTTTGGTGGTCCAGCTCCGATATCAATCGTGAATACATACAGCGGCGGCTGCACATAACTCACATTATTGAAGGGTGTCCCACGGTTCAGCTGCGCAGCAGGCATCCACAATCTCTTCTGGTCGTCGATCCACATAGCATCTACCCACAACAACCGGTCGTCCTGTACGAATGTGCTCCACGTCCCGTTAGGCGCAATTTTGATGATCGCCTGTCTATCCGTATCACTGTTGTAGATGTTTCCGTCCGCGTCGATCGCCGTGCCACCCGTGCTAGGCGTCAGTGCGAACGGCTCAACGAACTGTTCCAGCACGCTCGCGAGGCTCGAGTTGTAGAAAGCCTCGTTGAGGTATTGCGTTTCAATACGTGACATTCCGCCATTACAAGGCTGAAAGTAATAGTACTTGGCGTCCGGACTAACCTCATGCTGGTCTGCGTAGATATACTGCCACTCGCCAGTAGACGCGCTATGGAGTAGTTGTCCCTCTGCAGAGATGGGAAACGGGGCGCCCTTGGTGCTGGGCTCGCCTTCGAGCACCCGCCGTGCTTCACCGGTGGTCAGGTCCATGACTATGATGGCAGGCACACCGGCATCTGTAACGTAGGCAAGGTTCGCAGCAGGGTTGAAACGGATGTCGTCAATCAAGCTATCGGCGAGTGTGACATTGCCGAGGTTCCATACACGCTGGACTGCGTTGGTCGTAAGATTGACTTGCACAAATTTTGGCCCATTGGGCAGGATAACTGGTAGTCCAAAGCCGGGTGATCCTGTATCGACAATCCAGAGCGTACCATCGGGTCCAATACGCTGACCGTTTGTACGGATCAGGTGAGTGGCGGGATCGGAGCCTGAGGTGTAAGAGTTCCATTCAGCATCTGGATAGGGAACGAAGGTGTTGTTCGTGTACTCGGCAACTTGTGGCCCCTTCGAGCCGTCGACTCGTGCAAAGACGACAAACGTCCGGCCTGACGGTGTGGTCGAGACACCATTGACAGGGTTCTCAAGTGTGAGGGCTACTTGAAGTCGTGGATCTGTGGCAGCAGAAGCGAGGAAAGGGAACGCTAGGCTCCAGAAGCTAGCCAGTAAAGAGGCGAAGACGCGGTTGTTGACCATGTCGAAGGGGTGTGTGAGGATCAGTGGGATTTCTTCGACGAGCACTTGCCGTCCAAGTCATGGTTCGAAGTAGAAAGCGCTGTTTATAGTGCACTGTCAACCCCGCACCTATCATGAAGATCGGCACCCGTGGTAGATACAAGCTGGTACCGAGCTTGGAGCTCCCCTGTCTAGCTAGCACCTAACGCAACACGGGACTCTAATGATTGGTCACGATACTCGAGCCAGCATGCTTGCTCCAGCTGGGACTGCGATGCCTGGCATCGACAGCTCCAAATCTGTACCTGAAGGCGGCACATTGGCATTGTGGGAGGAGACCCGGTGCTCAGTCCGGACCAAGTCGCCGCTCCTGTCAGGCTCAATTGGGCAGGTTGGCCGTACTGCGGCGGCGGAATTGACGCTCCGGGTGGAAGTGGTGCTCGGTGAACCGCAGAATGAGCGAGCATGCACAATAACACCGATCTTGAATTGGCTACAGATGGTAGAAAGCTGACTGGTCGATGACGACGTTAGCCGCAAACCTCTAAAGACATATCCGATTGTAGATGGAGGCGTCTAGGTAGACAGTATTACTGAAATGAATTAGCCAAGACCAAATGTATCAGAATACAACAGTCCTAGGAATCAGGTGTTTCAGGTGGCTGTATACGTTGAACTCAATGGCAATTGTGCTTTCCTACTCAGGCGATGCATCATGCAGTGCTTCTTGTGCAAATCCTACCGTCACGACGTCGAGTGATCGAATTGCAAGGATGAGGTTGAAATTGCATGAGGCACAATCAGGGGCCAGGCTAGATCGTCACGGCTGGACCAGGGGCCGAAGATGCTTGAATCGATGCGACGGTGGCGAGATCTGCAGCATCATGGCCGCTAAGAGCCGGAACAATCATGAGATGGCAGAACGGGAGGGAAAAGTCAGAATAGCATCACTCAGCAAACCTAGGTTAGCTATCTCACCTAACTCGCTCTCTTGCTCTTACTGTTCAGCCTACTTTCCTTTATTCTCGACTGCTGACAGAAACAAAGACTCGCCCACCTAGACGATCTCTTTCCGCTTCTCCGTATCGACAATCATAGCACCACTAACCAGAGCATGAGCACGACTACCACAACCACAACCACAACCACGACAATGTCTCCTAGTCGCACCCTCCCCACTATCCCTCTCAGCGAAGTCCAAGCACACAACACGAAAGAGTCATGCTACGTGACGATCAACGAGAAAGTGTACGATGTTACGTCGTTCCTCGATGACCACCCAGGCGGTGGCGACCTGATCCTCGACTATGCAGGCAAAGACGTGAAAGAGATCATGGACGATGTACAATCGCATTTCCACAGCGAAGCAGCATACGAAATCCTAGACGACTCGCTGGTAGGCTTCACCGCCGATGCCCCCGTCATCAAGGCTGCAGTCAAGACAGACGAGCCCACCGAAGTCCTGCCACTACCGGCCACCGAACACGGCAACGAGCTCATAGAACAAGAAGGCGGCGCTTCAGATCTGCCAGAGCGAGATGCTACCGGTCGTCCCGTCTACGCTGCCACGGGCATGTCCAGCGCCGCAGATCTCAGCAGAGAAACAGACGCTTTGACAGACTACAAAACACACAAATTCCTCGATCTGAACAAACCACTCATTCAGCAAGTCTACTTCGGCAACTTCTCCAAAGAGTTCTACCTCGAGCAAGTCCACAGGCCCCGGCATTACCGTGGCGGCGCCTCGGCCCCCCTTATGCCATTCAAATTCCTCGAACCCCTCTCCCTCACACCCTGGTGGGTTGTCCCCACTGTCTGGCTCCCACCAGTCGCCTACGGCACCTACTTGGGCCTTACCCACATCGACCCCCTCCCCATGTCGACATTCTACTGGGCTCTAGGCCTCTTCCTCTGGTCTCTGGTCGAATACGTTCTCCACCGCTTCCTCTTCCACATCGAAGCCGCCCTTCCCGACCACCCCATCGCTCTGACTTTACACTTTCTCCTCCACGGCGTCCACCACTACCTCCCCATGGACCGCTACCGCCTCGTCATGCCACCCGCGCTCTTTCTCCTACTCGCAACTCCCTTCTACAAGCTCGCTCACGCCGTATTCTACTGGGACTGGTACGTCGCAAACATGGTCTTCAGTGGTGGTATCTTCGGCTATATCTGCTACGACCTGACGCATTACTTCCTGCACCACAAGACACTTCCGGCCTACTGGAAGAGTCTGAAGAAGTACCACCTGCAGCATCACTTTGCGGACTTCGAGAACGGCTTCGGCGTGACCTCGAGGTTCTGGGATCGCGTATTCGGTACGGAATTGGAGTATGTGAAGCAGAGTCAGCCTATCAAGGCCGCTTGAGGCGATCAGTCATTGGCAAAGGTCTGTGGATTGGTGTGCATAGGGTAGCATAGATTGGAAAGAATGCATAGCAAGCGAGCGAGCTCAAGAGTCGGACTTGGTACGAATTCGTTATGGGTTCGTCGATCAACCCAATGTATAGAATAATGATAATGTACGACCAACAACAGGACCTCAGTTTCTTTCATTTCACTGCGCAGGAGCCAATGTCACGGGCGGGATTAGGTTCTATAGGATCTTGCTGCTTGGCCACAGGCGTGATTACTACGTTCAGTGCACCGTCCTCCGTACAATAATCCAACGAGCAATCACTTGTGACATCGCCGTTCCTCCGGTTGCTCGTCATCTTACCTCAGTCCTCGAGTGCCTGCGCCACCCTGACCCTGCATTCGACCATAGTCCAGACATCGACATCCTGCTCGGTAACACTCCCCCTCCCCACCCGCTAGACGGTCGGAGCGTCGTCTCGTCCCGCATGTAGGGCGATGGGGGCTCGTACATTTGTGCAAGATCCTGGGTCCGTCTATTGAATGCAGTGTTTGGTGGGTGTCTGTATATATCGCTGCAGGCGTTCTCGGGTGATGGGGGTGCCTCAGCATGAGCCTGAGGGGTCTCGACATCATCGCAGGAGAGTATGCTGTGTTCGTAGGGGTGCTCAAAAGGAGTTTCGTTGGACTCTGCCGAAGGTGGTGCAGTATGTCCAAGGACGTGGTATTGGTTCTTTACTTTCTGTTGCGGTGCACTGTCTTGTGGGAGCTCGAGACTAAAAGTACTGTTGAAAGCGAAAGGCTGTGCACGAGCTTGTACAGCTTTTGCCTCGCGCGCATCGGGCAGTTTAGCTGGTGTTACGGCCCCGCTTGCGTTCCTGGTCGGCGAGAGCTCAAAGGTAGAGCATGTGACGCACCTTTTGTGCCGTAGGTCATGTTCATGGGGACGCTGTGCCTTTCTTCGTTCGTCGATGCCAGTTTGCACTCGTTTGACCGCAAGGTTGACAATGCCGGTGCCTTTCTCCACGTCGAGGCTTTCGTTCTTCAAGGCTTGGATACTGACTTTGTAGCCTGGTGGTCCTAGCGGTACACCGTTCTTCGATCTGCTCCAGATACCACCGTTCTTGACTTCGTCGATCGTTCTGAGCATCTCGAGGTCGCTGTTGGCAATCCACATGTCCTGCTTGCCACTTGCTCCACTGTATCGCAGGTTGCGCTGGCGGATGTGTCCTATCACGTCCTCGATGCCGAGCCCAAGGATGATGATGGCAATGCAAACGACGACAGTAAGCAGCAGTGCGAAGAAGTTGAAGTTCCGATACGAATGGCTGTGTATGATCTGGTTCTGGCAAAGCCAATGCGCGGCGTCTTCGACTGGATCCGTCCCTGTGTACTTCGTGACGTTGATGTAGTCCGTACTTGCTGCAAATTGGCCTGTGCTGAAGTCAAGAGAAGCCTGTTGAAAGTAAGCCAGCAGTATCTCGACCCAGTACTTCGTCTCTGTTTGCCACTGTTTGTCCGGAAGAGGCAGGCCAATGGTTGCCGAGATGAGGTTACGAGCTTCCAGAGGCGAAGAAGTAGACTGAGCCAACGAATTGACCACGTAATAGAAGGATGCACCATACGCGACGTCGATGATTCGAGCAGCTATGGCCTTTTGTTCCAGTGAAAGATCAAGATCATCGATCGAAGTCTGTAACACGGCGACTGACTGTAACGGAGTACACTTGCTGTGTTGGGTACTATCGGTGTTGCAGATCTGCCATTGCTGAGTACACCCTATCGTTGTCAGGGGTTGTTCTCTGACGTACAAGGACTTCTGCTCCTGCAGGCAAAAGGCGTTCGTTTCATTGACGGTCTGCTGCGCGGAGAACCATGGATCTGACACAGGTCCAGAATAAGCGGCGATGGAAGACAGCATTATCAGCGACGTATCCGCATCTAGCAATTGAAGTTCCTCGATAGGGTCGAATGTTGCAGTACCTGCTGAAGTATTGCCTCCAGGTAGCGCAAATTCGGAGTTGAGCGAGTATGGTGGTGTAATGGCACGCTGGTCGCACTCCAGGTACTGGCGTGTGACAGAGTATGTAGCGTTTCTGGCATTGGTAGCACTAGCTCCGTAGAGAGCATCCGCGGCCTGGTGAGCTGGCAAGTCTTCCGTAACAGGGATGTTTTGCCAGGTAGTGGAATACTTCGCGTCGTCCAGAGGGGCACATTGTGCGGCCATACGGAAGACGATGCGGTCACGGCCTTTCGCATTGAAGCCAAGGTGTGTATCTGATGATAGAAAGCCGGTATCGAACGAGATGCTGCCATCGATGTCAGGGTGGCAGATTGAAGAGTCAAAAGGACAACCTTCTGGCACGATTCTCGAGCTCCATGTTAGCTTCTTCGTCGGGAGGACGTCACATCCCTCTACTGAAGTTTGGCAAATGTCGACGTGCTGTTGAATGGCGCCATACTGCTCATTGATATAGTTGCCATATTCCATGGACTTCCGTACTGCATCCACATCATCGCCATCAGTCGTATAGATGGCATCTATGTATGTTTGGTAGAAGGTTCCGCACCAAGGACTTCGTGACAAGACCTCATCATCGGCCTCCAACAGCCAAGACGAGAATATCCCGAGTAGGATGATGAGCACGAGATGGATGACAGCACAGAAGAGCAGTGGTAGAGTCGCCTTCAAAACTTTGGCCTCTTTCTGGTGTCTCCAGGCAAATGCTGTTCGTACGAATCCCCATAGTGCGTTGAGGTCCGTTGCCGTGTTGCGCAAAATGACTTGGTGCTGATGGTAGATCAGACTGCGATCAGACGAAGTTGCTCGTATTTGATGAAGCACGAACTGGGATAGACGCCAGAGCTGGGATCCGGCGATTGATATCACAATTGCGAGTGCAGGCGATAGTATCGAAGCAGAATATGCGTTGACTGTTAGAGTTGACCCCAAGACTGGACCCCGATTCCAGTTAGTCCAGATGCCTTCATAGACGTACTCCGATGCGCTGAGTGCTGCAGGCATGCTTGCGAATCAACGTGTATTTGATGAAAGATGAAGTCGAATCTGACATACCCCAAGGACAGACCAACACTCTTAGAAGAGAGGCGATTGAGTGCCCAAAGGGTGGGCCGTTGACTATCATCTTTGGCATCCGCAGATATGCATATAGCCTGGCAGGCAGGCAGCTTGAATCACCATCTTGGTATGCCTAGTGGGTTTCGCGTCAAATCTGAAATAGCAGCTCATACATCTAGCTGCGGGCTGTATCGGCTTGACAAGGGAGACTGCGACGTTCGAAGGTCACAAAAGCTCGGCGACCTTACCCTACTGAAGGCTTGCAGATGCTCAGCTTCAGCTTGAGTATTGGCAACCAACGCATATACTCCAGGAACTTTTCGCAGGCATGTGGCCGGTCTGCATATGAAGAGCAAATCAAGTAAGCGAGATAGATACAGCACCGTGCAGCTGAGAGGAGACAGAAAGCGAACAACATCCCGGTATGATGGGGGCCAGTGCAACACCATTCTGTTAGCCAATCGCGTTTCCGCTCACCTCAGGCCTGTTGCAGTTGTTCTTTTGTATGCTAGCAGAGTCCGCGATCTGCGTTTCCCTCCATTCAACTTCACTGACGAGGATTCTCTGTCCATCGTTGCAGAGTGGTCGAGTTGACCTTCACCACTGCTGTGAAACGATCTATAGCTAGAAGCACAACAACATAGCTCCAGAATTTCTTGTTAAGTCTCGATCAGAATCGGTGAAGCGGCCGGCACTCGATGAGGTGTCTACGTGGTCGTGACACGAGATTAATGCCTTGCAGTGCAGCGAGTACGCTGAATCAGCGTGCTCCATCTAGCTGACTCTAGGCCCTTTCGCTTGGCTGAACGAAGACTAATTTGTGCTAATACCGTTATCTCGACCCGCCGTCAATTCACAGCGACTCTTAGGCCTTCCGTTCAGGCAGACCATGCAAGCATTCTTTGTATCATTTTCAGCTGGATCAAGCATCGACGTCCTCCGGCATGAAGAGTCCCACATGGTCCCTAGGTGCAGCAAAGCCTCGGGGTTCCGTCTTTATTCACCGGTGCAGTGCGCTAATTGGGTGTTGTATGAATCAACATCTGTAGGATCTGTCGGTGACCAGGACTCCAAGAGATGGTTCAACATGCATCTGTCGTGAACAACAGGTCGTGTTCTCTGGAGCCCGCGAGGTTTTGTCTATGTAGTGTTCAAGGATGAGTTCGAAGCCAAATATGAATTTCCAATCGTGGTAAAGATGTGGATGTTCTTGGTTCTGCTCCAAAAGGCTTTAAGGAGCCCTAACCTACTGCGTTCTGCACTTGCCTTTCTACTGGAAGACAGTCATCGGAAGTGCTAAAGTCAACTTGAACAAAATAGGTCCATCCGAGACAACGATCCAAAGACTCATTACTTCCAAACATGGCGCTCGCGGGTCCAGTATCACCCACACACAAGGGGCGACGCGATCCGAAAAGCCCTTTTCCCCCAGATGCAACGCTTTACATAAAGGTCAACGAGGAGAAACTCACCGCAGACTCCATTCAAGGTAAGCTGAGGACTTGGCCGTTACGGTGAGACAGCAACAGTTTCTAACACGCTCAAAGTCATTCCTCCCGACCAAACATCCTCGAACCTTGAATCGCTTGATGCTTTCAAAGCCACCAAAGAGCAAATCTTCGCTTTCGAGGCTCGGTCCATGACCGCTTCGCTAGCGTTGTGCGTGGCATGCTTGGAGAAAATGGACGAAGCGGTCGAGACAGAGCTGTCGAGTCACGAGCAATGGAAGCTAGGCGTTAGGAAGCTCCTGCCGGAGCTGGTACAGGCGTACCACGACTCGAAGGCCTTGTGCGATCTCACAGACGGCTAGTCCATCCGGCACCACCGGCTAAGGTCGGTGGTTGGGGTTTGTGTAACAATCAGCGATCACTATTCCCTAAGCACATTCGTAGAATTTCATGGTCTGAAGGGTGCCCCATGTTCCATGACTTCCTGATTTGAACTCCTGTCGCTTGCTGTCCTAGTAACCAATCGTTAAACCCACAAATGTGCGACCCTCATCTTCCCTCTATTCAATCGTCATCTTTGCTCGGCAAGACTCTTTTGCGTCCTCGCTTCTCCTTACCTGGTCTCCAAAGCCTCTTCCTGCATTTCGCACTACCACAACGACACTGCACAACAGCAGCGTCGAGAGCCTCATCATCGCCTGCGAGGCTTGGATCGTAATCGATTGTGAGTTCCGTCCCAGCAGGGATATCCTTGATGGCAAAGAAGGCCACATGATAAATCTGTTTGGTGTCGCTAGAGAGCACGACTGGAAGCACAGTGCAGTTCGGCTCACAGGAATGGTTGACAAACCGAGTAACAGATCCAAAGACTCCTCCATCCACGTGATACATCTTTTGCTCATCCGTGATGAAGACATCAAGAGATAGCACGTAGGAAGGAGTATCCTCTTCCCAGACTGCTTCTCGTTTTTCCAGCTCACCAGGCGTAATCACCTCCCCAAGGTACAGATCGATAAATTGACCGCGAGATATGCTGACAGATGATCGAACCCCGAAACCACAACGTCGAGTCTCGAAAATCTGTAGAGGTACTTTGCGACCCTTCTGGACCACTCGGTTGACGCAAGTTGGCGGGCAACTACAAAATTCGCCGCATTCGAATATACGTACTTTGTGGGACCATTTTGCGACGAATTCATCGCTTAGAACGACTAAGCCATCATCCCGTCGGCGATAAGGCTGGACTGCAACGTCAGCCTGGACACCATGAGCGTCGACCTCTGCTTGGTGGCTAGTTAAGCATCCGCAACATTCTCCGCATCCGCCTATGCATTGACACGCGCGTGGTGGCAGAGGAACTTGTGGTCTAGTCTTGACCTTGCCTCTCGGAATGTAGTCGGACACAAACTGAAACTTGCCACTCAATTGTCGTTGATTGTGTTGGTTTTCGAATGTGACATTTGAACCTTGGCTCAATGTAAACCTTTCTTGCAGGATTTGTCGAGCCTGTTGAAGAGGATGTACTAACGGCAGCTCTGTGGCTTGTCGGGTTGACGATTTCAGAGATAGATTACTAAGATTCAAAGACAAGTCATTGCGACTGACCTTCTTGTGTTTTTTCTGCCTTGCTTTCCGACGAGCTTTTGTGTCGAGAGGTGTATCGTCAAAAGGGAGGACACCGGCGTAATCTGAAACTTCTTGTGGATGTTCCCTGATGTATGATACATCTTGCTTCAACTTTCTGATGACGTCTTTGCTCTTCACCAGTACCTGTGACGGGTGTGGCGGTACCTTGACATGGACTTGTGCTTTGCTAGGTGTTTGAGAGCCATTCTTCGCTTGTGTGGCCAACTGGCTTGAAGTCCTGGTTGTTGACGGTAGCTCTTCTCTTTTAGGAACTCGTATGAAAGGTATGCGTGATGTTGTCGAGTCGGTCCTTGTCGTAGATTGAAATTTCGACGATGTAATATCACTTGTGGGTATGTCAGTCTGTCTTGTCGGGTCGAATCGAATTGGTTTGAGCTCCTGTGTGAAGAATGAGGCTGTCTCAGACGCAGCCGTGTGGCTTCCTGGTTTCACAGATCCATTTCGGTTGTTGTGATGCGACTGATCCACGCGAATGGGCCTCTTGCTGTGGTCGGAGTCGGTGTCAAGGTCAATAACGTCGGGAGATCGAGACCGCTTTAACCTTCGCAGCGGCAGCAACGATAGGTTGCTTATACCATTGGACAATCCTTTGGGTTTCTGGAACGCCCGAATATCAGGAGGCGGAGATGGGTCTCGGGCATGACTGGGCCGAGAAGAGCGACCACCATAGCTTACATGAGTCGTATCTCTGACAAATGGTTGATGTTTTGTGTTGGTCGTGGATCTAAGTTGACCCCGCGCAGGTTTCTTGTGGGAATTGCCAGTGGTAGCAGCTGCGTGCTCTTGGGTATTCCTATTGGTAAGCGGTGGCGTGGTATACGAATCGGAGGTGGTGTGTGACTCTGATCGCGGGCGTTTAGCGGGTCGCTCCTGTGGTTTGGTTAGCCTTAGCCTAGATGGGCGGGGCGAAACACCTACCTCGTCGGAGAGAGTCAGGTCAATAACATGTGCTTGGCTCTGGTAAGGTTAGTAAGAAAGTTGTCACTTTTGGTAGAGGATGAAGGTCGCCGTGTCGGGTATGACTACCAATCTGGAATTGAAGGCATTGTGCGACTCTTTTCTGCGATGGAAGCAGCAGGCAACTGGCTGAAACCATAATTGGGTGCTTAGAAACCATAGCGTGAAAAGCCCGCGTTGAGAAACGCGTCGCAATGTTTTCGGAGAATCGCAGATGCTCTCAATCTCCTCTTTGTCTCGCTGCATTCTGTTGCATGTCCATTGCTTGCTTTCGACGTGTGTAGATAGAAACACAGTTTAGCTTACCTGTCTGTCCGTACCATGTGCTCTTTTTCCATTCATAAGTACTCCCATCTCGTGCATTGGTTGCCCCGGCCTTCGAGCTGATCTATACCAACATAATCAATTCTTTAGTTTTAGTTTCGCTTATTCGATCGATTTGTAGTGTGCATTCTGCCCGTTGTCGTGGTGTTGGAGTCGAGTGGTAGTTAAAGCTAGGAAATTGTAGGTTTGTTACATCTACCACTACTTCACACTACTAGCGCGCCAAGACTTTACGTCTTAGTATATGTAGAAGTTACCTTGCTAAGCTAACATGTCTTGATACATAGTAATCTAACTTATATAGATAGTTTTCTATAAGTTTATAGAGGTCTAGTTTAAAGCAAGTGCATAAATCTCGAGATCCGAGCCTTGAACTATAAGCTTTATCCCTCACTAATGGATTTATAGACCCACGATAGAGCCTTGCGAGAAGGATATACCCGTAGAGAAGTAAACTAACCGAGTGTATCTGTAAGCTGCTATCGTATAACGCTCTAAAAAGAAGTTTAACGGGCCTGTTGTCACGGAATCACTGCCTGTAAGCCTGCAGCACTCTGTTTCAACAAACCACGACGTCGCGACTCTTAGACCGTTGCTGCATGATGGTGACACGATTCAGTAAAAGGTCGAGCTGTTACTGACGGGCGACCGCAGCGCTAACGATCACACATGACGTCATGATTATACGCGGGTTTGTAGCAGCTTACGGTTAATCATCTCGCACTTCTTACCTGTATCGCTTCACTTTGCCTTAGGTTATAGGTTACTGTTCTGCGACCTTGGACTCTCGAAAGAACACGTTGACCTGCAGTACACTCAAATAACAACGATGGAAGAATACTATATATAAGAAATAATAATAGTACATCACATTCCAACGTGCTCATCGTGGGCCAATGATATTCGTTCACACAGCACGCTAAGCAGTGCCGGCACACGCTCGATATGTAGTGACCAATGAGCTGCGCTGTTGCAGCAAGGATGCTCCGCTCAATTTTGCGAACTCTTCAGGACTTGCTGCCACATTTTGAGTTGCGCAACAACGTAGAGTGCTTAGATGTGCGTCGACAGCGACCGATCCTAACATTATTGTCGCGCCGAGAGACACTTTAAATGTTGTTGACGCTGAATTGGCATGGCGGTACCTCATAGCAACTTATCCGTGAGGAAAAGAATACATTATCAGAGCGGCAACGCAAAGTCTATCGCGATTGCAGCTGCGGGACATGGTTCAGCCCTCTGGCGTGCGCGGTTAACTATGAGCAGCATCTGCAGCTGCTTTTCAAGCTGTCCTTCACTTATTCATCGGACCTGCCTGACTAAATACTCACTTCAACAATGCAACTGGGCGCTTGTGCTTAAAGTGTTTATTCTTGCTCTCCACTTCTAGTCATGTCGAGCCTTGCGTTGGACGGTCAACGCTCGTCGCAGCCTCCACGCGCCAATTGTTATTGCTCACTAGATAGCGGAAACACGGTCCCGGGGTCGGCCGGGTCTTCCCATGGCCTGTTCATCGGACACAGAAACGCGAAAAACGCCTCCATAACGAAAGAGACATAGTTGTCAACGTTCGTCGTCTGTATAGGTACGTCAGTAACGAGGTCAGACGCTAAAAATCGCAGTCTACCAACCGGGGGGGTCTTCGTATTCCATGCGATCAGTGCTCTGGAATGAAGGGCTCATAGCACTTTGTTTCCTCATTAGTCTGGTCTAGTGATCACCTGGTCTTGGATCTCAATTTGTGCGGCTGCCTGTGTCAGAGCACGCCGATGCAGTAATTCTATCTCGTCAGTTTTGCCATGCCACGACGTTGCGCAAACTCACCGTGCAAGGCGATCATGGAAGCACTCCAGGTACTGCCTTTGCCGTAGCCCTTGGGTGTCGAATCAGTCCCCAGCTCATTGCATTTCACATCCCGGATATCCCGATATCTACGGTAGTATACATCACAAAAGATGACGAATTCTCTCCATTCGCCGCTCTGGTCTTAATATCCATCTCAGAAGCCCCAGGGTTGCTTGTCGAAGGGCATGTTACACGTATTGACTACACCCGCAGGTGTACTTCCGTACACTATCTGCAATTTCGGTATAGTGCCAAGGCATTTTCTAGTATCCTCAAATTGTGGCATTCCCATAACTGCCAGAACAGCTCTAAGGTTGTCTTGCACTGTCCGAATGTTGTTCGGCTGGAAGTAACGGAGGAAGGAAGGATGGCGAGGATCCTTGTCAAGGGCAAGAAGAGCATTCTGAACACTGACCCAGGCACCGATCATGGCGCTGACCACAGCATTGCGTTCGTTCGGATTCTGGTCAAATTTGTGAAACTCGAACCAATGAAAGAATTCAGCCGTGTTGGCGCCGGTCATGCGTTGGCTGATGTTGCTGGACTGATCGGATTCTGAATGACGAGGCTGAACTCCATTTGCGGTGAAGCTTGTTCTATACATATGCCTGACACTCTCAGCCCCAGTATCTTCGAAAGTAAGACTTACCTCACCTCTGCAAAATGCCTGACACCACGAGACCGAGTAAGAACAATGTAGACACTATCCAATACTTCTTGCTGAGTAGCATGGTTGTTCTGTACGATGTCGTCTTGTCTGCTTGTCGAAGTGAAGCTTGCAATAAGATACGACAACGGTGTAGCGGCAGCTTAGCTGAAAGTGTTCTTCACCTTATATACTACGAATAACCGCAGGCCAGTGTCAAGTCCCATTGACGTGCGATCGAGCGCAAAATGAGTAGGGTCGAGCAAACGAAAGCATGTTTCAAGTGAAGCATCAAACATCTGCAAATCATCAAGACCAAAACCGCATGCCCGATGCCATCTACTCAGCTTCCGTATGACGAATATGTCACTGCGGGTGACGGTGCGTGATGAATGTAGCAGACGACAAGGTCGAGGGTTGGAAGTCCTATCTGAATGATACCCACGTCCAGGCCAAGCATAGCATTGCTGTGAAGAACTGGATGATAGAATTCATCGTGCAGCGAGCAAGGTGTCAAAGATGTGCTTGGAAATCGAAGACTGTATATGAGAGCGTAGTCAGTGACGTTGGGATACCGGTTGTGCAGAAATATAAACTCGGAAAGTGAAGTCTGTCACCTTTTGCTTGGACCTTGCTGGCAAGAGGAGCGACTAATTGATCCTATTTACTATGCACGCGGCGGATCTTCTATCGTTATGTCCACAGTCTTTCTTGGCCTTTGCGCGCTCTACTCTCGTATCAAGGCGCGGCAGGTGGAATGTCGGGGCTCGTAGGCTGACCGTGCAGATCTGGAGAGTCTTGCCATGGCTGTTTGCCGTAACGGTAGCGGTAAAACATCTCCAAGACCATGTAGACATATGTATCTGCGTTCTCCGTCTGAACACTAACATTAGCGCGTTACACCTGTGTGTCATGTTCAAACAGACACTCACCGGGGGCTGCTTCGCTTTCCATGCGGGATCTTTGACTTTTGCGCCATAGAAGGACCTGTACGCCGTTCTTTCTTCTCCAGTGTCTGGGCGGACTAGAATGAGGTCTTCTATTTGATTCGGCACAACGGGTTTGGTGATGTCGCTCCAATGCAAGAGTTCTAAGCAGAAGTTAGCAAACACAGCCTGCGGATTCATTTTCAATAAGCTTACCATGCAGGACAATCGAAGCACCCGATTCAGCCTCGGGTAATCGACTTGGATCAGCGATATCGATGGAGGTGCCCATCTTGGCTGAGTCGACATAAGGTATGCTCGGATCCCAACTTATTGGCTTGTGGGCCTTGTAGCTGTCAAAGAAGCGCTTGCAAAATGCCAGATAGCTTCGTGGTGTCTTGTTGCTGTCTTCGAAAGCGTTGTAGTACGCAAAGACTCCCCTTGTCTCGTCGGCACAATTACGATTCGAGTTCGGTCCATCCCCGTAGATCAGTAGAAGTTTGCTTGCTTCGATGCATTGTCTGATGGCGGAAGTTCCGGGAGCCCCCAGTATCCCCAAAACCCTCTGGAATATTGCCCCGACTTGGTCCAGATTTCCCTTTCGGAAGTAGCGTTGAAACGAAGGATCCTCTTCGCCATATGGCAGACCTTCGCCCGACGTGCCGCTAAGCACTTTCATCGTGGTCTCCAACAGATCCATGACCCCTGTCAAAGCATTGCTCACAATATGCTCTTCGTTGAGAAGCCAAAACCCATAGAATTCGAACTGATCTTCAAACTTCCAGTCCGGTGGTGTTCGTCGTTGAAGCGTAGATTTGTTGACATGGATGTCGGCATTGGCTCTCAAAGTTGTCATCGATTGATAGTATTCGTTCGTGAGAGGCTTCAAAGTCTCGCTGCTCTGGGTTAAATTGGTGTTGATTTGCAGAATTAACCACCTTACCAGCGCGCCGCAACGAGCAGGCCGGCCACCGCCCCGAGGATAAGTATCTGTGAAACACCAGGCATCACGCAAGACCACATTCGGTACTTCGGCTGTAGAGACGTCTGCACTGAAGGGCATCGAGATGCTGCTGAGTGTGTGCAGGCCGTTGAGGCATGTGTTGTGTGACAAGGAAGTCTCGATCGTGCCTGCTTTCACTCCGGTGACGTGGCTTGGCAGTTTCTCAAGTCGAGACAAAAGTATTATGCAGTTCGACATGTGCCACACTGAGCCCACCACAAGCCGTTTCAACGCTCTTTGCCGTGTCTGCATGTCGATAGTACCACACGTCTGGTGTATAGAAGATCAAGCCGATGCTATCTGCCGGGGCCAGGCAAGCCACTGGTCCCAACGCGTGCCGAGATGTGAGCTGATGCCTTCGATCAGAAAGCTGCCCGCGTCGTTAATGGCCCAGAAGCCCTTTCGATAATGCAAATTCACTGCATAGTACGAAAGAATGATCAGTGCTTCCGGCCGACGAGCTGACAACAGCTCGACATATTCTTTTGGTACAAGGACAAGCCACGAGAAGATCATATTTACTGACGTGCTAGCTTCAGGATCTGCCCTGTCAGCCTGCGCCGCGAAGACGGTTTCGAGCTCCCGTACTGCTTGTTTGTAGGTCTCTTTGGTCGAGGTGCCTACGTCAGCGGTATCAACCATCCTGTTCAAATCCGCCAGAGCAACAGGCACCTCCACGTAAGCCTTCCACTTCTTGCTGGCTGACAGTAACATGTCACTGAGTTCGCTCTTGCATAGAAATGTCCACCAATTACGCATAATGTGGCGGATACCTCGAAGCAAATTGATGGACCCAATGAGCGAGTCAATGGTGTTGTTGAAGCTATGCTGAGCCTCTTCCCGAATGAGGAATGTGTCACAGAAAACGTGCATACCTATCAACGACGAGACCAGGAATGCAGCCACTATGTTCGATTCGTTCAGGTCCTGTAAGATCGCGTTGTATCCTGCCAGAGCTTCGGACTGTAGTTGAGTGGCATGCTGGTGGTAAAAAGCTCGCTGGTCTTGTCGGAGGATGCTGAGGTGCAACGCAGATGTGGCCAGGATCTGACGCATCAGAAATGAGTAGCGCAAACCGTGCTTGATGCAAGTATCAGAGTACATCTGATCTGAACAGTCGGACGCCGCTACAAAGCACTTGTACAGACCCCTTGACCAGTGGTATAAGAGCTCTAGATGCAGCGTATTCAGTGTGGAGTCGCCAGCATTATGGGTCGATGAGAAGACAGTGGCCATGCTAGTGCTCGCAGGACTTCTCGAACGAGTGGAAGTGGAGGGGGTGCTGCTCGCATTGACATTGTTGTTGTCTCGCGAAGAGTTAGAGGCATAGTCGCTGACCAGGCGTGGCTCGTCCTCATATGGACACCTGAGGTGCGCCGTTACACAATTGATACATCTCGGCCTGGTTTCATCGCACTTTAAGTGTCTCCTCTTACACTCGCTGCAACCGGCCCTCGATTTCTTGTGGCTTCTTCGAGGCATTGCATTGAGATGATTGAAGATGTTGCTATCACTTGCAGCAGAGATTTCGGCCTTTGTTTCTGCCAACGTTCTACGCGCTAAGCGCTTTAAGCACACCAATGAGGACAAGCATATTACTGCCAAGATCTCTAGTGCGCTTAGTTCCGAGACGTCGTCGCTTCTTGATGAACTCTACCATCATGACCTGGAACTATAAGCTGGCGCAGAAATTTCAGCCAATAGTACTACGCGCATAGCTTACTTTGGAGTAGTATGGATAGCGAGACACAGAGGGCTTATCCTATCCAATTGGTCTTAATCTTAGCTTTTGACTCGGTCAATAGAGAAGAGGAGACTTTTTTTACGCCGTCTTTGCATCTTTGTGTGGCAGCCTCGTCATCGATGCAAGGCCCCGAGGCTAATGTACGCCAGCTCAAAGGTCCAGGTTGTGATGGTAAGCTGCAGGGTCGCCAAACGCCATCCACCCCAATGCAGACATTGTTATTGTACCCGGTTCCGCGTCGTTCCTTTTTGTATCAAAAAGGCGACAGACTATGAGAAGGTTTGGAGAGTGGGTGCCCAATTCTGCACATCTGCGACCGGACGATGGCCAAGGGGCTGGACCAATACTTGTACGTCCGTGTTCGACTGTGTAGACAGCGGACAGCCAATGAACGAGCGGTCGCATTCTCCCTAAACCAGACGGACAATACGTCAACACTATTGTCAACAAGCACCTTCCTATCACTTCTCACCCCCTTCACTCTTTCGAAACCGATGATATAGATGCTCAGACTGGCCACGATGGCCGAACCGGCCGACCACAAAAGCAAACAAGCCTTTAACCCTCGCACGTCTCGCTTTCGAGAGTTTTGCTCGACGAACCCTGTCCACTCGCTCCACCATCCAATTTCAGAGAAGGATCTAATGCGCCCTGACCACGCGCTCGATGACAACCACATACCTGCAGCAATTCCCGCCAATGGCGTTGCTCAACCACCCACGAGCACCATGCAATGCTGCTGCGGCAGATCAGATTGCGCTTATCTAGAAAATAACAATGCGGCTTTAGGTGGGCTCGAGCGAGACCTCGAGACTGCTGCTAGGCTTGGCCAGGTACGTGCACCTACCGCAATGATTGTGTGATGTTCCTGTTCCATTGTTGAGGCGATGTGACCGCATCCCTGTCGAGGGTAGGAAGTCGAGTGACATGAGTGCTGGTTGCATGGCCAGTATCTCACCACTGTCACCACCGCCACCACTGCGTGACATGGGCGATCACGATGGGGGGTGCCCATGCGACTACCCCAGTAGAAAGTCGCTGCATCGCAGGAGCCTCTACAACACATCGACTTTTCCTCTCGTCATGGCCAATGTGGCGCAGCAGCCGCAGTGCAAGCACAAGCGGTCGGACAGCGGACTAACGTTCGCCTTACAGGCATTACTAGATCGTCACGAAGCCTATGTCAAAGATTCACAAGCCGAACAAGAACGTCTCTCCAGTTATGTCTCCGGCCTCGAGGATGAAAAGTCCTCATTGCAAGACGCCAACCATAGGATGGTCATCGAGAACCGAGAATTGCTACAAAGGCTAGAAGGGTTGAACGCTGATTTTGGCGAAAGCGGGAAGAGAGTGCAAGAGCTGGAAACCTTGCTACAAGACTGCGAGCAAGAAATCAGGAGGCTGAACGGGCTGACTAGGAGAACCCAGGAGCTGGAATTGAAGATGTTCGATGTGGAGAGAGAGTGCGCCGACATCACCAAACAATTCGAGGATGGCAAGTTAGAGACTAGGAGCACCATTGCCAGATGGAAGGAGAGCGAGAGAAAGGTGCGCGAGCTGGAGCAGGAAGTCCAGAAGATTGAATGGTCTGCCAGGATCGATAGGGAAGAGCACGAGGAACTAGTGGCTACAATGGAAAGAGATCGCGCACTGGAACGAGAGCTGGGCTTGTCCGAAGGCCGCCTCAAGGCTTCCGCCGCTGTTCAGGATATGCAGCATGAAGGTCCACAAAAGCAGGTCGTCAGCAATTTTGTCAGAGATATATTGCAGGACAATGCAAATCTGCAAGCTGGAATTGCTGAGCTCAGAGAACTCCTTCAGTCAAGCAACGATGAAGTGCAGGGGCTACGTGAACAGATCATGCTACACCAGCCCATTGAGGATGAGAGCGCACCTGTACCGACGCGACAACCTTCACTGCATGACGAGCTTGTCCATAGTCAGTCACTGCCGAAGCAGGTGCAGCAGGAAGTCCATGTTCACCATCATTATCACACTAAGCTCGGGGCGAGAAGGGAGAAGTTGCCTATTCGAAAGACTCCCCGTTCTACGCCCAGACGAAAAGCACTTATGCCTCCCGGTTTCATCCCCAGCCCATCAACTTCTGGCCGCTCAACGCCTGCTATGAGGCCGCAACGACACGTATCAGGCCCAGCGGCCCCTCCAAGTATGCTTCAGACCAAGGAAAATCGATGGTCCATGCAGTCAACTGCCACGGTCTCAACGTACATGTCAAGCATGGCAAGCTCGCCGAGATCGTACTACGACAGAAACAGCTCCATATTCGATCGCCTCGAACGCGAAGAAGAGAGCTCTAGGCCTACGAGTCCTGAGTCTTTCAACATTGCTTCTCCAATGCCATTCAAGCCAAGAGCTAGACTCGATGATCGAGGATTGAGTGTTTTCGAGGAAGAGCTGAGCGAGGAGGCTGACCTTGACCTGTCAGAAACCACGGCGCCAGACGATACACCCGAGTTAGAGACCACATACGAAATGCCCGTGTACACCGACAGCAAGAACGACACATTACCTAATACAAATCTAACGCCGAAACCGAGCATGAATTTGCAATACTTGGTCGACCATAACCTCACACCGCGAGCGTCTAAGCCACCAATACCGGAATCCTCAGCACCACCAGATACGTCTCAAGATGGTAACAGACTTACTGATGTAGCGTTACCGTCGGTCGCAGCCACTGAACAAGAGGCACCAGACGTCGTTCAGGATGACCAACCATCTCTTGAGCCCGAACCGCCACAGGAGTTGACGAATCCTGTTTTCACCCACCTGCCAGAGATTCGACCATCAATCCGTCGTTCGAACAGTCACGACTCCCTCCTCTCAATCTCTGGCATGGACATTCACCTAGCCCAGCATCCCCGCTCTTCATCATCGGCACTTCGTCTCCTCGGATCAGCTTCATCTGGTGCAAACAAACACCACTTCGCGCCGAAGCTTACATCACTGCGCCCACCACTCACGTCGGTATCCCAACCCCTAGCGTCCGTTACTGAATACACCGCCATCAGTCGACCAGGCCTAGACAATGTCAGCGCCAGCATGCAAGCCCTTTCCGGCATACGCAAAGAAACGCAACAGACTCAATCCCAGAACAATCGTGGTCTAATAGGAAGCGTAGGCGGCTGGGTCACAAGCAAATGGGGTCGTGCCCCGACGGGCATGAAGAGTGCAACCGACCTCAGATCCGTCGCTACTGTGTCAACATCAACGGCAAGCACGTCGTCGAGACCGTCAATCGCAACGAGCCACTTCGCTACGGCGCCCGCCCTTCAGGTCGTCAAATCCAGCTCCGCGTCAACGCTTAGCGCCAGGACTTCAACTACCGCGGGGTCGAATGGAGCAGCTGGGAAGAGGAGTGTCAGCAGCAATGCACTCAGCATCCCAACTCCGTCAATCAAGGACACTTCATCCACGGATTCGACGTCGGGCTCCCTTGGTGCAGGTTTGTTTCTAGGTCGGCCTCCAGGGATAAACCAGTCTGGCCCTATATTCGGTTTTGCGGCGGCAGTCGCGGCGAAGAGAGCCCCTACGGCCGTTTGTCCCCGGGTTGATGTTGGTGGATTAACGGAGAGTCTGGCTGAGTAATACAAGAGGTAGTGATCACGATGAAGCTGCTAGCGCTATGTGCAGCCAGCCTTCTAGGTTATGATTATGTGTGTATGAGTATTTGTGATACCCCGGGAGTAATGGTTACATAGCATTGACATGGCCATGTCTGATTAGTGTAATTGTAGACAGATGACGTGAAGTCAATGAAGGAGATTTTGATGCTATACAGAGTATGCATGCTTTATAGTCTACCGTACAGACAAGGTACGAGTCCTCTCTACGTTCCCTATCCGTTGAAGTAGTAGCGTGTGCTCTGTGTCTGTTCGTTGAGAGTCGCAAATGAGCAACTGTAAGACGCAGATCCTCAACTATCGTCTACGCACTTTTTATTGGGCAAGCGGACAAGACGCGGCCAACCAGCGTGCTTCACCATGAATGTATTATAATAGTGGCATCTTGAAAACACTGTACCGCACAAATATTCTGGATTACTTGTACCAGCAATCACAATCATGTGATGACAAGGGCGTGTCATCGTGACAGCCTTGTCATATTGCCTCGGTTGGGCACTGAGCCATCAATAACAGCTACGGTGAGAACGGGCATCAGACACGTTGCTGCCTTTGTTATGTTGTACAAGATAGACGTCCAATGTTCCTCAAGAAACTCGCGACTAGGGAATAAGTCGCCGACCTAGCAGGTATATGTGTCGAACGACTTTCGTAGTCTGAGATATTCTCGTGGATGCAATGAACACCCAGTGCGCAGCAGGCAGGAATGATTACGAGCAGTGCGATGAGTGGTCTTCCTCTGGCTCACCAGGCTAAAGTAGCAGCTATTCTAAGTCATTGAGGTACGGTACGATGCTAGTACCGGCCTCTATCTTCAACGACAACAAGTTGTGGAATAATGGGTCACGTAAATGACTGCATTGTGAGGAGATTATATCCTTGCTTTAGGCGGCCGCGATCACCTAAATCGCCCTAATTCCGTACCTGCGTCCCCCTGAAACCTATAGATATTACTGTCTTCGGCTTACAGACAACGCGTAATATTGGACCCGCTGTTCTACATGTTTTTGTCGTTCACGATCGAGGCCTGTACTGCACGCGCTATCACATGTGTTGTAACATAGCTTGGCCTTCAAGACATCGTCCTCAAGCGACCGAGGCTGTCAAATGCACTAAAGCCTCTTTGCTAGACACTCTCCTTTCACCTAACATATTCGTTGCGGAACTCACTCGCTGGGACTAATGCGCTCCATTGATTATTTCACTTGTCGCATTTTGAGATCACCCGTCCCTCTGCGGTCATCCGCAGTGCCGTAAATCGCCATGTCGCGGTCAAATACCTCAGTCGAACTCCAGCCTGCTGTAATTCAAGAGCCCGATCCTGAAGATCTCGACTTCAACACGGAGCGCGCCTCGTTTCCCGATCAAGTATCCACTCTTCAGGCGGCCGACGGTGGTCCTGCAGCATGGCGGCTGCTGATCACGGCATTCGTGTTCGAAGCCCTTTTCTGGGGGTTTCCTCTCTCCTTCGGCGTCTTCCAAGAGTACTATTCCCATATCCCGGAGTTCAAAGGCAATCGCTATGTCTCCATCGTTGGCACGACTGCTTCGGGTGTCTCATATCTAGGTGCTCCCTTGATTACCCCGCTGATTAGACGTTGGCTTAAGTACCGAACACAGATGATATTAGTCGGCTGGCCGTTGTGTATTGGAGGATTAATCGCCGGAAGTTTTGCAGAAAGACTGAGCATGCTGACAATGACACAAGGGCCTATGTATGGCGTGGGGTTCCTCATCTTCTATTACCCGATCTTGACAATGGTCGATGAATTCTGGGTCAGAAGGAGAGGTATGGCGTATGAACTCTTGTGTAGCGCATCTGGGGCATCTGGCGCCGTCATGCCGTTAATTCTCCAGGCGTCCTTGAGGAGATTTGGGTACCCAACGACGCTCAGGGCAATTGCGGTCATGCTCATCGTATTAACTGGGCCATTGATCCCACTACTTAAGGGTCGCGTTGGACAGCAACGGAACATGGGTATAAGGAACGATTGGAGTTTTCTCAAAAGACCACTGTTCTGGACATACAGTATAAGTAACCTACTAATGGGGTTGGGATATTTCTTTCCGGCTCTGTACCTGCCGTCTTATGCATCGTCGGTCGGGCTAAGTGCGTCAAAGGGCGCATTTTTGCTAACACTCATGAGCCTCTCGCAGGTTGCTGGCCAACTTACCTTTGGCTATCTCTCCGACAACAAAGTTTCTTTAAATAGGTTAATGGTAGTCGCTCTAATGGTCTCAGCCATTGCAACGTTCAGTTTCTGGGGCGTGGCCCGCTCACTGCCAGCACTGGTCTTCTTCGCACTTCTGTATGGCTTTTTCTGTGCGGGATACACAGCTATGTGGGCGCGAATGGTCACTGCAGTCAGCGACGAGCCCGCTGCCTCTAAGCGATGTTCGGTCTCTTTTGCTTGGGAAAAGGTGTCGGGAACGTTCTGGCAGGTCCAATCAGCGCGGGCTTATTGAAATTGTCAAGCGACACCAGCGGCTATGCACACGGGACTTACAAGGCAGTCGTGATCTTTACTGGGGCTTGCCTTCTTCTTAGCACCAGCAGCTTGAGCACAGTCTACTTTGGACGGCAGCGATAGCGGCAGCTGGGTGGGTGACTTAGATGACGGGCTGGTATATTTACTCTTCGGATCTAGCAGGTTCCGCTGATAAGACGCGCGATAACGGCGATTCCATTTCCTTCATACAAGAACAAGGTCCCTCCTCACTGAGTCTTGCAAAACGTGCACAGGGCCTTCGACTCGTCCAATTCTCTCATAGCAATTAGGCCTCCTCGACGACGGTCGAAGCACGAGACCTTGCCACCGGTGTTCTGGCTTTCGGTCTCCCCAAATTGCGCTGAACATACTGATGGGCAGAGGATACAAAGTGGTCCTAACAACTGCCAGGAGGACCTCAGAGTTGTCAGGTGTTGCTCCTGGGCTCACTTCGAGGGGCAAATCCTCCTCGATCCGATCACTCGTGCCGGCATAATCAGCCCAGTACTGCATGCTGTCAAGATCTTTGTTCCAAGAGTAACGGACTGTAGCTGTCAAAATAGGGGCGGCCATGCGATGTAGGCGTCCGATATCTGGCCGTATGGATCTGAGCTGATAAGGGTGCGGTCTAACCCGAGTATCTGACAAGGATACTCGAGGTCGTCCGTATTCTCGGCATTGATGTCCCACGTGATACAAGCAGCATCGATGGCTGCCCACGACCAGGAGGGGGCTCGATATCCAGGCGGTCTCCTCGCTACATGATTGAGCTTGCCTCCCCATGGACGCCAAAGTAAGGCTTGAGGCATCGTATGCTCCCAGATGCCCGCGTAATATCGCCCTAATAGAGGAGATGCAATCTGACTGGCTGTGCCGGACAATGCAGGCAAAAAGTCATTCTCGAACGTCAACGCTCTTTGAGAATATTCATGCATGATCTGGTACCACAAGTGGAGCTTCATTGTGAGGTCTTCCTTGTGCACATGCCTAGTATACTGCACTTTGAAGTTTCCATTGTCTGGCTTGTTGTCACGATACACGGGACCTTCGACTGAACCACATTCACATAGCAAGGACTGTCCACATTCCCAGTAGATCTCGTCATCTGTATAGTGGATAATCCTTCGCGCAAGGAGTCGTTCTTGGAAGCACCAAGCCCTTTCGAATAGAGGCACAGGGTCGAAGATGGGAGGTGTCTGGGTAAAGTAGCGATGTTCAGTTTCTCTTCTGACGAACACTGTGACGAGTTGTTCATCTTCCTTGGCTGTAGTCAGCTTGTGGCTCCCGACCCGCTCAGAGAAACAACCATCATCGCCAGTCTTTGTACGCGTAGCTGAGATCACAATATATGCGTTCGCGTAGATTGAGGCCATTTGACCAGCTGACACTTCCCAGTCACGTTTGTCATCCTGTACAATGCAAAGTGAGTCAATCCAGATATGCTTCAAGCCAAGTCGACGTGAGATCTGAATAGCGTCCTGGAAAGTTCTCGTGAGGTCTGCAATATCAATGCTCTGGCAGTGATTTTCAATATTGCCGATTGTCGTTCTCGGAATTGGTTTCACGCGATCAACCTCTCTCCCCCAGCTGTGACTTAATGCAACATATTCAGTATCGTTTTTGAGCTCTGATGCAAGCACGAGCCGGAGTGTTGGGCCAGACCCGGTTTCAAGCAACCTGCTCGGTAACTTATGCTGCCGTTCATTCTGTTTGCACCACGGATGTTCAGCTGCACAGGCTTTGATCCAGGCGCGTATAGTATCGAAGCAATCCGATGATGCAGAGTCGTTTGGTATATCGCCCGATGGTAAGAGGTATCGCAATGGATTGGGGTTGTCTATAGCAAGTCAGCGTGCAAAAGGTAGCCTCTGCGAAGTACCGTTTCATGCCTGGATGGGTGTAGAGTCGGAGGTCGAGTTCATTGCATCCCTTCTCTACCTTTCCGCGACGCCAAAGGTTTATCCAGACACCGTCAGTCCGAGAAATCGCAATCCTTACAGTTATCTCTTCCTCTTCCCAGACATCCCGACAATTAGGTATAGGAAACCCTTGCTTCCAGAATTGTTCATACTTGTCGACACCATACATTACAAGCCTGCATCGGAAGCATGACTGAGCTGCTTGGCGTAGTTGTGGCAGAGTAGAGCGATAAGGAAGCTCCCTAGGCACCCAATCGCCGCACGTTTTACAGGCGTTGTTTTGTCCTTGTGTTATCATGTTACCCATCTTCCGAGCCAACATCCCAAGCTCCAGAACAATAGATGGTCTCGACTGTGGAGAAAGCGAGACTATTCAAATTCGCTGGTGGCCGCTACAGGTTGACTTGATATTGATTTGCAGTAAGACGACTTCTGGAAGTCGCGGCATTGCGCGTTCGTAGGGGGTCCAGAGGACACGCAGTGGGCCATGTACAGAAACTACATTACATGGATAGTATCCGGCGTCAACCTGGAAGTGCGAGTGCTGCTGTCTTATGGTTCTACAGGTAATCATAGTGGCATCTTGCCTCCCTTATCGACACGCTGAATGGGCCGCCGTCGCTGCTGGAGCAAAAAAGCATGATAACCGGCCACATACATTGTGGGCTACTGGTCTTTATGAGATACCGTAGCGCTTGACACCCACGACATCTTGCGCATCCTTCTCGTTGCTTCTCTAGTCTTATCACTTGTATGATGCGCAGACGTGTCTGACTCTCAGGGATGATAAAAACCGTTGGCCACCACACTATGGTACCAGATTAGACCTGGTCAAGCACGGACGGCATGCTTGAAGCAGATTTGAAAGGAGGCGGTTGCGGTTTTCGAGAACATCTGAGGTCACACAAGTAAATGATCATGTCTATGCCTGAAACTGAGACAAGTGGTCAACCTTAACACCTGCTGCATGGCTAGCGAATCAGCTGACAAGGACAGCAGAATGGATACTTTCTGATTGACTTTGCTTTCAATAAGGTATTGCTGAAAGTCTCACTGCACCAGTTTCCACCCCTGTCGTACGCGACTTCCGACTCACGGAGCACAAAAATCCCCCGAAAAGCTCACAAGCTCCATGAGCCATGAAGAGCTCAAAGTGATCTAACGTGCTTGCAGCTCATATTACTCAAGTACAGGGGTCGAGCTGTTGACTGCTGAGGATCCACGAGTTGACCCTCAGATTTTGTTCGAGAGTGGTGCAGGTGCAACGGGCACTCACAACGTTACAGTTTCCATAAGCAGGTTCAAGGCTCAAGAGGCTCGAAGGTGTGTCTATACGCTCCTGGTACAGGCTTTCGTATCTTCCACCAGCCATGTTCACTCCGACAACATGGCCGATACTGTAGTCCAGGATCATCAAGCAAGTTTCGGAATCCACTTTTACGCTCTCAGCTGGCAATTACTTGCTGGCACCGCTCGGGAGTTTCAAGCCGTTTGAGGTCTTTGGAAACGTATGACGGGCGCTGAAAGTGCTGAGAGTATGCTAGATCACATTGGAGCTGGTGCAGGGCTCCTGTGCAACGACGCCCATCATGCTTCCATCAGCTGATTTGTCAGTCCAAGTGCCACTCAAAGCCGCTAACTTGAATGAGGAATGTTCAAGTCTCTGCAGCTTGTGTGACAGAATACGGCCCGAGGCTTCAGACCTTCGCAGTAGGTTCTAGCGAATGCACCTCTGCGGTCGTATATGCAGCGACAGCTGCATTGTGCATGTCGAGCCTATCTATCCCTGCTATCATGTGCGCACTACTTCCGATCTATCCTACCCACACGCAAGTGCTTGGCACAAGGTACCTTCTTCAGCAGCTTCGACGTTGACCCCTGCTGTAAAAACTTGAGTTGACACACAAGAAACTTGCTTGTCCTGGAGGCATTACGGTGTGATCATCGAAGGACACTTGTCGCAGCTCGTTATCATGAATGCCATATGCTCGTCCACCTTGGTAGGGTATATCTCTCCTTACGACTTGCAACGCATAGTGCAGTTAACATTCACCCACGTTTTGAGTGGATGTTTGCTGCAGGTCATCATGCAGCAAATCCTGGCATATCTCAGATCGGGCATGGAACGTTGAGGCAGACAGCAAACAAATTCCTGTCCAAGATTGGCCTTCTCGAAGCACTCCACTCCGGCATTATTGGCCCGCAGTAATCACGTTGTATCCACAGTTGCGCTGCCTCCTTCGACTGGAGTCATGTCATTCTCGTCCATACCTGAAACAAGGCGCATGAATCACGGATGCCTTGAGACGGCCTATCTCCTTGATCGAGAAAGAGAGCGTTCAGCAAATTCGAAGAACTACCATTCGAGCCTTGCGAACGTTCCTTGATTGAGGTGGTATCCAGTATGGACAAACTGCCTGAGCGATGATCTATGCAGATGCCTGAGATTGGTCCGCCAGTGTCTCTGCATAAGCATCAGGTTGTTGTAGCGTTCGTGTGCGACACGGATGCCTACTTTGCGCAACAAAGACGAATCGCACGACCAAGTTTCAGTGACGCCACCCATCACCTTCTAGGGGAATGGTTTGAGCGTGAGTGCTGCTCGTTGAGCACACCAAATGGTGATCAACATGACACACTCGCGACCCATGACGAGATGGAGTACACCGGAAGCAAACCATCTGGCAGGCTGGCAGGACCAGCCCTTTAACTATACCTTTTCATACCCCTGTCTGCTTACAACCCATGTCTAAAGCTTTTGATCGAGACGTACTCCTTGGCAGCTCGACTGATCCACCAGGGCTTCTGAGGACTTAGGTCATTTTCAGAATCCATTGATAGTCGCTGAATATATTCCGAGACCTGACCAGCACCTTCCTGCGATTGGTTATTGCTCAGCCCTCTTCGACTTGGATGTTGTCTGAAATTTCGAATATGGTATGTACCCCGAGTGACAGCAAACGTTCGTACGTTAACGGTCGGGTGAAGCCTGCAACAAGTCGTCCATTCAATGACTTCTACCGTCGATCAGGTCAAACGATGAACTTGGTTTCTCACGCCGAACTCTGTCCAGAGAACTACGGCAACTCACCTTATTCAATCAAGCGCGACACGCCGGAACTCGAGGTAAAGGCTGGTGGGCCACCACGGAAGCGAGTGCCAGTTGCAGTGAGTTTGAAGAGTGCTTTTACTGTATACAACGGCGGCTTACCTACAACTTAGTGCGAACGGTGCCGAAAACGCAAGATCAAGTGTAGTGGCGACCCGGGCGATGGGACTGGTTGCGACAGCTGCAAGGGCGCCGGCTGGGATGGCTGCCAATTCTTTAGAGTAGGTACTCTTACTCAAACTGTACGACTCTATCTAACGAGGAAGGTACGATCAACGGAACTTCACGTAAGCCATCCAACTATCAGCAGCAGTCGGACCTGGCATCACCAGCATCACTTCCATCCATATGCAACAAGCTCGAGGAATCGGCATATGCACTATCTTCAAACACAACACCATTTGTACGCTCAGCCTCAGAATTCCTCATACTCAACGTGGCCTAATAGCCTTGACTACTCTTCACTCTCAACAGCACCTGCGTCCGTACCATGGAGCAACGGCAGCTACTCGTCGACATACCCAATGTACGAGAACGAAAGCACAAATGCATATGCAGCCCAACCACCATCATACATGCTACCAGACCCGGATCATGGCGTAAGACACAACATGTCTTATATGAGCTCAATGTCCCGACCACAGCATAATTCGCTTTGGCTTGAACAGATGAACAGTGCGTCAGTCCCTCAGCAGGTGTCTCCTGTATATCCTCTGACACCCGCCGAAAGCACAAAGTCCTACACGGTACTTGGAACACAGCCTGGGCAGCACGCGCTGAGCAGTGAACGAACACTACCGCAGCCGACACTTTCCGGAGTCGCTTCTTTACCATCGAACGGTCATGAGACACCACCCCTCAGCGCTGTCAGTCATCGATCATCCCATACGTGGAACACAGATACTGCATCGCGTATCAGCAATGCTTCGAGCAGGACAAGCTGCGGTGGTTCTCAAGACTTGTCTGCTGCTGTTCAAGGCTTGACGACTTGCGAGGATCAAGCTACAATTTATCCTTACCCTGCAGACACAACAAGTCCAATCATCGACATCCCTGCTGCAGCGCTTCCTGCGACTAGCGATGACGATCAACAGCAGCAGCTACAACGGGTCACATCCACTGTGTCTGAAACAGGAACTCTGCTGCTGCACAACCGCGTCTCACGAGAGACGCTCGGCAATTCATCTCCAACAAACGGGTTGTATGGCTATACGAACACAGGGTCGAGCCGAGTACCCAATAGCATGATGACGACAAGGCTTCTGACGAGCGACTTTCCAAGCAGCTGGAGTGCTTCACCAACATCAAATCGCAACAACAGCCTGGCGAGTTATCAAGTGAATGAGGTCAATTCCACGAACCCATTTCCCGAACATCGAGGGTCATCAACCCCGCTGAGTGGTGGTCAGATGTATTGATGGAACCATCATCGCCATACAAGAAAGTTGGCCCACAGCGAAAATCTCTTCAATCATGTATTCATCCTAATCAGCACAGCACATACAAACTTTCGGGTCTTCTGGGAACAATTCCAACCTATTTGAGACGCAAAGGTATTGAAGTCGAAGTTGAGCTCGAACATGTAATGGCAGGACCTCATATTCCAACATCTGTGTTGTTAATTACTAGGATTCGGTGTCGGCAGCAGTTCGGACTCTGGGATTGGCTCTTGTTTGGAGTAGATCACAAAAGCGATCGCGCTTGATGGACCGAAAAGGCGTTGCAATAGATGGAGGCTGGATATGACGAACAAGTCGACGAACAGTGCTTGGTTGGTGAAAGAGGCATCAGCTGCCACAGTCAGCACCGAGGGTCGGAAGAGATAGGACGTGGTAGATTTGTATGACAATCATGCGTACTGTATCATTAGCAATGTACCACTAGCAATCAGTGCCTGCCAAGGAGAACCAGTGAGGGTCGTAACACGGATCGGAAAGCATTTTGTATGTTTTTAGCATTTGAAATCGTGGTTTGGTATCAGTACATGAACCATGCAGAGCAGAACTTGACCTCAAGCACTGAACTGTCCTGAGGCAGTAAAGCATTTCTCTGATCTAGTATGTGTATGCTCTTGCTCCATAACAACGTTCATGCGAGACATCTGACAGCAGCAAAGAAGCGTGAACAATGCGTCATTTATGCATTGCGTTTCATCCACATCTCATCGCCCGACCAAAGAGCTGATGCCGAATCTGCTGCTCAGAGCAGGCCATCAACACCATCAAAGCAGTCACTCGCCGTCGATCAAACCGAACAGCAGGCAAGAAGGCTCTCGCAAGCAAGACCACACAACAATTCGACCTGCAACACAACCCCCATCCAGGCCTAACTCGTCTATTTCTTGTCCTTCTTGGCAGGACCCTTGGTCTTCTCCGTCCCTCTGAACTTCTTGCTTCTGTTCTTCCTCTGCTTCCGCTGCTGTCTGCTGGCCTTCTCGATCTTGGTCGCGTGGCCGACTCTGACGAGTCTGTATCGGGGCTCGAATTTCTTCATGGCCTCGACTGAGTCGTAGATCAGAGCGAAGCCGGTGGTCTTGCCGCCACCGTACTGGGTGCGCATGCCGAAGACGTTGACTTGGTCGCGGTTGGACTTGTAGACTTCGGCGAGTTTGGAGCGGAGGTCATCCTTGGAGACGTTGGCGCGGTTTGGGTGGAGGACGTCGCTGGAAAGAGTGTTAGTAGAGAGCACAGAAATATCAACGTCGCTTGGAGGTCGCGGCGGTATGCACTATGCTCTTGGTGATGGTGCTGCATTGCGTAGTGTGTGTAGTGTCTGTGTGGGCTGGGCTTGACTTACACGACCATCTGCTTTCGTGATAGAAGTCTGTTGGTGATGAACTTTCGGGTTCGGATGGTGACCGGTTGGTCAGCGCTTGCGGGAGTGGCCATGATTGCGAATATGCTACAGACTGAAGGCGGACAGGCTGTAGATTTATTGAAGCGTGCTCGTCGTCGCAATGACTAGTCGATGGTTGTTGGAGATGGTCATTTTCCTGCGCACACTGCGAATCTTGGCGATGGTCCAGCTCTAGACCCAATCTGGAATAGTCTCAGCTCTTGGAAGTCAGGCTGCACAACACACACAGACGAGGCTGTCTGCACGCAGTGCTGACTAAGGACTACCGCGAAGATTTCTAGATGCTCGCTGCACTGACGGCACCCACAATGCGACGCTGACACAAAAGACTCTTGCTTTCGCGTTCGACAAGATGCTCGTAACAATTCTGCCTTGACACATCAGTAGTCTTCGAATGAGCCTCGACCCGCATATCTGGCAGTCTCCAGAACTTCTGCCAGCCATGGATGACCCTCAGCTGGTGCGTTTCCACCGGCAGTACATGCAGCAGGTCCAACACCCGACATACCCTCCTGCACAGCTTCTGCTTGAGCCAGACGTCCAGGACCAGCTGTACAAGCATTTCTTTGATGGTCCTCTCAAAGGCCCTGCCACTTATCAGCGCAAGGTTTTGAAACAAATCATTCTACTGATTGAGCGTGTCATTGATGATCCCAATGAAGATGTAGGTATCATCACGTGTGCAGTGTGAAGTGCTATCAAACGTTGAGCCTGTGACACACGACGCATCGTTCCGTGGCAATCGTGCTACTGACTTCTCCTCTCGCCTAGGCCGTCTCAGACCAGCTCATGGAACACATGGGCTACCTCTCAACCCTCCCCAATGCCGACCCAGCAACAGAAGCGTCCCAAACACAGATAATCACCTACATCCTCCCCGAACCCCTCGAGACCAAAATCCCAAGACGCATCTTGATCGAGGAAGCGCCCAATCTTCTCGCAGCAGGCAGCAACGTCGGCCTCCGAACCTGGGAAGCAAGTCTGCACCTAGCACAGTACCTGCACGACAACCCAACTCTGACCCGCGACAAAGCAGTTATCGAACTCGGCGCAGGGACAGGCTTAGTGAGTATCCTTGCCGCCGGACCTCTGCGCTCCTCTCATGTCCTCGCCACCGACGGCCTTCCACACGTCGTCGAAAGCATGGCCAAGAACATCCACCGCAACGCAAGCACCGTTCTCCCGCCGGACTCAACGAGCATCGAGGCGAAGGTGCTCGACTGGGCCGACCACGACGATCTTTCCTCGCTCGAAGACACTCTGTCGCGCGAGAATGGCGACGACGATTGCCCAGCCTACGATCTGATCCTCGGCGCGGATATAACGTATAGTCCCGACGTTGTGCCGGTTCTCGCGCAACTGCTGAACGTCTTGATGACTGGGATCTGGACCGAGCATCGCAAGATCGAGGCGCTGATCTCTGCCACTGTCAGGAACGAGGAAACGCTGAAAGTGTTCCGGGAGGCGTGTGGCGAGAGGGGTTTGGCTGTGGAGGAACTAGAATATACATGTCCGAGTGTGAAGGAGCAGAGAGGCTTTTTCCACGAGCAGGCTTTTCCCATCATGATTATGAGGATATGGGCGCCCTGAGAGGCCAGTGACATGGTTGAGATTGGACTAAGCGTCCTTGCGACAGCACAGTATGCAGCTTTGTAATTGAATACTGCATCACAAGCATGGCAAGCTAGTGCCATTATGGATTGGTCAATACTTCTATATTCCGTACACGTCTGCAAATTTGATTGACCATCGACCAGCATTAAACTCCCGGTTCCCACCGTGTATCAATGGCCCCAAATATAAGGTGTTCTCCAAACTCCCGCTAATAGCTCATTCCCATATCAGGTGCACAGTCATGTAGGCCTGATAGGCCTTCTCGAGTCTCTGGACCCGAGTCCTCCTGCCCTCAATTCAGGACGACATTTCGCACACCAACATGATACTCATTAGTTCATGTCAACGTCCGTATCGTCTCCATTCTCGGTTTCTGTAGTACTATCGCGATGTCGCCGTCGACCTGAAGTATTGGCGTTGACATAACCACTGCCAAAGCTATCGTCTAGCTCTTCACCACCAACCACCCGGCCTTCCGTGTCAACGACCTCACAGAGCTCCATCAACGAAGATCGACTGAGACTTCGGAAACCCTCGGTCCGGACGACTCGACCCCAGTTCATCATACAGAAACGGGCAGCACGATTCTTGAGCCATTCCTCTTCCGTTCGGCCCGCCCGTTCCCAAATGACGGCTGCGTGGTCGATGTCAATTTCTCGGGATAGCCGGTTGACACATAGCAAGCGGAGTTTCGGCATGTCGTAGAGGCTGGCCATGACTAGCATACCAGCAACATCTGAGAGATCTCGGCAGTATGCGGTGTGCGGTGAGATGTCGTCGGTATAGAGATAGTAGAGGAAAGCTCTGACCACCGAGTACGGCTCAGGGATATGCAGTTTGTTGGTCTGGTATTCGAGCATCTTTGATGCCAGAAGTCGCTTGAAATGAGGCCATCGGGCTTGTAGGATGAATTTGTGAACATGAATTTGTGGCGAGCAGTTGCTTATTGTATCTGAAGCAGTAAGTGCGCTGCCTGAGGAAGACCCGGCAGTTGGAGTATTGCCACCTAAGCCCGCATCCGAGTCGTCTTCCTCAAAGGCGCTTTCGTCCATGTTTGCCGTGACTGTGAAGTCGGCCATGCTACCAGTATCTGGAGACTGGTCAAACATCGCCGCGAGATCCGAGCCCAGCCCAGCACTGACCGCCGATGACCGCTCGGCTGCAAGTATACGACTTTGTTCTGAAGTCGGTGCACTATCGTTTCCTAGCAGGCCGTATCTTCTGAGATCGATGGAAAGTACCTCACTGAGCTGCTGCTCTCCTACTATTGCATTACCAGGGTCTTCCTGAGGTGAACCGAGCAGCCAGACTTTCGTGCCATCCTCATTCATAGTACAATAGTGCCACTTGTAACCGGTGGTGAACATCTCTGGGCCCTCGACCAATTTCTGCCACCTCATCGAGTCCAGCTCTAAGGTTGAGAGGTTGCAATCGTTATGTCGGATTGTTGCAGCAGGTGTAACGAAGTCGAGTAGTGCTCCACTAGAGCAAACATGAAAATGCGTGCCTGAAGTCTGCATGGGTACGTATGGTCCGGACAGGAACTTTAGGTTGGAGATAGCGCCTGGAGCCGTTGGACCGCCTCTTCTTGACCGAATGTGCACACTCGTAGAGTTGGCAGTGTAAGGTTCTGTTCTCGGGTGAGAGAATGGATCGTTTCGACCGCCAGGACCCCTCGAAGAACCCATCACGCGACCGGGCGCGTTGACCGCCGGGCTACCTTTCAGATCAAGCCACCATATTTCGGACGACCTCTCCATATCCATGCCAAGGCCGCCAAAAACCCATAAGCGTCCTCCCCAAATCCAAGCAGTATGGTCGAATCTCTGGACGAACGTCCAAGTCTTCGACCACGTCCAGGTTTTGAGGTCGAGGTAACAGATGTCATCGAGGATGTAGTTAGTTTCACCTGTGAGACCACCGATCACGAAAAGCTTGTCCTCATAGACAACAGCCGCATGCCTTGCTCGCCCTTTCGGCACGTTCCCATGTACTTCTGGTTGTGTCCAGTGGTGCGTCTTGAGATCCAGGATCACGACGTCTGACAGGTATTCTCGGTGCTCATTCTCCCCACCATAGACAAGGAGCTTGTCGCCTTGGTATAGAGTGGCAGAATGACCCATGCGGACGCCTGGAATATCGCCATAGTTGTCGACAAGAGTCCAATTCAGCGACCTCAAATCAAGTTTCAAGACGTGATTGTAAACCTCGTCGGTGAATTGGTCGAAGCCACCAAAGGCATAAATCTGGTCGTTACCGCAATAGGTGACTGAAGCGTTCACAAGGCATGCTGGTTTTTGGCCGGTCGTCTTTCTGATCATAGGCTTCTTGGCTTCCCGTTCAGGCGCTCTCGAGCCATGTTTTGCGGGCGTGGTTGGCATTAGGTAAGACCCGGTGGGTGTGTCAGTTCCCAACCGTTGCAGGCCCGCTGATGTGGCTGCCGCTGGCCAGTTCGAAGTTGATGGTTGCCCAGTCGTTGCGGCGGCGGCTGCGGCAGAAGCAGCAGCAGCAGCAGACATGTGCGACAAGAAGTGCGGTTGTGGGGTGACTGGAGAATTCATGCTAGGTAATAGAAGTTCAATATCTGGAGTATTTTGGCGCGAAACTTAATACATGACCTGCGACGAAACACAATCCTTTCAGAGACAACAGTCGCGGTGAGTTATGGTATTTCGTTCAATGTGGAAAGACGCCAGCGATGAAATCTGAAAGAAGAAAAAAGAAGACTCGTCGTGAGAGAAAGTGTAGTGCGTTGAGTGGTTCAAAAAATGAGGCTGATTCTGACGATCGGCCGGCGAAAGCAAAGATCGAAAGAGAAAACGCAACGGAGGCACACCACTGACACTGGCCAGAGCCGCGACGCGGGCGCTTACCGCTCTTCAAGGCGGCTACAAGGCTCGATCGCTGTTGGGCAAGTGCAACTCCGTCATTACATATGTTATCCACCAACTTGGTCCATCAGTCTTACCAACCTACATACTACTTGCAATACACATCTTACATGATCACTAGCCTCATATTGAGACCAACAGTAGGTTGCGGAATCATGGGTCGCGTAAATGACTGTTTCACGAGGCAATTATGTTCTGGCCTTAGACGGCCGCGACTACACTGCTGAATGACCTAATTCTGTACTGGCGACCCCCCGAAACCTACAAATGCTACTGTTTTCGGCTTACAACCAACGAATAATACTAAACCCACTACCTAGTATTCCACATCCTTTTGTTGGAGGCCTGTACCGCTCTTCAAGGCGGCTAGACCAGGGTGACGACGTGGCTTGGAAGTCGGTGCCGTGCAACGAGGCTAATTACTCCATTCAAGCCTGGCAGCCTGGATCTTACGTTGTCTGGTCGACCAGACGAATAGTGGTCGACCAGACGAATAGTGGTCGACCAGACGAATAGTGGTTCGACCACTATTTATCTGGTGTCGAAAGTAGTTAAAAAGCAACATTAAGAGCTGCTTTCCTTCCCTCTTTCATGACCAAACTCCCTCTCCTCTACCACCTACCTCTATATCCCGCAAACAACATCATCCTTGCACGAACATAGCCTACACGATCTAATAGATCTTACTACGCATCAGCTAGATTTGATCGCCTTCCGATTGCTACGAAGCTTTGTCTCTGCAGGACCAGGACCAGGACTCGGTTATACAATCAATCCAACCATTTCAAGGGACTACGTGGATCCCATGCACAGAATCTTCATTGACAAGGCCTGATTGCTTAATCCACCACACTTTACACAGATACAATGGCTACTGCATCAGTATCAACTCCCCTCAAGAGCCACCATGGCATCTTCAGCACAAAGACGGCTGGTGGCCGTATGCCATTGACTCCCTCGCCGCGAGCTAGAACAACAAGTGTTGCTACCAATATCTCATCAACATCTCCATATACCCCTCCTCGTGCGGACCGATCCCTACACAAGCGAGAGGGCTCCACTGCTTTCCCCAAACCCATCTCAAGATCAGTATCGAAGTTCGCCTATGCTCAGTCACCAAAGTCCAACATTGCCAAAGCACACAGATCACCGAAACATCTTGATCTCGGTGTATCAGACTTCACTCTCGTTGGTACAGGTCAAACTACAAACACCCCCGCTCGCGAACGGTTGAGGAAGGATGGTGCAGTTCGAACAAAAGGAGGCAAGAATAAGACATATGTCCAGTACCAGGCTGCAGATCGATTCATCCCTAACCGAACAGCTAGCGAAGGTCTAGCTACTGCTGGCTCTGCCAAGTTTGAAGAGAACTCTCGCCCAAAGACTAGCAGCTCGGAAAAGTCTGTCCTCGACGGTGCATACAATATCTCGGCACGAGGTGCAGATGCCGACATCACATCAGCTCTTGAGAACATGGGCCTGGAGGACGATGAGGCTACGGCTAAGCGACCAAAGACAAGTACGTCTGCATACGAGTCAACTCTTGCTTCGGCCTGCGGCATCTCGACCAACCAGCGCATCCTAGCGTTCAAGCCAGCCCCACCAGAATCGTCCAAGCCGATCGACTTGCGAACACAATACAATCGGCCGCTCAAGCAAGCAAGCACCCAGTCGGCACAATTCCGACGACGGATCCAGTCAGCGCCTGAGCGAGTACTTGACGCTCCAGGACTTGTCGATGACTACTACCTCAACCTGCTTGATTGGAGCTCTCAGAACCAGGTCGCTATCGGTCTAGAACGCAACGTCTATGTTTGGACTGCAGAGAGCGGCACTGTCAGCCAACTCTTGGAGGCTCCATCTGACACCTATATTAGCAGCGTCAAATGGTCTGGTGATGGTGCTTACGTCGGTGTTGGCCTCGGCTCTGGCGAGGTCCAGATCTGGGATGTCGAAGAGGGCACCAAGCTTCGAAGCATGTTCGGCCATGAGACTCGAGTTGGTGTCATGGGCTGGAACAAGCACACTCTATCCACTGGTGCTCGAAGTGGTCTTGTCTTCAACCACGACGTTCGTATCGCAAACCACAAGGTCGCCGAGCTTGTCTCGCACACCTCAGAAGTCTGTGGCCTCGAGTGGCGATCAGATGGAGCACAACTCGCTACTGGCGGCAACGACAACCTGGTTTCTATCTGGGACGCTCGATCGCTAGCTGCTCCCAAATTCGCAAAGAAGAACCACCGTGCAGCTGTCAAGGCACTTAGCTGGTGCCCGTGGCAACTCAACCTCCTTGCTACTGGGGGTGGCTCATACGACCGAAACATCCACTTCTGGAACACCACTACTGGCGCCCGAGTCAACAGCATCGACACTGGCTCGCAAGTGACCAGCTTGAAGTTCAGCAACCACTACCGAGAGCTCGTCAGCTCAAGTGGATTCCCGGACAACTCCCTTAGCATTTGGAGCTACCCAACATTGGTTCGAAATGTAGAGATCCCGGCCCATGAGACTCGAGTTCTGCACAGCTGTCTGAGCCCTGACGGACAGATGCTAGCTACAGCTGGTAAGTCTATATCCCATCCTCACACAATGTGCAAAGCTAACTAAATTGCTAGCTGCTGATGAAAGCCTTAAGTTCTGGAAGGTGTTTGAACGCAAAGCTGGTGTCAGTGCCTCGTCATCGCGAGAGGGTGGAATTGGCAAGGGCGCTCAATTGGCCAAGCAGATGACCATCCGATAAGGCAAGATGGATCGATATACTAACCTACTAACCACTTCCATGATACTCATGCCTTTGGTTCCGGCGGCACTGAAATTTAGCGTGGCGTTGGCGGCACGGTGTACTCACTTGCTTGCGGTGAACGAGGTTGACGACCAGGATGAAGATGGTGGATGGGGTTGAGTCTCTTCTGCCACGTGCAATGGTCATCGTGACCAGTTATGAATTTCTAGGGAAGGAGCTGTGTACATACCATACCACCAAGCTCAATGTACGCTTGCTCTGCAACACACGATACTGAATGCTGAGAGAAAGTTTTGACCAATGCTCATGACTCGCTTCTTGAAACGTAGCTTGCATAAATGAGGGACGAACTCGTGGCAGCTTGACCACAACCTGGGCTGGCCGTGAGTTTCTTCCGCCCGGTTCCCACATCCTGTTGATGTTGATTCGCTCACAGCCACTAGCACTTCGCACGCTGCTAAGTAAAGTTGATGGGAAGAAGCAGCGTAAGCAGCTGCTATTGGATGTTCTGAGTGCGCCGTCTGCGCGTGCACTGGACTTTTGCCCAAGCGTGGGCGCGTAGAAGAAGATGGCGGAGTGGAAACGGGGTTGCTCGCTAACTTAGTGTGGTGTCTAAGCACGAATTAGGAAGCGCCAGCGAGGTGATTGCTGCACCCTGGCCGCATCTGGTCACCCGCTAGGATTTGGCTCTAGTGCGGCTTTAGTGTCACTCTTCCAGAGCTCGATATCCTTTTACAGTTCCAGGCGTCCAGCGTCCAGCTCGGCGATTAATGCACAATAGCGCGCCTGCCAGTGTTGCAGCCGCTATGGAGAGAGCGGGTAAGGTCATCGGCGTTCAAGTTGTTCTTGCTTCCTCCCACCAGTCATAGCGCACGCGTGTCTACGAGCTTGCAAGGGACGCTCCGAAGCTGTGCCAGCCTCTCGGTGCTTAGCAGCACCCTAGCACATGGCTGCTCTTCAGATGTTCAGTCACGTCTGAGTCTGCGGTATTACAGCTTACCCATAACTCTAGTTACCAGCGCGACTGCCCACGCTCTGTTGTACCGTGCTGCGTATTTGCTGCACCTTCCTGCTCCTTCAAGCGACAGGGAGATCTTGACTACACATTTTGAGCCGCATCTGCTTCCCTGGCCACGCCGCAGAGCCATACCATCTGCAAGGGCTAAGCGCCGACGCTTTGTTATAGCAGTGGCGTCTTATTCCTGGTATACCTCATGCACGATTTCTCACACTAGCCTTGAGCCGACACCGGTCACAACACATCAATCCTCTGGTGCCCTCTGGTGTCCTTTGGTGTCCTCTGGCGACAGAAAAGCTCTCGAGTCAACCTCGCATACACACAAGAGGTGGGGAAACCAGGGCAACACTGCGGCCTCTGACACGACCAGGCGGGACTCACCAACATAACACTACTGCTCTTGCATACGCGCTGCTCAAGGTGAACTTCCTACGCCTCTTCCAGTGAAGCGCTCGTCTGCAGCAGACTTCCCTTCCGTTCGTTGCTATTCATGTTTCCATGATAGCAGCGTCCGACTGTCTGTCTGGCTGTCTGCTCGACATGCTGTGCTCTTCAACGAGAGCGTAGCTGCCACAAATAGCAGCGGTGTTGTACCCCAACTACGAGACTGGCTGGCGGCACTCAAAGCAAGGAGAAACAGTTGCGAGGACAGCAGCTGCGATGGCGGCAGTCAAGCCGCCTCACGGCGCGCAGGCTCTATTTCCACGCTCTTTCTCGCCCATACCGGATTCTCCCTGGCCCAACTCTGCCATGACCCCCAGCTCCAGTGCGGCGTACCCGACTATGTATGTTACGCTGGCTCCTGTCTATGCACTGCAATCTGACCTAGTATAGGTTCCCACAGAGCAAGTCGAACCTGCCGGCCGCTCCCATGGCCACGGCCGAGGAAGCCACCACTCCCTCCGACATCACTGCGCCCTCGCCCTCTACTTCTGAGACAAGCACCGTCTTCACTGACGTCGACGGGGACGAGGAGCCAAGGAGCGCTCAGCCTGATGAGGAGCGAGCTATAGACATCGAGCCCAGCAGTGCTACCTCCACCAAGAGTGCTGTGGGTAACTTAAAGGTATACACATAATCAGCACGCACCATGGACTTCTGCAAGCTCACACTCTCCCAGATTGACACTGCCCCTCTCAATCCTATGCAACGACTGGATGAAGACGAGCCTCCTCAGTCCGTCATTCATATCCCCTCCAGCTTCGGTCGCTGGCAAGTCGCTGGAAACAGACCTGCCTCTCTTCTGGCTCAAAGCCACCGCAATCGGCGGTCGCTTAGTCAATCAAGCACAACGTCGGGCTCTGGTCCAAATGGAATAGAACCGCCATTGGCCAATCCCATATCAAGACCATCAACGGCAACTTCTGGGACGACCAATACTACAGAATCTACCGTCCCTTCCGAGTCAACGCTACGTCCGGAGAACGAGCATCAATCGGCCGATGAAGCAAATACCGTATGGTAGACCAGCTTCAACTCCAATGATCTTGACTAATTTTATTGTAGTTCTATGACAATCAAATGCCTCCTTCACCACTGATGACCCAAATCCCTACCGCCAAAGACTGGGCAAGCACACCAAGAGCACAAACCAGACAAGAGCTATCGTTTAGCCGGCCAGGCTCGAGTCTAGCAAGTAAGTGGTGCCTTCGCACTTTCGATAGGCGCTCACTAATCCGTGCACAGGCATTCGCGAGGGCGACGATGTCGAAGAGTCGGAACGATTCACGACCGATGCATCCGCAGACGAGCTCGAGCGCTTCGCCAGAAGGCGTAGCCTTCACCGGAAATCGAATGGTGATATTGAGGCACTCGAGGTAGCCCTTGCAGAATGTTGGACGCTGTGCAATACACTGGCGAGCCTCAGCAATCGTCACCGAGACCGACTCTTCTTGAGCAGCAGTTCCACCAAGGGAGATATGCACGAGAAGGCCTGGAAGTCATGCTGGAAGTTGTGTCAAAATCTGTACGAGACCAGAGATGTCAATGCGGTCGCCAGTACTAAAAACACCCTGAGTTTGTGCCGAGAGTTTTGCCAGTCCCTGTTCGAGGTACGCATCCGCAACAACGAACCCGCCGATTCAGTCCTCAGAGTAAGCTTCGAGCTTAACAACCATCTCTTCAACACCCACGATCGAACATTGCCCGACGCTTTCCGTGAGCGGACACTCGACTTCTATATCACATTGTGCCATAGGTTGATGAAGCAGAAATCCAAGATGGCGGCCGAAAGCGATTCGCTGCTTCGGGCATGTTGGTCTTTGGCAGAGATGCTATTCACGTTACGGCAGAGCAAGCGAGAGAACCGCAAACCAGATCAAGAACTCGTGGGCTCGGCTATGCAAGCCTGTTGGGAATTGTGTGATCTTTTCAGAGAAGGATGGACCCAGATACGACCCGATCGTGGGACGCCCAGAGCTACCCAGACTACTTTCTCTCAAGCATTCCAGCTTGCTAGACGAGCAGGATATATCGAGGACCAGCACAACCTGAAGTTCACACCTGAGACACCTACCACGATCTTCGACGACACTGCTACCATCTCACCAGAGGAAGCGCCAGTCCCAACTATATCTGTAATGGATCATGGTGTTCCACAGTCGGCCAAATCCACAGCATCAGCTCCCCCCGCCTTTCCACGGCCTAATACAACACAAAGGATGTCACGACAAACAATGCTTCAACGTCAACACCAAAATCGATGGGCAAGTCTCAATGAAGTAGTTTCTGAAGACGAGGCCCCATCTCGACCGACCAGCGCCATGTCACATGCATCACAGGCCTCATCAACACATATGTCTATCACTTCACTGACTTCATCACAAAACACCATCAGGACGCCGTCCGAAGACCCGAGCTTGACACTTCTCAAAGCACTGTTTGTGCGCGCAGCAGTGCAGACAGGTCGTGGTTTCTCCGCTGATCCAAGAAACAAGGGTGTCAGGGATACACTACATACATCGCTACCACAATTCGCACGCTCCTTGCCAGATACTGCATTTGGCACTCAAGTCTGGCAAAAAACCTTGTTGGAGAATTTCAAAAAAACCGTGTTACAAGATTCATCCTTCAAACATCTCGGTACGTCCGCTACCGCGATAGGTGTCGGGCCAGACCCAGAGAAAGGCAAGGAAGACATTGCCCAGGTACTCAAGGGTATGGTCGATAACACTGTCGGCTGGGCATGGCTTCGAGACCTGTTCAGATATGGATATGGCTCGTACATCGAGGAGGTCATCAACAAGACGACCAAAGAGCCGCCGGCGCCAACAGAAGCGAAGCCCCGAGCTCTGCCAGCGACTAATGGAAGAAATCACTCCAATGTCTCTAGCAAGACTGTACCCATGAACGGTAACGGGAACGAGGGGAGGAAAGTGTCACCGCCCAGAAGATGAGGGCCTTCAGTCTCCAAGACATCAGCTTTTCCTTGCCATACACGCTGATCGTCGCTTGGCGACGGATCAATTATCTACGCCGACCACGATCTATTTCGATTTATGTTTGAACAGATACCACTGCAGGTCTTTTATTCTAGTGGGGCTCCACTCAGCGCAGGCGTTACGAGAGAATTCGATAGTGCACACCCGGCGTGCAGGGAGGTTCCTTTGCTGCTACATTCAAGATCTCACCGAGCAATTCGAGCAAATAGAGAAGCACATACAGACCATATCATCCATCTAGTGGAGGTCAGACTTCAGAGCATTAGTACCATACCACAAACGAGATACAGCGTGCCATGAGTGCATAAGTCAGTATCAGCACGAACAGCCATCTTGCTATACGAACACTCACAACATTGATCTCTCAGGACATGACGCGGGGCACCTTTCGTTGTCTTCTCCAGCTACAAGTTGCTTGCTAGCTCTGAGTCGTCGTGCATCTTTCTCGCCATCCGCGCCACATGGGAGTCGATACCCTTCCTTAGCTTTAACGTTGTCGGTCTATTTTGAGACAAACGTCTAGCAGTGCAGAATCAGTGAGACGTCAATATGATGCGGCGCCGTATTTGCCGTGGTCCAGTGCAGGGGTAGTGGGGATGGAGGCATGGGGGCTGGCTGGTGTGGTTCTAGTGTATGAACGTGCTCGAGGTGTATGCGAGCTGCATGTCTACGTCTTGCACGTGCTTTGCTTTACTTTGCTTTGCTTTGCCTGCCGATTAGCTTGGAGACGGAATTGGAATAAGGTGCTGCTGTGCGAGGGTGAAGCGAGGTAAGGTAAGGTCGTCTGTACGTGACAAGCTAGGTCGACTGGTTGGGGCCGAGCGGCTTCCGACCACGGTGCAAAATGAGGTCTGTTGTTTTGGGGTATACGTGCATCAGATGGGTAGCTGTAGCGTTTGCGGCACAGGATATACGATGCGATGTGATGCGGCGTTGCAGCGAGCTGGGGTTGGAAGTGGAAATGCGGCGCAGCAACTTCAAGGGCGTAGCGAGGTCGTGCTAACGGCCTTGAATATCCATGCAACTAAGCAGGTTTGCGCTTCATGTGGACGAGCAAGTTTCGATGGGATCGGAGTAGAGTGGTGATACTTCTGTGCTCAAGACTTAGCTGCGCAGGACGGTCCACACGTGCAGACACGAAAGAGAAGACTATCACGGTGGGTTACGCAGGGCCATGCCTTCCAAGAACTGCAAGCTATCTACAAGCTCGGAACAAAAGCTTAGCTTGGTCTGCCGTTACAGGAATTCATGCTAGGACAAGCTCGTCGTTATTGCTGAATGGCGACCCAAAGCCTGCCGGTCTGCTGTATTTAGATTCAAGGTCTCTGCCCTTAGCACACTCAGTAAGCAGAATCCTCCGTTGTAGTGTTTGACGTGGCTGGTAGACGTCTACCCCAGTGAAGCAGGCTAACCCTCTAGCAACTGAGCCCGTATTCTGGCCCTGTTCGCCCAAAACTCACCTCGAAATTGTGAAGCGACATTCTTGACCTTCGTCGCAATCATGGCAAGCAGGAGGTCGAGCTTGTCGAGCTCCACTCACAAGGCGTGGGGGAAGGGGTACTCCGTACGGTCAGGAACCACATTCACTCTGGGGTTGTTGTGGTTGAAGAGAGAGCTGCTGAATGGATGGTTACCATGTCCATGGTCGTACTCCCCAATAAGGTCGTCAATCCCCTCCCAATTGTCGTGTTTCTCGCTTCGAAGGTAAACGATGAGAGCGTCTACAAGCCGCTTGAGGATCTGAAGCTCATCATCAAAGTGGTAATAATACGTTTTGATCCAATTGATGTCTTGTTGAATCCATTGCGGATCATCTGAGTTGTTCTCGATGCCGGGAACATGTCTGCGCATCACGGACCTCGTACCATTGAGCTCCTCCTGGAGGTTGTAGAGCGGGCCGTCAGGGCGTCTGGTGTAATGTGGAATGTGTCTGTTGTCTTCAAGCTCGTTGGCAGTCTTGGGTTGATTTCCTTCAATTGTTCTCGTCGTGCAGTAAAGGCATGGACGCTCGCCGGGCGAGGCATCGCGTGTGAATCAATGCTTTCCCAGGAACGTACTTCGCTGGTATCTGGCCGTACATGTGGCTTGAAACTCGCTTGTTCTTCTGTTAAGACAGACTCCTGGTAGTTGTAATTGATTTAGAGCTTCTGTGGTCTGTCGACTGTCCTGCCAGATGACCACGGCATTATATGGCCTGAAGGTCTCCCTCTTCCGTCTGCACCACAGGATCTTGTCATCTTCTGTCAACAGCGTGATTAAGCCACCACAGGCATCGTATGAAAACGGAACGCTGGAACGCGATGAAATATATGAGTACCTCGTTCGTTCGCGCGCATGGCATGAACAAGCTCGACGCCTTGCAAATACCGAGGGCATACGTATACCTTGCATACGCGAAGCCTAGACGACCTTGGTTCTGAAACAGAGATTCGTATCAAGAGGTTAGTTAAGGATGACAGGACTCACGTCACGTATTGGTTTAACATCGTTGTGCGAGCATGCGGCTGTTAGTCGCACGTGAGTCTTGAGCGTGGAACGAGTCGTTCGCCGAGATATCGCCGCGCGTCTCACAACAAACTGAGACGCACGAAAGTATCACTGAGGCTGCTGTTGTTCCCTTTAGACCGATCAGAGTGTCGTGGCCGCTAAGGCTAAAATCCAAGGCGTGCGTCTGTGCGTCTGGCAGGACAGTCATCGGTACCAAACGCGGTTTGACGAGTGTAAAGCTTGAGGTCGATCGCGCATGAAGCAGTTTGTCGCTGTTGAGAAACACTGTTTGTGCAGGAAGTGTGTGTGTTTTAGTCCATTCAAAACTGCTCGGTGTCTCACCTAAACAAAGGATGCTCCTCAGCACCTTCAGCGACGACAAGCACAGCAGGCATCAGTGAACAACATGTGTAACTTAGCCGACAAGTTCAGCTGCGAAATTGCGAATTTGATAGCGCGCTCTAGTTGTCTTGATTACCATCATCCAGATCTTGTAGAAGAGGCAGTCCGGGAAGAAGCAAGCAAGCAACTCTGTCCGGGAGAGAAACACTCAGCTCGCTAGGACCTGACCTCCCCCGTTTGAAGGGGGAGCGGACCACCTCGCGCTCATAGAGACAACGGGCAGCGCTGTGCCTTATCGTTCACGGTGGAAATGAAAGGACAATAGAGTACGGACGGATGTAACTGTCTGTTGTTGAAGTTAATCGTGGTCCCTGGATGGTTTGCATGTTGTGCGTTTGTGGAATGCCGGAGTGACACTTCAGCCTTTGCAAAGCGTGATACTACGAAGTGAAGTAATGTATACGCTTCAGCGATAGAGGATGCTACTACAGCGCTGCTTGCTAGCAACCCAAGCTCTTTGGTCGTCTTTTTCATAACCATCCTCTGTCTTGAACAGCGGCGCGAAGATGAGTTGCTTGCTGGAAACATCTTTGGGTGACATTGTCATTGACCTGCTCGTTGACAGCGCACCTAAGGCATGCGAAAATTTCCTGAAACTATGCAAGGTCAAGTACTACAACTTTGCACCTGTACATAGCGTGCAGAAAGGGTTCTCATTTCAGACCGGAGATCCTCTTGGTCCAGAGTCATCAGAAAGCGACGGTGGAAGCTCGATATGGGGCCTCTTGAAGGGTTCCTCCAGGAGGACCTTTTCAGTAAAGGTGGATCCGAAGTTGAAACACACGGAGAGAGGAACTGTCAGTATGGCTACTGTGTCCTCAGATCGCGATCCTGATGAGCGTCTTGCTGGCAGTCAATTCTTGATCACGTTAGGGGATGATATCGACTACCTTGATGGAAAGGCCTTGATCTTTGGGAAGGTCGTAGAGGGCTTTGACACGCTGGAAAAGATCAATGAAGCATTCACAGACTCCAAAGGACGGCCATTGAAGGACATTAGAATCAAGCATTCGACCATTCTAGATGACCCCTTCGAGGACCCCGAAGGCCTGGTGGAGCCAGAGCAGAGTCCTGCGCCAACCAAAGCACAACTGGCCACTGTTATGATCGCGGATGACGAAGAACTCGACCAGAATATCGACGAGGAGGCGCTAGAGAAGTTGAGACGAGAACGAGAGGCTAGAGCGCAAGCATTGACTCTAGAAATGGTGGGAGATCTACCTTTTGCTGAAGTCAAGCCACCGGAGAACATTCTATTCGTGTGCAAGCTCAACCCCGTCACGCATGATGAAGATCTCGAGCTGATTTTCAGTCGCTTCGGGAAAATCCTGTCTTGCGAGGTCATCAGAGACAAGCGGACTGGAGACAGCTTGCAGTATGCCTTTATCGAGTTCGAGAACCAGAAAGACTGTGAACAGGCATATTTCAAGATGCAGGGGGTGCTCATCGACGATCATCGCATACACGTGGACTTTTCACAGAGTGTTTCTAAGCTATCGGATACCTGGAGGGACTCGACCAACGCGAAGAGGAAGAAGCAAGGGGGCGGGTTTGGTGGCATCGATAGCCTGCAGAGAAAGCGACACTACAGAGGTGAAGAGGATCGGTACAATGATAGAGGTTACCGAATGGTGTTTGACAAAGCAGAGATAAGGCAACCTGACCAGCAAGCTAAGTCTCGACAGCGGTCACGAAGCCGTTCGCCAGAACATGAGCGACGGAGGAACCGCTCTCAAGAGCGTAACAGAGACCGCGACTATCGGAGAAGGAGAGATGCTGATTACTCGTCTTCGCGGCGAGATGACAGGAGGCCTGACAGGCGACGATATGACTAATGAGGCTTTCCGAGTGAATAACGATGGCTTTCTTACGATGCCATGCTACCATAATTCTATACTCTTCTGTAGATTGACAAAGACATCACTGTCGCACAGTCTTCTTAACAACCTTCTTTGGTCGTTTGGGAACATTTTGGTAAGCTGTTGGTGGTCACCCAGCTCTAGAATCCAAGCCTGGTAAGCGCTAAGAAAAGTCCCTGTGGGGCCGTGCCTGGGGGCAGTGGGGGCAATGACGTTGGCCGTCCTTCAGGGTGGGCTGTTTTGTTTGCTTCTGCGCCTGTCGGAGGCTGCGCAGCTTCCATTTGCAGCAATTGGATACCACTGATCCAAGCTGCATGGCAACGTGAAACATTCCTGTCGGTGAGCAACAGGAACTTTCTTGTACTTATCATCCCGTAAGAAAGTCATCACCTCCTCATCATATTCAATCAATAACAATGGCATCCGGAATAGTGAACAATCTGCTAGAGAGACTCAATCTCACCGGCGGCGAGAAGAAGGCTCCTGCCCAGGAACCTGACGCCAATGATGTCAAGATTCTGCGAGAGAAGTACCAGAAAGCTGACCAAGGACATGTCTTTAAGTTCTACGATGAGCTCGACACCGAAGGCAAAGCCAAGCTCTACGCGCAGCTGAACGATTTCGACCCAGACAGAATCAATGGCCTCGCTGACAAGGCTCTTCACCCTTCCAATACCGACGATGACAAGAAGCCAGCGATCGAACCCTTACCAGCTGAGGTATCAGAGTCTCTTCTCGAGGCGGACAAGAGCAAGGTCGACCGATACTACACGTCTGGTCTCCAGCTGATCGCAGAGAACAAAGTCGGAGTCGTTCTAATGGCTGGTGGACAAGGCACACGACTCGGTAGCTCGGATCCCAAGGGCTGCTTCGATATTGGTCTCCCCAGCCATAAGTCTCTCTTCCAGATGCAGGGTGAGAGAATACTTAAGGCTGAAGAGCTGGCGCAGAAGCAAGCCGGCAAGGATGCTAGACCCACGATACCTTGGTACGTGATGACCAGCGGTCCCACAAGAGCTGCGACGGCCAAGTTCTTCAAAGACAACAACTACTTTGGCTTGTCATCGGAGAATGTCATAATCTTCGAGCAGGGTGTGCTGCCTTGTATATCGAACGAGGGTAAGATCTTAATGGAGAGCAAAGATAAGGTAAGTAATCCAGCATGTAAACATTGTATGATACGTGCTAATCATTCCTCAGGTGGCAGTCGCACCGGACGGAAACGGCGGCCTCTACAAGGCTCTGATCACATCACCAGCTCGATCTGACATGCGGAAACGTGGCATCGAGCATATTCACGCCTACTGCGTCGATAACTGTTTGGTTAAGGTCGCTGATCCGGTCTTCCTCGGCTTCGCTGCCTCGAAAGAGGTGGATATCGCCACAAAGGTCGTACGAAAGCGAGCAGCGAACGAATCTGTCGGCCTCATCGTGCAGAAAGACGGCAAACCAGATGTTGTCGAGTACTCAGAAATCGACAAAGAGATGGCTGAAGCCACGGATTCTCAGGACAGACTGAAGTTCAGAGCTGCCAACATTGTCAACCACTACTACTCGTTCAAGTTCCTCGAGAGTATCGAGGAGTGGATGGACACTCTACCTCACCACGTGGCCAAGAAGAAGATTCCGTTCCTCGACACAGAGACAGGCGAAAGCAAGAAGCCAGAGAAGGCAAACGGTATCAAGCTAGAACAGTTTGTTTTCGATGTCTTCCCCTTCACACCAATGGACAAGTTTGCCTGCATGGAAGTCCACCGCAAGGACGAGTTCTCGCCACTCAAGAACGCTAGGGGGACTGGAGAAGATGATCCAGACACGAGCAAGAAAGACATCATGTCTCAAGGAGCAGGCTGGCTGAGAGATGCAGGTGCCGTTGTGGTTAGTGAAAATGATGAGGCCGGTGTTGAGGTCTCACCGCTCATCAGCTATGGCGGAGAAGGTCTTGAGTATCTTAAAGGACGAGAAATCAATGCACCAGCCGTGATCGAGAAACGTGAGGACTAGACACCCAGGAGCGTGGATCATGCGAGTGTAGGAAGTACGTTATTCAGAACGTGGAAACACTATGGCTTAGCTGCACTGGAGGACAATGAAAGATTACAATATAGATGATTAATAGAGCTTGCAACACAATAGGATGCGTTTGAGGAAGCCTCACAGAAGCACGACCGACCCTAGGCTACTGCTATTGCTACAATCCACCTGACATAGAATGCTTTGCTCAATTATACAGTCGCGGCCGATAATTGCAAGTCTTGTGTACTCCAAATCCAAGTCGCACAGCACTTCTCCGCACCGGGGAAGTTGGTTGCACTTCACCAGCTGACCACTCGAGCGAACTCCGAGTCTGAATGCGCCAGCTCTGCTGGAGCTTCTAGCCAGGCCCGACTATTGCAAGTGATACGAACCCAGTCTCGAAACAGAGAACGACAGGTAGGAAGCACGACTAATTCACCTCCCCTCTCGCCAGCCACTAAGCACAATCTTGTCCTCCGACGCACCTACCTTGGCTGCCCTGGACCGCCTCAAAAGCCTACTCACACAGCCATCCAGCCAGCCAGCCAGCCAGCCATGCCCCAGCTCCTCAAGCTCGCAGTGAGCCAGTCGCACACCCTCGACACGCTGCAAGCGACGCTGCAAGCGCTTCAGCAAACCGCGCACACGGCCGCGCAGCAGGGCGTCGACATCCTGCTGTTCCCCGAGGCGTATCTCGGCGGGTACCCGCGCACGTGTTCGTTTGGGGCCGCGATCGGGTCGCGCACGAGCGAGGGCCGCGAGCAGTACCTGCAGTACGTCAAGAGCAGCGTCGATCTGGGCGACACGCACATCGGGGCCGGCGACGCGTGGTTGAGGCGAGAATTGCCCGTGAACGAGGAGACGGGCCGCAGAGGAGACGGCACGCGCGAGATGCTCGAGGAAGTGGCGCGGAGTACGGGGTTGTTCGTCGTGACGGGGGTCGTGGAGCGTGCGGGCGGCAGTCTGTTCTGTGCGGCGCTGTATGTTGATCCGCACAAGGGCGTGGTGGGCAAGCGGCGGAAGTTGATGCCGACGGGAAGCGAGAGGCTGGTTTGGAGTCAGGGCACGGCGGCGAGTTTGAGGGCTGTGACGGCCACGATCAAGGGCGTGAGGGTCGTGATGGGCTGTGCGATCTGTTGGGAGAATCTGATGCCGTTGTTGAGGTATAGTCTGTATAGCCAGCAGGTGAATCTGTGGCTGGCGCCGACAGGTAAGGCAATTGGTGTTTTCCAATATAGTGTTCTGGGAGTGACTTGGGCTAATGAGTTTTTTTTTTTGTGTTTAGCTGACCCGAGGCCGACGTGGGGAGCGCTCTGTCAAACGATTGCGATGGAAGGTAGGTGTTTTGTCATGAGTGCGAACCAGTGTCAGAAGAGGAGTCAATTACCTGGGTGGATTACTGGCAAATCGAAGGCGCAAGAGGCGGTCGCTAGTGGTGAGAAGACGGTATCTGGGAGAAGGAAGAGCGTGGCGACGAAAGAGAATAATGAGATTGCGTTGCCCGTAAGTCTCAACAAGGATAAGAGCCAGTCGCGGGTCAATGGAGAATCTGCTGTTTTGGAAGAAGAGTCTGATGAGTACGTGTCAAGAGGTGGCAGCTGCATTGTAGGGCCATTGGGAGAATTCGTTCGAGAGCCTGTATGGGAGAACTCGGACGAGCTGATAATGACTGAGGTAGACTTCGAGGATTGCGAGAGAGGGAAGCTCGACTTTGATGCTGCGGGTCATTACTCGAGGAGCGATCAGTTCCATTTCGGTGCGGCTGGGCTCGATCTCGCGCCTCCGCCGTAGTCTTCTACCCTATGAGCGTTCTGAGAGGACTGGATCTAGGCGTTTTGTATGAATCTTGGACAGAAACTGAGCTCACATTCGTGTCTATAGACTAGAAGTGCATTGTATGTGAAGCTAGCGATACACAGCTTCAATGACATTGACACCCAGCCAGAGAGTCACATATCCTTTCGTCATCACCCTCTTGCCTTGTCCTGCCAGTCTCACTCACACTCACTCAGTAACCTCACACCTCGTACAGGGTTGTCGATCCTCATCACTACAATGGAATCATAGTACATCTGTGCTTGTACGTATCCCCTCTCACCCTTGTCAATGGTCTCTCCTCCATGATGTCACCCATTTCTTTGCAATATTGGTGTCTGCAGCCAAGTTTGGAGGTTGCCACCATCAGACGCCAAAGCAGAAGTCAATGGATGATTTCCCAGTAGAAGATATGGCTGTAACGCCGGGGTATCAAATTTAGATATCCTGAGCCGATGATTCCTTGAAAAGCGATTTGATAAAGTTTCGTGCCGGTCATGAACTTTTGTTGGTCGTAGATGGATTCGTGGAAAACGTAAAGATGCCGGATGCCATGAAAGCCAAAGGCCGTTCCGCCCATGGTATCGCAAAATAAACAAAGCAAAATGAAACAGATGAAAAATGCTAGCAGCAGCCGTCTGCTAGTCGAGTCAAACGTCGCTACAAGATACGAACGTCGTTCTCATTCCCACAGCCGATAGTAGCATGCATAGGTTCTCCGATCAGACCCGTCACTCAAAGGGATATGTGACCGCGCTCATGCAACGGTTGGTGTAGAAGCGATGGGAGCGACAACAGCAGCTCCGTTGATTTCGTCGACTGGCGCTGGAGCTGCGGCAACGGCAGGAACCGTACCATCGACTGGGGCTGCCGTGCAGTCCTTGGAGATGTGACCTGGTTGACCGCATTTGTAGCATGTCTTGCCCGCTGCGCCGAGTGGACCGCCGTTTGGAGCAGTACAGTCACGGGAGATGTGACCCTGGTACGTGTTAGCCATGTTAACGATGGAATGGAGCACAAGATACGGACCAGCTTTCCACAGGCGTAGCACTTGATGGCCTGCGCCTGGCAGTCACGTGCATAGTGGTTCGGGCCACCACACTTGAAGCAGTTTGCGGATCTGTTGTTCTGAACACCATAATAGCCACCTCGGAAGCCGCCTCTGAGACCACCTCGGGCTCCGCCGCCTCGTGGTGCGCTCGGGGCAGCACCTTGACCTGGAGTTGGGCAATCTCGTGCGAGGTGACCGACTTGACCGCAGCTGTAGCAGCGGCCGCCCTGCGCACCACTAATGCGCAAAGTTGGGCAGTCGGCCTGAACGTGTCCTAAACCCTGGCAGTGGTAGCACTGCTTGGCTGTGATGGTATTAGTTCCCTCTTCTCTTTCCAATGGCTTGCAAGATTTGACCTACTCTCGGTCGTTCGTGGCAGGGTGCACTGGTTGGACTCGTGGCCAGGCTGCTTGCAGTTGTAGCATAGCCGTTCAGAAGAGGTGCAGACCTCGGCGTAGTGGCCGACGTTGCCACATTTGTAGCATGCTCGGCGGGCGATAGAAGACATGTTTGTTGTGGTGCCTGTACAGTCTCGATTAGCTCGAGCTCAACTGTGCCCACTATGCTTGGACATGGGGTATATGTGGATGGAGAGGCCGCAGGATCAAGTAGTCTCGCCATGCCTATATCGTGCTGATCTTCAACATCAGGAAGACTTCTGTAGGGCAGCGTGGCTGTAGCTGTGACTGGGATAGACAGAGTGGTTGTTGTGTGCGTCTGCCTGCTCCCGCAGTTCGAGCCGGCAGCAGCACCACACCCAAGACAGAGGCCGAGTATTGGCGGAGGTGAACACATCCCACCAAAATTGTCGCAAACACATGGTCGTACTTACGGTGTTCTCTTCAACCTTCACAACCTCTTTCCTACACTTCCAACCTTCGACGGCACTTCTTTTCAACTTGCGCTCCAAGAATAACAATGGTGTGGACAAGGTGCAGCTACAGCAGATTTTGCGAGCAGGAGATTTCGCGTGTGAGCCTAGCGACCACGCTAAGGATTTGGTGCTGTCGGCGTTCACTTCAGAAGGCAATAGCGAGCACGTGATGGCTACGAGCCCCTAAAGCTGCAGCTACCGCCAAAATTCACCCCGAACCTACCGTGGCCTAAACTTTATATCGCCGTCTTCGCATCAGGGGCGCGAGGAGCCGACGTCGACCTCGGGCATCAGAACCGACATGTGATCGTTCTCTGCATCATCCGGTATTTGCCTAAGAAACATAGCCTTCTCCAAGCGATGCTATATTCTGGTGGTGACAACGTAGAACCTGTCCATCCTTCCACTTTACAACCAAACCGCGGTTGCTGCTCCATTCTTCCCTTTACTGGTGTCGGTATCCTCATTAAGATTCACTCTCGCAGCTTCCCTGATCTCCTTCCCGTCCCAACTCAGCACAAAGACCAACCCCTCCTCCGAATCCGTCATAGCAATATACTCTACCCCGTTGACCGCCACGCCTGGCTCGACCGCATTCGCCCAGCCACCACTCGTGGCTGTCTCGTACATACACAATAGCCCACTTTGATCATCATCTCGCCATGCGCCGCCATCGTCACCTTCGTTTTTGCTTGCCGTCTCCGTGGTTACAAGCTCGGCGCCTTCAACCAGACCTTCCGGTGTAAGCGCGTAAACGGCAACATAACCTTTCCGGCCCTCTTTCAGGCCCCGTGTGCTGGCGTAGAGATATTTAGGTTGATCCCCATTGCTAAGACTGGTTCTTACTTCATCCGCCCAGAATTCATTGACAGGTAGACCCTGCGGTATGATCCGTACGCCTTGCTTGTGCACGAGCTTCACATTTCCATCACTGTTGCCGTTCCTCACTACCTCAAACACATCCACAACGCTCGAGTGCTCCTGTAGACAGTACACGTATTGCCCACGTGGATGGGGCCAGACGTGTCTCGGGCCGTCGTGTTTCCGGGGACTGATCTTCTTCTCCGCGAGCTGCATGTGTTCCTGACCTGCACCTGTGGCGATGGAGTACGTCCAGATGCAATTACGGCCTATGTCTGCGATGTATAGCAGTGACCCGTCAGGACTCAGATCGGTGGAATGTGCCCCATGTCGTAGGCCGCCGAAGTCCATAGTGCTGCCGTTGTCGCGCTGACCGGAGGTATCGACGAAGCTTAGTTTCTGGACTGGTGGAACGGTCGAGGATGTGCCTTGCCCTGGGCCATCTGTTTCGTTGCGTTTCCCCGTGGTAAAGGCGCCTGTTTTTTCATCCAGTGCAAAGACTTCACCTGTTGCGCCGCCGGCTGAGTAGGCGTGGGTGGATGACGCGCATATGTAGCCCGATCTGGACTTCGTGGGTGCTGTATTGAGAAGCTCGATGTTTGATGAGTCGTGCACTGCGTACGCGGCCACGGCCGGTGGTTCGAGCCATGCTGTTGCGTAGAGGTTCCGAACGCCCGACTTGTTTGGTTTGTTGAGGTGGAGCCATGAATGAGATCCGACTGCATTGTGCTGTTTCACGATTTTGAGGCTGTCCTTTGCGTTGTCAGAAGATGCTGGCGTGAAGCGGAGGGTGAAGAGATATGGTGAGGCGAAGGTGCCGACTAGTAGGTCGTGACTGGTTGTGCGAGCCATGATGAGTGTTGCTAGGCTTCACACTGCCCTGACGCAGCTTTGGGTTTTGTATAGTTATGCAATGGCACTGCCTCGGACCCCGGAAGAAATCGTGCAGCGGAGCTGTTGCTTTGGCCCTCCGATTGAGATGAATTACTGAGCCAATCTGGTCTCAGCACTGTTGATTCTAAGTAACTCAGCTCTGCAGCTCGTTGGTGTCCTGCAGCTGGTAGGCATCTGAGTACGAGGACAGTTATCAGGCGGTGTGGTATTGTTCTAGACCATGTCCAGACGGAGTACTTCTCCAAGTCTGTCGACAAGGATTTGTCGGCTCAGACTTCGGCAGCATGTCTTCTCCAATCGGCTGCGAATGTCCGAAATGTTATCCGATTCAGGCAGCTTTCATGTTGATTCTCGTATTCATTGTGATCTTGCACTAGTCGACTGGGACTGTATGTATTGCTTCGCGTAAGCCATGCTTTAGGGCTGAGTTTCGGCGAGAAACTGGTTGAGTCGCGAGAATGTTACCGCGACTGCCTACAGCACTGCAGGCCTGATCAGCCTATGCTCGCTTGCACTGCTACGTATTACTGCCATACTAAACGGTAGGGAGTAGCTTTGCATCGTTCATGCAAACGGCATAATACTGAAACTCAAGTGGACTGTAGAGCAGTCGCAGTGCACGAGAGCCACCGCGAAGCAAAGGAACAAGAACAATACGGCAGACTGCGTATGAGAGGTCTGCAAATGAATAGTCTTGACAAGCTGGAACTGAGAAATGGAGCCGACAGCACTGACAGGCCTATAGTATGTGATCTCGTGCAACGCCACCAACGCCATGCTTTCTACGAAGTAGCCAACACCAGATGTCAAAAGCAAAATGGACTCCTTCTTACGCGTCAACAAGCGGCACCCTTACCCATCTCTCCTCTCGCCCTATCTTGTCCGCCTCAAGTATACGGTCTTCACCTTCCACCAAGCTGTCCACCGCTAGACCGGCTCCACTGATCACTGCTAAGATTGCTCTAACATTGAGCTCTACGGTCTTCTCTGGCTGGACGGCTTTCATAACATACTTCGTAAGGTTGGGGAAGAGGACTCCGAAATCGCTTTGACTGAGATGTGCAGATTGTGGGATCAAGTAGAGATATGGTTCTGTAGGTGAATTCGTGTCGACCTTGCCATCCTGTTTCTCGCTAGGCACGAGCGAGGTGCTGCTTGACTTCGCTGAACCTGGATCTGAACGGCCTTCAGATCGCGCGGGAGAGTGTTCCTTTGAAGATTGGGCCGAGTCACTAGGCGAGTGCTCGATAGGGACATCCTGATCTTGCTTCGATAGCTCAGGTACAGGGTTCTTCGCTCTTGTCGTGTCATTCTCCATGCTCGGCGCCTCACTCTCTCGCCGCTTCTTCTGCTGTCCAAATGCCTCGATCGCGGCCACTGGTGACTTCGAGAGAAGTGCTCGTGTACGGTTGAGCAAGTCGGTCCACTTATAAAACTCTGCCGACATGATCGCCACCATGTTTGATTTTGCATGGGATGCAACTGGTGCTTGTCGATGATAGCACGGCATTGGCCGTTCCCAAAGCCACTTCGTCGTCTCGCCCCTCAATGGCATCGTCCAGCAATCGAGCAGGGCCACAGGGCTTTCGGGGGTGACCTGCTTGACAAGATCACTGCTGGCCATGATTTTGTACAGTGGAGTGTAATTCCACTGTTCATCATCCTCTACTCCCTCCGTTTTGGTCTTACTCGAAGCGACCTCGGAAGGCTCGGGCAATTTCTCATGATAAAACACACTTTTGACGAACTGTGTCATGGTGGCCGCACCAAAAGAATGCCCAGCCCAGCTGACATGACCTGGTTGTAGATCTAGCTGATCATTCAAAATTGTTTGGGTTTGTCTGGAATCTCCTGCATAATTCGTGAAGTGCTTGCCTTCGTGCATAGCCTTGACAACAGCATATGTCAACTCGAGCTCCCATAACCGCACTCGCAATTGAGCATTTCGCGCGTTCAGCACCTGGGTGTTTGGTGTGTGGGACATCTTCTGGTATGCGATCGAGGTCTCAATCTCGCCTTCGGCGTTTTTGATGAACGAAATCGGAGCGCTTCCATCTCTGTGCTCGGGTGCTACACAGACCACTCCACAGGACGCCAGACTTCCGACGATGGAGCTGTAAGTATTGAAATTTCCGCCAAGGCCGTGGCTGAATATGCATACAGGATGGCCCTGGCTTTGTTCCGGTGAACGTAGTGGTGCATCCTTGACCACAGGCAATTTTGCGAAGTTCCATAGATTAAGCATCCTTGACATCATGGAAGAATACCGGTCACTCGCACCCATGAAAGAGGCATATGCGTCGTTCCATTGCTTCTGCGGACTAGGTAGCCAGTAGACAGGCTCGTTGGAAGTGGCTTCAGGTACTGACGGGTAGTAGATGCGAAATTTGATGGTTGTTATACGATCATCAGGGACCGTCGTTGTCGATGGGATCTCGGAGACTGGTATCTCGAACTCGGCTGTGCCTACTTTGTGAGGTCCGCGATACTGTGGTAAAGCAGGCAGGGGATTCAAACTTGACAGCATGATAGGCTAGTCACCGAAGTAGGAAATCGGTCTCGTGACTACTAGTTGTAGAGCGCTAATATGGAAGTTGAAAACAAGATCTTCCGTGTGCTACACCTGGTCTGACAGTATCTATGCTGTGTAAGTTGGACGCAAATGGAACAGGTTCGAGCGCAGGAATAAAAAGGGACTTAATTGGCATCAGGAAGGACTCGCGTGCTTCAAGCCTCTTATGGGAAGTGGCGCATTACGATTGCCTTGCAGCAGTGCAGGATTAGTGACGCTCCATCAAAAATCGTTAGCCTGACGGCTCCGTCCGGAGCGTGGAGGTGATGTCATGAGGTACCGGCCTTAATTTTCCTGAGGCTGGCGTCACACGCTTGGCGTTTCGGTGTAACCGTGAAAATTGAGAATCGCGGCCAAAACCAGCAGAACATCACTGAGCCGTGGGCAAAGACTGATTCCAAGCTTACTGCAAGCTTGTTCGTGTGTAGGGGCTCATACTGTATCTTGTGTTGATTGAGATGGTAGTGCAGAATATAAACCTCTCGAATGCAGAGAGAATGTTTCGCACGGCAATCTGGCATCACGATAGCTGCAACCCTCGTAGGTATACTTAGGAACGACATCGTCATGTATTCTTCTAGCTCTCCCACTCATATGATTGCTCTTTGTTTTCCGCCCGTATTTCCGCTGTACCGCAAGTGAAGCTCAGTATCGTTCGGCCCGAATACTGGGCGAATGTTTCACTCCTGCGCCCATCGAGCGGAACCGAAGCGATCCCTGTCCCAAGGATCCATCCAATTTCCGCTATCTGTCCGCCCAGCCAAGTGCTCAATACGCGTATTTGCAATCCAAAAGTGTTTGTTTTGACCGCATCTTTCGTGTCTTTTGCTTCTTCGTAGTTGTGGGACTTCGTGTAAGCCTTATGTAACACCCAGGGGATATGAGAGGGTCCACGTCGTTGATGGACGAGAGTGTTGGGAGTATTGTACGCTTCGCGGTCGATCATGTTGCAACATCGTCGCCGGTCGTAAGAGCTGAGGCGCGTGCTCATCGCGAAGATTGTCCTATGTGTGGATGAATCTTAGCTGGGATACGAAATAACGTCAAGGTGGTCAGCACGATGGACTTGACCATATGAGGTACGTCAAAGCAGAACCATAACTCAGCGATGGTGTATCTTCCTGGTTGGTCAAAATGTTTAAGACACGGGATGTCATATATGTTGTGTTGTATGACTGAACATGCCGTTCGCCATGGTCACCACAATTAGCCAGAAGCACCAGCTTCAGTGCATACTTCAGGGTGTTGCGAGCGTCGACACGAGGACGTCCATGACTGGGATACGAGGATTGACATATCAACATTCAACAACACTGTCGTGTCGCATGTTCGCACAACGCAGGGTGTTGTACTTCGCTGCTCGAATGCACAGTCGAAAGTCGCGCAGCTCGCTATGCAAATTGAGGCGGGCGCGACCAGTATCAGCACGGCCGCCAGCCCGTTAGGAGGTACTATTACAGTTCACGCATCGGTCAAAGGCACTGCCTGGGTGACGGTGTCGTCTAGTGCAGGAGGCGGTCATTTGTATGCAGCAAATACTCCAGTTGCTGGCCATGCAGCCTATGGGGACACTCAGGCGCAGTACGCTCTACTCTGCAAAGACGCAATTGGCTGCAAATAAGCTGAGCCGGAACTAGGCGGTCCTCCAGCTTTGCGAAGGTATTGACGGCTATGATCTGTCATGGCCGCCGTAATCGGAGCCCTGAAAAGCCAGTCAGCGTCGAGGGAGGTCGTGTGAGGTCATGCTCCCGGTCCTGCCACAATTGCCCAAAGGCATTCCGGAACGCGAGATGCCCTCCCTTTTGGGCTCAATAGCACCTTCCTGAGTTCGGTCTTTGCTTGCAGAGGTCAGGACTTCTGGTCACAGGCACATACGCATGTCTAGGCCAATCTTCGGCCAACTTGAGCATACTGTCGCTGGTCCGGAAGCGCAACTCCCTCGATTCTGTCTTCCGTCATAGCGGCGGCAGCTTCGCAGGATAGGGAAACAAGTCCACCTCGAGCGTCCGCCGCTACCACCACGATTCATCAAGAGAGCAGCGGAACGCCGTAGCCCTCAGATACTTAAGTCTCTCGCTCCCTCGCTCTATCTCTTTCTCTTTCTTCTTTTCTTCTTTCCATGGTCCGCCATCTTGTCAATTGCTGCCCCTCCAGTTTTTGACGTTTCATTGTTGCAAGGTTCTTTGACTTGGTAAGTACATTCCTGTCCTCAATTGCACAATCTCCCATCATCAAATTCTCCCCATCATAAGCACGTCGTCGTCGACTTCCAGCTGGCAAAATCTTCCACCAAAACTGGCAACAGCAGCCACGAAACAGCGACAAGTCACCAGAGCTCAGGAACACTATCATCACACTTACAGCAGGCTACACATCGCGTGCAATTAATGGCAGCACCTCATCTTGCAGGTCAAGCTTGCTTTCGCCATCCTACTGCGGCTTCCAGTCCCACACTCCAGGATCAATCTCATCCATTATGCAAGAGCAGCCAAACACTCCCATACACTTCTAGGCAGATGTCTGGACAGCTTGAAAGAGCCTGAACACACGAAAAGATGGCAAGACAATAATAAGACATTGCCAAAGCACTATTCCCAGCACGATTAGTCTTCCCAGCTGCAGCTCGATACCCGGATCCTGGACTCTGGGCATCAAATCTAATCTCCGTCCCCTACAGCTTGGCACTTTTAGGCTTTGGTCCCCAACTCCATGCCTGCAACCCCTTTCAGGACCTCTAACAGAGCCTACAATTCGCTGCTCACAGTCCAGCCGGTCATCATCATCATCGCCGCCGCTGACAGCACGCTTGCGCTGTTGTCTGACATGCTGCTGTCCCTTTTGTTGTTCACATCATGGACCATGCTGTCGCACCACATTCACACTGACATTGCCTCATCGTCAAGTTCACACTGCTAACGCCTTCAGATACTGAAAATTAGTTGTTGTTAATCTTTAACGACAACGCTATGGCAGGTATCTCGGCTTCGACCGATTATTGCATCAACCAGGTAAGTCATTGACCTTCCTCGTCGTCATCCAACTGCATCATCACCCATCTTCATCTAACCTCATCGTCACCTAACCTCATTGTGACCTAACCTCATCGTCACTGTTCTGTCCTTCCATCACAACTTGTCACATCTGCTGACGTCTTCACAGAGGGAGTTGTTCAACCGGCGGAGGTGCCGAGAGACGCGGTCTCGGCCGTGGCTCTCTGGTAGCTCCGTACGAGTCAACGGTCCAAGGACCATACATGGTGCTGCACGTGTGACCAGTGCAGGTGAGTTTTAACTTCCCTTTATTTCAAAATGACTTGAACTAATCCTCGCAGTGTCCGGAAAGAGTCACAAGGACAAGGCACCCAGGACCGAGCTGTCTCGTTTTGGTGTGCCAAGTGCTACGGGTTCTGTGCGCCACACACGAGCCGCAGCCCGCGCAAGCGGATCGCGGCTCCCACTTGCCACGAACTCGTGCCTTGGCACGTCAGAGAAACAGGGATCGTCCTGCGACCCCAAAAAGCCAGCATGTGCCGCTGGTGTGGCAGGATCACGCTCTCCGGTGGTCCCTGCTAGGCGACGGGTTGGAGCAAGCTGGGCTGCTGCCAACTTTTCTTGCAGACCTGACGGCTAGGTGCCCGAAGGCGAGCAGAAGAGCGCACAGCCACATTGTTCACAGCCGGCCCAGCAGGCGGTTGATGCTGTGAGCAAGCCACGGCGAAAGCCCAAGACCCCAGGCATGAAAGTTGCCTTCGATCCTGTGCCAAGGTCACGGGAAACGTATTCAAATGGTGAGTGACGCACGATTGACATCTTTCGTCTTCGCCGTGAGCAGGAACTGACATCGAACAGATGAGTATGATCGGACTTCGATCTACCATCTTTGCTGCGCTGCCTACGGCAGGCACAGCGACGAATGCGAGTACCGAGACTCGTCAAAACCAGACAAGGGTGACATCACTCGGTTTGCTTGGGAAGGTACACGATCTCCGTGGCACTTCAACGACTTCTGGTGTCGAGATAGTCGCGTTCACGCGTTCTATACAAAAGACCAAGTCTTGAAGGTGTGTTTCAATGTGTGATTGTAAGCACATTGATCCTGCGTCGGTTCTTACTAGTTCTGCTTCTTGTGTTGGGTTGCAGGACTTTATTACAACACACCCGGCCTATCTACTCATCGACACACTTTGAGGTTGTCCGTCTTGTATTTGGGCTCATGGCTTCCTCCTTGTAGCGACGTTGAGAACCATCGCAGATTACATGGTTTGTCTGAAGAAAATAGGACTTCCGGAACATCTCGTTGGTAGGAACAGTTGGGGGTCTCACATTTCCGGACTCGGTCAATTCCCTGTCCCTCGAAATGTGCCATCTGCTTCCAAAACTTGTGAGGCTGTTCAGCAGCTACCCCGAGTCCTTCGGTGGAACAAGTGAGATTAAACACTGCTTTACCTCTTGAGTTCTCGAGAAAGTCCTGTACTTGCGGCACACTCTCTTGGGCTCTTGACGGAAAGATGCAGTAACATTCCATTCTTTTTTCATCGCTGTGCTTGCCTTGTGCAGGACTTTGAGGAAGACGAGTTGAGATCCAAGTAGCTTCCGAATCAGATTGCTCGATCGACGGCTTCAAACAATCTTGCAACACTTCGTGACAATATCGCTTGACCCGTAGTCGAGATCCAAGCGATAAGTACTAAGCTTTGCTTGCGATAGCCCTAGAGAAAAGAGCTGCTTGATAGAAGTGCACCTGAGTATGCTTGGAGACACCTGAGCACCAGACGGACACTTAGGCGTAAATTGCAGCAATAGCTATCGATCCAGCCAGGCGTAAAAACCTACACCTGCAGGGAGAGCCTGATGCCCAGACGCCAATCAACGACCTCCAGAGTGCATTCTACGCACTCACCCCTTGCGGATCTAGTCGCTTGGCTCCATTGACAAGATCACGGCATAACAACGTCGGCCACATAACAAGTGATTAGCCAATGCCTCAAGGCACTCCATCAAGCAGAGTCCACTCGATGCCGGCCGTGTACCTGTCCACTCCCTAGTCGCCTAAGTAGCGATCTGAGTCTATTCGAGAACGCTGCACATACTACGATGTGTGATAGGCTTCGGTATCTGATACACAAGCAACATGCATGGACGGCTGAGGGAAGGCAGCATGGTACACTGAAGAAGAAGCATGTAGGTGCTGCAAGGAATGGTGACAGTGCTAAGGGGTAGCAGTACCACAGAGTAATGCCTCAGATACAAGAGCATAGGGGATCTGGACACAAGCAATGGGGAGAGACAGATGTTGTGCGGCACGGAATGACGCACTGGTAGAGCAGTGTTAGGAGCAAGACGTAGCGTTCCATGGATGTGTTGATAGGCTGTTGCTTGACTGGAGTCATATCGTATGCTTATGCTGTCGAATCTGCATGCCGAAGGGTTTCGATTACTTGTTTGACGCCACTTCTTGCTCGTCTGCTGGCTGGGCTGGTTTGTGTCATGTCATGGGTCCCACGCCCGTACACGCAAAGCATTTGCCCAGCAATTTATCGCAACCACTTGATGATCACAATGTATTCTGATAGAATTCTCTTGATTAGATTTTCAATCGTTTCCAGCCACTCCGAGGAGTGGAATTCTCACCTGGCCATGGCTCTCTCCACTTACGAGACTCTCCCAGCCTCACAACTTTGAATTTTCCTTTCCGTCCTCACTAACACCCAACCAAAAATCGAAGTAATCCACAATCCCCTTCAAGCTCGTTTCCTTGACCCACCTCTCATACGGCACGTCCAAATTGCACCTCAACGCGAATCCGTGCTCTACACCCGAGAACAACTGCAAATGGTACGGCTTCTTCGCCTCTCTCAGGATCCCCACCCCCTTGTTCCTCGCTTCGGTGGGGAACGTGTGGTCTGTCTCCGCGCATGACAGGAACAACGGCCTTTGGATCTCGTCGAAATGATGGTCTTTGAGGAAGGCAGGGTGTGCGAAGGCGCCGACTTCGCAAGGTGGGGAGGCACCAGCTAGAGAGTTGCAGACATAAGGGGCTCCGAAGCAATATCTGTGGGGGTAGTAATCGGTTAACGAATATTGGTTATCGCAAAGGAGCTCACAGGCGGAGGAGAGGAGTGATGTGAACAAGTTTACTTACCCGACACAGGCATATTTCGTCTCCGCTTTGCCGTATTTTTGCTTTACAGCGTCAATCCAGCTGGGCACGTGTGCGAGTGCGACTTTGTGGTACTTGGCTAACCACTCCTCGAAATCAAAGCCTGGTTTTGGCGTTCTCAGGGCCGTGCGATGAAGGTAGATCGGATCCTGTTGAGCTCTCAATTGTCAGCATTCATGTTGTCCATCCACTTTAGCTCGCCCCTGGCGCTTCGTTTGATAACCAGGCACGGAGTTGATTTGAGGCTGATGCTGTGGATGTCACTCACCCCCTGGAAATAATCAATGCCCAGCACGGTGTAGCCCGCGTCTGCCATCTCGTCCATGATCAACAAACCATTTGTAAAAAAGCCAAAGACATCTGGGTAGTATAGCACGATGTGACCGTTGGATTTGTCTTGTGGAGGATGCACGACGTAGGTCTCCACTTCGGCGATCCATTCATATTCTCCCCTGGGGTTGCCACTGTGAATGTGGCCTTTGATGCAGCATGCGCCGGAGGGTTGTGCTAGCCATTCTGGCTCTTTCGGTTGCTTACTTGAGGCCATGTTTGCGAATATGTAAAGACGTTGTAGAGATCCAGTACTTCGAGCTTGTAGCTTGGGCCAGTTCCCTGAGGGACTTGGCTACTTGCTTGGAAGTTTATCTATCTCAATGTGGTTGAAGGTATCTGACGCCGCTGAGTCTGTCCGCGCAACAAATTAAAGCTTCTTATCTATGCCGAGGATGTTAAGGAAACAAAATACAGTACTTACAGTACCAACATGGCTGCCAAAGCCTAAACGTCCCCGCACTGATCTAACCTGAATTCTGGGGAAGTAACAATTTGAGGTTGGGGAATCTGGTTCTCCAACAACACCAATTGCTCTTACAGGAGTCATTACCATATCTGAGTCGAGGCTACTTGAACCAACTGATGGCAGTGCTTGTACACACCGGGACAGGAAGAGTTGAAGAAGCTAAAATTGTTCTTTTGAACACGCAATGGCTATTCCAATGAGATCAGTCCCGAGTCCCTCCACCCAGACGTTGTTGGTAAGGTCAGAGTTGTATCAGGAAGGCATGACTCGCCAATATAATCTGTAAGCCAGAAGGTTGCAACTCCACTAAGCGGTTGCGCTCGCGTCAGCGACCCTGAAGTCGGGGACATTGTTAAGGCAGCGTATTGACGGTCGCACGTTGTCGCTGTGTGTCTGATGGAGGCAGAGTCATGCCCGCATTGGAATAAGCTCACGAAGCTTCCCAGATGCTGGTTTAGTTGTAATGAACTGCAGTCTGCATTCTCCGACCGGGTCTGTCATCGGGTTGTGCAATCAAAGACTCTCCTGCTTGAATATGCATGTCGTCGAAACAAAGGCCTTTCGAGTCGCAGTAAAATAGAAGACTATTACCCCGGATCTGAAATGGTGGTTGACTTTGACATACCGGACAACTCTGTACCTGTCGCTCTTGTGAAGAGTGCTGTGTACGGAGAGCTTGTGCTGTTGGAATCTCTGTTCTCGCGCAAACGGGAATGGTTATTAGAAGATACGCGAGAAAAGGTAATAACAGTAGTGAGATCAAGGTAATCTGTTGTCTTAACGAGAAACTTGAACAGAAGGCTGAAAGGTCGCATCGCATGTAGACATCGGGTCTTCCTTGAAGTATGCTGGTGTTGAGGTAGGCCGGCATACAGGTGCTCACATCGTGGCTGCCGAAATCGCCGTACGGCTTCTTCCTGAAGGCTGCAAGTATACCACCAACTCAGGTTCAAAGACTACAGCTTTAGACTGGCCGGTCGAGGAACGACAGCTTTGTCGTGAACCATTGTCACACAGACTTTGCCATCCATCGTTTCTATCTGACCTGTACAATGGGCCAACCTTTTACCTCCAGAGACTGCTGTGCATATCAACCGCACTTTTGTGCCAACGGGTACGGGCCTCAAGTATGTCATGGTTATGGTCCTGCTGACATGGCCACCGTCCAAGAAACCCTCTCTTGCAATAGTAAGTAAAGCTGTTGATGTGAGATTGTCTTTAATGCTAGTTAGTTTCGACAGTCGAGTGCCATGACGTGGCCGTGTCTGAGTGCTCACCTAGAAGAGTGCAAGCAGCGCCTCCATGCAGATTCGTGCTCCTGATGACATTCTGTCAGCATCTTGACGTAGGGTTCAATGCAGGGTGAAACACACTTATTGCACATGAACGGCTGGATGGTTGCCTCCCACTCGGTCCTCCCAGGTGTCACAGAGGTGAGGACAGCTTCACGCGCAATTGGAGTGTCAAAGCCAGTGTAGTTGGGGTCGTCACAGATGGCTTGTTTCAGTGCTTTGACGCGATCTTCAATTGACCGAGATAGCATTGGGTTGTTGTAGGCATCTTGCTTGTTCGACGACATTGTGAAGAAAGTCCACACGACAACGGGACGTAAAAAGAAAAACAACCCGGTCTACCTTCTACTCTATATTGGTCTATAAACACAAGAAAGTGAATTGATCGATCTAGTACCGGGGACTGGTAGAGCAATCATGCAGCAGCGCATTGATCTCTCTCGAGACCAGATGTCTTACACCGAGGTATTTCAGGCATCTACGACATCAGACCGGCTAGGATGGTCTTACCTAACCAGGCTTCTAAGGCTCGAGAATTGTACCTATTTTGAGACTTGCCGTTGAGCGTGCCTAGGCTTGGCCTCGTATTATTACAGTAGTCGGCGATAATGGGTGGACACACCAGCTTAACTTTCGGGAGGCGACCGGTGCTGATCTGCGAGCCGAGACCAAAGCAAGTTAGGTCTGGAAGGAGTGCCCCGAGTTCCATCTGCGCAGGACGATGCAACGTTGCTGTAATAACTCCTTTGTTCGTTTCAGAGCAGGACGAGACCAAAGTCATGCTACCAGAGCTGACGTGCGAAACGGGTTGATGCTTCGACGTTCTCGCTGAAACGAAAGCGTTGTGTCGTGGCTAGTGCTGACGCGTGTTCGTGTTGAACATTCCAACGAAATCAGAAGCAATCTCGTCCAGTGCGCCAATTGTTCTGCCGTACAAAGACGGGTGTCTCTGTGGCTTGTTTGAGACGGTCCCGCTCATCTGTCCCCGCCTATGCAGGGTCGACCAGGCTATCAGCAGACACTGCAGCTCTCGGCGCATCGAGTACAACTGTTCACATTTATTGTTAGCCGTCGCCTGAAGTCTAGCTACCACCCTGCCGCAGTACACCGCTAATGATTCAGTCAAGTCGTCAAAGCTGACGTGCTCACATCCCGAAAGCGTTGAGTTGCTCTTTATCTAGGCCCTCTTTGTTCGCTCTTGCTTTAGTACGCAATGGTTATGGGAACAACTCTACTGCAGCGTAGACATGACTATCGACGACGCGGACTCGGTTGAACACCACGACGACTACGACGAGGGCACTGAGGGCAAACCCTCCAAGCGAGGTAAATTGAAAGATGCCTTGAGTCGCACCAAAACCAAGATAAACAAGGTCAAGGAGGAGCGGGATGCGAAAAAGCAGAAGCAGGAGCAGGAAAAGCCCCATTCTCACTCCAACTCCATTCTGAGTGACGATGTGGACGATTTCCTGTCGGCAGGACGTCCTTCCTTTGCCTCTTCGCAGCGACCGTCTGTTGGCTCTGACCTTCGCTCAGCCGTTGAGACCTCGTCAGCCTCACCGAGGCCGTCCACTTCAGACTCTCAGTCTCAACCACACCCATCACCACGACGAGTCCTCCCCATATCTATCCCACGAATCGATGTGTCCGCTTCCTCGAGATTCCCCAACGCAAGGGACGTGCAGTCGAATACTTTGGTGCAGCAGACGGGCTCGAGTGTTGCCAGTCTTGGCAGTGCTCAAAGCGGTTCGCTACTGAAACCAGAGTACCAGTCGAGAAGTCAGTCTGCTAGCTCAATAGCATCAGCTGACCGCAAAGCACGAATAAGAGGCTTGACTGTTGGTTTCGCAGACGTTCCTCCTGTGGTCATCGGTGAAGGTGGGGATGAGGCAGATGCGCCACCAGTCGAGATTTCAAGAGCGAAAGCTCGCGCCCGATCAGCATCTCCACAAGGACGAAAGCCTTACTATAATGCAATTTTGCAACCTGAGGCAAGGAGACAAATGCACGCTCGCGGCGTCAGCGATAGTACCGCTGACGCTCTTAAACAGAAATCTTCCATTCAAGCTCAAACAGCTGCTTCGTTGCAAGCAACTGCTTCCAGATCCGCACCGCGGGGTCCTCACGATGATGACTTTGTTCCGAAACCATTTGTCCGTACGCAGACTGGCTTGTCAGTGGGCGGCAGTCGTCAAACTCATGAAGCACCTTCCCTGACTGGACAGCCAAAAACACAAGGCTTCATGCCTCTTCAACTAACAACCGTACAGCCAGGCGCGACGGACCTGACGAAAGAGTTCGAGATGACATTGGGTCTTCGTTCTCCCATTAGTCCCGCGACCAGCAAATCCCCTGGGGGTGAGCCGAAAATCTGGGCGCCTACGCCGAAACGAGCTCCTCCGTCGTACGACCTCATTGAGGGTGGTGGTAAACGGCATGAGTTGGATGATATGTCAGCCTCCCATCCTCCAAGTAATCGTCAGCAGGATCACGAAAATCAGCAGGCTCAGCAGCACCTGCAGTACCTGCAGTACTATGAGACAAATCCACCTCAACAGCGACACTATAACTGCGGCAAAGTGCAAAGGAGGCCAGTACCGCAAACACAAGGCTTTGTGCCTCAGCAGGCATCGTCATCACTATCAAAGCCGACTCCTCCCGAGGCGCAGCCACAATCCCAAACACCGACTCAGCCAAGCATACAGCCCTCACCGCAAAGATCGCCTCAATCTCAGACGCGATCAGGAGCCCAGAGTATACCTCATCCTATGTCACAGCCTCTGGCACAGGAGTTCTACCCGCCTCCACCACAAAGCACAGCTACACAGACAACACGGAACGCCCAGAAGCTGGATCGTATCTCACCGATGTCCTCGCTCCAAGTCCACAGTGATCAACAAGAGGTAGGCGTGATTCGTGACAGCAACCCTGCGATAAGAACGAACACAGATGCGAGAATGCCCCTTAGTCTGGACACTAATAATGACGGATATCGGCTAGTTGCAAGCAGACAAAGACCGCATGTGAGAGGTGATTCATCTGATACTCCGACATCGGCTCGTATATCTCCACAGGGAACTACTATTCGCCAGGTCATGCCAAGTGCTTCATACACAAACAGTCCAAGTAACTACTCGTCGTCGTTACAGAGCACTCCACGGACTACTCAGGGAGAGCCGATGCCCCACAAGTTGAGGTTCTACGAGAGCATAAATAGAGGCAATGTGCCTGAAGGCTTCATATGAGATATTCGATCAGGCAGGAAAGGACGGTGTTGGCGTGGAATCGGGTTAAAGGCACCAGGGAAGCGGGAAGGAATTGAGCGTGCTTACGTCCAAGAAAGATACCCCTGAAGCGATGCGTTGGTGCCGGAAAGTTACCATAGGGATTTTTACGAGTTACGGTCAATGAATCTACGGCCGTCGAGCTGTTTGATGAACACACTTCTAGCGTGTCGTTTTCTTGGTTTTGTTCACTACAGCTTGAACTCCTCAACTAATGCCTCGAAACCCTGCACAATATCACCCAGCAAATCCCTCCAGTCCTCAACACCAATACTAACCCTCAACAGCGCCGGCGAGACAGTAGCATCGCTCATGGTCCGCCACTCGATCAAGCTCTCCACCCCACCCAGACTCGTAGCGTGATGGAACAAGTGCAGCTTACTAGGCAAACACTTGGCCAACTCTGCTCCGTTCAGACTCATCGCGAAGACCGGCCCGAAGCCATTCGGCATCTGCTTGCTCAGCCACCCGTCCTGCAGATCCGCCGTCTGCAGGCTTGCGTGCTGGACCTCCTTGAGCACCTTCTTGACGGTCTTCATGTCGGCCGCGGACAGCACGCCGTCGAAGTCCGGGTCCAGCACGCCGTGCAGCTCCTTGACGATGCTCGTCGCGCTTTGGCTCTGTCTCATTACGCGCAGTTCCAGCGTGCGGACACTGCGCACGCCGAGCCAGCCTTCCAGCCCGCCCATCACGGCGCCGATGAACTCCCTGTCCTCGAGGAGGCGGGACATCCAGCCCTCGCGGTACTTCTGGCCGAGCGGCAGGTCTTGGCCTTCGGGCGTGGGTTCGGCGAGGCCGGGGCGGATGGCGAGCACGCCGCAGAGCATGTCGCTGTGTCCGCCGATGTACTTCGTACCGCTGTGCATTACGATGTCTGCGCCGTGGACGAATGGGTCCTGCAGTGGTGGCGGCGCAAATGTGCTGTCGACGAGGAGGTAGGCGCCGCGCGAATGTGCTTTGGCGGCGTAGTGGGCTATGTCGAGAGCTGTGCCGGTCGGGTTGATGGGTGTCTCGAGACAGATCAGGTCGCGCGGTTGCAAATCTTCGGCTGCACAGTCTAACGGGAGGATCTGCGTATCTGAGAGACGAATGTGCAGGTTTAGGACGCCGTGGCAGCCGTGGTAACCTGCCCCTATTGAGACGCGTTTTGGGACGAGGTGGACCATGAGGGCGTGCAGGGCGGAGAGGCCGGATGAATACGTTATGCTTGGTGCTTTGAGGAGGCTGCCTAGGATTGTCTCGAGACGGGATGTGCTGTGGGTGGTGAGGCGGGAGTAGCAGTGCTCTGAGGCAGATTCCTGGAAGGGGAAGTGTGGAGCGTTGGGTCGTGTGGCTGCTCGGAACGGGCGAAGTTGGGTAGGGTCGGAGCTGTATCTGAAGGTTGTGCTTACATGAAGGGGCGGCGCGACGTCGGTGAGTTGAGTGTTTAACGGATCGTCCGCGTGGACGGAGAGGGTGGCGGGGGTGTATTCTTGCCGGGGTTTTGTCGGTTCAAAATGGCCATTTGGAGCTGGTGCTTGGGCATTGGCCGAAGCTGTTGTACCGTTGGCTTCATGATGGCTTTTATCTATAAGGTCAGGTAGATCAGGCTCGAGTTGATCCATCGCGAGTCTTGTGGCGAATGCTTGGGGCTGCTGGACGATGTATCGATGTTGTTCTGACCTTCTGGAGATGCGAAGTCGCAATGCACAAGTATTACTTGTCTGCCTGACGGAAGAATTCTCTTATACTGAGTCTTGAAGCATACGGTTCATGTTCTTGTTCTTGAGCGCCCTGCCAATGACATTATCAGGAAGCGATTGCCATGATACGATTGAAGCCTGGTATTTTACTTAGGTCAAGATTCAAGCCTGGGATGTACAGCCGTGACGGAACAAACACCGATCAGTCCAAAATACCAGGTTTCGATCGTGGGTCGTCTTGGCAGGCGACTCAAACTCTGTTCCAGCCTAGCTCATAAGCTAGACTGATGCAGGAACAATGTTGAAGCAGTGCCGACGGTGGCCGCGCGCGCACCCACACTCCTCGTCCCCATTGCTTTGTGTAGGTAGTTTGACCACAAGGAATAGTAACAGATGGGGTGATATCTGAGCATGGGGACGAATGACATGTGTTTACGTCCGGTATCCCTGAACGCCTCGAAGCTCTGTCATTCAGAGCACATCGTTTATACGAGATGGTCGATTCCGATAGAACAGACCAAAACGTCAAGCTTCAATTCGTTCTCCCATCGTGCATGGACAGAAACCAGAAAGGACAGTCTTCGTGGCAAGATACATATGATATAACCTGACCATGAGCAATGTCGAGCACACTAACACCGTGGAACACTAATCCGCGATCTCAACCGGTCCGGGTCCAATTGACTGCTCATTCATCTACAACAGCTAGCATCAAACTATCAGCACACCACTATTGGTCCTCACAACCTCACCCGTGACATTGCCATCACACATACACCACAGATAACTCTCCGCCACGTCCTGCACATCACCCACCCGTCCAGTCGGCATGTTCTTCTTCGTCTGCTCGAAGAACGCATTGCGCTGCTCCTCGCTCATGCCGCTCCATAGATCAGTGTCAACAACACCAGGAGACACAGTATTGACCCGAATAGGCTTCAAGTCGAGCGCAAGTTGGCGGGCGGCGCCATGAAGACTAGCGGCGATCATGCTGAGCAGTGTCCAGCCGCCAGGTATTGGTTTGTCGCCGACCGAGCCGCTGGTGAGCGTGATGCTGGGACTGCACTGTGAGCTGGCGGGTTCCGCGGCGCGCAGGAATGGCAGGAGATGCTTGATGACAAGAACGCTGCTGATTGTGCGGACCTGGCTGGCTTTTAGCCAACTGTCGAGCGTGATGTCCTCGATTGCGGAAGTCGGTAAAGGGTCGCCGGCGAGGTATACGAGATGTTCGATCTTCTCTACCCCGTCCTTTTTCAACTGCTCGGCCATGGTCTTGATGTTGTCTTCGACTGTGGAGGACCCGAGATCAAGCGTGTACCCGCTCACGTGGGTCTGAGGTACCTCAGGATAGAGCTGTAGCAGCTGGGAGATGGTGTCATCGAGCTTGGCCTGTGTCCTTGAAGTGAGGATTACTCTTGAGCCACGACTCAGGAGTGCAGATGCCACACCTTTGCCGATGCCGCCCGTGCCTGCAACCAACAAGACGGTGCGGTCACGAAGCTTGTCTGGGTGTCTCTGTATAACAGACATGCTGGACTGGGTTTGGTGTTTGCTTTGTAGAGATATTCAGACTGTAGGGTGCTTCCGTGTATGGAGGGTTTGGCCGTATTTATCCTTCTTCGCTATCCGACGCTTATCTGGCTGGCCCGTGTTTCCTTGTGAACTCAAGAGTGTTGAGCAAAACTAAGAGTATGTTGAAGCAAATACAAGCACTTTCCTAGTCAGGTAGTCTGTGTCTTATGGAGGACTGGTGACCTTGTGTCGCCAGTCCAGGCTTCTAGGTAAACACTTACCAATCATACCGCACGTCATACATGCACATCTTAACGAAAGTCACGAGTCATGGCGTCAGCCGCTTGCCACAGGTGGAACATGACAGACTAAACGAGCTCCGCCGAGATTGATGAATCCCTCAGGGTGGATTGTCTTACTAATGCCGCAGGTACTCCGAGTTTGTTGTGCTCCAGTCTACAACCCTACAGTCGGACCTCAATATAGACATAAGTGCTAGCTAAAACAGAGCAATAGGGAAGTATGCCCCGGTAGGCTCGTGTGCTTTGCGTCAAGTCATTACATGATTCTGACACCGCAACACTCGATGCTACCGCCTCGAACAGTAGCCTTCCTTTTCCACCAGAGCCGGGTCATCTCTTCCACGAATTTCCTGTCAGTCTCACTCCAAATATCAAGACCCATATCCCCTACATCCTCTGCGGTGACTTCGACCACATCGTCATCGCCGTTGTCTTTGGTGGACAGTAAAGCCTGCTCGTCTGTCACGCCTTCCTGCTCCTCATCATGCTCGTCACGATACCTGTGCTCGTGCCGCCGGATAGTGCTGCCCAGAACATCGAATATCAAGCTACTCAGTTTGTGAAAATATGCAACAATGGCCACTTCTTTGGTCGTGCCTTCTCCGGCTAAAACATCTCTTAGCAGCGCCTCATCCTGCTCTTTAGCTTGTTCTTCAGCTTCCATGAGCCCTGATCTCCGATCTCCTGCTGACACCCACCAGATGAGTGATGTGTATGCGATGATGGGCCAGGGAGTGGGCTCAACTGCGTCTTTGTGATCGAAGATTGTGCTGATGGTCGACGATGTGGTGATCGAGGCATTATCGTCGCCTCGGTGATGACGATCTGTGGTTTGCGCTGCGCCAGATGACAAGGTTTGCAAGCCATTCTTGAGAGCAGTAGCTCGCCGCGCGTCTCGTTGAGTGGCACGCAAACCTTGTTTGGGGAATTGCTTGGAGAGCTCTGGGGAGGAATGGATTATCTTTGGGTAGGTCTTGTTGCTGTGTTTCTGCAACACCGACGAAGTTGGCAAGACAACAAGCATGTCGAAGAGATGTGGTTTTGAAGCCAGGACATCGTCCGTCGTAGACGCTATCCAGGAGCCTTGCAAGGCCTCTAGTGACGATATGTCTGAGACGCCAACGTTGAATAGTGGCCGCAAGTAGTGTTTCGATCGATCAAAATCAGGAACGTATGTTGCGATTGACCTTGAGATGGAGGAGAAGATAGATATCGCGTAGACATAGTTGCACGTTGCTTCTACTGGCGCTTCGCCCAGGATCAATATCCTTTTTTGGAGGAGTGCTGCGCGAGCCAGGGGAAATATGAGTGGACCAAAGGTGTGCAGAAGCTGTGGCATTGCGAGTGCTGGATGGTGGGAAGGAAGGATCGAGTGTGTGCCAGTAGTCTGCAATGAAGTCGTGCTTAGAGCGCGAGTCTTTTGATAACCTTCGGAGGGCTGTTCATCTTGAGTAGAGCTCTCGTTGTTTTGCCCGGAAATTCTGTGCTCGTCCCAGAAGGCATCCAGTGGTGCCGGATCGCCGTCGTCCATGATTATCCTATCAGATGCGTGAACAAAACACCCTCTAGGATGCAGTGTATTCTCCTACCTGGCCAGATCTCTCAACTCTTGCGCGTATTGAAAACTCTTTCCCATCCTCCCCGATTCTGGCACGAGGACACCGACGGACAGCATTCGGGCGTTTCGCGCTGCTGCCTCGTCATCCTCTCGTAGAAAGGCACTTATGCCCGCGTAGTCATCGTGGACGAAGTAGCTGGCAGGCGTAAGTACTTTGCTTGACGGTCCCGGCTAATGTGCTCACACCAGATCTTCTGTTGTATTGTGCAGGCCAGAAGGTAGCGATTTGAACTCAACTACGCCATCAAGCTTGACTGGACTTAGTCAGTCATGGATGTAGGTGTTCACTGGTTACCCATACTCGACTCCGACGACTTCTGCCATGCTAAAGTGTACCTAGATCATCTTAGACGCTGTTCTGGCTCAGGCTCATTCGCCACCAACCCTTTGCGATCGTCGAATGTGACGAGGAAAGCTGCCGCAATGGCCGGAAGAGGGTGTTCATCTGCTGCATTGCCGGCGTGCTCTTCGCTCGATGCTGCCATGTTGCACGAGTATCTTCAAGCGCATCGCCACCCTGTCGTCTGTAGCTGGCTGAAAACCCCGGTGTGCATAAGTGCTTTAGAGCTTCCTTGGGGGGGTACGGTGTTGCGCGACTGCCGCAGTTGACGTCGACGCACCTTCGCTCTACCGAAGTTGTCCCGTTGTAGGGGTATGGGAAAGGGCTGCACTAGAGGCCTGTCGGTCAAACCACGCTACTTCGGGATTTGCACGCACGGAATTAGCTGCGACAAAATACGGAACTGGCTGACTGCACAGCCAAAATTATTCTCGAGTTCGTGAATTCTACAGTGGTCTAGCTATAATTGCACTGTACACACCTAAGTGTTGCTCTCCTCGGTGGCCTCAGCTCGCTAGATTTGCCAGACTATAGCTTCGGAGCTTCATTTACGTGCTTCTCGTGAACGAGCACGTATCTGTATCTCGCCTTACCATCCTCCATATCTACCACAGCCTGGTTTGCATCCTTTAGTGGGACGTTGTTGTTCCACGTCTTGATGCCCTTCTCTTGGAACAACTGTAGCATGTCTTTGATCTCCTGCGGGCTTCCAATCATGCTGCCCGTGATCTTCGCCCGCTTTGCGATCAAGCTGAACATATTAAATCCTGGCACTGCGTCTTCGGGTGCTCCGACTTGAACAAATGTGCCATTGAACTTGAGCAGAGAAAGATACTTCTGTAGAGGCATCTTCGGCGAGCTGACCGTGGATACAATCAGGTCTAGGCTTCCTCGGGCCTTCTTTGCCCAATCGGAGTCTTCGTCGGTGGCGAGGAAGTCGGTTGCACCCATCTTCATGGCATCTTCCTTCTTGGCGGAAGTTCGTGAGATAGCCACAATACTCTTGCAGCCGAGAGCTTTAGCGCCCAGTATACCGAAGTGGCCCAACCCGCCTATACCGATGATTCCGACCTTAGTATCTGGGCCCGCTCCGTGTTGTGTAAGCGGACTGAAAGCCGTTATTCCACCACAGAGCATTGGTGCGGCGCATTCCGACGACATGCCTTCTGGGATGGGGATGACCAGGTGGCCCCTTCCCCTCCAATAATCGGCATACCCGCCATACGACTTCGAACCATCTGGCCACTTTGAGTCATAAGTGCCTGTCATATGTGGACAATGTTGTTCCAAACCGTTGGCACACATATCGCAGTCGCCCTTCTGGCCCGCGCAGGAACCTGATTGGGCACCGACACCGACTCGGTCACCTACCTTGATGCCCTTTACCTGAGAGCCAACCCTGACTGCATGACCAACGATCTCGTGGCCGACACAGACTGGGTAATTCGTTGCGCCCCAGCCAGACCGCAAAGTGTGTAGATCTGAGCCACAGATCCCACAGTGTGTGATCTTGATGTCAACGTCGCTCTCCTCGAACGGCTTCGGCTCGTAGCCCTGCCAGACCATCTTGCCATTGGCGGCATCTTTGTCGAGGCCAAGCCAGCCCTGGAATTTGTAGTCGGTAGACATAGTTCTGTTTGTACCGGTATCGGATTCTGTGGCTGTTGGTGCACTTTGCGTGATGTGCGACTTGATAGCACTGATACGATTTGCAGCCTCCGACATCTTGTCTACAGTAGCAGCGTTTAATATAGGTTTATCAGTATTGTCGTTCAATACGTCAGTGGCAATACAGTGAACGTTATTCTGAGATATCCAAAGCCGCTCGTGAGTTTATCGGAGTTTGTGATGGAGCATCGAATCATGATAGGACTTGGTGACTGATCAATGCGTCGAGCTTCATGCTTGACGACATTGTCCTCGAAGACCGTTTTGCCGAGGTCAACCTATCACGAATAGTAACTTCGCATTGGTGGTCGTATAAGTCCCGAATCCACAGTGCGTCTCCCGACCTGTTGCACATAAGTACTACTCATGCGTACGAGGTTTTCAGGTTACATCATCCACGGGACGATACCTAGGTAGGCTCTGAAACAAAGCTTGACTATCGATAAAGGGAACACGAATTTGTCTGAAAAAGTTCAGCCACCATTGTTTTAGGCGGCTTCGCCTGGCTAACGATGTGTGTGATACGATAAAAACGTATTAGAGTAGTGCTTGCATTCTTATAAGAGTAGCTCATCTACGATGGCAAGGGCTATTGAGCAGACTCTCTGTGTGACAGCATTGTGTGCATTCTCACTATGAAGTACTAGTAGATTACCAAGGCGTGAAAACAACAGGACAGCTAAGCAATAAGGCAGTAAGGCTTCAAGGCTTCAAGGCTGCAAGGCTGCGAAGCGGCCGCCAGTTCGCGCTTCACGGTCGCGTCTCGTGAAGTTGTTCGCATGTCGTGGTTGACACTGGGACCAACCACTCTCGAAGCTTATGACAGCGTGAAGCTATACCTTTCACCCAGTAGTGCTTGCGCATCTAAGCTCGTGTCTACGTCTTCTCGCTGCCACATTTATGAGGATGTGGTGATCACTGTGCGTCAAGACACAAGAATGAACCGTTTCACAGCGGACTTCTCGTCCAGTACAGCTTCTACGCCTGGCCCTCAGACGAAGAATCGACAATATGGTCGCACTTCGGAGCTAGCGAGTACGACGCCCCTGGCCCCTCCACCATCCCAAATATTTGGCAGCTCTGGCATTGGAGGAGGTAGTGGTGTCAGCAAATTGCGTTTCACTCAAAATGCTCGAGACCTACCTTCGCATCCTCAACCAAACAACTTCGGTCTCTCGACCATGTCGCAAGAGAGCTATGAAGATGACCAGCAAGACTATACGGATGACATGATGGAAGACGACATGGACGATGATCAATATACCCAATATACCCAGAGTTATGGCTTTGGCCAAAGCGCTTCAGCCCCACCACCTGCTCAGTCGTTGATGAGGTTCAGCGCAATGAACGCCCCTCATACACTGAATAGATTTTCGCGGCAATCATCTGCGCGGTTGCAGCAATACTCGACGCTGCCCTATAAAGGCTCAGAAGCAGCAGTGCCGAATCTAGCTCGAGACCTCCGAAGGAGACTTGCACCCGCCGAACTGGACAACGACCCTGACTCCATGATCGTCCAGACAGAGGAGATCCTGCGCAACCTACAAGAAGACACCCTCTCAGCGGCTCAGGAAGTCTTCGATCTAATACTGGCTGATTCTGCGAAAGTTCTCGAACAGACTTGGGAGGGTCCCACAACGGGAAGGCGGCGGAGAAAGGACGAGGATCTGTCAATAGGCCCTGGCCACGGCGCGACACCCTTTGAGCATGCAACATTCCTCGCAGTCTTCATACTACGTCTGTACAACGCCTCTAAGGTCACGCAGGATGAGGACGGTGCTATGAGCATACCTCAGATCCTGCTGGACTGGTTGAACGACCATCATATGACCATTGCTCACTCGTACGGTGAAGTCATCGGCACCAAGCCTAACCCTACTGCGAACGACCTCTTCTGGGACGTCATTGAAGTCATCGTAGCACGTGGAAAATTTGAGGAAGCAATGAGAGTACTTGGAGATGCAGACTTCAGCTATGCTCAAGTCGAGACGGTCAATGGAACAGTGGAAGCAAACTACAACGGATTAGAGCTCCAGGCAATCCAGACTGCAGTATACAGACTTCGACAGGTCCTGAATATGAGTCCTTGCGTACAATCCCACGACTGGCGCATCGATGGGGCTGACTGGGTGGCATATCGTCGGGATGTTGAGTCTGCGCTGGAAGAGTTGAACGAGCTTTCCGACGATCACGACGACTCAGAGCTACTCGAAGCAGAAAGACAAGACCACTTAGTTCGTCCAGGCAAAAGCTTACCGTACGAGGTATTCTCCCGCCTACAGACTATCTACAACATCATACTTGGCTCCTTCACCGAGCTGAAGGCAATTTCTAACGACTGGCTGGAAGCGTCTATCTTGCTGACTGTATGGTGGAATGGCACTTCGGAGAACAAAGTCCAACAATGGAGCTTTGATGTGAGTAGGGCTCATCATCACAACCCGGGCAACGAAGATGGCATGCAGGAGTATCTGAAGCGGCTGAAAGAGTCATTCCTAGCAGTCACAGACCCATCGCAGAAGGATGCATGGACACTACCATCCGAGTCGCAACTTGAACTTGCTCTGGGTTTGATTTTACAGGGCGACATAGGGTCTGCGTTGGCACTAATCCAAACATACTCGCTTTGCGTCACATCAGCCTTGGCAGAGTTGGGATCCTGGTCTGGTTGGCTAACTTCCAGTGCTGCCCTTGATGGTCTCGATGAAGACGACCTTATGGTCCTGACGAACGGAACGAGTGACAAAGCTATCACAAAAGACGAGATCCTAGAACAGTATGCCCACGAGTTGTTCTCGCAAGAACATTTTCAGACTTCGGACAACACTGTCATAGAAGGATGGGAGATAGCCATCTCTGTGGCTAGTAGATGCGACAGCCAGTCACTCGCTAGCAGGACTGTGCAACACTTCATCAACGAGCTGACCGTCAATACTGCAGATCGTGCTCAGAGACTCATCACGCTTTGTGGAGAGCTAGGCATGCGAGAAGAGAGTCGAAAGGTGTCAGAGCAGTTCGGCGACCATCTGGTAAACACAAGCAGCGACTACGGTACTGCGTTGCTGTGTTATGCACGAAGCCAGGCAGAGGGAAAGGTGCAGAAACTGATTGAGTTGCTCAACAGCTATTGCCTGGTACAGTCCAAGGCATACCCCCCCGAATCAGAAATCGATGAAGCACTGTCAAGGCTGGTTAGCAACCCCAGACAAGCACTTGCAGGCATCGCGGAGGCCGATCCGCAGGCAGTCGATATTCTACAGTTCTACCTTGTAGGGTACGCCTGCTTGCGTAGGTACTACACCGCGAGAGATTCTTCCCCGGCTGCGCCAACATATAGTCAGAAGAAGGTTGCAGCCAAGGCTCTGGTTGCGGCAATCAACAGTGCAGCAGACAGCATCTATGGCGGCTTGTACGACCCAACCCGACAGCAGGCTATCCAGGTCGACGGTCTGCTCACGCTGTTGGGTGAGACAACAGCGATGACAGCCGAGCGCAACAATAACAATAGGATCTTTACGTCTGAACAGCTGTATGCCATCCTTGCCGCAATTGAAGACCTACAGACAGTCAGTGATCGGGTATACATGGTGGCAGAAGATTGCTTCAGTGCTTCACTGAGGCATTACCATGGTAGTCTCCCGCCAAGTCCCCACGCGATGCTCAAGAAGAGCATCAGCTCCGGCACGAACTCGAATTTCAGCTTCAGCATGATGGGCAGTGAAATGCTTGCACAGTCATCGGAAAGTCTAGGAGGAAAGAGTCTCGGCAGCGGTGTTCAGGTCGGTGGTTTGAAAGACAAGCACATGGACGAGGATGATATCAAGCGAGGCTGGGATTGGCGTTCGCATTTCAAGGATCAGCATACCACTGGTGCTGATATTTTGCGATATTTGAGGAGGAACATTGCTCAAGAGCTGAGCATTGCTAACCTCGAAGAAGGTATCTGAAGCCAGAACTTATTGCCGAAGTTGCATCAAATTTTGAGACGTTGCGGCATTAGATTCCTACTCGTGAACCTAATGGCCTTTTTAAGTTAATTGTTCGTGGCAGTTCCTTGGACATTGGCAGGTGAGATCAAGGCCTTATAGGGTGCGCGTTCATCTTGTCCAGCTCTTCCAGTTTGGACTCATCAGAGCGTCTCATGAAACTCTAGCGCTAATCCTGCCTGCAAGCTGGTGCTCATCCAATCATCGCCATCAAAATCGTTCAGATTAACAGCGGCCGTTACTCGAGTTCGTAGTGACTGATGTCGTGTGTGAGACATGTATGCGATGGCGACTGTCCGTCGGGGAAATGATATCCGCAGCGATAGCCACAGTTCAGGCAAGGCATGAAGCATGAACAGCTCAAAAAGCCCCTCGGATGACACACACATAAGCGGCAGGCTCTACTGTTATCACTCTGCTCCCCGAAACACCACACACAAACCACAGGACCAAGCTTTGGTCATGCCTGCACAATCAACCTCCGGTCCACTAAGGAGCAGGGTGCGTGCATCCATCTTGGATCTGCCCCAATCGATCTTGGGCGACGTTGTTCAAAGTGTCCGCTGGACAGTTCGATACAATAGGTATCTTTGCGATCTGAGTCTTGCCAGCAGTAAAGGAAAGAGTGCTGGGATACAGCTGCGAGTGGAAAACGTGGGGTTTCTGCTTTAGAGTGGTATCCAGCCGCACAGCAATGAACGCTGGTGGGGACTTCGAGGTTGAGTGGCGACATAGGCATGCCCACGAGCAGGAGTATTAGCATGTTGAAAAGCTGCTGAAGGATCACAGCGTGGTACAACTTGGAGTTGAGCTTTGGCCAAGCATCACGTTGTTCATAGTCCAATAATTGAGTAGACCTTGTGGAACTGTCTGCCTCAAGATCTTTGATACGTGTATGTAAGCCGTAGGACCAGCATGACTGCGATATCATTGCTTAGTGTCGAAGACGTCTTACAGTACTGATTGTTATCCTTGCTATGAGTGAACGGCGTATCGACCTATATTATTGGTGTCGAGGGTGGAGGATCACCAAGGACTTGTAGGGTAGATAGGCATTACATGCCCACTGGGGAAGGGACAACGCCAAGCAGTAAGCCCATCACCACACCACTTGTATCGAATGCTGACGATCGTGTCAAGCGGCATATTGCGCAAGGGCATCACTTCTGCACCAGCGGAAACCTCCACTGGTTCCGCTTCGGCATATGCTGAGCCTATCCTGCAACAACACAACAGGGATCAACGTGATGCTCGGGACAGAGTGATCCATTAGTCTTGAGAGGACTCCTCGACAGGACGAGACGAGGCTTGTAGGACGCTTCTGTTCGGTCAAACCCAAATCGGAAAAAGAAACGACAACCATGAGCAGTAGCCATTGCTTTGAGCCTCTTAGGTTTGAGGTTTCATCGAGCACGCCGACAGGCTGACCGCTGCTGAGATGCAGACACCGCTCTTTCGAGATAGCTATATTAGCTATCTTTGAGACGGGCAGGTGAGGGGGAAGGTAAGAATGACATGATGGTGGGATAGCCGTAGCTCATGGCCTAGCCTAGGATGGTGAACGAGAAGCTTTCACTATCTAGGCGCGATAAAGCTTGATACGTCAGAAGGTCACGCCATGGTCCGGCACGAGAAGCTTAAGAATGCTTGCATAGCCTTCCTTGCTGTTCTAGACCATCTGTGAAACGAGCTTCGACGAATCCGCCCACTGCCTCGCCATGAGTCCAGGTATTCGTTCTCCGATGACAACGCACCTTGACGCTCAGCTTGCAACCGCTATCAGGTCATGGCTTGCAGCCACTCTATTGATAGCGTTTCACACACTTTCGATGGGGTACGCGTCATTCTGTTTGCGGATGCCCATTCCAGAGGAACTCTGACACGAGAGGCACCTCGGTTCGCATCGTTCCTGCCCCCGTAGCATGTCGTTCTCTTGTTAAAGCTCGTTTTCCTCTCACATCTCTTTTTCGCACCCCACTACTAACTCAGTACACAACATTACCAGAGAGCAGGTTCAGCCTCCACCCACATCTCCCTACATTTTCAAGATCTGATTCGCGGATCCAACCCTATCCAAAATGTCTTTCCTCAGTAACATGATTAACGAGTTCACACACCAGGGTTCTCAGAACCAGAATCAGGGAGGTTATGTTGGACAACAGCAATTCTACCAGCAACAATCCAATAGTGGGCGGCCGCAACCTCCAGCACCCTGGATCGCAGAATGGGACCAAGACGAGGACAGATGGATGTACCTGAACCGAGAGACAGGCCAACGCACCCACCAGTTTCCACAGCAATACGGTGGTGGATATGGTGACAGAGGCTACGGGCAGCAAGGGCCACCAGGCTATCCCCAGCAACAGCCCCAATATGGCCAGGGTGGTACATACGGCAGCCAAGGATATGGAGAACAAGGAGGACAATATGGCCAGCAGCCCCCACAAGAGCAGCACAAGCAAAGTCATAACGGTCGAAACGTTGCTCTTGGTGCCGTGGCTGGTCTTGCAGGAGGTGCCCTGCTCATGCATGAGGGTCACGAAGTTGGTACGTGGTCGTTTTCGCTCTGATGTCACAACTTACTAACAGTCGCGTAGAAGAGAAGTGGGACCAAGACAAATATCGCGCCGAAGAACGCTTCGACGATGCTCGCTATCGCACGGATGAGGACGTCGACCGAGTCGAGAATTGGGGAGATCGAAAAGTCTACGATGGTGTACAGGATGTCGAAGACTTCCCTGAAGACGCGGCACGATGGACAGGCGACAAGGTTCAAGAGGTCGAGGATATCCCACAGGATATTGACCGTAAATGGGACAACTTCAGGCAGGATGTTGATGACGTGCCGGAGGATATTGCTTATGGTGTTGGAGACGGGGTTGGCGATGTCGAAAGGTTCGGAGACAGAATGGACAATGCCTATGATGATGGGAGATACGAGCAGAGGTACGATGATGATAGGAACGATGGATGGTGAGTGTGTGATCTTTACTGCCAACTTTCGAGGCTGTGCGTCGACAGTCTGATAGGTATACCAAGGCGAGCCAAATAACGCAAGGGTTCCCAACGAAAGCAAGAAGGCGCATGGGCTCTCATTAAATCGAGCTAGGATCTTTGGTACGGCTCTGTCATAATAGGCGTACTTGCCTGTAAAGTGTAACTGAGCCATGCTTCAGCACTTACCTGGTCCATCTTAAAGATTAAATCGTTCAGAGGAATCCTGCCAACCATGCGACGATGCACGTGGTCTGGAGCTGGTCATCAAGGGCACAATGAGTTGTCATTGCGAAATTAGGTACATGAATACACTCTTGTCCCTGTCAGATGCCCCAGATGATCTTGAACAGAGAGGACAAGGGCAGATGCCATTCTTAGGCGAAGGATCACCTGCTTCGTGTACCTTAGTCATGTACATAATGCATCCACGTAGATGCTGCTGCTGCAAACGTCAGGAAACAGCCGCCCACCGTCCATGCTGTGGACCAGTTCTTGTAGGCCACCCAGGCCGCCAAGACAACTATAGCCAAGAGTGTCATGCAAACCAGGGGAAGCAGTCTTCTTCCTTGATATACGATCCCTTCCCGGGGTAGGAGAGCCAGAAACTCTATCTCGCCCTGATCTTGGACAACACATCACTGTCAGAGTCTGTCAGTTCTTGAGGTGATCGCAATCACAACTTGCTACTTACGCTTGCCTGTAGATGAGCTTCTCGTCCCCCAGTAGACCATGAGCCCTCGCAAATCTCGAACCGAGAAAAGCGATAGGAAAGAATGCTCGTGACTTGATGCATGAGAGCCGCTTTTTTGCGTCATGATACGTCTTCACTGGGCACGACAGTTGGTGCTCTGCAATCCAGTCGCAATCATCCACGATTTCATCCAGCTCCCTCAGGCCTGTCGAAGGATCATAGTAGCAGCAAGTACCCCGGGGCTCACCAGCTTGAACGACTTGTTGAAGTCGTTTCTCTTCTGCGGAAAGGTCTTGTTCGGAGTATATGCCACGAAAGGTATCATGTAGCTCGAGTTCTTCGGGATTTCCGTTGTCGTGTTTAGACAATCCTGCGATTGAGACCTGTTGCAACATGTCAGTGAGTCTCTCGGCCGACAAGTTTCTAGAACTGGGTCGTAACCGACCTGGACCACGTCTATCGCCTTGACACCGAAGAAAGGCACATGTCTCGTCCACTTTCCACGGAATTCATACCAAGCCGCATTAATCAACTTCCAAGTTTGTTCTTCATCGGCTGTATTGGGTATTTTCACAGGCTGAATAAGGCAATCCATCGGTTTTCCTCGACAAAGTAAGACATAACAGCTATCTGTATCATCTTGCCGAAGAATAGGTCGCAAAGCTTCTTTCACTTCATCCTGCCAGTTTTCAGTTGGGACGACGGCAGGTTTCTTACGGTTCTTCCTCTTTCGAAGATGAGTTGGACTTTCTTGCCTAGCCACGTTGCTGGACAGCTGCGAGACACTTCGGGCACGCTGACTGGGTGTTATTCCCGTTGAATGTGTTGCAGACACCACCTCCGGACGGTCTGACAACAGCGTGCGCTTGGGAGAGGTTGGCGTATAATGCAATGGCAAGACAAATTGCAGTTCCACACTTTGATACGAAGTGATCCTGTGCATGCAGTCGAGCAATTATTGTTCGACGCGCTTCCGCATCTCTTGTGTGTGTCCCGCATGATCCATCAATCCATCGATATAATGTCTGAGGCCTGCTTCACGGTGACCTGAGCGGCTGGAATCCAGACTGGGCGTCGGTCGATAGAGTCGGAGTAACGCACGTTGAGGGCTTTGAATCGTAGTCATCTCCAAGAGTCCTTTGGGAGAAGGTGCTGTAGTATAGACATAGAATAGAAGGAGCTTCTCAGGACAAAGTAGCGGGGATATGGTGGAAGGTTCTTCGTATATAGTCTAGGTAAGATGATCTTAAGTATGTTTCGTATCGCAAGCCTCGAGCGACTGTGACCTATTGTAGCCATCACATTCGTTGCAGTATGGACCGATCAAGGCTGTAAGGGGATGGCCCGTAAGAGGCTGTGCTTTACATGTACGGCAGGCGCTCAAGTGCTGATGACAACCAGAGCCAACTTCTTCGTGCCATTAGCAATGGTGCCCTAAGCATTGCTTTGTGGAGGGACCCAAGCGCGCGCTACTGTGGCGCAGGATGTACTGTTGTCGGGGGATGCGAGGCGACCAATCGCCACAGCCAGCTCACAGCGATTTTGGTAACCGGTGTGAGGCCGCTTCTGCTCAACCGCTAATCCTGCTTGACCGCCTTAGCAGGCTCACGTCAAGCAATTTATGCACGCTAGTACCACACATTCATTACGTCACCATCAGTGGCTTTGCTTTCACCAGTACCTACCGAAGTGTTGCATCTTCCAGTAGGTGCTTGAAAGCGTGATAGACCGACGACATGGGAGTAGCGCGATTCTCCCTCTGGAATAGGCTCACATGCAGCGGAAATACAGGTAGAGGGCTGAGCTTAACGTTACTTGGCGCAACCGCCAGGCCAGCGCGTTATTGCCTCCCGACCATGACTCTACATGTGTAGCTGCAATCTTAGTGGCGTTTAAACAGCAAGTGCTAGCCAGCAATCCAGAGGCTGAGCAGACAAACATGTAGGTTCAAAATCGAGTTTCTGCATGATCCGGAGCACTGCCTCATTATCGGTCACGATCATCTCAACAACAAAAACAAACAAGTACGGCGAAACAAGATCCACGAGTATTCAAAGTGTGTAAGATTTAGGTGAGAAGTGATCGTTAGGTAGGATAAGTGTCGACACTCACAGTTTCAGGGCGTCGGACTACGCCTTTCAGAAGTTCGCAACCGCCAAGCATTGCTGCCTGACTTCGCCAGGGGCACGTCACCAGACATAACTTAGTAAAGGTTCTTTCCGACTTCCTATATTGTAAATTGAGTGTATATTGCCTGAGTCGTATATCGCAGTACCCGTATCTCATCAGCTTATTGATAAAGTTTGAGAATCTCTTCTCTACGATGTCATGGAGGTAGAGTCCCACAACGTCGAGTTCAAGTTTTGTGGCTGTTCATAAGCGTACTTTGCCTTATGACGCCTTTGGACTGCCGCCTCTTTGCCTTGTGCCTGGAACTTTTGAACCATCAAGCTTCGCATGAGACATGAGGATTTATGGTGCTTTGAGTCGAACCCCTTGCAATGCCACCTCCAATTTTTGTCCTTTTTGTCGGTGCTAAAGTTGGCAGACCATTTCACCACAGGAGATGGAGCGAAGCTAATAGCCAAACGTTTATATAATCCTCCTACCAAATCAACTTGTCTCTCCTCTGTACACTCTAGTGAAGTTTTCCTGACTCGCAGTAGCACCATGGGAAGCTTCCTGACCGATCTCAGGAACTACGTCTCGCGGTCGCCAAGTTCAGGCACCATGCCTGATGAGGAGGATACCGATACCGAGACATCAATATCCGTTCCAGAGACAAACAACAATTACTCCATCAGCACTTATGCTCCGCGTCATCGAAACGTAGCCGCAAGACCCGGAAAATTCACTGATCTCAAAGACTTCATGAGCGTCCCTCAAAGATACCTGACCGACGAGCTAGAATACGTGCCCGCTGTCCAGGCACGATTAGAACCAAGCTGTATCATACACATACTTGATCGAAATTCCCGGTTACACAACCGAGTTATGCTGATGATCAAAGACTATGGCTCGTTCTCGATGGGCTGTGTTAGCTTCTGTCGTCACAGACCTGCTTTATCCTCCCACAACGAGCGTCAGATTCACCGACTAGTGCGTCAATCAGGTGCGCAGAAGGAGGGCGCTGTCATACCCCGTATGTGCACAGTCGAGGTGGAGCTGCCATGGGGTGATGCGCAGTTGTCAGATGATATCACGATCAACCTGCAGGAGATATGGAATGTGGAAAAGGAGGTCAATGTCGCTATTCTCGGTCGTATGACTGACTGGGAGGAAGTCTGGCATCAGATTAGTGAGGTGTTTATGGCTGACTCGCCATCCCGACCGATCGTGGCCGAGAGTCATGCAGGCACTACAAGGCCCGACGCGCTAACTCAAGAAGGCAGGACCCATCCACAAGCCTTTGACATGGGGGAAGATGCACCGTATACTTCCACTACTGTACACAACCCAAGGCACCGTCGGAGATCACGACGTGATGGGTCTGGAAGTCACAGTGCCAGGACCGGAGACCGGCATTCTGAACAGCCTCACTCCACACACTCCAGGCCTGAGAGAGCCTCGGGCGCTAGGACTTATGTTAAGGGCAGCGCAAGAATGAGCCCACGTAATCAGCAGTGTTTATTGATGTGACTGGTTACCGAGATTGTTGCCAGGGTTAGCTCGCGTACCTCTTCTCTGCCTGCGTTGTACTGAATCTTAAGCGACTTGGATTCATCTACTTGATGTTCCCGTTCTACTTACAGAGCCACGGTGATTTGGGCCTATCTCCTCATATATCTGCTGAGCACCTTCGAATCGTGACGCTTGACATTGAACCCCTGATAAGACTGTTCTTTTCGTTTCGCTGAGTCGAGTGCGGGACAGAGCCGACTCATGCTCTTCGTGCACAAATCCGTATGCACACCAATCTGTGTGGAAAGATCCATATCTAAGGTTGGATACTGGCACGTGCTCAGGGACTTATGCAGGGTAGAGAGTCTTATAGGCTGCAGTTCAGGTCGCGAGGACGCCGTGGTGCTGTGCTGCTGAGATATGACGATGGTAATGCAGGCTTAAGAATTCGGACAACGCAGACTGGACTGATTGCCATGGCTACCATATCACGATAGCTTGAAAATTGAAAAGAACTGTCTACGAGAAGCTCTTGCTCAGGAAGAGCTGATGGCACGGCAAATTGTGCACGTTGTGTGCAATCGGGCAGTAGGTCTAGCCGAGCAGTCTCTGGGTCCACTTGCTTCGACTTGGCGCCCAGCCTAGCTCTCCTTATCGGTATCGACCTAACATCGGACCTTTGGGTCCTCAACCCCAACATCTACCTCAACTGCCATTGGCTATCTCGACGAACCAAAGCTTATTCATCTCCCTGACACAAATCCTACGAAGAGGTAGAACCATGGACATGGGACGCGCGTAATTTCGACTGTCGAATTGGCTTCACTCAACTCCCCTGTACATTACTGAGTGACCACCAAGCTCCAGATCTGCTACCTGATCATGCGACCTACTCTATGCCATCTGCTGAAATTCCCACGTACACCCAGCTATACCAATTCGGGATCTGTGGCCCGCGACCATCTAGCAAGTGAACGGACCTTCCTTGCTTGGATCCGTACCGGTCTCGGCTTCGTTGCACTGGGCATAGCTGTTGAGCGCTTCAGTCAACTCGACCTTGAATCACTCATTGACCACCTGCTACCCGATCATGCCAAGCCATCACGGCAGAACCGAGCAGAAGCGGAGGAGGAAGTTCGTGAACGACAAAATCGTGAACAGTTACTTGTCGGCACGTTGCTAGGCAGCGGAGGGGGAAGCATTGTCTATGGGGTTGCGAGATACTTCAGCACTATGAGAATGCTGGAGAAGGGTGCTTTCAAGCCTGCTTATTTTGGCGCCGCTGGGCTTGGAGTTGTAGTTAGTGGGCTCGCTGGCGCTGCTTATTACGGGACTCTTAGACGGGAGGTACGAAGGCATGAAGCAGAGAATGAAGCGGACCGTCAAAGATACGAAGTCTCGAAGCGAGCCTAGGGATAAGCTACGCGAATATAATTCTCAGGCGGACGATCGGGTCGCTACATGCTGGTAGAATCTGCTTCTCCAGATCGAAGACTATATCCCCGTCATGTTCGAAGATGAAGTTCACCAGAAGTTCGCTACCTACTACGACAAGAAACCCGCACTCATATGGGCCATACATACAAGGATGCCATCCTAGCACAGCTACCAATTCTCTCCCGCCCAGCGAGAGGTCATCTCGTACCATTCAACACAGCTTTGTTCCTATGCGCAACATGCGGACCTGTCCCCATCGCCGACTCCGCCCTAATGTACAAGCTTCGACTTGAGCTCGTTCAATTCCTCCTGCTGTCCCTGCGAGAGAAAACCATGCACCACGAAGCCACACTTCCACGACGCGAACTCGAAAGCTCCATCCCAGCTCGGCGTCCCGGGAGCTGCCAGCAGTCGTGTGCCTTTGCCGACAGTGCAATCGCTGTTCCCGTAAAGTATGGCCGCCATATCGTTCCCGACTATCTGCGATCAAGTTAGTCACATCAAGCTGTATATTTCAAATCTTGGACATTCGTACACTGAAATTAGCTCCTTTCAGCGGACCGTAATTTCCGGAATAATGACACAAACCCGGCCAACAATATGCGCCGAGGAGATGGGGCTCGTTGTTGAGAGGCTTCGGTCTGTAAATTTCTATTTCGGGCGCCACGAATTCGCCCGCCGCGAGGGCGGTCGAGGCCCACAGCGCAGCCACGGCTGCGACAAAAGCACCAGGATGCATGATAGGAAGACAAGCTGTCTTCGATCTGCTGCCAGGTACGTAGTACCAGTGTAGATCGGGTTTGAAGGAAGGCAGGTCTCCGTCAATTTGATCATACGCACCGCTCTCGTGGTCAGTGCACAGACGCAAGAATCTATCATCTGTCCGAGCCCAGAGCTTGCCGGAGGCCGCGTTTGGTACAGACAATTGTATGCTTCGCACAAAGACACATTGTCCGCGAACCCAACATCTCCTTCGAAGTGAGTGGCGGATACACGCCAGTACCCACACAGCCTTTGTTTGTCTCGGAAAGAGGACCGTGCTGCAGAACGCATAACGTGCACAAATCAAGGACAGCAAGCGGTGACATACAGCTTAGTATTGTCAACGGCTCGTGAATCCATGCTGGCCAGGATTCGCTGCACACGGCGTTGAAAGCTAGAACAAAGCAGCAAGGTACTGAACATGTTCGGGGGGAAAGGCCCGTCAAGAAACTCAGCAAGGCACAGTGCGATGACGTGCAAGAGGCTAGCAATGTCGAAAACCAAGCAGATGTATTATGTCTAAGCAACTAAGAGCTTCTCGAGGTGACTGATGCTAGAATACGTAGTTTTTGGTGCGAAAGCATTCGACATAGTCATGCTTAGTGGTCAAGCCAAGCCCATTTGAGCTACACACCAACTCCAGCCAGCTTATCTACTCATTAGCGAACCCAACTCCGCACGTGTCAACGTGCTTCGTCTGCGGTCCCTGGCCTTCTTGACTCTTTCTCTGCCATTGTGCTTATCACTATCTCGGCCCGCGACTACCTTCGTCTTTTCGGCTTTGCCTGGCTCTTTCGTAGCACTCCTCGAAGACTTGGTAGCCCGATCTTTCGCCCGTCTGTCATCCTTGCTATATGTGGTAGCCTGCCGTCTCCGTATCACTTCAGTGGCTTCTGTAGCCTCGGCTTCAACGGCTGCCAGCTTCTGAGCGACTGTCATACACTGAGACTGCAGAGTTGTTGACTCTTTTGGTTCGGGTGCGAATGGGTCTTGTTCGTCGCCTGAGATGTCAGGTGTCAACGTGTCGAGTTGTAGGGGGTCTGTTTTGTCGGTTGATAGGTCCATCGAGGAATCCACGGTTGAAATATGTTTCCTGCTCGCTCGGGATCTTGTTGAGGGAGGGTCAGCGGCTGGAGATAATGATTGTCGTTTATGTGGGGAGGACGAGGTGGTGGATGATTTCCGCTTCTTCGGATTGGCATTCGTATTTGATAGGGGATTTCGTGGCTCGCCCACTGGGTCTGCTGGCTTCTGGATTTTGATGCCTCTTCGTGCGGGTGAGGCTATCGTCTTTAGTGGTGCTTGCTCCGACAAATCGAGACCCGACTCTTCTGCCTCTTCGTCGACGTGAATATGGATTGGTGTCTGCCTCGGAGTGCCTGTCTCATCGGGCTCAGCTAACGAGTCGTCTTGCATGGTCCGGTTGTGCTTCGCCTCTACGTCTTCAAAGACAGCGCTTTGATTTGCGACTCGGGTGTGGTGCTCCATCAACATGCTGGTCAATTCCTCCTCCTCTATCGGGTCTAAAACAGGACGTCCATCGGGTCTCGTGGCCAAGCTGCGACCAAAGGCTGCGATGCCTGATAGTGCTTCAGCATCAAAGTGATCTTGCGTTTCCGTGTTCGAGACATAGCTGGGTTCTTGGTCGTTGAGCATCTTCTGTTTCCACTGGCTCATCATGGTCACTGCTTCTTTCCATCTGTCGGCCATCTTCTCCCAGCCTATCCGAAGCTTAGCTATCTCCTCGTCTCGTGCTTGAACCTCTTCAATAGGCACGAATGAAGGATCGCGAAGGATAGTGTGGCAATGTGAGAGGACTTCTGACATGGATGAAGCGAGGCTCTGTACTGGGATGAGAGATTCCGACCGCGACGTGGGGGAGCATTTGTCATTACTACGCTCTCGATACTGTCCAGGTATGCCGATGGCATTGTCCATGTCTGTGATTGTCTTCTGTGCTCCTTGGTGCTGGTCGTCGAGCCCGGTCAAGGTCCGGAGATATCTCATAGAATCACCCACGATCTTACGCAAGGCCACGTTCTCCGAGCTCGTCTCGTTGACCACTGCGGCCAAGAAGTCGTTTGTTTCGTTGTCCAGAGTCCACTGGCTTTCGTTGTTGTTCTGGCTATTTCTGCCGCTACCGCTGGTTGCATTCTGCTTGATGTTGATTGTGTTGATTTTCATGCCACCGGCCGCTGATTCCTTCTTGCCTCTACTGAGCCCACTCAGGTGCGTCTTCAGTTTCTCCAGCTCCACATCCCGTTTTCTAATGTCGCTGATATATTTTGCCCTGACTTGATCCAAGGTAGACTTCAGCTTGAGCATCTGTTCCCTCAGTTCTTTTGTTTCAACTTGAGCTCGCTTGACGCTCGCACGCAAGGCTCTTTGGTGTGCTTCTGATGTCGACAGCTCATGCTTCAGCTGGATGTTCTTGTCTTGTTGTCTTTGGAAGTCGAGCACTCGCTGCGACTCTTCCGCGCGCAGACTTCTGATGTTGGAGGCGAGTGCCTCCCGTTGCTCAGCGTCACGGTCGCGTCGTAGTACTAGGTCATGCACGAGGTTGACTATGCGCGCTGTAGTGGCGTTCCGATCGATGGTCGTGTTCTTTGTCTCAGAGCCGTCGTCGCCAGCCAGTTGCGCGAAGTCGATTGCCCTGCCATCTTGTAGGAAGCCGCGGGCAAGCAGAAGATTATTCAGGTATTTTGAAGCTCCATCTAGCGCTGAGACAGTCATCTTGACGTGCGAGGTGCTACGATCGATGCAAAGAGAGCGTGCGGTGCACTTGTGATGTTGGCCGAGGCTGATGCTGGCCAGATTAGGAAAGAAGTAAATAGCACTAGCCAGCAAGCGCCAAGCCTAGCTCCGATTCGGTCCGTAAGCTGAATGCTCCTCTTCTTTCAACACCAGCTTTCGGTACTACCATGGCATCCTTCGTTGTGGTTGGTTCTCGTTGGGTGCATTTTGGGCGGTGTTGTGGGAAACCCCCAGGTGCCAACTCTCAGTGATTTTGCGAAAATTGTCACCAACAATACTGTCCACGAGCCACACACAAGAGAACGCCGCTGGTTGCCATTCGGGGTGTAGCATCAGCGTCTGACCTGTTGCGAGGAGCTCTGACAACCGAAGCCATGAGCAGGGACGAACGGCAATCAAACGACCAGGAGCTGGCTCATTGTTTCGCGTGTGGAGAATAATGCCTCTGTTTCCAGATGTCAATCGCAGCACAGCCTGCTACGCTTCCGTGATGAATATGGTAAGTACGTTGCAGGCTGCTCACAAGGTGACGCACTATCAGGCTCAGTTCAGCATGAGAAATAGGCATATTGACGTGGCTCTGCCAGCGTCATGTAGTCTCAAGATTGGGTGTATCACGATCTCCTAGTGCTACTACCAGTCTCTGATGGTATGTGGTGTGTAATGCTACTGTTTCTCGTTCTCGCTTTCTTTCCGTACAGTGTTCCGTTCCGCAAGCTAGACGAAACACCTTGAGGCAATTACAGATAATTACCTACCATTGGCTACCATGTCATCCTATGCAGGATCCTACACGGGGTCTCACTCGAGTGTGGTTCCGTGGGAATCCATCAGCCAAGTCTCGTCTCGGGCGACTCGGCCGACTGATTCTTTAACCATTCCACGCGAACGACATTGGGGATCTGGCGGCTCAGACACAAGTCGCGTCAGCAATACCAGAACCGCCAAATGGACTGCTGATAAATCTTACGCTAGCCACGACCATGGCTCAATGACGAGCTCGAGACAATCCTCCCAACGGTCCTCTCAACGGTCAAGCCACAGTCACCACTCTAAGCCAAGAGATTACGAAGGTAGCACGGCGAGTTTCCTGCGGCGCCAATCAGGATTTGGTCCCGTGTCAGAATACTCTTTCGTAAGCCAGGGATCTGGTCGCTCCCAATACTCCGGAGGATCAGATTCTACCATCTGTCCTTCCCATCTGCAGAGTCATGGCTCAGGCCAGCAGTCTCTCGACGACTACTCCAGCGTAAGCCGAGAGTCCAGCCACTCCCAACGCACCGACACGTCGAATCCAACTATTCATCCTGCACACACGCATGTCTCTGGCTCACGCTATCGATCTCGCACCGATAGCTCTGAAACATCAGGGCCTAGAAACCGACATCAACACCTCGACCGGTCTAAACGATCTGAGACTTCATCAAGACGTCCAATGCACCATTCAAGTGACTTGGGTAGCTCCCCTCGATACTCTTCACACCGCCAAACCCGATATCCCGATATCCCTTATCCAGGAGGCCCCTGGAGGTCATATCATGGCTCAACTACGATCACTACACGGCGTTCGGGACATCGTCCTATCACAGAGTATGCTGAGACAGAGAGCTATCACCGACGGCCGGTCCATCGCTAGGTGCATATTTAGCGGGAGGCAAGACGGCGACCGCTTGAAATTGCTCGCTGCGGTCAAGCGCATATCGACTGTGAAACCTTAGAGAAGAGACAGGGTCTTCAGTCAGTCCGTTTCTCGGGAGCTATCGCACCTTTCAACATCTTACACAATCTTAGCACGGTAAAAGCTAGCTGATCCATACTAAACCACGTCGTTCTTAGAATCAGTACTGCCTTCTTCGACAAGATACCTTCATTCCCAAACGCTCGCCACGAAGTCCACTAGCAGGCTCATGATCAACGTCGCAGCTTGGCGACTCATCTTGCACTGTAGCATGGTTGTGAAAGAAACAAAAAACAAGACCAGAACTGGATACAAAGCATATTTCCTGTGCGTAATCCTTCAGCTCACCCGTCCCTTGCGCAAAGGTACGAAAATCATAGCTAGTAGCAACAATTAAAACCCTGACTTGCCGTCCCCAACTTATTCTTCCGTATCCCATTCCTTTCTGATATTTTATCGTTAGCATTCGTTTATGTTGTACCATTATACTAGACCAGGTACCCTCAGACAGGGGTGAGATCCTCGTGCACCACCATCTTGAAGCTCACGAGGAAGTCTACCGTAGGACAGGTACAAGTCATGTAGTGCTCGTGTGAGCGACCATGTCGTCTATGTTGTCTATGCCACAATCATTCCCGTGTGATTGTCCCTGTCACATTTAAACCTCCACCAATCATGTGTAACTTTGCAAAAGCAAGATTTCTACGCTATGTACTATGTACTAGTAGCCTATCTCAATCCTTCTTGTTAACGTATGGCAATGAGGAGCTGGTTGTCCAAACACAATCGCTGTCTCGGGCTAGTAACGACAAAAGCTTGAGACCAATATTGCTCTATTGAACCTACAGGGCCGTCCCAGGGTACTCTACGACTAACGCTAACAAGAGCTAGGTCGGACATTTGAGGTAGAAGCGTGTACAGCGTGTGGAAGAGGCTTACCACGTAGCCTATCTGAATTGACGCCAAGAAACCAGGCTTGGCTTCTGCGCCTCAGAGGACTGCTTCAGAACGGCCTTGAGACGTGATCAGAATCCAGAATGGCTGGTGCCGGTATCAGCAGAGTATATGGCGGCTCACAGGCTGCTGGCTACGAGTAGGCTCGTAATGCTTAACCAGGACATGGAAGGCATCCCCGCGACAATAAGGCGGCACAACACATGGCTGCTTTGCACCTGTGTCGAGACCACTATTGATGCTTCCCGGCTCCAGTAGTTGACAATGTATCTAGAGGTCTTATAGGTCGGTAACTGTTGCGGATGTTGGCCGATCACCATTGGTAATCCTCTTCACGAATTCTGGCGGCGCCCGGTACAGCATAACATGGAAGTGCTCTAGTGCATGCACGCTTTTCAGCGACTTCCAGTTCTTGAACCAGATCAGATTCTCGCGGCTGATGCCTTCATCAGTACAAAAGGTTCTTCGGACAAAATCCTCTATCAGGTCGTGGTGTTCGGTGGTCAGGTAGCCAGTTTCTGGATCGTCATCGAGAAGAAACTTGGTCCATACCACCAAGTGAGTAATGTCGCGATCTATGCCGTAGGGCCAATCATTGTAGAGAATCGTGTAATCATCCGGGTTCGTGAACAGCGGTTCAGCTGAAGGCGAGATCGATTTCCAATGTAGCCTTTCTTGCTGGACAAAGCTCAAGACTGATCCATACTGCTGCTTCAGCTTGAACATGTACTGGAGATAGCGGCGAAGCTCTAGTGGCGAACGTTGGAAGTAATCGATGCGATTAGCATTGACAAGCGCCTTCGACTCTGGCCATGTCAAGTATTTGTACTCGTCTTCTCCGCTAGATAGGATGCCGATGTTCTTTTCACCTTGGCCCAGCAGGAAATCAGGGCATTCTTCGACCCATTTCTGTTCCGGCAGATTGGCGTTCCAATAACGCTGACCAAGGGGCAGATCACTCTGGTCCGTTGCTACTGGCGTTGTTGCACCAGGTGTAGTATGTACTGAATGAGGCATCCTGGGATCGACCAACCTCTTGAAACCAGTTATTTTGAACGGCGGAATATGATTTGTCAGAGGTTTAGGATACAACGAAACTCTACGTAGCAAACGAATCGTTGCAATGCTATATGACATCGAAGTGTTGACATACGAACACGGATGAAGGTGGTATCCAGGAGGCGATGTTTTGGGAAGAAAGGCGGAAACATCTGAAGTTTAACCTTATCGGATCGTCGGCCCACCCTCAGAACGAAGGTGCTGTTCCCTCAGGACAAGCACGAAGCCCGAATTTCTTCCCTGTCGAAAAAGCTGTGCTAGGGGACGGAAGATGCGGAGGCAGTCTCTCTGCTGCTTATACAATTGAACACAGACTAAGCTCCTAAGCTACAAGCATCTTTTGTACCTGCTCACTATCTTCACCAAGCACTTGGACTCCACCATTCCGCAGACCATCTTTGACGTCTATCCAAGTCCCTGGGTCGACGCATCGTTGCCCTCCTTCGATAACGTAGGTCTTGAAGCCCGCTTTCGCTGAATCGAGAGCCGTGTAGTTGAGGCAGTAATCTCCCGCGAGCCCTACACAATACACGTCCGTAATACCAAGCTCTCGAAATCGTCCTGCAAGGTCATGATTAACCCCACCTTTGCCTGCTGTTAGATTTCCGAACGAGTCGGAGAAGGCTGAGTACATCTCAACGCGTTCGTCGCTGCCTTTCTCGACTATCAAATCGGCCTTGTCGATGTGCAGTTCGGGTATTAGTTCTGCGCCTCTGGTCCCCTGAACACAATGGTCTGGCCACAAGCGCTGCCTCATCGTCTCATGAGGCTTGTTACCAACGATGTTCTTCATCTCGATGAACGACTCGAATGGCTTGTTGTTAGGTTCCGGGTGGCTGCTCGCAAAGCTGATATGATTATGCGGGTGCCAGTCTTTCGTGACGACTTTAAACTGGAAGGAATCATTGTCGAGTAACTTGTTGATCAACGGCAAAGTCTCCATAGCGTTCTTTACAGCCAATGCTCCGTCCTAAGAGGGTCAGCTCAGATGCACGACGACCAAGGTTTGCAAGCATCGTACTGGCAAACAAAAGTCATTTTGCATGTCAACCACAATTAATGCCGACATAACAGACATGGTAAGAGTATGCTAAAGGTGATTGTTGGTCGCACGGAACACGAGAGATATGTGTAAATCGAGATGGCAACACTGCAGATGTGAACGTAGAACAGAAGGGCACGTTGGAGATGGGAAAGTGTATGACTTCAGCATTGGAATGTCCTCTGGAGCACAGCAACTCAAATATTGAGTGCGGTCTACTGAGGTCCTATAGATGGTGTTAACGATCATTGCAATGAGGATGAGCCGCACCAGGCTGCTGGAAGGTGACAAGGCCAGTCAAGCCTTGTAAATTGGCCAAAAGATGGTTGCAGTTCGAGGTGAGAGGGCAGTCAGATGGGGTTGAAGAGCCTAAAGCAGTCACTAAAAGCCAAGCACGTTAGCGTACAACTTGGGGTCATTTTGTTCTCTGTACTCTCGCATTTGTCCTCCTTCTAATACCGTTAGCCATACAACCACCTTGCGACCATTGTTGTCGGTTGACACAGGCAGCATTACTACGACTCAGATACACGTCGTCATTGCACGGGTATCATCAGATAGAGGTTTTATCTCCAGCAAGAGTAATAGATACATCGCGCAGGCTTTGCTGCGCCTCAACTTCCATCTCCCACCTCCAACCATCACCTCGGTCCCTCCTGCGCAAGCCCATAGATCGATCATTGGAGTGCAAAGGGTCATCAGTGCGCTGACCCTCCGCTCCAAGTTCCTTGCAAAACCCACGCAAGATGTCCAAGAGTTCAGTGGTAGGTTAGAGTAACAGGGCCGGACAAAAGCAGGATCACAAGAGTGGTTACTGTTGACGATTGTTAAGCCTTCAACGCATAAGAGGATATTGCTGACACCTTCACGCAGCCCGACGTGTATGCCAAGGTCATCAAAGATGTCTGCGAAGCGTCTCGGGTCGATTTCGAGGAAGGCGGTGTCGATCTGAATGCGCTGGAAATGTTGAGGCAGGTGCGTGACTTTCTCCTGCACTTTCCTGCAATCGTCTCAAGAACCACAATCAACAATACCTACCTCTTTCTTGCGAGCGCTTCAAGATCATGCTTCGCAACACAGAACATTGGAATTGGCGATCAGAATTCTCTGCATAGGCGCCGGTAACGACATGGTGGGCGACGACCAGAAGTGGGCAGGGAGTCGGGGATTCTTGAGAGGCACGGGCGTGGGCCCCCTTTGAGTCATGCTCTTATACGCAATCCTGACGCCTAGCCTGCGCCATGTTACGCACCACGTCCCTAGCGCTGCACGCTATTCACCTTGTGGCCCACTTAAAATTATCCATCCACTTTGCTAACGGAATTGACTGATAGGGATGGCAAAAGCGCCTTAGCGCTGAACATATTGCGACTTTCCCTTGGGATCCCAAGCCTGAGCCTGCTTCGAAACCAGAACCAACGCCTGTACCTGGCAGCGCAAAGCCTGTACATAGCCTCCCCAACAATGGGGTGACTAACACTCCCCCGTCTTCCAGCTCTACCCCGGGGCCCCATGTCAAGCAGGAAAACCAGCAGTATGCGACACAACCGCCGATGCAAGCTAATCATGCTGGAAAGCGGTATGCCCCCTCTCAGCCCGTAGGTGGCGCTGAGCGAGCCGCAAGCCTTCTTCAACAGCAGTACGGTGAACAAGCTGCAGCACAGGTAGCGCAACTGCAACAGCAAAATCAATCCACCGTCCCTCCAGCGGCTTTTGCGGGAAACCAACAGCAGCGACCAAGACCTGGCCCATACGATCTGCAGCTCCAACAGCAGCAGCTCCAGCAACAGCAGCAGCTAGAATACCAGCAAAGAATGCAGCTCCAACACCAGCAACGTCAGCAACAGCCACAGCAGCCGCAGATCAAGCAGGAATTCAAAGACGATGTCAAAGAGGGTTTCAAGCCGGAAGATAGTACCCACAGCTATCCGCAAACCTACAATGCCAACACCATCCAGAACAGTCAAGTCGATGGTGCTGCTGATGCTCGAGGAGAGTATGCGGCAGAAATTGCTCATCGACGCGCGCTCGTTGCTCAGCATAGGCAAAGTAGTGACAGACTGATACGGGACCAAGTGCTTGCGTCTCAGCAGACGCTCGAAGCGGGCGGGCTCCTGATGCCGCTTGACTCACATCGGCCCTCGCCAGCCAAACGTACGGTCGCTCAGCGAGAAGCAGCTAGTTCTTCATTACCCCGAGCGCAAGGTGATGCCGCAGGTGATGACGAAGAGGACGAGGATGCCATCAACTCTGACCTTGACGATCCTGACGAGCTTGATGGCGCCAATGAAGGCGATGATGATGTCACCAACGTTATGCTTTGCACGTACGACAAGGTTCAAAGAGTGAAGAACAAGTGGAAGTGCACCTTGAAAGACGGCGTCCTTAAAGTGGATGGTGCAGAGTAAGTTGTTTGCATAAATTTCCTGGGCATTTGCTAACATTTCCTAGATTTGTCTTTCATAAGGGACAGGGCGAATTTGAGTGGTAGTTGTGGCTACAAGTCACATTTCCGGTTTGGCAAATGAGATAAAGATGTTTCCTCTAGATCGCATTATTGAGGTCAATGGCACTAGGAAGCAGATACGACTTCACGCTTCCGAAAGGACAATCAGCACACTACAGCTCCCTCAAACCCAAGGTCATGGCGAACTGGCCTGGCGGTGCTGACAGTGTTAGCATATGGCTTGTGCTGTAGCACTGATGGGTGATGGGCGGCTGCTGTGTTTTGATATTTGGTGCTTTCCATAACAGTGACCTGCAACTGCATTAGATTAGCCGGATATACCCTCGCTCGTGACGAGGGACAAGTGTAAGCTGCTTCAGCCTGTACTGAGATGAGCTTGTTCTTTCAACACAGCAGGAGTGCACTCATGACAGCAGACAGACCTCTGGCTGGTAGCTTGTTAGGTCATATCATAGTTCGCACATGTCACCAAATTTCCGAAGTAGTGCCAGTCGAGAGTTGTCAAACCAAGTTGTCCTGCGGCCGCTGCAGGAGCCAACCGCGCCGAGTCCAGAAGTGGTAAGCCATGACGTACTTGCTCTGATATCACACAAACAGTCTGGAACAAGGCAACGACCACCCGCGTGCGCTTTAGGTTTTGACCACATGCCCCTCAAGCTGTTTATTCGACCGCACAAGCATTTCCCTCTCCTTCTTCTCAACACTTTCTCCGCGACTTTACTGGTAGCAGGATCGATATATCTACGCGCTGCCGATTTTCAATCACAGTAACAAATTCGAGGAGTTGAGCCCCTCGATACCGCCAACATGACGCTCTACTACTCTCTCACCTTCGCACTGTTGGTGTTCGAGATGGTGCTGTTCGTCTCTCTTATTGTGCCTCTGCCGCACTCCATCAAGCGCAAGATGTTCAACTTCATCTCGGAGAGTGTTCTTATAGCGAAGTTACAATATGGTCTCAAGGTGAGCATGTCGCGTGAGAGGCAGATATGTGATTATTGACACGTGCAGATAACCTTCATCTTCATAACCATCCTGTTCATGGACAGCGTAAACCGCGTCTATCGAGTTCAGTTGGAGATGGCAGCCTTCGGCAAGGAGACTACTGCCGGGTAAGCCTCACCACGACCGGCCCTTATGATACGGGAGCTAACAAAAGCTAGCAGAGCCGCGGCCATGGGCTCAGACCGTATGGAGGTCCAGGCCCGCAAGTTCTACTCCCAGCGAAACATGTACCTTACCGGGTTCACCCTCTTCTTGTCTCTCATCCTCAACCGAATGTACGTCATGATTCTTGACACTCTTCGACTGGAAGAGAAGGTCCTTCAGTTTGAGGGTAGTTCAGAAGCCGGTGGCCCCGAGGGCGAGAAACTGCACCCACGATACCGAGCTGATGAGATTGGAAAGCTGAAGAAGGAGCTCGAGCAGGAGAAGAAAGACAAGGAGAACCTCCAAAAGCAGGCCAAGGGCCTTCAGCGGGAGTATGATCAGTTGGCTGCTAAGTACAACAACACCAACCCCGGTGATGGCACAAAGAAGGGTAACTAGTTTGTCTCTTTGAGTCTGAGAAAGGGAAACGTTGGTCCTGCACTCGACTGGCGAGATACAGCGCCTTACCAACCAAATTCGACATGCAGCCACCAGAACAGACCTAGCATATAAGCAGGTTGCCCATTAGAGTCCTGTACCGATTCCACTGGCAGATCACACATCAGCAGCCAGCCCAAAAGTGACTATACAACGAGGAAGAGACCTAAAGACAGGAGTGTCTGCTTGAGGTAGGAAATCCAGCAAGCGTGCATACCAAGCAGGCGCGAGCTATAGAAATTTGTATTTTAATCAGCATCACAGCAGGAGAATGTTGTCTGAAACTTGAGCATAAAGAAGAAGACTTCCTTTGGAAGCTATCCTGCGAGGCGTCGTTCCCTTATGTCTTACCAATGTGCCAGCTCAGACCACGTGCGATCAGTCCTTGATGTGGTCACTTTAGCCCCTGACCACTCGCTTGAGTGAGTCCCGGTGTTCGAGTCGGCACAACTGCTCACGTGCTGTCAGCCACGATGGACACGGTGACTGTCCTCAGTCTTCTCAACGACCTCGCGTATGAATCTTCGCCATCGCCATCGACAGCCCAAAGCCAAGACACCAGCAACACGATTATTAGACGCTCTCTGATGGTGTTGGTGACTACGACAGCGCACGTCGAAGCCAACACTTATGTTTTCTTTAGCACGATGACAGCTACTGACTAGGTCTGCAGACCCCGATGGACAGACAACGTCGAAGGGCGTCCCACCGGTAACGCTGGCCAGACGGAGAAAGACCGGTTCTTGGGAGGATACTCCCTTCAGATTGATGTTCAGTGCTGAGCGATTGGAGGGAGTGATTCCAGCAACTGTTCGTGGGGGCGTAGGCATTTGAATCATGCCCACTCTTGCTGAGATGTGGTGAATAGGATGTGCTCCCCCACGAGATGTGCTCGAGTTGGCGAGTAGGGGGGACGACCATGTGCTTCACACATATTCGGTAGCGCGAGTATTGGTGTGCTGATATCAAACTGACACTAGGGACTGGTCCGGCAAGGTAGACATTGAGGCACATTATGAAACGAAAACCCCAGTAGAGACCAATACTTGAATAGATTGTAAACCAATATGCTTGTCATTGTACAATTGCAAAGCCCACCTGCGCCGTGCTAAGCTGATCCAAAACGATGAGTCAAACCTCCATCAGGCCTCAGGGCGGACCCTAAGGTGCCTCTATGGCCATCTGCGAGCCCTCTACCAGCCATCGCTGTTGCAACACATTTCACAACACCTTACTCGTCCAAATCAACGTGTCTAGCCGTGACCTTCTGCTGGTATGCCTCCATATCCTGATCCCACAGCACGGCGGCCTCATTGTTCAAGGGACTGCTGTTGTTCGGTTCGCCCAGCAGACTCTGCAAGCTCAGTAACACGGTTTGTACACTGTACGTCGCGCTCCACTTGTCCTTCAAGATGTCTAGACAGATCCGTCCACTGAAGTCAATGTTGGGGTGGTATATAGGTGTCTTGAAGAGCACGGTGGGAGCAGTGTAGGGGTATGTTGCGGGGAAGTCGAAGTCGAGTTTGAGGTTGAGACCAGCGTAGGGTGTGTCTTTCGGTCCCTCGATTGTGGCGATCCAGTGGGTCATGGTGCCGTTTTCATCTGGAAAGGCGCTGATGCCTGGAGTTGGTGAGAGCATGAGGGTCATTAGCTCTGACTGCAGGCTGTAGGGGTTGTGTCAGCCGAGCAACGTGCACTGAGTGTACTGTAATGAGAGCTTACCGTTTGGTGACAGATTGGGAATTGGCTGCGGAAGCAGATCCATTAAGCTTTGCTTGTTCGGCCATGGCAGATTGGTTAGGTGCAGTGTTCTGGGCGTCTTCGGCGATGTAGTCCATGGTTGGAGGTACTTGAGCTCGGAAGTTATAGGTGGTAGTCGTAGTAGTGAAGTGCCAGATTCGTAAGTGGAATGTGGCAGTGAAAGAACAATGCAAACGCTCGAACGCTACGCAATGCTGAAGGACGTGATCGTGTGCAAAGTGCTAGAAGATCTATTCACAGGAGAGCAACGATGTGTGAAAGTTTGCTATTGTCGATGGTGAAAGGTCGAACAAGAATAGCTGCTGCGTCTTCGGCAGTGGCTTTATGAGCCTGGTCACTGTTGATACGGCAGCGTCACCGCAGGAACTCGTACCTGCCTAGAGCGTTCGTAGCCAATCACCACGTGTTTTGGCGCGCGATCCGAGACTCGTGGCCACTTAACGCGTTCTGTTAATCGATAGCGTTGCCATGTGCGAGGAGTACCCCATAACTTTCCCAATGACAGACCACTGGTAAGGCTCAGCTTTGGTACGTACAGACCATCGTGCTGGTCTTAAAGCCAAGTTTGAGCGATAGTCGCAGTAGGTTGAGGCCTCACCATCGACCTGTCAACAATACAATGAACGGCATATCCCATTCCCAGCTGGCACCGCTGCCAGTCAATGTGCCTTTCCGAATAGTGTCCAAGACAATCGGGTCGGGAGCATACGCATGGTAAAGATGACTGTCCGCGCCCTCCACAAGACAGGCTGGCATTGACTGACATCGCGAACAGTATCAAGCGAGCAGCCCCTTTACGCGAAGAGAACCCCATCTTCGCCGTCAAATTCATCAACAAGAGATACGCCGAGAAATATGGCAGGATCAAGCAGAAACAACTCCAAATGGAGGTGAGCCTGCACAAGCACATCGGTCTGCACAGAAACATCATAGAGTTCTATGACTCTGGTGACGACCAAGCATGGACCTGGATCGCCATGGAGCTGGCCGAGGGAGGAGACTTGTTCGACAAGATCGAGGCCGACTCGGGTGTCTCAGAAGATATCGCACATGTCTACTTCTCTCAGCTGGTTGGAGGCATAGCCTGGATGCATGCCAAGGGAGTGGCCCATCGCGATATCAAGCCCGAGAACATCCTTCTTTCTGCTGATGGCGAGCTCAAACTGGCAGACTTTGGCATGGCTACGCTGTTCGAATATGGAGGCAAGAGGAAGATGGCTGTGACACTGTGTGGAAGCCCCCCTTATGTTGCGCCAGAAGTGCTGTCCTGCAGCGGCCACGGCACGGTCAAGGGTTCTGGCTATGCTGCAGACAGGGCAGATACATGGTCGTGTGGAGTGGTTTTGTTCGTCCTTCTAGCGGGAAACACACCCTGGGCAAAGCCAGTCGAAGAGCAAGATGAATATGGCAGGCCAAACGAGTACGCAGAATACCTGCAGACTAATGGTAACCCTAAGGATGAGCTGTGGGAAGCTCTGCCCACAGAAGTACTTTCCCTGCTTCGCGGTATGATGAGAGTCGAGCCGAAGACCAGGTTCACGTTGCAAGATGTCAGGAGACATCCCTGGTTCACGAGGTCGAATAGGTACATGGATACCAAGGGTCGTCTGGTAGACCCTGTCACCATGGCCACAAACATGTTCGAATCTCTACACGTCAGCTTCGATTCCGATCCCTTCGCCGGCTCACAGCGTGCCAAGACCAGACGTGTCAGCAGCGATACGATGGAGATTGACAGTGGGCATGGGCTTCAGGTACCTGCGCAGTTGGACGTTTCTGCGACACAGCCCGTGACCCCCGGCGAGGATATGCTGTTCGACTGGGAAAAGGCATCAGATAGGCGCAGGACCGACCACCCATCTGCCACCCAGCCAAGCCTGGCCCATAGATCAAAGTTCTCGGCTACGCAACCGTCAGCATTCGATGGCCGGCATGCCGCTCCTACTCAATCATCCCAAGCACCCTGGTTAGACGAAGAGCCAAGCATGTCACAGTTCACACGCAATCCGCAGGTGCCACTCAGTCGTACCCAGCTTGCCAGGAAGTTCCACCATATCCTTCCACACACTCCAATGACCAAATTCTACTCGATATACACCCTCAACCTGCTGGTACCGCTCATTCTTGAGTCTCTGACACGACTTGGCGTGCCTTTGCCTTCGTCTTTGACTACGAAGAGGTATTCGGCTCAGGACACCGAATGTGTAGTCAAGGTAAGAACAGTGGACAGCAGGGGCTGCCAGCTTTCTGGATCGATCATGGTCGAACTAGCTGCTGAAGGACTCGTGGAGGTTGAGTTTGTGAAGGCTTCTGGTGATCCTTTGGAGTGGAGGAGATTGTTCAAGAAAGTGGTGATACTGTGCCGAGATGCAGTTTATAGGCCTGAGGAGTGAACCATATTGCTGCAAAGCTCCTGCCGTGCCGCAAGTCGTGTGAATTGAGAAAAGCGAAGAAGGCACAAACAGTCACTCAGGGTGGTTAGCACTTGCCCTGTGACCGAGATGAGCACCTGCCCGAGTTCAACCATGTTGCTACCCTGGATGCACTTGTGTTCACCTCTCCAAACCCAACTCATCCTCAACCGACCTTTGGTCAGCTATTGACAGAAACAACAGAAAGCCACATCAATACGGTCTTATCATTCAACGAACCAACAGAACCTACTTCCATCATGGCTTCCGAGAAAGTACCTCATGACTCTGACATCGAGGGCCTTGGATGGAAGGATGTTCCCAGCACGACGAAGACGTCAAACGACGATGAAACACCTTGCATCAAGAATGCTTGGGGAGGCCCCTGAGTCATGTTCAGCATCTATCTCAGCCTCACATGTGTATGCATCATCCTATGCCTGATCCTCATGGTACTTGACGTACGACCAACCTCTACCTTTGCTCGACGCCTCATTCGAAGCTGTCCGATCTTGTGTCTGCAAGCCTTCATATGCCAGATCGTTCATGTCTTCTACTATATCTTCGGACTCAAAGGGGCGTGGGACAATGGAAGGTACAAATTCGCTTTTGGTTGGTGTGTGATCTGGTTTGCTGTGCTGATCGGATGCCATATGGTTCCAGCATTAAGGGCCTGAAATGCAGAAGGCCACAATACAAGAGCGGAAATGTTTATCGACGGGAGGACGGAGCTCAGCCACTCGGCGTTCGAACGGCCTTATGAACACGCATGTTGTAACACACATGCTATAAGAGGCCAGGTCACGAGTCGGGCTACCGCACGCTGCGATGACGAGACTGATTATTCTTGGACTATGAGTTTGTGAAACATCCTCTGTTCTTTGCAATGCGTTCATTCAAGCTTGATAAGTCTTCATACTGGTTCATGGACTAAATGATTCGGATTGCCCATTGCCGCGTCACGACTGATGCGACTCCAGTGCAGCGTCTCTCTTTGCTTTAAAAAGACGATGACCGCAGGGTATACAACCATAGAACCCTCCTCGATGCATTTATGAATTGTGGCGGGTCGCACATTCTTTGTAATACACAGCTTGCATCTCGTAGAGAGAGGTTGTTGTCACCCTCACAGGTGCTAGCGTCAGATAGTACTAGGGGTAGCCATGCGCACGTGATTGTTACGTCAACGCCTCGGCTTGACCCGTCCATTGCACGAAAGCACATGCCAGACGTGTGCATCTGGCGCGAGTCCGAGTCGAACTGAGTGCCTCGTGATCGCATAGGCACGCTGGGAGCAGCTGAATGGCGGCCATCATTTGTACCCACGGCAGATTATGACCTTTGCGACAACTAAGACATGTAAAGCAGCCTCGCCGTCGAGTGCAGCATCCCCCTGGGGACATCCAGAACAGCATCCACCTGCTCGTCGAGCATGGCAGTCCAATCGAAGGAGGACCCGTTGATGGTCTTGTACACACGCTACCTCGACATCCTGAGATCGAGAATACGCCAGACTTCTCGAAACACCAAGATCATCGCCACACTAGCTCTCACCTTGTCCATAATCTCCTCGACATACAGCAGCTACAAGTGGTGGAAGAGGAGGACCGAAGACAAAGCTGAAGGTCGACAGCTGCTACGGAAGAACAGCGGCTTGAAGGGCAAAGATGGCGAGAGGATTATATACGTCCCTCGTGGGAATTCAATATCCAAAGTGGTCATTCGGCCAACGAAGCAAACCACTTTCGATGCCCACCGCAGGCTCTTCCTTACGCCGCCCCGAGTGACTAGATTGCACTCGGGCACCTCTACCCCTGCTTATGGCCCTCCTCCACAGACGAAGCCCGGCTTGAACCTGGCCTTCCTACATCAGTTCCTGAGCTTGTTCAATATCATGGTTCCAAGGTTTCGTTGTAAAGAGACAGGTCTGTTGCTCAGCCACGGACTGTTCCTTATCCTGAGAACATATCTGTCTCTGGTAGTCGCTCGATTGGACGGTGCTATTGTACGAGATCTGGTCAACGGCGAAGGCAGATCATTCCTGGCTGGTATATTGAAATGGCTGTCAGTCGGCACGCTTGCATCATACACCAACAGCATGATCAAATTCCTGCAGTCCAAGATATCTATCGCTTTCCGCACCCGCCTGACAAGATACATCCACGACCTTTACCTCAATCCTAATCTCAACTTCTACAAGCTTAGCAACCTGGACGGTGGCGTTGGTCAGGGAGCAGACCAGTTCATGACTCAGGATCTAACACTTTTCTGCACAGCTGCAGCATCTTTATACTCTTCGCTTGGTAAGCCGCTGGTCGACTTGTTTGTGTTCAACTACCAGCTTTACCTATCCCTCGGTCCACTTGCCTCAACTTTGCTTTTATCAAACTATTTCGCGACAGCGACTCTCCTCCGTCGCCTCTCTCCACCCTTCGGGAAGCTCAAAGCCGTTGAGGGCAAGAAAGAGGGTGACTTTCGAGGTCTGCACGCTCGACTGATCGCCAATGCAGAAGAAGTCGCCTTTTACGGCGGCAGCGATGTCGAGAAGGTCTTCGTCAACCGTGCGTTCCACGACCTCAAGAAGTGGATGGATGGTATCTATGATTTGAAGGTCCGCTACAACATGCTTGAGGACTTTGTTCTCAAGTATTCGTGGTCAGCATTCGGCTACATCGTCACTTCTCTGCCTGTCTTTCTGCCTGCGTGGGGCGGTCTGGGTGGCGTCCAAGAGCTTGGACCTTCAGAGACAGCAATGCCGCGCGAAAGAGGCCGCATGAAAGACTTCATCACCAACAAGCGGCTCATGCTGTCGCTTGCAGACGCAGGCGGAAGGATGATGTACAGTATCAAAGACCTGTCGGAGCTAGCCGGCTACACAAGTCGTGTGTATACCTTGATCAGCACACTTCATCGGGTACATGCAGGTTCCTATGCTAGCCACCGACGCACCCGACCAGGCGAGCTCTACTCCCTTAACGATGTCCAAGGGACTTTGCACTCTGGCTTCGATGGTGTCAGGTTGGAGGACGTGCCCGTCGTGGCACCTTCCCTCTACCCTTACGGTGGTGATGAGCTTATCGAGAGTCTTTCCTTCATCTTGCACTCGGGTGACCACCTGCTCATATCCGGTCCCAACGGTGTCGGCAAATCAAGCATCGCTCGTATTGTAGCCGGGCTGTGGCCGGTCTATCGCGGCCTCGTCTCTCGGCCACGTCAAATTGGCATGGACGGGATCATGTTCCTTCCTCAAAGACCTTATTTGTCTGTTGGCACACTGCGCGACCAGGTCATCTACCCTCATACAGAAGTCGACATGCGCGGCGCCGGCAAGAACGACCATCATTTGCAGGCTATACTTGATGCAGCACGGCTCGGTTACCTGCCCGATCGGGAAGGAGGCTGGGACACACGAAAAGAGTGGAAAGATGTGTTCTCTGGTGGTGAGAAGCAAAGAATGGGTATCGCTCGCTTATTCTACCATGAACCACGGTACGCCTTTATCGATGAAGGAACCTCTGCTGTCTCGTCAGACGTCGAGGGTCTGCTGTATGAGACTGCGAAGGAAAGAGGCATTACATTGATTACCATAAGCACAAGAGCAAGTCTGAAGAAGTACCATACGTATAATCTTGTGCTTGGGATGGGTGAGGACGGATATGATTGGGAATTTAATCGGATAGGCGACGCAAGGGAAAAGATGGGTGTCGCACGGGAAGTGCAAGAGCTCGAGGAGAAGTTGGAGAAAGTGTCAGATTGGGAAAACAGGCTCAAAGAGATTGATGAAGAGCTCAACAAAGGAGTTCACTTTGTCAAAATGGACGGGGAGAGCGTCGAGGTGCCCGCCGAAGCTGCGACGATAGAAGAGAGAGGAGCTCTCGGATCAACCTGAACGAGCTATTGTTTTTGACGTGCAGAGGTACTCCCGATCGTCGAGCACACTGCGTCTGAGGTAGGCTCCGACTTGATCGAAACAACGAACTGGAAGCCCGTTACAACTGTCATCAGTTGTGTAGCAAGCTTGGCGCTGTTGCCGAGAATGACACCATGAAGATTCACCACCCATCAAAATCCTTGTGTATCTGTCCTTGTGGATCTTGCTCCAGGACGTCTTTTGGGCACGTGGCGTTTTCGCTCAAAGCCTGATGCAGGAATTGACGCCGAGAGTCACTGACAGTGAGTGAACAGCTTTCAACGAAGCCCCGAAGCTACGTTTGGCGCTGCAGGCGATCAGCTTTGAACAAATTTTCAAGCATGTAAAGACAGCATTGCTCTCATAGGCAGGATGGGTGGATGATAGTGTGCTATCCCACGAGTTGCGCTCTCATATCTATTGCTCGCAAGAAGAGGATGTCTCAACAGGCATCGAAGCGGTGCCTGTATCACCGTGTATCAGTTGGTCTTCAGGAAGGAGTACGAGGACGCTTCATGATGACCGTGCGGAAGGCCAGAGGCCTGAACATCCGAACAGACACGGATGTAGCGTGTCAAGACTGTCTACGAAATCCGCTGTTCGAGCTCTCCAATCGAGGCACGGGTCCTCTGGAGCCAGACCATACCATGCCCTCACGTGAGTCCCGGAATGGCTTAGGCTGAGTCAGGTCCTCACCTCCTAGCGTTTTGCGCTCATTGCCTTATGGCGCAGCACGTTCTTGCCGCTAGATAAAGTCCGGTACCCTGTGCTATTGGTCGAACATAGCAGTCTTCACAAGATACAGCATTCGAGGAGCATCTGGTTCAGGCAGATCACACAAATTCTAGTGCTATCGAACGCTAGATTATGGCCGACGAGCAACCTTTTCGAACTGGATCTCGTAAACATGCTCAAAGCCTCACTGGTAAGTAGTAGTATATTATGACTTCTGTGCTGCCGCTGGTGTGTCTCTCTCGCAGCGGTTAGACCATCAGTATATGAATACCCCTTCCCACTGTGTGTGCAACAATCTACGAAGCACACCCAATTTACCATAAATCGAGTCAGTCTTGGATCTAGCCCTAGAACAACTATGAACACGTTGATCCGCTGCCTCAGAGCCGGGGAATATCTGCGCCGACTACCAGCTGACCACCCCCCTGAATCTGACTTTGTGCACATCCAGTTCTCCGACGACGGACAGACAGGAGCTCTAGCTGCGTGGGTCCTGCAAAGTCAGGTTTCAGACGTGCTCGACTTGGATCTAGAAGTGCTCTCGTCTTGTCCCGGAGCTTTCAACTACTACGATCTCGACTCTGGTGACAACCACAGCTCCGCTTCAGTCCTGCAACGCGCAGGGTCAGAATCCACCCCTGGGGTTGTCGAGGAACTGCCTAGACACCGCAGGCATCGTCGAAAGTGTTCCTGCGCACAGCGGGAGCAGGTCGTCGACGGCTACGAAGCCGAGAGGGAGTGGTGGTGCAGACACGACCTACAGTACAACCGAGAATGTCAGCGTTACATTCACACTCTGGACCGTGTGTCTGCAGCACATGAGATCAACGAAATGTACTTCGCAAAAGGCTCCTTGGGCAAGATGTTGAGATCGTTGTGCCGTCGACGTACTAGATCTCGAGCTGAAGGTGCCACGCGAGCAAGTCCGCCCCGACCCATCGTGCCTCGACCTCGCCCTCGACCTGTCGTTCCTTGGAATTGAAGCGGTACATCACGGTGCGTCGATGGAACGAGGTCTTTGCTGCGCTGTCTAGGCCAATACTTCCAAGGTATACATTCGATTCACTCTCAAGGTGGCGTGGATCTCGTCGATCTAGGCGTGGGGGCCTGCGTCTGGGTCTCACAAGCTCAGGACACGAAGTACAGTTTGGTTTCGAACCTGTCGAATATCCATGTCTTTGCAACCATTACATCTGCAAGCTACATGTTGAGGTTCGTTCAGCCGAGACCGTCCACGTGCTGGAGGAAGTCAATGCAAGCTCCTCGAGATCAGCTTCATGTTGACGATGTCGTTCTTGTCCACTCCGCGACTACCTTAGCCTCGCCACGAGAGGCTTCCAATAGCAGTAGACGCGTCACGACCTGTCGAACACAGCCCTAAAAGGAATGCCTTTGTCGTCTGTTTCAGGGCGGGTTGTTTGGCGCTTGCGGTGTGGCGTTGGTGGCACCGGTGATAGATAGTTTGGTAAAAGAGTTGGAGGGTGCGCGTCAGCTTATGAATGTCTTGTCGTCTTGGTGCCGAGATCCAAGCAACAATCCTCTGTCAGCCCGTCTGCTTTCTCCAGGCGCCATGAAGCCTTGATGTAAAATATGAGACGATCGGAGAACGTCGCGAAGAAGAGTATCCAAGGTCAACAACGGGACAAGCTTTACCATTCACTTCGGTCTGGCGTTGCCTCTGACCTCGCTTTGTCGACGGTGCACTCTTATCGTGCAGTTGACGAGAAACTGTCGTGCAGCGCTGAAGGATCAGAACAATCTGAAAGTGACGACTTAACTTGAGAGTTTCCTGCGGACCGGCCACGTCTGTGTATTCACTACACTGGATGAGACACTGCCCGTGCTCTCACGCACGTCGGGGACGAAGCAACCTTATGTCGCAGGTCATTACTCATTCTGCTAGTCGCCACATCATCTGCGAGCGCGAAAGGCAGATCGCCACATCAACGCAGACGGTGGTTTCGATCGAGGGTCCGGTGAGGAGGACTCCGATGGTGGTGGTTTTTGTGAAGCCCATAGTGACTGCGCGCTAGCTGTGGGAGGGAAGCAGAAATGAGCGGTGTGTGGATGTGAATGCAGCAGGGACGGAGAGGGTGGTGATCGACTCGCCAGAAGTCGCCGGGTTCCTTTATCGCTCACCACCAGGCCCGGTAGATGGCACGTGAACGGCAAGAGCTGGAGCAAGGACACGAGAGGTAGGTAGCGAAGAAGAAGAAGGAGTCTGCCGCGTGGCGTAACAAGAACGTACTGCAAACTTGTTTTTCGAGGTGAGCAGGAAGCCGCATTCATCGAGGAAAGGGGGTCTTCTGAGGAAATGGGGGTTCAGAAAATCGCGTCGATGTCCAAGTCGTCATCCAGAGTCTACTAGTCCAGTCAAGTCCCAGTTAGTGTTAAATACTTATTTCAGAACGCCGCTCGGCTTCTCCTATCTTGGCGGAACAACTCGAGTATTCGTGGTCAATGTTGTGCCCTTGCGTGCCCTTGTGCACAGTTCATCTTCTCTCTCACTCTCTGCAACGTGATCCGCAACCACCAGATCCTCGTTTCCGTCACACGGCCGCCTCTTCCCCCCTACCCAGACAGCCAAAGTAGCCGATTATGCTCATTCATCCAGGCGGCTGGGGCGGCCATTCGGCATGCTTGGGTTGAACCTTGTTCAAATCGTGTCCTTCTGCGGGAGAGAATGCTGGTTGGAGTCCAGGTGTCTCCTCGGCGTGCTTTAACACAGCCGCCTGGCACGGCCTATCAGCACTAGTATTTCGAGGACTTTCAGTCACGTTTGAGAACTCAAGTGTGCAAGGAGAGAAAGCAGAGGAGAATCTTTGGTGTTCACAAATTTTTTTCTCACTTTTTCGCAGCCCTCGACGCCACAAATGAAAGCATCAAGTATACCGCAGTCAACGAGGGTGTCAGTCTTGGTAAATAAAATCATCCCCGACTTCTTCAAACATTACAAGCGGTCCCTCCTCATCCCAGCCGCTATCCGCAAGAACACGCAATCGACTTCCACTTCTCGGTCTTCTCCTCCCCTCATCGTGTTCTTTGTCCTTCCTTCGCAGTATAGTTTAACGATGAAAGCAGATTCTAATGTTCTTTTCTTCCTGGTTTCTTAAAGTACAATTTTGCCGCTTCGATGACTTGTTGTCCAGATGTGGTTGCAAGGAATGGCGTGCAGATGGCTAAGATCTGGATTTTTTTGTGATCATCGTTTGTCGTGATCATTCTTGCTTCCACCAGTAGGCAGCATCGAAGGACTTCCAATAAAATCACCCAACGCCACGCTAATCAATAAACACGAAAGGTCGTCATAACGATTGCTTCATGACAGAACTGCTCGGCACACCTGCTAGAACAACCTTTTGACTGGTGACCTGGATGCAACACGACAATGTGTGAAGCTGGATAGACGGCCAAATTAATGGATCCACTCTGCTACAACACATCGATGCACTCCCGGGTCATGATAATACAATCCCCTAGTCATCTTCCTTAGGGCTCCGTGGAGAGTTTGGAGAATAAGTTGGACTATTAGGAGAGTATTGAGGACTCCTAGCAGCGACAGGACTGCGTGGTGAACCACCGAACTGCGGGCTAGTAGGCGAGTACTGTGGACTCGTTGGTGAGCTTGGGCTATTCGGGCTATATTGCGGTGACGCAGGCGAGTAGCTTGGAGACGTAGGTGATTGCCGTGCTCCACCACCGAATTGTGGACTGGTAGGGCTGTAAGCGGGTGACGTGGGAGAATATTGTGGTGAAGTCGGTGACGTCGGTGAAGTTGGGCTGAAAGAAGGTGAGGTCGGGGAGTAGCTTGGCGAGGTTGGTGAACCACTGTTGAAAGCTGGTGAGGTTGGGGAATAGCTAGGCGAAGTGGGTGAGTAGCTTGGTGATGTGGGAGAACCATAGGCTGGTGAAGTTGGCGAATATGCCGGTGATGTTGGACTGTAGCCCGGGCTGGTGGGCGAGAACGAAGGCGAGGTGGCACCATACTGAGGACTTGTAGCGCCAAATTGTGGGGAGGTGGGTGAATAACCAGCTGACGGTGAGAAGCTTGGCGAAGCTGGACTTGTTCCCCCAAATGGACTGGCGGGCGAATAACCTCCTGGACTTCGACCATAAGGACTGAACCCGCCAGCACCAAGACCGCTTGGCTGATACTCAGAGAAGCCACCAGGCGCTTCAGTCTGTTGATTGATGGGCGAGAAGGCAGAGTTATAGTCAGGTGAACCAAGGTTTTGGCTGTCATACATCGGTGTCCCGGAGTCGTATGGCGTAGCTGACCCATCAAGGAGCTGCTGGTTGGTTTTCATACCCACAGGGATGCCCGCGGCGGTGTTGACGAGGGTTGAAAGCATGTTCTGATCAAGCAGAATATCCATGACACCGGTGCCCACCGGTGCGGGCTGTCCGAGAATCAAGTTCTCTGAGACACCCTGGCAATCATCGAGCTCTCCAGCTGCTGCTGCCTCAAGCAGGATCTCAACGGTCTGTTCGAAAGAACATCGCATGAGGGCGCCAGTGTCCGATCCACCAATACCGTGACGTGTTACAGGCATGACATAGCCTCGACTCGTCATGACATCGCAAAGAATACCCATGTGTCGAGCATTGACATAACTTCCATCAAAGGAAAGCACGTTTGTCAACTCCCGATAGATCGCAGCTCGACAAGCCTCGATGCCGAGCACGTCAAAGACTTCCGTGAACTTGTTGGTGTAAGTTCTGGTAGTGTCAACCCCTTCGATACCAAGAACAGCTTTGAATGCACTGCCACTGGTCTCCAGAGTGAACTCTTGGAAGGCAATATCCTGCTTCTCCATTTTGATTGCTCCATTAGGCATCAACTTGGAACGGTTCTTCTTGTCAATGAAGGCACGTTCGATACCATCCACACCACGGAATTGAAGCCCTTCCAACATGGTACTCATGAAGCGTCTTAGGACTTCATCGGCTGGATGCTCGCCTTCTTTGTCCTCCGAATCGCCGACGCTCATCAGCGACTCATTGGCCAAACGGATTCGTATAGTTGGTTGAGCGGCATTCTGATCACTGGAGAGGATCGCAATGGCGCTCTTGTGCTCCGTCTTCATCTGGTTGACAACATCGTTGATAGTCAGGTCCTTATCCAACAATTTCTCACGACTGAGCAGGATACGTAGCATCCACTTAGATTGAGTATGCTCAAGGCTTTCTGTATCTTCCTCCAGTAGGAAGTACGAGTCAACGAAGTCTTCGTCCTCAGGAATGATCGTTGAGGTAATGTTCGGATCATACCAGATCTCCCAAGAGTCGGTCACCGAACTTAGCGAAGTGAAGGTGACACGACTCCTTAGAGTCTTGGCGGCATCTTGGCTATGCACATTTTCCGGGACTTGATAGACGGTCATTGAAGGAGTTCTGATGTTTCTCGAAACGTTCAGAATCTCTTTGAGTCGTGGTACACCGAGCGTGACGTTCTTGGCTGATACACCAGTAAAGTGGAAAGTGTTCAATGTCATCTGTGTCGCGGGTTCACCGATAGACTGCGCGGCAAGCACACCAACCATCTCACCTGGTGACACAGCAGCCGCTAGGAACCTGCTTTCGATTCCACCAATGATGTTGTCGAAGGCCAGCTTGGTAAGAGAATGCTCGACGACAAGACGTTTGTAGGCCAGTTTTGAGCGAAGCTGAGACCTAAATAGTAATGTTGCGTTGTCTTGCGCCTCTCTAGATAGATCGTCGTTACCGCGAATAACAGGCAAGCGATCCATCAATTGATTGACTGCATTGAGCACATATCGTGGATCGAGGTCAGTTTTGTCACCTCGACGTATCTTGAACGCGCGCTGGGCTTGACCAATGATTCGAGAAACGTTGAGAGGTAGTTGGAAGTCTTCCTCGCTTCCCATGCTCGTATTGCCGTTTATGCTTCGGAAGAATTTTCGTGTCTCTATCAGCTTCTCATACTCTTCGTCAAAGAGGTCTTGAAGATCAGTGTCGCCGATGAGCTGTTGCGCTTGTACTAGAACCCCTCTCCATTGCTTGACACTGCCATTGACGAGATCAACTTTGTATCGTTTGTCGAACGACTTGTCGTCAGGAGTGATAATGTCTACCTTTTGTTTCTCGATGTGGCCACCGTCGAGGCCGTCTTCACCATAGACAAACTGCATCACATTGCCACGAGAGTCACGGACCGTGCCATCGTATTTGACACAGACCTCTTCCAATGCCTTGACCAACCGTCTCTGAATGTATCCAGTTTCAGCAGTCTTGACAGCGGTATCGATCAGACCTTCTCGACCGGCCATGGCGTGAAAGAAAAACTCGGTCGGAGTAAGGCCACGGAGATACGAGTTCTCGATGAAACCACGAGAAGTGGCTGAGTAGTCGTCCTTGGAGAAATGGGGCAGTGTGCGGTAATTGAAACCGAATGGAATACGTTTTCCCTCGACAGCTTGTTGACCCACAAGCGCCATGACCTGGGCGATGTTGATGCCGGAACCCTTGGAACCAGAACGAGCCATCTGAGTCAAGTTGTTGAGATCTTTCAGACTGTTTTGTGCAGCATCACCTGCCTCATCTCGTGCTTTGTTGAGTTCCATCATGACCTTGCTTTCGAATGTCTGACGGACGTTCATTCCGGGTGAGGACTCAAGCTGATTGGCATAGGCAGATGCAGTGATTTCATCGACCTTTCCCTTCTGGGTATCGACGACATTCTGGATTCGAGCCACCGTATCGATATCTGGCACTGTGTCTCCGACACCGATACTGAAGCCGTAGTGAAGTAGCCAGTAATTGACGACGACTTGAGCACCGTTGAAGAAGGCCATAGCAGCGTCATGACCATTTTCGTTGAAGATGGTGTGAATGACACCGCCAGCACCAGTACCGACGTGTTTCTTGAGAAGCTGTCCGGTCATGACCTCTCCTCCTTGAATGATTAGACTCTTATCGGCTGGATGGAGGTAATGCTCTATCTCAGTCTTGTCTTCGAGTCGCTCGAGGTTGAGGTTGGGCGGAAGAACCATGCTCATGATCTGTTTACCTGTCCATCGAGGTGTAGGCTTGAGAATGGCGGGCTGGGGGATTACACCATCCCACTCAGGAACCCACAGCATAATGTTCATGACCTGCTCTTTGGTCAAGAAGATGTCGCGACGTGTCATTTTGTAGATACCGCAGAGAGTGTCTTGGACGATACCCATCAACGGGGCGTTCTTCTGTGGGGAGACAATGTTTCGAGGTACCATACAGAGCTGTTGCAGCTCGGCCCTAGCCTCCTGACTCTGAGGAACGTGCAAGTTCATCTCGTCACCATCGAAATCGGCGTTGTAGGGAGTAGTGACCGAGAGGTTAAGACGGAAGGTAGAGTATGGCATGACTCTCACTCTGTGACCCATCATGGACTCTTTGTGCAGCGAGGGCTGACGATTGAAGAGAATTATGTCACCATCGACGATGTGACGCTCGACTTTCCAACCATATTGCAGGTTGATGTCGCCGGACTTCTTTGCATGACGCAGATCTATGCGGTCGCCCGAGCCACGGATGACATATCTGGCACCAGGCCACTCGGTTGGACCGTTGGCGACGCATCTCTTCAGACGCTCGATGTTGAAGTTGGTGACAGTTTCTGGGAAGGTCAAAGTCCTGGCGATGCTGCGTGGAACACCGACCTCGTCTAAGGACAAGTTGGGATCACCGGTAATGACAGTACGGGCGGAGAAGTCAACACGCTTGCCCATCAAGTTCTGTCTCAGTCGACCCTCCTTACCCTTCAGACGGGCGCGTATAGCCTTGATGGGACGACCACTCTTGTGTTGAGCTCGATCTAGACCAGCAATCTCGTTGTCCATGTATGTGTTGATGTGGTACTCGAGGAGATCGACGAGTTGGTTTTTGATGTGCTCGGGGGTGCCTTCAACCTCGCAGCGAGTGACGGACTGGTTGGCGCGCACAACGTCGGCAAGTTTGTACGTCAAATCATCCTCGTTGCGGGGGCCAGAGCCGCCGTCCTGGCTGACACTGGGACGTACAGCAGGAGGAGGTACAGGCAGGGCCTGCAGAATGAACCATTCAGGTCTTGCGTAGTCCTTGTTGAGACCCATCATCTTAAGGGTGTCGTCGTTCAGCAGTTGCAGGATCTGAAGGGCTCGTCTCGCATAGATGCGGTGGGTCTCGGTCTGAACATCCTCGTCGTCCTCGTTCTTGCCTTTCTTGTAGTGGGCTTCGAGAGCAAGGCCTTTCTTTCGAATCATGGGCTGGACGTTGCCACAACCACCGTGGTCAGGACCTTTGGGGGCTTTCAGGTTGTCGTCATCGGCAGGAGGAGATGGCTCGCAGATGAGTCGTGGTTTGCTCAGTCGCCACAGCTTCTCAAATCTGATCTTGGGATTTCTGGCATTTATGGCGGCCTGTCGCTCCACGTTGTCGAGAGCCTTGATCTTGCCACAGTTGTGGCAGACGGTCTCCAAGACCTTCTTGACCTTGTTCAGGAAACCATGGTGGTAGACTGGCTCGGCGAGTTTAATAACACCAAAGTGGCCGGGACACTCGGCCATGTTCTCCTCGCATGTTGAACACTTGAAGTTTCGATCGATGGTGCCGAGATGAGGATCGTTTGGGCCTTTTTCACGAGGTCGCAGACGCTGCTCATCCCTGATCACTGGTTAGAATGATGATTTTAGGGGACTTGTGGTAGCAATTTCTACATACGTAAACTCAGGATACTCGATATCGATGACGGCCAAGCGTTCAGATTCTTTGGGAGAGAAGACTCCGAAGCGAATCTCTTCGATGGTACGCGTCTTTGCGCTCGAGTAGGAAAAGTTTAGGTTGGCCATACTTGCGATGGAATTCTCGAGACTAAATGAATGGCTCGTCGACGTCGATACGATGAATATCGAGAGGTGTCGACGGTGGTTGCGCTCGATGCGCTGACCTGCAGCAACCTCTGCGCGCGCCTCTTTCGGCTTTCTTCTTTTCCTCCTCCTCCAGATCACTCTTGAAAATGTCCAAACTGCCCAAAAACCATGGAATTACACCGTCGAAGAGGAAGAACCGGTCGCTCGATCGTTCGATGGGCGATCGGGCGAGATATCGATGGCGATGGTAGTTGGTAGTTGATGGATGAGGATGACGAGAGAGGAAAAGCAAAAGGCTGGCCGCAGCTGGGCATCTCGCGAAGGCAACATAACCGGCCTGCGCTGCCTGAATGCACGCTAACCCACAACCGTCCCGCGCTAAGCCGCTGTGACGCCACGCTGAAAGTGCCCGCTCCACCAGTCCAGTCGTCAACAAGAACTCATTTCATCTTCACTGCTGCCTTTCATGCATTCATCTACCCTTGTCCGTTGAGGTACCGACTTGGGGCAGAAGAGGGAGGCAAACAATGTGTGTTTCTCATTTGAAAGGAATTGGAAAGGCCTAGACTTGCGTTTATCATTCTGGCTTCGACTTGCTAGTACCTATTGTTCGGTTCTAGGCCGCCCACTCTCCAGCAGATGAACGTTTTTATTGCTTTTCACACGGGTGACTTGATGCCACACACATTCGACGCACAACAGCCCTGTCAACCTCGATTGAACAACGACCTTTTAGTGCCGTGAACCTACTAGAGCAATGCCACGCTACGTGCTAGTCTGTTCGTTGCTAGACGTGAAAAGACCAGTGATACTCCCCCATACCGCTCGATTCGTGACCGCGACCGTACCCCTTTCGCGTCGACTCGTGATCATCCTTTCCAGCCAATCATCTCTCTTGGAACCATGCAATTTTAGGACATACGCCCCATAACTCCTTCCGCGCTCAACACACCCATATCGTCTTCACAACCATGAATCTATCACTACACGACCCTTTTACGCTTGCCTTGGACTCCCCGGAAGCATTACTGAATGAACTACGTACGTCTAGCTCGCTGCCGACTTTGCGCTCCGGCATCCGCGCACCGATATTAATCGTTTTAGGTTCTGGTCATGCAGCAGCTTTGCGCTTCAATGGCAAAGGCGACTACCTCGCCTCAGGGCGTGCTGATGGCAAGATCGTCATCTGGTGAGTTGCACCCGAGAACCTGCACCTAGGCAAAAATGCTGATCATGAGCAGGGATATGGAGACTATGGGTGTTGCCATGAAGCTCAATGGGCACTGGAAGCAGATCCAGACTCTGAGGTAGGTGCTACCGATTTTCTGTTTCACCTCCCAACGGTTGTCGACATGTCATTGTATTGGTCCATAGCGGACGGCATCGAGCTGCTGCACGCTCGATGGTTGTTGTATCTACGCCTAAGTGTGCTTGGCACTGCACCACTCCACCCTGACATTGACTACCCGACAAGAGGCCAGACATGTCCCAGCTTAGGCTTTTGGCACAGGCTTTGAGATCTTCCGCGCACGTGTCCAGCTATCGCAAAGGCACCTTGACGGATACATCCTCGACCCAGATTGCAATGGCTGACAATACCTCAGTTGGTCGCGTGATGGCCGCTATCTCCTATCCGGCTCCAACGACAATAGAGCCTGCTTGTGGGACCTCAAGACACAAGAGCGAATACGAACAATCAAATTCGAAACAGCCATATATATAGTCGAGCTACATCCGCAAAATCCCTTTCTGTTCGTCTGCTCGCTCTACGAAGATCACCCTTACCTGGTCGACGTTACTCATCCCACGCCTGTAAAACATCGCCTCCCAACACGGCCAATAGATACTGATACTGACGTCAAACAATCTACGACTTCCACCATCTTTTCGGTCAACGGCAACCACATCATCTCCGGAACCTCAAAAGGCTACATCAATATCATCGAAACACAATCGCGTAAGATAATCCACAGCACAAAACTTAGCGCAGGTATCGTCACCCTCCTGCGTCTGACCAGCAATGGTCGTCAGATGCTGGTCAACAGTACAGACCGCATCATCCGCGTAATCGACATGCCGGATCTGACCACCATGAAACTCACGGATAGCATGCCGGAACAACAACAGACCAACGGCACAGACACGCCCGACCCAGATCACGATGACGAGCACTCGGGTCCTGATCCCTCCACTCTTCCCGAGAACATCCATCTGCCCACCACTCACAAGTTCCAAGATCTTGTCAATCGTCTCCGATGGAACGATTGCGCATTTAGTCACACTTCGACCACAGCTGGTGGCAGTAACACCCATACTGTTGACTATGTAACGGCGTCAACATTCATGAAGCGCGACATCTATATCTGGGAACTGACCTCCAACTCCCTGCTACGAATCCTTGAGAATGCACAAGAGCCGACGACGATCGAGTGGCATCCAAGCAAGCCATTACTGGTGTGTATCGGTATGGAAACCGGAAATATAAGTGTTTGGGGGATCGAACCAACCCAGAAGTGGTCAGCTCTAGCACCAGACTTCACTGAGGTTACCGAGAACGTCGAATACGTTGAGCGTGAAGACGAATTTGGTACGTTCCACACAATCTACTTCTTGCCCTTTGCTATGCTAATGAGCGCCTTCTAGACACATACCCAGTCGAAGAAGAACGCCGCCGTCGTCTAGAAGGCGAAGATGAATCCGTAGACGTGCTCGGCGTCATGGACGATGATCTTACAGCGGCTGCCAACGCTCTAGGAACCACGAAAGCAGACGACAGCTTTGTGCTGCCCATGCTGTATGATATTGAAGATAGTGAGGCTGAGGATCAGCTCATCCAGACCTCAAAGCATGAGTATCGGAAGAAGGAGATTCACGAAGGCAAAGAGTACGAGGACGATGGGGAAGGAACGCCGATCATGATTGCGACGACAACTAACGGCACGAAGAGTAGGAGGCGGAAGTAGGATGGTAACAGTCGGTGGAAGTGTTGATCATGTTCACTCTCAATCTACGCTGTTGCACCCTGCAATTTCTAATTGTTCGGTGGAGAGCCTCACGAATATTGGACGCTGAACGCCTACAGCATTATTACCTCGCTGTGTACCTTTATATATACAGTTCAGAACCCGGCACGCAGTTGTCCCTGCTAGATCTACGACTCGGATCAGAGCCCGTCAACCACATCAAGGTAATTTTATACCTGTCTCCATCTTGTCCGTGCCGCATCATGGGATCCCTCATAGCAAGCCATCCTCACGAACAGGGCCTTGGTTCGTGGTTACCTCGTGAAACCCCAGATAGACAGACAAACAAACAGACAGCAGCACCTAAGGAGCTTAACGGCTAAGCTTTGCTGAGATCTCTACAACAGTTCAAGAGCACGGCGCAATGTACCAGCCCAGCGAGGATGAGTCCGCGCAGTCATCGAAATCCACACCGCACGAAACAACATCTGTCAATCGACACCGACGCACAAACAAACAAACAGAAAACCGTCGATCAAGAACAGAAATAGAACGGAGAACGTGGCAAGGACCAACAATATACGATAGTACATTCGCTCTTCGCACACCCAAACACATACCAACCCACGTGGAATCACTCAAGAGTCATCGGATCATAAGCAACAACAAGTCAAGTACCTACGGAACAGTAAACCACGTAAAGAACCGTTCCACGGAGTAACCACGTCTCACCTACCTCTAGGTACCTACCTACCTACCTACCCAAGTGGCCTTGGCCTCTTTAAAGTAAACTAAGCCGCTCTGACACGGTGCTTTTCAGACCATACCTAGGGCTGATGCACCCCCAAAGCTACCGGAATGAATGGCCCAGGAATCCCACGACTCATTGCTGCTTGTCATCACTAACATACATGGGTACCTAGGGTGGGCTCGACTGTCAATCACCCACGCAGTATTACGTTCACGGCGTACCGTCGTACAACATCACCCACCTAGCCCTTGAGCATCTCGTCTCGGTCACCGGTCAGCCCCAGCAATGTCATCGTAACCCGCGAGAGCACTCTATCCTGCGAGACCCCGAGATATCATCCTTGATATTCGTGGCAGATTAGGGTGCAAAGCCATGAGACTCAGCACAAGAACGTGCTTGGGCTCATTGCGCTCGATTTTACATGGGCAGCTGTAATATGGCATTGTTGTCAGAGTCCTTACGATGAGAGAAGCAAAAGCAATCTGCCAGGAACCTAGCTTCAAGGTTGCCCGCCGACGCTTCATCATCTCTGTTCACATCAGATTAGTTGGGGAAATGACAGCACGAGGTCGAAAGTTATCTAATTGGTCACAAGATCTCTCAGAAAATCTTGAGAGTTGAATTTATCTAGTAGACACCACGGTGTAGTATTGTCCCATCAACAACGCGTCCAGCCATATCTTCCATTACTCTTTTTTGCAAGTAATCGACTCTAGCTGCGGATCAGTGTTAAAACTATGTGGCGGCGGCATGTGGTAGACTTTATCATCGCCGATGAGAGTGAAGTCACACTCGAGATCTGCCGTGCCATTGGCAATGGTAATCAGCTGAAAGTTGTCCTCACAAACACCACACCAACAAGGATTGACGACATCGTCGTCATCGTACGGTTCTTTATATGCGCAGCTGAAATCACGATGAGTCCCCTGTGCAGACTTTTGTTTCCCATCAGTAGGGATGAAGAAGTGTTGATTGGGATGGTTGGCTATCCCGAGTTCGATTTCGACGGTATCGGCATCAACATGCTGTGCACAAGCTGGATCGATGTCATTGCATGAACCAATAGTAGGTACAGGGGTAATGAAAGGCACAGTAGATTTGGGTATAGTACTAGTCGCCATTGCTGAAGCCTTCGAAACGGAGCTTATGGACGCCTCTATTGCTGACATTGATGATGCGAAGACCGAAAATACTGAAGACCTAGACATTGAAGCGGCCGATGCGCTCGACGCTGAGGCCAAGGCCGCGGTGTACGATGACCATTGACCCACGTCAGAGGTGAGCCAGGAGTACGCCGAGCTCGAAACTTCTGGCGGCAGATTGGTGCTCGTAGTCATAGGCGTGGTTGAGTTTGTAGTATTGCTCGCCTCGGTGACAGTCGGCAGAGTGAACGTAAAATCAGATAACCACGAGCTTAGCGTGGAAGCGATAGCCGGGTCGTTGTAGTCAATGGATGCGATGGGGCAGGCACCTATGGTAGCAGTTGTTGCAGGTTGACAGCCCGTAACCGTCATGGTCGTTACGTTACAGGATGTGGTCATCGTAACTCCATCTACAATTGGACAGGTGCTGAAGACATCCGAAGCGGTGGTGGTGGAACATGGGATAGTGCTCACTGTAAATGACCTGGCTCCGGTGCAGCCAATACTCGAGAAAGTGCTTGTCGCACAACCCTCTGACGTTACTTTATTTGTGCCTGTCACTGTGGAGCAGAGTACAGACGAGTAAGTATACGTCTGGTCCGAGCATGAAGAAGACGACGACGCCGTGGACGTAGAAGTTCGCGTTTGGGTGCTTGGATTCGTCTCCGGGCTCACATCAGAGGGCTTCTTGTCGGGACCAATGGTGGCAATTTTGATAGGTGCCAGCTCTATGTCGAGAGAAGGCGGGCCTATAGGTGGGAAATTGATGAACGGGGCTGGACCATATCCACGGAAGTTCCAAGTAACACAGGTCAGCGGGGCTACTCTGCACCAGGCAAGAGCCAGAATGATCAACCAAGCCTTGAAGTCCACAGTTTTGAAGGTGTCCTCGTGGTTTAAGGCATCGTTCGGTTTCCACGCGCGGTATGGCATGGCCCAGACAGTGCCGTTTGAATCCGTACTTGTAGACGTTGAGATGGCAGCCGGATATCCGATCTCTGTGCAAGACTTGGCATCTTCGGCTGGCATACAGGTCACCATGTTATCCCAGGCGGGCCCCGCACACCAGGGCAGATCAGAATGCGATGTCTTGGAGAATCTCCACTGCGCTATCGTAGCACCAGGAGCAGAGGTGATATCGCAAAGCCATCCAGCCGGGCAGCTGCCATCAGCTGGCAAGTCATGGTCCCAACATTCCTTCTGAGGTCTTGTGCAGACCGGACAGAGACACATTGGGGACAAAACATTCTCGGTGATGCATACCGGATCATACAATCGAGTCGACGAGGCCCAGCCGTATGCCATCGAGCACGAATCTGTCTTGAAGAACGGATTGAACGTGTCTGTGACTGTGCAAGTCGAGGCACCAGTTGTAACTATTGGCGTGCTGAAGGTCATCTCCCTTCCTGTCGGTGATGGAGTGGGAAGTGGTATGCCCACAGGCGAAGGATAGTAGACCGTGGCTATATGACTAGCAGTGACGGTCGTGGTTGCGGCTATAGACCATGTAGCGGAACCATTCATTGCTGTGAATATAGACGACAGGTCAGTCTCGTTGGCGGATGGCTCGACCTTCGAGCCCGTCGATGCGATTGCAGGTGGTAACGGGGTGTCATTTGGCGTGGAAAGAGTGGAGGAAGAATGATCAGAAACACCAATTGGAAGGGTGTCAGCAGTAGTTGTGGCAGAGGTTGAGTACAACGTTGTGTCAACTGTGCTGCTGGCAACGATCACGCTGGAGGAAGTAGCGGGGGTCATCGTGCTCAATGAATCTGACCCAGCAGAAGTCGAGGAAGCGGGACTTGTGTTAGACAATTGTTCAGAGCTGATACTCGTGGGAAGCATGTGTTCCGTATTATCCGTGGAACTGATTGCGCCCGTAGAGATCATGGTTGACAAGCTTGTAGAAGAAGAGGTTGTGCCGTCCGTGACCACAGGTATCACTACTGGAGAAGTGTTTGTGAAGGTCGCCAGGGTCGAATCGGACGAAATGTCAGATGGTGAGGTAGGCTGGCTCGGACTCTTCGGCGCCTCAGTCGGCTCTGAGACAACAGAAGACGTTACAACGGAAGTCCCAAAGGAGGTTGTTGCAGTGATATCAACTGGGCTAAAGACCGCTTCTGTCAGACCGGAACCTGTTGATATAAGTGGAACGTCCGAGCTCAGTTGAGTCCCGTGTGATATAGTGACACTCGATATCTGTATGAGTGTGCTATCGGAGGGTATTGTGCTTCCATCAGTCGACACAAGTTGGGGCACAACAGTAGCTACCACGGATGATAAGGTACTGATCTTTGCAGTGCTTGTGGCCCCAGAAGATGGTATGGCGGTCGACGTGCTTGTATATGTTGTGCCTGCATCTGTCTCGGTATTCGAGGTTGACAAACTAGTGCTGCCAGCCTCGGTCGACGTATAAGGAGCTGTGGATGCCACAGCTGGGGAAGCTGTTCCGCTTGGAGGCACAGACGCGGTGACCGTCTCGACGACTGTCTCGGTGTACGACTCAACCGTCGTCCCGGTTGTTGTACACGGCTGCCAGTTTGGTTTGTTGGTATCTGTGATGGTAACAACAGCTGTGTACGTTACTGTGGTGTCCGTCACGGTACGTGTCTTCGTACCATCCCAGTACGTGCGTGTAGAGGTGCCGTAAGAAGTCAGAGTTTGCACGCCTGATGGAGTTAGTTGAGGGTTCTGCTCCACGCATTTGGGGTTAGTACAACTTACCATCCTGGTGATCAGCGAGAGTAAAGCTCAGCAGACTCAACAGCGTCAAGATCCGGACCGCGAGAGCTTTCATCCTGAACATCGAGGTTTTGAGAACAACCAAGTATTGTGGGCGATCAAAAAGATGGTTGGAGGACGAAGACGGAAGTCAACCAGGCATGTTTGAGGGAAAGAGCGATTATCTGTATATCGACATTCGTACCTTCCTGCCGTCATCAGCAGTGTCGACTGGCGTTTGAGGATCTACCCTGAAGTGAAAAGACCGAAACATTTCGTTTTGCAAACGCCCAATCCCAGACATTGAGATGGATTCGGATTGAGCGCGTTGACCTAGAAGGATACTGCAAGAGATGCCAATTTGAATCGATAACTCCGGATGAAGCTAAGAAGCAGCCAAGTCATGGACCCAAGTGTGTCCTACGATCTTTGTCGTTATTGCAAAGCCCGCCTAGCTATAGAGTCAGTGCAAGGTAGTGATAGAAGTTCTTGCCAGGCAGTATTGTGGTCACCACCAATGCAATGACGAGACCAAAGTGAAGTTGTCTTTTCCCTCACCAGCACTGCACCGCAGCTTTTTTTAATCAGCCGTACTGATTTATCTGTCGAATTCATCCGGAAGATTCATCGTCTCATCTTGAGATGTGCCATGTCTTCACCACCTTATGGTTGAGATGTCCATTTGTACAAAGTATTCTCTCATTCATGACCCCTGAGCGACCGTCCAGCTTGACGGCTAGGACTGGACCTTCAGCACAGTCCGAATCATATATCCTGCGATGAGTTTCGAACCTGTTTGGACTTGCACACCATAGGCTTCGTATCTAAACATTCCGTATGCTGGCACAGATGTCCAAAACCTCGTCAAATTATCCTGATCAGCCCCTTAGGCCTGACACGCCATCCAGCGGGATCACTGTACTTCAGAGTCAAGCATCACCTGATACGAAGACCTAACAGCATGATTGTGAAGGTTTCCGAACAGGGAATTGCCATTAGAAGTGTTGTGGCTATCGTCGAGTTCACATTCTCATTCTAGCCTAGCGGTCATATTCTTGCACCCCACGGCACAACGCTGAGCAACTTTTCATCGTATCATGATATCGGCACCGACAAGCGCCCAGTCTTATACGCGCCACCTCTGCGGCTGTACACAAGCCGAAGAAGGAAGCGTCCGTATAGGAGGTTGTGAAATTTGATCGGCGCGTCGTACCATTGCCAAGAAACTAGCTTTGGCGACACCGACCTCGTAAGCCACCGCAAGGACGAACCGGTGTTGCGTGAGCAAGATGCGTTTGGGAGACAATGAGCACGGAAAATTTAGCAGATGATCACGAAGGAAACAGATCGTAATTTTGCACGGTTGTTGTTATATAGCCCATCATTACTGTTTGCTTTGCTGATTGAGGGTCATCAAGCAGGCACAACCACTAACCATCTCTGCGAAGCATCTAGCTCTACTCGTAGATCCAAAGTCTACTGGTGCCGGTGAATCAAGCTCCGTGTGACCGCTCGTCCTCAGCACGGCGTGTTTAGAAACGTGTCGGGGCCCATTCTCCCTTCTTGGGACTTTCTTCACGCCTGTTGATGCTACCAGCTGTAGCTGCATTGATCCCCTTCTGCACATCGATAGACATGTTATTCTCGTTGACCCCCTTTCATCACTTCACTATTATCACTTGCAGCATCGTTTGCTTGCCTTTCAGCGTTTGCCCGTACTTCGGTGCTAGCTGTGCTTGCCATGATTGCTTCAACACCTCCAACATTCATGTCTCCACCGGTGTTCTGCTCGGTAGCGTTCGCTCGACCGGCAAGTCCAGCAGGAGCTGGTGGCGGGTCAGCATTGCTTTGCTCGGTGGTAGGCTCCAGAATATTTTTCGATGCGCGGCTAGCAGCCCAGTGGTTTAGCATTTGCTGTTGGCTCTGTCTGGTACTATCTGGAACCCGGGCATCGGCCTTTCTTCCGTCATTGGGGTCCTTCTGAAGTTCATCTTCTGACTCTTCGTCATGGTTGGAGAGACTGATCATGTCAGCTGCAGCTTTGGCGACGACAGGCTTACGCACAGATCCGTTAGTGACGACTAATGTGTTCCTGGATTGTGTTTTGGGCTTCTCCGTAGTAGTCGGCTCCAGCTCAGTAACGATGCTAATCGCAAGTCTAGCCGATAGGACCTTCTTTGGGAGCTTCTTGATCTCAGTCCAAACCTCATCTCGCGCGAAAATCTCCTTCTTCCAATCTGGTGAACCAACGAGATGGCCCATATTTGATTGCCAAATTTTGCCATTCTTTTTGGCGAAGGCGCTGGCGAGTTTAGTGGTTGGTGGTTCAACATTTGTTGAGATTGCCTTGGTACTGGTGCGTTGACGTTTCCTCGTCGGTTTGGCCTTGGATGCAGTGAAATCAGACCCTGAGCTCTCATCGTCGTCGTCGACTGAAGACTCAGACATTGCGTGCTTCCTCGAAGCTATCTCCATCTCTTTCGAATACTTCATGTTAGATATGTTGTGTCTGGCTGTGGGTGACAACGTTGGCAGATTCAGTGGAAGATAGAATGGAAGAGGGTGTAGGTTAGATGAATAGAAAGGGGACAGGAAATACCTGTGCCTGACAACGAGACCCACGAAGCCGGCGCGTTAGCGGACTCGGCGTAAGGGTCAGATGAGACGCAAGTGAGGTTGGCAAAGCAGAAGTTGCAGGTGTAGGTGCCACATGCAATTGTAACGAGGAGGCAAATGTGTATTCAGTCGTCTGATGTCTCACTAGCAGCGTCGTCCGATGGGTCGTACTCGCCGTCCATGTCTACCAACGGCACGAACCTGAAATCTATAAATGAGAAAGTGCCACTTGTAGCAAGCTTGCCAGGGCCAGAACCATTTGGCGGATCCATCGCTTCGATCATAAATTGCAAGCTCAGCACTCCATTCGAATCCTGTCTAATGCTCACCTTGGCCGCTGCTTTCATCGCGTTACCTGCTTTCTTGATCAAATCAAACTTGTATTTCTGCCTGACTCGACCATGACTACTCTGAGGCGCAGCAACGGTGAAGGTCTCAGTGACTTGTGGCTGTTTTCGTCTCTTCCCACTCTCAGACAGGGCATCCGTCTTGAGCTCGGGAGCAAAGTCGACCGTGCTGTCACCAAAAGGGCCACCGTGTCCCTCGAGGCAGAAGTAGGGTGCAGAGACGCTTGATGCGTTGATGACCAAGCTGTCGGAATTTGTGCTCGCAAGTTCGGATACAGCGTCATGAAGCCATGTGCTCGGCATGATAATTTTCAAGACAAGAGCATTGCGATCGAGAGGGATCTCATTCTCTTCCTCGTACATATTCGGTAGATTGTATGTGTTCATCTCGCAGGTAGTCTTGACACCGCTCTCCTCAATTGTGATAGACAGGGGTGCGCCGACTTCTGCATAGGTAATCTTGCACGTGCCTCCAAGGCCAAGAGCAGGGGTATTGAAGGCAGCAGCGTAAGAGGAGGAAATGCCGCCATTCTGATTCTTGTAGGCTGAGCCAGAATCAGAAATGCCGAAGATCTGCAGTGTCTCAAGCAATGCGATGATATTGACTTGAAATGGCAGTATGGGTGCTTGATCCTCACCAGCGGCCAAGAGATATGAAGAAAACAGGCTCTTGTCTAGCAGTGTTGTTGCTTGCACAGCTCGCACTTCCTCGGTGGTGAACCTCAACCCCTCAGGCGTGATGTGGACTTCGGCGTTGGTAGTGAAAGCGATGCACCGCAGCAGACTGTACAGCTGGCGAGTAGAAGTTGCCAGCGCAGTGAACAGTGGTTCACCTGCCATCTTGCACTGGGTCTGTTGACAATGTTTGCGTGCTTCGACTGCAGCTTGCCGGTGATATTAAACGTACACGCCCACTCCACAGATTGTGTAGACAGCACCAAATCTGACCACCGTTAGCACGATCCAAGCACAACCAAACGCCGACCTACCCAAACGCTATCGAAGCAGGTAGACCCAACACTGGAACCGCGACAAGCGAACGGTTGAGACCAAACAGCACGGTGAAGATCACGCCTTGGAGAGCATTAGCACAATCTGCCCAACATGAGAAGCAGTGGTAGGTACCAATGGAGATAAGGAGCAGACCGACAAACAGCTGACTGTCTTTGCCAATAGCAGGCTCAAATGGACTGCGGGCAGAGGCGTCCCAGACCTCGCGTAGAGACATTGAGAAGGACGAAGTGGAGGAGAGAGACACGTGGTACTGCGTGCAATGTAGCAGGAGGCCGTACTTCGAGAGAGATCGGCTGAAAGACTTGCTTAGAGGCGCAGAGGAGAACAATGTGCGAGTCGAATGGGCAGATGTCGAAGCAGGAGCAATGCGACTTCCCAAACCGATGGACATGTCGATGCTCACTGAACGAACTGCACATCTGTTCCGACCGACCACGCTAGTGACGCCACAGCAGCACCAGCCACAGGTAATTCTTGGCGCTAGAGGCCCCCAGACACTCGAGGCCTCACTAGCCCGACGCTCACACTCGGGGAAGAGCACAAGTAAGCCTGAGTCGATTCTTGACTCGTATCAACATCGATCCCAGCTCACCCACGCGACTCATCAGCTCGACGGCTATCAGTACGGTCGAGGTGTCAGCCTCGCAACATCGGCACATGCAAGCAATGCGCAGGCCCTTCTCCCATCTGTGATGGCACCCCACCTCGAAACCACCAAGCGCAAAGCGTCCGAAGATACATCGTCTGCGCGATCGAAAAAAGCGCGCACCGAGTCGCCAGACCACAATGGCAGCGTCACGTCTGAAGCGCAGTCAGAGCCGCTCATCACTCCCACTCCAGTCGACTTCCCCGAGAAGCCAGCAGTAACGGAGGAGAAGACGGGGTTGATCGAGTTCCGAGTGGTGAACAATGACAACTCGCGCGAACACAACATCATCCTGACTGGCCTGAAATGCATCTTCCAAAAACAGTTGCCGAAGATGCCCAAGGATTACATTGCCAGGCTGGTCTACGACAAGACCCATCTGTCCATCGCCATCATCAAACACCCGCTCGAGGTCGTCGGCGGCATCACATACCGACCTTTCAACTCTCGCAAATTCGCCGAGATTGTGTTTTGCGCCATCTCCTCCGATCAGCAAGTCAAAGGATATGGCGCTCACCTCATGGCGCATCTGAAGGACTACGTCAAGGCCACGTCTCCGATCATGCATTTTCTGACCTACGCCGACAACTATGCCATTGGGTACTTCAAGAAACAGGGTTTCACCAAAGAAATCACCCTCGAGAAGTCGGTGTGGATGGGCTACATCAAGGACTACGAAGGTGGCACGATAATGCAGTGTTCCATGCTTCCCAAGATCCGATACCTCGAGGCCCCAAGAATGCTAGTCAAGCAGAAAGAGGCGGTTATGGCGAAGATACGAGCAATCAGCAAGTCCCACGTCATACATCCTCCCCCCGCAGCATGGAAGAACGGCGTTGTGGAGATTGACCCCATGGCAATACCAGCCATCAAGGAATCCGGCTGGTCGCCCTCGATGGACGAACTCTCCCGACAGCCACGACATGGTCCGAACTACAACCAGCTGCTACACCTTCTCAACGACATGCAAAACCACACCTCAGCCTGGCCCTTTGCTCAACCCGTGAACCGAGAGGAAGTCCCCGATTATTACGAGGTCATCAAGGAACCCATGGACCTGTCGACCATGGAAGAGAGACTGCAAGCCGATCTTTACCCACGACCAGAAGACTTCATCAAAGACGCCAAATTGATCTTCGACAACTGCCGGAAGTACAATAACGAAACAACACCTTACGCCAAGAGTGCCAACAAGCTCGAAAAGTACATGTGGCAGCAGATCAAGAATATCCCCGAGTGGTCTCATCTGGCCGACTAGAAGTCGAGTAGACCGCAGAAGACGGAGAAGCAGAAGGAGCAGGAGCAGCAGAACCCAAATCAGACTGGCAATCCTGCCCCAAGGCTCGTTGTAAAACTCAAGGGCTCGCCGAAGGCTGTTGTGAGGTTACGAGGAAAATGACGATCACGATTCGGACATGAAAGTTGCATTTCACGGTGGTCTTGGAATGGGACGGCGTTGCTCTGCATTGTGTACTATAGCTGCAGCTTAAGCTGCAACGGCGAAGGAGGTGGTGTCCCAGCGTTACTGATACCCCGGGTTGTTTGCACACTTAGTTAGGAGCACGTAGCTTGGTATGTGCAGTCTTGGGGAAATGGTAGTTATTCTTTGTCGAACACATGTCCAGTTGTGTGAGAGCGAGGTGCCTGCCAGATCCTGAAATACCTCCCTAGATGCTCCACCATTCTGAGTTTCACGGGTTAATTTCCAAAGTCCGATGCTTGAACCAATCATCTTACGCCATTTCGACCTACCCCGTCGAGCCGGTCGTTCACTACGATTACAACCAATACAATCCACACACCACCACCTACAGTATTGTAATACAACATTATCATCTGAAGCCACAACTCGAGAACCCCCTGTCTCTCACACATCCATCACCTCGATTAGAACGGCACGACACAACTCTGCTCGCGACATCGACGAGCCATCACATCTGCGACACCACCACTGTCACTAGAAGACTACATCGCACACGATTTAGTCGAGTGGAAAGAACCAATAGAACGCGCGACAGGAGCCAACAAGACAGAAGTGACAGTGCCTCAACCTCTCTTGACCCCAACATTCGACCCTCGTAGGTGAGCCCTAGGGGCCCAGCCAGTCACCGACATGGCGCATAACCACAATCACAACCACGACCATGCAGACCAAGAGCTCGAGCAGCGCAACCGGTTGCCAACGTTGATGGAAGTGCTGGGGCGAAGAACACTGGCTCCCGTCGACCTGTTCTCGTTCTACATCTACATGCGCGACCAGCAACGATCAGTCGACTACCTCGACTTCTGGTAAGCAGCACCGCGTCTCCCCTCCTCGACCAACACTAATCCCTCACAGGCTCGATGTCTCCCAACACATGTCCCTCTGCCGACACTACGTGCGCGAACTGCGCCGCTCCATGCTCGTCGAAACGCCCGACCTCGAAAAAGCGACCTCCAAACGCTCCTCCCAGTTCCTCGACAACTACAACCTAGAAGAGACCTCGTCCATTCCCTCCAGCGGCAAAGGTGCTAACTCCCAAGCCCAAAAGGTCTCCGCCATCCTACGCGCCGAAGATCCCAAACGCCGAAACAGACCAGGGGGTGACGACTACTCCCCCTCCCACTCCCTGTCCTCGCACCACTCCAACCAGAGCGGCGCCCCTCCAAACCACCGCGGCTCGTCAGACCTCAACCTTAACCGAGTCGCCTCGACGCCCCACACCCACACCCGCACCAACACCAACACCAACACAGGCACAGGCCTGACCAACGGCCACGAACGCCCACCCCGCCCCTCCTTCATGGATTCCAGCCACCTCTCCTCCTCGTCCCCCGGCCACACCGTCGCGCGGCCGGACCTGCGCGCCTCGGCCGAGAAGATCCTCTACACATTCATCCTGCCGGGCTCGGAGCGCGAGATCGTCCTCCCCCAACCCATCGTCGACCGCATGATCATCGCCATCGAAGACGAGAACCGCGACGACCCGGAGATCTTCGACGACGCCAAAGACTACGTCTTCCAAGCCATGGAGCGCGACGCCTACCCGGGCTTCCTGCAGGCCAAAGCGCTGGGCAACCTGGTCCCGCTGAGCATCCTGCTGCGCCTGATCATCGGCATCCTGTGTCTGGCCGCAGGCTTCTGGGCCGGCTACTGGTTCATCCTGCGGCATATCCCGCGGAGCACGCGCTGCTGGGTATGTATTCTCGTCCCGTCCTTCGCCTCACTCCACACCCACTCTCATATACTGACTTCTCCTCCCCCTCCCCAGGTCATCCTTCCGTTCACCTTCGGCAGCTACTTCACAACCACGTACCAGTACAAGCTCGACCTGGTCACGGCCTACGCCGGCTACAGCGAGTACACGTGGATGAACTGGAGCCGGGTGCGCGAGCCGTACGTCAAGCGGCTGCTGCGCGTGCGCGCCAACGTCGCCCTGCTCATGTTCTTGGCCGGCGCCGTCGGCTTGAGCGTGCTGTTCATCTTTGTCCCGGGCGTGAGGTTCTAGGCGCTGAGCAGAGGGACTGATCGATCTGCACTGGTGTTGTAGAGAAAGGATGGTGTTGTGTTGGTGGTATTCTATGCTATGCTATGCTATGCTGTGCTGTGTTATGCTATATACAACGAGCGCTATATGTGTTTTCAGCGATGGAGTCCAGATGTTGTCTAGCGTGCAGGTGCTGGTGCAGGCGCAGGCTCAATGACATAGCACGCTTGACTTACGATCACATTGACGCGAACCGATTCTGGGAGCACGGATCACGCATGTTCGGCCCCGTGGCATGCTAATCTAGTTCTGTACGTGACGAGCATGCAGCGAGGTGCAACGTGTCGGATTCGCTTCGAGACTGGCAGTGGGACGGCTCGCACATTCATGTCCACGATTACGTACACTGTGGTTGTTCCCATGGATTATCTGCGAGCCAAAGAACGACTCAATGTCGCTGTGGCTGTGGCGGTGGCCACTATGCTTTGGCCGTCTCAGAAGCTGCTCGTTTGGAAGCTGCTATCCAGACTACGTTCGTGGTCTCAGTCTATGTAACAACCAGTGGCTTCTTGCTCTGCGCGGCATGTGCATTCTTTCTTGCACACTGTGTTGACGTGTTGGCCGAGGGTGGGAATCGACACTGTACTTATCCAGCCGCTTCGCAATAGCATGTGTACCCTGGCTGTCTCTTGTTCCTCCAGCGCTCTCGTGCTCTCGTGCTCTCGCGGCGTACTAGGTACCCATTTGCCGCCGCTGACTGAGAATTGGCTGCCTTTCGGGCCAGTCTTATCTGTGACTTCGTAAAGACTCAAGCAGAATGTGTTGCTCGGGGATGGTGTGTGTAGCGCTCAAGTGAAGCCTCCGCGGCCTCGATTTCTCTTGGTCCCTCTGCCGCCAAAACCAGCAGCACCCCGTCCGAGCGGCCCGGTGACATCACTACCATCATCCACGTCCATCTTTACCTCATCGCTGCTCACGTCCTCGTCGTCCTCTCCCTCCATGGTCTCGTCCAAATCTCTCTTGTTCCCTTTCCGATCTCGTGGCCTGACCGGCTTGGAAGAATCGTTCTCACCTTGTATGACTGCGGCATCGACTACTTCCTGTCTCTTGCGCTGCAGAGTGGTTCGCTCAGCTGCACCCGCTCGAAGGGTGGCTATTTGCGACTCGAGACCATAGATTGTGGTGGTACACCTATTCTCCCACGTCTTGAGGATCTGCAACATGGCAGGTAGAGACTGTGGTCGTAGATCACGGAGAGGAGCAACCGATGTGATCAGGACTCGAGGAGGTGTCGAAGTTGGTGATAGACGGGCTGTCAAGAGACCCGCGTATATGGCTGAGGTGACAAGGGACTCCAATTCGTGGTTGGAGGAGAGGACGAGGGATGAGAGCAGGGCTGGGTAGGTGAGAGTGTCTGGCTTCTCCTCTCGTGTGGGTAGGAAGGGCGAGGCCAGGGAGAGCAGAGACAAAAGTCGCAGTTTCTGTGTCTGCACTGGGGTGAGTTCTGGGAGGCCTGGGGTCGACGTGTACTCTTCGTATGTGCCCCAGCTGAAGGTCTCGAGGAGTGTCAGGTAAGCCTTGTATTCTGCTTCTGCTGTCTGTAATGACTGTATGGCGGATGTCTGTAAGAGTTCGGTGAAGATATATGTACCCGAGGCGGACGTTGCTCGGACGATGAGGTCTTTCAGAAACCTCGGAGAGGGCGATTTCGTCGAGATGGCTTCGATGATGAAGGGCTGCAGAGCAGCGAGTGCTTTCGGCTGTGCTTGGTCCATGGTGTAGATCTAGCGCGAGGGCTGTATCGCTTGCTGTATTGGTATTGACTATAGACGGGAGAGAGGGCAGATGCCTGCAGAAACGACAGTACAGGCTTGAATCAGACGACGCGCACACGGAAGGACTTGAATAACAAGGCAACGCCGGAATGGGTCAAAGGCGCCGTTGGAAACCACCAGGCTTATCTGCGAGTGAAGGTGATGCTCATGATGCTCGTGCCTGCGGTCTAGTCACAAGGCTTATCGATAGTGCTGAGGCCATCAGGCACTTACCTGCACTTGTCGGCAATGATTCGTGGGGAAGGAAAGATGGAAGGAAGCCGCGGGAAATGAAGCCGAATCCTGCTAAAATTATGCACCAAAAACAAGACTTTGGCTAGGGGCCGGAGCAGCCGTTTAGGGATCCAGGAACACTGCCGATCCCCTGAATTGTGCCTGTCGGTACGCGAATGCGCTCCATGTTTAATAATCCTGGTGGTGGCAGTCTCACCTGATCTTGAAATCTGCAGCCGCTTCGATTTCTTTTGTTAAGGAGTTTCATCAACAGCAGCAACGGCAGCAACGGCAGCAACAGCGTTATAGAAAACGAGCATATTCTATCCCAATTCTGCCATATACCATATACCACATTCACGACCTCGACACCCAGCCTCACCCAATACCTTCCTTAGATCCACGACTATTCTCTCGTCCCACCTTGGCTATGAGTGTATAGAAGCCAACCCAAGCCCAGGACGATCAGGACGAGGGCTGGACTACGTTGACCATGGCGGCACAACTCGCCTCGACAGCATCGGCTCATATGGCCACCACCACATTGAAGGTCGATGGCATGACATGTGGCGCATGTACTTCTGCCGTCGAATCTGGCTTCAAAGATGTTGATGGCGCTGGCGCTGTCTCAATAAGTCTAATAATGGGCAGAGCCGTCGTGCACCACGATCCCAACAAATTGACGCCGGCTCAAGTGGCAGAGATCATCGAGGATCGTGGATTTGATGCAGAAGTCCTTACTACAGACATGCCAGAGGCCACTCCAAAACTGTCTATATCAACTGCGCCCACTGCTCCTTCGCTGTCCGTCACCACACTCAAAGTCGACGGCATGACTTGCGGCGCATGTACCTCCTCCGTAGAGGCTGGCTTCAAGGACGTCGAGGGTGTCAAGACCATGAGTGTGTCGTTGCTGGCTGGAAGAGCAGTCGTCGAACACGACCCGACTACAATTAGCCCAGAAAAGCTCGCTGAGATTATTGAGGACCGAGGCTTTGACGCCGAAGTCTTGGAAACAAAGGAACAGCCTGCAGCTGGCCGCTCTGGCCTGGCTGAGCCATCAGTAATCAGCGATGTCTACACCACCACCGTCTCCATTGACGGGATGACATGTGGAGCGTGCACCTCGGCTGTTGAAGGCGCGTTCAAGAATCTTCCAGGGCTGGTCAAGTTCAATATCAGTCTGTTGGCTGGAAGAGCTGTCATACAACACAAGCCTGAGCAGTTGACAGCAGACCAGATTGTTGAGGCCATCGACGACTCCGGCTTTGATGCCAAACTCCTCACTTCCGAACCCGAGGGCATCCAACTCCAGTCTTCCTCCACTGTTCAGCTCAAGGTCTTTGGTCTATCAGACGCTACAACAGCCACTGGGCTCGAAACCTTACTTCGAGAGAAAGACGGCGTCAAGAGTGCTGTTGTCAGCCTTGCTACATCTCGAGCCACCATCCGGTATGACCCCTCTACCACAGGCCTGCGCACCATTGTCGAAGCCGTGGAGAATGCCGGCTACAACGCTCTCGTAGCCGACTCGGACGATAACAACGCCCAGCTCGAATCGTTGGCAAAGACAAAAGAGATTCACGAATGGAAACAGGCTTTCCTTACCTCGTTATCATTCGCCATACCAGTCTTCCTCATCAGCATGATCATACCCATGTTCGTACCTGTTCTCAACTTTGGCGCCATAGAGATTGTTCATGGTCTATTCTTGGGAGATGTTGTGTGTTGTGCCTTGACAGTGCCTGTACAGTTTGGCATTGGAAAGAGGTTTTACGTTTCCGCCTACAAGAGCTTGAAGCACAAGTCACCAACCATGGATGTCTTGGTCGTCTTGGGTACTTCAGCCGCTTTCTTTTTCAGTTGTTTCGCGGTCATCGTGGCTGTTCTTATTCCCCCTCACAACAAGCCCGGCACTGTTTTCGACACCAGTACTATGCTCATCACCTTCATCACACTTGGCAGATGGTTGGAGAACAGAGCAAAAGGTCAGACTTCGAAAGCCTTGTCCAACCTAATGAATCTCGCCCCCAGTATGGCCACAATCTACGAAGACCCCCTTTACGCCGAGAAGCTGGCTGAAGAATGGGAATCACCAAGCTCGCCAATCCTAGAGAAAAGCGAAAAGTTCTCTGACGCCCGAAAATCTATCAATGAAGCTGCACAAGAGAAGATCATCCCAACCGAGCTGATCGAGGTCGGCGATGTTGTGCTGCTGCGACCGGGCGACAAAGTTCCCGCAGATGGCACTGTTACCCGCGGCGAAAGCTATGTTGATGAATCAATGGTCACTGGTGAGCCTGTTCCAATCCTCAAGAAGAAAGGAACCACCCTAGTCGCAGGAACTGTCAACGGTGCTGGCCGTATTGACTTCCGAGTTACAAGAGCAGGAAAGGACACGCAGCTCAGCCAAATCGTCAACCTCGTCCAAGAAGCCCAAACCAGCCGCGCACCCATCCAACGCATGGCAGATCTTGTCGCGGGCTACTTCGTCCCAGTCATCATTCTCCTCGGTATGATCACTTTTCTTGCCTGGATGGTCCTTAGTCATGCTCTGCCCCATCCGCCACAAATTTTCCTCGCTGAACAATCCGGCGGTAAATTCATGGTCTGCCTCAAACTCTGCATCTCGGTCATTGTCTTTGCCTGTCCGTGCGCCCTTGGCCTGGCCACACCTACAGCGGTCATGGTCGGAACAGGTAGAGCCTCCCAACAAGGTATACTCGTCAAGGGAGGTGCAGCACTTGAAACTGCCACAAGAATCTCCCACCTCGTCTTCGACAAGACCGGCACACTGACCTTCGGCAAGCTCAAAGTCTCGCGTGTCACAATCCAGGGTATCTGGAACGTCAGTGAGGAAGCCAGAAACGTCTGGTGGACGATCGTTGGTCTTGCGGAATCAGGCTCGGAACATCCCATCGGTCGCTCTATCACCCTCCAGGCCAAGGAACAAGTCAAAGTTGCGCTGGAGGATCCATTGCCAGGTCAAGTTGGAGAATTCGAAAACCGTGTCGGCAAGGGCATAGTAGCTCAAGTCGAGGTTCAGACCCACGGCCGCAACGAACGTCATGAGGTCAGAATCGGCAATGCTTCCTACCTCGAATCTCACGGACTAGAGGTCCCAAACGATCTTAAGCCTGGAGGCAGCAAGTCCTTGGCTGGCTTGACATTGATCTACGTTGCCATCGACGGCAAATTCACTGGTGTCCTTGGCTTGTCAGACACCATCAAGCCTAGTGCTGCGGCGGCCATCACGGCACTTCATCGCATGGGCATCAGCACCTCCCTGGTCACTGGTGATACTTACAGCACCGCAGTATCTATAGCAGATCTAGTCGGCATCCCCAAGGACATGATTCGAGCATCTGTCTCACCTGGACAGAAGCAAGAGATTGTAGCTGAACTCCAAGGTCAGGGCGAAATCGTGGCTATGGTCGGCGACGGTATCAACGACTCGCCTGCTCTAGCCACCGCTAATGTCGGAATCGGGCTCGTCAGCGGCAGCGATATTGCAGTTGAAGCCGCAGACATTGTCATCATGCGAGCCGAGGACCTGCTGAACATCCCAGCCGCATTATGTTTATGCCGCACGATCTTCAACCGCATCAAGGCAAACTTGCTTTGGGCTTGCGGGTACAATGTCATTGGTCTACCATTTGCTATGGGGGTCTTCTTGCCGTTTGGGTACTACATGCCACCGCTGGCTTCAGCAATTGCTATGATGTTTTCTTCCATCTCCGTCACACTGTCCAGTTTGGCACTCCGCTGGTCAACCAGACCAAGATGGCTGAACGCCGAGAGTCTCGAGATGGAGTCAGGCAAAATTGCTGTCCCAAGAGTCGGTCAACCGAGGACTTCGCAAGGTGTTTCGGCGTTCGGTCAGAAAGTCTGGGCTGTCTTTGACACTAATCTCGGCGGCCTCAAGAGGAGGAGAGCTGGCGATACGGGCGATCGGGGCGACTACGTCCCCTTGAGATCTGTAGAAAATGTATAGCGTGGAGTCTGTTGGATTGCGTTGGGTTGGATTAGATGTACAGACCATACACTTTATGTTTTCCTTCCTATTGTTCATACCATTTCTTATCACCCATAGCCGTCAAGTTCCATCTCTCACGTTCGAACAACCTTGTAAGCTCCAATCGCGTAACACTTCCCTCCCCCTCGAATGAACTCAAACCTCCCAACCCCTCCACTCGCCCTGGCACCCACACTCCACTTGCTCCTCACCCAACCCAACCCAACCCCAATCTCAGCCAGATGATCCAGCCCCAACGAACACACTCCTCCCTACACTGGGGGCGGCACAAACCCGTCCCCCTGCGCGAAAAACCGCACTTCGACATCGACGTCGCCGAACACGCCCACAGCGGCATACAGATCGGCCTCGCCCCTCAACCCCGCCACGCCCTCGTCGTGCTCGGCGTCGCGCTCCTCGTCGACGTCCCAGCTGCCCGTGACGGCGCCGTTGCGCGTGAGGTAGACGGTGGCCTTGCACGGGGGCAGCGCGCTGCGGACCTCGCGGTCGGATTGCGTCTGCGTCGTGCGTGCGGCGGTGGCGGCGGGCGTCGGCGCGAAGACGATGCCGAGCCCGACGGTCTCGCGCGCGCGGAACGGCGAGGTGAAGGCCCGCCCGCCCCAGCTGTCGTTGATGTACCGGTTGCCGTCGTCGGAGTGCACGCCGATGCTGGCGCGGTGCCAGCCCGGCTGCCGGTGTGGTGGGTACGGTTTGGAGACGAGGCCGATGGCGACGGTGGATTGTTCGGTGAAGTAGTGCAGGGGTGTGAGCTCGAAGTAGATTGTGGAGGTGGAGGCGGACTGTAACTGGGATTGCGGCTGGAAGTGCGGGGAGAGGGGGTTGGATGTTGCGGCGAAGAAGAGCGGGAGGGTCGATGTCCAGCAGAGGTCGCTGGGGGCGGAGGCGGGTTTGCGGGAGCGGGAGGTTAGGTGCCGCTGTTGCGTGGTGGGGGTGCCGGTGCTGCTGCTTGAGGGGCTGAGGATGCGGTAGACGCTGGTTGGGGTTGCGCCGAGAGCGTTGGGTGACATGCTTGCTGTTGGGGTGAGGGTCCAGCCTGCTTGGCTTGCGCCAGGGGGGTATGCTAGACCATTGCGCCCGCTGATGACGTTCTCGATGACTGACGGGTTTGCTACTGTGGGCGTGAAGACTGGGTAGGCGGCGCACCAAGCGTGGGCGGCGGCTGCTTCGTCGTAGCTTGCCTGTACAGGTTCCGCTGTTAGTTCGTAGTCAACGCAGCGGAAAGGAAGTTTGTCTCACGTTTGTGGTGGAGCTGTGATCTGATGCAAGGGGTGGCGGAGGCGGTAGGAGAGAGTTGTCGGGCACTGAGGTCCAGTCGTGGTAAGGTGGGGGGTTGTCATCTTCGACCGCAGCAGGTGGCTTCTGCGACTGATGTGACGGTGGGGGGCCAGGAGGAGCTTGATAGGCAGGCGGTTGAGATTGTGTGTTTCGGTAAGGGTTGTTTGAGGCGAAGTTACTAGAGGAAGATGAGGTGGAGTTTAGATGGGAATAGTCCTCCTTTTCGCCCTTGAACTTGTTGAAGAACCTCGACATGTTGATATAATGGTTCTCGACTGGAGTAGGTGTGTCAGGTGAAAGTCAGTGGTGCAAACGTTGTCGCCTCAGTCGTTGTACGTGATGAGTAAGATGCGGACGGTCGTATGAACCTCGTCGTCGTAGTATCCACACCGTCCTGGACAACGGCGCCGACAGATATGACAGTAGGGGGTAGAAAGCCACTTTGTCTGCTTGTAACCTGTGTTCCGGACTGTAGAGGTGTGATTGCGATGTCTCTTCTTGTAGCGAAGCTGAACACGTCGATTGTCGTGTGGCTGTGCAGTAGCGTAACCCGTTTGCTGCATGGACATCAAGCACTAGTCACAAAATCTTACGAATTCGAGCCAACAATGAGAGACGGTCCTTTCGACAGGTGGCACGAGTAAGAATATCTCCCCAGTCAAGCATGTCTACCATAATGACCATAGGGTTACCTTGCAACGACCTGAAAGAGCGAAAACATGTCCGAGACTTTTAGTTCCCAAGACTGAGGGTCACAAGATAGCAGGGAATGCACGGCAGACAGACAGTGAAGCAGAGTCTTCCCATAAGCATCATATTAGTGCGTCTAAAGTACTGAAGGTTATCTGATCCACGAAAGCAATGCCCCTAGGCATGACCGTTCTACTTGGATGGGAGAGACATGGGTGCTGTTTGCAGGGAGTCAAGCACCAACAGTGAGACACTTGGAGTTATCAAGGTCCCTTCTCGATCTGAACACAGCCTGCGACGTTCGATCTAAGCTACTTACTTGATTTACAGATATAACGACTTGCTGTTTGACGTGCAGGGGGAATGAAACGGGATTTGAACATCCTAGGCCGTACAAGTCGTGTTACAAGACGTTCTCAGGCAGGCTCTGATACTCAAGGCTGCTCCATAACAATCCACATGCAACGAAGCCTTGCATACTCCTGTTCACATAGCCCACCCACCACCTTGATCAAAGCCGAAGTTCATCGCAAGAAACTCGTCACCAAAACCGTACGCCATCAACTCGTCACTCGTAAAATCCATCAGGGACATCTGGTCGGGCGGCATACCGTACGTAGCGGCCATCATAGGGTCGATCACCATCGGCGCTATAGTTGACTGGTCTCCTGGCATTGGTTGACCAGGCTGTAGCGTGGGACCTGTCGCAATTGGCGGTGGTTGATTTTGTGGTAGGTGTGGCGCATGTTGCGGCGGTGGTGAGGAGAGCCATTGTCCTTGAGCGGTCATGTGTTGGTTTGTTGAACGGCCAGCTGGATTCATAGCTGCGTCAGATAGCATGTGTAGACCTGGTGCTTGCGTGGCCGACATCGGTTGATGCTGAAACAACTGTGGAGGTTGGGGTTGGCCACCGTGATGGTGGCCATTCGGGAGCGGTGGTGTCGGGTTATGGCTGAACGGTGCCCTCGAGATGGCTGCCTTGGGTGGCATTCGGGGCTGTGAATGCTCTCTACTGTCCCTTCCGCTCGGTACTTCTGTGCGTGACTTGTGCCAGCCTCGCAGCATTTGGAAAATGAGACTGAACTTGTAGGCTACTCTCGACATACCCCCTTCTGCAACCTTGGTGAGTGCATTGATCAGGCCATCGAGGTAGTGCTCAACTTTGAGTTCATGTGGTTGGAAGATGGCGCCGAATTTAGATTCTTTTGCTGCGATGGCAGTGTATAACTTGATCAGAGCAACGGCCGCGTAGGAATTGCGCACGAAGAAATGCGTCGGCAAGGATCGAAGAACGTCGATATCCATAGACAGGAAGGCGTCGAATGCTTCATGCGTGGAACGCAGGCATTTTGTGAGGCTGTCGATGTGTATTGGTGTGACTGACTCAGGGTCAGGTGGTCCCTCAATAGGGGTGGAATGATATGGCGGCCGAAAATCATCAATGTTGTGTTCGTTGTGCATCGCAATCTCGTGCATATACAGATTGATAATCGCTTTCGTGTGCCTCATGATGGGGCTTCCCATGAACTCTTCTCCTTCCTTGTACCATCTGTCTAGTTCCGCCTCAAGGCCTTTCAAGTGATATTGGACGTTGGGGTCGGTAAGAGAAAGCTCTTTGGCTGGATCGTCCATAGCGAACTCGGTCCCGATCATTTCAGCTATATGCTGAGCCTGCACGATGTGACACAACCATCTATCAGTTGGCAGAGCATCAGGGGCCGACCTCAAGATGTCAATGCATTCGTCAGCATAATGGGACCAGCGTAGAAGTAAAGGGCGACGAAGAGACATGGCAGAGCTAGAGAGTGTCAGTGGGACGCTGAGGTATGTCACTTGAGACCAACTTACTTTGAGCACATGTAGTAGCAGCCCAACCAGCATCTTCGAGTCTCGGCTGCGTTGGGGTCTGGCAGACTCTTGTTCTTGTCCATGAAGCCTTTCCACATTATCGCAGCGCCTTTCCTGATCCTCTTTCCCATGCCGATATCCAGAGCCATTACAGCAGCAATGTGGATAAGCTGATTGAAGTTGAGCTCTTCGTACTTCTCGGGAGGCTGGTAAAAGACTGTCATGATTTGAATTGTTTGTACAAGCTCCATCGACTTCTCGCCATTGTAGACTATGCGGTCAGCTAGGATGCGAGTGGCATCGCTGATGATTTTCGACTGCAATTCTGGGCGAATGGTACCACTTGCGACAGCCACAATGGCGTGGAATAGTGTGGGCTTTGACCTTCGTATATCCTCAGCTTTGACACCGGGCGGAAAAGCGACGACTGGCAGTCGCTGACACATTTCACGATGGTAGCGGTCGAAACAGCGGTAAGCTTCATTCGCATCGATCAGACCTCGGTCGATTAGATCCTTGCTGGGCGGCTCGGCACTGGCTCGCGACTGTCTGGGGTCGCCGCCTGGTGGGTGGTTGGGGCCTGGTGAGTCTTCACGCTTGACTGGACCAGAAGGCTTGGGGAGTTCACCACCGAAAGGCCCATAGGTGTCGGTTGTCTTTCTCTTCATGCCCGCGATCTGGTTTGGATTGAGATTTGGGGGAGATCGTGGAGGCAGAGGAGCGTGACTAGGTGCTTGCCATTGCTCCTGGTAGATGGAGTTACGGTGCTGATAATGTTGCTGTTGCTGTTGATGTTGATGTTGATGTTGCTGTGCATGTTGCTGTGCATGTACATGCGCAATGGCCGGGTCAAGGGCAGCGTCTGCGTCAGGACCTCCCCTCGCTGCCAGTGTTGCAGTCAAGGCATCGATCTTCTTTTCCAGCTCGGCCACCCGACTGTCAGTCTTCTTCTGGCGCTTTCGACTGGGTACAGTGATGATGCATTGTCTGTGTGCTTTGGCGCATCTCTTGCAGCTGCCGCCAATCGACTCGTCGATTTCACACTTGACTTTCAGCTGACGACAAGCTTCACAAGCTCGAGGCCTCTTCAGGTCGTCAGCATTGTGCGCGGCAGGTCCGTTGGGGCTGTCGTCTTCGGGGGTACCATGCACTTGGTGGGTGGTGCCATAATAGTTGGGTGTCTGAATGTTCTGGTAGGATGTGTTGGGCGACGTGTGCAGAGGGCTATAAGCCTGAGCGTGGTCCTGGTAGTGTTGCGGTGGCGGAGGCGCTTTGGCAGGCGAAGAAAGTGAGTTAGATCGCAGCGACGGATCGAGGGTATGTAGCTGGTTCTGCATCGTTGCGTACGAGGCTGTTGGCCACTGAGACGATAATACTGCTCGTGTCGGTGTGCCGGCGAGGACGGTCGCCGATCTACCGTTGCCAGTGCCAGTGGATGTGACAAATGGGACAAACCGGACAAATGTGTCTGTCAAATCTCGTGTCTCTTATTCGCTGCTTCCACAATTGCACCTTCCGCAACCATGCTGCCGAGTACATTCAGGTCTCCTATAGCCTGGAGGAAAACCGTCTATTTGTTTGTTAGTACAGGGGCACAGAACCTGTGCTACATGACGAGAGCGAGGCTGCAGGCAGTTCGGATAGTGCTGCCAAGCAACGGGAAATGTGCATCGTGCTCATTGCCTCTTTAAGCGTGTACCACCGGGCGCATACGTGACTGACTGTTGGGCTTTGCTTCTCTCGCCTACAGTCCTACACTGCAGTGGCGACTATGTGGAAAACGGCTGTCAATGCATTGTCCCCGCAGGAACGGCCCATTATGGTGTGTGTGTGTGTGTGTGTGTGTGTGTGTGTGTGTGTGTGAGTGTGAGAGAGAGTGTGTGTGAGTGTGAGAGAGAGTGTGTGTGAGACTAAAGGACTGTGGTTGAGTTCAATGGTACGGCTGCTAGGGCTGGTTGTGAGGGGAGTAACCCTTTTCAGATCATTCTTTGAGTCAAGAAGTAGATCTTGGTCTATGCATTGCACAATGCTACTCTTGACGAGAGAGGTGATATGGCACGAGCAGCACCAGCTAGAATCTCAAACGTCGCCAATCAGATGACTGTCGTTTGGAAACCTTCAAGCGCGTCAGGAATGATGACACTTTCCTGGTCGAAGCGAACCATAAGCCACACTAGCAGGCAGCACAGTATCTGCCACATCAGTCAGCCCGCAAGTACAACTGTTGTTGACTGTTAGCAACTTTTTACTCTGGTCATTGCAGTAGTATCGGATTCTATAAATCTGCAATGCTCGGCGTATGACAAAGATGCATTCTCTAGCTCAGCCACTCAGATCTTGAAGTTGAGACATGGCTACCATGAAGTCTGCGTACGCTATACACGGAGGTGTAACGAAACAGGATATGTCAGGGGTACTGGCCATGCGTGGCCGGACGCAGTTCGATATCACAGTCCGACACGAAGAGATAGATGCAACACATTTCGGCGATCGGTACCTCTCACTAGTCAAGGCGCACAGAGCCAAGTTTGATGATCTTTTGAACCACAGTTATAGCAATAAGACTAGGGATCAACTTGACGTTCGGAGCTTTATGCGTTCGTCAGACGAGGCCCGCAGATATATCTGTGATTATTGCTTGCCACTCCTGGAACAGCTTGCTCCGCAGATCTCCTTTCAGGGTCTCACTCTCGAGGACCTCCTACACTCGCCAGTCTATACTCTCGAAGTTGTCAAGACAGAATTTCCAGGAGACACTCAGATCATAGGCGGGAATGAATGTTCGTATACACCAGCCTTGAACCTACTGCCTTTGGAGATAGTGAATTTGCCGCCAGGATGCAACGCTATCACTCGATTTGCTGCTAGTGAATTCAGCATGGACGACCAAGATCCTTCTAGCGGGACGCTTCAGGGAAGAATCTCTGTATCAGAAGGACGGTGTATGTATTTCAAGCCACGGGAGGCTGCCCGTGAGAAACAGCTCGATCGTGAGCTTCGCATCTTGAACGACATCAAGAGAAAGCGTTTGGCCAAAGGCGAGATCAAGCTACCAGATCTGCACGGCATCGTCGTGTCCGGAGAGGTTGACGAAAGATGTATCGGCGTGCTAATCAATATGATCCCTGCTTCCTCGTTTGGCACAGACTTATTAAGCCCCGGGTGCTGGACACACGGCGAGCTGCATGAGAAGTGGGAACAGCAGGTCACAGCCACTGTGGAGGTGCTGCATGCTCATGGAATTGTCTGGGGCGACGTCAATGCGGGAAACGTTGTCATCGATGAGGCATTGGACGCGTGGGTCATTGACTTCGGCGGGATGAACAATCCGGAGTTTGTGGATGATGACAAAGCAGAGACGATCGAGGGTGACTGGCAGGGCGTGAGAAGATTGTTTCAGGAATGGCTGCCGAGTCGCAGAGCAGGCAATCCCTTGTGAACCGTTACTTAGGCAATAGATAAAAGCATGTTTGTGTTGTCATACCTCGTCCGCGAACGCCATAAGGGTTGCTGAGGAAACTTTTCACCTATAGCAAAAGCTGTCGGTAGCTAAGCTTAGAACTCTAGTCGAGGACGTTTCTGCTCCGCTTTCAAAGACATCTCAGACTCCATTCGCATTGCTAGTTAACAGCTTAGACTCTGCACCGACTAACCTGGGCGTCTGGCGCATAAGCCTTGCCACACGCCTAGAAACGTCTATACCTTGGTAGCTCGTTTCGATGTCGTAGCGCAAGGCGGTTTGCAGTTTTCCGGGCGGCGACAGCCACACATGATCTCCCAGTCCTCTAGTGGCTCATTATAGCTGTCAATGAGTGCCACCACAGTCATTCAGTTCAAGCAGCCTTGCCCGCCGCTGCATACAAGGCTTAGAGACGACCGTGGAACTCTGTTAGCACGAGCAACGTCCTGAACAGCGAAAACGTTGTTGGTCTGCAGCGTCGAGCAATGCTTCGCAAAGTCGTGTCGGCTGTAGACCAGTTCCACAGTTGGACAACGAAAGGCATATCGCCACTTTCGGACAAAGAAAGACGTTCAGCAGAGAGATCCATCATTGTGGTGTTGGGAGTCGTGTATAGGAAGTCCCATTAGTACCGACAGAAATATCTACACTTACTGCTTCATCGCATGACGGCCCAGTGGGAACGGACACTTGTCAATCCACATTTCTGAAGGCTTGGGAAGATCTCTGTAAGCCTTTCTCCTTGCTGAATGGGTTGACTAGAAATCCCGAAACGAAAAGTTCTTATAGACAACATCCGAGCAGGACGTAACGGCTCAACCGCGGAAACCTTTCACTCCTGCGTCCTGTCAGAGCACGGTTTGCGCATAGCGAGCTCAGTGGTATATGCTGCTTTTCAGCAAAGCGTTGGTCCGATGGTCGAACGTGGAAGAGCATGAGCCCAAGATCTCTTTCTGTGGGCGAGATCTGCCGCCAAAGCCGGCGAGTGACCCCTGTTCGTGCACAGATGGCTAGCATGTAGCTGTTGTCGAGGTCGATGAGGGCCGCACAAGAGCGTCTTAGCATGTTGCCTGCGCGCCAGTATTTGATCAGATCAAAGCCTCCAGGCGGGAGATGGCCGCCAAGAGCGACAAGTGCAGAGAATTCGAGCGGTTTTGATCCCGACTACCTCAGCCGATGGCGGCGCGAATAAGATTACGGGGAAGAAAATGGATCGCCGCCTAGAGCTGCAAGTCGAAGGAAGCCGCAAGCTGGAGGTCAGCCCCCGTGCAACCGACTGCAGTGGGACAATTACCCGCATGACATGAGCATGATGCAAACGCCGTAGATCAAAGGCGATGGTGTGATACAGCGTCTATCTCTGCAGGTACACTTGTCTCTTGAATTCAAGCAAGGGTGTCGGATTTGATTGTCGGATCGTCCATGTGACCATTAATGCAAGCCATTCAGAAGTGGGGTCGATTGGTTCGCAAAGTCCAAAGACCTGGTCGCAGTCGGCCAACATATGGCATTCGCTCGAGAGTGCTGGGGAGGAATTCTCCATCTTGGTTGTGTCTGTCAGGCATTCGCCAGATATTCAACAAACTCTTTACGTTCTTTTGTTCTGCATCTTCCGCAATCGCGTCGGCGACACCTTCAATTCCTTCGCCGTCTTCAAGCACGGGCAGGTATCAGGCCAACTCGCTCGAAGGAGCCTTTCAACACATTCCAGGACGCGGCATATCTCGAAGTGAGGATAAATGGATGAAGTCGAGGTTAACTTCACCCCTGTAGATGATATGCAAAGTCAACCTCGCTACGGGCCGCTGCCTCGTGCAGAGCTTGCTTCTCCGGATGTCAATCTGCCTCACCGACTTTCTTGCGCAAGACAAGATGCATGGGAGGTTCCTTGCATATCGATCACGGCTATCTGGATCTTGCAGATCAATAGACGCCTAACGCTTGATCTGAAACAGTGCTTCAGCACGGATACAAAAACCGTAAGTCGATACAATTTCTCGCCAAGAACAGCTATGTACTTGGGTAGTACGTTTGTTTGTGTCTGCCCTACGACCGTAGCACCGCACAAACTTGATGACGGCACCTCCTGACAACTGGCTTGGCATGTTGATGCACTTCCAACCTGAGCTTTCTCGTGCGCTGCTTCCTGTCGCCATCACATTCGATAACATGAATTTCTTTAGCAAGCAGCGCCTTCCACTGTTGATGACCTAACTGGCGTTCATACCCTGTGGCACACCTGCATTGGCCGCATTGGTACCCAACCATCCTACATGCGGGTCAAGCGCGGGTGTCGCGCGGATGCGAGCTGTGCTTCCGCTGGCAAATGCTAGTCTCGTAGTAAACAGTAAACACCTGCAGGCACCATATCTCGACAGTCCTGAGCAAGTCTCATCTCCATATCTCACCATCTCCCATCATCTCCAACAGACGCTCATACCGTAACCCTGCTACGTGAAGCCCGTCGTACCAGTAGTCCTAGACTCTGCGCCTTACGACATTCGAACCACAGCATCAGCCTTAGCGTCATGTAAGAGACCATAGACTCTGTGTCGAAAATGCGCGTCGACGAAACCGTGTGGCATAACATCGACTCGGCACCACTACACTAATGAAACATCCTCGCTTTGCGCTTCTACCTTGAACGAGCGAGAAGAGATGCAGGCAGCGCGACGACAGAGACTTCTGCAACGCTGTCATTCATACCACTTTGGAGGCTATATTCATATACGGACGCCCCGGCCGCCGGCTTGCGCCTTGCGCCTGCAGAGCAATCTCGGAAGTATCAACTGCTTGGGATTCTCGTCTAATTGGGCTTTCTCCACGTGTTGTGAGCCCAAGATGTGCCTCATCTTCTCGTGTTGTTCGAGCATAGCACAATCGTGCCTGGCAGCGTTGACCGCCATGATCCTCCGTACACGCTTTAGTGATGGTCTTGTTGGGGCCACATACACTGTAGTAGGCTGAAGAGGGCGAGATGCCCCAGGCAACACTGCCTGATCTCACAAGATCAAAGTCGAAGTCCTTCCCCTCGCGAGCTATGTCCAATGCACTCTCGAGCTTGTGACGATCACACAACAACGCTGGAGCACCGCACACTACTGTACGAGAACTACCTCTGCAGATATGCACCTTAAATAGAGTTTGGACTCAACAACGCGAGCTCGCACTGGTGGCTCCTCGGTATCTTCGTTCGGCTTGGCCGATGATCATGAATCTGTCTGCGCTTCTCGGTCCGACTCATTGAGAATCCGTCCACTCCATGTTCGCAGTCTTGATAGTACTGTCTCACGCAACAACAGCTGCTGATTGTTGTGAGCCATCAAGTAGTCAACTTTTTTCACAAGTGCATCACACATTTCTGGCTGGCTTGTGATCGTTTAGGTGGCCCGTAGGCAAAACGATGATAAGGACGCGATGTAATGCTAGTCTGTGGAACGACGCGAACGCTATGCATGGTGAAGACTTTTGCCTCTAACGCTGCATCTGAAGAACCATGATCCATGCCCGCATATTTGACATGTCGAGTTCGGCACGAGGATGGAGCACGATATGCAGCTACATAAGCACAACCCCTCCATCCTCTCACCATTTCGCTTAGCATGATCTTTCCTTACGCCTACAATACACCAGACCACACGGCAAGGAATGGTGGGTGTCAGATTTTCATTGTGCAATGATCATGATACGGATCAAGATCGCCAACCCAATAGATGATGACCGCATGATCTCATATTGCAATATGGTTGACTGCTTTTTGACAGTCACCTTCTCTAGTCCTGACACCACCACTTGGAGAAATGTACAGGTCTCATGCCTTGAGCTCAGACCTCATCGGCGATTCCCAACGTATTTTCAAGCAGGCAAATTAGGCGATGAATGAGCCCTCCGCTCATGCTCGGTCCTTGCGCTTCGGTACATGCATACTGAGCAGTTCGTCTCCAACCTTGGAAAGCTGTGTACAAGTGTATACAATCTCCTTTGGGCAAGCACCTAGGCTTGATGTGGTCACGAGAGAGACATAGTAGCATGCAATAGTAGCAGCAGAATCCAGCCGTTCCAAGCCTTCCTGGAGAGCTGCAAATGTGGAGAAACACGATGAAATCACGGCATGATTCATGCTGCGCCCGTTCGAGCTTGCCTCGTACTCCATCCGTCGTGACTACTCGTAAATACATGTGCTCTCTGTCTGTAGAGGAGCTTTTTGCGCGTTGCCGGATGGACAGCTATAACGTTCGTGTTGTCTTGCCATAGACACGGTATATCCCGCTAGTATTGTCTTGGGCTCTGTGTCGTTCCTGGCAAATACTATCATTGTTTTCGAGTCCGTGAAGAAGCGACCAGATCACGAAGCGGCGGTTCGATCAAAGAGAAAGCGAATTTCTCCCTTAGGTCACGCTATCAGTCTCTCGCAAATAGGAACAATTAGTAGAATCTCACGTCTGGGCTCGTAAACTATCATTGCCGACATACCAAGAACGATAGGACACAGTGCCTCCGCGTTCTGATGGAGACGGAATCAGCCGAGGTGAAGTGTCACTTGCTCGACGATTGCGCCATCTGTGCTTTTGAGTTTAGAACACCTTGTTGGATGATTTTGGACCCTGGCTCGCCTGGTTTGTGCGGAGGACGCCCAAAGTAAGCGATCTAGCAAGAGAAAGTTAACTTGATACGGGCGATCAGCTCTGCCGCTCTAGAGCATTTATCGGCAGCTATGGGCGCTCCTATCCGAGACGCTCCGAAGAATACACGTAAGAGCATGCAATATACTGACGAATCTAGCAGCTCAGCTTGTCACGAACCTGAATTTTGTTAGGGCGAGCAGGATTCGCACGAATTAAGGAAAGCACATCGGCACCCGCAGATCATGGTAGGTGATTGCAGTATGTCTCCAGGGCTGCTTGATGGCGCCGAAAACATGGCAGCACGTTAGAATCGTTTGCAAGACATATGACATGTCTACTACATTGGAGTTCACAGCGTGACGCTCGCACGAGGGCCTTCCAGGTTTAACAACTCCAGCCAATGTGGTGAGATGGAGCATTGTGGGCCGGACCTCAGGGCCGTGACAGACGACAACACATGTTCGTTGCAACTCTGCTCGTCTGCAAGTACTTACGAGGGTACCGTCCATCGTCCTACTCTGCTTCATGAAAACGCAGCGTATGGCCGGCCGCGAGACTATAGGGAAATTACATGGGAATCATTGGCTCAGCAACTGCGGCTGTGAGGAGAGCACATACACAGCCTATCTCGTGCAAGCGACAACGATAACAAGTCAAGAGTCCATAAATTTGGTGGAGATAGCGTGGTGGCGTCTCTGGCCAAGTCCGATGCGGACAAGTCTCGATTCTTCGCCTGCGACAGCGGCTGCAGGAAATGTGGCAGGGCCCCTCGATCCAGTCAGAGCTTGATCTGCTTCGCTATCGAGCCTGACGAACGGATCCCTCCTTTGGCGCTTCAGAAACCTCATTTTTGTCGCTCTCCACCCAGCCACTGAACAACACCATCTTCTTCAAGCGTCTTTGCTCTCCAGCTTCCTCTTCGTTCCTCGCGTTGGAGCAATTAATGCCTCCGCTGGTCTGCGCCATCTCATGCGACGCGCCCAAAACAGCCTCCAAACCGTGACAATTCTGGCAAAGACGGCTGAACAAAGTTACCAATCGCAGTTCGAGGCATCTCTTCATTGCATACCAATCGTTGCTCGCTCTGCGTCCTGCAGATAGCTTAGCTCTTTTGCCATTCGTACGCCCGCTCTCACAAATGTACTTACAGCCGCCTAGTGGATGATGATCATGGTTCATGCTATTGTGATGCCATTTCAGTTCCTCTGCTTCGTGGCTTATTTGATAGTCCACTGTCCTGCTCAGTTCTTCTGCTCCATACCCTACTTGTTCACCACCTGCAGCAAACCCTGGTTGCAGAGTGCATACGGCTTACATCGATAGCTTCGTGCATTGACTATCACCACCACCCGTTCCTCTCTTACCATCGTCTCTTCCATTCTAGAGGTTTCTTGTCGGTACATAAGACTTCGGCTCCTTCGGTTGTTCTCATCACAACTGAGTTTCATCCAACTTCCTTTCAGCGTCTCACAACATAAATCTTGAGGGTCCACTCGCATCCCGGCGAATGTGGTCATTCGAGTTCGCAGCATCAAGAGCAGGCCTGCAGCAATAACAAGGCTGCCTTCCAGTCGTTACCTCAATAACCCCTCAACAACCCCAGCATTGCGATCAGCCGGCCCTAGTGACAACAGCCACGAGAACAAGGATGGAATCCTCAACGTGGCTTCAACTGTTTATGGTGCTCTTGTGAGTAGTCATAACTCTAGTCATATCTGGTGTCTTTACTCACATCACGGATATAGTGTCTACCGTTATTTGCGCCTGGTGGTCAATCTGTTGTTGTTCTGGACATTCAAGCCGATTCCAATTCCGGAGAACCCCACTCTGTACCCCAAGGATGTTACTGTGATTCTGCCTACCCTGGATGGTGAAGGTCCAGAATTGGAACGAACTGTGCAGTCCATTCTGAGAAATGAGCCAAAGGAACTCATACTGGTCACGATCGACGACAACTTGCATAAAGCTCAAAACCTGATATCGAAGAAGCCTGCAGCTGATCACGGGCGTCTTCGATGCATGTCTGTGAAACAAGCCAACAAGCGACGTCAAATGGCACGAGCTGTCCCGGAAGTCACTACACCAATCATTGTTTTCGCCGACGACGATGTTGACTGGCCTCGAAAGACTTTGCAGTGGCTTCTTGCACCATTCGAGCAGCCACAATATGGTGGCGTCGTCACATGCCAACGCCTTCGACGTGCGGAGAACCCCAGCTGCTCACAAAGAGTTTGGAACTTTCTGGGTGCATTGTACCTCGAGCGACGCAATTTTGATTGTGCAGCTATGACAAGGGTTGATGGGGGCATGCCATGCATCTCCGGCAGGACTGTCGCATATCGTACAGAGATCTTGAAGGACCCGGCCTTCACTAGTGGCTTCACGGATGAGAGGTGGTGGTTCGACCAGTACCAGCTTAATGCTGATGATGACAATTTTATCACCCGCTGGTTGCTTACTCACGGCTGGCAAAATTACATGCAATACCATCCCGAGTGTGAAGTCCAAACCACCCTGGAAAACAATTCCAATTTCCTGAAGCAGTGTCTCCGCTGGGCGCGAAGTAACTGGCGCAGCAATATTACTAGCCTCGTCACTGAGCGCTATGTGTGGAGGTAAGTTTTCACAATGCGGTCGCCGATAGACCTTTAGCTAACAAGCGTGTCAGGCAGCAGCCTTGGAGCACATACGCTGTCCAGCTTACCACACTTTCACCACCAGCTCTCATCGGCGATGCTACGCTATGGTGGTTTCTCATCTACGGCACCTGGACGTGGTCGACTGGCGATAGATGGAACGCATACTACGCCCTGGCAGCATGGATGACATTCTCCAAATTCATCAAGCTTATCACCCACTTCATACGATACCCTGTTGACATCCTTCTCTGGCCGATTTCGGTCTTGTTCGGATGGTACCATGGTGTCATCAAGTTGCATGCAATGTCAACATTGAACGAGGTAAGTGTTTACTTGCACAAAACTATAGTCCTGCGCTAACAAGAAACAGACGACATGGGGATCGCGAGCAGGAGCTGACGCCTCTGACTCGGAGAGGATGGTCAAGCAGTCACAAAAACACAACGGACAACAGTACTACACAGACGAGAAAGCATTCTTCGAGAAGATGCCTCTTACTCACGACTTTACGAACATACAGGCAGTCGCAGCCTGAATTGATTTTGGCATGGCGTTTAGGATGAACCCCGGCTGGGGATAACTGGACTTTTAGGTCGTGCACTTTCTGTTTCTGTGCACACAGCTGTTTCGCAACAAAAGCGACTTTGTCCTCGGGGCGGCATTCTCTCTACGAAAAGCACTTAAGCGAGCTTCAACGGGTGGATATAGTGATTTTCAGTACGGCTGGATCTGAGCCTTCGGGCTACAGGCAGCACATGGCAGTCGGTGTCTCTGAAGAGACCACCCCGACTCGCGGAGGCTTTGAGGTGAACTCCAGATATGTACTAATTGGCGGCTTAGTGGCTTCTTGTTTTGATGTTTCATGATTGACGACGGCGCTCTGGGAATATTTGAAGGGAGGATTTAGTCAGCGAATTTCAGGGCGAACGACGTCACCATATGCAGTGCAAGTGCACCAAAATACCATTGATGCAGAAAGCTCACAATGATCACATCCGCCCTTATTGGAAATGCGTGACTTACCTCGTCAACAATTCGGACCAGCGATTTTTCCCAGCCCGCATCTGTAGCTTGTCGCCAATCGCACCAAGACAGCCACAGTAACACAACTTTGTACTGTACAGCAGGGCCTCGGTCGGCAAAAGACAAGCCATGAGATGTGGTTGTACAGCAGGAGGGGCCACAGATGAGCAGAGAGTACTTGACTCAGAGAACAAGGATACAAGCCGTTTGCCTGACTCTTGCCCCTTGTGTAGAGCGAAGTACCACCCGCTCCTAGAATCGGCGGAAATACTTCTTGCCTTCCAGCTTCCTTGGTAGCATTTCCTTTGACGGTTGTCGACGCGACACGCACCCACCTTCTTTTCAGACCTCACCCATCCACAGCTGAAACACATCCCTCATGCTACGTGTGAAGCTTCAGCATGAGAGATGCCTGCTTTCTTTGTCCCTCGATCTGCTCCTTTCTTTCGCTGGATTTAGCAGGATCCACATGAGGTAAAAGAACAACAAACGTATCGTAGCCGCAGGCTTCCGCACCACTGGTTGGGTAAGAAGTCAATCATCTGCTGGCTTCAACTCCAATGCAATAGCTTGCGACTGCTTTCCGTGTTAGACCAGGTAGGTGATCATACCAGCTCGGGTTGTAGAGTTGGCGGTGCAGGAAGAACAAACTACCTCGAGCATGTCACACCACCCCCCCGGAGCGGGCCTTCCTCTCCCGCGTCACCCCGTCCTGGCCTATACGAGGCGCCAGAGGAGACAGAACACGCTTTGCGAAGACTGTTGACTACGTATCAGGTCCTAGTAATGATGACGGGAACGAATATCGTTTCCGAAAGAGTGGCCTTAGGTGCGTAGGCGAGACCTGGCTGGACTGCACCTGCATTTGCCAGCTCTTTGGAGCTTACTGAGATAACCCCGGCGTGAGCGAGAAGTTCAGAACTGCCGACCGTCTTCGTGACGGGCATGAATTCGCTACACGCGTAAGCATGTTGCCCACTACTGCCCCTCTCGTCTACACTGTCTTGCTGCAAGGCCAATGTGACACTGCTTGATTGACCTTCATTGAGATTCTGCCGATAGAGCGTGGTGCATCAATGGTTGGCAGACAGCTCCTCGCCTGCAACGCGTTGACCTTATCACTTTTGCGAACAAGCTAAGCTCCTCATTATACCACAAAAGACCTGGCTTGGTGCAGGTTGACCATACTTACAACACTTGCTCTTCTACTACCTTGTTCCCTCAGCAAGTTCTCGGAGTTGCCATCGCTAAGTCGTGACCCAATCACGACTTAACGCTGTCAACGTCTACAGGAGATGTATCAAGCGTACTGATGATGGCTCAGAGCTCAAACAAAAGTGCTTGTGTCCGGTTTCTTCCTTGCCACATGAACTCTGTAATATCCTCTCAGTCATTGTGTGCGACCCACTGCCAGATCATGCCTTTTGGGTTGATCAATATTCTGTCTTCAGAGAGCCAAACGATCACCATCGTGTCTGATTTCTGCCCGCAGGACTCTATTCTAGAAAGGAAGCAAGAGAGCTCTCACAGAAGGCTGTCGGAGAGAAGAACAGGCTGTCAAACACCCACACGTGCAGGTGCTTCCAGGAGTCTCATCCGAAGCACTGATGATGACCAGCAGTGCATACGTTCGTTCGCGCAATACTGACATTTTGGTACTCGGTTCACTAGTCGATGCTTGTTGAGGCGGTGGTAACCACTTCCTACCCAGTGCTGAGGCATAAACTACGTACGTTGACCAATCGGGATTAATTTTGCCGATCTCTCGGCGTCAACTCCGAAGCAAATGTCAGCCGTAGCTTATGTATTGACTCGATGACTCGAAGGCTTTTACGTGGAACGCAACGCCTGTCTACGATGACCTCGCGGATACTGCGAAGGTCTTTGACCAACATTGGTGCTACTGCCGCATCGCCCACATCGTGCTCGATGATACAGCTGCACCCTACCAAGACCAGCTCACTGAACATCGATACCACGACGCCGTCATGGACGACGATCAGCTGGAACGCCTAGCCAGCAATAACCCGGCCATGACCGTGCCAACCAGCTGTACTCTGACGATGACACCCTCGTCTCGACGGCCACAAGAAGCTGTTGTTGACCGACCACCGGTCGATGATGTTATTTCCGAAGAACACGTCTCGGATCCAGCGCTCAACATCACAACGAGTACCTCGAATTCGTACCAACCCGAATCAAAATACGACAAAGGATGGAGACGCATCGTCCGCAACTTCTCCCCCGCCTGGTTCACGCCGACCATGGGGACCGGTGTTGTGTCTCTCCTCCTAATTGCCATTCCATTTCAAACAGACTGGCTCTACTGGCTCTCCGTTGTCTTTTTCGTCCTGAACCTCATCCTGTTCACACTAGCATCTGTCATATCAATGTTGCGCTACACACTCTACCCCGAGATATGGTCAGTCATGATCCACGACCCAAACAACAGCCTCTTCCTCGCAACTGCCCCGATGGGCTTCGCAACACTCATTGGATCCTTCATCTCCCTCTGCTGTCCTTATTGGGGTAACTGGGCGACAACTCTAGCATGGATCCTTTGGATGATAGACAGTATAGCGTCGTTCGCCGTCTCGGTGTCTCTGAGCTTCATCCTCATCTCGCAGACCTACCTGCAATCGCTCGACCGCATCACGGCGGTCCAACTACTCCCCATTGCCGCAACAATCGTGGCCAGCGGCCAAGGCGCCAAAGCAGCCCACGCCCTGATCCACTACACCTCCCCACCACGGCCCGACGCCGCACTGGGCACGCTCCTGACATCCTACGTGATGTGGGGCATGTCCACGCCCTTCGCCCTCGTGACTCTCGTCATCTACTACCAACGCCTCGCGGTGCACAAACTCCCGTCCCGCGAGATCATCGTGTCCTCCTTCCTCCCGCTCGGCCCGCTCGGCATGGGCGGCTGGACAATCATGTACCTCGGTGCGCAAGCGCGCGACATCCTGCCTCTGGTGCCCCCATTCCTCAGCCACGTCGACTCAGCCGCAGACATGCTCTACCTCCTCGGCATCTTCATCGCGCTGATCATGTGGGCGTTCGGCACCGTCTGGTTCGTCTACGCGCTCGCCGCCATCTACAGCTGCGGCAGCTTCCCGTTCAACATGGGCTGGTGGGGGTTCACGTTCCCGCTGGGCGTGTTCGCGCTGAGCACCATGCAGCTGGGCGTCGGGTTTCCGAGCTTGTTCTTCCGGGTGCTGGGCACGGTGTTTGGAGTCCTGGTGACATTGCTCTGGGCTGTGGTTTTTAGCGCGACGGTCCGGGGCGCCGTCAAGGGGACTTTGTTCTATGCGCCTTGTTTGAAGAATTTGCCGAGGAAGGGGCGGCACGGGGCTTGTGTTGAGGGGGTGGGGAAGCAGGGCGATCTGGAGAAGGGCGCGTGACGGCGAGGTAGATTGCTAAAATACAATATTAGCCAATGAGAAGTACTACCTGACGGATGTTGACGCTTTGAGCTACGTGGTCGGTCCAACGTGACGGTCGATTGTTGGTCTGCATAAAACTGCACATCCGCGGCCGCCAATGCGCCAGCAAAACCGACCTACTGTAGTTCCTCTACTTCTGCATGCCGGCCTCGCAAAGCGACAACACACCCCAATCTCTGTAGAGCTGATCAGCAGACAGGCACGTGAGAGCCAGCTTGCAAGAGAACAACGCGACAAACATACAGAGCAGAGCACAGCATGCAGTGCCAATGCAGTTCGACAAAGAACCTCTTGTCTGCCCTTGATGCCGGTCCCTTCCAAATGGTTTGACTTGGGCTCATGCCTACCTTGCTGGAAGCCATTGGGTGTGTCATGCTTGAATGCCTCCCGAAGTTGTCCGCGAGGCATAGATAGGTTGGAGAGAGGCGCACCGCACAGTACCGGCGGCTGATGAATCGGGTTTGACCATGAAACGGGATGAAGGGGTGCATAGACACGCATCAGCGGCATGTATGGTGAGTGGGTTGTGTTGGACCGATTCAATGACAGTAGTCACTACTGTGGCCTCTACCGCTGCATCAAGGCGACGAATCAATGGGACATTTTTGGGGTTCGAACATGATTGTAAACCACCACGAAAAGTCTACTCAGGTCCGCCAATCAACACCTTGATACCCTTCCCATCCCTAATATCCTCAAAGGCCTGTAGTGCATCCTGGAAGCTCACTTTCCTACTAATCACATCCTTCACCTTAACAGCACCGCTGCTGACAAGGTTCAAAGCGGTCTGGTAGTCACCCTGGCTGTATCTGAACGATCCTGAGACCTTCAACTCTTTTGTGCAGGCAGCCATGATTGGGAACGTGCACTCGTCCCGACCCATGCCGCCCTGCACGTAGGAACCTCCTTTTCGCAAGACGTGGATGGCTGCTTGTATCGAAGGCTCGGCACCGGAGGCGTCGATGGCGACATCTGCACCCAAGCCCAGGTCGTTCTCTTTTATGATGTTGGCTGCGTTCTCTGGGGCTGATATCTTCTGTGAGATGTAAGTCGAGGTGATAGGCGCAGCGAATTTCTTGACGAATTCGAGGCGCTCGGGGTTGATGTCGACCGAGACGATCTTGCTCGCACCTAACGATTGAGCAACCGCTGCGCAGAGAATGCCCACAGGACCTGCGCCGAAGACAACGACTGTGTCACCGTGCTTGATGTTGCTCTGTCTCGTGATGTGGACGGCTACAGCCAGTGGTTCAAGTAGCGCACCTTCCTCGAGACTGACATGCTCGGGGAGCTTGTAGCAGAAATCCTCGGGCAAGAGGTAGTACTTTGCCAGTGTTCCATCGTAGGGTGGTGTAGCTGCAAAGGCCATGTCCTCACACAGGTTGTAGAAGCCTTCCTTGCACCTTATGCAGCGGCGGCAGGGAACGCCTGGTTCCATGGCCACACGATCGCCTTTCTTCAGAGACTTGACCGAGGAGCCTGTCTCTAACACGGTGCCTGCCCAAACGTTAGTCGTCTCCAGGTCGAGAACAACGACCAGACTATACTAACCTGACGACTCATGTCCCAGAACCATGGGGTCCTTGACGACGTAGTCTCCAATTCTGCCATGCTGCCAGTAGTGGATGTCACTGCCGCAGATGCCGGTGAAGTTGACCTGTAGAAGGACATCGTGAGGATCTTTGAGCTCGGGTACAGGCCGGTCCTCGTAGACAATCTTCTTGGGTCCTGAGAGGATGAAGGAGTTGTTCTGTGAAGTGTCAGTCCTGGCGCAGTGAAGTCTTGAAGGTGCTAACCTTGGTTTCTGTTTGTGTTGCCATGTTGTCGTGATCTTGTAGTGAATGTGTAGAGGATGAAATTGAGCTCGAAGGTCGCAGGCACTGCAGGGTGGAATTGATGTCACTTTTGTTCACTGCTGGTACGTAGATGCGCCCCGCGAACCTGTTCGGCACTCCGGCCCATTGTGCTGCGCACGCCATTTAGCCTGAACGTACCTCCCGGAGGAGCTGCGTTCTCCCCGAAGCATGAGTCCCCGCAGGCGGGAACATGAATTTCCCAAAAGGGTAACTTGGCCGCCCTCTATTTATTGGCCTCCATCTGAACAATCTTATCGCAATTGAGCAGGCAGTATGGGTCGTATGCTTGCTTCAGCTGTAACATTGTTAGTCGATGCTTGCGCCTTCTGGTGCATCTTGGGCTTACCTTTCTCATCGCATTGATTGTGTCATCTCCGAGCTCGTCGATGAGGTTGCCTCTTTTCTTGATCCCGACGCCATGCTCACCGGTGATAGTGCCATCCATCTCGATGGCTCGGTTGACCATGAAGTTCACGACATCTTCAGCCGTCTTTTTCTCCGAGTCATTGTAGAGCAGAATGGTGTGGAAGTTACCATCACCAACATGGCCAACAATTCCTCCTAGTAAACCACTTTCGACCAGTTTGTCTTTGGTTTCTTGAATGATGTTGGGCAGATCGCTGATCGGGACAGCGACATCGGTGGTCCAAACGTGATCGCCATCCCGACGCTTGGCCATGACGCTCCAGAGGGCTTCCTTCCGTGCAGACCAGAGCTCCTGGGCCTCTTCGTCGTCGCGTGCAAACTCGAATTTCCGGTTGCGAGACTCTTTCGCCAACCTCTGGACGACGCTGATCTGGTCCTTGACACCGTTCTTAGTTCCGGCGAATTTGAAGAAGAGGGTAGCAGCTTCGTCCCATTTCTTGGCCGTAGTACCGCTGTCGTTAATGATGCGCATCTGCACGTCATCGAGGATCTCCATGCCATTGACTTGAATACCTGCACCGACCACTTTTGAGACACACTGAGCAGCGTCGTGTATGGTGGGGAAGGTTGCAACGGCTACCGACTGGTTTGCAGGGAGGATGGTTACCTTGAGAACGGCCTCAGTGCAGATACCTAGCGTGCCTTCGCTGCCAATGAACATCTGGGTGAGGTTGTAACCAGCACTCGACTTGCGCGGGCGTCTTCTTGTCTTGACAATGGTTCCATCAGCCAGAACCATGGTGAGAGACACAACCCACTCTCGCATTGTACCGAATCGAAATGCGTTGGTGCCAGAGCAGCCGGTGCCAATCATGCCGCCGATCTTGGCTCCTGGGCCCGGGTCTGGAGGGAAAAACATGTTGTGCTCAGCCAAATGCTCGTTGAGATCTTCCCAGCCGATTGCAGGTTGCACAACAATATCCAGGTCTTTCGGGTGGAAGTCGAGGATCTTGTCCATTCGACCCATATCTATGCAGATGCCGCCGCGGGTGGGTGCAAAATGACCTTCCAAGCTCGTGCCGCCAGACAGCGCCGTGACAGGAATCTTTCTCTTGTGACAGACTTTCATGATCTTGGACACCTCCTCGGTCGTAGCAGGATAGACGATGGCGAAGGGAACCTCGGACGGCTTCGTCGTGTAGGATGACCATTCGGAACCAGAGTGCGCTTTGCAGTCATCATCGCTCGTAGAGACATGTTCCTTGCCGACGATCTGGCAGAAATCCACCCAGGCAGCCTGTAGCGTGACTGGGCGCGAATCGAGTTGAGGACGTTGGGCCTGGGCAAGGGTAGTGGTAGATTCGGGAGGAAGGTCTTTGGGGGCACTTTTGCCCAGCCAATATGCTGATCCTGCAACTGCTCCAACAACTACCACCGAGTCAGCAACTGAGCCTGGTCAATCGGTATGGAGTACCTACGTAGGATGTAAGCAACGGTGGCGCCAAAACCGCCGGTGTCTGTGATATTTCGGATGGTCGCGAACCGATCGCTGTCGGCTCGCTCGCGCTGTATGCGGTCGAACGTGCTCTGGTACAGCGACAACCGAAAGCTGACCGGATCTTCTTCTTTGCTAGGCTTCTTCTCATCCAAGCACCATCGTGTTGTGTGGAAGTTTCGTGATACAACTGCAGGCTGGACAAGTCCTCGATGGAGCACGGACTCGCTGGGTCGAAGCGTCGCCTGTGTCAGACGAAACACAGCTCTGGAGCTCGCCATGTTCGGCGTAAGGCGAGGTAAGGTGACGTACAAACACTTTATACCATTCGATGGCTAGTGAAGTCGACCTTGTCGAGCCGCCCGAAGCTTCAAGTCGGGCTCGGTACACGCTTATGGGACACTGCATGCAAGAGATGAGGAGACGGCGTGAACTGCGGAGAACGGAAAGCACCCGAGGCGCTCGCTTACTAACACCTTCACCACCTTCACCACCTCCATCCTGATATTGAAGACTAGGTAGTCAATCTAGCCACGAATGCTCGACAATTTCAAGATAGTTGCTCATACATATCGGCCAATGTACCTTCGGACCACAACACTTGTCATCGTGCTCGCCCCACGGTCCAGCAGGAGCTATGCCAACACAGTATTTGATCGCGCCTGGCCCTTCCAAACTCCATCTAGCTCGATTTGATGCAAAGAGCAGGCTCTACATTTAATTCCTCGATCGGTCGTCCTCCCTGTAGCCGTGAGGTTGCACGAGCCATAGTGTCGGGCTGCTTGTTACATCAACCAAAGAGTTCCAATAGCTTGTCAGCTCTCAAGTATGTACCAAAGCCTGAAGCGCCTGTCAATCATGTATATACTTTTCTCAAGGCTTCACCAGGTATGCGCATACGGCAAGCTTACAGAAACAACAGAAGTGACATGTCGTCCATTCAAATGGTAAATCACAGCCTGCCTATGATTACATGTCACTACGTTCTGCAATCGCCCTGTTGCTTCGTTCTGTCGTTCCTGCTCTCACTACTGACCAAAAGTGCATGCTTCGACCGGCTCTTCAGTCACACTGTCGCCAATTGCATTCTCTTCGCACATGAAGATCCAACCTTTAGGATAAACCGTGCATCAGATCACCCAACCTATTGATAAAGGACAATATCAGGTTCAGGGCTACGCATATTACTCAATCCGTCCTGATAACCAAACAAACTCACGATGGCCTCGAAAAGGAAATTAGCCCAAAAGGAGAAAGCCCACAACAAGGAGGACCGATCAAGCTTGACACCAAGTGAGCAAGGGATCCTTGATCAACTGCCTCCGCCAGGTGTACTAACGAGGAAAGTCATCTCGATGGACCACATTGTTCCAACCTACTTGATCTACGTCGTCCTCCACACAAACTTTAGAAAGGCGCCACAAGTCATTGTGCGAAAATCTTACGACTCGCGATTCGAAGCACTCAACGCCTTTAGCCGCGAATACCGCTCGTGGCTCTCAGTCGACAACAAGGCCGCTCTATTTCAACGAAACCACACAGACCAGCAGTTGACCAGCAGCTACCTCTCCAATATCATGGAGGTGACAAAGAAAAAAGACGCAGCTCCTGAAGAGAATCTGGCAGGGTCACGATTCACGTATGGTGGTCGAGGGAAAGTTGAGTATACTTTAGGACACAAGGATGATGTCGATTTCGAGGATGACAGTCATTGGAAGAGGAAATGTGTGATTGTATGCGAGGAGATCACATGCGAAAAGATGTGACTGACGACGGTCGCAACTCAAGGATATAGGCATGTTGATGGTTATTATGGATTGGGAGAGCTTGTCTGGGCCGTCCAGAAGACTAAGTTATAGTGTCACAATACGCAGAAACGCTCTAAACTCGCAAGCCTGGCAAGGTGATCTTGACCACTCAAAGCTTCAATGCTGGTGTGCTGAGTGTATCTCATTGTTTGTTCTTCTCTTCACCAGACAGTTAGAACTTCACTAGACATGAGCCGTATCATGAGTTCTGCCAGTCTTCCACGGACCATCATTGGGGAAGGTAGGAGCCCGCCATGCGCCACTACGGTTGTACATGCGTAACCTTGACGCAGCCCTCATTCCCTTTCGACTGGGCGACCTTATGTACAGAGTTCCTCGCTCCACGTCGATCTTGTATGTGTGTACAGAAACTGCAAGCTACGTTGTCTACTCCTGTCCTCGTGGTGCTGGATTCGGGGTGTTCGAGCTGTCCAGTTCCCGATCACCTGCCGAGCTACAACTTCGTCAAGGACTACGTTTCACCAATCATGAATCTGGACTCGATTATCATCACGGCCAGCTTGATTGCTTAGTCGTTACGAGTCAATTCCTCACCAGCTAACTGATTGTTCCTCATCAAATCAGGACTTCAGAGTCTTGTGACGCGCTATGATCCCACATCACGGTCGTGCTTTCTCACTTCTGGACCTTCCGCCGGAGATACTCGACCTCATAACTTTGATCATCTATGAAAATGGCAGTGAATCTGCCTGTCCCCTCAAGCCGCTGTCATGTACGTGTAGGCATCTCCGGCGAGTAGCCATTCCGTTACTTTTCCAGACGAGAACAGCCCGATGCTTAAGATTGGCCTTTCCGCATGGCTGGGGCATATATATCCCGGATGCCACGATGATGTGTCACGCCGAACATATCAGGGAGCTCCGCATAGTAATTGAGCGCCATTCATCTTACACCGATTATCCGACGCACTACAGTCTTCAACAGTTTGTCAAGAGGATGACTAAGCTTCAAACCATCAGGTCAGTCGAGTCCCATTGCGGTGCAGTCATGGCTGTCCAGGGCTCATCACCCATACATGTGTCTTCTCAGATTTGTTTTGAAATGTTGGAGCCACATAGTTTTCGCTCGAAACACATCTCATCCGGCAGACGGGCGTAGCGCTGCAACGAAAACAAGATGGCCCAGAACTAATTATCCTCCAGGTTCGAAGCTGCTTATATCACGTACGCTGCAATCCTTGGCGTACTCGCACACCAGAGACTGAAGCTTGTCTGCGACTTTCGGTCTGTATCAAACTGCACCATCCCGGAAAGCACTGAAGCATGGCCCGCGTCGCTTCTTGGTGACAAGTGGACTTGGGCTCTTTGCAATGACCTAGACTATACAAGAACCATGTCACTGGCATCAAGGGTCAAATTGCGAGCGCTGAATCTAGTCTCACCATTCCCCGAGAACTCATCAGCTTACGACCAACTTCTCAGCAACTTACGAGGGGCTAAGGCGCTGGAAGAACTGCATATCTCAGAGAAAGTTGTAGACAGCGGCTTGTTCCCTCACCTTCAGTCCCACGCCCAGCAGTGCTCATTGCTCGTTTCATCACTCCCCAGGCTTCGTCGACTGCGTGTTGAAGGTTCACAACTCACCAAAGAAACCTTGAAGATGTTGTCGGGTATGACTACATTGGAGGACCTAAGCATTTACAGCAGCTATCGAGCAGCGTTCCATCCTTCGTGTACAGAGCATTCACCTGTGTCAAACAACGCCGATGAAATGCCTTGGGTGCAACTTCCCAAGCTGAGAAAGCTTGATCTTCGTTTTGTGTGCCAACACTTCACGATTCAGCAACTTATCCCACCAGGTCTGCGCGCTCTTCGCATCGAATTCTACGGCGGCAACGAGCATTTCAAACCCGAAGACATGGATTGGCTTGCCCAACAATGCCCACAAATGGAAAGACTTGAGCTGGATATTGGCGACCTGAATGATATACTTAGCATTGAGAATGGCCTGCCAATGGACACCGAGGTCAGTCGCAACTTCGCTTGTCTTCGAGGCTTCCGTAGGCTTCGCGTACTACGGCTTCTGCCATCGTACTGGAACGAAGGCAACCTGCGACCACATCCACTACCACGACCGAGCTGGCCTGTGCCGTTCTTCAGACACCTCCAGCTATCGTGTTTGTCCCTGCGAACTCTCATAATCTGCATATCGTTTGGCGATTACCCCTTTGATGTTATACAGCGAATGTCAGTTGAGACTCGGCCGATAAAATTTGTGGTCAGAAGCTTTGGGGTCCACGACGAATTGGTGGCGAGGTATGGTCATGCAGATGTCGCTGAGATGATGCAGATGACTTATCGTGCAGGCCACCCGGTTGGCTGTCCAAGTATCATGTCAGTCCCTACAACGTCTTACTTCGACGACTTAGGAGAGGACTGGATCATTGCTCATCAAGAAACTTGCACATCCAACGACTGGAGTTATTCTAATCATCAAGATATAGGCTTGAGCCTTATCGACGATCTAAGTGACGCTCAAAGACGGATAAATGAGGTTCCGTGAGCACACATAACACTACCTGACGACACGCAAGAAGTATGGTGTAATACGTCTTGGCTGAGCAAAGCTCAAGACTTGACCAGTGCTAGAAGCTGTCGGCTAGCACTGGACTATTTGATCAGGCTCCCGGGGGCTGGTAAGTACCACAAGGCCTCGATTTCATTCCCTGCAATCCATCCCTAGATTGGAGATCGACTGTCGGCACATCTTGCCTTTTCGTGGTCATTGTAATCCTGTGAAGCGTCTAGATGGGCGAAGACAAAGTTGCATCCTTTGGCTTTGTTCATGACCGTACATGCCGGCTGTAGCAAATCATGGTAGCAGGTCGTTTTGTCTTTGAAGTCCTTTCGCATGTTTCGTCAGTCAACGCCAGATGCTAAGAGGACATACTGCAACCCACATCAGGAGATTGATATCACAAGGTCGCATGTGATTGAGGTGAGAATAGCGGACGACTAACGTGGCACCCTTCTCGCTTTCAGCATCGTTTTGTCATTTGGGCTGAGCCAAGGCACGAATGTTCTTTTCAAGCATATCATACTTCCAACTGGCTTAGACGTTGCTGTAAAGACGCGATGCCTTCTTTATGTCAGTTACTGTGGGCGCTATGCGCAACTACTGCCCCCGGCTGCATTCTCGTAGCAGGTCTGCAAGCGGTGGGTGGGATGCAGCACCCACTGGCTTCAGTGGAAGACACAAACCCAGCCAGGTCTCTAAAGACTCCCGCTGGCAGACAGCCCAACGTCATCTTCATCCTGACCGATGATCAAGACCTCCATATGTCATCGCTCGAATACATGCCGTACCTTCAAGAACACCTTGTTCAAAAAGGTACTACGTTCACCAACCACTACTGTACAGTCGCTTTATGTTGTCCCAGCAGGGTGAGCTTGTGGACAGGAAAGCACGCCCACAACACGAACGTGACGGATATAAATCCGCCTCATGGTAGGTGCTGTGTCCTCAAAGATCTGGCTCCAAGCGTGAGGAGTGAGACAAGCTGACTACTGCAGGTGGTTATCCGAAATTCGTATCGCAAGGCTTCAATGATGATTACTTTCCACTTTGGATGCAAGATGCAGGTTATGATACGTACTATGTTGGGAAGCTCTTCAATGCCCAGAGTACTTCGAATTATGACAAACCGTATCCGCGAGGCTGGAATGGTTCTGAATTCCTGCTTGACCCGTACACATATGAATATATGAACGCTACTATGCAGCGTAATGAGGAACGGCAGGGGGGCGATGCGACCCACGAAGACCCCCAAAGCTACGAAGGCCGCTACGCAACTGATGTTCTGGCAGAGAAATCTTTTGGCTTCCTCGAGCAAGCCATTGCACAACGAAAGGGCGAGGGCCGCCCCTTCTTCCTTGCCATAGCGCCTACAGCACCTCATAGCAACGTTCATATCAACGTTGACCTTTCTCATGGCGGCGGAAAGTATACTGAAACTACAGCCGTGCAGTCGCCACCTATACCGGCCGAGCGACACGAACATTTGTTTCAGGACGTCATCGTTCCTCGAACGCCAGAGTTCAATCCTGATCAACCGAAGCCGGTTGCGTGGCTGAAGACGTTACCCAAGCAAAATCAAACCAATGTCGATAGCAACGACCATTGGTATCGTCAACGCCTCCGGGCTCTGCAAGCCGTTGACGAAATGATACCGCCCCTCGTCGAGCGACTAGAAGGTGCGGGAATGTTGAACGAGACTTACATCTTTTTCTCGAGTGACAATGGGTATCATATTGGCCAACATCGGTTGCAGCCAGGTAAGCAATGCGCATATGAGACTGACATCAACGTGCCGATGGTTGTTCGAGGGCCTGGTATTGAGCACGGCGAAACGACAGACGTTGTCAGCTCGCACGTTGACCTGGCGCCAACGTTTCTTGAGCTTGCTGGCGTTGATAGTGAGGAGAAAAGGTTACGGTATGGCTTGGATGGAGCAAGCATACCACTCCACGCTCTCTCCAAGAACTCTGGTGTAGAAGATAAGAGGTTGCAGCCCGAGACACCTCTGGAAGACTTGGGAGACGCAGACAAATATCTGGAGCAATTGCAAGATGGCAAGAACTTGCAAACCAAGCATGAGCATTTCCAAGAACACGTCAATGTTGAGATGTGGGGCATCATCATGTCAGAAGGCAAATATGGTCAGGTTTTGTATCCGAACCACACCTACAAAGCTCTCAGAGTGATCGCAGCTGACGGTAATTACAACTTGTTGTACGCAGTGTGGTGCACCAATGAGCACGAGCTATATGATCTCAAACATGACCCATACGCCCTGCAGAATCTGTACGAAGGCAAGGCTGGAAGCACAGCTGTTGAGATAGATTTATCTCCGGACACACACCACGAGCTCAAGGACCAATACGTATCAAGTTACGTGACAGACCGAGTGGCAGAACAAGGCAGAAACCTAACTGTATCACCAAGCACATCACTCGTGCAGGTCCAACAGCTCGTTCAAAGACTTGATGCTTTGCTCATGGTGCTGAAGACCTGCAAAGGTCGACAATGCACGCACCCGTGGGAGCAATTGCACCCAACACGAGACGTGAGCTCCCTTCGAGACGCGCTCGCACCCCGATTCGACGCTTTCTACGCACACGAGGTGGCAAGAGTGGCGTTCGATCAATGCGAACAGGCTTATGTACTAGAAAGCGAAGGTCCTATCTGGGACAGAGATGGTGCGAACAGCGATGGCAAGGTGAGAATTTGGCCAGAGATGTTGACCTGAGCTGCGAGGAGGTTCTGCAACGTCCACACTTTAGACGGAAGACTGTTATTCGCGCTCCTTGAAGCCGGTCTCACTGTAGATACGTCTGATCATCTGTTGCCAATCCCGGTTGTCAGGCCTTAGGAGCCGTGGTTATGGGGCACGATCGCCGCTAGACTCACGCTAAGGCAGGTCCGATCTGGAGGTCATCGCCCTTACATCACCACCTAAACATCCGCACCATTCGTATGCTTATCGACCAAGTGGCAGCTAGAACCAAGGCAGCACAATATGGCGTTCCACCTTCCTATACTCGAGCAGGAGCAGTCTTTCTTGAATACTTATGCGCATTTGCGTCGCATCTCTTTCACGAACCTTGCCTTGCAGCTGCAATCGCCCTGCTTACGCGCGACTTCGTCAGATATTCCCCAACGCTGAAATCGGCGCTGGGCGCCACTACGCGGCAATGCCTCCTAAACGCAAGGCTCAGACAGCCATAGACTCATTCATCAGCCCGAAGAAGAGCAAGGTCACCTCGCCATCCTCGAGCACCACTACAGCGCCACGTCCCACCTCAAACAACAACGACAACCACCCTCGCAATGGAACAGACATAACGGTAGACGTCGCGCGCTGCGAAGAGACGGACACAACAGAAGCGCGTCCTACCACGCTCTCCGCATGGCGACGGCGCCGCATCGATACCGGTCCAGGCCGCCCTGAGTTCGCGGACAGAACGCGGTACCAGGACAGTAAGCTCGCTGAAGACAATGGGATCATCCTGCGGGAGTTTTATCCGCCTCAGATGAGCTTACACCGGGCAAATAAATACGCGACGGGCGAGATTGAGCGGCCGATCACGACGCTCGGCAAGGCGATAACGGAGACACAAGCGGCTAGAGGTGTGGTGGACGTTGGGGACGCGGTGGTACACTGGTTCAAGTCCGACCTCCGATTGCGCGACAATAAGGCACTTGGTCTCGCGGCCCGGAAGGCGCAGAGTAAAAGAGTGCCGCTGATATGTGTGTATTTTGTTTCACCACAGGACTTTGTGGCGCATCTGACGGCGTCTGTACGCGTCGATTTCATTTTGAGGAATTTGGCAGATTTGAAGAGGCGGCTCTCGGATCTGGATGTGCCACTTTATGTTGAGAGTGTGGCGAAGCGAAAGAACGTGCCTGGGCGGCTGATGGAGCTGTGTGGGCACTGGGGCGTGAAGCATGTGTTCTGCAACATGGAGTATGAGGTTGATGAGTTGCGACGGGAAGCGAGGCTGACGAGGGAATGTCTCGAGCGAGGTGTTAGTTTCACTGCTGTGCATGATACTTGTGTTGTTGAGCCGGGGAAGTTGACTACAAATGCTGGAGGCCAGATTAGTGTGTATTCGCCATGGCATAGGAAATGGTGCAAGCACATTGCCGATCACCCTGAGTCTTTGGAAGAACATGAAGCTCCAGGCAAAAACCCGGCGGAGACGCGAGAGAAGTACAAAGCGCTATTCGATCAACCAATTCCCGAAGCACCGGAGGAGAAATCATTGAGCAAAGACGACAAAGAACGGTACGAACGACTATGGCCCGTTGGCGAAGCCGAAGCACATGCCAGACTGTCAAAGTTCATCCTCGAGCGAATCAAGGCGTATCACACGAACCGCAACCTCCCCGCAGGTGACCACACAAGCAGTCTCAGCGCCCACCTCGCAGCTGGCACGCTTGCAGCCAGGACAGTGGTGCGAGAAGCCCTCCGCGCTGCAGGCAAGAAAGCACCCACCGACGACCGCCAAAACGGGCACATGATGTGGATCGGCGAGGTGGCCTGGCGGGACTTCTACAAACACGTCCTGTGTGGCTGGCCGTACATCTGTATGTCTGTGGCGTTTAAGCCCGAATACAACAATATTGAGTGGGAATACAACGACGAAGACTTTAGTGCGTGGGAGGAGGGCAGGACCGGGTATCCGCTGATCGACGCGGCGATGCGGCAGGTACATCATATGGCGTACATGCACAATCGCGTGCGCATGTGTGTTGCGAGTTTCCTAGCGAAAGATCTAATGATTGACTGGAGAATGGGCGAGCGGTGGTTCATGGAGCACCTAATTGATGGGGATTTTGCGAGCAACAATGGGGGATGGGGTTTTAGCGCGAGTTGTGGTGTTGATCCGCAGCCTTACTTTAGGATTTTCAATCCTATTTTGCAGAGTGAGAAGTTTGATGAAGGGGGTGACTATATCAGGAAGTGGGTGCCGGAGCTTAGAGAGGTGAAAGGCAAAGCGATACATGATCCGTATGGAAGGGGGGCAGAGGCGATTGCGAGGAAGAATGGATACCCGAAGATGATCGTGAACCACAAGGAGGCTAGAGAGAGGTGTCTGGCCAGGTACAAGGCTGGGATTGGCAGGAGTACGGCTTAAGGGGTCAATACTTGCCTAGGTACAGAAAGTTTCGTTGTGTCTGATAGGGGCCGGCGGAAAGTCACTTGCAAGACATCTGCAACGGTCGGGAAAGTTCCCTTGAAGTATGAAGTATGAAGTTACTCGTCTTGTCCACGGTGCCAGTGGCTTCTCGTAAACGTAGATTGCGAACATGTTCTAGACTCGGGCCTCCCCTTCGGGTAAAGAATCAACAAATATGTCATTCCGAACTTCGTATAACTGACATCCACGGTTACTGCGTGGACTGGCGCTCGTATATTGCTTGCTCACGGATCAGTCAACTGCAACGTGGAGTACTCCTTTACAAGTTCTGTACATGGTCGAGAAGCAGGCCAAGCGACGAATTTCAAGAAGAAATGTGCTTACTGTACACAAGAACCATGGAGGGGCGCAAGGGGCTGTGAGGCTGCGCAGTCAATTTCACGTTTGAAATGAATACGTACTTCCTTCTTCAAGGCGGATCAACGGGAAGAGGCGCGACACAAGCAAGCCCAAGCTTTGTTAGCGCATTCTCATGATTGCTGTCCGCAGCAACAGCCAAAAGCGAAGGTAAAATGCGGCGAGCCGGACGAATCTTCAGGTGACCCGAGGGCTTTAGCACATGGGGAAATCTCCGCTTTGCCAGGCGCCAAAGCCCCTAGAACAAGCACTGACAGCGCTGCGGTGTTTTGACCGCTTGCTAAAACTAAAGTGGGGTGCGCTTGGACTCTCGGCTGATGTAGCTGTTCCATGGCACACGACATTTCTGCTTACGTGGCCTCGCGTGGTCATAATCACGATCATCTCAGATGATCTCGAAACACATACAAAGGGGTATCTAAGTGTAGGGGAAAAGATAGGGTTCCGGAGCAGGAGCAATCTTCTGTTGTACGACATCCACCAAAAAGCAAAAACCAGATGAAACGGACTCCGAGAAAGGCTTACGTTGACTTTTTGCGTGGGAAGTGAAAGGGCACACGACAGCAAGATGACGATTGGTGGCCAGATCCCAGTTCTTGCGTTGCTTGTCCAGGATGCTGAAAGCATATCGACCAGTATTCTGCCTGGTACGGCTGGCCTGTGCAGATTGTTGGAGCATGTCCAAACCTTAGTCGACTGGCACGAGGTGTCGCGTGCGTAAAGTGCAACGCATGCTGGTCCTACGCAAAACGCAGCTCCACGATTCGAGTTATTTGCAAGCCAGGCCTTTGCAAAGGAGGTGGCCGCAGTTCAGTGGATGTTGACGCAATTAGGTTCAGAATATACAATATCTGGTCCTAGGATCTCTAGACAAGCTTGAGCCAGATCTTCTCTGTTCATGTTTGACTGATCTGCCAACCAATCTTCGTGGAACCCTCGAGCACACGACCACCTGCCATATGCACACATAAGTATCTTGCTGAGATCTTCGCTTGATACACCCCACACAGAATATGCTAGTTGACCTGGAAAGATGACACCCCCATCATGGCTACGAACGATCGTGACGTTCCTCTTCATCCTCAGCGCCAACCTTAGGACGGTCAACGCCGACGCCGCCTTCCTCGACGTCCGGACCGGCCAGGACAAAGACCACAGCGGCAAGCTGGGCGACCCCAAAGACAAATACTTCCACGAATCACACTTTCACCCACATTACGATGGCCGCTTCTCCGTCCAGGAGGTCGGCAAGGAAGAGCGTCTCCCTCACCTGACAGCACTCATGCAGACCTTTCTCAGCACCATGGCTGACATCGGCGCCGAGACCTGGATCATGCACGGCACCCTGCTCGGCTGGTGGTGGAACCAGAAGATCTTCCCATGGGACAGCGACATAGACGTCCAGGTGACAGAGAGCACCATCTCCTTCCTGGCCAAATACTACAACATGACCGAGTACCACTACCTCCTCCCCGGCGTGCCGAACGGAAGAACATACCTGCTCGAGATCAACCCCCACTACGTGATCCGCGACCAACGCGACCGGCTCAACGTCATCGACGCGCGCTGGATCGACACGGAGAACGGGCTGTTCATCGACATCTCGACCGTGCGGCCCGACGAAGCCAAGCGCAAACAAGGCATCGAGGGCGCCCTGATGTGCAAAGACAAACACCACTACAACGAGCGCGACATCTTCCCCCTCCGCGACTCCTTCTTCGAGGGCATCCACGTCAAGATCCCCTTCGAGTACACCAACCTGCTGGTTGAGGAATACGGCCAGCAGGCCCTCGTCAAGACCGTCTTCCAGAAACACAAGTTCAACGACACGTCCAAGCTATGGGACCCGCTGCCGCAGAGGGGCGTGGCGTCGGACCCCAGGAAGACAAAGGCTAGACTAGGCGGCAAACCCGCGAGGCCGCCGTGAAAAAGAAAACAAAAAAGAGTTGAGACACACGGGTCAATATATCCCCAAGGACAACCAGGAGCTACGTGTCTATGGCAGCGCATGTTGCCTTGCTTTGCCTGCCAGCCCTCCTCGCCGCTCGCAGAAGCCCAGTCGCGCTAACAAGCTGCGAGAAAGACTCGGCTGCATCACTGCAGCCTGCTGATCAAGCCAATACCTCGCCCACACGTTTGAGAGGACAGTGGCATCCAAAAGCGGTAGGCACGCAGGCAGACACAGCCCCCCCACCCCTCAGCGTCCACTGCGGACCAGCGAGCTACTCCCGGCCTAGCCATGCTCTCCTCAGCCAACACGCTGGCCGGAGAGGACTGGTCCTTACATGCATCGAATTCGATGAGCGGCTGACGAGTCAGTCTTACAAGAGGCGTTTCTACATGTTGTGTTCTCATCTGAGAGGGCCGTGAGCACGATCCGCGCGACTGCCGGAATAATTGCAGGGCGATCCCTTAGCGTGGCGTTGGACAGTGGCCCCTATGTAGACACAGGAAGACGGAGATAGAAGGGTCGGTCATACCGCGAACCATGCTGTAGACTTTGTATTTCATTGCTTTACTCATACCGCGGTCGATGCTCCTATGTGATTGTATGCGAAACATGAAGCGGTGAGACAGGTCAGGAGAAGAGCGTGTGCTGTGTATTCTGCTCGTGGCGAATGTGCTGCTGCATTTGAGCCCTGGCTCGTTTCCCTCTGCAACTCGCGCAGCGCACAGCGCGTGCGTGTAATCGAATCACACGCTGCATGCGGATCGACGACAGACGTCGCCTCACGTTCCCACCTCACCTCATCCTCCCAAACCTCGCGAGAAACCTCCTCTCATCAGCCTGCCTTTCCAGCGCCCTACGCATGGTCCGCGCATACTCCTCCTCCATCTCCTGACTCCGACTGCTACTACTACTCCTCCTCCCATTCGTCGCAGGCCCCTCACCTTTAGCATCCTCCAAACTCATCTTCTCCTCGAACGCCTCCACAAGCTCGTCGTGCCCCGTCCACTTCACTTTACTCGTTACAACCGCCAGATCCCAGCCTGTCCAGATCAACAAGTCGCCGTCGCCCCTCGTCGTATCGTCCTGGCCCGCGTTGTCAGAGTTGAATGTCAGGATCTTCCGTGCCACGGCTTCGCCGACCACGGCTCCGCCCGCGTGGTTGTAAGCGTAGCTGTTGATGTTCCAGCGCCGGGCGAGGCCGCGGCCGTCGCGCTCCACCCAGTGCAACTTGCCCTCGGTGTCGGAGTAGACGATGCGCGTGCCTTGGGTTGCGACCGAGAGGAGTTTGGCGCTGCTGGAGGATTGCCGGTTTTTGTAAGAGTAGGGTTCTGTTGTGACTTGAGGCGGCTGAAGCTCAGGAGTGGGTGTTTGTGGGAGGTCCGTGGGCTCGATGTCGTTTTGGCGGGAGAGACTCGGGGTGATGTACTCTTCCCCTGTGCTGTAGGAGGGTGTGCTGTCTGATAAGCGGTGGTGTGGGAGTTCGTAGAGCTCGAGGGAGCCGCGTCCGTGGTACTCGCCTGCTGCGATGAGGGTTGCATCTGCTGCTGTGTTTGTTGAGAATGATGACGCACCGTGCGGTGGGTGAGGTATTGTTGCTAACGAGGCCAGGCGAGCACCTGAATGGATTACTGATTGTAGCTGTGGGAACGTTCGCTTGTCGTAGAAGAGGATACTCGGCATTCGACCGGCAACAATGATCTCGTTGGGGCCTCGGTGAAGGATCGTTTGCGGCCCAGGTTCGACAGGAGCCCATGCATCAAGGTCGAACTTTCCGGCTGGTCGCATGTATCTGCTCTGCCGTTCTCGAGATTGGCCTTTCGCCCAGTCCTTGCTGTAGTTTGGTAAGAAGATGGTGTTCTCTTCCTCTTTTACAAGATCGAGCTTAGAGTCGGAGTTGTCTGTCCGATGGTTGAGAGAAATGCGAGGGTCGTGCATTTGCAGGCTAAAAGATGTCCCGATCATTAGTGGTAGATCCTTGCTTGACTGCTGTGAAATAGCAGTGATCTTCCAGGCGTATCTGCTCTGCGAGACTACGGACATAGTATTGAGGTCGACCTCATTCAGGACATCGTCGACCGCGACATATGCTTTGTCATGAGAGTGCCCGACGACAGTGCTGTCAACAGCACTACCTGTGTTGCCCTCCTTTTTGGATGATGATGTACCACTCATTGAGCGTAGGTCATCAAACAACAGACCCGGTTGACTCTTGGCACATTCGTGGAGACTCCTTCGTCCACTCGTTGCTGTTCTGACATCCCATATGCGCAAACTGCCGTCTTCCATGGGGCTGAGTACCTTTCGGTCATTTTCGAAAAGCGACATCCCCCTAATCTCATTCGCGCGAGGGTGATCCAGCCATTCTGTGGTTAGAGGAGCAGTCCGAGCAATATATTCAGAATACCAGTCAATGCGCTCACCAGGATTTGTGCAATCCCAATTTGCGATTGCTCTAGCTCTTCGGCTGACATGCGGACTTGATTCGCCATTTCGTTGCCGGGAAGGAGGTTGAGATTCGCGGGCCTCTGACGTGAGTGATAGGCCATTGAGGAGGTCCGTCAGAGAGTCACCATTCGAAAAGGCATGAACAGCGCTGGGTGCTTCTTCGAAACACTTTGATCTCCATATCGAAGCATCTCGAGAGATCTTGAGTAACTGTCTAGATGTCCGTTGTACGGCCAGCAGATCTGTAGGACTCAGGTAGTCCAAAATCTGGACCCAGATCTCTACTGGAAGTTGAACCATCGTGGGTAGACGAGATTTGAATTCTGATGGGTAGGGACCGCCAAAAGTGATCTGTGAAGTCTTACTTCTTCGTCTTTTAAAAGGAGTGCTCAAGGCCTGCTTAGAGTGGGGCGCATTCCACCTGTAACAAACCCAGGAGTATCTGGGACATGCGGGTTGCGAAGAGAGACTGGCAGGCGATCAAGATCTAGAGCGGTGACGAATCACATCAAAGATACTAGGCAACCTGCGCGGGACATGATAGAGAGTGCTATGATCTGTGTCTAGTTATGAACGACAACTGAGTAGGTGATGGTTGCCTTGCTGCATTCGGGGCTCAATCCTGGTCATCTGGTGGCAGTATCAGGACGCGCTAGGTCGTTGTCACGTGCGCCATGAGAAGGAAAGTCCTTACATAAATTCTGAGGCAAGCATGACTTTCAGCTGTCCTCGTTCCTATCTTGACTATCATGTAAATCTCAACAAACTTATAGAGCACGGCCATGTCCTGTAAATCTCACCTACTCAAGCCTGGGCGATCTCTCTTGGTCGCTTGAGGGTCAGTATCGCTATGAACCCTGCGCCAGCATCACAGACGACTAGTGTGGTTTTCGAGGCGGGACAGCCATACAGCCATAGCGGGCTGCTTCCGGTCATCAGCTATGAACGAGCTTACATTCATACGTGTCGCAATTCGAGCTGTAGCAACGTTTTACATCAATCCAGCCTTCACGGGGAAGTATCAACATGTTACGTTACCGCGAGGCGCGATGGATCAACGTTGCAGTATCAATATGTCATGAAGAACGCAGAGCATACAAATGTTCTATACAATCCGCTCACTAGTAGCGCTGATCCGCCTTTCTGTATGGTAGGGCAAGCTGATTAAGGTAGGAGGCAGGTCGCTGCCCGAAACAATCTCGAGTTGTGCTGACTCTTCGTCCGCAAAAATGGCGTTTAGCAGCATTTGACATGATGACACTGTACCCCTACGCAATGAAATATCCTGTACTCTCATCCGTGTCAGATTCATGCCATCCCACATAGCTATGATCTAAGAGGCGGCATCGTAAGCAGACATTGCTGGGGTCCGGCCGTTCTCTGTCGGAATTATCAGACAAAGCCTCGACTTCGTCCCCAAGGCTAGATAACGAGACTGCATCAAGGGAGCCCCTAATGCTCAAAGCCATTAATCACGCGGCAAACAAGGGTTGTTAACCGTATCCTACAAGCTTTCAGCCGAACGATATCTGCGTTCGAAGCTCACTGCAAGTCGCGTCGTCTTTGTTCAACGTCCCTTTTCATTTCGCACGCCCCCTACCACAACTAAGCAGATCTAGCTCGAGATGCAGGTAGAACATCGCCGCTTAGGGAAGTTGCTTCGCGCATCAACAGTAGCCTAGTATAGGTTTGTACCCAGAACCTCATAGCTCACGACTAATAATCCATAATTCGTTAAATCGTAAATCGTAAATCGTACGGCGGACGCTGCCACACCGAGGTAACCATGCCTTCAGAAGTCCAAACATAACTGTACCGCAGCCCTCTCAAGGTCCTCAACCTCCAAGAACCCTCCTCCAGCCCCAGCACCACCTTCGGTCCCATTCTTCTCCTGCCTCTCAAACGCACTCCTCATAATGGCCTCACGGACAAAAACTTCCAAATACTTCGTCACCAGGTCCCTCGCATCAGTGCTAATCTTCGTCTTCTCCGGCTTCTGGAAGTGATGATGCAGCATTTTATGCACCAGCTGTTCAGGGATCGGCGATTCTGTGTTGGTAGATGTAGTCGTGATCTCAGCCAGGATCACGTCGGGCTCAGGGCTACTGTTCAGATTCGGTCTGCTTCTATCGTGGTCTTCACTATCGGCCTCTTCACTCTCCCCTGCATCATCATCGTCGTCGTCGTCGTCGTCGTCGTCGGCTTCAGACGCAGACGCGTCGACCAGCGAGAGCGCGGATCTGTGGTTGCGGCTGCCCTCTTCGAGGCCGTCGTCGTCTTCTTCGTCGTCAGACAGCTGTGCTTTCCGTGTACCCTTGCGGCCACTGTATTTCGATGTAGGCGTTGCCCGTTTGCGAGCTATCGCTGCATTCTTCTGGTTCTTCCATGATGCTTCTCTGCCTTTGGTCGACGTAGAGACGTTCGTGGATTTTGACTTCTTGGGCCGGGGTGGAGAGAAGGAGGGACGAGCTCTTTTTGGTGGTGCCATACCCCTTGACAAGGACACGCTGCTGAAAGCAAGGGATCTAACCGCCAGCTAAGACGAGACGCATTACACCTTGGAGCATGAAGTGTGTGTGCATTTGCTACCGGTTCGACGCGACTTCCGTAAATCTCGCGTCAAAGACTACGCGTGCGCATGTGACGTCAGGTCTTCGCTTATGTAATCAACAACCACACCAGAGGAGATGAAGTGAATCACTGCATGGTATAAGTTTCGAAGTGGATAAAGTTGGAGGAGCGATGACTATTGAAAGTCAGGTAAATTACGTTCTTATGAAAACCACATACCCGCCACAGCGAGCGTTGAGAACCTTCTCCTCCTAAGCACCCATCGCAATCCATACGCCGTGCTATGCTAAACTTCTATATCATAACTCATAACTCATGCGTCTCATATCTTTGTACTGCTGATCGCCTATTCGTATAGGTCCATGCCATTATCAGCACCGTCTTCAAGCTCCAACATCGCATCGTCCTCATCAATCATATCATCATCATCTTCCATCTCCGAATCGACGTGATTGGCTTCCACCTCTACCCTGCCGTCTTTCATCGTGACGTACGCTTCTTCACCATCTCTGATCGCGCCTCTGAGAATGAGCACAGCAAGACGGTTGAGAATCTCTTTCTCAATGAGCCTCTGTAAGGGTCGAGCACCATATGCAGGCGAGTAACCAGCAGCGCCAAGGTAGTCTTTGACCTCTTCCGTGGCATTGATATGTATTTTCTTATCGTTGGCCTCGAGTCGTTTCTGGATCTCATGCAGTCGAAGGTCGACAATCTTTCTGATCTCGCGTCTGCCCAGACGATTGAAGATAACGGTGGCGCTGATTCTGTTCAGGAACTCTGGCAAGAAGTAGTTGCGAAGGGCGTTGTTGACCAACTCACGCGTGGTTGCATCGATCTTGCCATCTGTGTTCGTGCTTCTCGACAGATACTCGGCACCAAGGTTGGACGTCATGATGACAATGCAGTTTCTCGCATCGATCACTCTGCCTTGGCCATCCGTGATACGTCCATCGTCCATGAGCTGAAGCATGACCGTAAGGATCTCCTTGGCCGCTTTCTCGATCTCGTCGAAGAGCAAGATCGAGAACGGTCGTCGTCGAAGGGCCTCGGTCAGCTGACCCCCAGCGTCATGGCCAACATATCCTGGTGGCGCACCAATCATCCTTGACAGTGCATGTCGCTCTTGGTACTCGGACATGTCAAATCTGATCATCGCCTTTGGGTCATCGAACAGGAACTCCGCTAAAGCCTTTGTAAGCAAGGTCTTACCAGTTCCGGATGGACCACAAAACAGGAAACTGGGCGGCTGATTCGGGTTTGCAAGACCGGATCTTTGCAGTCGAATGGCGTTCGATACTGCGTGAACAGCTTCTTTCTGACCAACCACTGTGTTCATCAAGTTCCGCTCCATATTCAGGATCTTCTCCTTCTCTGAAGCCCGAAGGCGGTTGACTGGAATGCCAGTCTGCTTGGCAACGATGGAGTTGATCTGCTCTGGTCCAACCGAGTCGCCGGCAGAAACGCTCTCCTCGCCAGTGCGTTGTGCTTGTTCTGCTTCGGCTTCGGCTTTGTCGGCCTCGAGCTCTTTGATCCTTGCTAGCACGTCGGGAATAGCATAGTACTGCAGATCGGAAGCCGTCTGAATGTCGCCGGCTCGCTCAGCCTCCACAGCTTTGTTCTTCAATTGATCGAGCTTCATCTTTGCGTCTTGTAGGTCCCTGGAGCGCTCTTTCTCGCTTTCATAGTGTTCTTTCAGCGGCTTCAGCTCCTCCTTTAGATCGGCAGCCTCCTTCTTGGCTACGGCCAGCCGTTCGAGGGAGGCTGGATCGCTCTCCCGCTGCAATGCGTGGATCTCGATATCGAGCTGCCGCAGCCTTCGCTCCATGTTGTCGAGCACTTCTGGCTGGGAGTCACGGATGACACGTACATCGGCTGCAGCTTCATCTATCAAGTCCACAGCAGAGTCTGGCAGACGTCGTTGAGTGATGTACCGTGCCGCCAGATTCGCCGCAGCGATGATGGCTCCGTCTAGAATAGTGACACCGTGATGCACTTCGTATCGTTCTTTCAGACCTCGGAGGATGGAAATGGTCTCTGCAACAGACGGCTCCTTGACCAAGACTTGCTGAAAGCGCCGTTCGAAAGCGGCGTCCTTCTCGATATATTTGCGGTATTCTGCAAGTGTTGTGGCTCCGATGCAGTGCAGTTGTCCTCTTGCTAGCATAGGCTTGAGTAAGTTAGCAGCATCCATGCCACCCTCTCCACTTGAACCGGCACCCATCAAGAGGTGGATTTCGTCCACAAAGAGAACAATCATATCTTTCGAACTCTCGATCTCTTTCAGAACACCCTTCATTCTCTCCTCGAACTCACCCCTGTACTTGCTACCGGCGACAAGGGACCCGACATCGAGGGATAGCAATCGGCATTGGGCCAGGTTTGCAGGAACGTCAGCGTCGACTATTCGACGAGCAAGACCTTCCACGACGGTGGTTTTGCCCACACCTGGCTCACCAATGAGAACCGGGTTGTTCTTGGTTCTTCGAGACAGAATCCGTACGACTCTTCTGATCTCTTCTTCTCGGCCAATGACGGGATCGATCTTCCCTTCTCTTGCCATGGCCGTCATGTCGATTGTGAATTTCTTCAGGTTTTCGTTCTCTTCCTCTGCATCTGCTGTTTTCGAGTCCACTCGTTTCGTGCCTCTGATCTGTTGGATAGCCGAGTCGATGAGCTTGGTGTTGGGGATGTTGGACTCTGCAAGAGCGCTCTGGATCTTGGGATCCTGCACTATTGCTGAGATCAAGTGGTCGATGGCTATAAAGCTGTCCTTTTGCGTCTTCTGCAGGTCTGCTGCTGATCGAATGACTTTGGACAAGGCCGGAGACATGGTGACATGATCCGGGGGAGGATCTTGACTGGGCAACCTTACGAGCTGTTTCTTCAGAGCCCGGTCGAGTAATTGTGTGTCACCATGCGCTCGGTCGACGACTTGCTTGAACAGAGGCGCCGAGGCGTGATTGTGAGAAGCATTTGCAACATTCTGCTGGTCTTTGGACTCGTCGGGCGGAGGATCGAACAGGGCTACTGCTAGATGTACTGGCAGTATCTGGGTGTGTGCGTATTGTTCTGCGAGGGTTTGGGCGTGGCTGAGTGCCTGCGACGCCTTGTCGGTGAACTGTAAGCCTGATCCGGCCATTGTTGTACTAGTGAAGTGTGCCGCGTAGCAAGCTTGCAGGACAACAAACAGGTAGGTAGAAGTGAATGTAAATAGCCGTCAGAACAGCGAGCACCTCGTTGTGCTCGCTGCTTCTGTGGGTTTTGGGGGGCCAGCACGAAGCGAGTGGAAGGCTCGACGCGGTTGGAGCATGACGTCGGCGCTTCCAGAAGCTTGTATTGGGCTCTGGAACAGCCTAACCGCTGCTGGAAACTACCCGCTGCGCCTGATGATTTTTGCCTCACTGGTCAGGCCACAAGCTTACAGCAAAAAGGACCTGAGGCCACTGTATTACTCCCTGATTCAGCATTGAGGGATATTTTGTGGTATGATGGTACTGTTATATGTCACCACACATCTGTATGGCAGGCCAGAAATAGTGACATATGTGTCGGCTCTTTGTACCCCTCCGGCTACCAGATGGCGGGCAACGACCAAAGGAGACGCCAACGGGTGGCGTCAGTTTTTATTCGTGTTCGTAACCAGGTACAGGTAACACCACGAACAGCACACTGCACAGTACACACAACTACTGTCGACCCCACAGGGATGCACACGTCAACTACCGCGATGGAAGAGTGCTGAGTCTAGCAGAGCAATCGTATGTATTCGTATCTGCGTGAACGCGATGACCTAGTCTCGAGTCGCCGTCAAGACTTGAAAAGAGTGTGACAAGAGGCAGGACCAAACATCTGCAAAACGACAAGTCCAGTGGTCAATTTAGTTCCCATTCCGAGTTTCCAATCAACTGTGCTCGTGTGACGAAAGCTGTACCCAAGACACTCACAGGAAGCTGTCCTACACGTGCTCCGAAGTGCCTAGTCATCACGTGGATCGTAGCCGTGATGCTTCGGGGTGACCTGCAGAACAAATTGCTTGAGGTAAAGATAGGTGGGCATGTTAGCATCGACCGCTTTGCGGATGATGTTGGCCCCCTTCAAGCCATACTTCTGTGTCCATTCACGGTCGAACTCATCCTCGGTCTTCTTCGCTTTCTTCTGATAGGGTCAGTATTGTTCTTTCTCCTAGCGCGTACGACTTACGTGTGTTCGCGCTCGCAACTCAGTCGACTCCATAGCATCGTTGTGGAAACCGTTCCACTTTTCGAATGCTTCCCTAGCACGCTTCTGATTGTCGTCATCTTCCCAATGGAGCATCTCTGGGCTATAGTCCAGACCGACTGTTTGGCAATATGCTTCGATGATCTCGGCCGGGTTGTCAAGAAGATCGTCTGCGTCAATGACACAAATGTTGGGTGGCGCGGGCGTATCTCTAGCAGCACCGTTCGTGCCGTTTGTTGTCCCGTTCGGTTCATGGGCAGTACCGTCCACGCCATTGGTGGCCTTCGCTCCCCCGTTTTGAGCTGCGCCAGCGAACGACGGTCCCACACTACCAGTGGTGACCAGGTAATCGAAGACTCGGCGGACCTCATCGTACCCGGCTTCATTCTGGAAGAATTCATAGAACCCTGTGACCTTGTCGAGGGGAGGGATTGTGCATCGATAGTACGAAGGGATGCTGAAATGCGGATCACGGATCAGAAACGTGAAGAGGAACTGCTTCAGCATTTCGCCAGGGATGACGGTTGGATTGCCTGGCTCAGATGGCGTGCCGTATGGGAATGGCCGTGATTCCGTAATAGAGTTCGTCGAGTCCTCCCTGGAATGGCCGTTGCCGTTAACGACGCCGTTGGTCTCTGTGCCGATTCCTCGCTTCTTGAGCATGAGGGAAGGCGCAATTTGTGCTGGCTTGGCATCAGGAGGCAGCAGGTAGTGGATGATGTCCTTGATAAAGACTCGTTTCCCCTGTCGCAGGTGTGAGTATTGTGCTCTGTGTTCTATGAGAGCTTGCTTCGAGCGTCAAAAGAAGAGTGAGGTGGCCATCATGATTATGGGGATGGTGAAGGGGGTAAGGTCACACCTCAGATCCCTCGCGCTCAAGTCTGTCGAAGATGGTGCGATATGTCGAGTTAGAAAAGCCAGTGGCTCTTCTTGCTTCCTCATCATGCTCATATCGAATGCTCATACGCTCGGGTCTGTGAAGGTCAGGATTGGCCACAGCCTCAGACGATATGAACTACCCGTAGTAAAAAGCATCTCCAAATGGCTCATGGACACAGGCAAGATCTTTCCTTGTCATGAATACCTAGCTAGGTCAATGGCGCTACTCAGGGACGAGTGGAGCTTTCTTACTCGCTCGAAGGCTGTCGAGCAGGCACGAGGGTGCGTGACGCAGAAGATAGGCTTCTGCGCCATGACTGATGATATTTCGAAGCTCGCGGAGGTAGCGGAGGAATATAGCAAAGATGCCAATAGACAATGTCACAAGTCAATGTTGGCGAGTAGCAATATTCACCAGGCCGTCCAAGCGGGACTTATTGCACAAACTCTGGTTCCCTTTTACCAGGACCCAGTGCAGTTGCAGAGCGATTCTTGTTCTCAAGTTCAACCCAGGCAGGAGCTGCGGGCAAGCTTTACAAGAGCGAAGTCCAGTACACGCGAGAAGGGGCAATCAACATTTATCTGACTTTCACCGAACGGTCGTTCACCGAGGAGCCCCTACTATGCCCCCTTCCAGGATTGTGGAATGATGATCGAATTTTCCTTCAGTCCATTTTCTGGGGGATACTCAAGGACGAATGGTAGGCAGAATTGTGACAATGGGAGACGCTGGCCGTGCTTGTTGATCAATGAATCGTCCAGGATGAAGCAAACTTCGCGAGGTCTCCACGTCCCTGAACTCGGCAAATTCAACCAAGCTACCTGTACGGTGGGCTTGCATCTGCGGCCGTTTTTGTGCCGTGTAGAGAAGCCGCACATTGGCGCAAGGTGATACGCATCTAGAGAGGGAAGCACGTGCAATCGTTCTGGATGAGATTCAATTACCATGCGAGTGACGCCGATGCGTAGTGTTGCTCCACCATCTTCCCATGATTGGAGCCCTGCTTGTGAGCTCCATCGTCATACCAAGTGTCCTGCAGCTCAATTTTTGTGGTGGATGCGGGAAAGCGGAGGCATATCGGACAAAGGTCGCTGCTGAGTTGTAGGATGAAAAGTCGAGTTTTGCTGATAGCCATTGCATTTATTATTGTCGCGACGTCGCTGCCCCTCGGATCGGGAAAGATGAGCGCGACACGGGAACTTCCGTGAGTGCGACATTCCAATCGCCGGTACTAGAGATTGCGTCGAGGGCTGCTATGATCGCTGCACGGAATTGTTTAGCCGTGCGCCTTGTCACTGTGCTTTCGAGCTCCAGGGTCGAGTCCGCAGTCTCCGAGGTCGTCAAACTCGGAACATGCTTACGACACTGCTTAGAACATGGACATGCTCAAAAGCTCAGCTACGGATGTTGACTAGCATGTCGTCAATAACGGTCATGTCAAAGAATCTCCAGCCCTACGTGTCCAAAAGGAGTGAGGACAGCAGAGGCAGGAATTCGTCTGTCCTCTTGCCCACTGCCATAGTAGTTAATTGAATCTGGTTTATTCCCTACTGTTCAAGGTTCCGGCCGGCGCGAATAACCATCATTACCCACATTCTATATTGTATTCATATTCCTTGCCTGGACGGCTCGCCCAACGACAGAGAAGCTCTACTGATGAACTGCTAACCCGACGAAAGCACAAGAGACATGGAGCCTGTTTCGCAGCATCGCTACTATCCGACCACACTCGTCCTCCCCGAGTATGTGCCCAATGAACGCGGCGTACTATCGATTACAGGCGAGTTTGGAGTGATATGGATACTGCTGCTGTCATCCGTGTGGGCGCTCATGGGGCGGTATGCGAAAGAGCTGGAAAGAGCCGACAAAATCATCGTGTTGTGGTTTGTGCTATGTCAGTCTTGAAGAGCGGGATGTATGTCTGCAGGCAAGTGCTCACATTGTCTAGGTGGTACCCTGCATACCTTCTTTGAAGGCTACTTCGTCCTGAACAACTCCACCATCGGTAGCAAGCAGACTCTGTTCGCTCAGCTGTGGAAGGAGTATGCGCTGGCGGACTCGAGATACCTTACCGGCGATCTTGTTGTCTTGTGCGCAGAGGCGCTGACTTTGCTCCTCTGGGGGCCATTGTCATACCTGACTGCTGGAGCCATTGTCAAATCGAGTCCGTGGCGGCACCCGTTACAGATAATCGTATCAATGGGACAAGCACTTGGTGACCTGCTCTATATGTCTACCAGCCTGGTCGACTTGTATGCAAGGCAAAATCTCTACAGCCGACCGGAGCCATACTATCTCTGGTTCTACTTCTTCGCCATGAATGCCATATGGCTGGTTGTCCCAGGTGGTACGGAATTACCGACGAATCTGCTATCCAGTACTAACATCAACCAGTCCTCATCTATCAGAGCAGTTCCACGATATCACAAGTGTTTGGTGCACTGGAGGAAATCAAGGAATTGTGCAGCCAACAGGGAAAAGGAGAAGCCATGGAAGACGGTTGTGCGAAGACAGGTTGAAGTTGTTGAGGCAAACCGCACGAATAAACAAGTTTTCAATTTGCTTGGATGTTGGCTAGCTGGGATGCCTGGTCGACGACGATTGTCGAAAGAGTCTGACCACATTAGCATGACACTCACAAGCATGAAGCGACCAGGGCCACGAGCGCAAGTAAGACGTTGCTAGAAAGAGCTCATTATTGAACAAGCCGCATTGTTGATATTTCTGTGGTGGTGGCGGGTGTTTGTTCTGCACACTCATCTGAGAAACCAGGCGTAGTAAGCAATCTCATGATCTGCAGGCGCAAAGCTGTAATCTAAAGAAGAAGAGCGTTGCTTCCCCAAATGTAGGCGAGGTGGCGGCGGGTTGCCATGGACAGCACTCGGACTAGGTCGGATGCAGCCAATGACGGTGCGATCGAGGTTTCAAAAGTCTCACAACACGAAAGCTGCATCGGTATGAGGTTAACGTGCATGACACTGCATTGCGCATAAACTCAACGACGGCTACCGGATCTTCTGGCACAAGCGTTTTGTCTGACTCGCCTTGGATGTCGCAGCTCGTCACTTGCATTCGTGATGTGGAAGATCAAGGCCCAGCGAACCTCACCATCGACGACACCGCGACCAAATCGACTGAGACTCGAGTGAACACAACAAGGCCCACCATCGATGCTTTCACTCAGGTTTCATAAATGGTCAAATAAGCATCCACCGCAGTCCGAGCTTTGATCCTGCGCACGCATCGCCCGAGCCCAAGCCAAATGCCAGAGGCTGGTTCAGCACGGAAAAGAGCGATCGTCCCCAAACGAGAACGAGCACAGACTGCCACCGTCGCTCAGCATGTAGCTCCCACACACACATCGTACCACGATGCGACCACTATCCACGACCGTATTCGCAAATGGCAGACTCAAGACGTGACCGAGGCCGTTGACCCTGACGTCCTCAGTGTCAGGTCTCAATCTCGCTCCGAAGTGTGTCGCACGCCAGTCCACGTCCACTCGTCAGCTGCAGACCAGGCCAAGGAAAAAGAGGTGCAATCCACGCCCCGCAGGGCAAGCACGAGATGGGTGCAGCAAGAGAACCAGAAGTGGGTGAAACAAAGGCGGAGCGCACGCCAGAGCCCAGGCCTCAGTCCCAACCGGACACCACCACGCGCCGAACCCGCTGTCAAGGCCGCAGTCAAGGAAAAACGGACACCGCCGTCAGAGCACGTACGCTCGGAAAGTCAGCGCACTCGTAACGTGAATAGTAGTCGCGCGGAGCGAGAGGAGCGCAGGAGACGGAGGAGAGAAACTCGCGCGCGAACCGATGATGCATCGGCTCCGCTTGACCATGCCACCCGTGTCTACGCGAGATCGCGGTCACACTTCGGCTCGGAGCCTGGAGTGAGCACCCCTGCTAGAAGTGTGACGGGCGATGCACCCGAGCCAGAGCATGTTCAGGATGACTTTCCCCAATTCAAGTCACAGCTGAGCTTTAGCCATGATGGCCCTCTTCCGGGAGAACATGAGGACCAGCTTAACGACGATGGTTCGCCCAAGCAGCCGACCAAGTACGCACAAACCTTAGGAAGACCGCCTGCTCCCCCAACAAAGGCCGAACCACCGAGATCGAGGAAGCGTGCCATTCTGGTCAAGACGAAGGAAATGTTGACGGGTGGAAATGATGCACCCAGAGCTCCGTCCGACCGCATTCCGAGCATTCGAGCTTGGCTGGACGAGCAACCGGACATGCCAGACCCGTTTGTCGACACCCTGCCCAAAACTCCTTCTCCAAAACGGGATGTGCCAGAGTCTCCGAAGCACCGCTCATATCACCAAAAGACTTCGCTCGAGCCCGCTGTTGTGAGAGTCGACGATCCGAACAAGATATGGGATTCTCTAAATTCGGTGCAGCAACGCCAAGCGCGAAGAGCCTCTCGAAGAGAACAAAGAGAACAGAGAAATGCACCATCGCCGCAAGAAAGGGGTGCTGAGACATCACCACTGAAACGACGCCTTTTCAGTTTTGAGGTATGTGATGAGCCCAGCAAGGGGGAGGACCAAACCGCCCCGCCACCCCGTTATGCAGAACCTCAACATGAATCACCGGCGCATACGAAGACATCAACATCCGAACAAAATAAAGCCACGCGTGACGCGTCTTCTACAACGGCGGTGAATGCAGCGAAGCCCCTCGAACAACTGACTCCATCTGCACTCCATCGCGACAATTCTATACAGCGAGATCGCGACATCTCGCCGCCCAAACGGCGATCCGCAGCTCGCTTATCTGACAAGGCATTAGCTGAGTTCACCGAGCTAGATGAGGGCCATGTCGCCAAGCGAGATAATTCACGGCCATCGAAGGAACTGAAAAGGAAGCTGACAACGCACGAAGACCTGCTTTCGGTGCTATCCCAACCTCGAGCAGCACGATCGACAAGGTCTGTGCACATCACGCGGAAGCTAGAAGGACCATCCAGTGAGACCATCATCCGGGAAGCGTTAACCATCATGCGGCAAGAAGAGTTGAAGTACAATCGAGAGTTGAGAACTCTCGTTGATGGCGTAACCCCTGTACTGCTCCAGTCATTGCTGTCAAAGGCAGATGCTACAACCACTGCTGGGCTCTTCTCTCAGAACAAGAGTGACAATGCAAGCTTCACTCGACCAATAATTGACATGGGCGTGGCGCTGCAACGGTTGAAAAATATGCACGGTCGCATGCCGCTCCAAGAGAACAAGCTCGATAGCCTCTTGACGTGGGCCCTCACGGCGCACAAGTCGTACTCGGACTACGTGAAGTCATGGAGGCTGGGCTTTCAAGGAGTCATCGTCAATCTGGCTCCTCTTGAACCTTCTCAAACGACCGAGGAAGGAATGTTGTCTCGAGATATGGATGGTGACGTTTTGGATGACCAAGGACAAAAGGCTGATGTTGCATATTTGCAAAAACGACCCCTTGTCAGGATCAAGAGGTTGGCCAAGCTCTTCACTACAATACGTGATGCAAAACCGGGTCATGAGAAGGCCTTAAAGGTCGCAGATTTGTACGCAGCACTCACGGAAGCGGCGAAACAGCGTCACAGCGAGGAGCAGGGGCGCCTCGAAGACGAAGCTGCAGCTAACATTGACACCACAAGGACTAGGAACATGAAGACTATGGCGCCTCTACAAGTCGTCGAGGTAGACAAGAAGCGGAAAGTTCGAGCTCGAGACAATTTCAATATGAGTTTGTATCACTCAAATGGTCAACGACTGGATTGCAGAATCGAGATTGTCCTACGTGACGACCCTGCACCCGGCACTGGTGGAGACGTTTTGATATGCCAAGTTGAAGAGGAGGCCAAGTGGCTGCTGTTCCAACCAATACACCTTAGCAAGATCTCCTCGAGGCGAGATCAGTCGAACGCTGATCTGGTCATCATGATCAAAGGTGTTGCAGGCATTGCGCAGGGATGGCACGAACTTTTGGCTTTGCGAGCTGAAGATCCTGCCGCGGCCACTGAATGGTTACACATGCTAGGATCTAATCCGCTGCCACCGAAGCTCAACCATAACCCCAGTTGGAATATGCCTGCAGATCCGCCAACGCCGCCTAAGGTCCAGCCTGAACCCCGGGGCTCGGTGCCTGAGGTGCCTGAGGTGCCTAAGGTACCTCAGGTACCTCTCAACGCTAGAGCACTCGCAAATCTTCCGTCTGACATTGATGTGCCGATTGGTGAACCATCTGTTGTTCTCAGACGGCGACAAAAGGCGAGGACGGAGTCTATAGCGAAATCAGAGTCCACAGCGAAGACAAAGTCTACGAGCTCGGAACAGAAACAACCCGAGCGTGCGTCGCAGCTCAGTATGGGAGGAGGGTTACAACACAGACACTTGCCAGAGGGCTACCATCACATGGCCAGTCTGCCTCAACCGCGACAATACAAAGCATCAAAGCAGTCAGACGAACAGCCCACAGCATCAGATACAGCCCAAACGCCCAGGGGGGTTCAAGAGGCGACGAGGGCTTCCATTCCGTCCGAAAGGTCTTCCATTCACGTGCTGAAGAGACCTGCGCCGGACAGACAGGTGCCGTTGGTGCCTCGACCTAGATACTCACCGCAAAAGATCGCCCAGCCGAGTAGTCGCTCTGATATTACGCTCGCGAATACCGACATCGCAGGGTCTCAAGTGACATCCCCACGTGCAAGCGAGCTACAGGCAGAGACTGACAAGCTCCTCCATGAGATTGAAACTGCGCAACACAGCTGGGAGCAAGAGCCCCCTCTCATGTCTGGCGGTCTCTTGCCAGGCGATGCGAGGGAGACTCGAACAGACCGCCCTAGTACAGGAGGCGAGAATCGGCACCACGATTTAGGGAGTGAGAGCGAAGCTTGCCGAGCATCCACAATTCGTCCTCGGAAGCACTCTCGAGTTAGATCCTTCGCTTCGACCCCGCTGACTGATACAATGAGAGAGCAGTGGTCAATGTTTTCTGGCTTCAGGAAGAAGCAGCAAACCACATCAAATGCTCCGGAAAAGCGGCCAACCGGCCCCGATCTTGTCACGGAGGACTTGCCAGGCCTTCAACCAGCTGCCAACCACGAACACTCTCCTGTTGCTAGTCCTATGGTCCAGGAGCAACCGCCGCCGCCACCAGCACGTCAATCGACGGCTTCTCTTCCGTCTCGGCCTCATCATTCAACAACTTCAGTGCCTCGGTCACCCAGGAATGGGTCATGGCAACAATCCGAGCTTAAGTCACCTCTTAAGCACGAGTATCGTGGCTCAAGCAGTGATGAAAGCAGCTCCGACACCGACAGCGATGACACGGACGCGACTTCAGAAATGTCCGAGGACGACCTTCGCTCCGAGCTCAAAGATCAGGCTACACCCTTGGTGCGAGTCGGGCAAGGTAATCGACGTTCGTCGTTCGGTCCTGCAAGACCGCTACCAAGCGTCCCGTCAACAGGCACAAAAACGTTAGACCCCTCAGATTCTGCCTCGAATGGCCCCTACAGACGGGCACCGCGCCCGGATGCATTCCCTGCCAGTCAGAAGAAGAAAACAATAGCCATGGTCTGTTCGTGGTCAGACCGAGGCGTTTGGGAGCCCATTCGGGAAGATGAGTGCTCGATCGTCATATCGCCAGGACTTGTACAAGCGTTTCCTATGAGTGCTGCACACTCACAGCCAATAGCTGATGCTGGCTGGGAAGAACCAAACGCTGAACGGCCGAGCAATCCAGCCGAGCAGCAACCACTCGTTGAGTTTGAACTGACACCAGTAGTACCACTACGCAAAGGCACCGCGCTGGACATTACCATACGATCGCCACCAACTCCAAACTCGACGGTCCGAACAACCAACAATGTCATGTTCAGATCACGAACAGTGCAAGAGTGCGAAAAACTATACCAGCTGATCAACTGGGCGAGGTGCAATAACCCAATGTATGCACAGCTTGCTAGATCTAGGGCCCGTCAATCAAGTGTGACGTTTGCTGCCGATGTTCCGCAGAGCAAGTCCAGGTCTTGGTTCAGCTTTGGCTCAAGAGAGAAGTCCAGCTACAGAGCTTCATCGAGACCCCCGACATCCATCGCTGACTCTGCTGCTAGTGGAACTAGTACGAACAGCGCATTATCTGCGCTTAAGAAATTTGGTGAGAACTCGCCGTTCTCGCTCAAGCGATCGTCCGTCGTTCGCAAACGTGGGCTAGCATCGGCAGGCGATTCGTTGTACTCTTCTAGCAATGGTGGTTCCGGATCTGGCAGTAGCACACCTGTGCCTGCCAGCCAGGCAGGCTTCGTACCTGGACCTGACGGTCCCAATGTACCTGCGACGAGTGCTGAAGCTGCAAACGGCGGGGGTATGGTCAACAACATGAAAATACGGCTGTTCGTTAGGAAAGGAGCGAAGTGGGAAGCACTCGGCCAATCACTGCTGACCGTCCTGCCTGCTGCTATTAGTGGATCTTCTCCAGACTCACGACCAGGTAGTTCTGGAGCGTCAACGCCTCCTCAGAGTATCTCGCGAGCCCCCTCAGCTATGCAGCAGCCGCGAACGAGCCACTTACGGCTTCCGTCATCTAGCACCACACCCCACCGTATACACGGTGATGGTCGGGAGAAACGCATATTGGTCACCACAGCGAAGAACAAAAACGTTGTGTTACTGGACGAAATCCTCGGCGAATCATGCTTTGAGAAGGTAATGCAGACTGGTATTGCGGTCAATGTCTGGAAAGAGGATGAGGTGATTAACGAGTATGGTGGTGTCATGACTGGTCGGAGTAGGATGTATATGATTCAGTTCAAGACGAGTACAGAGGCGAGCTGGGTGTTCAACATGTGCGGCACTTATCGGTATGGAAACGGCGGGCAGCCGTGAGCGAGGGTGCTTAATGAGTTTACTTTTATGATAGACATTTAGCGTGGCGTTGGGGGAATCATGTGGGAGGCAGTACTCGTATACCCTTTTCTTTCGTCGAACATTCAACGAAGCCACAATCGAAGCGGACGGGCATTTACCACACATCAGCGCAGTGTTATGACAATTGATTGGATTTATTCTTAACTAACTCGACTCATGCTCATCTTCAGGTATCTTTGATCTTCACGTTAGGCGCTGCTCGTCGTTTTATTGGCTCAACCCTCATGTGGGGGGTGGGGTAGTTGCCTCAGCCTCGGTTGCCGCTTCCGGAGTTAGCGTATCCTCATGATCGTGAGAAGGGTGCTTCAGGTTGCTACTTGCCCTATCAGAACAGTACAGATCAACTTCCAAATCTTCCACTTCGTTGATCTGAATAAGCTGCACTCGCCAAGAGCCGGTAAACCATCTACCTTGACTCTGTAGCAGACCGTCCCCCGCGGCCGAAGTCTCTATTGAGGTTATGCGGACTACGTAGAGAGAAGGCTCATTTACCTCAAACACAGCACAATGCACTCCGTGCCATCGCTCATTCCTGTTGAGGCCAGGAATGAAAATCGTCTGGATGCTATCCGAGAACAGCTGGAGAGGGCAGCAAGCTCGTCTGTCGAATATGCTAAAATCAACTACAATTCCCACCGATCCGATATCGACCATCTCACAGCCCTTAGCCCGGAGTTTCTCTATAACATATTCTCGTTCGTCGATACTCTGGAGCTAGCTACTCTGTCACGAACATGCACATACTTCTACGGTCTCATTTCCACGAATGATGTGCTCTGGCGGACGCATTACCTCAGAAAGTTTGTAAGTCAATCGCGTTGGTGCCTGGGGGGCGTCTATACCGGCTCTCATCCAACAAGACCGCCTCAATTGACTGATATAGGATGAGCCTCGCATAGCGCCATCATACTGGAGACTCGCGCTCCAGAACCTGGTCCGCCTCGAGAAGATCTTCCAGAGCAATAATCATGAGTTAAAGGTAAGCCTGCTGAGACCCATCGTCTTTCCGGCTAGGCAAAACATGTTGACTCGTTGCTTTGTTCAGCGCGAACAAACCGGATTCATAGGCACTCAGATCCTTCCTATGCTTTTATCGACTAAGGCTGCTTGCCCTCAATTGAACATCGGCTTCTTACAACCATATTTTCACCACGGCCTTCGAAAGACGAACGCCGGCACCATTCTCCGACAGTCATCGCTCTATAGACGCTGTGGAACGCCCCACAATCTTCCAGCAGACAGCGCTTTCCTTCGCCAGCTATCTGCACGCTTACATGTCTACTCAGCTCTACCCCTCGAGGTGCGTGAATCAGAGTACCACGACGAAGAGGGTTCAGAGTACGTGCATCCCTACGCTAGATCACGCGTCTACGATCTGCGGAGATACAAGCGCAGCAACGACTGGGGTCCATTCATGAATGATGGATCAGGGCGCATCGACTGGGAGAAGGTCCAAAGCATCTGGCTTGTTCTCGGATTCGGTCTGAGAATGCTAAGTGAGCGCACCAATGGCAGCATCAGTGGACCAGACGGGTGGGGCATGGGCATCAACGGTGAGGAAGGAATGTGGGAAGGACTCGGAGCGAACAGCTATGAGGTCGCACGATTTCTAGAGAAGACTAAGGGCAAGGCGGGAGTCGAGGAAGAAGAAAGCATTGCTGCTACAGCAGGTAGTTCGAGTGGATCTAGCGCGGATGACGAGGAGAGAGACGCACGAGGCATTCTCAATGGTGAGGTACCTCCGCTCTCGTGGTACGAAGAGCGCTTCGTCAAAAACCGTCAGGAAGCGGACTTTCAACGGCGCCAAGCTGAGTTTGCGCTTGAGGACCCGTATGGTGTGACTGGAACCTGGATGCGCATTGTCAACTTTCTCGATTACCAGGATCTGTTTGCTTTCAATTTCACTGGTCAGCATGATCTTGCTGAATCGGTAGAGCGGGAGCCGGTAACGACAGCCGAGGCATTCCGGCTTATCATGTTGACGTTGTGGATTACCAGGATTGAGTGGCCAGAAAACGACGAAGACCAACCAGGCGAGTGGGAGACGGTAGCGGGGAGTAGCGCTAGTCAAGCGTCTACTCCTGCTCCCTCTTTCACCGAAGAACAGGACGTGGCTACACCAAAACCAGCATCCCCACCTTCAACAAGCGGATTGGTAAGAGAAGGCCACACAGATGAAGACGGTCTCTATCATAAACCTCCAAGCGCTCCACCATCGCCTGCAAACCTCAACACGCCCGAAGCCGGCGCAGCAGCCACGAACAATGAATCAGCCTCAGCGTCAATACTCACTCCCAAACCAAAACAGAAAGTTAAATACCCTATCGTCCACTTCGAAGGCCGCTCCCGCAGCCTGCACATAAGATGGGACCCGAATGCCAACTCCCATATTCGAGGTACGTCAGCTCACCAATTTTCCCTCTTGTAACCCTACCGTCTTCTTCCACCCATTCATACCCAGCTCAGCTAGTGCTGATTCGCAACGCGCAAGGCTCTAACCCGTTCTACAACATAACAGGCACCGTCCGCGCATACCCCTCACCCCCGCCCCCAGCCTCCGAGTTTCGCCCAGACGACAACCTCGACCACGTCTTCCCAGCTTCAGCTTCAACGAGCACCAACACCGACAGCTTCACCCGCAACCACGATACTACGTCCCACAACCTCCCGGTGGAGGACGACCTCGTAATACGCTGGACGACGTACTCGGTGTTCCACGGCGAACCACGGTGGAAGTCCGAAGGCGTGCAGATCGGCGGGCTCAAGAGTGCGCGGGGGATATTGGGCAATTGGTTCGACAAGGACTTTGATGCGCATGGGCCAGCGGGGCCGACAGGGTTTTGGAAGATCAGTGAGACGTGTGAGAGGTTTCCGGGGGTGAGGGATCCGTTTGCTGACGCGCCGTTTGGGGGTGGGGATTAGATAAGATTTGGTGGGACAGTAGAAGGGTACGATATATCAAGTGGTGGACGGATTAATGGAAAGAAAGGGGGACGGTACATCTGGCATAGTTGGCTAGGGGTTCAGCTGTGATTGGATGGTCTAGTCCGGCGAGGGTGTGGATAGTGCGTCTCGGATTTTCTGGCCGAGGACTAATATTCTAGTCGTATGACTACAGTAGCTCACTGAATAATGGTTACTGAGTGCTAGAGGGTCGACAGAAGAGATATTCGATGTCCAAGGGCGGCGTGGGGAGGCCTCCCTCTTGCCGTAGTAAGCGCATGGAAGAAAATGCGTGCGTCAATTAGCCACGCCAAAGTCAAAGTCATTGCACCAACCACGCAGGATCACCAGATAATCGCCATAAGAAAGGGGTTTCTAGTCGTACAGCAAGCTAGTGAGGTGCAATATACTCTCTGGCTCTCCCGAGCTTGACCCCTACCCGACCAAGCTCGGCAGTCGCAGAGGGTGGCCGACATGTCTTTCTGTACTTTTTGTTTACCGCGAAGTGGCGCCCCGCCCTTTCATATGCCAGGTGTCGAAAAGTAGAAAAAAAGCCATGTCTCGTCTCGTTTCCGTGATTTAACGCCGTTCTCCAGAATCTCAAGCTCGTCCTCGTCCGCGAAGGACTGACTGACTGACTAGGCGCGACCCGTTTGTCCTGCTAGTTGTTCTAGATTTGCTCAAGCTGAGCGTTTGTATATGCCAGACACGATGCAGTGGTCTCGCTCGAAGGGTTCTGGATTTCACAACGTTAGCACGCGTTTTGATGGAGATGGAAGTATATGATGGGAGAGACTTACCTAGCGTCAACTGTTCCTTGGGCTTGATGCGCTCGTCGCGCATCTTCTTGACCTCGTGCTCGAAGACGACCTCGGGCTTGGCCGTCGAGTCGATGCAGTTGGCCTTGATACTGACCAGCACGCCGCCGTCGACCTTGAGGAACAGGTGGGCGTTCAGGCCGACGATTCGGGCCTGGTCGGGCTGGGCGACGTCGGCGAAGATGACGTCGACCATGCCGACCAGCATGCGGTATCTGAGCGGGTGGCGGGCGTCCTCGATGATGGGGATGACGTTGGTGCGGTGCGTGGCCATGGTGATCAGGTCTCGGCCGGAGCGGTGGGAGAATTCGACGGCGTAGACGCGGCCTGTGGGCCCGACAATGTCGGCGACGTGCGAGACGGATGTGCCTGAGGCGGCACCGAGGTACAGCACGGACGCGCCGGGCTTCATGTAGATGTTGTCGAGACCGCCGAGGATACCGGCTGCGAGCTTCGAGCGGAAGGGGTTCCAGACTCTGTACTCGATCTTGGTGGCTGGAGCGACTTCGCCGTCGGTGCCGGGCGTGGAGGGCGCGTCGATGGAGATTCGCTTCTCGCCGTAGACCGACTCGCCGGGGGTGAGGTTCTTGGTGACGAGCAGATCTTCTTTGCCGCCTCGCGCGACGAAGACGCCGGGGTGACGGTGGGGCTCCTACAGATGTTCTTGTTAGTCCTTTGTCTGTCCTTGTCTTGGGCCTTCCCTCTAGTCCTGGGTCTTGAGCTGTTCTCGTCGTGCGCAGGACTTGGGAAGGTGAAGAGGTAACGTACGATGATGACCTTGGCACCACCTCTCATGCCAGGCTTGCCGCCTCGGCCGCCTCGCGGTGCACCTCTTCCACCACGATCGCCGCCTCGGCCGCGTGGTGCACCTCTGCCTCCTCTTGCGCCGAACCCTCCTCGACCTCGATCACCACCGCCTCGACCACCAAAGCCACCGCGGCCTCTGTCGCCGCCTCCTCTTCCGCCGAAGCCGCCACGGCCTCTGTCACCACCGCCTCGTCCGCCGAAGCCACCTCGGCCTCGCCCCGTCATGATTGCGGGAGTGTAAGGGATTGTTCAATTGCTGATTTGATGTTGGTGTGTTAGTCGTACGAGTAGCCACTCTACGCAGAGGATCAACAGTCGTGGTGAGTCGTGGATATCGTGGTGTGAATATGCAGATAATAGCAGCAATAATGTTCTGAACTTTTTGCGCGTGCCCGTTCAATTCTGCCTCAAGAATTTTTGGAGCTACCAGCTCTCGCCGCACTGCCACGCTAGTCGTGCCAAGGCTGCTTGCTCTCGACGTCACGTGCAGTAGTCGCTAATGCATTGCTGCGTTCCTGTCTAAGACCGGCATAGTCACACGTTGACCCGTATGTCGATGCGAAGTAATGTCATCATAAATCCTCATTGTACACTTGATCAACATATCTAAATACAGTATGCATACAATGGGTCGAGGCCAGCTCAACTCTTGTCGCTTTTACCCGGATACCCAGGCTTATCCTTGGTCCATCTTAACAGGCTGAGGTGTACGACAATTAGCACGATCATCCTCTCATCGTGAATGCGCTCGCCACCACTTGTTACCCGCTGAGCCATTCCCTGGGATATACCCTTGTTCGTCGTACTCACCTTCGAATCCTACCCGTCCCCAGAACCGCATTGCTCCCATCCTCACATGGTCCCAGAAGTACCTGTCAGGCTCTGTGCCTTCTCTATCCGCTGGCGGCTCACTGAAAGGAATGAGGTCTTCAGGATACCTGACATTACCCCTCTCATGACACGTTTCAGGACCTAGGTCGAAGTATCCTCCTAGACGGTAGAGCCAGACTAGAGTAGAGCGGTCGGCGTCCCCCATGATGTTGGCTCGTTCTTGCTCATCTGAAGTGAAGTCCAGACGCGCTCCAGCCTTTTCTCCTATTGCCTGAGATATGCGGAGGACTATTTCGAGGCCGAGGTTTGTCGTGTAGTATTCGTCATCTAGTTCGCCGAAGCATCTCTCTGGCTCGAAGAACAAGGTCGAAAAGTTGCTCCACAAATGAATTTTGTTCAGAAGTTTAGAAGGCTGAAGTCGAACTTGTTCTCGAAAGGGGAGGTGGTTGTCGCATGTGGCACTGTTGTTCTCCGGCACGATGTATCTGGGTCTCCGACGGGTTCGTGGGTCAAGAAGATGGGCATCCGCAGGTTGCACGGCGCCAGACATCATTCCTGTGTAGCAGTCCTCCGTCTGCATCCGAGGTTCTGCTAGCGATAGCCCCAGACCATGATTAGTGCTTGACTGCATCTCTTCTGCCTGCTTCCCACTCAAGTAGTCATAGAAGCTTTGATCAGGTTCATGCTTGAGGAGCGACATAGCCATGTGTATGTAGAATGTCGACGGTTGCGCGATACCCGATCGTTGCAGACAGCCACATATGGCATTGTACACAGACTCTGGCGCATTCTTCTTTGGGTCCAATCGCCCGAGCTGAGCAGTCACCTCAGGCGAAAATTGAAAGTTGGACGACCGTCTTCGAACACACGATTCAGTGGGCTGTTCATGGCAGCCAGCTTGCAGTGGTGGGGACTTCATGTTTTCTTCTGTCCAACTGGCCGTGGGACACTGAACAATCTTCGGCGACTGAGCAGTGCTAGGTGGTGATCTGGACCTCGAAACGTGTGTCGTCGTTGTAGTAGGGGGGAGACAGCCGAATCTGGATTTAGACGGTCTTGGTGCTGATCTAGAGATGCCCTTGTGTATGTGGATCGGCTTCGTCACACGAGCACTGGTCATGGACCGGAATGACGAAGATTGCTGGTTGGACGTGGATCTCAACGGCCTTGTGGTTCTAACAGGGGAAATCTCAACCTGTGGTGTCAGGAGAAATTTGGGTTTGGATGAGCTGACCGGTGGCCCAGATGTCGATGACTTATCGTGATCGCCTAGATCGAGTTGTACTGGTGGAGCTACTCTCTTTTCCCGTTGCTTTCGTTGCTTCTCTGCTTCGTTAGCCCACTTCCTTTTCTTCGACAAGAGTGCGTAAGCTATTCCTCCACAAGCAAGAGCAAATGCGTATTGCCCGGGAGAAGACATGGGGAGCGCGTGCAATGATTGAAATAGCAGGATTTGAACAAGGCGGCATAGCAGGCCGCCGAGGGATTGTATAGTTACAACGATGATCTCCATTGTCATGTTCGTTAGTCCACCCACTGCTGCAAACGGCAAAAAGGATCTCATCTGTTGTGCATGAACAAAAGCCATTGCCATCTCGAATCCTTCTTTGTTCTCGACAAAGTGAACCATCCACCTACCCACGACAGACCTTTTCGGACCTGTCGGATCCAACTCTTGTTCTGCACATTCTTTCTGGATCATAGTGAGTTGAGTCAGAGCCGACTATGTTGCAGGAGCGCTTGCTGGATGGTATACGACATCACTGCATTGTTGTTCTCAAATAGGTGAATGTCTGTTTGACATGCAGTTGCGTCAAGCCAACAACTTACAACCCGAGCCTTATCGTGGCCCTACCTCGCTAGTAATCAGTATGCCATACGCTGCAGTGGCCCAATGATAGTCCCCAGCGGTTCGCGAGCATATACGACAGGTGAAACATAATGATGTGGCTTGGAATGCATGGTTGACCGCACAAGGACAAGCCAGCGACCAGCGGCAAGTTTGCCACTCTGCAAACGCTTTGTGGTTACTAGATGGTAACAAAGGCGTCTGGAGGATCGTCAGAGATCGAGAGGCGCTGTATGATTCTAGCACGAATGTGTTCGTTGTCGCCGTCGACCAGCATCTTGGAGCTCGTGCCCGCCCTCTGAACAATGGACAGGACAGTAATGACATCATCGTTGGAGATCAAAATGTCGGAAATGCGCTCTCTGCAGCACTTGCTCCTTCCACCACGAACTGTTTCACTTTACCATGTTCACCAAGCATATTGTATCGCTGCTCATTCTCTCGCTTATCTTGTTGACTGGGCAAGTATTTGCAAGCACTAAAAATAACGAACAAGAAACGATGTCGTCCAATTCTCTAAATGGTATGTCTCTGGCGCAGCTGCAATTCCTTTGTCTCTGACATCCCTTAGTCTTCAAACAGCCTCTCAAGTTCTTTTCAAACAAGCCTGTCACAGGATTCTACCGAGATGGATATTGTCGGACAGGAGCGCAAGATTTTGGCAACCATGCAGTCGCTGGTGTCGTCACAGAGGACTTTCTAGATTACTCTGCATCGCAAGGCAATGATCTCCGAGTTGTTGGATTGAAGGAAGGATGCAAATGGTGCCTGTGTACCTCGAGGTGGCTAGAGGCATTCGTGGCCTACAAGGACGGAAGAGTCGGACAAAATGCTGTGCCAAAGGTCGACCTGGAGGCGACCGAAGATAGTGCTTTGAGAAAGGTGGACCTGGACACATTCAAGCAGTTTGCTGCTAAGTCCGAGCAGCAGGGAAGCAGCGAATTGTAGCGGTGCCGACTTGCATCACGCGTCCAGGCGTCGGGCTCGACCAGAAGGACAGGATAATTAGCTGCGCGTTATTTAACTTGAACAAAGTTGTGTATTCTTCTCTATCTCGATACCGACTGTCTTGGCGTTGTTGCTGGATGCTTGGACCCTCGAATGCCTCGCCTGTGTTAAGTCGTCGAGCGCTCTTAACGCAGCGGGCCCTGGCTCCGCTACCCGCAATGCCCTCATGAGATGGTCCTGTTGTCGATGAACCCGGGCCCGTTCTCCATTTCGAGCTCCGTATCAGGCCGTAGCTAGATATCCGACTGCGCATAAATGCATACATGTGGCCTCGTCAGCCACACTCCATTCTTCTCAGCCTCGAATACAAACTCACCTGCAAAAAAAATTGATGACCGTCGCTCCCCCAGAGTAATCAGAATCGAATTAAGCTGCTCGTGCCTGCACCATAGTGTCGACAGTCACAACTCCGCCACGATTGCACTGAAGCATCGCAACACCACACGGGCATCGCATGCAATCTTCGTGCTGGCTCTTCCAAAGCAAGACCACCCGTCCGGAGACAAGCGTGCTGAATTTCTGATGCCAACGCACGGCCGCTTACGCGGTGGACGCTTGCGCGTAGTTCCAGTCGGTCCTCCAACCAGAAGGTGGGAGGATCGAGTAGATGTACACGAGGTACAAGTTGAAGATTACTCCGAATTTCTCATTTGCAAGGATGGCTGTATATTTACCACGACAATAGTATGTCATGGGAAGGACAGTATATGTAGCAAAGAACGCGGCGTTTGGGGGGGCGACGGCATGAAGAAAAGAAGAGAGGGGAGGGTGGTATGTGACTCGAGACGAGATGTTGTGGGCGCGAACGCGCAGACGTGCGAGGCTGCATAGCCTCGTCGTGCGACTGCTACGGCGAGATATTGGTGCTACAAGTGCTGCTTGGCCGCTACCAGGCAGAAATTGCTCTTCTTGTCAGGAGTAAGGCATTCTACAAGTAGGCCTCAACTGCCGATGGGAAGAAGCGTGGATCTAGTAATTAAGAACGGCAAAGGTGTGACGACGATGTCGACCCACGTATGAGGCGTGACACAGCATGGTTGGTGGCGTGCGCCACGAATCCTATCCTGATTACTTGTCCCGGGTATGTTAGGCAGTAAGACGGAACCGTGCCGTACGCAAAGCCGGCACTTGTCGTGAGGACGTACCGACACGTGCTACTGGGACAAACACGACGCATGTAAAGCTAGCTCAAAGGGTGAGTAGCCACCCACTGCTTCTGCAAGCCTCATTCCTCGAAACACGAATCAAGACCACTGGGCTGAAACGAGCGATCGATGCGAGCAATGCTCGTCTTCCCTGTTAGGGGTTGCCTTGCGATACGGAGAAAGCGCCGTTAGTATTGCCGTGGAAATGCAAATTCCGGTTCTCGAACTGCTTGCACGAACTCGTCGAGACAGAGACTGACGCTGTCTGGACGGGACGTCAGAAACCGCCCAGTCGCTGTGGCTGAGCTACGAACTCAAGTTCTCCAGAGCCATGGGTACGGCCCTCGGAGCCAACCGGGGAGCTGCAAAAAGCATTCAGTGGGCAGGTGAGACAATGGTTCTAGACCGTCGCGATCGAAATTGTGGCTTGCATAGCATTTCACGGCACACAGATTAAACCCCGTACGAGGAGGTCTGCCAAAATATGTCATCTTGACCAGATAAGGTTGTATGCTTTCGAGATGTGCCGTAAACGTGGGGTGCACGAGGATCTGGAGGAAGCCAGGCGTGTGGCACGTTTTCTCCAAATACCTAGCTGTGGTCGAAGTCCCAGCTGGACGTCTTTCCACAGTGTGGCGTGAGTGATGACTCGCATTTTTCTGACTCTGCCTTCCGGCGGGATGAGCTTCGGGTTGGCACCTGTCTTTTTGCAGAGAAAACCGATCCTAGTAGAGCTTGATAACAGCAGCTCCCTAGCTACAATCAAGAACGTGATATTGATCGGTTGAGATTATTGATGGCTTGTACCAGGGTCACAACTATCGTGCCTTTTCCGTACTATTGTATCCTCAACGATAACGCTACAAGGGTATCACTGTAATCACATATCCACAACACACTGAGAGGCTGAAAGCCAATCATGCCACATGCTCCGCAGTCCGCAAAGTTTTCCGATCGCGAGAACGTGACGGCGGATTCACCTTACAACCTCATCGACGCTCCTTTCTCATCTTCGGCGATTTACGGACTGCTGTACTGCTGCGCCTCGAGTCTTTCTCAATCCGTCCACTGGTAATGTTGCATATGCTTCCTGATCGTGGTGTGAAGTCGCTAGGCATCGGTAATGAGCTTGGGTGGCACTCTTCAATGAGCATTGCCAAGTCTGGTGTCCTCTTCGCCAGACATTGTAACCTGATGAAAGCTGTTCGTTGACGCCTCCGTAGGCTGTGCGACGAACATGCTTGTGCTTCGAGCGATAGAGACGGTCTTGGAGACGAGGTAGCACTCAGATCTGACATGCCCAGATCGTACAATGCTGGATCAAAATCACCTGAATAGTCGGAAGAAATGGTGCTTGGCGTGGCTGGTCCTTCATAATAGCCCTCGTCTTGCTCGGCAGAAGGACATTCCGAAGAAAATTGATCATCTTGGTAGTTCGAAGTGAACGACGGCTTTCTCTGGTCTGAGAGGATGTGAGACTCGAGTTGTGCTGTCAATGCAGTGATTGATTGATGCCGAGGACGGTAGGTATCATAACGCGTATCTCGATAGGCTCGTCGAGCCTCAGGCGGGAATTCAGCGGAGTGTGGTGATGCACTCCTCGATGTGTATGGCGAGATTTCCATGCTTGCTGACAAGGGATTGGATGTGCCAGACACGAATGAAAAATTCTCGTTAAACATTTTGGTCGTCGATATCTAGTAACAGTATTGTGGACGATGTTCGTTATGAGGTTGAGATGTTTATGTCAGCGATAGTGTACTGAAGAACTCTGGTTCAGATGGTGGGTGAAGGTCATATACTAGTATAATCCAGGCTTGAGACGACTGCCGTAATATGGAGTACAGTTTACGATGTGGGTATGATCCATCATGTGAAAATGGCTTTGTGAGGCCCTCGCCCATGGAGCATACTTGTAAGAGCAAGCGCTTGATAACCCCGAGAAGCGGGATACTGTAACCATGGAACGGAGGTGCCATCGAAGGCGTTGCTCCCGATCGAACAAAGCGGCTCTAGAGCGTTGAGTAGTAGAGTAGCACCACCTGTGCAACGTCTCCACTGGTCAAAGTGTCGCTAATGACAGGGCAGACTCACGGTAGGCATGTTGGCATCAGGCATGCTGATTTGCCGTGGGGGAAATCGACCAGCTTGATCTTCATTAGCCGGCCAAAGGTGGTAAGATAAGCCTACACTGTGGTTAGCTTGGCGCCTAGCCTGTCTTAGGCCTGATCGGCCCTCTCAAAGCCCGTGGCCATTTTCTAGCGTGGCTCCAAGGCTTCCATGGATGAATTAATGCCGAGCGCCCAGTCTCGAATGCGCCACCCAAACCTACTGGCATTCGGCCCATCTCCAGCTCTGTCGTATCTTCTTGCGGCACATCTACGCTGGCAGCATACTTATGCAGCCATTGAAGGATTGCCTCGCATATGGGACATCATATAACAGCTGCAAGGTTGGGAAACTGCTGTTCTTGATATCAACGGGCACTACTCGTTTGAACTTCCCTCTCCGCAAATCTCTTACTTGGATCCAGACAAGTCATAAGGTTACATAAACAGTGAGAGATGATACGAGCAAGAAGAAGTGGTTGTAATACAGACTCGGCATGCTCTTACGGACGGGGGATTCCGGCAATAGTATGTCATTCTTCCCAAATAGCCCCGAGCTTTGTTTTACCGTAGTTCCATATCCACTCCTGTCCACCTCGAGTTACTCCCACAGCGGCAGACCGGCCCATTTGCCTTCCTCTATCAGAAAGCAAACCCACGTGATATTGCTTCGTCCAAAGAGTGGTATGCAATATAGCTGTTTCAGCATCCCAACTACGCCCCATCTCACTCTCACACGGAAGGATTTTCCTTGGGTCAATTGCTCTTCTAGCCGTGCTTTGACTTCCGGGGAGGTCTTTGTGAGGTGGCCCTCAATGTATTCGCGCGCTGCATGTACTCTAGGTGAGACATTACATATCTCGTACGAATCCTCGTCCAAAGCAGACTTGCCAAGCAGAAAGAACTCCGAATATAACTCTTGGAGACTCGCCAGAAACTGATCAAGGACATCATCCATCGAATGCGTAGATGACCTTTCACTGCTGTTTGACCTTGGTGTACTTGGTGCCGACTTGACCGACCGAGATTTGCGAGTCTCCTCAGATGCGATGTCGAGCCATATGTCATCCTTCCGAGGTTGTATTGGACCATGCAGGTTATGACCAGGCAGCAAGCAGCCTTCAAACAGGTTTTCCGTTGCCAGTTCATACCTCGGTGACAACTGGACTTGAACTCGTGTTGGCGTTCTCAATTCGTCCTCGACGACCGAGTCTTCAGAAATTGTTTCGAGGTCTGGCACAGATGCAGCATCTGTGATGAAAGAAGTGATGTCTAGCAGAGAAGCGAGCAGAAACCTACTGCGGCCACTGTTGGGGTTGATAAGTGGGTTGTAAACAATAAGGTGAATCCTCACATTTCCATGATCGTCCTGGCCTATTGCTGTCTCCATCGAAGGTCCAGCGACTGCGGCTGTGTTCAAACAAAACTGTTCCCCGATATCAAATACGAAGCGCAAGTCATCGGAGGTAGCCGTGACTGGACACCCCGGCCTCGCACCGTCCAGGACGCAGAATGAAGAAAAGTGGTCGATGCTTGATAGTCCAGCTTCTAATTCAGATGCTCGCTGACTACGTGCGAACGTCGATAGTGCCACGTCATCGGACTGAGGAAGCGGTCGGTGCCTGCTTGATGACTTCGGCGGAACGCGCTTCTCGCCTGTTTTAAACACTAATGGTGATCTGGCTGGCGGGCTAATCGAGGCGTTCGGTCTCACCTGCGGATCTGGAGCTGATGGCCGAACATGTTTCAGGTCTTGTGTCGATCGCTGCAGCCTCAGAGTGGAGGCACTTTGCATAGGTGATTGTAGAGTCGCTAGACTCGCCTGCAAGCTTGCACCATGTCTGTAGATGCTTGGGACGTTGCAAGCATCTGCAAGCTGACTTAGTGGTGACTTGAAGTGGATCAATTCGGGCGTGATCATCCGGTCAGCACTGGAGTCCGGAGAGAGTGGTTCTCGGAGGGCAGAGCCCTTGCTGCTGGTGGGGTTCAAGCCATCAAGTGAGGCATCCGAATATGCTCCTGGAACCCTCTCCGAATACCAGTCCTGCTCGACAATGCAGGACTTGGCAAGTTGGCCAAACTCAGCCTGATATTGATATGCGTCATGGAATTTGCGCTGGCCTAAGCTGGGAACGGGTTTCGATTTTGGTACGATGCTACCCACGAGATTGTGAGCTGCCCACGTCCTTGGCAGCGCTCGATCCCAAGGTGCTGGGTCCGAAACGTTATACTGATCGATGTCAAATCTGCTCGACTGGAAGTTCGGCAAGGTTGTTAAGCTGGAAAAGGCCGGTAGTAAGGTCAAGGATGGATTCCTTCGCTGCAGAGACTCAAACCCTACGGTCAGGTGATCGTCGTGTTGGTCATCCCGGCGACGCTGCAAAATGGTTTTGAGGCATTCCTTCAAACTTCGCCGATGCGCCTTTGCATTTGTGGTCATTCTTCAATGATGATGGCGCTGACAAAGTTGGTGGCAGCAGGTACAAGACATGATATCGCTTGAAAGATCGAGACTGAACGGTTAATGGAGTTCAGACGGTGCAGAAGTGGCAGGCGTAGCTGCTCAGGCAAGTACCCGCGACACCTGGACGCGACAAAGAAGCACCATGAACGCCAAAATGCAAAAGAAAGTCGCTTCCAACAAACACCACGCAGTGCTCAATCACACAGGAAGATAGCAAAGAACAGTAAAGGAAAAGACCACCGCGAGGCGACTGTCATGTTGATCGTGAGCTGAGTGGCAATCTGTGCGCGCGGCACTCCAAGTTCATCACACTTAGGCAGGGGCTGATCCACCGGGGATCACGGGCTTCCTGGAAGCGATAGTTTCACCACCAATTAAGATTCACCCGTTCCAAAGCTGCGGGATCCTTTCAACGACACTGACGAAGTCAGTAAGTAGACCGGTCAACAATGCAAGAACAGTGGTAGTGCTCGAGCAGCGGTATAAGGCTGGGGTAGACAGGCCTTGGATCTGCCGACAGTGCTCTTGGAGCAGTAAAGAACTTGGTACATGCGATATGTGTGTCACAGTTGTGGTTAGTATCCGTACTGCTAGAGCTCGTTCCTGTGATTGATGAGGCACAGGATCTGCTATGTTCAGCAAGCGATAGAGGTATGTAAGCCACAGTTTCTCGATGTCTCGCACGCCTGAAGTCGAAGCTGTTTTCAGTGCCTTGTTGGACGCCAGAAGAAGCCAGCCAATCAGAAGTAGCCTTGATGGAGCTCTGGATTTTAGCTCTGATTAGCTACTCCCAAGAAATTCCGAAGCTCTGTGCTCGTACCTGAACCAAACTCGTCGTCGCGAAACCATTGCATCTTGCTCACTGTCTCGTCGTCGACTCCGCCATACATCAATCGTCGACGGCAATCCTCCCGCGTTGCTCTTGTTTTGCTCATACTCAAGATGTCCTCCGCCATGTCGTCCTCGCGAGTAGTCGCCAGACAATCCCGAAACCTCCTGCGCAGGCCTCAATTCCGCAACGCCTCGTCAACCACGGAAAAAGCCAGTGAGGCAGCTTCTCAGGCTAAAGAATCCGCTCAGAGTGGCGTCTCAAAAGCATCAGAGGGTCTCACCCGAGTACAGAGCTCTGCTGGCTCATCGGTCAGGAGCGCTGCTTCGTCCATGCAATCCGCGCTAGGAAGAGTTGGGGGTCGAACGGGCAGAATGATCAATTTTGTGCAGTGTAAGCCCAGGAGAAAGAGCAAGTACACGCGTGCAGGATCTGACTGGAGACATAGCTTTAATACCCCCCACCATTTACTACGGCAGAGTCGGCCTTGAGCTGGGACGATTGATGGTTCAGCACCAGAAGATGACCCCTCCGTAAGGCAATCTCCAAGGCTCGCGCATTTGCATCAGGTCCTAACGCTTCTAGATCGATCGCCAACGTACAGTCCTTCTTCGAGCCAGTCACCAATGTTCTTCGAAACCCAAGAAACATCTCGAGTGCCCTTCCAGCTGGTTCAGGCCAACAGATGCTGAACCAAGCACGAAACACTAACAGCACCCACCTATCTACATACGCCATCATCGCTGGCCAGGTCCTTGGTTTCTTCACCGTAGGCGAGATGATCGGACGGATGAAGTTGGTCGGCTACTACGGGGAGCCACACCACGAGGGTGAGCATTAGCAAACTATTTCACAATCCCTCATGTGAAGCAGCTGGGAGAGTACGCGGGTCTCTTTGGCGCTTCCAATGCTACCAAGATATCAGTGTACTCATAGACTTGTCTGGGTGTGTGGAGCATACAAAAGCTAAACCTCGAATACATACATGAAGACTCAAATTTACATGTCAAGAACAACGTCCTTGCGGCCCGCTTGGTGCTAAGGCCAACGAAGACTGTTCAACTCATTGACCTACCTCTCTACGATTGACCGAGTTGATATGGCAGAAGACTGAGTGCTAAATGCTCTTGACATCACGGCCCGCAGCAGCAACGTCTACTCGCTGTATAACGAGCGTGACTGCGTGTTACGAGGATCGCCTTTGGGACAAGGGCATGAACATTACACTGATATCGTATTCCAACCTTTGCTGTCCAGACAGCAAAAGCATATTCTGATCCAATTTGCTTTTCACAAGCTGAAGTTGTCCTACTTTGTTCTGTATCTTCCCGGCTACATGCTAGCTCAGCAAGCGCTCCACAGCTCCCCCCTCATCTAATTGGATCATGTCGCTATAGCTTAAAGCACATATAGCTCCCTAGCGCTTGACTGTGCGCAGCATTTGCATCGGCCACCACATCGCAAGACCCCGTGGACCAGCCGAGCTGAGCACACTCTTGGTAGCCACTATCGTCGTCGGGCTTAGTATGGCAGGTTGTGTCGTTGTAGAGCTGGCATGCGACGGTGCTTGGCGCGTTGGCGTTGTCGAGGATCTAGGTCATGATGTTAGTGTCAAACGGGAAAGAGATACTTCGGGGAGGAATTGAAGTGGGCAGGAGTGGTGACAGGGTCCGAGGAACTCACTGTGACTTTGCTCAGGACGATTTTCTTGCCTGGAGCGTTCATCACTGGAGGACGCTTGCATGCACCGTCGAAGAGAGTCTGGGTCGTGATGCAGGAGGCATCGTCGTTTCCGCCGTTGAAGCAGAATTGCAGGTCGGCTGGATCTGCGGCGTGTGCGAGGGGAAGAAGTGCTGCTGCGGAGGAGAGGAAGAAGAGGAAGGACGTGGTATGCATGGCGGGTGGATGGTTTGTTTGTGATTGAGGTGCTGTGTTAATGCGAAAGATATAGAAAGATATAAGTTGAAAGGTGTTTCGATGCTATTGCTTGATATCCATCTGTCTTGCTGTTCTGGCTGTACCCTGCCATGCCCGTTGACGGGACGTCTCTTTGTTATGCAGTACCCAGCAGCAAGTTACCTACCGTCATCTACTGCCCCATCCTTTGTTTGCAGAATTCTTCCCGCTTGCGGTCAAGTCGGCATTGCTTTGTTGCAGTAGAGACCATCGGCTGCATTGCTGCAATTCACGACTATATGCTTGGACGTTGAGCATACGACAGAAGACGACGTAAGGTCTGGAGGGATAGAGTTAGAGAAACAACGTCAAAACTGAGGCCAGGAGGTCGCTGGTGGGCTTTCACGCAGCAGCAGGCTGATGCGCACACGAGCAGACAATATTCGCCAGCTTCTAACTCGTCGCTATGTCGTGCTGTGACTGCCAGTGCCCTGCAACACTCGTAGATTGTGGCCGCTTCGTGAACTTCACGATAGTACCGATCAGCCTAGACCATGGTATCCGAATGTGCCAATCTAATGAACTCGCATGAGCCACGGACCACGGACGATATTGCTAGATAGACAGTACAGGTTTAGCAGCTTTTGTTCACATGGTCCGACCGTCGACGTTCCAAAACAAACATGTAGTATACCAGCACGCTGCCACCCTCAAGCCTGTGGATTACAGCTACAGATCAGACATCGGCTTGGAATTGATACTTGCAGGCTTGAGAACAGCGCGTGTGATGGCCGTTCTGGCTCAACCAGCGCAAGCACTAGAGATCTACAGTAGCGTCTTTTGCGATGTGAAGGCCGCGTTGGCGACCGGGTCGCCGTTGCCCTGGCGACGCCGCATGTTTTCTTATGCCCGAATGGCAGTGACGACCGTGAGCAACGTCGAGAGCAATAGAAGTGATGTGCTACAGGCGATCTGATATAGCTGGGAGAGCAAACAAGCCATGTCGTTGCTGTCTGCAGACGAACTCCAAGACGACATCTCTATCTTTGAACAATCTTCGCCGGAATCTTTACGAGCACGAGCACGAGCACCGGCACTTTCTCCACATGCGCACGAGCAGTACAGCAGCACGAGCGATGGCCGCACATCGAATGGCGATACGGATGATGACTACTCCGCTCAGTACGAGGCCATCAAACAGTGCACCTCAAGCCGCTCTTCAATCTCCTCCTTTCCATCGTCGGTAATCCACCACGTCCCATTCACTGACACAGAAGACGGCGGCTTTGGGAATCCGTCTCGAACGCCGTCGTATGACCGCACGAGCAAGACTCCCAGCCATGGCTACTTGTCAGCCTTTCGAAACCCTAGTAGTGTCCGAGCACTTCAGCTAGAATCAGAATATGCAGATTCGGATACGCTCAGTACAAGGAACTCATCACGACCACGCCAAAGTCCTAGGCTTTCTCACCTGGCGCCCCGGAGCTCTAGTTCAGTACACTCGACTCCCACAAAACGTTCCAGCAGATCTGGAACTCCTGTACAGCAGCGGCAGAGCAGCAGCAAGCTGAAGAAAGAGTTCCCCTTGGTACTTCTGCATTGCACACTGCTTCCACCCGCAGCGGCTGTGCGAGGGCCACTAGTGTCAGATGACATCCTCGAAGCTGTGCTTCCGGAGGAATACAGGAAGAGCTGGCGCACCTTGCGAGACAAAGTGACCAGAAACACCGAGGTGAAGCAGAGAGGGGTTCTGATATCACATCCAAGAGACGACTACGAAATACTAGAAGAGCGGCTACTGGAGACATTGGAACTCGAGAGGCCGAGAATCAGGCGGGGTCACTACCTTGGCGGCAAGGATGGCAGTGACAGTGGCTTCGAGAGCTCCAGTCAGAACGGCACAGATGAGGCTTCCAACGCCGATGAGATGAAAGAAGGGGAATCAGGTGAGCGATGTGCCGATTGTGGAAAAGCCGTCAGCTGCAAAATCGAACAAGAACGCAGATGGGAGGTCAAGGTCTTTGCCGCAAACGGGTTGATGAGAAGTGGTGCATGGGCTGCAGCATGGCAGGAGATGGAGAAAGTAGATGTTGAAGTCGGCGTATGGATGCCCGAAGATATTAGAGCAGAAGTGGAGGAGCGCTTAAAAGCCCTTCAGGCCAAAGAGGAGGCTGAAAAGCCGGTCGACGGGCCTGCCGAGTTCAAGAAGAGGCACAAACGGACCAGAACCAATACTGCAAGGTTGAGACACGATGAGAGGATGAAAGAGATCTACGGAGGCGTCGACGAGCGGAAGACACAGGCAGAGATCGATGGCCTCGTGGACGAGAAGCAGGGGCCAGACACCGCGCCGCCATCGAGTGAGCAGGTATCACATGCTTCCACAGATACCTGCGATACCCCCACAAGTGCATCAAACGGTCCACCAATCGATCTGACACCGCTACAGGAGCATGTTCTGCCAACAGCACATCCCACTCAAGAAAGCTTCCTTTCTTTCACGCGCCATCACCTCCTCCTCATCTGGAACGACCAGAAGAACCTAGCAATTGTCCTACTCAGCGTCATGGTCCTGCTCTTCGCGGTCCAGAACGCCACTGTCAATAATAGTGCGCCTCCTGCGTCTCCCCAAGTCGCCGAGCCTGCATTGTCCGCTCCAACCACTTCGGTCACAAGCGTTCAAACACCCGACACAGTCCCTGTCTCCTATGTGACAACTACTGTGTTCGCCACGCCTAGAGCTGCACTGTCCTCCAGCATAGAATTTGAGACTGAAGTACCTGTCCCAGTAGAGCGTGCGCAGGAAGTCGAAGGCAATACTGTGCCTGCCATCTCGCCAGCATCCGCAAGAGAATCCGACATAGGCCTGCCGCCTGCCGATAACTTTTCGCCCACACAAGAGCCGCACGGAGACGTTGAGGTCCCGTCTTCAGCCTCCGAGGTGCTGTCTTCAGGACACAGCTCAGAATTAGCGAGCGAGGTCAATTCCCCGCATTCAATTCCAATGTTCAATGGATACGCAGGCGACGATCACGCAGACGCAGACGCCTTCATACCTGGAGACCTTCAGTCGGAGCTGACAACGGACCTTAATTCTGATGAAAGAACGGCCAGGGGCTTCCAACCAGACATACAGCCTGAGCAAGATGAGCTCACCAGCGCAAATACCGCTGTCATTGACGTGGCCGGTGTTGCGCAGGAGGACAAAGCGGCACCATTAAGCATTGAGATCGAAGAGCTTGATCGTACTCCAGACGGCCAAGCTTCCGAAACTGATACCGAAGACGAAACTATACCAAATGTCGTCAATGAGGATGTGGATGAGCCTGAGAGCGTGGTCGAACAGGTGGGACAAACATATATAGACTTTGAAATTGTGGAAGATTGAAAGAACACATGAGCGATGTTGAATGCCCTATGCGAAGGAGTTGGATGGCGTATATAGATATTACCTGATAGCGTTGACGTAATCACTTGTTCTTAGTACGATATGTTCATACCTCCTATATCCTCCCAATCAATCAATCAAGACCATGGCGGTTCATCCTAGCGAAGCGAGCAGCATCTCAGCAATCGACCGTCAAGAGAACAGGCCGATGCTCTCCCCTTTTTCAATTAGCACAGTCCCACATTGGCAGTCGTCCATGTTTCGCGCCATGTCCTCGTGCCTCGGAACCATGCAAGCGAGGTGGCGGGTCAGGCATCGTACTGTAGCTGATGTGCACGACTCGTGGACGGTGTCGCACGGCCGACATAGCTGGCAGTGACAGTCGCAATGCACAACGAAAGCTGCCGCACGGGATGGCGGAGCCTTCAAGGACTTTCATGGAGTTTGGAGACGATTTGCACGCTGGTACTTCCCTGCCCTTTCGCTGCGCGCTTGACGTCTAGGTTATAGGTTATTTGTGTGCTCACGTTTGGCCAGCTGGTACATTCTACTTTGGGTTTGCTGCTCAGGGATTGTGTATGCATGCGTAGGCGTGAGGGGCGCTCGTGGGTGCCGGACCTGACCTTGTGGATTGTGTGAAGGACTCACAGCTTGTGCATGGCGTCGTTGACCTTCGGTGACCCATGCTGGGGAGGATCAGATTGTATGACTTGGCACAGATCAGCAGGCTTTGGCGTTGTTGAAATCCAAGAGCCTGAGCATCCAGTCCAAGTTCGTATCGACGCCAAGGTATCTTCTTGAGACGTCGCTGACACCAGCTGCCCTGCCCATGGTCGTGCTGGCTGGGCCTCGGACTGCTGGGTTTGGGGTTGGCATATTCCAATGTAGCTGGTGATGCTGAACAGCCAGCACAAGCATCCACATCGGCACCAGTAGCAGAGCAGGACTCTTTTCGCGGATGCAGTTCCAATTTACAATGATTCCGGAGTGCTAGCTCTTCAGTGCTGACGGAGGCATGATAGATGTCGAAATTGTCTTGGAACGTTGAGCTTCTGGCAATGGCGAATACATTTCCGTCGTTACTCGTACGAGGTACTCTGGTTGTACTCTTCAAATGAATGAGCCCCAGCTTCTTCCTCAGCCGCCGGAGCTGTGTTGTGGCTGTGAAAAAGCTTGACCAGCAAATGTCGGTGTGGTGGACAAAAAGGTGTGTACCCACATGTAATCACGTTCACCGCCCGAACCTCCTCTTCTCGAACCACCTCATAGGCGGATATACCAATGCCGCCCAGCCAAACCCGACGTAGTTGCCCATATCACCACCGTACTCTCCAATAAGACCCGCCAGTGGTCCGATATACCACACTTGAGCCATACACAAGATTGCACCAACCCATCCGAGGAGGAATGCCACTATCGCAGCGATACCGATCGGTAGCTTTGTCCGGTCGTCCCAGTCCGTCCAATTGTAGTTCTTCGTGCTGGCACCCCTGAAGAGGAAGAACTCTTCGAGGATAATAGCTACCCAGATAGCAACCCAGTAGCCCACCAATGCCAGGAAATTGGTGAAGATGATAGCCAGATTGTTTCGGCCCGCGAGAGCACATATCAAGTAGATGATGACACCTATTGTGTTCCAGATGACTCTTGGCACCCTTGCAAAGTAGCGTCCGAGGATCTGGAAGTCGACACCGGAGGAGTAGGTCGGAGCGATCATGTTAGCTATCCCACCAAGGGCAACTATGACAGCGCAGAATTTGCCAAAAGTGCCAATACCGGAGTACGCAGCAACAAGCAATGCGCCGGATCCACTGCCGCCTTGTTCGTCGTGCCACGCAGACTCGAGCATGGTGTTGCTGAAAATGCCGGAGGCAATGCCAATCCCTAGCACGAATGCGAAGGTAAAAGAGAGCCACAAGCCAAGGAATGTTGCTGCAAAGACGCCCCTCCGAGAAGTGGCCGATGACCAATAGACAAAGTAGTCCATTGACAAGGGAGAGTAAGTGATTCCGGCAGCCAAGCAGATGGAGAAGAAGGACAGACGGTTGCCTGCCACGGTCCCACTGTCGCCCACGCTGGAGTATGAGAGGTCAAAATATTTTGCTGATACCCCGTACAAGATGGACAGGACTATGAGCTGAGGTATCCATGCGAAGCGCTCATAGTAGTGAAACACTGCGATGCCAAATGTTGTGACCAACCACACAATGATCACGATGATGATGATGCCAACCACAACAGACATGGATCCGTGGGGTGAAACAGCAGAAAGGACCTGACCTCCGATAATTGCAACAAGGAGACTGTAACCCAGCATCTGTAGGATGTTCAGGATCACGATCAACTTGCTAGGCCACCAGCCCATAGTATATCGGCCAAATATCATGGTCCTGATTCCGGATAGAGGCCCCCAAGTGGCAATCCATGCCACAGGTATGGCGCCGACCATTGAACCGAACGTGGCGCACAAGCATGAGTCTTGAAATGAGAGCTCGTACACGGCTGGTCCTAACATACCAAGGGTAACATTGTTGACGACCAAGTTGACTGATGTCCAGAGTACAAAGATCTGAAGATAAGCCAAGATTGACGTCCTATGCTTCTCATGTTCTTCCACTCTTTGTATTCCTCGCGCCTCAATGTTGTACTTCAAGAGTGTCCTCTCGAATGCATGCAGTCTCGAACCGACGGTACGGCCGGTGTGGGGCTCGTGCAGCTCGAAGTCGGATGGTCTCGTGAAGTCGCGTGCGGGCTCATCGTGTAGCGATAGTGTTGTCGTCGTCTTCGGGGTTTCGGCATCGCCTCGATCGGCAGTGATAGCCATGGCCAAGTCACCGCAGCTTCGGATTAGCAAACAATCTGAGACTCGTGCAACCTCAGGAACAGCACGAAAGCCTTGATTCTGCTGCTCAACCAATCCCAGCTGCTGTTCGACCAAGTGGAAGCGATGGTCCAACAGGCAAGTTCTCGAGTGGTTCGGATGGCAATGTGCATCAAGTCGTGCTCAGCGAGACGGACAAACAGGTGTTCATGCACCTAACCAGCGTGCTACTTGCTGACTTGTTGTTGCAAATTGGCGAGATCTTCTGGAAGTGGTCGAAAGGTGCAAGGACTGTACTGGTGCTAAGTTGTCGAGGTATTTTCGAGTCACGTATGCAGGCGACGGGAAAATATGACTATCATAGCACGAATGACGGTGACTGTCTAAGCATGTCGCAGGGCAAGGGAAGGTATGGACTTAACTTTGCATGAGTCGTGCAAAGGCATGCCCATCAAGCACGACATCTAGACCTGGCTACAGTATGGGATTCATAGGGCGCAAAGTTGTGAGTAATGAACGGATTGAATTGCCCTCGACACATCGAGCAGGGTGCGGAAGCATTTTTCGAATTATTCTGGTGGCAGGTGCAGTAGCGACGTTTCGCTTGCACACCGATTGGCTGAGAGCATTTACACATGAGCCTCCAACTGCGGCGTGCTCCACAAGAAGCACGCCCGCTTCAAGAGCTTTCGTGGGCTAGTCGTTTGTGCTGCTACTTCAGTCCTCTTGTGCCTGTCCTCGCCTGTCGCAACTCACTGTTCCACCCGGTCTTCAGCACGACCATGCATGCCGGTTTGACAGTTACCCTGTGCAGCTGTCGCTGAAAACGCTTCCCATCGCCGACTCTCCTCCCAGGTCGAACAGCTCGTCTCTGACATGTTCACCTGGTCTCGGCCTCGTCAATCAGCAGGCGCTCAAGGTACATTCTGAGGCCTCCGATGCTCGATCCGTCAATCTTCTTCAGCTCGCTTACTCGTTACAAGCCTTCATAGCTCAATGATGCATTGAGATATTCCACCGGAACGCCGCGCTAAGTCAAGTCATCGCTAAGGAACGCATCAGGTTGTCTTGCCAAAATGATCTTTCGCATATTGCTCACAAGCCTGAACACCCTGTTAGTGGGGAATACCATGGCATGACGTGAATCTCACCTTCGCCGGCTTGCCTAGCTTTGAGCCTATCACCTTCCATTTATTGGCTTCGTATTCTTTGATAGCTTCCAACAGTGCTTTAGTCTGTTCCGGTCAGATTGCGCTTTTTGCTGTTATGTTTTACTCACCTCGTCTTCTTGGAACTCTGCGTAATGCATGTCCTGTGAACAGTCAGGTCTCGGCGCTCAGTAGGCAGCAAGATTCGTACCTTATACCAGTGCTTTTTGACGCTTCCTTCAGTCCTGTTTGGAAACGCCTGAGGCAATCAGCGAGTCGTAATGGTAGCTTAGACGGAGCCTGACCTTAGCTATTTCACTCCACGTATTGCCGGTATCACGCATTTGCTTGAGTCTTTGCTCTTCGGCCGCTGTCCATGGTGTGTTCGTGCGGCTGCGCTTCTTGCTACTACTATCCTCAGACAGCAGGTTGGGAATTGACACACTTGCAGAAGAGCCGGGTTCTATCACGGGCGCAGCTGGCGGCGGCGGCTTGAGATCAAACTGTCTGGTCTCGCTGGTAGGGGACGCGGCTCTTTTGCGGGGGTTGGGAGCTGCCCGAGAAGGAGGATTAGTGTCCAGTGTAGCTCGAGGTACGATCGGCACTGGTGAGGGCGGTAGGATCTCCACGGATCGTGGTGGTGACGACGCGCTGGACAAAGCAGTTCTTGGGCGCTTAGATGGAGGTGGTGTACTGAGCGAGTGGATCAGCAGGTATCGGAAATAAAGAGGTATAGACAGCAAGAGGTGCATATAGTATGTGCAACAAGAACAACTTACGACATGCTGGTCTAGCGGATTATCGATCAGGCGTAGTTGGAACTGAAGCAAGGTGCCAAAGACATTGTAGATGGGCGTAGGTGGAAGTCATTCGGCAACCTGACCAACCCATGCAACGATCGGAGGGTTCAGCAGGAGGTGAACCTTTGAGTTGCACAGTTTGCTGGAGGTTGAGGCCTTGTTGAACAATTATCTGTGCTGTTCGTAGCCCGCGAAGCAGCTAGTCAGTCAATGGTAGGACGGAGGTCCAGACACCGATCCAGTAAAGCGCGCCAATCATTCGATAGACAAGATTGAGTGCCCAGGTAGCAAATCAGTTTCTGGCCATCAGCAGTCCTGCTGCTAGCCTATCGTAGGTTAGACACAGTGGTATTGGGGAATCGATGCGAGCTCCGGTTGACAAGCTTTGACAAAAGCAGAATGAACATAAAGGTGAGCGGCATTCATGTACGAGAGAACGTCTTGGAGGCCTCTCGGAGTCACGAGCAACACATCTGCGTAAGTCATGCAGGCGTGGCGAAGTGATTGCGTTCAGCTGCATGTATGTATTCCGACCATAGTTGCGGGGTAGATGACCATGTACAAAGTCGGGGTGCTGGTTCGTCAAGCGACTCGCAGCTCAAACACTGTCTGCAGTATAAGCCCAATACGAGCAGCCATGATGGTATCAAGGGTCAAAGTAATGAAGCCTTAGCTGTATTCATCATGATGCTGAGCCAAAAGAGGGGAAACAGGAAGAGACAGACAACTCGGAATGGCATGAAAGGCAGTCGATCTCTCTTACCTATTAAAGTAAGTAGTCAATTATCCCAGTCGTTGCATGAAGCTTGAATGATCAGCGAATACCATGGAGTTGGCATTCTGCTTTTAGCATAGGTATAGATTGCCTTTGCTTATCTCTTCCGAGCCGTACCGTGCGAGTACTGGGTACGTGGACAAGTGGCAAGTGAAGTTGCCGTGACACATGTATGAATGGTGCTTCTGGAACCGCAGTCGCAGCACAGCATGAGCCGAGGTCGCGGAGCTGGCAAGAATGTGGTCGCGTAACACTCGAGCTCGTGACCTCTAGGTGCCATTCAATGTCGTAAGCTCGAGCTGCCCATAGGATGAAACGACTAGGGTCGTGACTCTTGTACTTAGCGACAGCCGAGGATTTGGTACGCGATTGGTAGGTATGAAGGAGTAGCTGTACGTTCGTCTACCATGCAGGATGAAGTCATGCATTCTGTTGTACTTCCGTGCCGGTGACATGAACAGGAGGAGAAGCTTTGGAGCACGAAGCCTAGACCCATGCTGTCCACGTGATATCGGTAGACCTCCCCGAAGCGACCAAGATCATTGCTCCCCCTCGGCTCCTTCGTTCAACAGTTAATGTCTAGCATCATCACACCTCACTCATGGTACTGTATGTATATGTTGCGATGCCAGCTCTAGTCAAGCTGTTATGGCGCAGTAGCGACAGATATTTCACAACTCGATCGCCTTCAACATGCCTGGATCAAGCCATGAAAGAGACTATTTCGCACGACGAGGTTGCAGCAATGGCCCTGCTTACCTCAACAACAGCTCGGGCATTGACAGGACATGTACGTATTCCAGGTGTTTGCACAATCATGAGCAGGTCAGATCGAGGACTTTGCTTGCAGAACTTTAGACGTTGACCACTAATCAGCAATGTACCTAACGCGTTCGCCTTTGATGCAAGAACCTGCTGGTGTTCAAGCGTTCGACCGTTGTTGTGCCACGTAGAATTGGCAATTTCTACGTGATGACGAACTCCTGTTTGCGTTGGTTTTGATGATTGTCTCAGGCAGTTGCTTACTTACATCACAATTCACGGTTCTTTTTCCTCGAAACAGCTTCAGCATGACACGGCCTCTCGATAAGTACTTCACATCCTCGACCAAAGTAGCTGGCTTTGCAGAGGTGTCCATCTTCGATAGCAATAGTTTTGCGAAGTCGATGACCTGCTGACGACCTCGAACGAAATTCTCGCGATCACACCACTCGCCACAGAAAGAACCTTTCCAGGCTTCCACTTGGCATGTTAGCTGCAACGACTGCAGATGGTGCATATCGCTTTCGCTAATGACGACATCCTTGCAGTCATACTTCTTAAGCAGATCGCAAATTAGAGACCATTCAAGGTGTTGGACATGCGCATAGCTTGGGTGACCCGCGGTCATCCGTACCGGTAGCCGCCCGGCAAAAGCCTGAAAATTGGTGCGGAAAATTGTGTGTTGGTACAGGATTGGTCGTGCTTCACCCAGAACAGTTTTACATGTTCGCAAGAGCTGCGCAGACCGTTGTCGCCTGTGTAGCTGTTTGCCGGGCACTGGAAGGATACTCGGTGCTTGTGCTTCAAGGCCGGTATCCTGCCGGCCGCCATCCACGTGTGCCACAACATCTCCGAATACATGAGAGTATATTTCGAGCCTGATCTCTAGAGGTAGGTGCAGAAAGGTCACGTTGCTTGTTGGTGGTGGTGAACAGAATTCCATCGTGGCCAAGTGCTGCATGTGAGAGCAGTGAATCAGAAGGGAAGATTGCATTCTACGCAACCTGGCGTAGGCATATTCTCATATTGGACGCATGCCATACGAGATTTGGCCGTCTTCCGAGATTTCTCTTCGCGGCGCGGGCTTGACTGCAGCCTGCCAGTGCGAAAGTCTATCATTTTGGCCTGGTCGGTCAGCTTCCCGCTCCTGCAAGCTAGCAACAGCACTGGAAATTGGCAGTCAGCCTCATGTCATCCGAGATCGACCAAGCGAGCCTTGCATAGTGGCTGACCCAGGTGCGCACGGGCTGACCTGATCCAGCCGTCTGGCATTGTCCTTCTAAGGTCTGTTCTCCTCAAGCCAGTATATTTAGTAGTTTTCAGTACCCAAGAAGAAGCCCCTGCCTGTCACTACCGCTATGCAAGTTAGACTTGCATCAACAAGGCTTCAACCCGTAGAGAGATTGCAGATGCGACCGGTCTGGCGGAAACCAAATCCTTGTGTCCCTGCAGCATCGGCTGTGGGCCCACTTTATTGCTTAGACATGCTACCACTTGTCACGCTCAAGGCGCAGCGGGCGTGGTGTCCTTTTGCGCGGCCACATATATTTTAACGACCACCACGACGGAGGATGGGTGTCGTGATCGCTGGTAGTAGCACCGACTATTCACCATCTCAGCTGTGGTTAGTAGCCTTCCCCAAAGACTATTGGTGCAGCATTGCTTCCAAGACCCGGATCAAGCGAGTTTATACGAAGTCGCTGGTCAGTCGAAAGCGCACAGGTAGTGTCAGATTCAGCCTTATGCGTATTGACAGCACTATATTCGCCAGCTAACAGGTTCTAGACTCTTTGTGGCAGGGCCTATTTGGGAGTATCCACCGCCAACTGACACTTAAGACAGCAGAAGACGAATGACCATGTAATCGACCACCTTTGCCAGACCCGAGGTACCTCATATTGACCAGCCAACCGATATCTCGGTACGCGAGTGCTCCGATACGAGGGATAAGAAGTGATAAGCGAGAGGGGCTCGTAATTTCGCCAAAACGCACCACATCCCATTCCCACATTCTCAGACGCGCATGCACATTCGCTCGATAGCTGTTCTAGATGATCGCATCGGGACTTCTAGCGTTCCCTATGCACACCTCTCAATACCTTGGCAACTTGGATAGACGAGAACTGTCGCTAACCTCACAACGTCATAACCTGTTCTTGACGAAGACAGTCATCCACTCCTCATCCACCTCGTCCTTCAAATCGTCTGTGCCAAGCTTGTTCGCGTCACTATCCAATTCGAACTCTTCAGTCTCGTTCTCCTTGCGCGTATGTCTTTCCTTGACTGACCAAGACGGCAGCACATTATCACTCAACGATCTGCCAAGCGTGGATCCCGTCTTCCTCATGGCCTTGCTCCACGAACCACGCTGGACAGCCGCCGTCTCAGCCAACCCTGACTTATCACCCTCTTGGTAGTATAGAGCAATCGTCGCCTTGGCGAGCCTCCCAATGTCATTGCTGTTTCTTTTCCTTATCTTGAGAAGCACGCTTTCAACGTGCTCACAATCCTACTACCGCATCAGTATTCAATCGTCAGCTTCGAAGTGCGTTCAACTTACCACGCCAACCTTTCCAAGCGCAGGCATCCACTCCTGCACCAATCTCCTCATCCGTCTCCTTTTCTCCTCGGGCTCAAGAACAGCCGCAAGACTAACAACCTGCTCCCTGAAAGCCTCGAGCATGGCGTCTTTCCGTCTGTCGCCAGCCTCTGCTTGTGCCCGTCGGAGAGGATCATCGTACCCCTGGTAGGGATTCATCTTTGCTCACAGACAGATATGGAGTGATCAGCAATTGATCGAAGCAAGGCTGAACCAGATCCCCGAGGACGTGTCTGGACCTGGCTGCTGATCGGTAGCAGCAGCGATCAATCGTGACTCGGTAGGAAGACCCGATATGATATATGATGAAATACTCGTCCACACGAGGCAAAGACTGTATCTGCACCACGGAAATCTTTTCGTCACATCGCTTAATGTAGTTGGTAGGTAAGTCAGCACCGGTTTCACTCTGCTTCACACTTGTTATCACTCCCAGCCAATTGTACGCGTGCGTCACTTACAGGCGCTCTGCCGATTTCTCGTCCTCTTCAGTGCCAATCCAATCCAATTGAACGGAATGACTTCAAGAACGAATTGCGCCTCTTCGCGTGCTTGCGAGAGCTCGGAGACCATCATGAATGGATGTACACCAACAGGGGCTCAGCCATATGCCGAAGACAACGATGAAAAGATGAATAGAATCCTACCCGCTTTAGAGTCGCATTTACCTCGCGCCTTTTCTGGTTGCTTCTGCTCGTTCGTTCGCTCAATCTATCTCCCTTTCTTCCTTCTTTGCGTCTCTGTTGAACGTTCAACAGCTAGGAACCAGGCTAGCACGCCCCAGACGAAGCAAGACCGTCTTGCATTCGAAGAGACCAAAAGCGACGGTGCTCAAAGACCAGTTTGCGATCCGTACGACCTTGTGTCAGCTTTCGTTGTAAAGTCTTTGATTATACTCTCCAAGTAATATACATCTCCTCCCAAAGTAGGTGAATCCGCCGCTTTCTTGACAGACAACTAAACGAACAAGCCCATCGTCCCCTACCTTCAAATCATGATTATACAGCGCTGTACCCTCCCCTCGAAGATGAACCAGTCACAGTCTCAACTACTTTTCGAGACCAGTCCTTGAACAGATATGGGACGTCTCGGATGGTGTCGCCGTGAGGCAGAAGGTCCCAGCCACGTGCACCGTAGCGGTTGTAGTTGAGCCACGAGCCGAATATGAGGTACGCTGCAATGCCGAGGAAGAGTCTGTTACAGAATTAGCATGCCGTCACCCCCGCAATGGCCGTCTGGGCTGCCACTCACATCAGAATGAACCAAGTAAAGAATCCCCAACCGGCCTCTCTCTTCGTTGGCTCGTCATCATCGCCCTCCTCGTACTGCTCACAAGCATATTTCGTCTTCCATTCCATCCTGAGCACGTCCATCCTGTCCGTTCCTTCTCCTTCCTCAGCATAACTCAGAAACTGCAGCGCGTTCTTGGGATCTTGCTTGAAACGTTCCCCACTGCCCGGCTCATCGTCACCCTCGTCATCGTCTTCTTTCGCTCTCCTGACCCGTTTCTTTTCTTCCTCGTTGCCTTCATTTCCCGTCCATTTCTTGTCACAGAGAAAGCTCACGACAGCTTTCTGTTTGCGGTCGTTATAACGCCCACCGTGAAGCTCAACGTCTATACCTTCCACTTTTCTGTCGCTCGTTTTCAGCCGCGTGATCTTGGGGTCGAGCGCGGCGCCGTGTCCAAGGGTATATTCGCCGGCTACGCCGATTACATCGCTGATGATGGGATGTTCGACATTGGGGTCATCGACTGGATTCCAGGTCTGAGTAATTCCACACACTATGTAAAGTATATTAGCGATCATGATATACTCATCGCACCACATTTTAGAAGCAGTACTTGCTTTGTCGAGTGGTCCACTCAGATGCTGGGATGGTGCTTGTACTTACCTCTCGTATAACTAGGGCAGGCGTCTTCCTTGGGTACGCCCTTAGGCTTTTTCAGTGCCTGACATATATCTATAGACCATGTGGTGTTGGACCTCGCGGGATGTGAGTAGGTGTCCGCGACCAGTATCGAATGCGGTCCTCCTAGTTTGGACAGGTCGAACTTCTTCTTGTCTACTTGTACGTTTTCGCAATCAAGGTTGACGGCAGCTGCTACTGAGGAGAGAAGAAGGAGCGAGGAGAGCGCCCTGGCCGGTATCGATGGGAGCATTGTGACGGTTGTCTCGGAAGGAAGACTGGCTGCTTTGTGTTTGCGCGAATCCAAGCCAACTAGTATGGGGTTGGGAACTCCGAACAGACAGATAGGTGAAGAGGAGATCGCGGAGACTGTTGTACAGAAGTCGATGGTGTCGTCGAGTTGGGAAAAAGTGATGCCTGGTCACGATGGTTTGTCATGCGAGCAGCGAGCGTGAGACTCGTAACAAATGATGGCATGCACGAGCTGGAGTCGTCGGAAGGAGCATCTCCGGTCGAGCTGCTACTTAGTGAGCCAGGCGATCAGGCATCTTCAGTCATGCTTGTTGCTGCCTTAATGCCTGTCTCAACAAGCGACACTACGAGCACTGCAGTTCTCGTCTGCGAAACACACATAGCCACCTGCATCTTGTTGCATCGAACCATAATCCTGGTCGCATTCAGCGCGTGCCACACCTCGCCCACATTTCTTATGCAGCAGCGATGCTTATTCGCTACTACAATCTGGTGGTCATTCTAAGAATGACTTTTGCTGTAGTTTTGTTAAGTGCTATTATCATTGCATGCTGTTAGGGGTATCTCAATTCTCAAACGCTCATCCTGTACTCGCGATATCGCACCCATGCTTACTCATATAATGCTGGTTGACACCAACAACTACCTGGCCTGGCCTCAACCATCCAAACAAGGCGTGCTTACCAGAAGCAAGCAAAAACTAAAACAACGACAAGAGCAACCAGACTTGCCTGCCCTTCGACGATTGATCCTTCACCCTTCTCCGCAATGTAAGTCCTATTGCTCGCCAGAGCCTTCATCTTTGGAGTGAGGATCCCGGTACTAGCAAGCTCGTTCACGGTGCTGCCGAAAGTTGCCAAGATGTTCGAACTGCGCCCCTTTGGACAGAAGACTACTTCGAATCCTCCGCCTTCCGGAAGGACGAATGTGCTCGTCTGGTCATCGTAGGCATAGGAGTATGCATCTGGACACACCTTCTTCGCCTGAATACTGTAGTAGCTCGGCTTGCACTTCGCCGGGCCGTTATAGCTGCCCGCACAGCAGTATCTGTCCTCGTTCCACTTTGAACAAGCACTGTAGCATGGATTGAAGATCGGTCGTGCGATGTTGTCATCGGGATACGGGTAGACGCCGTCGCCGGGTCTTTGAGGCGGATTCAGCTGAAGAGGCCACGGGCACCATTGAAGTACTTCTTGCGAACTTATCGACTGGTCCAGTGGGATTGGATATGTGTCGTTACTACCCATTGTGGTGTACTCAGGACTCGTGGCGGAAGAATCTAGGTAAGAGGATGTACCGATGCAGACCGCATTCGTGAAGTTGGGCGGGATGTCGCTTAGTGAGCTGTCGTTGCCCGCCATGAAAACTATACCCATGGGTAGATTGTACCCATCGACGAGGGAAATGTCGTAGAAGGTCTGGTTTGAGCTGGAGGCAAGGGTAAATTCTGCTAGAGTGGCTGGTGGATTGCCCTGCTCGTGTGAGTACTGAGTGCTTGATAGGTAGAGCTTGTATGCTTACAGCTCCTTGACATTCTACGAATGCGCCACAATCGCCCGAGGAACAGGCCGCTCCTCCTTGACCCGATACTGGTGTGCCGTCGTCGCTAAAGCTGCAATTCGTTCGTCCCCATACTCGACCTCGCCAGTTTGCGCCAACGGCCTGCGACAGGCTGTCCCCAGCTTCTAATCTGAAGCCGGAGCTGTCGGGGCCAGTCCCCGCTTGTGTAAGAATGCCGGGATATATCGTTTGCTCACAATTGTTCGTGACGACCAGAGGCTTATCAGAATTCTGACGATTAACGAGGTGGACAGGCGGCTCCTGAAGATGGTGAATTGCGCTAGCTGACAGGATGAGGGCTGAAAGTACTATGTAGCCAAACAGTAATGCCTTGCATGAATCGGAGTATGTTTTGGTAGCTGTATGCCTCGGAACTCCATGATGATGCACCATCCCTCAAGCTGTTGCGCCGGCGCGGTTCTCGATATCAATGCTGCTGCATAGGAAGCTCAGCTATTCAGAATATGTATTGAAGCTAAAGAGTGTAAGGCCTAGGACAAGAGGTGGGTTGAACTTGTTGTTGAAGGAGCTGAGTGCGTCTCGAAAAACAGGGATGCGGCATCGACTGCTGCCATGCAGAGTCGGAGCACCGTACCTTCCATCTTGTCGCTTCCCAGTTCTTGCAGATCGATCGTGGTTTGTCGCATTCCTTGTCGAAGAAGCATGTCTGAACGTGCTAAGGTCCGTAACGGAGATCTCCTACGTCACCGCAACTAGTTTCCAAGTCCACATTGACACTAAGAATAGCTAAACTTCGCCCGGGAGCTAGCTAAGACGAAGAGCTCTGCATCTTTCAGATCTTGCAGCATAGCTGGATTAGAGCTTCCTATCTCTCCCTTATAAGATAGACTTCACACAGTACCGACACGACATTCCGCGGCTGATGCCAAGGTGCTTTGCTTGGCGGTCCTGTGGAAGATGCTCGTTTGAGACTGCATATATTTCTTCGTTATCTTTGAGCTCACAATTAAACAGGTTCGGTTTCGACTTGATCTTGTTTAGGATTAGACTCAAAACCAGACACGAACTGGGAAAAGCTTACAGAAGCGCCGTGTGATGCTTGCAGACAGAAGCATAGGACCTGTGATAGACGGTTACCCACTTACGGTAGTTATGCTAAGCGCGGCGTCGGAGACAATAGAACATCTATAGCCCTCGCTAGCGTAAGACGCCTAAGACTAAATAGCTTTATGTTCTTAAGCCGGCGTCTAGTTATGCTAAATCCCGGCTGCTTGAATCTGATTCTATATCATCTCTCGAATCCGATCCTACAACAGCTTTCGAATCGATAAGACCGAATGCTACACAAGCTTAAGAAACAAAGGCAGTCTTAACACCTAAGGAAAGCTATGATCAGGCGGTCTCCACCGCGAAAGCCAAGGACGAGTTCAAGTTGCCAATAAAGCTCGCACAGACACATAACAACAACCAGCTCACTCTACACGATACAACTACGCATACTACTACACAGACATTAGCCAAAGCTGTACGTACACCAAAGTCAACGTAGAGCTGCCGACCAGCTACCACTTGATGCGTTCTTCAACAAAAGAAGAAAACAGGATCCTTAAGCAATACGGAAGTTACACACTGAATAGCCTCTACAATAGATACTGGGGAAGGCTGCGATAGTAAGGCTAGATGAAACGTAAGCCCGATACGGAGCCAGGAGATTTGAAGCGTTATTATGGTTGATATCGAAAGTGAAGCCACAAATCGTCATATTCTGGCTTAGCCATTCAAGGTTTCCCAGAATTCAGAAGCCTCTATGGCGCAGTGGTAACGCGTCGCACTTGTACCATTGACAGCTTTCAAGCTGTCTAAAGCCTAGGCATATGCGAAGATCTTCAGTTCAATTCTGAATGGAGGCATAATTTGGATTCATTTTTGCGCTGCACGAGAAGTAGACTTCACTTTCACAACTCGTCTTCCACGTAGTTCAGGTAAAGAACAACTACGGAAGACACATTTTTACCCACTGTCCCTCATCAAAGCCTTATTTGTTATATCTAAGAAGTCTACTATGTTCCCGGTGAAGAGGCTTTGCATGCAGGAATCCCCTTGGCTCCGCGAAATCTTATTTGCAGCTGCACTCGAGACACGACAGGCGCATCTATGACCAACCAACAGCCGCTGCACGACACGAGCAAAAGATTGGATGAGACCCACCAGCAGATCGGAATGGAATCAGCCGACAGCAGCATCTTCAGAACGAATGTAATGTTCTGCAGCAAGCCTACGCAGGATATGCCCCGGCCATGAGCCGCCATGTATCTAGGTACCAAGAATAATAATGTAATCAGTCATCCGTGTGCAACCACAGCACCCCAAGGAAGCCCATTTACCTGCTTCCTGAACTCCACACCAGTGATTCTCGTAAGCATTCCAACTGGCCAGTCGGTGTGTACCCCTTCCACACCTTAGTCTCTACTCCCGCCCGTCCATCTACCCGCACTCACCTACGAGCCAACAGAGCTCGAATAGAACCAATAGGTCGCCGCATACTGCACGCTGAACATAGCCGGACTCGACTCACACGTAGCGGGAGCTTTGCCGCCGGCCGTGGTCAGTCTGTAAACGCCCTTGACGTCGCCCTGTGTGCCGTACGTAGAATCAAGCAACAACCACGTCACGGCGCCATCGCCTACTCCGTTCTCGCCCTTTGGTGCGTCGGCGGGCGCGGTTGAGTTCGAGTTCACTTTGACCCTCGCGACGCCGAGGCCGGAGTCTGCGACTGCTACGTTGGCGTTGCCGATGGAAGCCGTGCCGACTGATTTGACTTGGGTCAAGTCGAAGGTTGGCGTGCCGTTGCTGGAGAAGTAGTGGTGGCCGACTAGCTCAAGGTTGGAAGGTTCGAGGTTTGCGGTTGGGTCAGCTGGAAGAGCGTACTGGAGTGCCAGGCCCGGCAGCATGCTGAGGATGTCCGGGTAGTTTGCCGCTATGCAGGAGACGTTGTAGAGGGAGGCGACTGCGCCGATGGCTTTCGGGACTACGTCTTTTGAGGCGGATGAGCAGGTGTAGTTCTGAGCGTGTTAGTATGTGAGTTTGAGCAAAGTGGGTGAAAAAACATACCTGGACACCTCGACCGACGACTACCTCAGCTAAGGTCCAGCTTGGGTCTGGAGCTGGCAGTGGTGTTGGCGCGACGGGCTGGACTGCCTTTGACAGATCGCATACTGGTGGGTTTGCGACCTTGCCTTGTTGTCGGGCTAGCTGGATATGTCGGTCTACTGCTGCGTAGAACTCGCCAAGGGCCGGCGACCATGATGCTAGTGGCGCTGCCAGTGCTGATGAGAAGAGAATGCCTAGAGCCAGAACCGACTTCATGGTGATGACTGACGTTTATGATCGTGCTTTTTATTGTGTCTTGAAATTCAATTCGAGGTGGCGATGCACAGTCTAGCCAGAGACGTTGCAGTAAATCAATGCAGTATGTCGATTGACTATTAGTGTAGTATGTATGCTGGATGCAGAACACTGGATAGCAAAAGCAGACCCAATATCAGAACAAGGAAATTCGTTAATACGAGGTGGCAGGAAGGTTGATGTTATGAGGTGCGAGGATGGAGAGGATAGAAAGAAACTTCCTAACCTTGCAGCATAGTCATATATCAACCGGGGCTGTCATGCCCACGGTTCCCTGCAGCTTCGATGTAAGTATAGAACACTTACGATATGTAAGCGCCGCAGTCTTGCTCAAAGTCAGTCCAGTTCATGAAGGAAGTGGGCTCGAAAGGCAAGATGTGGAGGAGCGGCCGGTTGGTAGCCCAGTCTAACGCCGAGTGTGTTACTATTCCAGGTAGGACGAATAAGAGTGGGTGTGATTGGTGGAGATTGCGGAAGGGCTTTGTGTCAAGAAAAAAATGGATCTGCCGCTGCCGCTGGAACTTGACCTGAATGGGCGTGTTGCAGTTAGATCTGCTGCCCATTCCCCTGCCTCCTCCACACCAGTCCCTGTCGATTCGTGCATTTGGAGACCTACTGCATAAGCGCTTGCCCAATGACAGTTCTCAGTGCTCCAGAGGCCGCACTTCAGGTGATTGGCATTGGCTGGAAGCATGAGTAGCTTTGCAAGTAAACGCCTGGCCAAGTACCGATCCGTTTCAGAATCAGCAAGATGATCTTGATCAAGTTTAGCAGCCGCTCAACGTGGCTTGCGAAGCCAGCGGATGCTGAAAGCCGCTTGCATGCACTCTGATCAGCGCCGAGCGACATTTGCAATAGGCTCGGCACCGTAAGTCGCATTGCGCAACGTCCTGGAGATCGTCGTCAATCGGAGGATTAAACGTGGCCGTTAATCACTCCTCACTGTAAAGTTTACGTAGTCAATCACATTCTTCTCAGCCGAGCTTACGATATCCCTGGTTGTTTATGTGGGTGTACGTTCTCGGCACATGGAGAAGTATTTGAGAAGTCTGACCATCAGAGGTCTTGTCTCAATCAGACAAGAACAACTCAATAATCCCTGCTCCCGAGGAGACCCTTGACATCGCCGTGCGGCACGGCTGCGGCACCACAACCGCTGTCAAACGCAAGCGAGGGCAGGGTAGCCGAGTTGATGGGCAACCGAGGAACTGGTGTGGGTCACGAACAGATTGTTATGATCGCTGATACTAGGGCCGCATCATCCAACATCCTCCTGACGCCAGTCTGCTATGTGTGGCGACGCATCCATGATAGCGGCAGGGCCCGCGGAACCACCGGAAGAGATCACGGGCACCATATGACTTGAGGCGGCGCTCGCAGCTGACATCCAGTACAACATAAAGAATACCAGCAGGTGGAGAGCCAGGCAGTATCCTGCAAACAGGTTGCGGCTCGTTCTGGTCGCAAGAACAATCCTGGTCAGTGAGAATACCATACGCTCGGGCATGTTCATGCGCTTGTAGGCTCTGGCCGCCTCTCGGCCTTGGAAGGCGGCAAAAGGAGATATGTTGGCCTCGTACTGGGCCTTCCACCTGTCTCCACGCTCATCTGCCACATTCATAGAGGTATGCAAAGGTTCTTGGCCGTATGCCGAGGATGAGGCTCCGCCCCTGCTATAAGCAGAGACATAGCGTGTCTTCTCGTAAAGATTGAGGTTGTCCTTCTGTAGCGAGGCAACCTCCTGTCGCAGCGAAGTGACTGTGGCATAGGTCTTCTGCAGTTCTTCCTCCAGTTGCTGTGTTTTCTGCTTGAAGCGATCGCGTTGTGCCTGAACCATGGGGAGTATGCCGGACCCACCGGCCATAGCCTCTCCTGGACCCGGTGAAGCTCGAGCGTGGCCGTCGAAACCAGAAATGATTGAAGAAGTGGGCGATGATCTGCCTCGCCGTGTGGACTGTGGATACCTAGAGACGTATGTGCCAGCGACTGACCTGCCGGAGGAGGGCAGACCGCTAGCAGCTTCTTCCTGCAGCTCAGTCAGATCGTTCTCTAACCTCGCCGACAGCTTCTGGGATTCCTCCAAGTCTTTCTTGCTTTGCGATAGATCAGTCTTGAGCCCGTCCAATTGCTCTGACAGCTCTTTGTGTGAGACGCGAAGTAATGTCAGATCCTCACTCAGCTTCTTGTTGCGTGCGAGCAGCAGCTGCTCGAGTGAATCCTGCTTGCCACCCTCAGCGGAACCATTCTCTGTGGTCGACACGTCATCAGCGTCGTCTTCAGTAGACAACTCGATGGACCGCAGCATGTTGAGCTCTCTTTTGATTTCATCATAGTCGGAGCACTTTTGCAGCTTGTTGCGGAGATCCTGGGATTCATCGGCGGCCGATCTTCGTTGACGCTCGAGCTGTTTGACACGCTCGTCTGTCTTGCGCTTCTCAGCCTCACGATCGAACCTCATGGACTCAAATCGACGCAATAGAGTCGAGTTCTCTGATTGGAGGCGAAGCACTTGTGGATCCTCGTCTGCTGGTTTGGAAGATTGTGTGGCAACTTGTGCCAAATCAATGCGCAGTTGCTCGTTTCTTGCCTCCATCTCGGCCAGTCGAGCACTGGTCTTGTCCAAATCGGAGACGACCAGTTGCAGCTCAGCCGAGACAGCCTTCTGTGCGGCGGTGTCCTGTTCGTCCTTGCCCAATCTTTGCGAGACCTCATAGTTGGCTCTCAGCTCTTTGAATAAGCGCTCCTGACTTTCGATCTTCTCCTCCAGCGCCTTTTCTTTCGTGGCCCAATTGCTCTCCTTTTCCTCCAAGACCTTTCGCCATGACGCTTCTATGTCCTCTGTCTTGCGGCCAGATCCCTCTTCGGCTTCTTTGCGAGCCTGCCGTTCTGTTTGCAGCTTTGATTCGGTGGACTCGAGTTCTTGCGATAACTTGCTGACACGTTTCTGCAGTTCGGCATTTTCTGAAGTAACGCGGGGCAGGGTATCTTCGGAGGCGACCAGCGCTTCGACGGAGGCCTCAAGGAGAGGGAAGGGGTCAGGAGCCTCGGATATAGTGGTGTAGAGCTGTAGGAAAGCGGAGGAGGACTCCTTGCCGTGGGTGGTCAAGAGGTCAACGAAGCCTTGATACGCCTTCAGCAAGCCCTTGTACTCGGCCAACTTGCCAGCATCGTCCAGCTTGCGGAAGTCTTTGGTCTTCTGGGCGACCTCTTTGCGCTCCAACACAGCATCCTTCTGATGGTTGACTACGTCAGCAGCAGTGGTGTCTAGCTGGGAGATCAGGGACGCCAGGCCGATGCCTGCTCATGTTAGACAGACACGGCAACGCAACCGTGCTTGACTTACTTCGCCATGCGGCAATAGCCTTTTGAAAGCGGTTGTTCGTCTCTCCATTCATAGAATCGTTGCCATCTCTGTTGCTGCCATTATCGTTGTTCTGATCAGCCACGCTGGCTTCTGCTACCGCGACCGCATCCATGTTGTGCTGTGGATGTCGACTTCATATCAGGCTGAACTAGCGAACGAGGTATATGTTTTCATCGGCGAAACACACGAGTCGCCTCGGAGTGCTATACTGTCTGAACCCCAGGAAATAATAATCTTTGAGGCAGGAGCATAAAGTGTACACAGACCACTGCACCTGCGCCTTCCACGCGTCGGCCCACAGCGGATCACGACACCTACGTAACAAGCCCCGACTCGCCGATCACCTCGTCGCGTTGTCCCAAAGTCCCAAGTCGAGAAGACAACATCAGCAATCTCACTCTCGTATTGCTTGGTCGACGGACTCGCCCCCTGTGCCATGTCCCATACCACGAGCGATGAGCGGGCACGCAAAAGGCGCCGTCTGCGTGCACCAGAAGCTGGACCTTATGTCCTCAGGAAGGTGCTTGAGGACATTCCTCTGGCCACAGATGAGACCTCAGACCCAGTGTCCATAACATGCGTTGAGTTCTGGAGTAGGTGAGCAACACCCTGAGTAGTTCCTAGGTCTATACTAAGCCGAGCAGATGATAATCTCTATGTTGGCACATCTGCCTCGGAAATTCTGCACCTCGTCTGTCTACCACCAGAAAAGGATTTTGATCCGCCTCAGTACATCTTGGCCACGAGGTTACAGCCTAGCGGCCATGATGCGGCTGGCAACACCCCCTCGCCAGGTGTACAGCAGATCCTGGTCTTACCTGGTCCTAACAAGGCAGTGGTCTTGTGCAATGGCACAGCATCCTTCTATTCCTTGCCAGAGCTGAGTCCAGCCTTTCCCAACAGAGAACCTACAGGTGTCTTGTGGATTGGTGGCTACGACGAAAACGTCGGCAGAGACACCTCAGACGGTACCACCATCATGATCGCCACTTCCAGGAATATCAATCAGGTTCGTGTGGCAGACAAGCTTAGGCCAATTAAGCCTGCCATCCCAGTTCCCCAGTGCCTCGAAGCACGCCGCCGTGACACCATAGCCTGTGTTGCTGATAGCAAGAGCTACGCCTTGCTGGAGATCGAGCATCAACAGAAGATACCATTGTTCGATATTTCCACCGCCCCAGACCCGCCGGACGCTCAAAATATCCTCCTTGCACCGCCAGCCAGCAGTCACGGTAGAAGCAAAAGTCTTGGTCACGTTTCCCCGTCGCTATCTCCTATCGAAAGATCTCAATCTCCTGCTCAAAGTGAAGGTCAGGACAGTCGAGCTGGGAGCCGTCCACGATCGTCCACCACAGAGACCAGTCCCGCTACCCCTGCACCTAGACTTGTGCCACCCAAATTGCTCAAGCCACACGTGCTATCGCCCTTTCCGAACGAGTTCATGCTAACCACAGGTACCGCGCAAACTGAGCCAGGAGTTGGCATGTTTGTGAATCTGGACGGCGATGTTTCCAGAGGGACGATCGAGTTCGATCAATATCCGAACGCTATCTTAGCATACTCCTTCACTCAACAAGACGGCTTTCCTGAAGAGACGCCTAATCCGTCTATCATTGCATTACTAGAAAAGCTACAAGGTGATCAAACCGTACGCGGCCTGGAAATACAGAGCTTGACAGACAATGGTACTTCTAACCCCGAAAAGGCTTGGCTCATCATCCCTACTGATGCCGAAACTGTACGGAACGATCATGCAGGCCTTCATCAGTGCCTGAGTGCCCAACGACACGTCTTTACAGAAGTTGCGGATCTCCTGCAAGCCGTCAGGTACCGGCCCAGCACCGGAACCCCAGGGGAACATGAGCCGGACGTAAATCAACCATCTAGTATCCAAAGGCATGAGCAGGACAAGTCTCTGCCTGGGTCGCGCTTGGGACAGCCGAGCAGCCCCAACCCTGAATACGAGCAGAAACGGGTGGGAGAGGAACTCGCATTTGTGCAGAGGCTCGGGCACGCTTCAACCAGAGCCATGACCTGGGCGGCGGACGACCTGTGGCACATACTCCAGAATCCACTGTTGCTTCAGCTCGAAAGCGAGATACTAAGAGCCTCACTCACTACCGACCAAAGCATCGATTTTGCCAAGGTCAATGTTTCCCTGATTCTTTCGTTCCTTGGGGGTATCAGAGATCGAGAGCCACAGGACGAGACAGAATTTCTTAGTATCAAGTACGCACGGCAAAAAGCTAGCATGGTGTTGTTCCTTCACCTGCTAACTGGTCTCAACCAGAACACGAACCTCAAGGCAGCTTGCAAGATAGCTGAAAGCGCTCTGCAAGAAGGGGAAATAGATCCGAGGATACCACTCTCGTTGTTGCCTTCGCTATCGAGAGAAGTCATCCCAGGCTCCGGTGGTATATGGATACATCAAGGCATTGTCGACTGTCTTGTGGACTTTGAGTCACCATTGAACACCTTCAGCGACGCGCCAACAGAGTTCTGGCTAATGCTCAGACATTTTCTTAGTACCTGGCAGGAGAAGAGAGGCTTTGGCAGTATAAGCGATGAGAAAGCCGTGTTTGATACGGTTGATGCCGCGCTCTTGCATCTCCTCCTCCACCTCGACTCTGTACTGACCAGAGGCGACGGAGCTCAAGCGCCGACTCGAGCAAAACTCAACAATGTGGTCGATCATTGGAAAGGTGATTTTGATCGCGCTGTCGCCTTGCTGGAACACTACAAGCGTCTGTACATACTCAGCCGGCTGTACCAAAGCAGGAAATCCGCCAAAGATGTCCTCCATACATGGAGACGTATCTGCGAAGGCGAGGAGAACGCCGACCGGGAGGTCAGCAGTGACTCCGTATTAGGACACATGAGAAGGTATCTCTCCGTGATCAGAGACCCCGCCCTGGTACAGCAATATGCCATCTGGATGGCCAAACGATCTCCGGCTCTTGCCATTCAGGTGCTTTCTGACGATGACAGTCGCGTCAAGTTCGCTCCGGCCGAAGTTGTAACCCTGCTCAAGGCCAATGCACCGAGAGCTGTACAACTCTTTCTCGAGCATTTGGTCTTCGCTAAGAACCTTGACCAATACGCAGACGACTTGGTTGGGTATTACCTCGACTCGGTCCTGAGCGTACTTGAGGAGTCGGATCAAGCTCGCCAATCACTGGCAGACAGCTACAGCACTTACCGGGCTTTGACGTCGCCAAAGCCGACATACCTCAATTTCATCAGAGAGAATGCTCCCGATGAGCCATGGTGGCAATCGCGACTACGACTTCTTCAGTTACTTGGTACTGGCGGATATGCCAGCTCATCGGGCTCAGGCAAAACACTGACGTACTCGGTGGGTATGGTACTGGGTCGCTTGAAACCATTCAGTACATATCTGGTGTCAGAGTCGATCATCCTAGACGCACGGCAAGGTCGGCACCACGAAGCTCTCAAGTTGCTTGTACACGGTCTGGGCGATTACGATACTGCTGTGCGGTACTGCTACTTCGGCGGACCATCTTCGCCATCAGGCACTATCGATGTTAGCCTGCTTCCCTCTCGACAACAGCAGCAGGAACATTTCCGGTTCTTGTTTGCCGAATTTCTGCAGATCGAGGACGTTGAGGAGAGAACGGATAGGACGAGTCATCTACTGGGCACGTTTGCGACATGGTTCGACCCTCTCGCCATCCTGAACAGCATCCCTGATTCGTGGTCAGTCTCTCTGCTTTCTGATTTCCTTCTCCGGACATTCAGAGCTGCAACCAGCGAGCGGAATCAGGCGGTCATAATCAAAGCTTTGAGCGCTGCTCAGAATCTCCAAAAGCAGGCAGAGTTTATCGAAACATGTGAGAAAATTGGTGCAAAGCTGGAAGTGGATAACGAAGCGCCACTGGTACATCCAGTGAATGACATTACTATTAGCTGATTGCTCCGACAAAACCTAAAGCACCTTCGTGCCAGAAAGAGCCTTGTTCGAGAGTTCAATGGAAAGCTCCCTCTGCAAATAGTTCCAGGCTGAAGTCTGCATTCCGCCAGTTCCCACGACGACCTTGCACTCATCGCATATGAAAAGGTGGGACTACCATCGTGATGACCAAGTCCGCGTATTTGATGGTCGTTTCAGGCTGGTTACCATACTGCTGTATTGTTAGCAACCTCGCCTCAAGGCACTGTCGCATACTTGTACTTACGGCTCCATGTAATAATGCAGGTTGGGGGCTACTCCGCCCATTTAACCACTTCACGCACTCAATTTCGTAGTTCGAGCTCCACTCATCGATAATCTCGCGACAAGTCAGATGTTCGTTTATGCCAGCATCGCTAAAGCGAAGAGGTTCGAGCTTATCGCTTAGGACTGCAAGATTACCTCGTCGTGGAAAGTCCGCCTTTATTCGCCACGTGGGGTTATTTACCCAATTAGTGCCTTTCTCAAACATCCTGATGAGATGCTGCGGCGGTTCACCAAGATTGTACTCTGAATTGATGCCGAGAAGACCCTCTATAGGTTCATCTCCATCACCAATGGCATCGTGATCAATGTGGAGGTCAAGATTATGTCTCAGACTGACACAGAAGTTTGTTGCGAAGAAGCACTCGTACACGACTTTGTCCACGCCCTTCAGTGTGGCAGGCAACGTGTTGATGGTGTCCTTCTCCGTGTGAGGATAGGCGTGGGCGCAGTGGTAGCCAAGGGTTACACCTGTGGGGGATATCAGTCAAAGCAAGCATGACTCTTGCTGTCGGACTTACCGTCCTCGCAAAACCCTGGCTGAGTCGACAGTCGTTTCAGTATCCGATATAAGTCAAGCTGCTCAGGCTCGAGCCAAGCAGTATTCGCCGAGCATGTTGCGTACAGATTGTATGTCAAGGTTACACGATGGCCGGACGTCACCTCGAAAACCTCGTGCTCACAATCACTGTAGAAGGCGGCCCACTGTATGGTATTACGACCTTTTTCGCCAGACCAATCAAAGATCTGTTCTCGACCTTGATGCCGAAGCACGAGTTGACCTCCCTTGTGTACGCTGGGGAGGCAAACGACAAGCGAGCCGATCTGGTGCTTTGACCGTGGAGGGTCGACATGGGCTTTGAATTTGCCGGAAGGACTGGAGTATACCTGTACAAGATCAGATGTAGTCATCGACGGAAATTACTCAGAACACTGTCACTTACGTTCAGCTTGTACAGCTCGGCTCTTAAGCCATGCGTCTCGTTAGTCTGATGAGCCAGATTGGGTGTCAAAGCTTGCGCCACAGTGTCGATAATCCCCAGCGCATAGGGATTGAAATTGCTGCAGAAGACGCTCTCATCCATCTTCCCAGCCTTGCGATATGATTCATCCATCACGTCTTTACCGCCTCTGCCAAAGCTGGCAGGCTGACAGTCCTTAAGCAATTGCTCAAATTCCGGTCGCTCAGCGTCAGCGCAGGGCAGCGTGACTTTGCATCCAATATTATCATCTGAATCCCAGCGAATAGTGACAGGATCACAGCGCATACGATGAACGTCGGATTTGGAATCGTCTTCGTCCGATGAAATCTCCCAAATGTCCATGCCCGTGGTGTTTAACTCATCAGTGGATTGATGTCCATCAGAACGGAGTTCGTCGGATTCACAGATCAAGCGACCGTCCAGCGCAGAGACTGGAATGGTCCCTCCAATGCCAAACAGGGACTTGGTGTTCTCAGATGCCACCTGTCCTGACAGTTCTTCAAAGATTTTCTCCTCAGCGGATGCTGCCATTGAGGACATAATAGCTGAAGGATCGTTCTATAAGGTTAGCCGGCGATAGATTCAGGGATAGCGTTTTGAGAAACTCGTGCTCAATTCTTTGCCTGCGGAACAAAGTCAGTACGTTTTGAGAAACTTTCGTGCTTTGAAGAGATCAGATAGGTATTGGCTGCTGTCGTTGTCGACTACTTATCCTTCCAGCTCATGGGACGATTTCATCGATCAAGCTAGAGACATGGTCCGAGCTCTGGGCAACGGAGCTGTCAATTCTGCATATGTGGTACTGTTGACAGGCACGACCAGGCAGCAAATGCAAGGGATACAATAGCGCTATGTGGTTCCTGAGTTGTGGCGTATCTCCATCCAGTGCGGGCCCATTGGAGGTTGGCAGCTACTCGAACAAACAGATCAGGTCATACCCTTTCTATAAATGCACTGATAGACTAGCATTGTCTGATACCCAATGACTGCTTGCGTTGGAAAGGAGGCGACTGTGGGCGATCCGAGTTGGGCCAGGGGCTGGCTAAGGGTACAAACCATTAATGCCTGAGGCATCAACGAGCGGTACCCATGATCTATAGCGAGGGATATTGATGTCAATGGAATCAAATGACGGAGTTGCTGGAGTCACCAAGATAGGTGTAGTGTGAGCTGAGAAGGGACGTCGTTAGGATGACTGCTAACGATCGTGTCCATAACCTTAAGTTAGCACGAGGCGCACAGCACGCCTGTATGCTTACACCTCGAGAGCACCCTTCAGAAAAGTGTTCCACGTATGGCTTCTTCCATCCCGTCCACTGCGCCGTGGTGCAAGACTGCCCGTCTCAGCCTTGCCAGGCTTCGCGTTTCCGCTTCGAATTCATTCCAGGAACGGCATTGCCTCAATCGGCATTAGTGTTATTCGGCTGCAAAAGTCCCGCTCTGGACTACTTAATGCTTTCTGAATCTGCTGGAGCATATGTCCCCTCCATCGAAATTACGACCCTCCACTTTGAATCGGCTTGAATCACATACGTTGGAGCTTTCGTCGACGATGCCAAAATACTACCAAATTAAGCAGAGATAGGCGAAGTTACCTTCTATCACCAAAGGACAAGCCGTCCTTGACGCACGCCGCGAGATGTCTGTTGTTCCGTACACAAACCCGCGACCTCGTCAGAAGAAGAAGCATCCGACCGGCAGTGACGTTGCTTCTACCAGTATAGGCACGCCTCCGCTCATGCGGTTTGTCCAGGACCAACCCACAATAGTTTTCGCCGTAAGCAATACCATTACCGGTCTTAGTAGCAGCACTGACACGTTTAAAACTGGGAATACTTCAAGGACCGGGAACAATCTAAGACCCGGTGCTGTACGAGGACCCCTCGCTACAAACTCCACAAGAGGTGAACCCACACTGGTGACATTGGATCAGGACATAGCAGCTCCGAAGTAATCCCTTGAAATCCGTGACCCTTCAGTCTACCAGACTCCGACTTGGCAACTGTCACAGCGTCTCGCTTGCTGTTCACTATTGTCTGCTCCAAAGCTTGATTCTGCATCAGTCCTCGTAAGTCCCTGTGCCATCTTGTGATCTCTGAGCCATGGCCAACCACATCTGCAGGTACATGACTATTACCGACGATCAGAGGCTTGAAACCCATGTCCGACTACGTGCAAAACTTTTTGCCCAAGCATATTCTCTGCGCACGGATACTTGGTATTCTGATCTTTTCCGGACCATTCGCTGCAAGTCAACAATTTTCAGAGTTCTGTTGCACATCAACGAGACCAAAGAAAGGCTTCACGAAGCGGACACGCACGGCTTGACGGTCGACAAGGCGTCCTGCTATGACACCCTTGGCGCATACGAGAATGAGATGCTGTCGCTGATTCTTTACATTCGTGACGAGCAGAAAGGGTCGGACAAAATCGTGCCAGAGGACACCCCACTGGAGTCCCGTTTCAGTCTCCATCGAAGATCTATTGATGGCGCCAATATCACTCGAGACTTGTTTCTACCCTGCTCAACAGCAGAAGCAGCAGACCCAGTGTCGTCAACATCCGCAGGAGTAGGCATCGCATATCCAGAGCCCACTCAGGCCAAGCACAAGTTGTTGGAAGGCTGGACATAAGTAGGACATGTCGTCGGCAGCTTCGACGCATTTGTTATTGTCTACTGCCTCTTGTGGCAGGCAACCCTCGCTGATCTAGACTGGGCACCGGAGCGGCCGCCTGGAGACAACAATAGGGAGACTCATAAGAAAGCGTGCTGTTGGTTGGATCAGTACGAAGAATACAATCGCGTAGCGAATGAATGTGACACAACAACGCGTAGACGCTGGGCCAACTTTTCATGGGGTCTGCAGGGAGGCGTGGAGGCGTTAACAGAGTAGAGGGCTTTGGTGGGAAGAGGCGTTATTCCAGTCAGGTCTCAGTGTATCGTTGCGTGTTTTAGCAGGGGGGAGTGCGACAAAAGAATGTTTTGCTCAAGTGCATAGGAGATCCAGCACGACACTTTCCTATCCCAAAACACATTGCTGGAATCCCACATTCTCGATTTAGTTATGACCAATCATGGCATAGAGAGGGTTACCGTGCTGCGTGGTAGCAAGACTGACGCTGCTTGAACTTTTACGGTTATAAAAGTTGGCAAGATGATAGTCCAATGTATTGTAGTCTTTGTTGGTCAACCAACGTAAGGGGGTAGTGCCTCCCAGTTATAGTATTGCAGGAACGGAGACTTGTCGCTGCACGACCAGTCAGTACTATCAGTGTATCGAATTTTGGGTAGTATCATCTCCTTAGAGTCCTTGCTCGACGACGAGAAAGTTGGCTAGTATTCTGAAGTGTAACCCCATCTTTTGTCAAGTTAAGCCTAACGCTGCAACGAAACGCTGGAGAGATTGCGTTTCTACATCACCGATAACTACAATTCAACGACTTGTGATCAGATCATGGGTATCTGGCCGTACATTGTTCATCGAGACACTCGTCTTTACACATCGATCACAAGTATACAAAAAAAGACGAACTTCGATTCACATACATAACATAAGTCGATGCATGACGGGTTCGGGCAATGGGTCAGCTTGAACGGTTGGGAGTCGTGCATCCATGCAGGTCGCTCCTGTACCTCGGCGCTTGGTTGGAGTGATGGGAACCAACAATCTGCTCAAGACGCACTTCACAAGGAAAGAAGATGCGGCTTCCCTGCAGTGCTTTCACTGGATGAAACCACTTCGTTTCTGTGGCATGCAAGTTAGTTCACAGCGTATTGAAAGATGGCGTAGCATCTTCTTCAGCACATACCTCATCACGAACTTGTGCTGATCACACTTTCAACCCAATCCTGACTAGCTCTTACTTTCTATTGGCACAGGCACGATGGCTGTATCGGCAATTCTGCTATGCTCCTTGCGAGTTTTGGTACCAATATACTTTGCCATAAGCAGCGTTGAGGCAAGCCTGGAGGAAGAGGATCATGGCTGCCGGGCGTACACTGTATCAGGCCCTGACCTCGGATATTTCCAGAATTACCACTTTTCTGATTTCCGAGCCATTCCAAGCGTGGAAGACAACGATTTTACGACAGCTCCTCCTCTCGTCACATCTTTGCAGGAAAACGGAGGCTCCCCATTGACATCCAGCTTCTTCAACCAATCCACGTGGCAAGAGTACTGGTCAGTCCACGATGGTGTCCGTAAGCCGGACAGCCTTATTCCCCCAGTGTATCTAGCTCAGAATGTGTTCGTCGCCCGGAACAGTACGCCGGACGCTGAAACTGACACCTACTTGACACTTCGTGCAAGCCGTCCAGGAGCGTTCGTATCCGCAGCCGAAATCGAGCTGAACATTGATCAGATTCTCTACGCAAGCCTACGAGCTCGGCTACGCGTGCTGCCCAATGGCCTGAGCAATCTCTCGGCTCCGACCGCTGGACCTGCCGAGTTTCTGACAGATCCAGACACGAGCAGCAACCAATCTCATCCAATAGACAGTGGCGCCGTGCTAGGCTTCTTCTTCTACCACAACGACACACAGGAGACCGATATCGAGATTCTAACGCAAGATCAAACCAACCGGGTTCGCTACACTAACCAGCCAGATTACGATGCCAGTGCTCGTGAAGACATCGTTAGCGCCAGCTCAGAGCTCGTGATGCCGCACGGCCACGTCGTGACAGAGTGGCTAGACTACCGAATCGACTGGTTCGATGGCGTGAGCCGGTGGTACATCAATGGGGATCTTGTGCTCAACAAGACAATCAATGTTCCCAGCGCCCCGTCTACAGTTTTCATGAATCTGTGGAGCAACGGGGAAAGCTGGTCAGGGAATATGAGCGTAGGGGCGCAGGTATACGTCGGGGTGCAATGGGTGGAGATAGCCTACAACACGAGCCAAAGCGGTGGCAGCGATGACCGGGGGGAGGAAAGCTGCTACGTTGATAGCGACGACTCTAACCAGAGCACAGTGGCTACGGAGACCACCTCTACCGGTGCCGCATCCACCAGTACCACATCCAACAGTGCCACATCGACCAGTGCCACCTCCACCAGTGCCGCATCCTCATCTGGATTGTACAAGGTGGACAACGCGTACCGGGTCACCATTTTGCCAGTGCTGATGGGTATTTGGCTATGCATCACATAGGCACAGTCCATTGTTGGAGGTCAGCAGCCATCATATCAGTCTCAGCTCTGTTCACAACTTTGGGCATGTGGTCCTAATCACGGAAACGGTCTACTTGGGGCACATGTTTGTCTGTTTCCTAACGGCTCCTCATGGGATTTCGACCACTTCACAACTTCCTGTTCAGCTACTGAGTTCTGCCCAACCGGCACGAATGAGGCTTCTATCACCACGATCCAGCGGCGCATCTGCAACGCCAGTCCAGTAGAAGAGGCCCCTCAGGCCCTTTTGCTTCACAAATTGTGCCTTTGCAGTCACCGTTGCCGGAACGTCATAGCTGACGAACCCAGCGTCTCCGCCGACACTGAACGCGGCACCGACGTTCCAGTCCACGTACTCGACAGCGTTAGTGCGCGGCAGATCCTTATATTCGATCACACCGCCCGCTTCACCAGCATGCCCGTTGAATTGCTGTCCGATGTTGTTTGTGCCCAAGAATGAGCGGCCGTAGACAGGAATGCCGATGACGACTTTACTACCTGGAACGCCCCGACCGAAGAGATACTTGACGGCGGCGTCACATGATCGCTTTGCGAATGCGTTGTGTGGGTGTTCTGGACTGTATAGCTGGCATTGATGGCCTGAGAGTTCGGTCCATGGGCCTGAGAAGTCGTAGCACATCAAGTTGATCCAGTCGAGGGTGGTGGCGACAGTGGAGATGTCGATGTTGCGCAGGCACCATTCGCCGGTTGGGAGGGCGGAGGTCAGCAGGTACTGCGGAGATGGGAGGTGTTTTCGACAGGTCTGTAGGAGGGAAAGGTAGTCGCGCCCTTGGTTAGCATCTTTGGGATGTTCCCAGTCGACTGGTGACACGACAGGTGTCAGTGAGGGGTTCAACGAGGAATGTATACGGCTTAGGCTGGACGGGTGCATGTACTTACTGTCGACGCCATCGAAGTTGTACTTGTCGATGAACTGGCGCGCAGAAGCCGCGAATGTATCACGCGTGACCGCAGAAGAAGCGACCTCTGCAAAGGTACTGCTGCCACTTGACCCACCGATTGAGAGGAGAAGACGAAGATGGGGATGGGATTGCTTCTGAGCGAGACAGGCTGCGAGACAGCCGGTCATGCCATCTACTGGGAGTTGCAGGTCTGCTTTCTCGTCCAAGTGCTATTGCGAGTCTCAGTGTGTCTCCCCAATACTGGATGGGTGAGGTTAGAAGCTGCTTCTTACATATATCGTACCGTCAGGATGAACTCTGTATGCTTCATCAGCTGGACCAGCCGTGCCAATGCTCGTATGGGGAGTGTCGTAACATACCTCGCAAATGCGTAGAACAAATGGGTGGTGATGGCAAGATCCATGGAAGATGGCTTCGCTCCGCGGTATATCCGCCAGCTTGGATAGTAGGATCCATGAACCCATGGCGTCGTCGAAGGATTTGCTTTTTGCTGGGTCAAAGGTGCTGAACTCAGTGACTGTGGTTTTCTAGGAGGCAGAGGTGGTGGTGTCGGACCCATGGTTAGGAAGTAGATGCTGCACTACAAGAGAGAATCAGTCGTGATGTGGTTCTTGGGCTGACATTTCTATAGTTGGCTCAAGTTGCAGCCAGAGCTGAAACGGCCTGGGCCAGGGCACTAGATGCTGGTATGCAAAGTTCATGCAGCTTCATGGTTAGGCTAGCTCAGTAATTAATGCAGAGGTTCTGTCCATGCTGGTTATGGATGTACGACGATTTCTGGCTAGTCTTCTCATTTTGATATGGTCTGACACTACCTGTCTCTAAAGCCCGTGAGATACCGAGCTCGGCGGGTAGTAATTATAGCTCCAAGACTGTCAATGTGACCACGTCGCTTCCAGTCCGGTGCTAACTGACACTCAACCTCTACCCTAAGATGACCAAGCAGGGTAACCGCAATTAAGGCCGAAGGCTTGCTGTTAGGCCGGCAACTTAGGCGATGCAAAGAGAATCCGGCAGCCCCAGGCGGCTTGCCCTTCAAACCTTCCAAAAATTTCAGCTTCATCCCATTACCCATGCCGGAATTCATCAACAGCGAGCTACATTGTCGTCGCGACGCATCCGAAATAATTTCCGATTATGGCCAGTCCAAATATCTCGTCGTATGGCCAACCATCAAGCCCCTATTTTCTTCTCTTCCCTTGCTATGTCTTCCATCCTATCTGTACCTTCTGCTTGCGAACGTACACTCTCAACTTTTTCTGCTCCGGCAGCAAGCTCGCCGTTGCCAAGGGCATCATCACTCTGGGGACCTTCTGACGAGTCGTCCGTGGATATTACTTTTCTAGTCTTGCCCCATCCGAAAGAATCCATATTCCAGACTGCATACAAGAGCACCGCAATGTTTATGAAAGGACCACAGAAAACGTAGCAAGTACATCCCATCCAGAACTGGAAGCGCTCCCTCCATGACTTTGTTATCCAAAGTGGGATACACAGGTAATAGCAGATAGGTATCAGCATAACAGAAACGAAAGCCATGATGATCCATACGGGCACATCTGAGCAAGGTTAGCGACCTCTTAAACCACTTAGCCCTAGCACACTTACTTAGGAATGCGTATATGAAACTCGCAACGCTTGCGATGATGAAGGGGTTCAAGAACCAGGTGAAGACGTTGACGAAAGCCAAGATTCTTTCGAACCATTGTACCCCCGGTGCAAATGCAAGGAAAAGGTCGTTAGATGTTGCACCGAGAGTCCACCGACGACGCTGAGACAGAAAGACTGATGCTGAGTGAGGTACGTCTGTGACTGCTTTGGCTCCGAGAGCTTGACGTGTCTGGGCATTTGGTCTTGCTGACAACATGTGACAAACGTGGTTCCGATCTTCAGAAGCGGTAGCGCGAATCTGAGTCAACAATCCGTCTTTCACGGTTGGACAGTATCCGAACTTCTCGATCAAAACCTCCTCGCCACATGTTTCTTCACACACTTTCAGGAGTTGGCAGCAGCCTGGTAAACAGGAGACCTTGTGGGTGACAATAGACTGGTGCAATCTGCGCAGGCCTTGAGCGATCGTGTATTCTGCCGACTGATATAAGCGCCATATGTTCCACTGCCCTTCAGTGAAATCGACAGCGACGTAACCGCAGACTCCCACAGTATTGGGGTATCGACTCTCTTTGAGTAAATTCCAAATGCATCTTTCGTCGAAGACGGTGTCTGCGTCCATGCCGATGAGCTGATCCACTCGGTCGAATTGAGCTTCGAGCAAGAATTTGGTCATATGCGCAAAGAACTCCGATGAGAAGATCACCTTGGGTCTCTCTTCACGCATGTTGAAGTTGTACAAGAAGCTTCTGACCACGATCAAGCCGTCACGCTTGCCTTGATTCTGCTGCTTCACTATACAGAAGTACGGGACACCTCCGTAGGTCCCCCGTTGAAACACAATATCCATGGGCTGCTGATCCCATGCCAGATACGCCGATCGAACGTAGCGACGTTCCTGTCTGTCGGTCAAGATGTCGTGCAGAAGATAATCAGCGGTTGTTTTCTCCATCCCGGGTCCACGCACTTTGCCGTCACAAACGATCATGATAGCACGTTTGTGTTGATCGATGTCGACCTGTGCAACCAAGGAGTCGAGTGACTTGAGCAATTCATCTTTGGTCTCGTTGTAGCAGGGAATCAGCAATACCAGACTCTCTGGTGATTCGGCCGTTACTTTCTTCTCCGGCACCAATCGGTTTCTGATTTGGCGGAAAATTATGGAGAAGACCATGATGACATTCAACGCCACGGTTGCGGTGATGAAAGGCAGCAGAATATAGTAATACCTCATCCACCACCAGGTTGAGAAAACGGCAAGTCCATTCAAAGCAACTTGCGATATCTGCATGGCGTGTTTCTGCACCACGATCCGCATTCGGCCCCTTCTTTTCAGTGTCTCATCACTTGCATCTGGTCTCGGCTTTGGTGGCACAGAAACCACACAAGCTTCGCGACCTGCTATCGCCGCGTCGTACAATGCAAGAGGGTTCTGACGCGTGGTTTCTAGTCTCTGGTCGTCCTGCAGGGGCTGTTGCTCCGAGCTTTCTGCGACTTCTATCCGATCAACATCGTCGACCTTGACATTCGGAGCGTTCTGTTCAACGTCGTCTGTTGTACACGAAGGCTTGACGCGACCTTTCAAGACAAATGGCTGAACGTCGTTCTGCTGGAAAGAAAGAGGCACTGCACTTGTCGAGGTAGTGTCCGAGAGGGACCTTGAACGTCTCAATTCAGGAGCTGAAATCCGAGAAGTCGAGGTCTCTGTGACGCTCAAAGACCTGCTGATCTTAGGAGCTTTCTGCCCTATCAGTTGTGTTGGCTTAGTGTCGACGCTTGGAGCTTGAGACGTGAGACATGCGTCTCTGTCGTTCAAGTTCAAAGAGACGGAACTGGTTCTCGAGGATCCGTGACTGGAATCTTTGTATGTGGAGAGGCTCTCTCCCGAGCCTGATGAAAAGCTCAATGACAGTCCGGTGGACGAACGAGACAGTATGGATGGTCGGGGCAGGACAAGCTCCTTAGATACTACCGTTTCGCCATTTTTCAGGCGAGCCTCAGAGGGCTTCAGCAATGACGGCAGCTGGAGTTGCAGACCCTGCTTCGTCAAGTCGTTGACGGCATGGTCGATGCTGTCGTATGAGTGCAGACCATTCAATGTCGCCATCTTGGACGATTCTGCAAGTCGATGCTTAGAGCTATGTTGGGGAAGGATATGATAGAAGGTATGAGATCGAAGGCTTCCTAGAAATGCCTCTGCGAAGAGACTGTTTGACAATGAATCAAGCAGACCTACCAAGGCAGTCCCTACTGGTCTCGGCTCATGCTACCACGATCATACGACATGTCTTGCCATTAAGTAAGACCACGACGAAAGAGGATATCCGGCAAGTTCTCTTCAAGCCCAAACCTTCGATGCCTCTGAGAGCCATGGATGGGTACGTCTCCTGGCGAATCGCCATAAGACTCTGCCAAGGCGGGCATGGCGAAATCCTCGATGCTCTTTTCGTACCCAAGGTTCGGAACCATGTGCATGCCTCACTTCCAGGCTACGGGCAAATTGTCCTTGTTGTCAAGACCTGGAACACTTTCGGCCGCTCACCTCACCGCTCGGTGTGGAAACACTCGACTTCACGAGTGTGTCCCTGTTACATGTATTGCTATCAAAATGACAGTCATTTCACCGTCAGAGCCTGTATTCAGTTTTATGCGCTAGCGAGACCGCGGCACAAAAGAGACTTTCGACATTAGCAGGATAATGCTCGGATCTCGGTTATAAACCTTAAATTGCACCGGTCCTGTTTTGGACGTCCTTTTGGCTCAGCTCTCTGAGGCTTGTACATCGTGACATAGCTCGCGTAGGATTCGACCATTGTTGTTCCAGGCAGCTAGCTGAGAAAGCCGAATTACGTCAAACCCAGTCGGGCTACTCGGTCGTGCCCTGGCTCTTGGGTCAATCTCCCAAAATTTTCGCTGCTGCTTACCAGCTGACATCCTCCTCGGGAGAGACATCAACGCTTTCAGCGAGAGAACAGCGACCTAGAGAACCAGGGGCTGGCCAAAGCAGGTCGTCAAAGGAGTGAGCTGCACGACGACTAGTTGAGCCGTTACAACCTACTAGGATCTTCGAGGACAACACAACCTGCGCCAAGCTTTTCAAGACTCTCTCGCGGCATGTGACACTGGATTTGCACGAGGATTCCCTGCACAGCAACTTAGCCGAAAACAAGGCATATCCTAGTTCCTCTCGTCTTGGCGTTTCACTCAACTAGTAGGATGGTGACTGCCACTCTCAACGCTCAATCTGCACAATCACAACTACTACCCTACCGTCAACAACATGCACGCGCCAAGAACAAGGAGCGAGACTTAGTTGAGAAGTCTAGATTGCGGTCTTTTGCAGTCAACATGTGGGCTGGTGCGCAGTAAGGCGCCGTTAGGCGACAGCGGGATCCTATGGCGCAAGACATACATATTAACATTTAGTACTCTTAGGTGGTGTTCATACGCTCTAGTCTATTCCAGGATATTTGTGATCTATGAGCCAATTGTATAGTATGCCTTGTCATGAGATGAATCCCCTACAGCGAGGCTGACCTCGTTACGACTATGTCTGACTTCATCAACTGGTTGAACGATCAATACCCATCTTAGACATGCTAATGCGTGCGAACACTTCCTGGGGGTACCAAGTAGGACAGAAACCACAACAAGCCTCATTTAGGATGTGATTGTTTGGTCCCTCACAGTCGCTTAAGTCAGTCTTTTGGCATAAGCACAACACTGAGACCGGCATGCTGCACCGTCCGGCACGAGAACAAAGGTCAGAAACATGCGTCGGATGTGCCTGCCAACCAATACCGTCAGGACCGTTCTCTACTTAGCGCTGTTGCACTAAGGCCACGGTGCCTGAATGCTTACCCCACCGAATCGAAGACCTGCGTTAGCACCTTTCCGCTTTGCGAAGAGCACATACCTTGTTCGTACATTGACACCATTCATGCTAAGCTGAGACACTGCAGCGGTTGAAGCACCACGGACATCTGAATCATAGCTGCTGTTGTTATTCCCGCTCCCTGCGTTGGCTGCGCTAGGTACTCGTACCTTGATGGCCACGGGGAACCCTGTCGTGACAGCTAAGCTTCTGACGGCTGAGCTGTGAGTAAGTGTTGATCATGGCTACCTCTAGCGCACGCTAGCGCACCGCGGAACCTCGGCATCTTCTCGTTCGCGCACCAAGGTACTGGGATGCCTGCACAAAACGCTACTGCTTACGCGAGATTAGCCGATAGGCTCGAACTGCGGGAAGCGCTGACAGGCCACACGATTGGATACCGATAGCCGACAGTCGCATGTCGTTTGAGTTGCGGTACTGATTTTCAACGCGAACACCGAGACCCCACCCTCGTCCGTGGAGGGCTCGATCTTCAGAGGTACAAACAAAATCGTGCAATAACGACAGTGTCATCAAATTTTTCAATATGCGCCGGCGTGGGACCCAGTGGTCCCAGAACCCTCTACTCACTGAACACCCAAGGATCAGCTGTGGGAGTTGCCATCTTCAATTCACACAGGCGGCTGCGGTGCAGATCATGAGAACGGTAAGTGGGGCAGTAGCCAGCTGCAAGTGCAAAGCTCATCACTTCTTCGTGCAACGGGCTACTTCCTCATCTCAATTTTCCTTGTACCTTGAGCACATTAGGCAACCACAGGTGGACATCATCTCCACTTATGCGTTAAGCGAGCGAAGAGCAGAAACATTTCTAGAAAACACAACTTCGGCGAAAGGTTGGATAGTCTCCACGAGCTCTATCGGTAAGCTCGCTCCCTGGACCCGACATTTTGATTCTTCCACCCCACATTATCGGCCGTCACCGCAGCTGGTAAACTCACCCGAGATACATCCACTCGAGCTGAAGAGTTGTACCTAAGCCATGTCCCCCACTTCTCAGCGTGGCAAGACACTCAACTTCCGTCTCGGACTGTTCCCACGGGCAGAAGCTCTTACTTCCCCGCAGGAGCCAGAGTCACACCGTTCCTCGCTTGCTTCTGCCCGAAACAGTAATCTTCGGCTTGCACGTGGCTTTTCACGTGAAGTGCCTCACTTCTCTGGCGACTAGCAGTCCATCAATCGGATATGGACATCCGTACCCACCGAGCTAGGACGAACTCAGCTCGCTGGGTTATGGGGTAGCTTCTGGACGTGATGAATGGACCGCAGGTGTTCTTATCGATTCCTCTTCGCGGCTAACACTGAGACATGAATGACCTTAGGCAGCTGACTGGGAACATATTGATGACCGGGGTCAAGATGCGAACCAGCCAGCATCACTTCAGGCTCAGGAAAGGGGACCTAGCTCATTTTACCCCTTGGAAACGGGTTGATCTGCTGGTACAGGGTGTATCCTTGGAGATTGATGCTCAATTAGCTGCTACTGAAAGTGTTGTGACCTACTTGTACTATGAGCACGTAGCGCCACAGCTAGACACTGCATGTTTAACGAGGGAGAGTGACGGCTACCTTCTAGGACCAATCATAGCTCTTGAAAGTTGTTCAACGTCATTGCTAGTAGTAAAATGCAAATGGAGAAGGGCAAGTAGATGATGATTATGCAAGTACCAGTATTACTACTCTACACAACATTTGAGCTACCTGTAGAAATGCCTGTATGGCAAGCACTAAACCAACGGCCGCCTATCCTCCAGCGTCGCACTCCGCACCCACAATCTTCCTAAGCAGCCATCAGAAGACCAAGAGCAAGTAGCATCGGTACGACACTCCAGCTGCTATAAACTGTCAATGCCGCATCGCTTGATTCTCCAGTACTGCTGGCTGCCCTTATAGTCTCAGTGACAGTACTAGTCACAGTCCCGGACCCCGCCGAAGACTCTACTGACGAAGACCCGCCCGACGAAGACCCGCTCGACGAGCCCAACGAGCTCGCCGTGTGCTTGATGACAGGCTCCGTGGCTTTCCCGGTAGTAGGATCTCGATACCAGTTCTCCTTTGGATCGCCTAGGCAATCACCGATTGTCGCAAATTTGTAACCTAGACCGCCGATCGTATCGATCATGTACTCGGTCAAGTTCCTCACAGTCAACGGGTGGGTGTCATGCGAGTACACGATATAGTCATCTGTCGCTGAGTCTGAGCCGTCGAAGGCCGCTGTGACGTTGCTTTGGCTCATGGGATACGTCTCTGGCGTTATGTTGTCGAAGTCGTAGGTGTCGACCGTGTACTCGACAATGTGGTAGCCCATCGTTGACATGTCTGACCGACAGCCGGAGTCAGCCGTGCAGCTGTCGTATGGAGGCCGCATATAAGTGGGCCAGAAGCCCATGATATTGCGAAACGCCATTTCGTTCTTGACCATCTCCCAGGTTCGGTCCTCGGTCGTAAGCTTGCTAAGGTCCTGATGGCTCCATGTATGGCTGCCGACCTGGTGACCATCGGTAATCATCCTTCGAATCAATCCTGGATAAGGGGTACTCTCGTTGTCCATGCCGTGCTTGCCATAGTTGTTTCCCGTGAGAAAGAAAGTTGCAGGGACTTCCCGCTTTGCGAGGATGTCGAGCAACTCTCCGGTGTAGATGTAAGGTCCATCATCGTACGTCAAGGCGACATACCCGGGCTTGCTGCAGTTCCAGATGCCAGCCCCACCGTACTCGATCGAGCCAAGAACTGGTCGGGGTACGGTCGATGTGTCTGTGCCTGCCGGCGTTGCATTGTCATCGCATGCTGGTCCATACTTATACTGGCAGTATGGTGCGTCACAGTATGCTCGCCCTGTCCCGCACTCGCCGTCCTGAGAACAGCAGAAGCCCTGGGGGCATGATGTGCCGCCATTCTGTACTCCGCACTTCTGGCCTGACCCTGAAGCTTGACGAGGGTCTAGTAGTGCTGGCTCATCTCGACTTGTGAATTCTGGAGTTGCTTGAGCACGATTGCTCAAGCCAAACACATTAATCTGAGGAGACGGGTGGCCATGTGTCAGATAGAGACACTGAGTGAAGATGAAGATAGATAGTGAATTGACTGGCCGCATTTTCACGTTGCTACTTGATTATTGAGACAAGTGAGTGGTTGATCATGTCGTGTGACGGACGTGCTCGACTGATGATATACTATTCATCCTTTACGTGAGGGCACGCATGCCGAGTTGAGGTTTGGCCAGAACCCTGACCGTTACCTCGAGGTTGCACCTCGTGTGTTCAGCTTAGCCAGCGAGCCAAACTCTTCAGAGCAGGTGTTTGCTCGGATGATCAAACATGACTTAGTTTCGTGCATGGCTCGTGTTGGCGGGTACTTAGTGGTGCCACTGTGGTGTAGTCGCAGAATATGGAAGTTCCGAATCGAGAAAGCTTTTGGGCTTGAAGCTAGTTCTTGTGAACTGTAAATGTGACGACTTTGAAATACGATAACAATGCACTAGTACCGTGGTATCGTATTTTCAATACCAGAAGTACCGCGGCGCCTTGAGACAAAGCTGCAGTGTACCAATGTGGCGGCCTTGACATAAACACCTGGCCTAAGCGAAACCCACTGTACCACATTAGTGAGTCACTAGCGCATCGCTTTCTTGGCAGTGCTTTGCATAACTTAGGCTTTGCGGCGAAAGCTTGAACATCAGCAATGGAAGCGCGGAGGTGGATATCCTACGATGTCGCAACGAGACCCATGAAATTGGTAAGTTCTGTGATCCCGGTCGGGGTCCCCGCGAACACGCACCGAGAAGCAAGCGGATACTTCGGTCTGCTCTTGTTCCACTTCAGACGACTTGCTGACGGTCGAGCATACAGCGGGACATTCGCATCTGCGACAAGGAAGACGTAGTCCCTATCTTTGTGCTCCACACGGATAGCTTGACACTTCGTACACACTATTCTTTCCTGAACGAATCGCTTGGCCAGCCGTACATACCGAGGTGGATGTACCATCCAAAAGGCTGTGCGGTGTTCGTTGAAATCATCAATCGGACGTTGCAGAAGCTACCAAAGAGGAATGCATCCAAACAAGCAGCTGCAAGCGCAACCGTGACCCACTTTTCGTTTGTCGTTTCATGACCTCGTGCACCTCATTACCGCCTAGTTACCTTAGTCCCACCATGATACCATACGTTTGGTCCTCCAGTACTATAGACCCTTGCAGCGTGCACCAAAGTGTGGAAATTATGCTCGTGGATCAATCGGATACTACAGGCTTGGCCAGAAGCAGCCGGGGCATCAAATTGATATGCCAAGACAACCGTCTTATGTTGATGGTACTACACCCGCCGCTACCATGCAGTAAACGGTGCACCACGGAACAGGATACGCGAATGTGCTGTGGCAGGCCCGATGCACAAGCTTCATGCTGAGACATACATGGTGGCGTTGTGAATCGCGAAGAGTTCGCTTTGAGGATTACTGGGTCTAGGTGTCTGGAAAGGATGAACCTCAGACCCGTCCATGTTGCGGCAGATGTCCGAAGAAGGCTTTGGGCCTGGCAGATCTTTACCGTTTCCCAGCAAATGGTGTGAGATTGATTCCTGAAAGGGTTTCAGCTCGGTTTCCCGCTCTCTAGGAATCATCTGCTGCCGGCCATGGATGTAGCACAGCATCCGTAGGTGACCAAGCATGTGGCCCCACTTGAGCTTTCTCAAGTTTTGGACAAGTCGCGCACACATAATAACACCTGATGTCCCCAGTATCAGAGATCATAGTCTTCTCAAACCGCTCTTGTGCTTCTGCTTTATCTCATAGCGTTTTGTCCAACCAGACCTGACGACGAACGCGCACTCATCTTCATATTTGACCTCAACCAATACAGCTCCAATGTATGAGCCACATACTCCTCCGCCAGAGGGCCTCAACGAAGCTATCATTGAATGGTGTAGAGAGAGAACTTCCGGAGCGAACGGCGAAGTCCTGCAGACAACTGTCGCGATCATAGGAGCAGGCTTCGTCGGGCTGCATTTGATTAAGGCCTTCTCCCAAAGACACCGTGTCATAGCATACGACATTGACGATCAGAGGTTGAGCGAGTTGGCATCGTTCGGAGTTGGACAAGATGTTCTTTGCACTTCCAACCCTGAGGAACTTCGGAGCGCAGAGTACTTTCTCATCGCAGTCCCAACCAAAGTCAACCACGACAACACCATCAATGCGAACGCTGTGCAGTCGGCAATTGACATGGTCGCACAGTATGCCAATGATGGAGCTACCATCGTCATAGAGAGCTCTGTTGCCATCGGCATGACCAGAGAGCTCTTAACGCCAGCTATCCAACAACGAGGATTTCGTGGAGGCATGTCTCCCGAAAGAGTCGACCCGGGCCGGGTATTCCCGACATTTCACAGTATCCCGAAGATCGTGTCAGGACTGGACGACATAGCACCTGGCTCTCTCAAAGCGATATATGGCTTTTATAGCACTGTATTCTCCGAAGTCGTCCCAGTGAGTTGTCCTGAGGTCGCTGAGATGACCAAGTTGTACGAAAACTGCCAGAGGATGATCAACATCGCGTATGCCAACGAGATGGCAGATGCCTGCTCTAAAATTGGCATCGATCCGCTGGAAGTAAGTCGTGCTGCAGCGACTAAACCTTTCGGGTATCAACCCTACACGCCAAGCCTAGGAGTTGGAGGTACGTCTGAGCCTATCGATCGCACTTCTCACGTGACTTACTTTGTGTCTAGGCCACTGTATTCCGGTGAATCCCTACTATTTGCTGCACAACTCAGAATTCCCCCTTCTTGAAGCAGCAACACGGAAGATGAAGCAGCGTCCAAGCCACATTGCCGATTGCATCATGAAAAAGAGGACGCGCAATGGAAGCAGCTTCGACGAAAAGAGAAGTCGTCCTAGGATCCTGGTCGTTGGCACAGGGTTCAAGAGGGGCCAGGCCAACCTGAGTAACTCTCCTGGTGTCGAACTCATAAGACATTTACTGGATGAGTATCAGGCTTATGTTGAATTCTGCGACCCATTGGTGCCGCAAGAAGCCCTCGATTTCGTGCCGCGACTGGACGAGAGATGTGAATGGGATGCTGAGACTATCGATGCTCGATTCGACGTGGTTGTCGTAGCATTGGATCAGGCCGGACTGGATATGACGGTTCTCCTGCAATTGAAGCGAGCAGTTCTTGAGAATTATAGCGGATGCCTGCCTTGGGGTGCCTCATGTATATAGATGGATATTGTTCTACCGTATGTGATCAGGCGTCGGGTAATGACAGATTCGCACTTTCGTGCACTTCATGGCTTCTGCAGAGTGGCTTAATGGAAAGGTTCACCATTGTATAGAGACGAACGACTTTGTACCCGCTTGGTGAGGTTGTTGCCTCTGATGAAACACCCTGCTCTCACTATTCGTTCTGTTTGATAAATATTTTGACGGCACAGTCGTTACGTCAGCAAACACCGCATCGACTCACAAGTGAAGTTGTTGTGCTCACTTCGAGATAGTATGAGTCCTTCACGCCTTCTCGACCTCTGCAGTAACCATTCAATGCCCTTCACAGTATCTTCCACGAACTCACGGCTCTGCTTCAATTCGGGCCAATTCGTCCAAAACATATGTCCAAAGCCAGGATATAAGTCAACTTTGCTCTCAATACCGTACTCCTCCTTCAATATGCGATCGTAGACCAAGGCTTGGTCTCTCAAAGGATCAAGACCTGCAACTTGCATGTAAGCCGGTGGGAGCGGATACTTCGACTGCGCGGCATCAGGTGGGTAAGACGGATGTGCGAGCGGCGTGAACAAGTGCGATTTTGGGTCGACTTTGAGGTGTTCCTCGATATCCTTCAGCCTTTCTGCGCCTTTGAATTTGAGTATTGGATCCTGCAGATTCTCATATGGACTGAGCAGCTCGCTTTTGTACTTTTCTGGCACAAGCTCAAGCGGAAAGATCAGTGGTACAGACAGATACTGTCCGGTAAGCGGTGGCTCGATCTCGCCGAGGCGTGACAGTTGTGCTAGAACGGCGGCGATGTTGCCTCCCGCTGAGTTGCCGCCTACTATGAAGCCTTTCGATGTGTCAGCACCGAACGTTTGTGCATTGGCGGCAAAGTAACGCGTCACATCGATTGAGTCGTGTATCCAGGTCGGGAAGAGCGCTTCTGGTGCGAGTCTGCCGCATGTCAGCGCCGAGACCCCTCCCACCCTGTGAGAGGAAACCAACGTGGACTACTCATCGCTTGTTTTCCCCGATTAAGGACTGACGGGAGGACGTGCTTACCTATAGTCTACGTTGACACACACAGCCCCGAATTCTTTGCAGAACAACCTGCAGTTCATTTCCTCATCAGACCAGTCTCCAGCTGCAAACCCACCTTCATGAAACATCAATATCAATGGACCATCACCTTTGGTCTTGGCCACAGCCGAAGGTGTGTACACCCTGACTGGTATTCCGTATCCATCTCTAGCATCGACCTTGATATCTCGTTCCTCGACTTCTGGTATGGGTCTCCCACCCAGTGGCATGTACTGTCGCAGCTTTGCCAGGTGGTCTGCTCGCTGTTTACGGCGAACCAATGGATCGGGATGGGTGGTCTCAAAAGTTCGTTGCTGGACTGCTTCCGCGAGGACAGGTGAGATGATGTTTGAGGTACGCAGGTCTGCCTGAGTGCGGGCCATGATGCGGCTGGATGTTGATGCTTGTGGACGTGTTGATAGCCTCGACGGGAAGCACACTGCTCGGAGTGGTTTCAGTAGAGGAACAACACGCGGCCTAGGCACCATCAGAAGCGTAGATGAAAGAACAACCACAGCGATCCGAGGTCGATCGGGCGAAATGATCACGATGCGGAGATTTGGGGTCAGAGTGATCGCTTACATCGACAGGACCGCAGTAGACTCGTATTCTACCATTGGACCTGCTACACAATGAGAGAAACAGCAGAATGGGGGTCTGTCTTATGTTTTTTGCATTATCGTCTATCAAGAGAAGGCAGTACCGTAACATGATAACTCAAGATATTTTAGCCCCATCAAAGGTACATGCTACAGAGAGCACAGATTAAGATGCATTGTGGAACAACGGGGCACTCACAGGCACACGTGCGATTCATGAAGCTGCAGGTGATGTATACAATAAGACACGAGAAGTAAAAGGATATGTCATGCCATGGAGTATGAGTATAAGCTCGACCACCACATACTGCTGTACAAGTAGCAACCCGAAGAACAACACGCTGATGGCAAGCTTGCTACAGATAAAAAATTACCAAGAGCACCGTCGAGGCTGCTCGTCCAGCACCCTTCCCTCTGGGAGCGAATGACTGGCCCATGCGCTCCACATGGTGAACGCCGCTCATGCCGTCTTGACCTCTTAGAACATGCCGCTTTACGAAAAAGGTCGTAAGTAGGAGTGGTCCCTCAATGATATGTGCCCGGCGCACAGCTTCCATCACTTTTCCGACATTAACAGTCGGAACCAAAACGATCTCTGCTTGAGTTGGCTTTCTCCTCATTCAAGCTTCTACAGAAGCCTCCCTGAAAACAATGGCAACGATGATCCACTCCACAAACGCCGCGGCTCTCAAGACCGTACGATGATAAAATACCAACAGTATAGCGAGGTGGTACCAGCCTGGAGTAGCTCAAAAAGCTCTCGTCCACTTCTGTCAAAGCAGCTTTCCGGTCTGAGAAGCAAGACCCAGACTTGCGATTGCAGACAATCCTTCCTGAAATCGAGAATCTGTGCATCAATAGTCTCTTAATGACTGTGGTACCGTGTCAGGGTATGCTACTTAAGTCAGCGACCTTTCCAGCCAGCCGCGTTCGAGGCGTACCGCTGCGTGTCCTGCTAGAGGATCCGGTTCGGCGTCTTTCACCACCGAGGGTGATTCTACGCTGCCATGATTGACCGGCCCTGATGTTGTGATCGAGCGTTCGTTCATGACGGGTCGTGGACTTGTTGAGCTGGAGGGAGGCCTCGCGGCCGGCTGAGGTGTTGCCGGTCTTGCACTGGCGATTTGTGAACCCGACAGTGACTTGGTAGATTTATGGCCACCCTTTCCTGGACCTCCACTTGTGCCATGGGTGATGAACACACCATCCGAGGCAACCCGTAAAATTGTCTGCATAAGCAGGTTCTGTTTGAGCGGTTTCGAGAGGTATTCGTCCATCTGTGCTTGGATGCACTTCTCCCGATCACCCAACATAGCATGTGCTGTTAGAGCAATGATTGGTGTACGCGGAACTCCTTCCTCTTTTTCGTATTGCCGGATTTCGCGTGTTGCCTCGAAACCTCCCATGACAGGCATTTGCACATCCATCAACACGACATCATATTTGTTGTTCTTGACTGCTTTGAACGCCTCGAGGCCGTTGCCAACCACGGTCACTTGGTGATTGTATTTCTCCAAAATCTTGATCGCAACCTTTTGATTGACCTCGTTGTCCTCAGCAAGAAGGACGTTGAAAGATTTCTTGTAATCTTTGATTGCAGGAGTCGCTCGCCCTTCTAGTGCAGGAATCATGGCGTTTCCAAGGTCGATGAGTCGGCAAGGTGTTGTCATGTATGACTGAATCCCTAGCTCGAGGACTGTCTTCATGCTGATGGACACCGTAGGGTTGAGATATACCACAGGGATATACTTGAACTTGTCCTGGTTCCGTAGTCTCCTGGCCGTGTCGAGATCGTCGACGATAATGACATCGTACCCACCGTCGCCAGCCTTACCCTTTCTATCGGTCTTTTGAGGTTCAGGTATGTTGTCTTCGTCTTCTACGGAGGCGATGATCAGTCCAAGCTCTTCCGTCATCTTCGGCAGCAAATCACCGAAATCAGTAACGCCCTTGTCGACGAACAAGACTTTGTGCTTTCTGAATGGCCACAGCTGTGAGCTGATCACGCTGATATCCTCCGTAGCATATTTGACGATGCACGAGAAATGGAACTGGCTACCATGACCATAGTCTGAGGTGACCCAAACCTGGCCACCCATCAGATTGACAAGTCGTTTCGATATTGACAGCCCGAGGCCGGTGCCTCCAAATTTCCTGGTTGTAGAGCCATCTGCTTGTTGAAAAGTGTCGAAAATGAGATCGAGCTTGTCGGACTGAATTCCTATTCCTGTGTCCGACACAATGAACTCGTAGGGGAACTCGTCTTTGGCGCAATTTCCCATTAGCTCTTTCGACTTCTTGATGATCACTCTCACTTCACCTTGATCGGTGAACTTGATAGCGTTTCCGACCAGATTGAGAATGATCTGTCGCAGTCTGAATGGATCACCAACGACATAATCAGGAACGGTGTTATCGACCTCGAAGCCCAGAGTCAGGTTCTTCTCATGGGCCTTTACTGCGAGGGACTTCAAGGCGTTGAAGATCGTTCCTCTTACGGTATATGGAATCGCTTCAATCGCCATACGGTTGGCTTCGATCTTTGAGATATCCAGGATGTCGTCGATAATCGTCAACAAACTGTTCGCCAGGTTGTGAACGGTATTGAGCATTTCTCTCGGGTGAGGCTTGAGGTCATCGGCGTCCAGAGTCAACTGCGTCAGACCGATAATGCCGTTCATGGGTGTTCGAATCTCGTGCGACATATTTGCCAGAAATTCTGACTTCGTTCTGTTGGCCAATTCGGCAGCTTCCCTTGCAGCGGTGTTTCTTTGAATGCTGTCCCGCAGGTTCGAAATCATTTGGTTGATCTTACGTTTCAACTCGTCCATTTCACCGGATGCGTTCACGCTGATCAGCTTCGAAAAGTCGCCTTCTGTGGCGGCGTCAGTGATCTCACCAAACGCACGAACCTGAGCTGTAAGGTTTTCTGCCATAGTATTGACGTCTTCGGTGATCTCTTTCCATCTTCCACTGACATCGTGCACATTAGCCTGACCACCCATGATACCGTTGACGCCCACATCGCGAGCCACGCGCCGTAGCTCAGATGCAAAAGTCGCCAAGCGATCGACCATGTCGTTGATCGTGTTTTTGAGAGTCAATATTTCTCCTTGAGCAGAGACTGTGATCTTGCGATCCAGGTTTCCAGCTGCAATGGCCTGTGTGACAGTCGAGATGTTTCTGACTTGATTCGTCAAATTGTTCGCCATCACGTTCACGTTGTCTGTGAGTTCCCGCCATTTGCCTTCGACGTTGTTGACATTAGCTTGTCCGCCCAGTGTACCGTCTGTGCCGACTTCTCGAGCGACCTTGCTCACTTCAAATGCAAAGGTATTGAGTCTGTCGACCATAGAGTTGATCGTTTGCTTCAGGTCAAGAATCTCACCTTGGACGTCTGCGGTAACTTTCTTCGACAGATCTCCGTTTGCCACAGCAGTGGTCACGTTTGCAATCTCTCGCACCTGCGTGGTCAAGTTGTTGGCCATGCCGTTTACGTTCTCGGTCAGGTCCTTCCAAGTACCTTCCACATCGTGTACAGTCGCTTGGCCGCCAAGGAGCCCATCTGTTCCGACCTCTTTCGCAATCTTGGTGACTTCTTGAGCGAACTGACGGAGCTGATCCACCATGTTATTAATGGTGTTTTTCAGCTTCAAGATCTCGCCTTTGCAGTTTGCTGTCACTTTTCTCGTCAAGTCGCCCTTTGCGACAGCAGTCGTAACGGCGGCTATATCTCGCACTTGTGTTGTAAGATTGTCGGCCATGGCATTGACACCCATAGTCAATTCGCTCCAAGTGCCCTGAACACCTTCAATCCTTGCTTGGCCACCAAGGACTCCCTCAGTGCCTACATCTCTAGCTACACGCGTGACTTCGGCAGCAAATGTGTTCAATTGGTCCACCATGGTGTTTATTGTCAGTTGGAGCTCATAGATCTCACCACTGGCACGGCCTTGTACTTTTTTGCTTAGGTCGCCACTTGCGACAGCTTTTGTGACCTGTGCGATCTCGCGGACTTGGTCGGTCAAGTTGTTGGCCATGACATTGACTGTGGGATCGTTAGCGGACGTGTGTCTCGATGCTATGTTTGTGCTTACCATTTTCCGTCAGCTCTTTCCAGATGCCGCGAACTCCTTCAATCTTCGCCTGGCCACCAAGAACACCATCTGTACCGACCTCACGAGCCACACGAGTGACTTCGCTACCGAAGGTCTCGAGCTGATCCATCATTTTGTTGATAGTATGTTTGAAGTTGACAATCTCGTGATCCAGCTCAGTAGCCTGAATCTGCACCCTGGATGATAGATCGCCGTTGGCGACTCTCGTGATGATCTCGCCGAGCTCGCGCAACGCCTTCTGAAAGGCTTCATTGGCTTGCTGGTGTTTTCGGAGCTCTCGTTGTAGAAGACTGACATCTTCCCTCTCGACTTTATCGATGGCCTCGGCCGCCTGCTGCTTGGACTGGCGCAGGCCATTGCTGATGCCGTCGATAAGGGTTTTCTGTGATCGTATCTCGTTGGCCTGGTTGTTGATGTGCTCCCGCAGGAGGGAAATGTCTTCTTCGCTGACACTGCGTTCGTTTTCTGGGCCGAATTGGACGTTCCTTGCAGCCAGCAGATTGTGTATACGTCTTGCTCCGGTTGGAACTGAATGCTGGCGTTCGGGCCTACTGTTGACCGAGTCGTTCGAAGCAGCAGATGAGGTACTCCGTTGATCGAGTGGTCTCGTCAATGGAGAGGCAGGCGTATGTAGCTCGCCGGGAGTGTCGGGCATAGATTTCGAAACGACATCTGCTCTCTGTTCTAGGTATCGCACTCTTGAGGCCAACGCCAGTAATTCTGCCTCCAAATTGTCCTTGGCAGGACCCGAGGGGCCCGGTAACGAGAAGGCATTGCCATTCTGCTCGGAATGTGAAGGGAAAGGATTGCCTCGTCCAAGGCTCGATATTAACGTTGCAGCGGCCGCCAGGGTCGCAGAATCTGATTGAGGCATAGCATTAGGCTCAGGCGGTACTATCTTCGTAGCTTCAACATGAGCACAAGCCTTGTCGGGGATTAATCGCGTCTGACCAGCAGCCCACAAGCCGAATCGTCGCCAGAAGCACCACGGGCAGAACTGAGGCAGTGCCAGTGTTGCAACACGTCGCCTATACACAATCGTATCGATGAGGCAATAAGATTCGCAGTCGGTGTCGTAAGGAATGAATGGACTCGAAATGGTGGTTGAAGTAAGTGGCTGTCACCTGGGATGCACAAATCTCGGAAGGGCTGGCGTAAGTGGAAGCGAGTCGAGCGCCAAAGAGGTGTGGAGGAGATAGGTGCGCTAGGCGGTACAGAACGGTAAGGTTGGAATATACCTATGCAGGCTACAGCGGTGTGCTGCTGCCTAAGCGAGGTACAATGAGACTTAGGCGACGGTGATAGGAAGGATAGGATAGCAAGGCGACACACGTCCATACAGCGTGCGACGGCTTGTTCAGAAGAGCGTACCACGTACAGCAGTGAACTACACCTGCGATATCCGGCATCACTCAACTGCTGACAGGGTCGCTGCTAGCAGTGGAATAGGGAGGGAGAGTTCAGTGCTAGCCACGATCAGTGCTAGTGGTGCTGGGGCGGAGCAGTCGGTGCATGAGCCAAGGAGGGAACCTCAGCAAATGAACACCAGAATAGAGGCTGAAAGAGGGGCCGAGCTCTACCAAAAGTTGCGAATACCACTAAGGACCACTGGGATTCTACGACACGAATGATCTCTTCCTATCTAAGCTAAATGTCGAACCACTTGTTGACACACTTTGCAGCATTAACCCAATCATTTTCGTACCCTTCTCGCTTCCATCCTACACATGGCTCCTTCGATTCTGCCCATCACTATCTGTGCGACGACCAGGACAAAGTGTGCCTCCTGGGGTGCATCACATTTCGTATCCAATAAGTACTCTGACACGACGCGTCTGCACCAACATTCCGAAATCTCGACTGGACAGACCTGATCAAAGTACTAGTAGTACGACCAGGACATGAAATATGTCACAGTATATTATCGATCAGACTTCTCAATCACGAAATGTCGCGGGCTTGCTTCTTTCAGCTCGTCTAAAATGCTGATTTCTGTAAATATCTCCTCCCATGGAGCAGGCTGTGCCGAGAGCCTAGTCAACTCGTCTGCAGTCCCTGATCGGCGCCGGAGCAGCTAGCCGAACCTGCGCAGTCTTGCCACCTGCGCATGCCCATCTGGGTGGTCTGCAGCACCGCTATTTGCTGTCAAGTATCAAGCGAACAGCGACACGCACCCAAGAAATGTCTGTAACTGAAGCAGTCAAGCAATCTTCCTGCTGTGGATGTCTGCCCCAATTTCCACCTTCGACGCCTCGTACGTATCTTCTGCATATAGATAATCAGAGGAATAAGCTTTACCTGCAGCACAATTTGGGGTAGAGTTTTCATAAATCCTCTTTGCTGTAAGGCTGCAACTCGTGGGAACTACTACTGCCACGCCGAGTCGTCCGCATTGTTGATTTTTGTTGCAGTTAGATTCATTCCTTTTGCTTTCAATCTGCCTGGCAGCTCATTCAGCAATGTTTTCGTCCTGCTGTTCAGAAAGCACAGTAGGAACAGAGGCGAGGTCATTCGATCACCTCTTTCTCTTGCGCACCCTCGACCGCTTTCTAGCTTCTGGTCCCGCCCCCACGAGATCCGCACGTCACAGTTTCATCTGAAACGGCCTCTTCGCCGATCACTTCACCTTCCACTAGCTACGTCAATAGCACGTTCACAAGCTCACACGAAGTTCTTATGTCAGCCTGCGCAAGTCAGGTAGTGTTCGAGCTCGGAGGTTTCATCGTTTTCCTCCACTGGGCACATGGATTCTAGCCTCGCGTTATCTAGGGTCGAGCCTTCGGTCGACCGCTGAATGTCAGCTCATTCTGATTCCATTCTAAGATACCAGCCTTCCACGGAGGAATAATTTGCGGTAATGCAAGACGTCTTGATTACGTCGAGCACTATCCAAACTAAAATGGCCATGGTTCTAAGCTGGTGCAGCTGCCACGCAATGAATCTGCGTCAGCAGCTACTCGCTGTATGTAGTACTGGCACAGGAATAAGCACTGACCTAAAACTGGAATATCGTTCATACTAGTAGGTGGCGTCCTGAGACGACTCTCAAAGTCTTACCACCTTATCGCGTGTGATGTTGCTCTGTATACACTGCGAGTGGGCTTGGAGACGATGTCATCACTGTCAAAGGGCCGCCGGCCATCTCACCAAGTACTGGTCATTCACTTTCTGCGTCCAGTTGATGTCTCACACAGATAATGCTGCTCAAGCGGCGCTTCATACAATCTGTTTCTAACCTCCGCACAGCAGGTGAAAGCTGCCACCCTCATATTGTAAACGCTGCTTAATAGAGATACCATGCTCCATTACCCTTGCCAAACAGCAAATGCGAGTCCGCTTATGTCTGTCTGGCCAGCCTAACCGAGGCAATTGTCGCTGTCGGGGGGGCTTGAAGTGTAAGAATTGATAGAGTCTTGAGCTTACAGCTTGTGGAGAGACTTGCAAAATACCTTATTAGTAGAGCGTCTGGCAGCAGCGCTCTAGCCGCGCAAACACCATCACCTGTTACAGTGTCTGGCAAACGGTTGTGTCTCATTCACAGCTGTAACGACCTGATTAGCTTGTAGCTTCTAGTAATGCCGCTTCGAGAATGATACTACATCAAGACTTCGAATAGCTGTCTCAAAAAGTCCTCTGATGGAAGAACGGTTGATGACAAGAATAGACACGAACGTCTTGTGCGGCTGCCGGCGACATTCACGTCCTTTTGTGGTGTCTGGTCAAATGAACTAATCACAGATGCAAGAAATTCTCTCTGCTGACTGTCCGGAATTCCCCATGAGCTGAGCGTCGCGAGTACCATCCTTTTCAGGCAACATGCGGTTCCACTTCTGCAAGATGCGACGTTACTACTTCACGAGCGATCATTCAGCTTTCCATACATCGAAGTCTGCGCCTCAACTGACCAGCCTTGACACTTTTCCAATGCTTACCTGCGCAGTAACGCTGCCATACGAGAAGAACCTTCTGTGCAGACCACAATCGCCAAGAGATACTAATCTGGGATACGAAGGCTATCAAAGTGATGGAGGCTTCAAGTATAAGGACTCAACTGTCCTTCGAGGTAGGTCAGGATCTGCATTTCAGGACACCAGACAACACAGCAACAACAACAACATTCGCTACAGCATCAACATCTGTTCGTCGTTTGCATTCGCTTGATCTTTCCGTCTTTCAATCGATCTCAAACTCTCATCACGTACATCAAGATGCATATCTCATTGGCTCTCTTGGCAGCCGCCTTGGCAGGACCTGCTCTTGCCCGTCCGTTTCATGAACGGGATCTGAGTAATGGCACAACCACTTCCATCACTCTTTCGACCTCCTCATCTATCGTGCCAACCTCTACCTCCAGCTACTCTCACAGCTCCTCCTCGGTCTCAACCAGCTTGAGCACAAGTGCCAGCTCTTCCTCGACTTCAAATAGTAAAACGCCCACTTTCGCGAGTAGTACTGTCTCTAGCAGTACCGGCTCTACCAGCACATCTCCCAAGCCCACCTCTTCCTCATCGATCACGTCAAGCAGCATCAAGACAACAACCACAGTATCTAATACTGGCACAGTGACTACAACCAAGCCAACGTCCTCCTCGACGAGCATTTCAAGCAGCAGGAACATCATAACTACCACTACACCCCACGGCAATGGTACAGTGACAACCACGAACAAGCCAACCAGCTTTGTTTCCACTACTGAAAAGCCCAATCCCACCACATCGACCATCTACACTACCACGACCATCACCAGCACCATTACCAAGACGACTTTCGTCCCCTGCTCCAGTCCGCTAGCTACGAGCGGTGTCCAAACATACTACACTACTTGGCTCACTGCATCCTCCTACACGACCACCTACGTGACTGCCATCCCAACTAGCGTCGTGACCGTCATCAACGAACAGCAACCATGGTCCACGACTGCCGCATGTGCTCCAGCCCAGACTCTCACAGAAACTGTGACTGTCACAGTGACCACAGGGAATGGTGGAAAGAGCTCTAGCTCATCTGCTGCCATTTCGACCACAAGCAAGGCTCCACACTACCCAATTACAACCACTGGTAACAATGGTCCAACCACCTCTCCCTCGCCATCAAGCTCTATCCACCGAGGCACAACGTCTTCCATCTCCTCCTCGCAGACTACCATCAGCACAGTCACCACCAAGCCTACTTCTTCAAGCGCCAGCAGCAGCTTCGTCTCTAGCTCTTCATCGTCCAAGCCTGCCCTGTCCTCCAGTAGCAGCAGCAGCAGCAGCAGTAGTACCTCCAGCTCCACCAATTCCAGCGCAAGCACAACCAAGACAACCAGCATCCCAACAACTACTAGTGCCGCCGCCACTACGATCCCTACCTCTGCCTCTGTCTCTTCCTCCTCGAGCTCTTCATCCGCAGCTCCAACCACCTCAGCCAAACCCTAAACAGTCCAGCTCAGCACAACACAGACATCCCAACCCATATCTCAACTCAGTCGGTCCTAGTCCGCGACCCTCTTCTCAATAGGCCATTTCCCTCTCTTAGCACACACATTCATTCATTGTACTCCAAAAGCACAGCACACCATAGCATAGCGATGATACTGATCCTCCGTCTCTTTCCATCAAGCACGATCGTTCTCAAGTTGAACCCAGCATAGCGCGCGTAACGGCATAGAAAGCAGGCGCGATAAACATACGGCAGGCATCTTTTTGATGATTTGTTACACAGGAATAGACAGGGTATACATCGCTTACTTCGATCGTTCATTCACTCATTCAAGGAATCAAACAAAAGATAACGGCATGATGAGCACGATGCCTGCCACGACTCGCGACGAGGAAGTCAAGAGACAGGGTAATAGCAGCAGTAGTAGTGTTAATGTATAGACAGTAACTAGTAATAGACATAAAACAGTCACTCCTTAGCAGAATGAAATCTCTGGTTTCTATGAATCGCACACTTCCAGCCCAGATAAAGAAATATACATCTCTCTCATCTCTACGCATCCCAACGAACAGGCAGATCGCGGAAAATCATATGTCCGATTCAAAGGATGATTGTCTACTTAGTTGTACATGATACTCTTCATAAGCAGATCAAGACTTCACACGAATCGCAAGGAGCCATCCGTCTTCTTTCATCATCTCCTCAAGTGCTCAATACTTAGATATATATATCTGAGTTCCTCCTCTTGCGTTACATGCATGGTGGTATATGGCTTCAAATCGATTTCAGTCGTATGTGATCGTCTCGTTCGTATCGTCGTATATATCGTGGTTATGTTGTTCGGTAGGAATTCGCTAATATGCCACGTCAAAGTCAAATCCAAACACCTGCAAATGCGTCCTGCGCTGATTTTCGGTAATTCTCCTTTCCTCTCACGACGTTATGCCAGTTTCTTTGTCGCTCTCGTGGGTGGCTTAGAGCCTCAATCCCCTTCTGCCTGCCACCTCTTCTGCTCTCGCTTGCTCAAGCATGTCTCCAATTGCCTCTGGACTCCCGGCTTTCGTTCCTCCGGTATGTTCGACGAAAGTCGCTGCGAAAAATCTACTATCGCCTTGGCTGATCACCTCAGGGCCAATGCTCCTGCGCAACTTCTCCCGCTTGAGCTCTCTTCTTCTCTCTTCTTTCCTCTCGCGTGCTATTGCCACCTTCTCGCGTAGGCTCGAAAGCCGACGCACCCTCGTATTGAGAGACGTCATGCGTAGCGGTGGTAGCCCTAAGAGTTTGTTGCCAACATGCAGCCGTTGTAACGAAGAGTAGGACGTCTGCCTAACGAGTGCTTGCTGAACAGCAATATGCTCATGGACTAAGCGCCTCTGCTTGCGCCTTTCGCTCATCTTGTGGACCAGGCTCATCGGGCCAGTCGCGATAGTATTGCTTCTTAGTAGCCTTGGACTCGAATCTTGGACAACAGGGGCTCGCTTCACAATCGTGCTTGTCTCCGTCTTATCTGTGGAATCGTCGTAGACCTCCGGCTCACGGTCGCGATCTTGTTGCATTCGTCGACGATAATCGTCATCATGCCAGAATGCTTCTGGCCGCCAGAACGGATTTGAGGTCGAGTCAAGTTCTTGATCCTGTTTCAAGTTCTTGGTATTACGCAGGCTCATATTGCGGCTGAGTGACTTGATGAAGGACTCTGAGCGGCCACGTCCTTGTAGTGAAGGCCTTCTACGCGCTGACATGTTACGTGGCTTGGCAGGTGAGGTGTCTGGTGTCGCTCCGAGCTGGTAGTCACGCACCGACATTAGCGCCGGAGGAATGACTGAAACCTGAAGCTGTGGTGGCTCCGGTGGCTTACGTGGGTTGCGAAGTGGTGAGACAACTTCGTTCTGTTCTATCAAGAGAAACTGATGGCTAGCTCGTGGTGTGGTAAGGTCCTCTGTTCGCGCCGGAAGTGTATGCGCTCGATTCAAGCCCTGCTCCCTGAGGACTCTGATTGCGGCTGCCCCTGACAGCCGGGTTGGCTCGATCACTTGCAATGACTGATTGTTGTGTGGGAAGAAGCTAACAGCCTTCGCCTCTACTATTTCGGGCGAGGTCGACAACATAGAGGCTTGCGAGAACGGTGTGCCATTAACATTTGTTGGGCGCAATTCGGCCCATTCTTTTGTTCCAGGGTCGACATCGTTCATATTTATGGTGACTGACTTCTGACGTGACCTAGCAGACACAGCTGCGCCTGAGTCCTTTCTTGACCTATCGGTACCTGTTGCGACGGGCTCGATGAACGCCTCCGGCATCTGTTCTAGTGGCCTCGAACCTGGAGTCGGTGAAGATGACTGTTGAGAACTCCGCCTCAGACTTGCAGACAACCTCTCGGTCTCCATCCGTTCAAGGGTGTTGCGAAGATCCTTCTCCGCTTGCTCACGCTGAATTGAAAATGGGTGTGAAGAGATGGAATTGGCTCTCGAGTCGTTCCTCGAGATCGATGCAGACATGGGCGTGCTTGTGGCAGGTACTTGAAAAGGATGGGTATCTGCATGGGGTTTGTCCTTTGCATCAGGTCCTGCTCTTTTCCGATGTGGCATGCCTAGAGCAGGATGCGCGGGGTTACCAGCAATAGATCGAGAGTGTCTTCTACTACTGCTAGCAGAGGTATGCAGAGAGGCATTTCGCTCCGGTACAACAGCCACCTTAATCACCTCCTGCTTCAACCAGGCGGGGCTAGAACCGCAGCTCATCGACCTGTTGGAGATCTCCGAGCTGATGCTCCAACGGTTCTCGTTATTCAGCTTCTGCTTCTTGTGCACCAGCCTATGTGAGGCGTCAGACGTCGAGTGCAACGACTCTGGGATGGGGGAGCTGGTCGATCGCAGAGATTCGTTCTTAATCACTTTCCGCAACGTTCCCCTCTTTCGTGGCTGGATGGGTGAGTCGACCACGTATGCCTCGACAGTAGATGTGTTAGAAAGGCCAGACCAGCGGTGGGTGTCGACCGTAATGCCGGCATTCCTATGCAAACCTCCATCGTTCCAGCCGATGACGTTGGCGAAGGCCTCAGTGGAGGCAGTATTGTGAATCTGCTTGATCGCTTGTACACGATCACGCAGACTCGTGTCTTTCACCGGTGCTTCCGTCCTCGGTGCTGTAACTTCGTCGTAGAAAGTAGAGATCCGAGCAGAGGCTGAAGGGTGGTCTTTTGGCAGGGTCACTGTCTCTCCCTCGGGCGCTGCGAAGACCGCCTCCGCTTGATCGCTCAGGTTTTCGAAACCAAATTGGGTCGCTGGCGTGGCATGGGCTAGATGCGTCGTGTGCTGACCGACTTGGGTCTCATCTTCGGCAGGCGGTGGAGAAGACGAAGGAACAAGCTCATCATGCATACCGCGCGGTTGCTCGTCTCGTGCAACAACGCTCGCCTCCTCAATGTCATGTTCATGGACATGTCCATCAAGCGAAGGAAGCTCTAATGGCAACGTAGGTGATGCAGGGTTGGGGGATTGCGCAAGAAAGAAATGGTCGGATTCATCGTCGGAGTAGACGTTCTCGCGTGCCGTACTAAACGATTCGGCTTGGGTCGAAGCTATCGATGGGCGCACAGCAAGGAGAGGCCGCAGAGGGAGTTTGACCTGTCCACGCGGCGGGGTGCGGTCAGGTGTTGGGGGGCTGTGTTGATGGACTGGTGTGACTGGGAGGGACGGTAGATTGGCAGCATCGCCATCATCAAGTGCTAGCTGCGATCTTTGTTTGACCTCCTCCTCATCCCCCCCTTCTCCATCCTCGCCTGTAGGTGGCGTTGGCGGTAGTCTGGGAGTGGTCGGGCTCGGAATGCGATGTTCCGGCAACGACTTTGGGCTCTCTACATAGTCGGTAGGGGAGATGGAAGTGTGATATTGGTTGCGGAGATTCGACTGCTGATAGAGATCTCGTGTACTCGACAATGTCTTCTGCCTGGGAAGCGAACTGCCTCCAGACAGAGGGCGGCCATGGATTACATATTCGTATGAGCGCGCCATCTCTTTCTTGCATAGGCGCTCTGCTAGACGATCCTTCGAGAGGAGGCCTGACCATGCAACATTCTGCTCTACCCTGCCTGGAGCAAAAGCTGAGCGGTCAGATGCTCAGAGTCATCCGTCGGCTGTCTGGTTGGTTATACGCGGCCACTGGACAGTTGGTGCATTAGGCGCAGTGAAGCTAAGTCGCCGCAGATGATCGCGCTGACGGGTGGCAACAGGGGGCGAGGTCGGCTGAGGATGAAAACGAGCGTGATGGACGTCAATAGCTATGCGACACTAAAGCTGCCTGCAGAAGTGGTGATTACGCGACTTGGGGGCAAGAGCGATGAGGTAGGTGACCGGGGCCGCGCGGGCGCCAGAAACGTTGGTGGTTTGCAGGTACTTTGGTAAAGTCGATGGGTAACTAAACACTGCAACTCTGACAGATGCGATTATGATGTTGTGATAAAGGAGCGACAGCGATGTACGGACAGCAGGCGATGTCGAGCTCGTCTAACATGGCACGTTGGAGAGATGAGAAGGGCACGAATGAGAGGGCAAAGAGCTCGAGGACTTCGGAGAGGCCCTCTTTTTCTACGATGGCTGGGACGCGGCAACCTGGCAGAGATGGCTAAAAGTCCGCAACGTCTGGTGCTGTTAGCGGCAGCACTAGGGTCAGTCAAGGACCCGTTTGGTTGCTTCTTTAGAGCTAGAAGGCCTAAAAGTGCTTGGGGCCACCTGATCCCACGCATTGTGTCGTCTGTCACCGCGCTACACCTTCTGCATGCTGCAAGCTATCTGGATCGTGCAGCCAACGAAACGTCTTTTTACCAAGGTCATCCATGGTCGCACCAGTCACGGTGCTACATCCCCGTCATGGTGTCGGTCAGACCACGTGTTTAGCTTGATGCCGAGAGTTTGAAAAGAGTCACTCGGCAAGATAAATTCTACCCTTCGGCGCGGGCCATCTTGGATAAAATGTCCGCACCGCGACCAAATTGCTGCCTGAACATCTCTATAGGCACGCTGACAAAGGCCACAACTATATTTTAGCTATCTCAAGTTTCAACCCCAGAGCCTGACAGATCAGGACCGCGCTGTCTATATCTCTAGCTTAGGCAGTAGCTGCTCCGAGATGACCTGGCGAACGTTTGCAAGATATTATCGCAACACAACGCCCGCCGCAAGCACAGTAAGAAGGATCAAACATAGGTCTCTTCCGCCATATGTGGTCAAGGCGAAGAAGAGACGAGAGGGAAGTAGCTAAACAGCTCAAAACACTTGAAGAAAGCGTGCTTGATAGACACAAACTGAGTCTACGAAAGCTCGGATTGGCACAGTTGCGAGAAGGAGGCAGTGCCTGGGGTGGAGTCACTCGATGAAATGTATCCAATATCACTAAATTCGACCGAGCTACTTCGCATTCTGGATTGCCACCTCCACTTCGTCTAACCTCCCAGTCTGCTTCACCTGCCTGTCGAACATCCCTACCGGGAAATGACACCCAATCCTTGCCACATTCACGTTTGAGCCTCTCCAGATCTGATGTGGCGGACTCCCCTTCGACAGATCTTCGACTACCTGACCCGCCCAAACACGTGCGTCGGTCGCACCACTCATTATTAGTGGCTCCGGGTCCGTCATCATCTTCAGACCGCCAGGTACAACACGGTATATCGAGTCCTCTGGCAGTTGAGGTTGATCCCCCGTATCCGTCGACGGTAGGTTCTTGAAGAAATTTGACTGCACCGAGCCCGTCATGAGCGCAATGACACGAATACCAAATGGCGCTAGCTCGAGTCGCATTGTCTCGGTCATCATGTTGGCTGCCGCTTTGGAGGAGCTGTACATCCCGATGAACGGTAGCCCGACGTATGCGCTGATGGAAATGTTGTTGGCGACTTTGGCGTCCTTGCTTTTCAGTAACAAGGGTAAGAATGCTCGGGTGACGCTCATGAGGCTGAAGACGTTCAACTCGAATACTTTCCGTGCTTCTTCGAGATCGACGTCCACAACGGGCATGTTGTAGCCTGCACCAGCGTTGTTGATGAGGAGGTCCAGGCGTCCTGTGAGTGCCTCGAGGTCTTTGACACAGGCTGAGATCGAGGTTGAGGAGAGCACGTCGAGCTGGAGGTCTGCAATACCGGCCGACCGAGTCTCTTCGAGCTTTGAAGTATTTCGCGCTGTTGCTATGACGCGGTATCCTGCTTTGTGAAGGGCAATGGCGAGGGCTGCGCCAAGACCGCCTGACGAGCAGCCTGTGATTAGGGCTACCTTTTTATCCGTGGACATTGTGGTAATATCGCTGCTATACGAAGACACAGTGAGAACAAGGGATGCAAAGTGTGAATTCAATGATCCGAAGCAGCCACACCGCTACCTTTATGTATCAAAATCACGGCCACAGTCGGCTCACGGCAAGGCCGGGCTCATGGGTTCGGCAATGTTTGTTGGCTGGTCTAACAAGGTTCTGAGCACTACTAGCTGGCATACGGTAATTGTCCATTTCCTTGAAGGGTGAACCAGTCTGTGAAATTGCGAAAATCACCAACGGCGGCCAAGAGGCATGACCCTTCACGAGGTGCGTGAAATATCACGGCAATAGCTGAAGGTTACTGAGCAAATTCCGAGATATGTGTGTGGTCCGTTCGCTTTGCTCGCTCTTTGTAGTTTAGTCTCCACCCCAAGCCTCTCGGTCAAGCTGTGAAATCAGCCAAGGATTATTGTATTGAACTAGCTAGAAGTGAAGGTACGATAAGGCCGCTTTAATAGGCCAATAATGCCAAGCCCTTACGTAATATTACATCCTCCACCACCTAGTGAAGACGTAATGATATATAATAAACGAAAAGCTTAGTATAATCTGGGGTATATTAAAACGCTTTTTCCCTAGATTATTCTTCTCCCTTTTGTATACCTACATCTTCTTGTATATCTTTACAGCCAGGTAAGTCCCTATCGTATAAGTGCCTCCTAATGCCGTAATCTAGCATCGTCGTTAACTCTCTGCAATATTCCGCAACTTCTTTTAATATGCCGCTAGTTCGGAAAGTCACCGTTAACCTTCTACCTATAAGGTTAAGAAAGCTTAAGTTAATGGAGCTAATAGGAAACTAACGCAAGCCTGTATTTCGGACCATATTTGAGTATAAAATTCGAAATAAGGAGATAAAGGAGTATAAGTAGTAGAATATATTTATAGAAGTTCGCAAGTTAACGCAATTCTAAATAAACGCGTAGAATAGAGTTCTGCGATAAGCAAACCTATTTAAGCCGAGGCATTCGTCATCTAGGCTAAGAGAAAGCATATTTATACCGAAGAAAAGGCGTGCAGATCGTATAAGACAGGAAATAGCCCGTTTACTAAGTATATTTCGGTCGGTTCTAGGGTAAATTATAGAGGTATATATAAATATCCGTAGAATTGTGCAATATACTAACAAATCTAGTATATGCAAACTGTACTTAGGGAAAGACAGCTATTAACTATAGTCTTTCGGGTGTTTAGAAAGGTATATATAAATATTCGCAACTCTTCGCAAGATTTAATACTAACCTAATATATAGAGTTAGATAGCGCAAATCTCGAGAAAGAGATACGAGCTGAAGCGAAGGCGAAGAAGGCTAATAATATTAGAAATACTCTTAGTAGAAAGTCTCGAAAGTGATAGAATCTCTATAGAAGTCCGTAACTTCCTACGATATAGTATTTATATGCTTATAAGTTAATAAAGAATAATAATAATAAGTATATGCTATTAATATATCTTTCCGCTTTTTCGTAATATTCTTCGTAATACTTCGCAAGTTATCCTCTAATCTTTTGCGAATTTCTTTATAATTATCCGTAACTCGGGCGGCTTCGATATTCTCTATATTTCTCTATAGTCTTTCGCAAGTTATATCGTATTTTCGATAGGGTAAAGGCCTTAGTAGTTATTATATCTTAACTACTTAGCCTCTCTTCCTCTCTAGAGTTATAGCCTAGGCTTTTAGCCTTCTAGCTTATACTCTTCTCTCTTTCCCTCTACTACCTAAAGGATATTTAATCCCTTATCTTTCGAGGCCTCTCTCTTAGGCTATACTCGCCTAGATTTCGCTCTCTTTCTTATAGGCTTACGTCTCGCTCCCTTTGCTATCCGGATATTCTCGTTTTTATCGCTATCTCTTCGCGATTAGCGGTAACTTCGGGTATAGTAGGGCCTTTATCGTTAAGTTCTATAGGTAGTAGTAGGGTCTCTTTAATCGTAGGTTAGTCCTTATTAACCTCGTTATTCGTTAGTGCGTCTAGTAGCACTTTATTAATACTTATTATTTCTCTCGCTCCTTCTGAAATATCGGGTAACCGAGGTACTATTCTATTAGGTTCTAGCGATATAATAGGCTCCGTCTTAGTTTCGGGCAATACCTTACTATCTCGATTAATCGCCTATTCGGCTAGGGGTTCTTCCTTATTATCGAATAAGGTTGCCTCTTCCTTCGTACGCTTAACGGCAGCAGCAGTATCCGTACCTAGCGAGCTATTCTTATCTATAGGCCTCGTCTAGTTCGCGATACCCTCTAAAATACCTCTCTATAGTGCTTCGATTTCTGCTGTATCGAGCTTATCACTTAAGTCCCTAATAACTTCTTTCGAATACAGTTTCTTCTACTCGCTAGCCGGTACGGCTGCGAGGTCGTTATAAAAAGGAGTTTGTCTCTCCTCGTCTTATAGTAGCTCCTCTACCTCTAGCGAAGCTTTTAGCAGCTCTATACCTTGCCGACGTAAGGCTGCTTGCATCGCCGAGGAGCTCTATAGTTCTTTAATATTCCCTCCTAGTGTGTTCGCTTTTACAAGCCGTTAGCTATTAACGAGCAATTTAAGAATCTTCTCGTCGGGCTAGGCTAAAACGTAGGTACCTAAGTGGTATTTCTTTAAGACTTTATAGGGTCTATACCACCTAATATTAAGCTTATTACGGGCCTTAGCCCTTACTAAGACCTAGTTACCCTCCGTAATATTGCGCAGCTTAACGCGATTAGCGCGAACCTTACGTACCTTCTCGGCCTTCTTTAGAAGTTTAAGGTTTACTATAGATCTAGCGTGCTGCATTGCTGCTATTCGCTAAATTATACCTTTCTCGTTTATATAGCTTACTAATAGTAGCCGGAGTTCGTTATTATCCGTAGGCAAGCGGGGATGCTTACTATATAGTAAAAAGTAGGGGGACTGCTTAGTTCCTATATATACCCTAACTCTAGTTACGAATACGGCTTATTATAGGAACTAGTCCTAAACCCTTATCGATCTACCGATAAGCATCTTAGTTAAGATATTACCTAGTAAGCCGTTAAAATTCTCGACCTTTCTATTAGTACGAGGGTGGTACGGCGTAGTAAACCGATATTTCGTCGCAAGTACCTTTAAATAGGCGGAAAGGACCTAATCTATAAGGTTACTTTCGTTATCTAACAAAAGTTCCTTAGGTAGCCCGTATACTATAGTAAGGTAGTCGTATAGTGCGTAAGCTACTGTTTTCGCTCTTGCGTCGGGTAACGCTATCGCAATTAGCTAAGTAGTAAGATATTTAACGCACGTTAGTATCTAACGGTTACCTTTAGGTGTCTATAGTAGAGGTCCAATAAGGTCGACCGCCTAGCGGTTAAAGAGGTTTAAATTCGGTGAACTTAGGATACGAGGGAGTTTCGGTTCTTATCTAAAGCGAGACCGCTAACTATACTGGTATTGCGAGTAGGTGTATACGAAGTTCTTAATATCTCGCTCGATATTATACTACTAGCCCCGTCCTTATATAACTCCCTATAAACCGGGAAATCCTAGATGACTATAGTGATTGTGTAGTTAGTCTAGGAAATCGGCTCTTATTATATAGGGAATATAAGGGGAGTTCTAGTCTCCTTCGTTACGATAGAGAGTATCCCCTTAATATCCGCAATTAAACGCAAATTGCGTAAGTTTAATATCTTTCTCGATATTTATAGGTGGTTCAACGCCTTCGGAGAGGAATCGCAGCATATATTCGGCCTAATCGTCCTTATTATACCCCTTTACGAGGTTAAAGCGAGCAGGCGTTTACGTCGCTTAAGCCGGGTTAGTTATTATATTTCGTAGGCCCTCTTTTAGCTAGTTAAGTCGACGGCTGATTGCGTCCGCAACTATATTTTCTTAACCTTTCCGGTACTTTATATTAAGCTAATACTATTAGAACTCGTTAATTTAGCGGGCAATTCGCTTAGATATATACTTAATAGTATTTATATATTTTAGGCTCTTATAATCGGTTAATACCGTGATTTCGTATCTATTATTAACGTAGTAGTTCTATAGCGTAAGAGCGTGCTTTACCGCTAGCAATTCCTTCTTATAAATAGGATAGTTGATTTTCGCTACGGTAAGTTTCCGGCTATCGAAGGCGATAGGGTAAAGTTTTTACGTATCGAGATTATATTAGCTAAGTTCGATCCTTAGTGCGTATTCACTATAATCCGTACTAATAATAAAGGGGCGTCTTATATCTAGGGCTCGTAATACGGGGTCTTCTATAATTATCTGCTTACACCGGCGGAATGCGATATCGGCCTAAGATATCTATATAATCTTGCGAAATCGTTTAGCTCTAAGCTCTGCGTCGCTCTCCTTAAGTAGTTTAAATAAGGGGACGGAGACACGGGCAAAGTCCTTTATAAAGCGTCGATAATAGGAGACTAGGCCTATAAACTAGCGAACTTCGTAGACGTTCCTTAGAATAGGCTAGTCTAAGATGGTGTTAATCTTCGACTATAAAGGCTTAATAATCCCGTTCCTAACTAGGTAACTATAGAACTCTAGGCGCGAGGCTTCGAAGATGCACTTTAAGGGTCGAGCGTATAAGGAGGCTTCCTTTAATTTTGCGTAGACTTCCGCAACATGAGATTAATATTCCTTAAGCGTATTTAAGTAGATAATAATATTATCTAAATAGACGATAACTAACCTTCCTAACTACGACCTTAATGTACGGTTTATTAAGGTTTAGAAGGTTGCCGGAGCGTTATATAATCCGAAGGGCATAGTAAGGAATTCGTATTTTCCTTATCGGGTATTAAAAGCTGTCTTCTCGCGGCTGTTATCATCTACCCGAACCTGGTAGTATCCTTGTATTAGGTCTAGTTTAGATAGATATCTTGCGTTTCTAATTAGGTCTAGATATTCCTGGATCCTTAGTAGTAGGTAGCTATTTTTGCGAGTAACTGCGTTTAAGGCCCTATAGTCGATATATATTCTCTATTTCCCTTCGGGTTTCTTAACGAATATAGCAGGGAAGCCCTAACTGCTTAAAGACTCCTAGATAATCCTTTAAGCTAGCATTTGCTTAATCTATTTAGATTGTTCCTCGAGGTATACGGGTAATAGTAGGTAAGCGTTAATGTTAATAGGCAATGCATCGCCTATATCTATTATATAATCGGTCCCTCGTTTAGGAGGTAATATAGCGAGTAAGTCTTCCTTAAAGATCCCGCTATACTTATTAACTATCTTTTAAAGTTCGTGCAATTCCGCCGTTTTATATAAAACCACTCTATACTAGTCGGCTTCCTACGTCTTTATTCCTTTAAGGTTAGCCTTAGTTAACATATATGCGATATATACTAGGCTTGCTGGCTTTCGCAACGCTCTTTTAACCTAGGCTGCCGTTAGCAATTCGCTGCTAAAGTTAGCCGTATTAATCTAGTATATCGGTATTTAAAGCTAAAGGTTAAAAGTTCGGCCGGCTATAGTTATAGTTAAGGATAAATTATCCTAATCTATTTATAGCTTGTAGCTACGTAGCTAGGGAATACCGAATATAATATCGAACTCGGCGATATCTAGAACTTAGATAGTAGTATAGCACCTATACCCTAAAAGGTCTAGATTATAGCTTATCTCCCTCGATAAGCGAATAACCGATTCGTTCGCTACCTTTACCTACTTATTTACCCTTTCTTACTTGCGGATCGAGAGGGCTAGTCGGTATACTAGGTTACTAGAGATATAATCTCGATCTACCCCTAAGTCGATAAGGATAGAGATATTATAACGTCGTCCTCTATCGATTAATACGCTCTCTATTACTAAGAGCTGCGCTTCCTCCGAGCGCGTAGCTAGGTAGTAAGACAATTTAGGTTATAGACTACCGCTATTAAGCGTAAAACATTATAGAAGAGTGATCTTGGAACTTAAGTTTCCTTTAGGCCTAATAGGTTCTTCCTTTATTAACAGGCCGTTCAGTTTCCCTACTCGAACTTAACTTCTTTTTCGCGTTATTCTAATCGAGAGCGAGAACTTGCATAACTATATCGGCTGTTAGAGCGTTCTCTGCTAGGGTCCCTATAACTTATAGGGGTCGGCGATCGTCTACGGACGTTCCGGTTATTTATACGTTAATAATAGTTGTTAGCCGTATATCTACGCTTTTCGCACTCGAAGCAGGCGTTTCTTAATTTGCACTAGCTCTTCTATTCCTCTAACTCCTTTTGCGGAGATTTGCGGGATATAGGCGAGGTCTCCCGCCGCCTATACGGCTTTAAGATGCTATAGAAGTGTCTCGATAAGTCTTCTCTTATTTCGCTATCTATCCGATAGGTTTAAGCAAGCCTAAGTATTTATTCTGCGCGGTCCGCACGTTAGATATAGTCTATTAAAGGCAAATTATCCTATTTAGGGTGTTTCACTATCTTCGTATATATGCGTAAGTCTATACTAACTCGCATCGCTTCTTTAATCTCTTACGGTTATTTCGCAGGCTTAATCTTTACCCCGAGCTTCACTAGATCGGCGACGAAGTTAATAATAGATAACTCGTCTTATACTATCTATACCTACTAGTTTCGATACTTAATTTATTCGTTAGAGTCCCTAAAGCAATTATTTAACTAAGTAGTATACTGCTCTATTATCGTCGTAGTTATCGCTGCTATAGCATCGAAGAGTTAGCGGATCGGATAAGCTAGGAAGGTTTAAGCTAATTATATCGCTTCTACCTCCTTCGTCTATACTCGGCGAGTACTATAAAAGTTATACTAGTCTATAAGTTCTCGAATATATCGATCGAGCTTATTACCCGTTCGGTCGCTATCGTAGATAGACGGGTCTTTTATCTTAGGCCCCTGCGTGCGAGTAACTCGGGGCTCTCGTAAGGTATATAATACGTCTTTAAATAACTCGCCGAGGCGTTAGATATTCTAGCTATTATAGCTAATACCTTCGTTAATTCGAGCCGCTACTAATCGGTGCTACTCGAGAGCCTGCTAGCCTTATTAAAATAGTACTTAATTCTATTGCTATAATTAGATTAAGGCCTCTAGCAAATAGTCTATTTAACTAGAAGGAGCATAGTGCGGGGTTAGTTAGGACTCCGTAGGATTAAACGAGGTATCGTACTCGCGAGTGCTCTCTAAGAGAGTCTTAAAGTTATATTATAAGTTCGGGTCTATAGGGGATTTAATAGTACGCTTCGTTAAAGTTTATAAGCTTCGTTTATAACCGGATGCTGTTAAGTAATACTCTGCAACCTTCTATAAGAGCCTTTAAGTCTCTTATATCCCTTGTAAATTTGCATATATCTATATTCTTGCCGACTATCTACTATTACCCTTAATATTGCAGGGCAATCTTTGTTCAAGTAAGTAGTTATTATATTAAACTTCTCGAGGTGGCGTGGTCTCGATTATAACCGAGCGCCTTACCGTATCTTAGCTAAGGTCGACTTAAGGCTGATTCCTACTAATTAGATTGATAGAGTTCTTCTTTTTGTCCTGTTTAGCTGGCGGCGGAATTATTATTTCCGCAAGGTGGAAAAGTATTTCCACCGTTTAGTCGAGTCTCTATCGTTTTTAATTAGGTCCCCGTAATAAGGGGTAGCTAATATCTTCCTTTCCGAGTCTAGCATAATTCCTATTATCTTCTAAAGGTCGACCATTCTGCCGCTCGTTTAGCGCTGATAGAGGCGATATTTAGTTAGTCTTTTACCGCCCTCGAGAACGAGAAATCATTCTCGAGGGCGACGGTATAGTCGCCCTAGTTGTTAGTAACTTAATATAATGCGCTGTTTTATTACCGTAATCGTTGCTACCAAATGTGAAATCAGCTAAGGATTATTGTATTAAACTAGCTAGAAGTAAAGGTACGATAAGGCCGCTTTAATAGGCCAATAATGCCAAGCCCTCACGTAATATTACAAAGCGGGCATTAAATCGCCGAATTTGGTTTAGCAAACCTTCACCGCGCAACGTCGCTCACTCATGAATGCAATGTAGACCTTGTATGCGAGACCTAAGCGGTTTACATACCGCGTCGGTCATGCCGAAATCAAGTCTGCCATACCTTTAATATTCAGCATGTGCGCAGGTCTTGAATACAAGTTCCAAATTAGCTCGAGTTATAGAAAAGGGCGACATCGTCCATAAGACCATCAGTGTACAGTCAGAGGTGTCAATTGGCTGGGATGTGGTGGGCTGTGATTGCAACGGCGGTAAGTTTGACGCGTAGACACGCCGTCTTCCATTCTTGCCTAAGGTGAGCTGCGTCGACTTGCGTTTGGACACGTTATGAAAACTTGCACTATTGTGGCACATATCGACGACCTTTTATGATTTCAACATCCCACTGCGTATACTCTGACCTAGGGTGTAGTCGCCTTCGGGCACTGATCTTCCAATCATATCTGCCATCTGCCACTGGGTACACCAACCAAGATCATGCCATCTGGTCAACATTTCGAGCGGTCTCGCTGCGCACAGAGCGGTTCTCAGTTGATGCAACTGCCGGCTGAGTTGCGCATCATGATATTACGAAACACGCTGAAGAAGTCAGACATCATTCGCACCGCAGTCGAGTACGCTAGACATATTTCTAGAGGACATCCACTCAATGTTGATCCAACCATGCCAACAGGAGAGGACTCCCAGCACAATATTCAGCTATCTGCGCAGCTTCTACGATGCTGCCAAGCTCTCTACAACGAAGCCTATTCGATCCTGTATGAGGAAAATCAATTGTCAATCACTGTATCTGACAGTCGCTGGCCTTATTGCAACATCCTAGATGTCTCAATAGGGCTACCCCACGATCGCGAGTACTGGTTCATGAATGATTCAAGCTTACTCGACCAGTGCGAGATGTGTTCTATACGCAGGCTACCCATTGGTGTTCCCAAGTTGGAAGAGCCGCTCACAGCTGCTGCAAAGATTTCGCATGTGCGGCTCACGATTCTTTGCGATGGAGGAATCATCGAGGACAACACTACAAGGAGCTTAGTTCTCACCGCATGCCGCTCGCTACGGCGTTTCTTGGTCAAGAAGCGCCCGACCCTCGTAATCCTCAAAAAGCACGAGCCTTTAGGAAGCATTGCAGGCACGTTGCCTGTACGCAAATTGTTGTCGGGATCCAAATATCTGCGTTGCCAATCTATCACATTCGAGGGTTTCGCGAGTCATGATACGTCTGAACTTGCGCAGTTGATCACAGGTGATGAGCCGGTGTACGACGTGCTTGGGATGCAGTGTGCTTTGCTGTATTCTCCAAATCAAGTCCTTGACGAGGAGTATCTCAAGACGTTAGAAGCCGCATACGATGTCGACTACGCCGAATTCCAGCGCTTGCGGAGATCCATAGTCAACGAAGCAGAAGCGCGCAAGCGGAGATTGGTGTACTAATAGACAAGCCAATCTGGAAAGGAGAGGCACGAAACAGTGAAGCCTGCTGCCCGTTGTTGCTTGTCCGAGTGGTTATCGGTTGAGCTGGAAACGCACTACTTGATATATGACTTCTGCATGGAGAACTTCGATCGGTGAAGCGAAAAAGGGAGCAGCCTTACTCAGGGCTTGGTAAAAGCCGTCGCCACCCTGTCTCGGATCACGACCCATCCCCCAAAGAGCAAAAAGGAAGATTGATCGTTGTTTCAGCCTGCTTTGACTGAGCAATCTTTATCATGCTTGTCTCACATTACCATTGTGTGTACCGAGATGCATTGTCTCGTAGTCAGGAAAACTCTATGAGACACAGCCTGTTGAGCGCACAAAGGCAGTCAGAACAGCCTCAGGTCTGTCAACGGCACACTTCAGTCAAATACCACAGATTAAGCCGCTGTCATCGTATATCTCGTGCACGAAACTAACTTCAGCATTTGCTCATCCACATTTGACATGGCTTTCCCAACAGGATTGCGCGACTTCGTAGCTGCAAAGAGAAAAGCTGACCCCAGTAGCCTCACCGACAATGCTAGCAAGCAGGATACCACGTCCACTAGCCGTCGTCGAAAGCGACTGTCCCCACCACGGCAACACGTCTACATACCATCCACTGAATATCTCCCAAACCACAGCCTCGCCCTCCACAAGATCCTGCCTAGCAACACCCCGCCACCAGCAACTAAGCAACGCATCAATTTCGCAAATGCACGACGCGAATACGCTCGTCAGGAGCACGAGCAACACCGGAACATCCAGGTATTCTGGGTACCCGTACGACCGGCACGGCCTGACGCAGCTCATCTTCCTCCGGTAGCGCCAGACGAGATTCCGGTGTTTCATTTCCCCACTGCTAGCCAAGGCACCACCGAGTCGGTTGAGACGACGAGTGTATCTAGGACGAAGTCCAATTCGAGGAAAATGCAGACGCGGCGTACATCAGGTCACTTTGCTCCACAGTGTCCACGGCCGCAGGAGTATCGACGCCGCAAGTCTTTCGAGAAAGCCTATATTCGACATGTTCAGCTGTACAGCCAGCAACAGCCATCGACGACACGAGGGTCCCTGAACCGGCGCGGAACCAGTCTCAGGTCCGCCAGGACCAGCACCCGAGGCGCAAGCGCACCATGCTCCTCCATGGGCGACGATGACAGTTTTTACTGGGATGACAGCATGCCGATCGAGCAAGCCAGGTACGTCCAAGAATACGTGCAACAGGCCGCCATGACCAGCTTGATCAACGAAGTCGTCGAGGCTTACCCGTAAACCAGCGCTCACGGCTCGACTCGGCTGGCAAGGGCCGAAAGGCAGAAGTCAGTGGACGGACAGTCCCGTGGTGCATTCCATTATCTGAACAGGTAGCAATGCTTGGTCATCGAGTATGTACTTACTGTAATGGCTATTGTGACGGACAAAGCCTTCCTGAGATGGCAATTCAAACGGAACAGCTATGGTTCGACCGAGCGGCAACCCGCTAACTGGCGCGAAAACACTGAACTCCAGCAGGGATACGGGTAATATTGTTAGAAATGGACGCCGGAAGAAAAAGGTGTTGGACGACGCAGGGACCGGACTCGATTCACTCAAAGTAGGAAAGCCGCGCAGGCCAGAGTAAAGTTCAGCGCGGGGACGACGTGCACGGTCCGTCGCTGCCAGTCGCTCAGCATTGGACTGATGCTCGTAGGAGCGCCGTGATCTGTCCTCAAGGACATCCACGCGGATGCCGCCTACGTCTCTGGAAAGAAGGAGAGTCAAGAGGTAGGAGGTTCGAAACAGGGTTGTTTAGGATTACAAGCAATCATATGTATCAAGCGCCTCTCAACTATGCCCTGACGGTGGCGGCGGGCCGGGACCACTCGGCGGCATGACTATCTGCGACGGATCACCTGTCTGAATAAAGTAATTCAATACATCCTGCGGCAAGTACTCCAGCCAGATCATATCACCGCCCGGGAAATTAAGGCTGTTCAACGACATGTCGTCCTGGAACTGATTCGACATATCGACGTGCTGCGATTCGATGAACATGTCACTCTGCACAGCTGCGGCTGCGTCTTCGGCAGTCGAGTACGTGAAGTACTGCGGCGAATGCTGGCCTTGCATCTGTGGCTGTGCTGTCGCATAATCAAAAGCTGACGTCGCTGGTTGTTGGCCATGCGGAGCCTGTGGCAGGCCTGAGCCCACGGGGTATGGAGAGTTCAGGCCCAACAAAAGGTCCGCATCGGCTGCTGAGACTGGATCGTAAGGCAGAGCGCCGACTCGGCTGCGGGGTGGTGGTGGCATCATCGCTATTTCGTTGGCGGTGTCGAGCGTGCGTACATCAGTCCGACTTGATTGGTGATGTCTGAACTGCAACGGCTGCTGTTGTTTCGCTTGGAATTGTAGCTGTCCATTCTCCTCCCCGTCGGGACCCATATTTGGATAGAGAAAACTCAGATTGGGTGCCGGTGAGTTAGCTGTCCCAGTCAAGGACCACCCGATGGCTTGACTTCCGTCCATCCTTGGAGACCATGCGATCGAGGTTCTCCTGTCGGCGGGCGATCGACCGTGTGAGCTTCGTCGCCAGCCCGGCTGAGTAAACGATGGTTCAACTGAAGGCATTTCCCCATCGATGTCCTCCTGCGTGAACAATATTGGGTCCATTAGTCCCTTCGATTTCTGATCTAGAGCAGTCAGAATATATCTAGTTCCAGCCCAGTAGTGATCAAGCATCTTTAGCGCCTTATAGCATCGCTGGTAGTTCTGATTGGCGGCAGTTGCAAGTAAGCTGTGTTTGGCTGCAGCTTTAGAGTCCATTACAGTTTTGATGTTTCCATTTCTCGACAACTCCGGCTTCACATTCGTACTCTTGTCGGGCGGCGAGTGTTGTCTCGACGACGGCTGCGATGCATGAGCTCGAGCCTCTGCTAGAAAGGCGCACGCTGCCACGTACATTGGCTGACTCGTGAACGGGTTGCCAATGAAGCTCTTCACATCGATGAGCTCCGCAAAGGCCAGGATGTCCGCAATGGTCTTAGCCGATGACATTGACAACTCCCTACTGTCTGGAAACAACTGCTGTATACTAGTCTCGAGACTGTACAGCAGAGTTGGTTGATGTAGCAGAATGATTGAGGTGTGAAACCAAAAATGCAGTAAGATGAAATTTGTGCCCTGCTCAGCTTTGACGTAGTGCTGAAAATTGGTCGCATTGAAGTACAGCTTTGGCGACAGTCTCTGATAAATACCAGTAAGATCCTTCTCCATGGCAGTCAACTGCTTGAGGCCGTCTGCATTGACTTGTGAGGAGCCTTGGATGTTATTGATAACATCTGCAATTCTGCCGTATAAATGAATGATCCTGATCAGGACCGGGAATGGATGCGGATAGCCGTCGACCATCTTTTCGTCGGGCCGTTGGGGGAACGATAGCTCAATATCTTCGTCTCGAAGAGTCACAGGTCTTCCAACACCGCTCGAGACGGCTCTGTCGAGAAAGAAAACAGCCCAAAAAGTGTCAACGCGTTCTTGCTCACTTGCTCGTCGATCTTCGACATTCTCGTCACGCTTTTGCATCAGTGCTTGAGTTAAATTGGCTTGTTGTGCTTCCCGCCGTTTTTCTTCCAGCCTACCTTCGTCTGCGGCAGCCTTGACCGTCTTCGGAGTAGGACCCAGACGACCCTCGAGCTGCATACCTTCGAGCTTCTGTATGCCCAGGTCTTGACTCATACGGATACTCGTGCCTAGAAACATCCACAGGCCGCTGTCTCGATCGGTACCAAACTCCTCAAAGGCGAGCAACAGACATGCTTGGACGACAGCGATGGTCGGACAGCCAAAGGTGTCTACGAGGGCTGAATGTGCACGTTGCGCATATGGCTGTCCTTTAAAAGCGCGCCTCACTTCGCCTTTCTCGTCAGTCGGCGTGGATTGCTCGCTGGGCCTTGACAAGGCGGGATGGTTGGAGAAACGGGCAGCGATTGCACACACTGCATCCACCAAAATAGCATCGACACGCTTCTCCTCTAGGTCCTTCATAAATCGCTCTCTTTGCAGGAAGGGATAATTACAACCTAGATGAGTGAAGAAAGCTTCGCATAGATGGGTGATGAGCAGTGGGTTGGGCGCGGTATCTGTTGCATCGTAAAAGGCAATTTCCTGGGGCGAGGTGTCTTGTCCTGCTGGAAAGCTGTCTCCAGCTTGACCCGACGCGGGCGATCCTCCAGACATGGAGTGAGCACTTCTTCGAGAGTCTCGGTCCTTGACCTGTACAACCATCTGCTTGAAGCCAGGAACGATGGCAGTGGGACCGAAATAGCGGAAGAATGGCACTCGATGTCGCAGAGCAGTAGCGCTGGCAGCAGTGTGAGCACTCTCGGGACTGCGAAAGTCTTCATCCCTTCCGCCGCCTCTGGTCGAGGCTATTGATGCGCTCGAGCTCTTGTGTTGCAGTGTCTGTGTGGGTCGAGGAGCGTACTGAGAGGCCTGCATGGCCGGTTTGTGCGATCTCGGAGTCGGTCCACCAGAATCGTCTTCGTCCTCAACGTTGTGACTCGTATCAATATCCCTTCGTGCGCCTTTGTCGGTATAGCCTGCACAGACATGGCCATTGCCCGTGCATGTCTTGCATTCTGGGCGCTCTCCCGAACATCTTGTTTTGCGTCTGCGACATGTCGCGCAAGCAGCATTTATGCGCCTTCTTTTCGCATGTGGTTGGCCTTCAATACTGACGAACCTTATCTGCTTGGGTGCCGGCAGGGTTGTCCCGTCCGAGGATGACTGCACTTCATTCGCAGCACCATGTCCAAGCAGGCTCATAGTTCGCGACAGGGTTTGGTGGAGAGTCGAGTACTTGCGGGAGCATGGTAAACAGCAGGTGACGCCGCGGCGGCCGTCGCAGCTTGAGGGTCAGGGCGATGTGGCTATGTCGCGACTGATTTTGCGTCAACAGCTCCTGGAAAGTCAGATGCAAGGATGGGGCTCCAGCCGACTCGTTCGCATCGAATGGTAGGACCCTTATGGCATGGTTCAATTGCCTAAGTGTGTGCCGCTGCTGGGAAAGCATTAAGCTAGGTTTGGAGCGGAGACGTGGCTGGCTGCAGGCAGTGGCTGTAAACTGACTGCGAGCTCAATCTTTCCTTCCGCCGTGGGCGACACTTCAAGACTGGCAGCAAGAAGTACAGGTCGCTGACAGGTCGATAGACGTGCTTGACCTTCTCCAGCGTAGCGCGTAATCAATTCCACTCTATCGGGCCTTCTTTGTGGGGGGTTCTACGAGTCCACTTCTGGGGAAATCTTCTTGATGGCATCGATATCAACCAGCTCTGACCTAATTAGTGGCAGAAGCGATGAGAAGTAAACCTCGCCATGCCTATCTATACGCTGAGGATTCGTCTCATTCGACTAGACACAGGTGCTTTGAGCCTAAAGTTACGGGTGCCATAAGCTGCCGGAGCTTCCGAGAAAGGTAATCCGCCTCACATTCTTTGATTATCGAGCCCGTGATAGTCCATTGTTTTGCTAGCTCAATTGTAACGGCCGTCAACTTCTGCCATGGGCGAACTTGCGAGACACTTGGACGTCCTACTGCCCGCTAGCAGGGGTCTCTGCCAGCAGTCGAGCCAACCTCTCGTCGAGCCACTTCACATCCTCCATATTGCCTGGCGGCCCCCCGGCCCAATGGCCCCAGATCGAAGGATAGACGTCCAGCTCTCCCACGCTACGACTCATACATTTGACCTCATACTCCGAGTCCTCGGGACTGTCCTTCGTCAGCACCTATTACCTACTGCAAATGGGTACTCACGGAAAATATAAGTCAGTTCTGCTAGGCAACACCAAAGTCTTCGCCTTGATACTTGCCATAGCCTTCTCAAAGTCCCCGTCATACGGCTCCTGCTTTGACACGTCCCCACTCTGCCAAGTCTGCAACATGACAAGCAAGTTCTCTGGGTCCTTGCTCAAAGCCCACGCCTCCCAAAAATTGACCATGAAGTCTTCCAGATCTTTGGCATCATAAAACTTCTCATGCAACTTCTCACGATAGAAGGCTTGACTGAAGCCCCAACCTGCGTAGCCACGGCCGAAAGCTTTGAGACCTACTGTGCGTTCCTCAACGGTCCAAGCGCGGGCTTCCCCACCTTTGTTCTCAACGCGACCATTGCCTGATCCCGCCGACGACGTTTTCTTCGCTGCCAGTAGAGCACTCTTCACTCCTTCCAGGAATACCTGATTATGCAAACTCGTCTTCGCACTCCCACAGAACGGCACACAGATGTCCATGAAATCGGGGTACTGAGTCGCCCATTGAAAGGATTGTCCTGCGCCCATGGACCACCCTGTTACCATGCGAAGGTGAGCAATTCCAAGATGTTGGGTCAATAGCTGGTGCTGAGCACGGACGTTATCATAGAATGAGACATGCGGGAATGGCTCAATCTCAGAGTTGGATGGACTAACGCTCTGGCCATTGCCGAACAGAGCAGTAATGATGACGAAGTACTTGGCTGGGTTCAGTGCCTTGTCACTACCAATGAGCCATTCGTTATCAGAGATAGAGCCGGAGTACCAAGATGGATAGAGGATAGCTGGCAGGGACTTGTCGCCAAACGTCTTATAAGCGATCCACGCCTTTGAGAGACTCTGACCATTCTGTAGCTTGAAGTCACCCAGGTCAAAGGTTTCATAGTTGGACATGTCGTCTGTGAGATCTGTCGCCAAACTACGCAGTAGCTGCTTTGTATTGCAATGGCACGGTCGACGTGCCGTTGATTGGGAGGGTCAGCACTGGCTAAGGCTCTTAACATGAGTTCTGGCAAGTGTAGGCTGTGCTCCGTCCAGGAGAGACCCCATGATGTACGCGTCCCTCACGGAGTCCAGCGAAGATTGGGTTACTGGAGATATGAGCTCAGCTGGCCACTGGCAGGCTTGCCCAGTGGACATAATGGCAACCATAGGTGAGGAGTTGGATGCCTGAGGTGTCAAAAGCATCCCTCATTTTCGGAGATGGTCGACTTCGAAGACCTTCAACATGAAACCGGCCTGTATCTGGAAGTTTGTGCTTGTCGGCGCCACTTCCAAGAGGGTAAAAGGAGTCATGGATACCAGTTTTGTGGTACCTTCGTGTTTGGTCAACCTAGTGTCATTTCTGTTGCAGTTTCAAACGTCTTGTTAGGGTCCCGATAGCGGGGAGTGGGCCTCGGCTTCTGTGTATTACTCATCGCGGGATATGAGTTGGTAGCTTCGTTCGAGTGCCTATTCATCCGATTTGACTCTGACATCAGTCCTTTTCCAACGCCGGATCCTGCACCAAGTATTGAAAAAAGCATCGTTCGCCGTGCGCCAGACCTGAGACCTGGAGATACAACTACTATCCACGAACCTCAGCCTTCAAAATGACCGAGTCGAAACCACAAGTCTCGCAAGAAAAACATGACGCCGAAGCGGTGATAAAGCGTAATCCTCATGGCGACTTTGCAAAGGTGCAAGAGTCGCGACCAGACTGGGACCACGGCAAACATTGGACATACACCAAAACTGCCGACCCAAAGTGGCAATATGGCTCTGGTGCAAACGACAAATCCGGTCTCGACAAAGACCATGTCGAGATTGATCCCAATGAACCTGGTCGGGAGCCGCGCCTGAACTATAAGTTGTTGATTAGTGGTGTTATTCCAAGGCCAATCGGCTTTCTGAGCACAAGAAGCAAGGACGGCTCGAGTACCAACCTAGCACCATTCAGTTACACACAGATGTTCAACCACGACCCGCCGGTTTTCGGAGTTGGATTCAGTGGTGGTCACGACAACGCGAAGGACTCTTTGCGCAACTTGATGGAGAGTGGAGAATGCGTGATCAACATGATCAGTGAAAACTACATCGAGGCGGCGAACGCTTGTGCAATTGACCTGCCATATGGAGTCTCTGAATGGTCCGCAACTGGCTTGACGCCAGCAGACAGCAAGGTTGTCAAGCCAAGTAGGGTGAAGGAGGCAGTGTTTAGCATTGAGGGTAAATTGATGGAGACGAAGGAGTTCGAGAGTAGAGTGACTCCGGGAAAGAAGACCGGGGTCATGGCATTGATTGAAGGTGTAAGGTTCTGGGTCAGAGAGGATGCGATCAACGAGAGCCGCGACTTGATCGACCCGGATGTGCTGAAGCCTATTGCTAGACTGGGAGGCATCACCTATGCAAGGGTGGTAGATGGGTTTGAGATTCCGAGACCCGTAGCTAAAGAGGAAATTGAGCAGGGCAAGCTGGATGAGAAGAGCCTGAAGCCGAAGGTGCAGGGGCAGCTTTGAATTGCGAAGGTATGAATGTCGCGTACAAGTACAGAGCGATGGAATCCAAAGCTATACCACATTTTGGAATGAGTGCTGTGCATTGTTAGGTTATTTGTTGCTCTGAGATGCTCGTCTTTCAGGGTTCGGGCGTAAGGCCATCAGGCATCATAGTCGTCTGAGGCAGTCGAATGGGGACCTCCGTAGATCTCCAAAAGTTAGCGTCAAACACCCTGGGCGCAGTTGTCATCGCGAGAGTGGCTGCCTCCTGCCACAACTTGCAGGCAAAACATGCTCGCTCCTTACCAGTGTTATCCTCTATCCTCCATCCTGACAGACTTGGCCAAGAATTGGAAATCTTCACTGATCTTTCATTGACGCTGTCTGCTGGGATTGAGGCCACCAGGATTTACCAATCGCCTATGCCTCCTCACTTAGCCTATTCGGGGTCATAACATCTTCATCCGAACACAATATCGACCAATTCCATCCGATCAGAATCAACGATAGTTTCAAGCTCCGTGATGGCAACGGCATCGGGAGAGAAACAATGGGGTCTCACACCTGCTATGTCGAGGAGTCTACCCACAGCCCTGGACAATGAGAAGAACGCCGAGTTGGTCGAAGAGCTGAAGAAGGAGAACAACTATGAGGGTCAAGAGGAGACCCAGAAGCGCATGAAAACTCTGAAGCTTCTCTCTCAGGTCAACAGGGAGTTTATCCGAACAGTGGGACGCAGGCAGGGCCTGCCCAAGTCGACCATAGATCAGCTGGGAGGCAAGATATATCCTTATGGCAGCTACAGACTTGGTGTCTATGGTCCTGGCTCAGATATTGATACCCTCGCCGTTGCGCCAAAGAATGTTCGGCGAGAAGACTTCTTTGAGTTGTTCCCAGATCTTCTAAAACAGCAGGCAGGTCCAGATGCCATCACTTCCCTCACTGCTGTGCCCGATGCCTTCGTCCCCATCATCAAGCTGGTCCTGAACGGCATCGAGATTGACCTGATCTTTGCCTCCATCGCCAGCAAACAAACCGTCCCAAACGACCTCGAGTTGAAGGACAACAAGATCCTCGATGGGCTGGACGAAGCTACCATCAAGTCCGTCACCGGACCTCGTGTCACCGACGAGATCCTCAGTCTCGTCCCTGAGGCCAAGACCTTTCGAACCGCCTTGCGAGCTGTCAAGTTGTGGGCGCAGAGAAGAGCGATTTATGCAAACATCGTCGGCTTTCCTGGTGGCGTTGCATGGGCCATGTTGGTCGCAAGAGTCTGCCAAATGTACCCAAAAGCTATCGGTGGCACTCTAGTCCAGAAATTCTTCTTCATCTTGAAAGCCTGGAATTGGCCTACCCCAGTGCAATTGAAAGAGATCGAGAAAGGGCCTCAGCGCACGTGGAACCCTGCCATCTACCCTGGTGACAAGAAGAACCTCATGCCCATCATTACACCTGCATACCCTAGCATGTGTGCTACTTTCAATGTGTCCCACTCGACCAAGACGATTGTGGTTCGAGAAATCGATCGAGCGAGCAAGATAGCAAATGACATTTTCGATGGCAAGGCAAAATGGTCGGACCTGTTCAAGAAACATACCTTCTTCACCCACGACCACAAGTACTACCTCAGTATTATCGCTTCCTGCAGAGATCCCGACGATGCAAAAGCCTGGGGGGGCGCCGTCGAGTCTAAGGTCAGGCACTTCATAACCACGCTCGATTTCAATACCAAGATGATCAAGCTGGCACGACCCTACACCAAGGGCTTCAAGCGAGTCCACAGGTGCGAGCGTGAGGATCAGATCAAGGAGATTACAAGAGGTGACATGAAGTACAAAGTCGAAGAGACCAAGACAGTCGAGTCTACCGACCCGGAACTTGTCGCCGCAAATGGCGCAGGCACAGCCACCAACGACGACGATGCAGCCACGAGCAAAGGCGACGGCATAACAGTCTATACCTACACCTACTATGTCGGCATTGATCCAACTGCTCTTCTCGAGCAGACCAAGAACCTGGACATTCACAATGAAACAAAGGCTTTTAAAGACAAATGCTTCACCTGGGACAGGATCAACGTCGATAAGCACTGGATCGAGGTCGTACCTTGTAAGAACTGGATGTTGCCCGATGACTTGTTCGACCCTGCTGCGGGTGAAGTCAAGCCGACGAAGCCCACAAAGAAAAGGAAGGCTATCAACGGTGACGGACCGACACCAAGTGAGGAGCCGCAGGCCAAGTCACAAGCTATGACTGGTGCTAATGGCGCTCCGACTCATATGCTGACACCCCAGCCTGTCTGAGGAATGACATGCCAGCCCGGTGGCTCTCACGATTCCATTGTCCGATAATACCTCCCTAGCGGAGATTCAACGCGACCTAACACTTGCCAGCTTGCTCTACGTCATGGAGAAACGGGTCAAGCACACTTCGTTCACATCAAAGCTGCACAGAATCAGCCTGCGCGCCATGCGCCGCCATCATGGCACATCTTTTCGAAGTCAACTCCACGTTCAGCTTGCACTGGTCGTGTAGTAGTACTGCTTCTGGCGAAGCTGATCGCTTGAGCTCATAACTCGACACTCACACGCCCAGTCTGAATGATTATGCAAACACTGGAAATCTTTGCTTGATAGCATTAGCAAAACCAAACCAAACCCAAAAAACCAAAACAACCGTCAGCTTTTTGGCACGATGGTATACTAGGTGGCAGATGCAGTGCCTGGTGCTTCCAACAGAACTTAATTGCTTCTAGCCGAATCAGCTGCCCGTCGTGTCTATTGGTTCGCGGTTATCGCTGCCGTTATGATTCACGATCGTAGTCTTCTCGACAAGACAGAACTGCTTACGGGCATGATTTGATGCTAATTACCGATAAGTTAATTTAATATTGAAAAAAACATTGACAAAATTTATGAATACCCAAAAAGTCGAAAATTAGACCCATACAGCTTCCTTCCTGCCGTGCCCTGTTACTAATCGAGCTGTCCTGTTGAACACTGTTGTCTCTTTTCTTAGATGCCTGTGGTAAAGCGTATGAGCACGACCACATCACGACATTCTGTAGCTTACTTCCTCCGCGATAAATCCGTCTCAGACAGTCCCTCCAGGGAAGTGCGCCCACTAGGCGGTGCTAGCCTGTAGCTTGACCCTCCAACGCGTCAACACAGTCCGACCGGTCCTGTGCATCCTCCCACCCGCGCAAGAAACTCAGCAGGTTCTCGCCGAGTCGCTCGACGACGTATCCCCCTTCAAGCGCAATCACAGCCGGCACGTCCATGAGCGCAGACCGCACCCGCCAGCCCATGACCGCGTAATCTTCGGCGCGAATCTCGAATTTCCCCAGCGGATCGAGATGGAACGTGTCGAACCCCAGACTAAGCAGCAGATAGTCCGGCCGGAAAGACCCGACGGCTTGCACCGCGTCGTGCAGTTTTGCCGTGTATGCGTCGAAGCCCGATCCGCTCGGCAGCGGCAGGTTGACGTTCGTCCCGGCCGCGGCATGTGGTGCTGGTGGCCCAGTCTCGGTCGCGGCGCCGGTGTAGTAGGGAAACTCGTCTTCGCCGTGGATGCTGACGTAGAGCACGTCCGGGTCGGCGTAGAACAGATCCTGTGTGCCGTTGCCGTGGTGGAAGTCGAGGTCGAGGATGGCGAACTTCAGCTTGCTCGTGCTGGAGGAGTGCGGGTTCGAGGGGCGGCGGGACTTCTGTGCTGGTGGGGAGAAGTGCCGGAGCGTTGTGAGAGCGAGCGCGATGTTGTTGATGTAGCAGTAACCACCTGCTTGTTGGCCGGTGCAGTGGTGGCCCGGGGGGCGGCAGAGGGCGAGAACGGACTTGAGCTTGGGTTCCCGTGGGGTCTTGTCGTCGCCGTTGGTGTGAGACTTGGGCAGCAAGAGGTGAGCAGCTTGCACGGCGAGATTTGCTGAGGCAATAATCGCGCGCCAGCTGTGCTGGGAGATGCCGCTGCTCATGTCGAAGGCGTAGTAGCCCGGCCGGGCGAACGTGTCTTTTGGGGAGCCGAGCTTGTTGTTGGCGGTGCTGTGAATCCTGAAGCATTCGGGTAGAACACTGTCGTGGTTTTCAATGAGTCCTTCGTCCAACCATTGTTCGAAGACATGCTGGATATGTGAGAGGTAGTCCGTTGAATGGGTGGCCTTAGCTAGCTCAAGTGCAGTACTTTGGTCTTCTGCACTGGCTGTGATTGTTCTGAGGTCATGCTTCCCCGACTCGATGATGCTTTGCACGATTGCCTTGATTCGAGCTGGACTTTCGAGGGCTGGGATGAGCTTGGATCCCAGCAGCTCGACTGTCTCGTGGAGTAGTGTGTCTGGATCGTGGAGAATGATCATCTTCGTAATTGTGTTATTGGTACCCAACGGGTTTCCAGGATTTGACTTCCCCCAATACTTCGAGTCTTCCGAGCATCGTTGGTTCGTATGTCGTTCCGACATCAGCGCGAGCAAACGAGAGTGAAGTGCGTTAAATCATTTGTGCTGGAGGGTACGTCATCCCTGGATCACTGCCAAGTCTGGTCTAATGATTTGTGCCTTCTGTCACAGAAGTCTTATTATGGGAAGTGAGTCATTCATAGCCAAACGAGGCGCCAGTGGTGTCTGCTACCGACGTTAATTTGTGGTTTCAACGTAGTTTATGTGACTCACTATGAACCTGTGCTCGTAATAAACCAATTTCCGCTTGTAACTGTTCAACCTTTCTCTTTCTGCTAGATGACGAGTCCCTGATACTCTGAGTCGCTCGACGCTGGGTCAAAGCAACATCTTTGAGAGTGTTCTTAATCTTGCGGTCGGATTCGTTGTCTGTCAAAGTGTTAATGTAGACCCTACCACGGCATTGTGACACATACTTGAAGCTCGTATTCCTGTTTGTAGTAGCCTTAAATTCTTCATCACCACGGACTTAATCATGTCACTGTCACCCTTTGCATGCTCACAGCTCTCTATGCACATGTTCAGCATCTGTAAGGTCGTCACGTAGTGCTCTTGCAGAAGTGCATGGACATCAGCATGTGTAGGATCCTCTGCGCTTGGCTCGGCATCTGCAGGCGCTATGGGTATCGGTATTGACTCTGTTGACTGAAAGTCTGCATTGTTGAAGGCATCGAGGTGGCTGTCAATAGTCATGTTTGGGGATCTCGTATGCAGGTTTTCGATGTCCATCATCTGCGTGAAGGAGATCGAAGGACTTGAATTGAAGTCGAACTGAGGAAAGTTCGAAGCTGCCATGGTGTTCGCAGTGAATGAGTCTATGTTGTTCCAAGTCATGTTTGTCTGCGATGTGAGGTCAGTAGCATTATCGAAGTTGCCGAAGGTGCTATCCTGTGGCTGAAACGAATCGCATGGCTCGTCGACGTGAGGGTAATGCACGTTCACTTGAGACTTGAAAGCGATCGGAATGTGATCTGGCGTGATGAAAGAGGAATCGTCTGGAGCACAGAGTTTGATCTCGGGAACATCGCACATCCCGGACCTGGGCACATTGCTCATCACCTCATGTGGGTCCCAAAGTTCGCTCGCGGTACTGACGGCAGGCTGCGAGAAGGGTCCAGTGTCCTCCATGGTATCCATAAAGTAGTCGGACGGGGCAGGCGAGGGCGCAGCGGTGCTTGTGCCTAACATAGGGTGATCAGAAGCTTCTGACAAGCCACTAACAGACTTGGCTCTCTGTCGGCTAGAAGCTCGAGTCAGCTCACGACGAGCCCATCTACGCAAATTCCTGTCCTCATGAAGGGCCGGTTGACGGTCAGAGGAGCCAGTGCTTTTGCGACGACCTCTATGGCTGACATCGAGTAAGGATTTGCCAGCGGCTTCGATGGCTTTCAGCCGGGCGTCTCGATTGGCGTACTTTGTGAAGTTCCATTTCTCGGGCACAATGCGACGTTCCCATTGTCGAGGGGTGGCTTCGAAACCATATTCGTTGGCAACGCACTCGGCGGCTTTCTTGAGGGAGAAATTTTTCTCGATGTAGTAATGGTAGAATGGCTGTCTGACTCGTTTCCATTCTTCTTCGGTGTACTGGCGACCTGGACTCGGGCTTCGCGACACCGTACGAAATAACAACGGTGGCTGCGACATGGTGCCACTGCCCACGCGGACACGTCAGCCTGATGTGGGAAAGCGATCACTAAAGGTCATTAGATGGTCGCGCGTGTTCGCAGCAAAGACATGTTTCAGAAAGAGACTTGGGGCAAGGCGGATAAAGGAGATAGACTCGAGACTCGAGGTTGACAGCTTCATCAACTATCGAGTCGAGAAGGCACGACATGACAGGGCAGATAGTCAGGCACATGAGCGAGCAGGGTGCCACGAAAGCTGTCAAATCAGAAACTCCAGTATGGAGGAGAGAGCTTGAAATGCGACCGGGCAGCCAAGGGGGCCCGCCCAAGATCGGCATAAAAGGACGAGATCGACTGGCACGAACCGAACATGGGGAAGGGTGAAAGTGACGCGAAGCTCAACTCCAGGCATCAATTGGTGCTCCACGTGCCTGAAATGGAGTCTCCAAAAAGGCTCTGGCAGCACTACTGCCCCTTTCACCTCCACAAGCCTCAATTTTCGACAGAAAGGCGCGAGGCATGGTCACCTACTACTCCGCTTCGCAGCGCAGATGTGTGCCTTGCTGAGCTTCAAGTAGTCCCATAGTTGACAGTCGCGATAAGGTTAATTGCAATGTCGATGGAGACAATGCCGGGAAGTCAAGTAAATCATCAAGTCGTTGATGTTTGGACCCGATGGTACAAAAGTTCGGCGTAACACTTGGAGGCTGACTGCAGGGAAGGAAGACTGGTTGACAGCAGAGATGAGGCTCTGCGGCGGCGCTTCGGCCTCAACATTGAGTTGACCACATCTGTAGAAGAAGAAGAAGAAGAAGAACAACTCCTCGATGGTATTTTTGTGAAACCGTTCTACATATCGTTCGTACGCAGCCAGCTGCTCAGAGCTCCTGTCGACGCCGTCGCCGTCGCAATTATTGCCTTGAGATTGTTCCACAGTCACGTGATTACGTGATCGCCCGCGAGGAGGCCTGTGTCAGCGCTTTGTTGTCGCCACCGACGCAGCCGTCACGACTCGAGACCTTACAAGCTTGACTTGGTCTGGAAGCCAATCACTCGATGGCATGGTAGCGTCTATTGTGGTAGCCGAACGCCGACGTCCAGGTCAGCTCGTTTGCAGTGGCAGCCCTCAAGCCGCGCCAATGGAGCCAACTCGGCCCGCGCAACATGTCAGCTGCTATTGTCATCACCTCGTCGCCCGCCAGGACCTTCGCTAGGTCGCCGACTCCTGTCGAGATACCGTCGTCTTCTCGAAGTCCTCCAAAGGCCAGTGGCGACCAGAAACCAGGAGGTTACAGAACGTCGCAAACCACAAGAGATGGTTTCTCGGCGAGTTTCGTGTCGGCGAAGCAGATTCTTGGGACAAGATCAAGTGCTGAGAATGTCCCCATCCGATCTCCTAGCCCACCGAAGTTCAAGCCGCCGCCCAGCCCAAGTCCAGTCAAGTTTCGGCGCACTGCTCTCTCTTCAGTAGCGGCAGATCCGCAAGCACAAAAGCCAACACCCGCGCCTCCAGCAGACTGGGACGCTGTACCGATGTCCGACTGCACGGTAGTTAGAATCCTGCCGAGCGATGTCAGGAAGAAGAAAAAGGCCGATAATACTGCATCCTTGCAGCTGAAGAAGGCCACAGTGAGGAAGAAGGATTGGACGCCTACTAAAACGACATCAGCAGGCTCAGGTGAGACAGCATCTGGTTTTGGCATCAATCTTGCCAAGACGTTCGCACATAGTCGGGACAACGTGGGTGTTGAGAGAACAGCAGATGCTGGCGGTGGGGCACTTACTAAAAGGCGGAAGATCGATCTGACAAGCGTTGGACGTGAAGCTGCCGTGCCGAAGCTCAACCCAGTAGCCAAGATCACAAAGTCGCGAAGCAAATCACCGGCGAAGAAGGGCCTCACAATCACTGGCTTAGCCACCTCGCACTATTTCCCCCAAGACAAGAAATCCGAGGGGACTATCATGACACAATGGATGGCTTCCACGCAAGCCAGAAGGGACGCGCACGAAGACCCCGACACATTCGACCTACAGATCAAGAAGAAGGTTGCCTCCAAAGCCAAGAAGCCAAAGACGAGGCTCAGATCACCCGAGACAGTACGGAAAACGCTCGACTCCCAGGAGGTAGTCTTTGCAACACTAAGCCAGTGTGCCAGAGATGAGTCGCCTACTCTCATCCGTGACACGGCCGAAGCAATGAAACAGTCGGTACAGGACCTGCCTTCATCTCCGCTTCATACCCAGCAGACTGCAATCTACTCGGTCGAGTCGACGACCCCTCAGAAAACTGGTACTGCTCGCTTCCGGAGTCGAAAAAGTCTGTGGACGGCCGCAGATCGAGATGACAACGATGCCCTGCTACACATGGACGACCCTTTTGACACAACGGCTGTGAAGGACGCGTTCGCTGGCGAGGACGCTTTGTTCGAACATGTAGTAGGCATACCCAACCTTGATGGGCCCAGCGACAGTCTTGATCTGTTAGCCACTTTGAACCCAGAAGAGACGGCGGCCTTGCAACCTGATGAGACTGCCACTTTCGACATCGACGATGTTACCACGTCGCCAGTGAACACCAAGCCAGCCGCACCAGTACAGACACGATCTTACTCGACCTTGAGCAGGTCGCCAAGTCCCAAGAGAACGAACAGGGTGGGATCGCTCTCTATTACCGAACATGAATCCCAAGCAGCTTCGATAGGTTCAGGATTAACAGCAAAGACGAAAATACCAGCTAAGCCGAATTACGCTTCATGGACAGACGAGCAGCTGAAAGAGAAGGTCAAGACGTATGGCTTCAAGCGTATCCGAGCACGGAAAACAATGATCGACAAACTCGATGAAGTCTGGGCAGAACAAAATGGTCTGGACCCTGTCAGGGTCAAAGCAGCAACAAAAGCAGCAAGCCAGACGAAGAAGGTACTTCAAGGCGGTGACATTCTGGGTTCCGTGCATGCTCTCGCTGCTAGACCCGTCCCCAAAGCTAGGAAGCCCAGGGTAAAAAAGAGCAAAGAGGGCGGCGAACTCGAGACTTCGAAACGAAAGAAAGGCAAGGACACTTCCGACCAAAGAGCTGAGTACATGGCTGTTCAGGAAGACATCATCGACGTTAATGACCTTGACAAGTCGAATGCGTTCGATCGCCTCGCTCAAATGACCGCTTTGGCAGATGATGTTCTGGATTCCTTCGAACCATCGACAGCTCCCGTTAAGGGCACCGGAGTCAAAGCACGCGCCAAGAAAAAGCAAAGGCCACTTACACCTCCACCAACAATTCCACTCAAACCAACGCAAGGTTCATCGCCAGGATTCGCTTCGCCTCAGCGTCGTCGGTCTGCTAGCCCTGCAACTCTAGTAGGTACTTTAATCTCTTCTGGTCAAGATCAAGAAGTACCACTCAAAACTCTGATTCGTAAGGCGGTCGCGCATCCTCCCTCAGATGAGGCAACACGGAACCATCAGACACATCCGACATGGCACGAGAAGATCTTGATGTACGACCCAATTGTGCTCGAAGACTTCACAGCGTGGCTCAACACAGAAGGGTTCAACGCCATTGGCGAAGATGCGGAAATTGACATCATGGACGTTAAGGACTGGTGCCATGAGAGCGGTGTTTGCTGCCTGTGGAGAGGTGGTTGGAGAGGAAACAAGAAAGCGGCTAAGGCAGAAGAATGAGACATAGTAGACGCATTGCACCTAAGGACTTCATTCCATCTAGCAATTACCGGGTTTGAAGTTAGGAAGGCACTCTTCGATGCCTTGCAGCTGCGAACGAGACAGTTCCTGGCCTCGGCCGCATATCCTCTCATCGTTGAGCATTCTTGAGCCTCGGAATCTTGTTAAAGCGGTCGTAGCATCCCATGATAAACGAGCTGCCAAGGCCGCGAGTCGGCGAGTTCATGTTTCTCACAAACGCCTGTTTTCCTCTATGTCACTTCTATCCCAATCCGGGCAATGGTGGGTGAAAGCACTCTACGTTAGTATAGCACTTCGTTCAAGTTCAGAGCCACTCCATCATTTGCCCTATGACCCTGACATCCAAGCAGCTGGGTAGTACTGGAGATGCTCGTACTTTCAGCAACGCACGCGGGTGTAAGCCTCCCATAGCAGAAACAACGGGGTATCACGGAGTCCAGCTGTTGTAGCGGCAAGGTACTAAGCTGTCGGATGTACACCGAATGCCTGGATTCGACTTACAATGCGTCTTGACATAGACGAGCATTTCTGCGACTTGGTCAAGGAACACAACGTCGCAGAACAACTCTCAGATCTACAACAATGTCTTCGGCCGCGAGATAGTGCTCGAGAATGGGCACAAAACCTTCGATTCATAATGCCTGCAACGGCTGCATTCGACCAGCACGCTCGGTCTGTAGGAAGTACTGATGACAGTTCACAGGAATCATGCATATGCTCGCACTGGACTTCCTTCGCTAGCAACCAACACGAAAACGTACTTAAGGTGACGGCAGCCCACGACTTTCGTGGATGCAACCACTACGTGGCTGTATCCTGGGTTTGGCACGATAACAGCCTTCTACGTGGCGCCGTTGGTGCACCGGAGCAATACTTGGTTGCTGAATGTGCTGGCGAAAGAGAATGTGCCGTACCTCGACATGTGTTGTCAAGAGCTATATCCTTCGCAGCCTATTACGAAGTTCCTCACATATGGTTCGACAAAGAATGCATCGGTCAGAGCGACCCCATCGATCAAGAACTAGGCATCCAGTCTATGGACATTGTCTACCAGAAAAGCTTGTACCCTCTAGGCTTGCTACAGACATACATCCAGACGCAAGAGCAGCTTGAGGCGCTGACACAACTGGTCGAGGGAGTGACTGTCAAGCCTGAGCGGCTCCCAGTCTTGCTAGATGTTCTACGGCTAATCGAGCAAGACAAGTGGTTCACCCGCGCCTGGATCCTTCAAGAATCAGTCTCCGGCGGCTTCGAAATGACTCTTCTGATCCAACACGATCCCCTCCTCGTCAAGTCGGACGTCCTAGGCAGAATCAAGGGTGAGGTCGAAACCACCATCTCAGAATTCACGAATGCGATACACTTCGCATACGCGTGCGTTTCGCTCTGCGACGAACCCATAGACCCTGATCTCGAAGCGCAACTAGTCCAGACCATCGAGCACATTCTCTCGTACATGCCGACCGTCATCGACGAGCCGCCGAACGGCTTCGACGACCCCGAATATCGGCAGACGTGTAATGCGGCGCAGGCACTCACGTATCTTCAGCCGCGCATGAACAGTCACGTCGCCGACCGCTTGGCTATCCTGGGAAATCTGTGTAACTACGCGCTGCGTCTTGACACGAACAAGGTCGAGAACCTCGGTCATGGGTTCAGCATTTGTGCTTTCGCCCTCGCAATATTCAACGGCGACATGTCCCTGACCAGAGCGGAGAATCCTACAAGTGGTTCCGTGCTGGGTTTCGCATGGGGTCCGCAAAGCAACTTTCGATTGTCGGACCTCAAGCATTTCGAGGACGACGATGATGTGGTCAGAGCAACACCTGCGAAGCTGGTGAAGAACGGTCTGCTGGTTCGAGGCTGGCTGTGGAAGGTGGATCCGGTCTTGTGGACGGATCTGGAGACCACAACGCACCATCAGGTCAATGATGATCTACATGACGATCCTGCTCTACTCATCTGGCAGGTCCTCAAACGGCTTCTGCGAGAAGGTCTATTCCACCTCGCAGACACCATCTGGTATCGCACGAGCAAGCGCTTCTTTGATCCAGCAGGACCGCACCAAGCCAGATACACTTCAGCAACGCCGACATCGCTGAGCGACGTTCTCGATCCCCGAACTGGAAACTTTGTCGTTCATAATCCCGCAAGAGTCAGGAACGAAGACGATTTCCGCGCATTCTTCGAATCTAGCAGTATCCCAGCCGAAGCGGGTCCGAGATCGATCCCCAGCACAAAACACTGGGAGTACAACCGCTGGTTCTGGACGATGCTCAGAAGCCACCATGGCTTGCCGCTGGCTAGGCTACTTGATCACGACGACGAGCGCGAGGGATCAAACCATTTCAACGACGCGCAGCAGCCGTCCGCAACCTTCGACGTATTCCAGGACAACGGTCAAGCGCGTGACTCCGAGCCAAAGTCTGCCCGTGTCCCAGGCCCAGTCTCGAGCTTCGTCTTCCAACCAGCGACCGTTCTGGACGATCACCTGGTGCAAACTCAGAGACGGAACGCTCCTACCTTCTGGCTGGTTGATGTCGGCGTCGCCAGGGATGTGGAGACGGGTCATCGAGTGCTTCACGGTACGGGTGAGATGTGTCGTGGTTACTATAAAATCCCAAAGAATGCAGTGTCTGAATGTTTTGTGTTTCGGTGACAGCTCGGCCTCAACCGTGGGAGTATTTCTGGTCACGTGTATTCGAGGATCAAGCGCGTGTACCAAGCATGTGGCAAGAGAACAGTGATTAATTGCGATATCATTTATTCGTAAGCTCATTCCCGTTGAGGCGTTTTGCGACAGCTATCCATCACTCGGGTATCGGGTATTGAACCCTTCTACTTCTCTGGGTAAGGGGCAGAGTTCACAGGCACATCACGGCCAGTCAGGAAGTGCATCGCACTCTCCTTGGGCGCGTACTTCTTGCTCTTGCCCATCAAGGCGGCATCTGGAGCCAACTTCTTCACCTCCTCAATGTCGACGTTCTTGTCGGCTAGGTAGCTGATGACGCCCTCCACATACTTGGGCGAAATGTTGTACACTTGAGCCAGGTACAGTGTTCTCGTCTTCTGGCTGACGCCAGCGTTCATGCAAGTTGCGGTGTTCTTGTGGAGATGGTCTCGCTGGGTGGCGTCCATGACTCTGTTGTACAGCTCACGTGCTTGCTCGTATTCGATATCTGTGCCCTCGGTCTTGTGGTGGGACTGTCGTGAGTAGATGGGGTTGGCGACAGCGAAGGGCACTTCGACGGATCGTTCCGAGTAGGTCGGCTTATCGTAGGAGTTGGGCTGGTAGTTCTTCCTGTCCTGGTTGGCGTTGTCGACTCTCATTTGACCGTCGTAAGATTGTGGTGCGTAGTTTCCGGCCATGAAGGGGCAGTTGACGGGGATCTGGTGCATGTTCGAGCCGAGTCTGTACATCTGTGCGTCTCGGTAGAAGAACATGCGCCACTGGAGAAGCATATCCGGTGAGCCCTGAATACCTGGAACAAGAGAGGACGGCGAGAAGGCCGCCTGCTCAACGTCTCGGTGGTAGTGATCTGGGTTCTTATTCAGAACGATCTTGCCAAACTCTTTAAGTGGGAAGTCCTTTCGTGGCCAAACTTTAGTGACATCGAAGGGGTCGAATCGTTGTTGTTCGGCTTCGGCTGCTGTCATGGTCTGGATGTAGGCAGTCCCTATTGCATGTCAGTCATGTCGCTGTGAGTCTAGTAGTCAACTTACACTCTGGGAATTCTCCCTTTCCTTCGGAAGCGTTGTTGATCTGGTCCAACATATCTCTCTTGGAGTAATCTGGCTCCATTCCAGCATACTTCTGGACAGTGTCAAAGTCGAGGAACCTCTGGCCACCCTTCTTCAAGAAAGTGTATTTGATGTAGACACGCTCGCCCTTGTCGTTCACCCAGGTGAAGGTGTGGCAACCGTAGCCGTGGAAGTTCCAACCGTCTGGAGTACCACTGTCGGAGAAGAACATGGTTCCAGCATGGTTGCCCTCGGGAACATTGGCAAGGAAGTCGAACGTCGCGTCAAAGTCAACCAAGAAAGTTTTTGGGTTTCGGCTCTGGCTTCGAATGATGTCTGGGCCTTGCATAGGGTCTCTACCAAAGAAGATGGGCCAGTTCAAGCCGACGATGTCGTAGTTGCCCTCTCCAGTGTAGAACTTGACGGCAAAGCCTCGAGGGTTTCGAGCCAGATCGGGGAATTCACGACCGAAAGTGACGGTGGAGAACCGCAAGAAAAGTGGTGTCTTCTTTCCGACCTCCGACAAGAAGTCCGCCTTGGTCAGGTCTGAGACGTCTTTGGTGACTTCGAAGTAGCCAAAGTGTCCGGAACCGCAAGGGTGGACTCGACGTTCAAGCACCTTTTCTCGGTTGAAGGTTTGCTGCTTCTCAAAGAGGAACGGGTCGCTAGTGACAGGAATGCCGCCAACGTTGAGCGCATGAGCACCATCCTGGGGCCATGGTTGACCGAAGTTGCTCGTGATGTGCTGCGAGCCCTGTGTTGGCTCCTGACTTGGCTGAGTGACACCAGCTGAGTCGGAGATGATTTGTGCTGGACTTCGGTACGACTTTTGGAAGCTGAACTAATGTTAGTCCAAGTGGCGTCGCGCGTTTCGCGAAACTCACTGGGAGAGGCCTCCGTTCATGTTTTGTGCCATTTTGACGGTTGTGCGGTGATCAGTAGAGCTGAGTCAAGCGCGGGAACGATGGATTTGCAAACAGACACGCTCGAGGGCATCTCAAGTATATTCATTTTCCAGACGGGAGTCGCAACCCATTCAGCTTCACGTCACGACCCCGTCATGCAACAGCTAAGAGTCCACGCCCACATGCGCCATGCACTAGTAGTGCACACACCTGCCTCGTTCCCTCCCCCACCATATCGAGGTGTCGATGGCTATTGGGTACATCATGACATATACACTATGCGCATTTGCATGACAACGAATCCAGATCAGGATGTTCTGGAGCGTGGTACAGATCCATGAGTTCCATAAGGAAGGATCCATCGACGATCTCACGGATCTGGTCAAGTCAGGTCCGAATTCAGAAGAGCCAGGAGCTCTGGCGAAGTCATCACAACAAGGATGAATATAACTGGATGGCAGAGTAAACATCGGAAAAGTGCTTGAAGCAAACATGAAGCTTGACGCGTGCCGTCAGGCTTCGCGTACAGCAGTTGGCGTCACCACATCATGCCTCCGGAAACCCGCTCCGCCAACCATACCGTATGTATTCTTCACGTCCATGAGATTTAGGAAAAGACACCCGCAAGGATCATCTTTGATCAACATCAGAACCGAGAATGATGACTTGACTGACCGGCTCTGACGGTAGTTGTAGATGTTTGCGACGAAGGTGCGCCTTGTGTATGTTGCTATCCAAGCAGTGGCAGGTGCAGTACTTCTGTGTTCCACGCGCCTTTATGACCTGAGTCCTAGTCGGACCAGAGCCACAGACTGGGCGCCGAATTCCGCCGGTTGAGCATGTCGACCACCCCGCAATCTGGCGAAGACTGACCTCGGCTAGGTCTGCTGACCCTCGCAATGTTACTGGTTTGCTCGGATTCGTGGGAAATTTCGTAAGCATATGGCGTTTGAGCGAATGATGGCCCACGACTACGTACGGCCACTCTAACAATCATGCCGGTGGTGGTGGCTGTCTGCCAGTACTTGTGATAGTAGAGACTGCATGTGCAGAGTCCAAGCCTTCCCCGATGCCTCACTATAGTTTTTCATCTATGCTCTTAACCACGTCCACGTTCACGTTGCTGACGTTGCTTACGTTAAACTGAAGACTGCCACTACGATACTGCTTGGTCGCTAACGGCACCGTTCGTGTCTTCCATGGCTAGGGTGTTGATTCTGTCCCAGATAATACGAAAAATCCTACAAGGGCGACACGGCCAAGATGGTGAAGTCTGACGGTCTAGGTAGTGGCAGAAATGCACCCAAACTACCGAAGCAACAGCTCACAATATTGGCACTATGCCGATTTGCTGAGCCCGTTGCGATGACTTCGGTCTATCCATACATCCCAGAAATGATCAAGTCGTTCGATGTTCCGACAGTCTCCGTCGCGAAATATGCTGGACTGATGTCGCTGGTCTTTTCGCTGTCTCAAGCGCTTGTTGGCATCTGGTGGGGACGAGCATCAGACAAAATTGGGCGGAAGCCGACGATCATGATCGCACTGACTTGTACTATGGTGTCGAGTATTCTGTTCGGCTTCTCCACGAGTCTGCCAATGGCATTTGTGGCCAGGTCTATGCAAGGCCTCTCAAATGGTAACGTGGGCATCATACGAACGGCAGTAGCGGAGCTAGTCCCGCAGAAGGAGCTCCAACCACGAGCATTCAGCCTCATGCCCTTGGTGTGGACCACCGGATCGATCTTTGGACCTTCGCTTGGAGGCAGTCTTGTGCATCCTGTCGAGCGATTTCCAGGAATCTTCGGTAACATAAAACTGCTTGAGCGGTATCCGTTCGCCCTGCCCAATCTCTTGATAAGCTTTCTCTTCCTCATCGGCATAACAAGCGGCATTCTCTTCCTTCGCGAAACCCTGGCCGACAAGAAAGACCGCAAAGACTACGGCCTTGTTGTCGGTTCCGCCATCGTAAGACCTTGCACAGGTCGCCAACGACCGGCATGGTACACTCGCGGCACCGACGAATCAGCAGAGGCATTCCTTGCACCCGGCTCAACAAGCAACCCGTCGTCGCCCGTCGTTGCGAGGGATTTGCCCAAGCCCGAGCCACCGAGCGGCTGGGCACAAGTCTTCACATACCAATCCAACCTCAACCTTCTGGTCTACACCTTGCTTGCGATGCACTCAGTATCGTTTGACCAACTCTTACCTGTCTTCCTCGACTTCAGCCCCGTCCAAACAATCGACGATCCTGCCGTTCACCTCCCCCTCAAATTCAGCGGCGGCTTCGATCTCGACTCGGGCCGCATTGGCGCACTCTTCACCATGTATGGTATCTTTGGGATGGTGATACAATTCGCCGTCTTCCCCCCCATGGTCCGCAAATTAGGCGTGCTGAATTGCTACAAAATTATTGCGGTCGTGTTTCCCTTCGTGTACATGTGTATACCATACGTTAGCCTGCTCCGGACCAATGCGCAACGGCAAGGCGTGCTGATACCGCTGATGCTTATAAAAGGCTTTTGCTCGATCTTTGCGTTTCCCTGCTCGACGATTCTGCTCACGAATAGCGCCGCCAGTCTGAAAGTACTCGGAACGCTCAACGGCGTGGCCACAAGTATCAGTGCGCTGGGACGGGCCGCCGGACCCGCGATTGCAGGTGCGGCGTTCAGTAGGGGAGCCGACAAGGGATACATGATCCTGCCGTGGTGGACGCTTGCTTTCATTGCTGTCATTGGGGCTATTCCTGCTTGGTGGCTGGTTGAGATGGATGGCTTTGGAGGGGAGCAGAGCGACGATGATGTCGCCATCGATGAGGACGGCGATGATGATGATTTGACGGCAGCCGATGCAAACCCGAGATTGATCGCTAAGACCGCAGCGCCAGTAGGCCTCGAGATAAGTCCTGCGGCTGCAGACGACGATTTGCTGGCGGATAATTTGCCTACACTGGCACCAACGACTAGTCGGAGTTCTGCTGGTGTTGGGAGAGGTAGGAGGGAGAGTTTCAGTATGCGGAGAATGCATAGTCCCGTCGGTATGGGTGAGGGATTGGCAAGTGGGAGACAGAGGAGGTATAGTACTGATCTGGGTACCACCATGAGTGGACTTGGAACTGGTGGGACACCGTATCATTGAACCAACAGGGGACTGGCTGCAGCATAATGAAGAATGTGTGCTATGGGCTTTTACGCACAGCTTTCATGAGCGTGACTTGGGGCAAGATCTGTTCCAGCGCATCTATCATCTCCATGTCATTGTGCCGAAAATAACCATTACCGTGAGCCGCCTTCAAAGGGTCTTTGAAAGATGTAAGCCTGTCTCGCATCATGTTAAGCGTTTCCTCGGCATCCTCTATCCTGCGGATGTATTGCAGCGGATCTACAGACCTCTGTTGCATCACAAAAAGGTTGCGTTGCGATATCTCGGACGCCGCCGCGGTTGCAAGCGTGTCTAAGCGTTGAGCGTCTTCGGAAGGCTGAATGGCAATGGTTTCGATGTTGGTTCTCGCAGTCCGACACCAGAATCGACGCTTCGTTAGACCCCATTGCTTGAACTTCAGCTTGTACTGTGCTTTCGAAGCATCAAAGCCTCGTTCTCGCATGATCCTTATCAGGTTCTCTAGGTCTTCCTCTTCTTCTATCCAGAACCGCGTGATTGCTGCCTTGTTGGCATTCCAATCTTTGTCTTTAAGAGGCTTTCGTGGCTGGTACGACTTTCGAGTTCTGCCAGGCATGCAAGCTTGATGTTCGGCCATCGGAGAGATGGCAGGTTTCAACGGGGAAATGTAAGTGTCCATTGGCTGCGTTCTTGATGGTAGTGAGCTCAGAGAAGTAGCAACACACGTGAACCAGTCCCTTTCATCACGGTTGATAGGCTGTGGCAGGTTTGTTACTCTGCACGATTCGCTGTTGCTTGGAACGACTCTATTGTGCTTAGCAGGTTCGTACATAGCTCGCATGCTCTGTGCTGATTGCGATGGTGTCCAGGGAACGGAGTCTTTAGCACCCTCATGCAGGAGGCTGAGACCTTGCGTACTTCCTACAAGGCCTGTGGCATTCTCGAGTGGTAGTTCGTTCATGTCTGAGCTGACTAAAGTGTGTACTGCGGGGTCATAGTCCACCATAAATCTTGGGTCGGGATAGGTGGTACGATCCTTGCCGTGCGACATGTACCGATGTTGCCTCAAGTCCCAAATTCGAGCCCAAACTGTGGTGGTGCTCGAGCAACCCAAGTTTTCGCACTTCCAAACGGGCAACCCAGGATAGGGGACACCATGCACATCCCACCTATGGGTATCCAGATCATGGACAGGCTTGAATACCTTTCCCTCTGTCAGGCAATCCTCACACACATGTTCCCATCCTTGGTGGCTAGACTGCATTTGTGCTTGGCTATAGGCTTGCGTTTCCGATTGTACGGTGCCCAGAGTACAGCCAGAGCTGGTGAAACCAGTCTGTGGTCATGGATAATCTCTCGAGAGTAAATTTCCCAACGGTGTTTATGAGCTCGTGGTGTCTGGAAGCGACGAGGACGATGATTTTCAATCAATGCGTCGCTATTTCAGGACTCGGTAGTTCCTGCTTCAATGAACGCTGACTCTGCTCTGGCTCAAAGCTCTGTAGCGACTCTGCAAAATACAGCAAGGGCGATGGGTGTTGTTCAAGCAGTGAAGCTGATGACTTGTTGGTCGGAGTGGTCTGGAGTTGTTTGAAGTTGCCCGAAGTTGTCTTCTTAGTGCCGCAGGGGCAGTGTACGGTAAACAAGGGTTCCGGCGCCTCTCGACCTAGCACGACTCGAGACAACTTCATAAAGACATTGAGCCCATTCGCCTGTTTTTGAAAGGCAGGCTGCAGTAGTGAGACGGATAAGTTCATTAGTGATTTCATTGCTATTCGACGATGGGGTTTAAGGGAAGGTTTTCCTCCCTAGCCTTGCCGTTGGACAACTTCGCGCGACTTAATGATAGCGCCACTAGAGCAGCATACTAAGACTGTACGTAGAACCGCCATCAAGGAGGCACCGCAAGTTACTCGAAGTCGCGCAAGGTTGTCTCGAAGATGATGCTGCCTCGATAGTAGCAGCATATAACTTGATGGTTTGTCAAGGTGAAGTGCTCACTACCAACCCAAGCTCAGTCCTGCGAGCACCGACCACCGGAAGCGTGCCATTCAGTAAGGCTGTATCTACTAAATTGCTCACAACGCCAGGCATGACAACTTCGTGCTTCAGCGATCTATCACCTGAAGCCGTCATCACCATGATCATCGGCATAATTCAGATCCTGCTTGCGCTCGTTAGCTTGTGCGCTTCGGTACTTCGACGACCAGGTGAGCAGCACTACGAGGCGTGCTTCTTCAAGCTGGCTTACTCATCCTCGCAGGTCCTAGGCAGCCCTGACTCGAACAAATGGGTTGATCGGTGTCACTCAAAGAGGTTCGACAGTCGAGCATCAGGAGAGCAAATATACAACATGCAGTGTGTGCAACCATGCTGCGCCATATCTCTGTGCAATTCCCCCCTCATCATCTTCAAGAAGCCACGGAACGCCGTTCGTGCAGTGATGTATCGCTTCGTCGGACGTGCCACGCCACCATCGAGTCTCAACTTTGTGGCGCCAGTGAAGAAATGCCGAATACGTCGAACGTTTTGCATAAACAATGGTGGTGGAGTCGAGTCTGTCCTCAAATGGGAACATTGACCTAATGCTCCAGTCGGGTTACGAGTGTCCAGTGGCAATGCAATGAGTGCACAAGCAGCGCCTTCGATAATCCATGTTCCGTGATTCCCAACTGACTTACTCGGTTGCCTGAGTATCAGCCACAGCATGCCAGCCGGTCAGGGCAGACTTCTCCGTCTCGTCCTTGCTGTGTTTGATCCTCATATCTCTCAACATCTCATTTACTCCTTTCCGAGAATCTGACCACAAGTTCTCCTTTCTGATCCCCATGTCATCCGTAGTGACCTCAATCTTCGGAGGCTCAAGCTGGACAGTCGACTTCTTGAACTTCAACACAGCCCATCTATAGCTGAGACTTTCCTTCCAGCTATCAGCATCACGCTGAATTTGTCTTGACTGGCCCCACTTGTTGATCTTCGTCCATTTCTGTTCCAGCATGCGAGTAAGCTCCGGTGTATTTGGCTCCAGGACTTGCATTTTCATGAGATCGAAGTAACCGAGGAACGTGAAGCGAGCGCGTGACTGAATGCGCTCGGAAGAGGTCTGTTCGAACATCATGATTTCAGTTGCGAAGGGGACGTCAGAGAGAGAAGATTGATTTTCTGGCGAAGTGGAAGACGGTTGTGGCTGGCCATGAGATGGAGGCTGTGGTAGGAGTTGCAGCTCTGACTTGACATAGATGATTTGTTCCGTGGACCACCGAGGGTGCTGTCTCGGCGTCAGACACCGAGATTAGGACGTAAGTGGTACTCGATTACGGAAGAATAGCGAGACTTACTGCTTGATGGAAGAGAAGGACATATTTGAGCTTGTCTGACTCTGCTCGTGTGCCATTCAACGTGCTGTGTGAGTGAGGTAAGTTGGACTTGCTAACGACAGAAGTGCTCCCATCAGGTTCAGTCTTGCCAGCATCGGCTGTGTTAGCTGTGCTGTCAAAGGCTTGATTACTTTCTCTTCGTGCACTAGCAGGGGGGCCTGGGATGCCCGCTGTGCCACTTGGTTTCGACGTGGAGCTGTCTGCTTTCTGAGGAGGCCAGAAATGATTTTGAACATCAGTAACTGTCGGCAATTGATTGGCAGAGTCTACGAGTGAGACCTCAGATGTTGTAGCCTCATCACTTAACTTCTCGCCTCTCGCAACCGCTTCCTGCTTGCGGCGCAAGGCAGGTGGGACGTAGCTCATACTGAGGCACTTTCTCAGCTACAGCAAATGACTGAGCAGGAACAAGTATAATGGTGAAGCAAGGAAAGTCTACACCAGAGCCTTGACGTTTGATGAGTCACGAAAGTCTGTCAGGTTTCTGCGTCGGTCTGATACGATGAAGCGATGTTCCTCGAAAGGTGAAGGTAGCAACTTACCTGATGCAAGACGATAGACACTGAGACGAGGCTGAGTTTCAGCCTCTTTGGGTGTGGGACGCATCGGCTCGGTCTGTATGGGGACTTGAGTTTCAGGTGCCAGATCTGCCCAGATGACCAAGATCTGCAGCTTTAAGAACTTTGGTCAATTGCTGACGTGTATCTTCGTTCCTATCAGGCATCACCGTACGTGGAATCAGCGAGCATGAAGAGACTTGCGTAAGACACTGGATTAGTCACGGCCGGCCACGCCAGAGCCAAGCCTCGGTCAGCCAAGCAGACCGCAGTCCCCTGCACAGCCTCCATGGCGATCGTGTTCTTAGTCTCTTGCGACACGTACTTGTATCACAGCCAAGCATAGGTCAGGCGGACAGCTTCGTACACATTTGCTGAGCAATACATCAGCAGATGACGCTGCCTTTTTGCCGTCGCAAGAAATATAACAGATAGATTGTCAATTTCGGTCCTTGACCAGAAGCTGGCAAACGGCTCTTATTCAGATCCCTTGTGAAGGAAGCTATCTCGAATTAAAGCTCTCGGCAGGAAAACGTGCCTTTTAAGTGGTTCCTGCAACGGGCTGGGAGCTGCCGAACGCTGCACGATTGTGCCGCTTAAAGTTAGCGGGTGCTACCCCAAGACCCTTGTCGGTCTAGGCATCTCACTGCTATCGACCAGATCGCCCGCAGTTGGCGACCGTCGCTCCCACCATGGTCACGACAAGAAACATGAAGAAGTTTATGAGCTCAATCAAGCGAAGCTCGGTGTCTCGAACGAAAAGCAATGAAGGGCGCACTGGCAGCATCCCCGAGGACCGCCCACTACCCCAAGGCGACAGCCCAGAAGCGGTCGTGGTACGAGAAGCGTTCGCATTCTGTGAAGCTGGCGCCCCCAACTCAGGGCGTGCTGGCGACGAGTACCTACATCTGCCAGCCATTGTCGATGCCACCGAAGCCAGTCCTTATGCCGCTCGGGAAGTTGCTGTGCAGGTGCAGCGGTACCTGTCCAAACAGAACTTTGACAGAGGCTATGCTCAGTACAATGCCATCATGCTCATGCGCATCCTGACCGACAACCCAGGCCCCAACTTCACTCAGAACTTCGACAAGAACTTCATTTCCACCATCAAGACACTGCTGCGAGAATGCAAAGACTCGAGCGTGCAGCAGATCACTCGCGAGACGCTGGACTACTTCGAGGCAGAGGAGCTGAATGCGAATGACACCCTGATGCCTCTGGTTGAGATGTGGCGCAAGGAGAAAGGAGGCGCCGCGAGGATACACTCTTCTAGTGTAGGTATCCCTGAAGGCGTTTATGCGAGCCAACATGATTCTCACCATTACCAGGACCGGACGCGTGGTGGGGGTGCTTACATGCCTACTCACATGCCACGCGACCCGAGGCAGCCGCAAGGGCTCCCCCCTCCAGACGAGCTCGTTGCGCGAATTGAAGAGGCCAGAACAAGTGCCCGATTACTGGTGCAAATGGTCCAGTCGACACCACCGAACGAGATGCTGGGCAACGAACTGATCAAAGAGTTCGCCGAAAGAGCAAGACAAGCCCACAGGAGTATTCAGCAGTACATGGCCTGCGAGAACCCTGCTCCAGACGAGCACACCATGCTCACCCTGATTGAGACAAGCGACCAGCTGAACATCTCCATGTCCAAGCATCAAAGAGCCATGCTGCAGGCACGGAAATCCGCCGGGCTAGCTACCCCCTCACCACAGCCACAGGCCAACAACCAGGACCCTTTCTCGACTGCAGCGATGCAGAGTACACTCCCTCCTCAGCCGCCGCGGCCCCAACAGCAAGAACAAGCCAGATATAACCAGTACCAATCCGACAACCTCCATCCTCAGAATGCGGCTACAGGTCGCCCAATACAGCAGAACGAGCACTCGTTCGTGCCACCTCCAGGACCGCCACCCGCACCAAGACTAGAGCAAGCACCTCCACCACCACTTAGCAATGCCTACCAAAGACAGGATTATGCACCTGTACAACCCCCAGCAAACTCCTACGAGCAGCCCTACGAGCAACCCTACCAACGGCACGAACCAGTCTCACCACAACGCACCCACGAACGAGGTAATTCAGCGACACTAGACTATGGTGTATCGGAGAACCCGTTCGCAGACGACCACGACCTGGCCCATACCGCGCCCCCTGGACCTCCACCCGTTCCAACCCAGCCACCGGCGCAGCCACAACAAGACTCCAACTCGTACTCCCTCTTCAACCGCGCAGCAGGTCAATTGCGCAGCCCGAGTTCGCCGACACGGGACGCAGCTCGACCGGTGACAGCGGAGCTCGATTCGAGCAGTCAGCCCGCCCCGCCGCCTCCGACAGGCCCGGGCCGCGGTGCTGAGACGAGACCCGGGTACAACTCTGGGTGGCAGCCAACACCGAGTTTCATGCACCGGCAGGAGAGCTCCGAGGCGCACATCACCATGAGCGGTGCAAGCCCTCCTTCACAGGGAAGGTAGATCTCTTTTTCGAGCGAGTGAGCGAGCTTAGTGAATCCGTTGACAACCCGTTCTTTGGGCGTAGTAGAATCATCACCATGTCATGTGTTCCGCCAGTCCACTTCGTCGTTGCAGTGAGCCGTGTATCGGTGTGTGGGTGTGTCAGTGTCAGTCGATGTGCAAACTTGTCGCCAATCCCACGTCGTCGTCTCTCATTCGCTCTCGTCATCACTCGCCCCAACCTCGACGCGCCCATCAGGAGCCAGCGTGCCGTGGTTGCGCCTCACATCGGGGTCGATATCTATCGCCGACTCGTCTACTTCTCGTGCGTCGTCGTGCTCACTTGCATCTGCATCGTCGTTGTCTTCGTCCTGCTCCGACTCGTCCTCGTCCCCCACCTCGTCGCCATCCCCGTTCTCCTCGTCCTCGTCGGACTTCGCCCGCCCAATATTCAATTTCAACCTGTTGGTGCCGTCCGTGATCGGCCCCGCCGACTCGTCCCTGCCCTCCTCGTCCTCCTCACCAATCCTCACCCTCTTGTTCTCGCGCTCCTCGCCCTCTTCACCCAGCGCCGTGTCAACCGTGCCCACCGTCGTATCGCCCACCCCTGACTCCCTCGCCTTGACTTTCTCTCTGTACCCCTTCCTCTTGCCGCGCACATCGCCCTCCCACTTCTCGACCTCGCGCTCGACGCGGCCGGCCTTCCTGCCGTCCCCGCCCATGCCCATGACGCCGTCCATCTCGATCTCCCGCAGCGCCTTCAGCACGTCCTGGCTCTGCACGGTCTTGCGGTCCGTCATGTCGTTCGCCTCGCCCGCCAGGTGGCTGATGAAGACCGTCGCGGACTTGGTGAGGGCCAGCACGGCGTCTTTGCTGATCGACGTGTTGGCGGGCAGCACGCCCTTGGAGATTCGCTGGATGATGGATTTCGGGAGGGACAGGTCCTGTGCGGGTTAGTGTCTGTGTGGTTGTGTGTGTGTGTGTGTGTGTGTGTGTGTGTGTGTGTGTGGTCTTGTGTTTTCCTTGAAGAGGGTGTTCCGTGCGCCGAACGACAGACGGGGGAGAAAGGGGGACGCACCTCGAGCGCTACGATGTCTCCTTCGCTCTTCCTTTTGCTTTGTTTCTCGGCCTGCGGCTGCGCCTGGTCTTTGGCCTGGTTTGGCGGAGGCACTGTGCCTGGTTCCGAGACCATGGACACGTCGCCGTTGGTGTCTATCGGGGCCGCCGAGGCCGTGCTCTTGCGCGGCATGTCCGGCGAGTAGGCGTTGGGATGCGACAGCCGCGTGACACCGTGCAGTGAGTCTTGAGTGTGGATGCTTGCGGAAGACGGCGTGTTCTTGGTGGTCGGTGCAAGCAAGGGTGATGCCTGTGTCGCCGCGAATGTTGGCTTCGTGGTGGTAGTGCGCCAATCGTGGGGGTTAAGGGGGGGAGAGAACAGGGCGTTCTTTCTTCGTCTTCTTTGGACTCGAAGTTGTGCGACGGGCTGCTTGGTCGAGGAAATCGCTGTATGTTGGTTGTTGCTGGGGTGTACTCGAGTGCGCTGTCAACGCTTGTGGGATACACATATGGCCAGTCAAAACGGGAGCCGAAGCGTGACGCGGGTCGCGCCTGTTAGCGTGGAGATCCACATTTCGTGCCTCGAGCTCTCAGTACGGGCGCGGTAGGACGGCATCGGGACAGCTTTGGCATATTTCGCTGGGATTACAGCGGCAGAACTTGTAATGTCATATCCTGTGAGGTCGTAGATAACATCTAGATCGTTTAGGAAAGACGGGAATCAAAGTAGCAAGCGGGAATGTCGTGGTGCCGGACCAAGGTATAAATTCCTCATTTTGAAGGGTTGAGAAATTCGAGGGCACACACACATCCTTCATCAACGCACAAAGGATACTGGGACTCATGAAACAGAGGCATGTCGCTGACGGATCGTAAATTCGTTCTAGTCTAGTCCGGCATAGCCTGGGTCTGCCCATGCCACAAGCCCCGGAACGACAATCTCGGAACGCCTGACCAGAGCCATATCATTAGTTAGTCGTGCCATCCCACAGCCCATCTAGCTTGAACTCCTCAGCCCATTCCTTCACGATGATCTTCTGGTCAGCAGAAGGCCCGACTTCGGTCGTCGCGCCATCTGCCATCTCAGTATCATCTGCGACCCTCAGAACGGGAGGCTCAACCCATCCTTGGATCCTTCCATCTCGCCAATCCGTAATCACCGTCATCGCAGCAGCGTTCAGGTTAGGCACTCCACCCTTGCCAAGCCTACCTCGTTTCCGCGCCACCTGAACCAGAAAATCGGTCGTTGTGTCACTCTTCGCAAACGCTCCCAGCGCCACAATCCCGTAATGTTGGAGCAGTTTCTCGTACAAAGCTGGCGATGCAGACATCCGTTCGAGCAGCATCTTGATGGCTGGTTCAGGGTCGGAAATTTGGGCAGGAGGCAGCGCGTTCAGCAGGATGAGTCGTGCTTCGTGCTCCGCCTTTCTCCTATGCTTGCCTTCCTGGTCCTCGTCGTTGATAGCAGCGGGGAAAACGATACCGGGCGAGTCAAGGACCTTCAGCTTGCTGTCGATCTTAACCTCTCGTAGTGCAGTTGTGACACCTGCTTCGGAGCCCACAGGACAGGCAGAGCTTTGAATACCCTTGTTGAGACGAGAAGTCAAAGCGTTGATGACCGAAGACTTTCCGACGTTGGGGTAGCCGATCACACCGACTGATATGGATCGCTTGAGCTGTTTGGACGCCGCGTATGTCTTCAAGGACCTCAGGAGAGTCTCGGAAGTGTTCTTGATGGTGTATTGCTTGTGGTCGAAAGTTTGAGCGTTTGACGCGGGCGTGGAGGCTCTCAAGGGTGTCGTGGGAAAGAAGCGTCTGAGATGTTTGAGCCAGCCTGTCAGCACCGCCTCGGGGACGAGGTCGATCTTGTTCAGCACCAGGATTAAGCGCTTTTCGCCTGACTGTGCTGCCATGACTTGTCGTTCCACTTCTCTGGACCTGGTGCCTTCGGGGTCTCGTGCATCAAGCACGTAGAGAATGACATCCGCCGCGTCCAAAACTTGTTTGAAGACCTTGTCGAATGCTTTCCGTGAAGAGTCTGGGTTTCTGTTATCTGCCGAGAGATTGCTTGACACTTGAACACCATCGTCCATTTCCTCTTCGTAACCGTCGTCCGCTAAGTCGCCTTTCGATCCGTAGTCGGCCGCTCGGACTTTTGCTGAGGCCAACAATGCTGCCATGGGATTTGAGGAACCGGCCGCATCTTCATCATCCTCCTCCATGTCCTCATCTGATATGTCGTCCTCGTCGTCTTGCATGTCTTCATCGTCGTCCTCACCCTGCACTTCAGCGTTCTTACCAGCGCTCTTCTTGGACTTGGCGGCATCTCGTAATCTTTGCGCATCTTCGGCCTTCTTTCTCTTCTTCTCTTCAATCTCTTCCAGGATCTTGTCCTTGAATGGAAATAGATTCGGGATGCCAGGGTCCTTCTTCAGTCGCGACCGCCACTCAGGGTTCTGCTTGGCTTGTTTTCTCTCTTTCCTCTTTTTGGCGCTGCTGGCCTTTTCGATCTTGTGTCGCAGCCGCACAGGCGTCCGCTTGGACTTGGAGACTGTCTCTTGTGTTAGCGCAGCAAAACGCTCCTAGTGTTTTGGGTACTCACATGGCTTGACCATATTGTTCAAGTGTCACAGTGTCTACACTCGCAGGCTGGTACGGATTGCCGCTACATACTGTCGTAGAGCGATATCAGAAAATTTAGTGGGGACGGTCACTGATACCGAAGATCTGCCGTTAGAAGAGGACCGATTGGTTGAACAAAAGCCGCATCTAGACTGCTACGGGTAAAGCAACCGCTCTGTGCAATAGTACCTGCGTCAGGCCGAAACTTTTTTCGACACAGTACAAGTGCGAGGATATCTGCGAGTATATCAACAGACAAGGCAGCCCTCGTTTGACTGGACCAACTTCCACATAAACCACATTCTTGTAATCGGTTCATTCAAATCTACAACATGGGCTCAATCCAGAGACCATCTTTCTCTGGCCAAACGGAGACCATCACAGTGAGCGGTCTACTCTTCGATTTCGATGGTCCGTTCGCCGCTCATGCCAGAACACACTGATCACTGACGGCCTTTTCCAGGCACGATAATCGACAGCACCGCAGCAATAGTCAAGCACTGGCAGACGTAAGTGAGTCTTTCACACGTGGGTTCCTCCATCGCAGTAGAACCTAGGCTTGTTCCGTGCCAAGCTGGGCCGGTAAGTGGAGGCAATAGTGCGGTGGTTGGAGGGCAATAGTCTGGCACGACCCGCCTTCCGAACGAACGCCTCGTACTTCTGTCCCATGACAAATATCTGCCTTCAACGCCCATCATGGGACCAACGTATTCTCCGACGCACTATTGGTATCCGAAACGAGGATCATGTCAAGCTCACCCACTGACTAGCATGGCGTAGACTGGGAGAAGAAATGGGCGTCGATCCCAACGTGATCCTGGCGACGTCCCATGGCAGGAGGACCATCGATGTGATCGGGCAATATGACCCGGCCCGGGCGAACTGGGAGTGTAAGTGAAGGCACTTCATGACAACCACACTGGCTGACGACTTCAGATGTTAGCAAGATGGAAGGAAGAGTCCCCAGAGAATATGGCAATGACGCCGAGGAGATCCCGGGTGCGCGAAAGCTACTGGAGAGACTTGACGACCTGAATGCTCCATGGGCCGTCGTGACCAGCGGCACAAGAGCTCTAGTGACTGGTTGGTTAGATGTGCTGAAGCTCGCCGAGCCAAGGACCATGGTCGTCGCCGAGGACGTAGCTCACGGAAAGCCAGATCCAGCTTGCTATGTGCTGGGTCGGTCACGGTTGAGGCTAAACGAGCGCTCAGATCTGGTTGTTTTTGAGGATGCTCCCTCTGGAATCAAAGCTGGCAAAGCAGCAGGCTTCAAGGTGGTCGGGTTAGCAACTACACATACCCTGGCTCAGGTCAAGGACGCAGGTGCTGACTGGATTGTACAAGATATGCGCAGTATCTCGATCGAGGGTTTTCAGGATGGCAAGGTTGCGGTCGAGATAAGGAATTCTCTGGTTGCCTAAATCTGCGACAAATGTGTGATGGTCAGTTTTTGCGGCGTCAGGTTTGTGGTAGGACGAGGTGCTTGTACGACAGAAGAGCGAATACAGAAGACAATAGAGATAGACATGGAGGTAGACAATTCACTTTCAAGAACTTCAGTATGAGTCTCTCTCCACAGTCCGCATAGTGCACCGCAATGGCGCTCTTTCCTGAGACGATTTGCAGCTGCTGCAATGACCTGGCTAGATGATCATGCTAGACAAGATGATTGCGCGTACTTTTCCCAAGTGCAGCCGTGTGCCGAAACCTGGTCGGACAATCATAGGGGATGCTCAGTCTGGCGAACGCAGGTACAGTGTTGGTGTTGAAAAGCCCCTCGCTTACTCGAAAGCGCATCGGCAGCACCGAGTGTTCGTGCTCCTGGCTTGTGCAACATGTTCATGTTACCGAGCGTACTCGTTTAGGCATGTGTATCGTAGCTCCTTCTGCCTCAGTCTACACGAGCACCCATGTGCCTGTAGATCTGAGATTCGTCCAGGCAGATCCTTGCTGTAATCTGTCATTGACCGGCCCACTGACGTGTCTCTAGTCCCTCGCGACGCAGAGGCGTCTAGATGGAGGGTCGGTGCGCGCTCCTTGTGCAGGAGGGGTACAACTCAGTAGTCAGGAGTGACGGCTGCGGATAGCCGTAACCGATACAACACCGGAGTGCATCTAGGTTGAAGCTTTGTTAGCTGAACCACATCGCTGGGTATGCAGTGGTATGACCCTTGGCCTGTCAAGTCGCACAGAACAGTTCGCGACGATCAAGGGCTAGCGGGTCTCACTCAGATGTCTTCCAGGATGCATTTGCAATACTACCTTGACGGTGGGTCACGGGACGGTGGACTCTCGCGGGTGACCTGAACTTTGTCGGACCAGCTCTTAGAAGGATCTCGCTTCAACACCATGGTCTCTACCGTAGATGATCTTGAAGACCAGAAGAAATTATGAGCTAGGCTGGAAGGCGGAAAAAGTGTCCTGCCAACCTTTCTCCGTCATCTCTTTCTCACCAAGCTGACGATCTGTTGCATGATTGGATGATCATTGTTATGGCAATCACAGGAATAAGGCGTCGTGGCTTGCGGCGAAGGACGGATCGAATCTCATGTCTCGCAAGGGCTACGGCAGGGACCAGGGGCGTCGCGAAGCCCATCTTAATTTCCTGCAAGCCGTCACAGTTCGTCTAATTAGCGTACGCAAACAGTTCAACCGTAAAGGCGTCTGACTCGCGCAGCGTCAAGAACCTTGACACAAGACTTACGTGGTCACTCTCCAGTATCCAAGTTTACTGTAGGAAGACCATGCTACAGATTACGTGACCGAGTTCGAACGATTAGGTCTTTGGTCAAGTGAAGCGAAGCACTCGAGCTGAAGTGAGACATCAGGGTGAAGGGGCGATGCCGCTGCAGCACATGATATGTTACAGACATCGTCATGCTGCATGGCCTCAACGAGACAGAAGCTGAAACATAATATAACTACATGTACGGTAGGCGCGGCACAGCCCAGCGAATCGAGTTTTGCGGCGCTGCGTGCCTGGCCTGGCGCGCTGCAGTGCATGAATGCTTATGGACTCGGGCGTGTAGAGAGACTCCGTGAATGGAGGCTTAGGCATCCAGGTGCTGCCGAACCGCTGGCTGCCGGACAGCGACGCTTGTTCCCCGTACCTGCAGCAAGCACAAGATCTCACCACTGCAGCTGCGTGACCTGCTTGCTCTTTGCACGGTAGGTCGCACACACAAGCGCAGTTGGAAACACAGCCTGAGGTTCTTCATGACTGCGCTCAAGTACTATTCTGATCCCAGCCATGCAGATCCAATCAGCGCTTGTGCGACCATGCTGCACGGCCAACCCAGAAACATGGACTGTTGTGGATGCAGCGAAATTGTACGATGGAGCGACATCCTGATGCCTGCAACGTCAGCATGTCTGCGAGTTACTTGTAGGTGATCTCCCGAGCAGACCAATTTTGACGATGCGACGAGATGCGCCGCCAACCTTGGTCCTGGGGCTCGACCCACCTAATCTATCTACTTGACGCGATTCGTTGACGTATGCGCAAGCCTGCTGCCACATCTGGGAGATGCACAAGACCAATCTGGCATAGGCCGTCTGGGCAGACGTCTTTTTGAGTCTGGCGTGTTCCACTAAGTCCACATCTGAAGCTAAGCTACCCGCCCTGAGGTCTTCCAAGATCCTCTCTGGATCTGTGTCCTGCCAACGAAGAATCAACCTCTCTCGCCATGTGGAATGTTAGCAAAAGGAAAAGTCTCAGTAGCCTCGACCCTCACCGCGCCATACAGAGGACCGGAAAGGCGAATGGAAGAACCGAGTCCTGCGAGGTTGATGGGTAGCAACGTGATTGACACTGTCTGAACACAGCTCTCCGACTGGTCTCCGTACCCTGGTCTCCTTCAGACCTGTGAGCTAAAACGCTCTGCGGTTCTGTCTCCCATCTTCCAAGCACGAACACAGGCGCTGAAAACAAGGGCGATCCCGCCCATTTGCTGAGCCCTTCCGAGACACCCCTGGTCCTGTCCATCTTGCTCAACACAGCATACTCGTGATCACGGGTCGCTCGCTTACTGCTTGACACTTGACAGTATTTCTCCTCCACATCCCACCCGCCGACCGATCTGACGACCAAAGTTCTCAACCTTGCAACTTGCCAATCTTGGTACTCGGACTAGCACAATCATCTCTGACCTTGACCCTGCCCCGCTGCTTGGGATTTGTTTTTGACGGTTACTCAGTTTTGGCGGCAACTCCCATCAGTCACTATCGGAAGGTCTCGTTACCGCAACGACCTATTCACACAAACGATACAGCGGAGAATTAACTAGTCGCTTCTCACTGGCTGTTTCAGGCTCAACTCTATACAAGTCCGCACATCAAGCTCAATACACCTCCGCCCCGTTCTGTAAAACCTTCTGTGCTATCGCTATCGGCATCGAGCTATTCTACGTCGGCGTCGATGCCGTGAGGCCATTCGACGTGCCTCGCCATTTGGCATTGCTTGCAGTCACCACATTCGCATTGTTGAACAGAACTTTGGCATCAGTCCGTTGTCTACTGTCGCTCCTCGATATCGTAGCGACGTGCTGCGGCGCTGAGAAGGTGGGCGCCTTACCCGTTGCTCGAGGCACTCCTTCTGTTACTCATATCGACTGCACAAAGGTCAGCCCTGCAGTGTTCAAGCGATGGCTTATCAGCATCGGCACTACCCGTACCATGTACCTCAGATGCAGTATGACAGCATGCTCTACCCCTCACGATTACAATACTCTGGCTTTCATTCGCACGTGGCTCAGCCTGAGCTGTGCTACAATGCCTACACCCCGTTCCCTAATTACTCGGAGGATACGTATGGTGGCATTTATCATGGAGAATTCGAGGACTGCAATGAGGTTTCGACAAGGCCTCGCCTGACCAAAGATCAGGTAGACACTCTGGAGCACGAGTTTCAGAAGAATTCAAAGCCGAACAGCATGCTGAAGAGGAATCTGGCCCAAACCACGAACTTACATCCTCAAAGAGTGGCAGTAAGTTTGGATATTCCTGCTTCTTTCCTAGGCGCAGCTAACATTGTATAGAACTGGTTTCAGAACCGGCGCGCCAAAGCTAAGCAACAGCGCAAGCAAGAAGAATTCGAGCAGCAACAGTCCAAGGATGTCAAGCAGACGCCGTCAAGAGGCCCGGCTAACAACATGTTTGCGCATCACGAAATTGGGATCTCGAAGCAAGAGGCGGATAGTTTACATCACTCTACAAGGGCCAGGAATGCAGCGGCGACCACAACCTCAACGACTGTGCCGTCTCCCTCACGGAGTCCAAACCGCGAAGCCTTGAGCACGGACGTGCGTGATAGGGCTCACGCTTCGTTGCAGAGGGCCATTGCCGCTGCTCAAGCTGCGCAATGCAAATCTACGCTCCAGCAAGCCTCAGTCATCGAACACATCCCAAAAGTGTCTCCAGCATTTACTCCCCAGATCCCAGCTTCGCCCCTAGGCCGAGCCCATCAAGCACAGATACCGCAGCAGTCACAGATGCAGCATGGTTGGAATTACCCAAATACATCTGAAAATCAGCGGGCTAGCTCATTCGGTGCTATGGGTGATATGGCCTTTGATTTCGGCTTCGACAAGCCAGAGCCACAGATGTCAGTTGACAATGCTCAGAGGCCGTCGCCAGCAGAGTCGGCGTCTCACAGTATGGTATCACCTCAAGCATGGGAGACTGATCTGTCTACGCTCACCGTGTCAACGGCATCACAAAACCATCACCAGCAACCGTTGGCATCTCCCGGCATGCAAATGTCGTCGTATGTGGGGGTCCGGCGTGGTTCGACCGCCCAGGCGCCGACAAACGACTTTGAAGGAATTGCACTCTCGAGTGGACCTCAGATGTCTTTTCACTCTTCAGAGTCCGTGTCACCTGATGCATCAGAGAGCGGCATAGATCTTGCTTCACGTCGCAGGCGGCCGCGTCCTGCAGCGCTGACATCTGTTTCGCTACGCAGCAGATCTTACGGAGCTTTGACAGCTGCCTCGCCGACTATCAAACAAGGTATGACACCACCAGGCGGTCATGTTCTTCGTCACGTGAAATCCACAGGACACAGTCTGAATAACCACTATCCTGGGATCCGCAAATCCAGCATGCCGTATAGGTCGCCTCTGAACTTTTCTTCTTTCGCCGAGTCGGAAGCCTTCAGAGAGTTGATGGCGCAAAAGGCTGTCGAAGACACTGCGCAGCAACAAAAGACGCCAATGAACACCAGTCAAGTGAGCTACGCAGGACCCCAAGAGCCAATGGTACGCTCGTTGTCGCAGATGGTACACAACAACGCCATGATCACAGACATGCCATCACAGCCACAGGTTAACTCACCGCCTGTTACGCCCTTTCATCCAGATTTCTATCTGCAAACATCTTCGATGATGCCGCCATCCATCCAATCGCAGTATGCAAACTTCACAGACTACACTCCACCTTACTCAGCAGGTCCCCTGACGAACAGCAGCTGGTCCGATGCACCTCTTACATCGCCCGACCTGACAAATTTCCCTGTCAATATCGCTCCGTCGTTGTCATGTGGAGGCCTAGGTGACGATCAGAACAACATGTCCTACATGCTGTCAACGGAGCAAGGCACATATTGTCAGCCGAACAACTTGACTGAAGGCAAAAAGACCGAATTCTTCTTGCAAGAGTTTCCCAATCAGAAACAAGAGCATGCACGAGCTGCAAAGATGCTTGATCACCCACGACCGAAGCACTATGCTTTCGACAACAAGGGCCAACACGACTACTCGCGGCCGTGATATATTTTTTGTGTTTTTCAGCAAGGTGTTAAGGTTCATTCATGTGAAATTGTAAGAACATTGGTGGTTGTAACTTTGTTTTGGTACATGGGAAATATCGTAAGCTAGCTACAGAGTGAGAGTTTCGGAGGAGCTCCTCTTGAACTCCTCCCGGCATTGTGGTATTGTATAAGAAGCTAGGGAAGCTGTACTGTTTAATGACTCGCTAGCACGGCTGCTGGCTAATGACAGGGAATGGACTAGGGATTCAGGGACATGTTCGATGGAAACCAACAGGCTACAGATAGTAGTAGCAAATATGACATAGTATAAGGATGGATATCGATGCAAGAATCTCTTCCCTTTTTCCCCGCGCCTGCGTGCTTCCTCGTCTACAGTTAGTGAGGCGTATGCCGCTAGTCTTTAGCCGATGCGAACTTCCGGTCCCCAGCGGTTGGATGAATAATCTACTGTCAGGTAAACGTCACACTGCCCTATTGGACGTAATTCATATAACAAAGCTTCTAACCCTTGCTGAGCACGTATCAAACTGCACATCAAATTCCAATAGCACCGGAACTCGCTTTCCGCAAACCTCGGACCTCTGAACTGTTCTCGCAGTGGCTGACTAGCGTCATGAAACCAAGTTTGACGCGACTGACAGCGCGCCAGATCGACGCTAAAACATTGTCATGCACGCATCGACGAATCCTGGTCGATCGGATCGCGAGATCTTGAGTGCTTGCATCACTAGTCAGGGGCGCGTCTTGGCCTTCCTCAGACCCCGCTTGGTCGTTGTCCGAATCGCTCACGAAAGTCTCAGTACGAGCATGTACCCCATATCGCAGTGCTGGAGGTAGCTATGTGCTGAGCTCTTTGCAAAATGTTCCTAGCATAACGAATAGACAGATTTGCAAGAATTGATGCTGGTTAGGCCTAACGCGATGCTGCTCTTGGTCACGCGGTAGCCGTGCAGTTGTGCCAGCCTCATTTTCCACAAACTTCCGTCATGGAGCCTTCGGAAAGCACCACCGACCAGGCACGAGCTTTCAGGGTCCAACCCTTCACATCACCACTGCCGTTTCAGGCACGAGGATGGCTTGCATACCGGTGTCAGAAGTCTACACATGCAATTATGACGTTGATGGTTAGCCTGAATCGACGGATCAGTGTACGTAACATAATCTACCAGATCTGATCGAATCACTACATGCTGAGCGAACGACGATCTTCCTGGCTCATGCAATGTGGAAGCATCGTCCCTGATTCCCCAGCAGTAAGTACTGCGCATGTGGGGCGTATAGTAGTGAGAAGGTACTGAGGCTAAATGCGTTCGGAGGTGATGTAAGAGATATGCTTGGTTCATCACAGTGTCGATAGTCTGGAGAAGGGATCAGGCAACTGCAGGCGCATTGACCACATAGGTACGTCAGGTACCGCGAGTAATCGTTAGGAGTGAGACGTCATACCACCAGACGGAGGTATCTTGCGACAGGGAGGACATTGTACATATAAACAGCAAAGGTCAAGCACGTTTGACCATCCTCCATCAACCACAACTTCAACCTCAATACCAAACAGTCACAACAAACCAATTAAAGAATTCCTCAGCCAAAGTCTACTCTATCAACATGTCTGATCAATACAAGCCATCAGAGCACGACGGCCTCCGAAAGGACGGTCAGCCAGGTACGCTATCACACACCACGAACTCCATTATGTCCATCATTCTAACATGTCATTAGACACCCGAATGCAACAAGACAGCTTCGCCTACGGCAAGGTCGACCCCCATGAGGCAGGAAAGGAAGGCGGTCAGACAGGCGGTTCTGCCGGTGGTCAAGCCAGTTCAGGTAGTCACGATAGCAGCGGCAAGGGCCAGTTCGCCGGTGGAAAGGTTGACCCTGTTGAGGCCGGCAAGAAGGGAGGCCAGTCTTCCTAAGCCGTGAAATATATAGCACAACCCGCATGCACAGGCACACACGGTTTCGTCGCTCAAAGGTCGAGTTCGACGTGGGATACCACATCATGAAGCTAGCAGCCTAGCTTATATACAGCCTTGCAATACAGCTCGTTGCATTGGCCTCTACCTGTCTTGTCTTCTCCAATGTATTATATGCTGGGAGTCGATGACTTATTAACTTAAACGTTTTTTTGTAAGTGCAGCCAAATACTCTGCGCAGATATGGTACAAGAATAAAGGTTCAGACTTTAAGCGGTCAGCCTGCTATGTTCCCTGAGTCCCAACGCATGCGTTGCCATTCTGGGAGTAGTTCAGCCACGTGCGTCGTTGTTTGGTGGCTGCGTTGTGTTTCCTTATCGCTATCGTACCAGTTAGTGATACTCAACTAACGAACGAGCTCATTGACGACTTAGTCTGGAGTCCAGCAGGAATCTGATCCTCCTATGTGTTGGAGAATGTTCAGCGGCTGTAAATATCCATCATGACGACTCTTGAACCCAGACCCTCCTTCACGCCGGAAGAGCTCGGTAAGCTCTACCCAGACAACCTTGAGCTTCGTCTAGTCCAGGTACTGCTCCGACATGGTGAACGAGCACCTGTGTCTGCTCGCTTCGGCAATGCTGGTCTCAGAGCATATTGGCCATACTGCAACGCGGCCCAGCGGCTGCGCTCGATAGCTTACACACCTCACGATGTGACACAGTGGGACTCTCTACAATGGCGTCGGCGACTTGAGCGTTTTGGCCATGACGATGGTCCTACGATAGCAGCAGGCCCCAACGGGGAGGTCGATGGCATCTGCCAGTTTGGCGAGCTCACAGACAGGGGCAGAGAGACAACATACGAGCTAGGGAGCCGCCTGCGCCGCCTCTATGTAGACCAGCTCCAATTCATGCCCAAACTCATAGCAGATGCCGACATGATATATCTGCGTGCCACACCTCTTCCTCGAGCGCTAGAGTCGGTGCAACAGACCTTCTGGGGCATGTACCCGCTCACAGCACGAACGGCCTCTTTCCCTCCTCCCACAATCGTAACACGAACACCAGCAGACGAAACCCTCTTCCCGAATGACGGCAACTGCAGGAGATTTGCCCAGCTATCGAGGGCATTCGCACAACGGGCAGCAGGGAAATGGAACGATTCAGACGACATGAAGTACATCAACAGCAAGATATCGAAGTGGATGCCGGAAAGCTCAAAGACCGTGGCTGTAGACAGTCACCCACGACTTTCCGGAATTATGGACACAATCAACTCGACACTCGCACATGGACCTGAGACAAGGTTGCCGTCTGAGTTCTACGACAAGAAGCTGAGAGACATTGTTGGCAAAATAGGTGTCGAAGAGTGGTTTGACGGGTACAACGAGAGTCGCGAGTACAGGACACTCGGTATCGGCGCCCAGGTAGGAGACATTGTCGAGCGCATGGTTTCTAAAGTTGAAGGAGTTGGACTCTCGATCAACGAAGTTGGTGGTGAGAACGGTCGGCTTGGACAGGGGCGAGGCGGCGAGACAGGCATCATCTTTGCACTTTCAGGATGCCACGATACAACACTGGCTGCCGTCCTGAGCTCATTCGGCGCTTTCAAAGGCGAGGCGTGGCCACCTTACACAAGTCATATCGCAGTCGAGTTATTCAGAGATCGAAGTGGCACATACCCACCTCCAAGAAGCGTCCCTCCAGAGCCAAAGCAGACAGTCACACACGAAGAACCGCAAGCCGCCTCAAGACCCGGCTGGCTGTCAAGCATGATCGGCCTGAGTGGCTCTAAGCAGACAGAATCACCATCGCAAGCACTGAAGACCACCACAGCCAGCCACACCGCGGCAGGAATCGCACGTCGGCCAGTTGCAGCACTGAATGACGAAGAACAGAAGCGCCTAGACGGGTACTACGTCCGCCTGCGCTACAATGACCGTATCATGAAGGTGCCCGGCTGCGCGAAGCCAGGAAACCATCTCGAAGGGGACGACTCCTTCTGTACATTGGAAGCGTTCAAGCGGATAGCGGATAGCTTCACACCACAGAATTGGAAGGTGGAGTGCGGGAAGAACATTGATGCGCCGATCTCTGGGCTCGAGCCTGGCACTCAGCAGTGGGCTGGACAGGTCGAGAAAGGATTTTAGATTGTTGGCAGATGCGGACGAAGCTCTGGAGGTTAGGCAGCTTGCCGAGGCGTGAGACATGGACTTGTTGGGACAGGTGCTTGCTTGTGTAGAAGCAAACTGAGATATATTGAGGATCCTCCCAGTCCGCACCGAGTATCGTCACGCACAATTTTTACATCTGCTGCACAAGACTATTCATTCATCTGTGCTCAGAACCCCTGCTGGACAATGGTCAGCTTAGTAGGAGCACCGCCTGTATCTCCCCCTCTCAGTCACCCACCCAGCGTCCCCAGCGCGTGCTCCTCGTTGAACAACACACAAGTAATCTGTCCTTCAATGCTGACGCTAGCGACGGGCGGCCCAATCAATCCAGTACTGACGTCCCGCTGTAATACCACGACCTCACTTGACTGCTGTAGTCCTACCGCAAGTAGATTACCGATGGCGTTCGTGCTGAATTGCCTCGGGAAGCTGCCGTACGCGGGCGCGAGCTGGATGAAACTCAGGGACCCGTCGTGGTTGAGTGCGAAGGTCGAGATGGTGTCTGACTGGATGGCCGTCGAATTCGAGGGGTCAAGATTCGGTACCGTGACGGAACTGTCGTTGCGGTTGCCGATGATCAGGAAGCGGTTGTCGGGCTATCGACGAGTGGCTGGCATTAGCATTGAAGGGCAGCATGCTTGTGTGTTTACTACTTACCGAGACGAGGATTTCAGAGGGCGCGTTGCCTTCGGGCGTCGACAGGTAGCCGTGCGTGCTGCTGTTGTAGATCTGCTCGAAGCTGAGGCCGCCGCTGTTTGCTTCGTAGGTCACGGCGTACCCCTTGACGGTGGAGCCCAGCTCGTTCACGACGTACAAGAATGTCGTGCAGCCTTCGCAGGCTACGCCGTATGGGTTGTAGAAAGCTGCGTGGCGTGGTCCGTCACCTGGCTCGACGCGGAGCGGGTTGAGCTCTTGAAGCTTCAGAGTGCTGTCGTACGAGAAGACGCGGACCAGGTCAGCGCCCAGATCAGGCACGAGCAGATATCGGCCTGTCGGGTCGAGGATAGCTTCGTGCTCGTGTGGTGCTTCCTGTCTGCTGGCTACAGGCCCGGTCTGGTTGAGCGTGAACACGATGTTCTGGTTCAGACTAAAGTTACCGCCGCCGTTGAGATGCCACGAGCTGAGTGCAGAGCCAGTGTAATGTGCTAGAGCAATCGCACGTCCGCCTGCTGGGGCACCATATATGACGCCGCTCACGGGTCCAGAGATGGTGGTCGTGTTCTGTACGTGCACCAAACTTCCATCGGTGTTGACCTTGAAGGAGCTTAATGAGCCATTGACCATCTCGAGTCCTTCATTCAGACAGTAGAGCAGGCCACGGTTGGGGTCGAGAGTGAGCCAGGACGGATTCGGGGCACAGTCGGTGCTCACGGAGGTCTGATCGAGACTGTAATTGCTGCCATGTTCTGTCAAGGAGAGGGAAGTCACGGTGCCGGCGTAGGAAGAAACGAAGAGGGTTGTGGCGGAGGAGAGCGAAGCTGCTCCAAGCAAAAATGTGAGAAGGAGAGGAATCATTGTCAACGCGAAGGTGTTAGTCGGTATCGATGGTTGGTTGACAGAGACAAGTGCTCAGGGTATGAAAGGTTAGGTCCTGTATCACAGGACTCACCAGTAGTGTGCACATTACTCTTCCCTATTAGCCTGAGAAGCATTGGCTTGCTTGGCATTCTTGCTCGGCAGTTCGCTTACCTCACGCAAGTACAGCACAGTGTCCACGGCATGACAGAAGCTGTGGTAGGTAGGAATAATGCAAACGCGGAGAATTGCTTGGCAGCTCCAGCCACTCGACGTTTGGTGACGCTCATATCTCATTTGACATCTCACATTACTACTTGCAAGTCTATTGTACAAGCAAGCATCAAGAACTAACACGGTCGACCTTGTTGAGTAGTAGTAACGAAAGGATCCGTGAATCGCCCGGGGTCTCAGTCGGACGCGGCCAGCAGCGGAATTCCACGATTCCAGGATGATTCGGAGCCATATGTTTGCTGCTTGATAATAGGCAAGTGATCAGATGATGTCTGCTATAGATCTGTTCGGCACGCGTTCGAAAGTAAAGATCCCAAAGGACTCCTCATAGCTTTCCTATGGAGGAGATCTCGAACCAGTACTTGTCATAAACTCTCGCGTCGTTGCTTTGCCTGGATCCTGCGATTTGGGACATAAGACAGATGGTTTGCCATCGAGTTGAAGCTGAAACCAGTTGACGTAATATAATTACCAATCATTGCTGTCTGTCAAGAGTGTTTCACACCTTATCCTGCAGACTTTTGTGATTCATTTTCCACTCGCTGTTGCAGTGATGCGCAATGGGACGTACAGTACGTCCTGTCTGAACGATTCAGGCATCAATGTCGCAGCAGTGTTGCGGAGTGGGGAAATTGTGCCGAGGCATCTCATATGAGGGTGGAGCTGACGGCCTTGTGCACGCTGCCAGTTGCATTCATCATCGGCTTCGAGTGATACAGTAAACAGCTTCTGGCCATTCGAGGTTATCTTCGACGATATCAGCAGCGTCAAGCCAGATCACCGACGCTAGTCGTACAAAAAAGCAAGCTCGACGTATCCATCAATATCCCGATTAGTAGACCCTGCTCGTCAACCAACTAACAAGCTCCCTCCAACCACAAATAAACCATGTCCGCTTCACAAGAAGCACCATGGCAAGATGTCGCCCGTCGCAAGCAAGCCGCACGCAACAAAGCACTCCATGAACCCGTCTCAATCTCTATCAAGGTCCCGTCGAATCTCCTTCCCCAAGACCCACCATCACGCAAGTCCGGTCTGCAACCTGTCCATCACATCCCGGACCAACTCCTTTCACCCCAGGACCGCCAAATCACATCTCTCTCAATCGCAGACCTCCTCGCCACGATCCGGACCGGCAAGTACACCTCCACCGCCGTAATATCAGCCTTCATCCGCCGCGCCAGTCTCGCGCACCAGCTCACAAACTGCTTGACCGAGCCCCTCTTTACCCGCGCACTTGCACGCGCCGCGCTCCTCGACCGCGACTTCCAGAACGGCAGCGGCAAACTCGTCGGTCCACTCCACGGTCTCCCCGTGAGCATCAAGGACGGATTCAACATTGCGGGGTACGACAGCAGCATCGGACTCGCAAGCCAGTGCTTCAAACCCGCCAGTGCGAATGCGCCGCTTGTCGATCTGCTGGAGAGTCTAGGATGCGTGGTCATCACCAAGACGAACATCCCGCAGACACTGGCGAGTCTGGATAGTGTCAACAATGTGTTTGGACGGACGTATAATCCGTTCAATCGACTGCTTACGGCTGGCGGGTCGTCTGGCGGTGAGGGCGTGTTAGTTGCTATGAAAGGCAGCGCGATAGGGTTCGGGACGGACATCGGTGGGAGTATCAGGGTGCCTGCCATGTGTAATGGAGTGTATGGGTACAAACCTAGTGTTGGGCGGATACCATATGGTGGACAGCAGCTTACGGGGATGGATGGGCTGAGTCGCAGTAGCGTCCAGGCTGTTGCGGGGCCGATCGCGCAGTCGATGGAGGATATTGAGTGTGTTTTGAGAGAGGTTGTACCGAGGGCGTGGATGTTTGGGGAAGATTGTGTGAGTTGGGAGAAGCAGTGGATGGCTGTGCCGCTGGCACGCGATCCTGTCATGGCGCGGCAACGGTTCAAAGGGTCCGGATCAAACGGCGAGTTTGTGGTTGGTGTGCTGAGAAGTGATGGGAATTGCCAGCTTTTACCGCCGATCGCAAAGATAATGGACGAAGTATCGGGTGCACTCAGAACAGCAGGCGCAAAGATGAACGTCCAAGTGGTGGATCTGCCTACGCCGAAAGCGTGGACGAAGGCGCAGAGCGTTATGAGCAAGCTGATGGGCGTTGATGGTGGCGCAGAAATGTCCAGGATGCTGCTTGAAACGCAGGAGCCGCTTGTGCCGTGGATGAGTACGCGCTTCAAACATGGTGGGAAGGCACAGAAGCTGGAGCGGGTTGCAGAGATACAAGCTCAACGTGCGCAGCTAGAGAAAGAGATGCTACGTGATGTCTGGCAAGTGAGGGCCGATGAGTTCGGGCGGAAGAGCAGGGGCGTTGATGCCATCATCTGTCCTTTGGCATCGCATCCTGTACCTGAGATCGAGAAGTACAATGCTGTGGGATATACGAGTAGCTGGGTGCTGTTCGATTATCCTGCTGGATCGGTGCCGGTCCGACAGGTGCAGGAGAGTGACCTGGAGCTGGGCAAGCCGATGGCTACGAGCGTGAGTGTGCTCGGCAGCTGGGATGAGAAGAGCCGCGAGCTTTGGGACGAAAGCAAAACCGACAGAAAGGCCTACCTTGGAAGCATGTTGAGTGTGCAGTGTGTGACTGGCAGGTTGGAAGACGAGAAACTGGCCTATGTTATGGGGCTGGTTGATGCGGCCGTGAAACATGCAGTTAACAGCAGAGATTCGAAGCTCTGAGAAAGTCAAGAGTTGGTCGTCTTCTCAGGACGGCGGCACGTAGCCCTGGATACGTAGAGAACATACACTTTCTACCCTGCTTTCAGATGCTTGCCAGCGGCACGAGCCGTTCGTGCATTTGATCATTGGTAGGGCTGACGAGGCCTGGCCGACAGAGTCTGCTAGATCGTCGGACTGATGTCCGAGGCAGCCGCACTTGTATGTATGCTAGCCACGCGCGGGCGAAAGCAAAGGCGCCATATGAGCAGGATATAAACAACTCTGTTGGCCCCTGTTCGGCCTATATCCATCCGATCTCCGAAAGTGCTGCAGGTACACAGAACTAAGAGTAGATTTCCCGATATGTGCCCCGCACTCAACCGTAGGGAATGTAGTGTTGAGAAGCCCTCGCAACACGGAACCTCGAACACGCCTCGTCCCATGGACTTCTCCTCGACTCAACTCCCTCACTGAGACCAATTTCTATGGCTTTGGCCCTTCGCGGCAAGATGGCGCAGTTGAAAACGATGTCGTGCTTCGCCCCATGTCTGTACTTCGATCGACCCCGAACGCTAACCAATTTAAGTGCGCGGCTGCTAATTCAGGGTTCAGCTGCAGGCGTCAGGGCCTCCGATCATGATGTCCGGTCTAGCGCCAAGTCCCGAGAGGGGCACTAACTCATGCGCGAAGAAAAAAGTCGGTCTGTTAAAGACACCTCAACGCCTTGCCTGAGACTGATTCTTCCATTCTCTGTTGTTAAGATAAACTAGTAAAGTCTCAGGTAAGCAGCTCTTTCTTTTCTTCTCCTGAAATCCAAGCACGAGAAGAGCACAAGTGGTGTGGGGGGAAACAGCGCCCATTATGTCTGCTGACCTTGCTGACCGGAAGAGGAAGAGAGTTGATACTGTCACGGAGAGCAAGCATGTCCCCTCGACCCCTGATAGAGAGGCACCGCATCATGACCACAGACCCCTCTGCCAGGACTTACGCTGACCAACCCTCCCTTGCAGTATGGCATCAACAACGTCTCTCCAGGGCAAGGTAGCCCTTGTCACCGGTGCCGGCCGTGGTATCGGCCGTGGTATCGCTCTTGAGTTCGCCGCCCGTGGCGCCAAAGTCGTCATCAACTACCGAAAGTCCACCGACGATGCCAACGCCGTCGTCCAGGAGATCAAGAAGCTCGGCTCCGACGCTGTCGCCATCCAAGCCGACGTCACCGTGATCTCGGACATCATCAAGCTCTTCGAGGAGGGCAAGAAGGCCTTTGGCCGTCTCGACATTGTCATGTCCAACTCCGGAAAGGAGGACTTCACCCCTCTCCTCGAGGTCACCCCAGAGATCTACGACGAGGTCTTCAACACCAACACGCGATCTCAGTTTTTCGTTGCCCAGCAGGCATACAAGCACCTCGAGAGAGAAGGCTCAGTCATCCTCATGTCTTCCATCGCTGCTGGTACCCGACGCCCGAAAGACCACTCGCTCTACGCCGGCAGCAAAAACGCCATCAAGGCGTTCGTCCGAACCCTCAGCACCGACATGGGCGACAAGCACATCCGAGTCAACGCCATTGCTCCCGGTGGTGTCAAGTCTGACATGTTCTCCCACGCCGCTTGGCGGTACGCCCCTGGCGGAACCCCTGATATGAGTACGTGATGCCCCTTTGCAACGACTCGTGTATACCTAAGGCTAACAAATCCCACAGAGGTCGAACAGATGGAAGCCGGTCTTGCTGGCATCACCCCTCTCGGCCGTGTTGCGGAGCCAGTCGACATTGCCCGGGTTGTGTGCTTCTTGGCCAGCAACGACTCATACTGGGTCAACGGCGAGACCCTCGGCATCTCAGGCGGTGCCCCAACTTAAGCATGTGCACACGATGCCTTGGGGGTAAGCGTTGTACTCTAGACAGCAGATTGCTGGGTAGACAAAAGAGTGGTAGGACATAGATAGTACTAAACTCTTCTGACAACGAGCGGACGAGCCCTTGTGATCCCCCCAATCGAGCAGACATGCGTGCTCAATATCCTCAGCCAGAAGCATGAGTCCCTTGCATTGACTCGGTCCTTGTGGCTCTCATCCTCGTCAACCACGCCTTGCCTCCTCGAGCGAGAGGAATACCCAAGATGTGGACGTGATTGTCGCTGGTGAAATCAATGCAGCTAACCAAGACGATATCTAGATCGACAGGCACAAGCAGGTAGAAAAAGAGGTACCGAAGTCCAGACATTCCAATGCGATGATCTCTACGAGTACTAGACAGGACTTCGAAGGCTCGAATCTGAGCAGGTAAGGCGCCATTCGTCCAGGCTACGGTAAGATCGTGAGAAACCCAGTACTTACCACCCACCGCCGATACCAATGGTATCCCCGCCGAAGCAGGTGCGCCGCGTCCGATACTCATTGCTCTGCTCTCCACCTACGTCCCGCTCGTCCTTGCGCCAGCGCATTATGGCTTCGAGCTCAAAAACTCCCAAAGCGGCACCCAGGCTTGATCCGAGCTGGTCTGATCTGATATACATCCGTGCCTACGGACATCCAGCCTGCGCTCGCCTCGACTGTCGCAGAAAGCAGGCCACGCTGATCTGTCTCTGTCTTGACCTGATCCGATGCATACTGACCACTGGCTTGGCCAGTGACTAATCAAAGCCACGAGCCCCTATCACATACTATTGGTGACTAGCTCAACTCGACAATGAGGACCTTAAAGTCCCACTTAGTTCTAGAGCCGGAACATCCTACACGCAGATGGTCTTCCACCACTTCCATCTCAGGGACCGTCGCCTGCTTGTCTTTTCCCTGCTGCCAGGCGCGCAGTGAACCTCCATGTAGGTACGTATCTGACCCTGCGCAGTTCAGACAAGTCCGGCTGGCTGGTCTACCTGGTCCTTATCGAAAAGTACCCTCAGGTCAGAGCGCAGTCAAAATGCATGAGAAACAGCTAGCACCGTGTCCATCTCTCGCATCGGGTGGCGGCCCATGCTGCTTACTTTCTCGATGCCTTAACATTGTGCTTTGGAAGCTACGCGAGAAAAGAGGCGTCCACGCCTTGGTTTCTTGAACCAACTGCCTAGTGAAACACAACGACGGATGCAGATCTAGGGTTCGGAAGCGTCGACGCTCAGCCCGCCTGTATACGGATTGTGGAGCGCGGAATGGGAATAACCCCGTCAAGTCGCGTACCTAAGAAAAGGTGCTGAGGGAGACATGGTCTCGTCTTCACTGTTCAGAACAGCGGTCAACACTAGTATCGGGCTGCTCTTGGTATCGAAGCGCTGGAGCAGAGAAGCGCACATGAAGCAGAACGAGGTAGGATGAGACGCAAAGTTTCCCATGAACGCTGCTACAAGAAACAAAGGTCAGGAGAATACTCAACACACCTTGGAAGGCTACAGGATGTGGCAGACTGCGTCAGGAGACGAGCTGGCATAATCCGGGCTGTCTCTCCCGTCGCTCCGTTTCGAGAAGCATGCGAACCAGGGCATGTAATCCCGCGCAAGAAGACTCAACGTGGTCAGATGGCTAGAGGCACAGGAAGAGAGAGATGTGGCCTAGGATTAGATTCCGAATCTTTAGGCTGATCAGATAGACCACAAGCAGATATGAGCAGCGCCAAATCTCTCGCGCCTTTGCAGCATGGGGCTTACCTGCTGTGAGGAGCGATAGCGGGTTAGTAAACAACGCGTTTCCGTCCAAGCAATGGTCTGAAGCTGCGCGGAACACGCAAGTAGCAGCGAAACCAAGTTCCGTACTGATGGATCTGCATGAGAGTTTCGTAGGTATCAGACGCGGAAAGGGTCCAGCTTCTGCTTCGAGCGAGAGACAGGCTGATCTGGGGCGTGGAGTGTGATATTGCATGGCCAGATTGGCTAGTATCTGATCGTCAGCTCAATGCTTTGTCTGCCCCTGCGGGTGGAGTTGCAAGGCACAGGTTCCAGAGTTCATTTCTGCGAGAGTGGTCCCAGAGCCTACCAGGTTGCCTTGAGGCACACTTGGAGCCGCTGGCACTCCATAGGCTGCATCTACACACCAATGTGCAGGGGTCCAGTGCGTTGATTGGGCGGTACTAGGCTCGTGAGTGTAGTCTGCGAGATTCGTGCTGTTCATGCTGCGCGTTCGCCTTCCGGGGGATGACATTGTCGACCTGAAATACCTTGACCTCTATCGATGACAGTGGTACTTACCTGGCAGCCATCTTAGTTGCATTCGAATCCTCCGCGATGGAGCTGCCGTGGCAGTACCCGGCAGTCATCGCTGCATAGGTAGAAAATCTGGAAAATTGACCTCGCTGGTCTCTTCAATGGCACCGGCTCAAGCTCGCCACCCGTAAGGATGCGATCGACCACTACTATCTTGTTGCACAGCCGAAGCTAGTGCTTTACATGGTGTCTCCGGCTATAGTGGCTAGAACGAGAGTATGGTTGCTGGAAGAGTCTCTAATTGACGACTTGCAACACTAGTAGAGTTTGTTGATCGTTACTTGCAATCAGTTGCTCTAGCGAAAGATCAGCGATACTGTTTCATGATGCATTGGTATTGCAAGGCAATGGTAACGTCACTGATCATCTGCGGTCGATCGCTCGGATCGGTGCGGCATGGTCCACGTGAAGGCCCGGTCCGATAAGATATCGGCTTAGCACATGCTGCTCGTCGAGTCATGCCATGCAACACCGCCGGTTAATGAGACTTAGAGAACCTGCTGTGTACGGCGGATGCTTGGACAAGCGGGCTTTATAGGTATGTTGGACGAAAGATAGGCATACGATTGTGACTTCTTAGCCCCCAACGAGAAGCCCCCAGGATGCAAGGTGTGAGGCAATTGTATGTGATTTGGAGAAGAAAAGACGGACCCAATCATATTATGTTGTCCTACGCAACGCAGTGTCACTATCACGAGAAACATGGAGACCCGAATGTAACAATGATGAACGCTCAAAGGGGTTCTACATGCGCGGGTAAACGAGCAAGCACATGACTCTTGTTCCGAATGTCACCCGACAGCGTTGTAGTGAGTCGAGACGAATCGACTCCCGAATAGGCTTTGGTCATTCCGACCAAGCGGCTTCCGAGAGTGGACTATGGTGGGTGACACTGCACATGTCGCTCATGCACCGACTTCTATCAGCTTAAATTCTACACGCCACTGACTATGGCCGGTTGCCTGATTGGCTGCTTCATCAGTAGGCAGGGGTATTAGTAGGATTCATATCCAATGGACCATTGCAGTGGAACGACGATCGTGCCTTGTGTGTCCAGGTCACAGCAACCACTCGTGAGGATATTTCACCAACGACCGTGGGCTGTCAGAGATGGGGGACCATGAGCTTCTTTCAGGACCCAATCAGCCTGTCTGGCTTTCCCTCAGGGAGTCCGCTAGTTGCATGAACTGATCATGCAACGCGTGAGTTATGCAAATCGATGTCTAATGATAACGACTTGGACACAGCTGCTTTGTAGATACCACATGTGCAAAGTTGGCAACGTCCGAAGAGTTATTCCAAGCATGGGTATAAAATACCTCCGTTCGGATCGTTCTTCTGGTTTTCTTTCCTTCTCTTCATTAGTGAACACAAGTAAATCAAAGCATACCAGTATACAAAAACCAGGCCTACCTCAATCAACAATACCTCAAGCTAAAATGGGTCCATGCGGGTCATGCAACTGCTGCTCCGGCGGAAGCTGTGGCTCTAACTGCAAATGCTCCTCATGCGGTGTATGTTTCTATGATCTGAACCGGCCATTGACGAAGCTGACGTGCAACAGCACTAGCTGACTAGCACTGTTGTTTCACGAAGACGAGAGGGTGGCTAGCAAAGGAGGAATATGCGTTGATAGTGGTTGCAGTAGTGACGTCCGGTCGTTAGATGGAATAATAAGAATGTCTGCGCAGACTCGCATTGTTCTTCAATGATCCTGATGGGCTGAATTCTTCGCTTTGTGGATGTGCCATTGCAATAGTCTCTGCGTGATACGGCTTGCTCCCTACTCGTCGCTCCGGTGCGTGGAAAGTGCACCTGTCATTTCTGTACCGCTGCTGAGCGGCTAACCGATAGCCAGCAACTTTTGATACGTGTCCTTCAACACACTGAAGCCGTTGTACCTGCTCTTCAACAGTCTGCCTTTGCCAGTAGTAGCGTCAGCTCATCCCTGGTGCCGAGGTCGCTCTCGCTCAAGAATTTCAATGATCGTGTCCAGCTGTTTGTGCAAGCGCGAGGTCTTCAACCTCCCATAAAGTGTATCTTTGAACCGTACAACAAGGCTTGACCGTTCGGAGGCTGGATGAGTGTGGTTGCTGTTAACAATAAGCGAGTCACAGTCGTTACAAGTATAGACAATAGGTGCGAGCTATGCCGACGACCGTGGATGAACGACTCAGTGCAAGGTTTGCTAGGTCGCAAGCAATGCCCAAAAATTGACGTGAAACACTTGTAGCAAGTATGCTGCTGTAGCGCCAGAATAGCTTGAGGTCTTTCAATCAGGGTGAGGCGTCAGCCCAATGCAAGGTATCGGTGCATGAGTGGTAGCTTTGTGTGGGATTGCCATATCTTTGGAGAGGCCTGAGGCTCTTGCTGAAGTTTGTACTTCTGTTGAACGCCTGCTAACCTAGCGTGAAGCTGTCGCAGGTGCTGTGAGAGCCCAGATTGCTATGACTTGTCCGAAGCACAACTCGGGCGTAGAGGAGTCCGAGGGAAGATAACTGCGCCGTACGCGAGCACAGGGAAAGCAGGGAGAATCTCAATAGGAAGGGTGACGACCATGGCGATGTGGTTTGATCATGATGGGTCATCTGACAGTGGCGATGTGGGCGAGGCTAGTAATTCAAGACTGAGCACATCGGCGACGATAGCGAGGAAGATGTGGGGGAGCAGAGTAGGAGGGTGCGATCGTGCTCGTACCTTCCGTTTCTGTTACATGTTAAGGTCCTCGAAATTTCTTGGACCCTCATTGGTTCGCGGGACAGGTGCAGCGTTGGCCGCGATGGCGACAACTTGTTGATCAACTATGCCGTAGAAGAACCCGAAGTGTTTGGAGAGAGATACACGATCAACTTCTAGGAGTTATTTGGCGTAGTGGAAGCCACCCAGACCCTCCGACCTGCATCTTCTGACATCCCATATCAGAATGGTCTACCCCATGTGCCCGTTCATAACATCGGACCCCATTGGCCACGGGCCAAAGTTGAGATCAGCGTACATGTCAGTCATAGCAGGTAGCCAGGGCGGAAGACCACCCGTATCAAATCCCGCGCTCGCTGTCTCTGCAGGCTGCCAGCTACCGTCAAACCCACTTGTTGACGAGAAGAACGTATCAAACTCATGCATTGCCGGTGCAGTAGGCTCAAGCTGCAGCAGGCTGTCGTGGTGAAAGGTTGGTGCCGAGCCTGCCGCAGCTGCGGAGGGACTGACCCAGGCACTGAAGGTGGGTGGCGGTTGTGCTCGGGATGCAGGAGAATACCGAGGCGGCGCTTGCATGCTTACCGGTGAGGGCACCGGGAGCGACGATAACGTCGACGACGCTGCTTGAGCTCGTAAACGCTGCTCTCGACTCTTCTCCGAAGCATGCTTCGCCTGCGTCGCAATCGAGTCTCTCGCCATACGGTAAACACTAGTCGGCTGGAGTACGTAATCAGGCCCGTTATGATCTGGTGTCGCTTCCCGAGTCCTTGTCTTTCCTTCATGGGAATTCCGTTCGACAACTTGGGCCCGTGCTGCCTGTTGTATGCCAGAAGCTTTTTTCAGCATTTCGTCCGCTGTCGGATAGAGGGTTTCCGCCATCGCGGATAGTGACTGCATGGACTTGAGCAGCTCGAGATTACTACGACAGTATGGCATACATTCAGCAAGCGCAATCTGACCTTTGTCGGTATCTAGACCGATGATCTGCGTGATGTAGTAGAGCATCAAACGATTGCCGTCGAAAGCGATCGATGGCAGCCAGGTGTCTGCCAGCGTTTTGATCCCATGTCGAGATGCATCCGCTAAGACTGTTGAGCATCGCTGTGCATGCACAAAAATCGTCTCTTGTAATCTTGCGCGGAAGTCGTCTGAGCAATCCCATGGTGGTCGAAGCCGATAGAGCTTTGGCAAAGCTATCCGATAGAGATCGATGATCGTCCAATTGTAGGTGCATTGTAAAAGCACGAATGCGCCGAGCTGCGATGATTCTCGTCGTGTATAAAGTGCGGCTCGTGTGAATTGCAAGCTAGGAGGCAGTTGCTGATACCACTCATGCAGCGCGCCGTCCAGCTTCGCAAACTCAGAGTCGGACAGCCATGGTGGTTTCGAGCTATCCAACCGCTTCACGTACCTATCTTTCGTCAGTATCGAAGACTATAAGGGCGGTCATGATTTACTTCAACACCCGCTTCCGTAATGACACGAGGCGTATATACAACGCCACGATGCCGATATTGTCGACTACTCGAGGCGGAACATGCTCTGGAGCAATGAAGGGTAAGAACTGGCCCAGAGGTAGCATTTCCGTCACAGATGGTACCTGCAGCACGAAATTCCTTTCGTTGCAGGGTAGCTGTATCTTGATGTCGGCTTCGTCGAGCAGTGTTAGCATACTCACACCACTGCCAATTAATGTATCGGATATGTAGCAGCTCCACATGAGTCTTCGACGAGCCTCTTTCGAGCAGACAGTGGGGCCATTGTTCGGCTCATCATGGAATATGTCAGTGGAGTATTCGAGATTGAGCTGTAGAGCTTGGGCCATCCTGGTTATATGGCCGGTGAGCATGAAAGCGCAAGCATAGTTGCCAATGCGCAATTCGTGATCGTGCAACAGCACAGCTGTCTAAGCCGATCATCAGCGTTCGCTTGTACGCATTGTCTCCTTTCTACATACCATCAGATTCTGGACGGAGATTGTGCCTAGGTTGGCAAAGAGCAGAGACAAAGCTTTCTTTGCCCAGTCGTTGCCAGCGGAGAGAATCTTCGAGGACGAAAAAGGATGCAGACTGCTTGTGTATTGTAGAACGTAAAACCTGGCGTAAGGTTAGCCATGGTATGGTAGACCGTATGAAGACCAACTTACTTGGCACCAAGCGCACAAACAACGTGAAGCAGACCATTCCTAACGTGGTCCTCATTGGAAGACTCGTCGAGCCGCTGTATGAAGGAAGGCCGATGAATGAATGCATAGCAACGAAGCGGGTGTATGTTTTCGAAGTACTCCTTGACCAGCATTCGAATCCGCTGCCGGCTTGGCAGTTGTTCCTTGAAGAGCCTGAGCACAGGTTAGCGTTTGGGCCGAGCTGTGCGAAGAGTATTGACCGACGGCATACCATTCTAGTGAGTCAGGGCCCTCATCTGCATCGAAGGCGCCTAATGAAGATGAGCCCCTGAAGGGAAAATAAGGGCCTGTTGTTGGTGGCTGCAAATCTGGTCCTGTGGCAGTTTGGCCTGGCTGTTCAATCGAGATAGTTATCGGAGGGGATCGGTCTCGTGTGTCAACGGATATCTGTCGAGATCCGGTGACTTCAAGTCTGTCCTTAGTGTTGCTAGACCCAGATGTGCTAGTCTCGGTCTGAACGTCTGACTGGCGATTAGATTGCACAACCCTTGTCCACTGGGGTATGGAAACCTCATCGTAAACACACGGCACTGCTCTTTGAACACATCGTGCACATTTTGGACGTCCACCGGAACATCTTGCCTTAGAAGCTCGACATTGTGTGCAAGATCGGAACGTCCGTTTTCGTTTGACTCCGACTTCACCCAGAGAAGAGTCGGATACTTGGGACGCCCTAACGTCCTCAGGCTCTGTTGGAGTTGCACTAGTCCCGTCGGCGTTCTGACATTCAAGATTCAACCGCTCACAATTCAGACAAGTGCCAGGTCGTTCGTCACACTTCACTTTGCGTGCGCGACAGGTGACGCAGCCTATTCGAAGTTCAGATTAATTGGTGATTCATCATAGTTCGCCTGTTGGATTGCAAGCCGAAGGTACAGCAGAAATGCGATAGTGTCAAGCAAAATGCTTGCAAGGGGATGGATTTTGTGAAATTTAGAGATCTGGTGCTTCACCTTTGGCGATTGACACACCATCGGGGCTAGGACACGAACACCTCGAACGTTTTGGGTGTAGGGGCCCTCGGGATCGGCCAGGGTCTGCTCATTCGTATGCGGTTCGGTATTGCAATCAAGATGTCCTAGGTAGACTTGCCTGTATGAGAACGAATGGCTTTGCGCTTTTGACTCGACGTGCGCGTTGACACGACCCGATCACTGTTCATAGCCATACACCACGTTCATCCAAATTCAATAAAAGCTTTTGCACAGCTAGAGCGCCATCAGAAACATGAATTCAGTGCATGGATAGGTGGTGAGGAGGCATACTGTTGGCTGGTCGAAAAGAAAGATGGGGTGGAGCTGACGCTGAACGAGGCAAGGCGCCGATGTTACGCCATCGACTTCGTGCAGCACGACAGAGTCGAGAGCACATCCCCATCCCATCACTACAACCTCTTTTACGCTTCGGTGGATGTAGCTGAAGTGCTGAATCCACCTTTCAACACTTATGGTCATTCCTCAAGCATGACAGAAAAAATAAGATATTCGACCAGCCTACTGCACTCGGTCTGGTCAAATAGCGTACCCAGAAGTGGGTACATGGTTCGAGGAGTGTGGTATTCTCTATGTTTGGTAGGATCGAACATCTGAATCCACGCTCTTGTTTGCTCATACTAGCAACACAAAAGTGCTGTGGGTGTCGTAAAAGGCATTTTGCGTCTGCCGACCGACACTCTACGCCACTCGATTAGGTTGCTTTACATTTTGCTCATGGGCTCAGCGGGCCGTTGTATTGAAGGCAGGTGTGTCTGGGTGCGGAGCGAGAGAATTCAAAATGTCTTCTGCCCTTCCTCTGTGCCCAGATCTGCCTTAGAGCTTGGGGAAACGGACCCTCAAGAATTGACTCGGCCAAGCTACGTCAACGGCAAGCTTATGCGCAACCCTCAGAACCCACTCCGGCTCCCTCATGAACTGTCGAGCAACGAGAACTACATCAGCGTGAGGCTCTCTTCCCTGTTCGGCGTCCGTCACCTCATGCGCAGCTTGGGCCTCCTCGCCAAGTGTCGCCTCCTTCCCCTCAACCAGGTCTCGCGCCTGCTCAGCGTCAGTGATGAGCCCCACCGCACCAATCAACAACTTCTTGCCATCCGCGTTCACCTCTTTCCTGATTCGGCCAGCGTTTCTCGTTTGATAGTCCTGAATCCTGAATTGACTGGTATCCTGCCTGTGATGGTTCCCACCACTGCTCGCATCAAGCAGATCAACGCCAAGATCGGGCAGCAGCTTCGCAAGCTTGATCGTACTTTCCATGTCCCAGCTGCCGCCCGCTGCTTTCTCAACCTCACTCCCTTCGAGCCACTCCGTCATACTCAGCCGCAAGAACAACGGCATGCTTTGAGGGATGACACTCCTGACAGCAGTGATGATTTCCCTCAGCAATCTCGTCCTGTTCTCAAAACTCCCACCATATCTATCCGTCCTCTTGTTCGTCACAGGACTTAGAAACTGCGAGATAAGATACCCATGCGCCCCGTGAATCTCGATGACGTCAACACCAGCCCTCACAGCTCTGACTGCCGCGCTCTTCCAATCTTCCACCATCTCACCCACCTCCTCCAGGGTTAACCCTCTGGGCTCCCAGAACCCACCCTCGGGATCCCGCTCATCCCTCCCATCCCAAACCATCTCTCTGCCTCCACATGGTCCCACAACGTCTCCTGGCCCCCACCCACCCACATCCCTCGTAGCCCTCATCCCGTTCTTCCTCCTCCCATCCGGGCCCCCACCAATCCACGGCGCAGTCTGACTCGCTTTCCTGCCCGCATGCGCCAGTTGGATCCCCAACACCGCGCCCTGCGCGTGCACAAAGTCCGCCACGGCCTTGAGCCCGTCGATCTGCGCGTCAGACCACAATCCAGCATCGTTCGGACTGATGCGCCCGCTGGGCTGTACGGCCGTCGCCTCAATGAAGACGAGCCCCGCGCCCTTAAGCGCGTAGTGGCCGAGCGTCGCGACGTGGTAGGGAGTCAAGGCGCCGACTGTGGGCCCACTGGCGGCGACGGAGTACTGGCACATCGGGGCGACGATGATTCTGTTTTTGAGGGTAAGGGAGCGGATGGTCAGGGGTTGGAACAACGTTGGAATCTTGGTGGTGTTGGTGGTAGGGTAGGCGGCCCCCGGGGAGACTTTGTGCTGCGGGATGAAGTAGGGAGTTTCGGGGACGGGCGGGTTTAGGTTTGGTTGGGCGGAGAGGGCTGCAGCGTGCTGTGTTGCGGCCGAATCGTGGAGGGAGGTTGTGGTGGTTGAGGCTGGCGGGGTGGTAACGGGCGCCATGATGATGCTTTCACCTTAATTTTGATGATATTCTGGTAGCTGAACCAGGGAATGTTTCTGGTTCGTGGTGTTCACTAAGTCGTGACTGTAATCTATGCGTTGCTTGTCGGTAGTATTAAGGTCTAGTATGCTGGCGGGGGCGGCTTATTTCAGGTCTGCCACATGCTACAATACACACAAAGCAGCCGGCCGTTTTGGAAAGCGCTTACTCCGGGCCGCAGTCTATACTGAATCACCAGGCAAGACCATTAAGGATTCTTCCCTCTCCTATAAGTCAATCGGGGACATCAATCGACAAAAGAGCGAGCCGCCTTGTCCTTTTTCAAGCCGAGGCACGCAAGGATAAGACAGAGACGCTAAGGGTAATTAAGCTTTGAGCCACTTCCAGCAACCCTGGTGACATGATCGTGCTTATTAGCAGACCTGCCAAACAAGGCAAGAAGTTGAGACTCTAATAGTAGGAGGTTCCGAGGGCGGAACATGTTCTGAACATTACAAGGGCGGACGGATTCCGCTACAACACAATGTTGATAGGCTGTCTATGGGCTGGTGACTCAAGATGCTTTGTGCAGGCATTTGGGCAGGAGTACCCCGTGTCAGCTGTACTCAACCAGTGAATGGCCACCCATGCAGAGTTTGTGTGAGAGCGAGCGGACTGTTTTCAAGCTCATGTCTCCTAGCCTCGAGCTTCAACATCTCAATTGATCCGAGCTGCCCATTTTAGACCCTGACTCTTGTCACAGGGATGGCAATCACCAAGGTGATAGCCTTGCAACTTGCAATTACCCCCACCTACCATGGTAACTCGTGCCCCTCGCGATGCCAGAAAGTGCCTGTCTCGCTCATGCCCTTGACCTTGACGACATTGTTCCACAACTTACTTGCCGCCTCTTCCGGCTGGACGAATTCTGGTCCATCAGCTCCTGGCAGCAGACCTGACCTGACAAAACCTGGATGTAGCAACAGAACGGGAATGTTCTTGTCCTTGAGATCCATAGCCATGCTCCTGCCTATCGAGTTCGCTGCCGCTTTCGATGATCGGTAGGCGTACATGCCACCAGATGTATTGTCGCCTATGCTGCCGACGCGCGAGGTGACGATACCGATCTTGGCGTTGGGCGATTTCATCAAATTGGGCAACAGGGTCTGGGAAACGAACATTGGGCCGTAGGTGTTGACAGCAAAGACTTTCTCGAAAGTGTCTATAGTGGTTGATTCAAGGCCGTCCTTCTCCCTTGGCATTGCAACGCCTGTATACGTGTTAGAATACCGAATGCCTCAGCTTCGAAGATGCGGACCTGCAATGTTCAGAAGCAGATCAATGGGTTCATCCTGGACGAATTTGTCCCTGAACTCCTTGATGGCCTCTGGAGACGTGACATCTAGCTCGCCCACGCTGGCTTGTTGCAAGCTCTTCAGACCGTCACCCACATGGCGATCGACCGCGAATACTTTGTATCCCTATTGACATGAGGCTGGATTGCTGCTTATCCACGACTTATGCTCACCTCTTTCAGCAGGACCTGCGCGAAGGCGAGGCCGATTCCCGAATTGCACCCCGTTACCAGAGCAGTAGGCATGTTCTTGTATTGGCGTGAATGGTGAAGGTACACTTACTATCGGGCGCTGGTTACAGAGAGTCGACTTACATCTTCTACGGCGGGTGTCATGTCCCCAGCGTGGACGATGGGTACCACATGTCCGTCAATGACGTTGAACAGGCACGATGAAAATAGCACGAGGCTTCACTGAGGAGATGCATCCCGGACAAGATGCGTGGATGAGGAGAATCAAGCAGAAATTAGGGAACCAGATTTGGAGCGCGCAGAGCCCGACGGCACATGGCAACGCGGCGCCTGGGGCTGTCTCCAGTCGGCAGATTGCGGCCAAGATCCACGTGCGTAAGCTAACAGATGGTGAAGCAATCGACTAAAGACGTGACAATTAGAGATGTTGTTGGCGCATTCGTCTCAGAAGATCGGCAACCTGTTCGCTGTCCATACTGGTACGACGTGCTTCAGCCCAATGTCGATACGGATCGATTGCGCAACCCGTGGTGTCGACAGTCTCTCCGCCATAACCTGACAGCGACCCTAGCGCGGGCGCGCACGTGCCTGCCGTCTCGTGGCTTTGTGTCACTCCTCCCTTGTCTCCATTCCCGATGCTTGAGCAGCTGCAGCAGCGGCTGTCCGATAAGCTAGAACTACTGCCCTTCACGAACAAGCAAAATGCAAGATACAGCCCCCTCAGTTCTGGCTCTCCTCAGCTTGGCCACCGACGCCAGATCAGCCTTTCGAGCTTCAGTACACGGAAGGCAGCATGGCTGGCCGCAGCAGGTCTGTTGGCTCTAGCAATCCTCCTTCTTGGCACGACGACCAGCTATGTAAAGGACGCGATAGGCCCACAGAAGACGTCTGCTCCTGCTGCTGACGACGACAGACCCATAACCCTTGGGACGTCGGTCGATCGAGGAGGTAGAGAGGTCTTCTGGTGGGAACAGTTCCCACGCTTGCATGGGTACTACAAAGGTCGTCATGAGATCGTCCCTCCAGCCGACTATGGCCCGGAGCAGCAGCAAGCAGGCGAACCATTTCTTCCTCGACCCTCCACCCCTGTGGGCATCATGCGATCAGACACCCTGCCTCAGGAAGACGCTATCAGGTGCGCCATAGCACCTCCCACGATACGCGCTCACCATGGCTTGCCACAAGGCATGAGCTCCCCACTCTTCGGCTCTCTACAAGAAATGGGCATAGACACTTCCATCTGCTATGATCGAATGAATCGCCTCCAGCCGTATGGCATGACAGGCCTGCCAGAAGAGGGTGGACTGGGCATCCCGCTGCTAGGAGACAGTCTGCTGGAAGAAGAAATGTTTCCTCAGAGACTGCCAAAGAGCTGGAATGATGTGCAAGAGAACTGTGTGCAAAGGAACGCAGATGCACTGGCTCTGCGTCCCCGCACAGTCTTCATCTTACGCACCTGGAGTACCTTCAACTACACCCCGTATCGCGTTCTGATCCTCCGCGCAATCATCAATGAACTGTCCCTCAGAAGTGGCGGTCAAATCTACGTCCACTTCTTGATCCACGTCCAAGACGATTCCTTACCCATTTGGGCATCCGAGGAGCTTTATAACGAAACACTGCGAAACAGTCTGCCGCCAGAATTCGAAGGTATGGGCACGTTGTGGTCCGTGGCTCAGATGAAGCTCATCTACCCACCACCCTTCCCCGAAAGCATCGTCAATTTCTCCGGTGGTGATGTCTACGAAGCATACAGGTCACTCCACTTCCCTCTTCAGTATTTCGCCTCCAAACACCCCGAGTTCGAGTATTTCTGGCAGTGGGAAATGGACATTCGTGTTACTGGCCATTATGGGGAACTCCTCGACAAGATCACAGCTTGGGCTGACTCGCAGGATCGTGATCATTTGTGGGAGCGCTCGGCCAAGTATTTCATACCAGCATTGCACGACAATTCTTACCAAGCCTTCAAGCAGTCGATCATCGAAGAGACTGCAGAGTCAGGCCGACTGCCAGTTTCGGGACCTCAATTGCCAGCCGATCAACTCCTTCCCATACCTGCCCAACCATCAGCCAACTTCGGACATGAAATAACCGACCTGATCACGTTCAGTCCTCTCTTCGACCCCAACAACACACGATGGGCCTTCCATGACGATATAACTGGCTACAACACGGTGCAAACTGAGCGTCCACCGACCCGTGCGGCTCTGATCACCGCATCACGTATGTCGAGACGTCTACTTCTGCTGATGCACGAAGAGACATACCGCAACAAGCACACCATGTTCCCCGAGATGTACCCCGCCTCGATAGCGCTCCAGTACGGCCTCAAGGCAGTGTACGCTCCCATCACGACGTACATGGACCGAGACTGGCCAGCACAGCATGCCGATGAGATCTTCAACAATGCAAAAGTCTCTCCAGAAAGCAAAGCTGCGGGTATGGATCATGGCAACGGACATTTCCATGGGGAGGGTGGCAGTGTGTTTGGACCGGGTGAACATGTGTTTAGGGGGAGTAGCTGGTATAGCAATGCGGGATTTGCAGGCTATCTATGGAGAAGGTGGCTGGGCAATGAAAATGGTAACAGAGAACTCGACTGGGAGTTGAACGAAGGGAATGGTAGGATGTGCCTGCCTATGATGATACTGCACCCTATCAAGAGCGACACTTGAGGTATAGCTAGACGATGATAATGAACAGCTTGAGAAGCTACAGCTAATGAGATGATGTTCCACATGCCGGTCTACTACTTCGTACCGCACCTCGTTCGTCAGTATAGAGTCTTGCTCGGGCATGCCGCCGCCGCCGCCGCCACCAAATGGACTTCTCCCTGCCTTTGAGGAGCTGACACTGCTAAACCAGCCGCTACCAAGGGAGTCTTCACTGGCACATGATTCAATTAAACGCTGATCCTGCTATGACGACTACTTGATCGCTGCAAATGTCTGACAACAGACCCATCTTATGCCGTAGCTCCTGACCACGATCGCGACGGATGCAGTCGTAATTGCCGGCGATACATTAAATCATGCTGCGATATTCTATTATCATACCTCGACTCACTCGTCACCATCCCAAAACCACTGTTCAGTACCATGCCATCTAACATGCAATCGAGTTGCCGTCCGAACCTTCTGCCCATCCATCAACCCACAGTTGGGCCAAGATGCAAAATGCAGTTTGAATACTATGTGTCCCTCGAGGAGTTCGATTTGTGTGGTTCGGCGAATGAGTGAGCCGTTGGCGGCCTGCTCATGCCAACAGGAGGTACGTACGTAAGCAAGCGTGCACGCGTGCCTGCTATGCTATGTCCCTCTGTCTCCATCACCCTGTGGCGAGGAACGGCATGCGACACGACTCCACGCTTGCTTCACCCGTCCACCTCCACATCGCCGCCAACGTCCGCAAGACTCATTCGGTTGCGCGAGAGGACGTGCTTGCCCTTGGCCTTGCCGTTTTGCTTCGTCGATGGCTTGCTGTTGATGGCTGCGAAGGCGTTGGCGCGCGCAGACTGCTTTTTGTGTTCGCCTTCTGACTCGGTGAGGGCGGGCTCGGAGCCGTGGTTGACCGCGATGAAGCGGGCTGCTTCTGGTTTCTCTGCTGGTGATGGTGTGGCCTTGGGCGATGAGAGTCGCTGTCTCTTGAGGCCGTTGATCTTCTCGTTGTAGAGTTGTTTGATGAAGGCAGGCGCACGGTCTGTTTCTCCTTCTTCTTCGTCCTCTGCTCCGGACTCGGGCTCGTCGGCGTCGCTGTGCTGTGGTGTGTTGATTGACGACTCTTCTTCATCATCGTAGACCGAGATCTCGGTGACTTCGATCGTGTCGGCCTCGGCATGTTCGTCGTTGTTCTGGAGCGTGGCTGCGAGCATGCCCTCGTCGACGTCCATGGCTGAGCTGAGCTCTGAGCTGTCGACGCTCTTTCGTGTGCTTGTTTCGATGGAGACTGCGTTGCTGGAAGCTCCGACGCCGTTGGATGCCACGGTGTCTGGGTCTTGGTTTTGGATATTTGCACTGCCACTGCCGCTGCCATTTGCTCCGCGTGTCCACCCCTTGTTGATGAACTCGTGACCGCTCAGTGTCGTGACCTTTGAATCGCTTCTGGACCATTTGTTGCAAGGTACGTCAGACTTGACGAGTGGTCGTGCCTTCTTAGACTTGACATTCAGAGGTGCAGGAATGCTGAAGCCCGTGTTTCTTGGTGGTATCCGGGGAGGAAACACGGCTCGAGGAGGATCTCGACCATTCGTGGAGAGCGACAGTGAAGGATCTGCGTCGTAGGGGGAGATGTATGTGTCTGCATGTGGTCTCATGAATGCTGGCGGTGGTAGAAGGTTTGAGTATGGGTGGACCGGGAGAACGTAAGCATGCAGACTGGGCTGGTAGAATGGTGCGAAGGATTCGGGTAGAGGTGCCAGACGGCCGGTGGGTAATGTAGGTGGTGTGAAGTAGTGAACAGGCTGGGCCATGTGCTCTGGCATTGAAGCTCGTCGGCTGTGCTCATCGTACGTCCCGTTTCCGTTCGGAAGATCAATGACTTGGGGTGGGTGGACTCCTGGCAAATCTGGGTGGGATCGATGGCGTACATGCCGTGATGCATTGACAGTGATTGTATCGCCGTCGTCGGCTCTTGACTGAGCCATGGCTTGAGACGTGTAAGGATGATGGCCCCCCATAGAAGAGGGGTGGTCTATGCCAGTAGCATTGCTAGGCGGTCGCACATCCAATGGTCGGCTGAGTGGAGGTCTTGAGCTTCGGGTCGCCTGAGGATCAGGGACAATACCAAGAGGATCTGGTGCGTTGAGATAATTGAATGATGGTGGGCTAGCGCGGTTCAAGTGTGTCACTGTGACTGATCGTCTTGGTGCCCTCGGCTTCTGGACCTTGGCTTCAGCCTGAGCCTTCTTGAGGGCTTCTCGAGCATCCCTGTAGGTAACGATGCCAGCGTCGGGATCTGCCCACAGACACTCTCGAAGCTTCTCACCCTTGTCTCGATCGGGCTCTCTACACATGGAACATCCTGGCTCATCGTCTCGTCGGCCCAAGCAAGCTCGACCATAATGTTCGCACGTCAAGCAATATTCGTGCGTGAATTTTCGCTTGTTGCCGCCCTTTCGTCTGCCATCTTTAGCTAGCTTAGGCGTTGCTTCGGGGCTAGCTCCATTTGCTATCTCGGCCGATGCTTTCGCAGTATTGCTCTTTCGAGATGTTCGCTTTGCTTTTGGCTTCGCAATGGGCGGTGGTGAAGGTACCCGAGCTGATTCGATTTCTTCAGTTTCATCGACTTCCAAGTCTGACGCGTTCTGGTTTTCAACCCGACTCTTAGTCTGGCGCCGCGTCCTTCTAGAAGGTGTTGTGCTATCGTGCTCGTTATCTGCCTTGACTTGAGGCGCTTGATAAGCTTTGACTCTGGCCATCATGAAGTACTTGCGAGCTCGATGAAGTCAAGTACTATCATTTCAGACGAGACGAATTGGCAAAGAATGAGTTTATAGTGCACGAGTTGTCGAGTGCCTGTTTTCAAGATGTGGGTCGTGCCCTTCACCTGCACTAGTGATGTTTCGGAACCAAACCGAATGGTGAGTGACAGTTTCTTCTCAAGCTACGTTGCGCAGAAATACTGATAAACGTGTACATTCGACGTGACAGACGAGATGAAACTCGAGGCGCATGATTTTGTTTGTTGTTGAAAAAGGCAGGCAGCATTTCTCGAGGTCAGGCTCGGGCTGTACAAACCTTCACTTGCAAGTGGGGTGCTTTAGCCTGTTTGAGAATGGCTCGTCCACACAAATCAACTCATCGAGTCGTTTACTGCACCACGCGTGTCACAAGACCGGCTTGACGCGCTCGGCCTTTGGACGTAACCTTCACACACCACACTCAGATGCTGTACGATTTCCTCACTACAAAATACTGACTAACATCGCTTTAGTCACCCGCTAGATGCATGTCGTATGGCAGTAGTATCAGCTCGTTGTTATCGAACCTGACTCGCTGAGTCTTTCCATATATCAAAAGGAACACGTCGATATCCAAACTGTATTCTCGCAAAATATTGCTTGTCGCAAAACTGGGCCCTAGCGTGCTGAAAGAGTTATTGTCCAAGGGTATACCGTGTATCTTAGGCTGTATCCGAAACGGAGCATGTCTTCGCAAGGACACTGAGTAGCCACTCAGGTCAAGTAGCGTGTTGCATGTACAGATGTTTGACTGTATGAGGTGGCGCCGAGTTCGCAGCACATCGTTGTAGGCTACACGCGTTGTGGCCCACAGTCGATATTCCACTTTCATGAGCCTGATCTCAACAACTCGGAATGGATCTTCGTTCTCTGGTAATACTTTCATATACATATCCATGTGGTCCGTGAAAGGCGCACATGGTGGTACCCACAGCGTCACATGGAAGCACTCCTGCTGTGGCCGGTGCCCGTGCAGTGCTCGATCGATGATTCGAGGTAGCCGTATGCGAGACATGTGTCGCCTATCCTGGCCTTCGTCGTCGTACCGTCTCACAAGCAGTGGCTGACATTGTTGCGACGTTGGCCCATTCAGGACGACGGAGGGTGACCGCTTAGGCGAATACTTGATCTTCAGAGTGCACATGTTCTCCTTGTTTGGTTTGGAATTGCTCTTATAGACACACAGGACTAAACAGTACAGGACTTCAACGGATCCGTCCTCATCGTGGTAGTAGAATGATGGTGGCAAGTCATTGGTAGCTGGCATACAGAACTCAAAGTCCCACTTGTGTTCACCAGGCGGCAGTCCTCGCGCTGCATCTTCGTGCTTGTTGTGGAATGGCACCTTGAACTGCTTGTGAAAGAAGGTCTGTTTCGCTCCCACAAACCCATTAGAAGTAGCTCTGCAACCAGCTAACAAGGAGACAATGATGTACTTGGGCAGAATTGGATCGACGTTCTCCAGATTGGCGGTACCTCGTATCTTCTCACCTGGACCGTAGATGGCGTAGGGGTCTTCAGTTGTCAAGAACAGTGTGGGCTTAGTCATGATTGTGGCGTGGGGACCAGGCTTGGGAGGGGGATGACGACGAGAGCAGAGTCATCTCATCTCATGGCGCGATACTTACTTCGCCTTGGGCCTTCACTGTGCCTATGCGAGATTCACTTTGGCAAAGACAGTAGAGTGCAAGACGTTGACTGCAACCAATAACGAGTGCGTAAGCAACGGGCGAGACCTCATAGCCCGCATGCATTTTATGGAGCTCATACGCTCTCGCCACATAGACCAGCCATGCAGGAGGATGATCACGAACATCCGAGGCACGGTCTCATGACAAAGAAGCACAGATGTGGGAGCATCTCAGGCGCCTAGTCACTCGCAGTGATATCGGGGCAGAAGTACAGGCCTGGGACGATAGTGGCAGCAATTGAAAAGGGCGGTCTCCAGGTACTCTACAGAGTCAAAAATGCCGCTAGGTGTCAGTGCTTGCGGCGCGCTAGCACATAATTATGACGCTATTTCACTTTTCGACTGCCGGTACTCCAGGCCATCGCGACTCTCGGCCGTGTGACTGCTGTCAGATACATGTTATGAGGATGGTTAGCTAAGGCACACCGATTCCTCTCCGCATCAATACCTTCCTTCAAACATGCCGTCACAACGGGGTGCCGCACCTCGACGAAACCCGTCGATACTAGCTGCCGATACTGGTGACAGACGACCTCAGCCACCGCGGCGGCAGACTTCTCGCTTCATCACTGTCGACAGCGTGTTACAATATGCTTCAGATGTTCCCTCAGCTCAGCAAAGGCGTCCGCAACGCCCGCGCCAGTCACGTACGACTTCCGGTAGGCCCCTCGATCCGAGACTGACCGGTCGATTTGCTCCGCCGCATATGCCCCCTCGATCTACGAAGACATCCGAGAAGTTGGTCTTGCTTCCAGAGGCCATCGAGGAAGATGACGAAAAAGGCGATTTTGGGGCTGGTGCAGATGACGCAGGACCGCCTAAGGACGATGAGAATTACCGACAACCAGGCAGGGAGAAGTCAAAGAGCTATGCTGAACGTCTCCCAAAGCACAAGCGGACAGAGAAAGAGCTGCCTAGAGTAACTGCATTCTGCACAGCACAGGCGTACAAGCTACAGTCTACTGCTACTTTCGTTAGGCAACGACATGGTGCAAGAGCGAAGCTTTATGATGACTGCTTGTACTGCGCTTACCATCTTCCATTCCTGCCGGGCACCGACGGCTACAGGCTGTTGAGCAGTCCCCCAGTCGTTAGTGCAAAGGGCGGGATGGTGCTCGACGAAGCCATCGAGCGCAGCGAGCAGAGAAATTATCGAGGCGATTTTGACGAGGACGAAGAGGAGCATTCCGTCAGAGGCGATCAGAATCCTGAAGACGCGGTTCCATACGAGATGACAGAGCAAGAGGATGAAAGACCGCGTACCAATGGCGTCCGACGAGACAGTACCGGCGACTACTCGAATCGCTCTGTCAGTCCAACCGGCAATACTGTGCCAACAGACGCCCATAGATACGCCGAAATGTTCGTCTTCTCTTACGGAGTGGTCGTCTTCTGGAACTTCACCGAACGCCAGGAGAAAGACGTGCTTGCTGATCTGACCTTCGCCACAATGGTCGACGAGAAAGGTCACATCACAACCAACCTGCCCCTGACCACGAACCCTCTCGACGAGGAGGACTTTGAGACTGAGGAGTTTCACTTCGAATACAACAACGAGCTCTCAAGACCACGTATTTACAACGACATGATCACCTTGCGCAGTGGTGACCATATGATCAAGCTTGCCATCAGCCACGCCATAGCGCAAAGCACAAAGTTGAGTTTCTTCGAAGAAACCATGGCAGCGCAGATGGAAGCGGCAAAGGACGTCCCAGCACGCCTAGCCAAGACAGGTGAGCTCGGTATGAAACGCGAGGATGTCATCAAGCTCCTTGGAGGCCTCTTCAAGAGTCGCGTGGATGTCAATTTATGTAAGTATACCCTCCGCCTCCCACTCTGCTGCACATGCTGACTCTAGCTTACTAGCATCGAACGTGCTTGACACACCCGATCTCATCTGGGAAGATGAGCCAACTCTGAACCCGTTGTACACTGCGGTAACAGAGTACCTCGAGATCAAGCCACGGATACAAGTCCTCAACGAGCGGTGCCGCGTGTTTCTGGACTTGGCAGAAGTGCTATCGGACTACGTCTCCGACAACAAAATGTCTCGCATTACCTGGATCATCATTGTCCTGATTGGCATTTCGATTCTAGTCACTTGTTCCGAGGTATTCCTGAGGTTTGGCATCCTGACTTCGAAGAAGGGACATGGGGAAGGAAGCGTGGGATCCCCAAAGCTGCTATCGCTATCTCATGAACTTCTGTAATAGTGACCCGGCGGAGTCAGGCGCAAGTCTATACTCTACGGCTGACGACAAGGGTTGCGATCCTGCTATGCACCTTACATTTCTGGAAATAATCGCTTAGCGCGGCGCTGGTGGTACAGGCGCATAATCTACCTGATCTCTTGGTCCTGGTCAAACCACAAATCGCGACCACATATTAATGTAAATATCCTCCATGCCCATGGTCTCTGGTGCTGACTTGTTCTCCTTGCATGATGCACTTTTGAGCTACGACGGCGAGCAAAGGTCCGCATCTGCCACGAGCCACATGAGACAAATCGCATGGTACGACTGCTTCAATGGCCAGATCCGGCGAGACCGAATGCCCTCAAAAGCGTGATTTTGATTAGGATAAGAAACGTCTCGAGCCTCACATCCGAGCCACTCACTTCCTGGCGGCCCACAGCGCGTGTTAGCGTTGGTGGGCTTGGCAATGGCAAAGCTTAGCGGAAGGTAGCATTAGTGTGGCCACGATTTGAAGGATATCCGCACTCTGAGATGCGATTGGAAATAAGATTGAAGCTGGAACGTGTTAATTGCCACGCGCTTGCGGGATGAGTATGCAAGGTAGCAAACAGCCGACCAGAGTCTCGGAGTCGTGCCGTCTTGGAAGATGACACGCCCAAGACAGCATAAAAGTCAGCACAAAAGTCTATGCTAACAAACTACCTAAGAAGGAACTGGTCATGACGCACATGCAGGGCTTCCTGATAACCTCTTGGCACTGGGCTCAAGATCGAGCTGTTGACGTTTTCAAGTAGCACAGAAATGCTCCTATCGTTGCCAGATGGACGCCGCTTTGATACTTGTAGTGTCCGGTCAATAGAAGCAAGTAGCCGTTCTGCCGCCAAGTCTTCTTTCGAGCCCTTGGGCTGTCGGCCAAGAAGTTTGTGTGTCCGACTGAAATCGGCGCACAACCCACAGCAGTGCAGGATAACGGTGTTACACTATTGGGAGACCCCTGTTTGTTTCTCAACCACTCACAGAGCTTCATCCGACCAAGGTTCGCCGCCGCTCCCCAATCCATGGTCGATCTGTTCTCCGCTCGCTGCATCGAAGACCATGCAATATCTCTTCTCCAGGTTTCCTCTTGTCTTTGTCTCGGCCTGTCCAACGACAAGCGAGTCTACGCTGTCGGAGGTGCTATCTCTTTCGGTGTTAGGACCTTTTCGGTAGCTCCTGCCTTATCTCTGCTCTTAACCTATTCCGCTACCTGTGCTCAAGTGACCTATGACCTGGACTAATATTATACCCATGTCTGACGCCCTCATCTTTACTTTTCTGGCTGCACTTCCTATCTTGGTGCTTGCTCTTGCTTTCCTCAGAAGTACCATCTTGTCCAAGTATCTCGACGATCCTCACACTAGGAGAGTGACAAGATGAATGTCACAAATAAAGAAATAGATGTGGGCTCCCACCGCGAGCCCGAGACGGAAGGCGCGCGTGGAGGTACTATACCACATCACGACCATCTACCCGCGCACGGTCACAACCAGTCGTCTCAATATGGGGTAGACGCCAACCCAGACATTGCCCTCCACTACTCGCATGAGCACCAACATGCGCACCTTCACCACGGCCACAGGACCTCCGTCGCGCAGGACGAACGTGTCGCCTACGCGAATGCTGAGGAGCCGCGCAGAGACCTTCTTATGCAGCCTTCGCAGGACTATACTACTCATAAGGTCCGAGCTATGGATGGAAAACCAGAGTTCCATGCCCACGATTCAGAGAAAGGTGAAGGTGTGGTCAGTCCCACTCGTCTGTCGAGTAGTGAAGAGGGAGACGGCAAGAAACACCGCGTCTCCCACTTCTACAAGAAGTACCGCATCTTCTTCCACCTCGCTATCTGGCTCTTCTTCACGGCATGGTGGGTCGTTGGCCTTATCTACCACAGAAATGACAACCTGGGCTGGCTGAAGCCATTCCTCGTCTACCTCGCCATTACCCTGCGACTGCTCTTCTTCCACATACCCGTCTCCATCGTCAAGAAGCCTATGGCCTTTGTGTGGAACAACTCCATGGTCAGAGTGTATGACATGATTCCGAAAAAGCTTCATCAGCCACTTGCGGCTGCCGGAACGATCGTGGTGATGATCCTGGGTACCTTTATCTCCGAAGAATCGGGAGACAACACTCGCGAAAACCGCGCCATCTCATTCTTCGGCCTGATCGTCATGATCGCGCTGCTGTACGCGACTTCGCGAGACAGAAAACGAATCCAGTGGCACACCGTCATTGGTGGCATGCTCACGCAATTCGTCATTGCACTGTTCGTGCTCAGAACCACAACAGGTTACGATATTTTCAACTTCATCTCGTTCCTCGCCCGCCAGCTTCTGGGCTTTGCACAAGAGGGAACTACCTTCCTTACGTCCGAGGATGTCGTTGCGCTTCCATGGTTCTTGATAGGTGTCATCCCACCCATCATCTTCTTCGTTGCGCTCGTCCAACTGTTGTATTACTCTGGTCTCCTCCAATGGTTTGTCGTCAAGTTCGCAACCTTCTTCTACTGGTCCCTCCGTGTGTCTGGTGCTGAGGCTGTAGTCGCAGCTGCCACGCCTTTCATTGGACAGGGTGAATCGGCCATGTTGATCCGACCATTCGTGCCGCACCTCACCCTCGCCGAAATCCACCAGGTCATGACTTGTGGTTTCGCGACCATCGCTGGTTCGGTCCTCGTCGCATACATCGGTCTCGGCCTTAACCCACAGGTCCTGGTCTCGTCCTGCATAATGTCCATTCCTGCCTCTCTGGCCGTCTCTAAGCTGCGCTACCCGGAGACTGAAGAGACCATCACCTCAGGCCGCGTCGTGGTTCCGGATGACGACGAGCACAAAGCCTCAAATGCCATCCACGCCTTCGCGAACGGTGCATGGCTCGGTATCAAGATTGCGGGTATGATCATCGCAACACTCCTCTGCATTATTGCTCTTGTCGGTCTGGTCAACGGCTTGCTCGGCTGGTTTGGCCGTTTCTTTAACATTGAGGACCCAAGACTCACCCTGCAACTTATCCTCGGATACATCTGCTACCCAGTCGCTTTCCTGCTCGGTGTACCACGACAAGACTTGCGAGCAGTCGGTGAAGTCATCGGCATCAAAATCATCGTCAACGAGTTCGTCGGCTTCACCACTCTCACGGGTATTTCCGATACCCTCAGTGAACGATCTGTGCTGATCGCCACCTATGCCTGCTGCGTAAGACTTCCCCCATATCTCCTCCTGGACAGCAAGTTCGCGTAAACTAACAGGTTACAGGGTTTCGGCAATCTGGGCTCGCTAGGCACTCAGATCGGTGTACTTTCGCAGATTGCGCCCCAACGAGCAGGTGACGTCTCCAAGGTCGCGCTCTCGGCGCTGTTCTCGGGTGTCATCTCGACGTTGTCGTCCGCTGCAGTGGCTGGTCTCGTGGTGACCACGCAGAAGACTGTTTTACCGTCGGCGTAAGGACCGCCAGTACAGGTCATCTCTTTTGGCGGTGTGCAACGATGTTGATGAGCAGCGGAAATCTTAGATACCCCTTTGCGACGGATGTGATGTGGTGACGAGATTAGTATGTTGGAAATGAATGATCTGAACACATATCCTGGATATGAATCTCATAAGCGATTGAGAAGATGCTGATTTCTGTTTTGTTCTGAAAATCTTGTGTTTCGGCCATGCTTTGGCCGTGCTCAGGCTGCTGGCGTGGATGCAGAGACTCGCATGCTGTAGCGGCGCTGAAGGGTGTGGGGTTATACCTGACTATGGGTTAGAACATCGAGCAGCAGTCCCTCACTCATCTCGTGCTTTCGTGACAACGCCGGGAAATACATTTTGTCGTCTTGGTGAACGGGTCGAAATGAAACGGACAAAAAGGACAAGATCGGGAAGGGAAGGTAGGAGAAGGACTTGATCTAACTGACTGACTGATTGACTCGCAGGCAAGCAAGCATGTGAACGAACATATACGGCCAGTTGTACGAGAGCGCAAAATGGCCACGCTGTGTAGGATGTAGCTGGCAGAAGCGTTTTGTAATCGAAAATGAGCGGCTGCGCTGGGCAAGGCACGCGGCGTTGCACGGTCAGTCCGCTGGCTGGGAGGTCGTGGCGCGCTTGCGTGCTTCCACGGGCCCGTGTGTGGGCACACGGGGTACCTCTCAGGGCAGGCCTTGCGCACGGCGTAGGGTGGGATCCAGACGGAGAGCGTAGGATGGAGGGCAGGTGCCTGATGCGCGCGGGTACGGAGTTCGCTGGGCAGAGCCTCTTTCTGCTTGCTCTGAGTTGAATGCGAGCGGGCCCCGGCCGGCTTAATCCGCTCTTTCTTCGAGGTTCTCTGGTCAGCTGCGGCCGAGCAGTCTCGTCTCTACCTACGTAAGGGTGAAACGTGCAGTGCATTGCAATTCTTCTGCTGCGCTGTCCGCGCTGGTTAGATCGCAGGTCATGACACGAACCAGAAGGAGAGGGGGTGGTGTTTGCTGGGAGCGCAGCGACAGTACGACTCTATTGCGTTTGGGGACTCTAGTGCAACATCTGCTGCTAGTCCCCCGGAGAGCATAGCATTCATTGCCCCCTGACGTCCTCACCTAGCCTCCTCAAGGCATCCTCGTACCTCCCCATCCACTTCCCTTTGTCAATCACTAGCCCGACCTTCTGCACGACCTGGTTTCCCCTCCCAATCACCTTCTTGTCGCCATCGCGCCCGACTTTCCCTCCAATTGTCTCCCAGAACCACTTTCCCTGCCGATGCTCGACGAGCGTCCACGCGTGGCCTGCCTGCCCCGCTCTTGCCGTTCGACCGACGCGATGCACGTAGATGAGTGGTGAAGGTGGGACGTCGTAATTGACTACGTGTTCAAGGTTGGGGATGTCGAGACCGCGAGCGGCCACATCGGTGGAGATTAAGATGCGGGTCTGGCCTGTGGTGAAGGAGTGGAGAATTTTCGAGCGGGTGCGAATGAGGGACTTGGAGCTCGCTTTCTTCGCCTGTGATTGTGCGTCGTTGGCATTTGCCGTGGAGGCGCGGGTGAAGGTTGCTATGAGAGGGGCAAGGACCGGATGAAGGAGAGAGAGAAGGCGAGAGAGGCGGTGGGCTGATTCTGTAGAGCGGGTGAAGATTAGAACTCTGGGGTGTTTTGGTGGAGTGGACGTGTTTGGCCGCTTGGTGCTGGACGGCGTTGGAGATAGCGAGGACGCTGAATCCGAGTCGGAAGCAGATGATGAAGTGTCGTCAGATGAGACACTGCTAGTATCGCTCGTTGCGTCGCTTTCGGACGAGGCTGACGAGCTAGAGTCGTCAGAGGATGTGTCTTCATCGCTATCTGCAGAGCTACTCGATAGGTCATGCCTATCGATGGTAGTCAAATCGTGGTTTGGAGTCCCGTTGATGAGTGGCTTTTTCTTCGCTTCCAATGGTGTGGATTCGTTGTTAAAGATGTGCTTCTCCAGAAGCTCAAGTAGGTACAAAGGCTTGTTCTCGCTGTCTTTGAAGGCGACAGCGGATTCCACAAGCCGAGGTGGCATGCTAAATTCAGCATTGTCATTAACATCAATCATATTGACAATGTTATCCTGGGAAGACTGTTGCGTGTCGGCAGCTTCGACGACCACGAGCTTGGGGTCTGTGAGTTCCAAGGCAAGCAGCTGTGAGATATCATTCGTCATTGTGGCCGACAGCAAGATCTTGGTAACCCTCCTCTTCGGCACATCCATATGCATCTGTGCGAGAAGTTTGTCCCTTTGTTCAGTAGCCTTCTGAGACTTCAGGGCAGGCAGCACGGTGTCTAGCCACTCATGATAGCTCTCGTTCAACAATCGATCAGCTTCATCCGCCACGAACCACTGTACATCGTCCAAGTTGAAGCCTTTCGTTGTTTGCAGATGTTCGATAAGTCGCCCTGGTGTACAGACAAGCACATCGACCTTGGACAGAAATCTCTGAACATAGCCGGCGCTCATCACCGGCTCTCTCGTGGTCGCCTGCTCAAGTAAGGCATCAAGGGAGAATGTATCCCAATCGATGGGTGCATCGCGCTGGCGCTTGTACTCTTCAGGATTGTAGACCATTGTCTCCTCGACCAGTTGGCGCTGCTCGTCAGCAAGGGTCTTACTCCCTTCTGCCGTGCCTACTCGCACATCGAGACCTGCTGAACACGACTCCAAGGCTTGTACGACCTGTTTCACAAGAGCTCGGGTTGGCACGACGATGACTGCTCGCAGACGTATGTGCTTACGCTTACGGAGGGCACTGAGAATGGGCAGCGTGTAGGCAAAAGTCTTGCCTGAACCAGTAGCTGCCGCTACGCAAAGGTCAGGGCGTTGATGGACCTCTTTGTCAAGGAGCAGCGGCAAGACAGCAGATTGCACTGGAAGAGCTTCATCTTTCTGTTGAGAAAGCAGCTTCTGTAGTATCTTCTTGTTCAAGCCTAATTCTTCAAACTTGCGCTTATCGTTATGCTTGACGGTCAAAGGATTTCTGAGCCATTGCGGAGCGGTAGAGTATTTCAGAGCTGGCCTCTCTTGAATTTGGACATCAGGCTGAGGGATTGGTTCCAGGTCATGTACTATGTTGGCCCTGTCTGGATGCACATGGTCGACGGAAGGCCGGGGCGTGGTCTCTTGATGCCGACTTGCCCTCTCCTGTGCTTTGCCGAACCTGGAGAGGACCCGCGAGTGCTTCGAAGGAGCGACTTCGCCATCTGTCAGGCGCAGCTCGTTGTCATTCTCTCGCGCACCTGCTGTGGCTCCTGCATGTTCCGCCTTCGCACCGTTCGTCTGCTCCCAACGTGACACCTCTACCGGCGATGATCGTCCTTGCTTCGTCGGTAACTCTTCCAAAACTTCTGGCGCAGTCACAGGGCTCTGAGGGCTCTGCTTTGACTGGTGCGCACTCCCAGTGACACCGGCCTCGGGGCTCACACCATCAGCAGCTGGTTCCTGCTCGAGCTTTCTCTTCTTCGATACTCGGGGGGGCTTTGATGTACTCGGTCGCTTGTGAACAGACACTGACCGTGCTGTGGGAAGATCTTTCGAGGCAGACGGAGGAACGTAACGTGCATAGAATTGCGACATCTTCGTCAGCTGGACTTCCCATCCAATATCGACCACGACTATGCAACGGCTTAAAGAAATCCATCTTCTTTATCGATAAGCATTTGCTCGCGACTTTTTACGGCTGCCGCAGAAGACCAAACATGCAGATCGTTCCTTCCTTACAGGACAATCATGGACATAGTCAGGAGTGACTACACATGACCACCAAAATTTTCAGCATGCAGACACACGCACCCTCGTGATGTCGTGCTCAATCAGACATGGCTCGGGCGAGTAGACCAAGACCACCGCAGGCTGCCTGTAAAATCCCAACATGCCCTACAACATTGCTATGGTCTGTGACTTCTTCTTTCCCCAACCAGGGGGCGTTGAAAGTCACATGTACCAGCTGTCGACGAAATTGATCGATCGAGGCCACAAAGTCGTCGTCATTACCCATGCCTACAAGGGGCGTACAGGGGTGCATTACCTGACCAATGGTCTGAAGGTCTACCATGTCCCCTTCTTGGTCGTGTATCGAGAAACGACATTCCCGACTGTCTTCTCGTTCTTTCCCATGTTTCGAAACATCGTTCTACGTGAAAACATCGAGATTGTGCACGGACACGCGAGTCTAAGCAGCTTTTGCCATGAGGCCATCTTGCATGCGAGGACCATGGGTTTGAAGACAGTCTTCTCGGACCACTCTCTCTTCGGCTTTGCAGATGCAGGCTCTATCTTCACCAACAAGCTGTTGAAATTCAGCCTGAGCGATGTCGACCACATTATCTGTGTCAGCCATACGTGCAAGGAGAACACGGTCTTGAGAGCACAGCTTGACCCTCTGATTGTCTCGGTCATACCCAATGCAGTAGTTGCAGATAACTTTTATCCTCTTACATATGCGCCTAGGCCTGCAGACATGGGTTATGGCACGAAGCCGCGACCGCTTCCTCGAAGACTCGGACAAAATGACCTGATCACCATTGTCGTCATCTCCAGACTCTTCTACAACAAAGGTACAGACTTGCTCATTGCGGCCATGCCCAAAATCCTCGCCGCAGATCCAAATGTGCGATTCTTGATTGCCGGTTCGGGACCAAAAGCTATTGACCTTGAGCAAATGATCGAAAGACGTATGTTGCAAGACCGAGTCGAGCTCCTTGGGCCGGTTCGTCATGAGGAAGTCAGAGATGTTATGGTACGTGGACAAATCTACTTGCACCCAAGTTTGACAGAAGCATTTGGGACAGTCATTGTTGAGGCGGCAAGCTGCGGATTATATGTCGTCTGTACCCGGGTGGGAGGCATTCCAGAAGTGCTGCCTCCCCACATGACGACCTTCGCGAAACCTGAAGAAGACGACCTGGTCAGGGCGACTGGCATTGCGATAGCCAAACTGCGTTCAGGCAGAGTGACCACGGACAAGTTCCACGACCAGGTGAAGATGATGTACTCGTGGGCTGATGTCGCGCAGCGCACCGAACGTGTGTATGATGGGATTACTGGGGCCATCAGCGAAGAAGAGTTCTATGGCGTTCATGCCGATGGCAGCTGGAGCGCGGCAAGAGTCAGAGCTGGTGTACAGAGTTATGCATTGATCGATCGTCTCAAACGCTATTATGGCTGTGGTGTATGGGCAGGTAAGCTCTTTTGCCTCTGCGCCATCATCGACTATCTCATCTTCTTTTTCCTCGAGCTCTTTGCTCCCCGAGACAAGATTGACCTTGCCAAGGATTGGCCGCGAAAACCATTTGTCAATGAGAAGAACAAACCTGTCGAACGCAATCCGTACAGGCCTCGATATGCCGACTTGATGGATCGCCGCAATGGAAGCTTTGCGGTTCACTGAGGAAACGCGACTTCTCTCACTCTCGCCATCTGATGGACCAGTTGCCTTTGGCAAAGCTCGGCTCGACGATGTGGCCATTCATGACAGCTTCACATTTCCGTCGCGGCGCTTCATCTGCCGATGCGCGCTGATCGGTGGAAGTCTTGGAAGTCTTGTCTTTTGGTGAGCCATCCACTTGTTCGACCGGAAAGCCAAACACCACGGCACGTCGAGCTGCTCTCCGAACTATCTCGCGCTCCTCTGCCCGTTTCTGCCCTTCTTGCCGCTTTTCTGCGGAGCCTGGGCCTGTTGGATTTGGAGGCTTGCCCTGAAGATCGCCAGTCGGGATTTCTTCATCAGTAGCGTATGGGTCCTCTTCAACTTCGTCTTCCTTGGGATCGTTGGACGCCTTTGCTTCTGCCACTTTTCGATCAAACACAATAGCCTCGATCTCATCAACGGTGATCATATTCCGATGATCACCTTTTCGGAATCTGCTTTTCACATCAATCTTTTCTATACCCGAGTCTTTCTGGCCTGAGAGCAAAGCGAGAATGGTTGAGTCAATCTTCTTGTCCTGTGGCTTCAGTCGTCGTTTCCGGCAGCTGTCTGAGCAATATTTCACGACCTCATTCTGCTTGTGCGATTTCCTCGCACCTATCACACGCCCGCAAGCTGCACAGTACTTGGTGTTTTCATCGGTCAAATACAATGGTGGTGGCGTAGCCGACGACTTGCCTGGACGAGACCATGAGTCCATCCACGACATGGCGGTGAAGGCGCGAGAATCGCTGACAGGCCGAAATGTGCTGATGTTGAGGCTTCCTACACGTTTCACTGCTATTCGGATCGACAGATGCTTCGCAAAGCGGTGCATGAGCAAAATGCTAGCCAGAACAAGAGCTTGCAATTCAAGTGGTGCGGCAGACACGTGCCCATACACGAAAGGGTTTCTCTGGCAGTCAGCAGTGACCTCACGGGACTCAGACGTCATGCGTCAGCCTGAGGCGCCTGAGGCACCTGAGTCCTTCTCCAAGCCTGGAAGCCTCGGCTCAGCTTCCGCGACTCGACACTATACAGACGAGCAACCAGAGCATCACATGTTTTGTGAGCATCGCTCAAAAACCTTGATCAAGACGTCGCCGGTCAGCTTGCAAGATGAGCCTACCAACTTTGTCAAAACGTGCAGCATACCTCACTATCGATAACGTGAAAAGGCGTAATGCGCTGAGTCTGGGTGTACTCCGTAGTTTGCGCGATCAACTGCATGACTTCAATAAAGGTCCTGATGGCACGGTAAACATCCTTCCTCCATTCAAACCCGAACTTGTTGACGAGCTCGAAGCTGCGTCGAAGACAGGAGCGGAAAGCGCTTATTCCTGGTTGTTGAGCGCGGACGAATGGCAAAAAGCGCGCAAGGGGCTTCCAAACGTGTTGGTGCTAAGGACGGAGGGCCCGGTCTTCTCCTCCGGCCATGATCTTGCCGAGCTTCGGAAACTGCCTTACGAAGAGGTCAAAGAGGCTTTTGCACTATGCGCGGAGGTTATGAGTCTCATCAGACGGTCACCAGCGCCAGTGGTGGCAATAGTGCAAGGACTGGCGACAGCAGCAGGGGCGCAACTTGCCTTCACCACCGATTTCCCAATCGCTCTCGGGACAACGAAGTTCCAGCTTCCGGGAGCCTCGATAGGTTTGCCTTGCACGTCGCCCTCTACTGCAGTATCCCGCCGCCTGGGTTCAGCTTTCACTTACCGAATGCTTTCCATGGCCGAGCCAGTGGAGGCGCGCAATCTGCCATCCGGGGCAGTAGAAGTAGTGGAGGACGAGTCACAGCTTGAGGATCGAGTTGCACATATTGTGGATCGGCTTTCCGAGCAGACTGCAGGTCAGCCGCAAGCTTTCGGCAAGTGGGCATATTGGACGCAGCTATCCTTCAACGGGTCAAGCCAATCCGGTGCTGATGGGTATGAGGATGCTGTAGCATGGGCAGGACGAGTGATGGCATTGCACGCCAGGTCGGCAGACGCTAAAGAAGGCATACTCTCCTTCTTTGAGAAGCGACAAGCACAATGGCAGACATAGCACCAGAATCCCGCTGCATGAGTGGGTGGGTCGTGCCGCGGCTTCGCATGTACGTCCATGTCTGATTCTGTAATCACTTGAAGCGTTGTGAACAAGGGTGCAGCGTAAGCAGCTGCACCTCGGCGCATGATTCCTTCTGATGGCGTGATCAACAACACATTGGCCAGGCATCCCTCCTCGCCTTTTGACCGGCCCAAGGCAGACATGAGCAATGATGACATATCAGTTGTGCAGCAGCTCGGAGTAGGAAACCCTCACCACGTACACTGGCAGATCAACCCGTCATCTCACGGTGGGCCATCCTGTGGTCAAGGAAAGGCGCGGGTCATTCTTGCTCTTTTCGTCCGCCGGACAACGGATTTTGCAAGCGAATGTGGGGTGTATCGGCCCTAAAATTTTGCTTCCACCTTGCGTCGCGGCAGATCCCAGTACTAGTACTAGCCACCACGAACGTCGTGAGGTAACGAGGATTTCGTAGAGTTGGGCCGGAGACTGGAGTTATAGTCGTGTTTGATTTGTAAAACCCTCGGTTCGAACTTCACGCCCACCATGCCTCCTCTCGTTCCACAGGCATGCCATGGCTCGACCAATGCCGCACCAGGCTGACACGGTCATTGTAGGTAAGTCGACGAACACCTTCTCTGGCACCCTAGGATGACCGCTGACCAGCTGTATAGGCACAGGCCCATCCGCCCTGATCCTATCATACATACTGCATGGCAATGTGCCTGTCTACGATGTCGATTCTCCTCATCCTGACCCAATCTTGCACAACAAGCTCAAGAGCCACATCGATCTGCTCACCGCCGACGTCGACCACCTGACCGAGCACTTTGACGGGTCAAGGTTCTCCTACTCGACGCAGGCACTGCCCGTCAATGTCTTGCTCGATACCCTCGTCCGGCCGTATGGAGAGACCGACGAAACCGAGCGCAAGACCTGCGTGAAGTGGGTTCACGATCCTTCAAGAGCAGTCCCCCACGTTGTGGTCGGCAAGACGACCCACACAGGTGGTCAATGGGCCGACAACCCTGTCAAGGCAAGCTGGGACATCGGCGCGCTGAGCTATGCTGGCATGCTGTCCCTGCCAGGGTACAGCTTCGAAGAATATTACCACAGCGTGCACGGTGAACGGGCTCCCTTCTACCTTCGGCCCACGCGGAGAGATGTCGCTGGATACTTGGCCCGATATCCTGACATGGTCGGCATAGCTGATGCAATCTATTCAGATCAAGTGATATCTGGCATTTCGAGGTGCGGCGACGGCTTCTACGTCGCATCGCACGGGTTGACTTGCAAGCATCTTGTGCTCGCTTCAGGCACTTTCACCAAGCTAGTGCCGCCTCGGTTGCTTCTGCAACCGCTTATGGAACTGCGACCTCCTACGCCCGTCGCTTCAAAAGAGCCATTGCTGGTCGTCGGGTCGGGGTTCACTGCAGCCGACGTAATCCTCTCAGCGCCGCGCGATCAAAAGATCATCCACATCTACAAATGGGCTCCCAGCACGAATCCGTCACCTTTGCGTGCTTGCCATCAAGACTCGTATCCAGAATATGCTGCTGTTTATCGTAAGATGAAGCTTGCGGCCCTCGCCTCGAAGAAAGCCAAGGCTGAAGGAAGACGACCATCTGCTCAGCAAAGTTCATCTCAGCTAGAGCTAATGAGGGACTGGAACGCAAGCTACGAGGGACTACCAAACACCGCAATCACAGATGTCGATTCACATGGTGATTATGCAATGGTTACTTTCCAGACTGCAGACAAGCCGCCTTTTCAGCGGAAGGTAGGCAGCTTTGCGTACGTAGTAGGCAGACGTGGTTCATTCGATCACCTTGACCCAATTCTTCGCCAAGAAGTATGCCCTGATGCAGCTGATTGGACCAACGTCACTGGCGCCACTCTCCGCGAGAGAATGAGCGAAGACACCGAAATCGTTCCAGGTGTTTTCATAACAGGGAGTTTGACTGGGGACTCTCTTATCAGGTTCGCTTATGGTGCATGTGCGTACGCAGCAGGCAGGATTATGGCTCAACAAACGCAGCGGCCGGATGGGGAAGAACAGTCTCTCACGCGGAAGGTGTCAGAACGGAATGGACGCGCTTACGCGCCTGCCATGAACGGGCTTCAAGGGCATGAGGTCAGGTTCTTTCCTCAGCACAGACTGCCTCTTGACAGGAGGAAGAGCGAAATTTGTGTGCAGAGCTCATGATCTGACCTTACCTGACCAAGGATGTGTGCGACCCAATAGAATGCATTCGAATAATACAAGAAGCAACTGTTAATTCCCTCAGTCCTTGCTCAGCTGCAGCGGTGCACGTAATCGACTCGGTATTGCTAAAGAGGTTGCCTGTGTCGCTGTGCGTCGAAGATTCTAATTGGCTATCATTTGATACCGAAGGTCGTACCCCACTTCTTACTAATCACGGTAGGGCAACAGCGACTCTGACTCAATCACCATCCTTGGGCCTCTGAAGGAGATCATCCTGGCATTCCGATCTAGCCCAGCCCAGCCCAGCACGAAAACCCTTGCCGGATCATTACTTTGTTCGGGTTGAGGTGGCTCTGTCTAGCATGAAGCGACTGCATTGTTGATCTTGCTTGCATCGTGCTGGCAGACCATAGGAGCCGCAAGGAGCGTGTTGCAAGGTTCCGAGACTTCCAACTTGCTGCGAATCAGAAGCACGCAACCACCTAGGGGCCGCCAACCGTCAACTATACTTATGGTTGCACAAAAGAAACAAATTACCAGGGACCGAACTAGCTATTCTTGCCAAACATGCCGCCAGAGGAAGATCAAATGCGACAAGATCCATCCGGCATGTGGTGCTTGCCAGAAAGCGGCTGCAGAATGTGTTTATGGCGACGCAGACAAAGTGCCAGCTCAGCAGGCCACACAACAGCTGTTTACTGTCAGGAAAGATGGGTCTCGCAAGAGACGCGCCATCGAGGATGGTAACGACGGCAATGATATGATGCCGTCTATGGGCATCAAGGCTATTGAGCAGAAGTTGAACCAGCTGTCTTCTTTGGTGCATGACATCCGTCGATTGGCACCTGAAACCAACGATGGCTCTCCCAGTGGCAGCCGATATGATCATTGGGCAACTACAAGTCATCATGGAACTGCTACGGAGGTATGTAATGGCAATTCTCCCCAATCAGCCAGGCACGAAACTCCTCATACCTTCACGGTCGATTACGAAGCGCCATGGGCAGACGTACTTGGCAAGCTTGATCAGATCAACAACCTGCTGAGGTCTGAAACCAGAGTGCACTCATCACCCATTCAAGGTAGGTCTGCCAAAGAAACACAAAAAGCTGATTTACTGCCATCCTCGGTCGGGATCAGTGCTGCCGGCGTTGCTGATCCGACACCGATGAAGTTCCAGTCCTTTCAAGACGATCCGGCAGGGCACTCTCTGTTCGAACAGCATATGCTTGCTCCTACCGAAGAAGAGTCCAATGTGTTGTTCAGAAGCTGGCTGTTCTCAGTCTATCCAGTCTTGCCAATCATTCATCCAAGGCTGGTGCTGCAGAAGTACGAAGCGTTCAACCACTGGTATAGGCACGGAATGGACAAAGGCGAACCACATCCGGATTCTTCCTTCATGCCATATCTGACCCTTGTCTGGTACACTGGCTACATCAATCTCTCAAGTAAAGCAAAGGACAGATGGTTCCCCTGGATGAACAACACCTCAATTTGGATCCAGAGACTGCGAGCTCGGCTTGAGAACCAGCTAGATATCATGAAGATCGAAGCCTCACCGTCCATTTGGGTATTAGCTGCTTCGACGACTAGCCAGTACCTTGCGCTTGGAGGACAGAGCATCATCAGCAATCGTGTGCGCAACACTCTCAACATTAGCACGGCTCAAAGTCTTGGCCTTTACAGCGAGAAGTTATTGAAGACTCTCGATGCTACCGAAGCCGAAATGAAGAGGCGACTATGGTGGGAGACAGTCTCTCTGGATACTGCAATATCCACATTGTCTGGTACGCCCGTTATACTCGACGAAGTGTATACAGATACGAAAATGATGTCCGAGCTCAAAGAGGTGTCGGTAGGCACGACAGAAGGCGAAGAATACGAGGAACACCTCAACGAACCAGAGACCCAACCTGACCGACCAGACAACTCATTTAGATGGCAGGCTTCATCACTCGTGTCGGTGTACCACCTCACCATGAAAGCAAGACACAGACTCATGGCCACGACCAAGAAGGTTCTGAAGGCCAACATGAGTGTCATGCCATTGAAGATGGATGAATTTAATGAACTGAGGAGATTGTCGGCAAGGACAAGCAAAGAAGTTCATGCGATCATTGATCGCATTCCATGTCGAGGCGTACCCGAGCTTGGTTTCACGCCTGGGATCGTCGCTAAGATAGCGGACACCGATCATCCCGACAGTATGGGGTTGCCAGTCACCGTGCATGAAATGGGATTTTTCCTGCGTGAGCACCCCGACTCGCCGTCGTCAGCCGGCCTTGAAAGGTATCACAAGACCGCCACTATCGCATTTCACAAATGGGCACGAGTCACACTTTCCATGCTGGTCGACCGACTTGGTTGTATCTCCTACGCAATCTTCCTCAAGAACCCGAAGAGCCGGATGTGGGCAGTGGCGAGAAATTGTGCTCTAAAGTGTTGTCATAATTATATGCGTAAGTTCTTGTCTCTTGCGGAGGATCCTGAGCTTCGAAAATTCAGATGGGCCTGGTCTAGCATGTACCACCTGATACATGCCACAATCATCTTGCTGATCGATCTGCATGAGAGGCCACACAGCGATGAAGCAGCTCTTAGCCGAGCTATGATTGACAAGATGTTCTCGCTCAGCTCTCCTGGAAAAGGTCTCGCGGACGAGAGGTTCACTGTGCCGCTAAAGGAAGGAGGCACTGAGGCTTGGACGATGCTTCGAAGCTTGAGACACAGGGCCTGGCAAAAGGCAGGTCTTGACCCCGACGTACTCTGGTCAGAAGAAAACCAAACGTCCGTAGGGGTAGGCATGCCGCTGAAAGAGAACGATCTCTTTATGCGCAGTCTTCGGGAAGACATCGTTCTCACACACAGAGAGAGGCTCAACCGTCACGGTCTTGGGGAAGTCTCGAAGGCCCACTCCATACAGCCGTCGAGTCGAGCGGCCATCCGAGATGCGGCGAAGCAGTGCCTTCACCCCTCGGTACTGGATCATGGAGATCGAGTCGATGGCCCCGTTGTTCGAGAACTCGCTGACCTTGATACTGGACTACACATGCCGCCTATTCTGCTTCTACGAGCTTCACACGGCCAAGAGCTGATGCCATACCCGGCCAATGGCGTCGATATGCAGCTAGCTGGTGCTCAACAAAGGGGTCACGAAGACAACGACGCTTTGCTGCGGACAAGGCCAAATCCAGGCATGGAAGGCGCTGAGGTGTCCCATATTGGAGAACTCATCAAGAAAATCCGTGAATCACGTCCGACTAGTACCTCAGCCCAGAAACTTCGTACTTCAACCACCAACAATGATTATGGTCTACACATCCAACCAGGTAAAGACAGTTGTGACTTCAGAGCAGTTCGAGAGGCGGAAAGTGCTGCATCCGAAGATCTTTTCTTGCGACCTGCGCCATCAGATTTCCTGTCCATTGATAACACCCACGGTCAGGTCCCGGCATCCAGCGATCCCGCTGTCCTGAAATGCCGCCTCTACAATGCACCATCGGCATCAGCATTCGACGTTTCGAAGGCGAACGTAGACGCCGCTCTGCTTACTCCTACAGCTCAGCAAAGACAAGACAGTCCCACTTCGGATCAACCAGGTGGACTTCTCCACAAGACTACAATGTTTCCCGCGATGGATAGTCTCGGGGCTCTAGGGACAACACAACCGCAGGGCCCATCCACCAACTCACGTCAGAACGCGTCTGGCACTCATCTGCCCGCCCAACCACTCCCACAAACCCAAGTACAGCCGTCTACTATCATCGTCACCAGTCCCGCAGACTACTTCGCAAACCCTGAGGGGGCGGACAATCCATTCGCCACAAACGCCGGCTTCAACTGGGACGAATGGGATGAAACATTCGGTCAGTACGCTGGCTTCGAAGACATGCTCTTGGACGAAAGCAACCCCCTTGCATAGGGAAAGGGACATTGTGTGTGCGAGAAGACGCAGTTGCCTTATTTGGATCTGTAGTACAGCAGAGTATGGCACAACATCTGTCAGACCTCATACTATACGTAGGTCGTCCTTGACACTGGTCGCCTTGCCTGTCATGCTCTTTCCCCCGCTCCTCACACCACGGACGTCTTCCTCCCCGAGGCAACACGACCCTGTGAGCTGCAGAAAGTGGACCACTGCAGCAAGGGGCCAATCAACAGTCGTCGAGGAAGGAGGCCGAACATGACGGACAGGAGATGGGTCGGCTCCAGACCAGACGAGACGGAGCAGACACGACGGATCGACTGCGATAAGAAGTGAGCAATCAACCAAGCAAGAACCAACAGAACCGTCGTCGAATCATGGCCCCTAAATTAACATGCTATGCCATGCGATGTTGTGTGGCCGGCTATATAAGACAAGTTAGAGAATGTCAACGCTTTTCAATATGCCCCTTCTAATAAACTCTATTTTGGCTCTTTGCGCAACGAAAAAACGAAAGGCCAGTCGTTTCGTTCGTTATTTACCCTGAAGTGAAAGCAGATCTTTTATCCAAACACAGTTCATTGAATGGTAGTATCCTCATATTCACATCCTCCTGTCCTTGCCGAGTCACGTGGCGGTCAGTCTCTGAACCGGCTGTGTCTTTGCGTTCCGTCACCGTACGCGCTGCTTCCATTCCAGGAGGGCGTCCATGGCGTCTCGGGCGGTGAGACGTGTGCTAGCTCCGGCCTTGTTGCGTGCTGATAGCTTTGTGTCTGGAACTGCGGTCGCTGCGCTTGCTGTGTTGGCTGGTAACCGTACTCCACGGTACTTAGTGATGGTATCTGTGCTTCGTCTGGACTATATCTGATGTTGTCACTGGTTCGGTGTTGATTTACGTAGCCAATGCTATTAGGCCTTTCTGCCAGGCCGGACCGACGACGGTTCTGTGGCTCTTCGATGTCGTCCGCGACAGGTTCATCCAAGAAACTCGATATGTCAGAGATTGCAGTAGAGTGTCTGCTGTGCCGCTGTATGTTCGAAGGTGTACGTGAGAATGGGAGCCGTTGCTGTGGGGAGGTAGTGTTGATATGTAGATCTCGATTCGATCGTGCTGGATATTCCGGTGGAGGCGCAGCTACAGGTGGTGCTCGCAGCCCTTCCGGTAGCGGACCTTGACTCGAAGTTCGTCTAGAGCTTTTGCGTGGAACAGGCGGGATTGGTGGCATCTCTTGGTCGACCGGTGGGACTCTTCGACGCGAAGCCTCTGATCCTATGCGACTTGGCAGCTCTATATCACCAAGCGAGTCCATCGTGGGCAGGACTGGCGGTCTAGCCGGCGCTCTTGGGATCGGGCTGGTAAATGATTCACCTGCCGTTGAGAAGGATGCTGCGTCATCCTCTGGAGTGCGCGGCCTCCCATCTTCGAGTTCGTGGATGGGCTCGTCGTGGTAAATTTCGGACGCCTCCGTCTCCTTGTCAATTTCTGGTGTTGGAGTCATCATACCTGGGGGTGGTGCTTTTGCACTCCTGACGACCTCGAAACCCTTACTCTTCTCTTTCGTCTTGCCTCCAAGAACGTTCTTGAACCATCCCCGAGCAGAAGACACGCGACCCGTGGGATCCGCTGGACCAGTCTTCATCCTTCTTGTGCCACCACCTCCCGAAAGTGGTCCTCCACGCACACCGTAGTAAAAATCAACCTCTCTTGTTGCGTAATCTGTTTTTGAGTTGGTGAGTTCGATTCCGTTGCCTTCTTCATCTTCTCGATCCGCTCGAGCTTGTGACGCTCCTTCGCCTGCATTGTCAAGCGCTACCACTCTTGCCTCAGCGCTTTCTTTCTGGCTCGAGGTTGATAACCTCGGCCTGCCGTTTGCGGTCATGAAATCGTTCGTGTTCCTTCTTGGTGGTCGATAGTAAGGGTCTCTTGCTTCCGATTTCGATAGGCCAACGATTGCGCCCGGAGAGGCGAAACTTCTGCTCAGCCTTGACATCGTGCTCTGTCCATCAGTCGTTTGGCGGTCGTGACTTGAGCCTTCAAGGTGGCTTTCGCGCTTCCGTCGATTACCGTCCAATAACATGTTTGAGCTCCCAGACATCGTCCTGGTACGTGATCTTGTCATCGTCATCTCTTCGTTGTCGCAAGGTTCAGGAGTTACCAACATCTGTGCGTTAGAACCCATAGAGTTTCTCACACCAGCGTCTTGTCTCGGTAGTCGTCTCGACAACTGCCTCATACCGAAGACTCTGACCAACCCACCTCTCTCAGCGCCTCTCCCACCAGCAGCACCTGCGCCAGCGAGTCGGGCAATGACTTCAATGAGCGTTTGTACAGCGTTTATCAAGAAGCCGAAGATGAGTACACAAGCGTGAATCAGCAGTATAACGTATCCAATCCAGCCACGAGAAGCTGTCTCCACGCCGAGTGAGGGGACGAAGGCAATCGATAGTAGAACGGTCAGAAGTCGCATGGTCGCAAAGCAAGTCTGGTAGACGTTCATCGAAGTTGCGCCAGAGTATGGTCGAATGAAGTTGAGGGTAAGAATGAGGACAATTTCGCAAATAGCCAGCAGGACGACCTGAGCGACACCCGAATCCTGTACAGCACCGATTGCAATGCCCCTCAGAAAGTTTACGAGGATCGGAATCAGTGCGAAGGTCGCAGTCTCGTCCCTATACGTGTTGTAAAGTGGGCCGTACAGCAGGACAGTCTGCAGATCATCGAACATGAACGACCTTGGCCGAATGCGAACGAACTTGTAAGTGAGCCAGCATGCGAAGGCTATAGTCATTACTAGGACAACAGCGGCAAGAGCAACTGCGTATGTCGGCCCGAGTGGGGCAATGACGAACTGATACATGGACAATGCGACCAGAGGAAGGAAGAAATAGCCAGTGACTATTCTCACAATGTTGCCGACCGAGAAGTACCAATTCATCGATCGCAGATCCTCCGGGGCCACGTGCTTGACTTTCCGGTAGATCCACTGCAGCAGGAAGGCGATCTGTGTAAGGACAATCACGCAGCCAACAATGACGACTAACCACACCATCATGTCAGCCCACGCATCGCTCGGAGAAGTCATACCGATAAGCTGTGTGATGCGGTCGAGGCCTTGACGGGTGTTTGGCCGATATTGATATATCCCGTCAACCACAGCGGTTGTGCCATTGCCTCCAGTGACAAGACTTTCGTTGAAAAGTAGGGTCGACCAGCCTAGCTCACTCACAACAGGCTGATAGAAACCTGGATAATGAAGACTCAAGCTACCCGCGAAGACGACGAATTGGATGTATTGAAGACAGTCACCAAAGCCGGGCGTAACGAGTCGGAGAACATCTTCGTCCCGACCATAATTACTGCTCCAATAGAATATGTGAATCGAGCCCCATGGACTGAACATGGCCGCTGCGATAGTCGCGACCCCAACAATGAGCAGAATACCCAGAGGCAAGTAGCCCAACAAGCTCTTCAGTGAATCGCCCAGGTCTGGTGTGATCTGAGCATTGACGCAGGCGAGAAATTGTCCATTGGCGGTTCCTGATTGGATTTTAGTCGTTGCTTCGATGGTGGAAAAAGCATATGAGGAGCCCATATCATGAGATATGGTATAACCGGGCAAGTCCTGGATATCAGTGCTGTTGCGGTAAAACGCTGGACCAAGTGGACATTGCTCGTTCACCGTGTTCTCACAGAACCTGGCAGGGCTCGCGCTGTAGGGCGTGTAGCTGAGGACGTTGTAGGAGGCAAAAAGAGTGGTTGCCAGGTCGGCCCCATCTTGCACATCCACAATCTTGCCGAAGGTGTTGTTTGGATTGTCCCATGATTCAGCGTCTGGAGGGGGGTAGGTGCCGTTATAGAGTTGTCCGGTCACATTCCCGTAGAAGGTGACGTTAAGCACATCGGCATCGTTCCAAGTGGCCGAGACATTGAGTGGCACGAATTGTAGTATCCGAGGATTCGAGTCGACTATGTTCTCAGACAGACAATTCGAGAATTCCACGAACGCAGCGTAGGCCGGTGTGATCAGGGTGCAAAGCCATCCACACAGCAGTATTTGCAACCAGCCGTTCCACCTTGCAGTGCCGTGGACCATTTCCATATATTTTTGCCCTTAGTGGTCTATGACAATCAAAGGTCCGTTAGATATGAACCACTTCTTCCAAAGTCTCTGCCTGTTCATGCGCACATCATCCCCAGCTCCGAATGCGGGGACCTCGAATCGCAGCGACGCTGGCCGGGCGCTTGGGACACAACTCAAGTTGGCCGGAGGTCGAGGCGTGATGGGGTTCGGTATCGAGATATTCGTCTGGCTCCGAACCACTGCGGAAGTAAATACAGGCTGGCAGAGCAGTTCAATCTGTTGTAGCGGTCGTGTCGGCGAAATCAATGGTTGGGCCGGATGTGCGGTTGGACAAGAATTGAAACTAGAATCTAGGAGGATCGGCAATCGTGTTCCTCGTGGGCGTCGCTTAGCGAACAAAAGTCGGCAGCAGTGTGAATGCAAGGTAGCGAATGACTAGTCGACGTGAACGATGGGTGAGAGACGACGGTAGACGAAGAGCAGAGTCCTACGTTGAACTCAACTGCGGGCTTCGAAGGAATTGATGATCTGGGCCAGACATGCATCGAAACGCAGGCGGGATAGTACGCTCTGGCTGCGTCTGCCGTCGAAAAGGGCGACGGCAACCAAAACCTTGAGCTCCATTGTGACACCAGAAGCCCAAGAACTTCTGCTGAGAAGCGAGGCGCAGTCGTTGGCTGCTTTGGTAAACTAGACCTGTTCGAGAGATGGTGCCACCGTCATGTCTTTCGTTTTGTGCTATTTCGCCTCTGACGAGAAAAGAGCCTCTGCAAGCGTGGCTCTGGTGAGCCACTACGCCGCCAGATCCCGGTAAGCCCGCCCTGGGTGTGGCACGTACCGGCGGATGTGTAAACATTGTTTTGCACACGACTCCCTTCGCATGATGCCGTCGACAGTGCTTTGGAAGATGTAGCATACTCCTCGACCTACATATTAGAAAGTTGTTGGCCAATGCTTGTTGTGCTTGCAGTCTGTGTGTCGCGATCGATGGCATACCTTCAAAGTATTTGGACGGCAGGTGGGTCTCGATGGGGTTCCAAGCAAGCGAAGAAGCCGTGCAGGCAAACCCTAGTGAACCCTCCCGTTTCCCACATGAACGCCTCCTTGTACCTGAGGGTCACATCCTTTGTGCCAAAGCTCGTGTGTCCGTTGAGCGCGGTCATTGACGCGGTACTGAGGACACCGTTCGCGAGCATGACGACTACGATTGACTTTGCATCGCCTACGTGGCAACAGTAACAATCATGATGATGCTTTCGCAGCAGTCATTGTTGTGCTCCTATTCGACGTCGCGGATCTCCAAAGACAGCATCACACTGGCTACCTAGGTAGGCATCGCTTCATCTACAAATTGTCTTGTTACTATTTAACAAGGCCAATCAGAGTTTTGCTCTCTCTTCTTTGGCAGGCATAACCACGAATTCGACTCTGGGAAAGTGCAGCCTTACGCCCTCAATGCGTGCCTTCTTCCCCACCTCGGGCATATCAGGCAGGATAACTACTTCCTCAGGACTAGCACCAACCAGTGTTCCGACAGTTGGATGCTTCTGACCTGTATCTTGAGGTACAACACTAACTCTCGAGCCAATTCTCAGACCGTTCCTCTCGTCCAAAGCCTCCAAGTTTGCATTTGGGGTAGGCAATAGCGGCACCTTCTCACTCTTGTCACTCTGCTCTAATCGTCTCATGACCTCTTCTACGCCAGTCTCGTCTCCCCTCTCAATCCTGGTTTCCGCACTCGGCAGCGCCTCAACGTATCCTCGAAACCTCTCATACCAAGCATGCAAGCCTGGGTATCTGTTCTTGTTGAAGACTTCATTCATTCCCTCTCCACTTCCATCCGCCGTAGCTCCACCAGTCAGGTCCTCGATGCCTTTTCCTTTGCTGATATTCTCTCCCCACTCAAGTTGATAATACAGACTCACGTCCGCAGTGCTGGGCTTCTTACCACCTAACACCCACCCGCCATCGGCAAATAGAGGCTCGAGTATGCTGAGGAATGTATCCAGACCAGCCAAATTCCTCGGCACCTTTTTCTCAAGCTTATCAGCATCCAGTTGGTGTCCAATCAAGCTTGCTCGATCTTGTCCAAAGCTCGTCCGCCAGACCGCACTGGGTATCAGCCCCGTCGTGAGCCTGAAAAGCGGCCGGTCAGTGTAGTGACTACTCAACAATCGCGCCAAGGTTCTGCCTCGCGCATCCTGATGTACTTCCTGTCCACTGCTCGTCCCGTCACTTCGCATGATCTCGTCTTTGCGGTAAGCCCGGAGACGCGGGTCAAAATGTAACCACTCCACGATCAGGGAAGTATCGATGATGAGCTCCTTTCCAATTGCCAAGACCGGAATTTTGCGGTATGTGAGGTTGAAGTTATCGACCAGGATAGGTCGCGGCATCATGCTCGGCACGAGCACAAACGTGTACGGGATCTGTAGCAGCCGTAGAGTGAGTCGTATCTTCTGCGTGAAAGGAGAGCTGTCATAGCCGAAAAGGGCTATGGGCGGGAGCTTGGCGGGCATGCTGTGCTTACTGCGCCGTATCATAGACTCCTCGTAGCAGCACTTCGTCGAGGCCTGTCCTCGAGGTATGTGATTCTTCAGTGTAACCGCGCAACAAAGACTAAGATATAAGATGTTCCGAGTCCTGTAAATCGTGTCAGTCGCACGAGCTGAAATGAGCCGAGGTCTAGTCAGCGCTCGAACCTCGCTGCTTCGTTGCGGCTTTCCTGGTCTCTGCACTGTGACATACCCGAGAAAGCTACTTAGTGCACTATTGTCTACGAAACGCTTCAAGGCTTAGGTATACGTACGTGAGTACTGTAGGTCAAGCAAGGTACGGATCAGAGAACATAACTCCAGGTACGGGGGCAACGCAGCTAGCCTACAGTCGAAGGCCCATAATCTACATTTTATGGGAGAGTGCTTCATCGATGAGAAAACCACCACCAATTCGCTCACACTTGCTTCGACCATAGGTGTCTGCAGTGTCGTACAACTGCCCTCTACGCCTCCATCATGACATGTCAATCAGGTGTAGCATTTTGACACCAGAAAACTCGTTCCACCTCCCGAACATCTTCTTGTCGTACCAACTGCGATGTGCCCGGTACCAGAGAGCATAACGCCGTCTATCTACACGCCCAACGACTACCGGTCACTCCACGACAGCGTCTTCAGCAGACTCGCCCACAATGACCATCATAACATGATAGTCAATCTGGACTGCCCATGATGTCCTCAAGAGGAATGTCCAAAGACCGTCTCGCCTGCCCATATCCGCGGTTCGCAAACTTCCTTAAGCCATCTAGAAGATCCAGAGTCCGTGGCCATGTATGGTGAGTGGCTCCTAGACCATGGCCCGGCGGCGTACTCCACGATTTGTCGTCCTTGTACACGATGTCGAGCCGCTCAACCTTGTAGGTAGGTTTGCAAAAGATCCTCCACACCCTTGCGCCAACCTTGAGCATTGGAGCGTTCCTGCGCATTGTTCAGGAGTCGCACCTGCTCCGATCAACGATGTGCATCGGCCCGAATAGGTAACGCTGTTATAGGGCTCTCGTCGTTGTAATTGGGGTTGGTATCGATATCTTTCCGCACTCCATGCACCAGGTTGGCGTTGGAGAGGCTGTGTTCTACTCTCTTCAACCACTGAAGCATATCAGCGCTATAAACAGCCGCCTCCGGAGATTGGACTGGTCGCCTACGCCCCTTACCGGAGGCTTCATCAGCTTTATCGCTTGGTGTTTGGACAGGAGCAGATGTTGCACCAAGAACTTGTTGAAAGGGGTGCGAGACTTGAGGCACAGGCGCTGACAGCAGCGAAGCAGCCTCAGTCCGATTGTCAGGGGTTACCCGGCTGCAATACCGCGTAGGTTGGGGTTCGATGAAGAGAGCAAATGGAGTGCTTATGCAAGAGGTTTGAAGGTTAGCATGATGACGACTGTTGCGATTCTCATCTATGAGTGGCATCCGATGTCCCTGTTGGGTCTCAAGTCAAGCAGAGCCCATGGCGTTACCTTCGAGGACATCAATGGTTATCATAGGACGTGACTCTCTCTCTGATGCTCTTTCGAAGGGGTCTTGCACTAGCAGCGCGAACTGATAATGAACAGAAAACACGTGTAGTGACCTGTCCCTTCATGATCCACAGAAACACAGCATGGTCCGAGTAAAAGCGATCAAGGCTGTCGAAGGATGCTGCCGACGGCCCAACATTCCTTGTTGGTTTCTGACCGGCTCTAGTTCTACATAATGGTGCGCTTCTTAGTATGCTGAGAAGCGCACATAAAGACACATCAGGAGTCACGAGATCTACTTATTCGTGAAAGCGTGTTCGAGCTCTATCACGCAGGCGGTGCTCTCTTGAGTGCATCAAAGGGCATCCAGCGCAATACAGCTAAAGTCACGATGTCCAGACATGTTTGGAAACAATTCACCACTTCATTTTCTGATCTGGCGTCCTCGGAAGTATGCTCGCAGGCATCCAGGAAATCCATCTATATGCATGAAAGCAACGCGGATTGGTATTTTCGTACTCCATTCCTTATCCTGGCGCCCTTTCTAGTAGCCCCAGTTGTCATTCCTGCAAAACCATATCATTACGCGATTTCATCGTTCCATCGTACTACCCCGCCTTGTCTTCACTTCTTCTGGAGGAGCGCAACTAAAACACCAGCCTTCACCAAAGTTTTGATGGTCTCACTGCCATTCACGCTTGTGACTCGAATAGAGATCTGCGGAATGGCGCCCAGTCTCACCAATGCTCCAGCGGCCATGATTCTTTGAGCTGGCAAGCCTCTGTATTCAGGGTCCATGTTGATCATGGTGACCTCGTTGAAAGGAGTATTTATTGGTGGGAAATCGAATCTGAACTCGGTGTCGTCGCTGAGCATCGACAATGCAATCTTGTGAGCATTGGTCATGAGAGTGTGCAGTCCGACCCAGTCGCCGTCGACTTTGGCGTACATAAGAGGTCTGACGCGATTCCACAGATCGACTGCTCGCTTGTAGACAAGTTGTGCGACATATTGCTCGAAGTCTGTGTTGGTCTTGAGTAAAGTGAATTGTTTTGCGATTTCTTGTAAGTATGCCTTTCGGACATTGGAAGGAGTATCGTTGTAGATTCGAGATCGTGCCGCCCGGATAGCGTTGTCGATTTCGCCGTCGAAGCCCACGAACGAGTTTTCGAGGAAGGCTTGGTTGATAATGAAGTCGAGAATGAGCTTGCCCACGAGGAAGTATCGGGTATTCTGGTTCGACATGATTCTGTTGGCGCTGGTCTTCGAAGCAAGGTGGAGTAGATGAGACTTGAGAGCGGCGGGCATGTTGCTGTCGCCCTGTGTACTTGGGGTGTTGACGTGCTTATGAGCAAAAGCGAATGCTTCGTCGATGAGCCCTTGGAACGATTGTTTCATCTTGGCTTCTTTGGCACCGCCATCGAAGGGCACCAGAGCACCTTTATTTTTTTCTGTGGAAGACATCTGGCTTACTGATCTTGCAGCTGACTGGGATGGTCTGGCGTTTGTGACTCCTTGCTGTTGTCGTGGAGGTGTAGTGAAGCCGCGATTGCCACCTCTGCCTGTGGCTGGCTCATTCATACTCAGAGCTTGCATTTGGTTGATCGGCATAGGCGAGCCAAATGAAGTCGCACCTACTCTTGGCTGGCTGTGAGGAGTGGAGAATGGATCTGCTTGTCGATACGGAGATGATGGACCGTGGTTGAGTACACCCCATTTGGTCGTCAGCACACCTTGGTTGCTAGCGCCTAGACCTGGAGGTAGTTGGATCTGCTGGTTGTAAGAGGTGTATGGTGCAGGATCGTTGTATTGTTGGGGTAAGCCGTGAAGGACGGGGAATGTATTTCCAGCAGATTGTCCTTGGTGGTGATCTTGAGCCACATTATCGATCTGACTGGGCAATCTGAAAGGCTGGGATTCATATTTGGAGGGTCGATTCTGGAATTTGGACATCTCTCCACTGTGGATAGCGATAGTCTCTGCTTGCTGAGCAATCCGAATGTCTTTGTTCTGCATTTCTGTGATTAGCTGAGCGAGCTGCGCTTGGAGTGTGGCAAGCTCTGCCTCCAAGCTTTCGATCCTGGCGTCTTTGTCCTGGAGCTGGCGCACAGCCGAAGCAGGAGTTCGAGATCTTTGAGAAACAGCATCGTCGATCTCTGATTTGGCGACAGTGATCTTGTTTTGGAGATCCAACATTCTCTGGGATGTTGGCTGCCATTGTGGCGAGGGTGGTGGCTGTAATCTGCGTCGCTCCATACTGTCTCGCACGATGCCGTTCAGCCTGTAACTTGTTAGTTTGAGTCGTGAGAGAAGAAGCCTGTAAGATTACAGAGCGATGAGATGTTCTTCGGCAGTAAGTACAGGAGAGACATTGGAGTCTTCCCGAATCTCGCGTTTGACTCTTGGCGAGTGCGAGAAGATGGAGTCCGAAGACGAAGACGAACTGGACGGTGTGCCAGGAATCTGAGGCAAAAGTCAGTCAAACAACGGTTGAAACAGTGAGGCAGGGCGTTTGCACTTACTTCAGTATCTGCTTCGAAGATACTTGTGTCCCAGAACACAGTGATTTCGTCGACTTGAGCCAAAATCAAGTCGAAACGTTTGACCTGCTCCGCGAGGGCAGCAGGGAGCACATCGGCAGGGTTTGAGTAGCCCAAAAGCTGCTCATTGATGTCAGTCATAAAGAACTGACAAAACTTTCGCTCCTTTTGAGCGATGCCGAAGGCGGTCTCGCGGTGCTCGGGGGTGCCCCCGGCAGCCAATTTGAACAACGAATTGTTCAAAGAAGTGAGTAACCCGAAGGCCTCGCCATGGAAATTGATATATGGCATTTTGGGAATTGGGGCACTCCCGAGTGCCAATGAATGTGATGGTGGGAAGGGGAGAGAAAATGATCGCAAGTGTGAAAAAAGAATTTCCAGCACTTATAGTCGAGGGGAGAAGGCTGGGCACGTGTTGTTGATCCCGGCCAACGCTCGTCTGCCTGGTGATGGCTTGCAGGCAGGTGAAGGTTGTCTGTACTAGCGTTTATCGCCATGGACTCCTGGGCTGGCGGACTGACCTTGTCGGAGGTACTCAGTCGTACTCAGAGAGGCTTGATCTGATGTATGTCTTTGATGATGAGGTTCGTTCCGGCGATTCAAGGTGTACACCCCAGCGTCTTACCTTCTGCAGTTGCAGTAGATAGATGCGCAAGCCTTGCTTGAATGTGAAATCATATCTCTTGACGAAACAGATGCTCCGGGTTCGAAGACTTGTGTGCTTCCTGCCACCATCAGCTACCATGTTAGACACGGCATGAGGAAGGTAACAGATTATGCCTCATGCCTGAACACACAAAGCAGGAGATTCTGCGAAGCAGGAAAGTAAACAGAGAAGAGGAGAAGATTCGAAGTGAGGCGACGACGAGGCCTTATGCACATGCCCCTCCCAAGCACCGATATCATACAAACGCTTGCTCGCCTCCCTCCCTCTTTATCCGGCAACTTGAGCTAGGCGACGCTCAACATTGTCTCGAGCTCAGTATGAAGCGGAAAGAAGAAGATGAATCGAAGACCTTGGCAAGGGGCGCCAGACCCTTGTTCGACAGTGAGGTTGCCACGACCGGTGTCAAAAACTCAAGGAGAGTACCACGAGAATGAGCCTTCGCAGGCAGTAGGAGAAGCCTATATCGTTGTTCAGTGACAAAGGCACGACGAGCTTGAATCGAACAGTACACCACCAAGCCACATGAATGCCGGACCACCAGTCGAACAAAGAATTCTCGAGAATTGGATGACTCGTTCGAAAGGTGAATGTGCTGAAGCAAGGCACACCAAAAGAGTCAACCGCGCCTGCCAAAACCAATTACTGTGCTTGATTGTGCGTGCGATACCTGTCTCCCACCCACCTTCCTCACTAGACCCAACCATCGAACCACAACATCGGAGACAACCTTACGGGCAAAAGATGGGATAACAACTGTTTGCAAGACCGCATTGAGCAAGCCAAGAGGAGGATCACAACGGTGGAGATCGTCGGCCATTTCGAGTTGCTTCAAGCAACACAGCTTCCCCACAGACCACCAAAGCCAGCATGTTTTTGGGTAACCTAGCCAGTACAGTCTTTTTTCTATCGCTGCGACGACACCCAAGGAGTGATTGTTTGCCTGCGAGACCAAGACTCGGAGCAGATGTCGACGAACTGGTTTTCTGGCTTTGACACCGTGATGGTCAACAGGCAGCACAGCCTGATCAAGGTGGCATTCACACAATGGGTGATCCAAGTGGGACGTCAAGGGTTTCAGCGCCCTCTGCAAACATGACCAAGTCCATTGTTGCAGACCACTGCGTTCTGTGATATTCGACAAGAGCTTCCACGTCAACTCACGGGAGCTGATGTGTTTGATACTGCCCGTGTCGCTGGGCAAAATACCTCAATATGGAGAACCTGACACTGGTCACGGTCTCCCTTGACCCGATCCACGAAGTGCTTTGAATCGCTTTTGTCCCTGTCCATTTGCTTGCTCTGCCTTCGTGGGCAGGCATCTTTGATTAGGTTGGGAAGGTGCAAGAGCCCGGTCGTGCGGTGGCACCCTGCAGAGGCGAGGCGAGGCACAGACAGACAGAAGTAGCTAGCTATCTTGAAAGGAACGGAGGAGCCTGCAGCGATAGCATCCGACACATAGCCAGACCTGAGTGGGGGGACGATTGACTGGAGGGTGTCCAAGGATTGTTGTGCACAAACAGCTTGAAACGCCATCATCTTCTTCGCGGGACTTGCGCTCCCCCAGAGCTCAAACGCACCCTCTTGCTGCTAGCTCTCTAAAACGATCAGGTTGTTGGCGTAACCGATCTCGAAGTCCATGACCGGGACAGGGTCGATGCTGGCGATCTTGCGACAATAGAGAGGATGCCTGGTGCTTCTTGCATGAAGGTATTGCCCATCGGTCCAAGTGACTGTTCAAGATTGCTCAGAACACCGAAACTCGACGACCCACCCCATTCATTCCTAGAAGGCTGCCGCTCTGGCAGTAGCGACCAGCTTGGCGTTGTCCGTTTCCGGCACGTATATAACAGCTTGGCCATGTCAAGCGATATGGAGAGATCCGGGAAGCTCATGAGGGTGAAGCATAGGCACAATGGCCATTGGTTTTCTTGGTAAATGTTGGGAGCCTGTTGGTCACCGCCAGAACTATCACAGGTCCGCCTTGTCAAGCCATACAATTCCGCCGCCTAGCTATGGCTGTAGCTCGATCTTCATACCGGAGTTCCCTTGGCTTGCCGAGGCCAGACCACCTTCGCCCAGATAGAAGGCAGAGATCAGGAGTCAGCAATACCATGAGTCAGCGACGGTAGGCTCTTGGCCATGCAGCTCTATCCGCTGAGTGTCAAGATGGAATTTCATGTCTTCTGTGGAGTTTTGATACCAGCATCGACACGAGAAGTCTGCACTTCCTTGCGGTTGAGCAGACGGCAAGAGCAGTCCACAAGGTTCGTTTCTGGGGACGGCATTGACACCTAGGCATAGTTGACCGCAACTTGTGGTGAAGCGTCTCTGTAACGAGCCATAAACATCCGGCACCAGAGCAGGAGGCCTTCGGGTAGTTCGGGTATCTTCAGGTTAGTTACCTGGTTGATTCTGCCAGTAGCCAGATCCCGGCGGAGGCAATTCGAGTCGCGCTTGCTGGAATTTATGGCAGAGAATAGGCTACCGTTCTTCTTGGGACACATGTTAGGGAAGCGGAGCTCTTCCATGCGGCCGTTCAGCGCTTTGGAGAATGCCGTTTTGAAACGGTGCAACCAGTCACGGAAAAATCAGTTCCAGTGGTCAGAAGACATGGATCTTTGAACAAGAAGGACACAAACGTGGACCGTGGAGTTTTCTTACGAACGGCATGTCCGGTCGCGGAGTATCAACGCTTATCATTTTCCCTCGATGGCGTCCGGATGACATTGCAGCCCTTGATGTGGCCGAACGCGAAGAGAACCCTGTGGAGTGATGGGATTTGCAAGTTGATCGGATCTTGGAGTGGCCCTGGTGATTGGGAAGGCATATTCAACAAGCTCATTGCCTGTTGCAGAAGACCAAACCCCTATGACCCTGACAAGGTTGATCTACAATCAGATAGAAATGCCCGCCGAGCGTAAGCATATCAATAAGCGGAGGCAAAGAAACCAACAGCAACAAGAAGCCTAAGCAGCATATTCGGATAGCACCATGAACCTGAGCCTCTGGTAAATGAGCATTCGACAAGTTTTGTCTTAGTCACATCGTAAGGGAGGCTGCCGATGAGCTAGAATGATGCGTTCCAGCTGTTGTTAAACCTCGGAGAGGGGTTTAAAGATGCTGAGTCGCATGAAGCGCCACCGTACATGAACTCATCTCCGGTCTGCGCTCGGCGTCGTTGACCAGAGCTCGGGGGAGTAGTGGCACAACCGTATCCCGGGTGAAATGCTGGCTGCTTGACATAGAGTACTTGGAAGCCGTATGGCATCGCTGCTGCTGAATGGTGAGCGTTCGAGGACGGACCTCAGGCGATGCCACGTTGTGGTCGTTCGATGGATCCAGGCTGCCCAAAGGATTGGAGACGAATTTGGCAACGAGCAGAACCCTCTTTCGGTTCGACTCGGATCCCTGTTGTCGAGACACGACTTTGCCTGTTCCTTTCATGACCATAACATCATCCTTAGTCAAGACTGTCGGTGACCATTGACTCGAATACTCGCTGGGAGCTCTCCGTGCTCTCAAGTGGTATGACGATCCTTTTGTGTGAATACAAACCATGAAAGTGTGGCCTGAAGAGCTGTTCAGTCCTCATGTCACTGATGCCGGCCTCTAATCATGGAAGAAAGGTCATCGTTGATGCAGTTTTCTGACATGCGGGTCTATGTCATGGAGCTGGAAGCTGCATATTCCTTGTCGCTGGCGAGGAAAATTGCCATCACGAAGCTGCGCTGTGAGCTTGAGTGTGTGTGTGTGTACTTTGAATAGCATACGAGAGTACGCTCGCCTATCCAGATCGCGTTTTGAAATTGAGTCGAGGGTCTGCAGTAAGCCGCGGTGGGTCAGCACAATTTATCAGAGCCGTCAATTCTGCCACCATGGCATCATTCTCGTGGAGCCAAGGGAGCCCAATTTTGGCTGGCCGCTCAAAGCTCTAGGAATGTGCTCGGTTCCTCTCTCACTCCAGTCAACTCCCTGCTGGCCGTTGAGGCTGTTGGATTGTAGCTTCTCTTCAACGGGCGTCTCACAACCAGCTGTGCATTCATTCTAGGTGGAAGAGGAGCTGTGACGAAGCGTAGCAGATCTCGCCATGAACATGCTCGTTCCACAGGCCCAATCTGATGGTCCCGGACTGTGTAACTGGGCTGCTCCAACATTCTCTTCCGATGGGAAGGTTGGACGCACATCTGAACTGTCATGACATTGTTCTCCATCTCTTGTCCATTGCAAAGGCAATACTGGTCCGGAAGAGGCAATTGGTGGTTCGTTTCCATCCAGAGGTACGAGAGGCATTGGAGGACCGCGACAGATCATCGACCTTAGGCAGTTTAAGGTGATACCTAGCACCGATGAAGGGGCAAAGGAATTGGCCCCCATCGTTGATGGCTCTTGTGGCTGAAGTCCTACGATCTCGAGCGAAGAAGCCTTCCAACGAACTTGCGGTTGCTGTCAAACTCCTCTCGACAGGCTGAAGCCCCGGATATTGCTTTATCATCCTGGTTCTAGGCTGATTAGTATTGTTTTGCTGAGGAGTCGAAGCGTCAGCTGCTCCTTCGGCCTGCGCCTTCTCGCTTCTCGCGCGTTGGGGCTCTAGAAATGTCAGCAGACCCTTCATACATCAGCAAAGCAGCCACCTGCATTTCATAGCCGCAAGCAGAGGAAGTTGGGGTGCCTTGAGGACTTGTTCAATTGGTAAGCTAGTCACTATCTCAGAACTCGTTTTGAGGTCGTTGGCAGAGCGCCACGAACGCTCGTTGGGTTGTTATTATTTGGAGGTGAGTGTGAAGGGGCTGATTGTCCTGTGTGCGATGGCTTGAAGGGCTTCGATGCACACGTAGGCAACGCCAATGGCATTGCCTTGCCAGACCCTTGACGGGTCGACAACGCGTGACTGACAAGTCAATGGAAGTCATCCGAAGATGTTCGACAGCCTTAATGCCGGTTCTGAGGCTTCCCTCCTCGATATGTGAATGGAAAAACGCTTTGACTTCATACTAGCCCTTGTATTGTGGGAAGTGTGGCTCTGCTCAGTTCTCTTGCTTCGTGAAGGCACTTCCTCTGCTGGAAAGAGTTAGCATTCATTAATTAGCGGCAATAAGTGGGAAACTAACTGGACAGTAAGTAAGAGACACTGTTGAACCTGCATAGCAAGTTCAAAAGGCGTTTCGAGCATTGGAAGAAGAGGTGTTGGGATGCTCTCTGATGAGAATGCTGAGAGAACATTAGCATTGTCTACTTGTGGCTAGAAAGTAGCTTGACAGGGAGTAGGACCTACCTTTGAGTCTGAGCAAGAAGACCAAGGCGGCTTCCAAGCATGATAAGGGAGCGCAGAATAGGTGCTGTCTGATGGATACTCTATGTAAGCGAAGAATCAATCATGAGCCGGACTAAGCAGTCGCACCTTGGACAAGGAGTACTTACCTGTGACCAGGTAGGCCATCTTTCTCTCCGGAGGTCTGTCTGTGTGCGGGGCGAGCAGCAAGATGCATGTCTTCATTGTCGTTGTCTAAAGACTCCGACAATGATAGTGGTATGAGGTGAGAGGTTGGAGACAGAAGGTAAGAGTCAAGGAGAAAGGGAATTGTTGTTGCTACCGGTTGCTTCACTGCACTGTTCGTGGACTAGCCCCACTTGGGTGCAGACGTGATGGCAAGCGACGACTCAAGACAATTGAAATCAAAGCACACAGCCTTCTTTGTCGTCATCAAGGCTACCTACCTGCCCGCAGACACACAGGCAGGCACACTTCCAGGATGTCCGGGTGAGGTGCAATTTTCTGGCAGTTCCTGCTCTCAGCCATTCTCAAGTTACCAAGGTCTTTCTCTCCAGACCTGATATCAGCCTCCCATCTCCCCTGAACCCAGTCAATTTCCCATCAAATCTCAGGCTCCTTTTTCCTCGACCTCGTCTTCTTCCTTACCTATACCAGATTCACCTTGATACAGAACTTAGAGGTGCCGCTGCACAATCGAGCTAGGGAGGTTTCAAAGGGTAAGCACATCCCAGACTTGCCAAGCTGCTTTTGGTTTTGTTCCCATCCCCAGACACCTCTTCCCCTTCTTTTTCTTCTCCAGCTTCATCACCGCCTATATTCCGTTACCTATCAGTGCCTTGAAAACAGGTCTCTTGTCACGAGCGTACATTCAAGTACTCTTCATCAGCTGCAGCTCGATGTTGACGAGGCAACAGAAAGCCAGCGTCTGCTTGCAAGATTGCCCATCCCACAAACCCACATTCGCCCCCTCTCGACCAGTATTTCCAACAACCATCGAAATCACAAGCTCAGAGACCTTTCCTCATCTCACTGACACTGGCAAGAGAGTCTAGTATACCCTTAGGCAGTCAGCCATGACGAAACAGTTCATTGACATCCATCAACCCCGGGAATTGAGACCAGAATCTGTCTTTCAGTCCAGGAACTTCTATCATAATAATACAATGCCACTCTGAGCTTAAGGGAGGCCAACATTCAGCCTTTGAAGGGACATCTCTTCAGTTTTGAAGCACTACCAAGCTCACTGTCATCACTCCGGTCTCCTGTAAGTACATCTTCACTAGGCACCACATCTCAGAACATTGCTGACTTGTTCAGATCTGACATCGTCACCATCCTCTCCGTCTTTCTCTTCAGCACAATAAGACTTGAGAGCTATGTTTAAAGCTCATACCCTGAGCGCTTCTGCCAGCAAGGGAGCATGGGCCCGAAAGCGGTTGAGATACAAGCTCTACCTGAGCGTCTATCGTTGGGAGAGAAAAGCACAAACACCAGGACTTCATGCACATGTCGATGGTAGCTGACTGCTGCGAGGAATCCGTTGATGGAGGAATCGTAGTCAGAGAGGATGAGTCTCAAAGACGATGATCACACTGCAATCAGGGGCTGGCATCGCCTTGTGTAGTCTTCGATCTCAGGAAGTCGAAACACGTAAAGACAAACCACTTGCCGATGCAAATACTCTTGGTCAAATAGGCAAGGTCATGATCTTGAACCGCCCCAACCCCGATCATTCCCCTCAACCACACCGGAGGCTGGTCATATAAATTCCATACACCGGCATATCCCTCAATCACAAGTCAGGTAACAGTCAGACTGACGCCAGCTCCGTCGATCTTACAGCAAGCAAAGATCTGCCACAACCATCATCGGCTGCTGCTCGATGATGTCCACACTCTTGGAGGCGGAGACTCGTCTCTGGGCAACTTCAAACAACCAGTGGTATCGTCAACAGACCTCAAGCGTTCTTCCACATGCTCAATCGTACCGCTGAGTGGTGACCAACCAGATGTTGTGATGATTGCACAAAGAGATCATCAAACTTCCACATCCTCTTGACAGTCTCATGAAGAGCTATACAGCGAAATCGGACATGAGACAGTTACCAAGCACAATTAATGCTGTTACGTGCCTGCTCTGACTCTGCTGACCATTGCCAGTTGGCAAGCAATGTTATCGAAGTCAGGTCATTGATGTTCAACATAGTACGATTCAGTGACGATCGGTTTCGTTGTTGCTATCCCCCCGAGATGAGAGCGGGTAATTTTCGCGCTAGCTACATTCCTTGGTCCTCTTCTTTGGTCATATTGGTACCGCGGCCGATTATTCACAGAAGAGATACAATACTGTCAGTTGTGCTGGCGTGGACATCACCTTGGCAGAGAACAAAAAGGTCGCCAAGGGTGCCATCGAGCCTGGAAACATTGACATCAGCGAGCCTGCTACTGACGGTCCTCTGTCATAAGCAAGAACGATCACAATCATTAACGACATAGCCGATGATACCATACCCTAGGTCAGATAGCACTCAGACATGCTCTCATCGCCACCGAAGCTCAACAATGGGTGTGCATTATGCACAGCTCAGCCGCTGCAGGTGAACCATGCCTGTCCGTGTTAGGATGACAGTTCGCCGTTGAGTGGAAGCTCTGTTCCAGACGCCCACCGTTACCAGCCTTTTAAAGTGCGTGACCAGAGTCCTGTTCATGTCCGTCTACGACCTGCGGTAGTAAAGTCCCGTCCCGGCACGGCTTCCAGTGTCGGTGGGCTTCCAGAAGCGAAGCGTGTCGTTGGTCCGATCCTAGAAATCAACAAGATCGACGGCACAAAGAGAAACGGAGACGGTTCCTCCGCTATTTCATCAGAAGATATCAAGGCATGGACGCGGAAGCTGGACAGCAAGATCAGTACACACCTGACGGCCCTGGACATGGCGTTAAACTGCTCCCACCGCGGGTGGTTGGCGGAGGTCGGCGGGGACCTCTTCTCAATCACCCACCTCACATCTGGCATGCGGTGGCGGCCTCTACCAAGTCCTGTCCATCAACAAGCTCCATTGCCGGGTGGGAATGGAGGCGGCACAGGACTTAGAGAAAGCCTCTTCCCTCTCACCCCAGGCATCACCAAGATACGAACCAGCGAAGATCCCAGCCCCAACCACCGGGTGGCTGGCGGAGGCCGGACGGGGCCTCTTCCACGTCACCCTTCCCAAGAATGTATGGTGGTTGGTGGTTGGCAGACTTCCGTCCATATGAGAGAACAATAGTACAACAACCGCATTAATGGTAAGTACGAATGGTGGGGCCAAACCAGCTCGCCAGACTAACACCACCGCAGGTCAAAGTGGGAGATTCCATCCCAGACGCCGCCGTCGTCTCCGCTTTCATGCAGATTGCCTACCCGGGTCGAGAAGGAGCTCATCGTCAGGGCCAGAGGTTAAGGATTGGGCGTGGTGCAGGAAGATGAAACCATGATCTATTCCCTGATGGGTCTTTCAAGAAAGTCATGAAAAGGTCCCATGAGACTGAGTTATGGCATAACAGCGAGGGAGCTCACTGCCTTAAAGAAGGACTTGGGCCTAAAAGAAAGATATACCCCTTAGCCTGGGGTGAAGACACGCCAACTCTATGTTGCAAAGCTAACACTCGTACAGGGCCGGGGCGCCGACCCCAGCGACATCGTCGGCAGACGAACTGGCCTTCACACCATTGGGCTGGTTTGTCGGTCAATGACGATAATGGCATCGCTGCTTTGATATGCTCCATACCGATCTCTCATCTCGACGATGATGTTTCCAGGCCCTAAGAAATCCTATGGCATTCACGAACAGAAGCCTGTGGTTGCAAGACGGTTCCGGACATCTCGAGACTCACAGCGAGCTAGCTTTGCTCAAAGAGCTAGACGAACTTGTCGCGGTCTCGAAAGCTGTTCAGAAGTATGCCAAACAGCAATGTGACCTTGATGCAAAAATGATCCAAGTCATGCTTCGTCTTACGGGGACATGGATACAGGTGACTGGCCAAGATATTGAAAGGACGTCCAGGAGCAGAATGTTTGACCAATTCTTCCTTGGGGACCGGGTGTCGCATACATGAATGGAGGTGGAGGAATTTGGAGCAGAAGAAGTGTGCCTCTGGCAGCAAGCAGAGTTCAAGCTTGGGTATGAGATGAAGATGACATTAATTTCCTCTCACATTTGTCTTGCTTCTTGTCTCCCTTTATGACTGTGGCACTCTTCATCGTTCATTGACGCCTTCAAGCAAACTTGTACCGTCGGTTTGGCATAATATGGAACATAAGTAGTATGCAGCATCCACAGCCGATTGCTTCCGTCCCTTTCCATGCATAGGCGAAAAAGATCACAGTTGAGCTGTAATCTGTACTACTGCCCGTAGTGAGTAGGCACACCGACACGGTAGGCTATTTTTAGTCTTCTAGGTTCTTCCTTGACTATGGGCTGTCCATCGCCGAACACACTCTTCTATATCCCTATCTGCTTGCATATTCTTTGTTGGCCAATGCTGATGTAGACGACGTCGAGAACAAAGGTGCGAATGCATGCTCACCTCACGTCTTTGCTACGGCTCTACTCTATGCGGACCACTTGCGGTTGTTCATGCGAACTGTATTCGCTATCGAGCTGTCCTGGGATTCGTCCACATGTGACAGAGGTGCTGGATAACCTCCCCGTCGACACGCGGGTAGTAGGCAAAATTCAACATTTGGCCAACATGCCTGAGAATCGCCTAGGCCAATACAAAGCTCTCGCCATTCTCAACCTCAACGAACGACTTCTCCACAACCCCGAACTTTCGCCTGTCAGACTCGCCCCCATCCTTCCCTGTAATCGGATGACTCCCCGGCGCCACCGGCAGCGTATGCACCACGCGCTTCAGAAACGACGCCACAAGACCACGCGCAACCTTCTGCTCGTCGTGCGTCGGCACCCAGTAGCGCGCACCGAGGATCTCACGGGCCCTGACCGCATTCTGCATGCCGAGATTCAGCTGCGCCCCAGCCAGCGAGATATCGTGGAGACCGTGGATGAGCGCGAGGATTTCGGCGGGGCGCTCGCCCTGCGCGACGAGGAGCGAGAGTGAGTCCGCGTCGACGCCGTGCGGTGTATACACGATCGCCTCTGCCTGCCTGTCTCCGTCCGCGGCGGCGAGGGCGAAGGTGATCACCAGCGCGGAGTGGAAGTAGATGGGCGCGTCGCCTCGCGTGTGGACGCGTCCGATGCCCAGCCAACCTGGCAGCCGCGAGTGCTCGGCCACGCCGCGCCAGTCGTAGGCAGATCTGTAGACGGGGACGTCGTCGACGTGCTCGAAGTGGTTCCAGCTCCGCACCAGGCTTGCCGCTTTCTTGGGCGCGAACACGGGCACAGTCGGCGGTAATTCCTTCAGCGTGGCTTCGTGGCAGTGGTCCGTGAACTCGTGCGAGCAGCACACGGCGTCGATGAAGTACGACGGCGACGCCTGCCGACTGTTACTGTCCGGCTGCTTGCGCGCCGCCACCACCACCGCTGTCTCTGCGCGACATAGCAGGTCGTTGAGGTCGGCGAACGACTGGATGGCGGACGGCTTGGCGTGCTCTTGGGCGCTGAACCAGCTGAAGAGATCGACTTGGGGTCCGCGGAGCCATGCGTCGATCACGATGTTGTACCGCTGTCTGCCGGGTGGCGGATGGATGTGCTCGGGGTACGGAAGGGAAAGGAGCCAGGAGCTATCTGCATTGAGGTGTTTCAGTATCGGGCGGCTGACGCTAGCGTCGAATGCAGCCCGGGTGCTGGCGTGAAGTTCATTTCGTAGTTGAGTGCTTGGCGAATCTGTGGAGGATGGGTTCATTACGATGCAGCAGTGTCCGAAGAGCCATTGCTATCAAGTATTGAGGATACGGTCTGTTGTGTGGGGGAAGAGAGCGATCGTTGGTAAAGTCTATGACGTTCCTGGACTCTACATAGTGCCTGTGAAGCGGTGAGCCAGTAAACTATGAATTGATCTCTACCTACTCCACGACTGTTCTCTAGCAGAAAACCAAGATGCCGCAAACCAAGATGCCGCAAACCAGTGGTAATAGTTGTCTTTTCTCTCTGCTACTCTCGACTCTCAACACCTCATGAAGATACACAGCGATAGCAAACACATTTTTGTTATATTGGAAACCTCACATACTGTACATCATTAAACGTGCAGCATAATGTCTATCAATGACACACAATGTCCTTTCTACATGACTCCGCTAGGGCATTCCGAGTCTGCCTAATCCATAGCCGTATTCGTGATCATGGTAATCCACATTATTTGTACAAGAGAAGCTTCGCTCTCTGACTCATTACTGTGCGACATTACATTTGCTTCAGTCAATCGCACACATCCGGTTCACTCATTACGAAGCCTGCCCAGGCATCTCGCCGACACCAAACAGATATCCGAGCTCTCTGACCCCCAGTCTCGACACGCTACTCGCGGCGTTCTCATCGAGAGCACTTTCAACGAGCTTTCGCTTCTTCTCTTGCAACGCCAAGATACGATCTTCGACAGTGAAGACTCTGTTGGGCTCAGCTGCATGATCCACCCCCTCTTCGCCAATCAAAACTCGATGAACAGTGACTTCTTTCCTCTGTCCAATTCGGTGGCATCTATCCGCAGCTTGATGCTCAACAAATGGGTTCCAGAAGGGGTCAAGAATGATGACGTGATTCGCAATCGTAAGGTTGAGACCAGCGTTTCCGGCTTTGAGGCTCACAAGCATGATACGGCAGTGAGGGTCATCAGTGAAGCGGAGCACTGCTTCATTTCTGTCCTTGGGTGTCATGGAGCCGTCGTAGCGGGTGTAGTTCGACAAATTGTTGTCGCCCGATAGTGGGACTTCTACCAGGTCGAGGAAGGATGTGAAGGAAGAGAAGACTATCGCCTTCTCGCCATTACCTTGGTTTTGGATCTCATTGAGCAGTTCCATGGTCTTATCAATCTTGGCACATGGTTCGTAGATCTTCCCAAGTTGTCTGAGGTATTTCTTCTTGGCAGCTCGAGACTTGAGACCTTCTTTACGCAGATCTGCGAGTGATTTGTGCTCTTCTTTCTTTTTCTTGCCCTTCGATTTCTTCTTAGACTTGTCTTTGCCTTTCAGTTTGCTGGCGGACTTCAAGTTCAGCTTCGAAGACTGAGCAGTCTTCTTTGGTTTCTTGATCCGGTCTAGGTCGTCTTCATCATCTGACTCACTGTTGGCCTCGATTGAAGCATCGTCATTAACAATGAAATCTTTGAGGTCATCACCGTTGTCGGAGCCGTCGCTCTCAACTTCATCATCGGAGGAGTCCAGTTCGTCATCTGAGCTTTCGTCGGGCTCACCTTCAGCATCCAATTCAGAGGTGCGTGGTCCACTTCCATAAACATCGTTGAAGCTTGCAAAATCGGTGATTTTCTTGGTATCGATTCTGGCTCGGCAGTGGGGACACTTTACATTGTCGGCATTCTCATCCCGGACATTGTCAATCATTCTACTAAAACAGTCGTGGCACAGAGCATGCCCACAAGGGTTGAAGATGATGGGGTTTTCGACAGCGTCTATACAGATCGGACACTCCATGTCTTCCTGTTCTTTGATGCGAGCTACGGCGGTCGGGGGAAGCTCCTTCGCGTTAGCCACAAGATCGATACCTTCGACGCCAGATTCGGTTATGAAGTCAGCAGAATTTGTGATCAATTGAGGCGAGCAGCAGCACTGCCGTAGACGCAAGAGTAGAACGAGTGCCTTGGAGTAGTTCCGACCGACAGTGCCGTTCTTAACAAATTTGTTGAATTGAATCTGTGTTTGTGCCTCCAAGGCCTTGTAGAATTCCAGTTGGTCTTTATCGAAGATAGCTCGAGACTCGACGGTGTGCTTTTCTGGCAATTGTAGAATAGGCTGGCCATCGATCTGCGACTTCTTGGTTCTTCTGAGCAGTATGGCTTTGAGCAAGGCTTGCAGTTTCTCCATAGCACGGTTCTGACCGGTCTCATATCGAGCCTTGAGCGGCCTAGAAATGTCTTTGGAGAATTTTTCCGAATCATTGTAAGGCCGAATGCGTAGAAACTTGATCAAGGAGTGTATTTCTTCGACGCTGTTCTGCATGGGAGTGCCGGAAAGGCACCATCGGAATTCTGCGTTGACACGGCAGGCGGCCATTGCAGTTTTGGTGCTTTTGTTCTTGATGTTCTGTGCCTCGTCAAGAAAAACCCTGTGGAAGAATGCCTTGTCGTCAAGGACAGGAAATTCGTCTTTCTTGGCCTTCTTCGCGTCGGGGTTGAGCTTGAGTTTATCTTCCCAATTGAGCTTCTTCCTCAGCTCGCTGGAAAGTGTGCCATAGCTGGTGAGGACGACGTCATAGTGCTTGACATGAGCCCAGGGTAGGTGTGCATTCGAACCGTGCAGAAGAAGTATGGTAAGTGCGGCATTGCCTCGAACGACTTTCAGGATTTCTCGTCGCCATTGATCCATCAAGGCAACGGGACAGACAACGAGAGTTGGCTTCTTGGAGGAGCCGGTTGATGGGCGTGATAGCATCAAAGCTATGGATTGCATTGTCTTACCGAGACCCATGTCGTCTGCCAGAATGCCACCCTTGTTGGAGCCATCCTCCATTTTTTTCATCCAGGCAAGACCCTTGACTTGATGTGGCATAAGTTTGGCTTTGAGGCCTTGAGGCTGATTTTCGCCGGCTTCCGAAGGGTCGATTTCCTCGTCAGGACGGATATTGTGAAGTAACTGGCGAATCTCTTCCTGAGTCTCCTGTGGATCCACCGTTTCCCATGGTCGGGTTGTAGGCATTCCATCCATGCCTCCGAAGAGCGTGGACTGGATGTTGCGCAACATGTCAACATCGAAGGGATTGCTAAGACTTCCTTGGGATCCGAAACTGGGCAGACCCGGCAGTGACCCAAGCGATGGTAGTCGACCAAGAAGAGAAGCACCGTCAAGTTGTGGCGTACTCCCATATACAGAAGTGCCCGGCAAGCTGGTGTAGGCGGAAGGGGTGGAATCGTAGGAGCCTGGAAGACCGTACTGGCTTCGACCAAAAGTCGGGGGCAGGGTCCTAGAAGAAGTAGAAGTCGGTGGCGGAAAACGCTGATGCCACTCAGAGGGACTAACAAAGGCGAGATCATCGTCGCTGCTACCAATTGTGGCTGGGGACTCTGGTTGGTCAGCCTCGACACGGTTCAAGGGTTCTGGCTTGACCGATTGAGATGGAGTGGGCTTCGCAAAGGACCCGTTGGGTCTGAAGGTGGCTTGTGTAGATGGGGTACGAGTGAAGGGTGATTGCGAGGTGGATGGCTGGATACTGTTGAACTCTTCTTGGAGACGTCTTGCCATTCTTTCGTCTTCCTCTTGTTGGCGTCTTTTGGCTTCTTGCTGCTTGAGATACTCTCTGTTGGTGCGTACCTCGTCTTGCCAGCCGTCTCCCAGCAGATTACCCAACTCGGGGTTGTCAAAGTAGTCCGAGCCGACGCTATCGACTGTTGACATGGCAGGGGAGTCAGCAGGGGTCGATCTTCTCGATTTGGCCTTGTGCATGCTTTCAGTGTCCAGATCGTCGTCAAATTCGCCTCTATCCCTCTTCCTACTGGGAAGGCTCAGGTATTGCGTCGAGGCCGGGGTGGTAGCATTGCCGTGGCCCAGGTCGGTGGCTGTTGAGGGTCTCGAAGATGCGTTAGTCTGCTGTGTGTTTGGTCGAGCATCCTGGCCCGACCAGACTTGATCCATTCTGTCGATGCGGGCTCGCAACTCAGCCAGCTTCCTCTTGTATTCGTGCTTATCTTCTTCCATGCCTGGCGCGTCGCAGCAACTGTTGTAGAGACTTTCGTACAGATCGATGTCCTCCTGCAATTCCTGGAGGGTTGATGGTGAAGCCATGATGAGGGCTCGCAGGTTGAACGGTCAACGTTTTAGTTCAGCCTTTTAAGGCGGCTGTGTTCTATGTCAAGTGAAAGTGAAGTGACAGGCTGCCTAAGACCAGCAGGTTCACTCTGAACAGAGACATGCGGCCAGGTATTGACGCCACAGTTGTGCAGGGCGCAAGCTGGGCTGTACGAACAACGGGCAGTGAAACAGTCGCAGATGATGGTTTGGTCACAGTGGGGGGGATGTCGCAGAAAAGATAGAGAAAGATACGAAGTCAGCTCTAACATTAGTGGAAGGCAAATCGCTAGGAGGATGTCGGGCACAGCAGAATTTGGAAGGAGCAGCCAACAGGCTCATGAAGGCTGGATAGCATCCCAGCAGCCAAATGCATCGACCATGAGTATCGCTGAGGATGAGCACCTGGTCCAGTGTTCGCCTTGCACCCAAGATGGTGCTCCTTCCTCGGGACAAACGCCACGAGCATGGCAGACGGCACAGAAGGCACGCGTCGATTCCTGAACGCGACTGAGGAAAGTGCACTTTGCAGCCTGAGATTGGTCCGACGCTAGTCCTAAAATGGAGGGCGCAGCTGAAGGCTGGCACGGCTGGCAGTAAAAGTCAACTTAGTCATGCTTTACCAGCAACGCTCCAAGAAAACAATCACCACTATAACCAAGTCGCGAAATAATTCAAGACTGTGCCAATTGTACCGACTGTGCCTCCAGCAATTCTCTTTCCTTCTGCCATTACCGCCAAGCATTCACAATGTCAGGTCTTGACGTCGAGGCTCTCCTCGACTCGACCGCTGCTACCACCAATGGTGCCAAACACGAAGACGAGGACCGCCATCAGCAAGACCGATCCGAACGTAGAGACCGTGACAAATACCGTGACAGCTCGCGAGATCGAGACCGGAAGCGTCGCGACCGGAGTCGAGACCAGCGCAGAGAGCGCGACGATGACGTGAAGAGCCCTAGAAGTGACCGTGGTAGCGCCAACGGCAGCCTGCGAAGTCGCCGTGGAAGCCGTTCTCGTGACGATGACCGGAAATCGCGTCGAGATCGTGATGACCGCCAGTCTGGCGACTACTACCGTGGCAGCAGACGCTCACGTTCTCCTACAGACGACCGGTACTACAGACCACGAGACGGCGGCCGACCCAAGCGAGACCGCGACGACGAGCCACGAGACCGTGAGCGGGAGCGGAGGAGGTCCAAGAGCAGAGAGAGAAAGCCATCCAAGACTCCTGAACCGCAGCTGACCGAAGACGAGCGTGACAGAAGAACCGTTTTCGTCCAGCAGTTGGCTGCTCGTCTGCGCACCAAAGAGCTCATTCAATTCTTCGAGAAGGTCGGCCCCGTGAAAGAGGCCCAGATCGTCAAAGACCGAGTCAGTGGTCGCTCCAAGGGGTAAGTTCCAACCATCTCTCACACACATGCATCCCCAAGGCTGACCACTTCTCAGCGTTGGATATGTTGAGTTCAAAGACGAAAGTTCCGTGCCACTCGCCATCCAGCTGACGGGACAGAGACTGCTCAGCATCCCCATCATCGCCCAGCTCACTGAAGCAGAAAAGAACCGTCAAGCCCGAACCGCCACGGCCACCAACGGCAACCAGAACTCGATCCCCTTCCACCGTCTCTACGTAGGCAACATCCACTTTAGCATTACTGAACAAGATCTACAGAATGTCTTTGAACCCTTCGGCGAGCTCGAGTTCGTCCAGCTACAGAAAGAAGAGCAAGGTCGCAGCCGAGGCTATGGCTTTGTGCAGTTTCGCGATCCCGACCAGGCTCGAGAAGCTCTGGAGAAGATGAACGGTTTCGAGCTTGCCGGTCGCCCCATTCGTGTCGGGCTGGGCAACGATAAGTTCACCCCCGAATCTACAGCTAATCTGCTGCAGCGATTTCAAGGTCAAGATCGATCCAACTTCCAGGGCTCGTCCTTTTCCGGTTCAGGCGGCAAGGGTGCCCATGCCGGCGGCTCAGGCGGCACCTTCGACCGGGCTGGGGGTCGGGATGACCAAAAGGGCGCGGGCGGGGCGAGTGCCCTTGACGACACCGATGTGGCAGGGGTCAACTTCAGCAACTACAGTCGAGACTCATTGATGCGCAAACTTGCTCGGGTCGAAGATGCCGAGCCCGACCGACAAGCCGCGGCTCCCAAGAAGGAGACCAAGTCGATGCCCGTCAACGTCAGTCAGGCGAGTCGATGCGTCCTGCTGAGGAACATGTTCGATCCTGGGGAGGAAGAAGGAGACGCGTGGGTGAAGGAGCTCGAGGACGACGTTCGACAAGAATGCGAGGACAAGTACGGGCATGTGGTGCACATCTCTCTCGACCCCAACACGCAGGGCGACATTTATCTGAAGTTCGACAAGGTTTCGGGCGGCGAGAACGCCATCCGCGGGCTCAACGGGCGATTCTTTGGCGGTAGGCAAATCAGTGCACAGCCAGTCGTTGACGCGGTGTACAGCAGTCTTTTCAGCCGCACCAAAGCTCTGTGAGCGCAACTCCCAACAAGACATAAGACGTCTGACTGCGTTTAGGACTTGATGACCGGTTTCTAGGGATGCGACGTCGATGCTGCCCCATTGTTGAAGCAATGGACTAATTGAGTATGCGAGTGTGACACAGCATCTGCAGTCGACTGTTTCTTAGATGAGTGAACTCACTTAGAGTAGGCCCAAGGCACTACGTTGTGGCTCGATGTCATTTATTTTGTTCTAATCACGTCTTAGTCTGAGGTGTCGGGATTGGTCCCACTGACGCCTAGGTATACCTGAGTGCTCAATCTATGCATCTGCCACGGACCGCTTTGAGCAGTGGTTTCTCCATGTCCTTTCTTCTGAACCGTGACGGCCTGGCCCGTGATTGAGGCTCAAGATGCTCAACCCGATTAGTACTAGGCGCATTTTGAGCCTCGTCAATGAATGCTTGGATTGGACGGTTGAATATCGCCGTGCAGTGGCACTACAAGTCATTGGCAAGCAGGCGATCGAGATTAGGTCGACGCTAACAGCAGAAGTGAGCCGCCTGAGCAAGACTAGGCAGAGGATGTGCAGTAGGAGTAGACGTCATTCGTCAGTATTTTTCATGGCGTGCTGATTACTCGGTGCACGTAGCAGGCTAGAGCTCGGTTGGGGAAAGCACGCGTGGACGGCAGCATTTCTTGGGGATCCAGGTCGGTCGAGAACACGGTCGAAGATGGATTTTGTGCTGATCAGCGTGTTTCGCATCCTCTGCCATGGACCTGTATCGCACCGAGGGCATGTCTCGTTCACAGGTGGACGGCCACACACCATGGCCATATAGCAAGTCGTCGTGGCAGAGTAGTGAGTCGTGACTGCCATGACTAGTTCGAGCTGTAGCATTCACGGTGCCATGACTTTGTGCTTTCAGCTTCAAGTTGGTGGTTGGTGGTCGGTGTACATCACTGGCACCAGTTTAGAGTCTGCTGGGTACACGCACCACTATCTCCGATAGCTGGCACTAACAATAAACTCAAAGTGTGTGCCATGCTCTCTGCCCCCCAACACAGCTTGTACTCTCGTCCCGTGCACCTGATGACCTGACCAGCACGACGACGACGACGACCACGCCGACGACCAACCGCCTTGCTCGACCAATGCTGCGCAGCGTCCGAGTTGGAATGCCTCGCGATGCGATTCGCACTCGCGTAGTATGACTGGCCACGACAGGCACGATTCCGTCCGCCAAATCTTGAACAGCCACATCGCCTTTCGTGGCAGCCCTGTACCTGGTCAGAGGGGCAGCGACGGCGTCCAGCACATCCAAGCAGAAGTCGCTGAAGGCTCGAGGTTGGTCTCGCCCCATCCAGCGAGTCTCAAACGTACCACCCCAGACAGCATCACCGACTCCCACGCCGAGCACCACGCCCACGTCTCGAAGAAGCAGAGGACGCGCCCTCAGACCCCGACGAGGATAGCGACAGGGCTAGGCCGAGGCACGGGTCATGAAGAGTGGTTGCGAGGGCGTCGAGTGACTATATCTCAGAGTCCTGCGGCTTCGTCTCCCGTCCGCTCCACCTCGCCCTCCGTCTCTTTCGCTGGCGCCGTCGAGACCATGCTCAACCGAGCAGAGGAGAGTGGGGGAAACAGAACCACCAAGCTGACTCGCGGCATGCCAGGCAGCCCGGCGCCCTCTCGTTCCTCGCCCGTCCCCTTCGGCCACTACACCCACACAACCGATCCCCTCCCTGCCCACAGGACTTACACGAGGCGGGACAGCACAGCCACCCAGGTCTTGGACTCGGTCGGCGTGGAAGAATTCTTCCAGCAAGATGAAAGACCTATATTTGTCCTGGATATGGACGCCCCCGCCAGTGATGCCCTGTCCATCGTCTTCACCAATGCTGCTCTACGCCAGCGCCCTGGCCTCTTCGACAGCGTGCACGGCAGGGCCGAAGACGCCGCCTTGCTGCTCGACGCCGGTGTGCCGTTCGCCGAGTTCAAGATTTGGTTACTGAGCGACCATGACGTCGCCGCTTGCCGCAACTCCTTCCTCTATGCCAATGTCATTTGGAAGACGAACACCTTGCGAAAGAGATTGCGAGTCGTGACAGGCCAGATTGGTGTAGTCGCGCCAACCGCCGATCTCGCTCAGAACGGCAGACCAGGCTTACAGAAATATCAGCATCTCGGCTCTTCCGGCTCCCAGCAGGCCGTGCACAAGTACAGTCCAGACGGCGCCGGCTATTTCGATATCGCCCCGCGGAGGCGCAAGAGCATGCAGACCCCCATGATCTTGGAAGGCCTGGTCACCTCGACCTCGGATGGCTATGACCAAGACAGTACCATCGAGGCGGCCTCCACCATCCGCCCTGCCAGCCACGGCGACACCGGTATGCACGATCTACTGACCGCCTCCGTCTCCCCTGGCCCAAGAGACGAACCAAACCCAGACTTCTTCCCCATCAGGAGCAACCCCGAAAATCTGCATGCCGGAAGTATGGATTATCTGACCGACAAGGGCTTCTTCGACTGGACCCGCTTGCCCATGACGCCCTCGTTACCGGACCACATCCGCTTCGCCAGAGGCTTCGACTGGTCCAACACGAGTTTGGGCCCCATCGAAGAGTGGCCTGCGGACTTGAGAGGCATGTGCAACCTGATCATGGCTAGTCCCCACCCTGCTGCTATGTACTGGGGCTCGGACCATGTCGCCATCTACAATGAGCCCTACATTATGCTGGCTGGTAACAAGCATCCTGGTCTCATGGGCAGCCGCTACCAGGATACCTGGGCTGAGATCTGGGATGCCATTGCCGATGTCTTCGACGTCGCCATGAACAACGCCCAAGCCACCATGAAAGACGACGATTGTCTCTTCATACTGAGAAATGGCTTTCTGGAAGAGACGTACTTCTCCTGGTCCATCATCCCTCTGATTGGAGATGACGGCTCCGTGGTTGGTCTTTACAATCCTTGCTTTGAAAAGACCCGTCGCAAGATCGCCGAGCGCCGCATGTTGACCTTGAGAGAGATCGGAGAATGCACCAGCGCGGCTCGAGCTGTCTCACAGTTTTGGTCTTTGCTGATAGAAGGCTTTCAGTACAACGAGTACGATGCCCCGCTCGTCATCGTTTACTCCTTGAATGATGTCGAGGACAGCGACGTCGCTTCTTCCACTTCAAGCACTAACGCTGCGCTCAAACAATGCCACCTCGAGGGGGCTTTGGGAGTAGAGGTAGGCCATCCCTGCGCGCCCGAGACGATCGACCTGAAGTATGATGGGCACAGAGGCTTCGGTGAGACTTTCAGACAAGCCATCAATTCCGAGAAACCTATTGTTCTCTCGGCGGAAGCTGGCACACTAGACGAGTCTCTCTTGCAAGGCGTCGAGTGGAGAGGCTTCGGTGATCCATCGAGGATTGTGGTCGTTGCTCCTATTCGGCCCACAACTGGCGAATCAACCCTAGGCTTTATGGTCATGGGCACGAATCCAAGAAGGCCTTACGACGAAGACTATGATCTCTTCGTGCAGCTTCTGAGCAGGCAGCTGGCAACATCAATAGCATCAGTCGTGCTTTTCGAAGAAGAAATCAAGAAAGGAGAAAGAGCAGCTCAGATCGCCGCGCAAGATCGAATTGACCTGACAAACCAACTTGCTGTGCGAACCCAAGAGGCGGTCGAAAGCGAGAACAAATTCACACGCATGGCCGAGCTCGCCCCGGTGGGCATGTACATTGGTGATGCTACCGGAAGCATAGCTTTTGCCAATGACGCCTGGCACAGCATTTCCTCGTTTCCTCGAGATCGACCCATCGGTAACGACTGGATCAAGTACGTCAAGGAAGCAGATCAGTCGAGCGCTTGGGAATGCTGGTCTACTATGCTCAAGAAAGGCTGTCCTGTGTCGATGGAGTTCAGGTTCAAGACCCCTTGGAGGGACAAGTTTGGCAATGCCAGCGACACGTGGGTGTTAGCAAGTGCTTCTCCCGAGAAGGACGAAGATGGCAATATTACTCGGATATTTGGTTCCGTCACAGAGATTAGCACGCAGAAGTTCGCAGAAGCTTTGCAGAGGAAGCGTATGGAGGAGGCTGTCGAGATGAAGCAACAACAGGAAAGATATATTGATACCACCTCGCATGAGATGAGGAACCCATTGTCCGCCATTCTGCAGAGCGCAGATGCAATTACGAGTTCATTGACAGAGCTGCGGGCTGAGGATGGCTTGAACAAGGACCAAATCGACAACATCGACTTAATCATCGAATCAGCGCAGACGATCACTCTGTGTGCCCAACATCAAAAGAGAATAGTGGACGATGTACTTACCTTGTCTAAATTGGACTCGGCAATGCTGCTGGTCACGCCCGTCGATACGCAGCCGGAAGCGATTGCGCGACGCACCGTCAAGATGTTCGAAGGAGAATCTCAGACCGTCGATATCCAGCTCAATGTTCAAGTTGACAAGTCCTACAGGAATCTGAATGTTGACTACGTGCGGCTCGACCCGACACGACTGTCGCAGGTTCTGATAAACCTTATGACCAACGCGATCAAATTCACTACGACGCAAGAGAAACGAATCGTCAAGATGCACGTCGCGGCATCGAGAGAAAAGCCATCGCAAGAGTCGAACTACAACCTCACGTACATACCTTCACAAGCACCAAAGGACAAAGATGTCACAGCAGCGCCGGAATGGGGGCTCGGTGAGCCACTCTATATTCACTTTGCTGTCTCCGATACGGGCCGTGGACTTGACGACCTAGAGAAGAAACAACTCTTCCAGCGCTTCTCCCAAGCCAATCCTCGAACACACGTCACCTATGGTGGTTCTGGTCTTGGTCTCTTCATCTCGCGCGAGCTTGTGGAATTGCAAGGTGGTGAGATCGGCGTCGCGTCCGAGGCTGGCAAAGGCAGCACATTTGCCTTCTATGTAAAGGGTCGCAGGTCACAAGCTCCTGTCGTGGGAAGCGAAGATGATGTCACGCATCACCACAACATTATCGATCGAAAGAACTCAACTAGCAGGCAGAAGTCTAAATTGTCTGAGATTCAGACACAGGTCGCGGGCGCAGAACAGAGACCGACTATGTCTCCCCGGAGCACGAACGACCAGCTCAAGAGTTCCCGAACTGACGCATCCGGGCTACGTGTACTGATCGTTGAAGACAACTTGATCAACCAGAAGGTTCTCGCCGCTCAACTTCGAAAGCTTGGCTGCATAGTCAGTGTTGCGAACCATGGTGGCGAAGCAATCGACCACATCAAGAAATCTTCATTCTATAAGAACCTGGACCTGGAATCGACCGGCAAGCAAACTGAAATTGATGTTGTGTTGATGGACCTCGAGATGCCCGTCATGGACGGCATGACTTGCGCGCGAACGCTTCGTGCCATGCAGGAATCTGGAGAGCTCGTCCGGCATGTGCCCGTCATTGCAGTCACAGCCAACGCCAGAGAAGAACAAATCAGGAATACCCTCGATGCCGGAATAGATGATGTCGTGAGCAAACCGTTCAGAATACCCGAGCTAGTGCCCAAGATGAGGGATACTATAGCGAGGTTTGTCAATGGTGTTGGTACTGATGCCGACGGATAATATAAAACGACACACGCTGATACTGTGGAGGCCATTGAAAGTTCTGTGCTCGTTGGCAAAGAAGACACGTGAGATAAGTTCTTGAGTGGTGCTGTTCAGTAGATAGCATGCATGGAAAGGGCCTAGAGCTGTCGCAGCCACGAATGTGCGCGGATTCACAAGACGTGGTGGTGGTGGTGGCACCATGCAGTATTGCCGTATATCCATGTTGTCACCAGCCGAGAGTCGAATAGAATAGGCCTGTCCACAATGCGACCGACCCGAAAAGAGGTCACGAAACATCGATCTTACGAATAAGTTGTGCGCCAGTAATTCTGGTTGTGGTCGAATATATTGAACGCACATTCGTGGTCAACGTCAAAGAAATACCGTCAGAGACCTCCACTCAGTCGTGCGGCCAACCACAAGAAGCACAGTCTTATATCCGTGAACCCCGCCGATGCTGCTCGCGGTCTGATGACTATCGATGATATCCCAACGACCCCAGCAGAAAGGGAGAAGCACGCAGAGCAAGCAAGCGAGAAGGGGAAGACAAACGTCCGGCGTCATCTGAAAAGCAAGTAGGCGTGTTTGAGGCTTGGAAGCCTCGTGTCGGTGTCAGCGGGCGCCACGCGCGTGTATAGAAGCAGCATTACAACATCATGGCTTAAGCCAGCAGAGCTGAGCTGAGCTGAGCAGAGTAGAGTATCTAGGTAGTTTCATTCACTCAATCAGTCTGTCAAATAGCTGGTTAGTTAGTTACTAATCGAAGCATTCGCAAAACCAAAGCACAGTACCTTCGAAATCTACAATGACGTGGCACTCACTGCACGAGCGAGTATTGCGGACAGAGAGATACTCGCTTAGATGGCGTTTGCATGTAAGGGGTTTTCCCCCTCCTATGTATGTAGAGGTCCCCGCTTGCGGTAGGTAGCTTGATTTGGTCTGACGTACTGTGTACAGCATTACGCCGAGTTACGTTACATTCTACTTGACTCAATCAATCAATCAATCAATCAATCAGTAGTGGCGGACGCGTCGACCGCCGAGGGTCTCGCCTGGCCTTGGCTGCCTGACGAGCCTCACGTCGACGTTGCGCAGCTTGCTCCATCGCACGATGTCCGGCGAGACTTTGCCGCAGTTCCTGAGGGTTATGGTTTGCACCGCGACACGCGGGAGCCGGAGCAGCTCTGCGACGAAGACCTCCGTGATCTCGGGCGCCTCGAGATCGAGGTGCTGGAACGTGGGGAACAGCGAGTGGATGACGGCCAGGTCGTTGTCTGTGATGTTGTCGTCTTTCAGGGCGAGCGCGGCCACGTTTTCGAGCGCTTCGGTGCCCGGGATCGAGCGGAGCAGGTGCAGGTCGCTCCCGATGTGGCGGCCCGCGACGTTGCTGTACGTCACGAAGTCGGACATGCTGAAGGTGCGGAGCGTGGTCTTCGTCAGGCCCTGGCGGATGGCGTACGCGAGGAAGCGGATGCTCTCCGGGCCCTTCACGCTGATGGTGTGCATGTTTGCGGCGGGCATTTTGAGTTCTTCGGGTTGCGGGAAGATGTTGGCGAAGGGCCCCTCGAGCACGAAGCTCGACAGGTTTGGCGGCGTTCGGAGGTTGTGGTCTTCTTTGATATCGACATTTTGAAGGCTGAGCTCTTGCAGCTTCAGGCAGTTTGAGAGGTGGAGGCCCGCCAACACTCTGACGTTGCCGAGTGCTAGTCTCTGGATGTTGGGAAAAGGGAAGTCGTGGGGGAACTAGTGCGCGGGTCAGTGGTGTCTTTCATTCTGCGCGTGGAAATCCCTTTTCTTATAGGGACGCACCGTTATAGGCAGATATAGCTGCTTGCTAGAGTGTATGCGAAGATCGCGAATATTATGACTGGTGGTCCAGCGAGGGAGGTAAGGGTCGTAACGAGGAGCCAAGCCGCAGTAAAGGTCAGCCCGCTCTAGAACAGAACATTTTGCAAGTAATTCCTGAGCGGTGGCATGAACATCCACGCCCGAGGACATGGCAAGGTTTTTGAGCTTTGAGAACTTCTCGAGACGAAACTTGTTGACGTCAACCTTGCCCTCGTCGATCAGTAGAGTCTCTAGTGTTTCCCATTTGACCCAACGACTCATTTCAGCGCTGGCAAGTCGGGCGGCATGTTCGTTCAGCTTCGCGAGTGCTATTGACTTCGGCGTCTTGCCCAGTCTCGCGAAGGCCATTTTGAGTTGTTCGTATGTGACGGTTCTTTTGGACTGCCGCGTGTCGATAGTTTGCGACACAACGTCTAACAGCCTCAGTCTCGAGCGCCAGACCTTGCTGACGCGCATGAGGGCGATCGCTTGTCGGTAGTCGAAGGACGCCATGACTATATCAAGTAATTCGGTGGGAAGTACCTCCATGGGGTCCGTACCCTTTTCAAGCACGACACTCTTCTTGGTTAACTCCTTAACACGAATGAGACACGCTTCGAGCCTAGAGTGTCCTTTATCTGAGTAAGGCACGGTCTTGAGTCCATATTCGCAGATCTTGGCGGCGCCTGCGAAGTTACCCTTCAGCTGCTCAATCTGCGCGCATTTCAGGTAGCCTCTCGCATCAGCTCTGTCAAGGCGAATCATCTGCTTGGCGTCCTTCAGGGCATCCTCATTCTGCTTGAGCTTGATGTAAGCACTACTCCGAAGGTCGTAGACGTGAAGCAGATCTGCTTTCCGATCGTGCAGGTTGGCGATGGCTTGCGTGAAATGTTGCACCGCATCTTTGTGGCGCCTTTCGTCAAGAGCCCGCTGACCGTCGAGCATGAGAGTGCTGACAGGTGCTGAGGGGCAAGTCTTTTGTTTCTTGGTTGCAGGCTGGCCTTCCAGCAACTCGGCAAGCATAGAGCGCCGCATCTCAACGTTTCGTGACATGTCGTACTGCTTGGACAAGAACAAGTAGCACACATCAATTGATGATAGGGTGAGTCTAGTGTACCAAGAAGGTTTGTCCTATGGATGGATTAGTTGCGCGACGTGTACCCGTAGCGCGTTGATGGACCCCGCCTCCCCACGTGACAAGCTGTAGCTGTTGACGCCCGGATCTTCCCCGTCTCCGTTCTAGCTGAGTCCTGCCGGTCAACCATGATCTCACGCCTGCCCTCCGCCATCCATGCATTTTGGGAGTCGTGGCTCGAACCGTTAGCGGAAATCTATGGTCTAGCTGATGCTCGCTGCACCTGAGATGTCTCCACCTAGGAGGACACCATGGTTGACAATGAAGCCACAGAGAGCACAATAGCCACGAACGGAAGCGACGATTCCGCATCCAAGCAAGCAGCGTGCTTAGAGTGTAGACGAAGCAAAGTCAAGTGTCTACGGACTCCAGACGCTGTTGGATGCAGGAAATGCACAAACGCCCGTGTTGAATGTGTTATACCCCAATACCACGTTGGCCGATACAAAGGCGTCAAGAACAAGCGCTCCGGTCTAGAGAAAGCAATCTATCAAATCGAAGAGGCCGTCAAGAAGGCGCGCACCAGTGGCTCAGGCATGCAAGACGAACATGCTTCAGCTCTCAAGCGTCTGCTCGATGATACTAAAACCTCTACGACCCCACCGCGACCGGCTCTTCATAGGCAGCCGTCGAGCTTCGAGGAGCGTGCCACGACCGCTGATTCCTTCACCTTCGAGCCGCCCTTGGAAAGCATCGGGCATGCAAGGACTCTGTCAACTTCGACTTTCAGACGTCCGTCCTTTGCTGAACATCACGAGAACAGTAGGGACTTGACGGTGAACAACGCCGACAATCCTTTACAACTCCTTGCTATCGCGTCTGCGATCCCTGAACCATCGGTGACAGCGGCAACGCCATCGATCAACGGTAAAGTATCACCAGATAATAGAACGACTACGACAATCGACGATGATGGAACGCAAGAGTTTTTCACTCCTATCACGTCAAGGCTTGATGTCCATCCGGACTTGGACCCTATCGAACTTGGATTTGTCACTGCAGAGGAATCTCAGACACTGTTTACATAGTAAGAACGCACTGAAAAAGGACCGAGCTGAAGCTAACCAGGACCCAGCTTCCATGAAAGCTTGTCCCACACGAGATGGGGCCTCGATCAAGCTATCCACACGGCAAGTTTCGTACGGTCACGTTCATCGTTCCTGTTCACTTCCATCCTCGCTGCAGCCGCATTGTTCCTCCCAGAAACCGCCGCCCTCTCAAAACGCCTGAATAACCACATCAAGCTCTTGGTGCAGCGCATTACTGCTGGTGGGTACCGCTCGCTCGAAATAGTCCTTGCGTTCATGGTAAATGTGCCCTGGATGCAGCTAGGCAAGAACTGGGCCATGGACGATCAGACATGCTTTTACCTATCGACTGCCATGACAATTGCTATTGACCTTTCACTCTACAAGATCGTCATACCGTCCTCAACAATGCGGGCCCCAGGCATAATGGAAAGCGTGGCGCAATCTGACTGCATCGAAGCACGACGTGCGCTCAACCTAGACGGCCACATCGATATTGACCCCACATCTACCCTAGGTGGACGGCTTCTGCGTGCTCGTGAGCGGACATGGTTGGCTCTGTTCACCCTCGATAGAGGCGTCTGTCTTGCAAGAGGCAGGCCATGGACTGTTCCGACTTGCCCTCTCATCGATACGTGCGATGCTTGGCACGTATCTGAGATCGCTGACAAGGAGGATGGCAGCTTGATCGCGTCTTGTGTCCTTCGAAGAGACTTTGGTGGCCTCATTTCTAGCATCAGAACGACGTGCGACGACAACCGATCCAGCACAAGTCATGGCACGAACGTTGTCAAGCACATGCGAGAAAAGGTGGAAGGGTTCTTTATCAATTGGTACAACACATGGTCGTTCCAGATCAGACGGAACGACGGCAGTATACCACCCTACGTTGAAATTCTGGTATCCCATGGCAAGCTATCGGCATACTGCAACGTCATCAACCACCCTACAGCTTCGACAGAGATGAAACAGTTCTTCCGTGCAGCAGGATTGACCGCAGCACTGAACGTGATTAGGGTCGCGGTCCAAAAGGAATCCAGGCTCAGATCAATGCCCAACAATTCGGTAATCATGGTCTCTTTCGCGGCATGCTTTGTACTAGGCCTCAGCACGACCAGGCGAGGCGACAAGATCTATCTCGCCGCGAACGCAAAGAAATCTATCCAAGAAGCCGCCAATGTGCTGGAACGTATTGGTTCGTCGCCACCACATCGCAAAGGTGCATCAGCGCTCTTCGGCAAGCACATCAAGCGCATCATGAGGCAGCACACAGCTTCAATTGAAACGAACACAACCGCAGAACGGGAGAACATGAACCTTCCCGATGCCGAGTCTAGGCGTCCAAGCAATGGTATAGCTGCTGCGCCGTATACTCTACAATCAAATTGGGGCGAAGCTGAGCAGACGTTTCCTGGCTTTGACAGCATGACGGACGACCAACTTCTCGAGGCCATACAGAATGCGAAGGATGATATCGATACATTTCATGCAGGGTTGCAACCTGAGGATGGGCTATTCATGGACTGGCTGGAGTGGCCAAGCCTCACATAGTACACGGTGATTGCATTGTGAGGCTTTTCTTACGGACGCCTGCTATTCTAGTAGAGACGGTGTCAGATAATGCGTAGTCCGTATTGCCAGGTTTCCCCATGGGAGTTCAACATGATCTCCACCACTGCCAGATTGTGCTTTAGATGGAACACTTTAGTTGTCAAGCATGAATACTACCGCAGTCTGAGTCTTCAATCTGGTGAAGGTCTGAGCCTAAAATCTTGACGTATTCTCGTCGGCTAAACATCTTTCACCAGTTTACCATCCTTGCCCGTGATGCCAATGGTACGTGCGAAGGCCGGAAGGCAGAGTCTAAAGCTCCGTGCGGGGCCGGCGATCTCGGTGTTTCAAAAACGGCCGAGTCGGCTAGATCCACCATGTAGCCGAGCTCTAGTAAAGAGCGGGTCAAATTTGTGGTCAAAAGTGAACAATCACTCTCCTAACGTGAGAGGTCCTGTTGCTTCTTGGTGATTATCTGACAACCACAGGTTACAGATGGCGTCGTTGTTCGAAAGCGCTGCTTGTGGAGCGTTTGTGATATCGTCGCGACCTCGATATTCAACACTACACGCCTCGGTCAGAGCTCTAGGTAGCTGTGACGTAAAGGCCTTTTCGACGTCCATATCGCGTAAACGACAAGCACCAAGGGCTGAAGACTCACATCCTAAACCGAACAGGCCGAAGTCGAAACTCTGCAAAGACGCTGATGATGCAGTGAAGGATCTCCAAGATGGGTCTACGGTCCTTTCCGCCGGATTCGGCCTTTGTGGTGTTGCCCAAACACTCATTGAGGCAATCGGGAGGCAGGGAGCCAAAGACCTGACAGCAGTTTCGAACAACGCTGGACTTGGCAACGGCGGCCTAGCTCACTTGGTTCAGAGAGGTCAACTTGGACGCATGATTTGCTCATATCTGGGTGGCAACAAGGAGCTCGAGAAGCAGTACCTGACGGGCAAGATTGCTATCGAGCTCAGCCCGCAGGGAACAATCGCCGAGAGAATACGAGCGGGCGGTGCTGGTATTCCTGCATTCTTCACCTCGACCGGTGTCAAAACTTACATTCAAACTGGCCAGATCCCCATTCGCCAGCAGCCTTCTGAAGACGGCAGCGGCAAGCCGGAGATTCTTGAGGCTGGCAAACCCAGGGAAACTCGAATCTTCAACAACAAGGAATTTGTCATGGAAACCGCTATCACCGGTGATGTTGCTATTCTTCGGGCTAACAAAGTCGACAAGGCTGGCAACTGTCAATTCAACTACACAGTCAAGACTTACGCGATGATCATGGCGAAGGCAGCAAAGGTTTCAATTGTGGAAGCAGATGAGATTGTGGAAATCGGGGCTTTGGATCCTGATCAGGTCGACCTGCCCGGTATTTACATTGACCGCATTGTTCAGGCTACTGCTGAGAAGGCGGTCGAGGTCAAAAAGCTGGCTTCCAAGGGCGACACCGCGGAGAACAACCCAGGACAAGCGCGAAGGAACAGGATTGCGAAGCGAGCCGCAAAAGAGCTCAAAGATGGCTACTATGTCAACCTCGGTGTCGGCATTCCCACGCTTGCGGCTTCCTTCGTGGAGCCTGGTGTCACGGTCTGGCTGCAAAGTGAAAATGGTATCCTCGGTATGGGTCCCTACCCGGAAAGTGAAGATCAGATCGACCCCGACCTCATCAACGCTGGCAAGGAGACTGTAACGCTTCTGCCTGGTGCGTCGACCTTTGACTCGTCCGACTCTTTTGCTATGATCCGAGGAGGGCATGTGGATGTCTCGATTCTCGGCGCCCTGCAAGTTAGCGCTGAGGGTGATCTCGCCAACTACATGATTCCTGGCAAGGTGTTCAAGGGTATGGGAGGCGCCATGGATTTGGTGTCCAACCCTGACCAGACCAAGATCGTCGTTGCTACGGATCACGTTGACAAGAATGGTCGCAGCAAGATCGTCCAAGACTGTGCTCTGCCACTGACTGGCAAGAGCGTTGTGAGCACTATTATCACAGACCTCTGCGTTTTCCAAGTCGACAGGAAGAAGGGAGGACTCACTCTGACCGAGTTAGCGGAAGGTGTAACGCTGGAGGATGTCCAGAGCAAGACTGACGCCAAGTTCGCAGTAGCACCCGAGCTCGGACAGATGTAAGGCATACGATCTGGCCATGCAGCTTGCCGATATCGTGGACAGGTCGGAAGCACATAGTTTGCATACAGGGATATTCAAATGGCATTAGGAAGGAAGACTCAATAACGAGTCAAGTCTGGATCGGCGGTCGGAGGCGTCTCGGTCTTACAATGATGGCATTGCACCCGTACGCCCCACACGTGGCAGTCTTCTTCGTGCCTTCTATGGAGCTTGCATCATGTTGTGCTTGCCTGCCTGGCTCTTGACCCACCAGTATTTGCAACGTCCTTCTTATGATGGCCGCGCAACGTGACTTAGAAATGGACACAATCCTCGGCATTCTTCGCCCCGTGATAAGCTGCATATGCCATGTCAACCTAGATGCCTTGCATTAGCAGTCCCACATTCACTCGGAACGCCTCGACAAGGACATCATGTGCACGAGCATGAGGTCGTGGCTTCCATAGTCGTCGACCGCTAGAGTTTGCTGGATACTTTTCGATGGTAGACTCAATCGACCATCTAGAACTTCCCTGCACAGCGAGTTCGCGAGTTATTTCCGGGTCCGCGTCCCCTCAAATCAACATGCATGGAGGCCTTGGACTGGGCAGGAAGGTGTCGTAATTTCGCCGTATCTAACGAAGTACCTGCGAGGTTCACTCTGTGGCGAGGAAAACACCAAGTCGATGAATCGACATTACCAAATCGCAGGTTGATGTCCAGGTCGTCGTGGTCTACTTGTACTTGCCCGTTGCGCGCTGCGCACGGCGTGAGCTAGCCTAAAGATGACTGGACTTGCCACCTGCGGAAAGCAAGCGAATCGGAGAGTGAGCCCTGGAGTGACCCCTAAATTAGTGCCTTGCTTTTTCCAATAGTCTTTTCTAATCCGATCGCACTATCGATTGCATCAGATCGATGCAAGTCTCGCATACTTCGACTAACGACAGGCTGCATATTGGTTCTGTCCTTGAAGTGTCCCTTACGACAACTTGACTGGGAGGGTTGAGGCGGCATCAGCACTACCGTTCGGGGTATACAATCTTCAGTCTTCAACAGAGCAGAGACCCTCCTGCAACCTGGTCTTCCGTCTCGATTCCGGTCACAGACTCTGCCATGCCACTCTATTATTATTGCGACGTCGTACGAGCACAAGGATCTTAAAAAGCAATCACCAGGTTCCACGCCGGAAAAGCTGTACTCCCTGTATATATAGCAATAAGTTCTATTCACGAAGCCGAGCTTCGAGCTTATTTATTATTATGCTTTCTTGCCACGATTAGGCACCTAGCACTGTTAGGCCTGTGTCGGACAGTGCGGCCAGGTAGCCACTTATTTGCCTTTCTGGTTATACCACGACTTAGCTAGCTACGTACCACGGTAACACCAATCGTTACTTGTCACAGCATTCAGCACCAACTAGATAGGGGTTCACAAGCGCTTTCGTATTCCAATTGGCTGAGATTGCCACTGTGCAGGACTCATTTCAGCTTTACCAGGACCGAATATCCGAAGCGATGACACCAGGAGCCGGCAGTGCCACGTCCCGAGTCACCCCTAGCTTGACCAATTAGAGTCCACTGCATGATATTGGCGTTGTCACTCACTGGCATACACTGATCATGAACCATCCCTGCAGCTGGCCCTTTTGGTAAAGTCTCGTCTTGAGGCTTTCCCAAAAGGGACATATTGGGATCGTCATGCTTTCGAATGTGCAGCAAGGCAAGGTTTGTGACCGAAACAACTCCTGGTGGAACAACGATGCTGGCAATGGCCTCGCATATATTCGTGGCTCACTCTTGGGCGAGGCCGCTCCTGGCCAGCCTAAAAGCTCGAGAGTGAGCCATTGCTACCACTAACTGACTTGCACCGACCACCATAGAATAACCACATTTTGACCTTCGCGAATAACGCAACTGCCCGCTGCTTACTTAAGAGAGAAGGCAAACATTTACTCAATGCACATCCCAGTGCTTGACAGACCACGGACTCCAGGGATGCAGCGCCCGGTGTCGAGATTCGAATTGCTGAACACGCCACCAGACTTCGAGCACCCAGAAGAAGCGCCTGAATACTTCTCCCTCACGGCGTTATCGAACACGAGGCTCAGCAGGAAATCACTTGTAGAAGATGATTTTACGGCGCCCATGGTGCTCCATCGCAAACGACAGCCATTCACTCTAGCGGAGGTGACCGTATCAGTCGACTTCCGGGTGGATTGGGATCAAGGCGGCCTCGCCATCTTTCTCGGAGGACATCCGGCGCAAAACCAGCGGCTCTCGCGAAGCCCTCGCTCACTTCGAAGGCCGTACGTCGTGGTTGACCCTCAACTCAACCGCGCGTCAAATAAGTGGGCACGCGTCGCTCTAGAAATGACCGCCGGCGAACTCGGTATCTCAACACTCGTGGCCAATCCGAAATGTGGTGTTGACTGGGCGTCGACGCCGGCTTTTCCTTACGTATCTAATGTCCACGCAACAGATCTCTCAATGCCTAGTGTGAGGCTGAAACTCGAAAGGGTCGGCGCTGATTTGTGGGTGTGGTTCATGATCCCGGAGACACAGTTCCAGGCAGGATACGTGCCGACACCAGAGTTCGTCAGCAGACAATGGCGGAAGTGTAGAGAGATTGTGAATTTCTTCGACGAGCAGTCGATGAAGGGTGATGTGTGGGTCGGATGCTACGCAAGCAGACCTGTCGAGGCTGAGCCGGACATCGAGAGCTTGTTCGTTGAGTTCGAGGACTTGGAGATACTGTGATGCTCTGATCCGAAAGACCTGCCGTGGCCGAGAGAATTGTCCGTTGAGGAAGTGAGGGGCATCAACACAACGGGCACGAGTAATGCGTCTTACCTGAGGAAGGCTCGCGTCATCGAAGGGGCGACTGCTGCAGCTAACCTACAAAATCGTGTGTTGTGCTGCATACTCCAGCTGATTGCACGTCTTGGCAGCTCGCTCTAGCTGGAGCATCGGTTTTCAACTTGCTGAGCCTGTGACTTCTATACAGCCAACCAGCCAGAGATCACCGCGAGATACACGTTGTCCCAACAACAATGCCGACGCCATAGCTCGCAGCGGAAACATACATACAACAACCAGGCCATCCTGATACAACACAGCTACAGAATGGTCTGGTACTCCGTGGCGGCCTTCCGTCCGGTACCACTCCATAGGTGCAGGCTGTTTGCGGCTGCACTCAAGGTGCCTCAACACCTGTACCAAGAGACGGCGCCTCAGTCACGTCCATAGACACGTGACTGACATGTGGTGCGTGTACAGGGCAGAAGCGAACCACGCACATCTTCATTCAGAAGTGGAATAGCAGGAACAGGTGATAGATCATAGCACCCGGCCCACAGTGGAGGGAGAGAGAAACATTCAAGACACCGTCATTGAAAGGCGGTCGGTTCTAGATACACCGGTGCTCTTCTGCATATAGCATGGCTCAGGCCAAACTGGGGATAAAAGCGATATCACAATATAATATTCAACCCGGCAACCCAAAGCTCTTTACTCGCGTACTCCACTTCCATTTCTACTAGATACAAGGCAAATTGTTACTCATCCCTCACAGCTTCGCCTTGTTCAAACCCGGTGCAAACGTCGTCCCACCACTAGTCTGCTCCTGCTGAGCCTCACCCTCCTGCATGGTCCCAATAGCCCCGACCAATTCATCGATCCACTCCAACACCCACTTGTTCCCTTCCTCACTGCTCAGCCATTTCCCACCAGACACCTCGACCTCGCCCTCCTTCTCGGCATCGCCATTCTCATACGCCTTGCGCAGGCCAAAGACGTGGCTCACGACCTGCGGGCCCACGCCCGTCTGCGCGCGCAAGCACGCAATCGCCACCAGACTGGTCAGCACGCGGCCGACGTGGGTCTCGCGCGGCTTCTCCTCGCCGTCGACGTACGTGTGGCGGCTGGGGTTGCTCAGCAGGCTGGCGTAGTGGGCGTGGATGATGTGCACGGGCAGATCCGGGTGCGACTGGCCCAGCTTGTCGAGCAGCTTGCGCTCGAAGCCGGCGTAGACGCTGTCCCACAGGCCGAGGCCGTCGGTCTTGCGCTGCTCGATGTTGTCCGGCGCGAACTGGCGCGTCGGCTTGCTGGACAGCTTGTTGCGGATGTCGGCCGGCAGCGAGTTGTAGAAGGCGCCCAGGCAGTTGATCGTGCGCGGGATGCCGTTGAAGGAGATGCATTTCAGGCCGACTTCGCGCTGCAGTTCGGCGGTGAGCACGGGGGACAGCGTGGGTGATTGCTTTTGGGCCAGGTGCCAGAGGTGTAACATTGCGCTGGGCGCGTTCATGGTCATTGCCGTGGCGGTGGAGAAGGCGAGCCAGGCGGATGGGGAGACGTCGTGGTCTTTGGCTTCCGAGGCCAGGCGGGTGATTGTCGGGGTTAGGGTGTTGGAGTTGACGACTGTGTAGGAGGGTTTGGCGAAGGGGGCATTGATGAGTTGTTTTAGGGCTGAGGAGAGTTTAGACATGGTGGGTGGTGGGTTAGTGGTGTTGATGGAGGTTGAGCTCTTTGTTGCCTTTCTCAATGGTAATACTGATGGTCTTACAATCAGGTCCTGAAGCTTGGCGTGTTCTTCGCTTCACGCTCAAAGTCTTCGGTGGTAAAATTCGATAAGGCTGTTTGTTCGTCTCACGGTTGATGCCGTTGCTGGATGATGGTAGGAGCTGGTGGGCTTGGAGCTCTTATTCACCTCGACTTGATGGCTGACTCTGTTGTTGTTAAACCCTTGAGTGATGACAGGTTTGTTACCGTGCTGAACAATACTGGAAGAAGTCAAGCTCGAGGTTAGGACCTTCTTTTCCACCAGAGAGTACTAACAATGGGCTTAGGCACGGTATAGAGGGAGTGATCGGACATCTTCCAGCTCTAAACGAGATCCGCGGTCGGCGTCGGACGAGAAGGCCGGGTGGGTCGGAGATATATCTATGGCCGCTGCTTTCTAGCCTTTACACTATGCCGTACAAAGAGCTTTGGCCTACTACCAATCAGTAAGACCAGGAGCGTGGCATGCTGAGCAGCGAGCTGTGGCCTGATGTTCTACATTATGCTGCTTCATCTCAGCTTCATTACGCCATGCTATGCCATGGTTACCAAAAATTCAATACTGTGAATCTTATGCATGCCAGTTTTGCTCGTCCAAATCCTACTGGACATGTTCAATTACAGGAGTGTGCAGGCAGATGATGCTAAGCTGACCAGGCCTGATGTGCGTCATTCCCAAGGATTTCTGACGCGAAGACAAGGCATGCAGCAGCTCTGCGAGTAGATAGCCAGTAAAGACTGTGTCACGTTCCTTTCCCTTTCACGAATTCGTGTGACCTGTGGTGCATCTGGTAGATTGAATTCAAAATGTCGTGGAAAGATCAATTCAAGAGATACAAGGGGGAATGGGACAAGTTCAATTCCAAACACAACATCATCCCCAGCCAGCAACAGCAACAGCAACAACCCCAATACGCATACCCTCCTCAGCAGCAGTATCCTGGCCAAGCATCCTACTCGCAACCACCGCCCGCCCCGGGGCAGCAGCAACAACAAAGCTTTTACGACCGCCCACCACCCCCCGGCCCACCATCACAGGGCCAATATGGCTACCCACCTCCCCCGCAGCCGGGCTACAACCCCCAGTCCGCCTCCTACCCTCAGTCACAGCCGCCACAGCAACCAATCAACCCTGTGTACTGGCAGGCACGCTTCGAGCCAAGTGTGCCAGTAACGCAAGAATGGGACGCGAAAGAGGGCGCCCATGGTTGGGGTAACAATGAGCTTGAGAACTATACCTCCAACCCGGAGAATGCCTTCTACACTCAAGACCACAAGCTCATCTTGAGAGCCATTGCGAACAACAGCAGCCAAGATCCTGCCCACAAGTTCACTTCTGCCCGCCTTGTCTCGCGTCAGCGCCTAGGAAGAGATCGTGGTGTCTTGACTGCCGTCGTTACCAGTCCCTGTGCGAGCGGCATATGGCCTGCATTCTGGTTACTACCATTCGAGCCCTTCACCTGGCCAACAGACGGCGAAGTCGACATCATGGAGACCTGGAACGGCGATCACACCAACCACTCCTGTCTTCACTGGGGAAAATTTGATGGTGCTGACTGGAACAAACACATTACCCAGATGACACAATTGCATGACATGGATAGGCGGCCTGTAAGATATGATTTGACTTGGGATCAGCCCAATGGCCAGCCAGGGCAGGGACGCCTAGTATGGCACATCGATGGGAGACCCGTCATGAAGGCCCCAATACCGCAAGGATCGAGGCCGATGCGTGACTTTACCGTTCTGTTCAATGTTGCTATGGGAGGGAATGTCTGTGCTGGTCAGATACCCAGAGACGGTGCCTACGACATGGTCGTGCATTACTGTGCTATGAGTGCCGAGCCAGAAGGCGGCTGGGCTCGGTTTGAGAACGATTGGCGCCACTGTCCGGACGGAAAGGTGGGCTAGGCAAGCACCCAAGAGGGCAGGCGTCGTACCTTCCTCTTGACTTCAAGGATCGCTACTGCTCTGTCGTTCTGTCCGAGATCCCAAATCGGCCATGCATCACATCTTACTGCATCGATATTCCGACACATTTGTTCGCCCACGTAGTCTCACCAGACACGACGTCGTTCTAGCCATCCCTGAAATCACACATGATGCGTGATCGGCAGCATGTAGCTCAGACATGTCTCAACGCGGACACAAACGAGCTGCACAGGGAAGATGGTCGAATCATCAACGTCGCGCCGTGCGTGCTACAAGACTTATACAATGATCTCCGAGAGTCGAAGGTGAGGATATGAGAATGATGTATGTCGACAAAGGTAGCCATGACTAGGGATTATGGTACGCAATCAGATAGTGAGCGCTGCTGTGCATTTCTGCTCTAGCGTCTAGGAGGAGCGGCATGTTTCCAGTAGTACAGTTGCTGTGCCATACTTGGCTTTAGGATAGAGCGACCCGCGAACAAATCTGCACTTCTCAAGTCCATCTCTCACACCGTGTTCAGTGCCAGGTGGTCAAAGCGAAAGATTCTACTGTGTTTGATTGCTAGCTTCTAGACAGTGAGAAGGAATCTGTCCTCTTTGGAATGACATTGGTGGTGAGCTTGAGCTAGATGATGTCTGCAAATATTGCGATAGGGGTCATGGTAAGCTGATCTGGAACACGAACAGGAAGGTAATCTTGTAGGGAGTCATGCACGATATGGCATATCACTTCCGCCCGACGATGTCATTACTTCTTGTCTAATCTCCCTTGTCTACACCTTCTTGTCTAGTCCTCCTTGTCTATGCCTTCTTGTCTAGTTTTTCTTATCTACGTCTAAGTCGCAGCCCCTCCGGTCCTACAATCGCTCTTTCACATGGCCTCGCCTGATCATTCCTCGTGACCCTCGATATCTTCCATATCTTCATCCTTGTGCGGCCACAGTACTTTCCCCTGCCAAACAGCCTTGATCGTCAGTGCAGCGATCCACAGCCAAGCAGCGCACAACAAGATCGTCATCGCCGAGCACACAGCTTTGACGGGCGAGCTGCCCAGCACGTTGCCAAGCTGTATAAGAGCTATCGTCAGCCCCGCGTTGGGGAAGATGATAGCCCAGTAGTTCAGCGTGAAGTGCGCTTCTTTGTAGCCGTGGATGATACCGACGGTTGAGAGCGCGAAGAACCAGAACGCAAGTAGCCAAAGGAAGATGCCGACAGCGACGCCCATTGCCTTCCATATGTCGCCGACTGGAATCGTCGTGATGCCCAAGAACCCTGGCGGCAGGATCACCTGCGCCTGGCTACCGAGAATGACCATTGCGTTCGCGGTATAGGCGGCTGGTCCTACGGCGACAAACATTCCTGGCCGCTTCGGTTCGTCTGGTAGCAGCCCGGACGTTAGTCGAGTGATGTACAAGGTGTATTGGATGAATGCGAAGCAGAAGCCTAGGCCTTGGAAGGCGATCCCACCAATAAGCATTGGCAGCGCCGAGGACGGTCGAGGTTGGCTGTATAGTAAAGTCCCAGCAAGGGGTCCCAGGATAATGAATGGGTAGATGGGCAGGATCCAGGCGGGCATCATTTCGTTGACGGGTAATTGCTGAATATCGAAGATCCTATGATACTGGAAAATCGCGACGAGCATAACGCAGCCGGCGTAGAGCCAGAAGAGAACCTCTAGGGTTCTGACGAGCCATTGGCCGCATGACGGCACGCCGTACGCCTGTATACTGTAGATGATCAATGCAATGCTGACCCAGAATGTGCCGAAGAAAAACGACTCGTGAGGATGGTGAAGGGACTTCCTCAGAGCGCCTTTGACGAGGTGGAACCGCAAGCTGATCAAGATTGAGAACAGGACGAAGAGGACTAGATCGATGATAAATACCACTTTCCCGATCGTTTTCAGTCCAGTGAATGTGTAAGGCTGCTGGGAGAGTAGTGTCGCAATGGCTCCGGTTGACATTGTGCATTCGAACCATGACCAGGTGAAATGCGTCAGTCGCTCTCGCCAGGAAACGCGTTTTCCTTCATAGTTCTTCGACTCTGCATCGAGGACCTTGAGGCTTCGCATTGCTAGAGATTGTTAGGCTTGGGAAGACTAGAGATGGGTAGATGGAATGCGGAAGTTGTGGGCAATGATTTTTTTGCTGCAGGTTGATTATGTCTACGTTCGTGAATGAGTGTGCATTGGGATGTAACCAAACTCGACTCTGTCATGCTACAAGTCAGCAGGTATAACGACGTCTCGAAAGGCGCTTGACGTCGTTGTGATTGCCCATCATAGAATATGTCATTGCTGAAACGTCGCAAGCTTCCGGCAAGCCAAAAAAGCATAGCTTAGTAGGGTCCTCCTGAAACCCTCGTGCCATTCTCTTAAGGTTTGATAGGGCACCGCAAAGCATGGCAATCTTAAGAAGTCAAACGTGCGCATTCAAAAGGCTGGTGTGGCGTGGGAGTGGTGACGACAAGAACTTGGAAGCCAAATGTTTGTGGCTTGGCGTTGCAGCTCACACATTGTCTTTTGGCTTGGCATTCCGGACAATCACTCCGCACCGTGCACTGCCAATCTTCAACTTTAATACCCAGGAAGTCAGGCGTTTCGAAACATGCTATGAGTGGTTCGGAATCCCAAGTGTGACTCCAATTGATGTCGTATCTGGCTGTTTGAGTCTACCATCCCGTTTTACAAGTCTTAGCGCATTATTCAGAGTGAAAGCTACATTACACAATCCGGCTGCTAAGCCAGCGTCTCTCTCTTTCCATACTTCCTCCATCGAATTTTCCGAGGTCTTTCGGAAAACCTTTTCCGCTTTGGCTGCCTTAACAGATTACGTTTGGGTAAAACTGGACTTGCGCCATACTGCATGTCAAGGCGTGGGAGCAGCGTCTCCGCTGGGTACTGAAGCACTCTTTGGCTGTAGTATTCACCGTAGCACCGGCGACATTGAGGCCTGACGTCGAAGGCGCACAACAGGTACACACACTGTCACTTTGACATGCAAGCTTGTTCGTTGTTTACACAGCTAGACTGGAATCCATTCTTGGCGTGACCGAGCAGTCAGAAGCCGCGCACTGATACTTTATCTAGCCCTGGCTTCTGGTTCTTTTCGTCGGGGACGACCTCGATTCGTGTCAGTGTGGTCAGAACTGTCTCTCCACCAGCAAAGGGCCAAGCCTGTCCTTCACTAGGCCTGGATAATGGGCGTTATGTCGTAATCCGAACTTTACAAGAAGCGTCTCCTCAGCGTGTTTCAATTATCGGAAGTTGACACGTAGTAGGCAGCCTCGTGGTGCTCACTTGCTTATCTCTATGCGTCCTCTTCAGCCCAATAACTGTCTAGTTTGCGACACCTAGACGCCCGCCAAGCACTTTGTCTCAGCACCAAAGGGCCAAATGCACAATATTGTGATGGTGGCTAGGTAAGTAACTAAGTGGTATTCATACACGAAGGTCATGAGACGACAAGTGGGTCGTGACTACATGTACCCAGCCACATGAACGCCTAGGTGCACTCGCCTAGCTGAGCAGGTTGGCACTAAGAGACTAGCAGGACATGAATTACACAACGGCGGCTTACACTTTTGTCTGCTAGCGTGGTAGCCAACACTACTTACAGAGAGCGATAGCCGGGCGCAATCGTCTACTACTGAAAAAGAGAGGTGACTTCATTACGTTGAGAAGTATGTGCATAACGCCAGTGAAGTCGGACGCCTGCGAATTCGCCAGACTCAAAAACGTCTCGCCTGCTACTTGTAAAAGGCGGCTGGGCCTTTTCGGTTATCCTCCGACGATATACAAATAACATGGACGGGTTGTTGAAGTGTCGTACTATCAAGGGACGCTGTGTACGCCTACCAAATAGGGAATGAGCTGATAAGGTGAGATGGGCCATCGTTGCAGTGAACAGTGAAGACCACCAATAGGAAGTATACCTCACAATACTGGACCCTCCGGGGACCCACCCCTATCTTTGACAACTCCGCAATCCCCAGGTCCCCGCATGCATTAGCTTGAGAAAAAGACTTGGCGCAAAAGTGTCCCTCTGAGTCCATCGTAAACACTTGCCTGTGTTGCCAGTCAAACACTGGATTTGGCTATGATCTGGCTTCGCGAGCGGGATGTTCCCTAATCATCCGGCGGCGACAGTGCTCCGGGGATGGTCGAGACCCCGCTGGTTGTCTGGACTGATAACAAGTAGAGAAATCTCCTGTGCGCCAACCCCAGATCTGCCTTGCCGCAGGCAGCAAATCAATCGCCAGGGCGCGCGTGGCTGAGCCCATATACATGTGAGTCTCTGTGGCTTAGGGAAGAAGTGCCCTGTGCCTGAAACCATAAAACCTCACAGATTATAAATCTGCCCTTGTCCGAGGGAACTGCCAGATCTGTGAAACCGTGACCTTTCTCTAGACCTTTTTGACACTTCTGCCCACCACCAAAGTCTCAAACTTTGAACGACCCTAGCCCAAGATGTCGACGCCTACAACTGTCGAAAGCACTGCAACCGCTACCTCCACTGGACCTGACCCGAAAACCCCCCTTGTGTCTGTTAGTGACCACACAGCAGGACCTGCTGGGGATATCAAGGAACCTAGTATTGGACAAAAGTTCGCTCGCAACAAATTATCCTGGATCAGCCTGGTCCTGACGATACTACTCTTCGTCTCGACGATTATCTATGCTTGTCGGCCAACGTTCGCAATGAAGTACCGCATCATTCGAGCTTCAAGCAGCCACACAATATTCATTCTACGTGCAATGTCACAGATGGTGGATGCTTTGTTGGCAATCTGCTTGATGACGGCGTTTGAGAGAATTCAATGGTTCCTGGTAGCACGCAACGAGAGAGGTGCTTCATTCGCTCTGATCTCGGCCACTTCCCCAAGTACTGGAGTAGTGGGACTTTGTCAAATGTTGTGTAGAAGGACAACCGGCTTAGGACCTGCCCGTATGTGGAGTTTAGTTCGGCTGCTTTCGCTGAGCCTCCTTCTCGCTATGGGCTTGCTAATAATGAGTATGACCACGATCCTCTATTTATGGCTGATACAGCTGACATCGATATAGGCGACGTGCACACAGACCCCGACTACGATATCATTGCACCGTCTCCAGAAGCTCGGTCTTTCGGCTTCAAAGGCTTCAATATTTCTGTAGCTAGCTCGCTATCATTGATCGCGGATACCATCTACGGCGCTACATTGAATGAATTTTTACTGGATCCCAGGGCAGTGATTGATATCACTTCAGACAGTACCACAAACCCTTCTTGTGCATCTGGATACGACTTCAAGCATGACAATGTCTGTACTCGGTCGGTGTTCATACCTGGAACGACGGCACTAGTGATTGACGAACACTACCATGAAGCGGACCTCTTCGTAGTTCATAACAATATTGGCTATCAACTGGACTTCAATCCTTTGAAAGAGGATTTCATTTTCGACGGTGCCACACACTGTCGCATCTATGGTACAGCACATGCAGCGGCACAATATTGTTTTGCTCCCGCCACTCAAGGTGGCATTGCCGCGAGTAGGTTCTTTCCTTGCGAGTCTATGATAACTTGAGCTAATCTGTTGAAGAGGTAACCCACTGTCTTACGGCCATCTCTGACCCACAGAGCTGCTTAGATTCGACTCAATGGAAGAACAACCCCGGTATCTCAACCATACTCACCATTCAAATGAGGACCGCTGACGTCGTGTATCGACGCAGCACGACTATCATCGCGATGCACTCCTTCAAGGGTGGACCGAGCCCAGCGTCGCTCAGCTGGTCTGATCTTCAGGAAGCTCATCATGTCATGATAACTGGTGACGGGGCTCTGCAAGCAGTAGGCGACGTCCTAGACGTACGCTCGTTCGATGACACGGATCTCGACGACGTCCTAGATGACACGGGTCTCGCCGACGCCCTGGATGGCACGGGTATCGACGACGTCCTAGATACTCTTTTCGACAGTACCTCAGGTAGTTCCGACTTCGACCCATCCTCAAATATTTTCGACACGACGACAAAGATCCAAGCTGGGTTCAACAAAGTGTCTGTCATGATACCCACCATGCTCTACGTAGTCAACATCACCTACCCTAGCACCACTCAGTGGTCCTTCGCCGGCAGTAGCATACTTCACAACATCCTAGCCATCCCATTATATGCGAGCTCATCATTTAATTGGCAATCGGTTGATCTTAGCAAGCTAGGTACGGCGGATTTCGACAACGCACTTGCCAATGAGGCCAATTTGTCTCTTGCAGAGTCCAAATACACTGTTAGCGTCGGGCTGTGGTCCGTGGCCGTGTATGCCGGTGTCGGAACGCTTCTGATTCTGTTTTGCCTTACAACACTAGTCCTTGCGACGTTCCACCCCATTTCATCACGATTGCCAGATTATGGGCCATATCCTCTTTTCAATTTCTGGAAGTGGCTCACTGTTGTCCCAAGAGACAATGTCGATTCAGAAGCGGTTTCAGATGCCACAGCACCTTTTGCTGACTTGCAAGTACAAATGTCGACTCGTCGAACTGTTACTACAGCATAAGTCTACCTGTACAAACAGGGACTACTTAAGATGTTCTTGGATACGGCTGAATTGAAGGATAAAGACCAGATCTTCATAAATGGCATGTACCTGGCGCAGCACTCTGAGGCCTTCGGCAATCCACAAGCCTTCGCGAATCTCTAGGATGCATTTTCAGTGTCGTCTTTCACAAATGGGGCCAGGATCTCCAAGCAGACGTTTACTCTTATTGTACGCCGAGTTCTCCAATAAAACCGCACATCAGAAAACGCTATTGGCCTGGAGATGCAGTTGGAACTAGAGAGTGATTTTAGCAAGTTTTATGGTATTACCGGTCTTTCTCGCGATCCCCATCTATTTCGGCAAGGAGAGTCGCCGCTGGACAGTTGCATATGCCCACAGATTACGTGAGAAAGAAGACAATCCCATACGAGCTCGTCACTACTATAAGAAGGCTTTCAAAGACTTCGATGCTCTTACCCACATTTCCTTTCCTAGCTATCGCCCATACTGTAACAGGCGACATCGTTCCCATCAAATCCGGACTCAGGTGGGAAATCGGGATTGAATCAATTTCTTGTTGGGTATTACCTCTTTGGCATCTTCTACTCCTTCGGCGAGGGTCCTGTGCCGTTTGTGTACGCTTCAGAGAGTATGCCTCTCTTCGTCCGAGACGAAAGCATGGGGTTTGTGACGTCGGTCAATTGGTTGCTCAACTGGTTAGTGGCTCTCACAGCCCCTTTCCTGTTCGATTCGTTAGGCTCGGGCGGCACCTTTGCATTCTACGCCGTCTGGTGCCTGCTGCTCTGGTTCATGATTCTATTGTAAGTTCAACCTCTCCACGGTGCTACACGGGCTTCGAATACTGTGCTGACGATGATTGACGAAGGTTGGTCCCTGAGACAAGGCTGCTGACTTTAGAGCAACTTGATCATGTCTTCGCGGAAATGGACTTCAAAGACTTCGCCCGTCATGCAATTCGAAGCCTACTATGGCTTCTTCATATCGTGGAAAAGCCAAAGAACCTGTATGAGTCTGGAGTTCAGAATTTTGAGGAGGGAGTGGGCTTACAAAGGTTCGTCCTACATGCCTTTGGTCCCCGGAACGCACCAGAAAGCTCATCCGCCGACAGCACGCTTGCAGCTAATGGTGAAGATGGCAGCAGCGTTAAGACAACTGCTTCGCATCATGAAATACGAACGATGAGTGGTATGAACGGGTAGGCCCAACCTCACCCACCACCACAATCTCCTACCGTGACAGATGACGATGGAACACATCCGGCACCATTGCCGCGATACTAGCATTGAGGTATGAGGTATGAGGTCTGACACAACAAGTGTCCGGGGTCTAACGACTACCTGCTTGATCCCATATCAACGTCTACGGAACTCCTCGTCCGCACCGTCCATTACTCGCTCCGTTGCTGCGAATTCCAGAACAAAACCCCCGATTCTGCGCCCAGTACCATGTCACCTACTCCACACGCACAAGACTAACACTACCAGCCAGCCGGCCATCCAAAACCCTCCCTGAGAAACCCCCCCCCGTTCCGTTCTATTGTCACATCAAGAAAACGCACAACGTGGTAGTGGACAGCAAAGGCGCAACAACGTGAGTGAATGAGTGTCGAGATCACGGACCGCCACAGTAGTCGATCGCGGCATACATATACAGCTCTAGACCTCCAAACAGAGAATCGATCGATTGGAAGAGAACGGAACGAAGCAGGTCCAGAACAGCACATTTCAATTTGCCCGTCGTGTTTGACAGTACTACAGGTGATGCCGAGGCACTCCAACAACTAGCAGTCGAGCAATGGCGAGTAAATCCTCAGTCTTCTTCGGACGACCCACGAACAGGGCGGTCACAAGTGGGTGATACAAGAACCAAAAGAGTAGATCTACTACAGCTCATGCACCACATAGCTAATGACGCACATCTATATCAATGACCAATTCCACCGGCAACCCACTCCTGGTACTCGGGATCTCCAGGGTTAGGAAAGAACCCGCCTTGTTGTCCAGGCCCCTGCTGCTCCGGTGGAGCTGGCTGTGCTAGGATAGGCTGCAGACCATTCGCGCCGACTGGACCCAGAGCACCACCTCCAGGCGCGATACCTTGGCCCTGACCTTGGTTCGCTCTGGCGTCTCTCTGCCTTTGCGCGCGGACATAGACAAGCATAGCCAACGCTCCGGCGAGCGCAATGATGATTAGACTTTCGAGTAGTCCGTCGTCAAAATCCTCGTAGAGATCGTCTGCCTCGCGTCTCTGCGCACCCGTATACCAGTACTCGTTGTCGCCGCCCGGCATTCCAGGCTCGCCATTGGCGATGTATTCGAGGTCATCACCGTACCCGTCTTCACCTGCTTGTCGGCCAGCATAATCCTGGGCTTCCATCTCCAAGGCACTATCTATGAAGCGGCTCAACCACTCTCTTACAGTCTTTGGCCCCTTGTTTTTCTCTGCATCCTCGTCGTCTTCCATTGGCTTGACTTTGCCACCACTAACACCATTCCACCAGCTGCGTGCTCTGAGTCTCAAGAGCGCCAGTTTGACCGGGAGATATGCTTCTTTGTTCATCTCGAGCGCGAGATCGTAGTACCGCTTGGCCATGTGGAAGTCTTGCTCTACACTTCCTACGCCGTTCTCATGCATCCATCCCATGTTCCAAAGAGCTTGGGCGGCATTAGGATGTTCGGCTGCGGTGCTATAGCACGAATACATTGCTTCGATGCTCGGAGTGGTCTTGTTCGACTTGACCAGCAATGTGCGCGTAGGTGTCCCTATGCCGGCGGCGTGATAGTCGCCTGCTTTGATTAGGGAGTCGATATTCTGTTGATGGGCTGAACGGGTGTAGTAGACTTGTGCTAGTCTTGGGTTGTTGAGGAGGCGTGTGCGTTGGGAGGCGGGCACGCTTTCGAGTGGGTTGGAGAAGATGGGCAGCATGGGGAGCGAGAGTAGCGAAGTCTTCTGGTCCAGTAAGAATGCCACGTTTGCTTGTGCTGGTTCGGAGCCTTGCTCTGCGGCCATGAGAGAGGCAATGAAGGCGCGTTCATAGTCATTGCGGTCGAAAGCGGCATTCGCCTCGACGAAGGCGGAATGCAGAGGTTCGGCCTTTTCGGCTACGACCTTGTAATAAGTTGCTGCATGGTGACAGTTCTGTTGTCGGCCCAAACCCTGGTTCGAGAACTCCGCCAGATAGTACAAGGCTTCCATCACGCCGGCGTTCTTGGCCAGCTCGAAATATCGGACAGCGGTGTCAAGATCGCCTTGGTCGAGGAAGAGAACGCCGAGGGCAGACTGCGCTATACCCAGCTGCTGCTCACTGGCAGCTTTGAGGTAGGCGGCAGCTCTGTTGCCGTCTCGGGGTAGACCCAAGCCGTCGCGGTACATAAGGCCAAGATGATACTGGGAAAAAGCGTCGCCACTCGAGACGCCGCGCTTGAACCAGGTGACAGCCTTGTCGAAGTTCTGCTCCACGCCTTCACCACGCAAGAACATCCGACCAATGTAAGCGGCAGCTTTGGCAGCGGTTTTGTCGATGTTTTTGGGCGCCTTGGGGTTGACCTTGTCATCTTTGGACCAGTACTGGGTTGCCACTTTCATAAACTGGCTCCTCGCCTTCTTCAGATTCCGTCTGTAACCCCTGGGGGGCTCATAGAAATGCTTGCCAAGGGTGAGACTAGCACCGTAATCGCCCTGACGTTCTCTCATATCTAGGTATTCAAGCACGTTGTCGAAGCTCGAGTAGATGGCATTCTTGTCGGGGGCGAAAGGACCCGAGGAAGTCCAGCTCGCAGCCTCACCGTAGGCGCCACCGACCTCATCGGCCCAGCGGTAAGCGTTCCGCTGTAGAAGATGGCCACCTGGAGGGCCAGACAGCCACCAATCCATGCTCTTGTCGGCGACCTTCTTGTAGTACTCGACGGCTCTGTCGCAGCTCTTGGCAGTAGCAATTCCCATATGATATCGATGGGCCAAGGTCATCTCTGCGCGGACCTCGCCCTGCTCGGCTGCAAAGGTGTAGTACAGGTGGGCCTTGGCCTGGTCGACTGGGACTGCATCGCCAAGGCCTGTGGCGTATAGCAGGCCGAGCATGTGTTGTGCCGTAGCGTTTCCACTTCTTTCAGCCAGAGCGGCGTATGCCTTGAGTGCTGTGTGTGGCCGCCTGGGATGGGAGAAGTTGCCATAGAAGTTCATCTCGGCCAGCAAGAACAGAGCATCGTCGTCGACGTGTGCAGCCTTTGTGAGTCCATCAACCGCCTCTTGAAGTTTCGGTGGTATTTTGCCCTGCTCGCTGGTCGAGGAGCGAGCAGGCGCATTCATGAAAAGGGCGCGGAAGACGAGCTTGGAGTAATGCCACAGTGTCGCCGGCAGACCAGCGGGCCTGGCGTCAACGACGGCCTCTTTCCATGTTGGCTCGATCTCACGGAGGTCTGACCATATCTGGTGCGCCTTGTACTTGGACTGCTCGGGTGGATCGTGTCTGCCGTGGTCCTTGAGGAAGGCGTCTCGTGCCTGCGTCGTAAAGTCGTGTTTCCCACTTTCAGGCTCGGCAACAGATACTGCACTCAGAGCGTGCGAAGGCAAGACGCTCAGAGAGATGAGTAGAAATGCTGTTCATGGTTAGCAGGTGCGTTAAAACCGTTGACCATGGATTGCTCGCACCAAATAGGCCGAAGACGGCGCGCTGAAATGCGCCCAACATAGTGAAGACCAACGTCTCTGCGCCAATACTATAACAACATGGCAGCTGGAAAGAGCTGCTTGCTTAGACAGCCATGGTCTTCATTCAGGCCCAGTAGTGTAGCGGTGGTCACGTTGCCTGTGTGGAAGAACACATGTCATTCGCCATTCGCCGGGACGCGACTGCTGTACGACTCTGTTACAGAAAGTGACGCAGCTGGATGCCTGAACTCAGTGTCTGCCTGCAGCCTAGCCTGCAAGGCCCACTACCCCTGAAGCGGTGAAGACTCGTACTTTCCTCCCCATCTGAGCGTACAAACATAAAACTGCGACTATATCCTCATCGTCATGAACCTGCAAAGACTTTACTTTGGTGATGTCTTGAGACTCATTGCTTCAAGCTACACAGGCTACTGACCAAGGCTGTTTTCTGAGCTGCTGCTTCATACACTCTACCACACCAGCCTAGACCTCACAAACTTCGCTTCTTATGCTTGAGAAAGCTTTTCTCGCCCAGCCCCTCAAACGACTTTCGGAACGCCGATGCAGGTCCTTTACCCGTCCTCGCACTACCCCTCGCTGGCTTCGCCGGATGTTCGTTGGGACTCGACTGTGTTAAGTCCACGACCAATGTATCATCTGGGATCTGACTCAACTTTGGTGCACGGACATCTTTTTGACTAGTGCTGGCTTTGACCTGTTTCTGAGACGGTGCATCACTTGAATCATCCGACCAGAGAGGATCAGATGCTTTGCCACCATCCTTGCGGTTGACGCGTGGACTTCGTCGAACACCCGCAGGCTTCCTGCTCTGCTGGCTAGACGTCAGAGCCCGTAAAGAAGGGAACCCGTTGCTGTCAAGAGACTCCGCGTCCTCGGAAAGTTCGAGATCGCTGTCTTTTCCGGCAGAAACGTACCCGTCCAGCCCAGCAAACGATGTACGCACGGCCTTTCGTTGCCCTCGTGTGCTCTTGCTCTGACCCCGTGATGCTATCTCCTCTTGCTCTTCCGCTTGCGTCTGTGGCACCTCAGACGCCAGAGAATCATGCTCCAGCAGACTGGCTGACTGCTGATCCTCGTCAGGTTGGTTGCTCACCGCACCATAACTATTTTCGCCAAGATTCAACGACTTCAACACGACGTTCGCGTCAGTGCCTGGCGTCGGTGTCACTCGCTGAGCGTCCTGATGCGAGCTGCTCTGCACGTTGATAGACGGTGTGTCCATTTCAAGCTGCGCCAAGTTCGGGTAGCGGACTGACTCTACCATGCTTTCCGACGGCACCGAGCTTTCGCGCATAGCACTTGCGTCGCCTAGTGCTTTGGACTGTGAGCTGACTGCGTTAGGACTCGAGCTCCAGTGATTGTCTGTATTCTGCGTTTTGTCTACTTGCTCTTGGATCTGCTCCTGCGCGCCGCCTTCTGTGCCTCGTATTTCATCCGCCAGAATCGGCTCTGCTTCTCTGAGTGGATGAAGTAGTCGCTCGTCCAAAGCTGAGTCAAACCCAGCCTCCTTGATAATGCCATTGATTTCAACTCGCCGGGGAGTATCAATGTCGGTCTGGCTCTCGACGACGCATGACGTTGTGGAGTCTTCGATGAAGCCGCCTCGGAGCTTGACTTGATCAGACGTGCTCTCGTTGGTCGACATTTGCGACGGAATCTGCTGGCTCTCGGCAACGAACGCCTTGGCAGTCGCTGACGGTGCCACCAATTTCGGTCGGATCAGCTGGTCGAATGACATCTCTCGAACCCCGTCGTCCACTTCGTCATGGTCGCCTTGGCTCATCGGCATATCGAACTTGCTGTAGATACGCGCTCCAGTCTCTGCGTCGTATTGTGCGTCCACTGGGTCTCGGTATTCAGGAGCGAGCTGTAGCTGTAGCTCGTCGTCGTTCTTTGCCATGATCCGTGCTACCATGTATGGTGACTCTTCCGGTTCGAAGCGCTCGTTCATGTGCAACTGTCTGTACGCAATGATGGCACCCTCAGCTAAATCTGTCTGCTCGAGCACAGGTAGATCGTCGAACCTCTCCGGTATTGGCATATCGCCATCTGTTGCTCCGCCACCAGCCGTCAGCGTGCGTGAGGTAGTTACAGACTGTGACGGTTGCTTGTCGTCTGTTGCCTCCTCCGCGTACATGTCTTGTGTCTGATCCTCTTCATCGGGGTCATCGTACTGCAGGAAGGTATCAGGTATGCCAGCTTTTCGTGCCTCCTCTTTCTCCTTCTTGACCTGCCAAGGGTGCTTGAATGGAAATGGAGGGATCTCGATACGCTTGTTTCTCCCGACACACTCAACAGCACTCACAGTCAATTTCTTCTTCCATCGATCCTGTGAGGTATCTTTGAGATGGGGTGCAGATGCAGATGTTGTCTCGGATTGTTGCTTAGCCTCCTTAGCCTTCATCTGTCTAGATGGCTTGGCAAGCTTCTCACGCAACGCTTGCTCTGCGGCAGGAGTCTTTGGGGTGCGAACGCCCAAAGCGTTGAAAAGCATGCGTCTCGAGCTTGCCATATCGAGTCGAGTACGTTTCGATGAAGGTTCTTCGGTTGGTTGCTCTGGATTTACCTCTTCTTGCGTGGGAGGTGCTTCCGCCGTGACCGGTTGCGGAACGGTCGGCTGCTCGACCTCTCCAGCGACTGGCACCTCTGCAGGCCTCTTCTCGGACTGCTCCGCTGCTGGTGCGTCTGTTGCGGCACTTTGTGCCTGAGCAAGGGGTTCTGGTTCTGATGGTGCAGCAACGTTCAACCTCTGGAAGATCGCTGCCTTTCTTGCCTCCATTTCGTCGACCTCAGCACTAGCCTCCTCTCTGCCACTTGGAAGTGGTCCAGGCTCCGCTGTTTGTCCTCCGTGTTCGCGCAAGTAGGCTTTGAGCTCTTCAAAGTTTGCGTTCTCGTGTATCTTGCCTTCCTCTTTCAGTCTCTTCATGAGCTTGTTAAGCTTCTTACGCTCGTTATTTCTCTTCGTTTTCAATTGACCGTGGCCAGGTGGAGCACTTGAGTTGACAACCTGTCTTGGTACAAGATTCATCGCTTGCTGCTGATCTTGCGTTGGCGCAGACTTGCTGGGTGGCTGCACCTCCGTAGTTGTGTCGTTTTCTTCACCTATCTTCTTCAAGCTTTTACCATCAGTGAGGTTGTTCTTCAATTCCACGGAGCTCACTGAGTCACCAGCACTCGAACTTGAGCTTGAGTCGCTACTATCTGGGCTGTCATCAGAACTTGAATCATCTTCAGAGGAAGAATCAGGTTCTGAATCCGAATCAGAGTCCGAATCAGAGCCACTGGATGAAGTGTCTTCTGCATCTGCCTGTTTTCTCTGAGCTTGTCGACTGACTGAGGATGTCACGTGGCCGTTGTCTTCATTGTCGTCGTCACTTGAATCACTTTCGGAACTCGATGTATCGTCTTCTTTTGGATCTGACGACTTCTCTTTGATGGGATGCTTCACAGATAGCGGTGCTTCCATTCGTCGGACTCCTTCAGCCTCCTTTTCAGTGCTATTACCAATGCTTGAAGCATGACCATTTCTCAGCTCTGAGAGCCTGTGCTCAAAAGCAAGGTATTCTGGCTGTTCGAGTGTCCGTTTGGTCTGGAAATCCACGGCTTCATCGTCACTAGAGTCGTTGTCTGGACTAGAGGTGTTGTGATGACTCGGAGTGGTCTTGGTCTGCTCTACAGCATGTTTCCCTAGATGAATTATCTCATGATCTTCCTCGATTGTGCCTGTAACGGGGTGTGCGACTTTTTGCTGTGAAAGCTTTGCGGGAGAGTGTAAGCCAACGAATGATACTTCACGCGCTGGGACCACTTCGTGGTGTAGCTCCTCAGTTCTTGTTCGCTTCCGCTTCTGTCCTCGGTGCTGGGGGCTAAGAATGCTGAGCTGCTCCTCAGGGTCGTTTGTGTTGAGATCGTCGGCCTGTGCAGCCCCGTGGACTTCGAGGTCTGCTCCTTCATCTTCAGAGGCATCTTCCAGATCGTCCTCTATGCTTTCGTCGTCGTCCTCCTCCAGATCTTCCTCGTCCACGTATTCCTCATCCTCATCGTCGTCCTCACTGTTTCCACTGTCGTATTCCTTGTTGTCAATAAATGCAATGGCATCGCACATAGCTGAAGGAGCTTGGGGTAGCGCAGGCAAGGCAAGCTGGGTATCGTCCGGCTGATCAACAAGCAACCTCCTCTTCTTCCTGGGTGGAATGTAGACTTCTGGCCTTCCGAAGCCAGGTTTGAACCTCCTGCCCCAGCACACACCATCGATCAGATGCCTACCATCAGCAGTGATCTGCAACCTTCCACCATTCCTTCGTTCTCTCATCTCATTCGTTGTGAGGCCACGTATGACCACCTCATCGTCGTCACGGAGGACGTCTTTGAGCTCTTGATAGTGCAAGCATTCGTAGTTGTTGACTTCGACGAGGTACTCTTCCAGTCCCCATTCGCCATCTGACGATTCAAGCGGGATGACTGTGTTCACCGCACTAACAAGCTCTGCAACTGTCTCGATGCGCTGTTTCCCTGGACCGTGCGCGGCGGTGGTATTGAAGAGATGGCGGACTTCTGGAAGTTCATGGCGCTGGACCGTGAGTTTAAGCCGCATCGTTGCGCAAGGAAGTGAATGTATTGGGGGTTCAGGGCCTTGGGCATGTTCTGTTCTGACACATATCGTATGTTTAGCAATCAGTGTGCATGCTCTCGAACAACGATTTACCGCATTGTGCTGCTGATCGCAATGCGCTTGCAATTGTGCTCACACTGACGCCTCGGCCACTGAATAATGCTCAAACGCGTAGGAAAGAAAAGCTATGACGCGCAGCGCTAGATCATTTTAGGCTCAGCTTTTGTCTGGCTTAGGGTCTCCATCTTCACCAGAAGAAAAGTGTCAATCTACCAGTAAAGTACCACGAACAGCCGTGGTGCTGAGCTCAGAGGTGTACCACCTCGTCCATGGTATGGCTAAGATGGCTCGCTTACGTATGCCTAGTACTGTAATCTTCACCTCTCCAGCCGAGATGTACGAGGCGGTCACCCTTAGCAAGCAGCCTACGCCATCCTACAACATGTACTTACCTGGTCGAAGCTGTGCGACTTTTCAATTACAGCAGCAACAAGATCAGCGACGCCTGGCATGTCATCGCTCACGGTTGGTCTCGTCCTTAAGCCTTCTTACCGTAGTGGTGTAGATGGTCGTAACCTTGCAATCGCCTTAGAGACCCACTTATCGCTACGTCCAGACTGGTGCTCGAGAGCATGAAACATGTGGAACGGAGACCAGGGTCACGTACCTACAGGCCCTGGGAACAGATGAATGAGGCGCAAGGGACTCTTGCATATCGCTACACCTGATTTACCGATCGGGAACGAAGCGGGGGTACGTGTATCTGCACCGAAATTCGGGAAGTGTGGCTGCACCTTGCCGAAACACTAGTATCACTAGTGCGATCTTCTTTCCACTTTTCTACGGGTCAACCTCAAGCGTCACGCGTTCCTCCTGTCATCCCTCTTAAATCTGCGTCTTACTGAACTACGAAGACGACCTGTGGCGCACATCGGTACCCGCTCGATTCACTGTATGTCAGATCATCACGGCATCATCGGACGTGCCGCATACCAAGAACATCAGCGCGTTATCGCCAATATCTCGGCGTTGGATGTTAGGCTTCTTGACTGCTCTAGAACAATGTCTAGCAGCACCGCCCAGAGGCTATTCGGAACTTGGCGTAAACCCTAGCAGCTCGGACCGAGTCCAGCTGAGTCCACCCAAGCTGAAAACGTGGTGAAAGTGGTTCTTGACTGTTCGTCTACTCCATTTGAGCCGACCGATACGAAGATCGAGGCCCGCTCGCGTGCGCCCCCTCAAGCTGGGGCTTTGCTAAGCAGGCTATCCGGATGCCATTGAAGTAATGTCAGCCATTTTTAAATTAGTCTGACGAATCATTTTCGACCCTTCCGCGGTTGATAGGGTCAATCGAGATGAATAGAAGAGTCTGTCGTCCCCCAGCATGCAGGATGGTACCTTGCAGCTCATGTTCACCAAACGCCTTCCAGCCTGATTCCTAACTGCACTATCACTCTTGCTGTTCTGTATTTGCCCGAAAGCCGTTCATGATGATCGAACCACAAGCCTCGAAAGGCCTCCAGATAGGCATTGTCGGCGCAGGTGTCGCTGGCCTCAGTGCCGCCATAGCTCTCCGCCGAATAGGTCACGAATGCGAAGTCAGTACATATCAACATGCGTGTCATGCTGACCTCTAATGTCGTTCAGATCTTCGAACGTTCATCCTTTCGCAATGAGAACGGTGCTGCGGTTTCCATTCCACCCAATGGTGGCCGCATCCTCAAGCGATGGGGATTCGACTCCGTGAAAACAGGTGGCATCGAGATAAAGCAAGTCCGGAGACCCAAAGGTGACACCCTCGAGCCCATAGCACCTACCATCGACTTCAGCGACATTCCTTCTCGCTACGGGAACGAGTGGTACTTCTACCATCGTGTCGACATGCACCGGCAACTTCGGCTTATGACTGAGGACCCTGAGCTTGAAAACACACCGTCAGCCATCCGACTCGGCTGTCAGGTAGTTGATCTTGACCCGGAAGAAGGCATCATCACACTGAAGGATGGCACAACCGTGCAGAAAGATCTGGTCATCGTTGCAGACGGGCAGCACGACATACTCAACCAGAAAATTACCGGCGTTAACATCCCCATGCAACGATCGGGCCAGACAGCTTTCCGCTGCCTGATCCCCATGAAAGATATCCTCGAGGACCCGATCACAAGACCACTCTTCGAGAATCAAGCTCCCGGCTTCTGGGCTCCAGTTCTGCCAGCCAAAGGCGTCATGTGCGTCACATACCCCTGCAGGAATAACGAGATCCTGAACTGCCTTATCGTAACCCGAACTCTCCACTCTCAGACTACCAGCGAGGGGGACCAAGCAATTGAAGACTGGAACTTCCCCGCCTCACCTGCGATGCTCGACGCGGTCCTAGACGGCTTCCACCCAAGCGTCCAAGCACTGATGAGGAAAGACCCCACCATCAAGATGTACACTCAAATGAAACGTGACCCACTTCCTAACATGTTCAAGGGCAAAGCCGTACTGATCGGCGACGCCCTCGCACCGAAGCTTCTCACGCACGCCCAGGGCGTCTCCTCTTCGATAGAGGATGCCGCAGCCCTGGAAGTCCTGCTGAACGGCGTCGAGAGCTCCGGAGACGTCACGCGCCAGCCATCAGCAAAACTCACAGGACGATTGTCTCTATTTGAAAGCTTCCGACTTCCCCGACAATCCGCAACACAGATCCTCACAGAGCCAATCGTGCCAGGACCGATGTTCATCGAGATGGGCAAGAAGGCTGAAGCGAGGATAAGGAAGTACTACCAGGGGCCACTTCCACCTATGACTGCTGTTCCCCACTCGGTGCCGATTTGCGATTTCTTCTTTGGATACGATGTCACGAAGGAAGCCGAAGCGTTACTTGCTGCCTCGGAGCGAATTGAACAGCTTGCGGACGAGGTCAAGTCTACGGTGAACGTCGCCGAGACTGAAGTGCCTGAGAGTCCTCCCCGTGCTTAGTGCGTCTTCTTTTCGGTTCGGTTTGCTTCAAACAGCGGAGGTGGCATGTGGGTGGCGCTATAAGGTTGCCTTTTCCATAAGTTCGTGCTAGTGGATGTTCTGAGATGATACCCTTGACTTATTCAATGAATGAGTGTTACCACCGATACCTAATATCTACGGGTGGACTACAATACAAAGATAAAAATGAATCTGCCACTATCTTCTACACGCGTCCGAGCTGCCGTGAGTCCATCAGGATTACGCATACCCATTTGCACCAGGTGAACAGAGGTTACGAGTACGTTGTGATCACGAATGGGCCTTCGCTCCCGACTCGGACTATTCAATGTGCCCCAGAGTAGAAATTCAGTCTGTCATCGTCGGCAAAATGGCAAAAACAATCGACATCCGGGATTCGCTGGTCGTCACCGACCCAACTACTAACAGAACGATTCGCAGCTTCGAGTATGCCAGATCGGACGGGATGAGCCTGTTTTCTGCGATCTATGATCGATTGCGAAAGAAGAGTAGTGTAGAAGGACAATTATTACATTGGTTTACGGTGTGCTGTGCCCGTTTTCGCAACAGGCAGGCGCGGTCGTTCCCAAGGCTTGGCGCTCTGTAACCCGACGTGTCTGAAAGTCTTTCAGCTTTTGACTTTGGCCTTATAGTCGTTCCTCTCTATCTGGCAATCTACCAAAATTTCTCAGTCGCTCTTCGTGAGACGTCTTCAGCTCGCATATAATACAACCAGTCAAGCTCGGCAATGCCAATTGAGCTTACGGTAGACCCCGACCTTGATCGGGAGGCAAAGACGGGCAGTGGCAGTATAACAAATCGAGCTGTCCTGATTCTGTGATCCCCAGGCATTGTTACCTCACTGTTGGGTCGAAGACATCATCAGCTGTCGACTTTGCGTGAAGTCGCTTGCCTTGCCCGCCAGGTCTAAACTAGACTACAGCTAATCTTCGCCATCTTGTTGCAACTTGGTAAGCTCTTTCCCGGTAGACTCACCGAGACCCCTACTTAGGATCAAGCCCGCATTCACAACCGTCGTCTCCTGCATACCGGCGTTGAGTTTCAGCATAAACCGATGTCACGCATCTCACCTTTTTTAAAATTTGCCTCAAGCCACACGCAGGACAAGGCTGGCCAGGAAGAATCGCAATCATAGAGCCTCAGGACTTCGTCGAGCTTGATCTCGCTCAACACAAGAACGACTGACCATTCCTGCATTCTACTCAACAGTATCCCGGTGACGAGCGCTCGTCCTGATGGCATATATCCTTGAGCAGCAACTATCGCGTCTGGACTGAGAAATATGTCATGCCAGATGACGATAAGAGCGTACCGGAGATGCAGCCTCATACTAAAATATACCTGCTCAGAAGCCCTTGCGTAGCTGCTTGTGGTCTCTTTGCTCGTGCAAGAGAGCGAATATCGATGATGGCATTAATAACTTGATCTAATCTGATGGCACAATCTATGTTATGTATCTAGTTTAGTACTTTGTTGGTTTCAACGAACTCTTCGCAATATAATCGGTCATCCTCTGCAGACCCCTCAACCTCTCTTCCCTGCTCCCACCCAGAAAAAGGTTCACCACCGGCCAGGCATGAACACCCGCGGGCTCAGCATGCTTCGTCACAAACGCACCGTCCCTCTCCATGTGATTGACTGTTTCGGTTATCCCAGGGGCAAATACTTCTTCCGCTCCATATATGATGCGGAAGCCATCGGTAGGACTTGCATTTTTCCATCGACCGACATTGCGACCAGGGCTCACGATCGCATCAGTCCGGCATAACTTGCCTGCATACTGCGACGCGTACAGTTCCAGGCTGTCCTTGTTGAGGTAGTCACTTGGCGTGTTCTGGTTCAGCTCACTGACGAGATGCGTCCATGGCGACAATAATACAGCCAACGCCGGTCGATCGTCTTTGTCGAAGCCAGCCTGTGCCCCGACCGCGCCAGGCTGAAGAAGAAGACTCATAACAAGGGTCGCACCGGCCGAGTCACCACTCACAACAATCTTCTTGGCGCCTCCCTCCTTGAAGGAATTCCGTAGAAAGGTAAATGCAGCGCGGGTCTGTTCGAACTGAGTTGGCCAGGTCGCGTCTGGCACCAAGGTGTATTCTAGCGCGAAGCAAGCGGGGTTCCTATAGCCTCTGTCCTTCAGGCAGGTGAGCCAGGCAATCAGAAATTCGAGGTAGAAATAGCTGCTTCCCATGCTGAAGCCGCCACCGTGACAATAGAAAATGATTACGTCGGGTTCCTTCTCGGGCTCAGGCGCGATCCACAGCCCTCTGAAGTCATGCCGCTTGACTTCAGAGTATCTAATGGGCGAACTCAGGTAGCCGTGGCGCAGCAGACGCCAACGGAAGAAGGGGAGAGCGACACCCTTGGAGAAAAAGACCCTGCCTATGGAGGCCGGGATGTACGCGAAGGCGTACCTTACGCAGCGGATAACGATGTCCTGGAAGAGAGTGGCATTTTGGCAGAAAGGCGACTGTTCTGTCTCGGGTAGGCAGTATCTCTCATGGGTGAGTTGAGAGGGTAGTCGGAAGAGAAGGAATGGCAGGACCTTGATGACGACTACGAGGACATCGTATGTTCCTGCTTGTATGAGCAGTTGCGGGACGAGGCATATGACGAAGACGGCACAGTCTATCAAGCTGATTGGTCCCAAGACTGGCATGTTGAGCAAAGCAAGATACTCGAACCTGATCTCGGACGCGACCCTTACTCCTAGAGCAGCCTTCTAGCTCACCAGCCCTCGTCGACACCTGAGAGTTTGCGACGCAGTATTTACCCGTACAATGACCTCACGTGTGGGGGAGGAGGAAGGTGTCTTCCATCTTCTTACCACATTCGTCTTAGTGGCCCTCTTTGCCGACTGAGCGCGTTGCGTACCTGGGGGACACGTGACCCAAATTTATTGAAGTTCCTGAGGCCGACTCACTGCTCGCCTGTAGAAGTGACATGAGTAGCGCCAACGACATGTACCATCAACACCAAGTGCAAGTTCAAACAACAGATGACCCCATTTCCTATCGCCTTACCGCAGTCGTTCCTTTCTCGACCATCGTACAATGATCAACCCACTCTGAACGCAAGCACGAATACGTGGGCAGTGTGGTTCTGCCTTGTTGAACGACTTCAGCCATACCAACAGTCCCACCTGAGTCTCTTTCGAATACGCCACGATAATCATACACGCTTCTAGCCTCCGCAACATCGCAACATGGCGCAACAGGCCCCTCTTGAACCTGGCAGTGCGCTTTATGAGCTTGCAACGTACGACAAACGCAACCAGCTGATGATCAATATGCTGACAGTGCCCAGGAGTGCCGACCTCAGCAAAGTGCCGGAGAAACTAGTCTGCAAGAACTGCTCTCACTTCCTTCTTAACGCCTTCAAGACAGCGTGTTGCGACGGTGCTCTCTGCGAAAGCTGTATGACTCGACCCCCAGTATGTGTGGACGTGACTGACCATCCACCAGGCAACACTGCAGCAGCTGGCGGCGCATGCCCCTTGTGCAAACACGAGCCTCTTCTCAGTAATGCAAGCAAAGCTCTACGTGGGACTGCGCGAAACTACCTTAAATCTGCCTTAGCCAACGCTGAAAAGTCCACCGAACCCACTCCTAGCAGAGAGAAAGAGAACGTACCTAGTCAAGCCCCAGGCACACCGGCAGAGATTGCCCCAAATGGCACACCTGGTACTCATGCAACCGAAGAGCAGTCTCAGCCTGAGGAGAAGGTCGAAAATACCCAGGCACAGGCTGTCGAGGAATCGCTGGAGCCGTCTGCTGAGGTCGTACAGTCTATCGAGGTAGGACTATGGCCAATACGCCGCAAGCGGGTGCTAATGACATGCAGGAACCGGAAAAGTCCTCTAGGCGAGACACCATGGACTCGGCCTCCGGCAACGAACCCGACGATGAAGACATAGAGATCAATGTCGGCCCCGACTACGACCTTTCTCAAGTTCCTGACCCGAAGCAATCAGCCTTTGAAGACGAGAACCAGTGGCCGCAAGACCAGCACTACTTCCACGAACAGTCACGCAAAAACTCGTCAAAGCCGCAGAAGCAGGAACAGTCCCAGACTAACTCGTTCAATTTCGACAACAACACCTCCTCCGATGCACAGCAATTCCCCATGCAGAATAACGGATTGGATGCTGGTGCTATGCCGAACATGAGTACGTTGATGGCCCTGTCTTCCCAGCTACTTCAGTTCTCTTCTAATCCTCCTGCCTCAGTGAACGCCAACCCAATGTTTGCCCAGATGCAGATGAACTTCCAGCAGATGATGCAGATGAACCCAATGATGGCAAATATGATGGGACCAGTCATGCAGAACATGGGAATGCCAATGCCTATGGGCTTCAATGGCAACCAGAATTGGGGCGGAAATATCATGCCCTTTGGCAACCAAAATTTCAATCCGTTGATGAATAACGGTGCTAGCTTCAATCAAGGCCAGTACAATCAGAACAACTTTGCAAATGGTAATTTTCGTAACGATAGGCAAGGCTCCTTTACTCGCGGTCGTGGTGGTCGGAAGGGCCGTGGCCGTGGCGGCTTCTGGCAGCAACAGGACCAGTATCACCAGAACAACAATAACAACTTCAACAACTACAACAACAATATGTCCTACCAGAACCCACATGGCCAAGCATCCATGAATTACTCACAGAACCAATACGACAACCAAACCCACGAAGGCTACCCTACTAACAATGACAAGGAGAATGACCAACATGCAGACGATGATGACTTCGCCCCCGGGGGTCAAGACGAGGTTCAGGAGGCACTCGGCGACTCCTACAACAAAAAGCAATCTGAACCTCCAGAAGAGGCAAAGGCCGAGAACACAGCTGCAGAGGATGTCAAGCAGGAAGACTACCAGGACGAACCCTCAACTGCTGACATCGAACAACATCCCGTGGTCGAGTCACCGAAGCAGGAGCCCAAGGAAGAATACATTCCTGAAGCATATCGTGAAGACCTTGACTTCACATCGTCTGTTCCTCCAAGTGCTCCGTCAGGCCCGTCCGCCAAGGATGTGCCGTTTCGTGCTCGAGGTCATGGTAGGTTCCCATCCAGAGGACGAGGCTCGTTCCAGGGCACAAATGCCTATCCTTCGCGATCACCTGCACGACCGACGTCACAGCAGCAGAATGTTTCACCAAATACGAACCAGACTCCTGGCGTCGTAGGCGCACCTACCGGACCTAGAGCGATGCGTGAAAAGGATGCACCACCCGCCAGGATATTGTCCCGAGCTGAGAGTGATGTCGGCTTCAAGATCAGGGGCACAGCAACCAAGTCAAAAGAAGAAATTCCAAGAAGTGCAACACCAAGAAGCACTTACGACGATCACGATGATCGAGTGAAAGATTCGTCTCGTCGCCACTCAAAATATGACAAGAAAGAGAGCTCACGCTACTCCACAAATGACCAAGCAGATGGCCATGACTACGATGCCGATCGAGACCGCAAGCGGAAGAAGTCTAGACGTGAGGATGACTATAACCACGACCACGAAATGCAAGACGCCGAGTGTTCTCACTCTCGTTCCGATTCACAAGATCGAGATTCTTCCCGGCGTAATGGTCACTCCAGACGAGACAAGGACAAGACTAGAGATAAGTACTCTAGCTCCTCCAAACACAAGTCGTCATCACGCAGATACGAAGACGACGACCCCTATTACAACGACACAAACGACTACAACGATGAACGCTCCAAAACGTCAAAGAAATCTAGCAAGCATGATGACCGAGACGAACGCCGAGATCGAGACTACGAACGAGCAGAGAAAGACAAACACCGCAAAAGGTCTCGCCACGACCGTGACAGGGACGATGGCTACGACGATGCAGACGAAGAGGAGTCTAGAAGACGCTCTCGAAAGCACAAGAAAGAGCACACCTCTTCCAGCCGCAAAGACCGCGATCGCGACTATGAGCGGGAACGAGATAGAGACAGAGACAGAGAGGAGACGGACATAGGCATGCGCATCACAGGCCGTTCACATACCTCCTCGCATCGGACATCAGAAGTTTCCACGCCCACGCAACCGGCTGCGGACAAGAACAAGGATTCTCACATGTTAGAAAGGGAGGCGAGGAACAGAGAGAGAATGCTCAAGGAGTTACAACGCCGTGAGAACGCGACCAAAGGCTCGACACTCAGTGGCGGGCGACAGAAGATCGTGAAATATGAGGATGAGCTTGAGTCGGCCGGCAGGCTAAAGAGTGACGGCTATAGCAAGAGTCGCCATCGGAGGTGAAGTCTCAACTAGCAGGATGAGATTGAATCTGTGTCGATCTTAGTCCGCGTGATACCCAGACAAAGAAGAAGAACAGGAGGCAACACTGGAATAGAAGGAAGTGGGCTCGCCGAAGATAGGGGAAACAGTTGTCAGGTCCGGAGGACGCCTGGATATGGGGTCCAAAGACCCGAGCAATGACACTTGTCGCCTTCACGAATCGTCATGTTCCTATCACGACCGCACTCGGCACGCCACAGTTCAACTCGCTTCAGTTCGCTTTATCTGGCGCCTCAACATATCGTATGAAAAGGTGCATGCCATAGCACCGCGCTACTCAATGTACACACTCTACGGCGCTCATGGCGCGATCTATGACCAACACCTCGCTCTGCTCTATCACACATCACATAGAACGCAAGGTCGTCGCGTTGTGTTCCGCCCCTCGCTTGTTACATTTCCAACCTCGTCTCAACATGCACGCCCCGTGCAAAGAGTACTATGTACGATCAGGTTCTGTCTGGGGTTCATGACACAGAAGACGGCCTGGCGATACGACCCGTCTGACGAAGCTGTCACAAGGCGAGGTTAGGCGGTCAGTCAACATTGTCACATTTGAGCAGCACACGAGTGTTGTATGTACTGTATGTAGCTATCATCGCCAAGGCGATTATTGATCCACTCTACTTGACTCCTTTTCATGACACTTCAGGTTCACTCGGCTCAGCTCGAGGTTAAGCAGACCGTAGACGTGATCGCGATGGCGTCGTGGTCGAGATCACTTGCTTCGCTTCATAGACAATGTCCATTGTGCTGGAATATATGCAGCGGAGCGGAGCGGTGACATGGTCCTCTGGTGCGGTGCAGCGTGGTGAGGTGTTGGCAGTAGGGAGAGGCTTGGCTTGTACTTGAACTACAGTAGATCTCTCCGCGCAGCTGCGAGTCCTCAGCGCTTCGAGGCTTCTTATCTCACTCGATGATCTATAATTGACTAAGGACTGATTCTTGTAACATGTGAAAGTAGTGGTAATAGTCGTTCGAGACGCCAATTATGTTGTTAGCCTCTACGCCAATCAGAGTATAGCAATGACCACTTTGAAAAACGCGGCGAAAGGCGGTGGATGCTAGCAGCTTTCTCCCGGTGCCAACCAAGATAGACTCGTGACAAGCCAAGGTAAAGTCCGTGCCAATCAACTTGATTACACAGCTAGCACAGCGTTGCGTTCATCCGTCTCTTGACAGCCCGGACATTTGAACATCATAGCGGTTTTCCGTACTACACGAGTCACTCTCTTAAAACAAGACACCGATCGTTCGCGAATAAGCACATCGGACATGGCCGACAAACCAGCCTGGCACGACGCCTACCCGAAGCCGCGCAACCAGACTCCAGCCGCCCTGGAGCGAAAAGAATTGCTTGCGCGGTTCCAAAAGGGTGAGAAGCCGGGAGTTGACTTTCTCTTGGTCGACCTGCGCAGGACAGATCACGAGGTATGTTAAGTCTCTGTGTTGTTGCTTCTGCGATAAGCCGCCAGCATGCTTCTTGAGCTAAGTCGGGGTTCTCGCCAGGGCGGCACCATAAGAGGGTCCCTTAATCTGCCTGCGCAAAGCCTGTACAACAGTCTGCCGACTCTGCTCAATCTGTGCGAAAGCGCCAAGGTCGGCACTGTGATCTGGTACTGTGGTGAGTGAAGGCGTTGTATACGCGTTCCATGCACGATTGAATTGACCTGATTTGGCACAAGGGTCTTCACGGGGTCGAGGCTCTCGCGCCGCTGGGTGGTTTGATGACTTGTTGCACGATCGCAATGTCACGAGCATACGTAGTGTGATACTTCTGGATGGTGTGGCTGGGTGGGCTCGTGCTGGAGAGGAGTATACCGAGTTGATGGATGAATATGAAGCAGCATCCTGGAAAAAGGAATAGGCCACACGCGTATTGCACAATGGCACTGTTTGCGGATAAGAGCCAGCTAGACAAACGGGCGTGGGCGGGCAAAGTCAAAACGAATGAGGTCGCTAGACAAATTTATCGGAAAATCCTTCCCGCTCTCTGCACTTGTAATGTACGTTGTTTCATTGCATCTACTCGTTCGCTCCTGGTCATGTCTTTTGCAGAGGTCACAGACTACCCCAAGCAAACGCTTGCAGCTATGATGTTGAGACGATTCGAGTGGTTGACGAGGAATGTCGAGCATGTCACAGAATTCACCCTAATTCTCTGGCCAATGAGAAGCGGTCGGTGACTCGATGTTCCTCCGCCTGTCGATCCGCAGAAAATGCTGCGTTTTGCCGCAGAGCCTCGTTGGATCAAGTCTTACAAAGATTGACTAGCTAACGTTGAATAATACTTACAAACCCTCACTTAGTTTCGACATCTCGACCGTTTAGAAATACCAGTGTAGGGTGTTGGGCATGCGAATCTTGTTGCCACTGAAGAACGCGGTCCCTCGGAGTGCCATCCCATTCCCCCCGGCCACTAGGCGCAACGACTCCCTTGCGGCCCTTGCATTCACTAACCCCCAGAAACTCTATTCTTCGACCACTTCTGCACAGTTGTCAACAGGCAAGGACCAGGCCACAGCAATGCCGAGCCTAGATACAAATTCTACAACGCCCATAGCCACGAAAGCCCAAGACTTCACTGCCAAGATGGCATCTGCCAACAATGCCTCCACCAATGGCGATCTAAACAACATGTCAGTCATGCGTGCTGTCAAATTGCCACCACGAGACCCATCTTTCGCTTATACCACACTAGCAATTCCCCCCGATGAGGACGATCCCGAAATCAGATCGAGATTCCGGCCATTCCTCCTTCCCGACCATGTCCAGCTTACCGACTGGGTCAGCCGGCTGGAACTAGCCACCGTGACCAAGATGGCCCACAACGACCTGCAGCTCACGAACTCGAGGCTTAAAGTCCTTGTCCTCTACGGCAGTCTGCGCAAAAGGTCCTTCTCGCAACTGCTCGCCTACGAAATCTCCCGCATCCTCTTCCGTCTAGGCTGTGACGTCCGAGTGTACGACCCCCGCGGCCTCCCCGTCAAGAACGACGATGACCACGAGCACCCCAAAGTCCAGGAACTACGCGAGCTTAGCCGTTGGAGCGACGGCCATTTCTGGGTGAGTCCGGAGCAGCACGGGAATCTGACAGCGGTGTTCAAGAACCAGATCGACTGGATCCCGCTGAGTACGGGCTCGGTGCGTCCGACTCAGGGTCGCACGCTGGGTCTTGCAATGGTGTCTGGCGGGTCGCAGAGCTTCAACACGGTCAACAGCCTGCGCATCCTCGGTCGGTGGATGCGCATGTTTGCCATTCCGAATCAGAGCTCGGTTCCACAGGCGTACACGCTGTTCACGGCTGAGGATGAGGCTGAGGGTGGGTCCCGCTTCAAGCCGTGTGGGAATAGAGAGAGGCTGGTGGATTGCGTGGAGGAGTTTGTCAAGTATACTATCATCATGCGGAGCCACTTTGCCTTGTTTAGTGATCGGTACAGTGAGAGGAAGCCGTTGGAGGAGGATGAGTCGGTGGAGTGAATAGAGGTGATGCAAATTTTGGAGTTCACGGATGGTACGGACGGAATACGATGCGGAGAGAGGAAGATCTCGGCCAAAGAAATAGAATACTATAGACCTCGAATATATCGATGCAAAAACCCTAGGCGTTCTCGAAGCGCGCAGGTAGTGGCCAGCAACCGTGCGCCAAGTATCGGGTCTCTCCTTTGCCGTGTGCAAACGCATCTCGCATGACGAGTCGCCGAACCCTTCTCCGATAGAACGTTCGTATCACGACTGCCCAACGATATGATCGTCTGATGCAGCTCTGGCCGCCAGCACGTGGGAAATGTGCTGAGCGGGGCGGAGACCTGCATGGCGGCTAGTAGATCCAAGCCGCGACTCGGCTCGTGATATGATTTGGATTATCGAGTTCGAAGTCTGCCTTGCGAGTCGGGTTGGTTCGAGACAGTGGCGTCTTTGCAGTATACCTTGTCTTTACCGAATTGTTTGGTATGCTTGTAGTACCAGTCTGTTAATCGTGTACTAGGCTATTGGCGCAAAGTCACACGAGAGTACGGTCCCAGATCACGATGGGTGGTCTCGAACGCGCCTTGATTACCAGCCCCGAAGCTGAGCATCAGGCTTGAAAGTAGCCTGCTTTCTGAAATACCAACTCAACATCTCTGAAGTTCAAATTGTGACTGGTTGTTCGCATCATCCACACTCTTACTGCCAACAATAATCGACATAGTGCGGCTACCAACTGTTGTGGCACTGAAGTGGGTGGCTGGATCATGAAGGCATCGGGTCGAAGCGGTACCATACTTCGCTCCCAATGTTGAAGATAGGAACGAGCAGCTAGATTTTGAGAATTTGCAAGCGTTTGCGCCTTGCAATGCTGGTGGTAAGGCTTCCATGGTTTCTTCTGTTTATGTCAGCGATCACAAGGGCGATCAGGCTGACTAAAAGTCTTTAGCGACTCAATCTATGCGCTGTTCTTAGGGCCCCAACGGGACCAACACAGGTAGCGCAAATACATCCCGATCTGACGGCTGTGTGGGAACGATGACTTGATATGGAGAGAGATTTGCACGGATATCACATGGCAAGCACCAGGATGCAAGAAGCTTTTAGTCAACGGTACAGTCTATGGCTCTGAGCCGACGCACTACGATGGTAAGTCGGGCCAAGTGAGGTCTGTCGTCTACTGAACAGACCTAGGAAACTCCACTCGGCCTGTCACAGACGTGACCGTGACAGAGTGCGAGCGACAATGGCAGCTTCCGTTTTGGAACGGACAACCGAGCATGCTGCCAGCAAGACCAGGCTGTCTTTTTCAACCCACAAGGTGTGGAAACAATGGCTGACCCTTCAGCCTCCACAGGTTCAGCGAGCACTACCTCAAGCGCTACGGTTATAGCAACGACTACGCTAAACTCTAAACCAAGCAGTAGCAGTGTTCTCTCAACGGGCGCCAAAGCGGGCATCGGAGCGGGCGTTGGAGGCGTGGCCTTAGTAGCGGTTATGGTGGCAGCGTCCTGGTATGTGAGAAGGAAAAAGCAGCGTATACGGAGCCAACCACAAGTGTCAGAACAGAAACACACGACTGAAGCCACTCTGTATAGTCGCAACTCCGAGCTCCAGGTGACTAGCAGCGGAAAGGACTACCTAGGTCCAACTCCGGGACAAGAGCTGGAGTCGTCAAGCCCTTCAAGAACACATACAGACACCAAGAGTTCGACCACCGTCATTAAGATGGCTTGAGCGATTTTCCAGGAGACGATACCGTCTTGACGGAAGCAGTCCCTTTCGCTGCCAGACATACAGTCGTCTATGAACTGGGCGTTGATGGTGCCTAGTTCCGTCAAACCTTCGCCGAAACACATTACTCGGCCCCTTCGACATCAACGAGCACTTGGGAGCGGGACCGAAAGGACGCTGACAATTTGGGGGAATTACCCGGACGCCAGAGCAGAAGTGCGAAGCTCGCAAGATCTTCAATACAGGATTCGTCCGACCACGAGAGTCATTGCTATTTCTTGCTGGTTGAAGCAGCTCATGGACCGAGAACACTGTGCACGCGCTTTGTCTTGCCTATCAAGCTGTCTACATTTCCCGCACAACCATAGAAGCACAAGGTCGCACTGGCAGAAATGGATACTATCAATGCACTGCCTCCTGCAAGAAGATGGTATTGACTGGCACATTGGCTGCATCATCACGTCGGTGTAATAAGCCGCCAACAATTTACCGTGATATCCTCAGCTGTGGTTGGAGACAGCTGCGTTGTGACGAGGATGGTCTGAGCCTCTCAGAACAGACTATCGTGCACTGCCTCGGTCATTCTCGGACAAGTTGCATCGCGGCAGATCAAGCAAAGGACATTATCCTTCGCCAAGTACGGCCAAAGACGTGGTATAATTGATTTCATCATGTACTCTACGAAAAGGATAACTGCTGCGCCTGGACGCTGCCGGTACGTTCACCTCGTCGGTCGCGGAACTTGGTCTCCAAGTACGAAGAAGCAGATAGCTGTCTAAGTTTTGTTTGGCCAAGCACGAGATTGTCGTCAGTTGTCCCTGTATCGAAGGTCTCTGGACGGTTGTTGGTGTTTGGTGCTCTGCGGTAGTGCTGTTGGTCGCTGATACACGAGGTATCCGCTTACGGTGTCGGTAACGAGCATATCCACGAAGGGAATCGCATCTCTTTTTTGGCGCGCACAATGATCTCGTTGGCTGATGTCGATTTGTTCTACGTTCATCTTGCAGATAATCACGTTGTCCTTCTACCTAGGTAGTGCTTGTCGAGCTCACAGTGGGGATACACGTTTTGACCAATGAGCTCGACTCAATTCGGGCAGATCCCGCGAGTTGCACTGCCTCATTCTCGATCAAAGTTTCGGACTAGACACATGCACGCAACTTCACTGAATAATTCTTGCACTACTGCAACTTGTCCCTCTGTGCCAATGCTTTCTTGTCACGCACCACTGTTCCGCACCAATTGAACATGGTTGACACGCCGCTGGACATAGCTGATCTGATGCTCATCTTTCGATCTACAGTAGATTGGAGCTTTACAGCTGACTTGCGCGAGCGGTAGCAAAGCTCATGTTCGATGGTCAACGCACCATGGTGTAAAGAAGGCAGACACGTTCGAAGAAAGCGACCTGGCAATTGATGTCAATAGCTGCACTAACCACCAGAGCTTGTCGACATCGATGCACTGCAGGTATTGACCGTTCAAGCTGCGCCTCAGCGGGAGCCTTGGCAAGTGTGCGCCAAGGGTGGCCAAGGGTGGCCAAGCATGACTTGTGCTGCAGCCACTGACCGAGCGTCCAATCTCCCTCCAGCAGCGTTCCGACAAACCCTTAAACCGAGCGTTCTCGGAGGCCTGAATTGCCGAAGTCGCTTCGTCGGTCACCCTTTTATTGCCGATACCAGCTGTGAGCCAATGGGAGCCATACTCGATAAGCATTCACCCAGACCCAGGTCGTGAGAACTGTTCATACGACGCAACACTTGTCGGGGATCTTGAAGCGCATATCCTACAACATCTACTGCTAGCTGCAGATACGTGGAGCCTCATAAACATGGATATCAGGGCTGGCACGCGGGGGGGTCCACCTCCACACGATCCACCTCCGCGAAGAGGAAGCGCTCACATGGTCAATCGTGGAGGAAAGAGTACTTGTACTGCGCGATCGCGCCTGATGGGACACTTATCCCCAGCTGTTGCCTAACACACTGCCACCCCCTGTCCTGTCTGCCTTGACCGAAAGAGTCCGCGTCTAGAAGCCACGATGGGCTTCAATCTCCATGCCTCCGGGACCACAGATCCCAATGAGGTGAGGAACTGGAGGATCCATTTGATTGCCATCATAGCATCCATGAGCGCCGTTGCTAGTATGATGATTTCCACAGAACAAAGCACGAAACAACAATGCTAACTGTTATCAGTGGGATATGACACTTCCGTCATCGGCGGCACACTCGCCCTCGACTCCTTTCGACGAGACTTTGATCTGATCGATATAGCTGACACCGCCCGAGACACTCTTCAAGGCAACATTGTCTCCACGTTCCAAGCAGGATGCTTCTTCGGTGCACTCCTTACATTCCCCTTGGCCGAGAGGTTTGGACGCAGGAAGACTATTATGTACTCCTCTTTGGTGTTCCTTGTTGGTGGCACCCTCATGACAGCAGCTCACGGAAAGATTGGCATGCTCATCGCCGGTCGAGGTATCGCAGGTCTTGGCATCGGCGCCGTCTCCCTTGTCGTGCCTGTTTACATTGCCGAGACGTCTCCTCCATCTATCCGAGGCCGACTTGTTGGTATATTCGAGATAGCCTCCCAAGGTGGTGGCATGTGCGGGTAAGACCAAAAGTGGCCTTTTTTGGGATCGTGTGTTGACCTTGAACAGCTTCTGGATCAATTATGCAGTTGACCGCACTATCTCAAGCGAAACACAGACACAATGGATTGTCCCTCTCGGTCTTCAGCTCCTTCCAGGTACTCTCCTTTTCTGCGGCATGATGTTCATGTGCCCAGAGTCCCCACGATGGCTGGCGCGCAAAGACCGCTGGGAAGATGCTCAGAAGATTTTGGTCGACATTCGAAAGCTCGGCGCTGACCACGAATACATCCACGCCGAATTGGCAGACATCAGACAACAAGTCGAGCAACGGTCCACTATGCGTATGGGCAAGATGGACATGTTCAAGAAGCTCTTTGCACACGGTACAAGGAACAGAATCGCGATCGGTCTTCTGTTAATGGCCTGCCAGAATCTGACCGGCGTCAATATCATCAGTGAGTCGACTGCTGCATGCTTGTCGTTGCGGCAATGCTAACGGTTACCTAGCATACTACTCTCCACGTATCTTCGAGACTCTAGGAGTAACAGGCACAAGCACTAAGCTCTTCGCTACAGGATTCTACGGCATTGCCAAAACCCTTGGTATGATCCTCTTCACCCTGTACCTCGTGGAGAAGGTTGGACGACGCAACGGTCTAATCTATGGTGCCTTCATTGGCTCCCTGCCTATGTGGTACATTGGTGCGTACGTCATGCGTGCTGACCCAGCCACTGCGGCGGCCGAAGGGATTGTTACCCGCTCAGGTGCAGGCTACTTCGCCATGGTCTGTGTCTACCTTTACGGCTTCATCTACTGTGCGACATGGCAGGGTATCACCTGGGTTTACTGTTCCGAGATATTCCCCCTCGACATCAGAATGCTTTGCGTGGCTATCACGACTGCAGACCAGTGGTTGTGGTCGTTCATTATCTCGAGGACCACCCCATACATGATCACAAGCTTAGGATATGGGACGTATATGTTCTTTGGAACCTTGATGGTGAGTTTCCATGCTTCGACATTGCCTTACTTACTTTGCTAACGGGGAAACCAGGTGCTCATGGGCTTCTGGGCATTCTTCTTCGTCCCCGAGACTAAAGGTCTGACACTGGAGGATATGGATGCTCTATTCAGCGGAAGCATGCACAAGGCAGTCTGGAAGAGCTTAGTAAAAAGACAGCCGATCGGTGAGGTGCTCAAGGAAAGACGTGGGTCCGAGGATACCGAGGCTGCCAAAAGTCCACGAGTCATTGACGAAAAGCACTACGGCTTGGCCCACGTTGAGACTGTAGATGTCGAAGAGAAGGGACGGGCCTAATTCTTTGAGTTCACGAGCGTACTGAGCTACCACATGGCATTTCAGCTCGTAGGGAACAGGCTCATCGATCCTGTGACACAGTTAGACGGGCTTGGCGAGGGCTATGTAGGAGACACTACCACTCAGTACACCTGCCACGGTTGGGGATATGATGTGGCGCAGACAGCGTCTTCCTCCAACTGCGGCATTGGCAACGACGATTTCACGATGTTACGAGCAAACGGCTGGCTACGAAGTGCATCAGCGAGGCGCGTCCGGGTGGATCTAAAGGGCGCCAAAGATGAGGCTACATTTCATGCTAGACTCCGGTATGGGTTGGTTTTCGTGAACGATGTACAGCCTCGTGAAGACTTGATAGCATAGCTAGAATGATAGAATGTTGCAATTCCCTGGCAGCTGTACCAAGGCTGTCTTGGTAAAAGCACGATTTTGTCTTACGGCTATCTTTCGCGGCATGGTGCGAGAGGGGTTGTTGTCGCTAATCAATGCAGTGTACCCTTCGAGATTTGAGGGGTGAGTGGCTAATAAATGTGATTCGCCGGACAAGAATAGTAACATATTTTACTCGAGAATGGAACCTGAAGAACAAGGTTACTATTATACTGCGTTAGCATGCCCGTTCGCATCTTTCTACCTGCAGTTCGTGCAGTTCAATTTGGTGTAGAGCTAGAGAGATAGTTGTCCCATATCGTTACCCTTATCGGCTTCCTACAATTTTCGAACAAGTCATGCCGCGACGTGAGAGTACTACCAGAAGTAATGAGTCTCGTGCTCTACGAGACGCCTCTACGTTGCCGATCCAGTTTGCTGTGGGTACTGACGACGAAATCCTCGCCGAGGATCCACGAGCGCCTGCCGCACGTTCTCATATCCACATTGGACGCAGTCCGGTTGCACCACCTAGAAGACGACGCACATACGACAGGAAGCCAACCACAAATGTTTGGGATCGAGACACAGGCCAGCTTTCTGATCGACTGGAGCAGGAAAATACTCGACGAGGTCCGAAAAAGAATCACCGTGGTAGCAGCTCGAGTGATGCCTCATGGGCTACTGGTACCTCGGCGCCCTCCAACAGCTCCTTTGATGAGCACGATCGTTACCAAGATGATTTTCTCACGAGCAGACCCCGATACCGAGAGCAACATAGTCCTTCCCACACTCGCGCTCGTTTTGCCTCTGCCGCTGGAAGAAACGCAACTATACCAGTACTGGACGAATCAGATGCCTATGACGAAGCATTCGATTTTGTCATTCCTCGTCGCAGCGCTAGCCTCTTTAGCCAAGACAGCACAATTACCGGCTCAGAATTGAAGGATGAAATGCCCAATCACTCGCCCCCGCCAGCATCCTCGGCTCATAGCGTATCCCCGGAAGCGTCTTACAACATCTTGGGGGCACAATACACCGGAGACGGTACCATAGGTGGTGAGCATCGCACACAATTGACGGCGGTGAAGGATCTCAAAAGAAATCCATTTTCACTCTATCGATGGGTGTGAGTTCTTCATGTTTACTTTCAAGTTCTGAGACCGTCCTAACTTAGAACAGGCACTTCAATGATCAAGCAATGAATTTCGATGCTTTCAGGGTAGGAACTACTCCTTTCCAGATTTTCATCTGTAACAGCAAGCTGATGTCCGAAGAATGCAGTGATAAGCCTGCCAGGGCTCTCTGACGGCGAGAGATCGGGCGTCGCAAGACTACTTGGACGTGTCCGAAGAAAATTCAATAGCCCATATCAGGCCTCCAAGCCCGTCAGTACACGTATGATGGTTCCTGGTGTGCTCCAGGAAGAGGTCATTCAAGCCGGTGGGACAAAACAGGTGCAACCCGGCCCACAGACAATGACATGGATGTGTGTGCCTTACTTCTCTCTTAACAAGTACTCTGACGACATATCGAAACTGGGTCAAGGTGCTCACCCAATGCGTACACTAATCCAAGCCTGATTCGCCTTGGTCGACAAACGACGCGACATGCAGCAAGCTGTTTGTTGTCTCTCAAATTCTGAGCCTGACGTCTGTTTTCACATATCACAAGTCTGGTATGTCATGGTAGGCGACTGTAAGTCTCCCAAACAAAAGCTGCGGATATGTCTTGACAGATACAGCCCTGCTCGTCACATGTGCGCGTTTACCAACCTCTGCTTTACGAGGCGACAGTCTACAGCTCTCAATAATCTCTTCACCGGAACCGTACAAGGACGAGGCCCGGAAACTTCTCATCTCTTTTGGATCTCACGTACTTTGGGCTTTCCGCCTAGACGACTGTCAGACTTGGTTCGTAAGTGACGTTAAATCCGTATTGCTAACAATCCACTCTGCTGACTTCGATGATAGGCGCTGGTGACCAGATTCTCGGAGTTTGCACTGCACTTCAGATTCATGTATCGCTCAAGAGAGATCACCCCAAAGCTCTGGCCTCGCATCGTCCATCAGGCGAAACATACCCCTGGAAATCTCAGAATTTCCTTTGAAATGAGGCAAGTCCCTAGATTGTTCAGGCCCGTACCAGGCTTACACGAATTAGGATAAGCAGAAAGCCACAAGTTCAAGGAATTTTACGCAGACGCGCTAACGTCTCGATTACTGGCACAGACAGCGTTACTGAGCCACAGGACGGGGAGGGCGGAGTCCACGGCTTGTCTGCACATCTTGAACGCACTACTTCTGGACACGATGGGACGACGTCAACTTCCTTGGACGATGGTTTCTTCGTCTTGACTTGGCTCAGCTTTGGTGATGCTCACAATAGTGCCACTTCTACCCGCATTGATACTAAGCGGCTCGTCCAAGACCTCGAGTCGATAGACAGTTTTCTGCAAGAAGACACCAATCTAGTTGAAAGCTTAACTTACAAGGGGAGTAACATATCCTCGCATGCGGCAATTCTGGCATATCTGCAGAAAGAGGCAGAGTCTTTATTGGTGTTGCCTACCACGGCAGGAACGGCAAGCGAGGTCAAGAAAAGAAACAGACACGGATGGAGGGTGGATGTATTCAACGCATCAGAATCTTTGTTCGAGTTCTTCCTGCCAGTCTCCTCCGAAGGACCCACTATCGGCAAGTTTTGGGGTGCTCTTCATACTTTATTAGGAGTATGTATTATTTCAGATGTCTGGGAAATAGCATTGACGATAACCATATCAGGTCCCGTCAGGGGAAAAGGCCTCGACAGAGGATACCGCCTCGATAACGAAGCACAAGCGCAAGCGAACCGTTCGCTTCGATGACAGCGAGTACCAGGATCTCTACGCAGACCTTGACGGGATGGTAAGGCAGATTCAGCCTTTGAAAGACATGCTTTCACAAGCGTCATTGGCGGATCGAATGAAGATCAATATTCCGGGTGAATTGGTCAAAGCTTGGCTTCATGTTGTCATGATACTAGTTTTTGCAGCTCAAGAGTCTGATGCTTGGCGAGGACATTATCGTAAAGCACGCAGGCTGCTTGAAGAAGGATCCAGAATGCTGCTTCAAGGTTTTGTCAAAAGAAGTTTGTTGGAGGATTCAGTGGTGATGCCACAGGATATTGCATCACTGGTGAGCCTGAAGCTGCTACACGGCGTAAGCAATGGGAGCGCGAAGCGAGAGATAGCTCAAACCTACCTTGAATACCTCAGCAAATTGGTGAGCATCTGGCTGTGAGTATTGTTCGGTGCTAATGCTATTGCAGGAGTCTGAGATTGAAGCACAACCACTTGATCGCGCACATCAAGACAAGCTCATTCGCGTTGGGGAGGAGATGATGGTGATTTCACAGCATCTGGAATGGCAGAGATTGGTCTTTCAAGTTATTCGGTCAAGGCGTCCGCTTCATGAAAGCAGCCATCATCACGATTTGGGACGCAACTACACAATGCGAGAAACAGTCAACACTTTGAATACATCACACTCACGCTCACGGAATAACAGCAGATATGTCCCTGAGCATCGACCTTATGGTGAAGCAATTATAAATGACGACGCTGTCGTTATCATCCACGAAGAGCTGGCTAAGCTTGCACCAACAGACGAAGGAGGATATCATGACCTATTGATTCAGGACTGCCTCGACATAATAGAGACAAACCTCCGAAACTTCGACGAAATGAGAACAAGAACTGATTATTTGAAGACCCATGTAAGGATCTCATGTTCTGTGTCGAAAGTTGTGCGCGCTGACTATGGTTGACAGAATATTCAACGTATCGATACAAACAGAGATCGCCAGGAAAAAGCTCTCTATGCCTTTACCGTGGTTACTATAATATTTCTGCCACTCAGCACTGTGGCTACCATTCTCGGGATGAACACGAACGACATCCGCAACATGAACTTCAATCAATGGATATTCTGGACAGTCGCCATTCCCCTGTTGTTTCTAATCCTGTTTCTTTGCCTGGTATGGATGGGCGAGCTGAGCAACTTCTGGACAGGGTTCAAAAATCTGTGGCGCACAAACCGTATCGGTCACGCTGAGCCTCAACATAACCAGCGTGACGACCGGTACATGTCGCGGCGAAGGTCAACGTATCACGACAATCTCTCTTCAGGCGACGTGAGGATCGTGGACTAATCTCTGCCGTCGCCGCCACGCGAGAGTACGCTCCGACGTCGTTACACTTGGGATGGCCATCTTCTATCGCAGCATATTGGGCTCAGTCACATGGTGACATGACTGTCTTGTTCTCAAGTTGCTGCACTTGCCACAGTGGTACAAAGAAGGCAAAATCGTCAATTGCGCCTGCCATGGCGAAAGCCAAGAACGACATTCTTCAGCAACGACCAATTGTAGCGAGAAGATTGTCCAGTCCGCGTCTATCCTTTGAGTAGCAATTCACAAGGGATACCAGTAGCTAGTATGAGAAAGCCAAAGAGTCGAAGTGTCCGCTGCAGTCCAACTTTGTTGATAAGTGCTTGCACGGCGAGCGGGAGGACTGTAGCACCGAGACCACCGCCAGCCTTGGCCATACTGTTGGCTGTGCCGAGCTTGCTGCTGAACCGTTGGAAAGGCAAGCTATCGGTTCCAGCATATAGGAAAATGTCTCTAGCCCCTTGAGGACGCCGGCGATACAAAAGAGACCTCCGAGATGATCGAGCGTGAAGCTGATGGCTATCAGATCAAGGCGAAACAGCACGACTGCTAACAGAAATGTGTAGCGTACGCCCAACGCCCTCAAGTCTAATAGATGGTATACCGATGGCCACCATGCAGTCATGTACAGACTACCGACGAACATGATTGTGCGGACGCCGGCATGCAACTGAGATGACTTCACTATTGCGGTTTGCAGAACTCCCAATGCCGTAGTGTAGCTGTTGACCCGGAAAATGAGGGAGGAACAGGCAGAGACGACTGCCCATCCATAGCCGCCATCGAGGACGGCTTAGATTGCATTGAGTGGAACTTGATCGTCATCGGCAGTGTTGTGTACGTCGTTGGTATGCTGAGGGAAGGTCGCGACGCATACCACCAGGTGGAGAAGTGGACGTACTCGACCTATTCATATATTGGACGTAACTTTGTTTCGCTTGGTAAGCACGGTACTCCCTATAGCGTCTTTACATGACTGTACTGCTACTTGGCAGTCGGCACGCCTGGTGATTAGTATAGTACATTGAGTTGAGGGCCATTGCTGTGGTGAAGTACTCCTGAGCTAAAAGGTCTGACTAAGACATGCATAATGGAGGGATCTATGTACGGCTCGACGATGCGTCTCATGGTTGTTTCCTTGGCCATGCTCGTACATAAAAGTCTTTTTGGACCACTACCGAGTTTGACCTCACTCTCATGGCATTGAAAGGATTGACCACAGTGAAGTCGTAACGACGCAGAAGCTGTGATGGAGTAAGACGAACCATCCGAGAAAGAGATGCAGAGAGAGGAACGACTGACCTCAAAGATAGCTTTTCCCAATTCCATCAGCGCAATCCCCTTGCCCAAGCAGCTCGATCTTCCTGCCCCCGAAAATGAATTTATTGATCCTCTCATATCTCCTCACGGTCTCGGCGTCGTTCTCGATCCATCGCTCAGGGTAGAAAGTATCAGCGTCAGGTCCGTAGAAGTCCTTGCGGTGGTTCATGGCAAATGTGGACATTCCGACCTCAGTCCCTGGTGGGATGAAGACGCGATCGATGGTCGCACTGTCAGGATATGGTGACACTCGTCCTGCGAGGCCTTGTAGAGGCATGAACATCCGGAGGCCTTCCTTGATACAGGCCTGCAGATACGGTAAATCTTGAGCCTGGCTGTTGCTGATAGTCGGATGGTTAACCTTTCCAGCCTCAATAGCGAGTGACATCTCTCCTCGCAACTTGCTGTACGTCGGGGGGCTGGTTAGAATGTACAAGAACGTTGTTCGAAGTGCAGTAGCTGTCGAGTCAGCACCAGCGAGAATCTGGAGCAGAGACTCGACCTCGCATTCCTGCTGGATGAGGCCGTGGTTGACAAAGGAACCCAACATGTCTTGCACCTTCTTCGCATCAGGTCCGAACCGCTCGGCAATTGCCTTGTGGGCAACGCCTGTGATAGCCCCAAACCCTAATTTGTTGGTTGGCTTCGGTGCCGCACCCTCCATGGCTCGACTGTTCATGATTGCTAGAACTGTTGGATGGTTTGACCCCAGCTCCATGATTGGGTAGAATGCGGTACTTGATTTGTGGTAATCGTAGAGGTCTTCGTTTTTAGCCAAGAACCCCAGCGCTTGTCCGAAGGCAATCTGAATTAGGATATCGAGAGTGAAGTAACCTGCAAGCTTTGCAAAGTCCACAGGTTCGTTCTTTTGGACATAGTCTCGACAGACAAGATCTAAAGGTTCCATTACTCTTGCGTCGACATCCTTTTCGAGATGAGGGACTTTCTTTCCGGTGTACTAGCATATAAAGTTAGCCTTGCAGTTCAGAATGCAGTCTGATGACAGGTGAGGAGTACACCTGGCATCACTTTTGCTTTAAGTTCAGCACGAGCCTTCTCATCTGACATGGACAGTATATTGTCCTGGCGTGGATCGAATTTCATGCCTCTGAACCATCGACCTCTAGTGAAGGGCGATCTTGGCGTGTTCATGTGTCTTTGAACCATGGATCGTCGCTGACGATGTAGTCAGGACCGACACGCACCGGCGAACCTGATCCCAGCAGATGGGTATCCTACGGTGCTGGTGAGTTCAAACACGCATACCGTATTTCTTGAGCGCATTTTCAACAGCCAAGTATAAAGTGCCCTTGCAGGTGTAATAGAACAGCCATACTGGTGAGATTGAGGCAAGCCATGGACCTTTGACATGCCGGAGTTTGTGGTACTGATTGTAGGTAGTCACAAACCAATACAATCCGCAGAGACATGGAAGAGAGACGATGATTGGAAAATATCAACCAGAACCATCGGTGAAGCCCATTGTCAAGCCTCTCTGGTTACTTCCTAAAATCAGTTTCGGGACGTTTGCTCCGAGATCAATGACAGGACAGACAGCTCGCCGATGGACAGGACAGATAGTGAGATAAGTAAGTGGTCACAGTTTCGATCTCTTCGGCTACGACTCGACTTGGCTCTCGCAGGGTGCCTTGGACTTTTGGATCCTTGCAAGTGCTAGTGATGCTGATACCTGTGCGTTGTCACCGCTAATGCGTACAAACACTTTCGTCGATTCCCCGGTGGGCTAGGCGACCTGGTAGAGTGCGCGGAGGCGATGTTCATGCCCGGACGGTAGGATGATTGGTGATAGAGACGTGCGCTGATTAGGCTACCCCACCAGTAGCTTACTCTAGTGTGCCTATAGTTATATGAGAACTATGTTTTTTAACATTACTCTTGTATTACGACTATAGCTACGAATAGGCTACGAATAGGCTACGAATAGGCTACGACGCGCCAGATTGGCAACTTACGGGAATTATATTATCAGAAGGTGTTACATATGACGTAATAACCTAATTAGGAAATATGTAGCTATCTAGCAAGATAGTACTCGAAAACGTATCGAAAACGTACCGAAAACGTCCTCATTGACTTTATTCTTGAAGATTTAGAGATTTAGCCTTAGATCCTTACAGCGCCTAAGGCTTCGGGGACGCACGACTAAAGCTATTCTACGTACTAATTAACGTGACAGCCTGATCCGCGACGGCGAGACTGAAAGTCACATGTTAGGCGTTGAGCATCGGGCGGTCTCGAGTCGCTTCCACTTTCACGACCTTCTCCTTCCATGAATTAACATCCCTTACAATCTACACAGGTGTACGACGATGACCACCTTCGGCATTGACATCGCTACCAATGTCTATAGGAGTTTGCACCACGGCTTTGTGTCGTATGATGCTAATGCTGCTCAGAGCGATGTACAAGCGGCTCTACCGCTATGTTTGGAAGGCTAGCTTGTCCTCGAAGAGCGAGCATGTAAACGTTGACACGGAGCAGTCAGCATAATTCAATGCCTTGTATGTCGTGTCGGGGTGGCGAAGAGGCTTGCCAATAGCGATTGTTGCAACGTGTATTGATGCTCAATTCATGACCCTTCTCAACCTTGGAAGCCATGCTATTCATCGCCGGAGCGAGGACACAATACCCGGCCACATTATACGTAGTATTGAGAAACAGCAAGTGACTCTCGAGTCATTTCAGTCGTGCAAGCTCCAAGACCATTCGAATGCGGACAAACGTTTGCCATCAACTTCCCGTAGGTTGTGCATAATCTAGAGTCTAGCATGCACAGCCGAGTCTAGCTTTGGAAAAGCAAAGGTTCCAATGTCGTCAGTTGTTGTTCCTTCAACTGCCAACTCTGCCAATATACGACCAATCGTTGGGGCGAACTTGAATGCGTGTCCGGCTCCCAATCCAACAATAATATTTTGGTAGTCTGGCACTGTGCCAATGACAAATTGACGATCAGGAGTAAGAACATACTGACACGTCACAGTTCTCAGCTCTTGACGATCAGGGTCTGTGATCATGGAATTCATGAAAGAACTGGGCTGGTCGATCAAGTGTCTGGACGGTACATACGTGCGTTCCTCAGGTGTCATAAGGTTCTCTGAAACGTCACGAGCGGCTTTGATCGTTGGCTCACCAAATGTGGGGAATCCATAGAACCATTCATCACCGCCCCAGATCCATACTGGGAACTTCGCAGGCTTGAAGGCATCAGGATCTGATGGCTTGAAGTAAGTGACCTGTTCCTGCATCATAGTGAGAGGAACTCCTCGACCTAACGGTCTGAGAAGCTCGTTTGTCCATGCATCGGCTGCTAAGATCACCTTTCCGGCAAAATAGAGTCCATTGGATGTCTCAATGCGGACGTTGCCCGATGACTGCGGAGTTATGCTTTGAACGCGTGTGTGTTCCATCGGCGCAGCGCCGCGCGCACGAGCATGAAGCTGCATGGTGGCTACGGAGCGCGAGGCATGAACCATTCCTGTATCTGCCGTGTAGACGGCATCCACATTAGAAGGAACGTTGAACTGTGGCCAGCGGTGCTTGACATCTTGAGCGGTCAAGCTCTCGAAAGGAACATTATTGGCTGTGAGACTGTCCTCGTACTTGGTCACGGGCATTGGGCCATCTTTGGCAAAGAACATCAATCCCCCCGTCACATTCAATAGCTTGATGCCAGCGACTCGCTCAAGCTCTGCCCAGTCTTTATAGGCACGCTTGGCAAGATTAACATATTCTGGGGTATTGTAGGCTGTCCGCACAATGCGAGAAGTGTCGTGAGATGCTCCTCGAACATGGCCTAATTCGAATTGTTCAAAAGCAATGACTTTGGCTCCTTTGCCAGCAGCATGGTACGCCGCAGCACTTCCCAAAGCCCCGAGGCCGATGACGGCCACGTCAAAGGTGCTCATGCCGGAATGGAAGTATAAGTGCTGATTTCAATGATGATGAGGTGAAGGTGTCGGGATAACGGAGGCAGTCTTGATGGGCTGTGCTCGCAAGTGTTTTGTAGCTAAGCAGGAGCTGTCCAAAACAACGTCAAGCAATTCGATTGACTCTTTTGAGCTTCTGTCGAGTGTCGTAGCACGAGGGGACTCACTAAGGAAGCTTTCCGATCATGTGATCGGCAGCAACAGCTCTTTGTCGCGGTCTGTGGGCTCGTACGAAGATGGCATCGAAACTCGAAATTTCACCAAGTCGCGAAATTTCCTCTTGGCCAGTCGCATGACTTGCATACGCAAGCTGTTTGTCGCCGTTGTGGTTGTTTGTTGCCCATCGTCGATAGCATGCACGCTAGCTTCGTTCCTGCCACAAGCTCTGAAAAGTTATCTTCCAGCCTAAGCTCAACGCGTAGATTCTTTGTGCAATTCGTGACAGAGTGAACACATTTAATATGTGACTTCGAAACGAACATGACAGGTTCGGCGATCACAACGTGCAAGTTCAGTTACTCCCTACCACACGCGGTTTCTTCGCAGTACCAGTGAGCGCCTGAAGAAGCCATTTCCCCTCAAAATCTAATCGGCTGACTCGGTAACATCTCGGACCAGCTTGTGATCTAGAGCCATAAAAAACAGTAGGTTTTCCGACACTTATTTCGCCAAGTCGAACGAGCATCGAATACGAAGGAAGACGACTGTAAAATGGATTACACAGGCTATATTAACCACATTAACAAGTCGTAAAATAGGTATACGGGCGTCGTGAATCGACAGAGCAATCTCAGTATATAGCTAGTACAAGATTATGTATAATCAAGCCTTAGAAGTAGAGGCTTTTCAAATGCGTGTAATCGAATTTACTGGGTCAGAAGCACAGCCTGGGCCACATGCTAGTCCGAGGTGTTAGCCGTCTCCCAACCTGGCGTGCCACTTCGCCCGTTGGACGAAGAACATATCTTCAACACTTCGACTTCATTCTTGCAACATAATTTTGTGCCATGCTGAGTCGTGTTGGCTATTCTAAACAGCGAGCAGTTGGCGCTTCTAGGGTCATCGACACGCTCTCCACATGCGCAACTTGCTTGTTGTGTGTATAGAAGTTTCCGCTATCGCGTCGATTGACTGGTGAACATTACAGCACCATTGTGGTACAAAGTCGAATCCGACATTTACGATCATCTCTCCCTGCTCTAATTTCCACGAAAGAATGATGCGACAAGATCGTCAAGCTTGTTCAAATTGCAGGTATGGTTCAGGAATCATTGTTTTGCTAGACTTGACGGTTGTTGGGCGAAAGACCATGCTGCTCGACATGTCAACGTCTGAGACAACAATGCGCTTACCGTAGCACAGAAGCCAGAGTAATTGAAAATGGTCCAGTGGTGAGTAAAATACTTGCTTGTTTTGCTTCCTGATGTCAAGTAGGAAAGAAGGCTTGCTCTTGTCGAGGATCAATTACGGCAGGTCCTGGAAGGATCAGGGTGAGTTTCACCTCCTCCTGACCAAGACCATGTACCGATCATGCAGGAGAATGCCTAGAGCGCAAACGCACCATGATGGGAACCCCGCCTTGAATCAAGCATATTTCGACGAAGGGCTCGAATCTCACTCCAGGTTTGTACTCCCGTCATTGTGTGATATGGATCTCACCCTCTCATAGGACTTGGAAGCCTGGATCTCTGCCCAATCAGGCATTATGTTTATATTACAAGCACTTTCACCGGCATCCTCTCTGGTGCTGACAGAAGACAATGTTGACCCTACTACGCTCGGATCGGACATTCTACATGCCCTGTTGGCACTGACAGGTCGTTTCATACCTGGCCTTGAAGGATCTTCATATCATCATTCACAAGCCCGAGTCATGACGATGACTAAAGTGGCCCAAGGCAATATCGACCTATCAACAATACAAAGCATGTGTATATTGTCTTATGCATTTTGTCTAGGTATGCTGGATCATGGTTATTGACTATCTAGCTAATGATCAATTTTACAGACGGAAATCTAAGACCTGGACGCTTTCATATCGGGCTCTGTCTACAGATCTGTCATGCGGCAGATATCGACGTCGAATCGGATCTCCTATCATTTGACTTGAATGTTGATGCGATCCATGTACTCAGATCATGCCAAATCTTGGCCCAATACTATGCTTCAAGAAGCGGCTTTCTTCGTACAACGCATTCCGGATTATGGCTTAGAGATGCAGCCACAACGTCTCCAGAGACCGCACAGCGAGACAATGTTACTGACATCTGGGATCATACACTATCAATGGGAAACAGCCATGCCGATGTGCCATCGCTATCAAGCCGTCGAGTTCTATAGCCAGGACCCTGAAACTATCCAAGCAAACCGTGGGTACTACAGACCATGGTTGAAACTGCAGCTCACCTATCATGCCTCTCACACCATGTTGAACCATCCCTTCCTTTATAGCAGTACATCCCGAAACGGCTACAGGTATGCCCCTTCTGGCAGTACCAACACATTTTGGAGAAAGTCTATGGGACGAGTTTTGGCACATGCAACATGGATCACGAAAATGCTTGAGCTCACGAAAGAGAGAGGTCTTGATCTGACTGACCCATTCTTTGCAAATGCATCTGCTCTTGCAGCGACTTTTCATCTGTACTATTGTTGTACGCCAAGTCACGACCTGCAGCAGAAGTCTCGAGCCAATCTCACCACCAGTCTTGCTTTTATGGACGCATTCTCGGCCTTTTCGAGCTGCTGCAAAGATATAGTAGGTCTTATCATGTTCTAATGGTCACCAGCTAATAATTTTACAGGCAACACTTGTCCAAGAACTAGTCCATTCAGCTTTCAATCCAACTGTGTCGAGCGTCACATTTCCTGCAGTCATTCGACTCAGGTCACAATCAATATGGCGAGTCCTTCAAGCGATATGTAACTCTTCGACAGAAACACGGGAAAGTTTGTCATTGTTCGATCCGTCTCTGATCTCGGAGCCTCAGCCACAGCAGGAAAACGACGACGTACTTGAGATATCAATGGCTACTTCTCCCAATGTCATCGTGGAAGTGTCGGACAGCGGTCAGGCGACACCACTCATGACTCGTCAACCAGCGGCTACAGAATTTACAGTACCGTCTGTGGGTCCTAGTCGGAATGCACCAATGCCAGTAACAGACAATCCTTCCAGGTTTGGTCCGTCATTGGGAATTTCAGGCGGGCCTCAATGCCGTCAATTCGAGCTTCAGGACCATGGTTTTGACATATCAGGCTTCGACGCTGACTGGAACCTGAATTGGTAGCACTGGGATGAAGAAACTCAGCCACTGAAGCAGTACTCAAATCTGACGCTGATTCCGGCTAATATGACTATGACACGTGAGTATGGTTTGACTGATCTGAAGAACGCCCTCTGAAGATGTCACAAGTGTATATATCGCTCGCCATTCTCTCTGTGCACTTCAGCTCTTGCCAAGGCGTTTCTTCACATGCTGTTGTCGTGCATGATCTGTACGCTTTCCGGGCCGGCGGCTTTCGATATGGCAACCTCGACACCTCCAGCATCTGCGCGCGCAGCGTCAAATTCCTCTCGATCTGCCATCACCAGGATGTCGGCTTCCTACAGGTTTTCGGGCTTGCTCAGTAGCTTGGCGATCAGTTCTGGCCCAACACCAGCGTGGTCGCCGAGGATAACGGCTACTCTGGGCCGTCGAGGCGCTTGCGTCGGTATAATAGCCACGCTGGACCTAGACTTCAGTGATAGATCGTATTGGCCGTGCTTCTGTTCTGATCTGGCAACATAAAGAGATGCTGGAGACTATAGCATAGCGACAATACTAGGTCAAGAAGGCTCGGCACTGGAAGCCGACTGCCTATGTGAAGCCCTTCTCGCAAGGAGCTGTTAGCCGTGGAGCGACGGTGTTTGGCCGGTCATGTAGGCGGCGTAGCGGCGGCGGATCCAGGTACAAGTCAGATGTAGGTGCACGGCAAAATGCCGCCTTGCTCACCGGCGAAACGCCGTCTAGACAATTGACACGAGTTGGTAATGCCAGCTTCCCCTTGACTCCGAGTCTGGAGATGTGCCTTTGTGCCTTTGCGATCTCCAAGAACAACTGCAGGCCAACGAAGGGTCCGCTGCCATCACGTGTGTTAGTCAATGAGTCTTCCGCAATGATCAGAAGCTCCTGAGATATAGTACAACAGCAGAAGGTCGGATATCCTTATTAGGTGGCGAGGTAATCCTCTACGAGAGCCAATGCATTGGGTATTCGGTGCATTGAAGTACTATTAAAAAGGGTTTATGGGATAGATTCGTATCATTTACAGTAAGCTGGCTGATTTCTAGAGAGTATAGATGAAGCCATCGTGTTCCCTATCCGTGAGATCCATCCACGCAGCGTTTTCAAGTGCAACATAATGCTCCGAAGCTCTGGCCTTCGCCTTACGGGAGTTCTCCCGCCTGTACCAGCCGTAGATGAACAGCAGCAGAACCAGACACAATCCGTAACAGACCAAGATGGTGATCTCAGCCGATACATACCGAGGAGCTGCCTGAGGGGTGAACGTGTACGGACCAATTATATTGCCCACACAGTAGCTGACAAGGTACAGTGCTGCGACGCTGGTCTTCTTGGTACAGCCCGCGACGTTGGAGGAGATCAGACTCAGCACGGTAGCGTTCGCCGCTGGTGCAGCTTGTGTGAGGTAGTAGCCGACGAGTCGACCGACCTTCATGTGCAGAGGAAGGGCGACGATCAGTATGATGCCGAGGAATGCAACACCCATGGGAACGCAAGCAACCAGGACACGGCTCTGCAGCCGGCCGCCGATCCAGCCGTTGGACCAACAGGCAATGATGACCACCGCACCACCGGGGATCCCGAAGAGCAATGCCTGCAAGTTGCTATAGCCGAAGCTGACGATAAGCTGGCTGAAAAAATTGGTCAGGCCGCCGTTGGGGATGTCGTTGAGAATCCCGTAGAGAAAAAGTGCCCAGAAGTGAGGGTCAACGAAGACTTCACGCAGCTGATACCACTTGAATTGTTTGTTGCCGATACCTTGCTCGTTTTCCTTTACGCGCTCGATGGCCAGCAGGCGTTCGCGCTCGTCTAGCCAGCGAGCGTTCAGCTGATTGTCTGGGACAATGTAAAGAAAGACAAAGCCAATCAGGACCTGCACGGGTGTTGTTAGCTGAGGCAGTCTGAAGGGCTTCCCAGGCTGCGTCTTACGGTGAATAGTCCAAATCCTAGAAACAGAATACGCCAACCTGCGATATCAGCGGGCTGCTCTGCGACGCGCTTAGCGACGCCGTAAGCGATAAGACCACCAAAGATCTGCCCGAAGCCGTTGGCGCTGATATAGATGCCCGTTCGCTGGTTATGCTCTCTCTTGGTGTACCATATCGAAGCAATGAGGGCGAACCCAGGTAAACTTGCCGATTCGAAGACCCCGAGGAGAAATCTTATAGCCGCAGCGCCGGAGAATGAGTTCACACCCGCGAAGGCAGCCAACAAGCCTCCCCAAACGATAACACAGAAGGCACAGTACTTTGCGAGAGGCATGTATTGCAGAATTCGACTTGTAGGAAACTCAACTGCCGTGTTAGCTATCCGTTTTGCATCTCACTTCTGGTACAGAGCGAAGATTGTCTTACCTCCCAAACCAGTTCACCAATGTAGAAAAGAGATCCGAGGGTGGAGTATTGGTTGCCAACCAGATGCAGATCTTTCTTCAAGCCCATGATACTGTGCAATTTGGTCAGCAGCATGAGACGAAGTGAAGCGAGACTGCTTACCTGGCGTATGAGATAGACACCTTGTCCAAGTAGTTGAGGCCCCAGCAGAGAAAGCTTCAGGCTAGTCAGATCAATCCCAAGTCATGTGATTGGGGATGCTCGTACAGGATGGGCATAATATGCCAATCAATCTTCCGAAGAAGTCTCCGGCTCATTGCTTCGTCGAGCACCAGAGGAGGTCCTTCGTACTGGGCCATAGCCTTCATCGCCTCGTCGTCAGACTTGCTGTACTTGCGGACCTCGTCCATCGTGACGACGGTCGATGTGGCATTTTCCACATCCGTCTTCGAAGCCTCATTGGCGTTGTTGACATTTTGTCTACTTGTAGGAGTGAACTCGATGTGATCGAGCGCAACGTTGCCGGTGGCCATCTTGCCATCAATAGAGGCAGACATGTCGCAGACGGGGCTGTTGGAGTCGCCACAACAGTCAGAAGATGGACGGACAGGATATATACTTCTGGGGTTCCTTATGCGGGTAGATGCCAAGATCTGGGGCACTTCACACTAGCACCGGCAAAGTGCGAAGCGGCAGAGATAGGAGTAATCATCTCCAAGAGTCGGCGGAAGGCCGATGGCAAATTGCCGAGTGCGCCCATCCTCGGGTATACGCCACGAAGTTAATGTTCCTCACCTGCTTCTCCATAGCATATTAGAAATCCGATGCGTAGCTAGAGCCCTCTTATGCCGAGACCGGGCATACGCTGCTGGTAACGTGCATGATACTCCTGATTGATTGTAAAGCAAGTCTCTCAGATGATGGTCTTTAATGTCTCGGGCCTGAGTGTTACACGTCGATAGTGAAGACCGAGGAACAATGACATCCAAGGATGGTGTACGTGCCCATGGCATTCAGCAGCTCAATCCGCCGCCACAGTCTACCAACACCGTCAGAGTGCGCATGGTCGACACAACATGCGTGATGAAGCTGCACGCTGAAGCGTTCCTCAAGCCTGTCATGCCCGGGCATGAGATAATGACGGTGATCGATCTGGCGTTTCTGATTGAGAACCCGCGTTTGGGCAAAAAAGCGATGTTTGATCTTGGAGTACGGAAGGATTACTGGAATAGCCCTCCGTGGACCATCGCCAGGATAGAAGCCGCAATCCCAGGCGTGAAAATTGACAAGGACGTCACGGAGATCTTGCAGGAGAAAGGCATGAAACTCGATGAGATCGGTGGGTTGGCAGGTTCTCCGTTGTTGGGCCGCCATGCTAATCAAGTGCAGACGATATCATCTGGTCGCACAGCCATTGGGATCACACGGGCAGCCCGTATCTGTTTCCGCCGTCGACTAATCTCTGCTATGGAAAAGGCACGGGCCCTTTTCCAGGCTATCCCACCAATCCGAATTCAGCTCTCAATGCGGCAGACTTTGAGAACCGCAAATGCGTCGAGATAGACTATGAGCTGCAGATCGGACCATATCCAGCACACGACTTCTATGGTTAGTAAACTCTGTGGCATCACCAACCATACTCTCTGACACACAATACAGGCGACGGGTCCCTGTATCTTCTGGACACCCCAGGACACTGGCCCGGTCATATGTGTGCCCTCGCCAGAACGACACCGGACACATTCCTATTCTTGGGCGGGGACATCTGCCACTTCGCTGGAGACTTTCGACCAAGCGAGCAAGTGCCACTGCCGGATACGATGCCCGAAGCAGCTTTTGGCAATCCCGAGGATAACGATGTCGCGGTGAAGCGAGCGCTTTACCCCACGCCCTGTCCCTGTTCGTTTTTCTCCGATCACCACCCGCAGAACTCCGGCCTCGAGGGCGGCAACGTGACCAGCAACCCAAACAGCACGCCGTTCTACAGGCTCTCCACTCATAAGCATTCTTCGTATAAGGATCCTCCGCTTGCCGTTGTGACGACTCAGAAAATGCAGCAGTACTTTGATTCCGATCCGAACGTGCTTGTCTGCTTGGCGCATGATACGGCGTTGTTGGACCATCTCCCAACCTTCAATGCGAATCCTGAGATGGATCTTAATGATTGGCAGCAGCAGGGGATGAAGGAGAAGTGCCACTGGGGCTGGCTCAAGGAATTGCCTCGTTATGATAAAGATGGGGAAGTGGCTGGGCCGGGGATGAGGGAGAAGCCTTTGGTCGAGGGTCTTTGGAAAGAAGGGAAGATAGTGAGCTCGTTGAGATGATACTATAGCCTCGGAGATTCAAAACTTTGTACCAACCTTCAACACACAGACCTGGCAGCCTTCCCATTCCGTGGTGGAATGCGCAGTTGCTTGTCGGTGTCAATCATTGTAAGCCCCAATCAAGCCGCTGGGAGATTTTCGAAGCTGTTGTATTCGGTATGTGATAATTCATAGCCATCGCTGCACTTGGTAAAGGCATTGCAGGGTTGTAGTATGAAAAGTTGTTTGAAGCTTCTCAATCACATCCTCCAGGGCGCTTTCCAGCTCGACCAGCGTTTGCTATGTCTGCCAGGCATCGTCATCCGTGTTGGCCCATGGTTCATTCTCACGGAGGCATACAAGCTGCAATCTGGCGCATTTTGAACAACTGCTGGTATCGTCTGAGGAATCGCACTTCACTCTCAGACGAGGGCAAATCGAGCATGCTTTATTTTGTCTTCCACCTTTGGTTTCGCTGTGGTTCTTTTCTGCTGTGCCGCGCTTACATCGTTTTGATGGCTTGTCTGCGCTCTCACTAGCTTATGCAGCACCATTTGAAGATTGGCATACATTCACATCGCGTTGGGCCCCTGCTTGACAAGCTTGAGCTCGGTTGGCTTGATCAAGGGTAGTCTTTGGTGATGGCCTCTAAGCGCAAGACCTTGGTATCTACTGAAATCCTACTATGTCGTATTCCCGGAAGATAGACTTCCGTATAATATCTGTTCTAGTAGTCTCGATCTTATATTAATAGCCTTGCGATTATCGAATAATATCTCGTTAAATACCACGAATCATGTTCTCGTGTAACCATATGATCGGCGTCCTATAGCCTAGTTAGTTCGCTGTGCTTATGTATAACGGTCTTAGTCGAACTTCTATATAACTTAGATAAAGACTACATCTTCAGGAATAGAGGATTATCATACGTGCCCGCGAAGAGTGAAAAAGCTATTATTCTTAGCAGAGACACTATGAAAACACGCAAGTAGTGAGCCAAGCGTGAGTGAAAGGTGAGCTATAGGTAAGCTATACGTGAGGCGTGGGTGAGTAAAGCAGCACCACACCTGGACGCACTGAGCGGCTCACTTGTGAGAACCTGGGCCAAAATACTTTAAAATAATCACGCAGATTGTCACGAAAGATACTTCCCTTCCGGATCCTGACTTCGTCAAAAGCACTGGCATCGCTGGACTGAGCCATACAAAAGGCTGATTAGTTAGACGTCCAGTGAAAGACGTCGCCATTCGTCAGTCGCAGAGATAGCTGGGTCAGTGTCGATAAACCTAGATCAATCCCGATCCTTAGCACATTTGATTCTCCGGCGTGGCAGCGGCCCTTCGTAGATTCAGGTTCCGAACTCCTTCCTTTTCACCACGTAGGAAGTCATCTACCTCCATATGTCCCGGTCCTATGCCATTGCAGTCAATGCCTCAAAGTTCGCATAGCGAATTGTTTGTCCACCTGAAGGCTGAGTAAGTCCTTGATGGTAGGGCCAAGAAAGACCACACGAGTGATCGTATCTGCGGACACTGGCTGTTCCTCAAGGTTTGTCTGTTCCGCGGCTCGGTGTATAGGACTGGTCTGATGTTTTATCATTCGACACTGTGGGCGGTGAAATCACAAGCACTGATAGGGTACATGTAACGGCGCACATCTTGGCCGAACAAGTTCACCAATTCAGATGCTTACCGATCTACATCGCAGTCAGGAAAAAGCATGTCAAGCAAGCCACGTGAAAGTCTTAGATCAATCTCACCGCACGGAGGGTGCGAGTCGATTTCTCACTAATGTGGGCTGACCGGTGTCCTTGACATACTCTTCATTTTATCGACTGAGCCTCAGTAGTAGTAGAGAGCAGTATCTGAGGGAGACTATTTCGAATAGAAAGCTGCAGCACACCCATGCATAGCTTGCAAGGAGGATTGCCATCTCAAACCCAGAATGACCAATCATTGCTGATGGGGAGCTGCATAGACTGGGAAACATTGTCCCACTGGGGTCCTTCCGCAGAGAGCACATGTCCCGCAACACAATAGGCAAAGTCTACCTTGGGGAGTTGATCGTAGAAATCGTCGTATTGAGTTTCCAGCGCTCCTCGCAGAGAGTTTACCTTTCCAGAGGGATGTAGCTCTTTCCAGGGCTCCGTGCACTGAGAGGCTTTGCAGGTCTTCAGGACTAGCAGAAGAGCGTCGAGGCGTGACTGAACCACACTCACTGAACGATTGAAGTGTGTGAGGAACTGGGTATCGTCACCACCGTCCAGGAGGTTGTTCATCTGGCCGGCGTCGGACTTGAGCGAAGAGTAAAGTTAGCAATTGTCAATCAGAAGGAAGAAACTCTTTTCCCTTTTCCAACATGATGTGAAGACATGACTTACGTTCATTTCGAACAATTCACGCTCACCACTACACCAGACTGAATAGTACAGGTTGTAGCCGTCACCAAGGACACGAACGGATTTGTACGTGTTGTTCCCATAGATTTGCTCTGTTTTTTCGGTTAGTATTGATCAAGCCCAGTGTGGAAAGGATGAGTTCAACTCACGTCCGTAGTATGAAGTTCCCTCATTTATGATGACACCCCAGAACTCCACATTGACATGCTCGGTTGAGGTACTGCTTTCCGCCTTTTGCAGGTTTTGCTCGTCCAACGGTATCGGTTTTCCGTCAAAGTACTCCTTCATCGGTTGGCCGGCCATTTGCAGGAATGTTGGAGCCAGATCGGTATGAGTTGTCACAACCTCAGTCTTTCGTCCCTTTGGAATACCTGGGCCACGCATTATAAGTGGGATGTGGATGTCAGTCTCATACCCGCAGCCTTTACCTGGCGGCATTCTATGTTGTCCAATGTGGTAGCCGTTGTCCGAGGTAAAGACTACATACGTGTTGTCCAGAATGCCGTGTTCCTCCAACTTCTGGATCAATGCTTCTACCATCTCGTCGACTGCTTGAAGAGATTGTAGTCGACGTTGATAATAGTAATCATTTGAGTTCAAGGTGGTTTGGTTCCATTGTTCTAGCGTGCGAACCCAGGCCGAACCAGATGGCTGTGGCAGAGAAAGCTTGATTAGCTAGTGGAAAACAAGAGCAGGTGTGTATGCACATACCACGTCGGGGTTGAAATTGTCTGTTCTTGGAACATGAGCGTCTGGAAACAAGCCTATATGCCGCGTCGCGGGATATGGAGGATTTGCAATGACCTTTAGTGCCCCTGTCACCGGGTCTTTCGAGGCGTATCCATCGACATGTGGTGCAATTGGCGCGACGGTCAACCAGAAAGGTTTTTGGTCTGTGGATGCAACGGCATCGTCAATGAACGCCAAAGATTTGTTCCGAACGATGTCTGTGGTGTACTGCCCGGCATAGCTCTTCGGGGGCGAAGTATTCCTCTGGAAGGAGGAGTTCCAGTATTGGTACGTCCAAGGATCTAAGAGAAAGTCCTAGGGAATTGTAAGCTGGTGTTGATTGGCATCAAGTCGAGAAGACCAAATATGACGCACCGATTGAGCGAATCCGGCAGGGTATGGCTTGTCATAGTTCGTAGCATTATGATAGTTCATCAACTTCCCCACGTAATAATTGTCGTATCCAGCTTCATCTCTCATCCAGAGCGGGAGCCAATCCTCGTTCCAGCCTTCGCTGATAAACTTCGGGTATCCACCTACCGCAAATGGTAAGCACAACAAGGGAGTTGGGGATGGAGTAGATGCGCACCGTATGGGGGATTTACGTCTGTGACGTTGGTGTTGTGGGCAGCTCTGCCGGTCAAAAGGCTGACTCGCGAGGGGCAGCAAAGTGCGATGGTACAGTAATGTCGACCGTAAAAAGTTCCTTCCTCTGTCATGTATTTGTTCAGCAATGGCATGTAGTCAAGGGAGTCCAGAAGTGTGTCTTGATCATCAGTAATGATGAAAACGATATTGGGCTTTGACTGCTGCTGAGAAAGCCCTGCTTCATGGTCTGAGCCAGCAGCATGGCCCCATCCGACCAGAGAGGAGACAAGGGCAAGCGAGAAGCTCAGAACCGCAAGGGACATGGCGAAGAGTGTAATTATGCCTTATCAGTGAAAAGAAAACTTTCTTTTGACTTTCAACACCTTGGATATGATATGCTCAAGAACAAATTCTATGACCGGACAGAGCACTGCCGACGACGACAATCCCGGCCCCACGAAAGACTGTCGGCTGGAAAGGAGATAAGACACTATTCCAACGATCCATAGTAGATGCACCATGCCGGGTCTTTGCTGTCGCTAGCCCAGGACATGACCAGGAATCTGTTCACCGTTTTTTCCCAGTATGGTTAGCTTGCAGGCTAGTCATATGTGGGGACCCAGCACTAAACCACCAGGAACGTAGGATGATTAAGGTCTTGCTTACCGAGTTGGAGAAGCTGGCCAGCTTCCCTGTCGAGGCGGATAGCATACACGTGTAGTCATATATTATGTGATATGTGCCAAGCAGACATAGCAACGCTTAGCACCCGTAAAGTGGGCTTGTCCACTTCACGGGTCGCTTTCCCCCACAACCCGGAGTATGCACTTGGCATCTTCGGGTCATGCACGTGCTTCGCTTCCCCACTATCTGGGGTATAACCTGACCTCGGATATGGAAGCGCTCAGGAACGCGAACTTGACAAGATCGCGATGCTGGTGCTGACACCCTGGTATAGTAGAGAAGCTTCCGTCGGCTATTTTGAGCTCGGTATAGTTGTCATACATACGTCGAGAATGTTGGAAGTGGCCGAGATAACCGAATGTCCAATGCGAAGACTAGCTGGAGGCCGCTAGTAGACTGACAACGCGCCAGGAGCGAGCGACTCCGGTGTCGTTCTTCAACATTTGGTAGATGGATTCTGCAATCGAGAGCTCTTGCATCGTTAGGTTGGTGTAATGGAAGGCGGCATCGGAAGCATGAACATCCCCCGTTCGTGTCGTAGTCATTCATTGGCCGCCACGTACGTTAAGTGAACTTCTCGTGTCAATACGCACAGGATCGGACATTCAGCTATCTTGTGCGTTGTTGCTCTTGCATTACACGTATGCTTTGTATCACTAGAACTGTAGATGGCGTGATAGGCACGTGTACTAACTCAAGTGACTAAAGCGATAGGGCGACTAAAGCGACAAAGGCGACAAAGGCGACATCCTCGGCATCCTCGATATCAGCGATACTAGCGACACCAACGACAGCATACTGCAAATTATTAGTCGATCTTGTTTTCGGCCTCGACTAACTACCGTGCTCATCGCATACCCAGCTAGCAGTATCATTATCCCTCGTCGCCGAACCCATTCTGGTTGACAGTATCTGCTTCACGGGCTTCAAGACTAGGACTTCTCCGACCGTCATCTCGTTTGGCGTTTGCACTACCCGTAGGCGTAGCGACTCTAACTTGCGATTCTTCGTCTCGCTGCTGCATCGCATGAACACGCTCGTCGACAGCGTGCTTTTTGACTTTAGCATCGCCGAATAGGAGTTGTTTCATGGCATGTTGTGCGCGTGCTGCGGGCGAGTGGTGGAACACCTTTGATTCGTGTTCGGGGTCTGGAGTGTGTGGACGGAATGGCGGTGGTGTGTGCTCGGTGAGCTGTGCTGGTCTGTGGACTGCCATTGTCGATTATGTTGTGGCGGCGGGGGATTTGTTGGTGATGGAGTTCGATACTCGGTATAGTAGTGGCGTGTATAGAGTTGTCGTGTCACTTCTGATGTTTGTCTGGCTGCAGTAAGGAAACACTGTAGGGAGCTACAGATTTATTATACATGACCAGAGGTTCGAAGGCTATGCCGTAAAGATAATTGACGCAGAACTCGTTTGCTTGAATGATCGAAGTCACCCGCTTCAGCCTTGGGAATGGGCCAGAACTACGTCGAGCCTCCATGCAGGGCACTGTCAGTCAGTCGTTCATGGAAGCTTTGTAAGATTTATGCAGGGTCTACTAGTATTCAGGGACAAAATCTGGCATGATTCGCTCTCGGCCCAAGGAACATACTCCGAGTCGTTAATCAGATTCCACAGTCTTCGCAGAGAGCAGGACCGGAAAGTCTTCGTCTCCTTACGAGTGGTGTGATCGGTTCACGTGCCCTTCTTGTCATGTGACAACAGGAGGTGGTCTGTGCTTTCTCCAAGCCGCCAGACACGAGTGCACGCGCAAAATCTCCGCGCAAGTGACTTGTCATGCCACTGCCAAGCTCAACAGGTTCTCGCACTTTCGAGTCCGAAGTTGCATGGGAGAATTACATGGGCTGTTCCGCAGATGGACCGCATGCGAGGGGCTTTTTTCTAGCTTTCGACAGCTATTGGGCTGGCACTCGCGTGGAACATGCCTGTACTTCCGGCAAATGGCAAATCCCTGCAGCACTGTATTCTAGTCTCGCCGCCCTGTCGTAACATCTGTTACAGTCCCTGAAAGCCATCAGAACTTGATTACAGAGCGTGTGAGCTGTCGTTCGCATGGTTTAGCTTACTATCAATGGTTGTGTCACGCCACACGTCATATCATGACAAAGCAAATCACGGTCTTGCCGCGACTGTTAAGTGTATCTAGATGTAGCATAAATGTAGGCCTTCGGAGGTGACCCTGACCATTGTGTCTGGCTGCAGATATACTAGTACCACAAGACAGAAGACTCATGAAAACTGAACTCGAAGGTAAAGACGCAAACATGGCTGCAACCACCGAGCAAAACAACTCAATCAGTACGTCTCTTGCTAGCCAGAAGCGGTCATGGACTGACAGATAGATAGACATCACGAACAAGGAACAATCTGGCCATTCTCAGGCCGAAGCAGATAGAAACGCTAGCAAAACCGCGAATGGCATTGACGAGGGACAAACAGATCGCCACCAGGAGACAAGAGTGAACAGCTCTCACGAACAACCTTTCGAGCGCAGAAGACCCTTAGTGAGGAGGACTAGCACTAATTCGTGGAGCGTGTCAGACAGCATTGTAGACTTCCGAGAGTCTGGAGGCAGCTATGCGTCCGAACGCAATCATGGAGATTGGGAACATGCTCATCCCGGACGCAGGAAGAAAGACACGGCAGAATAAGTCTGCGAGTCGAAAATATGCTGTCAGCCTGGATCTGGGTGCTGCCCGACACCCGTCGCTATGCGCAGGCAATAGGTTTATTATACTGATCACATGTTCCTATTGGAACAAGAACCACCTCAGTCAAGACACCAAGGCCTAGACAGATACGTGGGTAGAGTCATCGTGAATGAGATTGTGGGGTTGCATTTGAAGTGAAGATCGACGCCAAGGTCCAACGCCCGGAGTTTCGCGCACGATGCTGGTGGTCACCGCGACTCCACTCCATGCAGAACGCACTGCTCCCGGCGATCATCAAAGTTCCCCTAATTGCAAGTCCATATCATCGTAGACAATCCCTACCAGCAAGCCACGCCTAGTTGCCAGGGCAGAGAGCTCATGGTGGCTTCCTCAGGCTATGAGATATTGATGGAATCCACCCACCATGGCAAGCGTGGTTTGCCTGCCTGGACTGAGCAAGTTCCCTTCATCTTCGGGTGTTCTCGCGGACATTGTTCGCTGGTCAAATCTTGATTACTAACTCGGCTAGTGACAACGCATCCATGTCGAAACGCAGCATGTCGGGATTATGTTGCCGCCAACAATGAGAGGACCACGTGTTCGCCTCGCATATTGGGTCAATCGGCCCAGAGTACTGAATATCTGCGTGCTTGACCATCATCGCTTTGCCCACCAACTTGTATTCATGCCAAACCTGGCGCACAATGACTGTTGTGTCTAGCCCTTGAAATTGGACTATGAAGTCGCCACGCTGCGTACTCTTGCAGGCAAAGCCCAGTCGTAGAACTTCGCTCTGCGCATCTTGCTCGAGAACCACCAGCGGCTTCTGGAGATTAGGGTTGTCATATTCGGCTTTGTCTTGGCCGTGAAGCGATATGTGGTTCACGGGTATTTGTAGGTCGTGGTTGCAAGGATAATTGTGAAGCGACGAAAGATCGGTGCAAAGATTCGCGGCTTCAGTCACGTTCCGGATGAGGTCTGGAGGGAGAGCTGCATGCACTACCTTTGTGTTAGAAGACAAGCGACGCACTCTGTCTCCGGCAGGCGCCAGCGAGCCTGAACGCACTTTCTGAATCTGATATCCATTATACTGACCCCAGTCCTCCGCTTCTAATTTCTGTTGCAGATCTCTCACGCTCGTCCATTGCCACCTCTTGACTACAGGCGAGACATACTCTGGTGTGATTGTCAAACGATGTGTAGACAGCGACTCAGCTGCATTTGTCGGCATGGCCTTCATGATGAAGCTAGAAAGATCTTCGCGTATGATGTGTAAGGTTCGCAGGATGAGGAGTGCTGCCGCGGGCATTACCTTGCCCGATGGGAGTGAGGTCTGTATACAGTCGAGCGCTTCCAGATAGACATTAATGATGTGCGTTTTGTAGTCTGGGTGGATGCCCCTTATCTGACCAGTTTCGGCATCTTCGATACAATCACTTGCGAGGCCCAGAATTCCGTATACCTTGTCTCGCCTTAATGTGCAGGCAGAATCGCTGTATTCTTGTAACAGTTCGTGTAGGCTCGACCGACTACCAGCCTTACGCCGCAGTGTCAATCGAGCTGTACGGCTTTGCAGGATCTGTGCCATGAATGCATTGCTTGCCAAAGTCGGTTGCGTCCTTAATAAGTCAATCAGATCCTCGAAGTCTTTCCATTCTAGTTTGTGTTTGCCGGCAAACACTTCCACACCTTGCGCAAAGAGGAATTCTTGGATGATCCAGGTCCGATTCCAATACGAGCCAGGGTCCGATGGACTGCATAGTCTAAGCAGGGTCTGCCAACGATCCTGAAGTTCTGGTCGAATATACGTATTGACAAACATCGCGTCAGAATGCGTTTTCCTGTACGCCGCAATCTCCTTGACAAAGTCCATGGCACGAATCTCCGTCCTGTCCGTGGAAGGCATGCCAAGCCAGACAATTACCGATTCGGCTTTTTCGTAGATTTTGCCCATGAGCTGAACGTGAAAGTTGCGCTCCTCCAAATTAAACTGGTTGATGCAAAGCGCATCTGCCCATAAGAAGGATACCTCTTTCTCGAGTCTGAGGTGGTAGAGCAGGTGCCATAGGTTGACGTGGAGTGGAAATGCCTTGCCGTTTACGAGGATCTGCCTTGGATTGTGGGGAGTTCCCCACGTATAGGATACCGCTTTGTACTTTGGACGTCGGTGCGCCGAGAACTGTGTCATTCTCAGGCTGAGCGGTTCGTTTTCTTCACCACGTTGCACCTGGAATAGTCTTATGGACCTGTCAGACAACTTGAGGCGTTCATGCTCGAAAGAAGCGTGCTGCGCAATCGCAGCGTACGACGGTCGCGTCGTCATGGTAGTGGCTGGAAGGGAAAATTTCCAACGTAACACTCCCTCCGCATATTCGTCACGGCCCAAGTGGCTTCCGCAGTCACATTGCACGTTCGACAATAATGGGTGAGGAGGGAGCACCGAATGGAAGGACGGCCAATGATCACGCGGACGGACCTTGGTTATCAGCCCTTCAACTCGAAATAAAAATGTTTCACAAAACGTGGTTAGCTCTCTCCATTAGCGACACGCATTGTTGCAGGCTAGAGCTGCGATCGGCACTCAAGCTTCGTATGATTGCACGAACAAGGACGATCTTCTAAGGCATGATGTACTGACAGTAGGACCGTGGTATGTATGTAGCTTTACAGCATATCTAGGAAGAGGGGACGGTATTGCATGAATATAGTCTTGGCACTTGCAGGCGCTGGGAGCACACGTGGGGACAGAGGCGTTGTAAGGTCGATCATACGAACACGGAGCGCACGTAGTGACGTCAGAGGAGTGTGACTGTTGCTTCTCGTGGACCGATGTCCAGCCATCCTGTTTTCACAGCTGGCGCCTAGAGGATAGGCCGGTGGACATTCGTGATGCGGCCTTTTTCGCACTGCGCATCTGTCGCAATGCGGTCGTCGTCACGCATTCGACCTGCAACGCCAACTTGAATATACAAGCAGCCCCTCTGGTATACACAAGGCGGTCTTGTACAGCAGCACAGGATGGTCGCGCTCTCAGACTTCAATCCCTCATGCTACCTCCCCTCCACCGTCTCCTCTTACCTCCCCAATGCCATCGCATGTCCACCTCCGCCATCCGTGGCACGAAGCATGTTCGATACCGTCACATCGCCTTTTACGGGCACATACAGCGCCTTAAGACACACTACCGACGCGATCCTCGGTTTGCCCTTCCTTTCGTTCTTGCTCATTCCGACCATGACATCGTACAGCACGAGTCTGAACCTGCTGTTTTTCTACCTCACATGGAGCACATTGGTGCTATCCCATCATCCGTTGCGGGTCGAGGTCGTCGCAAGTCTGGCCGTCAAGGTCTTGTTCTATGTGCTGCCAAGCGGTGCCATGCTCTTGGTTGATGTCTTGTTTCCTGGAGTGAGCGCATCGTTCAAGAGCTTGGGCGACGATGCGTTGCCGCTGAAAGATACGGGGAGGAAGGACATCTTTAGGTTTGCCAAGATCGTGGGCTGGAGTGTAGTCAACGTGGTGTGTGGAGTAATGGTGCAAGGATTGGTCGAATGGCTGTTGACTATGCAACTGGATCGACCTGCGGCGCTGAGAATCACGACCACGCTGCCGTTGCCGTGGGGGATGGTCAAAGATGTCCTTAAAGGACTAGTCGCGAGGGATGTACTCACCTGGATTGTACATCGGTATCTGTTGCATGGTGGTGGACGTCCACCAAATGCAATCGTAAGAGACCTCTCGGCAATGCATCAAGCCTGGTACCACAAGGCCGTCAAGGCGCCCTTCCCCTTGAGTCCGACGTATGATCATCCCTTCATCTACCTGTTGAGAGTGTTCCTGCCGATGTATCTGCCGGCGATGTTTTGGCGGTTTCATGCTCTGACGTTCATACTGTATCTGGCTCTCGTCAGTCTGGAGGAGACCTTCACACATTGTGGCTATGCCAGGTTGCCCACGCATTTCATTTTGGGTGGTATTGCGAGCAGGAACGAGGTTCACTGTCTGACAGGTGGGAAAGGGAACTTTGGGACCTGGGGATTGTGCGACTGGCTGGCTGGAACCAGTGTCGGAACAGCTGCAACGGATGACATCATGGATGAAGTGGATGAAGCTGACGTACAAGGCACGGTCATGAAGCAAGCTGGCCGAGGTGTTGCTCAATTCAGGAAAGCCGCTGGGGGTCGGAGGCGTGATGCGGGTCCTGGCGCGAAGCCACGAAGGAGGACTAGAAGGACGAGAAGTGAGAGTGGCTCCGAGTGACCACAATGTAAGTAATGTAACCGCAGGGTACGGCTGACAGCATGAGATGGTGTATAGAACAATTGTGACCATGCCATTCTCCAATGTCGTTCTCCCAACTCACAAGAATGCTCGTCTCATTGACATCACCGTATAGCTGCATCTTTACTACCTGCCAGCATTAGCCATCGCGCCTCATCCGGCGCAGCACGATTTATGGGACATGTGCTGCATTGAAACTGTAAATTTCTGGTTGACATTGATCAAGCTCAAGTCAAAAGCTGTTCGGTAGCCACCGTGCCATGCGTGACCTGGCAGTATGGTATGATCTCGCGCATGGTCGCAGCAGGGACACGGCTCAGGACCTCTACTCGGTGCTGAGGTCGATTCTTCTCGTCATCAGACACATCGGTCCTCGAGAAAGACCATGTTAAACACACAACTCTTTGCTCCGCCTCGTTTCTCCAGTGCCGCAGTTTGTTAAAGCATTGTCGTTTGCCACCACAGCCTCTCCTCATCCCCCATGCTAATAATCTAGAACTTCATCTCGTGTGGTCGCTGTCCGTGTCTCAGGCTGAAGTTCGAGGCAAGGTAGCTTGCGAGCATGGACTCCTTCTTGATGGCGTCAAGGATTGGCTTGTCAATGGATTTCTGGTCGGATGCACGGGCGGAGGTTGGCTTCTTTGCCTATGATGTGTCAGTGCGGGCCGTAGAACGTGCGGAGTCTCAACATACCTCTGGCTTCTCTCCCTGCTTGAAGAAAGCCTCCTCGCTCTTCTCCGACTTGGACTTGTTTTCTCGCACAAAGTACTCTGGCTTGGAGACCTTGTCTAACGTCGAGCCCTCAACACCGCTCAGGTCGACCTTGGTCGATGTGGCAATGACATATCGTGAGTTTACCCTCCTCAGCGGCACACCGTTGATCTTGAATGGGCCAGTGACCAGAAGTGTTCCCTGGTCGAGCTGCTTGAGGAGGACGACTCGCTTGCCTCGGAATCGGCCAGCAAGGAGAATGAGGACGGCGCCAGGCTGGAGGGACTCGCGGTACTTTGTGGGCTTGATGGACTTTCGAGTCTGCACTCGATGTTAGTCACCGACTTCTGGCTGGCACAGCAGAGGGGCGCATTGTGTGCAGCGCGCGGACCGCACGTACCTTTTTGGGCTGCTTGTCGTCGTAGGCTGGGTAGAAGCGAGAGGCCTTCTGGCTGTGGTGCGGGATCGTCCTCTCGCCTTTGCCGAATTTCTTGGTGGTGGACTGGTTTGCGTCGGCGGCAGACATGGTGAAGGCTGTTTGGTTGTAATGAACAGTCCCGACGGCGTAGTATACTCAGGGCGAGGGCAAGGAAAGACCTGTGTTAGTTGTTGAGTCGCTGTAGGCTGAGGATGGCAGCATGACCTAGTGTCGATTTCTTGTGTGCTTCCGCACAATGCTTGGCGGGAAGGCGTTGTTTGCGCTGTTTGCTCGTCGCACTTGCCCTTTCAAGCCAGATTAGTGCCTGCCTTGCTACCGTGATTGGCTGAAGCGCGCTCAGGGACACGTCTGGCAGATCGCAGGCACGCATGCTACGTAAGGTTCATCCTTTGGCATCGACGCCTCAGGTAACATCTCCGCTGTCCGCAGTTCAAGTTCGCATCCTGCTTCGATTCACCACGCCGGCCTCAACCCTTCATTCCTCACCCACTCTCTACACCCCGCATACTTGAGCGCCACATATCTCAACATGTCTGTCGTCCCACTCATCACGTTCAAAGCAGGCAAATGCGAGGTGGACGTAAGTGCCCGAGACCGGTGCCCCGGGTTGCGCTGATACATTGGCCACAGGAATCAACCGGCAAAGTCCAGCCTCAGCCCACCCCTGGATATATCTACCTACACGCCGAAGAAGAACTCATGCATTTCTGTTGGCGACCGCGAGCCGCCTCTCTCGACCAACCGGAGGATGACTTGATCATGTTCCCGACCGACGGCTCCTTCACACCCTACCAGAAGAAGCAGGTCAATGGCCGCATCTTCGTCCTGAAGTTCTCCTCAAGCTCACAAAGACACCTGTACTGGTTGCAGTCGAAAAGCCAGTCGCCGAATGGCGACCCCTCCCACTTTAGCGCTCGAGATCTGAAGATTGGCCAAGTCGTCAACAGCCTGCTGCAGGGAGAAGAGGTTGATGTCCAGCAAGCAGTAGCCGAGATGCGTTCTGGGCACCCGCCCAACGACGACGATGACGACGCGACCATGGAGGACGTCGAAGGGCATGGAGAAGGACGAGCGGGCCTAGGAGCCAGGGGTGGGGACTATCGTGACGAGGGTGAAGGTTCTAGAGAGGGCGGTGCAGATGGGGGACGAGCGTAGGTCACAAGCCCCTAAGTATGCAATATACTATTCCCGTCTTCGCTGTGTGCTGATACCTGCTATAGCTCCGGAGGCGCTATGGATGCCCAAAGCATAATACAGAATTTTATCAGATCCCTGCCCGGTTCAGCAGGAGGTCAGGGTGGACAAGGTCAAGGCGGACAAGGTCAAGGCGGACAAGGTCAACAGCAGAAAATCTTCACCACTTTACAAGACCTGCTTACTCCAGCATCAACAATAGCATGGGTCGATGCAGCCTCAGAAAGTACCGTTGACGAGGCTCTGCAATTTCTGCCGCCGAATCTAGCATCACTGGCCAGGGACGACGACGAAGACTCTGCTACGACAGCACTCGATCTTAGTCAGAAGAGAGACCTGGTCAAACGGGTGTTGAGGTCACCGCAATTCTCGCAGAGCTTGGCGAGCTTGACTTTTGCGTTGCGGGATGGAGGTCTACCGAGTATTGGTGAAGCCTTGAATGTGCCATTGCAGAACGGTGGTTATATGCGAAGAGGTGGTGTGCCACTTGGCGGAGGAGAAGCCGTTGAAGCATTCCTCAATGGTGTCAAGGATTCGGTGCAGGGAGACGGCGAGGAGGACGATAGGATGGAGACGAGTTAACTCCATCTTGACGCGTCGCCGAAGTAAAAAACAAACACAGATTAATGCCCTGCCGTAAAATGCGAGCGAACAAGGGGCCGTGTCCTTGAGCCCCGTGGTATGTCGACGTCAACCAGCTCTTCGTTTGTACATGAGCTTTTGCAATCATCAGGCGCTGCTGTGCGTGTAGAAGCAACAAGCCTCGGTAGAGCCTGTATTCACCCAGGTGCGCTGGCAGGCTCACAGGGAAGTTGGCTCCTGGGCTTGCCTTTCCGAGAATAGCTTAGGTGATCAACAAGCGAGCGGGCTCAGCCCCAGCTCCACCATACCGCGTAGTTACGCCGGAAGACAAGTAGATGATCCGTCCAAAACAGCCTAGCTCAAGTAGATCTTTCAAGCATAGCGCGAGGAAAGTGCCTGTCAAGGGCCCCCAGGGTGTTTCACATGTGTTGTAGGTGTCGTCGCTCTGATTGACGGCACCACGGCCATATTGCTCGACGGCTTTGAACATTTCTATAGTGCTGTATTAATGGGTTGTGACTTTTGTACCACTGACGACGATCGCTATTTGCTATTGAATCAAGCCCAACGCTCTCGGTCCCCACTCTAGTACGACTCCCACGCTCGCTACCGACTGATGAAAACAAAACACATATTGCAGTTGCTACAAGAATAGATCCTCTCTCTCTCTCTCTCTCACACACACACACACACACACACACACACACACACACACACACACACACACACATACACACACACGTAAAGGGAAGAAACGAATAGTCCCATAGTCAGAGGACGCGCCATGACTCTAAGTTAAAAGAATGACCCTACGCGACAAGTGGCAGGAGCGACCAGATGCCTAACATGGCTTCACGCCGCAGCCCCTCCCCCGATAACCCGGCACCTCAGTCGATACCACTGCGAGACCTCTCGAGACCTCCGGATGCGGCTGCTAGTCGTTCTGACCACCACTCAAAGTCCAAGGACTCCAATCGATTCAGCATCAGCCACGGCCGCACACCTTCATTTCTTGCCCGCAGGCGATACCAACCCATAACCACCGACTTTCCTGGCGACAGTAGGATAGAGCCTCCACAGCGGAGTCCCGCCAATTACAACCACTTCGACTCGCCGCAAGATGCGCATGCGTTTGCGAGTGCACATGTCGGTTTATCCTTTGAAGGTCCGACCGTCTCGTTAGACGCCCCCGAAGAAAGAGATTTTGCCAACCATCCGACTGACAACCTTAATGTGTTGTCTCCCCAGGACGACGATGATCTCACTCCTCTCACCTCGGGTACTAGTCTGCGCTCGGCCATGAAAGAAAGTCCAGGACCAAACTCTGGTCAACGACACGACAGACACGCAAGAAGGAGCAGTGTACATTTTCTTCCTGAGCCGTCGAGAAGCAGCAGAAGCCCGCGAGGCTCCTTCCTCGGCGATGACTTGCCCACTCTCAACACAGTCGTTGGGGCCGCACGCCACCCGAGTACTAGCAGTGGCGGCCTGCGCGTCTCCTCCGAAGGCCGTCCCAGCTCTGAACGAAGCCGATCTCGCTCTCCATCTCCCTCACCTCTGGCTAGAGCTGGTTCCATCTTCCGAGGCATTTCTGAGCGTGTGGTCAATATCAGCAATGACTCCGACATGGTGGAGCAGAATCTGCGCCGAAAATCTACCGTCCGACGGATACGACAAATCAGTACAGCGAAGCCTCACTCCGAGGATGTTGAAGTTGGACCGGCCTCGCCAAGGAATCCCCTCGACCAGGAATCGTCCAGCGAGAAGATTACAGCAGACGGCCCACCACCTACTTTCTTCGCTCCACCGGTGCGCCATCTCAATCCGCTAAAGGGAAAGTCCCTAGGCATATTCGGCCCCGAGAATGCTCTGAGAAAGCGTCTATTGGAGATTCTGACCCACCCAACGACCGAACCTGTCATCTTGGTTCTCATAGTGGCACAGACTGTGCTGCTTGCCGTCAACGCAGCAGCAGATGCTCAGTACATGCAGGCCAAGTCTCGACAGTGGGGTCGCTCCGCCTTCGACTATGCTATCTTTGGCCTGTTCTGCGTATACACCATTGAGGTGATTGCAAGAACCATCGTATCCGGCTTTATCGTCAACGCTACCGCTTATAGCAGTGTAGACCGAAGTCGTGGTCTCAAGGCAGGTGTCAAGGCCAAGCTTGGTTCTTACTTTGCAATGTACGACAAACCAGACGATGATAAGCCTCAACGACGGGCGAGCGGCGACTTCCAGCCCTCGATCGTGCGTGCCTTCACAGGTCTACCAGATGAACAAGGCCCTGGCCATTCCAGACAGCAACAGCGAATACGTCTTGCAAAACGAGCCTTCCTTCGACATTCTTTCAACCGTCTTGACTTCATCGCTGTGGTGGCGTACTGGATATCCTTCGTGATGCAGCTCGGTAGTCTTGACACACGCTACCACGTCTATATCTTCAACATGTTGAGCTGTCTCCGCATCCTACGGCTCCTGGGTTTGACTGGAGGCACGACGATCATCCTCAGGAGCTTGAAGAAGGCAGCGCCTCTACTCGTCAACATTGCTTTCCTTATTGGTTTCTTCTGGCTTATCTTTGGCATTGTCGGAGTCCAGAGCTTCAAGTCGAGCCTGAAAAGAACATGTGTGTGGGTTGGCGATGATGGGACAGGTCAAAACTACTCGCTGAACGTGGCGCCCGAAAACGTCCAATTCTGTGGTGGCTACCTGAACGCGACCGGCGGGCCCATGCCATGGCTGAGAGGTGACGGCTCGACCGGTGCGCCAGAGGCCAAAGGGTACTTATGCCCCATCAACTCCCTCTGTGTAGAAAACGAGCTCAATCCATACAATGGGACGGCCAGTTTCGACAACATCGCGCAATCCATGGAGCTGGTATTTGTGATCATCAGCTCAAACACCTGGAGCGATCTGATGTACTACCTCGTCGATTCAGACTATCTCATTGCTGCACTATTCTTTGCCGTTGGTATAGTCGTGCTGAGTTTGTGGCTTGTCAACTTGCTCATAGCGGTCATCACTTCCTGTTTCCAAATTATCCGAGAAGAAAGTAAACAGAGCGCATTTACTACCGCCGAGGTAGACGAGCCAGATCTTGAGGAAGACGTCAGCCCCACTCGCGGTAACAAACTGAAAGCAATGTTTGCCAAAACGAAGTACTTCTGGATTGTGATCATTGCATTCGACCTCGTTGTGATGTGCTTGCGAAGTGCATCAATGGGCGACTGGAGGAAGTCCTTCATCATGAATACGGAAACAGTTGTGACTCTCCTGCTGCTTCTCGAAATCTTCACGCGCTTTGCCTGCGATTGGCGACACTTCTTTAGGAGCGGACAGAACTGCACCGACCTTCTTCTGGCCATTGTCACGACCATCACGCAGATACCTCCAATCCGCAACTCTGAGGAGGTTTATGCCTGGCTTACGGTCTTTCAGATTGCTCGTGCCTACCGAGTGGTTCTGGCCATCCCCCTCACCCGCGAGCTGATCATGCTCGTTCTCGGCAATGCCGTTGGTCTTCTGAACCTGATTGTCTTCGTCTTTCTGTTCACATTCCTTGCAGCGATCATGGCTTCGCAGATGTTTCGAGGGGACATACCCTCGTCAGACGCTGCGGGCAACACAATCCTCATCCAGTTCTTCGACATATGGAACTCGTTCATCGGAATGTACATCATCTTCTCAAGCGAGAACTGGACCACCACACTCTACTACATTACGTCTTACAACGTCAGGTGGGACACTGCGTGGCTAGGGGCTGCCTTCTGCATCTTGTGGTTCATTATGGCCAATTTGATTGTCCTCAATATGTTTATTGCTGTCATCCAGGAAAGTTTTGATGTCTCTGAAGATGAGAAGCGTTTGCAGCAGATGAAGGCCTTCCTGAAACAGAAGGAAATGCACGGAACAGCAGGGGGTAACCTCGCCTTGTCATCAATGTTTAAGATGGGCCGAGACCCACTGCGTCACCGAGATGCTCTCGAGTATGGCGGTGCTACGATGGAACAGTTACTCAAAGATGCTGTAGTCACTGATTTCCTCGAGGAACAAGCACAAGGCAACAAACCACGGCCAGTCTCCGCGCATCTCAAAAATTTGCCAATGGCAACGGTCGCACCTGGCTTCTTTTCGAAAGTTTGGGCGAAGATTAGTGGCTACAACCACAAAGATCCGAACCCTTTTTACTCGCACCACATATCGATGCGGGCGAACGAAGAGTTCGACGCCCGAGCTATGGCTAAGCAGGTTGCTTCGACGAACGAGAACCGCCGCCGCGTACAACGACAGTACCTTGCCCGCCATCCAAAGTACAATGTCTCGTTGTTCATTTTCAAAGCTGACAACCCTATCCGGAAGTTCTGTCAGTACATTGTCGGTCCATCGCGAGGAGATGATCGTGCAGAAGGTGTCATGCCCTGGAAACCGGCTTGGTACGCATTCTCTGCATTCACCTATGCGGCAATCGTGGCAATGGTGGTTATTGCGTGTGTGACCACTCCACTTTACCAAAAGCAGCACTTCAAGGCCGATAATTTGTATAACAATTGGTTGGTGTGGACAGACATGGGATTCGCCATCATTTTTACCCTAGAGGCTCTGATTAAGGTCATTGCTGACGGCTTCTTTTATACGCCGAACGCCTTCTTCAGAAGTATCTGGGGTCTCATCGATTTGATTGTGCTGACCAGTTTATGGGTAAGTGTCTCCACTACACTAGCACAAGAGGATTCCATTACCCGGGGCGTGGGCGCTCTCAAAGCCTTGCGGGCTCTGAGATTGCTCAATATCAGTGACAGTGCCCGTGACACATTCCACTCTGTTATGGTGGTTGGTGGCTACAAAGTGTTGTCAGCAGCTTTCGTCTCACTGAGTCTGCTCATCCCCTTTGCCATACTAGGACTGAACCTTTTCAACGGCAGGTTTGAGTCATGCAACGATGGCGACTTCGACGGACTGCTGACAAATTGTGTCAATGAGTACAATAACACAATTTACAACTGGCCAGTCCTAGCGCCAAGAACGGTATCGAATCCACAGTACAGTTTTGATGATTTCGCCAGCGCCTTGTTCATTCTCTTCCAGATTGTGTCGCAAGAAGGATGGACCGGTGTGCTGCAAAGCGGTATGGCCGTGACTGGCGTCGGCCTTCAACCTCGGAACTTCTCGTCTCAAGGCAATGCTCTCTACTTTATCGTCTTCAACCTGCTCGGAGCCGTCTTCGTGTTGACACTTTTTATTTCTGTGTTCATGCGTAACTACACAGAGCAGACTGGCGTAGCATATCTCACCGCCGACCAACGATCCTGGCTTGAGTTGCGGAAGCTGCTCAAACGCATAACGCCTGCGAAGAAGTCACTTACCGAGAAGACTGGAAGCGTTCAGCGATGGTGTTACAAGATTGCATCCAAGAAACGAGGCAGATATCCCAGGCTCATCACAACCTGCCTGCTACTACACTTGACTCTGTTGGTTGTCGAGTACTATCCAGAGCCTGTGTGGTGGGAATACGCGAGGTCGGCCATCTTCATTCTGTTCGAGTTGGTATTCATGGCCAATGTCACTATCAGAATCATCGGCCTGACTTGGCACCGCTTTCGTCGCAGCGCTTGGGATTTGTTCTCGGTCCCAGCTGTCTTCGGCGCGTTCATCACCTCGCTCATGGCAATTGGAAGTCTGCAGAATCGGATAATCGAACAGTTGCATAAGCTGTTCCTGGTCTCGATCCCATTCTTGCTCATTCCAAGAAACAACCAGTTGGATCAGCTCTTCAAGACCGCAGCTGCTTCTCTACCGCTGATAGCAAACCTGTTGGCAACGTGGTTCGTGCTGTTCTTAGTTTTTGCCATCGCAATGACTCAGGCTTTCTCGTTGACAAGATTCGGAGAGAACGAAACTGGTAACGTCAACTTCCGCAATGTGCCAAAGGCTTTGATTCTTCTTTTCAGAATGAGTATCGGAGAAGGCTGGAACTCCTTGATGGAAGATTATGCACAGATCCAACCACCGTTTTGTGTCATTGGAGACTCCTTCTTTGATAGCGATTGTGGAAGCGAAGGCTGGGCACGAGGATTATTTGTTGCATGGAACTTGATCAGCATGTATATCTTCGTGTCGTTGTTCGTATCGCTGATCTTCGAGAGCTTCTCATATGTTTATCAACGAAGCGGAGGTCTCAGTATTGTGGGCCGTGAAGAACTCCGCCGTTTCAAAACCGCGTGGGCAGAATTTGACCCTAAGGGCACTGGCTATATCTCGAAAGCGACCTTCCCGCGTCTGCTGGGAGAACTTTCGGGCCCTTTCTCCATGCGTATCTACGATGGCGACTTCACTGTTAGGAACCTCATCGGAGACTGCTCTGTACAGCCGGGCGATGCTACGACGAACAGGCGGATCGTCGCGGGCATCGATCTCGACATGCTGAACGCGCGACTAAATGCGATTCCTCAGGACGAGATCCGAGCTCGAAGAACCCGAATGGAAATCTTCTACCAGGAAATGCTGCTGTCGGCCGACCCAGAGAAAGGTATCTCCTTTACCTCATGTTTGATGATCCTCGCGCATTACAACGTCATCAGCGATAGCAAGAGTTTACGACTCGAAGAGTTCCTGCGTCGCAGAGCACGAATCCAAAGGGTACAGGAAACCATTAGACGCAACACTGTCATCAAGTTTTTCGATACGTTACATTGGAAGAGAAAGTTCAGAAAACACCAAGCAGCAAGAAGAGACTCTCGTGTCGATGCTCTAGCCCAGGTATCCATCCCCGAGATCTTCATCAACGACCCAGATGAGAGTCCTGACGCGAGCAACGAAATGGTGGCAAGGGATTTCACAGAAACTGCACCCCTCTCACCTAGGAAGGTGACACCAGAAATACCACGGATCAACACCAACTTGTCTCGAGAGTCATTCGCCTCGAGCAACAGGTCGCCAAGGGACGCTTCTCCTGGATCCAGTCCGGCAGCGTCAGCGAGGCATTTGTCGTCAGTTGATATGGCTTACTATGGCAGGGACCGATCTCCACCAATGACACCAACCTTAGGTGGTCATAGCCGACAGGGTAGCGGAGTGAACGCACAAGGACTTGGGGTCATGGAAAGTTTTGACACGTCAGCATGGGGTGAGAGCTTGAGGAGGAGTTTCACAACGAGGAGACCGAGTACAGCAACGGGAAGAGAGAGCGAGCAAGAATGATTTGCGCCCATCGAATGCATGGCGCATGGTATGATGAGCACATACAGCAGCGGGATAAATGTCTTGAAGAACAGCGGCCCAAAGTCATTTCAGTCGGGTCTCAGGCGGGTTGTGCTGAATGCCTATGGTAGGGAGGATATTTGCATAGCGATGGCGTTACGAGAGTATATGAGTGATACGAAATGAGGTACAGGGATGTACACTGTGAATTGTGTCTGTTGGGGAACGTGTGGGCTTCCCGTATAGGTAGAGAACTGGCCAATAGACGATTATAATTCCTTCAACACTTTCACACCAAGCACCTACCGCCATCCGCGATACTGTTAGATGTACACGCTCTAGCCGTACCGTCGCACAACATCAGGCACGTTACGGCAGGTAACATAACTACCTCGGTGATCCGCCGGCAGGCGCACTCGAAATACATGTCGACCAACCTGCATAACCGTTGATTGCGTAGCGTCGGTCGTCGTGACACGCGTCGGATTCGTTTCGATGCCGTCAACCACGTAAAGCAAACAATGTAACGGACGTAACGTAGCAAAACTTCTTACGACTGGACCCAGGGACTGTACGCAAATGCCACATCACCTCGCCTTTTGCGCAGCACTACGAATAGGCACCTGAAACATATTGAGGTAGGTCGTATTTTTGCGGTTCGTCGACAAAACGCGTGCTGTCACGAATCCCAGTGGGTAAGGTAGACGCGTCCCGAGCTTCTGGCCCCTGGCTGTTGAGCTAGTCACTACTCAGGTTAGCCGAGGTGCCGGGATCAAGGGTCGGATGGGTATTTGGGTTGCAAAAGGATCCGATGCAGCTGGACGGGAGCCCTCAAAATATGGTTTGCCCCTAGATAAAACAGCAGACTGGATCAGGCAGACCGTGATCTCGGGAAGGATTTTGTATGTGCTGCGAATCGACGCGGATTTTGTGCGTTGTGTTTGTTGTGTGGTTTGAGGATCACGCGGGTTGAACTGCACGATGGTGTTTTGGTGGTGCAGTCGCTGTTACGGTTGCAGTTGTTACGGTTGCAGGCCGTTGGTTCATTGCTCGTGCGATTGGTGCAGTGGTGATGCAGATACGGTAGTGGGTCAATCTTAGGTAGGGAAGGAGTCGAGGTGATGGCGGCATGTTGCATGCTCATCCTCGGAAGTTAAGTTAAGTCATACGCAAGGGAACATGAAAATCTAGTTGTGGCACGTGGATTTGTCTCACGGAAGAAATCATAATGGGCATCTCCATTGCTGTCATTTCGGTTGTGTCTAAGGGCAAGAGACTAAGAGTTGCGGACTTTGAACGATGTCCGTATGGGGAGACCTGTGCTCGACGCCCTGAAAGCTACTAGAGCGCTGCTTGTGCCGTTCTTTGTGAACAGGCTCGCGTAGTAGGTGCAGCGCGGGGTGCATGGTATTCAAATTCAACCCTGATTAGCTCTTGACGGCCGGGAGTCCCTGATCTTGTTACACCTTCGTTTAGGCTCCAAGCTAGCTCTGTCACAGATCTAGCATGCAGCTTGTGAACGCTAAATCCGCTGGCGTGTCCACCTGTACCTGAGTACATTCGAACTCTTTGCATTTCTGACGTTAGATGAACCATCGACTCTTCATTCCTTGTACCTTGCATGTTCATATCCTGGGCTCCCAGCTGCTCATCGCCCTGCATTGCTGTTTCACAAGACACTCATTCAGTTCCTATCATCTGCAGAGGTCTCAATCAAGACATCTCAGCTGTTTCACTCGTTTTGACTCGCAGGGAAGCATTTTGGCTCCAGTGCTCCAGCAGAAGCAATTCCTCCCTTCCATTACCACCTCAGTGGTACCGATAGCCCATCTCCATAACGAGATTCCACCGAGACACGGGCTCCTCTAGCTTTCCAAAATGGAAACACCAACAACTTCCTTCGCCTCTTACATAACTAACACCCCTCCCTCTACCACCCGACATCAACTCGTCCAATCACACCAATCTCGCTCCTCCCTCACCTCTCTCTATGATCTGCTGGCAGATCTCGACGAGCACCAACTTACCTACCTGATCCAAGAAATGAACCACACTGCACCGCAAAACATGGCCGTGTCCCAAGCGATATCCGCCATCGAGACCGACAATCCGTCCTCCTCCCTGTCCACCGCACGCGCCAACATGCAGCAACCAGCCATGTCAAGAACCCTAAGCAAGTCCCAACGCATCCGCCTCTCCCTGCAAACGCTATTCCGCGGCCCCTCCGTCTGCCAACCTCATCGACGCCATCAAAGGACACAAGACGCACAAGACGACGACATGCCAGAAGCCAGCACAACACCAACCACTCCCAGCAGGAAACCGACCTCCCCAGCCTACAAACGCATCAGCAGACCGACGTTCAACCTCCCGCCCGGCATCACAGTGTCTGACCTCCTCGACCTCCTCGAGGCAGAGTTCCTGCACAACAGCACCCGCATCCCCTCAACCTACTCCTTCTCTGCTTCGAGCTCGTTCAGCTCCAGCTCCACATCCGCATCCTCGCCAGTCTCAAGCTCGATTCCAACTCCAACATCACTTCGCAGCGCCAGTGCCAGCGGTAAGGGCCTCATCAGACGTTACCCTTCCACCATCGACATGGCGCTCGAAGCCGAACGGTTCGCCTCCCAGTGCAGCGGCAGTGTCGAAGGGATCGCACTGGGCCTGTTGGAGCCGAGGCCGACGACGCCGGCGCTGGGTACGCCAACGAAGAGTCCTGGTCTGTGTCTGGAGAGGAGGAGAAGCGGGAGTCCGAGGACTCCGGTCTTTGAGGAGAGGCAGAGTGTGAGGTGGGAGACGCCGTCTCCATTGTCGTCCGCGGGTGTAGCGGCGCCAGTGGTGCTGGATGGGATTTTTGAGGTGTTGGAGACTAGGTGAGGTGAGGGACGCAGCCTGGTGTGGGGTGGTCCGGATGTGCTGTTACACAAGCACTGTTTCCTGCAGTACCTTGATTGGATTGGGTCGTGTTGGTTTCGGCGTTCTTGGTGACGGAAAGAAGGAGGGATGCTTTTCAAGCCCTGCTGTTTCCTACTACGATTCACGCGTCTTTGCATGCGGTTTGTATATTATTATTGTTTACTCGGTTGGCTGCTTCTATAGTATCCTCAATTCGGCGTCTGAAAGACTCAAGAGAGCACAGACTGGCGCGGGAAGGTTGGGTTCAAAAATGGCGCGGGACTATCAGGGGAGCTTTCGGCTTTGGGGTCTTGGTCGATTTGCTGTCCTAGCTACCTTCCCTCTTGTTATCAAATGGCCTGGGGTGGGAAATGGATCTAGGTGGGCACATGGTTTCATTAGATGATGCACACAGTGCTTCTTGGAACTCAATATATATTGCTTCATACTCGTATGCTTCCAAGAGGAGACCTAACGTTTGGCAATGAGACATGTGTACGCGTACGTTGTTCAGTATGAGGACGTAAGTCCTTATGCTTGGCCCCGATCTTCTTGCTGTCATATCCTCATACCCCTTCACCCGAGACCAACCATCCGTATTGTCGTAACCGCTTCTTGAATCTGTCGACGTCATAAGGGAATGGGCCCGCATGCTTAGCAGCTTTGATAGACTCAACCCATATAGACGCTTCTTCCTCGCTGCTCGCTTCACATATGACGAGTCTCTGGTCTGTCTTGCACCACGCGGCTGCTGCTAATCGCGTGTAATGGCCAGGTCTCTCAATGTGTGAGGTTTCAATATCTGCCACAAAGCTGTACCGCATCTCAAAACGCCTTTCGCCTCGTTTTGAGATATGCAGTCCCTTGTCGAGAAGAATACACCTGTCTACAGCATGATTATTGCGTACTTGCAGCAGACCCTTTTCCAGAACGAGTTCTTGTACCGTCCACAACGACCAGAGCTTGTCTTCTTTCCAGCGAATATGGTCTGTCTTGATCGTCGTTGATAGGCTGACAGGAGGGAACACCGGCCGGCCGCGAGTGATATCAAGATTGTCATTAGGCTGATGGTCATTACTATGAACGTTAGTGCTCATGCTCTCGATTTCTCGTTGTTCCATGCACCAAGGTACTTACTCGACCTTACGGACAGCAGGGTGCGCGACTGGTGGTTTGCGAGGATTGTCAAAATTAGCATCAGGCTGATGATCGCTATGAACATTAATTCTCACGTTCAAAACTCGTGTCTGGTCTGTATACTCACTAGACATCATCCCAAAGATCACTCCCTCGTCCTTCCGCAGCGGACTTCTGGTGATGTGTAACAGGTTTAGACAGCGTAGGTGGTGGGGCTTGCTGTGGCTTCGGTTGTGGTGTCTGTTGTTGGGGTTGGGGGTTCGGCTGAGGTGTTGCTTGTGGCGGAGGCTGGGCCTGACGAGCAGGGGTAGGTTGCGGTTGGGGAGGCTGAGTAGTGGGCTCCTGAGATCTGCTCATCTGCATCTGTTGGCTGGCGTGTTGTTGTTGTGCTTGCTGTTGAGCTTGTTGACGCTGTTGGGTCATTACCTGCTGCTGCTGAGCAACGTGCTGAGCCATCATCCGTTGCTGGTAAGCGTACTGCTGCTGTTGTTGGACGATCTGCTGTTGCTGGGGGGTCATGTGCTGCATTTGCTGCTGCATGGGGATATTCATTGCTTTCATCTGCTGTAACTGGACGCTGGTGAGCCCATGGGGCATCGTCCAGAGCTCCTTGCGTGGCTGGGCTTGTCGCTGAATAGTAGGGGATGCCGATGTGGTTTCAACCTTCTGAGAGGGCGGCTTCCTGATGTTGTGTGAAACTACCCCCATCACCGTGTTGATACCTTCTGGGAGGTCTACGCATGAAAGCCGGGGGTTAAGGGTCGACATGTTGGAATATTTTGATATGTATCCCGGGTTGATTTGACTCCCCGGCTTGCGAGAAAATCCTTGCTCACGAAGCACGTGCTTTTGCTTCTGGTCCTCGAGCTCTGGTTCGACCTCCTGCTCGTCAAATATAGGCGCCAGAGCTTGTGGTAGAAGTCCTGGAATACGAAACCCCTCTTTGATAGCGTTGATCTGGGTAGGCGCTACTAAGATGGGATCCTTCAAGGTGGCATCAGCCAATTGAGACGATTCCCGCAAGATCTGCGAGGTTGCTGGTCCTTTGTGCACCTCTTCGGCCGAAGGATTCTGGCAAGTCACGATTCCCCCCCTTTTACGCTGATTCGATGGTGCTGAGACAGCAGCGCCCTTCGATTCCCCTTGGAGCCAATCATGTGCACAAGCTGCGGATGCTTTCGTTCTTTGCTGGGGGTCTGGCTTCAACAAGGCAAGGATAAAATCTTGACTCGCCTCATCAAGATCTGTCATTTCGATATTTTTGGCGGCATCCGGCCACGGGCGGCTACAGTATGCCATCATTTTCCGTCGCGGTACAGGCAGTTCCGATTTCAACAACCAATACGCGATACACCCGAGAGACCACATGTCAACGGCGCTCGTGTACTCTCCCGATGTACCATCGTCGACAAAACCTAGGATCTCCGGAGCCATGAAATCACCCTCAAACGACGTGTGCAATGCAGTAGTCGCGCCGCGGACTCTTTTCGAGACTCCGAAATCAGATACTGCAACCTGCCATCTTGGTGGCGGATGACGAACGAGGATATTGGCAGGCTTGAGGTCTCTGTGCGTTATCCTTCTGCGATGCATGACTTCTAGTGCCGTGCAGATTTGAGCTACCACCAAAGATGCCTGATCATGCGGAAGTTGGTTGCTCACAAGGCCTTGCAGGTCGCCGAAGGCAAAGTGTTCCATGGCAATGTATACGTGCGACTCGTCCTGAAACCATCCGTAGAACTCGGGGTAACACGTCTTGTTCTTGGACAGTAGAGCCATACTTAAAAGCTCACGGACCCAGTATCGTTTCTCCACGCGTGGTGTGAATTTGCTCACTTCTTTGACAACTCTTGTCTTCCCGCCATCTTCTCTCTCGAGCCAGGCTGTACCGAAGCCGCCTGTACCAAGAGGTTTAGCTTCTCTTCTCCATATTTCACTGCTGCCATCGTTGACATGTTTGACAGCACCATCCGGTTCCTGCACTGCGTTGAGGTGGAAGTGGTCCACCAAATCTTCACCAGTCTCGGATTCAGAGGTTAGATCGAGGAAGAGAGTGAGGCTGGCGGACATGGTCAAGCGTCCACGACTCATTCGACGGCCGCCATGTGATGCACGTTACAGCCAACGTGAGAATAAGTCAGTTAAGACATGCATACGAGTCTGACTGGTCAAGCAATCGTCCCCAAACGCTGAATGACTCTATCAGCCGTGCTGAAGGCCGCAGAAGGCGACCGTTCCAGCCCCATGTACTCGAGCCATACACATTAAGACCCTGGCGAGGCGCATGCAAATGAACGTCTTAACGATCTCATCCTCAGAGTTGAGGGTATTTGGCTGCGATCAACAACACAAATGAGCGTTGTACGCGATCTGCCACTATCGAAAAACCCGCGCTTGCAGACATTTCAAGAAGAATGCTTCAGGAGACCGCAAAGATGAACCTGTGGCCGTGATCAAGCAGATACGAGAGCTAGTACAGCAGCGCCACACGGTGCAGAAGAACCAGAAATCCCTTTTCGTGCACAGCGACTACCTTACTGACGATAGGATTGTTCTTGAGCCTACGAATCTCAAGCTGTCCACATTGAGACATTCTGGTCAACGTGTTCTGCTAGACACTACTACGTATCCAGAAGGTACAGACCAGAGGCAAGCAATCAACTTTGTGCGGCGACTAGCGAGATTGTTGTCTTCGTCTGAAATGTCAAATCTCAGCCTTCTGCGCTGCCTTGGTATTCTCGAGCTCGACGGGAACAGCACCAATACTCGACAGTACCAGTACGTTTTTGGCCTTCCGCCGCAACATGGTCCACCCTCGTCGCTACGAGCCATTCTTGTAGAACCCTCGCCAAGCCTCGACGTCAAAGTTGATTTAGCAATATCCCTGGCAAAGGCTCTGACATCCCTGCATGCTGCTGAATTCGTTCACAAGAACATTAGACCCGAGACAATTATCGTCCTCGAGGACGCTCACAAGGAGAAGAGTATCCCATTTCTGATAGGGTTCGAGAGTCTTCGCACATCTGAGGCACACTCGAGTCTAGTAAGCGACATGGTGTGGGAGCGCAACCTCTACCGGCACCCTTCGCGTCAAGGCATACGCCCAGAAGATTATTACACCATGCAACATGACATCTATAGTCTGGGCGTCTGTCTGCTGGAAATCGGCCTTTGGTGTTCGTTCGTGCATTATACTAAGGAACATGAAGTCCTTCCGAACGCGACTCTCCCGATCAAAGCACTTCTCGACAAGAACAACAAGCACAAAGCAGCCATCGAGATCAAGGGTCTGCTTGTGGCGATGGCCAAGGAGAAGCTTCCGAGCATGATGGGCAGGACATATACCGAGGTTGTAGTCTCCAGCCTCCTGTGCTTGGACAAAGACCCAAATAACGTGTTCACTAATTCAGCAGACCTCTATGACGAGGATGGCATTGCGATTGGCGTTGCGTTCATCGAGCATATTTTGATGAAGTTAGACTCGATCTCCTTATGAGGAACATAAACATAATGAGCACATCGTTTCAGACCTAGCCTGACCAGATCCTTACGTTGAGCTGTACTCAGCGGACAATAGTGACTATGACACTGTGTACGAGACCGGTGCATTCCGAAGGCGCAAGGGGTGCATTACACACGATACGCAAAAGGCGCAGACGAGGAGCACTCGGGTCTGAAAGATGCCAACGGTATCCAATCACGCATAGATCTATACTGCCCGTCAGGAACTGGTGCGCCCGTCATCCCACTTCCTCGCAAAGATGCTACCAGGCGTCAACTTTGACGACCTAGGATTTTGCAAAAAAAGAATCCAACAATACGGGATTGGAGGATGTGAATTGATGATCAGAGTGGGATTCGAACCCACGCTTCAAATTCGTTAGAACCAATATTGAACATCATGGACGTCCAAACATACCGGCATTACCCACTAGTACTCTCAAGAGCGAATGCTTCAGGTAGAGCCTGAAACTAGCGCCATAACCCTGATTTAGGTTAGGTACAGAACATCATGGTAGGTATCTGACTGAAGACTTACACTCGGCCATCTGACCAATTCGAGTGTGCGTCGAAATTCAGCACATTTTGACTCCAGATCGATCTGGAAAATATCTATGCATTGGGATGAGGGGTACAATGAGCGCTACATGGCGGGCTTGGCGTTAGCCGAAAAGGATCCACCAAGTCTACCAAGCTAGTACCCTTGGTGTGACTACGACTCCCGCCGCTTAGCAGGTGTGGTCATGAGAGACATCAATCAATACGAAGAGCAAGACATTACAACACGCGTACATTCCGACAGACCCATATCTAAACAGATCGCCATCTGAAACTAGGACTCCAGCCTGTCATCCAAGACCCAAACCCCAAAACCACAGGTAGGCAACGCCCTCTACAGCAATGCCCAGACAGCACCGGCCGCCACTAGGCCCACAGCCGACAACTCCCTCACCGGCCTAGCAGCACCAGTAAAAGTGGCGATAGTAGCAGTGGCACTCCCAGTCTCCACCGCTGCACTCGTGACCGTGCCCTCCAAGCTCGGTCCGGCAGCACTAGCACTACTCGTCAGAGCTGCCGGCGTAACAGTACTCGCCGCGTCGCCCCCATAGACACTTTCCGCCGCACTGTTCGCCGCACTAGTGCTCGAAGCGGCTGGGGCGGCAGCAGACGTATCGTCGAGCAGAATTTGCGCTGCAGCCGCCTTGTACATCTCCAGTGTCTTGCCGGACGTGTCGTTCTGGTTGATGACCATGGACATGCCCTTTGAGCAATGCGGTTTCTGGCCGCAGAAGATCCAGATTGGCTTCGTGTCGTTGACGATAAGGTTGTAGACGGGCCGGAATTCGGTGTCAGTCGTCACGGGGACGAAGCCTGATTTTTGGCCAGGACGGGTTTCTGAGGTTAAGTTGGCGGCCATTGGGACGCAGGGTTCTGCGAAGGAGGATTCGGTTACGGTGTGGTTCTGCATGCGTTCGGTTAATACTGTGTGTCTATTGGTGGGAAGAGGGAGCGAGATGTACCTTTGGGTAGAACTGGAATTGGACGACCGAGCCAACGTCTGCTTTGATGTTCTCGGGGAAGAACTTGAGGGCGCCGGTGTTGTCGCTGACTGTGACGATCTGCACGACTCGCTCCTCGTCTGTGCATGATGCTAGAGAAGCGAGCGCGAATGCCGCAGCTACAGTTTTGATGATATGCATCTTGGGTGAAAGTGTGTTGATATTGCACGTGTGTGTGGCTTCGAGTTCTGGAAGAGCGACCTGCGCAAGCTTGATCAAGGTGTACTGGTGCTGAGAAGCAGACTGAATAGCAATGCTCAATGGTCGGCGTCAAGCCGAAGGAGTGTATAAATGTAACTAGGATCAGATTGAGAACAGATAGGACGATAAAGATAAACAGATGCAAGGAATTATGGTCGCGGAACATTCAGCATATGTAGAGCGCGTCTGCTCCTTTGCTTTCGGTGTATTCATGGGCATGGCACTGCTTGAGTATCATGATCCTAATATGGAGCGTACAAGCCACAAAAAGACATGGTTGGCGTGGTCGTCAAGAGGACATGATCGTTCGAAAAATGAATGAGATGGTGTCTCATGTCGACGAAAATGGTAAGACGGCTCGTGCGACACCGAACGTGTTTCTCGAACTCACGAGCTCTAATGTACTGGGGTGGCTGCAACAAGTCCAGACTCTGAACAGCGGCACTGTTGACTCGAAAGCAAGAACACGAGGCAGGCAAGTGTTGGAGGTTGTGCACTGAAGTGTAGCAGAAATCGCCCGCCAACATGATATGATTGGCTTAGTGTGAGGTTTCCAAACTTGGAACGTTTCATGTTTTCACTCTAGTTAGCGCAGCGCTTGAAAATACGAGGGCAGAATACAGGCTATATTGTAGCCTGCGAAAGGGACTTTTCTTAATCTGTAGGTTTTCGTATGGCTGCATAGACCGTTTGAGCGTTAGTAGACCGACATAGCAAATACCTAGATGCGCTAAAGCCAACTCCCCATCTCCAGCTTTTAACCATATTCGACCATGACTCCGACCTCCAAACGCCCTCTGAACGAACTTCTTTGCTTCCTGCTTGAATACCTTGCGAACTGATTTATGGTCCATGAACTTTTGGCAGCCTTGCTCAGAAGTGGTTCGTGTGATTGTTCATACAGATCCGTCGTTCTAAGAGACAGAGTAGCCGGTGACTGGAGTCATGAAGTTCCAATTCCCAGGCGGTAAACTTGCAGCGTCCGCGTCTGGAAAGGACGGCGGGGCCCTGGGGCTCTGGGACAGCTCCGGGTCAAGGTCATCTTCAGCTCTCCTCTTCTTCGGACGTCCTCGAGGCTTATTCGAGTTTGGCGGGTCCCAAACATACTCCTCTTTCAGTACCATTGACACATTGGGATCATACCCTCTCTCTCTTGCTAATTTTCTCAGCCCAACGACGATCTTGGGGTCCATACCCGTAACCTCTTGTATACGCTCGGTTGAGATATGTGCCTCTGCTAACGCCAACGCCTGGATGCGCACAGCCGTAGAATGCTCGCCCATCCTGAGGATCTTCGGTGGTTTCGGCTCGCCAAATGCTTGTAGCACCTTGGAGTTTTTGAAGAAGCCGGCTGGGTCAGCAGCCTGTCGAGTGATGCTGTTCTCCATTCCAGCTTCTTTCATAGCATCGAGGTATTGCTCGCAGGTCAGAAGGTGAGCTCTCTGGCGGGACGTGTGCTGCGCCATCTCTCGAGTACAGTACTTGCATCGTACTTGAGCTAGTTTCTAAAGGCTGCTGTCAGCTTGACGACGATCACATTGAGTCGCATTCGTTTCGATTCAGCTGGTAGTGACTTTGCTCTAATGGCTATGCAACATCATCATGAAGGTCAAACACACCTGACCGGATTCGGGATCTTGAGCGATGATGTCCCATGCCGAATGTGTTTCAGTGTCGCCAGGAGAATTCTTGTAACCTCCAGAGCCCGGGCCCCCCATATTGATCTCGCTATTGGATTATCGTTGTAATGCACTCTTTTCTTTCGGTATTGCTCCGATTGAATGACCAGCGCTGCTGCGTCTGACCGTTTTCTCACCATTTGCACCTTACCCTTTTGGGACACGCGCCAAACAGTGCTGAGACGCGTCGCATTCAAATGTGTAGAGGCGACGACAACATTGCTTTCAACAGCAATTTGAACATGGAGGCAGACTCGTCGCAAGCAGCTACGGCGCTGCTGACGGAGCATCTGCAATACACTCCTTTGGTGAGTACTATGGTCACTGCTATACATCACGCTAATCCTCCTAGTCACTGATCGACGACATTATTGACTCAGTCAACAACTTCATCTATCAAGGTGTTGGCAGCCTTGAATCTGGTCTTTTGTCGACGCCACCCGAAAGACTCGGCTTCAAGATCACAAAACCTGCTGATGATGCTGAACCACCTGAGACAGAATATCCAGAAGCCAGGCGGGAAATAGAGGAGGGTTTGCACAAACTTGAGACCCTCCTCAGTTCGACTGTCGACAAGAACTTCGACAAATTCGAGATATACGTCCTCAGGAACGTTCTATCAGTCCCTCCGGATTTTGCGAACTGGATTCGCCTTAGCCATTATGAAGGCATCACGCGTCCTCCACCTGAGAGTGTGCCCTCGCCAGAAGCCATACAGCAATTGCGTCGGAAGCTCGCAGTATCCCGACATGTATCTCGAGCCCTGACTTCTGAATACAGTCGCAACGAAGCAACCTTGAGCCAGCTCAGAGCCATGCTGGATCCAAAGTCTGAAGATACTTTGCGACCAAATTTGTCCTTCCTTACGAGCATCGTATCACAACAGTCGTTCTCCGGTCAGCAGCCACTAACCACCAATACGAAGTTCGCTTTGTCTCAATTGCCAGCACTGAAGTCCAGCCTGGTTGACTTGAAAGCTAAGTTGGCCACGTTGAAAGACGTTCAGCTCACCACAGACTCGGCCAAGGACGAGCTGAAAGAAGAGAGAAGGCAGTACATTGAACAACGGACAAAGTCACATCTCGAAAGAAATGGTCAAGCTGCATCGGACTCTGGACCGTTCTCCGGCAAGCAGACAGACGCGGCAGAAGTCGAAGCACTCGAGAAAGCAGCAAACATTTTCAACCCTCCATGAGCTGAGATGATCATCGATAACCACAGATCACAGCACCACGACAAATTCTACACCGCCTCAATGCTGGACACTAGTCCGGGTTCAAGTCAAGCTCATCTAAGTCTCGCTAGCCTCCACCTCTCTTCGTACAGCCGCAGGAAGTGACGATAAAAGTATCGATATGTCTTAAAGTAGTAAGACAACCTGCCATAACCAGTAAGAGACAACGAAAGCGATGGCCGACAGTATTGATTCTCTCGAGATGATTCGCGTACATGCATGGACGCCCGGCAATAGCCGGAGCAGCTGATGCAAGCGACGTGAGTTGTACGAGCCCGAGAACACAACACACGCGAAAGATGGCGACAACTGGCAACAACTAGACCCTTTTTGATGTCAATCCGCATGGGTCTGATTGGCTTGTAGCATGCCAGTGGTTGAACGGCATCGCACCAATACAACACCCCAAGAGCAAAATCCGATACACTCTGCACAGACCACATAAGCCGAAGAACACCTTCAAGCAGCAAGACTTATGAACTTCCAGATGAACATCCAGAAAAGAACCTCGGACCACCAGATTCATTGATCACATAGCCAATCTGCCAATCATAGCAATAGCGGTGCTACAAATAGTCGACCAATCACAGACACCAGCGCTGCCAAGCACATTTCGTGGCTTCTCTGGCGCTTAACCTCAAACACGTCTTCCACTTCTCTCTAGGAGTACACTCCTTTAGACGCTCACATCCTACTTGCTTGCCGCCTTCGTCTCCGTCAATAGCATTGCTGGTTCTATCACGCATGCATCGTCGCTCACAATAACGCCTCTGACTCGTTGGTCTCTCTTTCTTATGCTGACCGTGGACCAATCGGCACTTTAGATGTCATCCAGGAACATGGCCACTATCAACAGTCTGGACGCCTCGAGCTTCAACTCAGCTGTGGCAGAGGAACACCCATCCACGGCGTACAATCAAATAGAGCTGTTCCTCAAGTTGTGCATTCAATCAACTCTTCTTACCCAGCTTCACGACTTTCGCTGAACTATTCTTCCGTTTTGTTGTTTTGAGCAGGTCTCTTGTAGAACTATTTGAACTTTCCCCATAGCATATCTCCTGTATTAACTTATTTTCCGGGCCCTTCAATACACATCAAACTTCTGAAGCCTTGACGCGGCCGGCTCAACGAAGGCATTTTTCGGACCATTCCCATTCTCAAACAACGACTGCTTCGAGACCTTCAGCTGAGCCACAAAGCTCAGATCCAAATCACACCATTAGCAGTACCATCACCAGTCATGCCTTCCAACCTCCGCCTCGGCAACCGCCTCTCCAACTTTCGCTTCTCCCTCCGCTCCCAGATCTCCTCAGTGCCACCAAAACTCGTCAACAACAATGAGCAGTCCCTCTCAATCTGTCACTCTAGCCGGTCACCCTCGCCGGACGAGAAGAACACGACTAGCTTTGGCGTTCATGTCGTCGATGTGGAAGGCGTTCCTAGGACGCCCAGGGCTCTCCCTACGCCTGGTGCAGGTTCTAGTCCGATAACGGCATGGCACACTTCTATCCACCACGAAGCAGCAAGCACAGGTCAAGATACAGCATACCTCAAGCGCGCGACGTACCTCCGCTATAGCCGTCTAGCTCTCTCCATCTTGCACTTTGCTCTAGGGCTTACACTTATAGCCCTACAATCCGACATCCTGTCTCGCTATAACAAGACACACCTTTCTGCAAATTGGCATCTGAACCTGTGGCCCACAGATCTCAATGTGACGCCGACAGTCCTCACACTCGTTACCGCCGTCATCACAACCCTCCTCGCCCTCGTCAACATCTCAGCCTTCCTCATTCCCTTCCCCACCCCCAGCCCAGGATCAAACCTTACCACGACTACGGCCTTCACACTCCTCATCAGCCTGACAGCCCCACTCTCCCTCGTCACCATCGTCGTCGCAGACACCCTCTCCCCCACCGCAATCTTCAGCACCTTCGTCTCTTCCACCCTGACCAGTCTCTTGAACACGACCGGCCCCACTCACACGACGGGCCTAACGCCCAATGGCCACGGGGCAAGCCCCAAAGCAGAGACCATACAGAGCTTCACGTGTTCGATCGCCAATACCGCGCATGCGTTCAATTCTGACGCCCTTGCGCTCGGACTTCCGAGCTTGTCGAGCGAGCAGGAGCTTGTACCGAGTGGGTTTACGCGTGTTTGTGGGGAGGAGAGGGCTGGTCTTGTTATTGTGATTTGTATTTTCGCGCTGGCGATTGTTGGTGTCGTGGTTCCCGGGATGTCGTGGATGGTCGAAAGGAAGCTACGGGAGCTGAGGGAGAAGAGGGAGATCGTTGATAGGCGTGCTGGTGCTGATGTGGGTGGGGATGTAGGTGGTATGCCGTATGAGAAACGTGCTGCCGAGGTATGAGGGATGGTGTCACGGTTGCAGACTCTGCATATGATGTCTAGAGATATGTGAGCGCGAGAACGGTGTTGTGCGAGTTAACGTCGTAGCAATGGATGAAAGGATGTACAGTAGATAGTAGGATCGCAGAACTTTGATCACTTTCGTTGATGTCATGTAGGGAGGGGCTGAGCGCCTCATAATGCCATGCCTCCTGTCACGCTTGTGCCGTCCGTACTCAGTACGTCTGTCTTGTGGTCCACATCATCGTTTCCTGCTTCGGTGCTTCCAGATATGGTATCGAGCCGTCCATCACGATCCCATACCACACCGAGCTCGGGGCCTTCGTCCGTAGACTCTAAATCTGTACTGACCCGTACCCTTTTCACATATCTCACTCGATGCATAGGAATCCATTCCTCATCGCTAAAGTCCCCGATCCAACTACTTGCTGGCATCTCCTTAATACCTTCAAATCGCTCTAGATAGCCTACCGTGTAGTCCTCAATGTTGAATCTGGAATCCCACTGTAGTCTATGCAAGATTTCCTGGAAAGGTCTGAAGCGTCGCTTGTTCAGTTCCAGAGCACTATCGCTCGTAGGTGGAAGTTCCTGCCCTTCAGAGTGTGATTCTGTCGCTGTGCCGCTGACTTGCTTCTTACGATCGAAAGCAGGCAGCTTCGCATAACGTCGGATTTCAGCTTCTGCTTGTGTGAGTTGTGCTTGTTCTTGAGCTTTGTCGGCTTCGATCTCCGACAGGTGATTTTGGGCTAGAGCTCGGAGTTGTGCTAGACGGTCGGTTTGTGTTTGGTTGGCCATGATGGACGATGGATGTAGAAGTATTGGCTAGTGTAGAGTTGCTAGAAGTGAGTTCAATGTTGTAGCGAGCGTCAGTCGGCATATAAGGCTGTTCTATTAGTGTGCTCACCGGTGTTCGAGATGAAGGCTATGTATGCCATGACTCGTAACTACTTGACGAGTGACTAGACAGGGTGTCTATGGAGTTGCCGGACCTACATGACTCACCAAGCGTGGCTGGAAGGCTTCTCATATCGCTACGGTCTTTTATTCAAACGATCCACAATAGAAGCCTGTGAGTCAGAGTTCTAGGCAAGGAGGTCAAAGTGCTGGAGTCAAAACGTAGTGACTAACGTCGATACTCTGAGAACATGCAGCCAAGCTGGGTCATGCCACTTCAAATGTTCCAGAGTCAACTGAGGAAAGCATAGAGATGGGAAGGACAACGCTCAGAGATGGATACAGGGTCGCCGTCGGCTTCAACCTGGAACCAGAATTAACGCCTTACTGCCTGAAGATCCTGCAGTCTGGGGACAATTTTCGGGAAGGGATTGATTTGTATTCGCCCTGAGTTCGAAGATCCAGGTTAACGCCGTATTCTCAATGCGTCGTGGCATCAGACCCGGATCTAGCTTTTCGCCGCTCCGACTGCTCGTTGAATGAGGGCGTCGACGTCTTGTTGGAAAGCACGCTGGCCGGCTTTCAACTCTTCAGCCACTTCTTATAGGCAAAAATACTTCCACTCTACAAGCACTATAATGGCTCAAGTCCAGCAGGATCTGACTGTCCAGGCGGACAACCCTGCCAAACGGGTCAAGCTGACTGGTAGAGCCTTTTATGAGAGCATTGGCAGTCCAAAACTGATAGTGGCACCAATGGTCGACCGTTCAGAATTCGTCAGTACAGCCAGCAACCCCCCAACGAGAACAACACCATGCTGACGGCAATGACCACAGGCATGGCGCTTCCTTACTCGCTCATATCTTGACGAATCGAGAAGCAAAAAATTCCTCGCCTATACGCCTATGTTGCATGCGAGGCTGTTCCAAGAACAAGCAAAGTTTCGAGACGCTCATTTTCAGCCTACAAAACAGTCGCTGGCGTCCAAGGAGAAGTCCAATTCACAGCCATACCTCGATGGAAACCCTCAGATAGACAGACCACTCATCGTCCAGTTCTGCGCCAACAAACCTGATGAGTTTCTCGAGGCAGCACAATACGTGGCGCCCTACTGCGACGCCGTTGACCTGAATCTAGGCTGTCCGCAGGGGATCGCGAAGAGTGGACACTATGGCGCATTCTTGCAAGAAGACTGGGACACCATACACAAGCTGGTTCGTAAATTGAGAGACGAGCTCGAAGTGCCCGTAACTGCGAAATTCAGAATCCAAGAAACGAAGGAGAAGACGCTCGATTACGCAAGAATGATCTTGGATGCGGGTGCAAGCATCTTGACTGTGCATGGCCGACAGAGGCACCAGAAAGGTCACAATACTGGTCTTGCAGATTGGCAGATGATACGTTATCTGAGGGAGAGTCTACCGGCAGAGACAGTTCTCTTTGCCAATGGCAACATCCTGAACAGTACTGACATCGAGCCATGTCTTGAGGCGACAGGCGCGGATGGCGTGATGAGCGCAGAAGGGAATTTGAGTGACCCCACCATATTCGCCAAACCGCCGGAGGACAAACATAGTAGGGAATATTGGAGAGATGCCCGAGATCCAACCACTGGTGGGTACAGGATCGACGGCGTGTTCAGGCGATACATGGATATCATACATCAATACGTTCTACAGCAGGAACCGCCTCACAGATCTCCGTTGTATATGCCCGGTGAAAGGTCGGAAACCACAACCAACGGAGATGGAGCAACTGGCAGCAATGCAAGCAATGGCACGCTCGAAGCCACAACAGGATCTAAAAGGCCGAATGACATGGTTGAGGCAGATGGCGACAGCGAGAAGCAGAAACCTTCCAAGAAGCAGAAGACGAAACGAGACAAGAAAGACATGGCTGCAGTGCACAATCCGAACCTCAAGTCAATGCAAGGTCACCTTTTCCAGCTATTGCGGCCTATGCTGAGCAGTCACACCGATATCAGGGACGCACTAGCCAGGAGTCGCGCTGGCGACATAGCTGCCTTTGAAAATGTACTGAGTCTGGTTGAGGAGGCTGTCAAGCGAGGATTGGACGATGAGCACGCTGAGATTCAAGCGATCATGCCAACAGTGAATCAAATTGCAAATGATGCAGCAGCCACGCCTGTCGATCCGCATCCTTATCAAGGTGTCGATTACCAGAGCTCTGACGCAGCCAGGGAAAGGTGCAAGCGGCCATTTTGGATCTGCCAGCCACACATACGACCTCTGCCAGACGAAGCAATCAAGCTAGGGGCCATGCAATATACTAAGAAGGAAAAGGAAGCGCTTGCTCGAAACGAGGCTGCGGGCAAGATGAAGGAAGTCCAGGAGATGAAGACACAGAAAGTACAAGAGGTCATCACTGATGCTTTCAGAAGTGTAGGAGGTATCGCCGAAGGAGAAGAAGGTGGCAGTGCGAAAGGAGAGCTGGGATTTGCCAAATCGCAAGCTCATGTTGCAGAAACTGTCCCCACGGACCAGAATGGGAAGATCGACCCGCAACAGCTGGATAGCGAGCTGCCGAAAGAGGAGGCGTTGACCTGTGGCTGAGGATTTTGGTCTGTGCGCTTTGCCCTGATTACACATCCCAGAGCCAGCGAACACGTTCACTCGATCATCATTAGGTGAGCTGAGTCATTGCCCGCCCGCTGCAATCTGATCGATATGCCAAGCCACGAGGCAACAGAGCGACTTGTACACAAGTGCGTCAAACACGTTTGGTCATTTCACGGTTGAAATGAGATGTGAATCTTCGGCCATTCAAATGTCAGTCCTATGAGTCATTGTAATACATCCTGCGAAGAGTTCAGGCACCAGTGTGAAGCTGCAAGCTAAATACAACTGGATTGATCGCACTGTCAACTCTTTTATCAACCATCCCTCTTGGGATGTACTTGGAGACTATCATCTACCCGTTGTCTCAGCCAATATTCTGACCCCTAAAAGGGCAAGGTCTTCCATTCATTCGACGAGGGTGTCCCTTCCTTTCGTTCCTTTCTTATGCTGCTTGCAGCTTGATTTTGTTGCCTCTTCCAACATGGTGCACGCCAACATGGCTCTTCGTCAGCGTCTCTTGCGAGATATCGCAGAGATCGAAGAGAACCCCTATCCCAACATCGAGTTCATTCCTTACGAGGACGACATCACCAAAGCTTGTCTCATTCTTACACCCAATGGAGAGGCTCCACTACATCTCACGATCAAGTTCCGAGACAACTATCCTCTTCGACCACCTACAGTCACGATTCAGTCGCACGTGACTCACCCAAATGTTATGGGCAACTACATCTGTGCATCTATCCTCAATACCACCGAAGGCTATACTCCAGCATATACGCTCAAGGGCATATGCATTCAGCTCCTGAGCTTCTTTGGCAGCGACAATATTGAGCAGGAATATGGTGGCACCGTGAACCTAGCGCAAGATCGGATGTCTACGAGGTATCGGCTACAAGCTCTACTCCACCAGTGTAAACGTTGCGGCACTGGCAGACCACAGGCCCTTCCACTCACAGCCTTCCTCAAAGTGCCGTTAAGATCACATGCTCGAAATGCTGGCGACCTTCACGGTCAACAGCCACAGAGACACATAGAAGATCTGCTTGCCCTAAACTCAGCAGTGAAGCTGGCGGAGCTCTCAGATCTGCCAGACGAAATCCTTGTCATTCTGTGTGCGTACCTCGAGACAGAGGAACTTGCGCCATTCTCTCGAGCGTGGGACCGCATTGGTGGCAAGCAAGGCATTATTAGCCGGTTCAACATCATCCGTAATAGGGAGCTCATCTGCTTCTGCCTCAAGAAGGACTTCAATCATGCTCAGCTGGGTATCGGTGTTGACGTTAGTCCAAGCGGTCGACTGGGGAAGTTGGAGAGTGAGTTCGATCTCCTGAGTCTGGAGGCCTTCGAGCAACACCGCATCCGCCAATCAGTTCAGGGCTTGAACTTCGAATCCTGGTTGCCTCTGCCCATCTCTCGCCGCCACTACGATTCAGTGAAGCACACCGTCGAACCACATCTTCTCAAAATTTCTTCACAAGCCCGCTTCGGGTCTTTCTCACCAATTGAAGTGATCTACGCCTTCATGAACGATATCGTTGTGCGTCTTAGCACGGCGGCAGACTCCGGCTTCACCCAGTCCAGTCTCCTTCATGCCTCCGAAAAAGCAATTGAGTCATATTATCACCTCTTCCATCTCCTCCTCTGTCTCGCTACGGAAGACCCTCGCCGTGTCCGTACGGTAAATCAAACGATCAAAGACTTCCTTGATGGCAAAACCTCAAAGACGTACGTGCCAAACCTCGGCTTCCTCCTTGTTACAGTCCTTATCTCCGACGCCGATATGACCGTTGATCTCCTCATGGCCATCATTCGCGAGACTGTCACACGCAACGTGGTCTGGATGCTCGACAAGCGCGGCGCAGATATGCCAGAACTATGCTACATGGAGGCAGACACCATATCCCACTATCGCCTGCAGAAGACCTTCGACGCCTCGAAAACATCCTACCGCCTCCTCATGTTCCTCAACCTCTTCCGCCAAACAGTCAACCGCGGCACCAAGTCCCTTGTCCAGCTTCGAGACGAGCTATTCGATTCTCACGGCGCACCCCCACGCGGCACAGCAGCTAAACTTGCAAACGATATCAAGCAGCTCCAGCAAGTCAAGAGCTTCCCAGCGTTTATCAAGATTATGGGTTTGATGCCACCGTCGGCTAGTCAATTTACCAGCTTTCTGAGAAACTGCGTCGAGGAGAGCATGAAGAAGGGGTATAGTGTATGGGGCATCAGCCAGCAGCGGGCGCTGACGGCGCGGAAGATGGTCGATCCCGAAGTCCAGGAGAGGAACGAGGTGAGGCGTGAATGGCAGGGAAGGAGAGGGTTTCAAGGTGGGTTCTTCCCAAGGAGAGGTGGCAGCATAGCTAGTGGGAGGGGTGGAGGACGGGTGAGAAGATGAAGTTGAGACTAGTTGAGCGAGTGCAGCGATTGCTCCAGTGCGTCTCAAGCACGAAAAGTTCAGGGCCTTAGCTCCCCAAGTAACCTTCGAGAGAGCCTTATCGGTCTGCTGATGCCTGCATAAATGGATATAGCGCTCCGCCATATGGAACCTCTTTTACGATCACGTACGCAACCGTAATGAGGTAGACCTTGTCCGTCTAGCATTTCTGTCTCTCTCCGTGACTGTTGACTAACCATACTCCAAGCTAGCCCAAGAATTTAGTGTGAAGTGCTCAGCTGATTAGGCGAAGAATCAGGCCACTCGTTACGGACGAGGGGTTCACTATCGGCAACACCTTCCCACCAGGCAGGCGATCTTGTGCCACGCCTGACTTCTACAATGTCTGTTTTAGTCAATCCTCGCTTCTTTTACACCACCACGCTGTACACACCACAATGAACGACCATGGAAATCGCGATGAGCGTGGCGACCTGTTGCCGGAAAGCCTTTGCTGCCTTGCATCACTCAATTACTATTCAGCAAATCTGACTACCCCAGGAACGACCATCCAGTCTCTGAGAAAGGATGCGTTGCTGACGTGAGACTTGGCTCCAGGCTGTTACCAAGCTGCATGGACTCTCTTATATTTCATACAGCTCCCAATCACGAGCCAAGACTTTAAGCGAACATGGCTGAAGGCCGTTCACGTGTGGTACGAGGATGCCAGACTTCGTGCGAAGTTGATATAATACATAAAGGTATCCCTGTCGTAAGCAGTCATGAGAGTCTCTTCTTATTCCAGTGACACGAAACAGTGACGAACCTTTGGAAGTATGTCTAACGGCGACCACAATCCAATTGGTAGCAGTGCAATTTCTGCTTTTGCTAACTTTGCAGACAAGTATGAGAAAGGTACAGGAGGAACAACTCGCTACATCGCCCGGAAGCTCATCCTTTCAAGCCCACCTTTCACCGATGACTCAAAAGTGCTGGATAACGCCACTGGCACAGGGATCGTGATTGAGGAGATCCAGAGAAGTCTGTCGGGGACCAGCATCCGAGTCCCAGTCATCGCAGCAGATGCGGCAGGGTCTATGATTGACTGCCTGAATGCAAAACTCGACCATGCAGCAGGGCAAAATGGCTGGCCCAACGTTACTGTGAAAACTCACACGGTTCCTGCAGAGAAGCTGGACCAAAACGTGGTTCCACCTGGTTGTATAACCCACGCATACATGAACTTCGGTCTCTTCTTCTGCAGCGACCCAGTACTCGCAGCATCACACATCTACCGCTGCCTTGCGCCTGGCGGACATGCATTTATCACCACCTGGCACAACCTTGGCTATATGGTGCCTATCCGACAGACACATAGGGAGCTATATCCTGACGCACCTGAACTCAGAATGCCATTTCCCGACACCTGGAAGGATCCTGTCTGGGTCCAAGAACTGCTCGTAAAAGCTGGGTTTAACAGAGACAACGTGCGCGTCACGCAAGAGGATTCCTTTATGCGATTTGCGAATTTGCAGGAGATGGCTACTATATAAACAGAGCTGTTCACTGCGCTAATCAAGGGACAGGATGGATGGAAAAACGAGCAGGCGAAACGAGAGTTTGCAGATGGGCTGGCGGAGAAACTGCTGCTGTATGAGCACTATGCTGATGAAGGCGAGCATGGCGTCACGTTGAAGATGGTTGCAAATGTTGTAGTTTGCACGAAGTGACGGGCGTCTCCATTTTTCAATAGGATATGTCTTGTTTTCTTGTGCTTCTCTGGACAGGCATATCTCTCCTTCATGCGACTGAAGTTAGGGCCGTGTACACAAATCATGTTGACAAGGCAAACGAGGAAGCTTGTATGTGCGGAGTGCAAGTGAGTTTCTAAAGACCACGAGGGGAGTCGGTACTTGACGAGGCCGGTACTGTTGTCACCCGTTCACTTGCACTATTGAAGACACAATATCACTGGCACTGACCTTGAACGCTTCGTCTATTTAAGCACGTCGATTCCCTCCCTTCTACTAAAGATCTTCCTGTACACAATTTCTCTTCCAATCGCCATCTTCAGTTATCTCAGCCAATTCCGATATCCAAGTCTGACAGAACGGTCGAGTCCAACATCCACAACACTTCTCGATAGCGTGGTTCAGCCTTTCCAGATAACTGCTTCAGAATATACTTCCAGCATCGTCGTGATGGCTCCAGATCATCAATATCGTCCTTCCTCTCCTTCTTGTGGAGACCGCGACTGCACACGCAACTCGCCTTCTTATGTTCCCACTTCGCCTTCCTTAGGTCATCATGGTGGTGTACCAACGCTCTCACCTGAAAGCAAGATGAGGGCTATTCCACCTAAGCCCTCTTCACTCTTGTCTTTGGCACAGTCACCATCAGAAGACGGCTTTAGTGTCGTCTCTCAATCCGAAACTCTCGATCCAGAGTCCGCCGAACAGCAACCACATGTACCAAAAGAGCTCCTGCGCATTACCGAAGTCAACAACGCCCTCTCACTCGAACTATCTCAGATCAAGCAGTTATACAATGATGCGATTGAACAAGTTGCCGCACAAAAAGCCGCGAAGCAGACAGCAGATGATAGCGTCCGCAAACAGCTCAATGTCCTATCCCAGAACATCAACAAACCTGTCGCCGACATCCCGTCCCTGATCAAGGACCACGAGAACGGCGAAAAAGAGATCACCTCTCTCAACTGGAGACTCATTGATTTTGAAGAACGCTTCCAAAAACTGCAGTCCGAAGCACAGGAGGTCCAAGACGAGAAATTTGTCCTCAGATTCGAAAACATGGACCTCTCCAACAAGATCAGATGTCGCGACAGCGAACTCACTACCCTCAAAAGCGCTCGAGACTCCGCCGAGGAGCAAGTCAAAGACGTTACACACCGCCTTACAGCACTAAGAGACCATGCACAGACTCTGCATGATGACCTCGAGAACTGGGAAGCCTTAAGTAATGCCCAGCTAGCCGAAATGTCCACTCTCGAGGCTGACCTACAATCCCAAAAGCGCAAACACAAGCGCGCGATCGCTAAACGCGACGAGCGAATCGCCACTCTCCAGACTGAGGTCTCGAACCTAAAGGCTAAGAAGCACGACAACGAAAATGAGGTACAGACACTGCACGATGAGATCGCCAGACTGCAAGCTGTGAACGAAGGGTTAGAGAACGAGCTTGCTGAACGCGAGGATGAGGTTGAGGAGGGGAAGCAGAGACTCCATAATGCGCGAGAGCGGGGCCGTCGATTGAAGGGGCAGCGGGACGGGGCACGGGCTGCGAACAAGGCCGGAGGTGCTGGCAATGGAGGCTGGGACTGGTGAGTTAGTAACTGGTGACGATTGGTGTCTCTACGTGATCTTGCAGGAGACAGACAGACAGACGACGCCGGTTTTGAAGTGGGTTTGATTGGTCTTTGACGAGATCTGCGGGCGTCGCATTGCATTGGTTATTGGATCTGCCGTTACACATGCAGGAGGCATGGTAGTCTGCGAGATGGTATAGCGCGTTGGAGTTGGTTACGGCGACGTTTACGCAGGATTGCATATGAGCGAAAGATAATCGAATGCACGGTATATTGTAAGCTGCTTCTTCCACTGCGGTAAAATTCCTCTTGTGGCCTGTCGCATCCACTGGCTTGTACTCGGCTGCTCTAGGAGTAGAGACTACTTTGCAAAAGTGGCCTTTCGGACGAGTGGCGAGCGGTAAGGTTGTGGTGTTGTAGCTGCCGACGCATCCTGTCCCGTTTGTGTTGTTACAAATCATATTCGAATTCCATGTTCTCCCCTGCAGCCTCTTTGGAAGGTTCCTCAAGTCTCGTACAACTGAATGCTATTTCTGCCATATGTTCATTCTCAAGCATGATGTACGGTTGCCAATGGCTACCCGCACAGTGTAGTCCATCTTGCCCGGACAAGTGGTGTGCTCATCGATGTGGAACCTTCGCACGGAATCTTTTCTCGAAGACCGTCGGTGCTCGTCGTCTACATCAAGTGCAGACGCAATGTGCTATGGCTGCTGCGCTCCTGTTGATTACAGTAATCGCGAGCAGTCGGGTCAAGGGATGGACTTCTTGCGTTGTCGTAAAAGTTTTCGGTCTTCATGAAGCAGGTACGACCTGCATTGCCGAACACGCCTTTTCCATTTCCCACAGGAAGGCGTAGATCGGACTTTGCTAACCATGCCTTCCACATCAAAGCTAGTTGCTCAGGTGGCCCCTCTTAATGCCATCAAACCCAGCACCTGGACTTCGACCTCACTTCTCTCGTCCCTCGTCTCGTTCCTGTTTCCATCGACCGTTTTCGCACCCTTTACAGGTTGTGGCTTAGCAATCTTATAGTTCTTCCTCACCTTGTCCAGATTACAGACGTCTTCGAACCACGAATCACTGAAATCGATACCTGTCCCCTCCACGGCTTCATTCAGGTGCGACTCGACACTGCCCTTACTCAGGCTCTGGTTTTCATCCCCAGCTGCTGAGTCTCCCACCTTAATCACCACTAAATCCTTTGATTCATTACTAATGCCAAACCTCCTGAAGGCGTCACCGATGTTGTTGTTCGAGCTGAGGCAAAACACAACCTCGGACTGCACATTGTTTGACTTAAGACGGTCATGAATGTAGTCATTACTGGCTCTGAAACAGGCTGTCAACAGATGCCTGCGTGACAGTATGGTGCTGGCATCGATGAAGGCGTAGTTGAAGGTCTGGTTACCAGCTAACAGCTGCTGGCGAAGGTAAGGAGCATTCTTGACGTCTTTGTAGCACGCCACATACACAGCCAGCTCGGGCGGCAAATGCGACAGATGGAACTCTTCGACCATGATCGTGGAATTCGATGAATGCTAGCCTTGATGGTCACCAGACACGAAGGAAACACCTCCAAACGCTTGGCAGCACTTTCTCGAAGGTCGGATTTAGCCACCGAGGCCAGGCTAAACTCCATTTGCGTCATTGGCTCAGCAGAGGGCGGCAACATTACCTACGACAGCTCATCTTGCCTGATCTCTTCCTTCTCTTTCATCCATCAACACCAGCCATTGTTGCGATCACCAAGATGTCGTTCCTAGCAAGGCGGCCGTTCGCGGTCAGTCAACAAGTCTTCAAGCAATTCTCGAAACCATCGAATGTCATCCGCGCATTCCACTCTTCACCATCCCAGTACAAAGCGAACCCGAACCCACTGCGATCAGCCACATCCGCCTTCACCAAGTCACGTCTGACATTTCAAAATGCCTTCAAGCGAAATTACCAGCAACAGTCATACTCGCCCACTGGTCAGGGTAACCTGACGCAACGACTGCTATATGGCGCAGCTCTGGTCGGCGGTACAGCTCTTGCAGTCAACCTCGTCTTCAACCGTGAAACGCGAGGCGAGACTATGCCGGATTACGAACGCTCCTACCTCAACGACACATTCATGCACACTGGTCTAGGCATTGGTATCATCGCGGTCGCAGCACGGACATTACACCAGAGCGGATGGTCATACCGACTGATGAGCTTCAACCCGTGGCTCGTCATCGGTGTTTCCCTTGCAGCATCCATCGGCACCATGTACGGCACCTTCCGCACCCACCCAGACAACTACATTCAGAAATACGCTCTGTGGGCTGGTTTCAACCTCGCGCAAGCAGCCGTTTTGAGCCCGCTCTTGTTCATGAGCCCCGCCATCCTTGCTAGAGCAGGTCTATACACAGTCGGAATGATGGGCAGCATCGCATTCGTCGGCGCCACAGCTAAGCAGGAGAAATACCTATACCTCGGTGGCCCCCTTCTAGCCGGTGTCTGCGTCGTCGCTCTTACCGGTTTCGCGCCCCTCGTCCTCCCAGCCACCGCCGTCCGGACGCTGGCCTGGTCTGAGAATATTTGGCTTTACGGCGGCCTAGCCGTCTTCGGCGGCTTCACGCTCTACGATGTCCAGAAGATCCTGCACCACGCCCGAATGGCCGAGAGGGGGCTAGTGAGGAAGGACGTGGTCAACGAGTCCGTCTCGCTTGAGCTTGACTTTATCAACATTTTCATCCGAATGGTGCAGATCTTGGGCATGAGACAAGGCAACAACCGAAGATAAGATAGGCTCGTTTGGAAGAAGTTGTGTATAGCAGATCGACGACTTAGCGAATTAACATTGGGCCGCGCATAAGCCCTTACGATACCATGTATTTGCATTACAGACAGAAGATAGCTCGAAAGGCAAGAAGAGACGAATTCATAAACTATTCTCCTCTCTACTTCAGGATTTTTTTCTCTACCGTGAACGTCTTGGGCGCCACTGCCAACAAAGTCAATAGCGCTTCGTAAAAAATCTCACGAACTCAATTAAACTAATGACAGGCTCAACGTTGTCATCAGCAGTGTACGCGCAACGCAGCAAAAGGCGTCACCTGAACTACCCAAGTCAAGCTACGCTGCCTATCTTACGCAGCAGCCCCCGAAACCACAAGCGCAACCCGTCTAAACAGCTCGCTCGCACCAGGCGCTCTGCCCGTAGATTCGAACCCGAAGACGTCCTCCAGATTCTGGTTCGCGCCCACGTTCCGCGGCCCAGCTCCAATTGCAGGACCTCCCAGCGCAGCGCCTTCTTTGCTGCGCTCGGTGGCGTTCCCAAATACATTCTCCAGACTACTGCGCACAACCGCTTTCTCGGGTACATCCTCGCTGGCCGCGGCCACCGGGCCCGAGCCAGAACTAGGCGGGGACACCGTGCTCGTCCGCCCTTGGCCATCGATGATCAGGAACCCGCCCCGATCTCTCTCGGCAAGCAACACGTGGACTTGGCCGGGTACCTGGTCCTCCAACACGGGCTTTTTCCCGATGTCATTCACGTCCAATAGGACCAGGCGGGACGGCGCGCTCGTGGCGCGCTCGCTGACAGACACCGCGACGACGCCGCTCCTGCCGTTCACCGCCATCCGGCTCTTGCCTAGCGCGAACCGGTCGTCGAGCTCGATTGCAAGCGCAGTCGCCATGCTCACCGTGTCGTAGACGACGAACCGCTCGCTCAGAGCCAGCAGGTATCGGCCGCTCCACGCCAGTGATGCGGTCCCACTGCCCACGATATCGGGTAGACTGGCGGCGACAGTCGCACTCTTGCTGTCGATGAGGTGGACGCGCGCTTTAAGATGGGAGGTCGTGGCCCAGGATGCGGCGAGGACGGAGCCGTCCTCGGAGAAGGACAGGGTGGCGGATTTGGGGTCTGGAGACACGGTTGCGTCCGCTAGTGGGATTGTGTGGTCGCATGTCCATGTGAAGAGTTGTTGATTTTGTGCATCGCGGACAGGGACGCCGGCGCGGATGCGGGCTTTGGGAGAGTAGAGTTTTAGGGTGCGTGTGCTGTCTGCGACGGCGACTTGGGGGCGCGCGGTATTGATTGCGACTGCTAGGATGGCTTGCTTGGTTGGAGACGTGGCTGTGAGGGACGTGGATATTGGTTCGTCGATTCGCGTGTTGAGTTCCCAGGTATCTGTGCCTGTGTCACTTGTTGTGTTACTGGTGCTCCAGAAACGGAGGAAACACTCGTTCAGTCGGGCTCGGCTGGACTGGTCGCCGCGAGAGAGGTACATCTCACGAGTGTCTGTGTCGCTGGGTGACCATTGATCGACGGTGACAAGCCACTGCCCGTCATGGCTGATGTCCAGGTGCGTCACGTCTGGTTCTTTCAGTGGTTGTCCGTTGGGTCCAATGTTGACTGTCGAGACTAGGTTGCGGGCAAGCGCTTGCCGAGAGAGCTGGAGGTGGGAAGCGATGTCATATGTCTGAAGCATATTGGTCGATTTCTCCGACGGTCTGATAGATGGGTTCGAAGTTTGAAGGGAGTAGGCGAGAAGGAGACGGTTGGAGTGGTTCGGGTGTAGCACTGCAGGAGTTGACAGACTTGATAGGTACGGTGCGTGTGAAGAGGCGTCGAACGCTAGACTGCTAATGTTGGCGAAGGGTTGCAAGTCGGATGTTGAGAGGACCATGACGGAATTGTCAGCTAGACGGAGGGCGTAGGCAGATCCTTGGTGAGAAATTGTGGTGTTCAGGATGGCGGTGGTCAAGTGAGGCAGAACTTGCTTCTGGTTTGTGTCGAGTTGCCAGATTACTAGAACGGTCTCGTCTCCTCCTGAGACAAGGTAATTGGAGTCTGGCGAGAACTTGACGGTGCGAGGTCCTGCTCGGTGCCAATGGAGGCGACGGATGTGCAGGTCACTGCTGGCATTGGCGTTGTTGAGAATGTCGTTGTAGAGATAGATTTCGCCAGATTTCAGGCCGACGGCGACGTTGACAATGGGTTGGTTCGAGCCTTTCTTTGCTTGCTTGGAAGCAGACAAGATCTGGGCATCGAAGCAGACAATCTTGCCACTGACTGAGACCTCCTTCCAGTGCAAGGGGGCAGCGTCTTCCCCGCTGTCGGAACCGAGTTGGCCAATCAGGATGGTATCCTTGGAGCAGACCGTGACAATGCCTAGCTCGGCGGCAAAGCAGATCTGAGGTTTGATGAGTGTTTTCTGCGACAGCAAGTGCCTTCTGCCGACTTGTCTACCAGCTGCATCTAGTGCGAGACTTGTCATGTTATAGGAGCCGTCGTCAGATTGATTGATCATTAGAAAGCCATCACCTTCAACACTCGAAGAGGTGGAGGTGATGGCACTAATGCTGCCGTTGAAGGCCAAGCTCCACATTCTTCTACCGGTAGTCCAGTCATACTTGAGCAAGGTCCCATCTTTGAGGCCGACAGTAATAAAGTGGTCTTGTGGATGTATCTGAGCATATGTGGTTATTTCGGACGCCTTGGCCACAGGCAGTGTTCGAACTAGGAGCGAGGTCTTAGTGGCGTAGACGTGGATGTCTTGCTTGGTGGCTAGAATCAGGAATTGCTCGTCTGGGGTCAAGAGCGGGTCATGGTCGATGAAGGCGCCACCGGAGGGTCGTGTGAGATTCCAGTCGTTTGAGACTCTCAAGGACTTGTGTTTGTGCTTCTTCTTCGATTGGCCATCTGCTTCGTGCAGCCCTTGACTCTCGCGGCGGTGCTCTTTCTTTGAGTGGCGCTTACTCCTCGCTTTCGGGGTCTCATCAGGGCTGGGGCTCTCGGCAGTGTCTTCTGTTCTTGCCGGCACGAGATCGGTGTGAGAGTTGTTCTGGTGGAACTGTGGTTTGCTGTGTCTCTTTGACCTGGACTTCTTCTTTTCACCGCTCGCTGGAGCCTCCAATAGCTCGGTCGGCTCGTTGCCTTGATGCTTGACGGCCGGACTGCCGGGCTTCTCCCTCTGCTCGGTCTTTCTGCTTTTCTTCGCGGATTGCTTCTTTAGAGTAGCCTGCGCATCCTTTGGAGAGCTATGTGTTACTTTCTGTGAAGCCACAGCCGCAGCGTCGGTAATAGTGCCTATACCTGTGCCTATGCCTGTGCCTATGCCTGTGCCGGCGTCTGATGCATCGGGCGTAAGCTGAGACGAATCTTTGCCTCGCCTACGTCGGCTCTTCTTGGTAGGTGATGCACTCTTGTTGTGGCCGACATCTTCACCAAATGCCTGTTCAGCGTCTCGCTTGGATATTTGAGACATATTCGGGTTGTCAAGCGAACCAGGTGGACAGGGAGACCGTGATACTGTGAGCGTGTGAGCTCGACTGTCCGCACGCGCTGTCTCTCGAACTTTTTTCTCCGCACTCCCAGTCCATGGCAGAGAGCCGAAGTTTTTCCGGTCAAGCTTGATCATGTGATTGTGAGATTGTGAGATCATATGACCATGCTATCGAGCTCTCCGATCATCTTGAATTCGTTCAGCTCTGCCGCAGTCTGTTGTCGACAGCTACAGGCCTCGATCGTAATCGGCAATAAATTGTGGATTGGGGGTCCGCGTGAACAACCGTTGTATGGAGTAATTATGTTCTGGCTCTAGGCGGCAGCAACCACCGGCATCGCCCTAATTCTGTATTGGTGCACCTCTAAAACCTATGAACGCTACTGTCCATCGGCTTACGAACGACAAATAATACTAGGGCCACTATTCCACATCTTTTTGTTGTTTACGATCGAGGCCTATACGTGTTTCGTACCACGTATGAGTGCTCAGGTAAGGACCACCGAGAAGAAGTATTGTCTCTCACCCATTTACACGAGCGAAACGGTTAGAGGAAAGCAGAGTAGCACAAATACACCGTCGCCAATATCTTTCTTCATTGCACCTCTTCTATCTATGCATGTCACGAGCATCCATATCTCCATAACCCACTCCTTCCACGATATACTGCTAGTGCGAAGGGTAACTTAGATAAAATACAATCCAACCAAATGAAAACTAGAAGGATACTCTTGACTTTGTGCAAAGTACACAGCAAGGCAAATATTAGTTTCAACTCTAACCATGAACCTATCATGTATCCCTTCCATTCCTTCTTGCTTGACGCCAGTGTAGTGCGCCAATGCTGCGATACGATAACGTGCCCATGGAACCCACAACGCCGATCGCTGATGCATGCATCGTCGCACACTAAAGTACAAATGTTAGTGCTGTACCTCACTTCGCATCTTTCTGCCTTCGACTTCGACGCCTTTTGTCGCTCAGTAATACTGCAGTTTTCGCGCCTCGTACTATCGATACTCCGAATCTGCTCGAGCTCTTCTTCGCCGGAAGAAGTCCTGCACTTTTCTGACTGCACCAGTCCCACCGCCCTTGTGTGCCTCTTGGTCGTAAGCATCATTGAACTTGCGGGGCTTGGTTAGGGTATTTCGACCTTGTGACATTGAAGGTCGAGACTGTTCCACGTTGGCGCTAGAGTATTGCGCGGACTGGTTCTGACTATTCTCACGCTGGTGCTGCATTGGCCGCTGTGAATCATTCTCGTACACCCCCGTGCTGCCGTAGACATCACCTTGAGAGTGCTGTGATCGATGGCCATAACCTTGAGCTTGAGGCTGTGCTGGCCGTGAGAAATTGAAGTTGCGTCGGTCCTGCTGGCCATCTGTGCCACTAGCGTACTGGCCCTCATTTGTGGGTGGCCGAGCAAGTTGCTGCTGCGATTGTTGCTCGGGCGTATACGCTCTTTGGCTGTCTGAATCGTTCTTGCCCTTCATGCCCATTGCTTGCAAAAATGAGAACCTACGTCCGCTAGATCCTCTCTCCGAGTCTTGCCGTTCGAGGTCTTGACTCTCCTTCCTACGGAAACCAAGCGTGAATGAGCGTTTGCTATCCGTCGACATTCTAGGTCGAGCTTCTTCTGCAGGGTAAGAGTTTTTCATGGCCGTGGGCGGGTACTTTCGGCCATTCTTCTGGCGATCTTCTTCTCTTTGCTTTCTAAGCACAGAGTTCGATCGGCCGAACAGCTTCTCACCAAGATTACTGAGCGTGCTGGATCGTCTGTGATGGCCCGGTTCCTGACTCTTGTCTGGCTGTTGCGGTGGACCCATCGGCTGTTCAGCCATAGACTGACCAATGGAGTTCTGCGCGCCATGTTGATACTGTGGCCCGGAAATGTTATAGTTGCGCTGTTCTTTCCGTGGCTGTGTCACCTTGCCTTGCGCCGTCGTTGTTTGCACCGATGGCGCGACTGGCTGTCCATACGATCCACGCGATGGTAGTCGCAAATCTGATCTTGTAGGGCCGTTGGCGGATGTCAACGACCCTTGGGTCGAGGGCCTTGTCGTAAATTGACTAACAAGCGGGCCACCACTCGCGAGCACGGCACCTGTAGCATCGGATGTGGAACGTGGCATGTCACGCATAGGCCTGGTAGGTGCAGTAGTGGTTTGTCGTGGCGGAGCTTGAGTGGTGTCCACGTACGCTCTCTGTTGCTCGGTAGGTGCTTGTGGCAGAGGCTTAGATGCGTTGTTCGGTATGGCAGAGACGGCTTGGTGCGGAGCAGTGATTCGCGCCATTGCTTCGGGAGCCACACGCTCTGTATGCTGTCTTGGTGCCACGTACTCGGCCTGGAGAGTATGTCGGTTAGGTATACGCTCGTTCCTAGGTTCGTCTATAGTCGCTTCCTGGGCTGTTCTCTGAGGGTCTTGTCTTGTAGACGTTGTGGAGGGCACTCGTACAGAGGAGCTGCGACCCATTGTGGCTGCCTCGGTATCTGCAGGTAGGTTAGCACTTAAGGTTGGAGGCATCAATCTCATAGTCTTACCTCCGCCGGTGACTGTGCTATTCGCAATATCAGCAATGTTGGTGGTGCTACTAGTAATATGCGCCACAACGTGATGGTATTCCGTCAACCAGCTATGTCTTGCCACTTCGAACAAGTCGGCTCTTTTTCGTGGATCCGGCACCAGTATCCGTCGCAAGAGGTCTCGGGCATGCGGCGTGACATATTCGGGAAAGGTCAAGGCAGTCGAAGTTATGTACTTGTACAAGAGATTGATGTTGTCACCCTCTGGATTGGCTGGATCATCGTCGAAAGGCAAGTAGCCAGCAAGCATGGCATACAAGATGACACCGCAACTCCACACATCGACCTTCCGACCCGTGTACAGCGAATCGCTCACGACAAGCTCAGGAGCAGCATAGCAGGGCGAACCGCAGCTCGTCTGCATCAGATCGCCCCTTCGCAGACCGGCTTGGTCGAGCCTGTCGAGCTTGTACTTTCGTACGAAGTCTTTGTTGCTGAGGTTGTACTCGATCTCGGGAGATAACTCGTCGTCCGGGTTGAAGGTGTTGGCGAAACCAAAGTCGGTGATGATAATGTTCTTGTTCTGGTCCAGCAACAGATTCTCGAGTTTCAAATCCCGGTGCACAATGCCCTTTTTGTGCAAGTAGCCAACGCCTGAGACAAGCTGTGCGAAGAGTCGTCTAGCCGAGGGATCCTTAAGGTAGCGCTGGTTCAGGATGTAATCGAAGAGCTCACCGCCGGATGCGTATTCCAGAATTATGCCAATATGCCTTTCGGTCTCCACCATCTCGTGCAGCTGAACAATATTCGGATGCGCCAACTCTTTCAGAATAGAGATCTCACGGTAAATCTTGGGCAGCCGTGTAGGATTCGTCGCCACCGATTCTCGCCTGATCAGCTTGATGGCAACCTGGCTGCTGCCATCCTTCTTCCAGCCCAGTTTCACTTTACCAAATTCTCCCTCCCCCAGCGTCTGTCCCAGCACATACTCACCAAACTGTATTTCCCTTCTCTTCGATTTTGAGTAATCTTGGCGCCGCTGTGGCCCTCTGGTCTCTTCATTGTAGGATTCGTGGGTCAAACCCATAGCTCGGGCCTCGGGTGTAGGTTGCAGTGGCCGGGCTTCTGCTATTCGTGCACGCATGCGTTCTTCGTCAACCGCCGGGTCAGTTACCAGAACACGATTAATGACTTCGCTGTTTTCTCTCGTCATACCGGGGTGTTGGGCCTGAGGTGGAAAGGTCTGCTCGTTGCCTCGTCTCGTGCTCGTGCTCGCAGTGGGCTGGGCAGTTTCGGGGCCTTGTGGATCTCTTCTGCGGGAACGTGCAGATGTTGTTGTATCATCGCGAGATCGATCTCTCATCTGGTCCAGGTAATCTCCGCCGTTCTGTGTAGCGTAGGCATCGGCATCTTGTCTCGCCGACCTCGAAGTAGGCGTCTGACCAGGTGATCGCGCTGAGGTAGTTCGCGGCGGCACGTACGGTTGGCTGTCATACTGGTCCCTTTGACCTCGAGAGTGTATAGGCAGTGTTGTAGCTGCATGACCCGGGGCGTGGTTGTCGGCGCCACCGCCTATATCGTAATGGCGCTGCGATGTCGGAGATGCATGAGCCCTCCTCGTATCGCGCGACTGCTGGCTGCTGATAGCATATACATCACGGCCAGGTAACCTGGTGTCGTCGCTCTCTGGCTGCTGCAAGTAATGTCGACTCGATGAGGCCGAATTTGGGTAAGGGGACGTCGTCGGCAGATGCTGATCGTACTGATGATGCTGTTGGGCAGCGTGCATGGCAGTGGCAGACATGTCAACTTGCACGTCGACAGTCTGTTGCCTGGCTGGTCAGAGTCAAGAGCCGCAAATGAATGCAGCTGCGGCGTGACCTGGTCCAAGCTTGTCCTTTGTGGTTGACGTGATGTCTTATCGCATGCAAATCGTGATGTTGATCGGATTTCTCGAGGGGACAACACGGCCAATCTGGCGGCTATCAGCGGTCAATCGATGCTTGTCTGTCGCACGGGATGCAGGCGACGTGGGTATGTGGCCAGATAAACGATGCCGCAGCCGCTCGACGTGCAATGCGTGGCAGAAAGACGTGTTTACAAAGTGCGGTGAGTTGTTGAGGACGGCCGATCAAGCTGCACTGACTGCGCGCAGGACGGAAATCGACTACGGCTGTAAGCGTGAAATTACCTCGAGGTGGAGGTGGCTGGGAGGCCAGACACCAGGAAGATTGTTGATCTCTTTGGAACACTTAGGTTGGATCGTTAAACATGCAAACTCACTAGTTGGCTAGTATGATGCTTCGATTATTGGCCCGCCTTCGCAACGATGTTACGAGCAATGCAAACAAAAAGTAGGTCTTCCAAACGCAACTGTGCTCACTATTTGCTTGAATCTGCACCAATGCAGGAAAGCACGCCAAAACTCGGTATCAGGGTCAACGTCCTGTCACTGCCATTGCCAGACATGTCAGACATGCCAGACACGCCAAAGTCGACCTGCCCCATCCCGGCCATCACATGGGTGGAACAACGCATCAAACTTCGCACTACTGTAGACTCAGTGGCGTGCTCTAAAACCCAACGGCTCCACCGCATCGCCGGTATTTATGGTTTGGCGAATCCTCCGACGCTGCTTCAGAAATGCACCTTGCTTTTGCCGCTGGACAGCAGGGCTTTCGGATCCTAAACCTGTGCGACTCAAGGCCTCAAACAGGCAGGAGCTATCGGTCATTGGTGAAGGAGCTACTCACCGGTGCTTTTTCACATGTTAGCTCGGAAGCAGCTGGCCAATGAGCACTGCCCTCATCTCCGATATCTGCGCTAGCTCCAGATGATCGACGCCTCTTCCTCACGTGGAAGTTAATCGCCCGTGATTCTGCCTAATTGATTGTACTCTTGCAAAGTCCTCCTCACGAACAACAACGACTCAAACATGTCTCTGGAATACGAACTACATGTGTGATTTGTACTAACGGTCTCAGACTGTATGAAACTAGCGCAAATCAGGCTATACACCGATCTATCTACACAGGGCGCATAGCACCGACGACCTACCCTGGGCCCCATGCTCACAATAGTCACGGGGCTTGAAGGTCTTCGCATGTCGCACATATTATGCTTGTTGTGTCCTACCCAAGCTCACTGCTAACCAAACGAAAAACGCTTTAATACTGATTAGTCATTGAACCTGGCCGTTGCGAGAGTTGGGTCAAAAGCTTCTACTAATGTGTCAGTCCCAGAAGCGGCGAAGGCGCTTAACATACTTAGATACTGTATCCAGCTCCACTATTCACAAAATCACAGCTAAAGGTCACCCCGACTGATCTACCCATTCATGCCTTCCCTTCTACAGCCGACTACGAAGCATTCCTCGAGGCCGAACACGCGATTCGTCCCGGGTTTCACCTGAAATTTGCACAAGGGGCTCAAAGATACCTTCGGTTACTGCCGCTGAGGCCGTAGAGATAGCTCCATGACTGGGTCGGATCGATGGTAGTGCGAACAGCCTCGATGAAAAAGTCTTGACTTGTACGCTTTACCCCGCGTAGAGCGAAGAGTATTTGGAGCCAGGAGAATGCAACATGTTGCGAGGCTCGCGAAGCAGGAACTTTTGTGGGCAGCAGGCACGAAGGTGGTCAAGGTGGTGAAAGTCGACAGGGAACGGAGTAGGGCGTACGCTGAGCTGACAACAATTACTGGTCCGGAGGATCTTGAGGTTGTGCTGGATGCGGAGCCTACCGCAAAAGCCTACCAGAGACTCTAAAGTAATGTGAAAAGTACACTGCATTATGGAGGGTGAAGACCGCTAGTCCTAGAGCGAGGGACTGGAGAATTGAAGCTTTGATTGACTTGATTGACTTGATTGGCACGTTGGCCGTTAGAAGGCCACCTGACGTCAAGAACGAGCAGAAGAACAATCGAAATCAAGGCCAATAGCAGCGCCAACAGAGCAGATGTCGACAGTAAATACTGCCGACAAGACTAGGCAGAAGACAAGAAACACTAGAACGGAAAACCATCATTGATGACCTGCCGCAAGAACACCTGCGATTTTGGTCCTTATGTGCCAAGCTTTTCCTCATCGCTCATCATCCGCCGCCTGACTCATTCCGACCCCCCAAGCCGACAGCCACACCTGGCGGTCGTCGTGTGGACGCGTGGAAGTCTCAAGCCAACCATTGGAGTTTGAGAGTGGATTAGGAAATGAGGATGACCATAGACAGGGATCTGGCTCGAACGAGGGCATCGTCCGGGGGACGTTCACAATCCCCATCACGCAGCACGACGTGTAACATCCACCGTGCTTGCAACAATACAGGTTGTTCCCGTCTCAGGGTGATCACGAAGAGAAGGTACCATGAAGAAAGAGCCTCCGAAGACCGTCCCATGATTGATTCACATCAGATAACATTGACCTTGCTGGCATCATGCGAAGACTTCTTCTCGTCTCATCTAAACACCACCGTCATGATCGTCTCGTCTCATCATGATTATGTCCTTCCAGCCGAATCGCTCACACGTTATCAAGCTTCTGCTGAGCCGCCTCCTTGCCCTCCTCAGATACATTGGGGTTGTTGATTGCCGCCTTGAGACCGCCAGCAACTCTGCTTGGATCCTTGTTTCCTTCACCTGCGTCCTCTGGCATGCCCTTGCCCTCAAGTTGATCGATCATCTGCTGTGCATGCTGCTTCGCCTCGTCGGAGACATTGGGGTTAGAGAGAGTGCTTGTGGATGTGTTAGTTGAGTGTGGAGCAGTGGAGTGTGGAGCGAAAGAATCGAAATCCACTCACGATTTGTAGCCTCGGATCTGGTTCGAGACGTCCTCTGGTGAGGTTGTGGTTGAAGACATCTTTTTTGGTATCGGGGTGGTTCTGGTGTGCTAATTGGGTTTTGCTTGTGGGTTGATCGAAGCAAAGTCTGGTTGATTTGGGGAGAGATAGAAGGCCAGTTCGCTGCGTGGAATGCAATACCTCAAATACCTAGCTTGTGTTTGCTCGACATCAGGCACCAGCTTCGCCTGCCTAGTGATAGCATCTTTTTACACCATTGATATGCGCAAAGTATTGCGTCACTTACCGCTTGCTGCCCGCATGGCCTGTGTCTTCTCAAACAATAGTGAGTCCAGATACAAATGCGAAGACATTGTGACATCAGGTGTAAGAATGGGGCAAAGCACGCCAGGCAAGAGCCGGCGGGTAAGCTTTCCGCCGCCGATCTCTGCCCTTGGCAGCGAGCTGCATGAACAAGGCAGCTACCAAGCAAATCAACATCGCGTGCGTTCAACATGTAAATCCGGATATCTCACTTTTGTATGGCTCGTGGGTATCTGGGCGTAGGTAGCTCAGACGCTGATGGAAACACAGACCCGATAATTACGAGCCGTCAATGTCCTCCCAAGTGAGAACAGTGAGGAGGTGTGATATCGGTTCTCTGATGTCTCTCGCAAGAACGATAGAATTGATCTTCTGATTTTGAAAACTCGGCGAAACGCGTCTACGTCATGCAACGCGTGCTTGACGTGCCGCTACGTCTATGGTGGCAGACGACGTTCTAGCTGATATGGGTAGCTTGAGGAACTGTTAGATCTATAGTTTCGATTATAGCCGACGCCTGACCTATCCGGAAATGTTTTTCAACTGTACCAGATAATGCGTCAAACTCTAATCTACCTAGCTGTCTGGTATGGTGTATGCGTAAGCGATCGGGAGCTGAATGAAAGAGAGAGCACTCCGAGCAAAAAGTAGTAGGAACTTTTGGCCCTTGAGCGCGGATCTGTGTTTTTGAGATGCGAAAAAACATTAGAAAGGGCATCGGTAGAGGCGATCGAAGTCCTTCACGCCTTGACAAGGTAGACTAATGCAATGGACGAGAGTTGAACCGCTGAAAGATGCATGTGAGCAAGTGTTATTGACACTGTTCAGTACTAAAATGCTAAGAATCCCTTCGACGAGGTACCAGAAACTTTCGTTCATCCGCTCGGCGATGGGCTTAGGGAAAATCACCCTTAATCAGATCACCAACGACACCCGTCACACCCTCGACGGTACTACCAACAGGGCTAGTGGTGACCTCAGAGAACCCAGCATAACTGCCATATGCCTGAGTGTAACCAGGATAGTCGTCAAAGAGCTCAGTATGATACCCCTGCAATACTGGATAGGCCTTGCTAGGAAGAAGCTACGTGACCATGTCAGCCAACGGCGTCATGGCCTCGTTGATATCGGTGTACAGTGAGCCCAGGAAATCTGGCCCAGCGGCCATAGCGGACTAGTGAACGAAGCAGCCAAGCTTCTCGGGGTCGAGGAGAGCAGCAGTGTCGAAGACACCTCCAGTCAGGTTTGAAAAGTCACGCCAACGAATGAGTCGACAGTACCTGTGTTACCACCGAATAAGAGGAGACATGAATAGTATGCTGCATGCTCGAGGATATCGACGAGAAAGTCCGGGGTGGAGAACTCGTCGTCGATCGGTCGCTTGTACCAGTTGTCTGGGATCTGCTCGTGCCCTTGCTGGGCAATAAAGTTATCTTCACTGTCTCCATCGACACCGAAGAAGGAGGCAAAGGTCTGTCGGTCCAGGTACCCTTCCGGGTACTCCTCGGAGTGGTTGGCCATCATGCGCGGTGGGAAAGAGTAGGCGGTGGACGATACGAGGATACCAGCAAAGGGCGAATAGGTGAAGTATGGGTTGGCGTTCACTGATTCATCGGGCCTCTGCTTGTGGAAAGATGCGAGAGCAGTGTACTATTCTGCTGCTGATGTGTCTTTTGGGATGGCGTGGTAGTAGTCAATGAACGGGTCACGCTGGACCTCAAAGTTGTGACCCACGACATACAGGTCCCCCCTAGTGGCCGACAGGTCTGAGCCGTACTTGTTGTGGCTGCCACTGAGTCCAGATGGGGTGCTAATGTGACCAGCCCCACTCAGGATGTTTTGGCTCATAGCTGTTGGGCCACCAATCGAATAGCCCGGAAATGTAGGGAGCGGATTACCGTCAAGTACAGTACCAAAGGCCGCAAGGAAGCCACCAAAGTCCATGGATATGCTATAGACCTCATTAGTAGCCTTGATGATGGTTTGGGTGTCGGCGACACCGTTGTCTGGGAGGTAGCCGTGGCTAGCTAGGACATTGAGAACTGGACACGGACCTCTCTGATCTCCGGTCTCGAAATTGGGAAGGACGAAGGCATGTTCGCCTCTAACATAATCAGCTGTTCTTCAGCGTTGAACGTGTAGTCAACCCTCTTCTACTCCTTGGCGAAAGGACAGCCAGCCTTGGCCGCTGCCTCTGTCTGTGTCTCAGCCTCTCTTTTCTGTGCTGCTGCAAACGGGCATCCGGCTGCCTTTGCTTCTCTCCTGTTGTGCTCGTAATATGTTTTAAGCCGATCTGGATTCATGCGAGAAAACGCATTGACCGTGGAAAGAACTGTAGTGACTGCAACAGCCAAGTATTGGTACTTCACAATGAAAGGAAGACAAAGTCGTCGTGTAAAGAATGACTTGGGTGAAAACTTGGGCATGGGGGACAAACTACTGAGCGAAACAACAACCTACCAACGCGAGACCTCACATGTCGTGTAATATTTCACTCACAAGCAGGCATCCGTCCCCTTGCTTCGCCTGAGCTGTCGACTCGTTTGATTGCTCGACATCATCGGCTGGCCTTCATGTACATCTGTGTACATCTTACCACGTGAGCCGGACTCTACAGAGCATGGTCCTCGCGTGCCATCACTCTGATCGACATCACCACAAATGCGTAGATTGTTACTGGATGTTGAAAGATATCATGGGTATCCAGCGACAGCACTAGAACGTCGTGTTGTTGCAGGCTGTCTCAGTGGGAAGATTGTGGCTCCAAGTGATCGACAGGAACAACATTGAACCTGGGTCGGCAGCTCGGAAGTTCATCTCTGTACGTACAGCTTGCATTTAGCGTTTAACCCAGAGATCTTAACCTCCACGCTAGCTAAGATCGTCCTGCACATTAGATACGTTGGATCTCGGTATTGTCAGAACAGTGAGTAGTGTAAGGCTCTAGTGGTAATGTGGGTAGTATTGGTATTGGCTGCAAGTGGTATGTAGGTCGGTAAGATTGGTGGACCATATTGGTGGAGATATGTAATGACTGAGTTGCGCTTGCCCAACAGTAGTGGGAGTGATTATCGGGTTTGGAATTCCACTGATGCAGTTGCTTTGGGGTGGGGGCAAACCTGCGAGGCCGCTAATCTGCGAGCGCTGCACGCTGTATCTCTTTGGACTTGTGGACGGTTGCCTCCTCTCCATCTTCGACCTTCTGCAACGCCATGTCGTCCATCACTAGCTAATTATACGATCCACTTCCAGCGCGATGTCCGGGTCGACTGCACCATCTCTACCTAGGAAAAGCTTGTGAGGCTGTAACAAGCCATCCTCAGCTCAGTTCCAGCCAATCAATATCTCCAGCATGACAGGCCGATATGCCAGATCTTGACCATGGCATCAGCCTCATCAAAAAGCCAGAGACGACCCGGAAAAGGAATATCGAATCGCTATACCGGAACTAAGGCTCAACGAGAAGTGGGTTCGAACAAGCTGGCGCCCTGTCACGGCGAGGAGATATCGCTGCTCGGTCACCCTGCAAAAGGCTCCTCCTAGCCTGCTGTTAAGCTGTACTTATATCTGAATGAGGACAGCGAACGGCGAAAGTACGATTATGAACATCTAGGCCGAAAAGTGACTCGTAAGTTGCATGATGGTCATTAACGTAGAATTGTACCCAAACTAAACTATTTACAGGTAGTTACCGTGCTGGAACCCTGGCCTCCTTGTGCCTGCTTCCCCGCCTGCCATGCTATCTCTCTATACCGCGACACAAGGCGAAAGGTTGACGTTGACATCTCCATCCTGCGATCCAAGAGTTAACGACCTATTACGCATTAGCAATCTGTCCATACCTGTTCTACGTTCTGGTCGCAGTATGACCCACCAATCTGTATATATGTTAGCCACTGATCGGACAACAGTGGGCGTTTCGACTTACAGATCCAATGTTACCGATGTTGTTCAAGAAATCCGTGGGTGAGGCGTTGTCATTTCCACTGTCGTTACCAGCTGAGTTGTCATTACCTGCCTTGTTGCCGTTGCCCGCCTCGTTGTCTTTGCATGTCAGCTTCGATCATCCCGCTTGTGAAAGGCTACGAACCGCTTCCGTTTCCATTGGCGGATGCAGAATTGCCATTGCCAGCGGTGTTGCCGTCCGCCGAAGCCTCGTTACCAGAGCCGTTGTCTGAGCTGTTGTCAGAGCCATTGTCGTCGGCAGAATTACCGGTAGCGGAATTGCTATCAGCGTTGTCGAGTGTGCTAGTGAGGCTCGAGACTGGGTCGGCCAAGCTCCTGACACTGCTGAGATCAAGTGGTTGGGCAATCACGACGGAAGCCAGGAACAAGCTGATAAGAACTGATCTGAACTGCATGGTGATGGTGTAGACGGTTATCTGAAACGATTGGCGATCACTGGAGTTTAACGAAGGATCTTGGGAAGTAGTGGTAGAAGTGAAGTGAGTGATGGCTGCGGTGAAGTACTTGACAGATCTTTCGAAGAGCAGAGCATTGAGCAGGAGGCCTTTGAAACATAATATACCTAGGAATATCTATCTCCGGCGCGCTCGTTCCTGGCATGACCTGTAGCTATTTCTCCTCGACCTTGTACTGCTTTCTCATCTCTTGCTAGTCTGGCAGATCTTGCGTCGAATGTACGCCAGCAGAGCATATCGTACATCTCCTTGTCTACCACCAATAAGTACCCAGCAGGTTAGCTTGTCTCGGGCAAGCACTCCCCCTCAGTCACGAAGCTCGATCCGGCAAAAGCACAAGTGCATCCTGACGTCGATCTTCGTTGGAATGGAGTGAGTTACACTCTCTGACTTCCGAGAATTGAGAGAGCCACAGTCAGCCATGATCAACAGGTGGAACAAGCGACAGCTCGGGGCTCCTCCGCGCTAAAACTGCAAGATTGACGAGCGCTGATCATGCGGACACGCTTTTTCCGCTGCTGTCCCTTACTGTAGTACCCCTGTGGTCACGCATCGTCCGTCAGCCACACAGCAGTCAATACCGAGGTAGCACATGCTGATCTTGATAGCGTACGAGGTTCGCTTTCATGTTGAACTGCCGTCAGATCCTACGAGTATACGATGTTGCGACTGACTGAAGCGTAGCTAAGTAGTCTAGCTTGCATAAGCATATTCAACGTCTTGAACACGATCAATTTAAAGCTCGTAAGAACGGCAGACCAGTTCGGTCGCTATAGTAGGAGGGACCTATAGAACCGGATGTATAGACCTACGTCTGTATTGTTAGAACACGTATTCTACGGGCGGAGGCTACCGCACCTTTCCTGTTTATTATTTTCGGACTTTGCATATTCTGTAAAATCGTAAAATCGTAAAATCGTGTATATTGCTGCTGCTGCTGCTGCCGCTGCCGCTATCGCTGTCGCTATTCTCGTCCTTGCTATACTACCGATAGCTGTATATACTACTATAGGTCGCTTAGGCGTTAGTAGTTAGATATTAATATATACTCGTAGTGTATATACGTTTCGAACTAAGTAGATATAAGTAGATCTAGTACTTATCGCTTAATACCTTCTTTACTTATACGTAGCTATACTAGCTAGTTATTCTAAGGTTAATCTTAGCCTATTAGCTATTAAGATTTACGACTTCGTCGTCTAATATAGTTAGATATAAAAAGAGATTCTTATTTAGATTAATAGAGTTCGTAGTATTAAGTATAGATATAATATACTTAAAAAGTTTCTTAAAGTAAAAGGTATTATCTTAAACTAGTTTATAAAAAAAGATCTTTATTAAGATAATAGGTTTATCTTATTAGTATAACGCGCTTATAAATAAACTCTATAAGATAATAAGGAAATTATATAGAGCTTATAATAAAAGCTTACTTATATAGTAGTTAATACTTAGCTTATTAAGTTTATATAATAAAAGTATAATTAGTCTTAAAGAGATCGTGCTATTAAGAATTAACTAAAGCGCCTTTAGCGTATAAAGGCTATTATTCTTAAAACTATTACGTTAGATATTAAACGTAACTAAAGCCGAAATTATTTTTATATTTATCTTTAGGTACGCTATTTAGTATTTTAAGTATAAAAGAATTACGTTTAAAAGGTTCTTTACGATATTAATAATATATATAAACGTAATTAAAAGCTAAAGTATAAGATTATATAACGCTATAAAGCTATTTATAAAGAGCTAGATTATATATAGTTTATTAATAGCTATAAGAAGTTTATAAACTTTAGTATTAAAGTTTATACTACGATAGACGCTTATTTAAGACGAATTATCTAGGTTTATATTAAAGTCGCTAGCTATAGATAGATCGCTATTATAAAGTAGTATATTTAGATAGTTTATAAGTATAATATTATTTCTTATTATATTCGTTTTAATCGTAAATTAAAGATACCTTTTATTACTAATTTATAGTTTTAATTCTACGTTTAGTATTTTTAAAATATTAAAGTTCTTAGTAATTAGTCTCTTATAGATAAAGAGATATAAAAGCGCTTTTAAAAGTGCTTTATTTATAAAATAAATATATAAAATATTTAAATTAAAAGTTTCTAGTCTTAAATTAAAAAATATTAGTTAATATCTTAGCTTATAAGTATATTCGCTATTTAGTATTCTCTATATACGTTATTAGCTAGATTAAAGGCGTATATATATATTATAGATAGAAGACGTTTTATCTAGTAAGTTAAAGCTTATAAAAAGATTTATTAAATACCTTATATTCTAATCGCTTTTTTATTCTTAAAGCTAATAATATATACTATATTAGATTTTATTTAAAAATCTATAACTATAATAGTTCTATTAAAGCGAGAATAAGTTAAATCGTATTATATAAATATATATTTTCTTATCGCTTCTTTAAAAGGAGATTAATACCTTTATAGAAGTTTAGAATATATATTAGATATATAAATAGCGTAATTAACTATATTACGTTACTAGAGTTTTTAACTAGCTTTACTTTAAGCGTAATTATCTTTAATATAATTAGCTTAACGCTAAGCGTTTAACTAAGGGCTATAGATCTAATATTAATTTATTAAATAAATAAAAGCGATTATTTAAAGACTATAGTATATAATAGCTTAATCGCCTCTTTCGTTACGTATACTAATATAGCTAAAGATAAAGACTAAGTCTTTATTATAAATACTAAAGTATAGCTAGATAAAATACTATACTAGATCTTCGCTAAGATTAATAAGTAAAACGATATTATCGCTAATAAATTTATTTAATAAATTTCTAAGCGAAGGATTTTTATCTTAAAATAGTTTTATATATTAATTTAATATATATAAAACTATACTTTTATTCGTAATAATATATTAAACTTTATTACTCTCTTAAATACTATTAAAGAGTAAAGAGATATATATTCTAATTTAGCCTTTAATATAACGCTTATCGAATAAAGATAAAATAAAAACTAACTTTAGATTACTATTAAAAACGATTTACTTAACGATTTTAATATATATAGTTTTAATTAAGCGTATAGTTATAGTAAGTACGATATACTAGTAAAGATAAAAAATTAGAACTTTAAAGACGATAACTTCGCTTATATATACTAAGAGAGTTATAAATTAATATATACTAGCGAGTAGTACTATTTTAAGCCTATATAATCGTTACTACTTTATTATTTAATACTCTTCGTTTTCTACTCTTTACTCGCTTATTTATTATCTTAACGCTTATACGCTTCCTCTTTTTCTCTCTTTTTTTTAATATCGTCTCTTTTATCTTTTATTTACGAGTATATTAAGGCTTTAAACTCTATCTTTTCTTTTCTTTTAGCTTTTACGTTTCTTTCATTACGTATTTAAGCTACTATATATCTAGTTAAAATAGCTATCGCCTACTACGATTATAATAGTTAGTATTTAGCGAACGTTAATCTTAAGTATAAATTCCTTTTAAAAAATACGCTTAAATACTCGAGATATTAAAAGAAGAATATTATAATATATTTAATACGTAGGTATAATAAACCTAAAAGCCTTTCTTAATCGAGTAATATTATACTTAAAATTAACTTATCTACTAAGCTTAAACGAGATTTAATTACTAAATCCTCTAAGAAGTTAATATCGTTATTTATATCGCTAACTATTAAGTTTAAAGAGTCGTTTACTTCTATAAGCTAACGAAGTATTAAGCTATTTAGCTAGCTTCGCGATAATACTAAACCTATAATATACTCGCGTACCTAAAGAGTAAGCGTAGTAGCTTTTAAAGAGTCCGTTAATAAAAAGCTATAAGCGAAGAAATCTAAGTAAAATAAAAAGATCTATTACTAAATCTACTTAAAGGTTTCTTTATTAAGATATAATCTTAACGAAAATAATAAATTTAAGTATTATAAGTTTAAGGTTAATCTTATTATTAATAATTTACTTATAGATATTAAGGTACTAATAATACTAATAATAAACCTTATACTATAAAAGTATAAAAAAGAAAATATTCTTAAGTACGTATCTATAGCTAATATAAAAGATAACTATCTTTTTACTATTAGTAAGCTCTTTATAGATAGTATTAATATTATTATTAATATTCTATACTTATATTAAGTATAAGTAAGTAAATTAATAAGTATTATAGGATTTTAAGAGCTAAAAAGAATCGATAACTAAGATAAAGATAAAGATAAAGCTTATACTAGAATGCTAACTTAGTATATTTTTCTCGTTAATAAGCCGATAAAGGCTAAAAAATAAAAAGCTACGATCGTAATATCGATATTAATTAAGTAAATAAAAACTAAGTAAAATAGTAAAGCGGCTAACTTAAGTAAAAATAGAACTCGTATAGCGAACGATAATAAGAATAAATAATTTATTAATACTATAATTATAAAGAATAATAGCCGTTCTCTTTTTAATATTAATACTTTAAAATAGTAGCTCGATAGTATTAAGAAAGAAGTAAAGTTAAAGGTATATACTAAGTCTTATAGCCTATTTAAACCGCGTAGCTTTACTAAATTACGTAGTCTTAGTAAGATATAGGCTAGTCTATTTAAGCTAAGTAGTTTAAGTAAAATAAAAACTAGCTCTAGAAAGGTACTATTAAAGAAAAAGCTTTAATATATTTTTATTTAAACTAAAGAACGTTAAACTCGTATATAAGAACTTTATATATAGTTATAAGTATAAGTTAAACTATAAGCTAATTATATATTCTTTATTAAATAAAATAAGCTCGTTTTAACGCTTATAAAGAATAAAATAAATACTAAATTAATAGAATAGTAAGACGATAATAGGATAATAATATCTTAAGATAAAGGCGATAAAGATAAAACCGTTAAAGATAAAGATTTAAAAGAAGAAAGAATATCTTTATTATCTTTTACTACTTAATTAGATCTTTTTTAATAATAGCGTAAAGCGTATAATACGTACTAAGTTAAAAACGAATTTAAAAAAGATAAGATAAGCCGTATAGTTATCTACTTAGCTAATAATAAATTTACGCTTCGTAGAAACGTTTAACGTTAATTAATCTAATTTAGCTAAATATATTTAGCTAAATATATTTAGCTAAATCTAACTTTATATTAAGATTAAATCTAGCTAAACGGCTTAAAATATAGTATTAGCTAGTATTATTTACTATACTAGTATTATTTAAAGAGATTTAAGAGAGAATTAACTATATTACTATTTAATAAGAAAAAAAACTATTTACTTAAATATATTTAAATAAATACTTTAGCTTCTTAACTCTCTTTACTCTCTTTTAATCTTTCTATAGTTATATTTACTAGCTACTTATTTTAAATAAACTAGTTTAAGCCTACGTTTAAATTAATATAGTAATAGTTAAGTAAAAATATTTATAGCTAAGTAAAAATATCTTTCTATAACTATTATCTTATTACTTAAGCTTAGTATATTATTATAGTTCTACTTATAGTATTTTTATAACTAATAGTATCTATATATCGCCGCTTAAACTCGATTAAATAGGCTAATATAAAACGTTAAAGTATAAGTCTACTTATATAAGAAAGCTACTTTATCGCCTTTAATTTTTAGTCTTTAAACCTTAATTATTATTCTCTTTAAAGTATTTTAATACTTTTATTATACTCCCTAAACGCAGCTCGCTTAAGAAAGGTATAAGCTAATAAGGCTAATAAGATTAATAAGGCTAATAAGGTTAATAAGGCTAATAAGGCTAATAAGGTTAATAAAGCTAATAGAGTTAATAAGATTAAGCTACTAAACGATTAACTAGATAGTTAGTTATCTTATAGCGATTCTAAATATCTATATCTCTTATTATATAGACTAGTTAGATTACGTAACTCTTTATTCTACTATCGCCTATACTAGATAACCTATCTTATATACTTTAACTCTTAGATATTATTAGTCGTCGTTTTAATTTCTAATAATAAGAGTAAACTATTAAAGAGTTTATAAACGATCTTTTAAATTTAAAAAGTACTAAGTCGTTAATACTTTTTACTCTTTAAGACTTCGTTTAAAACGTAAATACTACTATTACTATAAACTAGATCTTTATATATACCTTTATTTAAGTACTTAAAGGCTATATAGAATATATTAACTAACGTTAATATATCTTCGGCGATTATCTAAAGACTATAGTAAAGAATATTAAAGAAAGCCGTATAGCGTATAATTATATATATTATATAGAGCGAATCTTACGAAACTATTTTAATAGTTAATAATATAACTAATTCTTTTACTTCTATATAACTACTACGATAGCCGATATATTTAATAGAGAGACTATATTTAATTAACTTAACGAACTCGCTTCTAGAGATAATACTACTAATATAGCGTTATATATTACTTAGCGAATATAGTTTACTTAAATAAAACGACTTAAAGTCTCGATATAAAGCGATAAATAAGGTTAATATTATATTAGCAGCTTTATACTCGCGGATATTTATAATAGCTTATCTAGTTTTACTAATATATAAAAAAGAGAACGAGCTAAATTACGAATACTAAATAACGCTATAGCTATAATCGATCTTATCGCTAAATAGAACGCGTATATTAGTAATATTAACTAGAGTAAATAAGTAAATAAACGTTAACTATTTATTATAAGAGATAATTATAGCTTCTTATACTATTAAAATTTATTATAATAACTTCTTAGTAAATATAACTTATCTTATTTAATTTTAATCGAGGTTAAAGAGATTACTAGTTAAGCGCTAGCTTTATTTAAAGAGACTTAGGCGCCGACTTTATTTAAAGAGACTTAAGTATCGGCTTTATTTAAAAAGACTTTTAATCTAAAACTATAAAGTAACTTATTAATAACGAGTTCGCTTTTAGTATTAAGTATAAAGCGTATAGTATTTTCTCTTTTAATAATATCTTAATATTTACTAGTTCTTTATAGCGTTTCTTTAGTTAACGTACTTAATACTAGACTAGTATTAAGCTTTTAAAATTAAACGCTTACTAATATAGTTCTATAGCGAGTATAAGAGGTAATCGCTACTATTAATAAGAGAACTTCTAGATATATAAGTAATCTACTATAACGAATAAAAAACTCTTTTATATAAGGCTTAAAAGTATTAATAATATCTTTTAGTATCTTATAAAGTAGTTTTAAAAGACTTTTACGCGAGTTCGACTTTATTCTTTCTCTTAAGGCTAGTACTCTAGAGAAGAAGCTAGCTTTTTAAGCTATTTAATTCTATAAATAGCTATATAACTCTAATATTACCGTTTAAGAATTTAAATAAAGCTTTAGCTAATATAAAAACGCCGAGATATAGACTACTATTAGTAACCTTAGCTAAATAGCTTTTAAAATCTAAATTACTAGCGATTTATTATAAGTAGTAATAGCTAAATAAAGAGGATTTTTAGTATATACTTTATCCTCGTTTTAAAGTATATAATAGTAATATTTAATTAAGAGATCGCTATATAAGGCTAAGATTAAGCTACTATTCGCTTAAGTCCTTGCTTAAGTCCGCTAAATAAAGCGAAATATAAACGAACTTTTACTAAAGTAAAATAGTATATATACTATCTCTATAAGGCTAAATTAACTAAATAAGAATAACTATATTTATAACTTATAGCGTAATCTTTATAGCTAGCTAAATACGTTTATTATTATTAAGAACGCGCGTTTAAGAATTTAAATTAGTAGTAATTATAATTAATTTTAAGCCTAAGTAATTAATAAATAAATACTTAATATATAATATAATAATCTAAATAATTTCAATTTAAATTTAAATCGTTAGCCTTTTATACTACTAGTTATAGTTAATTAAGCAACTTAATTCTTTATTTTAATATTAATTCTAGATACTATTAAAGTAAGTAATTACTTTATTTTATTTATTGTTAATTCTTATTAACGAGAAATTTAACTCTTTAACTTACTAAATATAATTAAGGCCGAGAGCTAGAGAACGCGAGTAATAGCTTAGATATAGCTTATATTTAAGAGGTTTATAGAGTAGCGATAAGTAACCTAAATTATATTATAATAAACTAACGATACGAACTACGGATTTTAGATAATTAAGAATACTTAAGCCTAGTCTTACTACTCTTAATTAGCAATAAATATTTTAACTAGTTAACTTTAACTCGAGGTTATACGAATATTAACCGCTGCTTTTAAAGATACTCTAGAAGAAGAGTAGATAATAGAAGATATATTATAACTTTTCTTTACTAGCTTATTAGCTAGATAGTTTATAATTAATTCTTTTATTTAGTTATTAATATTAATATTAGCTTCTTAATCTTAAAGACTAGTACTAATTTCTTTACTAACTCGCTCTTTCTCTAGTAGTCTATCTTTTACTATAGATATTAATATAGCTTTTATTATACCTAGTAGACGTTAAACGCTATAACCTTCTTAAACTTTAATACTATAAAGTTAGACTTTTTAAAATCTAGTATTATAAGCTTCTACTTTTTAAACTCTAATACTATAACGTTAAGCTTTTTAAACTCTAATACTATAACGTTAGGCTTCTTAAACTTTAATACTATAAAGTTAAGCTTCTTAAGATTTAGTATTATAAGGCTTTTCTTCTTAAGCTTTATTACTATAAGCTCCTTCTTTTTAAGTTTTAATTTTAGAAAGTATAAAGTACTAGTATTTAAATCTAGATACTATAAATAGAGTTTAGATCTCGATTATAGCGCTATAAGAAAAGCGTTAGCTTTAATAATACTAAGAATAGATAATTACTATAATCTTAGTTAACTAGATAAGCCTTAAGCGTTCTATATTAATATTTTATTTAACTTATAAGTAATAAAGTAGTTCGAGCTATAGTATTATAACTAGCGTTTAAGAATTAGCGTTTAAGAATTAGCGTTTAAGAATTAGCGTTTAAGAATTAGCGTTTAAGGATATATACTATATAGATAGTAAAATAAAAAGAAACCTTTATAATATATAATCTACTTAAGTTATACGGTAGTATTCGTAAAGCAGCGATAGCGATAGCGATAGCGATAGCAGCAGCAGCAGCAGCAGTATATACGATTTTACGATTTCACGGAATGTGCAAAGTCCGAAAATAATAAACAGGAAAGGTGCGGTAGCCCCCGCCCGTAGTATTCTAGTTGTGATCGGCGGTAATCAAAGTTACCTAGGTACATTAGCTTCGTATTTTACGTACACAACCTGCAGATGGCTTTGTAGAACGGGGTATTACGTGACTATGGCTTATAGTAGTGTGCTAATGAGTGCCTAAAGGTTCAGAAGAAAGATTCCAACTCCTTTGATGGCCGCAGAGGGTGTATCAACTGCACCTGCGGTACGCGTAAAGCAAGTACCGATCCATACCTACCATGACTCCGCAGCCGCTGACGCTGTTCGTTGTTCAAGGCAGTAAACAATTTCGCCAGTTGTATCGTACGATCACGTAAACAAAAGGAGGCTCAGTGAGGTGGGAACATACAGCACACTTCTACCAGTAATGTCTAATACATGACTTGGCCCGGCGAGGTAAGTCTGAGACTGCGATGAATCTCTGAAAGTAAGTTCGAAACCCCTTTTGAATTGTTCAGGAGAGCTGTGATATTACTCAGGATTACTTTCGCCTATCGAAGGCAACTATCTCACCATGTTTTGGTAGCATCACGGTATACTTCTTTTCATGTTCGTTAGGCTGTATAGCCTGTCCACTCATTGACAACTCACCATGTACACTCTTTTGAAAGTGGCTGTTTTGGCCTTGCCATTCGTTACAGCAACACCCCTTACTATCAAGGTTCCGAGACAAGTCGCAGACATTGTGAATGGCACGGGTCTAACCAGTGTTCTCGCCAGGGATTCCATTACAGACATCATCAGCAACGGAGCAGATCTTGTCGACCAAGTGAATCAGGCGTTGGACGACATTCTCCCAGAAGTTATCGATACCCAGGACCTGCTCGACCAAACACTAGACAATATACGACAACAAAATTTCGAAGACGAGGCCTTGTTCGCTACCTTTGCCGGACTTTTCCAGGCGATAGTGGCCAATGCAGCACCCACGGACATCTCGGATGCCCTGGAGCAGATCAACAACATAATTGTCAATTCCGACAGTACTGGTGCCACTCTTGAGAACATTGCTCAGCTCTTGCTCAACGGCCTCGCGGTGACAGATCTTACACAGAACGTGCTTGCAGGATATGCACTTAGCGACATCAACTCATACAATAATGATAATCCTGCTGCCCCAGACACAATCTACCCTCAGAAACAGCCTGGAGATGCTCCGTACGCTGTGCCGGAGTCTCAGCTCAGGTCCGCGCTTTACATCCCCGCCGGATTCACCTATGGACAGAAGCGCCCTATTCTCTTCGTCCCCGGTACCGGTGCATTCGGTGGTGTCAACTTCATCTCGAACTTGGGCAAGCTTTTGGGCAACGATGGTCGGTTCGACCCAGTATACCTTAATATTCCAGGCGCTCAGTACAATGATACACAAATCAATTCTGAGTACATCGCATATGGTATGAACTACATCGGCTCAGTTACTGGCAATCAGAATGACCTTGCTGTCATTGGATGGTCTCAAGGTAATCTCGATACGCAATGGGCGCTTCAATATTGGCCATCGACTCGGCCTGTCGTGACTGACTTTATCAGCGCCTCAGCTGATTTCCATGGCACGACTCTCGCATACTTCCTCGACCCAGCGTTGGTTGATCCGCCACTTCCCCCCAGCGTTATTCAACAGGAATATGACAGCAACTTCGTGCTAACTCTTCGCGCTGGTGGTGGTGGAAGTCCTTATGTCAACAGCACTAGTGTCTGGAGTATCACCGATGAGATTGTTCAGCCTCAGTACTCTCCTTATGCTTCAGCTGCTTATTTCACCGAAGATCTTCCGGGTACACCCAGCACACAGTCAACGTGCTCAGCCAATGCCAGCGTCCCTTACACAAACAACCAGATCCAGACCGTCTGCCAAGATTATCCAGCTAGCGGCATCTACACACATGAAGGTGTGCTGTATCATCCTCTTACCTACGCATTGGCTCTGGATGCTCTTACGAACGATGGTCCAGGTGACATCAGTCGAATTGACCTCGACACAGTATGCAACCAGCTTGTTGCTCCCGGCCTGAGCTTGGAGGACGTCCTCGCCACAGAGGGTTTGATCCCTCTTGCTGCCATTAACCTTCTGCTCTATCCGCAGAAGGTCACCAATGAACTCGCTGTCCAACAGTACGCTCTCCAGGCCAACGCAGCTTGCGCGACGACCGGGGTTAACACCAGCTCGACCACAAACACGAGTTCTAGCACCAATTCAACAGTTCAGACCTCCACAACTTCGCTAGCTGGAGGTAGCACAATTACAATAGCGATTTCAGGATCTAACACCACCACAACGAGCAGAGAAATGTCAACAACACCCATCACCGGCACAACTGCTACTTCCTCTGCGACTACCGAGACCACTTCATCAACTACCACAGCATCGGCTATTTCGTCTATGAGCACAAGATTTGCCACTGATATTACCTTAAACGAGATGATCACAGCATCATCTACTACCACTTCACCATTCAGCACAGGAACTGCCGCACCGTCTACAACCTTGCCAACCACCACTTCATCCATGAGTACAGGGATCACCACTTTATATGTGACCACAGAAACCACCACTTCGTCTATGACTACAGGAGGCACGACTTCGTTAATGACCGTGGACATTGGCACTGAGTCCAGGACGGGAGCATCCGAAAGTAGCACCAGCGACACCAGCGGCACCAGCAGCACCAGCACAACAGCTGAGTACAACGGCGAAACCATACTAATTACGAGTAGCTCCACGTCCACCGGTACCTCTCGAAGTAGTGTCAAAATGTCCACTGTAGCCTGGGCCGAATGGTCGTCTTCAAACAGCTCCTCGGCTGCCCCCAGCTCCAGCATAACCTCTTCATCAGATGAATTTGACACAGTCACGATTACTGTTACGAAGACTGTTTTTGTGCCTTGCTCCGATTCAACGCCGATCCCGACGGGCATGGGAACGTCAGACACGACCGACAATGAGACTGGTGACTGCGACTATAGTGACACGTCTAGCAGATAGAAGGTATGACCCCGTGATAATTGTGTAGAGATCGGCAATGACATGAAAATGGAATACTTGTAGAGAGGTATAGTACATATTTCTCCCAAATGAATGCACATCTAAGCTCCAAGAACTTGGATACAGTACAGACGTCCCATTCCTCGGTCTTCGTCCATATGTAGCCAACCGCTAGTGTGTGATGTAATATAAAGGATCCGAGCAGTCAGGCAAGCGGTTAAGACGATGTAGATTGGGTATCTGACATCGAGATACTCACTGCAACAAGGGGTGGAAATTAAGACCTAGACTGAGTAAGACGCAGAGACGATGATCCATTGCTTGTTCCGCGTGGGAGATGGCTACAATATATGTCGAGTATATAAACATAGCAAAGGAGATTGTCTGCGCTGGCTGACTTGACGATCGTCTTTGATTAGCTTTATCCAGTCCAAAATACTCTTCTGCTTATTCGACATGGCAACGCAGATGGAGCCGTGCCATAAGGCTACGTGTTACAACACCAAAGACAACTCTCCGAACTCTCTGATCTTCGAGATTCCTTCCGTGTCGACTGGCGTCGACGCCGGTAGTAGGGTGATGCGCGCCAAGCTGATTTCCGTTTGACGGTTGCCGCAATCGACTTTGCGTCGGCCGCCAACGCCATGACAGATTCTTCTTCGTGACAGCCCCTGTGGCATGCATATCAGTACAGTTTCCAATATTAAGTCACTCACATCGTCCGCGCTGAATGACATTGAGGCTAATGTCGCCCGTCGAAGTGACGACACGGGGTTCGGCAACCACTGAACTCTTGCACGGCCCGACGGGTCACCTTCCAATTTACGGCGTCTCACAACAGCGTATACAGCTATACGTCTTCGAGACCGACGACAACGGAGAAAGCTTCGATCTTCGATAGAAATGCTCGCGAAGATCCGCATCCTACCGATCTCAGTGTCCGTAGCTGACGTCATATTGACGCGAGCTCATCTACATGCATGGCGACAGTCGCGATACACGACTGTTTCCTCCTCTCCATACGCTGGCACACCACTGACTGTATTCAGAACTATCTTCGACAACAGGCTGTCGCGCCTCTCTCAAAACGTGGTCCAAAATGGCACCGAAAACCGCTCTGCTGGTCATTGATATGCAACGTTTCTTTGAGTCAATGAGCACCACAGCGGTTCCCAACATCAAGAAGCTGATAACACAGTTTCAGTCCTCATCCTCGCCGATAATATTCACCCAGCATGGCCATTCGAGGGAAGAACTGACCGCAAACCCATCGCCAAACCAACTGGTTCGCAAATGGGGTCCTGGTGGCTCGATAGCCCACGGCTCCGATGACTGGCAGTTTCAGACCGAGATCAAGAAGTATGTCGAGGGCTCCAAGTCTGGTGCTGGGGCAAGCGGCTGGCCGAAGGTGGTTGCGAAGAACACGTACGATGCTTTCATCAACACCAACCTGGAGGAGATTCTGAGGGAAGCCAACGTTGAGCGAACGGTGGTATGTGGCGTTATGACAGATTGCTGCTGTGATACAACGGCGAGGAGTGCTTTCAACCGTGGCTTTGAAACCTGGTTGGTCAGTGATGCTTGTGGGAGCGCGAATAAGACACAGCATCAGGCCGGGCTGAACGGCTTCGGTTTTGCTTTTGGTGATGTGCTGAAAACTGAAGAAGCCATTGCAGCACTGAAGTAAAATGAAAGAGGCGGCCGGTGTCGGACTGGATTGTTCGTGGCTGCACACACGATCGCTAGACATAAAAGGGCAGTAGCATTGATAACATACCACGGCTATATCGTGAAGACAAGCACACCCACCGCAGAGACACTACAAAGACCCTGACTCGATTCTTCCCAGTAAAGTATGCGTTGGGAATCTGAATCCCGCATTAGCGGCAATCAGGCGCCTTGCGGCTCGCTCTTGATGTTTCGACAACCATTTTCCCTTGCAGATATTCGCGATCGAATAGAGTTGATTCCGGGCTCGACCCTCTCACACGACATGTGTAGGTAGATGTGGCGATGATACCTGGGTGACAACGACTACGTTCTTCGCGAGCCCTTGAAAGTAGCCGACCTCGGCTTTGCGAGGCAAATAGTCGCGCTTTGGTTCGTGGTCTCTGGCTAAAAGTGCTCTTCCTCCTCCTCCAAGGTATATGTGACGACTTCAGCGACATAAGTCCTCGCCGGAATCGTGACTCGAATCGGAAAGCCACCATAGTCCGGCCGTTCTGTGGGCATAACCATGCAAGCACCACTCCGCGTCTCATCGCCGTTCATCGCCCTCAGTGTCGACAGGTTACCGTCTTCATCGACCTCCTTCTCTGTCGACGACAGAATGCCTGTAAACGTCACCTTCGGGCTTGTACTCGTGAAAGTCGTCTGAAAGCCGGCGCCAACCAGCAGGAACTTTCCGTTCTCTTGATGCAGCACGATCCCATAGCCTGGTGCAGGCTTTCCGAACACGAACGATCTCTCCACGACGACTTTCATGTCAATGCCCTTGAATGTTCGCTCCCACTGCTCCTTGCCGGCCTTCTCGTTGTCGATTTCGTCAAAGAAGAAACCGAACATCTCCTCAGGCCGTGCAGCTTGTGCTTCAAGGATCCGCGAGCTCAACTTGCTAAGCAGGCCATATGTCCTTCTCCAGCCGGCCATCTCACCTTCATCCATATTGACCGTGTCAACGCCAAATGGACTGCATCCGATACACCCATAAGTGCCATAAGCAAGCCATGTTCTCCTCATCCCTGCACCATCGGCTTTCTGCTCTGGAATAAACAGCGGACGATCCCTATACCGATACTGTTGGTTGATCCACTCATAGTCGTGCAGATACAGATCTGGCGCGATGAAGTCCAACACACCCTTGTCCACAGTATGGCAATTCCATATGTCCAAAGCATGTGGCACAGGCCCACCGGATGGGTAAACGCCTGCCTGGACCCCACCACCAGCAATAGTCGGAGCGCCCTCCCCAAGCGGCATGCCGGACAAGTCCAACACAGAGGGATTGTCGGTGTTCAGCCAGCAGTTGGCATACAACGGAACGCCGTACTCGTCTCTGCCGGCCGCCGCCACACGACCAACATAGCGCGCAAAAGCATCAGCCATGAACATCTCTTCAGCCGCAACGCCAGCACCAAACACGTCCTCCCAGCTCCTATTCTCGCACGAGCTCAACGACCGCTGGAAACCGGGCCACCGCTTCTCAAACATGGGATGCAGCGCCTCCCGGCTCTTCAGGTAATCCATCAAATCCATCGGCACCGGCTCCGCAAACTTCCTATCCGCAACGCGACTCCTATCACGACTGTCGCCCAACAACCCCGCCTCATTCTCAACCTGCACCATCACAACCGTCGAACACGCCGCGTCAAGCTCCCTCAGATGCGCCATCAACCTCGCAAACGCCCTCGCATCCGCAGCAACAGCCTCGTCACAAAACGGGCTCACAAGCTCCACCGTGCTCAGAACCCCCACATCATCTGGATGCCTCACATGCGCGCGGGGAAAACGACTAACGTCCCTTTTCACCCAGCCCGGCGCATACGTGCTCAGCGCGTTCTTAAAGCTGCCGAACCAGAGCAGCACGAGGTGCAGCCCGTGCGCACGTGCGCCCAGGACACACGCGTCGAGCTCGGCGAAGGTGAAGGTCCCTTCTGTGGGCTCGATGGCCTCCCAGGTCACGGCGCCGAGGACGGTGTTGAGGTTCATGTGCGCTAGGGCTGGGTAGACTGTCGACATGTACTTGGCGGAGCTCAGGGACGAGTTGTGCAGTTCGCCGGCGAGCATGAGGAAGGGTTTCCCCTTGACGATGAGTTGGTAGCAGGTTTTGGTCCGGAGGAGATGGGGTGTTGAATTTATGGGGGGTGGAGAGGACATGGTGTGGTCTGAAGTTGGTGGTTCGTTGCTGTCCGGGTTTCTGGCTGTTGCTGTGAGGCGACTATGGTGAGTGGCTATGGGAGATGGTTTGTGAGGGCGGGACTGACCAGTGTCATTTGTGAAGTTTTAGAGTTGAGGTTGAGGTTGAGGTGTTGTGGTGACTGTGCTACAGTCGCTGATCGACTTTTAGGCTAATAGGCTCGATGCGCGCTCTGTGTGCATAGATAGACATGCTTCGATTAACGACGTCCGCAGGGACTATCGATAGAGGGTACAATCTCGAAGATCCTGCACTCGGAATCTCGATTTTTCGTTGGAAATCCCCATAGCCGCGACCAGCGATTCAGCATAATGCTGAAGATATATTGCTTCAATATCTGTACGGTAGCTTCGTTGATTAGGCGAAAGTACATCGACTGGGATCGTCGATCAACAACCCCATTTGGTACGCGGGCCACAGATTTTGCGGGGATTCTCCAACGATCATCTCGACCGAGCACGCCAGACACGCGCTCCTTTTCATGCAGTGAAGAGGTCCCTTCGCTGCCATGGCGGCATGAGAATGACTTCTGGTGACCTAGACCACGACTCGAGTAGACCTTTTGAAGACGTAACATCCAACCAGGGCTTAAGACACCCCTAGCTGTACCGGATCGTAGAAGCAGGTCCTGGCCTCGATCTGCCTCGCAGTCGGGGATACTCTGCCTTCACATGAGACAATCTCTCTCTCGCTTCCCACGCAGCAGATTGTCTTCGGCCACACCTGAGCACTAAGCAGCAGAGAGGAAGCAATCTCCCCCAACAGGTTCCTGCTGATACGACGCAGTCCCCGCCCCGGACTGTCTACTCTACCACTGAAGCATACGTCTACGCCATGCCTCACGCATCGACTGCACAGCTGTGAGAAAGGCTGTGCAAGACAGCATCACAGTGCTTGTGTGGGTCGTTGGTCGGGGTGTGAAGGAAGAACGTCTTCGACCAGACGCAGCTGGATGGGGCGAGATGTGCATACCGGATACAAAAGGGATGGGTTCTTTCAGTGGAGGGAATCGATATGAAGCTGACGGACGCCGAGTCATGTTGGTCTGAAACGACTCGATGGAGGTATCCATACTGCGACGACGGCGGAGCAACCTCGACAAGACCGTTGGTACCATCAACCCTTCTCATAAAACTTGTGGTGTGGAGGCTGTTGGTGCGTGGTCGTCAATTTCGCTAGCTTGGGTTACCTGTAGCACAGAAGTTCGACGACCTCCTGCTTTGTAATGTTCGAGCGGTGCCGCATCCAGTCCTTAATACCCTCCCCTCCTCCCCGCTCGTCCATAGCCACCGCCACCTCTATAGCCGCCACCTTCAGCTCCCGGCAGCCTCTCGCCTCTCCTCCACTCACCCACCGGTATACTCGCCCCTCTTCCCACGCCATAGTTGGCCGCACCCCTGCCTCTCCCATTGACATAGCCGCCTCGGTTCCCAATAGTGTCCCCCCTAGGCACCACACTTCCATCACTCAACGGCGGAAATATAGCACAATCAATGAAATCCCCAATAACAAACCTTGCCTCGGCCAACGTCTTCTCACTGTCTTCCCCACCCAACTCCCAGTCGTCTCCCTCCATCCGCTCATCCCCGTGTCCATTCGCTCTATCAGGCGCGGTGATGACCACACTTCCCACCTCCCTCGTCGTGTAGCGGCCTCGTCCCTCCTCTCCACCTAATCTCCCCGGTCCCCTCGTCACATCTACCCTAGTGTCCGGATACACTAGCCTAAAACTCAGCCTAGTCCCAACCGCAGGCTCAGGGAGCACGCCCGGCAGCGCGGTCGTGAGAAGGTGGGCGAGTTCGCGCAGGGTGCAGCTCATCCAGGTGTACATCTGCAGATGAGCGGGCAGGGTTGGACGTGTGTTCGACGAGGTGGGTACAGGGAAGTCGGAGAGGCTGTGGAAGGCATTGGAGCGGTAGCAGAAGTGGAGGAGGAAGGGGGTGGTCTTCTGGCGGTCGATGGAGGTGGCTGCGGGTTGGGGGGAGGGTGAGAGGGACATGTTGCGATTTTTGGTTGGCGGATGTGCGCGTAAGGAAGTGTGTATGTAGCTATGGGGCGGTTGGGCTGACCTGCTGAGCTGTGGTGAGTAGGTCAGCAGGCAGAGTATAGGATGGTAATGGGCGGATATGGACTCGAAGCAGCAGTCGCGAGAGCTACGATGTTGGATGGGTTGGCAAGCACAAGCTCAGCTTGAGATCACGGCGGCCTCTCGAGGATTTCTCTCAGCCTCTCAGGTCGCGTCAGGACGCGCGTGCATTAGAGATGAGCTAAAGAGCAGATGGTGTATGCATGAAGGATTGAGATGAAAGTGACTACCTACTCAAAGACCCGTTCAGGTATATTTCTACTACGGTGGAGTACGAAACCATTCATGCAATACATCGAGTCACCGTACTGGCAGCCTGGGCGGATGGTTCACCAATGCCACAAGCTGTGCTGCATATTCCACGCGTGGTGTCCAAACTTGCGGTCGTAAGGATCCGGTAATAAGTATAGCATGGAGTTGCTATATCTTCCCTCACAAAACTGCGGCGCTACTTGCCACCCAAAATCTCCTTTTCAATTGCCTCTCCGAAGCTCTTTGTGTTGCCCTTGCCGCCCATGTCTCCGGTGACCACAGCGTCGTCGCCACTTGACAGCACCTTCTCGATAGCCTTCAGCATAGCATCTGCAGCATCCTTGTACCCAAAATGCTCGAGCATCATCTGACCTGCCCAGATCATTCCTACTGGATTGGCGATGCCCTTGCCCATGATATCCGGCGCTGAACCATGAACAGGCTCGAACAGCGACGGGAACTTGCCCGTTGGGTTGATGTTGCCAGAAGGTGCGATGCCAATGGTGCCTGTACATGCTGGACCTAGGTCGGACAGAATGTCGCCGAACAGGTTGCTGCCAACCACAACATCGAAATGCTGCGGCCTCTGAACGAAGTGAGCCGTGAGAATGTCTATGTGAAACTTGTCGACGTTCACGTCTGAGTAGTTCTTCGACATCTCAACCACCCGTTCGTCCCAGTACGGCATCGTGATGGCAATGCCGTTCGATTTAGTCGCCGACGTGAGATGCTTCTTCGGCCTCGACTGTGCCAAGTCGAACGCGTACTTGAGCACTCTGTCCACACCAGTCCGAGTCATGACCGTCTCCTGGATGACCACCTCTCGATCAGTACCCGGGAACATCCTGCCACCGACCGAAGAGTATTCGCCTTCCGTGTTCTCCCTCACAATCCAAAAATCAATGTCCCCTGGCTTGCGTCCAGCAAGCGGACATCGCACCCCAGGCATCAGCCGACATGGTCGAAGATTGATATACTGATCGAATTCTCTTCGGAATTGCAGCAAACTTCCCCACAAGCTAACGTGGTCAGGCACCACATCTGGTAGACCGACGGCACCAAAGTACAACGCGTCAAAACCAGACAGTTGGTCCTTCCAGTCATCTGGCAACATCTTGCCGTGCTCTTTGTAATACGCGCATGACGCGAAGTCAAATTCCTTGAAATCCAACGAGATGTCATACACCTTCGCAGCTGCCTCCAGGCACTTGATGCCCCACGGCATCACCTCTGTGCCAATACCATCACCAGCAATGACGGCTATCTTCAATGTCTTAGACATGGTGGGATACGAAGGTGTGCTCTGATGTGCCTACACTTATCTGGTCCTTGGTCGGCAGATGAGGCTTTAGCTTTCTTTGAGTCTTGTTCCGTAGCGTACGTCGCTCGCTGAATCTGCACTATATGATGAGAAGGAATAGAAGCCTGCTATGGCCTTCAAGCAGCTTTATATGTCTTCGTTGCTGATGCAAAACGTTTTACCGGCACGAAAAGTACACGGGCCTCACTTCGGTATCGGAGAACAGAGAGAAGGATGCGACTCAGGTACGAAGTCGAAAGAAGACAGTAAGGTATTTCGAGTTGTTCGACTGCAGTATTGTCCTCGAAGCTGTTGAGGAACACTACGTGGTCGCAGCGATACCTGATAATGCTCTGGAGCTGTATAGTAGCCGAGGGGCTCTGGCGTTATTGGCCTGCCACTTCTCCAATACCCCGCACTATGCGCTAGCCTTACCGCAATCGTCCCGTAGGATCTGACCAGTTGTCTCCAGGCACTGTGGGGGAAATGTTTAGATGCGTTCAGTATAAAAGAACACTCGCAAGGAACATGGAAAGTAGGAGCGGAACTGCTGAGACGACTTTGTCAGCAATGGAATCGACGTCCAAGCACGCTTCAGTAGGTCGAGCATTGTCGCAATTTGCCCAGCTTTTCAGGATTCAACGTGACTAAATATGATCCTGACCAACGTGATTCAAGCAGCCAGTACCTTACACTTTTGGATCATGAAGCATGCCATGTCACGCCCGGTCAAGTGATCTACGCTGGCCTCGCGCCGCAGTGTTCAGCGCTAGCCCCTGCATTGACCTCGGCAGCGTTGGCACCTGCAATCTCCACGATCCCTGAATTCTTCGCCAAAGCATCGATTTTGTTCTCTTCTCTGTCCTGCTCAGTAGCCGTGATCTCACCAAGACCATACCACACAATGACCGCGATACCGAGGAAACCTGCTACAACCGAAAAGGTCAATGCAACGATACCTCTTGGTGTGAAGCCGGCTGGCAGCGGGCCCGGAGATACATTCATGCCCTTCGTGTCAAGAAGGTCAACAGTGTTCCCGGCAGCATTGCCTTCATACGGTATATCCTGCACTCGACAAGCATCGTAATGGTCTTCCGGGATTTTACCGGCGAGGTTCTGCTGAAGCTGCAGTGGTGCCTCGATCACTGTGAGGATAAGACCCGAGTCGACGTGCCACTCAATGTGGCAGTGAAAGAACCAGACACCGGGATTATTCGACCGAAACCTGATCACGAAGTAGCCGTTGGGTCGAACGAGAAGAGTGTCTCTGCGCATTGGAGAAGCTGGGTACGTAACGCTACCGTTCCTGAGAGCTTCTGTATTCCAATCACCGGCGTCGTCGTCGCCCCGCGCAAGGACCTGGAAATCATGCCCATGGAGATGGAACGGATGCTTGCCCGCGTCGTGATTGTTGAGGACGATTTCGACGACTTGGTTGTGCTCGAGTATGAGGGGGTGAGTATTGACGCCGTAAACGGTTGCGTCGGTGCTGAGGTTGCCGGATGTCATGACAGTGTAAAGTGTGGGCACCACAGGGCGAACGTAAGTTATGTCATTAAAGAACGCGTAATTTTTGCCATCTTTGAGATTGTCCATTTTGACGTCAATTGTGTAGGACAGTGTGGGGTCTTCGAAGAGAGCGAGCTCATCTGTCGGCTCGAGCAGGATATCGTCGAACGGCTTGTACTCGTCCACAAAAGTGGCGTTGGGTAGAGAAGCTTCCTTGTTGTAGACGAGGTAGGATGTCACATTTGGATTGAGACCATCTGGCACCACGTCAAACAGATCCTCGTCCATTGCTCCAACCATGGCAAAATTTTTGCTCGTGTCATTCTTTGTGGTGAGGAGGATACCATACCGCTGTGCTGCCGTCACGTAGATCATCTCTGCTTCTTGTGGCTTATGGTAGATACCATCTACCTCGATAATCCGGAATGTGTGTCCTTCGATCCAGAAGTATTGTGCAGCAAAGGCCGCCATGTTGATTATGCGGATGAAGTAAGTCTTGTTCGGCTCGACAGGAATCTGTAAGTTCTGTGTGTCGTTCATCAAGGCAGAATTGGGCACTGTGGAGGTTAGCTATGCTGTCCCAGTAGCAGGTCAATGAGCTTACCTGGCTCAGCACCAGTTGGATTCGTCACACTCAAGAAGGACGAGATGAGACCAGGCATCTCATCATGGTACCAATCCGACAACGTAAGCACCAGCTCTTTGTCGAATTGATCCGCATATGGATTGTCAGGATCGTGCACTATTAACGGTCCCCTTAAGCCGTCTGGGTATTGTCCATCGACATGTGAATGGTACCAGTATGTGCCTGGTTGTGTGACATTGAAGCTGTAAATGAAGGACGAGTTTGCTGGAACTGGGCATTGAGTGACCTGAGCAACGCCGTCCATGTGCGTAGTACCGTTCATGTATAGACCATGAAAGTGCAGCGAGCACGGTCTGTCTCCCAGCTCATTTTTGAGATTGACCACGACCTGATCGCCGACTGTTGCATAGATTGTCGGAATGGGCCACTGGCCGTTGATACCCATGACTCGCCTCTCATGTTGTCCGTCGGGGTTGCGGTCGACCCAGCCAACAGTGAAGTTGTATTGTCTAACATCAGCAAGAGCTGTGGTTGCTAGCGATGCAAGCGCCAACAATAGAAACCGAGTGAGAGCCATCTCGGCAGATATGAAGTGGTATGTGTGAGGCAGGACGATAGCTGGCAGAGGATCAGATAAGATGAGATCTCATACTCATCAAGCTGGAGAAAAGCTTGGCCAAGCTTTTGAAAAATCCTGATCAGAAGGCTGTTCGCTTGTCAGGCCGATATCGACGCAAGAGCGAGAAAAATCAGATAAGATTTAGAAGTGGTGCTTTTCGGCTTGTAGACCCTCAAAATCCTTCCGCTGATCCGTTGTCACGATTGAGACCAAGATCACACGACAGATGGAGTGTTTGTAGGTGTGCAAATGCCGCGGTCTGTGCGGGTGGTCTGACAAGTCCTTCGCGTCGAGTTGTTGTGTTCTTGTCGATGAACGGCTTGGACTTCCGCGTGTGGTGAGAGCGTGGAACTAGAGATCGGTCTCGATTGACTTGGCTTAGGTTGAGCGGATGTAGAAACGGCTGTTTTGGACGGGATTTGCCGTTTGGGAAGCAGAGGTACGCAGATCTTGCTGCAAATCCTGCAGGAGCGAAGGTTGAGCAGAAGCCCCGCCAGCCGATCAGATAACAGCTTGACTTTCACCACGCAATATCGCCGAATCAGAGGGTGGGTCAAGCTGGAAGCTCGTGTCGTAAGCTTTAGCTTTCAATGAGGGACGTGACTGCGACCAGCATCCAACGAGTTGGAGTCTTGTACTGGGTAGGTTCGTGTTGGGATCCTGACAAAGATAGTTTTGATTCGCTATCGGTTATCATGTCGCGAGACCTTCAAACTTTGCTGGAAACACAAGCCAAGCTACATAAGCTCTTCAGTCCGAATTGAAGCGTGTTCAAGCCCGTGGTAAGCAAAGCCAAGAGCAAAACTCTGATCAGATAAGCGGGGCGGGCTCCCGATTATCAATAGACCATCCCCAGATAGGATAAGAGCTCGCTTCGATGTTCAACTGGCCATGTTCCGGTCGAGAGCTGTCGAATCGTTCCTACCTGCTTCGTTTGTCACAGAGACCCCGCGCAGAAATTAATACCTCGTGTCAGAAGCTGATTCCTCCTACCGCATGCTGATTTCGAGCGCGCTCGACTGTTGCATGACAAGTTTGTAACCCTGCATAGAGAGCTTTCGTGCCTTAGCGGTGCTAGTAAGCGAGATCGGAGCGCCGATCATCTTCTCACATCTTATCTGATCACCCCTCGATTTTGATCAGATTTTCTGACAGCTTCCGACAAGCTCCTCCTCTGGCTCACTATTAATCCTCCTTCATCTTATCTGATTACAGGCCAACATCAGCTGTTTCGACCAGAGCCAGACGGCAGCACACTACCGCAAACATGGTCAACGTCTTCGCAGTCCCCATCTTCTTCATCCTCTTCCGCGAAACGCTCGAGACTGTCATTGTCGTCAGCGTGCTGCTCGCTTTTCTCAAACAACAGCTTGGCCCTGACCGCGACCCAATCGTCTACAAGAAGCTTCGCAAGCAGATCTGGCTCGGCACGCTCATCGGCCTAGCAATATGTCTCGTGATCGGTTGCGGTATGATTGGTGCATTCTATGGCCTCGGCACAGACAAGTGGGCTAGCACAGAAGACCTCTGGGAGGGCATCTTCTCATTGATTGCTAGCTTGGTCATCTCAGCCATGGGCGCTGCATTGTTGCGTGTAAGCAAGCTGCAGGAGAAGTGGAGGCTGAAGCTCGCTAAGGCGCTGGAGGCGAAGAACGCTGAGCACCATAATATCGGCATGAAAAAAAAGATGAAGGTATTTGCCGAGAAATATGCCATGTTCTTCTTGCCATTCATCACTGTCCTGCGAGAGGGTTTAGAGGCCGTGGTGTTCATTGGTGGCGTCAGTCTTGGACTGCCTGCAACAGCGATCCCACTACCGGCTATTTGCGGCTTGCTTACTGGAATCTTGATCGGTTGGTTTATCTACCGAGGTGGAAACAGGATGCCGCTGCAGATGTTTTTGATCGCATCAACCTGCTTTCTCTACCTCGTCGCTGCCGGCCTCTTTTCGAAATCGATCTGGGACTTTGAGGCCCATATGTGGAACAAAGCGACCGGCGGAGATGCGTCCGAAAACGGAAGCGGGCCAGGCTCCTATGACATCCGCCAGAGTGTCTGGCACGTCAACTGCTGCAACCCCGAGCTCAACGGTGGCGGTGGTTGGGGTATCTTCAACGCCCTCCTGGGATGGGAGAACAGTGCAACATATGGTAGTGTCATCAGCTACAACTTGTACTGGCTTGCTGTCATCGTTGGGTTCGTGTCGCTGAGATTCAAGGAGAGGAGGGGTCGATGGCCATTCATGAAAGCAAAGGCTGCTGAATATGGAGCCGAAGACGGAAAGAAGACCAGCTGTAATGATAGCTCGATTGCCTCTGTATCAGAGAAAAACATTACAACAGTCGATGTTCACAACGGTGGGAACATCAGTCCAGCTTGAGGCGCCCAGCGACGCCTGACAGGGTGAGTTGTCGATGAGCCCTGTTGGATGGCACGGTCGATTGAACAAAAGACTTGAGTGCTCATAGCTAGATGGTCGGTCGTATAGCCTATGTTGCTTGAGAGCTAACGATATGATGTACAATGGAAATTAAGATGAGATGAAGCTTGATGCTGCTCCTCTCGAGACAGTCTCATGCTCTGAAATAGCGCAGATGTAATTGGTCAATGCGGGTGGTACGCGTCAATCTCGTGCCAAGATGCCTCCTGACATTTGGGCTAGCGAGATCACAAGGCATATCACATCTTACCGTTCTTCCACAGCTCGCTTTCTCCTTGCTCGCTATGCAATGTTTAGAGCACAGGGCTGATACTGTCATCCTGTAGCAGCGTTCCAGCGATGATGTTCCAGTTGTGCAAGCGGTCAACATCAAACATGTCGCTGCACAGCTTTTGATAGCCTCGTTATCTTCTCTCATTCTCTATCTCGGCCTCTACAACTGACTTTTATGAGTACAACTTCCGGCGGTGAATTGTCATCATGCTCGATAGTTGACGATCTAATGATCGTTCGCACACACGTCCAAGTGTGATTGAAATCAACGCTGCAACTAACTGAGCACCAGCGAGCACATACTCACCAGCGGCCACAAGCTGTGAATACCACACTGTAAGAACAAAGGCATGGTGGCAGAGGATGTCGAAGTGGCAGTGTCAATGTTGCGGGACACGACGATGCTTAACAAGGGCAGCAAAAGGGGCAGTGGTGTCTATATCTATACTGATGTCCTTATGTTCGGGCTCGATGAACGAGCCGCGACCGCTAATGACATTGTGTGCAAACGGTACGATGGAAAGAATTCATCTCATGGCAAGTGTCGGTGGTTGTGGCGCAGAACAAAGTGCATTATATATAGGCTGCTGTCACTTCGGAGCATCTGCTGGCCGCTTCACTAGCCCCCTTCACTCCATGGCAAGCCGCAGACATACTGTGAGTACAGACAGATCACGACATTATGCTTCCAGCTGATTTGATGAAATATTGCGCGTCCACGGGTCAATTCTGGCTTTCTCCTCAAGATACCCTCCACACCCATTTATAACAGTTCTTGTCAACGATACTACTGTGGTCAATTTACGTGCCTTTGTCGTCCTTCCAAAAGGTCTCAATCATTGACCAATCTCTGGAAACAAGAATTCTCTACTAGGATCTTGACTGTCTCTTACACGGTTATCACTTCTCTCAGGAAGCTTATCTAAACATGGCACCTCCAGCAGATCCTTGTAAGTTTCATCTAGACACGAGTCACCTATTGAAGAGAATCTATACTAACATCAGCTGTACAGTCTCACAATACTTTCATACGTCCAGCGAGGACATCGCCGAACATGCCATTGGCGAAGATGGTCCCGACGCTGACGGGCTCACACGATCCGACCGTGATGGCCGATTGCTTGCTCTCGAGAACCGAATTGGTCCTACACCACACACCACTAAAGACCTTCGAAAGATCCTTGAGGAGGCTGTAGACTGGGACATCGACACAGCAGAGGCCTTCTTCCACCACTGGCAGGCTAGTTCCAGAAATCGACGAACATGGCAAGACCGATCGGACACGGAAGAAGAGGACGATATCAGCGAGCCAAAATCTCCAAATTGCGGGCCAAGCACTAAAGATATTCTGGGACCAGCATACCTTGGAGGATATACCATCGACGAGCACCTCTCAGCCATGGCTCACATCGAAATCGAGCTCCCAGTGACGCTGATGGGCGAGGACTTGGCATATAGCGGCAATACCGACTATGAACGACGGGAAGCAGTATGCACCTTCGCCGATATTGTGTTACAACGCTACGACATCCTTCTCAGTCGGAGTGAAGCAGCATTGGCTCTTGGTTTCGCTAGTTGGAATCTTGAGCGAGCAGTGGGCTACTATCGCAATGCTGATAACGTTGACACGACCCGCGCTGCACTCTCTACCTTCTTCGATCGCATGCGAACGCCACCATCCCGGCACATCAAAACTGAGGATGCACAGTCCGAACGTGACATAAGACTGGCGCTCTTGTCGACGTACACAGGATATCCAAGCTGGTACAGCGCCCAGCTCCACCTCACCAAGTACGATGACGACCTTGTCAAAGCAATGGCGGGCTGGATTCGAGACGGCATCGAACCTATCGCACACAAGAGCGACAAGCCCGGCAAAAGAGGAGACGGTTATGGTCGCCGACTCAACTTCGATGGTCAGCGTGTCGCTTTACCAGAAGCCAAAGACACTTTCCGAAAACTGCGTGGTGACGATGACGAGAATTGGGCTATAGAATCTGAAGTCTTCATGAGTGAGGAAAAGAAAGCAACAATCGATATCACCTCTCTTCAGAAGACGTCGACCGGTTCGTGGAAATTCTCTTTGTTCGGCAAGACAAAGAGAGCAGTCAAAGACAAGAAAGATGCCAACAAGGCCCGACGGCCTGGCGGCGTGATCAACTACGACGTTGAGCCGCCGCACGTCGGAGCACCGGACTGGACGAAGTTTAGGTTTGAATACATATCCAGAGGCAAGTACTTTAACATCCCTTGAAGCAACAACAAGCAGCTGCTGGCTGATCGCGGCGAGAACCGAACAGTCGCCGAGGGTGGCACCCGACATCAAGACGACGAGCGGACTAACGTGTTCGACTGGAGTAACAAGGAGATGGTTGAAGCTCTCCGAAAGTGGCGTACTCAAAAGATGACGAGGGTCACGCAGATGAGTTTGAGAGAAGCTGGTCAAAAGCTATCTGTCGAGGAGAAGCGATTCTTGAAGCAATTAGTGGATGATGCTTTTGCTCTACATCAGCTGCAGTGTCCTGATCGAGATTACTCCGAGCTCAAGAAGACTTTCAACATCAGCATGGCCACCAAGAAGCAGTGGGAGAAGAGGTGGAATGCGCGGTTCGCTGGAAAGACTGTTGCGTCGGAGTTTGATCCGAGACGGACAAGGCATGGTACCAATCTCTACAATCTGGCGAAGAGATGGAAGAAGCTATGCGATTTGTACGGTATGACTTTCGATGTACGTGGCAACCCGACGGATACGCATGAGGAGCAGTGGCCGTGGGAGGTCGAGGAGGACGAAGAAAACGACGAAGACGCGGAGTCCGATTATGAGTCTGGGGACGACTGAGAAGCTTCGGGACATTGAGTCGCAGCCTTGTTACTTGAATCCAGTGGTATTCATCGGTAGCTGCTATGTAGTTGAATTCGAATCATGAATGGAACGCATCGTATCCGGCGTAGCAGTGAAACATCATGCGAAGTCATGATCAACCTCCCTGATCTGAGACCATCAGTAGACACCACTTGAACACGCCTCACATCAAGTACGTGCATGACTGTGCAAAGGCAGGAGCTCATGCGTTCAGTATGTTGTGCTCGGGAATCAAAGGTGGCTACACTGGCTGGCAAAAAGAGCTCGGAAAACGAATGTTCATGAAAGGTGCCATTGTACCAGATGCCACTGTCTCAAGTGCTAGCTATGGATAGTACAACCATTTCCAAACACTGCTACTTTTCTGAGACGCAACGATGTTACATTTCTTTGGCGCGCCTCAGAAAGGTCGTCTTCGCTTCATTGTCTCTGCACCACGAACGTCCTCTACGCAACAACAAACAGCCTCCACCGATCATTTGGATAGCTTCTTGAATAGGCGCAGTAAAACAACACCCTCTAGCACATATAGTGAGGCCATGTCTGATCGATCACCAACCGGAGCCTATGACGGTACTGGCAGGAGCAGAACCACCCTTGGCTGCTCGAGCGTTGTCTCGCTGCTTCTTGAGTCGTCGACCTCGGCATCGAGCGTTGTGTAGCTTCAACTTCGCCTCCGCACCACCTTCCTTGAGCCCTTCCTGCATATCCTCTTTGTCCGCTTCTAGTTTGGCTACCTCGACATTAAGGCCTTCGATCTCATCTCTAAGTTCTTTGACCTGCTCACGTAGGTGCTGCATATCCGTGTGGGCCCACATGCTAGCTTTCTCATTCTTGAGTGTATCAACCTCGATTGCAAGCTCTGCTTCTCGCTCTTTGAGAAGGACAAGTTCGGCCTCCATTTCCTTCAAACCAGTTCTTAGGGCCTTGGTTTCAGATTCATCGAGATGAACCTGCTCTTGTAGAGAGATCACCTCGTTGTTTAACGTGGCGAGCTTCTTTTCGCTTGATTCGGTCTGGCTGATGAGTTCTCTCTTGAGTTTACTGACTTCTGCCGACTTATCAAGGTACATCTCATGTTGGCGTTTGTAGTAAACCTCAATGACAGTTTTCGCAAAGTTCTGGGATTCTTCGTACTTGGTGACGAGAGTAGAGACGTCGCTGATAGAGTGACCAGTCTTCTTGGAAAGCGCACAAAGCTGCTCAGAGATAAATTCCTCTGCAGTCTTCTTTGCTGCTTCATGTTCTTTGGCCTTTTGTAGAGCTTCGTTTCGTTCGGCGATGAGATGCGACATTTCTAGTTTCAAATCATCATGGAGCTCTGTCATGCCTTTGGCCGCTGCTGGTTTACCAATGGATACTGGCTGAGACAAGGCTTTGGCGGTGATCTGTTCGCTTTGAGCATCGAGAATGTCAGAGTCTGAGACGACGCTATAGCTGTCATCTGATGCTGATCGAGTAGGGGACTGAGATGGCTGATTGGGATCCATAGCAACCGGGATACTTTGCTCGTTCTAGTTGTATTCTTGGTGTATCGTGAGGCTTGACGTCTCAGTGTTTCGTCATAGGACTAATAACCTATTGAATCTTCACGCTGACAAACGAAAGACGGGTGGACGATTTGGGTTACTAGACAGAGGAAACCTGATGAAGAAGTAAATTCGAGAACATAGGAAACCCCGACTGGCGTAAGTAGTTTAGCCAAACAAGGCCAGTGACAGTGATCAGCGGTGAACAGTGAATATGACTGTGTTGATTCAATATCAGCTTCGTGTCGTGACGATCTCGGTATCCATCTGCACGATACTACTTGCATTCTGCACGAGTATGCTTTGTCGTTTGACGTCGAGCAACTGCCTTCTCAGTGAAGAATCAAGAATATGTATACGTACACGAGACATCAGCGGCTCAAGCCTCGAAAGGCCGGTCGAGCAGTGCGGTCTACTGCAGAGTCGTCAGCATCGCATTGGAAGACGCCACAGTTCACGGCAAGCACTTTATGTTGCCCGCTGGTAGGGATAAGTGCTTGTGGCAGAGTGTGGCATATGCCTCACTGTCTGCGCACGCGACTCATAGTCGTCATGCCGGCATAACAATCTAGAGGCTAGGAAGTATGGAAGAGTGTCGGGGGGTGATCTTCGAACGCAACATCACGCAGATTCGGTGTTGATTCGAATGAGGCGGCTGTCAGTCATTTACTCATGGTTGTTGTTTTTCGTTGCAATGTTTGCACGTGGTAGCAGTGGCGAATGCATTGCATAGCGTGATTATGCGAACGTGCACTCTGGGACATCTGATATTGGCAGATAGTAAGGGGAAACGACCAACGAGCTGCTTGTACTGAATAGGGAAGCAAATGCCAAGTACGACAGAAGTTTACATGCTTCGCCGTACTGGGTAACTTACCACGGTTAATCCTGTAAGCCAGTTCCGCTTACAGGCTTGAGACAAGCTTACTGTGATTTGGACATGTCCTTTGCAGTTTTCAATGACTTCAGGCGCTCCAAGACATGCTTCTTGATCATTTCTTACCCTGCGCATCTTTGTCTCAATTGACTAAAGTTCAGTGGTCTAGGGGGCACACTTCGAGGGCAAGGTAGTGGGAGTGTATCCCGCCAGTGGAGGTGCCGTGAGGATCACTGGTGTTTGTCGGGCGCGTCGGAGTTGGTAAAGGGCTAGTGAGGGTTAAACCGTGGCTCCTGATTGTGATAGGTCAATATCCAGCAGTGCTGTGCCGCTGACACATTGACCCAGTCAAGGCAGTTTCAGGCACTACAGGCATCGCATGAGGTGCGACGTGAGCCAGCGAGCCTAGACGTGGGAGAGTCGTGCGGTGGCTTTCGTCACCTCCACTCTTTACTCCGGTTCCATCATCTAGAATTCCAGTTAATCTGCAGCTTCAGTCTTCATCTACGCATTGGTCAGGACTAGTGATATCGCTATCACATCACTCCGACAACACCAACATGACGACTTCCTGATATAGTACGACTTTCCTTTTTGCGACGATTCCACGAGCGAGTTCCCTGCGTTGTGGTTGAGGTAGCCGCGATCAGCAGCCGCCCCACTCACTCGACCTGGGTTGGCATCTGCGACGACGAGGTCTCACCCCTCGCTCAGCTCTAGGCAATACCTCTTCTATCCTGCGTCCTACTATAACCAACTGAGCGATGCAATTCAGAAGGCCATCTGAACGATATCCTGGAAAGTCGACACTTGCCACATCCACCCGAAGTACACCGACCTCAGTCCAACAACATGTTCCAACCCTAGCCTTTGGCCAGGCACACCAGGAGTTCACCTCTCACACCGATGGCCCACCGACATCGATCGTAATCAATATCAGCGATGGCGGCTCGACTGGCAGAGGCATCCTTATTGGCCTGCTGTCGGCCTTTGGTTCAGCAGGAATTGCTGTACTCGTCCTTGCCATCTTTTTCTTCTTCAAGTATACCTCTCGTGGTCGCATTATCCTCGACAGGATAGGTCGCCCAGGTGAATTTGACGATGAACAAGCATTTGCCAGAGAAGAAGCCGAAGCCCTCGAGGGAATGGACGATCTGCAGCGGACGGAATATATGAGAGCCAAGGGTAAGAGTGCTCACGAATGTATCCCATGGTCTAGCTAACAGGCATCAGCTTTCATTCACGCAAACCCTCCCGAGACCGCCCCTACCGATATCTCATTATCGCAGTTCCTAGCCATACAAGAGAAAGGTGTCTCGGCCTGGGAGTTCGAGCCAGAACTCGAGATTGCCAATTGCTTCGTCGAAGCTCGCACCGAGATCGAGTTCTTTGATTCAGAGTGCAGCGTCCAGAGCAATCTGCCTATACCCAAGCAAAATGAGGTTTATTATTGGGAATCCAAGATATACGACAAACCCGAGTCTACCACCATCAGTATTGGCTTGACCACGAAGCCATACCCTCTTTTTCGATTGCCAGGTAGGCCATCTAATTCGTTCTCTGTCAGACTCTTCTGCTTACACTTCCAGGCTACCACAAGACCTCGCTAGCTTATCTCTCTAACGGGCAACGGCGGCACAATCAGCCATTCAACGGGATCCCCTACGGCCCGGAATATGTTCAGGGTGATGTGATTGGCGTTGGCTATCGGCCACGAACGGGCAGCATCTTCTTCACCAGGAACGGGAAGAAATTGGACGAAGTTGCCCACAATCTCAAAACGCAGAACTTCTTTCCAACCGTCGGCGCAAACGGCCCGTGTACTGTTCACGTTAACTTTGGCCAAATGGGCTTCGTCTTCATTGAGGCCAACGTCAAGAAATGGGGCTTGGCTCCCACGACGGGCAGCCTGGCTCCTCCGCCTCCGTATGGCAGCGAGCAGGGCAGCATCTTGCTTGAGGCGGGTCGTGAGGGCGTACGACAACCAGAATACCAGCCTGGTCACTCGAGGACAAGAAGTGGTCTGGGGCGGCTAGGACTACCCTCGGGCAACCCAGGTCCTGTAAGAACGCCAACCGAAATCTCACTTGCGCACCTAGCTCATGTATCGTCGCAGGACTTGAGTCAAGACGATACAAGTACAGGGGATGTCCAACATCAGCCTGTGGAGAATACTCCTGCTGGGCAGCAGATCATCCCACCGCCTGAGTACACGAGCCCGGAGAGCAGTCCTCGAAGGATCGGTCTTGCACAGAGTGCGAACGAGGACCATCCGCCCATCCCGACCTACGACCAGTCGGTAGGCGGTCCAAGCGCCCATTCATGACATACATAGATACCCTACTTTGACGAAGCTTTTCTTCACGTTTGTCCTGCGTTCAGCGGACGGTGACAATCATGCGCTCGAGCAATATCATTTCATTTCCGTGTTATCTCCAGCTCGACAGTCACGAGCTGCTTCCCTTCTTGACTCTCAGCATTAGTTGAGACACTTGCTTGAAACGTGCGCACAGTCTCGAGTAAACCTTTGCCATTAAAGCGTGCAGGTTGCAGCTCGTCACGCCTCGGGAGCTATCTCAGTCGCGACTGACCCGGCGCATGCTAAATGACGTACCCCATGACCAGAAAGGAGCTGTCCCAAACAACCTCGTTTGTGCTTGCCATACTAACCTGGACCGTGCCCGCCAACGACTCGGCGTGCACACCCCCTGTGCGAACTGTTGGACAGCATTCTTGTGTGATTGCAATGTTTTAGCAGTGACGCGCTACTCTGGCCTTTCGACGGCCAACAGCTAAGGGAGAACGCACGACATGTCCATCGACAAGCTCTACTCACCCATCCTTCCAGTCCTAAACCAGCAGAGCAGATAACTGCATGAGCACCTGCAACATTACCAGACGAACAAGACCAGTGGCTATCCGAAACATCGCTACAGCAAACAGAGGGATTGTGAACACATTTGCCGAGACAAAGACGGGATCCTGCATGACTCAATGCGTGAAGATGGAACATACCGAGATCCTGGTCTCACTCAGCGAGTCCATGGAGAGAAGAGAGATGCCTCATTTCAGGTGATCATGCTGGTAAGTCGGTGATCTCGCAAGGCGACATCCAGGCTTGTTGATCAAAGCGCAGCTGGGCCGCCGTGGTCGATTCTAGCATAATGCTGACTCTTTCGGTTGCTTAGGGATCAAGTGGTGGACCTCGAGAAGACGCAGTCACCGGCCTACTGGTGCGCGCGCCTCAGGCAGAATGGAGGAAGGGATCAGTGATAGCTGTCGATGCTGGCACCCACCTTGCCAGCATCGTGCGTATCCTAGCGCAGCAAATGCCGCTGTACTCCAAGCATGCACCACCCGCCGGCTATTCGCAAGTCATCGAGAGAGGACCCTTTGCAGGTGTCAAATGCCCGGGCTACTCAGCAAGAGCCAACGCGCTACATATCTTTAGAGAGCTGATGCATGCCTTCCTCATTACACATCCTCATCTAGACCATTTATCTGCTATGGGTATAAACACTCCCGCCCTGGAATATGGTCGCGAAGCGAAGACTATCGTCGCCCTGGACTCAACCATCGAAGCCATCAAATCTCATATCTTTAACGACTCGATCTGGCCAAATCTCTCAGATGAAGGCAGTGGTGTTGGCTTCGTGACCTATAGAAGATTGAAGGAAGGCGGCAATACTCGCCTCGGCTCCGGTGATGCTCGTGGCTACGTACGCGTCTGTGACAGTCTCGCCACCCTTTGCATGGGGGTCACGCATGGCAAATGCAAATCTAGGCCCGCCGCCGCTGCACACCACAGGACTGACTCGGCAGGGTGGCACGATGGTTATACTTTTCCTCAGCGGCGACTTTCGAGGATCTCCGACACAGAATCTTACTTTGCAGCAGTACAATACCAAAGACAAAACCCATCGTTTTCAGCCTCAGCTTTCACTCTTCCACCAGGACAGTCGACCCCGGGCTACCCGACTCTGCAAACTCCTAGCCTAGGCGCTGTCGATGCCGATCATTCGTTCGAGCCAGTCCAGAGCTCGGCCTTCTTCATACTTAACGAGGAGACTAGCGCAGAGATCCTCGTCTTTGGTGACATTGAGCCCGACGTGGTGAGCTTGTCACCACAGAACTACAAAGTCTGGAAAACGGCTGCTCCCAAGGTCGCTAATGGTACCCTTAAGGCTGTGTTCATTGAGTGCTCATATGATGACTCGGTACGAGACACTGATTTGTACGGCCATATGTGTCCGAGGCATCTTATCGAAGAGCTCTTGTTCCTCGCAAAAGAGGTCGCTGATTACAGAGCTCGTAAAAACTCCACCGGCACGGATACGCCCATACACACAACACCAGCGAAACGTCCAGCGGAGCAACCTGATTCGCCACGGTCAACCAGGAAACGGACAAGGCTCAACGGCAGCACTTCATCTGCTTCAGATATGGAACAAGTCACACAACTCCCAGATACACCTGCACCCGGTAACCCCTCCAACCTGTACGTTGGCGCTCGTTCATCGGCTTATGGACGCAAGACGTCCCTTTCGACTTCGACTTTGCCAGGCGATTCGAGTCCTGTACCACTCCGCCACATATCACCATCGCGCATACCCCAGCCTGCCAGGCACGTGCACTTCCCTGGCAGCAGTGCGGACGCTATGACAGCCTCGCCTGGTCAGATCACTTCCCCATCCTTGGCGGGGAACTCGATCAGCCATAATCCAATGAACTCGCCCATGCAAGCTGCAACGCACGGACCGTCCGTTGACACGTCCACAGGCAATGCTCAACCTGAAGGACAACCTGATCCCATGAAGGGCTTGGTGGTTCACATCATTCATGTCAAGGATACTCTGATGGATGGACCTAGTCCTGGCGAGATCATCCTAGCACAGCTGAACGAATCCGCCAAGGCCGCGGGGCTCGAGTGCGAATTTGATGTTACCGACTCTGGTCAAAGCATTTGGGTCTGAGGGTACGATTTGTACCCAAAATAGTGTACCTACTCGAGTGTTGTTGATATCTGATCTGCGGGGTACGAAGTGTTCAAACGATGCTTGGGTAAGGCGACAACTTCGCGCCTTCCACCCGCAGGCCTGAGGTACCCTTCGATGTGATCCAAACGCCTCACGACTTCTCAGGGTCACGGCCCTATCTAAAGCGTCGCCTGAGCATGGCCTTCCGATCATATTACGTCAGTGGGCGATCGATAGATGAACGTTATGAGACTTTAGCAGGTCCCGCTGATCATACGCGCAAGTTGGAGGAATGTTGGCTGAACAACGGGTCGAGGTGTACCACGAAGTGACCCAATGGGTGCAGCAACGCTCTCGCTAGGACGCGGCCTGACTTCAACAGAAGAATCATGGACGCTTCACGACTAAAGTCCGAAAGGGTGCTTATCGAAGTGCAAGAACATTGGATAGATAGATGCCCACGGATGTCATGGCCTGGTATGGCGTTACTTACGGTCACATGCTATATTAAGGCGGATGGATGCATCATGTTCGGCTTCCCGCATATGTGTCGATCGCTCTGATGGATAAGCTGCTATCCAGGACCAGTGGGGATCACACCGATTGATGATACTGCAGTTCGGCAGGTCTCTGTAGATCTGCTCAATCACCAGAGGCGAGATGCGTGGACAACGCCCGGAGTCTCTGTGCTTTCGTGGTCAAATTTGGTCGACGCTCTGTTGTCCGAAGCAGCAATGCACAATTTACTTAATCGTCGAGCTATACTGTCTGCTGCAGGTGCAGGAAGTGGCGTTGTACGAAATCAGATGTCTATTATAACTTTGCAAGGCTGCTGCTTACCTACCTTGACCCATGTATCGGGTTGTCGAAAGTCCCTTCACGTTTGTTAGTTCCAAATCCACCTGCTTGGCGCGCTGCAAAGTGCCTTTTGTCAGCCATATTGCTCCTGCACATGCATAAAGACTGGCCGAGAATCGGGCATGCTGCTCCACGTCAAACTTGGAGCAATCGTTGAGATGAGGCATAAGAATCCTTTGAGCCCGTGGGTTCGTCCTTAAGATACTGTCTGTAATCATAACAACACGCAATCTGACAGCTACAGCCTTCGGACCAAGGCATCCGAGAGATTGACAATAAGTACTCACACACAACGACGCCGTTGACCTCAATGACAATGGCACAGCTTCAAAGTTCAGGCGTACGTTCCTTCCAACCGTGGTCTGAGTGCCCATGAGGTACTCCACAGGGGCATGATGACCATGTTCTAGTCGACACTAACCGTCCACCTCAGCAGAATCCTCCACCATACACTAACAGCGTAGCAACATCTGCCTCGCGAGATGCGTCTGCCGTTGCTCCAGCAGACCTTGAGAATCGCCTCCACCAGACGCTGAACTACTACAACAAGCTCGCCAAGAACCTTGACATCAATGGAACACCGCCTGAGAATGTTGCGACCCACGAGATCGAAGCTGCGAAGATGCTCAATTGTTGTGTTCGCATGTTGCACGCTGATGGCTGGGTAAGCGCCTACAGTTCCCTGCCGCCCCGTCTAGCTCATCCTCGTGTTCAGTGACCAACTATTGACGATCATCGCTCTAGCACCCACCGACGATTGTTCGAGCAATGGTAATCCGCGAGAATAACCCCGATGCCTCAATCAAAGGAACAATGTACCGAGCTCTGCGAGAGCGTCGAAAGGAGATTGAAGTGTGGCGATTGCAGAAGGATATGGCTCCAGAGGGTTCGAAAATGGCAAAGAACAGTACTCGTGGGAAAGCCGATCAGAAGGGGGCTAGCTCAGGTACAGGCAGAAGGGGTGCTATCCGAAGCGGTCAGGCTCAGGCTCATGCAGGTGCTGGGATATTGAACTGTATGCCTACAGCGACACAAGGTCCAAGCGGCGATGGTGGACAGGGGCAGCTGAATCAGTTCATGTCTTTAATCTGAGGATGCTGGGTTGTACCTGTTCTGACACTGTCACGGTGACCTTGTTGCGAAGGTAACTGGAAGTTCAGCATCGTCCAATACCACTATGATACCTCTTCGTTGCTCCTTACTTGCATAGCTTCCATAGTTTTTCGGCATATCAACGTCAGCACGTCAACGATCATCATCCCAACCTCAGTTAGCACGACAACGTTCATGAAGATGGTAAGCTACGTGCTTTTTCCATTACTCTTTCCGGCTGCACATAACATCCAAAATAGCACTTTCGGGCCGAGGTAATTACAGATCTGTATGTGCCAGGGGAGGCAAGACTTCCTGCTCTGCTTCATGCACGCTCACCCTTATACTCGCATTCAACCAACCGGTTGGCATCTTCCTCTGCTTTCCAACAGTGTGAGCCACAGGACTTTTGCTCGCGCCATAGGCTCAACTGACAATTATGTCGCATGACCGGCTCTTCCAGCCACTGAAGCTGGGACATGTGGAGCTAAAGCACCGCATAATCATGGCACCTCTCACGCGGTTTAGGGCTGATGATGAAAATGTGCCGCTTGGTATGGTGAAGGACTACTATGCTCAGCGGGCATCAGTACCTGGCACTTTGCTTATAACCGAAGCCACATTCATCTCACCCCAGGCTTCTGGCTACAACAACGTGCCTGGCATCTGGAATAATGCACAAGTCACTGCTTGGAAGGAGGTCACCGACGCCGTGCATGCGAAAGGCTCCTTCATCTACCTACAGCTGTGGGCCCTCGGGCGCGTGGCTGTTCCGAAGAACCTGCAGCGCCAGACAGGTGGCCCCTATCCTGTTGTAAGTTCGAGTGCTGTACCGGTTGCGGAAGGCGGGCATGTACCGAAGGCAATGACTCGAGAAGAAATCAAGTCGTTCGTTCAGGATTATGCACAAGCAGCAAAGCATGCTATCACAGCTGGCTTCGATGGCGTTGAGATCCACGCTGCGAACGGGTATCTTATTGACCAGTTCACACAGGACGTCTGCAACAAACGCACGGACGAATATGGAGGCAGCGTCGAGGGGCGGGCTCGATTCGGGCTCGACGTCACTAGGGCTGTCATTGGAGCTGTAGGTGACAGCAAAAAGGTCGGCATACGCCTATCACCATGGTCAGACTTTCAGGGGATGATGATGGAGGATCCAGTACCCCAATTCCTGCACATCGTCAAACGACTTAAAGAATTGGACCTTGCGTACCTCCACTTGGTAGAGAGCAGGTTGAGTGGCGATTCTGCCACAGGAGTCTATCATGCTCTGACACGGGAGAATGACGCTTTGGTGGAGGAATGGGCAGAGTCGGCACCTCTCATCCTAGCCGGAGGGTTCACACCGGCCAAAGCGAGGAAAGTGGTCGGTGAGATCTATACTGGTGACAATATATGTATTGCTTTTGGACGACACTTCATCAGTACACCTGATCTACCCTTCAGACTCCAGAGAGGAATCGAGTTCAACCCTTACAACCGAGCAACGTTCTACAAGAAAATGAGCCCTGACGGATTTATTGACTACCCATATAGCCAAGAGTGGCTGTCGGCTCTGAAGAACGAAAGCAAACTGTGAACCAATCTACGAAGGAGTGATCTAGTGCACTTCACTTGACATGTGTTTAATCCACAATCGCGTTACAGCACTGGTTGAAGTGCCGCAAACCGAGAAATGGTGCTGCCAGCGATACCTTATGTTCACAGTCAAGTTATGAAAGAGACAATGCCAATATCGTCAGCGAGGCCATGTTTGCGATTCACAGATGCCCATGCTGGATTACACGGACCGCGCGAAAACTTGGCCTTGAACTTCCTCTCATTCGGCCCATCTCGATCAATAAGGATGTCTTTGTGGAGATTTCCAGAGCATCCTCAACATGGCGCAGACTGCCCATACGAGCCGCAACCACACCATACCAAGCAGCTGGCCGGTCCGCTTACAAGGAATGGTGAGTTCAGCGTTCGCCAAAAGCAACCGTGGTAACGGCTAACGCAGTGAACAGCGCGACTTGCGCGTGCTTTCTGAGTAGAGGACTGTTGCACGGAGAACACTGGGTTTTATCTCGCATTTGACGACGCTGTCCGCATTGTGAAGCAGAGCTGCACAGAGCACATCACTATTGAGACCATCAGAAATGTGGATCTTTAGAAATGGAATGCAGAATCGTTGAGCAGGGTCATGATACGAGGTTCAAACATCCATGAATACCACAGATCCAGGCGAGCCATGCTTCCTTCAATCAGCGAATGGGATCCAGGTTGGTTTGGAAGACTTCTCCAACCTTCAGTAATATCACGAGCCAGGAACGGCGTAGTGATATTGGCAGCGAGCTAAGTTGTGTCTCACGGCCTTCTGCACGTAACTTATAGTATTTCCGGGCTTTACACCGCGTCCAGCTACCGCGTTGCTTTGTAGTGTTAATTGACTGTAGCTAGCTGTTGGCTATTTGAAGTTTTAGCTCAAAACACCTAGAAGGCCACACAACCATCTCAATCTCGAAATCTTGTAGTCTAGTAACGACGGGACATCTACAGATTACGATCATGGCTCTACTATTTTGACTCCCTTTTTTTTTCCTTAGCAGTACTTGTATTTGTAAGAAGTCTAGAAGCGGAACTTTTAGGCACCCAACGTCTCCATAGTAGCATTCGTTACGGCCCAGTGGATGAGTAAGGCGTGCCATGCTACCTTGAATCCTGTCACTCTGCTTGTGAATTGGTCAGCAGAGGAAGAAGATAATTGTTTCCACTGATTCGGGGGGATCTTGGTTTTCTGTCACTGCCAACACTCACCCTACACCGCGTCAGTCGACAGACTTGGAACTACCACAACCATGGCCCAACGGCTGTCCTACAACACGCTCGACGTGTTCACCACGCAGCTCTTCACCGGAAACCAACTCGGTCTCATCCACATCCCAGTAGGCACCACTCTCAGCCAACCTCAAAAGCAACGCATCGCCAAGGAATTCAACTACTCCGAGTCCGTCTTTCTATACGAACGCTCTGCAGATGCGCCCGGCGCCACATACGATGCGCAGATCTTCCTGCCAACCGCTGAGATCCCGTTCGCCGGCCATCCGACGATCGGCACCGCAGTGTGGATCTTCGAGAACCTGGAGCGAGACGCAGACGAGATCACGCTGAACCTCAAGGCGGGAGCGGTGCCCGTGAAGTTCGATCGCGCGACGCGGACGGCGACCGCCGCGATCCCGCATGATGTGCGCGTGCATGCGAAGCGGATACCGTGGGGCAGGGTCGTGGAGTGCCAGCCTGGTCTCGCGGCGGCGACCACAGAGGCGCTGTCGGGCTCTTCTGTGCCGGTCACATCCATTGTATCTGGCGTGAACTTTGCGCTCGTCGATCTGACGGCTCAGCCGGAATTGCTCGCTGACGTCGTCATCACGAAAGATGACATTGCCACGGCTGACGACCTCGATGAGGGCTGGGCGGCCGGGTTGCTCGGCAATGTGTTCTACTATGTTAAGCCCGACCAGGGAGATGGGGTCATCAAAATCAGGGAGCGTATGATGGCGATCAATCTTGAGGATCCAGCGACGGGCGCGGCGTGTTCTGCGCTTGCGGTTTACCTGGCTTTGTTGAGAGGTGGACAGGGCGAGAGGTATAGATTCGAGGTGGAGCAGGGCGTCGAGATGGGCAGGGCGAGTGTGATCTTTGTGGATGTTGTGTTGGGAGGGGACGGGAAGGGGGTGGAGAAGGTAGAGCTTAAGGGGCAGGCTGTTGAGGTTATGGAGGGGACATTGAGGGTGGTTTGAGTGGTTATATTTGCTTATAGTACTGATTCTGTTCCTGCGTCTAGGCTTTTGTGAACTTCGCTAATGTCTGCAGGTCGCATGCGTCTTGTTCCATCTGCGTCGAGTCAGACTTGAATGGTGTACATGACATATCCTGAGTTCCCTCCTGTGTCCAGCCTGGCTAGGCGCCTCCACAGCTCTTTCCATCGGTGTCAACTATCTTCAACACCGCAGCCATGTTCTGAAAGTCAGGTATTGCAGAGAAAGTCTCCTTGGCTGTATCAAGATCTGCCTGGAGTAACCCGGATATTGTGATCCCCTTAGGTTCTTTGATTTCGACACGGCTGGAAGCTATCGGTTGACCTTGAGTGAGCAACGAGTTCGATGTTTGAACATCCATCGAGAGATACTGCGTGAAGTTGTGAGCGTATGGAATATGCCAACGAACCTGCCTAAGTGGAATTAGTCCCTCGATCTGCAGAACTTCTAGCCTGCCTGGATATCCCTCTTCGACGCGAAAATGATGGATCGAACTACGACCCTCATCATACTGATCCTGCTCTACCGAGTTGAAGCCTCGAAGCTCTCCAAGCGTCATGAACCAGTAGCCCAACGACCATTCTAGTGCAACTCGGCGGATGTTTGGTAATTTCTGGTAGGTTCTGAGCTTTGATAGTGGGTGATAATGCTTTCCAGTGGTCCAGCAGGACCAACAGGCGACTGAAAATATTCTCTCTGCAAGGAACACTTTTGTCGCTTCATTCGAGATCTGACAGTTGGTGAGTAGGAGATTGATGCATTATTTTTTGTGTCCACGTCATGAGGCACATCCAGGTGGTGGACGCCCCGCAAGATCACCATCACTTGCTGTATGGGATGAGTCTTGTGGTATGGTATGGACCTTGACTTGGGTGTGTCGAAAGTGGAAGCCGTAGATGAGTACTCGGACCTCAGCTGGTGTACTCAATAAGCCTGGCGAGGCCATGGTGAGGATGTGGCGGGTGTCTGCTGTCCAGATGTGATGAGAGAATTTCAAGGTGGTAATTGTCTTGGTTGACTGCTTTCTAACGATACACAAAATGAACAGGATCTGGGAAAGAGAAATTTGCAAGCTTCCTTGGGCAGAGACTATATACTTCGGCTTCTGGGAAGTGAAAAAGTGCCTTCACCCGGTCAAGACTTGCATTTGCACTCACTACCACTTGTTGTGGCTGCACTATGTGTTCGCTTCTCGTTGCCGATGGCGTTGTTTGCTGGCATGCTCTGAGTGCATAAGTGACTTGATAGTGAAGTAGCCACGAGCGATTCGTACCTTCCTCGGGTCACTTTGGCTGGATAGATTGGCCTCCCCTACTAGTAGGTGAGATCTTAGGTACGTGCTCGACCACAATGTTTTGATCATTCTTCAATCCGTCTATCGCCTCGAAGACTTTGTCGAGAAATGAGAAATCCTGGATCGTGTTGTACCTGCCATATGTAAGATGTCAGTCCGCCGCTTTGTTTCTCGTAGGAGTGCTGAGAGGCAAGCATAGCAGCAATGCAGCCGGTGACGAGGTAACGCGCAGAAGCTCAATCGAAACTTTCACAACCACGTCGTGAACGTGGGTAAGTGCTACTAGGAAGAAATGTCAGAAACGGAAAACCATCGTCACGACCCGCTCAAGTAGACCTGCACTTGTACGGCTTCTTCCTTCAGCTTGAATGTCCCTCTTGACGCATCTGTCCTCGGTTGCATAAGCATGCGAGACCTCCTCGTAAGCAGGCAAGCCTGCCTGAATCTCTTGAGACTTACTCAGCAGCAAGGTGAAAGCGTGCACCTAAGCGACATTTGAGCTCACCGCCAGCTGTTGATCCACAGCTTTGTTGCGGTCGTTGCACAGTGATGTAAAAGTAAGGGCAGGGACAAATCACTACTGATCACTCGCTGTCGTCGTGTCGCTGAAGGGCACGGGGCGATGTGAGTGAGGTAGGGAGCGTGAAGACATAGCCAAAGACTATATCGGATCCCCCTCGTATCTCGATACGGCGGCAAAGGCCGTTGGTCAGACTTGCGATGATACCGAAGAGATGTCCGCAGAGCTGAGTTATGTCGGCCAGATGAGACCGGCATCAGAACCAACGTGTAAACTGTTCGTCTGCGGCATACCTGTGCGACCGTGGACTTGCGTTCTGGACTGAACTAGGCTCATTTAAATTGCTGCTCAGTCGTCTCGTGTGCCCTTCAGAGTCGTGATCCTTCGTAAGTGGCCTGACTTGTGAAGGGGGTGGACTGCAAGTATAAGCGTAAGATGAACATGCTCATCGTATCACGCCGCTAAGCCTGCTTGTATAGCTTACGGTAGACGAGGGTTTGATAGTGGATACCAGGGAGATGATTGACATTTCTCATTTGCTCTGGTTCGAGTTCGAGCTCGAGCTTTTTGCCAACCATGTATAAACCCGGAGTACTTAGCTCCGGTATGGAAGCAGTATAGCAAGGATGTCATTCTGACCACCCATGCTTGCAATGTGCGAGAATCGCAGGTAGCAGCGTCTTTTCAAAGGTATCTAAGCTAAAGTCTCCTCCCTTCAGACTGAAGAATCCAGACACTTCTTCACACTTCTGCAGGCGTTGTTCGAGGATAGCGGCTGAGTAATCCGGTTTCATTGTCTGACAGAGGTGGGAAAGTTGTGGCTCGAGACCAGTCCTCCTATTTGTTGTACTGCGGTAATCGTAATGTGGAGATTAAGTACTTTTGTTACCTGGACACAGACCAATATCCAATCAGAACCTGTGTATGGATCGCCAAAGAACTTCCGGCACGAGCCGCCAGCCCGAGAACCTCTCATCACACACTATTACTCTTAGATTAGTAGGCTGCATGCGAGACTTCTGTCTCCACCGGAACAAAGTCGCCTTGGTCAATGCACCAGCCAGTTTTTACAACTATCTGTCGACGACATGAACTCAACATCAACCAATTATCGCGCAGAAAAACCTCTAGTCTGCCATCCTGCCATCATTACACGTATAAACATTTGGGGCGACATGAGTGGCGGCCAGGCTGGACATTCAGTCTGAATCAAGCTGTCGGCGCCTCGCTACCAGAAGCGGCAAGTGCTCGTCCCTGGCCGTTTTCATCACTGTAATGTGGTCTGAGCTCCAGGCATGACTCCACCACCCCTCTTCAAACGGCCTCCTTGCCTCCCTCTGGATAAAGAAGAAGCCGAGCGCTGAACGACTGTCACTGATCTTCACTCTTCTGTGGGGCCAAATATGTTTGCTGCCGCAACGTGGGTTGTACAGACGCTTTTTGGGCTCCAAGAACGGAACAGCGTCCGGAACCGATGCTGGCCTTCTTATCACAGATGAGATTAGCAAACGCACGGGCTCTCAGGACCATGCTTCACTAAACCTTCTCTTGAAGCTCTTCATCGGGAAGTGCTTCTCTGGGCTCTTCTACTTGGTTGAAGACTGGTTCTTTCATAAATACGGACTTGAGATGTTGCTTGTGTACCATCAAATCGCCATGCAGATACAAGGTTCGTGCTCACTAAAGATCTTTTCCTCTATCAATTACCACGTGCCTGAGGCTTCAACGGCTTAGCAGCTCTCGAAGTCTCGACGCGGCCAAAACGACCGTGTTGGTATCTGTTATACCTCGACGGGCTTGGTGACTGGTGGGTTTCACGTCCAACTTTGATTCAACACTTCGCCCTCAAGATTGTGAATACGATGCGCAAACGAGCGCTACAAGTTGCTGCAGCCTGCTTGGCTTCAACCCTCCTCCTTCTTGGACTCTGGAAAACATCATTTAGAGTCACAGGGACAGCGCAGCCTGTGCCTATGGCTGATATTATCGGAAACGACTGGATTGTGAAAGGTCCAGACGCCGAAGACAAGGTCATTGTTATTGCTAAAATGGCCGAAGAGAACATTGACTGGGTAACAAACGATCTCAAAGAGTAAGGCACTCCCGATCTATGACGGCGACGTTTCAAGCTGACCATATCGCAAGCTGGCAACATGCCATCTACCACATGGACGATCCTGACTATGTCCTACATCCTCCTCGAAACGTTGGACGAGAAGCAATGGCCTACCTGACGTTTTTGGTCGACCATTACCACAAACTGCCGGACATAATTGTGTTTCTACATCCGCACCTTCAAGGCTGGCCGAAGGCATGGCACACCGATGCGGTGGACTACAGCAACGTCAACTCCGTGCGAGGATTGAGACTCGAATATGTGCGTGAAAACGGCTATGCGAACATGCGGTGCATCGCCGACCCGGGCTGCCCTGCAGAAATACAACCCTTTAGGAACGATCCAACAAGAACCGCGGAGCTAGCATTTCCAGATGCATATACATATTTTTTTGGAGGAAATATCTCGTCAGTTCCTCACAAAGTTGGGACTCCCTGCTGCTCGCAATTTACTGTTTCGAGAGATCGGGTTCTCGAGCGACCGCTATCGGATTATATGCGATATAGAAGATGGCTTTTAGAGACAGATCTAGACAGTGATATTTCAGGGAGGGTGATGGAGTATATGTGGCATATTATCTTTGGAAAGGACCCCATATGGTGTCCGTCGTTACATTCTTGCTGGTGTGAGCAATTTGGCCGGTGTTAGAGACGTTGGCACAGTGGCCGCTTGGACATTGAGGCATCACACAACTTATAGACAGTCTGGATCATCCACGTGTAGAAACGTAGAGCATGCTTGAGAGCACTCCCACAAAGATCATGAAAGCATTCTAGTATAGAAGGTCGCTTCTCTTTAGCACTATTTTTTGCAGTATTGAACCATTGGGACCTGCATGCAGACTATCTTGTCTGGTGAATTCTAGTACTAGGCTTGTCGGTTGACGGACAGCCATCACAGCGCAAAGTGTGTCGCTTGGAGGAGTGGCCCACGCAGCTTTGCCAACCCCGAGCATACTTGTCGCGTCTCACCGGTTACTACTGTCAGAGAGATATGCACAAACTGAATTTGACTATAATCTTGCAGTAGTTCTCCGTGAGCCCTGGTGCATCAAGGTACAAGGTTCGATTCAAGAGATGACTAGATCGCCTCAGCCTTCCTTCGCTTCGCACTAGTTTCTTCTTCATCACAGCGGGACCAGCCGCGGGTACTGCCAGATTCGAAAGGATACTCTGCGAATATTTGTCAACCTCGTGGAAGAACCTCTAGGTGCCGCTAGCCTCTCTCGCCACTAGCTTCAAGGACCTCGAATTAAGAATCCATCCAAGCCTTAAAACCCAACATGTACTGCAAATTTCGCACATTTTCACTCCTTCCTTAAACAGTCCAATGGCTTGCGTACTCGTTTCATAGTGCGCACCGGTCACTGTTGCTGGCATCAGAATTGTGCATATCTTACCGTGTACTGACCGTCAAAGCGTACAAAGGATCATTCGTTAGATCTCGACCATCTGTAGGCCGCAGTTTGGGTTGAGACTGTCTCCGCTGCTCTTTAGACTGTGGTACAGGGTGGAGTTTGTTCGGGCACAGTCTAGATGGCTTTTGTGTCTAGCTTGGTCATTGCTGGTAAAAGTCAGGATGTCGGTGCTGCTAGCATGGCCAGAGGAGGTAAATTGCTATTTTTGACCGTTCGCAGCAAGTACTAAACCTCATAGCCTGGCCCTGTCTTCAGCATAACACACGCCCATTGACTGTAATGCGAGAGATATTGCACAGATCAAGCCTGGTACATGCAGTCTCGGCGCAGCTTCGTCAGAAATTCGTGCACTTGAGTAACCTTCTCATGTATGGCACAGCTCGTATCAATAACCAGGCAGCCAGACCGGGACCATTTAGACTGACATGACTCGATTCATCACGTCTATCAGTACGTGGCTAAGCTGTATGCAGGTAGCTTGTTTCCGACCTATTATTGCCATGGGCTCGTGTCCCAGTCCCTGTTTGTCCAGCCGCCCCCTGGTCCCTGGGGTAAAAGTGGCCAAGAACCTATACTACCGACTGGACAAACCTCCAATATCGCCTTGCAGCACTTTCCCCCGTTTCTCCGGGTCTCAGTTCGCATTCGTCGTGGCTGCTCACATCGTGAGCTTGGGCATGATAGTCCGATACTTATCTGCGCTTACCCAGGCTGCGTACTCGCACCTTGTACCTTTGTCCCACAACCATAGTTGAAGCCCTTCCTTCACACATCACACCTTATCGAAATGTCGTCGGATGGCGATTTCATTGTGCCTTCGCCATTTGGCGATGTTGGTGACTATGCAGACTTACCTAGCTATGAAATCGATACCCACTTGAACGTCCAATGGTCAATGTCGCCAGACTACCCGGAAACAGAGCTTTGGCTGTTCAAAGATGGCGACAGCCTGTTCTGCAGCGACTTTTACTTAGCTAAGACCTCGTGTGTTCGGCTTCTAGGTAAGTGAAATTCTGATTTTGCTCTAAGCCGTGACTCACGAAAGACAGGCGGCAACCAAGGAACATCGTGGGACTGGCCGATACAAGAGCCGGCCAACTACACATCATCTTCTCCGATATACTTCCTGCAAATGACAAGTAACACGACCAGGCTTTTCGGATCGCACTACTTCAACATTCTGCCTGAAAACCTAATGCCTGCTTCGTCGTCGAGCTCCGCGAGCGCATCCGCTACGACTACCTCAGAAATATCTGCGGCAAGCTCGACCAACTCGGCAACCGTCGCTTCAGCTACTGACGCGAAGACATCTGTGGCACCTTCTCAAATAGGGTCGGCAGGGATAGACAGCACCACCAAGACAGCGGTCGGAGTTGGAGTCGGTGTTGGCGTACCCCTTATCGCAGTCCTGGCAGCCATCGCGTACTTTCTGTACAAAAGCCATAAGCGTAAGAACGCAAGATCTGCGCGGACCACAGGGTACGGTGACCATAGCCAGATTAGCAGTCCGCCTGCTTACCCAATTCATGGCGAAACCAATGCGTCAAAGTACAACCCCACTGTTCAGCAAAGATATCCGCCTTCAGAAATGTCGGGCAACAACTACCATGAGCCGGCAGATGCACGTCCTGTCGAGTTGTCATGACAATGAGCTACATGGAAGATTTGATGATTTGAACAGAGAAGACGTGGATGTAGTCACCGAGACGATAGTTTAAGGCGAGGTCAATACATGACAGAAAGATCTTCAAGTTTCTCGGCGTCTGGCGTTTCCACCTGGGGGATTGTGACCGTGGTCATCATTGGTTTAGCTGTCAAAGCTGCGCCGTTTCGACGTTAGCTGCGGTCCATCCCGCGAAACTTGGCTAGAGCAAAGGTGCAGGATATTCGGGTGCGTTTGACAGGGAGATCACGACAAGCCTTTGAATGGTCTTCATCTTTTGATGCTGAGGAAGGACTACTTATTGGGCATGAAAGCCTCGGAATTCATCTCCGGCCGAAAGAAGACGACATGGCTTATTGGCATGACTGCGGAAAGGTGTGCTGCATAGAAATGGTTCTGATTTGATGCTCGGTGGAAGACAATTGCAAGATCCATGTAGCTGATGCGCCTGTGCCAACGTTCTGGACGGAGTGGGAATGATAGAGGCAATCTAGTGCCGTAAGCACCGCCAATCGGTGAATGATGGCGGCACCCGTTACTTGCACTTGGTCGAGTGCTGGTATATTGCATAGTACGAAGCTTGAGTCCTATGTGTGTTTCCACCGTGGCGCGACATAGATTAAGGTTCGCACTACCCAATATCCAGCGCTCGACCAAGTTCCTCGTCTCAGGTTTTCGACCTGACCAGAACCAGACCGGGCACGATCCTGGTCTCTGCATATGGAAAATATGCGCTAAGTTATCTAGGTGCGGACAGCTCATTGTCAGATTAGCTCTTTCCCATCATGCCTCTTGCTACGCTACGAGGCAGGCGCAACGACCATACTATGAAAATACTGCATTCACCATCGTAGGCACTACTTAGTTCGCCAACGAGCATGCCAAAATGGGTGGCAGTCGATGACATGAGCAACTACTATAGCGCGTATCGCCCACATCGCGACAAAGCCTTGTCTCTTTTGTCTCGTCGACCTGCTCTGGTGGTTTCCGCAATAGTTGGCACGCTTCTATTGCTCTTCTGGCATCGGAGCATTAGCCATGTCTCTGTGGACGTGGTGACAGGCGTTGACCGACGTGTCACGTTCGATGGCCATTGGAACTCTGCGCGCGACAGCAACAACCTGCTGCTAAATAATGCACAATGCGAAGCCGCATTTCCAAAGCTGTTTGACGAAGTGGAAAGGGCAGTCAATACTCGATGGGGGAATCATATCACAAGCGACGAGCTGGATGCCATTGACCCGAAGAACGGCTACGTTCGTGCAATGATCTACGATCAAGAGGTGATACACGCAAAGATCTCTGCTATGTGGGTTCACGCTGACCATGCCTAGCTATACATCGTTCAGAAGCAAGGCGGCATCTACTCGCGCGAACTTGCAACCCTCCATGCAATTCAGCGAGCCATCTTCTCCTCCCCAATGCCTCTACCCAACATCGAATTCGCTTTCAACACCGATGACATTATCTTCGAATCCGTCCCGCTGTGGGGTTACGCGCGCAAAGCCGAACACAAACATGTTTGGCTCATGCCAGATTTCGGCTTCTGGTCATGGCCAGAGACAAAGGTCGGTACGGTGCGAGAAGTGCAGATGAAGGCGGCCGCCGAAGAAGATGTTCACAGATACTCCTGGCGCAACAAGGTCGACAAGATTCTTTGGCGTGGCGCAACGATGGGCCTCCCTTTGCGAGATCGACTCATCGAGATTACGAAAGGGCAGACCTGGGCAGATGTCGTGGCACTAGACTGGCACAATAAAGAAAGCATGCAGAATGATCTGAAGAGCATGCCAGAGCACTGCGAATACAAGTACCTTGCGCACACCGAAGGCAACTCATATTCAGGTCGTCTCAAATATCTCCAAGCATGTCGCAGCGTGATCGTCGCGCACAAGATGGACTGGCTGCAACATCACCATCCGCTGATGAGTTCAGCAGGCCCTAATCAGAACTTCGTCGAGATCAAGCGCGACTTCAGTGACCTCGAGCAAACGATTGCATACCTACAGAAGAACGATGCACAGGCGGAGCAAATCGCGGCAAACAACGTCGAGACTTTCCGTGAGCGCTATTTAACTCCCGCGGCGGAAGCTTGTTATTGGAGGAGGCTTATTATTGGCTGGGCGCAAGTTAGTTTCGAACCTGACTTCTACAAGATAGTCAACGGCACCAAACAATGGAGAGGACTACCTTTCGAGTCGTTTGCGCTTGAGAGAAGGCTGGAGTGGGACCCTTATTGAAGTGGCAGAAAATCAAACAGCAAAGTATGAGAAGCCTTCCTTACGTGTCAAGCGAACGAGGAAAAATCCTGTGACATGGCTCGACTAGCATCCGCGTCTTCAACACGTTCTGGAGAAAGGGATGGCTTGTGAACCGAATTCCTCCCAAGACTCGGCGTACTAGCCACCCTTTGTAGCTTTGACAATTTTTCCGAGTCCGACACGACGTTCTTCCAGGCGCCGGACCCTCGTCGACAACGACATTCAAGCCAGAGCTCAACAGTACGATTACCGCGTCACAAAGACACTACGACATGAGTGCCGAAGCGCATGAGGTCCCGCCTCAGGCGTGTATCGGCTGGTAATGGAGCCACAAGAGACGCCGCGCGAGCGATTCTAGTGGACCGCGCTATGGGGGTACGCATGTAAGGATGAGTTCGGATTCATTTTGGTTGAGCCAGATGCCCCTTGACACGTGCCGAAGGGGAGCCATGAGGCTGGATAAAGAAGATCATCTGAATTCTAATTACATAGGTCGATACGCTGCTTCATTCGGTCGAGAACAAGGACGTCGTTAGAGTAAGACCGCTATATGCAAGGCTATCACTCGAACATGGATGACATTGCTTGTTCATAGTCAGAAAGCCATCACATTTCGTTCGTTGGCTGCTTGTGTTATGATGGACAAATGCTGCCTCCCCCGTCAGTCTTGCAGATGACAGGTCTGAATCCTCGCGTCTAGTCGGACTTGCTTAGGCAATCTCCACCCTCTCATGCTCTTTCTCGGCGAGCGTCTGATACCTCACCATACATCTCTTCGCGACGGCCATAGGCAACACGTCCCACAACGTCAATTGCGATGTGTTGAGAGCCGCTCGCAAAGACTCTATAGCATTCCGTCCAGCTCGTCTTCTGGTCACATACAGCTTCGACTTCGCGGCTCGAACCTTGTTGTGAGCTTGTGTGCGATCGTCGAAGCTGCAGCACTATAAGGGTAGATAGGACAGTACCCACTAGTGTGTCCCGATGGGCGCGAAAGGGGGTAAGGGCTTTTCTGCCGGAACCTTTCCAGAACAGATTCCTTCTCGGGCCCCAGTGGTTTAAGTGAAACGCGGCGCGGTAGGTGTTTTAGCCTAGACTGTCGAAGAAATTGACGAGCTTGTCGAGCTCAATGTAGAGACCGTCGGGGTAAGCGACATTGGGATAGATAATGCGATGCAGCAGAATTTTGCCATGCGCGCGAAAGAGGTGGAGGCTTTGTGTGAGCTGGCGTATATCTGGATGGGACTGTTCGTCAACCATCAAAACGAGCAACAAAAGAGGCCTGATGGCCGAATGTCGTAGATGCAATCGCGTGGCTGGCCAAGCAAGGAGAGAACCCAAGCTCTAAGGTTGGAGAGTCTATCAATACCGATATCCAAAGTGCAAAGGTGACGTTCCTGCCAGGCGAGGCACACTTGTCAAGCTGACACAGGAAATGGTATGGAGACACAACCCGCGAACCTGCACGGAAGCAAGCAATATCATGACCGGGTCGATGACTGCTGAGTGCGCCGTGCAAAAGTAGGCGTATTGTAGCACCAAGTTCCATGAAGTGAACTGTCTTTGATCTGTAGCGCCATTGAGCGATAGCCAAACTAGGTGACCTAGGCTGCTAAGCTTCATTCTGGCCTCCTCAATGGATGGGCCTCAGTATTCAGCACATATTTGTCGAGACTAACCAGTCCTGGCTCGCTGAAGATCAGGTAGAAATATTTCAGGGTCTCGGCCAACCAAAAGCTTTCCATGCGATTCTGCTTAGGGGCTTCACCATTCGACTTCGGCCTCGTGATGTCAACGATGGCCGCATTCGCAAATTCCGTGTTACTTATGTCATTGATAGCGTTGAACATCTCCCATGCTATATCCTGGTACTTTGTATCACCAGTAATTCTGTACATGATGAAGACACTTTCAATCGCTTCCGGTCGCAAGATGTATCGCTTGTCAAGAACATCGGCATAGCCTTCAGGCAAGTGTTTCTGTTTGATGACCTCTTCTGCAAGAGGTACCTCACCTGCCGGGTTCGGTTCAGCTAGCACTGCAGCATGCCACTTTTTCACATCCCAGGCACAGGTATTCTTGGACTCGCACGGGACAAATCGTGCTATCTCGGGCATGATACCTCGTTCCATGGCTTTGTATGCCCAAACACATCCATCCGTAAGCTTTCTGCCAAGAGCGATATGGTCCTGGTTGGAAAAGATGCGACCCCCTAGTGCTAGCATGCCGCCAGCGAAGCAGCCTAGATGTTGTCCCAGGGGCGTCAACTTGACCGTAGATCCATCGTCGGCGACCCGTGCATCTCCAGAGATCAGAATATCGTCCCCATTTGGGGTCATCGGTCGGAAGAAAAGCGCGTCAGCAGCTGTAGCCATAGACCTCTCGTACATTGTCTGATATTCTGGAGAGACACCACCAAGCAAAGCGAATTGCTTAGGGAGATATTCATACGTGCTATCACTCATGCCGCCAAAAGTGAAGCCTGTGTCAGATGTCAAGTTCTCGTTTCTCGGATCTACCACGATGGGCCACAGTCCTGGCAACTTGGTCTGCATCTGCTGCTCTTCCAGAAGTTTCGTGATTCTGTCAACTGCGTGAAACCACCTCATATCGTCCGTAAGCTGGCTGAGTCGGGTGAACTCGAGGGACAACGAACCAAGTTCAGATAGCAGCATCCAGTCAGGCGTGACCTGTCTGGAGCCCTCGACAGCCATTTTCCACTTCCACCTCGAGATTGGGAAGTGGTTGGGCGTATCGAACGGTACGAGCAGCATCTCGCCAACTTCAATGGCCTTTCTCAGCATGCCCTGGCTGCCGCTGAGATCGTACGCAGCCAGAAAGCCTCCCAGGTATCTGATTGTGGTCTCGAAAACGTTGATTGTCTCGTCGGTTGATGTTGAGAAATTGATATTCATTGCCGCTGCCGCTGCTATTGAGAATTCAGACGTCAGATCCATGATCCATAGCGTATCGAGCGCATCGACCAAGGTGGCCGACCAGCCTCCGAACGCATCTCTTCCACCTCCACTTATGGGCGCAAGCTCGTCCTTCATCCAAGCGCTTGTTTTGTACGTCTGCCAGCATCTTTGAAACGTCTTCTTCACAGCATCTCTTCTCTGCACTCGCACGGTGCGAGAGTCTTCCGACTCGTGGAGAAAGGCGTACTGTATAGGCGGCAGCCGCTTTGGCTTCTCGCTAGGCAGTTGTGTCAGTTGAGTCACAGGGTAATGCTGGACTCGGTCCGACCATCTGGAGTGAGCTGTGGGAACGCTCGGTCCAAAATCGTCTAGTGCCTGCGGTGGCTCATCCGATACCTTCTGTGGCTCGATAGGTAATTGCTGACTAACTGGAGAATCGAGTCGTTGGCGATACAGGTTGGCCTGGAAGAGTAGAGTCAAGATTACTGCTGTGACAACCAAGGCGGGCACCCATCGGTGCACAGTGAGCATGATGGCGACGGCATTACAGGAAGAGACAGGAAGGGCAGTCAAGAACAGGTTGCAATGGTCACCACTTCAACGCCGAATATCTTCGAGATGCTGAAGACAAACGCGTCGAATGTCAACAGACGACTGCATACTCTGATACCTGACCAGGTGGTTCAAACTCAAAATGTGTGAGGTCATATACACTTCACCGTGTCCTGGCAGTCGCCGGCATGGAAATGTCCTTTGCTGTGGCAGGCGCAACACCATTTCAAAAATGGTGTCAGCAGGATCTCATTCTGAAGCAAGAGATGTAGACGAGTCTACCTTTGAGATCCCTTGCTTCCGCCTCCCCTTCCTCCTTCACAACTTGAACTTTGCGCGCTGGCCTAAGCGTCATAACCCCACCGTAAGCCTCGAGTGCTGCCTGGCGGCCTAAGATAGTATTCAACACGAATGCACGATGAGCCTTACTCGATCTAGGCACTGGGTCAATGAAGAAGTATTTGGTTCGAGACTCGGAAGCACATTGAAGTTGGTCGTATTGCAATTTATCTGAGCTAGCGCCTCATAACATCCTCGTTCTACGCCTTCACAGAATAACGACAAGTTGGAGCCAAGGCTCTACTCGAAATAATGCTCTCACGTCGCGTAGTAAGTTATGGCTACTCATACAGGTGCAACGATTTCATTTAGCGTAGACTGGTTGCGATCCTGCCTTTGCATCGCCACTTACTGACAAATTCCCTATCAGTTATCAAAAGAAGAAGAGTCAGAAACCACAGACAATGAAGTAACGAAAGAGGATCAAGACAAAATCAACGACTTCTCGAGGATACACAACCGCAGCAAACTTATCCAGGATGAGCTAGATAACAAAAAAGTAAGCGTGCAATCCCCCATGGCAGAGGCAGCCAAGGTGTGGCGTTCTAAGATTCAGATCACGGAAACTCACTTCAACTTGATACGGGCCCCGCTAATGAAACGTTCCCACCCGCAGAAGGAGAAAGAAGACCTCGAGGAGATCACTACGGAACTTGAGCTCGCAGACGAAGACGAACCTGTCCAATATAAAGTTGGCGACACGTTCTACGCAGTGCCGCTCACAACGGCTCAGAAGCTGCTCGAAACATCCTCTTCCGAGATCGACGAGGAAGTCACCAAGCTGGAGGACCAGTTGTCAACTATGAATGAGGAAATGGACTCTCTGAAAGCCCATCTTTACGCACGATTTGGCAGGGGTATCAACCTCGAAGGTTAAGATACCATTACCGTATCTCTTGCCTGGGGGCTACACTACCTCGGCGGACGTCCAGCGTCGAATGTGCTTTCGAGACCAAACTTGGCGTGGAGGCTTTCCGAATGCAACAGCAATTCAAGTCTCATGTGGAGAGTTCTCTTCGAGAGAAATGGATGGGTGAATCAAATTCGCCACGCCCAGCTAGACCGACCGCTGGACCTACAAGTGTACGGTTACGCACGAATGTTGCCGAACATAACGGTTACTGCTCGGTTCTCACAGGTACGCAAACTGCCGGTGCAGGAGTAGTCAGTCATGGCTCGCTGTAAGGGGCTTACTCGATCGAGCACACGAGTTGTGAGTGCGAGCGCCGGCGGTCAACCTACGCTCGAATTGACGGTCCAGTCCCTGGTTGTGTGCATACTGTGTCTAAAAGACAGATACAGAATGCAAAGAAAACTGGTCTAAGAACAACACGCTACAGAAATACATTTTATAAAGCCGACCCATACAGCATTCCTGCCATCCTACCCCATCACACCCCAGCGAAACCCCTTACAACTTAATCTCCTTCTCCTGCTGCAGCCTGACACACCCCTCCTGCGTACACGTCGCAATCAACGTGCCATCCTTGCCCCAAACCCTTTGCATGACCAGACCCCTCCCATCCCCGGCCCACGGCGTAAACATCTCGGTCAACAACCACTCATCCGCACGGAACGCGCGGGGATTATGGAAGAAAATGCTATGATCCAAACTGACCATCATGCCGATCCGGCGATCGTCAATCTTGATCCCCTCGTTTTCCTCCGCCTCCTCGCGCGCAATGCGCTCCAGATGCGCGCGCATCTTCTGCTTGTCCTCGTCGCTGCCCTGAAACCCCTTCAGACTGCGCTCGATGTGGCGCACGTTAGCGAAGCGCATGAGGTTGTGCACGCGGGCGACGGTGCCGACGAAGTACGAGTCGGACATGTAGGCGAGCGCGCTGAGGTGGGCCTGGTGGTTGTCGCCGGGCTGGTTGAGGCGCTGGCCGCGCAGGATCTCGTCCTCGCGCACATTGGGCGGGCAGTCGCTGATGCGGCCGCGCGCGCGGATCCACTGGCGCAGCGTCTTGTCCTGGGGCGCGAGGGCGTTGCCGCGCCGCACCGCGCACCGCACCTGCTCGAACGGCGTGTCTGTGTCGTTCAGGCCGTCCAGGCTCGTCTCGCCGTCTGGCGGTGGCGGGACCTCCTCGCGGCTGGGCATCGGCATCTGGTGGTCCACGGTGCGCTCGCCACCTGACCCTGTGCGCATGAAGCTTATGGTCGTGGTGAAGATGCAGCGGCCCCTCTGTCTAGCCTGGACGGTCCGTGTGATGAAGCTGCGTCCATCGCGGACTCTTTCTACGTGGTATAGGATGGGGATCTCGCTGTTGCCGGCCAGCACAAAGTAGCAGTGCATGCTGTGGACCGTGTATTCGTGGGCCGGGATCGTGAATTGGGCGGCGCTGAGGCATTGGGCTATTGCGGCACCGCCGAAGATTCCACGAGCACCAGGCGGGTGCCACAGGGGACGGGCATTTGTGAAGATATCTGGACCAATGTCTGCAAGGGGGAGGAGTTGGAGGGCGTTTTCGATGGGAGAGTGGTGGGGGAGGGTCGAGGGCGGTTTAATGAGGGTGGATCGGGACATGTCGGTGGTGGTGAATAAAGTCTTGTCCTGGAGGGTAGTTTGGACCAGGTAGTCGACCGTTTCGTGGTGCTAGTGACCTCACTGCATTTGATATGGTCCTCGCGTAGCAGTGATTGATGAGAAGATCGGAGCTGGCAGAAGGATGTGTTCCTTGGAGGCAGAAAGCGGGCTCAAAGAGACTGTGTTCTCCCTCACCAACGGACGTACCTGAATCGAGCGGGAAGCTGGATCGTGTCTGTCGAACTCTGCTGTCGTTCAGTGCAGACGCAGCCAAATCCACGTCAGACAAGTAGCCGAGGCATTGTCTTATTCAGGGTTAGCGTTGTCGGCGTCGAAGCACATGTACAAATGGTACTCTCTACACGTGCTTCGCTTCTTTGCTAGAGATAGAGCGTCTCACTATCAAGGCCTACAAGCCCATGTGGGTTAATGAAGCAGAACAGCTCACGACAGTCCCAAGCGGGATATTGTTGGCTCACATCATCAGACCATACTTGCCTCATGGAAACGGGCAAAAGGTCAAGACACGATCGCGTTCTCTGCAGCCCAAGCATGGCTGCATGGTTGGGTCCGATCCGAATTATCGTGCTATGTGCTATGTTCCATCAGGTACAGCATGCGAGTATCTGTACGATGGCGTGGAGCCCTACTATGTGAATCGTTGAACCTTGCTCCAGACACCTTTGCTAAACCAGATCATTGCTCGTCTTTGTCGAATGGAAACATCACTCAGTCCATATCATGCATACCTCGGAGTGCCCAGTAACGGCGGACTGTACCTTCGTCCATGCCAAGCAGAACTTGACACCGACTGCCCATTAGACACCAATCCTGACCGTTCAATTTCTTCTCTCCTCCTTTCCCTGGGATCCTTGAAGCTGTCCGTCGTACCACTCCTCTCCCTGCCAGTGCCGAAGTTCGTCAACGAAAACCTAGCCGTCTGCTTAGTCGTACTTGCAGGCGGCAAACTTCCACTCCTAGGTCTAGAACCCCCGCCTTCCTCCCCGGGCAATTCGATTCTGTACGTCGAGCTCGACCCGTCAATACTCGAGTTGCGGATCGGATCATCCTTGACCGTCAACAGGTGCATCAACTGCCGTCTCTGCTGCTCATCGTCAGGAGCCATGTCCCTCCCCTCCCGACTCACATGCCCATCCCGCGGAACCATCGGACTAAACTGCTCCATCGGAATATGCGACCTCCTCCTCGCGTCCAAGTCCTTGATCTTCCGCAGTTTCCTGTACACAACCCAACTCAACGCCGTGGCAACCACAGTCGCAACGCCCGCGACAGCCAGCGGCAGAATCAAATAAATCTGATTCTCTGGCTCTGTAGCAGTCTTCTTCAACGCCCGATGCACAACGGTAGTGAAGACCCCGACCGCGCTCGCAGTAAGCACAGGCATCAGCACGCCATCGAAGGTGAAGATCAAGCTCCTGCTCAGCACAGCGAGCGCTGCATCGCTGAGGTATCCGAGGATCAAGCCCGTCGCAGCCAGCGCCGTCAGGAAAGACAACGATATGCGCAGTTCACCGGGCGTCGAAGTGTATGCGATGCTGAACAGAATGTAGCCTGCCAGCACAAGCCATGCTGACACTGTGCTGAGCGCTTTGTAGTACCAGGGCAACCGCTCTTGCTCGGTATATAGATCGAATGTTGTTTCACGGAGTTTAGAGTATGCGCGGCCCCGCATCCTGCGCGATGGCGTCGTTATCGCACAATGGTATTGCTTTTCATCGGTGGGTACTGAAGCGTGTGAGGCTCTACGGTATGCAGCTTAGTCGCTCTGCGATGCGGGCAGCCTGACGCAGTAAGGGATATGGGTCAAGTAGGTAGCGTAGCGATCGTGGTTGTGGTTAACAAGCGAGATAGCGAAAGTGAAGTTGGCGAAGAAGACTCAAAGCCCAGCAAGCGACGGCAAACAACGAGTGGGTTCGAGGCAATGCCCTGCGCTTCAGCTACGAGAGTTCGGTGTCAGCAACATCTACTTGACTAAATTACCTGGCACATGCAACTCGAGAACGCCTAACACGGGCACCAAACACGGTCCCGGCAAGAAGAACCCAGGCGAAGGCCTTGCGCGACGAATCGGAGCTGCATCAAGCTCCGAGAACAAGGACAACATCCCTGGAAATGATTGGTGAAAGCACATGAGGGCCCTTGGAGACTGCGCGAAGCGAGGCCAAGACATTTGAAAGACGCAAGCGGATGCGAGCTCTTGGTGCTGGACGCCGTTCCACCTGTCGGCACCACAAGGCTTACCAGCTTATCGAGTTCGTCACGAGCCATTTCTTGAGCCTAGCCCAGCCTAGCCAGTGTGTGCAGAAGGGCAGTGCGAACTTGGGCAGAGTGTCTATACATCTATCATCTTACAAGACATCTTCATCTTCTTTTTACAGTACCCCCACGTCTCAGTCACTTGTAAAAGTTTATCAAACCACTGGAACCAAAGTCAAGTTTGAGCTGCTTTCATGGTCAGTTCTTGCACAATATTTAACAATCTACCTCTGTCAGGGCTTTGGCACGGATTAGAATTGTTATTCTATTGGTGTCATCATCTATACCTGCTGTGCTCTAGACTTATCTTGCCTCTCCTTCTCCTCAAGCTCCTTCTCGTGCAGTGCTTTCAGTTCTTGACAAAACTTACTATTAGCCCTAATCTTCTCCCCAAAGATCATGAACAGCACAGGGACCATGCCCAGGAAAAGACTCAAGAATCCCAATGTCGAACACGCCCACGCTATTCCAAGTTTCTGGAACATGCTGTGCGCAGCCAGCGGCAACAGCACACCCAGCAAGCTTCGGCACGTGCTTGCAATGCCCTGAGCCGAGGCCGCGAAGGTCATATAAGCGTCCGAAAGATAGTTCAACATCGCCATGAATATCAACATGAAACCTATGCCGAACGTGACGCCTGATGCAACGGGTGCCAACCAGAAAACGCCTCGTTTTGCCGACCATCCAAGCCAGAACATGGAGATCGCGAAGAGGGGCCCCCCAACCAGCGCCAGTGGTAACCTTCGGGACTCCTCCCTTTGCGACCATGGAGCTTTCCGGGCATGTGCTCGAGCGAGAATAAAATCCCAACTCATGAATATTCCTCCAGCTACAAACCCTCCGATGGCAATAGGTAGGAAGGTCAGACCAGCAATGCCTGGAGAATATCCGTAGACGCTGTCTGGGCCGAGGAAGATGATTGGGTATGCTTCGAAATAAAGGTAGAAGATACCGTAGCACAAAGCCAGGTATAGGCACGTTGTCGACACTATCAATTCCTGGAACAACATGCGGAACGGTCTGGTCATGACAACGCTCATGACGTATTTGAACGACTTCTTTTGCAGGTCTGACTGTGCAATAATGTTCTGGTTCCCAGTCTCTTTCCTCAGTCTGGCGGCTCGCTTGCTGAGGATGATAGGGGCGTACGTTTCCGGCATGGATATCACGAGGGGTATAGTGGCAGCCGCGAAAAGAGCAGCTGCGCCAAACGCCCAGCGCCAGCTCGTGTTCTCTGCAACGAAGCCAGACAGCGGTGGTGCACAAATTGGACCCAGGATGGTCGCGACCATGAACATGGCCATTGTTCTCCCACGAGCTCTCGGATCAGCATTGATGTCTGCGAAGATGCCGCCAACACACGCAATCGGGGCGCTCGCCGTCACTCCACACATGAACCTGAAGAAAAGGAAGCTGCCCCATGTCGACGCCACGGCACATGCCATTGTCCAGATGGTGAACAGCAAGAAGGAGGTCATCATCACAGGCTTGCGGCCGAAGTTTTCCGACAGCGGTCCACAAACCGTTGGACCGAACACGTAGCCTGCCAAGAATATTGAAATCGGCAGCGCTTGTTGTAACTCGCTGGTGACATTGAAGGTCCTTGCGATGTATGTCACAGCATTGCTTGGCAGACTCGATCCGAGGGTACTGTGAATGACAGCCATTATGCCACCTGACATAACCAACCCTTTCTTCCATCTCGGCCAGTTGTTCGGGTGTTCTGGATCGCTCAATGGGAGTGTTATGATCTGCCGTGTATCGACACTCTCTTCTTCCTGGTGCATTTCCACGTGTTCCGCCTTGTCATGTGATGGAATGACCTGCGGGCCCGATGATGTCGGTCCATCTGTGTTCTTGTCCTCGCTTAGGAAGTTCGGAGGAGGAGGAACTGCCTCGTTATCATGCAGAGTCTCGGTAGAAGACGTCGTCCGCGTAAGCTGGGGTGAAGACACATTCATGGTCAAAGAGCAGCCCTCGCTATACGCACAAAAGAGAGACAATCACAAACGAAAGGCACGTTAGTAACTCTGATGATTCCTCAGGCCCGATATCCTTAGGGGGGGAAAGAGACCATGTCTCCAACATAGGGACCCGTCGCAGATATGCGAGACCCTGCAACGGAGATCACCCAGAGCATCGTTTGTAAGCCTGGGACTGGCGTTGAGCTTAGCCTAGTCTTAAACTGCCAGAGGCTGTCATAATGTTGCTGGAAACGAAGTCCCACGACTCGCAGGGAGGCCGAATGCGAGGCAAGGAATCGACCTTGCAGAAGCGTCCGGGGGAGCAGTAAAGGTGTGCATAAACACCTCGGTTATGACGGCAACCTCTAGACTTTGGGGAAGCGGATGATAGAAACCACATTTTGTCGGCACATGATTGGCTTGGACGCTGGATCTGCGCTTGCTCGATGGATCATCGTCAGCACTGGCACACGAGGCCGCAGACCTCGGGATTGTTGACTTGGAGATACACCTTGGCTGGCCAGTACGTCCGCGATATCATCTATACAAGTGACACGGACTGCTACTTCATAGGGTGCTCGATTCGATTATGGGCTCAGACGGACCAAGCCTCTATCTGACAGGTGTCACAGCCATCGTTAAAATGTTCTCCCAAAACGCCATTTGTAGCTCAAGTGCATAGTCTCTGAGGGAGGCCAGATACCAGCACCTCAACATCTGTGCCAAGCCGAACCATCGCAGGACTCCAAGCACTCCCTGGCGTTGATTCAAAGCGACCACAGTATTGTCCGACGACAAGTCCAGCCAACACTACACCACTCGTCTCACCTGATCGACCGCCTACACCTTGGTCTTCTCTAAGTTCGCTTCATCCACCCATCGGCCAGGCCCATCCTCCTCAGATCTACTGCTCTCCGCACTCGCGCGTCGCTTCTCATCCGATCTCGCCCCATCCGTGCTTCGCGCGAGACTCGTTGCCCGGCCTCGTTCTTCGCTCTGACCGTTCGACTTGGGCTGCATTTTCTTGTGCTCATCCTCCAGCTCCTGGTAGCGCTTCTGGTACCCCTTGGCCTTGGCGTCCCTCTTCGCGTCCTTCTTGTCTTTGATCTTTTGCGACACGAGAAAGCTCGCGCCGATGATGAGAGAAGCCATGTAGTTTCCCCAGCCTGGTTGTGCAGCTGCTGCTGACATGCACTGTGGTCTTTGCGAGTGATTATGTTTGTGCAACGGATACAGTAGAGTGAGAGTGCGAGAGAGAGTTTAGAGTAGCAGGAATGGACAATGAGCACGTCTTTGTGCCACTGCAGTACTGAGGGTGATATTTACACTCGTGCACACCTTCAGAGGGCGATGGCAAATGGCGGAGGGCAGCACGTCATAGATCTGACTTGGCTTCACTACTGCAAGCTCAAATCGCCATCTCGCTTGCTTTCGGTGTGAGGATCGTACAAAACGGCCCGACGCGGTGTAGTGCATTAGCTATTGTCATTTGGTCACCCTACTTCCACATACTTGAAGCAGGGGTCGAGTGAACTTGCAACGCATGCCTCATTGCATCTTGGCTTGGTCTTGGCACGGAAAGGACATGACAACTTGAGTGCGGCCAGGGAGAATCGCGATCACGATCTGAGGCATAATTAGATATCGAAGACTGTTTGTCAAGTGCGAGTAGTATTTAAATAGTGGATGGTCAAAAACTCAAACAAATATTCGAGGACTTGACCTCGGGATGCCCAAATTATCCATATATGCTGCGGGACCGACTAAAATGCTGCTAGGAAGAGGTCTGGACGGCACTGGTTCACTAGACAGGTTTCCAGTACAGCACGGACAGGCTGTAAAAGAATGCACCTAAGAGGTCAGAAGTGAGCATATGGCAGTCAGATTTAATAGGTTCGTTCCGAATTTCAAATGTGCTGCAGCGTGCTCTACTACTCTACAAAGCTGATCCAATATCATTTTGCTAAGGTGATGAGGGACGTGGACTGGGCCACCCTCGCAGCGCACAGGGACGCCGAGACCTCGTGGGCCATACTAAAGCCATTGTAAACCTGCTTGATACCCTAAACCTGTTCGTGACTGATGGAATGTGGTCTGTAATCTCCTGTGTTGGGGTCGAAGCGAGCTACAAGCGCGATCATATTATCATCCAGGTCGGTATATGTCTGTTGCGCGGAAAGGCCGACGACATTGTACTTTCTCTTCCCATCCACGACCGATCGCTGCTTGACAAAACCAGAATCGACCTTCTCCACCGCTAGTGTTTGGTGCCCGTTCTTGGTACGGAGTCTTGGTTTGAAAACGTCGACCTGGTCCATGTAACGCACTGGAGCTCTTAACAGACGGCTGGTGGGGACCACTAGATCTCTGACTGATCGGATAGTGCAAACATCACCCTCAGACGTTGTACCACTGACAATGTACGTTACGACGCCAGATTGATCGTTCCCTTTCGGATCTAGAACGTGTACCTCGTCTCCGACTTGAAAAGGCCTGTTGTAGTTCCTTGTCTCCTGGAGGTGGGTGAAGGGCACATCAATTGTGGTCGCCAACATTTCATTCGATGGCGCGTGTATGAAAGGATCTGCGATGTTCGGAGGGGCTTGATTTACGGCGCTAAGTTGTGGAGTGGACTTTGCTGGTGGAGGACGCCTGAGATCGGATGCAACTTGTCCCTGAGTGACAGATATTGATTCATTCTCGAAGGTAAGATGAGCAGCATTCATGTAATCTCTTGAACTCACATTGAGTTGTGAAGGAGCATTCGGGCCCAGCGCTGCATTTGACTGTGCCTGTGCGACGGCACGAAAGTCCAAGAAACGGTTAGGGGGAGGTTCAGCTGTTGGCGCACGGCGAGTATTCGATTGTGCACTTGGCACAGGTATACGTGGTTGCTGTCGAAGCCTGATCTCGCCGTTCTCGTTATTAAAGTCCTCAACGTTGTACTGGACGTCTGAGTGCTCTGGTATATCCACAAAAGTGCTCTTCCGGCCATGTTGACTGACTTGAGTGAAGTCGCCAATCTGCTCCCATGCTGGGTTGAAGCTTGATGGATGCCTCGGGATTTCGTGTTGAGCTGCTTGCTCTGGTGATGGCCAGCTCTGCGGGAGTGGGAAAGGTTGCTGGAGTGGCGGAGGAGAGGAATGTACGCCTGCCATCGGCCACGACTGTGCAGACTCTTGCTGCTCTCGTGGAGACTGGCGGACACCTCTCGGGGGATTTCGAGCGTCCATCCTGGGTTTCAGGTGATAATTAGTTAGATATGATGAGAATGTACATGCACACATCAGCACAGCAAAGCTAGAAGTAGTTCATGAAGATCACTCGCTGTCAGAACAAGGCCGCAATGTAGGCTCTCTAGTGCCTGCTCAGGCAAGCCCTTTCACATTCTGGAATCCATGAGTGACGAATTTTCTTTGTACTGCGCGACGAAGTGCAACCCGCTATGGATTGTGGTGGCAGGACCTGGTTCTAGCTGGCACTTTCTGCAGACAAACGCCTGCACCTACCTTACTGCTGCTTGCGTATACGATAGGCTGTTGCCATCACAAAAATCACAAACCACTCGCGCCACTCGGTGTCAGTCACTTCTAGGAGTAATCAAGCTTGCTCAAATCCATGGAAAAGTCTCATTTGGAATACTGAATCAACAGAACCCCAATCAACTTATATACATGATTTGCTCAAAGAAAACGCCTCGATGCGCAGCCATCGTGGTTGTCTATCGGTACCAGTATTCGGGCTTGACGTAGTCGGCCATGGTCTTGGGCTCTTCGTAACCATGGTGGCCGTGGTCGTGTGGGTCATCGGGTGGTCCAACGTAGTTCATCTTGTATACACTACCGCACTCGTCGCATCGCTCATATGGTCGCTTTCGTGATACCTGAGATCATCAGCGCTGTCCCTGCGTCTTGAGGCGTTTGCGAGGTGGGGTTGAAATGTGCTTGTTACTTACCACCAGCCATCTAACAATGTGCGAGTCAGCAGGGCAACCCGTGCAACCTAATTGCAGCTCTTCTCCGGCAGATCGAACGACGATAGGATCCTTCAGTGTGCCTATGGCGTATGCGTCAGTCACAGCTCTCTGTCCGCTTTCTGCACTGCGTTTCCGTCTGTTGGGGTGCTACGTACCAACTCTGTCTGACGGGAGAGGCCTCATGTCGAAGATGTCAACGCCCTGCATCTTTCCGAGGATTTCGAGACGTTCAAGACCGGTGGCCTGTTCAAGATCGGTAGGGATAGTGCCTGGCTCGGCACCAGGCGGGAGGAGGTCTTCTTCGGTCTTGATTTCTGTGATCACAGGAATCTTCAGTATGCGTCCATTCCAGCTGTCTGACTTGCACTGATCCAAGGTTGTGCTCACCATCGAATTTCATGAGCTTTGCTTCTGGGTCGCCGGGCTTCGGGTCGTATTTCGAAGCGTCCTTCCCTGCAGCACAATCTCATCAGCATCAACCTTACTTCTTTCTACAGCAACGAGGGGTCCTTCTTCTCTGCCGACGCGAGGTTGACGTACATTTCGGCGCAGCAACGGCGAATGTTCTTCGGGTGGTGAAGGAAGCTCGCAACGGAGCACTTCTCGTCAGTCGGACGAGACCTCGTGCTGCCGACATGGTGAGTTATGCGTCGAGGTAAGGAACGTGGTAGAACGGAGAGTCGTGAGTGAGATGCTATGCAGTTCACGGGCAGCAGCAGGAGAGAATTAAGGAAACGCTTGTCATTGGCTGAAGCTCGGAGCTCTATCCGTAGCCTTGGCAGCAACCCTACTAGCTACAGCAGGTGGTCTGACTTGACGGCCATGCGTAAGGCTGGCGATGTGCCAGTGCTCTTCGATCTATGCCTTGTGTAGTATGGCATTTACACTACATCAATTGGCCATCGTGATAAACCTTTTCTAATCAGCAAAGGGCACAATTCTCTCTTCTGCTTCGGTCGAAGCTGCTAGAAGGCCTGAGGCAGCAACGCTGACTGTCACGTGATATGACTTGATCGCGCCTTCTTGAATTATTGCAGATCGCAGTCGCGACTTCTTGCTTGCGCCTTCGTCCATTATTAAATCCAACGCGACTCTAACGACCAGCTTCGCTCATTGCCCATATCGCGAGAGAATCGCTTGGCCGCCTCTATTATCATTGTTCGCACACAACCTGATTGACTGCTGCGACGACCTCGAAATCAAACAGAAATCCAGCCAAATCCCCCAGAGCAACTCCCAAACCAGTCGCAAGTATGGCCAACTACCTCGCCTCCATCTTCGGCACAGAACAAGACAAGGTCAACTGCAGTTTCTACTACAAGATCGGCGCTTGCCGCCACGGCGACCGCTGCTCTCGTAAACATGTCAAGCCCTCCTACTCTCAGACCATCCTCCTCCCCAACCTCTACCAGAACCCAGCCTACACTCCCGGCAACAAAATGACACCGTCACAGCTCCAGAATCACTTCGACGCCTTCTATGAGGACTTCTGGTGCGAGATGTGCAAGTACGGCGAGGTGGAAGAGGTCGTCGTGTGCGACAATAACAACGATCACTTGATTGGGAATGTGTACGCACGGTTCAAATACGAGGAGGATGCGCAGAAAGCGTGTGATGCGCTGAACAGTCGCTGGTACGCGGCACGGCCTATTTACTGCGAATTGAGCCCGGTGACAGACTTTAGGGAGGCTTGTTGTAGGCTCAATAGTGGAGAGGGCTGCGTGAGAGGCGGTTTCTGTAACTTCATACATCGGAAGGAGCCGAGTGCTGAGTTGGACCGGGAGTTGGAGCTGGGGACGAAGAAGTGGCTGAAGGAGAGAGGACGCGATGAGAGGAGTATGAGCAGGAGTCCGACCCCAGAGCCGACAAGGAAGAGAGGATAGAGTCCTCGTGCGGCGAAGGCTGAACTTGATGCTCCCAACGCGAAACTGGAATCTAGAGCTCGTCACATGCAGTCGAATTCACGCGATCTGGAGGACAAACCCCGGCGAAGAGGAAGAAATGCCGAGAAAGACAAGAAAGTCGGCGACTACGGCAAACGGAGAAATACATCGTCAGCAAGCGAGCGCTGAGTAGGCCTTGCCTGTGGCTGCCGATATGACATCGTCGAAATGACTATCCAGAAGCTGTACGGGTGTGGTATGCACGACCAAAGAACATCCCACGGCGACTAGGTGTCCAAAAAGGAGGAATGCTTGCCGATCACTGATTCGGGATTCTTGGAGTGGTGTTATCAGGCATTCGAGGTATGAAAAAGAAGAAAGGCCGGAAGGGAGACGTGGGCAGCTTGGTGTCCTCGGAGAAAGGAGCGTCAGGACTACACGATGAGTCTCAGGTCCTGTGGTCTATAGCTCGATGTTTTACGGCTCGGATGATGGCAGAAACGACGTCGCGGAGCTGGTAATGAAGATTCGATTCTTTCCAAGAAACCTTAAGTGTCCATAGTACCTGTCGCCCAGCATACCCATATTAGGCTTCCGTGACCCGTAACGCCTTTGCTCCGGTCGACGATTTATTCTCATAAGATGTGTCTATGTTGCACGTATTCAGCCATCCCCAGGCCTTTTTCCGCCGAAGTGCTCGCGCCTGACGTTTGATCTCAAGCGTCCCTTGCCATTCGTTCTCGTCTTCACGTCCGCGCGTGCTTCGTAACATTCATGCGTCATCCGGCGTCAACCGTCCGCTGCAAGGCCTCATCTCATGTTGCCGAACGGCCCGATTTTGAAGACCCAGAGACACGCCGCGGCTATCCCAAGCAGCACCAATATCGTGACGAGCACGATGATCCAGCCGCAGCAGAACGCGCGTTTCTGTTTCTTCCGATGTCTCTCGAGCCATGAGTCTCTGCAGGGGTGTCAGTCAGCATTGTGTGCTCTCTCTGTGGTCGTCTTCGCGCCTGTGGCTGGCAGTGCTTACGTGTGTTTCATCGGAGGTCTTTCCTTGGTCTTCGGTGCCTCGCTGTTGTCGGTGTTGCTCCTGCTCACTCCCGTCTCCTCGTCCATGTGGATGGCCATTGAGAACCTTCTCCAGAACGCTGGGTCCCGCACACCCGCCATTGTGTTGTGGGTGCTTTGGGAGTGTCTAGAGGTTGATTCGTGGGTGTTGTTTACGAGCGTGTTTCTATCACCCATGAGCACTTGCACGGTCGATCGAGGAACAAGTAGGAGTACCAACCAAATTATGTTATTAGCTAGGTCTTAGCATCGCAGTAGAAACGACGAACGAGTGTCTGTACTGCTGCTGCTGCTGCTGCTTATTGTCGTTGTAAATGAGTGGACGATACTGTCGCGCGAAAGAGTGAAGCGCAACAGATCTAAAATGCAAAGCGAACGAGAATCACGACGCCGACTGTTGATTTGCAGAGATATGGAACGAAACCAAACCGACAAGACAGAGGGTACCTGCTCATAAGACGTGCAACTCGGCTGGACGGTCAACCACAAGATGAAATCGTGAAAAGCAAGGTCAGCCCGGTGGAATCGCATTGACAGAAATAGACGAGATGGATCTGGCAAATATGGACCATGTACCATGTGCGACATGCGCCCAGCCAGTTTGTTCTTCTCGGAATGTGATTGCGCACGCCGCAAATGCATAGTTCGCATGGTGGCGTAGGTTTCCAAGCCCAATATGGGATCATGTACAACGTACTCCGTAAGGACGAGTTTGGCAGTTGCTCAGGTATCATCCCAGACCTTGGCTTGTTGCCAATCTACCAAGACTTCTGAGACAGTCGACAGATGCACGACATGTGTCGAGAAGCCACCGAAAACCCCGGTCATGGACATTGACTGCGAACGAGTGGTTGTTGTGACACGGGTAAGGAGAGAGCCTTGATGTTGATGTGGAGACACGGAGATTAGATCATGCTGCCGGAGTGTGTTTGGACCAAGCGAGTCTCAATTGGTCTCACTTGACAGGGGTGAGCTCTTGATCCCAGACTTTCCACCTTGGGTTTCGTACTGGACTATGCCTGTTACCGATGTCATTCACCTGGTGCTGTGCCGTCGACGCTTCTGCCGGCGCGTTTCGATTTCGACAGCATGCTTGCTGAGTTTATTCGACGTCGATGAACCAGGGTAGCTGACAAAAGGAGCAGCTGCCTAGTGGAAACGGAGGAATACATCGACGGCGATTGCGACAATGCTGAACGATCGTAGTACGCCCCCTGATACGAGTAGGGCGCAATGTCTTGCTCAACAAGCTGCAATGACAGTGCGTATCAACTCTCTGTTGTTGGGGATCCTGCACCAGATCTTCCAAGGATCGCACGACTCATGCTCTGATTATGAAGAGTAGAGTCATCTAACCTGCAACACTATGTTGATTCGCAGGTTGCAGCGTAGTGCTGTCTTTATGTCTGAGTTTGAGGTTTCCTTTTCTAGCAGCAGCTGGATTGGCTGTGAAGGTACTTAGCATTCTGGTCTCATTCGTTGGTGGTTGAGCAGGATCGATCAATGGAGGAATGACCTTCGTGAAGCTAACATATGTGTAACACTCTCTTGTTGTTGGAAAGAACGAACATGGCGAGACGTTTGTGTTAGTCGCGTCCTTGTGCAAATAAGCGACGTCGAGCGTGACAGCTCTGCAATCTGATTCTCCTCCGTTGAATTTGGTAATAAAAGATGCCACAGATGAACGACATGCCCCATGAAGTACTGCAGCTCATGTTTCAACACTTGTGCAACTCATATGGAAACGACTACAAGGCAAATCTTCGGACTCTTATTGCACTCAGAGACGTGTCTGCGGCATGTCGGTCGTGGCGTAAAAGCATACTATCACTAGGTATCAGGAAGCGATACATCGAGCACGATCCAGCCTCCATCTTCTTTCGCGTGTATACTGCATGCGGGTGGCGCCAAAGAAGCAAGAGCCCCAGGGCCAGCGAGCAGGCGGATGGCGTTAAGTTCGCGTACACAAGCACAATGGTCGAAGTGAAGAACAAGGTATCGACTCGATGGAAAAGTATTTCCTCTTCACAGCGAGGGTCAGGCGAAAGACGCTAGAATGGCATGCGATTGACGATGTCATGCTTGATCTAGTCGTTGCGAGGAAAACATCGGCCATTGGTACAGACGCAGCATAGATTGTATACGGTGGCACCTACGTGGTATCTATTCATCCTGCTGGGCTTACGCAACCACCTCAAAAAGTCCCCAGCGCTGCAACCCCTGCAAGAGTCAAGATGACAGAACATCACGTCTCCCTCTATGAATCTGTCACATGGTTGTCGAAGGGTATCAAATCATTCTAGCAAGAAGATGACCGCCGACTCTTGATAGTGACAACATTCATCACACGTTGGAGTTGCGGGTTGTGGATATGGCCGAAGACAATCTCGATCTGCTTCAATCACTGGCTTGAGGAGTGTGGACATCCTAGAGAAGAGGTGAGCGTAAAGGTAAAGCACGAAGTAATAGGGTGAAAACCATCTTAGAGGAGCTAAAAAGGGGACGAAGGTGTAACAGCAAATACGAATGATCTGAACCACGAAATGCTGCGATTAGAGACATGCAACTACAGGCTGACCCTAAGACTGGACGTAGACGCCTGTTCACACTATCAAGTGATGCTAACACTTTCACTCCCTAGGCACGATCAAGTCGACCACGAGGTGATTACTCTCTGCATAGGTTTCGGTATCACAACCGCAACACTGCCGCCTTCCGCTTGTCACGAATCTGCCACGAGCAACAATATGCAAGGTTGCGAAGGATGGAGTACTCTCAGCACGTGCGTTTGTGTATGGAATAGGTCACAGTTCAGGCGGCAACAAGATGTAGCTGAAGTCTAGACACAGCGTGACATAGAATGTATCAACGGGATGTCACCTATGTATGCCGAAACGTTACCAACACCACGCCACATATGTTATCAGCTCACTACTCAGAACGTTTGTTGCATTAGCTCGCTCATGCCTTCGTTCGTCTCGTGCTCCTCCTCGCAGGCTCAGCAGCTGGTGATGAAGTCTGCACAAAAGCTTTCTTCTGAGCAGGTGACTTAGCCTTGGCCTTCTTCGGCTCTTTTGCAGCTGTCGCCTTGGAATTGGTCTTTGTGCTTTTAGTTGCTTTGGGCGGCGCAGCAGGTCTCCCTCTGCTAGTTCTTTTGTTCCTCGGCGGACTTGGCTCTTGTTCTGGTTCTGGTTCTGCCTCTTGCTCTTCCTCTTCGACTGAATCCTCCTCTGCTTCAGCTTCTCCCGCAGCTTCTTCCTCGGCTTCTTCTTCAGCTTCTTCCTCAACGTCTCCACCTTCTGAGACGGCCTCCTCGCGTTCTTCCTCTGCCGCGTCGATAGCTTCATCATGCCCATTAGTCATTTCCGCATCTTGAGGTTCTTCCGGCTCTACGATATCGTGGCCGTCTTCAGCCTCAACCACTGCTTCATCGGTTTCCAGCTCTCTTCCGTGAGGCGTTGGTGAGCCCGCCTCATCCTCCTCCTCCTCAATGACTTCATGTTGTTCATCCTCTTCCTCAACTTCTGGTGTTGCAGCCTTCTTTGACTTGTGCTTGTACTTGTCCATTGGTGCAGGGTTGTACTTCACGATATTATGCGTGTCGTCTGCATCCTCTTCATCTTCATCGCTCTCCTCGTAGTGAACCTTTCTGGCCGTACTCGTCCGTGCACTTTTCCGACTAGGCTGCTCAACACTCATCACAGCCTCACTCTTTCTCTTCTTCGCATTTGGCGTCTTTCGAATCGGCAGCGCGGTATCGGCCTTCCTGGTCTTCGACTTCTTCGCAGACTTCCTTATTGCATCAACTTCATCGTCATCGAGATCGACCGATACAGATGATTTGCGCTTCTTGTTTGAACCAGTGGGCACGGTCTTCTTCGCATTGGGGTTTCCACCATGCCTAGCAATTTTTACCCACTTTCGCACGGTTGGCTCGAGCTGCTCGGCGACCTCTTCCGGCAGATAGTTCTTGTTTGCGATCTCCTGCGCCTTCGCATGACCATTGATAGGCTTGAAAAGTGATGCCGGCAAATGTGCTTTGCCTGGCCAAGTCTGAAGCAGATTCACACCTTTTGCACTGCCGGCCATCTGGTCAGCATAGTTGCGAATCGTGGCTTGGGCGAGATCAGAAAGAGTGTAGAGCCGTTCGTCCATCTTTTCAGAATTGGAAATTGCATCCGCTGCTTGCTTGGTGCGTTGCGCGATATGAAAAATGAGCGATAGATTGTCCTCATTTGCACATGACTGAAGGTAATGCAGTATAAAATGCGAAAGGTCGAGCACATCCGCTTCATATGCCGGGTCGCCTTTGCTTGGGTAGTCTGGGTAATGGACGAGCAGCGAAAGCAGACGCGCAAACTGAATCTCCACAATATTCTGAACAGCTATTTTCTTGTCTCCAGACGGTCGAGCTTGTTTCTGTTGTCGTGCGTAGAACGCTGTGCGTGATTTCAACCACGCAACGGTAGATGTGAACAAGGCAGTGTCGGGTTCAAAGGCTGTTAGAAAAAGAGCTGTCGTCCAGCGGGCATTCAATTTGTTCGTCAAGAGATACTTCTTGAGTGATTGGACGAGGCCCCTTCGTACGCCAAATGGCCGACTCATGAACATCCATGCGACATCCATGAAAATTTTGGGCGACACAAGCTCCTCGCATCGTGGTTTGTATCGACAGAGCTTTAGGATAGAACGGCCTGCTGTTAGCCGCAGATAGTTCCTCTGGGCAGATGGTGTATCTTCCGTAGGTGCATATTCGCCATCCCTTCTGATGACTTCTACCAGAACATCTATGACAGAAGAGGCCAAGGTATCGAACGATTCTCTTGCGCTTTCGTCACCTGATCTGCACCTGTTGACGAGAATCTTTAACGCGAGCTGTTTAGCAGCTGTCTCTCCATCGATGTCTTCGTCCCAAGCGTTGGGATCATGAGCTTCTGTCCGTGGAGATTCGTTCTTCAGGAGCGTACTTGTGATAGCAATGTTCAATATCTGATCATCCTCATCATTCGCAGCGGTTGGTGAGTGCAGGCACACTTGAGTAATGGCTGCAAGCTGTGCTAGCTTGTTTTTGGCTCCTGAATCGTGCCTTTTGATAGCTTTTGTCAAGATCTCTTTAGCATGAAAGTCTTGCTTATCAGAGGTAGTCAGCACTATACTAGCAGCGTGCTTTGCCGCCTTAGGCGATGTCGAGTAGAGCACAAAATTCATCATTGAAACCACAAATTTTCGGTCTTTAGGCACTTCGTCGGGAAATCGTTTGGCGAATGCGGCACATGCTTTCAAAGAGTCTACCGCCGTCAATGGTTCTGCTTCTTTCTCTGATGGAGCCGCGTCCTGAAGCTCTTTGCACAGGACTTGGATGTGTGTCTTCATGACTTCAGGTACCTTCTCAGAAATCTCCTTGAGCACTTCTTGAGCCACCTCAGCAAACCCAGTAGCCGCTGATTTTGCGTATTCCAAGATTGCGGGTATATGGCTCCTATTGTAGCTGATGAGAGCACACTGGTATAGGATAGGCGTCAATGTTTCTAGCACTGTGGTCATACCATCACTAGTCAGCCGCTTGTTGAGTTCTTTCATAGCTTTGGTCATCGTCCTGAAGTCATGATCTGCGCCTGTCATGAACCTGATCAACTGGTAATTGCGCCTGTCGTGTGTCTTTGCAAATTTCCATAGGTCGCTGGAAGTTTTGGACGCGTCAGGCATCTGCCTCGACAAGGATTCAATGAAGCGTCCTAGTTGCCCTTCTAATCTCTTCTCTTCAGCCGAGTCGTCGGCGACTCCGCCATTGTAGTTTTCACAGGCCTGTAGAAACATACTTATTGCCTTGCTCATTTCTGCTTGACGTTTCTGGATACCGAAAAAGACCAGCTTCGCTTTTTCGTCTAAATCACGCACAAGAGTAAGCAGCCTCTTGACGCGGATAGAATCAGGATCACTGGAGATCCCGAGCTCGCTTTTAGCATTTTCTAAGCTCTTGGACTTTGTCGGAGGATAAGCCAAAGGCAGCAAGCACTCGTACAGCACCCTCGAAATCCAGGCATTGATGTGGATGTCCTTGACAAACATGGCTGACAGCAGTTTGGTTGGAGCTTGACCAAGTATAGTGAGCACACGATCATGGTGGTTGGCAATGTCCTGAGATGCCACGCCCCACATGTTTCCGAGCAGCAGCATTGCCTGTTCTCGTACGTCGCGCTTCCTGTCCGTCACTCGCTCCGCAATGGTTGACAGCAGGGATGCCGGCTGAGACAGGCCGCCGTCGCTTCCCAGCACCTCGATAACAGACCAATATGGGAAGCTTTCTAGATTTTGCAAAGCAGTAAGGCGAACCTTATCGTCAACGTCTTTTAACATGTGCGCATAGCCCGACACTAGCACGTTTTGCTCTTGCGTGTCGAGGCCGATGCCGCCTGCTCTGGTCAAAAGGATTCTGCTGGCAGCCGCAGCCCATGCGGATCGCACAGGCACAGCTCTGTCTATCCTCCGCCCAAGCCATGCTTGGTATGCGTGGGGATGTACATGAGTGAATGGTTTTGGCGAGGATGGAGTAAGGAGTGGATTGCTCGACAATGGCACAAAGGTGTCGTGCTCGATGGTCGGCAAGGGAAAAGCAGCTGGATCCAGAGGAGAAAGATCAGGCAGGCCGGCAAGGCCGACACCTGCCACGAGGTCTCCCAGAGTCTCAACAGCAAGTTGTCTAAGAGAGGCGGAGTCTGCGGCAAGCTCGAGCTCAAGCTGTGGGATGACATTGTTTAACACATCTGGGCATGCTCGCCACAGTTCTCGGACCAGACGATGGACTTTTCGCAGATCATTGAGAGTGTCCTGGTTCTCATCCTCGCTGTCGCTGTCCTGATGAAGAGGCCGCTTAGCTGATCTTATCTTTCCATCGTCGTCATCAGCCATTGCTGCACTTGCGCTTGTGATGATGGTACCAAAATAGTTGCCTATGGCGGCAGACATTTTCTCCGAACATGTGGTGCAGACATTTTTGGCGAGGTGATAGGCTGGAGGATAATCTTTCAGAAGAAGGGTAGATTGTGACTTGTCCTTGGTATCTCCAGCCTTCTTCTTCTTGGGCTGCTCTTGCACGTTGCTTCGCGGATCAACGCGAAGGAATTGGGAGATGATGATGTCGATCACATCCTGGGGCAGGGTGGCCTCGTCCACCACGGTGTTGAGCGCAACACCTATCTGAAAGACGACACTCTGCGCAAGGTCGACACCAGATGCATTCCTCCCCGACCCAGCAACAATGTCGAAGCACACTGAGAATAGTTGGCTGAGAAGGCGCTCGTTGTCTTGGATATCAGCGATGAGCACGATACTTTGGGTATCGACAAGCTGGTCCAGGATGTATTGGTGTTGGGCGTTGTAAGCATTGGAAGGGTCAGCGAGGGCAGGTAGGATAGTGTTGACGATGACGGTGAAGATGTCGCGCAGCTGTGAGTTGTTATAAGGAGCATTTGGGGCGGTCAGGTTCAAGATATCGACCACACATGACACGGTCCATGCTCTTATTCCCTTGTCCTTGTGGCCGAGTAGATTGGGGCTGACCAGGTCGTTGGCTAGCTTAGCAATGTCCTTGACGTCGACGCTTCCCTGCTCGGCATTCCTGAGCTCGGTCGACAGCTTTTGCAGGCGCGGCAGTAGGTCGGCGACGGGGATAGCTCTTCCTGCGCGCCACGATAGGGCTTCGTTGAAGTCGAGGTTGGGTATGTTGTATACACCTTCCTCCTGCTGCGGTGGGGCTGCCGCTCGAGTATTTGCTTGTCGTGATCGTGCAGGCATCTTCAATTTGTCGCGACAGAGCCCACTGTCAGACCGACTCAGGAGGCAGGCGCCTCAAATAACTACGATGGTCGCGATGGCAGAGGTAGAAGTTGCGACTGCTCTCAAACTACAATCGCTCCTGCACTTTCTACCCGCGTCGTAATGACGCATATTCGCGTGTTTTTGGCTGGTAACGCGTTCATGTCGCTATTCATCTTTAGCGTGTCGCACTTTCACCTTCGGCCTGCTGGAGCACCCCCGGAGATTTTGGAATCGCAGCTGGACTTGGCGGCCAGTGCAGTGCAACAAAGTGAAGGCACAACTCCTTCCAGCAAAAAGTCCCTCCTCCCTAAACTGACTTACCCATTGTTGGTACAGTACTCGTGTTTACTCTCCTATTTCGCCTCAGCGTGCTGCGCCGGTTGTAACATCCCTGCAACAGCGCCGGCCCGGTCAGTCCACCAAATGATGCTGTCATCTTTCGAGGCCACGGTGGCAGTGGCAGTAACTCCAGGCCTCTCGCGCCGCCGACTCGAAGCTTTGGATCTTTGTGTCGCATGCTCACAGGCCAGAACGGGAAATTTCGTGTTCCTGCAACCGGTGCAACAATAACTTCAGGTAACTTATTCGCTAAGTTAGCCCCGGCTCACTCATGATGTTGCGAACTGCATGAAGTCATTTCATGTCGTGCATGATGAGGGGGTCTCTGGCTCGCAACATCACCAGTCCGTTGCCTCCCATTGCCACCGAAGCCTGAACAGGCCATGCACCTACTAGTGTTGTGTACCAATACAGAATACCGTGGAATGCGCCTCGCATGTACTTGACGAGCAGGCTGCCGAGTCTTACAATTGCCTCAGCAGTGCCCACCGTGACTTGCTTTCATCCTCGTTCGCGTCTCTGTGCATTGATCTACTGGCTTGTCACTAATCATGAATCCAAGCTGATGTTGTCACTCATTGGCTGAGCAGCGAGGAACTGTTGAGCGAACATGTCTGGAATAGGTAGGTGCGTCAGTCTACAGCCGATACAGTTTGATCTAACAGATGGTGCAGAGATAGTCGCCTCGATAGTCGGCGTCGCTGGCGCAGGCTTCCGACTGTCCCTGATCTTGAATGCCGTAAGCTGCGAAATAGCCAATGCGCCGGCCGAGATTCACGCCATATCTAAGAGCGTGACCCTCTTCTCGCTCCTACTGAAACAGACAGCTGCTGTACTTGGCCAAGCAGAATCCGTCCATTCCCAAGAAGCAGTTCGCATAGCCGAACAAGTGCTGGACGAGAGCAATGCTGTCTTCAGCGAAATCAATGCCATGCTCGATCGAGTACGGACGAAGAAACAAGACGGTACACCTTCACCTTCGATGCGACAGAGGTTCAAATGGTGTTTCAAGAAACATGGCATCGAGTACTTGCTTGGGCGCATGGACAGGCTACAGATGAGCCTGTCTCTTATGTTGCAAATCATCCAGCTTGGCACCACTATGGCCTCGACATCGCGAAACGATCCTCCAGAAAGAGTCAGGGAAATGTCCAACCAGATACAGCGGGAGCGCGTGGAGGCACAAAACGTCGTCGTACTCTATTTCTTCGAGAACCAACAGCTAGACCGGCTGTATGTGGCAGCGCGGGAGGAAAGGACTGAGCCGCATTCACCCATCGAAAACCGCAAAGACGATGCAGAATCGGATGCCTTGACACTGGTGTCCTCACATGATTCTCAGTTGACTAAGATTGAAGAACTGCCTGTCCACACAGATCAACAGTTGGGTGTTCAGCCTCCCATGAAAGTCCTACCAGAACTCGAGGACAACTGGCAACGGATGGGACGATCGCCAGAGGACATGGTCAAAGCCTCCGAGGAAGTCATCAATAAGCTGCTGGAGAAGTGGACAAGGTGGCGTGAGAAACGAGATCGGGAGCTCGACCAGCCACGATCGAGACAGACTGGGCGGTATCGGCCTGTAGTACAGGATTCGCCTGATGATGATGAGTCTTTGTGTTCCGCCAAGTACAGAGACAGAGAGGATAGTCCAGGTGGCAAGTACATTGAGGGTGTGACTACGGACTGGAGACAGCCACAATCCGGCGAAGCTCGACAGAGACGTGCGCAACTTAGAAAGCAATACGCAGGTTATCAAGCCAGCGTGGAAAGTAGCGAAATCGAAGACTCACCTGGAAGCACTGGTTCTACGAGGAAGAAGCCGTCACGGAAGCATGTTCTTGATTCAGAAGAAGAAACGTCAGAATCCGAAGACGAGGAGTTGCCAGCAAAGCCCCACCCGCGTAGGAGAAGTAGCGCAGTCGCGATCCCAAGCCAGCCGACGAGGTCACGAATCGATGCCACACCAGTATCAAAGTCATATGGAGGGATCACGAATGGACCAGGACACCCACCACGTGCGAACACCCCGGCCGCAAGGCCTTCACTCTCGCCTACTTGGTCTCAGTACCAACAGCAACACAGACCTTTCTCCCCCGCAGACCAGAACAGGATGCACCATTCGGTTCCTCCGCCTGTGCCTCCTAACCAGATGCACAACGGTGCTTACGCACATCCGTCACCAGGTGCTGGACCGCAAACACCCAGCCCATACTATCAGCCCAATTCACAGACATATCCCTTTCCCCAAGCTCCGCCTCCACGTTATGCGCCGCCGCGCGTACCCAGCCAGACTAGCCGGCAAGCTCAAGTGCAGCAGCGGCCTATCTCTCGAGACGGACCACAAAGACCTGCGTCGCGAGATGACAGACCGCCACGCTCGCCATCGAGACTCTCTCGAGAGTATTCAGCTGCTGACTACAAAGCCTACGAGGCTGAGAAGAAACGGCAGAAGAAAGAGTTCAGGAAGAGTATCGGTGACGGAGCTGCAAAAGGCCTACTCGCTGGAGGCGGGTTGGCAGTTTTATTAGAAGCGCTAGACTCGTTGAGCGTGTAATGTCAATGATGAGATTCGATGATCGAGCTATGTATGATATAACAGTTTTCAGAAAGCATACCAGCAGATGCAGATGCATTCGATAATGCAACCATGTTGCCATACAAAAAATGTGCCGAATTTCATTGTTGTCTCAGACCATCTCGTTCTATCGTCAGCGATTGCGCGCACCAAACAAAGGAAAGTCGCAAAGCATCATCTCACACAATGGGAGTGTCTTCCTCGGCATCTCAACAGACAGAAGCTACATATACCGATCCCCTAACCAGAACAATGCCTCCCAAAGCAGCAACACGTCCATCGTCCGGATTCACCCTTCCACCAACCTTCAACATCCACCACACCTCCACAGGCATGACCGCTCAAAACCCAAACACATCCACAACAAAATGCACATCCTTCTCCCCGCCGCGTCTCTCCGGCCAGGGCACCGGCACTGCCCAGCCCCAGACGAAGGATCCACCTTCCCCCAACCGCCCCTACCCCCGCCCTCCGCGGCCCTCCAAAATCCGCCAAACAAAACAGACCCTCCACGACGACCTCACAAGCATGGGCTTCATCTTCGACGAGCCACTTCTGCACACGCGGCACTCCGTTGCGCTGCGCTACGCCGACGGCCGCGCAGCCATGGTGGCCCGGCGCGCCGAGCTAACCGAGCTGCCGTTTGGGGTGGAGGGGTGGACGCCGCCACCGAGCGCGAGGTTGCTGAGGCGGGTCAATGAGAATGAGGTTGTTCGGTCGCGGGCGGAGGAGTGGGATGGGTGGAGAGGGATGAGTAAGGGGAGGAGGATAGCGTATATCCAGACGGTGGAGGAGAGTCGGACTTTGAGACGGACGAGGAGGCCCATAGGGGAGATGGAACGGGAGAAGTTTGAGAGGTTGCTTGGTGGGAGTTTGCCGGAGGGGCTGAAGCCACCCGGAAGTATGATTGAGAGGAGGTGGTAGTACAGTACTACACGTCTTGTTGACGCTCAATCCGTATTGCTGCATGGTCTTGTTTCACCGTGGTATATGGAGGACCGACTAAGGTGGGCGCAAGCGCATCCAGCCGTCGAAACAGTAGTAGACCCCTAGCTGTCGCACGAGATAGACTCTAGTCTTCAAATTTTTGCGATCTCTTTTCCAAAGATGTAGTTCATTGCCCACGTGAAAACTATCATGACCCTGCTGCGGAGATTCCTGTTCCATGATACGTTCGAGCCTCTCCAGGCAAGCCAGGCACTTCTGCCAGTCCACCCTTCATGCTCATCATCTTTTCCTGCTATCACGCCATCTCGGCGTCCAATGTAACTGACGAGTTGCTTCTCATGGTATTTGAACGGCGCATGCGACGCTGCATCTGGGCTGGCGGAATTGAAGACTTCGACCAGATACTTCGCTTTTTGTACAGCCACTTCCGCGGTCGTTGGCAGAGCTGTACCGTCGATATCCGCTGCATCGCCCAAGGCAAACACGCCTTCGTACAGGCTGTCTTCGCCTTTGCCGCTGAATATTCGTAGCCATGAGTCTGTGAGGATTCTCTTCAGGCCCTTTTCGGTCTTCCGGACGTCAAGTTCCTCCAGCAGCGGAACATTCTTATTTCCTGTGGCCCAGATGAGCAAACCGCAGCCGATGCGGCCGTCTTCCTTAGTGTAGAAACAGTCTTTCTCAACCCGCTCAATGTGTGAATTGGTCTTGACCTCAATATGCCGCCTGACGAGTTGAGTATTGGCGTACTCATACAATTTCTTGTCATATGCACTGAGAATGTTCGGCGCGATGTCGTGCACGCTGATCGACAGCTTGTCGCCAATGCCAGGGTAAAGATCTTGCAGCTCCTTATGAGCTAAATCGTCCAGTTCTGCTGTCATCTCGATGCCTGTGGGACCACCCCCGACGACAACGATGTGAAGGAGCTCCTTGACTTTCTCGAGAGGCATACTCGGCAGACTAGCTTTCTCAAGCTGATCGAACAGGATCTTACGGATCTTCATCGCATCGCTGACATTCTTTACGAACACAGCATGTTCTTCTACGCCTGGAGTTCCGAATGTGTTGGGTACGCAGCCGGGTGCAATCACCAACATATCGTAGTCGAGATCGAAAGCTGACAGCTCTTCATCAGTGTCGTTGTCAAAAGCTGGCTTGCATCGGCATGTCTTGCTGTCGAAGTCAATACCGGTAACATTAGCTTTGACGAAGCGGAGCTTCTTTCGCGACTTCGACCGCACCGAATCCTCGGCGAGGTAAAAGTTGAAGACACCGCAGGCAGCTGATGCAAGGAGCGGTGTGTAGGCTGAGGTCCTTCGAGGTGACACAATGGTTACTGCGTATTTCCGAGAGTCAATGTTTTCTGCGATGTAAAATCCTGCCCATCCAGAGCCGATTATCACGAGTTTTGGTGTCATTGTAATCGCTGGGACGGGTAGCTCAAGTTGAAACGTGTTTTTGGCCTTTGATCATGTATATGTGAAATTGTGCTAACTGAGTGACACGAAACACATCAACTACCACATTCTGTTCTGGGCGCCTAGCAGCCGAGTGACGTTGACCAGTCATGCTTACTCATCTTGGAAGACATATCCGTGATGAGGGTGCTGATTCTGTCTTATGGAGTCCCAGTGACGCTCTTGTGATCTGATAGCGACAACAGCACGACAAGATCGATCATTGGGGACGAAGGCGATGGTTAGTCAAGAGAACAAGATTTAGGACAGGAGTTGAGTGAAGATCGACCAGACTTGACTAGCATCGTTATTGACTTCCAGGCTGATGCACCAAGTACAGTAGGGTTCGGTGATATTTCTCGCCCAGACCGTCTGAAGTCGGGAACTTTGAGGCCAATAGCGTAGTTGCAGCCTTGGAGCCTTGCAAATGGCCCAAGTTCATATATTCAGGCGACTGGCGTGCTTCCAGGAGTTGAAGCAAAGCATCCTGTGGACACCTAATAGAATCCTAGATCAAGCTCGTTTTCGGATTTTGCGAGCATGCTGATATTGCCTTTTTCAAAATGCCGGGTGCCTCCAACATCAAATTCGATGGCCAGCTCAATACTGCATACGGCAGATCAATAAGGAAGCTCATCCGTCCAGATTGGTATCGGATGGAGGGATGTGGCAGTACTCGAGCCACGCAAAGATAGAATGACATGCAACGGCGAAGTCAAGGAGACGAGTCGCAAAAATTGCACATAATTTTGCACAAGAGGTTTCGGCTCCTTGATCAGCAATACAGGTTGGTATTGACACTATATGTGGAGTAAGGGCCGTTTCTTCACAGCGGGACTATCTTGTACCTCCTGCCAGTTTCTGGGTCGACTGCATGAGTATATTGTACGTGCTGTCCTCCGGCAACTTTCACAACATCGTCAGCGTGACCACTGCCTGGAAGCGCAGAAGCCAGGATTGGAGCTTGGAAAGCATTGGCAATTTCGATCGGGTTAAGTGATACCTTTCGACCAAGCTCCCAAAAGCCCCAGTAAACGGGCAATATCAGCAAGACACAAACCAACGTGGAAGCCATTGCTCCGCCCATGCACCAGAAATTGGTGGAGTAGTGCACTTCAGACTTGTACTGAGAAGCCTTGACATATGTCAGAAGTTCATCCTGGTAAGCATCGTCATCTGTTACGTTGCCACTGGTGTAGTTGGCTCTGTTCCAAATGTCGTCAGCGGTGATGAAGGTCAGCGAGTTCAATCCGACCATGATGTTCTCCAGGGGGTCATCATATGTGAAAGGACAGGTGTAGTTGTTTGTTATGTCATACTCATTATCCACCAACATGCTTGCGAATTGCCCATCGCTAGATATATCCCACTGGCTATTGTTGCTGTACGTTGTGATATACGAACGAGTTGCGTACTGGTTATCAAGAGCTCGGTAGATGCCTGCGCTGTTGCTATAGCCTAGACTGAGCGGTTTGCCGGTCATATTGATGTAATGCTCAATATTGAAGCCCGGGAATTGGCCAAGTTCGATATCGAAATCGTCGAAACTATTGTAACCGCCACTCGAGTCATTCATGAATCCAAGGTAGACGTAGACGGTGGATGTTTTCTCTCGTCTATTCTTGGTTACCGTGTCAGTGTGCTGCAGATATACTGGATACGAAATCATCGCCGGTCGCAACTCGCATTGTCGTTTCAACAAGGTAGCTGGACACCGCTGCGTGGTGTTTTTCGTATCGCGTGATTGTGCCGCATAGCTTGTAGTATTGAGACCAATCCAGCTGTAACTTTTCTCCGACGTGGCAAAGTTGAGACTGAAGTCGACGCTGGAAACAGTCAATTGTGATTGGACCTGAGTCGTATTTGGGTTGGCATAGACTTCCGCATAGGCCACGACATCGACGAACTCCTCTTCTGAAGTGGTGCATGAAGCAACGTAGCCAGGCGCAGAGTAACGAAGAGAGCATACCCCCTCGCACTCGCCGAAACCATACGTTGAATAGATCTGGCCATATGCCGAGGCGATCCACGTATCGATGTCGTAGGTGAAGTCATAAAGCAGTATAGCCGTATCATTGGCAAATACGTTGAGCCTTCCTGTGCTTGGGAGCGAAGTGGTAGGGTATGTGCTAATGTTGACATGAGTCTGTGGACCCAGTGCGATGTACGTAGATGTGGCTCGTTGAAACAGTACACCATCGATGATTGTCAACTTGGTGACAAGGGCGGCAAGAGCGGCCAAATTGAAGTATCTGAGGTTAAGAAAGATCGAGCTGAGACTGGTGCCAAAAGACCAGGTGTTGTGTAAATCTATGATGGTAGCGCCACGCATTGCTTTCCTCCACCACGATATGGCAACTCCCTGGGCGACCGCAATGGCGATGCAGACGCTGGCCGCGCTGTTTAGTATCGAAAGAATAACGTTCGGAGCGATTCGCTGAGGCCATTGAGACTGTGCTTTCTTGTTCGACGTTACTAGCACGACGATAGCCACGATCGAGATCAGGATGGCAGTCAATAGACAACCAGCACCAAGCCATGGAAATTGGTTCCGAAAGCCGGGCTTCCATTTCTCAGATGAGGTTACTGGAGTATCATCCTCATTTTTTGATCGTTCGTCAACCTCGACAACACTGGTAGTGATAGTCTTGGCCTTCCGCTCGCAAGTCAAACTTTCTGGGTCCATCCTTGTGTCTCTTGACTGTCGTGAATCAAGATCAGGAAGGAAGGAACGAGGAACGCCATGGGGGCCATCAGGTATTTACCTTCCACGATCCACGAAGGATTCGGCGCTACTCCAGAACTCTCACCAGTAATGGCCTACCTGTTTGAGTTTGCTTCTTACCCGAGTCGAGCTCGGGCAGATCGACAGATTTAGGTGTTATTGACCATTATTCACGAGAGTACGAAGCCGGGAAGGTAGTGATGGATCAATGGCGTTCAGTCAGCGCCTGAAAGTCGGCTCCCAACTGGGGAAAGTGCAGTATGGCTGAAATTAGGACTTGCAGAAGGCGTGTCTGGACCATGCTCTCAGCCAAGCCTCTGCGCGCCGCCAAATCGCCTAAAGCTAGTGCCTTGCACTTGTCTATTTGGAGAGTGAGTAACACCAGGCTAGGCCAGCTTTTAGGACACTCCGATTTCTTCTATTTCTTCTTCAGCTACGCTACCCTGATGTGTTCACGACGCTGTATAACATGCAACATGACAATCATGTCAATCATGTAAGTGTCCAACACAGCCGACTAGGCCGGGCCGTGCACTCGATGAGTAGATAGTAATGAGTAGTTCTTTTGGGTGTCATGCAAGGCCCACAGGCTGCGCTACGCCATGGAAGTACTTCGACCTCGGAGCATAGCTAGTGGCGTGTAAAACATGATCGCAGTCGTTGCATGTAGCACCTGCTCCTGTCTTGTGTGGGTCTAAGCGAATTCAACCCGGCCGATTACTCACTGGGCTCCCAAAGATCGAAGAGCTTTCGATTGTGTGGGTTTACAGAGTAGTTCTGGCATGGGAGAGCAGAGAATTGCTTCGGCCATTACGGAAAGTGAAGATCCGGTGTCACGTTTTGGATAAAGACGCAGAGTACACCCTGGTCTGCCAGCACTGATATCTTCCAGGATCTCTCCATTGGGGGAGAGCTGATATCTCGCGGCTAACATGCTAGGGGAACCAAAGGAGGCATTGAATTATCTAGCATGGCTCCCTGCATGTAGAAGCAGATTGTCGAGACAGGCTATCATTGTTTTGTGACAGGTATTTGAATCGGTCACGGCAGGTTGCTGCTGACTTGGGTTCGGTTCAGCACGAGGGTCTACCAACCCAGTCATGTTAATCATCGCCATCCCAAGCTCTTCCAGGTGATGCTCCTTGCACTGATTGAACTGTAGTGCTCGTTTACAATTGCCGAAAGCAGGAGTGTTGTCTTTAGCAGCCTCAAGTTTGCAAAGTTCCTTGAGCAAAACGTACCGTGTTCGTCTTCCCATCTGGTCATCGCCCAAATTCTAGGATATCCAGCAGGAAGCACTATGCTGCGAGGCATACGAGATGGACCTGCTCCGCTTTTGTACCGCCTGTTTAGGCTTAGCACGATGTGCACTAAGTACGGTTTGTGTATGCCTGAGGCGATCAAGGTCTTCCCTCCTGCCTGAAGAAAATGGTTGATGCCTTGCTCTTGGCAATCATTTTCCTCCACACAACGCGCGACCGCAGTCTCTTCACTGCCCGTCCGTTCCAGTCGCCAATTCCCACCGTCAACTCAACTCATCTGAAAGACGAAAGCCTCACAACCGTCAAGATGGTCAAGGACAACCCAAAGACTCAGCCACAGCGCAAGACCCAGCCCAAGAAGGGTCGATCAGCCATCAGCGATGTCGTCGCACGAGAGTACACAATTCACCTTCACAAGCGGGTATGCCTAATCTCCTCTGCACCTTGAACCCAGCATGCTTGCGATTAAATCGCGCGCAACTCCCCCATAAGGAACCTGTACCTCCATCTCGAGAATGAGGAACAGAAACACCCAAGAAAGAGCAGGACCACAATCAGTTTTATGAAGTCCACCCGAACGGCTGGCAAGATCTCATACTTGAGACAAAATCCCACAACATCTTCTACCCCACGATGAGCCACAAATGCAGCATTTAGGACGGAAGACTGATATACAATTTTTCTGCTATTAGGTCCACGGCGTAGCCTTCAAGAAGAGAGCTCCAAGAGCAATCAAGGAGATCCGAAAGTTCGCTCAGACCGCTATGGTAAGTCCAATTCTATCGCCCCCCATGCCCAATCACACTGTACCGCGCCGATTCATGCGCAGCACCGCACCCTCGCAGAATCAAGTCTGCACTGTTGCACATGCCCTTCTGTCTCTCCCCTCCACCAATCCAGCTCTCCACTAACTTCAAATCCAGGGCACATCCGACATCCGTCTCGACCCCCAGCTGAACAAGAAAGTCTGGGAATCCGGCATCAAGGGCGTCCCGTACCGTCTACGCGTGCGCATCAGCAGAAAGCGAAACGACGAGGAGGGCGCCAAGGAGAAGCTGTACAGCTACGTCCAGGCCGTCAACGTCAAGGAGACCGAGGCCAAGGGTCTGCAGACTGTGGTTGTCGAGGACTCGTGAGCGATGAGAAAACTCGAGATCAAGTGCTATGACCATGGACAGCAAGAGACTCCTGACTCGGGACGGTCGGATGGGTAGATGGGCGACCTTCGTGGCTGGGGCTTTGAAGACTGCCTGTCATGGGACGGTGCCTACCACTATTTCTCTGCTGCGGTGGCTTGCGCATACTAGTACGCTGGACTGGAGGTCCGGCAACGCTATATTCAACTCGGTCCCGTACGCAATGTATATCTTGCGCTGTCAATACCCGCATTCGCACAATGAGCACAGCGTGAAGCGAAGGCAACCGCTGCAGCTCAAATCAATGAATTGAACAAATTTGATCGAAAGGGATTCTCACATTACAAACTCAACTGTCTTTCTTGTAAACAATCTGAAACATCGCTTGCCGATTCTCTGCTCTTATTCTTGTTCTTCCTCTTGCTGTACACTTTTCATGCCCTCGTGGGCCTCTCTTTTCTGCAAGACCAAACGCCGTCGCCGTGCGTCGATATTCAAGATCCCTCATAGTCAGAACGTTATATCAATTCAACTAGACGACAACCATTTCTTCAAGTGTACTCAATCCTCCTTGCTCCTCGAGTTGGCATACTCTAGAGCTTCTCGGCACACCCCTGCCATATTCCCACTTAAGTAGCCTTGTTCTCTTCCATAACCTTCGCCAACTTATCAGAATCGTCCTTCGTCTTGACCTTGATCATCCACAACTGCATGCCCCCCTCAACCGCAACCGGGAATGTCACAGCTCCATTCTTCCCTATCTGCTGACTTGTGTACTTGGCGCCAGCCAACAATCTCGTATTCAGCAGAATGTTCGCACCAGGCTCAGCTCTGAACAATATTCTCGCCTTCCCGGTCTCCTTGTCTTTGAGGATTTTGCTGGTACCGGCGCCCGTTTTCCTCCACCCTGGTTGCAGCCCCTTCTTCTCCTTATCTTCTTCTGTGAGTTCACTGTCTTTGTACATCCGTGAGAGTGCGGCTTTGCTCTCGTATAGCACGTCTTCGTTCTCCTCGCCGGCATTAGCATTCATAAGGCTAGCCTGAGGGTCGTCGTAGGTTTGTTCTGTGTCGGTCGTGACAGATTCAGCTTCAGACGTTATTCCAGGACTTGAGCCACGGCTTGAGACTCCCGACGACAGACCGGAACCGCCAGTCTTAAGATGGTTGGCTGCGCTCAGGAAACCAGGAGCCGGCTTGTCTGATGTGGTTGAAGGAGTACCGAAGTTGAAGCCAAGACTGCCACCGCCGTTCGTACCGGATGAGGAGGTGGACTGGCCGAACAATCCAGCGAATGGCTTGGGTAGTTCTTTCGTTGGCGGTGTAGCAGCTGTGACTTCTACTGACGGTGCGTCTTTTTGGTCAGACGATGAGGATCTGAACTTGATAGGTGAGCCAGCTTTCCAGGTGTTGTCTGATGAACCAAACGATGTAGCTGCACCGAAGACGCTTGTTCGCTTAGTGTCTTTTGCATCTGTTGTGGCCGGCGGCTGCGGCGTGCTTGGCCTGCTTCCAAACAGTCCCTCTCCGGGGACCGGTCCATCTTTCAGATTAGCTCCGAATACAGACGAGCCAGCAGACGGAGTAGGAGTGAAGTTGAACGTTGTCGCCGGCACGAAGTCACCCTTTGGTGCGGTTGCTGGTGTGAGCGGTGAGAAAGTTGGCGCCTCTGGTGTACCTTTGCCAATATTGCCAAACATAACGCCTGGCTTGAACGAATTGTTGGCCGATGGTTGCAAGATTCCTGATTCTTCCTTCTCGGCAAATTTGGGTTTCTCTATACGGCTGAAGAGACTGTTTTCAGGAGCGATATCGGGGATGGGTTCCCCCTCCTCTTCCTCTGCCTCTTGGTCATCGTCGGACTCGTTAGCGTGGTCCTTTGGCAGGTCATCAGGTGCTTGCTCCTGTTCCTGTTCGTCGTCGCCAGAGTTTCCTGAGTCGCCACTGCCAGTGTCTTGGTCCCCATCACTCTCGATAGAAATTGCTGCTTCTTTCGAGCTACCAGTGGTAGTAGGTACAGCAGGCGATACACTCCGTTCTATTGATTTCGCAGGTGCACCACCAAAGTTGAATGGCGAGTTAGACCTGCTGGACTCGGCAGACGGCGCAAACCCAGGCACGGCTAGGCTCTTGGCCGTGGCCTCAATCTTCGCCCTCTTAGCACGCTGTTCTTCTTCATACTTCTTGTTCCAAGCCTCTTCGTCATCTTCATCTGAATCGAATTCTTCCGCTTTGCGTTTCTCTTTGGCTTCTTGCTCGAACTTCTTGGCATTTACGGCGGCAGCTTGAGCAAATGCATTCGAGAAATTTGTGCCTGCGCCCCCGCCAAACTTGGGCATCTCAAATTTTGGCAGCTGAGGCGCAGCTGCTTTCGGTGGTGATGATGGTGGTGTAGTCGACTTTGGTGCAGACGAGCCGCCGAAAGAGAAAGTAGGCGTGGTGGAGGTGCTTATTGCACCTGGAATCATGCTCTTGAAAAGATTCGAGGTTGTGGGATCAGATGCTGGCCTTGACGGGGACGAAGTAGTTGCTGGTTTCGGGCTTGCACCAGAGCCAAATAGGTTGCTGGGCGCTGAAGCGGGTTTTTGTTGAGAAACACTACCGAAAACCGATGTAGATGCAGGCTCAGCTCTCGACCGTTTGTTCTGGTCAGGGGTATCTTGCATGTCATCCACGTCGATGGCTCTTCTCTTTGCGCCTGCAACGGGTTCTAGTTTCTGTCTGTCGAGGCCCGCAAGACCGCGTGCGCCTGTAGCTTCTCGATGATCGAGGTAGTTTTGGATGAGATTCAGGAAGTCATGCTTGTCAGGATCACACCTGGCAATCATCTGCTTGAAGCGTCTGTTCAAGCCCTTCAGACGCCAATTCTCATCATACGATTTGTATTTGTCTGCACTGAGGAAGCGCGGTATTTGAGGTGGGCCCTCTGTCAAGACTGCTCGGTTGAGGACTTCGGATGGAGCGGTGGGTGATTGTGGCAGTTTTGGTTGTACAGGTTCTGACGGGCCTGATGAGGTTCTGCTTTCGAAAGAGACGCCAGCCGATTTGGCCATTGTTGACGGTGTAGACGAGCCAGTGAATAGCTTCTTCTTTTCCGGTAGTGTCACCTCGTCGTATGCACTCCTCGAGCTCATCGGCCTGTCCTGCTCTTCATTGCGCTGCCCCAACTTGAACGGTGTCGATCCAGCGTTTGAAGCCAAATTGGCTGGCTTTTGGCCGAACAATGAGCCAGATGCCGCGTTTTCTGATGTGGAAGTCTCTTCGTTCCCTTCAGCAACTGGTGCAGACTTGTTGAGGTTGAAAAGGTTGGTGGATGTGGTAGATTTGTGGTCGGCAGCCTTTGGAGAGAACAGGCCGCCGCTGGATTGGTTGGGCTGTGAGAACTGGAAGTCTGAGCTCGAGCGGTCTGGCTTTTCGATCTGCGATGATGAATCTAACGGTTTTGGTGAAAACAGGCTATTAGACGTCGTTGGAGACTCGGTGGGCTTGGAGGGCGAGCCGAAGCTAAACAGTGGTTTCGATGCTGGGGCACTGCCCGAAGCGTTTTCACTCTGTGATTTTCCTGCAAATAGGCTTGCAAACGGATTTTTAGGTGCGGCTTCTTCACTCGGCTGGGTTCCGTCGGTCGTGGTCGGCTCCTCTGTAGGCTTGGAGGTCTCATCTGCCGGTGACGCTCGACCAAACAATGAGCCTGGTGTAGATGATGATTCGACCGGTTTTGATGGTGAGCCAAACAAGCTGGTGCTCGACAGCTGCGAGGACGGCGCTGTACCTGCTGCCTGACCAAACATAAATCCCGAGCTCTTGGGCGGCGCACTGGCAGGTTCACTTTGCGAGGTGGTGGCCGCAGGTTGGCCGAATGAAAAGAGGGGTTTCGACGGAGTGCTCTCTGATTGAGGCTCGGTGGACTGGCCAAAGCTGAAAGCAGGCTTCGCTGAGCCTGTTGCAGGAGCGGTATCAGTGGCTGGTTTTTCAAAGGAAGTGGTTTGGCCAAAGCCGAAGGATGGCTTCTTGGATACAGGCTCTTCTGGTTTCGGTTCTGGTGTAGCACTCGAGTCTCCAAACTTGAACGTGGGCGCAGGCGCTGGTGTTGAAGAAGCACTGGTCGAAGTGGCACCGAAGCTAAATGTTGGGGCGCTCGAGGTGGCCGACTGACCAAAGAGCGATGGAGCTGAGGTTTGAGCCGTGCTTTGACCAAACATGGACGGCGCCGAAGAGGCCTGTGTGCTCTGACCGAAGCTGAAGCCGTTGGTCTGTGGTTGTGATGTTGATGCCTGTCCGAATAAACTAGTACCTGCATTCGAGCCCTGCTCTTGCGTCTTTTGCTGACCAAATTGGAAGCCTCCCGTGGTCGGCTGAGATGGCTGCTGCGCGGGTTGGCCAAAGTTGAAGCTGAACCCATTCGTCGAAGGGGCTGACTGGGTCGTGCTAGCGCCAAACATGCCGGTGGTTTTGTTCGCTTGAGGACTCGTTTCCATCATGGCATCACCCTGAGGTGTTGAAGTTGCTCCATTCACCCCACCGTTCAAGTTGGCAAAAGGGTTCGAGGCTGGCTGTGCATTGTTGGATGACGCACCGAAGGTGAAAGAGGAGGATGCACCAGGGACGGAGAAATTGAAGGATTGTTGTTGCGAGGGAGGAAACGACGAGGTGGTGCTAGCGGCGCCAGGGAAGGAGAAAGGCGACGACTGTGGCTGCTGCTGCTGCGGTTGGCCGAAGCCAGTGGTGGTAGAGGTCGGTGTGGTCGATCGCCCAAGACGGGACTTTGGCTGCGCAATCCTGTTGGGTCGAGGCATTAGTGAATAGTTACTGGTAAGTAGTCACCAGGTATCGGGTATCGACAGTGAGACAAAGGCGCGACATGGCCATGACGGATGTTGATGCGCAACAATTTTGTTTGCTGCAGGGGATTTCACTTACTTGCGACGCGCCTGCTGGGCAGCAGTCGACATTGTCGGTTTGTCTTCGCCTGAGTCGGTGTTCTTGATGGTGCCGTGTTCCTTGGTGATATATTCTTCGGCTCCTCGCTTGGGCATATTATTGTAAGCTACGAGTACTCGATGTCGAGCCTCTATTCGCTGACGTTCACTGGTGACACCACCCTGTCGCTGTGGCTCATAACAGAGTGTACAGTTCTTTCAATTCGACGCTATTGGCGATGGCGAATGGTTATTGCCTGGTGTGGTTGCTCATGGCGATGCTGTGAGGTCTTGGATTCGTTTCTTCGCGGGTGCAGACGTGTGAGGAGAGGGCACCTGCACTGCAACTGCACCTGCACTGCAACTGCACCTGCACTTTTGCGGCGAGCCGCACCTGCCAACTCGGTCAAGACTTATGGCGTCCAAACTGGGCTTAGCGTTCAAGCTCGAGTCTAGTTCTTGCATAAACAAAACGTCTGATGACACCGTATTTAAATCTTCATTCACGCTCTGCGCCGAAGCTGGCATCAATTCACAGCTTTCGAACCCGGACTCAGAGCGAAGATTATGTAATAACAGCGAGCCGTTGACGTAGGAGATAGTTCATAGTTCAAGTTCAAGACACAACCCGACTGTTAATCCCTCTGACATGACGCTGAATAAAATTGATATCGGGTGGGAAAAGTGGCTTTTCAGAATGCGCCTAGCCGCGCTCTGCTAGCAGCATGTTCAGTATTGAAGCACTGAACAGTATCTACATCCTCATTCATAGGCGCATCACCATGCTAGCAGAACATTTCAAAGTGGAAGCCCTCCTCAGAGATCGAGGCCATTAAGTCAAGCCTGTCTGCCTTCCATCTGCCAACCACGGCACTCGCGTGCCGCGCGCCACTGTCGAAGAAGACGTAATGCACATCAGAGAATAGGTACTCTCCGTCCTCGATGTCGAAGACGCAACGTAGTCATATGTATCCACTCCGATAGCGGTGTACCTGGTAGCTCTGCTCTCTGACGCCCCGCAGCAGGCAAGGAAACGTGCATCCTTAAGTCGGCCAGTCGCAAGCAATGCCTGAGCCTCACAAAGGTTGGTGCACGGCTGACCGTGGTTGAGCAGGTGCCGTGCTGATGGTTCCCGCTCTCGGCTGCTTCGATTCGGTGGGTAATAACGCAGGCTGCTTTACAAGGTATCTTGCCAACGTTCACTGTACCATGGGCTTTGACCTTTGCACTTCTGACTCACCGTATGCCCTCTCCAATACTTACTTATATAAGCCACTTTGGCAGCAGATGGTACACATACCAAAGTGTCTGTCCAGGCGCGGGCGGTAGAGGTGAGAGCCCTAACGGGTTCGCCATACCGACCATTTCTTCCATAACTGTGAACGCCGGGTCTCTCTTGACCACTACTCAGGAATGAAACCCACCTAGGTAGTCTCGTGTGGAGGAAACAGTAATCGTTCGTACGTGCGGTGAAGAATGCATGGTGTCTTGGACTTCTACCTTCAAAGGGACGTGTCAATTGATTGAGGGGACATCGAGGTTGTAGAAGCAGCCCTTTCTGAGGTACACTCCCATCATTTGCCTGAATCAGGTCAATCATGCCCAGCCAGGGATCCAGCTTTGCAATGCGATCGGCGTCTTCAACATCTACTGCTCGTGGACTTTGCAAGCGCAACTCTTCGACGCCGTGACTTGACAACCGGCATGACGACCATGGGCCTGTATTCAGCACTCCAAGAAGACTAAGATGCTGATAAAATCGCGTATGCAAACCACTAGAGCTCTGTCTTTGTATATTAGGCAATCGTAGGCATTACTTGGCTGAGTTCAAATTGTTGAAACGACCATGATTTCTAAGCACATTGGTAAAGCTGCTGATTCATCAACAAAGAAGTGGGACTCGGCCTTCCCCAATGCCGCCCGTTGTCTTTTTCAATGCTAGTGTGCATTGCCCCTACACGTACGGTACGTTTACTGGCTCGCAGGCGAAGACCGTACACGAGAGGAGTCGGCGAAAAGCTTGTCGACGGTCGTAGTTCCGCTAGAGGAGCCCCCCAACTTTGTGCTTGGTAGTATGTTCGCATATGTCATCTGAGAATAGTCCGAAGTTGTGACTAAGGATGAAATCGCATCGTGCTGTTTTCATGGCGTCGTCGCGCCTTCCCAACAGTGGATGTGCTCGTTATCTTCCATTGCAACACTACGTCGAGTACAATAATCCAGTTCGTTACTCTGTCTACTAGTTTCCCATGCACTTATACAGCTGCATGCTTCATTGACTACGTATAGTAGGGGAACTCTTCATCTTACATTACGATAGTTACTACGTATGTATTAGGCCTGACGCCTTACACAACAGCTTCCGCCAACATCTGGTCTCGCTTAGAGCCATTCACAATCAGTAGCTCTTCAGACCGGCATACATCAACTCTGATATTTCCATCGAATCGCTGCTGCGACGCTCTATGAACATTTGCCGGAAGGCGCAGCAAATTCAAGACGAACAAATCTCGAAGACCGGTGGACATCAGCAATATGGACGTGGTCGATAGAGACCTGATGGAGGCCGAGAGGGAAGCCTCGAGATCCTACCGCCCTGCGACGCACGAGCATGGCCTTGGAGAGCGACCCAAATCGCAAGAGATTCAGCGGAGCAGAACAAACGAGTCCGACCTGTCGAGCATGTCCTCATCGTCGAGTTCATCGAGCGAGAGAATGAGTAGGATAGCCACAGCTGCCAGTGTCGGTAGAATCGACACCAGAGCAACAAGGACGAGAACACATCCACTGGAGGACCACCGTATGGAAACCCATAGATTGCAGCAGGTCGCCACGGTCGGTGCTAGCAAGACGAGAACGTATGAGACGCCTTTGCCCAACTTTGGCGGCGGAAAGGCATATCCCCCAGATCTGCCTCCTTACGAAGACTATGTTGTGGAGTACGATGGCCCCGATGACCCATTGCATCCTCAGAATTGGCCCTTCAAGAAGAAGATAAGGATCTCCATCATGCTGGCCTACACCTCTCTCTGCTCGACTTTTACTTCTTCTCTGTTCTCGGCTTCGACGACAGCGTTCGCACAATACTGGGGTATCAGTGTCGAGGTCGCCACTCTTGGCACATCTTTCTATGTGCTGGGCTACGCTTTTGGTCCCCTCTGCTGGGGTCCCTTCTCGGAACTGAAAGGTCGAAAGATGCCCATCGTCATTGGCATGTTCGGCTTTACTCTCTTCAACTTTGCCACTGCGACCGCGGCCAATTTGCAAACCTTCTACATCTGCCGCTTCTTTACCGGTATCTTCGGATCCTGTCCTTTGGCTGTTGTCGCCGCCGCCTTCTCCGACATGTATGATAACAAACAACGAGGCCCAGCAATCGTAGTCTTCTCCGCCACCGTTTTTCTGGGTCCCATGCTAGCTCCTTTCATCGGAGGCTTCATCCAGCTTTCGGGCGCCGGCTGGCGGTGGAATATTTACCTCCCTGCTTTCATGGGTGTCCTCGCAACCGTTCTCGACCTCTTTTTCCTCAAGGAGTCCTATCCACCCGTTGTCCTTGTCGGCAAGGCGGCAGAGCTACGCCGCAGGACCAAGAACTGGGGTATTCACGCAAAGCAAGAGGAGGTCGAAGTTGACTTTGGGGAGCTTGTCACGAAGAACTTGACCCGTCCCCTTCGTCTGCTTTTCACCGAACCTGTCGTCCTAGCCTTGACTGTCTACATGTCCTTCATCTATGGTCTTCTTTACCTCTTTCTCACAGCCTACCCGCTGGTGTTCCAAGGTGTTCACGGCTTCAATGCCGGAGTTGGCGGCCTGCCATTCTTCGGTATGATGGTTGGGATCGTCCTTGTCGCGTCCTATATCGTCTGGGAGTCCGGAAAGTACAACAAGAAGCTGGAGGCGAATGATGGCATTCCCATTCCAGAATGGCGTCTGCCGCCTGTCATCCTTGGTGGTGTCCTGTTCTCACTTGGACTTTTCTGGTTCGGTTGGACAGGTTACACTAAATCTATTCCCTGGATCGTTCCGACTCTTTCTGGTCTGTTCACTGGCTTCGGTCTGCTTGCTATCTTCATATGCTGTTTCAACTACCTCGTCGATACATATCTTATGTTCGCAGCTTCTGTGATAGCAGGCAATACCTTTCTTCGATCAATCTCAGCAGCTGGCTTCCCACTTTTCGCACGACAGATGTTCAATGGCTTGGGCATTCAGTGGGCCGGCACCCTCCTGGGCTGCTTCTCCGCGCTTCTCGTTCCTATTCCAGTGCTCTTCTACCTTTACGGGCGGAAATTGCGAGAGAAGTCCAAATTTGCCCCTACCATGAAGAGCAAGCCCCAGGAAGAAGAAGAGGCGAGCAACAGCGATGAAAACGACGGTAGTCACTCTTTCGTTGCCCTCGCGGCATCAAGATCTCGAGCGCACACCGGACCCAGCACTACAAGGCAAAGGACGAACGCAAGTAGTGCTAATCGCGACGTGGAGAAAGAGGCAGACGCACCAGGTGTCAATGGCAACACTCCATCAGGGGGTAATGTCACTAATGTTCCGCTGGAGAGGAAGGAGTAGCACTGTCGTTCTTTCCCGGGTGGGTGTCCTATTAGTCCAAGATTTGCGTTGTGTAAAAGCGTTGTTTGCGAAGCACTCAAGAGGAAGGACATTCGAGATGAATGGTGGGGGCGAAAGCTCAGAGAAAGGAGCGAGCAAAGCCACGAAAACGATATTGAGTAACGCATGCCAACCTATACTGAGGGTGTTCTTGAAGTGTATAGCCTGACCAGTCTAACGAAAATGAAGATTGCAGCTTTGCTTCAAACACTTGCTGTGATGATTAACTTATGTTTTGAGGATGCTCACTTGATGGCGCGAATTTTTGTCGAATTCACCACTGCGAGAAATCCTGAGGTGAAGGTGGAGTTCAACCAGTTGCATCTTCACCAGCTTTCCTGCGCAGACAACAATTATCCTCCCGGCGGGTTAAAGCGTCAAAAAGAATGTCTTCCAGGACGGATTCGAACCATCGAGTCCCTTACAGCGTTAGGCCTTCACAGACCACTGATAAGATGTCTTGAACCGCTAGACCACCAGAAGTGTTCAATGTGTTCAGCCTTCCACCCCGGGCCATGGAGGCCGAACACATTGAACAGTGACACATGTGGGGAACGACGTTTATATCCATGCAGTGCGTGCTCGGCGTCTTTCGCATCTGTCCTGTGCTAACGTGTGTTCGTAGAGTAGTAAATCGAGCAAATAATGGCCATCGCTCGCCGTGCGTTTGTCTTCGAATACCATTACCGTTACGCGGACAGTGACCGCCCAACACAATCGTAGCCAACCAACACCGATACCACCAGTAACCGTGTTTGTCGTGACGCTCCCACACCAGCTTTGTCCCGTCCTGTGTCGTCCGTCACTGATGACGCGCCACCGCCATCGCACGCCTGTCCTTCTCTTCTCTGTTCCCTGCACCCTTTTGTCAGCGCGCGTCCGAGCCCTGCACTCCCTCCCTCGCACCTCTCACGACAACGCTCCTAATCCCTCTACTTTCATCTCCAAATCAAAGTCCATAGATCCTCGTCGCAAGTGTATTCAAGAGGGCATAGCCGTCTGAACCACTGCCAAGCGTCCAGTTGAGCAGATCGATCGCGACGTGCGACGAAGCGTGACCGAGGCCTGAACGGGCGACTAAACCCAACGCGTGGACGTACGTGGACAGAGATGCCTTCGAGGCCGTGGCTAAACGCGTTGCGCTCGACGGATTTGGGAGCACAAAGTGCCGAAAGACAGCGGACGGGCGGGTGCCGGTGCTAGCTATCCTGGCCACATACGACGTATTCTGGGAGCATGAGTCGCTGCGGCTAGGGGTTGAGGACCCCGGAGCGGCCGAAGGGCCGGCCGTGCTTAAAGCTGTACGTGGGCGCGTCTCGGGCGACCATAGTGAAGCAGATATACGCCCAGGAAACGGAACACGATCCTCGCTGTGATCGACGATAGGATTGGGACGGCTGTGTCAAAGGCTAATGAAGAAGAAGAAGAAGAAGAAGAAGAAGAAGAAGAAGAAGAAGAAGAAGAAGAAGAAGAAGAAGAAGAAGAAGAAGAAGAAGAAGAAGAAGAAGAAGAAGAAGAAGAAGAAGAAGAAGAAGAAGAAGAAGAAGAAGAAGAAGAAGAAGAAGAAGAAGAAGAAGAAGAAGAAGAAGAAGAAGAAGAAGAAGAAGAAGAAGAGCAGGATCTCGTTGGGGATGGCGATGCTAAAGCGATTGCAGTGCCGAGTCGAATGATCTGAGCCGGCTCGAGGATTGTACAGCATGAACGTGTTGATGAGAATGTTAGAGTTCTTAGGTATTTGTAAGAAACCATCCGGCATCATCAACATCTCGTCATCATCATATCAATTTGATTGCTTAATCTTCAAGTTTGCTCACAGTGGGATCCCAGCTGCACGGCGCATATGAATCCGGGAAATGCAGCATCTTCATATCCTCCTCATCTAGCTCGAAATCGTACACATCAGCGTTCTCCTCGATCCTTGAAGGCGTGACGCTCTTCGGTAACGGGACGAAACCGTTCTGCAAGCTCCATCTAATCAGCACCTGCGCCCATGTCTTACTGTGCTTCTTGCTGATTTCACCCAGCGCAGACTCGGTAGGCCTCTCTGCCCTGACCAGTGGACTCCATGCTTGAATCACGACGTTGTTGCTCCGAGCCCACTCAACGATGTCGGGACGTGGTAGCCAGGGATGAAGCTCCCATTGCCCGACACTGATGGTGCCTCCAACACCAGAAGTCTTCATGAAGTCCTTCAGTTCGTCGAGATGATGTACGCCGTAGTTCGAAACACCAATAGACCTGATCTTGCCTGCCTTCTGTGCCTCGACCAGTGCCTTCCACGTTCCACATCTAGCGTCTGTTCCGCCATAAGGAGCATGAATCAGGAACAGATCAAAGTAGTCCAGGCCAGTGTCGGCAAAAGACGCCTCAATGGCATTCTTGGCTTTCTCGTAGCCCATGTCGCGGGGCCCGATCTTGCTGGTGAAGAAGATGTCTTCTCTCTTTAGCCCAGAGCCTCTGATGGCGTTAGCGCACGGTTCTTCATTGCGATAGACTCTTGCCGAGTCGATGTGACGGTAGCCTGTCTTGAGTGCGTGCGAACACACAGACTCACAGACATCTTTTGGCGTCTGGTAGACACCATAGCCCAGCACAGGCATGTCGTAGCCGGAAGGTAGCTTGACCGTCGAGGTTAGCGTTAGTGGTGACGACATCCTTTGAGATGTTGAGAAGCGTCTTGCTGCTGCTAGGGAGCTGTTGCTGGGATTCCAATGAGTATGTGAGGCGAAGTGGCCGGAGAGCGATGACAGGCGGAGATGTGTTTGTGGCTGTCTGAGCATACCGCTGCTCTCGCTACGAAGCTAGTAAGAGGTGAAAGGCGGGTACGAAGAGCTCCGTGCGCGTCTGATGGTGGCGCGAAGACGTGGTCGTAGCAGACGATAGTTTTCGATGCTTAGCCCAGTCACAGGTCGTGAAATACAGTTTAGAAAGAAGATACGAGGAAAGAGGACCTGATGTGATATCTAGGCGAAGCTGAAGTCATTTCATCATACGCTCGAGACACGCTAGTAAAGTCCGATGCTACCCCATCGGGTAGGAGGTCAGTCTAAGATAGCAAAATGGCCATCGAAGTGTTCTCGAATGAGATACATTGCGTCCACCTTGAGATGACTCAGAGCGACGTGCATCGCTCTTAATTTGGAGAGCGAGGTCTTTCCTCGTCCCATTTTGGAGAGAGGGCAGAGGCGTCGATCGCTGGTGCGTCGTCGTGCTCATCGTCTGACATGAAGTGATCCGGGTCAGTCAATGGCTCGTTCTCTGCGCTCGAATTTGGGGCTTGAACACGGTCCTGAGAGTCGAGTGTGTCGTCTGCCCTGATGGAGACGCCTCTCTTGCCCCAGTTGTTGACTTTTGGTCTGGCTTGTTGTTCCTCGTCGCCCAAAGCTTCCGGATCACGGTCTTCAGATTGACGCACTCTAGCAAATCTATTGACCAAGAAACCCTTGTTCAGATCATCTGAATCGACGACTGCACCTCCTCTCAGCTTCACGCGCTGTCGAGTGTAGTATACCCATGCGAAGTCGACGTAGAGGGCTGTCTGAATGATGCCAAAGACGACAGATATCGCGTCAGGATAATCGCCATGCGCGGACCTCCAGAGCCAGTTGAGTATGTACAATGCTCGATATGCACCTAAGCACACGAGGTAGCCAGAGTTTATCACGGTGGGGACCTGTGTTTGTCGTAGCAGTAGAAGCTGAGGGACAACGCACATAGACTCCAGCACGATGGAGAACGCCCACAGTATTTCCATGAGATTGGTGGATCTCCCAAGATACGACACTCTGTATAGCAGGCTGCAGACAGGTCCTGCGACGGCTGAGAAGGCCAGGATGTAAGTGGCCAGCTTCCACGCCTTCTCCCGTTCTCTTGTTCTAGCATAACGCCTGGTCATGATGAGGATGATATATATCGACGAGAAGATGTAGAAGATCTTGAAGAACCAGTTGTACCAACTCCATGAGGGCGGTATCCAGAACAAGTCGAGGTACCGTGTCGAGAAGACGGTGAGGTAGAAGACTTGGGTGACGAGCGAGACACCTGTCAAGCAGTCAGTCTTTAGTCTCTCTGCATGGTGGGTGCAGCCAGCATCTCACCTTCAGCGCTCTTGTTGGAGTGGATGGCCCAGATGAGGATGGCTATCGATGCAAGATGCGACAGGTCGCCAGCGACGCGAAACACGTTCATGTTGCTCGATGGTAGCTGTCTTCAGCACATGTGTTGCAGGAGACACACAAAGGTAGCACCGATGGATGTTTCGACCAGCATACTGTAGCGGCGCTGCTGCAGCTGACGACGCTGAAGCCAACGTGGTCAAGGCAACCAACGTCAGGGCCGAGGGCGTTCACTCCACTGGGGGTTGTTCCCTAAAACAGCTAGCTCAATACGGTTGATCAGAGACCAGAGGCCCCATGAAGACGTGGACGTGTGCAAGCGACCTCCTGGAGGGTCATGAGCTACGAGGATCAGCGCATAGCTGTTACTTCAAACACACAAGATCATCGGCGAAACGTAGATGTTTGATTCAAATCCTAATTGAAGGATGTGTCCGACAAGCTTGGATGTGAGAAGTAATGTGAATTGCCCTATGAATAGCTCCAACTCCTTTTCCACGGGCTAGCTTTAATTCACTGGCAACCTGACCTTGTGATTCCGTCTTATTAAGTGACCACTACCTAGGCAGTGATCATCACCTTGACTGGCACTCTTCCTTCATCTTCGCCTTCCTGTGCCTGGTTCGCCGCAAGCCTGAACGCTTTGGCGCCCTCACTCAAGGGTACTTTATGACTAACCAATGCGTCGGCGATTCCAGCCAGCTTGCCACTAGCAAACAGCTGGATCGCGGCGGGGTAGCAGTTGGCATATCGGAAAACGCCAACGATGTCGACCTCCCTCAGCGCTGCAGCACCAATTGGCAGCGTCTGTACCGGGTTGCCCATGCCAACGAGAACTAACTTGCCACCAGGAGTACTTGCGAAAATCCCTAGCTGCACACATGGCGGAACACCCGTACATTCATACACCCGGTCGAATCCGGCCGGTAGTCCTGCAAAGGCAGAGATCTGAGCAGCCAATTCGGTCGCACTCGCCAAGTTCTCCTCAATGCTCGGTAATGGCGCCTTTTTGGGAATCAAAAACGTCTTGATACCGAACTTACCACCACCAAGTCCTTCACAGATCTTCAGTCTTGGCGCATCGATGTCCGCTACCACAATCTGGCTGACACCCGAAACCGATAGAGCGGCAGCAGTAAGCATACCCACCGCTCCGGCACCGATAACCAATGCGGTACTGCCAGTAAGCGGTACACCAGATCCTGACCCAGCAGTCTGAGATCTGTTGATTGCATGCAGACAAACAGCAAGAGGCTCGATGAGTGCCCCCTCCTCGAAACTCATGCTCTCAGGAATCTTGTGGCACATGTTCTCAGGCTGCGTAATGGCGTCCTGTAACGTTCCGTCGGCGTGAGGAAATGTCTTCGCCGATGACCTGAACCTCATTTTGGGGCACAGATTGTATCGTCCCGTCGTGCACAAATTGCATGTCCGGCAGGGAATGCCCACTTCTAGTGCGACCCGATCGCCCACTTTCAGCGAGGATTCGGCAGGCGTGATTGTCGTTCCATTGTTCGTCGGCTGATCTGCTACTGCTGTGACTATGCCGGCGGCCTCGTGACCAAGGCACATAGGGCTTTGAAGGACGAAGTTACCATTACGGCCATGTGTGTAGTAGTGCAAGTCGCTGCCACAGAGGCCAGTGGCCTTTATCGCGACTTGCACTTCACCCGACTGTGGCTGTGGTGCTGGCCGGCTTTCTAGGCGGAGATCCTTCGCTCCGTGTAGAACAAGGGATTGAATTTCGTTAGAGGGAGCCATTTCTTCGTGAAGAGCCAACAGTAAAGCAGGCTATAGTCCTCGTCTCGACCAGAGTGCTATATCTTATAAGTCTGAATCCGTAGAGGGAGGGAGAGAAATCGTGGGGAACTAGGCGGTTCAGTTTGCTTCCGGTTGATAGAGTAACTACTGATGGTTGCTCGACTCTACCAGGGTTGGGTTTCGCCTCGTTGTGTCTCCCAGCACGATTGCTGACGCTTCGAAGGCCGAGTATATGAGTGGTAGCCCCCTTTCACTTCCCATGAAAACCCGCCCACTACGAGGACTGCATCAGACATCATACCATTGGCAGACGCCCGTATGCGGCAACCATCGGCGTACTTTCTTTCACGAAGGCCCAAACAAGTCAGGGATTTTGGTCCCACCAAATGCCGGTGCTTCACCATTGGGTGACGTGTTCATGTGTTCGGCATCTGCACCGGTTACGCTTCCTCTTTCCGTGGGGTTACTTTCCGGAACATCAAATGAACACGATTTTCCCTTCTTTGATCTCCAACTTTCTGTGCCAAACACCGAAACACTGATCAGACAAGGACTACTCGCCATGGGGAAGGACAAACAAGACAAAACGGGGTGCACTTCGCCGAACTCGATTCCGACCACTGCGGATTCGGGTGAAGCAACCGACTCTGTTTGCAACAGTGAGCTTGACACCACTTCTGGATGGCTACAAACAAAATCAACCTTGTTGGCTACCATATTCGAGCCTCTGTTGTATCCGTTTGCTGTCCTCGCCTTGCGATTGTTGATAGGCACAGATCGTGTTACCACGTCTTGAAGAGCAACAACGCAAAGTCTCGAACCTATCACAGCAGTAGAAGCTCTCCCGCACGAATCAACTTTGAGGCAACTGGATCCCACGCAATGTCTAAGCCATCTGTTCTCCTGATAGGAGATCTTATCCACACAAACAAAGAGTGGGAGTCCCTCGCTTCGAAATACAGCCTCAAGGAGTTCAGACAAGGCACACGAGAGCAATTCCTATCGAAGCTAAAGTCGGATTTCTCAGACGTGGTAGGCCTTTACCGTTCGAACCAGTCGACCTCCGAGACAGGCCCATTCGACCAAGAGCTAGTATCTCAATTGCCAAAGTCGCTAAAGTTCATCTGCCATAATGGAGCTGGTTACGACAACATCGATGTCGAGGCCGTCAACAATCGACAAATATCAGTATCGAGTACCCCGGTAGCCGTCGACAATGCTACTGCTGACGTTGGAATCTTCCTGATGCTTGGTGCGCTAAGGCAAGCTCACGTCTCATACACTGCTCTGCGTGAAGGCAACTGGAGGGGTGGAGCCCCGCTTGGCCACGATCCACGGGATAAGGTATTTGGAGTGCTTGGCATGGGAGGAATTGGTAGGGTACGTGCGAATCACTTGTTGTATCTTTCTAATCCAGCTTGAGTTCCTATGTTCCTATGTTTCGTATTCCTGGCTACATACTGACGTCGTGTACAGGCTCTAGCAAACCGAGCTCGCGCCTTTGGCTGCAAGATCATTTACCACAACCGATCTCGCCTTTCTCCTGAACTAGAAGGCGAAGCCGAATACGTCTCTTTTGACGAACTCCTGGCTCAGTCAGACATTCTATCCTTGAACCTCGCCCTAAACCCCAAGACCAAACACATCATCTCAGCTCCTCAGCTAGCAAAGTGTAAGAAAGGAGTCGTCATTGTGAATACAGCACGAGGCGGTCTCATCAACGAAGCCGAGCTAGTCGACGCTCTCGAGTCAGGACAAGTCTCTGCTGTCGGTCTGGATGTCTTCGAGGAGGAACCGAAGATCCACCCGGGCCTCGTCAAGAATGAGCGGGCTTTCCTCATGCCGCACATGGGTACCTGGACCGTGGAGACCCAGCGTGATATGGAGCTGCTCGTGTTGAAGAACCTCGAGACTGGTATGGAATCTGGCAAGCTCATCACCAGAATTGCGGAGCAGAAGGGTCTGCCGTGGGCCAAAGACGATACCAGTAAGCTGTAAAGCAACAGTTGCATGTGGAATCCCGCTGATGTCGACCAAGGTAAGCTGCAAAGCCGACTATGAAGTCATGACCACATATACAGAGGGTCACTGATCGACCTGCCATACTGTTACAGCGCGGGTGTATGGTTTAAATCAGCCCTCAAGCTCATATGGATGCAGCATGTTATTAGAACATCGATACAGCTCTACGAGTAAAGAATTCCTATCTAAGATACCCAAGTACACATGACATTGATAGCGAACATCTCTTGAAGTATGATGCCTTAGGCACAAAGTCCGAAGGCCGTAGGAACCGTGACGTCAGTGCCTCGGCGAGCAGATGATCTTCACATGTTTCGCGGAATGGTACCTGAACGATTTCATGTGCTCACTGCTCGCATGCCCATGTGATCGTAGGAATACCATAGTCCGAGCATCCATATAGCATAGCTGTACCGCCTCGGACTCGGTTCAGATCTCTTCTTCAACAATCTCAGATCTCATATAAGAACGCCGTGAAACTCTCCACTGCCGCTGCAGACCATCATTCTCCCACGAAATAAACAAACAAACAAACAAACACTCTACACAAGGCTCCCCAACCAACATCAACACCGACACACAAGCCAACATGTCTCTAAAAGACGGTAGGCAGAGCCCCAATCCCCAAGGATCTTCCTCCCAGCCCCACTCCCTCCTCGCATTCCTCTACGAAATACATACTCCCAAAGACCATGCTAACTAGACCCTCCCCAGACGCCTTCCCCTCCTCCGCCGCCTTCGACGCCATCAACTCGTCCCTAACCTCGTCCCCGGCGGACCAAAAAGACGCCATCAAAAAGGGCCAGGCCATCTTCGCCTTCAAGCTGACCAACGCCGCCGGCGCCGAAGGCGCGTGGCACATCGACCTCAAGCACAGCGGGACCGTGGCGCGCGGCGAGGCTCCCGCCGGCAAAAAGGCCGACGTCACGCTGCTCCTGAGCGACGCGGATTTCGCCAAGATGGTCGCGGGGAAGACTAAGGCGCAGAACCTGTTTATGAGCGGGAAACTGAAGGTCAAGGGAAATGTGATGAAGGCGACGAAGATGGAGCCGATCTTGGCCAAGGCGCAGGAGGGGGCCAAGGCCAAGTTGTGAGTGAGCTGCAAGAATCAGCGTGAGAGGGAGTGGAAGGGTGGGGTGGTTTCATATTGCACGTGCGCGGCGCGAGGTTGTATTTGTATGGTGCTATAGGCTGTGTAGAATGTTTCAGTCATGAGGTTGAGTCTATGTTCTGCTGTGTTTCGGGTAGACTAGTCAACGGGACCTGCTGACTCCTGCTTGCTGTTGGGCTCGGTGTAGCATGGAGGTTTCACTGGAGATGCGTATTGTTAGGTAGAGGGCTACTCAGGTCAAGACCTTGTGGCTGTAGAGCTTTACCCCTTTGAGCCGAGCTACATCTGCTACTGGGTGTGCATTGTATTTTGTTTGACTATGTGAATTGTCTGTTCTTGCGTACGGGTGCTGAACAAGTTAAGTTCAGACAATAGATATTATCTACTTGTTGTCCAGCTGTATTATCGTGTGGGCTCAGTGGAGGTCTTCCACTGGGCACGGGTGTGCTCCTGCAAGAGCACACCGACCGCTGCAGGCTTTCACATAAGGCCTGGACCCTGAGTCACTTCACATGCAGACTGTAGCTGGCCAGTAGATGACCAGCCCGACGGAGGATAGCCATCACTGGATAATGGTTTATCAACGTGTATTCCCGCGCGCGGCTTTTTTGTCCCCTCTCCACACTGCACTGGGGGCAATATGTTCGTGAGTCAGGATGCGTGGATCCTTAACCACAGTCTCTCCCGTAGACTTGCCAGCATACGGCAACTTTCTGAACCAGCGCAGGGATTACTAGACTCGAGACTGGCTTAGCAGCAATCTAGGTGGGATTGTATAACTGGTATGCATCTAACGAGCAGATGCTTCCTCTTCTGCTGGGTATGCATGGCCTTTTCACTCCTCATACCTTACCTTGCCAGCACTTACATCGGGGTAGACATCAAACCTCCTCTGCGAGTACAACGGGACGCCCTTCCTAAACTCGTCAATCTTGGAGCCGTCAATGTCAGCATAAGCAATGTCCTCTTTCTCTTCCAACTCCGAGATCACGTCAGCGTTGGGGTTGACAACCATTGAGTGGCCGTAGGCATGGTAGGTCGCTGTCGTGTCTCTAGCAGGACTACACATAGCGACGTAGACCTGATTGTCCACAGCTCTCGCTCTTGCCTGCAGGGTCCAGTGCATTGGACCAGTAGTAGTGTTGAAGGCTCCTGGGTATACCAGCATGAATGCTCCCTTCCGAGCAGCTATCATGGCCATTTCGGGAAACCTCACATCGTAGCAGATGGCTAGACCGATCTTACCGTATTCCGGCAGATCAACTATGGTCACTTTGTTCCCAGCTGAGAGGACGTCACTCTCGATGAACTTGATCTTGCCTGGGATATCAATGTCGAACAGATGTGTCTTTCTGTGTGTAGCCAGCAGCTCTCCCTTGGGGTTGAACACGAAAGCGGTGTTGTAGTAGGTCTTCTTGTCCTGCGAGAGCTCGGGGATACTCGCTCCCACGACGTACGTGTTAGTCTCTTTGGCAGCAGATGAGAGCATGTTCCATGACGGAGATTGATCTTCCGACGGCGGGGATGGCTCGATAGGCTCGGCGTAGTCAGGGAAGTATTGACAACCGTAGGGCGAGTTGAAGCATTCTGGCAGTACAATGACTTGCGCACCCGCTTTCGCAGCCTCTAGAATCTTGCCTCGAGCTTTGGCGAGGTTCGCTTTCTTGTCGCTACCTACGCACGAGCTTCGTCAGCAACTGCCATCCAAGCGAAAGCCTTGTGTAGACCAACCAGCAGCTAGCTGAATCAAGCCAATCTTGAAGTTCTTTTTCAACAGAGTCGACATGGTTCGTGAGGCTGTCTGTATATAGCTCGACGCAGGGCTACAACGTGACGGTGCTTTCGCTGAAAAAGGCCCGAGACAACCCAGGCTTCGTGCAGATGTTTTGACAGGCAAACACGAAATTCTGTACATTGGTAGAGGTTCAATGATTCCTTGGTGTTAAAGCGTTGGAGTTGGGGTTCGGATTGAGTCGGCTTTCTCCAGTATCGAGGTCGTACAACTCCAGCTCTTCACTACCCCTCGGTATTCGAGTCCTACCACCAACCCCTGCTGCAGCACCATAGGAGGAGTTCAAGCTAGGGACCATGGTATTCGGCTCCCGCGAGCAACAACTGGCATGCGTGTCTTGATTCGACTTTCTAGCAGGACGTCTTTGAGCGCCTTTCGCGCGCGTGACACCCTGTCAAGATGCGCCACGACCTTGTAGAGTTCGTTGGCCTAGATTGTCCTTCCAGCAAGACAAAAGCCAACCAGACGTATCAGCTCGGTGATCAATCCTGGCTCTGTAACGGGTATGGGATATGTCGCATCTGTTTTCGGACCGACGACCTGCCTGATGCCCTCACAGCCAACGCGATTTACAGACAACCCGAAGAGTCATACAAGCAATCAAACCTAGGCCAGGCCTTGCAATTCCGTCCACTGCATTGTTTGTGTACGGGCCTTGCGTACTCTTATGCTACCGTCGCCATCAAGGGTATGTCTGGACAGTTTTCACTAGTCTCGTCATGTTGAGAAGGCGCCACTATCATCAAATGGCAAGCACGAACAGGAGGCTCATACGGTAAATTTCCCTACACAATGTCTTCGGTCGTTTGGTCAGTCATTCCTAACGGCCTGCATCTCGTGTCCACTGTTTCGTCCTCCCTAGCATACCATATCCCTAACTCCTCATGCACTACCTGTATCAGCATCCATGACTACGTCGAGGCCCGCGGTACGATCTGTGTCCTACCGAGACAGCTCTACCGAACGAGAATTTCAGACTCCACGATCACAGCCGAGTGAAGCGTCTCTCGTCAGTGAGCAACCTCCCCAGGCGAGGTCGAACAATGTTCCGTTTGCTCAAGGCACCCAATCGCGCTCCGTTCCACCAATCCGAAGTCTAAGTACTCGAGCAGCGCCTCGGCTTCCCAGCATTGCCTCCTTGCAGTATACGCAGGCTCAATCACAATCTCTCAAGGCAACCCCATCGAATAGCCAAGCTTCCTACACCATCCCTGCCTCAATCGCAAAGCTCGAATTTCTCCTCCATGAAGCTACCCGTCTGGCTGAAAATGCGATCCGATATGAGCAGGAAAACAGGGCCGAAGAGGAACCAGCGGCGCAAGTTAGGTCAGTAGAACCAGACCATCAAGACTCAGACATGGTCCGGTTCAAGGAGACGGCGCCGTCGACTCTGCCGAGACGGTTAGCCGCATTGAACTCCTTTAACACAGCTAAGCCAAGCATCAAATCCATTGCGAGCTTACCCTCAGTCAAAGCTGCCCTCGCCGAGCCCATCTTGACACTGCCTAAGTCAGAGAGCACAAAAGATGTGGATCGGACACCATCCCGACCCGTCTACACCGACCACGGGGAAGGGCAGGACAACATTTCTGAGCATCACCGTGACGCGGTACGCCCTGAGAGCATTACAGACTCAAGCGAAGGACTTCAAATAGAGCCAGAGTCCAATGACAGACCAGAGACACGACAGCTGTCATCTTCGCTTCGAGACAAGGATACTGCACGCCCGCCTACAGTCCACTCCACCGAGCCTCCAATAACTGGTGTGAAGACACGATTCCATGAGGTTGTCACCCATGCAGTCGAGGAGACTTCAGATGACACGTGTGATAAAACTCCCGTGTTCCGGGTTACGGTCGAAGATATGGATGAGCACCACGAGACTGACTCTGCGCACCAACAGAGGCCACAGCGTGTCCTAACAGGACTCAATGCAAGCAGCGCTCATGTGCCCCCGAACCAGTCCACAGCCATGCTTGACCCTTTAGCAGCATGTCAATCAAAGCGCACCAGTACAGGCCGACAGTCCTCAGAAGCCCTCGAGATGATCCCTCCGCAGTCCACCGCAACGTTCGACTTTCATGATGGTGGTTTACTGCACCGAGTTAGAACTGGTCATGAAAGACATTACTCGAACATGTTCGGTTTGCCACCACGGCAGGCCACTATGACATTAAGTCTCGCAGAAGGAAAGTCAAAGCCTCCCGTGATCGACCTGAGACGTAGGTCTCATGTCGATGTCTATCATGAGGGCGAGATCTTCAACGTCTACGATACGTGTCATCATGCCACCATTGCTCGACACTGGCCTGATTCTCGCAAGCGCTTTACGGCGGCTGTCGCATGCATCAACACCGGCTGCATTGGGCTTGTGATCGGTATATATGCTGGCGAAGTCCCTGCGATTCAATATGCCATTGCAGATTTTCACCACTACACCATCCTTGGCAATGTTGTCTTGTACATAGGTATGGCTATCTCGAGTTTTCTGTTCTGGCCTCTGCCGCTGCTGCATGGCCGAAAGCCATACGCTATCGCTGCCCTTCTTCTTGCCCTCGTTCTGCAAGTACCACAAGGCTTGGCTGTAGCCGGCTATCGTGATCCAAGTGTACCAGCGTGGCGGTGCCTTCTGTTGATCTCACGCGCAATATCAGGCTTCGCGCTTGGCTTCTCAGACATGAACCACAAAGCTATGTTGCTCGATTGTTTTGGCGCATCCCTACAAAGTCAGGGCGATGACCCACTCGACATCTACGATGCTCGAAAACATGGCGGCGGCATGGGGATGTGGCTTGGTGTCATATCTTGGTGCACTGTTGGCCCTGTCAGTATTGGTTTCCTGGTCGGTGCTGCTGTCGTCAGTCAGGGAGCTTCGGTGTCCTGGGGCTTCTGGACATCCTTGTGCATTCTTCTGGTTGTCTTAATGCTCAACGTCATTGCGCCGGAGGTTCGAAGAGCAGCATTTCGCAGAACCGTAGCTGAGATGATCGGTGAGGGAAGAAAGTTCAGTCGAGTCACTCGGGGTGAGATCAAGATGCATCTTACAGCAACAGGACCATACTAGTGGGGTGAAGAGGTCTTGGCTGGCCTGCAGCTCTGCGGCAGAATGGTCAGACAACCAGGCTTCCTAGTTCTGTCGCTGTATACTGGCTGGGTCTACGCTCAGTACATCCTGGTGCTGACGGTAAGCGGGTACTTGCTATGTGGGAAAACACTAACGGATCCAGCTCATCGGTGCTCTCACATCACGAGATTATCGCTATACCCCGGGGTACGTCGGTTTGTGCGCCCTAGCACCCGCACTGGGTGCCATATTAGCAGCGCCCTTCCAACGAGCATCGTACTATAGCCGGTCGCGAACCACAGCACCTCGCACAGACAGCATTACATTGACACGCCGTGTCAAATGGTCATCGCATTTCATCCGCCGACTGCTCTTCATGATCCTTCTCCCTCTCTCCGCGGGCGCCTTCGCTGGCTCGTCCTTGGGTCCACCACTTCTTGTGGCCGCCCCTTGCGCGATGGCTGCGCTTGTTGGCTTCTTTACAACGATGGCCATGGCTGAATGTTACGGCTTGATGATGGAGACGTTTGATACAACCGACCTCCAGCCTGGCATGACAGGCCGCCCACTGCATGGATCGGCCAATATGCAGACTGCCCACCAGCGCACAAATTTCTCCTGCTACCCACGAGTCAGCGCTGGGTTTGCCATCATACATGCCATCAGGTACATCCTCGCCGCTTGCGTCAGAGCGCTCTGCGGACGCATAGAGCGTAGACAAGGCACGGTGTGGGCAACTACAGGCGTGGCTATCATCTCAATGAGTCTCACCGCACTACTGACGCTTGTGCTCGTGAAATGGAAGAAAGTGCAGATGATTCCGGATGGGCCAACTGATTTCGAGCATATTCAAAGGGCGAATACCAGCTGGCGACCTGTCAACGTTGGCAGAGGCAGTGGGAAGTTCAGACGGCTGAGCATCTTGGAAATGGGACGTTTGACCCGCTACTCTGAGATCAGGCGAAGGAATCGTATAGAGGGAAGCCTGACTGGTGGACTTAGGAGTGAGGGTTGAGCCTAGACTAGATTGTCGTTTACCTGGCTCGTTAGACTTCTCAGCAACATAGCATCAATGTATCTCAGCATACTGGCCCTGTGCTCGTACTGTGCGGGCCTCGGACCCTTGCTAGGGTTTCTTCAACGCGTAGCATGATGAGACTGCATGAGAGAAAACACGTCCTGCCGACACTCACTGCCTAGGAAGACGACATTTCTCGCCAACGCTTTGCCTTCGTCGCAGTGTTCGTCTGACACATTGGTTGTGCTTACCCACGGACGCAAGCACCTTTCTAGATCGATGCATCGATGCAGTGTCAGAAGTCCCGACTCGCAGCCTTCGGATCTTGACCGAGTTCCAGACTAATTGAGGAATTTCTCGGGAGGGGGCCCGGTCGAAATTAGTGCGACCGACCAGACGTGCTGTGTACGGTGCGGGTGTCGATAACCGTGAGCTAGTGGTTTGAGTCTGGGTGTGGATGTGGATGTGGGACCGGGGTATCTCGGTCGGATGGAAATATAGGTGAGTTTTAGGACAGAGGGAGGAATCGATGTACGAGTGCAGTGGGATAGTACTTACTGCTGGCAGCGTCTTGAAGAAACGATGGACATCGAAGGAGTTAAGCGAGGATGCTAGGATTATGGAAACGGAACGGTACGGTACGATTTTACTGTGAATCAGATGTATTTGCGCCCAACTCGTTTGCTTTGCCTCGAGAAAACAGTAGCATTGTACTGTGCTGTGCTGTTGCTTGCTCGACAGTTGAAACTAGCAATTTGCAGAAAAGAAAAGATGATCACGCTAAAATAAATCACAACGTGTAGTCCGACCTGAATTGTAACACCGCGCTTCTCACTGAAATGTGATGTGCTTAGTTGCCCAACTTCAAGAATTGCTGCTTCTGAACTTGGCTGACAATGTCGCCGGGCATCGAGGCGGCCGAGGACGATGAGCTTGATCGTCGCGTCTTGTCGACTGGCTGGGCGACTGGGCTGGCTGGGGTGCTGCTGTCAACGGCTGTGCTGTCGACGACGACTGCTGATTCGTGGAGAGCTGGGATGAGGGAGAGGAACTTGAAGGCTGGGAACTGTGCCATCTTTGCTGGTTGGTTTTTCTGGGGATGGTTTCTTCTATGAAGGAGAATTGCTTGAGGTCTTTGGAGTAAATTGGTTGCTTTGGTGGGAGAACGGTCGTTAAGAGTCGAAGTGCGGCTGAAGCTCTGGGGACCTTGATATGTATTTGAAGTCTTTGTCTGCTGTGAGGTCGACGATGACGATGGTGACGCTGCTTATGTGCTGTGCTGAGGAATGCTTGCGGCTAGCCCTTGGTCCGAGCTCTTCGTAGAGTATTTATGAGTGGTAACCGAGGGACGAGAGACGTCGATCTGTGGACTGTGATTGGTTGGGGACGTTTGTTGTTTGTTCCAGAAGGTTTGGTTTGGAGCGCGTGATGTGTCAGGGCAGGTTGGTCAAAGTCAGCTGCTCGGCTTTGCGAAGGTGAAGTCACGTCTGGGAATGGTCGAGCTCACATTTGGGCAGAGGGAGGATCTGGCTCGTTATATGTCTTTCGTGTATCAACATGAGCTGGTCTGCTGCATGGCACTTGCGTGGATGCTGTCGGGTTTGGCATCGGCATCGTCTCGAATAGGTTACTGCTGTGAGAACGGGAGAACACGGTAGCTTGCTTTGATTACCACAAATGAGATCTTGTGCAAGCTTGTTGTTGTCCTGCTTGACCTTATCCGATCCGTATGGCCATGCGCGTTCTGACTCTGCCAGGCCTGATTCGAGCTTCGGCAGATGGACCGCCGTGACTAAGCGCTTTTGGTTGGCGGGCCGCTGAAATATCGAAATAGATTCAGGTTTCCGGTTCCTGCTTTAAGTTGAAGTGAGTCGTCCATCTGTAAGGAGAAAGGGCAGTGATCGATGTTGCTTGTGTATTAGTGGGCACGTTTTTCAGAAGACCGTCCCTAATTTGCGCTGGCTGGCTCGAGATCAAGGGGATTCGTGGCTTATCTCAGCTTTCTGCAGCTAAGTGCGGCACTTGACACACACCAACTTTGTGAACGCACAAAACAGGAAAAATTGCAGAAGCGTCAGCGACAGTGGTAGAAGCAACAAACCAATCTGGCTTCATGCACGATGCAGGTGAGACAGCAACATGCACACTGCCTTCGAGAAAGCAAGCCGCGGCCCGAGCGGGCTCGGCCGCTTTGTGTAGCAGTCGAAGCTTGATGGCCTTCTAGGTGCATTCCACGCGTCGAAGCAGCGCAGAACATTATCTGCTTTGAAGATCACCAGTCGCTTTCAGGAGTGCTTCTGATCGAGTGTTGGTCTCGGAATGCATAAAACAAATCCTGGAGTGATCTAACAAAAGTGAGTTGGCAGAGACGACCAGGGAGGCCGTGAGGATTTCAGCATGTGCGTGGCAATTTCACCATGTGCCTTGGCAAGTCGCTTAACAAAGTTTCCACCTTTTCCAAGGCTCCTTTCCTCAACTTCGCCGTCATGCTTAACATTTCGTTGCTAGCATAGCACAGACGATGCGACATTAGCAGTACTACGCATTTTATCCTTTGGACAAGCACAGCGGTCATCACAACGGTCGTGGCATGCCCACAAATCGCCATTCGCGTTGGCTCGTCAGTACATTCATTCGCGCCGGCATGTAAGCGCCGGGCTGTGGATGTCAACATCACGCAGATCGGGCCAGCTTGATCATTGCTCTTTTTCCACTGGTCTGCCGTGCCGCACTCAACGCAATCACACTGGTCTGTGTTCCTGCAGCGCCAGACGATAGTTAGTACGGCTAGTGGTTCTGACGGACGCTGGAAGCGAATCGCGACGTTGCCGGCAGAGCAGAACTATACCGGCAGTTTGCAACGATTTATGATGTCTTCGATGCTTTTACGCTTTGCCAGGAGCGGATGTATGCAGCAAGCCTACACTGACAGGGATTCATCCCTCCCCACGACTGTGCGACATCACACCTTAAGTCAAGTACCCCACACGGTCTGTCGTGTCATATGCTGAGGGAAAAAAGGCGTTCAAAGCCACGTGGGGCGGCTCGTTGTTGATTTTCCTTGTGTGAGGTGCAGTGATGCGGGAAGAATAAAGTGCCTTCCATCCAGCAGTACAGTAAAGTCTGCTTAGAACGGAGTCCAGCTCATAGCAAACTTGTGACACCCTGGAGACTAACCAACAGCACTTCCTCGCGTACGCTTCAGTAGCATATTGGCCGTTGTGTGCCACATTCCTTGTAGGGCACAGTTCATAGCCAGATGCTTGTTCAACAAGAAAAGTCATGCATGCCTCCATCGCTTGCAAGTCGCGCAAGCGATGGTGCTTTCAGCTCATTTATCCTACCCTGGCCTAATCGTTTTTGTAACTACAACTCATCTCCGAGTGAAGCGTGACCGTAAGTGACAGGGAGCAACGAGTCTATAAGATGAACAAGGCACCGGTGATCGACGCCTTCTTCTTCGCGCAGCTTCCAACTCTTGTACATTACTGCACAACAGCTCACCCTCCCATTCCGCCCTCACACGTCACGATGTGCAGGATTCTCAAAATTACGTATCAAGGATGTAAAGACAAACATGGCAGCACACCGGTGGTGATTGAGCGTGAGCACAAGTGTTCGAGACGTTGTCCAAAGCCTTGGCCTGTTGAAGCTACCAACAGTAAAGGCAACTGCCCCGCCCATGGATCATCGGGAAAGTGACAAGCAAGATATTGTTTCATGGTGAGTTGAGTCTTGATGAGTATGTTGAGCCGTCTGACATCCGCTAGGTCCACTTCCTGTAATGCGCGATTGACTACGGAGGTGTTCTGAAAACTTGATCGGCTGTGCAAGGAGGGGAATTCGGGCATACTATGATAGACTGGCCTGGTGCCCAACCTGGTGTCATTGATCTGGTGGAATATTGTAATGTGTTCAGCATACATGTTACGAGGAAGACGTCATATTTGCTTTCGGCAATTCCACACTTCGATAGGATGAGATACTGATTCGACTCTGGAGGACTGCCCTCGGCCGTGGAGAGGCGTGTATTGACCAGTCCGCATTCGGCACCAGAGATTAATTAACTTTGGTCTACAGCTGCGTAAACGTCTTCAGCCGGCATGGTGGCGGCCGGGGCACTGTTGAGACTTCCGCTTCGGCTCGTATACTATGCTGCTGAGCATGCGAGCTATCACCCTACGTGCTGTAGCGTGGTCTAGATGCTGGTTTCCCACATCTTGGCGCGATCACGAGGCTGAGGTATTGGGACGTTTGATTCGCTCAGGAGCCGTCAGCAAGAGTCTTGCAACGATCACTACTAGACTCAGACTTCACCACCGGTACGACTCGTCACAATGATCATCGAGCATGACTCTATCGAGTGGATTTGATGCCTAACGTACCGTCGGCCAGCTTTGGACCGTGTCGATGCGGGCTGTGATTGGCCAGTACGTCAGCCAAGGCGCGTTGATAGCCTCCGATCTGCAGACGTAGACGCGCAACCCTCAACTTCTTCCTTCATCAACGTCCTGTCATGCTGCCGATTGACCACAATCCGGCCCCTGTGATCCCTGGTTCAATAGCTCAATGCGATGTCCGTCAATATCGCATGGGACGTCGTCACGTCAGGTGCTGACGGCGAAGCCCTTGCTGATTCCATCCGCGCTTTCATCGATGCAAAGTTCCAGCAGATCACCTTGCCTCGATTCATCAATGCTGTCCATGTACATTCATTCGAGTTCGGCTCTGTCTGCCCCGAGATAGAGATCAAAGACATTTGCGATCCGCTGCCCGACTTCTATGACGATGACGAACAGGAACAGCCTACACCACCAGAAACCCTGTCATCTGACTTTGACGAGCGCAACTTTTCCCTGGATGCTGCCGCGCTGAGCCGCCCTGGGTTAGGCGAGATACATGCAGCTGACTTGCATAACCGAGTTGCAACTTTACAGAATGTTGAACGCGGCACTAGCGATGTTACACCCCGGACACGCCCAGGTGTTGGAGCATCACTCTACCGCGAAGCTCCTCACAATCCAGCAGACACGATGTCCGGGTCATTTGCACGGAGCGGCACACCTGGCATACCCGGAGGTACCTCCAACATGGGCTATTTCCACTTTCCTGTAGGTGGACTATCAGGCGCTCAGACTCCTCTTGCAGCGGTAGCTGGAGGTGGCGCGTTCACTACCCAAGCATGGCTCAATGACCAACACTCGCGTAACGCCGGGCTAGCTACGGCGCGTGCTCGAGGTCTTGACGTTGGTGTCTCGCATGAAGAGAGTACCTCTCGCTCTCGTACTGCAGGGAGCATCTCTTCGCCTGAGCTGGGATCACCATTCCAACCGTCCTCGCCAGATTCACGACCTATGGGGTACTTTCCAAGCCAAAAGGCCGGCGACGAAGGTCTCTCAACGCATCTTCTACCTGAGTCTACGCAAGCACCAGCAGACAAAGTTTCGCCATCTGACCTCCAAGTCGTTGCGCGTGTGACATACGATGGAGACGTACGAATGATGCTGACCGCCGAGATCATGCTTGATTATCCTATGCCAAGCTTCATCAAAATTCCCCTGAGGTTGTCAATTACAGGGGTTTCCTTCGATGGCATCGCCATCCTTGCATACATGAAGAACAACATGCACTTTTGCTTTCTCGACCCGGAAGATGCTAACACCCTGGTTGGCAGCTCCTTCGCCAATGAACAATCTGAGTCTTCAAAATCGGCCGACACGAAGACCAGTATCGGCAGTTTATTACAGGAGATACGTGTCGAGACCGAAATTGGTCGGCAGGAGAATGGAAAGCAAGTTCTCAAAAACGTGAGCAAGGTCGAAAGATTCGTCCTGGAACAAGTCAGACGCATTTTCGAGGAGGAATTTGTCTTTCCCAGTTTTTGGACCTTCCTTGTTTGAGACCCTCACGCCCAGGGACAACTGTCGAGTGTGTGTGTGTGTCGATTCGTTGTATTGTGACTCTTTGGTACTTATCAGCTGTACAGGTCCGAGCACAGGAATACAAGCACGAATTCAAGAAGCCTCGAGGCTGCTGTCAGCAGTGTAGATCACCAGAATGTGCTGGTCAGAGAGTTCGGAGCTAGCCACGGCCCGAGTTTGCCCAAAACACCACCGTCCAACGAACCGTCTTGTTTACGTCAACGAGCCCACACCCCGACGTAGTGATTTGTGCTGAGCAAGTTCAGAAGTTGAAATGTGAATTGGAGAAGCATGATAGGGTTACGTCATCCTCACTGGGCATGCGCTCGACATCCACTCGCCGTGTCATTGTCCGCTGACCCATCGTCGGCACGGGCAGAAACGAATCTAAAATGCATTTGAATGCACAACTGCCTCGTCTGCGCTTCTCTGAGATAGTACTGAAGCCACCATGAAGCATTTCACCTCTTTTTTGCAGAGACGCAGGTCGTCCCGTCCAGAGACGGAAGCCTCGCCAGCTCAACGGCTTGACCAGCATCCCGCCCAACAACCACTTCAGGAACAGTCCAAGCCCACTGCAGACTCCCATGTGGCACAAACCACCGCCGCCGCCGCCGCCGCCGGGCCTACTTTGACAATAGCTCTCCAGAATCAGACAAGCTCTGCTACAGTCTACGCATACGTGACAGGTCAAGCGATTGACCACGGCAATGCTTGGTTCCTCCTGCGTTCTGACGCAGTAACGCCGTATTATCCGGCGTCTCCCAGTTCGATCATGCAGCCATTGGGAGCGGACTGTGCTATACGGCTTGGTGCGCCTGGCAGTACAATTCAGGCACAGATCCCACACATTGCAGGAGGAAGGATATGGTTCTCGATAGGACAACCGCTGCAGTTCTTCCTAAACCCTGGGCCCGCCCTGGTCGAGCCTTCGGTCACCAATACATCCGATCCAAATGCGCAGCTGAACTGGGGCTTCGCAGAGTTCACCTGGAATGCAGACCAGCTCTATGCGAATATCAGTTATGTTGATTTTGTTAGCATACCGATTGCCTTAACACTGGCCACGAGCAGCAGTGGTACACAGCACGTCTCTGGTATGTCGCCTTCGGGACTTCAGCAAGTCGCCGATGGTCTTCGCCAACAACAGCAAACTGATGGCCGGCCATGGAGTCAGCTCATCGTCAACCATACTGGTACCAGCCAAGTGTTACGGGTACTCAGCCCGAACCAAGGCTTGGTTACCAATTCGAATCTCTTCAGTGACTACTATGATGGGTATGTTACTCAAGTATTCCAGAGACTCGCGAACACCCCAATCACCGTTGATACACAAGCGTCTTTTGGCTCCATTAGATCTCAAGAGTCTGGAAATACTCTAAACTTCAATGGTTCCGTTTTCGCGCGACCATCAACACACGATATCTTTTCGTGCAGCACGGGTCCATTTGCAACTGGTAGCGACGCGCAGAGGAATGCGTTGATTCCACGTCTTGCAGCTGCATTCAATCGATCCACTCTATTAGTTGCCACGACTTTCCCGACCACCAGCAACCAGTATTATCAGAATCCAATCACAAATCACTATTCGCGGATCGTTCATCAGGCGAATCTTGATGGGAAAGGTCAGTATACCTCCTTTTTCTACAGCTTTGGCTAATGGCAGTAGGATATGCGTTTCCCTATGATGATGTTCAGCCTACGAACGGCGCTGATCAATCTGGTGAAGTACACGCAGGTGATCCGACGTTGTTTACTGTGACCGTTGGAGGCAACAATGCATATGTCTAAGCTTCATCCAACCTCGATACATCGGAGGTTTCATCAAGTTTGGTTCGAATAACCCCGGAGCAGGGCGGCACATCATGACGTTCTTTGATTACACGATGGCTCGAGTGATGAGGGATAGACCGAAATAGAAATTTCACAGTGCACGCTGGGCTTCAGTTCCAGCTCAAATCATCCTCCGGTCTGTGCTATGAATGCTAGCATTGCCTAGGACCTCAGCCCAGCTGCTGAGGACCCCTCCTTGCCTAATTCGATCCAGGCATGGAGGTTCGACGTCTGCTGCTTATGTTGTGTTACAATCTAAACTCCACTGTCGGCCGTAAACGGCTTGGTGCAAGGCCGGTTTGCGTTCCGGCCAGACCAATCACAGAACAGAGAATCATTGACCTGAATTCCGGCCAGACCAATAGGACGACTTCATTCATCTAACACCTTCAAAGCTGTATCAAGCCACCTGGCCCATTGTCCCACATTCTGCGCAAAATCCTGCTCGAAGGTGGGCTTCTCCTTCCAACGGAGCTGGTCCTTGCACTGAACTCTCTGCAACTACAAAGAGACCTCATGGCGCCGAGTACGAAGGACTTAAGTTGTCGAAGTCAAGCACTATGTCTGAGGGTTTGCGGTCAACCTATCACTCGTCCAAGCGCATCGCCAAGTCCTCGCACTGTGTTTTGCTACAAGGACCTCATCAGATAAAGTCAGATTAGAGGATGTCAGGTTATTACAAACACTTGTGCAACACGAGAAATGCCCACGTGCTAGCAGGATGGTTTAATAATGAGAATTGGGCTTCTCCTATCTCAGTTCGTCATTGGCCGGAATTCAAACCGGCCTCATGGTATATAAGGCGGACGCTGCTCTTGAGACGCAGATCTCTCTCTTAGCTGCTTACACTGCTCGTCCCTATCAAGTCCTTCTACCCTACCATTCCCTCGACTCTCACATCTTCTGATCTTACTAACCCTGACTAAACCTAACCAAGGTTCGCCTCTGCCCTGCCAGACATGGCACCCTACCTTGGACACGACAGCTATGTCGGCTCCAACAACGATGTACCTCCTCTGCCGGCTTTCACCAAAGCTTTCCCACATTTCCACGTAGATCCCGAGTCGCTACCAGACAGTACCGATCCGTTCACTGTCAATGCGACAACGGGATTCCTCCCTACCAAGCTTCCAATTGTGAGCCTTCCCGATGTCTTCAAGCCACTCCAAAAGATCGTCGAGGACATGCCAGTTATCAAGTTAGATGGCACACCAGGTCTTTTGGCCTCGTATGAGCTCGGTCCGCTCATCGACTCTGGCATTTCCCTCTCGGACTTGACAGACGAGATCGACAAGCTCATCGTCCCCGGTACAAGCAGACGTGACCTTCACCTTGTGACAGCGCTCTTCAGGGACTACAGCTTCTTGGCCTCCTCATACCTCCTTGAACCATGTTGGAAGACTTGGAACGATCGACAAGCTGCCACCAAGTTCAAGCAATCCGCAGCCGCCGACTGTCCGCACGTCATCCAAGACTCGCCAGAGTATGGGTACGGTCGGTCCACACTTCCAGCTTGTATTGCTCGACCGCTTGTCAAGCTCGCTGATATCCTCTCTATCCCGCCATTCATGTCATACGCCGCCTCGTACGCGTTGTACAACTACTACCTCCAGGACACTACCCGAGGCCATGAAGATTATTCCAACCTTCGCCTCATCCGTGCCTTCGAGCGTGGCCTCGAGCCTACTTCCTCCGAAGCCGGCTTCATCTTGACTCATATCCACATGGTCGCCCTCACCGGTCCTCTCCTCAAAGGCGTCATCGAAGTCCTCGAGTCCATTGACATGATCCGAAAATCGTCCTCGCCGCACGAATCAGCAGAGCAATCGCCACGCATCAGGGACGCTCTATTCCTCGTGCTCTCGACCATGGAACGCATCGAATCAAACATGGAGCGAATGTGGGCCAACTCCGTGCCAAAAGACTACCCGACCTACCGCACCTTCATCTTCGGCATCACGAACCAGCCACTGTTCCCCAACGGCGTCGTATATGAGGGCTGCTTCGACAACGCACCGCAGAACTTCCGAGGCGAAAGCGGCGCGAACGACAGCATCATCCCGCTCCTCGACAACATGTGTCAGGTGCCCATGCCGAAGAACCCGCTCACGTCTATCCTGCGGGAGTTCAGGGGTTACAGGCCAGAAAGTCAGCGAAGCATCCTTACCTGGACCGAGAGCAAGGCCACCGAGCTGAACACACGGGAGTGGTTCACGAATGCGACACCTGAAGTCGCGGTGTTGTATCTCAGAGTGCTCAACCATATTCGCTCGTTCCGGTGGCGACACTGGATGTTTGTCAGGGAGTATATCATCAAGAGGAGCAAGTACCCTGTGGCGACGGGTGGGAGTCCGATTGTCACTTGGCTACCTAACCAGCTTGCTGCTGTGATGGACCTGATGGAGAACGTGTATCGGGACTCTGGGTTGCAGGCGCTTGTTGCGGAGGGGCAGTTTCATGGCGGAGGGGAGATGGATGGTTTGAGTGTTGGGGACAGGAAGGTCGTGGTGGAAATCATGGGTGTTGTCGGAGAACAGAAGGTCAAGCTCGAGAAGGAGGTCAAGAAGTATTGCGAGGAAAGAGGTGCTTGAGATGCCCGGGGGAGGTTCATGGTTGCATCTTCTACTTCTGCTGTGGTTGCTAGTTTGATGCCTCCTTAGGGTGCGTGAGTTATAGCACGACGTAGCTGAAAGCACGAAGTCTTTCCTAAAAGATATTTTGGTTGCCGTGTTCACTTACTGACTGTATACTGAGATAGTAGGTGGCACCCAACAGCAGCACATTCTGCCTTCGACCTCTTATTGCGCAGCGATGGGTGACGCTGTATAATTCACCGAGCCGCTGTATACCGCGCAAGCCGTGAATCGTACAACATGGCTGTCTGTATACACGCTGCAAGCGGCTGTGGTCTGCGGGCAACGTCGGCGATATGTTAGATGGTATCACGTGCTAGCGCCTAGCATATCGAGTACGAAACAAGGGCGCAGAGCTTTGGTGCTATAATGAGTGTTGGGATATGCTTCGGTGTCTTCTTGATCAATGTATTCTCTGTGTAGACCTTTCCGTGCCAGTATGTGTATGCATCACACGCAGACTGTGCCGAACCCTACATTACCAAATCCTCTTGCGACAGTACAGACATACTGTGTATTTTCGACACCAAACGACATCGCTTAGAACATCGCAGCCAAGAATTTTCTCCACCAAGGATATCTGGCATACTTCGCTCGATAAGCGTTGATTGTCTCCCAATCATGCTCACGTCTGCCGGTATCGATATCGATATCGGCAATCTTGACCCAACCTTCTCTTTTCCAGAGATAACCACCAGCCCAAAAGACAAGCACGACTGGAAGAGCCAGGTATGCCTTGAAAAAGCCTTGCGCATCGTTCAATCCACCACCAACGGGAGCAATGGCGGTATAAAACTGAGCCGCGAGAGCGATAAAGATAAGGACGAGCGCGAGGTAGGAACCTTTCACACCGAAAAGTGCATGGAATGGAATCTCGTCAAGACTTCGGCCATGGTGCGCCCAGGCTTTTCGAAATCGAATATGCGCTAGAGAAATGGAGCCCCAGGTAAACAGAGCTGCAAGACCGGACAGGGCGAGAAGCCAGTCGAAGACAAGACCACCTGATGCAGCCAAGGTGACATAGGCCAGTGCGCCGAAAGCCAGGTTGACGGCAACAGACCACAGTGGCCTTCCAGATCGGTCGATGTAGGTGAATATTTTGGGAGCGTAACCTTGTTGAGCGAGAGCAGTCAAGGTTCGAGAGCCGCCGAAAACGCAGGAAACACCGATGGAGATGACGGATACCAGGATGACAACGTTCATGAAGTCGTTGTAGCCAGTGAGTCCTGCGTATTGACCAGCAAGTACGAAAGGTGAGGTGCCGTCTGCGTACGGGTTTGCGGCGTTGAGAAGGTTCTCATCGGTCGAGCTGACAAGGAGGCCGACGAGAGTGAGTCCGACGATGTAGAAGAGAGTGATACGCCAGAAGACCTGCTTGATGGCGCCCGGAAGGGCCTGGCTCGGGTTTCTAGCTTCAGCGGCGGCAAGACCAACCAACTCTGTGCCAGCGAAAGAAAAGGCCGCTGTGACGAAGACACCACAGAAACCGCGGAAGCCGTTTTGGAAGGCGCCAGGGTTGTACCATAACCGAGCACCCCAGTATGAGTCATACCGACCGCCACTCGGACCACCACCACAAATGAGGATGACGGCAATGACCATGAAGATGACAGTCGCTATGAGCTTGAACGACGATGCCCAGAACTCTTCCTCAGCGTAGCCAAGAGTGCCGAAGATATTCACGATTATGATGAAGACCCAGAATATCGTTATCCATACTGCGACGTTGACTTCTTTGTTCCAATATTGTACCGTGAAGGAGACGACTGTAAGTTCGAGCGGCAAGACAATGGCCCATTGCAGGACCTGCGAAGTGTTAGCACGGGGTGCGGATATCGAGGGAGATGAGGGGGCCTTACGTAATTCCAGCCCATGGCAAAACCCCAAGACGGGTCGATGAATCGGATAGAGTATGTGTAGAAACCACCAGAAACAGGGTACATGACAGCCAGTTCACCGAGAGCGTAGACGACGTTGAATATCATCACACCAATGATGAGGAAGCAGATGAGAAGCGAGGCTGGACCACCTGAGGTCAAGGCGGATCCTGAACCGACAAAGAAACCAGCACCGATAGAACCACCGATGGCTATCATGTTCAAGTGACGAGGTTTCATCGAGCGATCGAGTTCAGACACTCCGGCGACACCGCCAGGTCCTGCACGCTGTTAGATATGCATCACAGCCAATTTCAGGACGCTCTTACTTCTCTGGAAAGACTTCATGTTCAGTCCGCTTCTGGTCATGAAATCTTCTTCGCGCATGTCGACATCGTGTAGGTCGCTGCCGCCAACAGTACTCTGCCTCTTGTTATCGGGGATTTTTTCTGGGTTGCCATCGAAGGGCATATCTTTCAGGTTGGTCGCCATGTTGGAAGGTGTTTCGCGATCACCGGCTAGAGTCAAGGAGGCGAGGATAGAGGGTGCGCGACTGCAGTCTAAGGTTGCAGGCCAAAGGTATTAGTGTTAGTATTCGAGGTGTCCGACAATGTGTTGCCGATCCTCAGGCGCACTGAGGAGACAAAGAAGAGCGCAGAGGAGAAATGCGACGCGATCGCGATTCTAAATACCACCTTGCTACCATGACGCGCCACACCCCAACGATGGCCAAGGACCCATGAACTTTCCTATCTCACAGACTCGATCTAACAGCTTTGGCTCGCTTGTTACAGTTTCAAAGTGGGGAAGCCGATTGATAAGAAGGTGATAGCTTCTAGCACAACCAATCGACATGACGAGACCCTGGTCGATTTTGCTCCGAGGTTGCCGCCAAGACACACATAGGTCGGGGAAGGCTGCGCTTACTATTGCCAATCAGGCAGCATGCTGCCTGCAACCAGATTTCGGGGCCATCAAACAATACACTGCGACCTTCCTCTTCTTTGCTAGCTGTACCGACGCGCCGGTCGCTCACAGCAGGCAAGCTAACAGACACGACGTGGTCCTTCTGTAGCTGAGGCTCACAATCGGCAGAGGCGGATGATCATCTTTGAACGCAAGACCCCGTCGGAATCTTTGCCACGCTTCTCGGTCCAATCTCAGGCTGGCTATTATTGCCATTATCACGATACACTGTGAAGATTGGCGGTTGCGCTTATCAATGACGGGGAAAGGTAGCATCAGAACACAACTGGTAGTCCAAAAAGCTACCTATCTGACGTAGCCAAGCCCGCTTTGAACCGTCTATCTGCGCTTTGCTCCGCCCAATCATCGGCTAGCGTCTGGACTGGCGGCGAACCAAGGGTTTGGGTGGCACGCGACATGCAGCCAAAGAGAAAGCGTTTCATGTTTTCCTTTTTCGAAGCACTTGTTGATATACGTCCAAGAGTGCCGAGCGACTAGAATACTGCTGAATTTGTCCTTTCACTGCCATCGTTGGACAAGTGATGCTTGGCGGTGCTATTTTGAACATTCTGACGCGACATGATTGGTAGATAGGCGACCTCGTTCGCCTCTTAGGCAAGCAGCATTTTCCACCTCTAAACTGGTCGTGGTAGTCGAATGCGACTGTGGGGTCGGGGCTCCTGCCACCACTAGGTACCATCCACTAGCATCAAACTAAATTTCGGTGTCCTGCAGCTTCTGACAACTTGGGGTACAGCCGCTCCGGCACGACAGACCGTGTGAAATAGAGTCTGAGCGACATAAGCAGGGTTAGTAGGTTCGTGTTGCTCGTAACGTTGCACCAGCACGAGGGCTCAGATGTTGGACGTTTTGGTCAGTAATGTCGGAGTCGCCCTTAACCGTGACTTAGCCGTAATTGATCTTTCCTTAGCCGTGGTCAAGACGCCTTAGCCGTGACCTCAATTAGATACAACCTTGGCAGTGGTCCTAGCCCGTTCTTCTACGAAATGATTGAATTGTTTTTTTTGGAGCGGAAGAGGTTAGCAACAGGAAAGGAGAAGGTTGGCAGATGCTTGATGGATCAAGGACAATGTTCAATAGGTCTTGATAAGGCTTCTAAGAGAGCTTTTTGACGGAACCGAAACATATCCAATACCCAAGGCACAACCAATGCACTTCTGCGGCGGTGTGTTTCACGCCTAGACAACACCAATACTGTGCTGAACACAGAGTCAGGCTTGCGGGTGCGTCGCGACCTAAGAATTCGCAGGTACAGACCGGCCGAAAACGACTGAGCGAAATAGACAAGTACCATGATAGATACTATCCTGGACGCTCAGCACACTACAGAGCCTGGATCACATGCCCCAGTTACTTATCGCCTTTCGAAGTCTGAGTGTTGTCCTCCAGCCCACAGTCACCGAGATACATGACACAGAATGTCGGACGCTCGAGGAAACCTCGTCTTACTTCTAGCAGCTGTCAAATCATTCGCCGAAAAGGTCAAACGAGACTCAGCTGTGCCTGAACTTGGTATCTCACGCATATCAGTAGTGCCTGCAAAGTCCCTAGCGTAAGTGGGATAAACGTCCTCGTCCGCATCTCCTGCGTCTGTTGTCGTCGTACCCTAGTCCCGTCAACCAGATACATCCACTTCTTTCGGGCCCCTACAGCCTAAAGAACGCAAGCAAGAACGGAGGAGAGCCAGAAGATACTCAGCCCTTTCCAAGCCAGCACACAAGATGTCGGGCACTCAAGAAGACCTCCTTCTACTCATTGCCGCTATCCGATCATGCGATGTGAAGATCAACTGGGATTCTGTTGTACCTGAACTTGGTCTCTTAGGCACCTCAACCTTGCCAGCAAAACACGCAGCGTAAGTGAAGACGACTTTTTCACGGTATCTTTTGCCTCGTTGGTTTCTTCCTCCTATCACCCAGATATTGGCAGATCTTCTCTAGCCATCCATGACAACATATTTTCCCCAAGCAAGCACCGCGCACCATGTCAGAAAAGTTCTACTCGTAGAAGACGTCCACCTGCTCCTGGCAGCCTTCCGCTCCAACAAGACACAAATCGATTGGAAAGAAGTTGTGCACGAGATGGGAATCATGGGGACCTCATCGGTGTCTGCAAGTTGGCTGGCGTAAGTGACAGACATCCAGTCAGCCTGGTCTTCACTCTTTTTCACCTGCAGAAGTCTACAACATTCTTTTCTTTTCCGCGCACAATTCCCTCCATCTTACATCCACCTGCTCCCCCTTCTTGTTCCCCTCTGGCAGAAGACAGATCTACCTCAGTCTCCATACTCCATCAATCAATCAACCAATCAACCAAACACCAAACCATGCCTCCCAAAACCGAAACCCCAGAGAACGAAGATAACCTCTTCCTCCTCTCCTGCCTCCACAACGCCGATACCCCGGACTGGCAGGACGTCGCGACCCTCAACGGCATAGCCGACACCCAGTCCCTGCCAGCCCGGAAATACGCGTCGGTCTAGTCCACACAACCTCACTCACTCCCCTGTTTGACCAGTTCCCCCGCCTCCCAGTTAACCTATGCGCAGCCGCAACCACAACCGCAAGAAACATAATAACATAACATACTAACCTCGCCCTCTCCCAGCCAACGCAAATTCAAACGCATCGTCGACGCAAGCGGCAAATACAAGCTCGAGAACGGCAAGGTCGTGCTCAAGGACGGCGACGCCTCAAACTCTACCTCGACCTCTGCCCCGAGTACCCCAACCAGCGCCGCGAAGAAGAGAGGTCGAACGGCAGCGGGTCCAAGCTCTAACAAAAAGGCCAAGAAGGTCGCCGAGGTCGATACTGAGGGTGGTGGTGGGGGGAAGGGGCTCGATGGCAAGGGTGGAGATGAAGATGGCGAGGACGCTGTGTAGGTGCGTTGTGCGATGCGACGCGATACTATGGCGTCGGTGGGGTCGGTGGTTCGTTGGTTGGCAAGTCGATTGGGTTGAGGTCTGCTTCGGTATGATAGGGTAAAAGGAGATGATATCGGGCGATCAGGAGCAACATCGCTGTATGGCGAAGGAGGTGCAGGGATGGTGACTCATTAGCTTGCAGAGAGCGCGGCTATTACGATTCAGAACAAAACACGCTCCAGAGCTGACATGAATACAGCTTAGGTGTAATGAGATACTACCATTCTTGATTAAGACCGCATTAAGACCGCGCCAGTAATCAGCTGCTTAGCTATTGACCTCAATACGCCTCCTAACAATATTCCTTGCATCACCCTCAGACAGGTCGTTTATGCCCATCGACTCTAGCGCCTTACGAGCAGAAGCATTATCCGCAAAGATGGCCTTTTCAGCTTGCCAGAGACCCCAGCCATCTTCATCAGACGGCAACTCAGCATCTGGAACGCTATTGTCCGTAGTCCCTTCGTCGTCGAAGCCCCAGTCGTCTTCATCAGCAGTACTAGAGCTGCCATTCGTTTTGCCAGAAGCCTTGATCGGCAATGACAGTATCGTGACAGCATCACTGAGCCGAGTCAGATGTCGAGAGGCCTCGCCGGGCATCTTGATGCTGTGATCGATCGTGGTGCAGATGGCCACGACATCTCGCTTCAGCTGCTTGGCACCTGCCGCCGAGAAGGTGTATCTCAACAGCAAGCGGTCATAGACCTCTTCTTGGACTGTGTAGCAGATCTGCCTGACAACTCTTCGAAGCGGGCCGGGCGCCAGAACCTTTGCCAGAAATTCGAGCAAGGGCGTCATCGCCTGGTTGAAGCTGTCGAGGGCGGAAGAAGGTGGCATCTGGGCAATGTCTGTAGATGTGGTGGAAAGAGACGCCCAGACCGATACACTCTGAAGCGACCGTAGCGCATTCCGTGCATTGATCTGAAGCAGACGGACTATTTCGGACTCACTGAGTTCCCTGAGGCGACGATAAGCGGTTGTGGTTTCATCGAATAGAGCGCCCCCGTCACTTTCAAGTATCTCGTCAGCATTCCTGATTGTAGTTGAGGTTTTAGCTGCCACTTCTTCAACACTAAGGTCTCTGCCGACAGTACCATTGATTCCAGTATTGGTTGAAGCTCGGTCTTGTAGCTCTTCCCAAAGCTCTAGAAAGAAAACGTCGTCACTCCAGTCTGACATCTTCCGTTCCAGATACTCGGCGCTCCCAAAGATCTTTAGCAGGGTGCCGAGTCCTTCGAGACCCAGAGCTTGTCCTGCCGCTTGTCCCGAGATGAGGCGGCCAGCGGTGTGGGCGCTGGAGCGGTAGCTTTGGAAGTGCTCGTTGAGTAGCAGATGGTAGCGATCGAAGATGGCGATCTGAACGTCAATAAGAAACCTCATCTTCTGGCTGAAGGAAGACAGATTGCGGTAGCGATCCGTAATCGTTTCCAGCAAATCGTTGACTCGAATCGTACCGGTGGTAGGTTTGGTGCGGCCAGCTTCAACGCCGTCGTAATCGATATATCTACTTTCAGGGCTGTCTACGATCTTCTGGTACCGTGACACGGCAAAGTCTTTTTCTAGCTTAAGCCAGGTGTCAAAGTAGCCATGCTTGCTAAGCACATCCCAGGTCAGACCTTTCCAGTCGGTCAGTGGGCCGGGAAAGGGAGAGTAGGCCCAAGAGTGTTGCAACTCGGTGTCGAACAACATAGTTTCCCGGATGAAGTGAGACATAAGCTGTGGCTGAGAGGCCAAGTGTGGCAGTACTGAGACACACTTTGCAGACACCATAGGCAGTAATGCCGTAATGAAAGCGGAGACAGCGTCGGTGTAGACAAGATCAAGACGATCGTCTTCTCGAATTCGTGCATCGAAGATGGGTTGCAGGTGATCGGACATGAAAGTATTGTACTGGGACAACAGGTCAAGAGTGTGTCTGTAAAAGTATTCGGGCTTGTCAAGACGATTCGTTGGCCTGTCGCCGTAGAAATGGTACCTGAAGCGTTGTGCCAGGGGCTGGACCATGACCACGAGTGGGAGTAGGATGGCTGGCTCTTGAGGTGAGCGGGTAAGTACACTGTTGTTGTGTACCAACAGGCTTGGCTCTTGCAACTCGAGCAGCAAGGATGTGTACTGTGACCAGTCTTCGAGAGGCTTCCCGAGAAGCTGCACACTGTCTTTTGGCCATTTTATACCGTCCAGCGTGTTGCGCAGCTTCGTCTCTAGATCATTCTTGATGTGCTCGAAGAGAGATTTGCTAGAATTGGACAATTGATCGAGAAGATGGGGAGCAGCACCCTCGGCAGCAGGTTGTGCTTCCTCCAGACCCTGTGCAAGACCCTGCAGGGCTTGGTATGATCCCACTGCTTTCCGGGGCTGATCTGCGAGGTGTCTTCGTGCCTGCTCTTCCAATTGTTCAGCTTTCTGCATTGTCCTTACATAATTCTCGGCGACTTCCATCCTCCGCAGCTTCTGCATTGGCTCTTCAAATCTTGCAATGGCCTCGTCACCGACTTCGGATGCTGTCAGGATCTGGAGCCTGTGAGCTACATCGGCCTGGTCCGCCTCATGTTTGGTCGCTCGTTCTCTGAGTGCTGAAGACTGTTTATCAAATTCAGCTCTGGCCTGCTCGTGGTCCTTCCTTGCATCGTCGAGCTGTTTGCGTAGAAGTTCCTGCTGTTCGCGGACCTTGGCCAGCAGACTATCGATATTTTCAAGATCTGAGACACTTTGGAACTTGTCGTTGAGGTAGTCCTCTACCCGGCCTCGCGATTCAGCTGAGAGCCCATTCATCGTTGCCGTCGTGGTCGTTGCGTAAGTCTGTTGTGAGTTGGCAAAGCAAGCCTGAGCTGGCAGGAGCGATGTGGCATGTTCGCTCATTGTGGAGCCGGTCGTTGTTGCTTGTTGGCGGTCAAAAGTAACGCGTAAAGTGGTCTGCGACACGCGACAATGACATCAACTCGTCCTACCAGCCATCGACTTCGAGAACTTCAGAATCCAATGGATGTCACATAGTCCTGTTGTAGCTGGCTTCGGCCACGGTGCCGTTGCTCCCAATCAATCAACATGGACAGTCCGTCGAAAAGACGGAAGAAGAATGACTCGAAACCCGCGCCCATACCTTCGCGCACACTCGACTCCTTCTTCGGCAAGAACAACAGCAAGCTTGCCAGAAATGGGTCAGCCAGTGCTGTAACAGCAGATCCGAAGAAACTGTCAGGTGGAGTCGGATCAGGAGAACAGGATCAGTTGCTCACAGACGAGGAACTTGCAAGGAAGCTGCAAGCCGAGTGGCAGGAACAGGACAGGGGGGCACACTCGAGATCAGAAGAGCCCGATACTGCGCCAGCCGAGGGAGCGAAGCCAGCGAATGCTCATGATCTATCGAAAGACACTGCGTGCGCCGGCCCTCAACCCGTGCAAGAGGAGCCAAGCGCAGGCAAGAAGGATTTGCTAGGGTTACAATCCACAGCTTCAGAAGAGGACACAATCACACAGAGCATTCCATTCGACCAGAGCCCGTTCACATTCCATCCTTCCGCCTATCTGCTGGGCCTCAAGAAGCATTGGGCTGCTGAAGGTGGCGACGCTTCATATGCCTTGCTGACGCGGTGTTTCATCCTGATCAATTCCACTACAAGTCGCATCAAGACCGTTGACACCCTGGTCAACTGCTTGCGGCTACTGATAGAGGGTGACCCCGCGAGTCTGCTCCCCGCTGTCTGGTTGGCCACAAACTCCATATCCCCTGCTTACATCTCGCTGGAACTCGGTCTCGGCGGCTCGGCCATATCCAAAGCACTCAAAAAGGTCTGCATGCTGGACAACAAGGGCCTCAAGACTCTTTACGACAAATATGGCGATGCAGGAGACGTGGCATTCGAGGCCAAGAAAAGACAGAGCTTCACACTTCGAAAGCCTAAACCACTATCCATCAAAAGTGTCTATCAACTATTGGTCAAGATAGCAAACAGCAAAGGCTCGGGCAGTGTCGAACAGAAGCAGCGTTTTGTTGAGAGGCTGGTCCAAGACGCTCGAGGTGCAGAAGAGAGCAGATACATCGTCAGAACATTGGTCCAGCATCTTCGCATTGGCGCTGTCAAGACTACGATGCTCATCGCGCTTGCGAGGGCATTCCTCCTTTCGCGACCTCCAGGAGCCGACTTTCCAGTCAAAGATGTCAAAGAGCTAAGCAAGCTTAAGAAGGAAGATCTTGCCCCTGTCTGGGCGAAAGCCGAGGAGAACGTCAAAACCTGCTTCGCTCGGAGGCCAAACTACAATGATCTAGTTCCCGCCCTCCTTGACATCGGTGTGTGCGATGAACTGTTGCTACGATGCGACCTTACTTTGCACGTGCCGCTGAGACCCATGTTGGGCAGTATCACTAGAGATCTGGGCGAAATGCTCACGAAGCTGCAGGGTCGAGACTTCAGCTGCGAGTACAAGTACGATGGCCAGCGAGCTCAAGTCCATTGCGATGAAAATGGCAAAGTTTCGATATTTTCAAGACATCTTGAGGTTATGACAGACAAATATCCCGACCTCGTGGCCTTGGTTCCTGATATACGTGGTGATGGTGTCTCAAGTTTTATCCTTGAAGGTGAAGTGGTTGCCGTCGACCAGGAGAATGGTGATCTCAAGACCTTCCAGACGCTAACGAATCGAGCACGCAAAGATGTCGACATTGGCACAATTCAGGTCAATGTCTGCCTCTTTGCGTTCGATCTGATGTATCTCAACGGTGAGCCATTGCTGAACAGGCCATTCAGAGAAAGAAGGGGGCTGCTTAGAAGTATGTTCCAAGAGAAGCAATATCGTTTTACCTGGGTCAAAAGCATTGATGCTACGTCGCAGGACGCCGAGACGGTCCAAGATTTTCTGAAGTCAGCCATTGATTTGAAATGCGAAGGGATCATGGTCAAAGTACTTGACAATTTGCCGAATCCCGATTTGATCACAGATGAGATGGAAGGCTCTGAGAGCCTCAAGGAAGAACTCAAAGCACCTCTGACTCCTTCGAAGAAGAGCAACAAAAGAAAGACTCAGGACGAGAAGGATGAAGAGAAAAAATCTGGTGCTAGACGCAAGGCCCTGCTCTCTACCTACGAACCCGACAAACGCCTCGATTCATGGTTGAAGGTCAAGAAGGACTATGACTCGAGTGTCTTCGACACAATCGATCTCATTCCAGTTGCAGCCTGGCATGGCCAAGGACGAAAGGCCGCCTGGTGGTCGCCCATCCTTCTAGCGTGTCGCAACCCCGAAACAGGCTCACTCGAAGTCGTTACCAAGTGCATCAGTGGCTTCACAGACAAGTTCTATAAAGAGAACAAAGAGAAGTATTCAGAGGATGGGGAAAACACCACAAGATCTAAGCCAAGTTATATCGAGTACAGCGGTGGGCACCCTGATGCCTGGTTTGAACCACAAGAAGTTTGGGAGATCGCCTTCGCAGATATAACGCTGAGTCCGGTGTACACAGCTGCGATTGGTCTGGTGAACGAGGATCGCGGTCTCAGCATGCGGTTTCCACGATTTCTAAAAGTGCGCGAGGACAAAAGCATCGAGGAGGCAAGCACGAATGACTTTCTGGCTAATTTGTACCGAAAGCAGGAACAGAAACTCCAGCTGGAAGGCAAGCATAGCACTGATACTGCTGATGGAGCTCATGCCGATGAAGATGAGTTTGGTTGAGCACCACGCTTTGTGGCCAGCAGTAAACTCATGCGAGGCCCGCCTGGCAGATGGATCGTGTGTCGCGGAGTTTGCCTGGTGTGTTGGAGAATATCGGGTCGAAAGTTACACTGACCTCCTCAGAACGGTTAGGCAAATGAAGCACTTCTCCGACAATTAAGGCATATTACGTAGTTGTGTCGTTTCTGTACATTCACATACTGACCACTGTTTGAGCCCGTGGGAGTATCGACTATAAGCTCTAAAATCCTGCCCACGGCGATTCTTATACGACCTCATACCACATAGAACTATCTCGATTAGTCGCAGCACCGTCCAGTCAAAAGCAGTACCTGAGTCACCACCAACGAACGCCATAGAGACTTCCAACATGCCTGACTCACCCTTCTCATCGCTGGTCTCCCAGCACCTTCCCGACCTCTCCGGCTACGAAGACCTCTACAAACACTTCCACCGCAACCCCGAAATCAGCACTCTCGAGACCGAGACCAGCGCCCGCATAGCCTCGGAGCTCAAAAAGCTCAACGAGCGCCACGACTCGCCAATCGAGATCAAGCCCAACATCGGCGGCACAGGCCTGATCGGGATTCACCGCAACGGCGCGGGCCCCACAATCCTGCTGCGCGCCGACATCGACGGCCTGCCTATCCTCGAGAAGACCGGGCTGCCGTATGCCTCGACGAAGCGCATGATGGACACGCACCTCGACAATATCGAGAAGCCGACCATGCACGCGTGCGGCCACGACTTCCACATCACGTGCATGCTAGCCGCGATCGAGACGCTGCTCAAGTCCGCGACCGCCTGGTCCGGCACGCTCATCTACCTGTTCCAGCCGGCCGAGGAGCGCGGCGCCGGGGCGCGCATGATGCTCGACGACGGCCTGTACACGACGCACGGGTGTCCTCGGCCCGATGTATGTCTGGGCCAGCACGTGTTCCCGTTCAAGGCGGGCCACGTGTACACGCGGGTGGGTCCGACGATGTCGGCGGCGGACAGCTACCGCATCACGATCTACGGCAAGGGCGGGCACGGTAGCATGCCGCATCGGTGCGTCGACCCCGTCGTCATCGCGAGCCATATCGTCGTCAGGCTGCAGACGCTGGTGTCGCGCGAGGTGCCGCCCGACGAGACGGCGGTCGTCACCGTGGGCAGTCTGCGCGCCGGCGACACGGTCAACGTCATCGCCGACGAGGCCGTGCTGCAGGTCAACATCCGCAGTGTGTCGGAGGAGTGGCGCAAGGTGCTGCTCGACGGGCTGAAACGCACCGTGAACGCCGAGTGTGAGGCGGGACGCGCGGTGAAGCAGGCCAAGTTCGAGAAGTTGAATGAGTTCCCGCTGTGTGATAACGACGAGGGCGTTACGACCAAGGTCCAGGAGAGTTTCGCGAGCTATTTCGGGGACCGGCATGATCCGACGATGCAGCCTGTGTTGGGGAGTGAGGATTTTCCCTGGCTGGGCAACGATATTGGGACGCCGTATATGTTTTGGTTCTTTGGTGGCTATGATCCTGACGAGTTTGAGCGGCGCGTGAGCGATGGCACGACGAACGAGATTGCGGTCAATCATAGCCCGTTCTTTGCGCCGGTCATTCACCCGACGCTGAAGACGGGTGTGGAGGCTATGGCTGTGGCGGCGTTGACGTTTGTGGGGAAGAAATAGAGCTTTTGTTCTGTATGTGACTGGGGGGTGGTGGGTAAGGGGTCTCGTCTCTCTGGTATCGTGCGCGTCACCTGCACTAGTGCACTAGAACAGCAGCACGCGTCAGGGATTGGTGCTGAAGTTGCACAAGACAAGGAGCACTCGGTAATGTTTATGTTCAAATGCGCTTCCACCCGTCATTCAAGCCAGCGATCAATGCACTCAGGAACCAACCGTTTCCCTATCGCGTCCTCGATCTAGACATCGGTACCTCGCAGATGCCCAGTCGGTCTCATGAATGATCACTCTTCTGGCAGAAATGACTCCTACAAGGTGTATCAAACGACTGCTAACGAGAGCAAGGTGGTGGACGGCTTCCGTGGCCGTGATGTCTTGCAGAGCTCCTGTAGATCAGTGTAGCAATTGTCTTTTGGCTCTGCTAGGAATGAGTTGATTATAATGTTTCTGCTTTTCAGCCTCGGCCGTGCACATTTACGGTATTTGGGACGGTGATCGGACGTAGAGCCAGCATGGCGTACTAGAAACCACAGACCGCATCTTATCCTGACGAGATCTGTCCAACGACAATTCATCCCAATAACATTTACCAAAAACATTTACCATTCTCATACATATGCCGCACCGTCCACGAATCTCGTAATGCATGAGTAACTTCACAGACAGTATTAAAGTATCTGAGTCCGCTTCGACGTTCGTCTGCGCAGCCCTATCGCCTCTCGAATTGCTTCTTTATCTCTCTGCTCGATCTCGTCATGGGCTACAAAGCCCTCTTCGGGTGCTGAGGTGCCACGTTTGCGCTTTCTCGTACTGGTGGGCTTATAGGGCGATGAAGAAGGAATGGCGTAGGCTTCGGAGCTGGGATCGTCATCAAAATCTGTGTCATCGAATACTGGTTCGTCCATTGCATAGACAATGTCGGAGTTGAGGAGGTTTCGTGTTGCGTGAGTACGAGTCGAGATTCGTGGTCGAGGTGTGGTGTTCTCATTGGATACAGACTCAGAATCAAGATCAGCTTGGCTGCTTCCCGAGTCGCTTTCAGGACGTATTTTGGCGGCGCTTTGAGCTTTGGACTGCTTCTGCATAGCCTGAATGTCTTCCCTTGCATCTCTAAGCTCTTGTCTTGCATCGTCTCGCTGCTGCTGCAGGACCTCGATCTCTCGCAATGCGCTTTTAGAAGCGGCATCTCCTCGAGCTTTGAGGCCAATGACTTCCTGTCTTAGCGTCGAGATGTCCGAAGCGCTATCTATCAGAATACCATCGCTTGTCTCTTCTCGGCTCTTGCATCGCTCGTTCACGATCTTGTCTTCATAAGCAATTCGCTTGTTGAGGGCTTTGTCCAGGTCACGAGTTTGGCCTTGCAGGGTTGCATTCTCCTTTTGGAGTTCGACAACGCTCCTGCGGTGTTTGACCTCAGTATTCCTCATGTCTTCGATTTGAGCTTGTGCGGCTTTGTGTATGAGCACCAGCTCTTCGGCAGAGTAGACCGACGGACCCAGAGTCCCTTTCGCCATATGATACTTAGAGCTGATTGACTCCTTCAGTCGCGCTGCGCTTTGAAAAGCTTCGGGGTTCTTTCTGCGTGACAAAGTGACTGTAGCATCTGATCGATCATGGCCTGGAATTGGACAGATTGTGGGTGACGGCGCTGCCGGCGCGGTAGCCGTGACAGAAGCATCCGCATCCTGGACAATAGATGTTTGGGTGGCCTTGTCGTTTGATGCCGTCTGCTCGTGCGAGACAGACGCACAGGTGGTTGACCCCGTTCCTAGAACTCCATAGCCCGCTCGTGGGAGAGGTTGATCTTGACCTTCACCACCTGTTGCCTGAAGCACTCCAGCTCTATCCAGACCCTGTGCAAACGAGGGATTGTCTGGTTCAGCACGTATTGGATTGGTATGTGGGTTTTTGGTCGGATGGTCTGTGGTACCAGACAGGATGGAATCTCGAGACATGTTGCGAAGTGTGATAATGCGATTCTGGCGAACGTACTTCTAACTCCCTAGAGTAAGGCTTGATGCCCTATTAATGACATAAACGTTCTCGCAAAGTCGTGCAAAGTCTAGTCAGGAAGCTAGACTCTCTTCACTATGAACCGCTTTCATTAACTTTTTCCAGTGAAACGACAATGCAGAGGACAAACCGTTTTGTACACCCTCGGCCGAAGAGACCTGTTTACTTGGACCTCGACTGTCAAGCGCATACTCGCCGAAGGTCATAAATGCATGGATCATGCACTCTCCATGACGACCAAACCGATACCGAGACTTACACGACCCTTGTACAGCCGAGTTTGGTTCCATGACTTCATCAGGGTGGTGGCAAGGCTTGCGATAGAATAGACCTGCTACTCATCATACCGAGTGTGAGACGCAGCTGTGTCGATTCAAACGGCAACTCTCACCACGTATGTATGAATTTCGAGCCCCAGCCACGAGGCACAACGGATGTGGCGATGGCTCCTTCCCATATTTTGTCACCCATTTCACTTGCGTCAGGGGTCCTCCCGAAACGTCAACAACAGCTGTAAACAAACAGGTGCGTGTCAATGCACATTGATGCGACGACCTCTCCGACTGATCTTCGTCCACATCAATCAGACTCGATCTAAAGGTAAGGAACCAACTGAGAGCCGATCTGCCTCATATTATATTTGCGAAAGTTGACAGTGGACTAGTTTCAATATACCAAATGAACCTCCAATCGCTCGGTACTCAGATCGGACTCGAAGTTCATTCCGAAGCAGACACCACGATGGAACCCCAACCTGAACATCACTTTGATGTAGCCGAGGATGAGACCGAAGATGATCAACTTGAGCTTGAGGATATCGAGCCGCTGCCACCGCTGCTGAGGGCGCCGCGACTGCCCCAAAGCAGCAGATTAGAAGTCACGCCAGCTCCACACAATGATGAAAACAGAAACACAGTCAAGAAAGGAGCGACTCCGTTCGTGCCGCCATTGGACGTTCCTAGGAGCCGTATGCACAGCAACCGATTCAATCCAATTCGACCCAACATCAGTGTAGACGAGGAGAAGACACCAGTCTCGTCCAGCCACTCAGATCCAACAAGTCAAGCTCAGCGTCGTCCTCCGCCCAACCCGTCAAGGATGTTTTCATCCTCAGTAGCTGAGTCGGGAGACGAAGCCGAGGACAAGAGGACGAATTCGGTGATATCGTCCAGCTATCGAAGTACGCGACCTTGCGGCGAGTGTCGGAAGAAGAAACGACGCTGTTCTCACGTCGACCGCACCAAACGACCTGCACCTGCGCCTCCGGCTCCGAAGCTTTCAAGCATGCCGGATCCTTCTAGAAATAGCCAGGGTGGGCTCCAGTCAGCCAGTCGGATCAAAAAAGACGGGACGCTATGTAAGAGAATTCCTCATGATCGATCCAAAGGTCTGTCAATGACAGCTTCGGCCGTCGACTATCGAGAGAGAAAGAGTGTTCAAGCGCAGTATCAGGCGCAGCTTGCCGAGCTGCTTGATCCTGATATTGTCAGTCAGGTCGAAACGGAGGGCGGAATCACGCCGCTGGGACGACTGTTCAAGGCCGGGGTGAGAATGATGGAGAGGGTGATGGATGAGCGAGTAGGTCGAGCCAAGAACGAGCCTAAGCATGAGGTCGATGCCATATCGCCTAGATCCAAGCCTGTGATCGATGCGACGGGGAACCTGGAAGAAAGAGTCAAGCAGGCAGAGGAGAAGCTGGCCACCTTCAAGCAGGCGTTGCGGGCCGTCATGGCCGACTAACAGGGCTGTGACCATGGGAAGGCAATCAAGGTGTACCCATCAACTGCACTGGAGACATTGCACCTGCCTTCAGCATGTCTTGACTTGGCAAATTGCTCGTTGAGCTTAAAGTTAGAGCATGGGGGGACTGGTCAGTGAGGAGCTGCGCATTTCTGCTTTCAGCGGTTTGAATAGTTTTCGACCTTTGGGAAGACGACGCAGACACATCATCTAGGATACGCCTTGTTTGAGACGGAGAAGCTGTAAACACCGGGACTTCTAGTTGATATATCACGAACTTTGAAGCAATCTACCCCCGACATGGTCCACTCGATCGGGCTATTCCGTGCCGAGCTTGTTGGGTACTACCTAGGTACGTCCCTGCCGTGCGCTTAACTTGCCGTAACAGGCATAACTACTGAGTCGCCCCCGTTGAAAGCTGGGGCCCTGGCTCCCTGGGTGCTCACCCCTCCGGAAGCTACCTCGGAATAAGCGGGGGCTGCGGTCATGCTCCCCGTCACGGAGTAACGCTGGATTTGCATTATGGCTGAAGTCCTTGGTTGACACGGGCAGCTTGACCAATTTCACCCCACGGTAGTAAGGGTACCACCACTGTCGGCAAACGGAGAGGCGCCTGGTTCTGCTCGTGCGCCCACGGAGTGCCGGTGGCACAAGAATGACTGCAAAAGGGAGAGTAGAGTATTTATTGCGCTGGTTCCCTCAAGGATATCTCGTCCGGAGAGTTTTGATTGCCCCGTTGTGCCCGCCTCTGCCACTTCTGCCGCCGCCGTAGCTGTCCTTCTTTGAACATGTCTTCCCTAACCACACTCACCATGACAGAAGAGGCCAAGCCAAACATCGGCGTCTTCACCAACCCAAACCATGACCTCTGGGTAGCCGAGGCATCTCCCACCCTCGACGATGTGAAGGCAGGAAAAGATCTGGCCCCGGGCGAGGTCTACGTAGCGGTCAAGAGCACAGGAATATGTGGTTCAGACGTGCATTTCTGGCATGCAGGCTGCATCGGCCCTACCATGGTGGTCAGGGAAGACCACATACTGGGCCATGAGTCTGCTGGTGTCGTCCTAGCCACTGGTTCTGGGGTAGAAGGTCTGAAAGCTGGAGATCGAGTCGCAATCGAGCCGAACATCCCCTGTTACACCTGCGAACAATGTCTGACAGGTCGTTACAACGGTTGCGAGAAGGTCGCTTTCCTGAGTACGCCACCTGTGCCGGGCTTACTGAGGAGATACATCAAGCACCCCGCCGTATGGTGCCACAAAATCGGAGACATGAGCTATGAACAGGGCAGTCTGCTGGAACCACTCTCGGTGGCACTGGCAGGCGTGGATCGAGCAGGAATCAAGCTTGGTGACCCAGTCCTGATTTGCGGCGCAGGTCCCATCGGTCTGATCACCCTTCTTTGCTGTGCAGCAGCCGGTGCAGCTCCCATCGCCATCACAGATATAGACGAGGGAAGACTGAAATTCGCGAAAGAGCTGGTGCCGCGTGTAAAGACATACCTGATACAACGAGGCAAGTCACCGGAGACTTGCGCGGACGAGATCGTCGAGCTGATGGGCGGCAACAAACCACGAGTCGCGATGGAGTGCACAGGCGTAGAGTCATCGGTAAATACGGCCATCTACTCCTGCAAGTTCGGTGGTAAGGTTTTCATCATTGGTGTTGGCAAGAATGAGATGACGATACCGTTCATGAGATTGAGCGTCATGGAGATCGACTTGCAATACCAGTACAGATACTGCAACACCTGGCCGAAAGCCATACGGCTGCTGCAAGATGGTGTCATCAATCTCGACAGGCTGGTCACGCACAGGTATAACATGTCAGATGCTATCAGCGCCTTCAAGACGGCCGCAGACCCAAAGACTGGTGCTATAAAAGTGCAGATCAAGAACGACGACAGCCTGCAATAGTACCGTGTTTCCGCTGAAAGACCACGAGGCTCTTCTACCACGTTGCGCAGCAGTTGCCACAAGGATGCACCCGAAATTAGCAGACCCTGCTTCCGAACACACAGCGGTCTTGTACCTCTGGGCGCTCGTCGTGGTCTTGCCTTGCATCCCCGATTGTCATCGAACGGCCCACGTTAGGGGGAGGATGCATAGTCAAGTAAGTCAGGTTTGACAAGAGGCGCCCACACCGCCACCACGACGCAAGGAAATAGGATCGAGCACAAGGATAAAGTCACTCGTACAGAGAGCTGCTTCTCTCCCATCCGTGGTGTGCGCATCGCCTTTCTGGAAGCGACAGGCGATTGCGGCGTCTGATAGACCCATCTGAATAGATTACCTTCTGATCATGTTTATACCTAGCCGTTCTCCTCGCGTTATAGTGGTACTCCATCGGCCATAACTCGTTTTCTCCATCGTTTCTACCCGGGTACAGCGATTTGGAGCAAGAATACTTCCCCACAGCAACTGATCAACACAGCACTCATATACAGGCTCACACCAGAGGCCACCCCCAGAATCCAGATCTCATCAGAGAAACCAAGACCTCTTCCTAAGCATAATCCATACAACACTCAAACCATTCCTGCTCTTCCACGAACCCACCTTCTTCCCTACCACCCTTCCTTTCCCACCCTGCACACCCTTCACAAATCACCTAGCAACCATGACGTCCACCACCCAGCAACCAGAATCCTCCCCCAACAACGCCAACGGCATCCATATCGCAATCCTAGACGACTACACAACCCCACCCCTCTCCGACGCGCCCTTCCAAAAGCTCCTCGACGACTGCACCTCGCGCACCATCCCAAACCTGACCCGGCCCCTCGCAAACTACACCATCCACCCGCACACGCTCAACACGCGCACGCCCGCCGGCCTCGCCGCCGCAATCACCCGGCTGCAGCCCTACGACGTGATCTGCACGATGCGCGAGCGCACGCCGTTCCCGGCCGCCCTGCTCCGCGCGCTGCCGAACCTGAAGCTGCTGCTGACGACGGGCGCGCGCAACGCCAGCATCGACCTGCAGGCGGCCGCGGACGCGGGCGTGCGCGTGGCGGGCACCAAAGGCTCGCAGCTGCTCCCGGGGTTCGACCCGACCAACGAGCAGACGTGGGCGCTGATTCTGGCCGTGTGCAAGGGCATCGCGGGGGACGACGCGCGGGTCAAGGGCGCAGCGGACGGCGGCTGGCAGGGCGGCGTGAACATTGGGGTCGCGGGGAAGACGCTCGGCGTGCTAGGCCTGGGCCGGCTGGGGCTGCAGTGTGCGGTTACGGGCCGGCTGGGGTTTGGCATGCAGGTGGTGGCGTGGAGCGAGAATTTGACACAGGAGCGCGCGGATGAGGCGGCCGCGACGAGGGGGTTGGCGAAGGGCGAGATCCGCGTCGCGCGGAGTAAGGAGGAGTTCTTCCGGGGGGCGGACGTTGTGAGCGTGCATTATGTGCTTTCTGAGAGGAGTCGCGGGATTGTTGGGGCGAGCGAGCTGGGGTGGATGAAGGAGAGTGCTGTGTTGGTTAATACGAGTCGTGGGCCATTGGTGGAGGAGACGGCACTGGTGGAGGCTTTGAAGCAGGGGAAGATTGCAGGGGCGGGGTTGGATGTGTTTGATGTTGAGCCGTTGGGGGCGGATAGTGTTTGGAGGGACCGAGGGTGGGGAAGGAGGGTGGTGTTGAGCCCCCATATGGGATATGTGGAGGAGAGTACGATGAAAGGGTGGTATGAGCAGCAGGCGGACAACGTGAGGCGGTATCTGACTGGGGAGGAGCTGACTGGCTTGATGACGGCGGGGAAGTAATCCGTAACAATTAGTGTGCACGAGGGGGTATACAATGGAGCGCGGTATATTCGTGCACAACCTTATGGATCGCCTGTCTTCATCAGGGCTGGCTCGAACCCTGGGCGGACCTTGCCGAAGAGGACGACATCACCGTACTTTCCATCTTTGAAGGCCTTCAGTTTCTGCACGCCCTCGAATTCGAAGCCACTCTTCCTCAGAACCTTCTGGCTTCCTTCATTCCAGCTATACGCATCTCCTTCCACTCGCACTATCCAATCAAACGTGCCGAAGACCCACCTGCTGAACTCTGTCGCAATTTGCGTCGCAATACCACGACCCCAGAACTCTTCACCCAGCCAGTAGCCAAGACTGACACTGCAGGGCGTTCCGGTTGAATTGTATTCCAAACCGCAGGTGCCGATTGGCTTGTCGAGGTGGCAGATGGCATAATTGGTAGGTAACATAGACTCTTCACGCCGTGCTTTGAAAGCCTCTTTAGCCTCCGAGGGCCCAATGTCGATTGGCGAAATAGTTGACAGCCAGTGAGCTTGATCGTTGCAGTGCTTGATCCACTGTTGAGAGTCTTCTAGTCTATAAGGGTGGGGAAAACGGTCTGTTAGGTTCAACCAGATCTTGCGGTTGTTGGCGTGATGTGACAATTCTTCTGCGTCGCTCTCACGCATTCTGCGTACTGTAATGTTGTCTTTGAGCGTGAGGATCGTGTCTGACATGCTGGAGGGCTCGTTTGAGTGGTTGTAAACACGTCCTTCAGGCTCCCCAATGTAGGATTGTAAAGTCTAGATTGGCGTTCGCTACCGACGCGGTTGGTCTAAATAGAGACAGGTCCTCTCCACGGGATAGGCTCCCCTATCACGATGTCAGTGAGCGTGAGTCATCCGCTCTGGTCGGTTCGCATCTCAAGGTTACATTGTGCCAAGCATGAGCGGTACTAATGAAGTGCTTACTTAGTGCCTGACAGCCTTCGTTGCTTTTATGCCAGGATTTTTCAAGAAATGGTCACCTACATAGGTTCGTACACTTTGTGGACCGGCTGGCATTGGAAAGGCAAGACCAGACGTCTTACGACCCAATACTGGGTGTCAAACCGAGCTCGATTCAGACATCATTGTTCATCTTATTATCGCAAGCTAAGTGTAAAGCGGTACCACTAACACCAAGCCATGAGCCAATGTGATACCCGGTTCGATGACGGCCTGTGTATTTCTGGCGTGTGCCTGTCCACCGTTGTGCGAATTTGCAGGCTTTGAACATGGCGTGACTGATGCAATTGCCGATAATGAGAGTATCAATATGTGACAAGGGGAGGGCCGGTAACGAGAACGATGAGCACAGGTCCTTCTTTTTGCCAACTTCAGCAATTAGTTGGCGCTCACTTTGGCATCCGCTGTGTACAGATCGTATTAGCAATTGAGCTGTGATGGTGGCCCTGTTCGGGTGGTCGCCCTGAAGTTCATGGATGAAGCAGCAAGTGTGCATGAGCAGTACGCGGCTGCAGGCTCGAGAATTGTTGCAGTATCCATGGCATATCTTTTGCTGACCGCCGTGCGCACATGAAGTGCATCAAACCAGTAGCGATATGTCGATGATGCAGACCAGTGCCTGCCGTGCTCAGAGTCTAGTACATCAACCTCACGGCTTGACGATAAATGGCAGTCGCTGCTTAGTAGATTACAGTCACGACAACCGCCTATTAGGGGCCCCAGAGCTGCCTGCGCCCTCTATGTGCCTGAGGATGGGTTAGGGGCTCGTGTTGACCTCAGTAATTGAGTGAAAAGGACTTCCTTTGTCGAGGAGTTCGCGCTTAAGCTTTGACTGTGGAGTGATGGGCATGCCGAAGCGGCTGCCCCAGTGCTCAGGGCATGTCGCATTATTCGTCAGAATTGCGCGTCTCGATGAGCGTGTTTCAACGCCTCAGCTCGAATCCTTGCGCGGCGTGTCCACTTCTACGGCTGTACATCCCTACTCGCGGATCTGAGGCGCAATCGTGGTACTTTATCGCAGCTGCCGTTTTTCTGCCTCAGTCGCATCCCTGGATACGTTTCACGAAAAGGGTTGTTTCGAGTCCTTTTCCTCAAGCCTGCATCCAACAACGCTCACGTCCACCATCTCTGCGATATTGTAGCCAATCGGCTCTGTCACTCATTTACATCAGCAAAAGCTCGTTTAGCTTCAACAGTCACAGCAGCCGAGTCTTCCTGTTGCCGACAGCGCTTGCCACCAACCACGCCAACACGACGATTACGGGAGGAAGAAGGAGACTGGATAGATTTACCTTGCGACAGCCTTCCAACCTGATTGAGGAGTGCGTGGCTCCCAGGCCTCGCATTGCCCAACATGCCCGAGATTGAAGAGAAATACATAGGCCTGGCCCTGGCCATTTGCTCGACAATAGGAATTGGCGCCAGCTTCATCATAACCAAGAAGGGCTTGAACGACGCAGCTGAAAAGCATGGCTTCGAAGGAGACGGATTTGCCTACCTGAAAACGCCCTTGTGGTGGGCAGGCATTGTGTCGCTGGTCTTGGGAGAAATCGCCAACTTTGCGGCATATGCATTTGCGCCAGCGATCCTGGTCACGCCATTAGGTGCACTGTCCGTGCTGATAGGAGCGGTGCTCGGTGCATATTTCCTCGACGAGCAGTTGGGAGTCTTGGGGAAGCTAGGCTGCGCAACATGCCTGCTAGGTGCTATCATCATCGTGCTGCATGCGCCTCCAGACGAGCCTGTCGAGACCGTCGATAAGATCCTCGACTATGCCATTCAGCCAGGTCAGCATGATCAAGAATCTCCCGACGAGCAACGCTAACACATTCGCAGGCTTCCTCCTTTATTGCGCTATAGCCGTCACAATCACTTTCCTCATGATCTACAAAGTCGGGCCTGCCTATGGAAAGAAGAATCCGCTGGTCTACATATCTGTCTGCTCTACGACTGGGTCAATATCGGTCATGTCCATCAAGGCATTTGGCATTGCTCTCAAATTGACTTTCAAGGGGAACAACCAGTTCTCGCACCCATCAACTTACGCGTTCATGATCGTGTCTGGGATATGTATCTTGACACAGATGAATTACCTCAACAAGGCTCTGAGTCAATTCCCGACCTCCATCGTCAATCCGTTATACTATGTCACTTTCACAACAGCCACATTATGCGCCTCCTTCATCCTGTTCAAAGGCTTCAATACGACCGATGCGGTCAACACACTCTCGCTTCTATGCGGCTTTCTCGTCATCTTCTCAGGAGTCTATCTGCTGAACTTGTCGAGAGCTGACCCCGATGGCCATCGACTGATCGTCGGCAAAGGCGAGGACTTTGAAGGGATTCCAACAGATGGCGTCACAGTCATACAGACGCGGAGAAGTATGCAAGCGCGGAGAAGTTTCGATCACCACCGGCGAAGTAGTAGTCTTACTTTCAGCCCGGGCGGGATCCGACACTCGGGAAGAGAGAGCGAAGGCTTGATGCACAATTATGATGTCGAAAACAATGCGTTCGGACTGTCGGACTTGGTCGAGGACCCAGACGAAACCGGCGATGTGGATGGTAGTGTTAGCCCAAAGGACGCGGATAGAATGAAGGTGTACCATGAGCGGCCGCATAAGAAGAGTATGGACAGATGAGACAAACATCCTGTATTTGTAACGATGTTTATGCATAGCCACGGCGGGATGAGCAAGGGTCACGATGAACAAAACCCGATTAAGACTTTTGGACGGGCATTTAGTGGAGCTTTACAGGTTACTACGCATCCAACTCTACATGGTCGTGGATGTAGCAACAGTTGGCTATGGCAATTTAAGACCAGTTTTCAGGCTTCTAGCAGAACCATATCCTCCTGCAGGACCACCGGTTTGAGCGGCACAAGCAAGCTCCAGCTCGTGTGCACCTAACCGGTGCTACGGCGAGCCTTAGAGGCAAAAAGTGCTTGAGGACTGCCTACGTTGCTTGTCCGGCGGTGATCGGCATAACACGTGCGCACCTGCAGCAAAGAGAAAGCCAACTTTTGAGTTGACGTGGAAGCATGTGCCCACATCGATTGGAAGCCGCCATCGTGCCACTACTTTGAGCGGTCTCGGTCTGTAGCTCAATACGATGCCCAACTTGCTGGCTCTCATCAGAATTCGAGAACAAGAAGCACACAGTCGCCAGCATGTCTACGGCTTCGGGTAGACGCGTCGAGGAGGCGCCGGATCGAACAAACAGTTTCAAGGCGCCAGACACCTCAGCACCATCAGAAAAGGGTACGTACCGTTCAAACCAATGTGTTTGGAGCAGTCCAGAAACCCTCGCAAAACCAATATCGTTACTGAATCCAGTGTGAGACACGCACAAATCAGGCAATGTGCAGCTCTGTGCTGTATCTGCCACTTCTGTTCCCCTTAACGCGTCCCTGCTTTAGCTGCAGTATTCTACAGAGATGCCTTTATCTGCCTGTCTTGCCTACCTCCTTCCTCCAAGCATAGTCCTCAACGCTGATGTTCCGTAATTTCAGAAGTCAAGATTTTCGATGAGCCAGAGCACATAGATCCACCCAGCTATGCTGATGAACCATCGCCCACACTCGTCGCTCAAAGCCCAAGACTTCATCGTGCAAGTATTTCTGGCAGGAAGATGACTGGCCGAAGCGAAAGGCCGCCACTCAAAAGTCAACCGTCCGACAAGTCCCTGACCGCGCAAATGTCTAGCTTCAACGTAGGGAGTCCGGAGAAAGGTACTAAGCAAGCAGACGATGATGACGATCAAGCGTTGCTGAACCAGGTCATGCAATGGCTTCAAGCAGAGAAAAGCAAACGCTCTGGTCGACAACCGGACGCCGACGTCAACACTCAAAACCAAGAAGGCAACCGTAATGCTGACTCTTCTCTTGATCAACTCGAGCGCATCTTAAGCAAGTTTGCCGGAAGCTCAGCAGGAGGGTCGATGCGTGCTGCCGGTCGGAAAACGATGCAACTCGGTGGCAGACGTGGCTCGCTGGCCAGAACATTGATGAAAGGTCAGAAGAGTTCTTACAATTCCGAGACCGACAATGCAGATGCTGTTGCAGTCGTGCCACACATTGAAGCCTCGCTGGATAATACGAAGACGATGTCTTATTCTGGCGGAGCCGCCGATATGACCACCGACGATGCAGACAAATCTAAGGAACAAGGGTATTGGGAGGTGTTCAAGCAGGATATCCTGCGTCTCACACACACGCTTGGCCTTCGAGGTTGGCGAAGGTTGCCAATCGAATATGGCAATGCCGTTACAGTTGAACGTCTGAGTGGCGCTTTGACAAACGCTGTGTACGTGGTGAAGCCGCCCAAGGACTACACTCTCATGCAGAGAAACGATGACCAAGGAAACATAATCCCGATCAAGAAGCAGCCGAAGGAGTTATTACTGCGGATCTACGGGCCGAATGTCGAGCATCTCATTGACCGTGAGAACGAGCTGATGATTCTCCGAAGGCTCGCGGCGAAGAACATCGGCCCGAAACTGCTTGGCTATTTTGACAACGGCAGATTCGAGGAATTCCTTCACGCAAAGACCCTCGAACCTCAGGACATTCGTGATAGCTCTACCTCTAAACAGATCGCGAAACGATTCAGAGAACTCCACGATGGCATAGATCTCCTCGAATCGGAGCGGAGGGGTGGACCCTTCACGTTTGCCAATTGGGACAAGTGGGTTGACCGTGTGGAGAAAGTCATCACATTCTTGGATCAGCAAGTCCACGATGAGCAGGAGGGAAAAGCACCGGCCAAGCCACGTTATACACGACAAGGCTTGATTTGTGGTGTGGAATGGAAGTTCTTCCGCGAGGCGTACGAAAAGTATAGGACAACGCTCATCGAGCAATCTGGAGGAGAGTCTGGAGTGCGTGAACGTCTGGTCTTCGCTCACAACGATGCTCAATATGGCAACCTCATGATGCTGCAACCCGAGGACAAGTCACCACTGATGGAACCCACCAACCAACACAGACGACTGGTGGTCATTGACTTTGAATATGCGAATGCCAACACTCGAGGGCTGGAATTTGCCAATCATTTCACCGAATGGTGCTACAACTACCACCACCCAGATCGATCGTTCGCATGCAATGCAAACATGTATCCGACCCCTGAAGAGCAGTATCGATTCGTTCGAGCATATGTCATGCATCGTTCGCAATATGCTGCGTCAGCTTCTTCGACTCCTAACCTTGAAGCTCGGGAGAAGACGAGTATTCCCGATTTCATGCTTGATGCTCGAGCTCCTGGGGGTGGTCAAGGCTTCGACTATGAGGCTGAAGAACGAGCAAGAGAGAAGAAGCAGGAGCAGGAGATCGAGCAGTTGCTTCAAGAGACGAGAGCATGGCGAATTGCCAACTCGGCACAATGGGTCGCGTGGGGTATTGTGCAAGCCAAGGTGCCCGAGCTTGATGAGCCGCCAAAGAAATCGACAGCAGGAGCCATGCTCGACAAAGTCAAGTCGGTTATCACACCATGGTCTGATCCGCTTGACGAGGAAGTCAAGGAGAGACAGGAGGAAGCCAAGCACGATAGACCTGAAGGACGTGCGCAGGAAGAAGCACATCAGGAGGGTGAAGAGGAGGAAGAGGAGGAAGAGGAAGACTTCAACTATTTGGCGTATGCGCAAGAACGAGCTATGTTCTTCTGGGGAGATTGTGTCTTGAACGGTATTGTCCAAGAAGAGGACTTGCCAGAGGCGATGCGGCCACACATCAAGTACGTAAAATACTAACAGTGAAACTGGCGCTAGTGATAAAGTGAAGGTGCGAGCGGCGTCGCAGCCCAGAGCATGTATACCCTGGAAAGAATAACAATTACAAGTTTGCTAGACAAGGTATTCAACCACTTCGCTACGACATCGAACTTGCCCGCACTTGTGACAAGTCAGACATTGTCCAACTCGTCGCCTCTTGTTCTGACAATGCGACCTGAAAACCAGAAGAAGGTTGCTGCCCATTATGGCGTGCTCTGTGGCCTGCGCTCAGATGCAGATTCTGACCCAGACGACTCAACATCCTCTGAACCTTCACCAAAGCAGGAGCCTGCCACACCACCGATGCCACCTTCGGAGAAGTCGACAATTTGGCCACGTCCAGAGTCGCTCACCCTCCCCTTCGAGAACCGCGAGCGCGAGTCCCGTCTCGTCACAGAGGAAGAATTCGACCGTATAATCAAACAAGACGAACTCGACAACCCATTGCCTCCTCTACCTGCAGGTCTCAATCGCGGTGCATCAGGTCTGGGCCTGAGGCGGTCGATATCAACAGCGAGAAATACCAGAATGTCAATCATGTCTCAACGAGCACGACCGATGTCGGCTGATGTCAGTAGAATGGTGCCAACCCCAGGTGGGCAGCGTAGTCAGGGTACAGAGCCATTTCCTCCTCTGGCCCGTGATCCTACGCTGACGGCTCTGCCTCGAGCGCCTACGAGGAACGACTTGATGGGTGAGCGGGAGTATTTGCAATCAGCCGTCTCTGCTAACCACAGTGCGAATAGTCTACCCGACTGAGCCAGAGACAAGTCAGACAACCTGCCTACCGGGCTCCAAGCATTCAGCTCAAAAGTCATCTAAAACAACCAATCCCTCTCATCCACGAAGAGAAAAGCATGAAGTCCTCCAAGATCAGCACCAGACCCAGAAGAAAGGCCACAAGCGACACTTCTCAGCTGCAGACATGGTCGACTCCGTGAAGAAGCGCATGAAACGCCAAAACCCGCACGACACCGGATACGAGCAGGCTAGAGCAGCCATCAGCAGCCCTTTCCCCGCAGCACCCACGAAAACAAGACAATACGAGAGCCACACTCCCATCGATCCCAGCAACAGCACCACCAACAAGCCCAGAACCTCCAGCCAAAGCACAGACCCCTCCCAAAGCCAAGCACTCAATCCATCCGACAACCTCAAGAGATCCCTCCTCAAGCGAACGTGGTCCAGAACCAAACACGCCGCCAAACTCTCCATCTCCTCCCCTCCGCCCGGCTCAAACCCCAAAATCTCAGACCACCTAGCAAGTCCACCCCTCACCCACGACTACGGCCGCGACACGCCCACGCCTGCCCCCTCCACGCTGACAACAGCCACAACCGACACCTCAGCCTACTACGCCTCGGCCGAACCTTCGCCGCGCCCCTTCACGCCAACACCCAGCAATGGCAGTGGCCCGCTAGAGCAGAGCTCTTATGAGTACATCTCCGGCCCGGCTCCGCGCCGCAGTCTCCTGACGAAACTCGGGGCGCCGCCGAGCCGCAACGAGCTGAGCACGATGGTGGCCCGCCAGCAGAATCGGATCGTGGACTTGACGTTGCAGAATAATGTGCTTGTGAGTCAGATTGAGTTGTTGAGGACTGAAGTCCAGGAAATGAAAATGCACAACGGCTGTGACCGCAATGACCGCGGCCGTGGCAGTGGCAATGGCGTTGATGGGAGCAGTGCATATCATCGTTCGGGGTCGCAGAGCGCCGATGAACCACCTCCGTCCGGTTTTACGTCCCGCGCCGAAGATTCCCAACGAGTACGTCGACATGGTGCGGATCGACTGCTGAGTCAGAATGAGGTTCGAGAGCTCGGTGCTGGTGTCACTGGACAGACACCTAGACAGGGTCGTCGACGACGAGGGTCTTTTGATCCGGATGGGTGGCGGCGGATCGTGGGTGTGAGGAAAGAGCAGGGACAGGGGCAGGACGTCGACGTCGATATGGACATGGATGTGGATGTAGATAACAGGGGCGAGAGGGATGCGGAAATGGGCAACGACGACAAGAGGAAGACTTGGATGACGTGTGATTCTTGAGGTTGCGGTTATAGCGAGCCACAGGAGGTATATTTCTCGTTGTGTGGCACGAGAGGAAGTATCGGTGGTCTTGCTCGATGTCGATAGCTAGCCGTTGGTGTTGAAACTTCCATGATCATCGGCAAAAACTTGGACAGCGCTGTTCGCTTTGAAGATTGACTCATCGAAGACCGCGAGGTCTTACGAGGCTTGTGTCGCTTACTCTCTCTCTCTCTCGTGACTACTGCCTCGTGCCAGCCTAGCTAGGTACAGGCTTGCTAAGAGCGGCTAGTTTGATGCACTTTACTAGCTAGTATGATAACCGTTCTGTCTGAATAGCTAACATTTGTGTTTGACAACTGTACAGGCCGAGCTTCACGCCTACTACGATTGCCGTTAACATGAGGCCAGATGAGGGAGTGTGCGACGGCGACTTATCGTCGTCCCGTATCTACCGCACGTACTGGGTTCCTTTGCGAAAATATGCGTGTAGCACCAGTCTCGACGAGATTCAAAATTGTCTCAAAGACAAGTATCAGGTCTCGAGGCCGAGGAATGCTGGAACTGGTAGTCACACATCACAGGTAATAGCTGCTGTGTCTCCAAACCCTGATACAGTTGAGCAGAGATCTTACAACAACCCATCGGGACGAATTTCAGAAACGGGTACCTACAAGCAACGTCGCTCCTGCTCCGTCTCCCTATTACGTCAAGTCAATCACAGAAGGACCCTGTCCCACCAAAGGCTTTTCTCGGTGAACAGTGTGGTCCGAAAGTATATAGCAGCCATTAAACAGGCGTAGCGTCAGCATGATGTGGATCGATGTGCTATGCTCAGACTTATCGGGTGTTGCAAAACTTGGACGCCTCCTCGATCTGGTGTGTTCTTGCTACGGCCATGGTTCACGCACCATTCTACCGCTTCAGCCAACTTTGGAAAGTTTCTCAGCAGATCGACTGTAAACACTGGGCCGACCAAGGTAGCCCTGTCTACGATCAGACCCCAGAGACTCAACGTAAGCGATTCGTCCAATATCCTGGTTTGCAGACCGAAGCTTGCATTCATGCCGCTTCGGCCGAAGACTGGCACATTTCGACATGCTCCGCTCCTGTCAGAAGTATCCCCATGGAGTTTGAGGACCCATGAAGGCCAAAGAATGTCCGGAGACGGTTTCGGTACCAGGTAGCGGCAGCTCAACCATTGGATCAGACGTCTGGTCCTAGTCGTGCATCGCTTAGGGCTCTTGTACCATGCAGCAAACTGGAGGAAAGACAGATCGCCGGCTTCGTACAGAGCAAGACGGATGGCTTGGGCATAGACTTCGACCAGAGGTTTAGTGTAATCTGTAACAATGAACGAAGCTGTTTCTTCGCGAAGCAGGCCAAGCATGCCATAGACTTTGTCGTGGGCTTTGGTGCAGCCGGCTCTGTGCGTTCGCCTCAGCTGGTTCCAAAGCGGTCGGCCGGCGGGTCGATACATATCGGACGCGCTCTCAATCCCCGGAGTCCCCAATCCTTCACAACAGCGTGCGTAACTTTCTATGTACCATCCAGCGTGCCGCAAAAACCACCTTCTCGGCACCGATCAGAAAGGAGCCAACATGGATCGTCGAGTCTTTCGCGAATCCTATCTCTTGTATGACCCCACAGCCTGCCGAACCACGGAGCAGAGTAGAATGCTTGCAAGGCCGGCCAGTCAGTCATAATCCCGCAAGGACGCATCAGAGTACTCGGAAGCCAGGCGACCCATCAGGTCCGTACAGATGAGCGTAAAGATGCTTCCCGCCACATGTGGCCTGCAGACACTGCTCGTAGATCTTCTCAATGGAGGTCATCGCATCGGCCGCCGTGGATCGCTGGACAGGTCCCAGCCATAATCAGAACTGAAGCCGCCTTGGAGAGTATCCCTCGTTCATCATGGCAACTCAGTGGCTTTCCTCCAGAAAGATTGTTCTGGCCAATGCAGACTGAATCAATCCACAACGGGCAGGAGGAGAAGACTTTTTGAGAGATTCTGAATTGCAACGGCGGCGGCCAGAGGAAAATCGTTCAATGTTTTGATTGTCGATGACAACAATTGGGCGCACGTTTTCTTGCTGGTGCCCCGGCAAGCAAGACACGGCAACAACAAAACGCTCAGTCGGCACAGCTTCAAGGGAGATTATGCGTCGATTGGCATGTCAGAGGGGCTGTGGTCACTCACATTGCGATCTCGATCGATCGATCCGGAGCACTCTGATTTTCCTACGCAGTCGACTGGATCATACGATAGTCATAGCCACTCGCCACATCGCTTTTGAGAGCGAGCTCGAGACGGAAGAGAGTGCATCTGGATCTCGGCTCGACGGTCGATGTTCGTCCACGCGTTCGTTAGACTGAGGACGTCGGTGGGTTGAACTCCTCGCGGAGAAACACATGCAACGTACGACTGGCGAGCTTCGTATCTTCATGCTTCGCTTGTAACTGCCTCTTCTGAGCGCAGAGTCTTGGTACCAACCAATTATCGCGTTGTCGTTGGCTGAAGGCACAAGTTGCATCTGCGCTCTCTCGACTCCTAGGGAAGACAGCGCTAGGTACGCTAAGCCCACGTTATGCAAGTAGACGTTCTCTGTCATGACAACGCCTGACCCTAGAAGATCTCTGAGCGTTTGAGTGACTGACAACAATATCAGTTGTCATCTTACCTCTCCTCCTCTTACTAGCTTCTCTGACTGCCTGCTAGCTAGCCAGGCAGAATAGTGAGGAATCTACACGATTCGGGTAACTAGCGATCATATCTGTACTTGCATCGGTTAGTAGTGCGACCTCGTAGCTGATCCCGTTTGCGTCAAGACGTTAGCCACCTCAAGAGCTTCCGGCGAGGCTTGCTCTATCGAAGATTACTCATCGTCAGCCAAGATGCAAGATCACGACAAAAGCGTTCGTTGTTGCTGTGAGAGTGGATCGCTGACGCACGCGGGTCGGCGAGTCGTTGCCAACTCTTCGTGGACACGCACTCTTGCTTGTCCCTCTTCAGCTAGACATAATTGAATGAATCAATATTACCACAATAACGAGTTACCACATAAAGTCTTTCGACAGTTGTAGAGTACAATGTGGTCTCACCACCACCGGCCACGAAGTGGAGCCGCCATCAAAACGTAACGCCCGTTGGACATTACAGCTAGGCCATGAGTCCTCACCACCTAATATCCTCGCTAACGCCCTAATGCCCCGTCACCAAGCCCTAGTACCCCACCAGACTAACATGCCCATCACCAACCCCAGCAACAGCAAGAAGCATCTTGTGCGGATGGTAAGCAGTGGCCACAATGGCATTTCTCTTCCACCCACCACCAGCACCAACGGCTCCAGCGGCAGCAGATGCAACTCCTCCGGCCTTGGACCAGACGCCGCTACTCAGCGGCTCGAACACGCCTAAAGCGTCACCGTGCGTGTTAAAAGATCTGACTTCATGCCTGTCGGTGCCCACGGCGAAGACCGGCGCATGCTCGTGCAAGCTCAGACTGCGGAGCGTTGGGACTCGGGATGTCGCGTTGTCGTAGTACCCGCCGTCCGGATTCTGCGTGCTCCGGTGATATTGTCCATGTCCGGGACCGCCCGTGGCATGTATCGTCGTGATAGCGTCGTCCATACGGATATCCCAGAGCTTGACTTCTCCGTTCCTCGAGCCCGAGATCAACTCGCGGACACCGCCTCTCTGCATGTGGACGTTGGTGACCCATTGTCTGTGCTCGCGCCAGGCTTTCACCATTGACGTGCGAGGGTTGAGCCGTTGGTCGAAGACACGGACCACACCGTCGCCGAAACCTGCCGTGAATATCTGTCCGGCTAATTGGTCAGATGTGAGACTAGTGACACAGGACGAGGAGCGGGCTGGGATGTCGCTGACGCAGACTTCGGTGGCTGCATTCCAGACCTTGATCACCCGTACATCGCCCGCGACGAGGGCTTTCCCTTGACCTTGTTGCCAGTCGAAGACTAGCCCAGCATTCTTGTTGCTGGGTACTAGCTCGGTGAGTGCCCGGAACGCTGTCACGCAATTGGTCTCTCGCTGATCTGCATAGTTTCTGTACACTTTCAATATGCCGTCGGACGAGCCTACCATGAGCAGCGGATTGTCATCTTCATTCATGAACTTCGTATCGTTGATCCTAGAACCCTCAGGGTTACCGTTGCTAAACCGGCTCAAGATCTCATTCCGCTGGAAATCCCAAACACTGATCGTATCGCGGTCATCAGCAACGACGAGGTGAGAGTCGAACTGGTGAAATGTCATACGCATGGGCTGGGTTCCGTTGTTGAGGAACGCTTCCAGTCTTGTCCATTTCGACGATGCAGCAACTGATTTGAGTGGCTGGTTGTCAGCTATTATGCGTTCGTTACGCGTGCGCCGATAAAGCCGAGAGTTGTAGTCTGCTGAGCCGGGCTCGTCGGGATCATTGGGGCGCATCTGCGGTTCGCGGAAATACTCGGTGCTCCATTGAAGTAGTGTGCTTTTGAGGGGGAGGGTTGGACGTGAAGACTGATCGTGGGCTACGGAGCCGGCGGATGGTGGAAGGGTTGCGGAATGGTAGTGACTGTGTTGTGGTTGGCTCACGTCTGGCGGGCGCGACCATTCTGCCGGAAGCCGGCCACGAGGGGTATTCGCTGGCAGCTTTGACTGTGGCGATGTGTCTTGCTGGGCAAGGTTCGTCGAGCTTGGGCCAGCGCCCACCAAATTTCGTAGGGACGACGCTGTCCGTTTGATACTGAGCGAGATATAGCTCTGCTGCTTCTGCAGTTGAGCTGGTGGGGTGTTCGGTCGACTTGCGGCCAACGATCTGATCGACTCGAGCGATGGCACTTTCTTCAAGTCACTCTGCTGCTTTTTCGACGATTTCAGCAGGTCGTCAATGACGTGGGTCGCGAGCTCAGCCATGGGTGAGGACATCAAGGCTTCGTGAACGTGGTCCACGATAGCCGCGGCCAACCAAGCTACTTCCTGATGCGGGTCCACCGACAACATCAGCACTTGCGCCCAAGCAGATCCATAGATTGTGTTCGCCGAGTAAGAGCTGGAAACTCCGTCGATCCCGTTCACCATTCCACCAGTGTCCGGGTGTCGATCCTTCTCTTCCAGCAGCTGTTCATAAGCAGCGACTATGAACTTGTTCTCGTACCTCTTCACGAAGGCTGACCAAAAGATGGCGAGCTCTTTCCTGACTAGGGCGCTACCGTCACTCGTCATCAAGATCATGGACTGAGCAATGCCCTCCTCGATCGCCTCAACCTGATCCGTCAAGTCTGGCATTCCCAGGAAATTTGTCGAAGCATGCAGCATTGACGCTCTCACTTCCGGAACTGGATCACACCACAAGTCAGTGACTCTCAGATGAGCACCGACCCTGATGCCCGCCCACTTGGCCTCGCTAAAGTCGTGCCAGAGCATACTGAGACACAGGGCTGACCACTGTCTCAGGAGCGGGTTCTCCGGCTCAGCCATGTTCGTGATGCAGGAGTTCATCAGCTCGCTCGTTAGGCAGACGGTCTGGCCATGAGGATAATTCTTGCAGAAAGTGGCAATAATGAAAGCGCACATTGCGCGATGCTCACTGGCATTGCCGACGGGGATATCGCTGTTGGGGCTCATAATACTGATGAAATACTGTACCCCGTTATCCTTCAGCAGGTCGCTCTGGACCGTGTAGTCCACTGCCATGATACGGGCCCAGATGAAGACCATGACAGGCTTGAGCTCGATGGAGGCGGCTTGAAGTAGCTTCACCACATAAGGGAAGATGCCGATACTGAGGGCGAGGTGGACGGCCCAGGGCCCAAGATCGAGGAATTTGCTGAGAAGGATCAGGGCTCGGAGACGGTGGACCTGACTGAGAAGCACTTGCAGCACGATGGGCAGCTGGCTGGGTTCTTCGTCTTCGGTGGGCCCCGAGTTGAGATAGACCTCGAAAGCGGTCAGCTGCTGGGCGAAGAAATCCGAGTGCTGATATTCGTATTGGATCTCTCCTTTCTCCTGGCGCATAAGCATTGGCATCTGCCGAATGACCATCTCCAGGGCCAGATCCCAACTCTGCCACAATGCGTGCTGATGGGTATCTGGCAACTTTGGCGAGGATATGGGATGACAATGGTTCGCTCTCATAATCCTCTCGGCCAGCAAGAAGTTTCTAAACAGCGCAGCTACCATGAGGTCCTGGCGAAACAACTTCTTGAACAAGTTCCGAGGCAGTTTGTTCCAGGCGATAGTGTCGGTAATGGCGGTGAAGATCCAATTCAGCTCTCCTAGCGGGCTGCGCCTGTCTTGCAGTCTGCCAGGGACGGGAATTTTGGCATCGTCGATGCTGACGGGGCAGCCAAGGGGGTTCTGCAGGACGAACCAGCGCAGGGCGATATCGATGGGCGTGGTGAGACAGCAGGTGAACAAGTCGGCTGGCAGATCTGGATTGGTAGGGAGCATCTCGTTTCGCTCGCAAGCAGCGAGCTGAATGCAGTCGCTGTAGTTTTGGCGGGGGGCATTGGGATCTCGTTCCTTCAGCTCTTCGTTCTCCTTCTCGTGCTTCTCGATGGTGTGTTCGAAGTTGTGCAAGATGTTGCCCGCATGCGATACGTCGTAGACGAACAGACTGGGGCCGGCTAGCCAGCTCTGCAGGTCGTAGATGCCGATGGGGATGTACTGGGTGTAGTTCTTGTTGAAGACCCACAGCTCACCCGAGGCAGTGGGCAAGGGAACGCCGTGGCCGTTATAATGAAACAGTACCCTCTCGTCGCGAGCGTTTCTCCTCAGGGAGACGCAGAACCTCTTGGTCTCCTCGATGCTGGGGTCTAGGTACTGCTTGTAGCGTGTCCTGAGACTCAGACTCTCATACTGCTCTTGTAGTCTCTTCCCAATCTGTTCCATGACTTTGCTTCCGCCGAGGTTGGCGGTGGGATCGGTCCAGGCTTCGAGTTTGGCGGTGGGGTTGGTCTTGATGACATCGGGGGGGTCGACGCCGATGTTCAAGCAGATGGCGAGGGCAGCGGAGACGGTCTTCATGCGATCGCGCATGCGCCAGTCTCGACTGGGGAAGTGGGAGGCTTCGTTGGACTGGGAACCATTGTTCTCGTGACGCTTGTCGGTGAAGTAGATGTAGAAGTTGGAGTTGAGGCTGGCGAGGAATTCTGAGGAGGCATACTCGTTGTCCCAGCCATGGCGCAGCTGCTGTTGTGCCTGCGGCTCATCTTCCTGTTCTACTCTGGCGCCTTTTCTATCCTGTGGACCCAAGTCGCTCTTGGTTCGAGGCAGAGCAGGGGGTCTCCGTGAGCTGTGGCCGTTCCTGTCTGGATATGCTACTGGTCGATTGGGGTCGCCTGGCGCGGGGGCGTAATGGCCGAAGCGGTCGTTGTAGTGGGCAGTCAGCTCGGTGCGGCCTCGGTGTGGTGGTGCTCGATTCCTGGTGAAGTAGTCTTCGTCGTCGTAGAGGTTGTGGGCAACATGGCCGTTGGGCTGGCCGTTGGACTGGCCTGGCGCCTGGTTCGAGTGATTGGCATGTCGGTTGTCACCATTGGCATTGACCATGCCATTGACGGTGGGCATACTTCTCTCCACGTGCGCTGCCTCATCTGATCAGACTCGCATCCCGCACGAGCCTAGACGCGCCGCAGCCACAGCTACGAGTACAACACAGCGCGACGAGTGCAGTCGAAGGCGCGCAGAAGAGGACCAGGAGACCAGGAAACCAGTGTTCGAGGCTGATCAGGCTCGACTGAGCTTGTGATGGACACCGCGTGCGCTCATTGGCGCTTACCACTGACCTTCTTGAGCACGAGGTCGAGGCTGAAGCACCAAAAAGTGTTTCGGCCTGTGAGCCTGACGTAGCCGAAGGTAACCCGTCCGCCCTGCACCTGCACCTGTAAACCCACATGATCGACCAGGCCCATCGATTTGCGGCCTAGCTCCATTCGACCAGACTGCACCCAATCAGCCTGTCCTCCTCGAGTCAGCCAATGGGCTATCGACCGTTGAACATCGAGGCACACACACACAGACACACACTGGCACACACACAGACACACACTGGCACACACATAGACACACACTGGCACACACATAGACACACACTGGCACACACATAGACACACACTGGCACACACATCACTCATCATGTGTCCATTATCTCTACCGCACACACATCACTATCGGTGCTATCCCAATTGCAGTGCTCGCCCCAAGGACTCCACACGTGCCGTAGAACTACAGACATTCATCATGCATCACCGCTTCGACGCTATCTCCTTCCGAAGCACGCTATAGAGAACACCGCAGAAGCAGAATGGTATATCCCAATGTTCACATCCTACACTTTCCTTTTCACCTGTATTCCATCGGGTCACGAGACCCCGCCGCCCCAGACGGTGTAGCCATACCCCCAGGTCCGTGGCTGATCTGTAACATCTTCTCCATCGTCGGCGTTTGGTCCTGCTCGCTCCTCCACCTCGCCAGACTCTCACTCAGTCCACCTCCTCCCCCCGCATTGTGGCTTTCCCGCGTCGGTGTCCTTTCGAAGTCGAACCGGTCGCTCAGTCGGTAACTTCGCGACTGGCTCTCCCACTGTGACCGCAACGTCTCGAGCTCCGATGCAAGACTGTCAAGTGCCGCCGACCCTCTGTCATCCTCCTCGTCTCCAGCTTGACTCGACGCGTCGGTCGCCGTACTCGGACTTATCGCCCGGTTCACGTTTGTTGTCGCCCCGTTGGTGTGACTACTCGCAGACATCGGCTGCATCTGTGACGCGCGCCGGTAGTGGTTGACCGAACTTCCCACCTGGTCTAGTAGCATCGTCACTCGGTGCTCCGCGTCCAAAGCACGACTTTCGAGCATCGAGTTCTCAGACTTGAGCTCCGCAAGATCTCCCTCCCTCTTGGAAATCAATCGCGACAACTCATCGTGGCTGGCCTTCTGCTCGTCCCTCTCAGCCTGCGCTTTCTCCAGTTCTCGTTTGACCGATGCCATATTGGCTTCCAGCGTGCTGATCTGGCCCGCCATCTGCGCTTTCATCTCAGAGATCGTCGTCGACATTGCCTCGCGCTCATTGGCCCATTCCGTGGCGTCGGTGTTGTTGCTACCCACACTGCGTTTCCCATCTCGGCTAGCCTCGAGCTCAGACGACAGTCGTTGGTTCGCCGACTTGTATTTGGTGAGCTCCTCTTTCATCTTCTTTAACATCTTCTCCGTACCCTTCACATACGTCAACAGAGATTGGTAGTCGTTCTCTAACTGCTCCAGCCTCTCACGGTACGCCTTTTCCGCTTCTTGTTCTCGCGCTTCAAACATAGATTTGGTGTCTTCGTGTGCTCGTTGGCTCGCTTGTAACTGCTGCTCTAGTTCTCGTGAGCGTGCCAGGTCAGGGGTGCCGTTGCGCGAGCCGTTGCGTGACCCATTGCGTGAGCCAGTGCGCGAGCCATTATCAAAGCCTGACAACCGGCGAGTATTAGACAAGTCGAGGCCTCGTTCGCCGAGGAGATCTTTCAGTGCACTGTGTTGGACTGACAGAGCACTCGCGTCTCGCTGATGAGTTTCAACCTGCGAGCGGAGATCACGGTTCTCCGTCTCGTGGTTTCGCAGATCGCGTAAGGCGGCTTGCAGCTGTCGTCGGATCCCCAGACCCTCGCGGCTGGATTGTTCTTGGTAAGCTTCCAAACCTGCAATTCGCTCTTCAGCGCCTCGCAACTTCTGTGCTGCCACCTCAGCTGCATCCTCGTTAGCCTTCGCAAGCTTCTTGGCTTCCTCTGCCGCTTCTCGCAGAGCTTGCATCCGCTCCTCGGAACTGGTTTCTCGCATGCGAGCAGAGTCGGGTTTGGATATCTTGGCAAGGCCTGTCATGAGTGCTTCGCGGTGAGTGTTGGCTTCTTGTGCATGTGTTTCCGCCAGCTCTTCAGCGTCACGCAGTCGTCTGGTCATGCTCTCAAGCTCTTGCGTACGTTCCTCGTGCTCGCCTCGAAGCTGTGAAAGCTTCCGCTCCAGCGTCTCATTGTTCTGCCGCTCTTCTTCCAGTTGTCGTTCAAACATGGACGCCTTGGAGTTAGAGGCGGCCATGGCAGCTTCGAGCGTGGCCAATGACGAGAGGTGGCCAGAGACCTGGTTGGACACATCGCCGTGTTTTTCTTGCAGGTCCTTGTGGTCAACCTCGAGCATACGAAGCTTCTGTTCGAGATCCGCTCTGCGACTGGCTTCTGTTCTGGCAGCACCCTGTGTGTCGTGAAGTTCGGCTTTCAGAGCTTCGACCTCGCCAGGGTTTCTGCTGTTGCTCAATTGATCGAACCTGTTCTGTGCAGCCTCTGCAGCCTCCTCTGCAGCTTCTCTTGATCTTCTCTCATTGTCTAGCTCCGAAGTGATGGCTTCGAGCTTGGCTTTGTGCTCGTTGGTGGCGGCAAGCGAGAGCGCTAGTCTTCGGCTGATGTCCGTTGATCTTTCTGCGTCTTCGCTGCTGCGAGCAGAATCGAGCTGCGGTGTGCTTCTTTGACTGCCACCGTGCGCAGCGAGCTTGGCCCGAGCATAGGCTGCTTCTGTGACGGCAGCGTCACGTTGTTGTTCCACTTCCGCAATCCGGTGTCCCGTCACTTTCGACTGCTGTTCCATGTTCTGCTGCATCTTCATTAACTCGGTCCTCATGTTCATAAAAGCTTCCATCAGCGGCTTATCATCGTCTGCAAAATTCATGGTAGCTCGTTCGTCCCCGGTAGGACTCGAACCTGCTGTATATCCAGACTTTCGAGCGAGCGCAAGCTCCGAGGCATACCATGCGTTCTTGCTTTTCACTGACTCCAGTTCTTTCATTAGTGCTTCGTGATGTGGAGTGATATTAGGCGAATGCGGCTCGTCTGCAAAACTTCTTGAGTGTCGGTGGTCAGCGTGGGAGCGCTGCGAGGTCGGGCGCAAATTTCCTTCCTCTGAATCATCGACAGAAGAGTGGGCCCGTTGTGATCTTTGTGACCTCTGACGTGCCACAGATGTGCCCACAAGAGGCGCAGCTTCACCAGCCTCCATGGCCTTTGCCTTCGAGACAGGCGTCTGAGGCGTGCGTCTACCATGAGAGCCTGGACTTTGCTCTCGGGTGCTGGGTTGAGCAGCTTCTCTCGAGTCCTGGCGTGGAGGTAGGTTCTGCGAAGGAGCCGGCCCTTGTGTAGGCATTGTCCTCGTTTGCTCTGGTCCTTGCGGAAGCATCTGCCTCGTCTGTTCCGACCCTTGAGGTGCATTTTGCCTTGTTTGTTCGAGTGCTGGTCCAGGCTGTCGCATTCCAGAATAGTTCGTCATTGGACCAGACGGTCCTCTTGGGCCGGCCTCAGGGGCTGTCGTGCCGTTCAGCCGTGGGGTGGAAGATTGGGTTTGAGGCACTGGACCAGTCGGACCGGGACCCATCGAGGTTCGAGGTAACCTCGGTTGCTGGCCATCTGGTCTCTGTACGGGGCCACCATTGATCATACCCTCTTTCGGAGATCCGCCTCTTGGTGCCATACCTTCGCGCGATACGGATCGAGCCGCGACCACGTTCCTGGTCGCATCACTTGTCTGCCTTGTGAGAGCAGTTGACTTGTCTTGCTTCGCTGAGGGAGAGGGAGCGGGGGCGTCATTGGGATACCGAATCTTGGCAGTGTCCAGCACGTAAGCCATGCTCAGCTCCGCGGGCTCTCGTGGTGCTGTACTGGGTTCGCCCGCAAGGACGACAATCTGCTTGCCGAAGGAAGTCATGCTGTGGCCTGAGCGTGGCGAGGGAGACGGCCCCATGTTCTGAAATGTATACCACCTCCTCAGCGAGATTCTAAAAGCAGCCAGATCGCCCAGGTCGTCACCGTGTTCTGTTCTTCCGCCAAAGATATACATGACGTCGTTAACGAGTGCCGCCGAGTGTCCTTCTCTTGGAGCAGGGATGTATCCTATACAGTCCTGCTGTGTCCATTTGTTCGCCTTGGGATCGTATACCCAGACGTCGTTGAACCATTGATGCCCGTCGGTGCCACCAAACCTATTCATGGTCAGTCTAGCTCGTGTGGCTGGTCGCATGATGTACTCACAGAAGTAGCGAATCGTTGTGGCTGATCATGGTGTGATTCGTTCTGGCTGGAGGCACGTCAAGCGACTTTTCACCCAGCGTGTCGGAGATGAGGAACTCCCATTGGTTGGTCGGGTTCTGGAGGGCATTTAGATCGAAGGCGATCAAGTCGTTGTAGAAGGAGCCTTCGACTTGGCCACCGAAGATGTATATCTTGGAGCCGAGTATGTTCAAGGTATGGCCATATCTTCCAGCAGGACGCGGACCAGGCGGTGAGGCTCGCGACCATTGTCTTGAAGCTTGTCTTGTTAGTGCTAGTCTTGTGTGAGCTGAGGGCACTTACTTGTGTTCAGCAGATACAGAGTGTCGTCGAGGACGTCGGTGTCTTCCTGCTGGGTATCACCGCCAAATACAATGAAGGCGTTCCCCACCAACAGGCTGGCATGGCCGACTCGGGGACCAGGACCTTCAGAGACGGTTGCGATGGGGTAGCAGGCCAGCTGACTTGAGCCAGCCTCGACCATCCAGAGATCGCCTCTCACTGTCTCGCCATTGATGAGACCTCCCATCAAATAGATATCGCCCTCCTTGGAGGCGATTGAATTGACGGCCGCGCCGTATCGGGGGAAGGGGTTGGCTTGCGGGTTGGGGAAAGCGAGCGGTTTCTGCGACCAAGGGTAGAGGTCGGCGTGCGGTGGAGGTCTCATCTGCTGTTGTGCTGGTCGGGCCTGTAGTTCAACGTCAGGGAAGGCATCGCTCAAGTTGCATGGGGAATACATACGCCTAGTTCCGAGCCTGCGCGGTCTCTTCTTGCAAACGCTGCTGGAGGGCCGTTTGGCGCCATCTGCTGCTGTAGAGACGGCGCGCCAGGCTTTTGTTCGGATAGTGAATTGAGGGAGCCATTGGCGCTGGCGTTTGGAGGAGGCGACGTGGTGCGGTCTTCGAGGGAGCCAGTCAACGATGGCTTTCCCGGTGCCGATCCTGGGGTGCCATCTGATGTATGTATATTGCGGGTCGCAGCAGGGAGGCCTGCTGGCAGAGGTTGCTGCGACGGCGCATTCACATTCGCATTCTTGGACTTCGACTTGAAGAGGAACGACATGGCTCAGTCGATGCTGGCTACCAGCACCACCAGACTTGGCTTGCTCCTATATCGTCGCTGTCGCCGGTATGGTAGTATGATGTGTTGGACGCCGGCTGGGTCGATGTTCCATGCCCTTGCCCTCTAGTGACCAGCTCTTCTTACAGGCATGTGTCGTTTGTGCAGGGCGTTACAATGATCGATGTACAAGGCAGTAGAGATGATCCGCGCCCAAATCACCAGACCAAAGCGCGACGTCGCAGGGTCGAGGCGCGCAGTCGATTAGGAGGTCCAAATCAAGTCGTGTCTAATGACTGTTGATGGTTCAGACAGAGTGCAGCGACAGGACGCGATGCGCGCAATAATTCGAGCTCGGCAGTGGACAGAGGTGTACAGAGATTCGAGGTGGCTGGTCAAGCAATCATCGCGGTATCATGCGCCAGTCAGCCAGCTGTCTTCCTGTCCGTGCAGCGATAGTCACTTCGTCGGTGGATTATTATCGCCTGCGAGCACGCACGGCCACCAGAATTACTTGGTAATCGATCATCAGGGGATTTGCAGGGCTGGGGCCGCTGCACTGCAAGTTCTCCTCTGCTGCACCCAAACATCGCCTAGGATAAGCTAAACTCGATGCCATCTAGGCCGACTTTTCTAGTCGTTTCACATCTTCTTCCAACCCCTATCGTGCCTGCAAATCATGCTGTGGATTCTTCGGCTTCTTCACCGCATCAACAGCATGGAAGCTTGCCCACAGAAAAGCAGGAACACATTTGCACCACGCCAGTTGCTCGTTGTGTCGAACAACTAGACTTACCGTAGGTACACTACCCAATACTGCGCGCTGCATCTTCTCCAGCAATGCAACTTTGTTCTCCATCAGCTAACACAGGATCCCCTGACCCGCGTCCTATCACTATGCCGGAAAGCAGCCAAGATCGTCCCAGGAGCTCTATTTCCTCATCCGTGGCGTGCACATCTGTGGCGGTGCTTCGCGCTTTGGCCTAGGAAAGCGTCGCGACTGGCTATACGACCAGAAGCCGATCGCAACCACTACGCAACCATGGCCAACTGCTACCACACCTTGGAGAGCACACGTCCAATCAGCTACCCATATCTGAACCTCAACCATTGTTCCTGCCAGCTTTGTAGCGAATGCTCAGCTCGTGCCCACCTTGCCGGAACCTCAGCCACCAGCTGCGTCCGACTTGTGGCTTGTATTCTCGATCACACTGGACGCGACTTTGCCCGCGACTTTGCCCGCGATTTCCTTGCTGCTAGGTAGCATCGAGTCCAGCTTCTCTCCCGCTCGCTGACTTCCTGTGGCTCCTGACGAAGATGGCGCTCTAGAAGGTGCCCGAGACACTGCGCTCTCTGCCTTGTCCGCCAGCTGCTGCGCTATTTTGGTTTTGGATCGAGTGGCAGATGAGTTGTGCCCGCCCTCATCCGACCCTGAACTCGGCGTAGTCGAGTGTTTTGAAGCACCGAGGTTGGTCCCGGGGATCCTAGATACTAGTGAGGTGGGTATGGCGCTGGAAGCAACTTTCGAGAGCTCTGTCAACCCAGATTCGAGCGCGCTCTTGACCACCGACTGTCTGGGCTCTGGCGCTGTATCAGACGAAGTACTGCTGGAGCCTACACTGCTTGGAGCTTGCGAATCTGTCTTGGACGTTGAAGACACGGCTGCCTCGTTGGGTCGAACGGACCGATTACCGCTTCGTCGGGAGGTCGCTAGCTTTAAGGGCAACACCGAAGATGCAAACTCACGTAATCCTTCTCTCGCAAGATGCGAGCCGCCCTGCACGCGAGCCGTCTCTGATGCTCGTCCAGTCTCAAGTCGCGATGCGTCTGAGTCATAGTACTCAGCCGCCTCGCCACCGTTCGACTGACTTGGATGGGCGCTATGTCCGTGATCCGTGGCCCGGCCGTCTGGCCCTGCACTCGCTCCGTCAACAGCGCCGTGACCAGGCCTGGACGTCAGCTGCTGTTTTGTCCTCATCCCGGCTGCACCCATATCGATCAGCAGCTTCCGGTCCGAGTCAAGCGAACCGTCATCGTGAAGCCTATGCCAGTCGACGATGTGGTTGCAGTTGTACCTATGCCACCGATAGTAACGTCGAACACGCTTCATGTGAAAATCGTCTGCCGATTGGCTCTCTCTTTGCGCTGGTGTTACAGGCCGAATCAGATGCCATCGTCGTTTGATACACAATGGGCAATGCATTTTATGACCACTGTGCGCAATTTCCGTGTTCAAGCAAGTAAGATGCATCACTCGAGGGCATGTCGCACAGAGAAGAGATTTTGGTTCCTGCCGTACCGATTTGAGGCAGACAAGACAGTTCTTGTTCCGCTCAGCAGTACCTGCGCACCAGGCTGTAAAGCGTCAGCATCATCATACTCTCGGATCTCAAGACGCACTCACCCGAATGTCGTTCCATCAGCTCAGCTGATTGGGGTCCAGCATAGGACGCTTCGAACGCCCTCAACTCATCCTCGGTAGGCAACATGCCGCTGGCGATCCGATCTTGAGATGGGTTCGCCTCATGACAGCGTCGGCGACCCCTTCCACGGCTATGGCCGCCGCCAAGGAGTGACTTCTGCAACTTCTTCCACATCTCTGACATGTCCGAGAGGCTTGAATTAACTAGCGATATCTGATCAGGGTAAGATGCGATCAAGTCCATCGTCTGCTGCCGGCTCTTTGCCAGCAGACCACGCCATTAATCTATTCATTGCTCATATCACCAGCCTTCGTCACCTATCAGGCTTGCAGAAATGGACCTGTATTCCCCATGGTACGTATATGGTTTCTTCAAACGCTTATCCCTTTGCCACGAGGAAATGGTGACGCTTCATCTGCATTACGCTATAGTCGAATAAGCCCAGTCTTCGCCATGTCTGTTCCCCATGATGATTTCAGAAGATTTTTCTCTCATCCGGTCGGGCTTACGCAGGCTTGTCCCAGTTCCATATCAATGCCCTTCTTCAGAAGCTGCGGGACTTCCTGCCCTCATAGTTGTCCGCCATGTCAGTGACATGTTACTGAAGCGAGGACAGATTAGCCTGCCAGGTTTCTAAGGTCCATAGACCTGCTTCTCGGGAACTATCATACATAGCGAGGAAAGAGGCGAGGTGGTGAAATGCAGAATCACTGGTCAAGACCCTCAATGCAGAAATCTACAGAGCATCCTGTTTCGGCTGCTTACGTCTTCGCCAACTGGCCTGTCAAGCAACCCACGAAAGGGATGTAGAATCAGCTGAGTTCTAGAAGGCCGACGACGGAAGTTAAGGGGTTTTGAGCCGTTGTATGGTCAACAGGAGCGTCACGACATATACTGGGATCTTTAGTTCGAATAAATTAGCCTCGGAAACAGGGCGCTTGGTCAAAGGTCTGCGTTTTCGGCACTACAGCTCACCGCACTTGGCATGCTGGTAGAACACCACAATTCAACATGGCCTTGTCTCAGTGAGTGCTGTATTACATGCTACGTGTTATCGATATAATGTTCGACAATGCTTCAAAAGATGCAACGGCGTCGATCGTCTCTACCTTATCTAGACCGAAAACGACCTGAACCGACCCGCAGCAGTTCGTCAACTCCGAGTGTCCCGAGTCGTTGAATTCCATCGACACTCTGTGCCGGGTACCCGTAGCTCGACAGTGTTGCAGCCAGCACGGCAGAAGACGCGCCTTATGGATCACGGTTCAACGTTGTGAGGACTTTAAGCCGGTGTTCAAGCACTCCATGTGGACAGAAATCCTGATATTACTAATGCGCCCACGACATGGCTGTCGACCGTGGTCTCCGCTAATCCCCAACCATGCTTCTCCAAAATGCATTGGTCTATCGTGGATCCGATGCTAGGAGAGTTAGGACTTCCGCGCTGTTGATCTGCGAATCCCTAGTAAAGAGTTCACCGCTCGACCCATGACTTCCCTTCAGCAGATGAGTCAACGCCTGCGGTGACAAGCTTTCAGCATCCGCTCATTCTCTGCCATGCCCATAAGCTTGAGTTGCAAAAGTCTGCCACAGTCGTGCAAGGAGGTACAGGTATTGGAGCACATCTGAATACCCAAATCGGAGAATCTTAGGCCGAGGCACGAACGAAACAACCGAAGGCTTACCTAGCGTCTAAGAGAAGCAAATGACAAGCTCAACGCGACAAAAAGTCATATAGCCAAAACACGATAAAAGCGTTTCGCGAGTGGACGCTAGATCCATCTTGAACGGTTTCTACCAGGCGCATCAGGAGCAGACACTCGAGATTTAACAGATATCATCCGTCGGCGTTTCTCCAAGATCAAGATGGCGGAACAAAAGTCGATATTCTCGGCACTGTCTAGAGTTGCCTCGACAGAAGCTCCATATCCAGCTAGATCGCAACCATCGTCACTTAGACGACTATCATCGGCACCTTCTGAGGCTATCGCTGCCATACATGACAACGCAGACCCCGAGAAAGCTGTCCAGGAACAGATAGAGCCTGTCATCGCGAGGGTGGTGACCAAAGACGTTAATCTGGTGGACTGGACGGGCCCCGACGACCCCGAGAAACCACTGAACTGGACGAAGAAGAAGAAATGGACGAACATGATGACTATCGGAGCCTTGACCCTACTTACGCCGTTCGGAAGCTCGATGTTTGCGCCAGGTGTGCCTGATGTGATGGAAGAATTTCACTCGACCAACATTGACCTTGCGTCTTTCGTGGTCAGCATATATGTGCTTGGGTGGGTTGACCTATGTTGCCAGCTGGTTTCCTATTGACAAACTCCCAGGTACGCTCTAGGACCACTTGTTATTGCACCGATGTCTGAACTTTATGGGCGGGTCATCGTCTACAATGTCTGCACGTTCTTCTTCTTGGTCTTTACCATCGCCTGTGGAGTGAGCACGAGCATGCCTATGATTATTGTGATGCGCTTCCTCGCTGGACTGGCTGGATGTTGTCCGATCACGATCGGCTCCGGCACCATCGCTGATTGCTTCAGGCAGGAGGAAAGAGGTATGGTGATGTCGGTGTGGTCATTGCCAATCCTGCTCGGTCCAACACTTGGCCCTGTCATCGGTATGTCTGAAGGGATTTGAGTTCTGATAACACGAAACACTAACAGGTCATAGGTGGCTATGTCAGCGAGTACGTCGGGTGGCGCTGGAACTTCTACCTGCTATCGATCTGGACTGCTGTGATGCTCGTCCTGATCATCTTTACGCTCCCCGAGACATATCCGCCTGTTCTGCTAGAGCGGAAGGCGAAGAAACTTCGCAAGGAGACCGGTAATCAAGAGCTTCGAGCACCATCCGAGTTGTCTGGACGCACGCCAAGCCAGCTCCTCCTTGCCAATGTCGTGCGTCCAACCAAAATGCTGGTCCTGTCGCCGATCGTTTTTCTCCTCTCGCTCTATATCGCAGTTGTATATGGATACTTGTATATCATGTTTAGCACGCTGACCATCGTCTTCGAAGGACAGTACGGGATCGGCCATGGAAATGTTGGGCTTGTTTTTCTCGGCCTAGGTCTTGGCCAAGTGATCGGGCTGTTCTTCTTTGCTAGCACTTCGGATCGGAACCTGAAGAAGCGGGCTGCCAAGAACAATGGGGTTATGAAGCCGGAGATGAGACTACCATTCCTGCTTCACTCAAGTTGGTGCGCGCCAGTTGGGCTGTTGATTTATGGGTGGACGGCCGAGTACAAGGTGCAGTGGATGGTACCCATTATCGGGACGACGTTTGTTAGCATTGGGATGATCTGTACGTTCATGCCGATAGGGATTTACCTGGTGGATGCATATACCACTTATGCAGCAAGTGCTATGGCGGCGAATACTGTTTTGAGGAGTTTTGGAGGAGCGCTGTTGCCATTGGCTGGGAGACAGCTGTACGACAGGCTGGGGTATGGATGGGGTAACAGCCTACTAGCATTCATTGCGCTGCTGTTCGTGCCCGCGATCTGGGTGTTGACGAAGCATGCCGAGTATCTGAGGACGCATCCGAGGTTTCAATTCAAGATGTGAGTTGAAGGGTGAGATGGAAAAGTGAATAGACACAGCTTTAACGCTTGCATGATCAATAGCACTGCGTTGCATTACATTGCGATGGAGTACCAAATAGAAGGACGAGCATCTTCCGAGGGTAAGTCTTTTTGCTTTGAAGTGGCCCTGCTGCGACCTGTATCTACGGTACCGTACATGCTCGTTATCGTGCGGCAAGCAGGGCTCGGGTGATCGTCGTAGCCAATGCGGGGATGATTCGAAGCGGATTCTCTCACCTTGGTGCAGGTCCGAAGGCTAACCTGCTTCAGTCGCATGGCAAGCACAACACACCACCTGCCTCATGCCACAAAGACGGCAGAACCAGGTAGCTGCACGCATCACGAGACGTCTTTCGAACGACACCATCTATGAGCATCGTGTACTCAGGCTTTGAAGCCCCTGCATATTCTAGAGTTTGAGAGCTTCTTTCCGTTTCGCCTGTTTCCGTTGCCACATGGTTAGTGATCAACCACGCCGTACGGATACTCACCCTCCTTCACTGGTCACATGCGTGTGTGGTGCCTATCACTGCCAGGCTGCCTGCCTCTTGGACTTGACACCGTACTTACCCTACACACTTAACCCTCTAACAGCTCCAAGCAACAACGAGTACTTGACCGTCACTACTGATGTCATCAGATCAGCCATCTTCGAGCCGAACCACCGTCAGCCATGCGTCCATGAGCCGCCGAGACACTGCTAGCGATGTCCCCCTTTCGCCTACGGCTCGAGAGCCAGCCTTGAGGCAGACTATATCACACGGCGACTCCAGTGTCCACCCTCAGCCGTCGCTGCCTCGCCGGAGTCATTCGGAACGAGTCTCGCATTATCGGTCTCCCTCCAGTCCAGACCTCAACCATGACCTCCCTCCACTTCCCCGCCCGGACATGTCGCCCGAGGCTAGAAGACAGACCATGGTTGCTATGGACCGCAAGAGAAGGCTGACTGCATCTGCCCAAGACACTGGCAGAAGAAGGACTACCACAGGCGGCTTCACCAGCAGGGACAACCGCTACTATCACACTACTCCACGCCGAGACTCGCAGCATTCCTCAGGCTCACAAGGTGCAGGCGGTGACCAGAGGGAAGTCATTGACTTGACCAGCTCTTCCCCGCCGGCACCAAGGTCCGGTGCTCTGCAACCCACGACTCCCACAAGCCAGCGTAGGACGCCCTCCAACAGCTCGAGAAGTTATCTTGTTCCCAGGTGGCAGCCCGACAGTGAGGTGTCGGAGTGTCCCATATGCCGCCGTCAGTTCGGCTTCCTCTTCAGGCGCCATCATTGCAGGAAATGTGGAAGGGTTGTGTGCAATGACTGCTCACCACATCGCATCACCATACCGAGACAATATATCGTGCATCCCCCGGGCACCTGGGACGACTCTTCCTCACTGTCCGACACACCAACCATCGATCTCACCGGGGGGCACGACGACGAGGATGGCGGTTATGCAGCACTGTCCTACAGGAGGCCCAACCCAGCATTAGGAGGCGGAGAAAAGGTGCGCCTATGCAACCCGTGTGTACCAGATCCCCAGCCTGCACTACTGGCGGAAGCGGGAGAACTGCCACAAAGCCAATCCTTCTTCGCCCTAGGTCAGCAGAGAGAATTGTTTGGTGGAGGACCGACCGACTCGCAGCGCTCGCCACCTTCCACCCTGACGGAATTTCCACGCTTCCAATATCCGCCAAATTTCCACTCTGCTCGCCCCACCGAAAGTGATAGCCAGCTCTACGCAAGACTCCAACACCCTGGCACGAGGCTGAATTTTGGCGTGGACCAAGGGATTCATGACTCAACCACGAACGCCTATTCGGCTGCCTCAAGACACCCCATCATGGTAAGAAACCAGACTCTCACTTCTAGAGGGAGCACTGAACAACCACAGGGACCACCTCACAACCATTACGTCCCCACTATGGTGCCCATGCACTCTCGCTACCACTCTCTCGATTCTCGACACGGACCACTTCCACCCTTGCCACCATTTCATACCCCAAGAAATTACTTTGGTGGTATAGCACCCCCCAGCTTTCCCTCTGCTGTACCGTCACAGTCTTCTGACCTCCAGCCATCGGCCAGCACAACAGTGTCTCGACCAGCGCGACGCCGAATAAGGGAGGAGGATATCTGCCCCATCTGCCGTCGTGAACTCCCTCCAAAGGGCCCCAATGGTGAGGAAACAGAGCGAGAGAACCACATCATGGACTGTATATCAAGGCATGACACGTCCACGCCGACGCAACGTCAGCCGCTCCCTGTCCCCCACTCCAACACTTCAACATCACTTCCCGCTGATGCTCACATCCGAACGCAAACTTTCGGTGCATCAGGTCCAACGCTTCCCATCGCCTCCTCGCACGCCACGTCGTCTTCAACCCCACCAGCGCCGGTACGGCCACACGTTCCAGGCATGATAAGGTTCATAGCCACCGAGAAAGATTGCACGCCCCAGCCCAACTCTGACGGTGAGCTTGATGAGAGCAGTGTAGAATGCAGCATATGTATGATCGAGTATGAGGTCGGAGAGCGCCTGGTCAGGCTAGAGTGCTGGTGCAAATTTCATGAGGAGTGCATTGTCCAGTGGGTCGGCAGGGGTGGAGGCTGTCCGTTACACAAGATTAACACATAGGGATTGGAACTGCATGCAATCTTTTAGTTCGGAGCAACGGTCGATTCGGCAGCGCTAGCTGAATCTCGATATCAATTACTGGTGGAGCGTTGCAACGTTGGCGCAGCTTCTGGCTGGGCTGGGCTGGTCATCCGGCATATCACATATATGGCACGTCAGACATGTTTCGTATGGCAGTGACCAAGACTTCACTTTACGACTTCGCATGACTTAATGGAACCGCATATACCAAATCAATTAGCTACGACCAATCCATACCGGTGTTTATCCCACAGTACAAACCAAGCACGACGTCTATCACTTCGTTATAATGTCAATGTTGGGCGAGGCGTTTCCCCACGCACTGTCTGTTGCGCCACATCTGATTTAACACGTATCGCTGTTGTTTGCCTTTCATCGCGTGAATTCGCATAGCGCTTGGGTAGTCAGTAGGTAGACAGCTGTGCCGCGTTCCCCGGATACTGGAGAGGGCACGGACGGGTAGTCTCTATGAACGCGCAGGGCGCTGGGCGCTGTTCCACACCACACGCAGATCTAGGCCGGGAGATGGGGCGGTAGGGCAATGATTTGCATGTTTGGGTTCTCATGTCTATAGCACGTGCGTTCCGCTGACGGGCACAACCAAGTGTGTTCGACCGCTCTACTTGTACCGCTCTAGATGGAACGGATCCTCCCGCGGAGGTGCCGCAGGCTCATCGAACGGGCGCGACAACCCAGACTCGAACCTTAGATTGCTCGGGCGGTTGGAGCATCCTCTTGCCCCGTTGCGCTGGTAGTAGGCTGAGTATTCCGAGGCGGCACTCGCGGCGCTGAGGCCGCTAGCGCGACTGACGCTGCTGTCTCGCTGGCTGCCGTCATCGATGACTGGGATGTCGGTGTACCTCGACATCTGGTCTTGTGGACGATAGTAGAAATCAGGTTCGATGCCTCCATTGTGAGAGACCTGCAGAGTGTCTGTTGTCAGCCGATGATGCGTTCGCGGCTGTTCTACTTCGTGCCCCCGCTTACCTGATTTCGACCCGTGAGACTGAGATCTGGCAGAGGCCATCCGGTCCTCGTCTCGATTTCCTTGCTCGCCGCGGGATCCGTGGGGGCGGTCTCTTCTTGCGGTGGAGGTGTCAGACCGTGGTAGCTTCGCCACGTCGGGTGACTCATGTGGTCGAAATAGAACGCGTGATCCGCGCGCTTCCACTGGCCAGACCGTAGATGCGGAACAATGCGGTCCAACTCCACGATGTCTGCCTTCAAATGCGGCCATCTCAGTAGGACTGACTGGAGAATACTGCGTCGAGAGGTCGAGCCTTGTGATACCAGCGCTGAGATCATCGTGGGCAACGTCTTGTCCCAGAAGCGCTCGGTCGTTGTTCCGGAAAGTGTTGATGGAGTATCTGCTTTCTAGGTAAGCTCTTTCTGCGTGTGACTCGGGGGCATAGGGATTTAGACTTGGCTGACCTTGTGGGGTAGCAGACATGGAGGCCTTGCTCTCATTCCTGTAGAGGGGGTACGGTGTGTGACCGGCGGAAGGTTGGTGTCCTTCTGGATCAAGACTGCCTGCTAGAATAAGTGCTGAGGCACGTTGAGTCGCTCGAAGCGCAGCGTAGTGGTCGATTATATCATTTTCGGCATCGTAAATGTTGTCTTCGAGTGCTTTATCATCGAGGTCCTTGATGAGCTTTTTGTACTTCTTAGAGCCGGAGTAGCGGACATCGAGAAGTTTGCGCTGAGCCCGTCTCATCCGGTGCTGCTCAATCTTAATCTCCTCTCGTATCTCGTAAAGTTCTTCCGCCAGACCGGTGCTGGAATCTCGCTGCCTCAGTCTGGTAACTTCAGTATCTGTGCTGTAACGTTCCTGGTAATGTTGAATCCAAGCATCGATGAGTCTCAGCAGACGAAGCCTTGAAGGATGACGTGCATGGGAATCTAGGGTGATCCTACTCTTGACCAGAGTGTGTAGAGCCCAGACAGTGTTGATATGCGTACCGATACGAGCCAATATGCATGCCTCACAACCGTCTGCCTGTGGTTTGGCGTCGATCAAGCTATATTGACGGTCGAATTCGGTCTCCACAAAGTCCCCAAAAGCCTCCTGAACCTGTTCAGAAGACAGCCAAATCTTGTGTAACCGTGTCAGTGGCTTGACAATGGCATCCCAAGCGTAAGCACCGATATGCTCTCGGTCGCTCGCTCGAAGTATTTCCATTCTGGCGCCGACTTCAAGTGCTAGATACTTGAACCATTGGTGTACAAAGTCAGCATTGAGGCCAGAGTGCACATCACACAGATAGGTGTACTTGGACTGTTCTGGTAAGAGTAGCTTTCGTACGACTGAGTGTGGTTTGGCAAGGGGGAATCTCAACTTTGTCATGAGCGGTCGGGTGCGATTGAGATAACATTTTCGCCCATACTCGTCGTCGAAGTTTTCCCCCGTATCGCCCTGGAGGAAAAGAACATTGCAGAAGAGCTTTATCTGCTCGTCGGGGACGAGTTTTCGGTCTGCGAGGACGTTTTTGCAGTTGATCAAATCTGGATCTAAAGCCAGCATCTTGTCAGCTTCTGATTCAACGAACTTTTTGGTATAAATTGATGTTTTGCGGCGGTAGATACTTTGAAGGTTCAAGCACTTACCAGCAGTGCTTTGTGGTCTATACTTTATCGATGATCGTGACCGAACACGAGAGACACGATGTGAACGCTCACGTTGAGACACGCGGGTCGCTCAGGTAAGATATAGTCCGAGACAGCCTGACGCCGAGAAAGGAGCTGAGTAAGACGTCGTTCATTGTACACATTGTGCCAGGAATAGGTAGACAAAGAGTCGTTGCTAGAGTAAAGACCGACATTTCTTACCAGAAGCATCTTGTATGTTCACTCTGCACCGTACTTGCTTTATACTGGACCTAAGAGTATTGAAAGGAGGCGACCACAGTCAAGGCGGCTGGAAGGTAGGCAGTGCAGTATCGCTGAAGTGGCACAAAGGTAAGCATAGGAGGGCGAGTTGCACAACAAAGGGAAACAAGAACGCACTGGTGTAAAGTAATTCTCCTTGGCCTGTGCTGCGAAGCTGCTGTGATGATGACTAAGTGGCTCCATTAGGCCTTGTGTCGAACTCATATGATGTGTAGTACTTCCACTGTAGAACATCACCTCTGCCTAAACTCTTCTCGTAGTCTGGAACATACCGAGTGAAGAAAGGCCAACTATATGCGTTTGTGGCGCAGCCGCACAGCGCTTCTAAACAACCCGCAACTCGACTTCTCCCCAAACAGTGCACATCCTATCTCAACTCAGCAGATCAAGCGGAAGCCACCTAGGGCAGAGCTGTCGTGGGTGATGATGTTCGCATAGACATGTTTGCTATCTAGCACGATCCTGTAAGGTCCTGGCCGCTGATAGCCGCTGTAAGTGTCTCCTGGCGGTAACAGAGGGTATGTATAATACGGTGGCTCACCTCTCAGTTGGAGAGCACCACGGTTTTGGAAGTCGTGAGGATACTCGGCATCGCCTACCCGTGTGCCGTTGCGCAGATGACGTGCGGCCACACGGAAAGTGTGAAGATCATGCCTACTAAACCTGGTAGAAGCAGTCTCGACATGAATTTGAGTACTGTTATAGGAGACAAGGAATCGTGACTGGTCTTCATCATCTGTGTCGGTGACTGAAGAACTGGTGTACTCTGAGCTTTCGGTTTCTTCTGTGTGGAACTCGTTGTATTTCAGTCTTTCCGGGTACTGCGCTCCACCATGATACTTTTCGTTGTCGTAATCATGGTAGGATCTCTTCCCGTTGGCCGTATTCAGTTGTGGACCGTGAATTGAGTTCATGAGAGAACTCGCTGCTGCAGACGTGGTTGTCCATCTTGGAGGACTATTGGATGGGTTCCGAACGGTTGATTGCTCGTGCCAGTGCGAAGTAGCACAATGGGTAGCTGCGCAGCGCGTCTTTTGGACATCGGTTGCGGTATGTGTGCTCACGTTCACTTTAACCGCCCGAGTAGCGACGTTGGCTTGTTGATTTGGTGCAGAAGGCGTATTCCGTGATATGCTTTGCTGTTTGAGTGCCGAAGTGCTTGTAGCTGAGCAGGTACTGTGGACTTGTTGGTGTTGTAGCTCTTGTGTCTCGACTTCTGTGCTCGCATGAGCACTTTGTGTAGCATGAACGGGTCTACGCTCAGGTGTGACTATACGTGTCCGCTCCCAGCTTGCTGTAGAAGCACTGGTTGAGAACCCTGTTGTATTCGATGTCGTCCTGGTTACAAATGGTGACAATGCAGACGTCGTAGTATACGTGAATTGTGCCGAGCTGCCTTTGCCTCCGTCTGGTTGGTGAGCTACATACTGTATGAACGCTCGAGCATGGCTGGTTGATTGCCCTTTCGGCTTCTCAGGCTGGCGAACCTTTAGGACCTTTCGGAATGGCTTGGTCAAGACGTCGACGAGTCTGCACCCGAATGAATGGATACGAAGGATTTCTTTCTCGATGAGGTCGATACGGAGGTAGTCGACGAATTTGACCGATCCAGTCCCATGTCGAAGACGGTTGGTCTTATGCCGCAGTCGTTGAAAATAGTTCTTGCGAATGGCACCAGAGAGCACTTTGCTCTGGCTGTGTTTGCCATGACTGACGCGGTTCTCGGTCCTACCTAACATGATTTTGATGGTCAGTAGAGAGTGGAAGGTTACGCTTACATTGTGAATATCATGACTGCTGGTGCTGTTTAGTGTATTAGAAGGTGGAATGAAGACCACGTGGACGAGGAAAGGGTCTGCTGGTGGAGGCTGACTATGAAAGTGAAGGTTTGTCGTAACTCGAGATGGAAGACAGGCGCTGCATGCACGTCAGACTAATGTTTCGAATGAAGAGGGCAGACGCATTTGATCGTTCCTGCCAGAGCTGACGTCCAAATACCGAATGACATTCGAAGTGGCGAGCCTAGAGTCTTGTGAAGGTCTTTGAAGAGGACATGAGGACGGTTGTGGGGTCTTGTCTCTGGTTGAACGATTGGGCCGTCATCGGGCTCATTAACCGGATCGCGTTCACAGCACGGAACGCGATCCTGGTGGTCATCGTCAACCTCCTCGCTCTCATCGTTGCTTCCCTCGACAGTTTGCGCATTCCTGCCCCCAGCACTGCCCTCGCCCAGACTGCTCTCAGCTTCACGGTCTTTAGGCACTTCATCCACTGAACCCCGCAGTATATTGAGGTCGAACCTCGTTCGGTAGTGGCCAATTTCTGCACCTTTCTGGGCTCGATATTACTCCTGTCATTCATGCTTTTTGGGAGCTGCGAGTCTCGTCCATCATGCACTTGAAATGCCATTGCTTCACAGCCAACTCCCGAATAAACCGGTTGTTCCGTAATTCAGATCAATACTCGCGATATGGATAGACACGATGGAACAGAAGCGATGCGAGAGATTGGCTGTTAATCGCTTACTACCTTTTGTTTCAAATAGGTCTGATGGAGTATTCAGCGACCGAGACGCCCACACCTTTACGTGGTCAAAATACAAAAACTCTTTTACTCAATCTGTCATGCTTGGAACCTTCATTCTTCTCTTTGCTTGCTCCTTTTACAAGACTTACATTTTCCACACGTCCCACAGCTGGCGGACAACGAATGAACTCACCTGCTGTCCAAGTCCTTCCAAGCAGCCATTCCGCACAGTCTCACTATCGTCACTGTAGTCAGGACAAACAAGGTCTGGAGCTTACGGAGCAGAAAAAATGTAGATGCACGCATGAAGGATGAAGCTGTGCTGCCGAAAAGAGTCCAACGACTGCTGTGGAGGTATCTCTGGTCTGCCCAACAACGGGCTTCCGATGACGTAACCGTACCTGTCCCTTCTAAATCCGAGATCCATATGGGCGATGATGATGTTACCAGCAGATACAACAGTACAAAAACGTAGGCGTCAAAGGTAGGTCTAAATCCCAGCAGTCTGTCCCATCACTCCGTCCCGTTCCAAATCACACACACACATCAGCCACAATGGCCCGCATCTTCATAACTGGCTCCTCCGACGGTCTTGGCTCCCGCGCCGCCAACGCCCTCGTGCAACGCGGCCACAAAGTCACCGTCCACGGCCGTAACGCCCAACGCGCCACCGACGCCCAAAAGGCCTGTCCAGGCGCCGAAGGCGTCCTGACCGCCGACCTTTCCAGTACAGAAGCAACCAAAAAGCTCGCACGCGAACTCAACGACAAAGGGCCCTGGGACGCGATCATTCATAATGCAGGTGTGATGGGCGTTCCAAGCAGCAGCAAGGGGCCCGAGGGTCTACCGACGCTGTTCGCGACGAACACGCTGGCGCCGTATACGCTGGCGTGTCTGGTGAAGCCGCCGAAGCGGCTGGTGTTTTTGTCGAGTCAGTTGCATCAGGGCGGCGACTCGAGTTTGAGGGACATTCAGAAATGTGGGTATGGAGATAGTAAGCTTCATAACACGATGATGGCGTTCGCGTTCGCAAGGAAATACCCGGGTGTCGAGGTGTCGAGTCTTGATCCGGGGTGGGTGCAAACGAAGATGGGCGGGGCCGGGGCAAGTGATGATATTGGTGCGGCAGTTGATACGTATGTGATGCTTGCTGAGGGGGGAATGCAGAGTGGGAAGCATTGGTATCATTGTAAGGAGAGGAGTTATCAGAAGGATGCTGCGAATGAGGAGAAGCAGGAGAGGCTGCTGAAGGAGTTGGAAGGGGTTTCTGGGGTTAGTGTACCGAAGGCATGATTTGCGAAAGTCTCAAAGCATCCACGGTTGTTGGGAGTATTCAGGAAACTGTACAGCTTAGTGAAATGTAAAAACATTGTGTACTATTGCAATAATTGTTGTATCCAATGTTCTGGTTCGTGATTCATCAGTCATGATGGTCATTTGAACCTCTGCCGCCGAGTTTCGATTGTACATCATAGGAAAACTCCCATACGCCTTCCTTCTAATACATTCACGTTCAAAACCCAAGTTCAGCCTCCAAGCGTAGACCAGATCAATGACTAGGATATGTCCAAGATATACCGTCGGTGTTGCGGAAGTGCCAAGATTGAACATTTCGGCGTCGTTGACTTCGTGTTCGTTGAGGCTGATCGGTACGTCCGACGGTGGCAGCACGCCGAACCCCTCCATCTGCATCAACAGGATCGGAAGCAACGCGCCGTCCGTGTCGTTCGCTTTGGGTCCGATGGATAGATGTTGTAGATCCAAAGATAGTCCCCAGCCGCCGTTCCCGCACGGCTTCCGCATGCCCAATGGCAGTAGGTCCCCCACGTGACAAATCCTCGCAATCAGTCCTCCCACACCATTCGCATACCCTGTTCGCCTCGTCTGTTCTGTCGACATTCTCTCCACTACCACTTCCCCAGTCTCCAATACTCACTGTCTTATGATGAGGTCTCGCCCCCGATCGTAATCAGTTATCCCCATCACTCCCTCTGCTGAATCGTCCACCTCCGGCAGGGCCACTCTGTCCACCCGTCACGCTCCCTCCTCCGAGTTCGCGCACCGGCTCATCAACCCAGCAAAAGCTTGTTAGGTCCATTACCCACTTTTGATACTGGTCTTCAAGAAACTCGATTGTCAATGGCTTTGGCCATGACGAGAATGTGGAAGAACTTGTTGGATCGCGGAGCATCTGTTCAAAAGGCTTGAAGAGAACACGGTGGTGAGAAATGTCGCGCCATTCGTCGTCCATGTCAATGTGAAGTTGCGCGCCCGTTGCGAGTTCGAAGCTGTAATGTTGTGTCAGCCTCGATAACGGCGAAGAGGATGTGGTGCGAAGTGGAGCACGACGCGAGAGCCGGATCGTGCACGTCCACACTTGCGTGGCATGTGGATGACAGGACAGGGATGAAGCTAGACTTACCCTATATAAACACCATTCGCACTTCCCAGACTAATGATACTCGCACCTGGGCTCGTCTTCACCAGATGGTAGATCTCACAATATGGCATCAGATCTGTGTGGCTCGGGTATTGTGGAAAGTGAGGAAATTTTAACTGGTTGTCTGGTTAGCAAGCGTCCCTTTATAGTCTAATGACGCTTCGCCGAGCATTGCTCGTGGAAGTGGTGAGAGACTTACAAAATGCAAATCTCTTTTGGCATTTTCAGCATACTTATCCTCCCAGAAAAACCTCAGGACGACCTGATCTGTTCTCGATAGACCACTCATCGCGCCTGATGGTACTTGATGGTGTTGATGCGAAATCGGCCTGTTCATGAAATCGAAGCTCGAATTGCTTTCAGCAGAAATTGGCCTTGAATCGTGACCAGCGTGGTACGAAGATGGACCGGTCTGCGCTGGATGTGTCGCGTTGCTTCCTAGACCACCGTTTGGTGCTGAGTGACCGGTCTGAGGTGGAGAATATGATCCAGACTGTGTGTTTGCGCCGAATTGATGTGGTGCTGAGGTCGAGGTCGTGCTGTCTTTGGAGTTACGGAAAGAATTGCCACGAGAGAACCTTCTCATTGTGTTTGCAAATGCAGGAGACATGTTGAAGAAGAGGAGATGATGTTAGTCCGAGGCCAATTTGGGCTGATGTGAGTCCAAGAAAAGCACGAGGCAGGACGAGTGATTCGTTCGACAAGAAGCTAGATTGAGCCAGTAAGGATGCGACGCGAACTTGAATCAGCCACGAGAAGCTAACAGATACTGGACCGGCTTTACAGAAAACACTCGAAGCAATGGGCCTTGTACTCTACGTCGCCCCGTTCTTGCTTAGAAGAAAGTTCAAAACTATGATGGTTGGGGAGCGGACCTGTCCGATCGGAGGACATTATTGAACTCTGAGCCAGACTGTGAAAAGGATGTGGCAGAAAATGTCCGTTGTGATGGGGTGATGGTCTCGGAAGCGTGGCGGCAGCCCCGGAAAGCCAAACAGAGATCCGACATATTTGTGGCTGGGTGCTCCGTTGGCCATGGCGCTAAGCTCAATATGGACTCTCGAAATTAACCCTGGAAAAGGTTGTTGGTGTTAGTGCTACACTCGATTGCCAAGATGAGGTTTCCAGCCTCGTGAGTAACGATGGAAACACGCACTTGTCTACGAAATGATGACGAGTGAACAAGGACAATGTCCAGCATCCTGGTAATTCACACGTTGACACTTTCTACAGGACATAATTCGGATATGACTTAATTGTAGCTCAGTGAGCAAGTTTATGCTTATCGAACAAGACGTTGTAAGCGGATTCGGGCCAGTCAAAGCCCATCAGTCATGCACTTCGTTGCGGTCAATTGCGCCACCGTTGCCAAGCATCTGTGGCATTGTGAAAGATGCCTTTTCCAGGAATTTGGTACTCCAGATATGCATAAGAGTCCCTTCTGGCCGGGCCCAGAAGAGAAGCAATAGCAAGCCAGTTGATTCTATCGATCGTGATCTACGGCCTGTAGATTGACAAAGGCTGCTGGACCGCCATCCTGACTCAAGACTTCTAGAAAAGCTTCAGTCTGGCGCAGTATTGTTTCAAGGGCAGCGGTTGGCGACCTGCCCAGTGACGCTGTCGCACTGTTAGCAGAGCACTTCTTGGAAGCATGGTGACTTACTCAGAATAGCTGAATTGAGGTCTTCAGCTACTTTCGTCCTCCCACTCGCGTCGAGCAGGTGACCGTTTTGACTCGGTGATGGGTCGAAGTAGGGCATCAAGCTGAAGATATCATGTAGATACTTGTCATTCTCCGGAGTGCTGCCACCAAATTCCTGCTTGAGGGTTTGACCATATTCGAGAGCTTCATGTGTAAGCCGAGTGTACTCATTGACTTCCTCCGACTCTGCTGCTGCCTTTCCGTTCCCGTTCATGGATGGCTGATGCTCGTCATCTAGCTCCATGGGCTGGTCAAAGACGTCGTCTACAGCAGACGAGTGGCTTATGCCATTGCTCGACTGCTTGGTCTTTCGTAATGAATCTGTCAGCTTCTCGATTTCTGCTGCTCTTAAAACGAGCTCGATGAACTTCCGGCATTTCAAGTGAAACAAGATATGGCGATTAGACTGCGCTTGCAGTACTTCTGGGAAGTGTTCATCCATGGACGTTAAAGCAGTGTCGATGTCGCCTTGCAAAATCGCATGTCGAATTTGCTGTCTCGGCCTTGCATCGGGGACGTCGGCGTTCTGTAACTCTGGTAGGGGTGATACTTCGCCATGTAACGCCGCCCTTTCATCTTGAACCTGTTGGGAAAGTGCTTTTGAGGTCTCAATGTACCCACCGTGCGATAGGAATTGTGCAACCAGCTCTTGCACGAAAGAAGCCTCATTGGGCTGATCCCGGTGCAGCTTGTTCGTTCTGGTTTTTGAAATCTGCATGGCGACTTTTTCTTCCTCTTCTGCCAATCTATTCTTGACATCATAGACGAAAGGACTCTGGCCAAGATTCACGCTTATTAGGATACCATTGTGCTTCTTCATCCCTATGCACGGGAAGATGGGTGTCGACGGGAAGCTGATGTCCTTGAAAGCGACACCGAGGTCATAACCGTTCTTGGTGAAGAATGCAGAGCCCTTGTTAAAATCGATGCCACAACCAATGATGTCTCTTTCTCCGAAACCTGATCTATAGGTATGCCCATTAGGCTGCCCATCGTATATTTTACCGTCGTCACCATGGTAGGCCCATGACTGAGGCTCCCATCCAGGCAGTCTTTCAAGGGAAAACGACGAGCTTGAGAAGCCAACAGCCACTGCACAGTCCTTGCTCTTGTTTTGAATGATGACCTCGTAGTAGTAGATGCCGCATTGCGGGCTTATCGGGTTATCGGTGCGGATGGAAGCTGCTTCCAGGTCTTTGCCGTTCACGCCACTATACCTCATGTCATAATGGTCGTTTAACAGATCGAGCCCTTGGTGCTTGTCGGTAGCGCTCAGCTTAAACGGCAGAGGTATAGCATCGTCGTCTGTTGGCGGAACACTTTCTATTACGTCGTATGTCACGCCTCTGTGTGACTGGGGGGTTCGTGCACGGCTGAAGCTGTTCCGTGTCGAGCTGTGTAGGCTGGCAGCGCTCGCGTCTTGGTCCCTTAGCGCACGAGCTTTTGCTTCGTAGGCGGCCTCAAGCTTTCTGGCATAGCGAGAATGTTCGAGATAGGATGGCATGAAGAAAGGTGGTATGGCTGGTCTTTGCGAAGTGGTGGATATGCCCCTTCGATGTGTAGCCATGTCGTGTTCCCGGGCGTACATCTTTGAATCGGCCGGATATTGAGGTGGGAAGGAGTTGTTGGGTGCAGCGCTGGCGTCGTGTGCAGCGCCAGATCTTGTTAGGTTGTTCGTAGCGTTTGCCTGTCCTCCAGTGACTACTGAAGCGTATGACAATCGCCGAGGTATGTTCGCAGAGCCAGCATACGAGCTCCTCCTGACTGTGCTACTTCCTCCAGCATCAGCCATTACCAGCTCTTATGCCCAGTCCTGGGCTACCCCAACCACCTGCCCCAAGTGCTAACTTGCTCGATATTCTCTCTAGTTGTGGAACAACTGCGCTTCGGGAGGATGTGGTAGTCACTGTCGTCGTTGAATGAGGCGTCCGCAGAACCTGGCGAGTTTGAATGAACGAACTACGTTAGTTGAAGTTGTGCAGGTCTATCTGGATATCAAGGAGTCACATGCAGTAGTTGATAAGATATGGAGCTTATTAGTGGTGCGTACAATGCCCATGGGGTGGCAGTCTGGTTACGTGCTCGTTACTAGAGGCTTGTCTTCATTGGTCCTCTGGCGATGTGGGTCGGCATCGTCACGCGTGCAAGTAACTGGAGGAAGGCATAAGTTGTCTCATGAAGTGAAGGGGTCACACGTCGGCATCCCACGTTAGGAGACGTGTAGAACTACCAGTACTGCTCTGGGTATGTCAAGCAAGTTTGAATGTGGTGAGGTTGTAGGATCGGATTTTGGTTAATCTGTGCCGAAATATGGCATTGATCTACGACCATCCTCCAAAATGCTCCCGCATGCTTAGCAACTCCTTGGAACAAATTACGCCCAGTCTGCGCTTCGTACCAGGCAGCGTGATGAATCACTGCCAATGAGCAACATGACCCTCCGCGCCATCTTGAGTTGCAACTGATGCACGAAAGCCAGTTCTTGAAACCTCGTGCTGTACGCCTTTGCCCCAACCCGCAACCCAAGGACATCAGCAGATACATGGAATTGACGAGGCGCCAACTTCCAGCCATAATGCATGCCAGTGTAGTGATACAGTAGAGTAACCTCCGATAAACCAAAGACTTCTGCTCTCCAACGCCAATGCCGATGCAATATACTTGTACATAATCGAGTTGTATCATGGTTCAAGAGAAACCGTAGGTGGCGCCAGTATGGGTGGTGGGGAGCTAGCAGCTGGCGTAGCGATCTCCATTTTGTCCGGATGGTCGCCAGCGTGACTGCCTGCAGCGGCATCGCTCTTTTCACTTGGCCTTTGGTCGCTGCTGCTTTGCATCGAGACATCCTTGATGCTGCTGTCCGACGTGCCATTGGCAAGTGCAGATGTCTCGGAACCTCTCCAACTGGACACTTCCCAAACATGGCCGGTGAAACTCTTGAGCTGTAGACCTTTCCGTGCCCACTTCCGGCAAGGTGTCCCAGTCCGATCAAGAGCTCTCAGGTTAGCATTGATGAAGCCGGTGTTGGCCTTGGGCCCGAGTTTGTGGTTGGCAGTGGTGGTGATTGGTTTCGATTGACTATGATCTATGGTACCATCCTCACTAGTACGAGGTTAGCTATGGACAACAAGCTCGATTACGGAGGCTGACTTACAGGCGTGGTTTCTTCTTGGGGCCCGGTTTGCCTCTGGGCTTTAGCATACCATCGGATGGCATGGGTGTAGATCGCTTCACGCCGTTCACTGAAGGCGGCTGCTTGTGTGTAGTACCACCAGGTGATGGTGCGTCTTGCATTGGCAGAGGCGTAGAGTTTGCCTCTGAAGTATATTCTTGCGACGCGACCTTCTTCAGCTTTGGTAGCTCTTCGACTGTCGGAGCTGGCGAAGGGGCTACTGAAGAAGGCTCTTTCGGGGGCAGAAACCTTTGCAGCACTTTTGGAGGTATCGACAGCACAATTATCTTGCTCTGCTTCTTTGATGTCTTGTCCACGCGACCATTTCCTGTTGGTGTAGTCGACATGGTGACCGTAGTCGTCGACATTGACGAACGGTACTGTTATGGAGTGTGACTGTCGATAGCAGTACCGGTCGTCGACGTGTATTCGATGGTTGTGGTCAACAGCTTAGATGGTGAGTTTGCCGCGTCAGAAGCCGGAATGCAGCACAAAGACAGGCGGTAAGGGTTGGGTGATGCGTGGTGCGTGATTAGCTGCGAGGCAATTGTGGTCAGGGCTGCGAGTCGGTTGTACACTCTGAAATGGTGCTTAATTCATTATGTCACGCCTGGTATCGTGATTGATGGCGATGAGGTAGAAAGAAAGGGAGAAATGCATGGAAAGTAAGAAGGTTGATGATGATGGGTGGGACTGAGGCATGATTGCCCATGGTTGCGATAGTAGCTGATCCTGCTACTAAGCCGTGTGCAAAGTCAAGCGTCTCAGCGAAGATGCGCATTCTTCCAGACTTGCCAGATCCGATGATCTCGAGTGTTCAGAAGGTGCAGCGCAGCAGCACTAGCGCGATTTGAATGGACCCACCCGTGCCTGCAGCAAATCACAGCCCGGACAGGGCACCGATGCGGATGTTCAGGAGACTGCAAGGCCAGTCGAAGCCAAGATGGAAGTCGCGCTGCGAGACAAAGCCTGCGCAAAGATGATGCCAGCTTTGGCCGCCTCTTGCGCCTGTGTTCCAGCGATCCAGCTATCTGACTTGCGATGGTGCCCGCCCCGTCTCGCAATTTTCTACCTCTTTCTTCCAGGCAATCGTGACACGCCATTGCCCATCGCAAGATTACTCCTTCCACAAGAACACAACCACGAATGAGATCATCGCCGCCTCGCTGGATTATCTGACCAAATGCCAGAATGAGCATACGAATCCAATGTCCTGACGAAATTGCAAGTGCACGCGAGTCTGAATTCGTGCATTGAGTATCCATCGACCAGGCGTGCTCCAGCAGTCCAGCTTGCTCACTGCATCGCGCCCGGTATCTGCGCCTTCTGTTCTCGTCGCTTACCAGAATGAATCCTGCCAAACGCAGACGACTTGATGCCACTGCCTCAGCCCTATCCAAACCATTCCGTTCCCCACTGCGAGTGACCTCCAGTAATCGCCAGTCTACAGTTGAAATTGCAAAGACAGATTATGCTGACAACCAGGCAACGACGCCAGTCAAGTCCGAACATAACAAAGCTGTACCGTCCAAGCTAGCTACCTGGAACCCTTCAAGGGAGCTTGAAGGAGAACAGGACATCACCAAGTTGCAGAAAGAATACGCTGCTCTGAGCCAGCAGCTACGAAAACTTCGCCAGGACTTTGATGTAGTCGAGCAAGCTCGACAATTACGAGCAGCCGGTCGAGAAGAGAAGCTCAATAAGGCTATCCTGAAATGGCGTGACGTAGCTCGAGATGCTGCCGATGAAGTATTCGAATCAGCCAGCAAGCGAGTCAATGACATGGGCGGCCTACAAGCGTGGCAGAAGAATACATTGGCCGCCTCAAGTCAGAATCGTCTCAGTGACTGGTTCGATGATAAGGAGCAACAGCCATCTTCTGATGCTGTGGAGGGTTTTGGCGACGATATCACAGGCGGCCTACAGAGCGACTCTCTTGCAGCTGATGAAGCCGCTGGGGAGGCGGAAGAAGAGGTAACCAGCCTTCTGTGCATACAGACTCTCTCAGCTCCTGCTAACAGATCCGTAGCAGTATTTTACTATGGACGTAATGCTTCAACAGCTCAACGTCGACCCCGATCTTCTAGGCTTTGATACCACGAATGAGCGATGGTTGGAATGATCCAGTCCGAACGTATCGATGACCCATTCTCCTGTACTTCACGTTTGCCATGGGTTTGCACCGCCCGTCATCTACTAGCGATTTGACAGTCATGTTGTCCACACCAGAGCTTCGCGGCACAGAGATACCCTCGTCTACCCCTTGCCTCACCAACGACTTCTGTATCACCCACACGGCATTTAGTGGAATAGGACACGAAACCGTTTGATTGGTTCGACTTCACCAAGTCCTCAAGGTTCCTATAGATCCTGTGCTGCATGGACAAACGGCACCTTGGGTGATCGTTGACGTTTTGCTCTTTGTCGTGCAAGTGCCTCAAGGTCTACTGCATGGGCCTATGACAGCAGTATTAGTTGCTTCTCACCAAGCACAACACCATATATGGAATGGATACCACAAGAAGCACACAATCCCTCACCACTGCCCACCCTGTGCCACGATCGGCGGCCACTCCTCCTCGTCAACCACAACCCTCTGTCTCTTCCCTCCTTTGCTCCAAACACTCCCACTCGAAAACCCCCTGTCCTGTCGTGCCCCACTCATAGTCTCGTTATGCTTCGCTGTCTCGCTCCAAGCACTCACAACCCCTTCCCCATCCGTCCACTCCCCTCTTCGAGCACCCCACTCTTTCCCTGCCCTCCCCCTCTCGCACTCCCTCCACTCCCTCCGCTCCCACTCCTCCATCGCCTCCCACACCGCGTTCCCCATCTCAATCTCGCCCCTCCCATGATAGAAGAACACAACGTGATGCTTTCCCACCCCCAACGCCCTCATAGCAGGCATATACTGCTCACAAATTCTCGCCAAGTGCAATCTTCGTCGCGTTCCATCTTGCCCTGCATCGGCGTCCGCGAGGTAGACCGCCGTATGGAATTTCGTGAGCGCGTCGCGCTGGAGGATGGCCTGGGTTATGGTGCGTGGATTTGGGAGCGGGCTGTGCCTGTAGGCGTATGTATTCGAGTCTCTGAGGCGGAAGGGGCTTCTGGCGGCGCGGACGCTGGGGTCGAGGTAGAGGGATTGGCTGGTGTGGGTTTGTGCGGGGTGCAGCATTTCGGCGGCTGGGAGGGGGTATGTACCGTCGATTGGGACGGTGGTGAAGGGCGGTTGGTATAGAAGTGGGGTTGGGAGTGATGTTGTTGATTGCTGCTGCTGCTGCTGCTGCTGCTGCATTGTCGGACTGCAGCTGTGAATGTGTTCTGGGGTATGATGTGACGACGCTACTTCGGACGAAGTCGTTGGAAGTGGACGAGGTGGAAACACGTCCATATCGGGGATTTGGTTGCGCTTGCGCGCAAACATGATTGCTAATGAGTTCTGGCTCATTGTGTTGGTGGATGCCTGTTGCAAGCGAGGACGTAAGAGCCTTCGCGCAGAAGATGGGTGTCTTTCGTGGTTACGGTGGTGTAGTATCTGCATGTAGGTGAAGTGAAAGTGTAACGCGTGATACAAGGGCCACTGACCTTGGTTGTGAGAACAACGTGTGACTGGAGTGTGCATCAACCTTAGTGCGCATTTCTGGTGACTACGCAGACCTGATCTATTGACCCCGGAAGACACGACTGCTAAAATGAGACTGTTTGTTGTATTAATGTGCTACCTACCAAAATATATCACCACACTGAAATGCTAGCAATACTTTACACCATACCATTTGCTAATTGCTTGACCGCCATCCCACACAATAACAAAAAGGGTATCTCAACTCAGTGAAGCATCAAACTATGAACAGAAAGCCATTCGTATCTGTCTTGCCGCATTAAATAATAAGCTAAAGTCCACCAAGGAGCAGAGAGGGCATATACGCACATCGCGTTGGATACTGCGTGACGACGGTATGCTAACCACCGGTCTTGCGTCAGTCAACGTTGGTGTTGTCTAAGCTGTCAAAGGTTGCAAACGTGAAAGCAAAGGGATGCTAGATAGTCATGAACGCATACTCACCCGTCGACCCATGGCTCCTGCACCTGGTGTGCGGAACGGAGAATAGTACTCTGGTGGCTGTTCTCCAGTCTGTGCGGTTGGGGTTACGGCAATACTTGCGTGTCGTTGTAGCTCGCCAGGTCGTGGTGGGCTCGTGGTCTGGACTTCTTCATACTCCGGTATCGTTTCCGGACGACTACCGCCGCCCTCACGCGCGAAGGGATTCGAGAAGTTGAGCTGTTGATCAAGATGTCTTGCCATGGCTTCGTCGTAATCATCCGTGCCTTGCGACAAGCTTAGGTCGAATAGCGCATTTTCTGTATCTGTTGGTGCTACAGTAGCACCTTCTTGACTGATCTGGATCGGCGTCCGCAAGATCAAGCTCGATTGCGTGAATGTATTACTTGAAGATCCAGAAGTACCGGCAGGGTGGAAGGAAAGACTCAGCTCGAGCGCGTACGTGCGGGAAACAATACAGCTGTGGAAAGTAGGTGTAAAGATTATGCGCTTCGAATTGCGAACAAGATCGACTGGAGATTTTGTGGTTGTCTGATTCCTGTCTTCTGGTGCGGCCGTATGAGGCAGGGAAACTGGAACTAGCACCTTTGCCGTGTAGAATGGTAAAGACGAAACGTATGCCGATGATGCCCTGGGTATTGACGCTGAAGAAGTCGAGGAAGTCGAAGACTCGATTGAGAAGTTAGACTCCCTCCGTTGCAATTCATCACCTCCTCCGCTACTCATGCGCTTGAAATCTTCCGGACTGTGCTTTGTCCAAGTCACGCTGCCAATGTTTCTGCAAGAGAGTGTGACAGTCTCTGGGTACAGGCTATGGACCATCGACCAAGTCTCACACCTTGATAGTTCCGGCATGATTTTGTAAGGTGCTGCGCCGTAGAAAGTGTAAATTTTCAGCTTGGCAGCCAGGTTTGCCATCAGCGGTGGTTGCTCCTGGTGGGTGGCAGGATCGAAGCGGAGCGCAACTGCAGCCATAGTCGTGACAGGAAAGTCGGACGTACTTCCTAGCACTGGCAACATCAGACTCTTCGGTTGAGTGACCTCTGCTGTCAGACGGCCCAGCTTTTTACCAAGTTTGAAGACACCTTTGCGGACATTTTTCTCCTTGCGAAGGACGTACGACTTGCTCTCCTCGTCGATCGACAATGGTGGCTCTTCCTCACGTACAGGCACAATCCGTATCCTTGCGATCCTCTCCTCAATGTCGAGGAGTCGGCCTGTAGTAGGTGACACTTTGCCAATCTTGGCTTTGATCGAATAACAGATCTTAGCCATTTCCGGAGACAGGTCGTCCATCAGGACATTACCTGCACCTGAAAGCATTGGGTCCCCAATGCTCGGCGGAAGTCGCAGATGTGTCTTTCTGACTTCGTCGTGTTCAACTTGGTGAGTGCAAATATATGGTAGCAGACGGTCAGGCACGACGAAGGTGAATGGAATTATGTATGTGGTATTCGCTTTGGCAAGCATGTTTTCTGGGAGCCACTCGGACGAGATTGGCTGCTGCACGCGCAAGAATATATGTCTCCCTGTTGTACGTCCTGTAGTGGGAGAAGCAGAGGCGATCCTCTCGATAAAAGTCTGAGATTGGCCCTCAAAGACAATGTTCAGATCGCCAATGAGTGTATCTTTGGCAAAATTGAGCTGGACGTGACCTTTGATCTGGTCGAAGGTAGAGTAAGTACGAACAAACTCATCCTTGCCATCCAGAACGACTTCCACTTCGGACTTTTTCCATATCCCTCGTGTCAGCGCTTCCAGTGTAGTGGATCCGCGTCGTACGTATGAGCCGTTGGTCGCATGTTGGGGTGGTTCAGGCAATGATTGAGAGCGCGGGCTAGCGCTGGAAGCAAACAAAGAAGGCATACTGCCAGAAGTATTCGAGGTCTTCTGTTGAACAGTCATGCTGTGAAGAGGCGAATATACTTGTAAGATGGTGGGTCTTGTGATAAGATCGTCGAGGGACTGGCCAGTTGTAGCTGCAGGGTTGTTCTCCGCGATAGGCTTGGATGATCAGTCTTGAGGTGCAGCAATGTCCTGTGAGTCGTCCAGATTGCGGGGAATAGTGGTCGTTGTCCAATCAGGAACTGAGTTGCCGCTCAAGAAGCGGAAGCAAGCAGCCGTGCAGCTGATCAGTTCTGGGCGACTGCGCAATCGAGCCTTTTGGTTAGAGGGATTAATAGGGAACAGCGACTCACAAAACATCAAGACAAGAGGGTGTATATACCTCGGAACATGATGACCGAGCATGATCGCCCATCATTCATAAGCATGTGAGCAAAGGGCGTATGAAGTGACTCACAGCTCGAGCATCACTGTTGTATGGCGACAACATGTACTTGACACGACTTGAAAGAAGGGCGTAAAGCTAAAGCTTCTGCACTAGCTTAGCTATGGCGGAGAGCGTTTGGAGTCGAACAGAAGAGGGAACGCGCCCATCGGCTGAGTAAGTCCAGGCATGCACAACCTTTTATTACAGGCAGGATATGTGGCTGGGAGTGCCAACTTCGGTCCACGCTGCATGGTCCAGTCGAAGGGTATGCAGGCTTGATCGCGACATTTCAAGCCACATCATTATTGTCGATGACTTTTGAGACTTGCATGTCGCGAATCTGAAAGGACGGAATCCGGTGGGATTTCGTGGGTCGCTTATTCAGCAAAAGTGATGCGCACTGCGTCGGCCAGCGGGAAAGCGTTGATTTCATGTTTTAGAGTCGCAAAGCAACCTTTAAACAGTCCTGCTGCGGTTATGATTGCTTTGACCAATAGTCCTACAAGTACAGGACATGTGATAGTCCCGATTCTCCATTCGTGAAAAGGCACATCCTACTCGACCTGCCTCGATGAATGTCTTTGAGAAGTTTTACCACAGCGTTCGATGTGATAAGATTACACGGAGAATAGCGGGCTTATTTCTCTTCAAGAAACACAACAAGACCTCACAAAGTATGGGCAGCTGCCCTCGAAATTTTGTGAAATGTGGAAGGGTCATTAGATAAAAGACAGGTACGTCGAGAGTGATTGTGCGGGCTCAGTCCGACAACATCATATTGCTGGATTGAGTCTTCGAGGAGGACGCTTACCGTCGAACGAACGGCACAATGGCTGGCAGCGAGACTTTCACGCTACTCCTCCCTGCAAATATCATCCGCACACCTCTTAGATTCCTACCTTACGAGTTACCAGTATCCGACGATGATAAGTCACCTCGTAGTGTCTAAATTTTACATAGGTACAACCGGCTTGTAAGTACGAACGAAGCGATAATATTCTTGACTACAGGAAAGAGCGTTTCGTTGTGCCTTAAAAGTGGACAGAAGCAGAAGTATCTATCTTTCAGTTGATCGCTTAACTTGCCAGCTGTGCGGATAGTAATTGCAGGGAGTAATGTCTCGAAGTGCGGTATTTTCAGGATGCCGTACTGGCCGATTGGTGGGAACCAGGCCTATTCTGGCTTCGCTCAAACGTCCGGTGCCTCATTCGTGATAAGCATGCTGACAGGCTGTACGCTCGAACAACCTTTCGCGCGCCGAAATTTGAAGTTAGAAACCCTTGACTCAGATCTCCTTCCAGCCTTTTCGCACGTGTGTCCGATGTGTTTGCCATGTAAATGACGTTGTAGTCTGGCCTGTTGTTGGGTCGAAGTGGTTCGTGACTGTGCTGCCGTTCAATCGTCTTTGTCTGATCCGTTCGAGGAAAACGTCTGTATTTCACGATTGTTTTGGCAACTTGAATGCAGGGAGCTGATCGCTGACCAATTTGCGTCATTGTCGATCGCGCAAGTCGGCTGCTCAAAATTCCTGCTCGCTGTTCCACCGCGCCGGGCAACCAACTACGAAGGCGATTGACTACGTACAGTACCAGAATTGTCAAAAGTCCGGTCTAGGTGTTACCTGTACCTGAGCGACAATTCAACCCAAAGCACACTTCCTCCTTCCACCATGCTACCTCAACCATCATAGCAACACCACCAGCCCTAGTACAACTTGATCGCTGCCGCCGCGGCTGCCAGCCGAGATGCCGCATTTCCTTCACAGGTCGACGAGCAGTCAGAGTCACCGATCACTTTCCAGTTTTATCACCTCGACCATTTCACGCACGTCCTCTCCCGATAGTAAAGCACCAATTTTGTCCTCGGCCAAAGCAATAGAAGAAGAGACGCTGCCTAAGTACAGCCCTCACGCCTTTTACTCGGCAAGGATTGGCGAGAAATTGAACGATCGGTACGAGGTTATTGCGAAACTGGGGTATGGCATGACTGCCACGGTCTGGTTGGCCAGAGACCTGCATGCGTAAGTACTGCCTTGGCCTGCAGCTGTCGTACGCCTCATTCTAACATGAAGCAGTTCTGCTGGCAAAGGCGCCAGGAAATATGTCACAATCAAAATCAACGTCAACACTCTCACAGAAGATTTCCTGAAAGGCCGTCGAGAGATAGCGCAGAAACTGAAGGAGACGAACAGTCTGCATCCGGGCTACACACATGTGCGGTTCATGCTGGATACATTCAAGATCAAGTCAAAACACGGGGAACATCTGTGCATCGTCTACCATGTCCTGCGAGAGCCGATAGACGAGTGCCAGCAGAAGTTTCCACAGGGACTGTTCAGCAGTGATAAGCTCCGCAGACTGCTCCCTGCTTTACTAAAGGGCCTAGATTACATGCATTCGCAGTGTCATGTGGTACACACAGATTTGAAGCCGGACAATATTATGATGGGTCTCGGCGATGACCCCAACGCTGTTCTCGAAAAGTTTGTTCAGTATCAGCATGCCCACCCTCAGCCAAGGAAAACGCCCGACGGCCACCATGGCTACGTCGTGTACAAGTCCTGCAGCGATCTGTTGTTGGTAGGCGACGACGACAAGGGCAGGTCCATCACGGATGCTGCTCTGGCTTCGGCTAAAATCACAGATATTGGATTAGCAGAATTTGGTGACCGTGGTCCTCAACACAAGGCGATCCAGTCGAATGCATTCACCTGCCCAGAAGTTCTGCTTGGTGCAGGTTGGTCCTATCCGGCCGACCTCTGGAATCTGGGCGTCATGATGTGGGATATAGTTGAGACCCAAGGACTATTTGATCACATCAACACTGCTCCCGGAAAATACCACGCCAATGAGCATCTGGCACTGATGATTTGCCTTCTAGGGCCGCCTCCCAAGGAACTGTTGGATCGAGGGTTGAAGACTGCCAACTACTTCAACTATGACCGGGAGAAGGAGGAATACGTGTTCAAGAACCAGAAACTGGTCGACAAGTGGAGCAGAGAGATGTCATGGGACAACGCGGTTCGGCGCATGCAAGGTGCAAACAAAGAATCCTTCATTGACTTTGCAAAGAAGATGATCTGTTGGCTACCCGAGGAGCGCTGGACCGCAGCCCAACTGCTCGAGCATCCCTGGCTGAAGGCACAACCAGGGTCTGTCACCTGCACCAGTCAAAATTTCCAGCAAGCTTCTCAAACCATTGGTCAGGGCGCGCGGAAGGACTCAGAACTGGAAACACAACGATGGAGCACTGTCAATAGTGTCGCAAGCAGTGCGCAGTACACCGATGGAGATGACTATTTTTCTACCAATAAGCCGTACGGACTGGAGTCACCACCCCGGCAAGGGATATCTTATCGGAGCACAAACACCAGCATCATGAGTGTCGAGGTACTGAAAAACAATCTGCCCAGTGTTCCCGCGACGCCTTCGAAGTAGGACTTGGAACCCGTCAGGGAAGACTTGGAGCTTACACTACCAAACCGCACAACCTCCACCTCCACCTCCACCTCCAGCTCTTTCCGGCAGCGCCTGAGACCATGGATGAGAAGGAGTTTGACCTCGCCTGCTGATTTGCCACCACAATCGGGAACTAATGGGGAGAGACATGAAGAGGCAATATGATGGAACGATGATACCCCATTTCGAACGAGATGATGATTAATCTCGCATGCATTACACACGGCGCAGATGGAAAATACTGGGAAGGACACGGGCCGAAGTGAACCCACGGTCGGATTGGCACCTGGGAGTAAAGGCGGGAATATTGCTGCGCTCTAGGCAAGGCGTTGCTCCTGCATTAATTGTTCTCTCGGCACTAGATGTGAAGGCGAGTGGGGTTGGCATTTTGTCGACCCAAGGATGAGGATATTGCCATGCTTACATAGTCCTTGGTGATAGTCATCGAGCTTGGACATAGATCAATGTGCTACCCACAATAAACGCCGCCGTCCTAAACTTCGTTACTCCTTCAACCACTCCGGGCGCTCTCACGATCTGCTCTAACAACAAACATCCGTATGCGGCCTGAACGTCTGTTTCAGCTCGGGGACGTCTCAGCAGCCGACGTAATCGTTCACGGTAGTGCGCTGCGCCTCAAAGAGCACGGTCGTTGAGGCGCAAAGGACTGACCCGAAGTATTGCGAACAGGGAATCGCATGCCGCACGTCTCTTGTGCCGGCGTTGGCTGTCGGCACGTGGTGATACGCGGGCGCAGTGGTGGGCGTGACGATCTTTGGCCTGGCAGATGACGTCGAGCCCTGAGGTCTGGCAGCAGGCACCCCACAGCTGGCCTGCTTTTCACATCATGCCTGACTGTTGCTTCGTTTAGGTATACGGAAACCCGTGATACCTGACTATTGCATGCGGATAGCGGAAGTTTTGATTACACATGCTAAACATTTTCCTGCCAAACGTTCATAGACCTTGTCGTCGCCTCTACATACGCTCAACCCTACTCAACGCAACAAGACAACAGTTGGTGACGTCCATTGCAGCGCGCCCCAATAGGCACGAGCATAGCCAGTGTCCCGCGACGTGACATCTGAGTCAGACTTCAGTCATGAAGCACTCTTTAAAAGGCCACTTGCGGCACCGCAGTGAATCGGCCACAAGTACTACAGTCCGCCCGCTATGAAGGTCAAAAAGGTACTAATAAAGTTGAAAGGCCGGTCTTCAACAGAAGAACCACGAGACGAAGAGGACACTACGGTTGTCGAGCCAGATCAGAACAATGGTACGGCACTTGTGATCGGGCCATGATAGTCCATAAGAGGCTGACAAGTGCAGTGCTCTCACACATCATCTCTCAGCTGCGACCCGGCGCGGATCTGTCCAGAATAACCCTTCCCACCTTCATCCTCGAAGAGAGATCGATGCTCGAAAGGATAACGAAGTATGTGGAAGTTCTGCATGCAGAAGACCAAGACTAAAGAGATCAGCTTCATGGCACATCCTGAGAACTTGTTGAAATTGCCTACCATTGAAGATCCCTTGGAGCGATTCGTGTCTGTCGTCGGATTCTACCTCAGCGGCTGGCACATCAAACCTCCGTAGGTGTTGCTTCCCTTACTCGATGTACACCTGCTGACTGCGCTCAGAGGGGTCAAGAAGCCCCTAAATCCAATTCTGGGCGAGACATTCACCTGCTGGTGGGATTACCCTGACAACACGAAAGGATACTACATCTCCGAGCAGACCTCACACCATCCACCCAAGTCCTCCTACTTTTTCATGGCACCCGAACATCACATCCGAGTAGACGGCAATCTAGTACCACGGAGCAAGTTTCTGGGCAACTCAGCTGCTAGTTTGATGGAAGGCATCTCATACCTACGCTTCACGAACCGCGGAAAGGGAAGAGGCGGAGAGAAATAGTAAGCAAGACTAAGTCTTGAAGAGACACAGCACTAATCCTGCGCAGCACTCTCACACAGCCTAACATGTATGCCCGTGGCATCCTGTTCGGCAAGATGAAGTACGAACTCGGCGACCACTCCTACGTCCGATGTCCCGAGAACAACCTCTCAGCCGACATCGAGTTCAAAGTCAAAGGCTGGGTCTCGGGTGGGTACAACGCGATCGGCGGCTACATCAAGAACGACAAGACAGGCGAGAACTTGTTCGAGCTCTCAGGAACTTGGACCGGAGAGATGTACGCAAAGGACTTGAGGTCAGGCAAGAAGACACTTCTTTTCAACGCGAGCAACGCCAAGCATAGTCCGCCGAAAGCACGACCCTTTGAGGAACAAGGAGATCGCGAGTCGCAAAAGTTGTGGCGAGAGGTCTGCAAGGCGGTGCACGTCGCTGATCATGGCTTAGCTACTGACGAGAAGGCGAAGATTGAGGACATGCAGAGACAAGAGGCAAAAGAACGAGAGGACAGGGGGGTCGAATGGCAGCCTAAACTTTTCCGCCGGGTAGATGCCAGACCGGGCGGCAAGGACGAAGGCGAGGAGGATTTGGAATGGATCCTCAACGCTGATATGTATGTGCCGCTCAGACTGCCCCATTCCCGACCTCGAAAAGCTAACAAAAGCAGTGATAGAAACGCAAAGCCAGACCAAATTGTGCAGCAAATTCTTTCGATAGCACCCATATTACCTGGGCAGAAGGCCGGTCAGCAGGCGCCATCCCAACAGCAGAGCAGCAAAACAGCTACGCCATCGCCTGCACTCGAACAAGCTCCAGCATCATCTAGGGAGACGTCAGTACCCGCCAGAGAAATGCCTGCGCCCTCACCAGCACCCACAAGAGCGCCAGCCCCGGCATGGCAAGCCTCGGCTCCGGCCCCAGCTCCGGCCACGAACGCACCATCAGGGAACATGCAACCGCGAAACAATAGCTTGATTGACTTTGGTGGTGACGCCCACCCACAATCCGCAGCCATCACCGCCCTACACACACATCCACATTCTTCATCTTCGCATCACCGGGCTAGCGCAAATCCAATAGCAGGAAATCCGCTGCATCCGACTTCGGACCCGAAACAGTTGTATAGCGCGTCTAGCGGGAATCAACCTAGGTCTGGCAGTCTGATGGACGAAGATCGCCGTCTGAATGATCGAATGGCCGGCATGAGCATGCAACAGCCATTGAACCCAACATCCCAAGCAAATGCGAGGCCGATCAAGCGAACAGACACACAGACGAGTGAGCCGGAAGTATTTGTTGATGCCCATGACTAGTAGCGAGCTGTTTGGCTTGAGCTAGATATAGAATTCAATTAACGATGAAGCATGAGCGAGGGAGAAAAGCGTACTTTCAAAGCAGAATATTAATGAATCCATAGCAATGCTTGACGTAGCAAGAGTCCAGTGCATCAAGTGCTCGGCCCCTATATGGCGAGTAGGCGGGCCGAACAGCTAGGCCTACAGCGTCCTTCCGCGACGCTCGCTAGCCCCTAAGTTGTGCAGACTTTGATTGTCCCCCATGGCGCCGCTATCTGCTGATCTGAACACGTGTTTCACGGCACGACGTTGCGTACTTGGTGTGATGCAGCCACGTAAGCACGACACGGGTGAATAAGAGCGCGCAGAGAACATTGTTCACGTCTGTGATCTGGCAAGGTAGCAGGCAAAGGCGGGGTTGACCAAATCAACTGACGAGAAAGTAGGAGTCTAGCGACAATCGCCATAGAACAGGTGACAGCCTGGCTCTGGACGGCGCGAGGTCTCGTTGGGGATATTCGAGACGCGTCTCCGGGATCGAGTAGGGAGGTAGGTGGTAGTAAGACGAGGCTGTGCAGAGGTAGGGAAGGCTGGATGTGCTGTGATGGTCTTGTCTCGTCTCGCATGGGGCCGTTGATATGCAGTCAGGAAAGCAAGCAAGTGCCTATGCGGATTCGGCGGGCTTTGAAATTTGACCGGTGAACTCACAGTTCGTCGTAACAAGATGTGTCCGGAGGTTAGCGACTACAGAAGTCGAGAGCCATGCCAATAAGACGTTTTGTGAGTAGCGTGCCACAGTGGGCATTTGTCTGGGTCGCGGAATCTTCACTGCACGGTTTGCTGTAAATATGATCGTGGCGGTTTTACAGACCTCGATAGTCTTCAAGTCTCGAGACTCTTCCGACTGATTGCACGGGGGGACCTCTCTTCACGCTTTGTCCAGACAAGGCTGCTGGTGACGCGTTGTATCAGTATCTGTAATGACTGTGTGTTCCACTATGATGGAGATAGTGCCTGGGTTGTTCCGTGCGCGGTTCCATTTGTGGATCGAAGTCACACATCGCTAAAATAGCTTCAGGGACGCGTCCACAGCAGCGGCTCCATACCTAGTGTAAGGCACATCAGGTGTGGGTGACCGGTATGTTTGGAAACTTGGACCAAATAGCTCTGAATTCTATGTGCGCCTCGCGCTGTACGATGAGCACGAATGTCCCCTTCAGATTGGCTCGTCAGATCGGAAATGGACCGATTGTGCATGCTGAGGCTAGCCTATTACGGTTGGCCTATTGGGGGTACCTAGGTACTAGAAAAGGACTGCCATCGAATATGATCCTCTGACAGTCCCAGGTCGTTGATAGTTGTACTCGCTGTCGAGGTTCACCTGTCGGCTCAACTCTACATCTGAGAGCTGATGTTTTCCTTCATACAATCGATGGTTGCTGGTCTTCTTGTACATGCAAAGCACGCAGTCGATAGCAGTGTGCCGGTCTGGTCGAGTATCATGTTGACATTTCGATAACGACTAGTTATCCTATCGCTTAATGATGGGTAAATTTGTTTGCTTCGGCCCGAAAGATGGCACGATCCTTCTAAGCTTGGTATTTTGACACCAAGCAACACAGCGCAAGCCTGTGATCGTGTTAATCGACTCGAGCGGTAAGCAGGCTAGAGGACTTCCTACGTTATCATGCTAGGTACGCAAAAGAGATGCTTCTTCGATCATAGAAGGTCGGGTCATTCCTATCTATGTGCTCGTTTGTTGCCGGAAAACATGCAGGGTCGTGCGTTATTGCGGATTCTGACCATGGCTGGTGGGAAGGAAAAAAAAGCTTCACCTTAGATTGTCGAGTACCTTTGGATGATAGCTTGTGGGACCACGCCAACATCCATAGCGTTGGAGTTATGAGGCACGGTGTGAACGTTAACGAGACCAACCCGACACGTTCTCTTAAGTGTCTGGCTCTTCACAAGCTACAGGAATCGGACGCAGCCTCATTTCTCGAAGCTCCTCTCTCTTATCTTACCAAGCTGCCTCCGACCTGGAACAAGTCACAGCAGGGTGCCTCATTTTGATGTCCTTCGTACGAGGTATGACGAACCCCTGTCCGCAGTAGGCTGAGACCGAACCAGTAAGTGTCAAGGGCTACTGCCCATCAGCAAGCCCAACCAAGGCAACGCATACCATCAAGCAGTGGGTGACTCACACCGGCACGATAATCATGCGGCGATGACTTTTGTGTATCTATCGTGATGCTTATTGTTGACAATATGACTTGAGTTGTCATGAACACCAGGCTGCTGCAGCTGCTGATGACAATGGTGCGCCATGTCGTGTTCAGGTAGCTCAAGGTGCTTCGTTGCCTGGGAACGGCAGCGCAGCTTTTTCGCTGCCTCTGGTAATACAGTGGTATGATACATCAGCTCGTGTAAGGTGTTATTGATGCCGAAACGCACCATGCACGTGGCAGGCGTGTGATCAAACTTGTGGCTCCTAGAGAGGGACTCACCAGACACGATACAGCAGTCCGACTCTAGTCGCATTGCGGCAGATAGACATGAGACTGGAACTGGACATTGTTCGCGAAGAGCACATGGCTTGTTACCGATAGTCACTCCCCACCGGCTGGCAGAATCTCTACGTGGTCCACAAGCTGGTCGCTCTCCGCGGATTCGCACAGAGATAGCCTTTGAACCATTGCACCCGGCATCCATTCGCCCGTTGATGGTACGTCATGATCTGGTGTTGGCGTCCATGAATGCTGTAGTCGTGCATATCAGCTCTTGCTCGGTGCCACACGAAACTCCTCAAGACTAGTGGAGCTTGTAGCGCCCATATCTGTGCTTTCGTGGCCGAAGCTAGAGGACATTCGTCAATCTGCGTTGGCAGAAGGAAGCGCTTCCCATGTGACTTCATCGGCCGATCTTGCCGAGGCCAAGGAGTCCTGCCATAAGATGGGCAAAGGATCTCTGAAGCGCTCTATGACTTATAATGCAAACTATCACCGGCCTCAGTCGTGCTACACCTGGAATGACGTATCTGTTGCCTCGAAGGCCGTGGGACATACGGTTTTGAGCGGTCCATACCTCAGGTCTTGAACGGCAATCACAGAACGAAGCTCATGTACACAAAAGTACGTCTGTGGCCTAACGCACCATCGACGCTAGGTTCAGCATCAGATGACCCCCCTTGCTGTAATTCATCACTGCACCAGCTTACTCCGGGAACACTGGTGAGTGAGTATCTAGGGAAAAATCAGCGTGACGGTGCCCATGGTCAAGTGGCTGCTGACATATGTTGATGGGCCGCTCCATCCGCTGGATCCTGGCTGAAGGCTTCGGCACAAATTACAGTTTCTATGTCGAACCGGCAGCGTGGCGAGGCTTTATGCAGAAATAGCGCGCGGTACCGAGGCACGACGTCTTGTGGTTAGTCAACCTCTAGTTTCCGGTAAGTGATTAGCGTGAGACATCGTTGGAGCGTTTATGAAGTAGCCCCTCTTATGAAACCGTATCATGCACTTCATCCTTGTACTTTTGTGAAAAAGCATTTCCCCAAATCCATCGGAGACAGCAAATTTGTGATAGCAGAGAATGCTTTGTCTTCGACAACTGGACAATTTACCTAGTTATGATTTCTAGGTTGCATCTGTGGTTCAAGTCTCGTTATTTCCAGGGTTGTAGCGTTGTCAACCATTTGACCCACAAATCCAAAAAGGTTCATAGAAGACACGATCACTACCAACGGGATACGGTGGCATCAATGGAAAATGATAGATTGCCATCAATCTTAGCAGTTCCGCGACCAATATTTCACGCAAAGAGGCTACTATAGCACGAAGTCCCAACCCGGCCAGAGGTGAATGCGCAAGAAAGGTAGGAGATACAGATCGTAGACTCGATGAAAATGGTAAGGCAGCAGCCGAGGTCTTGTTGGTAGGGTCGCGCATGGACACATTCATGTAGGAAGCGCCCCGTGAACGTTGTAAGAGGTCATTCGTGCTAGGCCAAGGTGCTACCTATGAGCACAAGCGACCTTCGTATTGATTGTCGGAATAAGCTATGCCGGAGCATCGCAACTCGATAACGTGAGTTTGATCGGCACTACGCCGATCGATGAGATGTGAGCGTCTGAGTTGGCTCACACGTATTCATGCCTGACACTCTGTTGAGGCTTAGAAGTGTCGCCCAACAACTCAGCGGCAGCCTCAGCAAGCAGTATTGGCATATCCTCTTTGAGTACTTGTCCGATATCCATGACTCGGGTGTACCACTCAACCACATATGGCTTCCCGTAATGGAGCCGACTGGCTCGTGTGAGTGATTGGCCTGTGACCATCTTAACAGCAATAGGGCGTTTAGGGGGTTTGATCTCATTCGGTAGGGATTGTGCTGGAACCTCGCAGTCGTGAATGATGGTATGTGCTTCACGTTCTCGCTTCTTCAAGCCGGACTTTTTGAGACCTTGGCCACTATAAGAATTTATACCAATGCACCAACAGTAGCCGTCCCGGTTCTTGATGACTACCATCCGACGGATGTGACTGTAAATCTTCTCACCGTAAGGCCCAATAGTCATGTTCGGACTGAGTTTGATTTTGCTCAGGGGTAGTTGGTCTTCCTCGTCGGCGTTGTCTCTCTCGATTGCTGCTGCACCTCCTGCAGAATTCCGTGGTGCGCCGGCGGGTTCATGCCACAGCAACGCAAAGACCTTGCCTGTCACAAAAAACTTTGCTCCATTCCTCGGCACCTGGTATTGGGCCGAAAGCTTCTTCATGCCGTCATCAGCAAATTGCTCAGGTTTGATCTTGAGGATACTGTTCTCTGTCCGAACTGGCACGACCTGAGATGAGCTGATATTCTCAAGTAAACTCTCCGAGTTTCTTCCAGTTGTCGCACTGTTTTCATCCGCCCGCAGTTTCTCCATGTCTGGAGTCTCATAAGAGGTGTACCCAGTCTTAGAGTCGTGCCTTGCATGAAGTGTTTTTGCTGCGGGTAAGGGTTTGCTGTAACCTTGATCTTGATTCAAAAGGCGCCGCTCTTGTGCGGCATACGCCTGCGCTTTCGCTTTGGCCGTTTTCTCGGCTTCCCTCATAGCAGATCTGTAGTGCTTGTTATATTTCGAGTTGAGCTCCGCGCCACCCTGATGCATCTCGATCAGGTCTTCCGCAAAGAACTCGGGTTTCACATCACGACACAGGTTTAGCTCAACGAGGCTTTGTACGCACATACATGCTCCAGTCACGTCACGCTGGAGAATCTGCTGTACTGCTTCCCTCAGCAAGCCATCCAGCCTGGACTTCACAAGGCTAGGCCTGTTTGCCAGGTATGCCGCACGCTGTTCAATATCATTGTGTGGTATGCTGGCATACGTCTTTTGATCGCCATCCAGCTTCGCAAAGTGGGGTGCATCGTGAATCTCAGTGTTGCTAGTAAGACCCGACTCTTGTACAGAGCTCAGCCCTTGTGATGAAACACGACCTGATGAGGAGCTTAGCGGCGCTTCTTCACGGAAACTGGGATCTTTCCTGAGAGGCTCGTCTCTTAGGCCAGTCACAGGCCTCGCATTGCTGCTTGAACCGTGTCTGCGACTGGCTTTCGGAGCTTCTCTCTCAGCAAAATTCCTAACCGAAGAGGTTTGTTTCGTCATGTCAATTTGAGGCTCCAGAGACCCGCCAGTCAGCTGATCTTTGGGTTGAGCATGCCTCGCATATCTATCGTTTAGTAGAGGGTAGTTTACTTTACTGTCCACATCATAGGAGGCTGGTGTTGCGAGTGTCTCGTTGGTCGCACGAATCGATCCAGCCAGATTTTGAGATTTAGCGTTAGGTACTTCAGCTCGGTACTCGAAGCTGCAAAGCGTTCAGCATTCAAAGACGTCCTAGTCTTTGCAATCTCACCGTGTTTCTGAGCTTGTCCTAGGATAGCTTCACCCTAACCTAGACGGGTCTTCAAGTGGCGGACCTTGGGCAGTGAATCGTGGTATGTTTACTCTACCTCAACGTCAGAGTAGCTATGCGATTTACCTTAACGACAGACTCATACGGCTGAGATTGGAGTGGTCTGAATTTACCACCCTCTAGTTTCTCGTATTCTTTGCCTATAGACAGCTGGTAGTTAGGAGAGGGTGTGCAAAGCTTTGAGGCACGACTGACCATGATATGTGAAGATTTTCCCAGGTTTCAATCGTTTGATATCATCAGGAGCAACAGTCGACGACATTGCGATTGCCGCTACCAATCGCCACAAGCCAATTCAAGCGTTACCACCATCTAAAGCCTTCCACCGGGTTGGAGTCTGCCAGCGATGTTCTAGAGATGAAGTCTTTGAAGAGGATGAGAGATGCACAAGCACAACGATGCTCGTGCTTTGTACGACGGTACAGGAAAGAGAGCATTACAATCGGGACGATTTCGATTGGCATGTGTGCTCCTGTTCGCGCTGAAGTTAGGGTTTGATCATCGATCATTGGTTGGGCGTTTGGTTGGCTACTCATTTGGCAGTGTATCAAGCAGCGATGGCGAACAGCGAACAGCGCACCGCGTGATCGCCATCACTCGGTATACAACCTTCATTAGGTTCTTCTAACACTCGGATATTGATGCATGTAATGACCACAGAAAGCTTGTCGAAGAATTCGCCATGGTCTAAGCCGTCCGACTTGTAGGTTGGAGAAGTTCTCTGGCCTGGAATGACTGATTGTCATCTTCGGATTGGCAGAAGTCCCAACCTTGACTGCACGCTATGCTGCAGCATCTCCGCAGCTCGTAATCCCGCTCATGTATCTATCGCGTTCATCCGTGAACATGAAGCTTACCTACTACTGGATCGCCGTAATGCAGAATGGTTCGTGCTGGAGCAGGCGTGAATGGAGTGTACCTGTAGTAGAGCTTGGGCAGGCACCCAATCGACGATTGGCTCGGTGCCCGACTATCACTGTTTGATCGCCGTGAAACCCTATACTTTCCCTGACCCTGAACGTTGTCTTAGCTATAATGACATGCCTCTGGGAGGCTGGGACATGTTTTCTCTTGGAGAGTAGACAGTACGAGTTTCCTAAACATTACTATGGATTCGGTCGACGAGGTACCACGAGATCCACAGCAGTAAGTTCCATGCGTGATTCGCGGCTTGACAGCTTACCTCCTGCGTAGCTCCGACGAACCTGATCCGGCCATCGAACGTAATCGGCGACCCTCACACCCCCAGCTCGTGTCTGATACCTCTAGCGAGACCGACTACGCTGCTCGCTTACGAAGAATCCCAGGATTTGAAGGGTATACGCATCGTAGCACCGATTCGACAAACCAGGATGAAACTATCGATACCCGGCACAGCGCCTTCTTAGAATACCCTCTGGCTGCCTTTCGTGTCTTGCCTCACGGTCTGGCTGCTTGTAAGACTTCCAGTGATCAGAGGTTATCCTTTGACGCCAATCCGCTGCTTGCAACGTTACCTCAGCTTAAAGCGATCAGCCGAAAAAGGAAGTTCTTACTTCAACTTGAGGTAAAGGTTGAGAACATCCACAGAAAGCTTGCAGTCATCCGCGAGAGCATCGCCGACGAGGTAAAAGGAGGTCTGATCTTGTCAGAAGACCGCGACCAAGATGCCTCCATGCTGTACCGGCGGTGGAGGCGTCAACTCGGAAGGATGTATGACTTGGTCAATGATGCAATCATAGAAGAAAACGAACTTGAGCCTCTTCAACGACAGTTGACCGCGGCACAGTGGGATGTGAAAGTCGCGGAAGACGATTTGTACGCTTCACTAACCGGCGGCGCCGGGCCCAGTGACAGCGATGCTAGTCAGGAGGATCGTATGTTGACAGCACTCGTGCTTGGTTCCGACACAGAGCCAGAGCCGGAGCATTCTAGTGAATGTTCAGGAAAACGTAGTTTTGCTCGGCCATCCACCTTCAAGTGGGAACACAAACGAAGTGACAATGCTCGCGGTAGCAGCATTACGCTTGGGCCGCACGAGAACGCGATTCTGAGAGCAGTCGCTCCGCCATCGAGCCTTGAGACGAGTTCATTGAGAAAGGAGCAGCAAGATCATCGAGATACCTCCAAAATTGAAGCTAGCCGCAGCCAGAACAAGGTAACAGCGTCAGCAGCCAAGCGCAAGGCATTATTCGAGTCAGAGACAATTCTCTTCGGAGGCTGCTTCCCAGAAGATGATCTGCAGAATTCAATTCAGAAAAGTTCCAGTGATCCCCTTCTCCTTGTTGTCAGGGCAATCATCGATATGCGTAGGACAGATCTGAAGGCCGTACTTGGTTTTGACCCTGATAAAGTAGGTACCGACTTCAACGTCACAGAGCTACAGAAGGATGTCACTATTGGTGTGGCCCAAAAGCTCAGCAAACTTGGCTTTCCGACAATCCATACGCGCCAGTTCATATCTCTTTGGGGAAGAGGTATGTCTCAAAACGCAGCACTCGAGTCAAGCAGAACGTATTTGTACGGCGGGAAGTATCTGGACCATCTCTTTGAGCAGGGTAGGATTGGCCCTCTGGAGAAGTTAGTGAAGAACATTAGGAATTTAGAAGTGCCGTTCACCAAAGTCGAGGCTCCGAAACAACCAGATATTGCTGTCGCCGGCGCTCCCAAGGGAAATGCTTCTAGTGTTCACGTTGAGCCCAGTGGTAAGTCGTATTTAAGATGGCAGATGAGTCTCACTGACGAAGTCAGAAAATCGATCCAGATTGTCATCATCCCAGCCGAGCAATGCTCTGCAGTTGGAGTCTATGCGGTACTATCTGAAATGACGCGCAAGACCGCGTTACTGTGTCTGAACCACATGCTCTGGACCATTCGCTAGTAGGACTTACTCGTCAATGACATTGGCAGAGGAGCACATTACGCTCACTACGTCCGTTCACCCCACTCGTCTCTAGACAACGCCACATACGATCCCAATCATGATAGCCTGCTTTTGGCAAAGACTTCTATGCCACGAGGAAACGGACACCACAAAAGAGCGTTGTCCATGTAATGTCATGGTATCGAGGGATACATCTCTGTTACCCACATTGTACAATGCATGTCCTATGCAGGTACGATCTTAGGCGATGTAACTTTCGTCGCTTAACAAACTACGAACGGAGTGCTGTTGGTCAGAAACCTGCCATGGTGCCGCGCGGAGGCCAATACGGAGGCTTTTAGGCGTCTGTTCGCGCCCTGCTTTAGCATGTTCCATGAATGCACTCAGAGTCACATGACAAACTCGCTCGTCCTTCGCCCTGCATCTGTGTCTGTTGTGCAAAGAGTTTAAGGCAAAGTCACTAATTTGGCGCGTCTTGCGTGCATGGTCTTTGATGCATGAACGGTATGGTGCGTGACGCTACAGTTCTCTGTGGCTTCTCCAGTGATAACGTTGCTGCCCACTCTTTTTTGCAGGAACTCCATACCTCCGAACCATTCATGTACGGCAGAAGGCCGAGCGGAAGCTGAACTAGATGAGTACGCTTCGGGGAGAGCATCAGTAAGACAAAGAACTGGTGGGAATACTCTAGTGGACCTTAGCGCCTCGGGGTGTATGGAGTGAAAGTTTGAAACAATGGAAGGGTTCGTTGTCCTCATACTACTATGTTTCACACTGACGAGCTTTGACCTACGACCACCGAGTAGCCACGCGATACCCTACCTTCACTCGAAGCAATGCGCATGTTTCAAGAATTGCTCTACTGCTGAGAGACTGGATTAACACCGTTTACCTGGACCTAGTACAAAACGAAAAGCTTTGTGATCCTTCTAAACCACGTGACCAAAACAAGGGCTGGCCAAGCAGACGCAACATATTGCTATGTAGTACATGGCATTGACAAGTACAGCTGCGCCTGTCGACATCGGGCTGTAACTCCGTGTCTACTAACAGAACTCAGATGTGTGGGGCGAGGCGCTTTGAATGTGGAATACAAGGATTGCTCCTATTGCTATGGCTGCCTCATATCAGTATCAGAGACTTGACTCCGGACAGCCTAGTCGAGTATGTGTTAGCTAAGAGGGGGCTGCTGGCGTCAAGACTGTGCCTTTAAGTATCACCATGGGCTTGAAACGAAAAGCTGTCGTGCGGGAAAGTGCTATTTGTTGTTCTGGACATCGCATTGCCGTAGAGAAATCTGCTAGTGCTCTGGTGGCCTCAAGATAGTTGAGAAGGCAACATGGGACTATGCATTCGTCACCAGTCACGACAGCTAATATCCCTAATTTTCCTTGCTGCATACACCGTAGTGTTGCTGAGACCTTGGGGTCTCATCCTTGCAGACAACCGTCTCGAGACAGTTGTTGGGTCCCTTGACTGCCTAATACTGCCTTGAATACTTGTCTATGGAGGCGTACCCCAAACACTGCTGTCATTCTCGTTTATCAAGCACAAATCATGCAAAGCACTTTGTCGCCTTGCGCGCTGAAGGTCGTGCAAAGATGACGCTCGTGGCCAAGATAGAACGTTGTAGAAATGAGAAGACTGGTAGAGGTACCTATACTGTCCATCCAGAGCACCGTGGCAGAAGTTGATGTAGCATTCCTCGCACCCGCAGTCGGCTGACATTATGATCTTCCTATTCATATCACAAAGTCGCTTAGTGGCATGTCTCCTTTCGAAAAGCCCGCCACGACTGGCGAACAGGGCACATGGTGCGACTGTGCACCATCAGAGCTGGACCAATAACCAACTTCGCCGTTGCTCCGCCTCACTTTTAAGGTACAGCGGCGCCATCGTGAGCTAATGATTTGATGTTTGTGAGTCACACAAGAACCGACCGTTCTATGGACCAACAGCGGCAAGGTGTCATAGCTTGCCTTGCCTTGCATCAGGCGCTTGGCGTCAGACTTAGATCGAGTACCGTGAGCCTGGCACGAAAAAGTCGGTGACGAACTTGACTTGTACCGTACCGTAAGTAGTTCTACTGTAATGCCCACCCGAGAGTTGGGAACCTGCAACCGATGTGGGCTTCTGCAGGATGCGAGATATGCTTTTGGCCCTGAGCAGGGAGTCTTTTGAGTCAGTCCGGCGATGGTAGTGAACGCGATCGACGACGTTATGCGAGAGTGAAAGAAGCATGGCTTGGTACGTACCTAGTTTACACGTCACGTGAGCGACACGTGTCCGTTCGGGGTTTCGGTAGTTGACCACGCATTGTACTTTCGTAAGGGGCTTTTCGTGCCGCTCGACGATCTTTGTCCGGTGTACGTAGTCCATTTGACTCGAATCGCACTAAGCGTGCCGTTATCTTGCACCTTCGGGACATCCATCGGTCAATGACTTACAGCTTCATTCAAGGCTGAAGGGGGCAGCGAAGCGTTGTCGCCCCAGTCTACCGCCGTGCACTGTGGAGTTGCGGACATGGTAACATAACGCATATTATCGTCACCTTTGCTGAAACTCCGCAAGAGAATGCCGCTGACTGCACTGATCGCTTCACATCTTGACTGGTGACAGCTGTGATCTTTACCTTCGGCACAGGTGATCAACCTGAGGCGGAGATAGCAGCCAGGGGCTCTGACGAATGGATGAACCTGCCCGTGATCCACTTCCTCCTTCCCAATCACGTTGCGACACAGCGTGAGGAGACCAACCAATAGCTTTCAAGTTCTTCCTGCACTATGTCGCACTACCTGCGACCTAGCTGTCGAAACGTGTTCTTCCAAGTCGATTGATCCCGTTGACCTGATATCACACCAATTGCAGATTAACTCTGCACCGGTCCACAGGACATAGAGTTCAAAGGCTTCAATAGAAGCATGAGCACTCCTTGCAAAACCAGTCATGATGGCAACAATGTGTGAGACAATTTGCATTCGATCCTGGAGGCTGGGAGACATCATCTGATCAAGTTCAGGAATCGTTACTTTAATCGGTCACCCCCTGGTTGTGAAAGTACGAGGTAAGGACGAGCAAAATCTGTACCCTCATAACTTTCAGTGTATCGTCATGCTCTGGCTGCCGCCTTAGATACCCCGGAATACGTTATTCATTCAGCGTGATCTGAGGTTAGCATGCCAAATGCCCTGAGTAAGAATGTCCCTTCACTTTTCACCTCACCCTACGTCCGGAGGTGGGTTTGAGTTCGAACTTGTCCACCGATGGTCCACACACGTTGTGCACCGAGCGCAAGGCCACGACGTTGCGATGTTGATTCATGGTCAGAGGAACAGAGGAACAGATGAAGCACTAGTAAACAAAACTCCATTGCCCAAGAAAACCGGTGCCGTCTTCTGAGGCCTGTTACTATTTGTCTTGGTCGCTGGGCATATTTATCCTCCTACAAAACATGGAACACACGAGTGTGTCGCATTCGTGATACACATAAGCCAGTATTGAATTTTAAGCAGTTAAAAAGGCAAACAAAGAGCAGAATTGTTAGCATGTCAGCATGTCGTCAGAGTCGTAGCTTGCCACCCTGCAGGCAGGCCTTGTAACATGGCCAGAGCCATATTTCGCATGTAATGAGTTATCCTCTATAGATGAAAGACAGCGGATCATAGGTCCAGTAAGTGGTTTCGATGGTATGCGCGTGTTGCAGGCCTCCGGAGTTCGAAAGAAGTCCCCATGCCTGTCGGCATTTGTATGGTAAATCAGGTATCCGCAGCCTGGCGGAAACAACGTATGATATTGGATTGGACGGCTTGTCCATCGTGGCGTGGCATCGACTGCGCTACTCCTCGGGTGCTTGTTGCAAATTCGTACCAACGGAATTTTCCCTGCTGTAATCAAGCAAGAGAACGGGGATATGCTGAGCGATCACTTGCCCTAAATGCTTGACCTTGATGTTGTGGTCGATTGATTGCGGCTTGGAGTAGTAGAGACGGGAACTGCGTGAAAGCGTCTCGCCAGATGTACGGGTGTCGATGCAGATTGGTCTCTTTGTGAAGGGCGACTCGCCCTCGAGGAGTTCAGGCTGCCTGCCGAGAGCATAAACTATCGTATGTGCCCTTTGCTCCTCTCGATTGAGGTTCTTCATAGTCAAACCTTTGCCACCGTAGGACGTGATCGGGATACCAACTGAGAACCCTGACCGTTCGTTCACGATAATAAACCGTCTTTTGTGGGAATAGACGACCTCGTTTTGGATGCGTGATACCCAACCCGGCCCGAGCCGTCCATCCGGTGGCATTTCGGGAAGCCTGGCCATCTTTGACGGAACTTTCGAACCATAATTTTCATGCCAGAAGACTGCGACTAAGCTGCCACGGCAGAAGACACTCTTCAGCTTCGAGCCAGTGAAGACCTGGAAACCCATCTCGAGTTGCTCTCTGACATCTTCTGCCAATGGAGGTAGGCCAAGAGTTCTGCCCGCGCCAATCAAAGAAGGCCCTCCAGCTGTCGTATCCAGATCTGACGCGTCGCTGCCTGCTCTGGACCTCCGATCTGGGAATTTTACAGGCCGAATCGCCGGACCATACCTACTCTGAGTGATCGGCTTTGAGGCTGGTACTGCAGGTCTGTCAAAACTCTCCGTGCCTTGTGTGCTCGCAGTCAAACTCGGTTGACCATGAGTCTTTTGACCGGAAGTCTGTGACGCGTCGAACCTCTCAGCAGAATGACGCGCTGATCGATGAGCCACCGTGCCTTCACCAGTCTCCTTCGACCGAGAATCAGCAGGCTTACGCACATCTTGACTTACGGGAGACTTAAGCTGATCGAAATAACTCTGGAACATCTTCTCAAACTTAGCTCGCTCACGCCGGTCGACGTTGAGTGTTTCAATATAATCGAGTGGCTCATCGCGCTTTTTAGCAGAAGACAGCATACAGAAGCGTTGTGCAGCCCGACGTGCAGAATCTACTTCGCCACTGCGTAGACAGGCTCGAGCCAGCGACTCTAGGACGTTGTGGTCCTCTTTCCAGATTCCAGGTGCGTTTTTGCAGAATGCGGCACTGCTTGAGTACGATTTCTCGTCGTACCCGATGAACTTAGCAAGCAGAATCGGAATTCCTGCCGGCGTGTTGCTTGCCTGGGATGGCGGCCGATTGGTCCCGAGCTGTGGGTTCCTAGTAGTCGAGTGCCTTCCATGCTGCGGGCCCCGAGTTTCGTAGTTCTCATAAGACCCGGTAGGACGAAAACTTGCAGACGAACTAGTGGTCTTAGCAGATGTTGATTGATAGTTGTGGCATAGTGACGCGGGTGCATCTTGTCGCCAATACCTTCGTACCTCAGCTGTGCTCTTGATCCTGTAAATGGCGTTCGTGGGATCGTTTCATCATCATCATCAGATTCTCTGTGATCTTGTCAGCACCAGGTATCATGGACAACACCAGAGCTTACTCAGTCTCTTCTTCTGCCGGCACTTCGCGCTCCGCTCTGGTAGGTATTCCTCTCCGCGGAGGAACATCTACATATCTGTAAGGCCAGGGATGGAACAGGGGATACTATGTCAACTTGCCACTCTTTTGGGGTCGTCCGTGCGGTCGCGACGCCATTGCTCACATCTACGTGGTTCCGCGATCTCCTTCGTAGTGAGATTGGAAGTGAAAGAAAACAGCATTTTGCGATTCCGAGTCTGGGCTGGTTGCTTTTCTATGACTTCTGCGCGTCTTGCGCATGGTGCTAGACGAGATCTAAAACCGAACAGCTATGCAGCCATCGAGTCATATTGCGCTGGTGCTTCTACCGAAGCGGCAGCTACTGTAGGTAGGTGGCATGTGCAGCATTGAGTAGATCACAAGGTGGATACCTTTGGGCAGGAGTACATGTGGAGTAGACCGAAAGTAGTCTCGCTTGCAAGCTTCGAGGTTCGGGCAGACTAGGTTTGCGAACAACCGGCAGGTCTATGCTGCGAACTGCAGCTCGTAATGTTTTTGTAATTACATGTTACTACGATGCTTCCGGTAGTTTGTTTTGAGCTGCCGCTGACGCCTTACTCTTCTAGTTTGTGTTACTGCGGCTGAACTGAAGCGTCCAAAGGAGCTTGGAATTCGAGATGGGGTCATGACTAGGTCCTTCTCTGATATCCATTCAAGTGTCCTCGAGAGTCGGCCGTTGATATCTCGGCGACTACCAAGTTCACCTCCTTGTGACCATGAGTGCGTCATCCATGGGCATTCTAACATTGATTGCAACAAAGGATGCCTGCGGATTCATCGCTGGGCCATCAATCCATCGCGCAGTGAGTCTATCTCCATTCGCCAGAGAGCGCGACTTCCGGGGGTATGAAGCTGATATAGTCGTTAGACTTCTGTCTGATACCAGACGCTTGTCGAACGAAGAAGAGGCTGGCACACATATCTCACGCGATGGTACCCAGTCTGAGTCGGCTGAGTCGATCTTTGCTGGTGGTGCTGAGAACTTCGGCTCGCCCATATCGTCGCATGGCGAACAGCCCCTGTCTGTAGATTCCCTTACCGAAACAAAGGCTTCGCCTGCACAGATTCCGTTACCACCTTCGCCCGCCGTGAGCCTCTCCGAGGTTGGTTCAGGTTCAACTCATGATTCCGTTGCGGCTGAAGCGCCTTCATTTGCGCCGCCGTTTTCTCGACAGCAAGGGGACGATGGATTGCGTGAGGGCCTTCGCCGCCTGGCTGAGCTTAGGATGGGAGCGCTGGAAGTCAGGGCTATGAAACAGGAAGAGAGAACGAATACAAGAAACCTTCGTTGGCAATTCACAGAAGAGGTGCGCAAACTGACGTCGAGGATGAAGAAGAAGTTTCCCTACGTAACACAGGACGACCTAACGCGATGGGAGGACTCTTTGATTTTGATCGAGGACACTGCAGAAGAAATTGAGCAAGCTGATATAAAGATTGCTCAAGCAGAAGGGCATGTAATTCAAGTCGAGTGGGATATGTGCGGCCTGGAGCAAGAACTCTACGGAGTCACGGCCGGTGAAGGTCCGAGTCTTGAAAAGCCCAGCGGCATCATGCGAGGAAGCAGTCATCCATGGTCCACGTCTGCTGGCAGCGTCGTTGATGCCGTGGCTCCTTCCTCACCAGTGTCCTCAGGCGACGCCAATCCACTTGCCTCGCAACCTGGAATAGCAGCAGAAGCGCGGTACTACTGCCACACTACGCCGTCCTCCGAGCGATCGCTGGGATCCGAGGAAATCAGAGAGTCTTTCCGTTTGCTGTTGCCAGCAGAAGAAGAAGCTTTCTTAGCAGAACAGAACCTCTTGCAAGAGTCAGCGACACGCGAATCTGCTGAGCTCAATCTATGCAATGGATGGCAGTTCGTGGATGTTGACACTGCTGCGATCAGAGAAGAAGCCAGCAAAACCGGCCCCCTAGCAAGCGGTCCCAACGATCCAGACTTCACTGAAACCGATCTGTACGGCTTATCTCGATGGCTCATGTACGGCACGCCCTGGAACATTCACCTGATGTCCAATCAAGACAGGCTGCGAACTGTGATTGCAAGCCTTCAAGTGTTCCGTGCCTGGCTTACTGGCAACTACAATGCATTGCTTGCACCTCATGTTCCCTCAGAACCCAACGCTCACTCGGCACCTCATTTCTGGTCAGCAGAGCACGACGAGCGTAACTACTCGATGTTGACTCGATACGTTCGCAATTGGCAGTGGGACCCCTACGCCAAAGCGAACGCAGGACTGGAAGATATTACCGAACAGGACTACGATACGCTCCGTGGCGACCTTGAGACAGGAGATCAAGCTTCCGCTACGCAAAGAGCGCTTTCTGCTCCTTTCTTCGAGCCTTTGGTCTTAAACACTGCAAACATCAATGCCTTTGCACGACACGATCAACGTGATACCCCACCGGAGGCCGCGTCTCTCAATCGTCGAACGTTGGCTGTACATGCTCCTTCAGAAGCTTTCCCCCATCGTTCCACAAGACACGATTTTCCTGCTTATCGAGAACGTTGCACTCGGACACAGTCGCTGCCTTGACGACTTCTGTGTTTTGGCTTCCTCAACATGAATCCTTCATGCCGCGCAAGCCAGCTATCGCAACTTCGTTCTCACCGCGGAACAGATCTGTCGTCATCTAAGTAGACGTAACAAATTTGTCAATTTTCGGAGCAAGATAAGGGAGGGTCGGGCGCAAAGGAATGGATGCTATGAGAACAAAGACGAAATGGTCTGCCTATACATCCGACGGTGCTTTGTGCTGAGAGAAAAACCAAGACACCACAAATCAGTCGTAATGATTGTCTTTTTTCCTCTGCTACGAATGTATGAGAACATGGCATGTTTTGGTGTTTTCATAGACGCGACTCCGCAGCTAATAGCTCCCCTGATGAGCGACCAAGGAAGTCGGGTCCTGCCTACTTCTTTGTGTATATGTATCAACTGACCATCCCGAATTTGCGCATCTAAATGTCACACGGAAGTCGCTCGATGCCTCTTCAGCCATCAATCAATGATAAGACACATATCTCTACGCGTTAGGTACAACAGGAACAATGACAATTCCGAGTTGGCAGGACTGTTCGAGCACCAAGTGACATCACCGGCATTGCGAAAGGGCAGTTTGTGTCTGCTAATCGTCAGCCTGTTTGCGATTGGATGAATTAAGCAGTTTTAGAGGTTCTGCCTTAGTGCGCACTACCGAACGAGAAACCACAAATGGCACATTTGAGCGGCAGCTACCATAGTAACATATTCTGTATGAAGACACAGTCGAAGAATTATGTCCATTAAATCGTGCTGCCTCTCACACACTCTTCAAATCCCCGCCACTGGCTTGATCTACACTCAATTATATGCAGCGCCAAGGGGAAGTAAGGGCCATGGCGCCGAAGGATCCGTGTAGAGATGTGGCGAGAACATCATGGTGGAGTCCTGCATCTGGGATGCCGCGTTCTGGTATGGGGGCACACCCCCGTGAGGGTCATTAAGGAGCGGCGCAAGTGAGGTGGGGAGGCTGGCGTATTGGATGACCGGTGGGCTGTAGATGCTGTAGGAACTGGATGGTAGAGGCGGCTGACTACCCTGATAAGGGGCGAGAGAGTAAGAGTGCTGTGGCGGATGCGACTGTGGCAGCGCATCACCATTGGGCGTCACCGATCGCTCTTGAATCTGTCTCAAATCAGGCAACGGGCGAGGACTTGTCTCTTGTTTGACAGTCGCGCTTGACCTGTTGACTTCTGGATGGCCGTGAGCAACAGATAGGTGCGATACAGCTCGATCCGGATATGAGTCATTCACGATCAGGACCTGGATGTGTTGTTGCACAGTCTCAACCAGGGGTCTGAAGTAATTCAGCAGCCGGTTCTTGGTTCGGAGCACAAGGTCTGCATAAGCCATTAGTGACATCCAACCTGCAAGTTCATTCTTCATTGCGTTGAACTGCTCCTGTGTAATGTGATTTGTTCGTCTCCGGAAGATATGCAAGGTCAGCCCGAAGCCCAAGGTATAAGCAACAACACTATTCCAGCTGAAGTCAGCAGCCTTGTACTGCTTGGACAGCGTGTGGAAATTACTCAACAGCCGCTTCGCCGCTTTGTGACAAACATCGAGATTCTTTTCGAGCACGTCTTGTGTGCGAGCCGTGCAAACGTTGGGATGGTACAGGTTCAACAAGAATTCTGCGGCCCAACTGTCGATCAGCAGAGTCGGGATGATTATTTGTGGCTTGGTTCTGTCCTCTTTCTGCAAACAAGTATCCCAGTCAGCTCTCCAGGCGTCTATCTTAGTGTGCAGGGCGTCGACGATCCTCAAGTAGTCTGCGGGGCTTCTGCGGACAGCAAGAACATAGTTGTGCAGCTCTGCGTACAGTGGCAGTAACTTGGCCAGGTGCAGAGATGGCCAAAAGTCGCACTGTCCGGAGCGCCGAGGCTGAAGACCATCTGCCGAGATTTCTGAGTCCTTGATGGCCATGGGCAAAGGAACGTCCCAATGGACGAACTGCCAAGGGGCCGGCCGGCCGAGACGGCAGCCGGTGGTCACACAGATACCAAGGATGGAGTGGAAAACCCTTTTCCTCAACTCTTTCGCCAAGGTGGACGTTTCGTCTACGGGCAGATTGATCATGTCGGGATCGCGGTGGTAATTCAAATTGATGCACCTTGTCAGCATCTCTTGCGCTAGTGTCCAGGTATGACCAGGCTTCGGCATGATGCGGAATTGCGTCAAAATCATGGCTAGAGCCTGCATTGCCGCTAGACTGGATTCTTCCATCAGATAGGGATAGAACCCTAGAGCATAGTGGAAGTATCGATACGAATCCTCCATTTTGACGGCTTGGGTATGGTTTCTGATCGCCGTCTGATGGTTTATGATAGCAAGCATTTGAACGACTTGAATCTGCTCGGGCAAGGAGACTTTGTGTGGAGTGTCGTAGAGACGATGTACGAGGTCGACAAAGCTGTCGGTGTGTACCATAGGTATAAAGCCCCACATGGCAGTCAGGAAGACGTCGGCGGATTCGAGAGCATCCTGCTTTGATGGAAGCTGCAAATGATGCTGGTGGATTCTTTGTCGTTGATGGATGGTTCGGAGGACCGAGTAGGTGGAGAAGTTGAAGAGGTCCCCATTGGGCTCGTCTGGTTCGCGCATGATGTCGCACTCGAAATCACCACTGTCCATGATGCCGTAGTCTAAGATGTCCACTTTGGTACCATTGACAGGACCCTCATGAATGGCGCCGTGGTTGTCGGGAGTAGGCCAGCCGATGTACTGGGAGCTCGGTATGTCCATACTGATGCTTGGTCTGCGATCGCCCTCCGGACGATGACTCAAACGTGAGGAAGTTGGCTCGCGATTGCGGGGGCCAGGGGCGGGAGCGTTGTATGGAGTTGAAGGTATGTCGGCAGTCAAGGGACCAAATTTCCGCTTATACTGTGACAGCTGGTTGCGCAGATAAGATATCTCGCTCTCGGTACGGTCGGACTGTCCTCGCTCTCGCGACTGACCGCTGACTCTATCAGTGGTGTAGCACCTCAAGTTCTTCGAGCGGCATGGCTGGCAGGCTATGGGGTCTGGATCACACTTCATCTTCCTTTCTTTGCAGCGATCGCAAGCCTGGCCTGTCCGGCCTGTGGCGGCCAGCTTTTTCCGCACATTCTCACTGTACAGCGCGGGCTCCTCGGGCGCAGACTTGATCCGTTTGGAAGCATGAAGGTGGTCGTCGAGGTCAGTGTGTGTGTGGGGACGCTTAGACGGCGACGAGGGTGGTATGTGTAGATTGTCGTGGTTGGGATATGGTGATACGGGTTGAGCTGGATGAGGATGCGACATGATAGAATCTACGATGCGAAGCGAATTTCAGATGTTGCACAAATGCGGCGGGAAGTTCCTGACTGTTCATGCTCTGCAGTCTGCTAGGCCGGGGCTACTAGGAGTGATCTCAGCCCACAGGAAGCTGCGGCTCGATCTAGGCCTAAAGTGGAAAGTGCAGGCTCGACTGGCACTTGGCCGGCCACCTGCTTCGGGAAGATCAAGATGGCCAAATGTGAAATTCTTGGGCTCGATTTGGTCAACTGGCGCGCTGCAATGTCAGTGCTACTCCAGTGTGCTATTAGCGATGACGGTGGCAATGTCAGTCGGTGTTGGTGGTGAGAGGTCTCACACAGAACTTGAATATGCGGCTTCTTGGACGTGACAGCGCTCATTTATAGGTGGACAGATCTGGTGGAGCGTCTCAACTAGCGTGGACTGGCTTCCTCAGCTGACGAGGAAATCAGGCTTCAAGGCAGCAGGATCGAGGGCTGCGGCAAAACCTCGGGGCTGAGCGCAGTGCGGAGAAAAAAGTCGTGTTCAAGTTCGACATGTTGCGCTCGGAAGGTGCAACGAAGGAAGATTGAAGATTCAGCATCGGCAAGATCAACTGACTGTCGCACTACTCAGCAGCAGATACTCCGTGAAGGGCCATGATGGGATCGAGCATCTGACGGTCTCACACTCGCACTACCGTTCAGTCCATTTGGCACCGCCGGCAGCATGGCCTCTGCCTTTGCGTCGCAGTTGCAGGCAATTGCGAAGAATTCCACCCACGAGCTCGATCTGAAAGCACGCCGCAACGCCCACGCCGAATCGCTCCTCTTCGAAAGAGACGTCGCCGTCAAGCAGGATTTCGGGACCATCTACAACATCTGCAACGATGGTTTCCGAGATCTGTGCCAGCTCGATGACCGCTTCCACCACTTCGACCGCAACCTCTTCTCAGAACAGGCAAAGGACCAAGACCGAGATCAGATGACAAAATCCGACAACGACGCCCTCGACCTCGTCTTGAAGCACTGTATCACTCTCCTCGGTGGCAAGATCCTGCTCAAGCCTGCCCTCAGAGCTTTGGAGTGGCTGGTGAGGAGGTTCCGCGTGCATGTCTACAACGTCGATGACCTACTGCATACCCTTCTGCCGTACCATGAGCTGCCTGTATGGGCCAACGCTCTGAGCATCATCCCCAACGACAAAATCATTGGTCAGTGGAAGTTTGTACGCCCCTATCTCAAAACCACTTGGAATGTCCCGAGACATGCCGTTGCTTTCGCTGCTTCCAACAGCGATGCCTTCTTCACCGCCATGAACTCATACATCCTCGACTCTTGTCGCCAGGGTCTGAGCAACCCGACGCTGATGAAGTTCTGGTCTGGCATAGTCGTCGAGGCTGTATCAAACAGGATTGTGCAAACAAGAAGCGGCCGGAAAGAGGTGCAAGCTCAACGAGTCGACGATTTGCTACACAAAGTCCTAGCCCTTCTCAGTGAAGCCTATGACATTGCTGGATCCACCGACCTGATCACCACCTGCTATACTATATCTATCTTGCTTGCAGCCAAGGCTGACCCCGGTGACAATGTCCTCGATTCTCTGCTTCTGGCCGTGGCACAATCCCTGCAGAAAGTGGACCACGACGCTTCGGCCGCTGTCATCACAATGAATGTCCTGACCATGCACAAAACCACCGCAACTGTGCCCAAGAAAGTCTTGGATGTCTTGGCTACTCTCGAGGCTTTCGCGTCGGTCGTTCGTTCCGTTACCGCGCAGTATTCCTGCCAGCCTTTCCTCCTCTCCCTTATCGCTTCCGCCATGTCCTACATTCGACGCAAGAATGCCCACAAGTTGGCTGTTTTCTCGGCATCGGTAATTGAGCTGGTTCGAGAGCTATATCCAGGCTCGGCCCTTACCGATGCTGTGCGACCTGTTGTCACCAGGGCAATCTCTCTCGACGCAGATAGTGAGACTGAAGGCGAAATTCAAGTCCGACTTGTCGCATCGTTACAAAAGATGAACGAGACTCAAGCATTGTCAGTCGCTATCTCTCAAGCTGCGTCTTCTGAACAGCACGATCAAGCAACGCTAGAAGGCCTGATTGGCATGACTATCACTTTGCCGGAACCAACAGCAGAGACTCTCTTGACGGATGCAGAGATGGCAGACGCTCCTGCTATACCCATGGCTTCCACCAACGCTTTCGATGCTCTACCATCCTCCTGGGACGGCCAGCCATCCTGCCTGGCCACTAGCAGCTCGAAAGCTTTCACACAACTTGCCGCAGCCTTTGACACTTGTGCGCTAGACTCGGAAAGGAGAGAAGCTTTTTCGAGCTTGCCAATCTGGTCCTCCGTCTCTGCTCGAGAACTCTTGTGGCACAGCTTTTTGCTCAGATTCGCATGCACGAAGTTCTCTACGCAGGCGCGATCCAGGGCGTTACGTCTGCTTGCGCAGAGCATACGGACCAAGCCAAGCTGCTATGTGCAATATTTTGTACCCTATGCGCTTGCCCTTTTATCCGATGCTAGAGCGGTACGAGGGGGCGCTGCAGATTTGCTCAACGCCGTACAAGCTCGGCTCTCAGACAGCTCCCAGGCGCGTTCCACCAGTGATCAGAATGCCTTGTACAGCGCAAAAGGTTCGAAGCATATTTCCGACCTACAACACCAGCAAGTTGCGTCACTCATCGCAGATGTGGTCAGTCCTGTTCTGGAGGAATGCTTGCTGGACTCGACATACGCCACCAAAGCCATAAGAAACGCCCTTCAGCCCCAGAGCAAGCAAGAATCCAAAAAGGGTCATAGCCAGGCCCTCTTCTCGCTGTTGACGCAACATGCGCTCGCTACACCGTTGGTCAGAATCAAGGTCAACATCCTGTCCATGCTGAACGACGTCGAGAAGGTCGGCGGCAAGTTCAAGCGGAAATTACTACAGCCGGTGTTGCAAGAGTGGTCCCGGTTGACGGAGATCGAAGCCGTCGAGCTGGCCGAAGAAGGCGGCATGGATGCTGGTGAAGTCGATGCCTCGATCATAGGACTAGCGGACCTACGGGACAAGCACTACCTCACACAAATTGCGGAATCTGCGGCCTCCACGGATCTAACACGTCGTGCTGGTTTGACTAGTGCTCTCTTCAACCACATGCGGAAGGATTTCAGATCGTGGACTATCGAGGAACAGTTTTCAGCAGTAGAGGTTCTGTTCGATTGCGCATTCTCTGGTGACGAAAGCCTAGCTGCTGGCGCTCAGGACGTCTTGCGATCTGTGGATCTCCCTTCAGAAGTGCTCGCAAATCTTCTGCAAATCGCTCAGGCTGGTACATCAGACGTGAAAGCTCCACCAGCAAAGCGGAGAAAGAGATCTTCGTCAGGCACATCTTTCTCGCGTACGGACGCGATCAAAGCACTAGGCGATGCTACCGCCAAGATCGGGCTAGCCCTTGAGCTCATCGAAGACAACTCTCCTGAGCTCAAGCCAGAACTTATCAGTGCGATGTTCGAAATGCTGGCAACTCTGAGGCAGCTACAACAGAATCGCGTAAACTCGCCGTACCATCTCAACCTGTGTCTGGGCAGCATTCATGCCATGATTGGATCCAGCAGTATCAGGGGAAAGACCGTCGATCTTTCTGGTGTCAAACCAGAACTTGTCACAGAATGCTTGAGGACTGCCGACAATCCTCAAGTTCAAAACGCGTCCCTTCTGGTACTGGCATCGTTATCCACTATCGTACCAGATCGAATGGTTCACAATGTCATGCCTATATTCACGTTCATCGGCCACAACATGCTGTCTAAGGACGATGACCATTCAATTAATGTCATCAATGAAGCTATTGACAAGATCGTGCCTGCTCTTCTGGAGAATCTGCGGAAAGGCAAGAATCAGCAAAGCTATCAAACCTCCATGGCGGGTATGCTCGCTAGCTTTACATCAGCTTATGACCACATCCCTCGGCATCGCAGAGTCGCATTTTATCAGAAGCTTCTGTTCTGCGTCAAAGCTAACGACTTCGGTTACATGCTCGTTGCTTTACTGGCTCACCAGCAACGCGGTGAGACCTCGTTTGGCACGTTCATCCAGGAACTTGTGGGCATCTTGTCGGCCTCCACTCAGCTACAAATTTACAGACAGTTGCTCTATGTGGCGGTGGATGTGTTAACTTCCTCCCCAAGGCTGGCTTCGGTCATATTCAACACAGAACGCTCTACTACGGTGGCCGAGAAATCCCAATATGCTCAGTCTGTTCTCTTTGCTGCCACGACTATACTGAAGGGTTCCAACCTGGCTTCTGTCGTTGGTCGAATGTCCAGAGGAGATACAGCCGAGGCTGATGTGGTTCGATCCGACATGCAGAGCGCTTTAGAAAGCACACTTACCACCATTCGTGATACAAAGGCTGCAAGCACCGAAATCTCGATGCTGGCCAAGCAGGGCCTCGACCATATCTTACGCCTTCCAACACTTGCAGATCTCATTGAAATCGTGTTGCCGAGACTTGACGAAATGAACGAAGCTGATCTTCGTCCACAAGCGATTCGGGTACTTGCTGTTCAAATCGAGCAGAAGCATACGAAGACTAATAGAAGTCAAGAATCTGCTTTCCGCCTTCTCAAGAAGCTGGAGCAGTACGTAACATCCTCGAACGCTTCTGCTCTGCAGTTCTCTAGTCTGGCATGTCTTGATAGGATTGTCGACAAGTACGGCCGCAAGAACCCTGAAGCTGTGGAGGAAGTGGCACATACAATAGTCGGAGTAGTGGACCCCACTTCGTCATCTGAAAAGTGGTTGATAGCCGCTCTCCTGACGTTGGCAGGAATGCTCGAAGCTATTAGGGAAGGTGCCGTACCGGTAGTGCCTGAGCTCGTCACCAAGTTGTTGCATGTACTCGCAGTCAACCACAATAGGGAGGACTTCTCTCCCCAATTATGGAACGCTACCTGCACTTTGCTCTCGGCAACCTTTTCCCATGCAGCTTTCATCATCTCAGAGGAAGAGCTTGCACAAGTGCTGGAACATGAGTTCGCAAACCGCTCCCGTATTGGGAATCATGACACTTCGGACTTTGAGCAACTCATTAGGACCATCGCACGAAAAGTCGACCTTGAAGTTCTCGTTGCGTCATCCAAGAGAGTGCTGGTTGAGCTGGAGAACAACGCCGAGACAACAAATATGGACACACCAGCAGAGCATCGGCTTCGGAGGTCAAGCGAAGACAGGTCAGCAACCACTGCCGAGTTGCTGACACTTCTATCCATTGCTCTGGAAGGAGCTTCTAAGTCAGCTGTGATCAAGCAAGCAAACTCGATATCCGAGCTCTTCCTATCGATCCTGGATCACGAAGCTAGAAACCAGCGTACCGACGGTACGGGCTCGGAAAATAGTCGCACAGAGAACCAGACCATGAAAGGACTGAAAGAGGCGAGCATCAAATTTATCTATAAGATCAACGACACAACTTTCCGACCTATCTTCGAATCATGGACAGACTGGGCAGAGAGCAATCCTCGCAGGGTCGTCCTCTTTGACCTTCTCACTCATTTCTTCGATACACTCAAGGCCATCGTGACTTCCTACGCCAGCTACCTTCTCAAAACAATCTCATCCATCCTCGAGGATAGCACATTAGGAGACAAGGTCTCAAAGCAGTCCTTGTCACTACTCCTCAACACTCTCTCCCTTCTCCGCACAATCTCGTCCCACGACCAGGACTCCTTCTTCACCGCCCCCTCCCACTTCGACTCGATCGCCCACCCTCTCATCTCGACCCTTACCCTCGCAGGCTCCAAGTCGACGCGTCCCATCATCGCCAGCCACATAATCCCCACAATCCTCTCCCTCGCCACCAGCACAATGGATAGCCCTTCCACCCACACGACCCTTACGCACCACATCGTTCAACTCAAATCCGCGTCCTCAGCACATGTCCGCGGTGCCTCGATACAGACACTCATCGCTCTGACCGAGGACGAAGAGCTAGGCGACGAATTCACCTCGAACGTGATCGGCATCGGCGCCGGCGAGGGCGAGGGTGCAAGAGGTGGAGGCGGCAGTGTGGGAGAAATCATGGTATACGTCAACGAGATGCTGGAAGACGACGATGAGAGCGTGGAACACGATGTTAGACGCTGGGTGCAGCTGGTGAGAGCAAAGGTCGGAGAAGACGTTTTCGAAGTGTAGGACTAGATTGTGTCGTGTCAAGTAAATAGTCTGCCAACAATCTTTGGCGTTAGCATGGTAGGAAGGAAGGGGAGGACCAATAGTGAAGATAGACTGTACTACAGTACATACAATCAGGAAGGCACTGTACTTCCGTTCGATCCACGGTATCAGCTGGCACGCACGGTAATATAACTCATGATAAAACCACCGTCCAGACGTGACAATGGCCCAGCGAACGCTACACTGCGGCCGCGCCCAAAGCTGGCACCACAATCATCCTACTCCCTCGACCGATAAGTCACAACACCAAATATCCCACGGAAGAAAAACTCGTCGCTGTTCAATTGTACTGTATGTTACCCAGCCACCAAAAACGACATAGTCACCATCCATCCATCCATCTATCCATCACCATTTCAGTGAGACAGAAATCTGTACAGCGCACAACCAAATAGAACTATCCCGTCTGCTCCCGCTCTAGATCGTGCCAGAGGACACACAATGCCCAAAATCAAAACACTTGGGGGTTTTTTCTTTCGACATCCCGCTTATACTATACTTGACCTCCCACCGCCATGTCTCTAGTAACAACAATTGAGTTGTTGAAAAAACCCCGGTATCAATGTCGATGAGGTCTTCCGCACGACGTTGATTATGTGTTTGTTCTATGACTCCGAAACGCCTCGCTAAAAACAATCGAAAGTGGGAGACAACTCTCCCTCATTATGGCCAGGCGCTGTGACGAACGATGGATGATGAAAAAAATGTGTCGACAGTTCCGGCGTTGCCTCAAGAGCCCCTGGTAGCATTTTCGGCTTGGATCATAACAACCAGTTTTCCCATCGAAGTGTCCCGGTGAATGAGATATCGAGTTTGTGAAAAACGTTGCTCACTGCTTTCCTGCCTCTATGACGCTGCCTTTACTATGCTCCTCATCAATCGCTGCTGAGCCATCCGTGTTTGGAGGATTAGGCTCACTCGCAGCGTCGTTACCCGGCGTCACCTCCTGAACAGTGGTCATTGTGCCCTTGGGGGCCTTGCCATTACCATTGACTTTTGTCAGTGGGCTGATGGGCGTACTGCTCTCAGATCCTTCCTCTTCCGGTATAGTGGCACAGTATTTCTTAAGCACCTGCTTCAAGGCCGGCCGACGAATCGGTTTTGCGAGGAAATAATCCATGCCACTCGCCATGCATTCATCTTCATTACTCTTTTCCGCAAATGCCGTAAGTGCAACGATAGGTGCAGAAAATCCCATGCCTCGGATCATCTTTGTGCTCTGGATGCCATCTACGTTGGGCATCTGCACGTCCATGAACACAAGATGGAAGTGCTCGTCGTTCTGCATGCTTTCGCGGACTTTATCATAGGCTTCTTGACCATCTTTTGCTATCGTAACGTCGTAAACGTCTTCGAGCTTCAGCATGCGCAAGACGACCTCTTGGTTGACTTTGTTATCTTCGGCCACCAGGACGCGTACTTTGCTTCCTTGCTTCTTGGCTTCTTTTTCGACCTTTTGCATCAGTTTGAGGTCTGATGAGGGAGAGTGCATTGGTTGTGGGCGAGCAATCTCTTTTGCGACGAAGGGTTGCGACAGACCAAGGACACGAGGGACATCTACGTAGCCGCTAGCATCCGTCGATGGTGAGCTCGTAGGCTGCATGGCAGGCCGATCCATGTGCTGTGTTGACAGAACCGTATTCGAAGATGAGTCCATTGAAGACGGTCGTGCGGCAATATATCGAAGTGGTATGCGCATAGTGAACTTGCTGCCTCTGCCCACTTCGCTGTCTAAAGACAGCTCGCCACCCATCAATGCCGCAAGCTGAGCGCAAATGCTAAGACCAAGACCTGTCCCGCCATACTTTTTGCTGAGTCCAAGATCGCCTTGCACAAATGGCTCGAAAATTTTCCTTTGCTGATCTTCAGGTATGCCTGGACCGGTGTCTTCCACTTCGAACTCAAAGTCGAGGTCCTTAGTGTTGAAAGGGGCGGGCGACTTCGACCTTTGTCTTTCGACCACTTTGTCGACCTGTGTCTTTCCACCTCCCAAGTTGATAAATAACTTGGCATCGTCAGGCTTTCTCTTTCTCAATTTCGATTTGATGGTCTCTTCGGAGTCACTGTGCTGCTTCGAGCCAAATCGGGGTCGCAGGCTTGACTGCTTACTCTTGCCATCCTCGGAGTCACTACCTCCAAACAACGACGTGTCTGATGTCCGTACTCTCTTGCTCGACGATTTGGAGTGCCTCGATCTCTGCGTTGATGCCAATGACGACTTACGTACACTACCCGCGCGACTCGAAACGTTTGGCTCATATATACCCAGACAGCGTACCCTCACGGTGACCGAACCATTTGCAGGGGTAAACTTCAACGCATTGCTGGTGAAATTCATCAAAACCTGCATTATCCGGTTCTTGTCTCCCCACAGGCACATATCTTGGACACGCCCAGTGCCAACAGGACCGAAATGCTTCTCTCCATCTGTCTCCGAATTGCCGAGTGAGTCACTGACTCCGTAGTAGAGTACCTCCAGGTTGATCTGGTTCTCTTTTGCTTGGCGATCGAACGTTGGGATCAGTTGTGTGCTTAGATCGCTCAGCGGAAATTCGGATTCTTCTATCGACAACTGCTGTCCCACCTCGTTTTTGCTAAAGGTTAAGAGGTCGGTCAGAAGATGCAGAAGAAGGTCTCCCGATTTGTAGATAGTATTCAAGGTCGATTTTATTTTGGAAGGGTCGTCTTCGTTCATGCATATTTGCGCCAAGCCCAAGATACCGTTTAGTGGCGTCTTCAATTCGTGTGAGATATTTGCGATGAACAACGTCTTGCTTTGGTTGGCTGCTTCGGCTGCTTGTTTACTCTGTTCGAGCTGTGCGGTTCGCTCTCTAACTCGTTCGTCAAGCCTTTGATATTGCATCGCAAGCTCGTCAGACATCTCGTTAAACTTGCTAGTGAGGTCGGTCAGTTCGTCGTAGATAAGATGACGTCTTTCGGGGACTTTGCTCGGAATGCGGAACGTTCGCCGAACTCCTGGCGATCGGGTACTGCGTCGTGGTGTTGACGAGGAACTGCTGGCCCACTTCTTGACGCTGGTTAGAAACCCCTCCTTCCGGGCTTCCTCTTCATTGAACTCTCCATTGTAGTTCTCGTCAATATTGTTCGAAGAATCCGTGTAGCCACTTCGACTGTCATCTGGCACATACGGCTCTACTGTCTTTTGAGTGGCAGCTCGCAATTGTCGGATTGGCGTAACAGAATAGTGAGCCAAGGGGAACGTGAACAGTAACAGCCCGACGAAAACGGAGAACACACAGATCAAAACAATATCTCTGAGATGGTTGATCGGCTCCACGACTTCGCTGTGAGCCTGTTCTACCAGCAATGCCCAGTCGACCAGCGGGGTTGCGACTTGAGCGAAGCCAACGGACACGCGCTTGTCCTGCTCATTGCGTGTGTCGAGTATTGCTCCAGCATTGTTGATATTACCTGTTTTGTGGGTCCAGGCCTGCACATAGGCGGGGAAGCTGCTGGCAGCGAAGGGCGTTGAAAAGTTCAGAAGACCAGAGCGAAGGCTGTGCCGGTCTTGAGATGCGGGGCTATCGATTGGGGGCAGGACAAAGCGGACCTGTTGATCGTCAAGGACAGCAGTCCCGTTATCATCTCTGATGTCGAAGGAGAACAGGTTGTCGGCCGCGTGTGGGCCGATGATCAAAACTTCTCCGGTCTTGCCCAGCCCCTCCATCGAATCCCTTACGTCAAATATCATCGAAGCATTGACGATGACGGTAAGCCAGCCCAAGACCTCCAGAGTAGGAGAGCTATTGTTCATGATGCCGGTTGTGGCCGACAGGATGGCTGAAGAATTGTTCAGTCCAACTGGTCCTCCTATAAGGACACTGTTAGGGTCGAGCCTTCTGCCGTTGGCTTCAGCATAGTAGTCGTCGTCTCCTGGCAGGCCATGGTAGGTCAGGTTTGGATACAGTGCTGGTGGATACCCCAGACCTGGGTCGCCGAGGTAAACGTGAGAACCGTTCGGGTAAGTGTAGGGTAGTTCTATCTGACCGAGTACGCTTTCGGCTGTCACATTGACCAGACCATGGAGCGTGGTAAGATTGCCGTCATCGTAGGGAGGAAATATCGAGGCTTGGATCAAGAGTTGGCCACTAGAAAGAGCGCCGGATAAATCGGTCTGTGTTCGAAGCCAATTCTGGTCAGTGTTGTCTCCTGATTGGGGAAGCAGAGATCAGTCAAGACCCAATGTGAACGTACAGCAATATCTGATAAGAGAGAACCCGTCAATGTATCATTCTGGTAACGCAGCAGAGCGCTTTGTATCAAAATCCTTGTAGCAACCGATCTAACCTGCGATTCGTAGAGGAGGAGGGTGGAGGAGAGTTGCGCAGCTTTCAGACTAGCAGTCAACGAGAGGCCAGACAAGCGTATATCTGTGATGAAGTCTCGACTTTGGAACCACTGTACCGGTTAGTATGGGCTCGGGTTGGGCTGGTGAAGATATTCTTACCGTCGCAAGAGCCAAGACCATCAACGACAGCAGCGAGCATGTTAACACCAGCAGACCCAGCTGCTCTCTGATGGGTAAGCGCATAGTTGACGAGGGACCGTTCGGCCCAAGTCTTATGTCTGAAGTGTCCGAGGTTGGCCGTCACGCTGTCGGCAGCTCATTTTCGGCTCTAATGTTCCTCGACGATGCGTGGGGTGAAGGGCTAGGTTGTAGATTTCGTGGTCGGAAGTCTTCAGGTGAACATAGTAAATGAGCGTCTGATGTGGGAGTCGCAAGGAGTGTAGTCCACGATGTCGTGGTTTTGCGAAATGCGTGATTCTTTCGCTTAGGACTAGCCAGCGGTCTTCTCGCACAGTAAGCAGGATCGCGTACACAGGGAGACGCGCGTAGTGGTTCTAAGCTTCGGTTTTTGCCGAGGGATACGATGGCCTTAATCGTTGTCTTGACGTGGCTCAATTAGATCTGTTGGTAGACAGATTTCTTCAAGTTGTTGCAAAAAGGACTTTGGTCGGGTATGCCGCAATGAATCGAAGTGATCGGCAAGACCGTTTTGGCAGACTCTGTCTAGAAGCGACCGAGTAAGTCACAGCGGAAGCGAGCACGGGGCCTTTAGCGTCTCACGAGCCCTGGAGGAGGCATTAATCAGGGAGCTCGGATTCACGCCTGCCTCCAGCTGCCAGTGAGAATGTGAGACGGACATGCCCAAACTCCAGCGTTACGACGATGCGGCTCCACAGCCTCGAAGGGGCCTATTGTGGGCACTCAATACTGTTAGCTCAGCACCGCACCTATCCACCATCAGCCCACTCATCAGGTGCAAAACAGTCTCTGGCCAGCCATGGGACCGGAAAGTGCTGCGATTCGGAATCTTGTGTTCTCACATTGATCTTTCGAATACGACGTCCACGAATACAAATGCACGCACAAGACTCCAGATGTCTTCTGTACCTCAATTCTGCCGGGGAAGTGCGCATCTCGCATATTCAATCTTGTATCACTGTCCTCGCGTGGTTCTGTTGTACAGCATGTTACTTGTTTGTGCACAGTGTGGCGGAGCCATAAGGTGGCGAACCAGAGTTTCCACTTCAACGGTGGCCCCCATCCACTGCAGCCAAGAGCTTGAATGTTAGCAAGTCAGTCCTACGAGGTAGAAGGAATATGGTATGTCAAGCCTGCATTCATTCTCTGCTCATATCCGAAAACATGGCCATTGTTCGTCTCAAGCTGATGCCTGCCGAGCAAGATGCGCGACGATACGAAAGCATCTCGCTTACAAGATTGCTCGCGCGGAGATCACACGCACAGAATTTTAGCACCCTGTGGCGAATGGAGAGACGAATGTTCATCTGTATCATACGTGTCGTAAGCTTGTTGCATTGTTGTTGCTCACACTTGTATTCTTGTAGAGCAAGACCATTTTGAGCTCTGCAAGCGCACAACCACAGAGGCTCCGGTGTAACTAACACCTATCACTACCAAATCTCTGGAGGACATTACCAGATCTCCGTCTTCCGTGAATGGCTTGGCGAAAGCCAGGCCGAAAAAACCTTCAGTATCAGCATTGAGCTCACCCTTTCGCTCCACCCTACCCCGCAAGATAACTACACCTCAAGGTCCTAGTCCTAGTTTATCAACTTGTACATGCGCGCTTCTGTTTTCGAGCCGAGTAGAAGCCGCAAGCTCCGGTGTATTCAACGATCTTTGGTCACGAAAGAGATCAATGGCGTGTTTCCCCAGAACTTGATGCCGTCCTTCAGCCGTTTGCGTTGGCGTCTCTAAATCTCATGACGAGACGCAGGTCGTCTTGGTTGTACTAACGGTTGCAGCCCGCGCCGATAGTGAAGGATGCTGATCTGGACTTGCTGGCGGTAGTGGAGGTATAGTTCACTGGGTAATCGAAGCGGTAAGAGTCGGGGGTTTGTGAATGCTTTCGATACATCTGCATCGACCGAAACTAGTTGATTGACTGCCAGTTAGCCATTTCGAATTCGTCCTCGAATGTCTGGTAATGACCATCCGACTGACCGTACTGTTCCTGTCAGTTTCGTGTTGAGATAGAGCTATGGTGGAATCACTCAGAGTGCCCCTAAATCCGAGCAGATATTCAAAGTCCCGATGCGGCCAATCCTGGCCTCACCATACATCCACGCATCACCGCCGCACGTGATAGCCGCACTTTATCTTGTCTTGGCTTTCGAGGAGCTTCGAAAAGCCGCAATACATCTAACCATTCCATTGTAAATACGTCTATCAAGTCAACGGACTCTGATTCGTGACTGGAAGCTTTACCGGGTCACATGGTCGAAGACGACATTTGAGGAGATGAAGACACGAAGCATGGACATGGACAATGCAATATGTTAAGAATGGCTAAAACGATAGCCGTTGCGACAGACGCAGACTTCAAGTTATGAATGTGGTCATCAAACCAGAGGATAAGAGTCAGAAATTCGATCGAGCTACCATCTTTAAGCTGGTTAGTTAATTGAGTACGCGGGAGGAGTTACGTAATGGAGAAATGAAGCATGAATCAGCTTGATCTTATGCTCACTTGTTGGATGCGTCCAGGGCGGCAAGAAGAGCTGGCAATGCTTGCAAGGTGCTGGTGCCTTCCACAATAACCAACCGCGATCCGCTCGGTTGGCCCTGCCCTTGAAACAAGTTCTGTTCCTTCCGACGACCTTCACCTCCACCTCTTGTGTTGACAACAAAACTTTTCGCACGTCGCCGCACAACATATCGGCTCCGCAAGATCCTGTTTCCCACCCTCCAGGTTCACAATCTAAGCAGCTAAACACAGACGAGGTAATCATCAGCGTGTATGCCAGGGTCACGCAATCAGTGATAATTGAGAGATCCTCGTTCAACAGCAAGCAGCGTTCAAGAGCACGAGCTTCGACTCCGAGTCAAGATGGGCAACGAACTCACCCACTTCTCGGCGCTTGATGATGAATCAAGTACTTCTTACTTTCTGAACTGGGCGGGCCACTTCGGGAGCGGTGCAACCCTAAGAGGAGGCAACAGAGTGGTCAGTGACACACCTTCTGATACTCAGATCGAAATCGAGGTAAGTTGTTGCTCGATCTTTGTCACGTTTAACAAGCGAACGTCCATCTTGTTTGATTCGACACCTGCTGATATGTTCTAGACGACACCATTACAACTAGCTTCAAATGCAGCATCACGAACAGTACCTCTTCTGGAGCATGAGATCTCTCAGGCGAGTTCAAAGACGCCTTCCCCCCAGCACAGAGCGCCTTCCAGTCTCACTAAACAGTCTCCGTCACCGGTCACTGAAATTACAACGGCAACACATCTACAAGATTTGCCTGGAGCTTTCCTAGCAATACCGTGGGATGCACGCCAGACCGAGCCCACGGACTCTTCTACCCCAGGTGGATCATCTGTGGTCAGTATCGCTCATCGTAGACAGATATATCAAAACAAGCATCCCGGTCCGAGACCTATTGCGGTTAACAAGCTTGATGAGGACCCCGGGAAGATACCTGTTACTCCAACGCAGCAGAGATTACTGGAGAGACTTGGACAGGGCGAGCAGCATGTTTCTCCTACCAATTCAGTGCCATCGGCGAATCGCTCTGGAGTAAATGTGCCAGAGGTCGGCGTTGGAGAGGCACAAACTCAAAAGGCGGATCTTACGCTGTTCCCGACTAAGACAAAAGGTATCGGTCCAAGGGACCAACCGAATACCATGGATCTTTTCGATGCAATGGAAAAGCAGTACTTTCGTCCCAGCACCAGTGCAGCATGCCACCCCGCCGCTGAAGGACTACGTTCTCAGGCTGCAGAACATGGTTAGTCATAATCAGAATTGCTGTGAATGATTTCTGATGTTGGCTACAGTCGAGAACAAACCTATCGCAGATACGCTCACAACAAGCCAAGCGAACGGACTGTTTGAGGATCAGACAGCTGACACTAACTCTGATGAAGGTGGTATGGACCTTACACCCGTCCTCAAAGCTCTTGGGGCTCGTTCGACTGCGTCCACTTCCATCACGACTACGATCCCAGAGCCCTCGAAGGTCACTACCGAACATGCCCAAGCTGCAGCTGCTGAAGCGGCGGATGAGGACATGCTTCCGTCATCGGTTGATGATCTTAGCGCCAATGGGAAGATGACACCTGCCGTGCCTGCTGCGGAGCTCGACGGTAAGAAGATACACGACGCGCCTGTAGAACCTACGGTGAAAGAGACACTTGAAGTGGCAGATCCTAAGTCGCGTACAGCTGTATTAAAGAACCTACCAGACGACAGTGACTACACCTTCGTACAGTGTTTGGTCTATGGCGCCGCTATTGAAAGCATGAAGCTCTACCCAGGGACCGGCACAGCAAGGGTAATGCTCACCGACGTGGAAGATTGTCAACGTTACATCGACTCGTGTTCCACTGGCATCAAAATCAAAGTCAACCGTGTCCAGCACGTTGTGCTTGTGGAGAGATCACCTGAACCGGATACCATCAACGACAGACTTCAAGCATACCTGGACTGCGGAGCAACTCGCGTCGTGAAGGTTGAAGACGCAGATGAGGATATGACGACCAAGGGACTGTACAGATTTGCACAGGGCTCCACTCAATCACGAGAAGTCGAATCGATCATGGACTCATGTCGGAGAGGTATCCGTAACATTGTCTTCCGCTTCAGTGGCATTACTGACGCTGTCGCGTTCCGACGTGCCCTTCTACGAGACCGAAGTTGGAGAAGCAAAAACCCTCACTTCGCGGAAGATCCCTGTGTGTCGGCTACTGGACCACGAAGCGAGTAGGCGGCACAGGCGACAGAGACTGGCGCCCCGATCACACATCACTCTTGGCCAGCCACCACTGTGGAATATTGAAGCTCGGGTACCGCTATATGTGGCCTCCCCTGTCTATAACATGTTGGATCTGATGCGAGACTTATGTTCATGATGGCGAGATGTAAGAGCTGCCGTGGCCTGTCGGTATGCGCCGTGAACAGAATCACTTTGTCGTGATGGGTTGACTTGAGATGGGCCAAGCATCATTGCTGCAGTCCTCCAGTCCAAATAACATGACATGCCCCAGTGAACCCAGTCGCAATTACGTCTACGGCCATCAACTTGCTTTCCGCAACATCCTACTAGTAGCCCACAACTCGAGTATGAACTTTACACTTTCTGATTGGTCGAAGAGCTGCGCCAGTAGAATAACTGGAAAAATCATCCTTCATGTGACCCCACTGTACAAAAAGAGCTCGTAGAAATACTTACAGTAAGTCATCGACATTCGTGCAAATCTCTTGCACATTACTACAAACTGTTGCCTCGTAAGGAAGAAGCTTCTCAGCTTATTAGACCAAACAAAGTCGAACATGGGTCAACCTTCGGATGCAGCATCCAACGCTCTCATCTATTGCACATATGCAGCGTTTTTGTACGTCAACCACCCATCAGCGCATGCCGCGGACTCAAAGAAGCTGTAGAATTTCGTCTTAACGAATATCTAGGGTCTTCGGACTTGCCGTCGCCTGGCACCTTCGTAATCAATCGAAAGGCGAATGGCTTTCAGCAAACAGGTCACAGAAGGGTAACGTCAAACACGATCGACAATGCCACTGCCACGAAGATCTTCTACAAGAGCACATACTAATATCTGTCTAGGTGTCCCGCTCGCACTGAACTTCATCGCTTCGGGTGAGTGCCGCCGATCTGTCGCTCTTGCGACTTGAAGCGGCAGCAATGTTTCGGACAACCGACCACCATGACACGCATTCGAGGATGTGTAATCAAACATTGAAAGTGCCAATTTGGCACACTTGAGGTTCGTACGCTTGCATCAATGATCGTCGTGCCTCTTCTAAGCCGATCTGGGCTCGAGGTGCTCTGGTCCTGACAGTCTAGATCAGCCTCGGAGAGGTACGGCAAGCAGCACTACGGGCGCCGATTGCAGTCTTTGGCACGACACACAACGTGTCTCCCATTCATCCAATCTTGCTTAGAAGTAGTGAGGAGATGTTCGGGTTGTCAAAGATACGCATGAAGCTGAGATTGTACCGTAATACTCGATCAAGTTAATGCTTGCGTGGGAAAAGTGCTGCCGCTTCGAAGACCCCTTCCTGCACCCTCTGAATAGCCAACTAACAATCCATCTTACCATCTACAGCTCTAGGTTCAGGCATCCTCTTCACGTATCCGAATATCGCCGCGATTGCTGGTGTGCAAGGCCTTGTTGTCTATGCACTCGCATCTGCCCTGCCGCTTTTCGTGTTCGCCTTTCTGGGACCGATCATTAGACGAAAATGTCCTGAAGGGTTTGTCCTTACAGAATGGACAAGACAGAGATATGGAGTCGTTACAGGACTGTATCTTTCAGCACTAACGTAAGTTCGATACGTCCAGCAGTATCCCGAATTTCTAATGATCTGTCAGCTTGATCACCATATGGCTATACACTGTGGCTGAACTCTCTGCACTTCAACAAGTCGTCAACTTGTTGACTGGTCTCAACGGTCTGCCAGCAGTCATCGTCGAATGCTTCGTCACACTACTCTACACAGCAGCAGGAGGCTTCAGAGTCAGCTTCATCACGGACAACATCCAGGGCTCAATGGTAGTCGGACTGATCATCATTGGTGTCATCAGCGTTGGCGTCACGACACAGATTGATCACTCGCTCATCTCTCGTTCTAATTATCTCGAGCCGAGTCTTCTTGGCTGGCAGCTTATTTATATCCTTCCTGTCGCCATCTTGACCAACGACTTTTTCCTTTCGGGGTTTTGGATGAGAACATTCGCCGCCAAGACCGACAAGGATCTTTGGGTTGGCATCTCCATTGCTGTCTTTGCCATCACTGCCATTCTTACACTTGTGGGTGCGGGTGGTCTGATCGCTGGTTGGTCTGGAGTACTCGGTGTGCCACCGGCGCCGACAGGCATCGAAATATTCCAGCTATTCGAGACACTCCCAGCCTGGGTGGTTGGCTTTGTTCTTGTCATGGTGATCTCCCTCAGCACAGCCGCATTCGACTCGCTCCTGTCATCCCTCATCTCAACTGGGTCGAACGATTTGTTCCGAAACAAGCTCAATATCTGGATCATTCGAGGTATACTCGTGGTAATCCTGATTCCAACTGTGGTGGTTGCTCTAAAGAGCCCGAGTGTGCTGCAAATATATTTGATCTCCGATCTCATCAGTGCCTCGTCTATCCCGGTACTGGTCATTGGTCTGAGCTCTAAGTGCTATTGGTGGCGTGGTTTTGAGGTGGTGGTCGGCGGACTCGGAGGGATTTTTACCATCTTTCTCTTTGGCCTGGTCTATTACGACGGCGATGTTGAAGCAGCTGGAAACCTCATCTTGCTGGAAGATGGTCTCTACGCTAACAACTGGTCAGCATTTGGTGCATTCGTGGCTGCACCTGTCGGTGGTCTGCTTTGGGCTGCCGCAGCATTCGCATTGAGGGTCAGTGTGCTATGGATAATGGCTAAAAAGAACGGAACACGCTTTGATGCTTTCGACAAGCCTGCTGCGCCCGACGCGACATTCTATACTGGCGGACATGCCACGAATAGTATGGACGGAGATACCTCCGGGCGGCTAGACCACGACGGTGTTGAGAGAAGTAATGTCGATGTTAAGGGCAAGTTCTTCTAGGGCTCGTCAATGGGTGTCGCAACGGCACGCCGCAACACGTGGAGCGACCGAAAACATCCGTATGTTGTTGAACCTCCAACTTAGGCTCAATGGTGCCTTTCGAGAAAGTTTACTATATGGAGGAGTGGTAATGGCACTCTGTTAACTAGTGGGGCCGATGGGGGGTCGTGAGTATAGTAGAGCCTACACGGGTTGATGGCTATGGTGATGGCAACAGGATGCATATCATGAGTGGTATCACCAATTGTCTGGCAGCGCGCAGCTGGGCAAATACCACTCCATCGTTACATCTGCTTCTATCGACGTACCACGAGACAATCTCGCTTCTGTCCGAGCTGTGCACGTCTATGCCGTTCTTCTGACGTAGCTCGGAACGTCGTGGTGCATGCAAGTGGCGCCTATGAAAGAAACGTTGCGCCATCAATGATCCTCTATCCTAGCTTCCACTATATTGTCTTTAATAGTGTCTTCATGCTTGACCTTCGTCTACAAAATTGGAGATACATGGCCAGGTGTATGTGCGACATCGGACGTCGCATCATTACCTGCTAAATCTGTCCATAGTAGCACATCGAGAAATCATCAGGAGATAACTTGCTCTATCAAAGTCCTCGGCGGCAAAGACAACCATATGCTGTGATAATGACGTCTCGATGGACATCCCACTCTAAATAACCGTCAAATCGTTGTTACACAACGTCAATTCGTAATACGTAATACGAGCAGGAAGGCTGCACAAAGTCTTATGTACTTGAGACCTCTGCCACTTTGTCCGAAGATCAGGTCTTGTGAAATTGTAGCAACGATTCACGAGTCACAGCCAGCCAGCATCAGCGATGCACTTGCAGGTCGAGTCGTCTCTTTTTCGGTAATGGAGGGTCCATTCCGCTTGTACAACGGCTAGCCGACGGCCTTGCGAGGCCGATGACAAGAGATAAGTACCACGTAATTACTGTCAATATCGGAATTCTAAGTTAGCTTGTAGCGAGCACTTCCTTCAAAGCCCCTGCAATGTGTCTATCCGCATTCCTGTAAACGTCAAAGTCACGCCAAGCTCAGTCTGGCCACGATCTGACGAGTCCAATCAGAACGTAGTTTAAGTTGGCCCTACTGCTTGCGTAACAAATACTCGGTCGCGTGTGCAACAAGAAGGTGAATGACACAGAGATGCGATGGCCAGCTTGACAACCCGAACCCGCGCGCGACCCCACATCCCACACCAGCTGGAGATCGGGCATCAACCATGCCTGGGCAGCCCACATGATGACCAGGCTCACCGGGCGCCGGGGCCATGGTTGATTTTCTCAATGCAGCGTGCCCGTCTGGGATCCATAATCCTCGGGCCATGGCTCTCTCTTCCCGTCCCTGCACTCCATGTCACCATCCGACGCTCTTGGACGTCCTCAGGCTGGACAGAAACTCGTTATCTCGTGTCAATCGTCACATCTTCCCGGGTGACGTCTCTCTATACCGCTCGCACCCCTGATTGACGATTTCTTGCCAGTCTCTGCAGCACAGGCTTCGTCTATCTGTGTGCTGAGAAGTACTGAGTTGTTCCCATCGCCCGTCAGATACTTTTCCAGTCAAGCAGGAAATTACTGCCTTCCATGACCACCCATCATCTCAAGAGGCTCCACGTTGTTTGACTTCGTCTGCCATACTGTCCAAAGCAACTTGTAAACTCTATTCATCGCTCGAGGGCCTCGGCGTTCTCTTTGTGATCTGTCACCATCTTCCAATTATCTCGGATCCCTCTCTATCGCAGTCGGGCACCTACAATGAGCGAGTTCATCTGGCACGTTTTCAGCTGGGCAGGACTGATCAAGGGCGCCCATCCTCAGTAAAAGGACCCTGGACTCGACAGGTTGTGCTGCACGTCGACATACCAATTCATCTAGCTAACTACCTATAGAGTCCATTGAAAGAGACATCGCGATATAGCAGGCCCTACTGTAACCAGACTGCCTCACGAACCATCGAGGACAGATCTGTATCAACGCTGCACGGCCTTAACAAAAACACGTTAGTTCCTGTGCGGTGCTTCAGAGAGCCAGACCCTCGGCCCGAAAGAGCTTGGGCATGTTTGCCTCAAATGCTCTCCCTCCTCCCTCCAATTTCGGTCGTGAACACCTCCCGCTCCGCTTGACCTCCGAGACTGCCCGTCCCCAACCACAAGGAGGATGTCACTTCCAGCCTGGGCAGCAACAGAAATGTCTGTGTCAGACCTACCAGCACAATCGCAGTGCGCCGGGGAACATTTGCGACTGCGGGCATTCGGCTTGCTATCATTCACAACAAAATAACGTAGAAAAACAAGCTCCAGATCGCGTGGTAAGCGCTCTGGTCGAGAAAGTCAGACAGTTAGAGGATCTCATCGTCCAAGAAAGAGAGTCACGCAACAGCCAGATCTCCAGAGAACGTCAGATATGGGAGCGAGAAGTGAGGATTCTGCGAGAGGCACTTGCACCTTTCTGTTATAATGAAGCCGATCCGGGAAGACGGCTTACGGAGCTCGAGGACAAAGTTGACCACATTCACGAAGGACAGTCTCATCTCAAGAAACGACTCGATGTCATACAGGGTGGCTCTATGACTCTGGGGAGTCATCCTGATGACTGCGGACTCTCGCGCTGCAGAAAACGAAAGGCTAGTCAGGTCCAAGAAGAGAACGGCGTCATGACCCCTGGATCATATTGTGCGTGCTCAGAGTCATCGGTGAGCGATATTACCTCCATCGCAGTGCAGAAATTACGACGAGCGCCTTCGCCACCGAACCCACCTTTACCAGCTAGCATTGCCGTAGCCTCACCAAGGTCTAGGGGAATACTACGTCTGAACTCTAGCACAAGATACAACGAGAGGCATTCCGCCTACATAGCTTCACTTCCGAGCGCTGTCCATGAGCCGAGATCCAGTGGTTTTCTGTCTATCGATCTTGCGGAACGATTGAGAAATCACCGGCTTGAGCTGCCATGCGATGGCCAGCCTGAGTTACCTCCTATCAGCGAAGTACAGGCAGCTCCGGCTTGCACAAACAAGACCAGCCTCCCTTCACGTCCATACTACAGTGGCTTGTCGGGCGCCCTCCCTGTTGCAGGGCTTCTGTCAAATGGTATTAACTCGGAACTTGTGGGTCGCTCAGCCAAGAAGACCAAACACCATTGCGACGGAATGACAGGTCTTGAGCTTCTTGCGAACATTGCAAGCCCTCTGGCCCAGCGAGTGTAACATATTTTGAAGCTGTCATAGGGTCGATCGGCTCACTTCTTTCCCTCCACCATGATGATGTGGTATCTTGGGGTGTCAGTACAGCGCATTTGTAGGGATGGAAATTACTTACCCGTGGCCTGTTTTGGCCTCGCCTATCTGCGGCTTGCTGACGGTGCTGGGGTCTAGCTTGAATGCGACCTCCTCGAACGCTGGGTCTAAGCTCCCTTTGGTCTTCCAGCCTAACGAACCTGCTACAACAGGGGTCAATACTATTTATCACAGCATCAGTAGACTGTGTTGCTGCCATACCTTGACGAGCTTTATCCTCTGACATCTCACGTGCCACTTTGTCGAAGCCTTCACCTGCTTTCACTTTTGCAAGCGCTTCTTCTTTCTTAGAGAACTTCTCGCACTGACACGAGGTCAGATATTTGCCGAGTTGGTCAAGAATCGAAGTACCTACCAAGATATGTCGCACATTGATAGATTGAGCATCCTTAGACTTCTTACTGCCGGTAGCTTCGTCTTCCTTTGGCTTCTTGCTGCCTCCTTTGTTCTTTGGTGGTGCCATTGCACAGGACCCAGTGCTCGAGTATGCGTGTCGCGGCTAGGGGCAGCCAATGCACAACGTTGACTACGATAAGCACGATACTCTTCTTCGATCGGGCTAGGTACAGGAGCTTCACGCACAGTGACTACCAAAAACTGCAGTACAGGCTTGTCAAGCACTCTTAAAAGGACCTGGTTTCCGAGCGAGGTGGTGCGCTTTCAGGATTCGGTTGGACCGTACGAAACGATGTACAATGACCTGTCCTGCATAATTGTGAAACCCCAGTCCCAAGCCCACTGAAGTGTGGAGCTTTAATGTGTCACCTGCAGCGCAGTAATCGAATGGCGGTGGACCAAATCGCGTCCGCTTTTAGTGAGAAGTTAAAGCTTGTCACCCATGTGCTGGAGCCCGAAGGACAAAACCCAGGCGTTGCTTTTCCTCGATTACCAGCACAAAGTCTATGAGGTGCGTCGGAAAGGGCTCTCATAATCAATTCCCCTGAACAACACATTTCACGTAGATGATGCAGATGAGAAGACACGTCGATTGCGACGCTTTTACTGCATCGTCGGCGAATTATCATAACGTTGGAGCGAATGTAGATGTATAGACAATGTGACCAATCAGAACACGGGTTCATGTGCTGCGAGCTTTCAATGCGATGGCAAGCCAGGCAGGGTGATCGTTCCAGTGTCGAAATGGAACAGTGCAAGTGTGTGTGATTAGTAGAATACTGTACCAAGGTGAATGCCACTTCCCCAACTCGAATTGTCTTTCACCTTAACGTCGCATCGCCATCACTCCTTCCCTTCAACCATCAATTTCGGCAAGCACGTCGTCGCATTTCTTGCGCAAAGCACTTCGCGCGCTGAACTCGAGATCCGCGCGCCAAAGCCCGTGATTAAGGTATTCCACTTGAAGTCAGACGATCCTGAAGATTCACCCGAGCAGGGAAACCAACGTATCGCAATTCCCTCACACTGTGGATGCGACGCCTTGATTCTCTCCATACAACACTGTATCATCACTGTAGGCAGGTGTGAGGCGACCAGTCTTAAGACCGGTGTCGTTCTGAGCGATACAGCAGGCTGCTAGACTGTCGCGAAAGAGCTAGGAAGATCGAATTGGCATTTGGCAATGGCACAGAGGTAAAAAGAGCAAGTTTAGTAGTTACGGAGTTAGAAGATCGATCAATAGCGAAAGCGCTCGAGCGCTGGCACTTCAGCCATGGAACCTGCACGACAGTATCCCTATTCGCCAACCGCCTCCCATCAACGCCCTCCTTACTACCACGACCCATACAATAATCAAACCCATCACAATTACCAGAATCAACAACATTCACAGCACGCTCAGAGTCCAAGAGGGCCAAATCTGAGTTCGCCGTTACCACCACCCTCGTTGATACCACAGCACAATGTCGGCACTGCCGGGCCATACCACTCTGTGACTGCAAGCCCGACTTTTCACACACAGCGACCACCCTCGTCGCATTACCATAGCATCATGTCGACCCCATACGACCCGCCGTCGTCGGCTCATGCACATCCCCCCAGCCGTCAAGGCTCCTTGCATCAGTCGCCGGGGCGGGAGTACAACCCGGTAGCAAACGGATCGGCACACAATCCTCCACCACAGGATACGCGTCCGCAATCACAAGGAGTAAGACAATCAATGCAATGAGTGAACCAGTGGCACTAACACCAAACAGAAACCAGATCGAGCCAGTAACCCAATGTCCTTGGGCAGCATTCTATCTTCCTCGAACAACGAACCCTCTCCTCCTCGACAGGTCGAGCCACAATCTCGTCAGGCGCCTGCCCCACAGCCGACGGAGTCTCCTGTTAAGTACGAGTACCCTCCGCAGCCTGTTATGATCGAATCCCCGAACCAAAAGATGAACGGGACCATAGAGCCTCTGAGGCCAGAGCCCAAGAAAGAGCCTGTAATAGAAGACAAACCCAGACATGTTATGACCAAGGCTGAGAAAGAGAACTTCGCTGCTGCTGTTGCAGACCTCGAAGACGCCGAGTTCAGCGACGAAGATGCCGTCGGCTTCTTTGATCACAAACAATTGTACCTGCAACGTATCAAGAAGCGCGCAAGGAAAATCGATGTCGAAGAGGGTAGTAAGAAGAGAAAGCGACGCACCTATCTTCTCGATGAGCTGATGATCCCCGTCGGTGCTCATGCCGCCGAAGCTGAACACGAATTCAGAGAGAAGTACGGCCCTATGTGTCTGAACGAAATCAACCAACGAGACATTGCGAGCGAGAAGGAGCGTAAAAAGGATATGCAGCGAAAGAGACGCCGAGAGGTCCAGATCTTCAACGAAGAGAAACGACTGGCCGACTTGCAGAAGCAGCAGCTGACCATTGAAGATCCGGAAGAAGCCCTCAAGATTGCAAAAGACATCCAGAAGTCCAAAGACAAGATTGGCAGAACCACCGAGTTGCTCGAAGGTGTCGATGCTACGAGAGATGAGCTGGAAGTGCTGCCGCTTGCCCCTAACCTCGAAGGCGGCACAACTTCATCCTTCCATCTGGGCTCAGAAGAGCCTGCTGAACCACCCAAGAAGAAACTCAAGGGCCTCAACGGGACAGGCAACCGACCGAAGAAATCGAAACAACAGAAGCAGGCAGAGAAGGAAGCTGCCGAGGCTGCTTATGCTGAAGGCTGGCTGGAGAACAACTCATTCCACAGTCCAATATCAATAGCACCAAAGGAAGACCCTAGGTTGATGCCCTCCAAGCCATCGAAGGGTAAAAAGCTTGATACTGCACAGGCTGTAGTCAACTACGACTCAAAAGGCTACAACCAATTGGTGGAGCAGATCATTCGAGACATGGCCCGAAAGGATGTGCCAAAGACCTACAAAATCAAACAACAGTCCCTGGCCGTCAAACAGGAGAACATGCGAAAGACAGTCATACTGGCCAGCAAGCAGGCTAGGAAATGGCAAGAACGAACAAACAAGAGTATGAAGGATACACAGGCCAGAGCCAAGCGTGTCATGCGTGAGATGATGTCCTTCTGGAAACGAAACGAGAGAGAAGAACGCGACATGCGGCGGATGGCGGAGCGCAAGGAGATTGAGGATGCAAAGAAGGCCGAAGCTGATCGCGAAGCCAACCGACAGCGACGTAAACTCAACTTCTTGATCTCCCAGACCGAGCTGTACTCCCACTTCATCGGCAAGCGCATCAAAACCGATGAGATTGAGCGTGCTACCGACGATCCCGATGTCGCTGCTTCGGCAGAGAAGGTGCAAGATACGAACAAAGAACACACCATTGGACTGCCTTCCTCGGTTGCCGACATGACTGGCAAGACCAAGGTCACGAATTTCGAAGATCTCGATTTCGATGCCGAGGATGAGACTGCCCTGCAAGAAGCTGCCATGGCCAATGCTCAGAACGCCATGGATGAAGCTCAAGCTCGAGCTAGGGCATTCGACAATGATGGTGATGACCCGATGGCTTCCATGGACAACAGTGACATGAATTTTATGAACCCGACCATGGCTGGTGATGTTCAAGTCACACAGCCCAACATGCTGCAAGCCCAACTCAAAGAATACCAGCTCAAGGGTCTCAACTGGTTGGTCAACTTGTACGAACAAGGCATCAATGGTATTCTTGCAGACGAAATGGGTCTCGGAAAGACCATACAGTCCATCTCTGTGATGGGCTACCTTGCAGAGAAGCACAATGTCTGGGGTCCTTTCCTGGTCATTGCTCCTGCTTCTACCCTGCACAATTGGCAGCAAGAAATCACCAGATTCGTGCCAAACCTGAAGGTCTTGCCATACTGGGGAAATGCCAAAGACAGAAAAGTTCTTCGAAAGTTCTGGGACCGAAAACACATCAGCTACAACCAAGATTCTGAGTTTCACGTACTGGTGACTTCCTACCAGCTGGTAGTCATGGATGCACAATACTTCCAGAAAGTCAAATGGCAATACATGATTCTTGATGAAGCACAAGCCATCAAATCCTCACAGAGTTCGAGATGGAAAGTGTTGCTGGGCTTCAATTGTCGAAACCGATTGCTGCTCACTGGTACCCCCATACAGAACAACATGCAAGAACTGTGGGCCCTCCTTCATTTCATCATGCCGACGCTTTTCGACTCACATGACGAGTTCAGCGAGTGGTTCTCAAAAGATATCGAATCTCACGCCCAATCCAACACGAAGCTCAACCAAGATCAACTACGTCGTCTGCATATGATCCTCAAACCCTTTATGCTCCGTCGTGTCAAGGCTCATGTACAGAAAGAGCTCGGAGATAAGGTGGAGAGGGACGTGTTCTGCGACCTGTCCTACCGACAACGGGCCTACTATGCTAATCTCAGAAGCAAAATCAGCATTATGGATCTGATTGAGAAGGCTAGCATGGGAGATGACCAGGATGCCGCAACGCTCATGAACTTGGTCATGCAGTTCAGGAAGGTGTGCAACCACCCTGATCTGTTTGAAAGAGCCGATACGGTATCGCCTTTTGCAATGTCATCCTTCGCTGAAACTGCTTCGTTCATGCGAGAAGGATCGTTCGTACAGGTTGGGTACTCGATCAGAAATCCCGTTGAGTATGATTTGCCAAGCATGCTTTGCAACGACGTGGGCCGGCTCGACATACCTGGGCCGAACAACCAAAGAGCTGGCTTTTTGAGGCGTGCGACGCAGCACATGTTCAACATCTTCGATGCGGACTATGTCCAAGAGTCCAGCCGCGCAGACGGGGCTTTCTCATGGCTACGGTTCGTCGATGCTTCGGCTAGTGAGGTTAGCAAAGCAGGTCATACAGGCTTGCTGGAACGTGCCATGAGTCTGAAGCCTCAGTCAAAGAGAAACTTTGGATTTTTCGTCGATGAAGGCTACGAATCAGACGAGCCTCCAGTGCCAGCGCATACCATGCTAAACATCGTCGGCAACATTCGGCGACAGGCTATAACAGACATTGACCCTAGCTCCAACCTTGCTCAGTTGTGTAGCATTACCAAGCGGGCACTTACCGATGAGGGCTACTCGACTTTCGAGCCAGCAGCTCGCCCTGTTGTCAACGCTCCACCAATCGAGATCAGTGCACTCGACCAGACTTCTATCACCGAACGCCAAAACACGATGTTCAATCCGTCGGTGCGTAATGCTCTCTTCAAGATTGACGAGCCTCTCGAGCAGCGCCTCCTCGAGAAAGACGTTGAGGTGGCTGCTTATCCCCGGCACGACCTGTTGCCACCACCAGAATCGGAAAAAGCGAGATATACATCTATCTCTGTACCTTCCATGCGACGTTTCGTCACTGATTCTGGCAAACTTGCCAAGCTCGATGAACTTCTCCGCCAGTTGAAGGCTGAAGGCCACCGCGTCCTCCTCTACTTCCAAATGACCCGCATGATTGATCTGATGGAAGAGTACTTGACCTACCGCAACTACAAGTATTGCCGTCTCGATGGTTCTACCAAGCTCGAAGACAGAAGAGATACAGTCCACGACTTCCAGACTAGACCCGAAATCTTCATTTTCCTCCTCTCGACCCGAGCTGGTGGTTTAGGTATCAACCTCACAAGTGCCGATACAGTGATCTTCTACGACAGTGATTGGAATCCGACGATTGATTCTCAGGCCATGGACCGTGCTCACCGTCTCGGTCAAACGAAGCAAGTCACAGTATATCGTCTCATCACCCGCGGCACGATCGAGGAGCGCATCCGCAAGCGTGCCATGCAGAAGGAGGAAGTCCAGCGCGTTGTCATCACTGGTGGTGACGGTTCAGGCGTCGACTTCAATACCCGATCTCGAGGCGAGAACCGTACGAAAGACATTGCTATGTGGCTTGCCGATGACGACCAAGCGGCGATGATTGAGCAAAAGGAGAAAGAACGTGATGCAAAAGAGGATCACAAGCCGGAAAAGAAGTTGTCGAAGAAAGCAATGGCTGCTGCTGGCGCTGCTGAGCGGAGGAGGGCGAAGTTGGACATGGAGGCTATGTATCATGAAGGTAAGTCTATCATCCCACCTCCCCTAGCTTATGGCGAGGTATACTAACAGTCTCTCAGGGGAAGGGAACTTCGACGACCAATCGGCTAAAGCATCCGGCGCCGGTACACCAGTCCCTGAAGTCGAGGAAGTTGCGACGACTCCCACGAAGAAGAAGCCTGGAAGAGCGGGTGCAGGCAAGAGCAAGAAGGCGAAGACTGCCGCCCAGCGCTTGGCAATCATCGATGCAGCAGGCGACCTTGGTATGGGCGGTGGAAACTAGAGTAATGCACCAGGTCCATCAGGGCCGCTGTTGCGGCACGGTAGGAGATCAAACCGTTCGGCTTCTTAGCAACAAGACATACGCTATGTCATTACGACAGAAGAGAGCTGGGCCGCTCAAAGGATGTGACAGGTCTGCACACTGCTGCTAAGGTTTAAAGGGGTAGAGTATATCTTTGTTACATGGCACAGGCGTTGTCTTGTGGGTTTGCAGAGGCAGCATATCTGACATGGTTGGGTCCTATCCATACCTACGGCCAGGTCGCCCCCAGAGGCGGATCGAGGCTTGGAGGTGAGGTTTGTGTATTATATGGTTCTTTCATGTAGATGTATCACGAAGCGCATTGCACAATAGATAATGCGATACCAATGTTCAGTACTAGCAAATCGCAAACGTCTGCTTGTAGAGAAAGACCTTGTCAAGTGGGATCCAGACCTGTTAATGCCTGGTGAATTGGGTGGCCAGATTACTTATAGAGTAAGCTAGTCGTTGTGGCTATCAGCTCGCGTTCTTATTCACTATTGTCAGAGCCGACTGCGTACTCAAGCAGTCAAACTTCAGCGATGTCGGTCAACAAGCATGTGGAGATTAGGTAAGAGATAAGTATCCCATGGACGTGTTCCACATTGTAGTCTTCTATATCACCTATCTATATGCACCGACCGACCCTTCGCCAAGATGCAATGCAAGGCCGTGATGTTGAGTCCATGTTCCAACCCACAGCTATCTATCTATCTCCCCGGAAGCCAGCCAGCCAGCTGTGGCATCCAACTCTCGGGTTCCCGGCCCGTTCCATTCAAGTTCAGATCCCACCAAATCTCGTCTTCTCGTCAATCAACGTGTACCGAATCTGCTCCTTCCTCTCCTTGATGACACAAAGCACGCTCAGCAACACCAGCCCATCCACGGCGACAAATCCAAAGAAGGTCGTAAACACTACGTCCAGGAACTTGTTCGCAAACACACCAAACGGGCCTATACAGCCTCCATGCCGCGCCACCTCAGCCGCGTTCGGACACGTCCCGTCCTTGATGAACACGTTGGGATCGTTGTACCCACAGCACTTGAACTTGAACTGCAGCATGCTCTGGATGAACGTGTCCTGGCTGTTCCACACGGGCTCGAGGTTCGCGCGTGTCTGTAGCGTGGAGAACCAGATCTCGAGGCCGATGGCGAGGGTGAAGAGGGCGGCGACGACGATGAGCCAGGCGTGGATTTGGAGGAGGAGCAGGTTCCGTTTGCGGAAGATGGCAGGGACGGAGATGAGGAACGACAGGAACATGAGGCCGGCGTTGACGATGCTGGCGGTGAGCGGGCATTGGTCGAGGAGGAGATCCGAGGCGATGCTGTTGAGAGTGGGGGGTTTGGCGATGCTGGCGCGGGTGTAGAGGGGGATGAAGAGGTGGAGCGCGGCGCAGAGGAGGAAGGTGAGGTTGAAGCCGATGAAGACGAAGAGGGTTTTGCGCGCCATGGCTGGGATGCGTGCTGTTTTCGTCTGGCTCCTATAGAGTGTGTTTGTTGTGATCGTCGTTGTTGCTGTTGATGTTGACGTTGACGGTGATTCTGTCGTGTCTTTCTAGAAAATGTCGATCGAGTCCTGCTCAATGACCATGACCATGAACCAGCATGTTAAGAAGGGAAAGAAAGAGTATTGAAGATCGCGAAGGTTAGTCGAAACTACGACAACCGCGCAGCAGCATCAAGAGATGTGATGAGAGCACTGTCGCAGTTGTTACGCGCGCCCCAGGAAAGCCAAGAGGGGCCTTTGCGGTCGGACCTTCGTCGCAAATCCCGGCGCCAGGGGCTGCTTGCGGCGTCCACTTGGCGGTCTGCTACCTGGACCTTGCCGCAAAAGGACTAAGCGGATGCTGAAACGATATCAGCCCACTGGACTTGCGTTGATTCTGAAACCTCTGGTCGAAACGACACGGGGTCGAAGATGTCGACAATCATGTGATGCTTACTTGTCAATTCACGAATAGAAGGCCAGCCTCGACACGGACCAGTCGTTGTGGAGTAGTTGTGGGAAGACGACACACTGTACGAGTGTTGCTCTCGAGTCATGGACGAGCATCTTGTGTCTCAACGGCGTGCCAATTCCTTAGGCCCCGCATGAGATGGGGACTGGCACGGCCGGAATGAACGCGCTACACATCGAGCAGTCGGGAAGCGAAGGCCACGACATTAGATGAAGAGAACAGCAATGCAGTGCATCATCACATTCTCGCCAGATCCACACGTTGATGTCCGAAAGCTACCAGTCGTTTTACCAACCCGCCGTTGCTTTGCCCTTACTCTGTTCGATACCGTGACTCATACACAACTAGCAATGGCAAAGAGAACTCCTGCCGTGCTACCTCAAAAACATGGATTGATGGTCTGGTATTGATGGTGATTAGAGTCCATGACAAGGTTGGTGCACCGGTAAGAATATCTTTAGTAGCTCAATCGGTACTGTCACCATATGTAACGCCTCCATCTGTACGCCCGTCCCGCAAATCGTTGATCATATTGGTCTGCATGTCATCTCGATAGCTTATCCTTCAGACACCCTAGGCCCGCTGATGTTGTGGCATCTGCGGCATTCCACCATACTGTCCCGATATTTGCTGCTGCTGTTGCAATTGAGCGTAGTATTGTTGTTGCTGTTCGGGCGTCATGTAGCCGCCAGCAGGAGGAGCACGCTGCATGTTATGCTGTGGCTGCGGCATCTGAGGAACATCGTCTGGTGACTGAGCATCGACACCATCGTCGACACCATTCTCGTTGCCTGCTGGCTCGGGTGCATTGAGGCAGGCTTGGATGAGGTTCTTGCCTTCGGCCTTGGTGACGAGTGGTTGGAGCTTCGGTGTCGTGAATGTGTAGACTAGACCAGTCTCGGAAACAACCAGAAGGAGGACTTGTGTGCCGGTGAGGACGGAGAGCTCATAGGCCTTCTTCATGATACCGGCCTTACGTTTGGAGAAGGTGATGTGTCGTCTTGACTTGTCTTGGATGAACTTGATTTCGATCTTGCGTCTCTCGCGACCGCCCTTCTCATCGTCGTCGTCATCATCATCGCCAGCCATGGAAGTACGTGAACGCTTGGTGCCACGTCCGTCGCCGTTGCCTTGAAGGTCGTCGCCTGGCGAGGGCTGATCGAGGCCGACGGTTGGATCGGGCATGTCAGCCATATTGAGATTGAGTTTGCCTGCTGAAAGTGGTTAGCATGCGCAGGACAAATCGGGTAAGTGGTTGCCTCGAACAGGCAGGTAGGCATGGATGACATACTTTATCAGGGTTTCGAGGGGAAGTTGTTGTATCTATAGAAGTTCTGGGTTAGCCTTTTGCTCGAATTAGAAACAATCAGAAGGCGTTGATAAAGCATAGGTGCAACTGCATTGATAGGTCAATAGCACGCCAACATACTCGAGACAAGTATCGACGACCAAGAATGGTCTGTCGAATCGAGTTGTCAGTGGACGAGGCAAGCGAGTGGGTATCGAGCTTGATAGGGTATCGCTCGTAGAACAAGACTGGATGGAAATGGCTAGAGAAATTCTTTGACAGGAAAGATGTGTTTTGGAAGGAATCGTGGCAGTTGCAATGGGCTTTGTAGCACGTGACAGTGGTCGCGCTCCGGGCAAGTGCAAGTGCTCTCAAAACGCAAGCTTGGCGGCACATTGCGCATCTGCAGCTCATCACCCGCTCGAACATCGCGAAGTGCATCGAGTGTTTCGTCGATGCGCGTCGACGAGGTTCGTTTGCGCTCGGTGACTGCTTTCGAACACATCGATACCAAGATATCACGTCTGCGCGGATGGAGTAACCGCGAGACTCGATCTGGCAAAAACTCCACGCGCTTCGATTGATCGGGAAAGGACAACAAAAGATCGAAATGTTGCTCGACTTACTCGAGATTGATGCAATCCTGCGATACAGCCGAAGGTGGAACAAGGATGTCGGTTGATGGGCCGACAATTCTGTGTGAAGAGTGATGGTAGACGGCCTCTCACAATATTGAAATGTTGTGAACCGGAAACACGCTGAAGGTTGACCCAGGACACGAGAGGACGAGTGGCAGGGCGAGAGCGAAACGAGTATGGAGGAAGACGAAAAGAGCAGAAGAGTAACCTGCTTGGGAGCCATACCCTTTAAGGAGCATTTGGCAAGCTAAACCAAGTGAGGGGCTTCTCTGCACGGTGGCTCCAGAAGCTTGCGCGATGGACCTCTCAAGTGCACCGGTGCCATCAGAGCTGCGCTCCTCATTGGGCAGCCAGACACGAGAAGGCAAGCTTTGCAAGGATGTTCGTGCCACGCTAGCAACACCGCCTGCCCCGACAAATCTTACCCATGCATTCTCCGCGCGTTTTGTCGCTCGTCAACCACACATGTCACGAGTCGCTATATCAGTAGTGAGGAAGCTGTGCTGTCTGATATTGACGCTGCAAGGCGATCGTATAGCTCAAGCTGATGGTACAGACTGCGACAGGCCCTGAGGCTGGACTCTCTCGCCCGACTTTCGCGTCAGAGGCTTGTGCTAGGGACTATCTAGTGCCATCGCATGCCAGGTTTAGGTGCTGGCGTTGCTGAATCATCTCTCCACACGTCGACTCTGGTTTGTTTCCTGGCAGGTTCCCTCAGGCGTGCCCTTTCAGCTTTCCCCGACTATGCTATTTCCGGATTTCAGATTCGGTCTACAAAAGGTCAAACTTCCAGATAGCTTGATGCGGCGTCGCACCTTAAACAATATTGTACTTGGCTACGTAGCTCACCTTGCTTTTGATGATAGACCGTGCCAGAACACACACCGAACCGAAAATTTCGCACGAAGACGAGCTCCTTCTGGTACACCACCTATCGTCTGATGATAACAGGCAGCACTTCTTCATGTGCAGCAGGTCCGGAGAGCAACTTTGGGTTTAGTCAGTTCACGCTACTCTCTATGGTATCATGCGATGAGTTCGTATGTCATCAATCTTAGACTTGCAAAATCCACGTTTGACAGCTTGCTTTCGCATCTGCGTGACGCGCGATACGTGTGTTTATGGATATCGAGCATCTAAGCTACAAAAGCTGGTGATCCCTGGCTCCTCAAGTCCGGAAAGTCGAGGTGTCGCACCAGCTGCCCAAAACAGGTGCTTATTGGCGAAACGTCGACTTGCAGGAAAGAGCCTGGCTCAAATGCCTGACCCTAGGACCTGTCAAGTCCCCCATGGGCTCCGTTAGGCAGGTCTTGCGACGCCAGGCTCCTGCCAAATCCTTGAAGCCTCGTTGTTCGTATCAGCCGTATTTCCCATTTGCGAAATTCGTTGCTTCCTTTTTTGTGCGCCACAACCTTATGGCAGCACGATCTTGCGCTCAGGTCCATTGCTGAGTTCGAAGCCGGAGACATGACTTATTGGGTTGCCAATGCCCCCCAAACATCAAAGACGATCGCATACTAAGTCCAAAAGAGGCTGTAGCCAGTGTAAGGTTCGGCGTATCAAAGTGAGTACGAGATACGAGACTCTCACGCATGTGCTCCTTGATATCGAACATGCCATCTGATCTCCTTCTCAGTGTAATGAAACTGGTCCGCGGTGCAACAACTGCGAGCGACGCCAGATAACATGCGACTTCCAGCTCTCGCCTGAGGAGCGACCAGCACCAAGACGCACAGAATCTGCGTCAGCAAGTGATCGTGCTTCAGGAACGCCGCCCGTGCCAGCGCCGCCTGCCGAAGATGGCAACTCATCTATCCAAATCAGTAGTTTCAACCCCTTTGATGCGCCCGACCTGATCTCGATCAAGAAGACGACTGATCTGGACATTGGCGACCTCCAGCTCTTGCACCACTACACGACCGTGCTCGCGTACGACCTAGCGAACCACAACAGCGGCGATGCATTAATGCTATGGCAGAAAGCCGCCGTCGAACTCGGCTTCAAACACGACTTCCTCCTCCGCGGCCTGCTCGCCATGTCCGCCCTCCACCAAAGCTACCTCCACCCGCACCGCAAAACAGAATTCGACCTCCGTGCCTCCACCCACCAAAGCATCGCAATTCACTCCTTCCAGGAAACTCTTGGCAACGTCAATGAAACAAACTGTCACGCACTCTTCGCCTTCTCCTGCGTCATCATCGTCCTCTCCTTCGCCTCGGCCGCAAAGGAGAAAGCCAGCGACTTCCAAGCCGACGTCATCCACTGGCTCTACCTCCTCCGCGGCGGTAACGAAGTCCTCAAACTGTACCGGGAGCGCCTGCGCTCCTCCTTCCTCAAACCCCTGCTCGATGAGCTCCACTATGCCGAGAACCACACCTCGCACAACATTGACGACATCGACCGCATCACAGACCTCTTCCCGCTCTGCAGCCCCGCCAACCTCGCCTCCAAGGACAAATCCTCGGCCTGCACGCTCGCCATCCACGCGCTCCTCAGCACGTTCGTACAGGCCTCCATTCTCCGCAAGCGCGGCGAGGGCACAGTGCTCGCCTCATTCGTGTGGTCCGTCAACTTGCCGCCCTTGTTCCTCGAGATGCTGAGCGAGAAGCAGCCCGAGGCCCTCGTCATCCTGGCGCACTACTGCGTGTTGATCTACTGGGGCGAGATGCAGGATACATGGTTCCTGGCCGGGTGGGCGCGCTACATGCTTGATACGATCAAGGAGTTGACGCCTGTGGAGTGGCATGAGCATCTGGCGTGGCCGGATGAGATTATCAAGTAAGGAACAGGCTAACGAGGGTAACGAGCGGTGTTCGGGGCTGGTGCGGATTCGTCATGGAGAGGAAGATGTCATGTTGTGAGCTGGTTGATGTTGGAAGGAAGAAGGGCCAGGGTATATGGCGACTGAATCGCTTATTGG